>BNJT01002898.1_pt1 | contig 1000129 bp, 1615 predicted proteins | sample 8540491 | NCBI WGS metagenome assembly BNJT01 (sample SAMD00202455, study PRJDB9452) | human saliva metagenome | host: Homo sapiens | reverse complement strand
CCTTGAGCACCTGAATTCGCCCTCTTCCCCTGCGTTGTGCATCCTCCAGGAGACGCAAGCTGGCGCCAACGACATCCCTGGCGCTCTGAAAACGACCTGATTGCACAAGGCTGTTCACGAGCAGATCCTCCTGCTCGGTCAGTTCAACGTGTGAGGGTGGCATAAGCAAACCCGGGAAAACCTGTGCCAAGGATAGACAAATCCGCGTGATCTGCCAACGTCCCTCTCGCTGTTGACTGCCTGGCAGGTTGTTTCACCCTCGGCGACGCCAGAACGCAGCACATCGTCATCACGCGGATTCGGGGCCAACGCGGAAACCTGTGAATCCATGACACGCACTATCGCCCCCACCGATCCAGCGCCGGTGCACCAGCGGCGTGGTGAACAGCACGGCGATCATGCGGGAGATCTGCAGCGCGGTGACCATGGCCACGCCCAGTTCGAGGGAGCGGGCCAGCAGGGTCATTTCGGCAATGCCGCCGGGCATGAAGCCCAGGATCAGGGCTGGTGCCGGCTCGCCGCTGGCGTGCGCGAGACCGCTGCCGATGGCCACCGACAGCGCGATGAAGCAGACGGTGGACAATGCCACGGCCGCCAGCAGGCGCGGCGCCGAACGCAGAAAAATCGGGGCGGTACTTGTCGCCGAAGGACCAGCCAACACCGAACTGGCCCGCCCGGACGAGCCAGGACGGCAGGTCGGTATGGGACAGCACGTCCGGCAGGCTGAAGTGAGCCACGACAAGATTGCAGCCTGCCACGAACAGGAAGGCGCCCAGCATCCAGACATTGGGCAGGCGCACCCGCCTGAAGACCTGAACGGACAGCAGGCTGCCGGCGGCATGAGCAGCAGCAGCGTGGGCCAGTGCACCACACGGCTGGCCGCGGCGGCCGCCCGGGCGGCCTCGGCATCGCCACCCCAGAGCCATTGCACGCCGAAGGGAACGATGACGACCACGATCAGCACCCGCATGCTGTGAGCCGTGGCCACGTGATCGGCCCGGCACCGGCGCGCTGCGCCATGTTGACGATTTCGCTGGCCGTGCCCACAGCCGAGGCAAAACCAGGCGGTACTGCTGTCAACCCCGCCGTAACGGCGATATATCCACCAGCCGGCGACAGCCAGAATCTGGGCATAGAACATGCCAAACAGAATGAGCGCCCAGTGCCCCGCCAGATTGTCGACCACTTCCGGCGTGAAGTAGACCCCCAGCGACAGGCCAATGACCCAGCGGCCGAACTTGTTGAGCGCAGGCGGGCAGCGGGTATCGATGCCCACCACACGGGTGACGGCCGTGGCAAAGAGCGGCCCCATCAGCCAGGGCAGTGGCGTGCAGCAGGTTGGCAATGACTGCGCTGGTGAGGGCGATGAGGAGACCCCGGAAGATGGGGGATATGAAGCAGTAGTACGGATCAGGTCTTTCTGGAGGCGGGGAGACTTTTTCCTGGTCACTGCAGCCGGAACACCTCTTCCAGCGTCCGTGCCGTCAGGATGCTGTCGGTCCAGCGATCCAGTTCGCCCTGCGTGGCACCCCGCAGCCGGGCTTCGGTGGCTTTGTCGAGTGTGCCAGCGGCGGGTCAGCAACCGGATCAGCGTTTTCAGCTGGCCATCGATGCGGCCCTCTTCGTACCAGCGCGCTGTCAGTTGGTTCATGCGTTGTTTCTCCTGTGGGTATTGCTGCCCGAGCAGTTGCCGTTCCTCGGTGTTCAGTGTCAGATAGAGTTCCATGATGCCCAGCTGTTTGATCTGCCGGTCGGGGTCGGGTTCCAGCGCCAGAATCCTCCAGGCCTGGCCGTATACCCGGACCCGGGCTTCTGGGTGTGGGGATAGCGCATCATCACCGTCATGATGCGGGCGAGGATGTTGGGGCTTTCGGCGTAGGCGGCGGCGTCCATCGAAGCCAGGTGCCAGTGGGATGCGGAACTGCAGCGGGTGCAGGTGATCGCCCCCAAGCGATAGCTGCGCTTCCATTTTGCCACGCTCGAGGCAGATGACACGGGCAGTGCCCGCCGGGTGCCCTCGCGGCGCATGACGCGCACGGTGTAGCCCAGCAGCCGCTCGGGGTTGAAGCGGAGGGGATGGTTTCTTCTTCCAGCAGGATGACAAGATCCTCGCGAGAACCGTCGCGCCAGCGTACGCGCATCGGCACGTCGAGGATCTGCTTGCCCTCGGTCATCTGCTCTTCGGGCGGTTCCCGCCCGAGGAAGGTGATCTCGATGTCGTCGTCGAGGCCGATCTTCTCACCGGCGGCGAGCAGGCCAGCGCCGCCTGCGGGTAGTCCTGAACCAGGTTCTTGAATACCCAGTCGTGGTCGACGGCCGGTGTTTCTGCCCGGCGCTGATGCTGGCGCGTTGGCAGATGGGTGCACCCGGGGGCAACCGGGCTGGGTGGTGTCTGCCCAGGCTCTTTCGGGAACAGGGATTGGGTGTTGCCCAGCCCCTCCGGAAACAGGGGTGTGGGTATCGCCCTGGCTCTTCGGGGCCGGGGTTGAATGGCGTCTGCGCTGGCTCCTCAGGCACCGTGTCGGTGGTGCCTGGGGGTTTGGGGTTTTGTCGGAATCGTGACTGGCGCTTATGCGTGAATGCCCGTGGGTGTTCGTGAAAACAGCCCGACATTTTCAGCAGGAAGGCAAGGTGGCATGGGCAGGTGCTGCTTCTGGCCATCTGGTCTCAGGCCGGATGGACAAACTGCCTCTGCAACCCACAGCAAAGAAGCGAATCACGGCAGGTAATACCTGCACGGATCATTGCATCACGGCGTTCACCCGGCTACGCCAGCGCTTCCGCACGCTGCCCATCCATGCGTCTTCCCCGGCATGTTCCAGCGCAGGAGCACGCCAATCGCCCGGCCCGCCGCCGCCAGCCCCCATGCTGGCCGTCACGGTGACCAGCGAGCTGCAGCCCGCACAGGCCAGCGGCATGCCACCGCCTTCGCCCTGCGGGGCGGTGCCCGCCACCCTGTTCGGGCGAGTAGATGGCGGTGACACCACGGGGCGGCCCGTCAGAGACGCGCTTCTTCCCGTGAGATGCCGACGGGACACGGGGAGCAGGCACGCCACGGATGCCGCTCGTGCAGAACCCTGCCAGCCTCGCTGGTGCCGTACCACCAACCACATAGCCGCACCGGCCGCACCAGCTGCATCAGCTTTGCCGGGCACACCGGGTGCAGCGGCAGCTCGCGCTTCCCGCGGCAGCGCCCCTGCAGATCGGGCACGGCTGCCTTCACCGTCCCGTCGGCCCTGTACGAGCCGTGCTGCTGCCGCAGGCGGGCACGCACGGCCGAGAGCAGTGCGTCGCCGGTGGTGCGGGCCAGGTCATCGGCACGCAGCTGCAGGGGGTCGGTACGGCCACCCGCGGCACCGCAGACGACGACGGGCTTTTTGCTGGCTACGCACCAGGCTATCAGCGAAGCCTGGCAGCCACGGCGTCGATGGCGTCGATGACGATGTCGGCACCGGCCGGAATCAGCGCGTCTTCGGTGCCGGGTTCGACGAAATCGTCCACCAGGTGCAGGGGTGATGTCCGGCGAGATGTCGCGGATCGGGCAGCCATGGCCTCGACCTGGCAGCACCCAGCGTGCTGGTCAGTGCGTGAACCTGGCGGTTGATGTTGGATTCGGCCACGTGGTCGAGATCGATCAGCGTGAGGGTGCCAACGCCGCTGCGGGCCAGCGCCTCTGCGGCCCAGGAACCGACACCGCCGATGCCGATGACCACGGCGTGCGACTGCCTACAGGCGCTCCCTTCCTCACTGCCGTAGACACGGCTGACGGAGGAGAAGCGGCGGTCGGCAGGGTCAACAACGCCACAGGCTGGAGATGATGCCGCCTGTTCCTGTTCTGGGGTCATGCGATTCATGGCGTACGGGTCCGGCTGAGCATCAGAATCCCCGCGATGCACGATGGCGGTACCGACGAGCTGCAGCGTTCCCACCGGTTCGCCGAGGAACCAGGCGCCCAGTGCGATGGTCCAGACGGGGCCGATCATGCCGATCTGGGCGGTAGTGCCGGCACCGAGGCGGCCGACGGCCATCATGGTGAGGGTGATGGGCATGACAGTGCAGAAGACGGCGTTGATGGCCGACAGGGCCTGTACCTCGCCAGGGCTGGTGGAACATGGTGAGGCCGCCGCTGAGCAGGGGCCCGCCGATGCAGAAACACGCTGGCCACCAGGCTGGCCCAGGCGGTGAGGCGGATGGCACCGAGGCGGCGTACGACCTCACCGCTGGTGATGAGGTAGAGCGAATAGCTGAGGCCACTGCAGAGCACGAGAATGGCGCCCAGCAGCAGATCCTTGCGGGCACCGACATCCATGTCGATGTCATGCAGGAAGACGAGAAACACACCGAGGTAGCTGCACCGCCAGGGCGGCCCACTGCAGGGCGGGCCACGCGCCGGCCCAGCCAGAACACCGAGATGAGCAGCACGAAGGTGGGGCCGAGGTACAGGATGACCCGCTCCAGCCCCACCGACACGTATTTGAGCCCCCAGAAGTCCAGATAGCTGGCCAGGTAGTAGCCGGAAAAACCCAGAAAGAGCACCTTGCGGGCATCGCCGGCGCGCCACGGTGAGGGCTGGCCTTCTGCTGCGGCCCGCCGGCGTGCGGCCGGGCCGTCGGTGCACCAGGCGATCAGCGCAGACAGCGGCCCGGCCCAGAGCATGCGCAGGCCGAGGAAGGTTTCGGTGTCGATGGGGTAGCGGTAGCCGCAGCTTGACGACGATGGCCTTGCCGGCAAACAGCATGGCCCCCAGTACGCTGTACAGCAGGGCGATCCAGTCGAAACGTGCGGGTTTCGACGGGATCAGCTGTTCATCCGGAGCACTGGCCCCCTGTCCGGCGCCGGTCTGCATCAGCGCTTCTTGCCGGTGAGCGAACCGAGGATGCCGCGTACCAGCTGGCGGCCGACCTGCGAGCCGACGGAGCGGGCCATGCTCTTGGCGGCCGATTCGAGCACGGAGTCGTTGCGGCTGCTGCGGGCACGACTGCCGGTGGCGCCGCCCAGCAGGCTGCCGAGCACGTCGGAGAAAGAGCCGCCGGACTCTCCGGCTGCGGCTGGGCCGGGGTGGGCGCGGCGCGGCCGGCGCTGCTGGCGCCGGGACGTCGGCTGGCGGCGGATCCGGCGCCGGTCTGGGCACCGGCGTGACCGAAGTCCGCACCGCCTCCCGAAGCACCCTGCCCCTGACCGCCGGCTGGGCGCACCAGCACGGCCTGCCGTACCACCATGATTGCCCCAGCCGTCCATGTCGCCAGCACCCGCAGAACCACCGGCACTGGCCGCAGAACCAGCGGCACCACCCATGGAACCGCCTGCGTCACGCCCTGCTGCACCACTGGCTCCTGCTGCTGCGCCCGTTCCGGAAGCGCCCCCTGTTCTGGCCTTCGCCGTACCAGCTGCCGCCGGATGTGCCGGCCTTGCGTTGGTGGCACCGGCCCCTGCCCCACCGGCCGCCCGGTCACGCAGCACTTCGAAGGCGGATTCCCGGTCGATGGCCTCTTCGTAGACGCCGGCCACCGGGGAATCCTTCAGCAGGGCGGCGCGCTCTCGGCCGTGGCCGGGCCGATGCGGAGGCCGGGGTGGCAATCCAGACACGCTGGACCATGGCCGGGGTCCCCTTGGCATCGAGGAAGGAGACCAGGGCCTCGCCCACGCCCAGCTCGCCGATGGCCTGCTCGGTGTTGAGGGCCGGGTTGGCGCGCATGGTTTCGGCGGCGGTGCGCACGGCCTTCTGGTCGCGCGGGGTGAAGGCGCGCAGGGCATGCTGGACGCGGTTGCCCAGCTGGCCCAGTACGCTGTCGGGCACGTCCAGCGGGTTCTGGGTGATGAAATAGACGCCCACGCCCTTGGAACGGATCAGGCGCACGACCTGTTCGATCTTGTCGAGCAGCGCCTTCAGGGGCGCCGTCGAACAGCAGGTGGGCCTCGTCGAAGAAGAACACCATTTTTGGGTTTGGGCAGGTCGCCCACTTCGGGCAGCTGTTCAGAAGAGTTCGAGCCAGCAGCCAGAGCAGGGAAGGTGCCATAGAGGCGCGGGGCATTCATCAGCTGGTCGGCCATCAGCACGTTGATGTAACCACGGCCGTCCGGTGCGGTGCGCATCATGTCGGAGAGCTTCAGCATGGGCTCGCCGAAGAAGCGCTCGGCGCCCTGCTGTTCCAGCGTGAGCAGGTTGCGCTGGATGGCACCGACGGAGGCGCTGGAGACGTTGCCGTACTGGTTGGTGAACTGTTTGGCATTTTCACCGATGAACTGCAGCATGGCGCGCAGGTCCTCGCTGTCGAGCAGCAGCAGGCCATTGTCGTCGGCCACCTTGAAGGTGAGGTTGAGCACGCCTTCCCTGGGTTTCTGTTCAGGCCCATCATGCGGGCCAGCAGCGGTGGCCCCATGTCGGAGACGGTGGCACGCACGGGATGCCCCTGTTTGCCGAAGACATCCCACAGCATGACGGGAAAGCCGGTGAACTGCGGCGTGGGCAGCTTGTGTTCTTCCAGCCGGGCCTGCAGTTTGGGACTCATCTGGCCGGGCTGGCTGATGCCGGTGAGATCACCCTTCACGTCGGCTGCGAAGACCGGCACGCCGATGGTGGAGAACTGTTCGGCCAGGCGCTGCAGGGTGACGGTCTTGCCGGTGCCGGTGGCGCCGGTGATGAGGCCGTGGCGGTTGCCCAGGGGCCGGCAGCAGGCCGGCTTCGATGGTGTCGTTCTTGCCGATCAGCAGGGGAGGAAGCGCGTCGGACATCAGGAAAACTCCGGAAAAATGGAAAGCGGACAGGGCGGTTGGCCAGAAGGCGGGAGGCGCGCCGGCCGCAACGGGCGGGGGCATGAGCAGACCGCAGATGGACAGGCCATGCAGCCCTGCGTGCGACCCGTTGCACTGCCGGCTGCGGCGCATGGTACGGCCACTGGCGGCACGGCCAGCCACGGGCGCCGAACGGGCATGAATGACCCGCCGAATGGTAGAAATGGTCGTTTACTCTGGCCATCTTAGACCAGAGTGTACACAAGGGAGCCTCTGCAAAAAGTCGTGCGGCACTTTGGTCTCCATGCCCGGGCGATCCAGTGCCCAAAGCGCTCGCAGACTTTTGCAGAGCTCCCCTAAGCGGGCGGCCGCTGGCCTGGGGCCCGCGCTTACGGTTAGTAGATCTTGTGAACCCGGCAGGCCGCCCGGGTGGAGTCCCGCCCGGATGCTGGCAGCTGCCCTCCCCCAGAGGATTCAGGTATGGCAGGCCATTCCAAGTGGGCCAACATTCAACACCGCAAGGGCCGTCAGGATGCCAAGCGCGGTGCGCTCTTCACCCGGCTGATCAAGGAGATCACCGTGGCCGCCAAGATGGGCGGCGGCGACCGACGATGAACCCGCGGCTGCGGCTGGCCATGGAAAAGGCGGCTGACGGCAGCATGCCGAAGGACACGGTGCAGCGGGCCATCCAGCGCGGTACCGGCGGTCTGGAAGGCGTGAACTACGAAGAAATCCGTTACGAAGGTTACGGCATTGCCGGCGCCGCGGTGATCATCGACTGCCTGACCGACAACCGCACCCGCACGGTGGCCGATGTGCGCCACGCACTCACCAAGCATGGCGGCAACCTGGGCACCGATGGTTCGGTGGCCTTCCAGTTCACGCACTGCGGCCAGTTGGGTGTTCGCCCCGGGCACCGATGAAGACAGGCTGATGGAAGTCGGTCTGAGCCGGTGCGCAGGATATCGTCACCAACGACGACGGTTCCATCGAGGTGATCACCGAGCCGGGCGATTTCATGGCAGTGAAGACGGCGCTGGAAGCGGCCGGACTGAAGGCCGAGGTGGCCGAGATCACCATGAAGGCGCAGAACGAGCTGGAGCTGACCGGCGACGACGCCACGAAGATGCAGAAGATCCTCGACGCGCTCGACAACGTGGACGACGTGCAGCAGGTCTATACCAACGCGGTCTTCAACGAGGACTGATTCCGCTCGGCCCGCGCGTCCAGCGGCGCTGCAGCCCTCAATTCAATCCGGAGCAATACTGATGACGCCCAGAAACGGTGCCTGGTGGTGGGTGGCGGTGGACGTGAACACGCCATCGCGCTGGCCCTGGCACGCTCGCATGCGTTCGAAACGGTGATTCGTGGCCCCGGCAGTGCCGGCACGGCCCTGGAGCCGGGCATGCGCAACCTGCCGGTGGGCAATATCGAGTGCGCTGGCGCTGTTTGCCGAGCGCGAGCAGCTGGCCTTCACCGTGGTGGGCCCCGAGGCACCGCTGGCCGAGGGGCTGGTGGACCACTTTCGCAGGCGCGGGCTGCCGGTGTTCGGCCCCACCCGTGCGGCGGCCCGGCTGGAAGCCTCGAAGGATTTTGCCAAGGCCTTCATGAAACGGCACGGGGTGCCCACCGCCGCCTACGAAACCTTCACCGATCCGGCAGCCGCCAAGGCCTACATCAGCCAGCAGGGCGCGCCCATCGTGGTGAAGGCCGACGGGCTGGCGGCCGGCAAGGGCGTGGTGGTGGCGCAGACGGTCGAGGAGGCCCATGCGGCCGTCGACCAGTTCCTGTCCGAGAGCTTCACCGGCGGCAGCAGGAAGGCATCCACGGGCCGCAAGGGCGTATCCGGCAAGCTGGCCGGCAAGGCATCCGGCGATGCCGATTCGGCCCGGGTGGTGGTGGAAGCCTTCCTGACGGGCGAGGAGCCAGCTTCATCGTGATGGCCGACGGCCAGAACGTGCTGGCGCTGGCCACCAGCCAGGACCACAAGCGGCTGCTCAATGGCGACCAGGGCCCGAACACGGGCGGCATGGGCGCCTATTCGCCGGCCCCGGTCATCACCCCCGACATCCATGCCCGCGCGCTGCGCGAGATCATCCTGCCGACCATCCGCGGCATGGCTGCCGAGGGCACGCCGTTCACGGGCTTTCTGTATGCGGGCCTGATGATCGGCCGTGACGGCAGCCTGAACACGCTGGAATTCAACTGCCGGCTGGGCGACCCCGAAACACAGGCCATCCTGAGCCGTCTCAGAACGCCGCTGGGCACGCTCATCCAAGCCGGCATCGAGGGCCGGCTGGACCAGGTGGAGGCCGAATGGGACCGGCGCAGCGCCCTGTGCGTGGTGCTGGCATCGGCCCGGCTATCCGGGCAAGCCGGATCTGGGCGATGTGATCACCGGCTATCCGGCCGACGGCAATGCCGGGGATGAGCTGTTCGTCTCATCACGCCGGCACGAAGCGCCAGGGCGACGACATCGTCACCAGTGGCGGCCGGGTGCTGGGCGTGACCGGGCTGGGCGATTCGCTCAAGATGGCGCATGCCCGCGCCTACGAAGGGGTGCGGGCCATTCATTTCAACGGCATGCAGTATCGCAGCGACATCGGCCACCGCGGGCTTCCCGGCGGCCGGATCTGACAGGACACGCCAGAACAGCAGCACGACATCCTCCGCGTCCGGCACGCCGGCGCATGCCACCTCCCGCCCAGCACGACGCCATTGCCGCCTGGTTTGCCGGGCTGCAGGCCCGCATCGTGGCGGGGCTGGAGGGCGTGGACGGCGGCACCTTTCCTGCATGATGCCTGGCAGCGCGAGACCGGATTCGCCCACCCAGGGGCGCGGCATCAGCTGCGTGATCGACGACAGCCACGTGCTGGAGCGCGGCGGCGTGATGTTCTCCGACGTGGAAGTGGCCCAGATGCCGCCCACGGCCACCGCCCACCGCAAGGAACTGGCCGGCCGCAAGGCCCTGCGCCACCGGGTGTCGCTGGTGCTGCATCCGCGCAACCCCTACGTGCCCACGGTGCACATGAACGTGCGCTTCTTCCGCGCTACGGCCCCCACGCCCGACGAACAGGGACGTGTGGTGGTTCGGTGGCGGCATGGACCTCACGCCCTACTACGGCGAGGTGGAAGATGCCCGGCATTTTCACCAGACCTGCTTCGATGCACTGCAGCCCTTCGGCCCCGAACATTATCCGGCCATGAAGGCCTGGTGCGATGAATACTTCTTCCTGAAGCATCGCAACGAGGCACGCGGCATTGGCGGGATTTTCTTCGACGACCTGAACACGCCGGACTTTGCCACCGCCTTTGCGCTGACGCGCAGCGTGGGTGATCATTTTCTGGAGGCATACCTGCCCATCGTCAGACGGCGGATGAACACCCCGTATGGCGAGCGTGAGCGCACCTTCCAGGCACTGCGGCGCGGCCGGTATGTGGAATTCAACCTGGTGATCGACCGGGGCACGCTGTTCGGGCTGCATTCCGGCGGACGTACCGAGTCCATTCTGGCTTCGATGCCCCCCACGGCCGGCTGGCGCTACCAGTATGCGCCCGAGGCCGGTACGCCGGAAGCAAAGCTCTACACCGACTTTCTGCCGGCGCGTGACTGGCTGGGAACGGCACCCACATGAACTTCAGCCGGCGACGTCGCATCGGATTGCTGGGTGGCAGTTTCGACCCGGTTCACGTGGCCCATCTGGCCCTGGGACAGGCCGCCATGGCGGCCCTGAAGCTCAACCAGATGGTGCTGATCCCCACCGGCCATGCCTGGCAGAAAGGCGGCCACCAGACCGAGGCGCGCCATCGGCTGGCCATGCTGCGGCTGGCTATTGCCGCCCCTGCCCGCCAACACCGGGGCTGGTCACTGGCTGATCGACGAGCAGGAGCTGAATCGCCAGGGCCCCAGCTACACCATCGACACACTGCGCACGCTGCGCCGGCAGTACGGACAGGATGCGGCGTTGATCCTGGTCCTGGGCAGCGACCAGTTCCGCAATCTCGAGACCTGGCGCGAATGGCGCCATCTGCTGGACTACGCCCACCTGGCGGTGACACAGCGCGAGCAGGTACCGCTTGCGGACCCTGCCGCCGGACATCGAGAAGCTGCTGATGGCCCACGGTACCGGTGCCCTGCCCGATGCCCCCTGCGGCAGCATCATGTTCTTCCGGATGCCGCCGGTGCCGCTGTCATCCACCCAGCTGCGCAGGCAACTCGCCGCCGGGCAGCCGGTCAACGGGCTGCTGCCGATGGGGGTGGAAGCGTACATCCGCCGGCACGGGCTGTACGGCACGGGTTCGGGTTCGGGTTCGCGTTCGGGCCCTGATGATGACCCGGACCGGCCGATGGGCTGGGGGCCGTCGCGCTGAGCGCGTGACCCCCTTTTTCAGGCATTTCGAAGGCATTTTCACGAGCATTTCCGAACTGCAGTACCTGGTGGTGGACGCGCTGGAAGACGTGAAGGCGCAGGACATCCGCGTGTTCGACACCGGCCCGCAGCGCGAGGCGAAGTCGCCGGCGCTGTCGGACCTGTTCGACCGCGTGGTGGTGGCCACGGCCACCTCCAACCGCCAGACCCGCGCGCTGGCCGCCCACGTGCAGGAGCGTGCCCGCGACGAGGGCTATCCGGTGGTGTCGGTGGAAGGCGAAGAAACCGGTGAATGGGTGCTGGTCGATCTGGGCGACCTGATCGTGCACATCATGCAGCCCACCATCCGTGCCTATTACAACCTCGAGGAACTGTGGGGCTCCCACCCGGTGGAACTGCCACTGCCCAGACCAGCCGCCCGGCGTAATACGCGCGGCAGAGGCTGCAGGGGCCGCCGAAGGATCGGGGGCCGGGCAGTCTGCCGTCTGACATGGCGGACGGTGAACGCGTGTCCGATCGCGGCAGCTGTTCCGATCCCCTGCCGGTCCTGTCACGAGCGGGCCTGCCCCGTCGCGACGCGCGTGCCTGGCCACGGTTTGCCCTGCCAGGATTTGACATGCTGATCCGCATTCTGGCCGTGGGCCAGCGCAGCCCGCGCTGGGTGGACGAGGCGGTGGGCGACTACTCGAAGCGCTTTCCGGCCGGCTGGCAGGTGGAACTGGTGACGGTGAAGACCGAGAACCGTACCGGCGATCCCACCCGCCGCACCGACGCTGCCACGGCTACACTGATGACCCGCGAGGCCGAGCGCCTGCGCGCGAAAATCCCGCCCCGGGCGCGCGTGGTGGTGCTGGACGAACGCGGCGACGACCTGCGCACCACGGCACTGGCCCAGCGCCTGCAGCGCTGGCAGCAGGCCGCCGAACCGGTGGCCATCCTGATCGGCGGGCCGGACGGACTGGACGCTTCGCTGAAGGCTTCCGCGCACGAGCGCATCCGCCTCTCCAGCCTGACGCTGCCACACGCACTGGTGCGGGTGCTGCTGGCCGAGCAGCTGTATCGGGCGTGGTCGATCAATGCGGGAGCATCCCTATCACCGGGAGTGACTGGCGGGCCGCCCGGGAGCCTCTGCAAAAGCCCCTGGCGCACCTCATCAACCGGTTCACCTTCCGTCCCCCGGCACGTGTCATGGACGCATTCATTCTCCCGCCGGGCGTCGGGACGGGGCGACGACAATCCATGGAGCTACACACATGATCTATCTTGCCTCACGCAGTCCGCGCCGGCTGGCGCTGCTGGAACAGATCGGCATCACCGATGTCCGGCTGCTGCTGGACGAGGACGAGGCCCGGGCCGAGGCACTCGAAGCCGTGCGTCCGAAGGAATCGCCCACGCAGTATGTGGAACGGGTGGCGAGGGCCAAGGGCGAGGCAGCCTGGGCGCGACTGGTGGCGCTGCGGGACACCGCGGGACAGGCCGGTACGACCGATGCCTGGCCGCTTGCGCCGCTGCTGGCGGCCGATACGACGGTGGCCGTGGGCGGAAAGATTCTGGGCAAGCCGGAAGATGCCGACGACGCGGCCCGCATACTGGGCCTGCTGTCGGGGCGCTCGCACCGGGTGCTGAGCAGCGTGGTGGTGATCGGCCCCAGCGGCAAACTGCGCCAGTGCACGCAGGTGTCGCGCGTGCGCTTCCGGCGACTGACCGACGACGACATTGCCGGCTACATCGCCTCGGGCGAGCCCTTCGGCAAGGCCGGCGCCTCACGGCATCCAGGGGCTGGCGGCGTGTTTCGTCAGGCGCATCGAGGGATCGTACAGCGGCATCATGGGGCTGCCACTCTTCGAGACGGCACAGCTGCTGGGCAAGGGTGGGCGTGCCGCCGGTACGGGTGGATGGATCCAGGGCCTGACGCCGGGAGTCCATTTGGCGACGGCCGCCGCATGGTGTATACCATGAGGTGACAACAGCCGGAGCGTCCCATGTCCGACCCCGTAAAAAGAAGAAATACTGGTCAGCACCACCTCGCCCGAGACCCGGGTTGCCCTGATCCAGCAGGGGGTGCTGAAGGAATTCAACATCGACCGTCAGGCCAGCCGTGGCCAGGTGGGCAACATCTACGCCGGCATCGTCAACCGGGTGCTGCCGGGCATGCAGTCGGCGTTCATCGACATCGGACTGGAACGTTCGGCCTTCCTGCACGTGACCGACCTGTGGCAGAGCCGGGTCCAGGAAGGGGCTCCACCCGCCCCATCGAAAAACTGCTCTATCCGGGGCAGCCGCTGCTGGTGCAGGTGATCAAGGACCCATCGGCAGCAAGGGCGCCCGGCTGACCACACAGATCAGCATTGCCGGACGGATGCTGGTGTTTCTGCCGCATGACCAGCATCTGGGCATTGCCCAGCGCATCACCGACGAGGCCGAGCGCACGCGGCTGCTGGAACGGGTGCGGGCGCTGACGGCGCTGCCGCCCGATGCGGTGCTGGCGCCTGCGGCGGAGGCTGATACTGCTGCTGATGTTGGTGTTGGTGTTGGTGTTGGTGTTGGTGCTGGTGCCGGTGCCGGTGCCGATTCTGATGCTGGTAGTGGTGCCGGTACGTCCACGGGTGTCGGTGATGCTGGTATCGGTAGCGCGGAGGATGGTGTTGACGGTAGCGCCGGGACTGCCACCGCCGATAGTGCTGGTGAACCAGGCGAGACAGGAAGTACCCAGGACACCCGGAACGCCACAGATCACCCGGAAAGCCGGCTCCGGAGAAAGCGAAAACAGCGCCGGCTGACGCAAAGGCGGCGCTGCAGGGGCGGCGGATTCATCATCCGCACCGTGGCCGAGGGGGCCAGCGACGAGGCGCTGCTGGCCGACATCCAGTACCTGCGCCGGCGCTGGGCCCAGATTCTGGAAGCGGCGCAGGCCAATGCTGCCGGCAAGCCGGCGGGCAGCCGCAAGCCGGAGCAGCTCTATCACGAGCTGCCGCTGTCGCAGCGGGTGCTGCGCGACATGGCGTGGGCGGGCACGCAATCGATCATCGTGGACGATGTGGAAACGCTGGCCACGATGCGCACCTTCTGCCGCACCTACATGCCCAATCTGGAAGAAAGGCTGCGGCTGCACGAGAGCGCGCGCTCGCTGTTCGACCTGTCATCAGGTGGACGAGGAAATCGAGCGGGCACTGGCGCGGCGTGTGCCGCTGAAGTCCGGCGGCTATCTGATTTTCGACCAGACGGAAGCACTGACCACCATCGACGTGAATACCGGCGGCTACATCAGCGGCCGCAATTTCGACGACACGGTTTTCCGCACCAACCTGGAAGCCACGCAGACGCTGGCGCGCCAGCTGCAGCTGCGCAATCTGGGCGGGATCATCATCGTCGATTTCATCGACATGAGCAGTGCGGAACACCGGGAGGCGGTGCTGCATTCGCTGCGCAGTGCCCTGCAGCAGGATCGCACCAAGACCACCGTCAATGGTTTCACCTCACTGGGGCTGGTGGAAATGACGCGCAAGCGCAGCGCGATTCGCTGGAGCGGATGCTGTGCGAACCGTGCAATGCCTGTCATGCGCAAGGGGCACGATCAAGACGGCGCGCACGGTGTGCTATGAAATCATGCGCGAGATTAGCGCGCGAGGCGCGGCAGTTCGATCCGAAGGAATTTCGCATTCTGGCCTCGCAGCGGGTGATCGACCTGCTGCTGGATGAGGAAAAGCCCGCACCTGGCCATTCTGGGCGAGAACATCGGCAAGCCGATCACGCTGCACGTGGAGCCGGCCTACGTGCAGGAAGATTACGACATCATTCTGGCCTGAAATACCGGACGCGGGGTGACTCTAGGGCGAACAGAGGATCGTTCCGGACGTATGATGGTGTCAGTCCGGCGTGAAATACCGGATACGGTAGCGCGGCCAGATGCGGTCGACCAGCCGCTTGAGACGCTCGGCGGTGCTGCGGTGCCGGTACTCGGTGGGCAGATGCTGCCAGTCGGCAGCTGCGGCACAGAGCCACGGCCTGTGCCACGGTTTCGTTGCGCAGGCGGCTTTCGGCCAGAAAAATGGCCGATGAAGGCATTCCAGCCCGGCTTGTTGCCCCAGTAATGCACGATCCAGCGGTCGCAGGGCTGCAACGACGGGGCGTGCCCTGCCTCCCCTGTCACCTGTGCACTGCCATGTACTTCCCGTGCACCGTGTGCCTGCTGCGTGCCGTGTGCGTGCTGCATGCCGTATGCTGCCGCCGGTGCGCCCGGCGTCTGCGACGCAATCATGGCGGGCTGCGGCTCCATGGCTGCCCTTCAGCGCGACCGAAAAGGCCAGCTGTTCGATGAGACGGCGCGGGCAGGGTGGAGGCGCACATGGCGTCGCAGAGCTGCAGGGCATGATCCACCAGCGTCCGTCCCCGCGAGGCCGGCAGGGCGATGACGCCGGCATTCCACATTTCGGTCCGACCGTCGAAGGTCACGCCGGCCAGTGTCTGGCCCACCAGGGTACGGCGCATCTGGGTAAGCGTGCGGCTGTTGCGGTCCGCCAGCGCATTCTCCCGACAGTGCATGAAAGCCTGTCCGGCATCCAGTCCGGCGTTCAGGGCAGACAGGGTCCGTGGCCAGGAAGGTGTCGGAATCGACATAGACCAGATGCTGGTCCGGATGGCGCTGCAGGGGCGTGTTCGATGGCTCTCGATCTTGATGCGCCAGAAGAACTGCTGCGTCCCCTGCCAGTCCTTCAAGGGTGTCGGCGGAGATGGGAAGCACCTCGATGACCGGGCTGGCGACCCCTGCTGGCTGGTCAACCGCCTGCGCATGGACCACCTCCTGCGCATGGGCCACTTCCTGTGTACTGGCCGAGCCCTGTGTACTGGCCACGCCTTGTGTACTGGTCGCGCCCCGTGTGCTGGTCGTGCCTTGTGTACTGGCCGTGCTCCGCTCACGGCCCTCGTCCGCCGCCCTCTTCTCTCCTTCCTGCCATGTCGCCACACCTGCCTGCAGCCAGCGATAGAAACCGGGCCGGTCGGTCATGACCAGCACGCGCCCGATGCGTGGATCCTTCAGAAAGCTGAGAATGCAGAAGGCCGCCTGGTGGTGGTTTTCGGCCCTGTCGCCAAAGGTGAGCAGAAGCAGATTCATGGAGGTGTTGTGGGAGGAACAAGCAGCGAGCCCCGATGATAGGCGATTGCTCCGTCATCCGGGGCGCCCGCCGCCCCGTCCGGATGGATTCCGGCGCATGATTCACGCGGGGTTCACCATGCCTTCACGCGGCGTTCAAGACGTTCATGCCGCTTTCATGCGTCGCCTGTCCGGCGTTTTGCCTGCGATCACGCAACGTCCCTGTACGATCCGGGCCTGAAAAAGGGTTTGTGGATCACTTGCGTTCGTTCGGCATACCCGGCGTTCAGTAGTGTCCCCAACATTCGTGGTGTCCCCGGCATTCATGTAGCGTACACGACGTTCATGACCCCACCATGCCGGCCCGTGCCGCGCGGGCACCGCTGCATGCGCCCCCACCGGCAGCGACGCCCTCAATCCCGACAACGGCGCACTGCCCGGAAGGGGCACACCTTCTGCCCATGACACCTGTTCCGGCCCGGATGCGGCCGGTGCACCAAACCCGCTGGCCGACGGCAGCCAGCTGGCCGGCAGCATGTAGGCCAGCAGCGTGATCTGCCAGTCGAGCAGCGAATCGGTCATTGTGAGAGACGGCGTAACTGGCCGAGAGCAGCACCAGCATCAGCGATTCGTCCGGGACGCTGGTTGCGCAGAAAAGCGGCGGCAGCCCACGACGAGCGGCGCCCAGAAGAACAGCACGATGACGAGCAGCCCCGGAACACCGGCCGAGGCCAGCCCTGCCAGATATTCATTGTGGGGACCAGCGTAATAGACGATGGCATGCCGGGGCAGTTCACCACTGTCACGCTGGCGCTGGGTTTCGGCCTCGAAGCCGGCAAAGCCCACGCCGGTGAGTGGTGCATGGCGCCCGACCCGCAGGGCGATGGACCCAGGGCCAGACGCTGGCTGACCTCGCTGTCGTAGTCGCCCGCATGGAAACGGGCCATCTGCGGGCCGATCTCGGCAAAGCGCGATCCCACGAAGCGGGCGCCTCCGCCAGCACGGCGGCGCCGCAGAGTACCACTACCAGCCACCTGAACAGCCGGGCGCAGACCCCAGGCCGCGCCCGCCGGCAGCTTTCCGGGTTTTCACCAACAAGTTTCTGGGGCTCGCCGGCGGGCATGGTCCGGCGTTTTCAGCCAGACGAGGAGCGCATAGACCGTCACCGCAAACGCCACCCCCAGCAGGGCGCCCCGCCCCTGCGAGGAGGATCGTAGCCCCCAGACCGGCAGCAACCCCCCACCCGCCCAGAAGACGCTGCCGGGGCGGCGGTGCGCGCAGCATCAGCTGCAGGGCAAAAACGGCCAGCAGGGCCGACAGGTCGGAGAACTTGATGGCGCCGGTACCGAGCGGCCCGGCACCCAGATAGCCATAGGGGCCGCGGGGATGTCAGCCACAGATACTGGCAGCAGGCCATCAGCAGGGGCGCCCACCCCGCCCAGAGCCGCAGCGGGCAACAGCCAGCGATGCGGGTCCGGCCGCGCGCCGGCAGCGACGACAGCAGTACCCCGGCACTCAGCAGGCAGATGAGCACCTGGTCCCAGTCCCGTGCGCCGGCACGGCCCGACAGGATGTGCAGGACATACAGCGATGCATAGGCCAGCAGTGGCACCGCCATGGCCCAGTGCTGGCGCAGGCGCTGGCCCAGCGGGGCCAGACGGTACCGGTAACCAGCCAGCAGACACAGCAGACAGACCGCCGCGGCCAGAGGCGTCTGCGCCCGGGGATGGCAAGCAGTGTGAGCAGATACACCGCCAGCAAGCCGTGGGTGGCGTTCACGAGAGACACGAGTCAGCCCTCCTGGCAGGGCGTGGACGGTCATGTGCGTCATGACCTGTAACTGATATGTCTCGCGATTTTTATCGAACGTTTCGTTGTGACGAAACCAGGAAACAGGAACGGGGCATTTCCGTCACGGCCGGGGGACGCGGCCGGCGGGTTTGCGCCCCGCCCGTCTTCTTCGGACTTTTTCTGAAAAACACCCGATCTGCATCGAACCGGGCTGATATCAATGATAAAAACAGGGTCTTTGAGAACCTGAACAGACCATCACGAGAAGCTTTTCTGCAGGTTCTGCCAGCGCTCATCCGGCAGGGAGGCCCAGTGATATTTCCAGAAGGTACCGCTGGCATTCAGGCAGGCGAGCGTTAATCCGTAACGACCGTCAAGAAATCCGGCACGTAACAGGTAACCACGCAGGAAGGACCAGGCGGCATGGCGGACACCCTGCAGTGTCCCGCCCCGCCCGCGGTTGCGCAGGGATTCGGCCCCCAGAAAGGCGTAGTGCCGGGCCTTGCTGCGGGCGTCTTCGGGGAGTCGACGCTGTCGTGCACCAGCGTGCCGCCCAGCACCCGGGTGGGGCCTTTCGCAAACCAGGTGCTCGTGCACCCGGTCGTTGGTGAAGCGCCCACGTTCGCGGGCAAACAGGCGCAGCACACGGTCGTTGCCCCAGAGGCCGTGACGGATGACCTGACCACGGTAACGGCTGCTGCGACGCAGCCACCAGCCGGCGATCTCCGGCACGTCTGGCGCTCCGGCCGTACCTGCTGCACCCGCCTCACCTGCCGCGGATGCCCCGCCCGATACGCCCGACACGCTCCGTTGCTGTTCCCGTTGCTTGTCCCGTTGCGCCCCGCGCACCGATGCACCCGGCGTCGCCCGTCGTGTTCGCGACACCGGCCACGGTCGACTCCTCCGCCCCCGCGCTCGGTGCTGCCTCGCGCAGCACCTGCAGGATTTCGGCGGCCAGGCCGTCGGAGACCTGCTCGTCGGCATCGAGGGACAGCACCCAGCGGTGACGGCAGCGGTCCAGCGCGCGGTTCTTCTGCACGCCGAAGCCGGGCCAGTCAGGGGGTGACCTCCACCTCGGCACCGAGCCGCCGGGCGATGGCCACGGTGTCGTCGGTGCTGCCCGAGTCGAGCACGACGATCTGGTCGGCAAAGGCCACGCTCTCCAGACAGCGGGCAATGCGGTGCGCCTCGTCCCGGTGTGATGATGGCCACCGACAGGCCGCCCGGGACGGACAGGCCGTCGGGTGTTCCCGCCTGCCGAAGCATAGTCAGTGACCAGATGTCCCGCCTGCCGGGGCACGGTCCGCACCGGCTGCCTGCAGGCCGCGGATCGCGGCTGGCCGACATCAGCCAGCTGGCCAGCAGAATCCAGGCCAGCAGCGAGATCTGCCGGTCGAGCAGCGAGTCGGTCATCGTGAAGGCGGCATGGCTGGCCGATACCAGCACCAGCATCGCGATTCCTCCGGGCGCTGGCCGCGCAGGAACCGCCGGCAGCCCACCACCAGCGGCGCCCAGAAGAACAGCACGATGACGAGCAGCCCCGGAATGCCGGCCGACGACAGGCCCGCCAGATACTCATTGTGCGGGCTTTCGTACGGGACGATGACCTTCGGGTTCAGTTCACCGCTGTCGCGCTGGCGTTGCGTTTCGGCGCCAGCCATCGAAGCCCACGCCGGTGAGCAGGGGCATGCCGGGCAGCCCGCAGGGCAATCGCCCCCAGAGCGTGAGGCGCTGCTCCACTTCGCTGTCAGAGTGTCACCCGCCTCGAAGCGCTCGAACTGCGGCCCGATGTCGGCAAAGCGCGCCCCCATGTACCGGGCCGGGCCCGCCAGCACCGCCACGCCCAGCACGGCCACCAGGGCCAGCTTCAGACGGGTGGGGCGGCCCTGCCGCGCCGGACGCCGAACCGAAGCAGCCGCCCTCCCCCGTCGCCGCAGTATCCAGCAGCCCCAGCACTGCCAGCGCCAGCAGCACGCCCAGCAGCGCGCCGCGTGCTGGGTGAGCGCCACGGCCTGGCCCGGCGGCAAGCTCAGTCCGCCCAGCACCCGGCGCCAGCGGCGGGGCCACACAGCATCATCTGCAGCGAGAACAGCGCCAGCACGGCCGACAGGGTCACCATACTTGAGCGCACCATTGCCCACCGGTCCGGCACCGAGGTGTCCGGGTGGCCGCGGAACGCCAAGGTAAAAGTATTGCCAGCCGGCCAGGGCCAGCGCACCGATGGCGCCCAGCGCCGCCGCCGGCAGCAGCCAGCGATGAGGGGCCGCCCCCCGCCCGGGCAGCGTGGACAGCAGAACCCCCATGCCAAGCGAACAGATCAGCACCTGGTCCCAGTCGCGCCAGCGCAGCCAGCCCGCCAGAATCTGGATGGCAAACAGTGCACCATAGCCGGCCAGCGGCACCGCCATGGCTCAGCCGGCACGCAGCCGCTGGCCAACGGCCGGCGGCTGCCGCCACTGCCCGGCAAACAGGCAGAGCAGGCACAGAATGGCCACCAGCGGCGTCTGTACTTTCGGGACGGCCAGCAGCGTGAGCAGATACACCGCCAGCAGACCGTGGCTGATGTTCACAAGCAGCATGAATCAGATCCCTCCGGGCGGGGCGCGTAGTGGTCGTGCTCCGACAGTTGGGCCAGTCCGCGACGGCGGCGGTAGCCCCCGGCCGCCGGCCAGGCGGGCACGTCGTTCGTCTCTGTTCGGCGGCATCACGCGCCGCCTCGCGGTGCCACAGGTGCAGTACCGTGGTGGCAAAGCGGCCGCTCTTTGGGGACGCCCCAGGTTGAACCAGCGCAGGATCAGGTCGGTATCTTCGAAGCCCCAGCCGGCAATCTCCTCCTCAGAAACCATTGAGGCGCACCAGATCGTCGCGCCAGGCGCCGCTGTTGCAGCTGAAAATGCCGCCAGGGCCGTCCGGACATCCGGCGCACCACTGTCCCGGCAGGCGCAGCGGCCCCAGCGCGTGATTGACATCCCCGCCGCCAGGCCATCAGCCAGCGCAGGCACGACCAGTCCAGCGGATTCTGGCGGCCTGCCTCGATGATCCGCCGTGACGGCCTGACCCAGCAGCACCCGGTTGCCGGCCGTGGCAAAGCCCCGCTCGGCCACCCTGCTGAGTGAGCCTCGACGAAATCAGGGGCGCAGCAGGCGGTCACCGTCGACAAAGACGATCAGTTCGCCCGTGGCCTCACCGAATGGCACGGTTGCGCGCCGCACCGAGCCGGAACCCCTCGTCCGGCTGCCAGACGTGCCGCAGCCGGCCCAGCCAGCGGGGATGCCGTTGCCCGGGGCGGCCGCCGGGACACGCGCTCCGTGGCGGGCGCAGAACCCGTAGCAGCCACAGCGCCCACGGACGCTGCCCCGACGGACACAGACCCCGTTCCGGACGGCATGCCCGCGAGCCAGCCCCGCCCCTGCTGCCAGCGCGCCACCACGCGAGCCGTTTCCAGCCCGGAACCATCGTCGGCCACCAGTACCTGATCGGGCAGCACCCTGCTGCCGGGCAACGCTGGCCAGCACCCGGTCCAGCGCCTGCGGCCGGTTGTAGGTGGAGATGACCAGCGAAACCGTGGGCGCCATGGCGGGCCTCATGCGGTCAGCGTCCCGCCGGCATGCGGGCGGGCATACAGCCACCCAGTGCCACCAGCTCGGCATGGGTACCCGATTCGACGATGCGGCCGTCATCCAGCACCAGAATGCGGTCGGCCTTCTCGATGGTGGACAGCCGGTGCGCGATGATGAGGGTGGTCTGGCCATGCAGCAGCTCGTCCAGCGCCGCCTGCACGAAGCGTTCGGACTCGTTGTCCAGTGCCGAGGTGGCTTCGTCGAGCACCAGGATGGGCGCATTCTTGAGCAGCGCCCGGGCAATGGACAGGCGCTGGCGCTGACCACCGGACAGGCGAATGCCGTTGTCGCCGATCATCGTGTTAATGCCCTGCGGCAGCGAGGCCACGAAGTCGGTGAGGTAGGCGGCCTCCAGCGCGGCCCGCACCTCCTCCTCGGAGGCGCCCCGGCGGCTGCCGTAGGCCACGTTGTTGGCGATGGTGTCGTTGAACAGCATCACCTGCTGGCTCACCCAGGCGATCTGCTGGCGCAGGGCTCTCCAGCTTCAGCGATTCGATGGGCACGCCATCGAGCAGAGATCCGTCCCTCCGTGACTGGATAGAAGCGCGGAGATGAGATTGGCCAGCGTGGTCTTGCCGCCGCCCGAGCCACCCACCAGCGCCACGGTCTCGCCGGGCCTCGATGTCGAGGTCGATACCCTTGAGCGCCAGCGCATTGCTGCCCGCGTAGCCAAAAGCGCGTCCTCGAAGCGCAGCCCGCCCTTCGCCCGTTCGATCACCTGCGTACCGTGGTCATGCTCGATGGGCTCGTCGATGAAGTGGGAACACCGCATCGGCCGCGGCAAAAGGCCCGCCGCAGCTGCCCGTTGACCTCGGCCAGTGCTTGAGCGGATTGAAGATCATCAGCATGGCGGTGAGGAAGGACACGAAGCCCCCACCGTGGTGCGGTCCTGCTGCGACTGATAGAGCGCCAGCGCAATGACCACCGACACGGCCACGGCTGCCATCACCTGCGTGATGGGCACGATCAGCGCCGAAGCCACCGTCACGCGGCGGGCAAAGGCCTGCAGCTGGCGACTGGCCGAGGCAAAAGCGGTTGCGCTCGTGCTCCTGGCCGGCATAGACCTTGATGACCGGATTGCCATGGATGGCCTCGCCCACCACGCTGGTCAGCTCGCCGGTGTAGCGCAGCTGCTCGCCCGAGCCGGCGCATGCGACGCGAGAACGCCCCACGGCCAGCGCCACCATCGGGATGAGCACGAAGGCGATCATGGTCAGCTGCCAGTTCAGGTACAGCAGCCAGCCCAGCAGCCCCATGATCACGCATGAATCGCGCACCATGATGATCAGCACACTGGCCAGCGACTGGTGACGTTCTGCACGTCGTTGACCAGCCGCGCAATGATGGTGCCGGCCGGGTTGGACGAAAAGTAGCTGACCGGCATCTGCACCAGCCGGTCGAACATCACCCGGCGCAGGTCGAACAGCACGGCGTTGGAGACCTCGTTCATGGCGTAGTTCATCGTGAAGGTGAACACGCCCCGGGCCGAGGAACAGGCCGATGATCAGCAGCGGCGCCGTCCACATCAGGTGCGGATTGCCCTTCTCCCCGAAGCCATCGTCCAGCAGGAACTGCATGATGGCTGGCAGCGCCAGTTCGGTGGAGGCCGTCAGCACCATGGCGACCACGCCCAGCGCAAAAATGCGCCAGTGCGGCTTCACATAGGGTGAACAGGCGACCGAGCAGCGCCCGGTCGCTGGCGAACTCGCGAATGAACTCGTTGACCGGGGCGTGCGCGCGCTGCCTGGCTGGCGGCGGCGCCGGCCTCTGCCTCGGCGGAAGCGGTGGTATCGGTCTGATGCTTCGCGCGTCGGCGTCGGCCCCTGTCTCATCAGCAGCGACATCTGTCCAGCACCTCGGCGTCGGCTGGCACTCATCGTCATCACGGCAGCGTCTTCCCTGCGATCAGCCGTATCGTTGTCCTTGCCCAAATCCACTCCGTTCATCGATAGCGCATCTCCACCCGGGACTCGCCCAGCCAGCCCTTCATGCCGGCCAGCAGCACGTCATCAGGACGGACGGCCCACTGGTGCCCCAGTCGCAGCACCGCGGCTGCGCTGTCGCTGCACAATAATTTCCACCGGGCAGCCCTCGCCCTGGCTGCCCATCCGCAGTACGGCGTGAGCAGCTCGCGCAGCCGGTTTCCACATCCGGCCTGCCGGCGATGGTGAGCTGCAGTGCCCGGGCGGCCTCGCTGCGCGCCGTGCCCAGGTCGACGATGCGCTCCACCGACAGCCGGTGGCCGCCGCTGTAGTCGTCCTTCGACAGCTTGCCGTGCACGATGATCAGCTCGTCTTCCTTCAACAGGTGACGGTACTGCTCCCAGGCCTCGGTGAATACGGCGATTTCCTCGGCACCGCTGCCGTCGTCGAGCACCACACGCACCATCTTGCCCCGGCGGGTCATGGCGGTGGACAGCCCCGACACGATACCGGCCACGGTCACCGGTGTCGAGCCGAAATGTTTGCCGACGATCTTTTCCAGATCACCGATGCGGGTCTTGACGAAGCGGCGCACCTCGTCGCGACAGGCATCGAACAGGTGACCGGTGAGGAAGTACCCCAGCGCCCCCTTCTCTTCCAGCAGCCGCTGGCGCAGATCCCACGGTTCGGAGGCAGCCACTCACGGGCCGGTGCGCCGTCGGAACCGCCGAAGAAATCGTCACCGAACAGCCCGCCCTGGCCGGCGGCCTGCTCGCGCGCCTTCTGCTCGGCCGCCTCCATGGCCTGCGGCACGTTGGCCAGCAGCCGGGCGCGGTCCGGCTTCCAGGCTGTCGAAGCGCCGGCGCACCAGCGCCTCGATGGTCCGGCGGTTGATCAGCTTGCGGTCGATGCGTTCGCAGAAATCGAAGAGATCGATGAAGGGACCACCGGCCAGGGCGGGCCGCCACCACGTTCTCGATGGCGTTTTGCCCCACCCCTTCACCCGCGCCAGCCCGTAGCGGATGACACGCGGCGCCGCCGGCTCGAAGCGGTAGGCCGACGCGTTGATGTCGGCGGCTGCACTCCACCTTGTTGAACTGCGCGTCACGGACGAAGATCTGCACCTTGTCGGTATCGTCCATGTCGGACGACAGCGTGGCGGCCATGAATTCGGCCGGATAATGCGCCTTCAGCCAGGCCGTCTGGTAGGTGACCACCGCATAGGCCGCCGTGTGCGACTTGTTGAAGCCGTACTCGGCAAACTTCCATCAGGTCGAACAGCTGGCTGGCCAGGTCCGGATCCTGCCCTTGGCCTTCGCGCCCTCCATGAAGATCTGGCGCTGCTTGGCCATCTCGGAGGCCTTTTTCTTGCCCATCGCGCGGCGCAGCAGGTCGGCACCGCCCAGCGTGTAGCCGGCGATGATCTGCGAGATCTGCATCACCTGTTCCTGATAGACGATGACGCCGTAGGTCGGCTCCAGACAGTCCTTCAGGTCGGGGTGGAAGTAGTCGATGGCCTGCTCGCCGCGCTTGCGCAAAATGAAGTCGTCCACCATGCCCGAGCCCAGCGGCCCCGGCCGGTAGAGCGCCAGCACGGCGATGATGTCCTCGAAACGGTCGGGCTGCAGCTTTCTGAGCAGCTTCTTCATCCCGTCGCTTTCCACCTGGAAGATGGCCACCGTGTTGCCATCACGCAGGATCTGGTAGGCATCCTGGTCCTCGAAGCCCAGCTGGTCGAGGTCCAGCGGTTCCTGCCCCTCGCGGGCCCGGCGCTCGTTCACGTAGCGCACCGCCAGGTCGATGATGGTGAGGTTGCGCAGGCCCAGGAAGTCGAACTTCACCAGACCCACACCTTCCACATCGTCCTTGTCGTACTGGCTGACCACCGAATCGGTGCCCGGTGCCTGATAGAGCGGACAGAAATCGGTCAGCTTGCCCGGCGCGATCAGCAGCCCCCGCGTGCATGCCGATGTTGCGGGTCGTCGTCCTCCAGCGGACGGGCCAGTGCGAACAGCTCGGCCACCTCTTCCTCGTTGGCCAGCCGCTCGGCCAGCACCGGCTCGGCCTGCAGCGCCTTGTCCAGCGACAGCGGCTTAGCCTGCTCGATGGGGATGAGCTTCGAGAGCTGGTCGCAGAAGTTGTGAAAGGGCATGTCCAGCACGCGGCCCACGTCGCGGATCACCGCCTTGCTGGCCATCGTGCCGAAGGTGGCGATCTGCGACACCGCGTCGAACCCGTACTTGCGGCGCACGTAATCGATCACCTTGCCGCGGTTGTCCTGGCAGAAATCGATATCGAAGTCGGGCATCGACACCCGCTCGGGGTTCAGGGAAGCGCTCGAACAGCAGTGCATAGGGCGAGGATCGAGGTCCGTGATGCCCAGCGAGAAGGCCACCAGCGAGCCGGCCCCCGACCCCGGCCCGGCCCCACCGGCACGCCGTTGTTCTTGGCCCAGACGATGAAGTCCGCCACGATCAGGAAGTAACCCGGAAAGCCCATCGAGATGATGGTGTCGATCTCGCGCTTGAGGCGGGCGTCGTAATCGGGGCGCTTCTGCAGCGCACGGCGGCATCCGGATAGAGCTTTGCCAGCCGCTGCTCCAGCCCTTCCTCGGCCTTCTGCCGCAGAAAATCGTCGATCGGCACCCCATCGGTGGGGTAGATGGGCAGCTGCGGATTGCCCAGCCGGATGGTCACCGCACAGCGCCGCGCGATCTCCACCGAATTGGCCAGCGCCTCGGGCAGATCGGCGAACAGCGCCATCATCTGCGCGCGTGCGGAAATACTGCGTGGGCTGGAAGCGCCGCACGCCCGCCTGGGATCGGCCAGCACCTCGCCCTCGGCAATGCACACCCGCGCCTCGTGCGCCCGGAAGTCTTCCTCGCGCAGGAACTGGATGGGGTGCGTGGCCACCAGCGGCAGGTCCAGCTCCACCGCCAGCCGCGCCATGGCCCGCGTGCAGCTTTCGGCCTCGGGCGTACCGTCGCTGCACCTCCAGATAGAAGGCATCCGGAAGGCTGCGGCCCAATGCTGCGCCGCCGCCACCGCCCGCGCATGGTTGCCGGCCAGCAGGAACTGCCCCACCTCGCCGGGACCTGCCCCGACAGCGCGATCAGCCCACCGGTGGTGTCGGCGGTGAGCCACTCGGGCTTCAGCTCGGCCCGCCCCTTGTATTCGTTTTCCAGCCAGCCCTGCGACAGCACTCGCACAGCCGCCGGTAGCCGGCGTTGTTCGAGGCGATCAGCAGCAACCGGTACGGGCGGTCGCGGTTCTCGGTGTTGGTGATCCAGACATCAGCCCGCGCAGATCGGTTGCAGGCCCTTCGTGGACGCCTGCTTGTAGAACTTGACCCAGCCGAACGAGGTTGGAGGCATCGGACAGCGCCAGCGCCGGCTGCCCGTCGTCGAGCGCGGCCTGCACCACCTCGTCCAGCCGCACGATGGAATCGAGCACCGAATACTCGGAGCGCAGGCGCAGGTGGACGAAAGCCGGGGTCGATGGGGCCCGCTGGCCGGCTGCTGTTCGTCCGAAGCCGCAGCGGCGGCTGTGTATCGACGACTGCCGCGCGCACCCCTGCAGCAGAACCTTCAGCCGACGGCGCCCCGGCAGCTGGTGCAGCAACCGCAACATTCCCTTCTGCAGATGCTGCAGCAGCCTGCTGCACCGCAACAGCAACAGCCGCTGCCTGCGCCGCAGCCCGGCGACAACATGATCGGGAGACGGTCACATCGGCAGTGACAGACGAGGAGGATTCGGCTTGGCTCATCCACTGATTGTACGTGCCGGGAAGGATCCGTGCATTCCGTCACCAGAGTCCCAGGGCGTCAAGCCCGGCCGACCGGTACACAGGAACGCGCCAGCTTTTTCCATCACCTGGCAGCCGCTGCCGTCCTGTTTCTCTCACAGGGCCCCCTGCTTCATCTCCCGGCCACCACGCCAGTCATCCATGCCCCCTCGCTTCGCAAGTCCGGAAGACCTGCCCCTGCACGCCACTCCCAGTAGAGTCGTCCCCATCATGAAAGACACCCTATCTGAACCTGGCCTGCTACCAGTTCGCCGACCTCGACGACCTGCCCGCTGCGCGTCCACCTGCTGGCCGAAGGCCCGCCGCCTCGACATGCGCGGCACCATCCTACTCACCACCGAGGGCGTGAACGTCATGCTCAGCGGGCTGGAAGCCAACGCCCGCGCCTTTGCGGCCGTGCTGCGCGCCATCCCGGTCTCGAGACCATGCATCATCAAGGAAAGCCGCTCCGCCGAACACGGCTAGCCGCTTCCTGGTCAAGATCAAGAAAGAGACCATCACCTTCCGCCAGCCCGGCATCCGCCCGGCCGATGGACGCGCCGCCACCGTCTCGCCCGAGACGCTCGCCCGCTGGCTGGACGACGGACGTGACGACGATGGCCGTGACGTGGTCATCATCGACACCCGCAACGACTTCGAGAGTGCAGGTCGGCCGCTTCCACAACGCCATCAACCCGCACATCAGCAGAGTTCACCGAACTGCCTGCCGCGTGAAGCCCACCGTCCGCAGCTGGCCGGCAAGCGCATCGTCACCTACTGCACCGGCGGCATCCGCTGCGAAAAGGCCGCGCTCTGGATGGACGCCCACGGCTACGAGAACGTCGTGCAGCTCGACGGCGGCGTGCTGGACTACTTCGAGCACACCGGCGGCAGACACTGGGACGGCGAACTGTTCGTGTTCGACCGGCGCGTGTCCCGTCACCACCGACCTGCAGCCGGGCGGCTGGGAGCAGGACTTCGGATCACGGACGGTGCGGCAGCGCACGGCGGCCGCGACGACCACACCGGCTGCCGGCTGAGGGGCCGCGGCCGGCTGCCCGCTTGCAGTGCCGCCCCCTGCGTGGAAAAATGGGGCTTCCCGACTAATCTGCCCCGGCAGCCCTGCCTCCCCTGAAAACGCCCTTTTCACCCACCCCTGCCTGCCCCCATGGCCACCACGCTCATCATCTCCCTCTGGACGCTTGCCGTCATCCTCGATCGTCGTCGGTGTGGCCGGCACCGTACTGCCCGCCCTGCCCGGCGTCGTGTTCGTCTTTCTGGGCATCTTCCTGGCCGCCTGGATCGATGACTTCACCACCGTCAGCAGCCTCGCGTGGGCATCTGCCTGGCCTTCCGCTGCTGGCCATCGGCCTCGACTACGTGGCGGGCATGCTGGGTGCGAAAAGGTCGGCGCCAGCCTCGAGGCCATCGTCGGCTCGTTCATCGGCACCATTGCCGGCGTGTTCTCGGGCCTGTGGGGGCTGCTGTTCGTGCCGCTGGTGGGCGCCGCCATTGGCCGATACATGTACGACCGCGACCTGATCCGTGCCCGCAACGTCGGCATCGCCACCTGGCTGGGCGCTGGTGATCGGCACTGCTGATCAAGATCGCCATCACCTTCCTGATGATCAGGATATTCGTGTTTGCGCTGATGACGCCGTGAGGGTCATCGCCATCAAAGGCGAGAGCTGGATGGCCGACCAGGCCACTTCCATCTGGCGAATTGCGCAGCTGGGCTGAACATTCACAGCTAGAACCGGAACCACCACCAGCCGTGCGGCACCACTCCGCGGCCGTGTCGTAACGCTTTGATGGATGGCGTGGGTGCAGGCCGAGGCGTACATCAGCATCTGCACCGTGGCGGCCACCAGCAGGCAAACCAGCACGACGGTCCCCGCCGCCAACGCACGGCGCCGCCAGCAACGCTGCGGAACCACAGCGGGCAGGCCCGAAGCCGACGCGACATGGCCACCACCGAACCAGCCCAGGAACACCATCGCCCACCAGTGCGCAGAATGAACGGCCCCACATTGAGCAGCCAGTTCACGCCGGAACCTGCCGTCAGCACGGGGCAGAATCCCCAGCCCGCCAGGACGGCCACGCTCACCCACGGCGCAGACGGTGCACGATAGGGAATGGCCGGCGCCTCGGCAACCGCCTGGTTTCCGTCAACAACAGCCTGATTTCCATCGGCAACAGCCCGGCTTCCATCGCCCGCAGACAGGCTGCCATCGATGGCGAGCAGGCCTTCACTGGCGACATCGAGACCCGTCATTGGGCCAGAGCCCCCGTACCAGCAGCCAGATTCCGGCAAATACCAGCAGGGCGGGCCAGTTCAGCGCAGCCGAGAACACGGCGGCCTGCGGCACCAGGGGCACGAGGCCAGAACCCCGCCCCAGCGGCGCCCCCATGAAGACCGGTATCAGCGCTGGCCAGTGCCACCACGGCCAGCGTGGCACCAGCGCATGGCGGCCAGCCACCCGACGGCGCGGCCGTGTACACCGCAGGACAGGTGCCAGCGACCGTGCGGCCCACGCCGATACCCGCACCGGCACCAGCGCTCCACACCCTCACTCAAACCAGCACTTTCATCTGCACTCGCCACCCGCAGCGCCAACGCCTGCACCGTACCACCATCGCCACCGGCATCCGCTGCCAGTGGGTTTGCCACCCCGTGACGACGATGCAGCCATGACCGCCGGAATGCGCACCACACCGCTGCAGCAGCACCAGCAGAAACCGGTACCCAGCGCAATCTGCACGCCGATCAGTGATCGGCCGCCGGAAGAGCACGTGGCAGGATGAACGGCGCGCTGATCAGCACGATGCCGGCAATCAGGGCGCCACGGGTCAGAAACCGCCGGGCACATCCGGCGGGCAGATGAGACACGGCCTGCGCAGCATCGGACTCGAAAACTGGCGGCGTGGGATTTGGCATTGGACATGAACGTCTCCCCAGAATGCGTGACGGCACGACATGTCACGGGAGAGACTCACCCTCCGGCAACCGGATCTGCGGGCCGGTCAGCCGGCCAGCGAGCCGAAACACTCCCCCATGCCGTGCGCCGTTCAATCGTAGGGAACTGCCGTTCGTCGCGCAGCGAAACTAATGCGCATTCGCTGGTATGGCGGCGTGCATGTCATGGACTCGTTCAACCCGGGAGCATCAGGCATATCGATGCGCCGGCCGAATGCGCCGACCGAAACAATCGACGCGGTTTATCCGGTTCGCCCGGGAGATGCTTCCAGACACTCTGGATGATCACTCAGGACGCTCAGGACTGGCGCCGCAGCAGATTGTGGCAGCGCGGATCGAACGTCTGCCTGCCCTCCGGGCTGAACTGCGCCAGCACCTGGCCCGACCGCGCCGGGTACAGGCGGCAGATATCGCTGGCTGCCACACGCACCCCCACCACACCATCCAGCAGGCTTGCACCGTGCCCCGTCCGCGCCGAAGAGACACCACAGACGGCCAGCGCTGCCGTCAACGTGACGCAGGCAATGGCCACCAGGTCCGCACCTTTCTGCGTGCGGCAGCGGCGAACACCAGTACGGTTTCCAGGTCATCCCCGGCGAGGGCGGCAAAGGCTTGGGTGGGCTCCAGCATGAACAGCTCCTCGTCAATCTGTCGTCTGGCAGGCCACATGCGTTCGAAGGAGACCTGCCGCACTCACGATGTGTTGCATCGTAGAGACAACCGACAGTTCGCGCCGTGCACCAATGCACATCCATGCCCTGATGCCGGATCCAGTTCGCCCATTGCCGGAACTTTTGCACACGGCCGCCACATCGGAAGCCCGACAGGCCAGACCATCAAGGGGCTGGCAAGCCAGGCGCATCGAGGGATCAGCTCTAATGCCCCTTTGGGCGGGAATGACCGTGTTGGCCGCGCCCTGGAAGCCATCAGGGGATGCTTCTACCCTGCCGCTTCGTTCTGCACACCCAAGGGGGCTGTGGGAACAAATACATCCATGACACGCTCTAGAATCGGCACCATGCGTTCCACCGCTCCGTGTTTCCTCTCCCGTGCTGTTTTCCGGCCGGCCAGACCTCCCGGAAGGCCCCTTCCGGGAAGCCCATTCCATGGCGCAACCGCACCGTGCCGTACCAGCAGCCCCGCCGGCTACATCGGCCGGTTCGCCCCTCGCCCAGTGGTCCGCTGCACGCCGGTTCGGTGGTTGCCGCACTGGCCAGCTATCTGGATGCACGGGCACACGACGGGCTGTGGCTGCTGCGCATCGAGGACATCGACCCGCCCGGGTGGAGCCCGGCTCGGATCTCACCATCCGCCAGCAGCTGCGGTTTCTGGGACTGCACTGGGATGGGCCGCCGCTCTACCAGTCGGCACGGGTGGACCGCTATCAGGCGGTGTTCGACTGGCTGCGGGCGCAGGGACGCATCTACGGCTGCGGCTGCACGCGGCGGGAAATCATTCAGGCGGCACACATGCTGCAAAACCGCACTACACTGCAAACCGCACGGGCACTACAGACCACTGGTGCACGGCAGGCGGGCCCCACACGTCAAGACGGAACCTGCACACCAGGCATCACAGCGCCCTTCGCAAGCCCTGAACACACCAGCCGACGAAACGCCCTACCCCGGCACCTGCCGTCACGGTCTGCCGGCGGGCCGTCAGGCACAGGCCTGGCGCTTCGGATCGATACTACAGCACACCCCCGCCTCAAACGCTTCCAGAAGCAACCAACCCGCTCGCATCTGCCGACTTCGTTCAGCCAACCGACGGGAATTTCCAGCTGCGCAAGAAAGGATTTCAAATGTTGGCAAAGCTGCGGATTTGTCGAATATCACCTTCCACGACCGCTGGCTGGGCCCGCAACGGCAGAACCCGAGCCTGCAATGCGGCGACTTCATCCTGAAAGCGCGCCGATGGCGTCTGGGCCTATCAGCTGGGGTGGTGGTGGATGACGCCGAAAGTGGCGTGACGGATGTGGTGCGCGGGGCCGACCTGCTCTCTTCGACGGGCCGGCAGATCCTGCTGCTGCGGGCGCTGGGCGCGCCTGTTCCGCGCTATCTGCATCTGCCGCTGGTGATGGGCGGCAACGGACGAAGCTGTCCAAGCAGAATGGCGCCCCAGGGTGGATACGTCGGGGCGCGTGGATGCGGTGGATATTCTGAGATGAAGCGGCGCGGGCGCTGGGTCTGAGGCAGCCGGGCACGCGGGATGTGCAGCGCTGGCTGCACGAAGCGACGGCACGCAGTGGCGGGCGCGGTTCTGCGGCTCCACCATCAACAGGCAATAACCCCTCCTGGCTGCCTGGAGCGCATCATGAACGCGACATTCTGCCTGCCTGCCTGAACTGATCGCGCCGCCAGGCAGGCAGCCGGCAGCGCCATGCCGAAGCTTCCGCCTGCCCGCCCGAACCTACTGCCCGGCGTCCCCCAGCAGAACGGCGGTTTACGCGCTGGCCGGCGGATGGCGCTGTTCGCACCAGCGGCGGTGCGCCCGCGGCAGCCCCGAAGCCGCAGCGGCCGATGCCGCGCCAGCGGCTGACATGGCAACCTGCGCCGCTGCGCCACCTGCACCACCGGCATCTGCGCCTGCACCACCGGCATCCGCTATACCCGGTGCGGCCTCCGGCACATAGGGGCGAATTGAAGAGCGGATCGTCCGCCACCGGTTTCACGGCCTGATAACGCGCCAAACGGTCACGCGCCGAGGCTGCATGGCCACGCAGGCGGCCGTCCTGCCCGTCGTTGCCATCACGACGATCAGCATCGTCCCACGTACGCCGGTCCCGACGCTCACGGCGGTCGTGGTTCCTGTCATCCCTGTCACCCCGGTCGCGCCGGCTGCGGCCATGGCGGCCCTCACCGTCGCTGCGCGCCCCATCGCGACGACCTTCGCGGCCACCTTCGCCACGATAGCTGCCTTCGCTGCGATAGCCACCTTCGCCACGGTACCCGCCCTCACCCCGGTCATCACCTCCGGTGCGCGAGCGCCGCTCGCCCCGGCCACAGGCTGCCTCCGGCACTTCAGGGTTTCCACCTTCAGCTTGCGCTTGGTGAGCTTCTCGATGTCGGCAAGGGCCTTGCCGTCGCGGTCGGACATCAGCGACAGCGCCATGCCCGGGCGCCGGCACGACCGGTGCGGCCGATGCGATGCACGTAGTCTTCGGGCGAATGCGGCAGGGTCGTAGTTGATCACGGCCGGCAGCTCGGCAGATGTCGAGGCCGCGGGCCGCCACGTCGGTGGCCACCAGCACCGGATTTCGCCGCTCTTGAAGCCGTCGAGTGTTTTCAGGCGTTCCTGCTGGGATTTGTCGCCATGCGAATGGCCTCGGCAGGAACCCTTCCTTCTGCAGGTGCCGTGCCAGCCGCCCGGCGCCGATCTTTGGTGTTGGAGAAGACGATGACCTGCTCGATGCGCGCTCGCGGATCAGTGCCGCCCACGGCGTCGCGCTTCATGTCCTCCGGAGGCCACGTGGTAGACGGTCTGCTCGACGTTCTCGGCCAGCGTATTGGGGCGTGCCACCTCGATGAGCTTCGGCTCGTTCAGGGAAACGCTTGGCCAGCTTGCGGATCTCGTCCGAAGGTGGCCGAGAACATCAGTTCTGGCGGCGCGGGCTGAGCAGGTTGATGATGCGCTGGATGTCGGGCAGAAAGCCCATGTCCAGCATCCGGTCGGCCTCGTCCAGCACCGCAGCAGCTGCACCTCGCGACGGGTTGACGGACTTCTGCTGCGTGGTCGAGCAGCCGGCCCGGCGTGGCGATGAGAATTTCCGACCCCGCCGCAGCGCCTGGGTCTGCGGGTTCATGTCCACCCCGCCAGAACACGGCGGTCGAGCGCTGCGTGAACTGGATGTAGGTTCTGACGTTGTCGTGAATCTGGTCGGCCAGCTCGCGCGTGGGCGCAATGATCAGGGCACGAACCGGGTGCCGTGCCGGCGAGGCGCTGTGGCTGGCCAGCGGCATGAGCGCATTGATGATAGGCAGTGCAAAGCCGGCCGTCTTTCCGGTACCGGTCTGGGCAGCGGCCATCACGTCATGGCCCGCCATGACCACCGGAATGGCCTTGGCCTGGATGGGGGTAGGCTTGGTGTAGCCGGCGGCGGTGACGGCCCTTGAGCACGTCGGGATGCAGGCCGGAAATCACTGAAGGTGACGGTGGCCGGCTCCGGGGGCGCCTTCAGGCGCAGGGGGCAGTTGACAAAGTCATGTGCCCGATTGGCAGCCGAATGCCGCCTGAAACCCGCATGACAGGCCGTCCGAAGCCCTCCGGGCCGTTGCGCAGGCGTTGCACCAGCCTCCTATGTCGAGGCCCTTGCCAGCCCGTGCCGGAGACATGCGCGGCAGCGCCAATACACGTCCTTCATTGTGACTCTCGTGCATCGGGATCGGGGAGGCAGCCAGGCGCGCACCCGCAACCCGGGATGCGCATTTTCCAAAAATGAAAGCCGGCCACCGTGGGCCTGGGCCACCAGGCGGCACAGATAGACCCAGCCCCACACCACCGGCGTGGCGTGAACGCGCTGCATCGGGACGATGGAAGGTTCGGCCAGCTTCGAGCTGTTCCTCAGGGCACACCCGGCCCCAGTCCCGAACTTCGATGACACAGCCGCCCGTGGGATCCTGTCGATCCGCACCATGGCAATGGCATCCATGTCCGGTGCCACCGTATGGCCGGGGCCGGCTGCCGTATTGGTCGTGGCGATTCCGCCTTCATCAGGCATGGTGCTTCCAAACGCACCCTTTCTTGTCGGAATCATGCCCTCCTCCACCATGTCGCACGGCATTTTCCAGCAGGTTGCGCAGCAGCAGGCGAGCAGGTGGCATCCAGCCCACTGTGGCGGCAGCTCCGGCAGTGCATGAAGCGCGACCTGTACGCCAGGGTGGCGCTTCTGCAGCTCGGCGATACACCGCGGGCCACGACGGCCGGGTCCAGACTTTCCCGCTGCAGAGCGACGCATGGCGGTCGGACAGGCGCTCGCTTTCCAGCAGATCCTCCACCAGGGCGGACATCCCCGCAGGTCACGCAGCAGGGGCCTCGCGCTGCAGCCGCACCTCCGGTCATCCTCGGACAGCAGTTCGGTGCAGGCGTGCGCGGGTCAGCGGACTTCGCATCTCGTGACTGATGGCCAGCAGCAGGCTGCGTTTGGCATCCAGCATCTGCCGGATGTCCTCGCCCATCGTGTTGAGCGTCGTGGCCAGCTCGCCCAGCTCCCCGTGCCGCCGGGTCCAGGCAGCCGGAATGGGGTCGTCGAAGTTGCCCTGGCCGAAGCGGCGGGCACCGGCGCTGATGGCATCCAGCGGCCTGAGCGTGCGGCGCACGTACCACCAGGCCAGCAACGTCAGCACGCAGCGCGCTCAACCCCCGGGCCAGCGGGTCTGAGCCATCATGCCGTGCCAACATGGCGCGGCGGTCGATGCCGAACACGAGCTGATGCCCATCGGGCGTCGAGGCGCTCAGTGATCTGCCTGATCTGCTGCCAGCCGGGGGGCTCGTCGGCCCATCCCCTTCCATCCCCGACACGGGCACTATGATGCCCCGTCCCGCGCTCATCATGACGTTCTGTTCCGGACGCTGGGTCCATCCCACGATGGCCAACCCTCCGCACACCGTCACCCTCATGCCCCCAGTCATGTCGAGGCTCCTGGGGTGCGATGCCCATCGGATGACCGGTCCCTCGATGCGCACCGTCACCGGCAGGCGCTGCACCAGTGCACGGGCGCGTTCAACACTGGGATGGCCATCAACCGTGATCTCCTCGGCCAGACGGTCGACATAATCGACCAGCAGCGGCTGGGCTGCCAGCTGCCAGCGCGTGGCCACCACCTGCCGCATGGCGCCGATGAACACGACCATCAGCGCCGCTGCCAGCACCAGAAACACCAGCACCATGCGCAGCTGATCGAGAACGCCAGGCGTGCCGGAAGACCGCGCACGCCGGCAAGGAAGCTTTCTCGTGAAGGCGCGCTCGGGCAAGCCAACTCCTGGCGACCTGCATCATGCCTCCTGCCGCCGCAGTGCCAGTGCATAGCCGACACTGCGCAACGTCTTGATGGCCACCAATGGCTCCAGCTTTCGACGCAGACGGCTGACAACGATATCCACGGCCCGACTGTAGAGATCCACCTCCATGGCCTCGCAGCCGGCCCAGGATGTCGTCACGGCTGAAGACGCGGCCCGGCTCGCGGGCCAGCATCAGCAGCAGTTCATGTTCGGTGCCAGTCAGCGCCACTTCATCGTCGTGACGCAGCGCACACTGCGCCGGACGGGATCGATCACCAGCCCCTCGAAACGCAGCACCGAGGCATCCTCAGGGGTGCACGCCAGCAGAATCCGCGCCGCCCCCGAAGAGGCTGCGCGGAACCGCCGCAGCACCGTCTGCACCTCTGCTACCAGCTCGCGGGGCTCGAAGGGCTTGGCAGCGTGGTCGTCATGTTCCAGGCCTACCACGCGGTCGGTCAGCTCCACGCGCCGTCAACGTGATGATCGGCACCTGGCTGCCCTTCCGGATCTGGCGGCAGACCTCGAAACCGTCCATCCCCGGCGGCATGATGTCGAGAATCGCCGCATCGAAATTGCCCTCCTGAGCGCGCGCCAGCCCTTTGAGGGCGTGAACGCCTGCTCTGGCACCAGATCGAAGCGCTTGAAGTACATGGCCAGCGCAGGCCCCAGCTGTTCATCATCGTCGATCAGCAGAACACGATTCATGGATCTCATTCCTGGATGCCAGATAACGTCTGGACGGCCTCCCATTGTCAGCCCCGCACCAGATCAAAAAGGCACGGAGGCAGCTCCACCACCAGACTCAGCTTCGCTTGCAGCGCCCACCGGGTTTGGCGACCCCAGACCGGTGATGATCAGGATCAACAGGACGTTGACCGCAATGTCCTCGAACGGTTTGCCGCCGAGGATTTTCTCCACATTTAGGCGCCATGTCCGTCGAGGCTGCGACATCATCTCGGCACCAGCGGGCAGCACCACGACAAAGGCAATCAAGGTCACCAGCACGGCAAGCCCCATATGCGCCAAGCCAACGGCTGTTCTTCACCGACCAGCCCATCAGCCACAGGCCGACGCCACTGGCCGGACCAGCACAAGACCCGGCACCGTGAAACTGCGTGGCAGCCGCGATATGCTCACGGGCTGCCAGAAACCGGTCGCCACTCACGGGACCGCCGCCAAGGCTCCCGGCCTTACGATGTGCCCGAGATGGATCCCAGAAACAGGACAAGACCCATCAGGTGCAATACCTTCAGAAAGATAGATGAAACGACGCATGTGAAATCTCCCTTTGGGGACGAAAAACCTCAGGAGGCAGCGCAGCACCGTCAGCTGTTGACACGGATTGATCGATGCCGCGCACCCCTGTCAATGGTTGTTTTGTTTCTGGTCGCCGAAACGATCCCTCAGCTTCTCGCGCGACCCGCTGCCCGGCATCAGGCTGTCATGAGAAGCTCGCCATGGCATCCACCACTTTCGGGCTATGCTGCTGCACGGTCTGCAGTTTCTGGTCGACCATGCTCTGGGCCTTGACCCTGGTCGAAGCGCTCGCCGGCAATCACCTGCTGCAGGTCTGCGGCCATGCCCTGTCTCTCACCCCAGAGCGCCTGACGCTGCTCATCCAGCTGGTCAGCCAGAACTTCCAGCTTGGCCCCGCTGCCCCACATTCAAGGACAGCTCCTGACTGACCCGCTCCACCATGTAGGCACGCCGCTGGGCAGAGTCCTCTCCACGCCAGTGCGATCCGCAAGGACCAGGCGCCACCCCAGGACCAGGGCCACCCCAGGGGTCTGTCCCCGGAACTACATGCCGCCACGGCGGAAGTCACAGCACCACGGCCGTCAGACCAGCAGAACTCGTTTGATTCCCATGATGTCACCTCTGCGGGATCCGCCTGACCATGGCGCTGTCTCATCGGCGACCATGCCTGCCCAGATCCTGTCATGCCCGGAAAAACCGGCATTCAACACGTGCGGGCGGAAGTGCAGAACACGCTGAACGATGGAGACATGTTCGGGTTGCCGCCGATCCGATCATCTCGGTGCGGTGGCGTTTCTTTCGTTTTGTTTCCGACGCCCGGCGGCCCCCGATACACGGGCCTTCAACATCGGCATAGGGGCGCCCTCTGGGCTGCACCCTGCCACACCACCGGATGCGGGTCCGCACCGGGCGGTTCGAGAGAACATTCAGGATGATGCCAGACGGGGCGAGCCAAGCACTGTCCGAACCGCGAGCGAGGTCAGCACGCTGTTGAGCAGCATCGCACTGTTGTGCCACCAGCGCCGGCTGTTTGCCGCCACTTTCCGGGCCACTTCCGTGCTTGCGCCCATGGCGCACAACTGTCAGCACGTATACGTTACAGTCATCGGCATACCGAACGGCAGCGCCGCGCGCCTCCAGCGCCTTGTCCACTCTCATCGAGCAGCAGGTTGGCCAGCAGCGGCGACGGCGGTCCACCTTGCGGTGTCCCTCGTGCCGCTCTACGACCGCCGCCATCCATGATTCCCGCGTTCAGATACGCCCGGACCAGACGGGCATACGCCATCATCTCCAATGCGCTTTCTGACGCGATCATCAGGATGTCGTGATTGACCGGTCAGAACTTCCAGATCGACATCACCACGATCTTCCTGCCGGACTGGATGTACACTGCGACGGCAACACCGCGTCGTGCGCACGCCGTCGGCCGAAAGCCGTAGCTGTGTTCATGTAGGATCAATCATCGGCTGCAGTACCTGCAGCAGTGCCTGCTGGATCAGTCTGTCCGTTACCGTCGGGATGCCCAGCTCTCGCTGTCCACCTCCCGGCTTCGGAATCATGACCCGTCGTACCGGGCTGGGCCGGTACGTCCCCTGCAACAGTGCTTCGCGGATTCGCGGCCATTCGGTCTTGAGCTGCCGGGCTGTCTGGTCGATGTCCAGACCATCCACACCGGCCGTTCCCCGATTGCGCTTCACCCGCTTCCATGCCCGCTGCATGTTGGCTCTTTCCAGGAACTGCATCGAGCAGCCCTGCTCCTGTGTCTTCGGTGTCGATGTCGCGGGCCGCAGGCTTTCATCACGACATGCGCCCCTCGAGCTTCACCCCTACTCACTGCATGTCGCCCCACTCGTGCAGGCTTCTGATGCAGTGGCCTTTGACATCGACATGATCCTGTCAACATCCTCTCGTTCGGTCCTTCGCCTGACCTGTGTGTCCCATCATGGGGCTGGTCCTGCTACTACGACCTCTGCTGACTTCTCGCTCCGGCTCGACACCGTCGCCCTTTCGAGCATAAGGCGAGATCTCCCAGAGTAAGAACGCACACCTTCTCTGCACGACCGCCGGATTTACGTCACCTCGCCTTGGCCACAAGAGCTTCGCGGTTACATGCCCGTTCGCCCTGCTCGGCAACGCCTTGTATCCGGTTCTTGTACATCGGCCCGCAGATTACGCTCCACGCTTCCTTCCACACTCGGTCGCCCTTGTGCAGTTGCGCTTCACTTCACTCACTGTGGCCAGCTTGTGGCGGGACTTGCACCCGCAGGTGTGCGCCCATGCTGGGCGCACATGAAAAACCCGGAACGCCCCCGAGCAGGAAACGTTCCGGTCGCCCATCAGCATCGGGGGCCGATGGGATGGAAGGACCAACGGGCGCTTCAACCGATCAGGGCTGCTGCAGGTGGCCCGCCCACCCGGGCCGCCGTGTCCACCGCCGCCGGGGCTGAGGTCCGGGACCCCACGGGCCACAGCAGGCCCCAGGGCGCCCAGCACCAGCAGGACGGCGCCCAAGCGCATGACCTTGCGTTGCAGGGTTGCTCTTCGCGGATTTCCTCCAGGGAATGGTAAAGAATCAGCCCACCATCTTCTCCGGGCCGGACCCATTCGTCGAACTGCGCCTCGGTAACAAAGCCCAGCGCCAAGGCAGACGCCTTCAGCGTCGTACCTCCTGTGCGCCTTCTTGGCAATCTGCGCGGCCTTGTCGTAGCCAATGTGCGGGTTGAGCGCCGTCACCAGCATCAGCGACCGCTCCATCAGCTGGTTGATGCGGGCCGGTTGGGTTCGATGCCCACGGCGCAGTTGTCGTTGAAGCTGCGGGCCCCGTCGGCCAGCAGGCGTACCGACTGCAGCAGGGTTGTGGACGATCATCGGGCGGTAGACGTTCAGCTCGAAGTTGCCGCTGGCCCCGCCGATGTTGACGGCCACGTCATTGCCGAACACCTGGGCGCAGGCCACTGGTCAGCGCCTCGCACTGGGTGGGGTTGACCTTGCCCGGCATAATCGAACTGCCGGCTCGTTCTCGGGGATGGTGATCTCGCCCAGACCCGAACGCGGGCCGCTGGCCAGCCAGCGCACGTCGTTGGCCAGCTTGAACAGCGAGGCCGCGATGGTTTTGAGCACGCCATGGGTCTGCACCTGGGCGTCGGCCGCAGCCAGCGCCTCGAACTTGCTGGGCGCCGTCCTGAACGGCACACCGGTCAGACGGGCGATCTCGGCCGCCACCTTCTCGGCGAACTCGGGGTGGGCATTCAGGCCGGTGCCCACCGCGGTACCGCCCTGGGCCAGCTCCTGCAGGTGCGGCAGCGCCTCTTCCAGATGCTTCAGGCCGTGGTTGAGCTGGGCCCACATAGCCGGAGAACTCCTGCCCCAGCGTCAGCGGGGTGGCATCCCTGCAGGTGGGTACGGCCAATCTTGACGATGTCGCGGAACGCCTCGGATTTGGCCTTCAGCGTGTCGCGCAGCTGGGTCAGCGACGGGATGAGATTTTTATGGATGGCCACGGCCACGGCCACGTTCATGGCGGTGGGAACACGTCGTTGGACGACTGGCCACGGTTCACGTCATCGTTCGCGTGAATCTTGCGTGACTCGCCCCGCTCGCCCCCATCAGCTCGCTGCCGCGGTTGGCCAGCACCTCGTTGAGGTTCATGTTGGTCTGCGTGCCCGAGCCCGTCTGCCAGACGGCCAGCGGGAACTCGCCGTCGTGCCTGCCGGCCAGCACTTCGTCGGCCGCGGTTTCGATGGCCTTCGCCTTGTCGGCAGCCAGCTGGCCCAGACCGGCATTGACCGTGGCAGCGGCCCGCTTGACGGTGGCCAGCGCCCGGACTCAATTCGGGCGACTGCTTTTTCGGTGGAAATCTTGAAGTTCTGCAGCGAACGCTGTGTCTGCGCGCCCCACAGGCGGTCGGCGGGGAACGGCGATCTCGCCGAAGGTGTCGCGCTCCATGCGCACGGATCCGGTCGTCATGGGAAATCTCCTCGGGTGTATTGAAAATCGAAACACCCGTACTATAGCGCGGTTATTTCCCCCGGGCCGGCTGGATGACACGGCAGAGTGGGCTGAACACGTATCAGTGTTTACCCTGACATCCGTCAGGACGCTTCGTGTAAAGCACGTTGCAAAAGCCCTACGCTCCCGGATCTGCATGTCTGCGGGCCCTGACCAGGCGACAGAAGCAATGGCTTGATGACGGGACAGCCCGGCTGGACAGGATTGCCTGGCCGGCCGATACCAGCGAAACGGCCGGCCGGGCCGCCCTCAGCGCGGCAGCGTGATGACAGTCTTCGAGCGCAAACGGCGGGCGGGAATCCATCCAGTTCTTCACCACGAAGGACGGCGGGCGGTCGCCCCAGCCCATGGCCAGTCCGAAGGCACAGATCTGTTCGAAGGTGAACTGCGAACCGACGATGGCGGACGGTTCGTCGGTCAGGACGGGCTTTTGCGTAACCTCGGACATGATCGGTTCGGGCAGGCTCGCACCTGGCAGCAGCTGAGAACGGCGCCAAGGCTACCGTCCTGCCCTGCCCTGCCCAAGACCATCCCCGCTGCCGGTCCACCGCGCCTGACTGGCGGCCTGCGCCGGCGTCAACCTGCCACGCGCCCAGCCCTCGCTGGTCGCAGGCTCAGCCCCACGCGGGCTGTCGCAGATCAGGGCTTTCAGGCCGACGTTGACCGTCTTGCCGTTCTGTCCCGGAAAATCAGCGAACAGCGCATCGATCATGGCGGGCATCAGCGGTGCCACGGCAGCCGACGACCCCTGCGTGACCAGCGTGGATTCATAGACGCGCTGACCGGGTATGCCCCCTGTGCGCCCCGCATGACCTGCGCCATCTGCACCTGCAGCTGGTGGCGGTAGCGGGTGGTGTCTTCGGAAGACCCGCCGATGGGGATGCCCAGGCCAAGCCCCAGCCCGTGTGGTAACCGCCGCCCACGCCCACCGAGAAGCTGCTGGACGAGCTGCGCGACGATGTCACCGCACCGCCACTGCGGTATTCGAAATTCACCACCAGCTGGGCCGAACCGATGTCCTGCACCGGTACCAGACCGTGTTTTCGAGGGCAGACTGAACGCGCCGGGCGTAGTCGGCGATATTCGAGGCTGTCGCCCCTGCCCTGCCAGCGGCTGGATGACGAAGCGCTGGCCAGCCCAGCCGGCTGCGCTGGCATCCTGCCGGTTGAAGGTGGTGATCTGTGCCGGCGTGGTGGAGGCATCCCGTCGCCAGAACAGCCAGCCCGAGCACGGCCGCCCCAGCAGGCGACGGCCGGCAGCCCGGTGAGCCCCTGATTGTCCCGGGCTGTTCCCGACGGCCTAGGGGAGCCAGCGGCAGTGTGGAAAGCCCCGGCAGTCACGGAACCCCCAACGGCCGAAGGTGCGTCCGCAGCCGGAGACCCCGGGCCGCGGAGCCAGATGGAAAAATGCGATCGTTCATGCGCATCACAACGCGTGATCAGCCTTCTCGTCGACGCGGAAACTCGTCGATGCTGTGGCCGGCTTCCAGATAGGCGCGCAGCCAGTTGGGCTGCTTGCCACGGCCGGTCCAGGTGTTGCCTTCGTCGTCGCGGTAGCGGATGGGCACGGGCTTGCGCGACACCGAGCCGACCGGACGGCCACGGCGACGCGGCGTGGCATCGTCGCGCCCCCTGGCTGTCGGCTGCCGGCTTGCGGCCGCGACGCGGCGCGCCGTTGGGAGAGAGAGGTCTTCGGCCGTCAGCTCGCATAATCGGCAATGGCCTGCCGGATCTGGGCAATGACGCTTTTTCTTTCCCGGTTCTTGATGGCGTCAGCCTGTTTCTGGGTTTGGCGATTTGCCGGTTGAGATCGATCAAAGAGGCCATCGTGTAAATATCCTGAAAATGTAGTGTTGCCCTGACGGAAGCCGGATCCGCCCAGGCGTCCCGCCTGCGCCCGGAAACAGCCGGATGGCTCCCGTCAGGAGCAGGGAGAACCGGCAGGGATGCGCGATTCTCCAGACCGTGCGGTGCAACAGAGAATACGCTATTTTTGCCGATTTGCGAACCTTTTCGCATAAATAGCCAAGTGCATACCCTGATGAAGAAATGAAAATACCGCGCTCTGTGTTATGAATCGGTGAGTTCCACAAAGGCTTTTCACCTCATGCCCACACCGCAGACGTTGCTCTTCAGATGAAATGGGCCAAAACTGGCCCATGCCTGCACACTGCGGACGCGTTTCCTGCTTGCGCCTGGCCCTGGCCAGCGCGCGACCGAAGTCAACGCACAGTACGAAAGCCTGTCCAGCTTTTGCAGAGGCTTCCTGAAACAGGTTATGTGCTCATTCGCCCCGCATCCCCCTTTGGGTGTGCAGGACGAAGCAGCGGGGCCGCAGAATCCGCCATGGCCTCAAGGCCCTGCCGGCAGCAAAAACGGCGTGCACCCTGTGGTTTTTCGATGATGAAAGGATTTTACTGCCGCCACGAAGCGAACGGCACCGGGCAGCGCACACAGGGCAGAGCGGGCAGAACGGACGAAGCGGCGCAAGGCAGCGCGGACGGAACGGGCGGCAGCACAAGGCAAAGCGGACGGAACAGGCGGGGGCGTCTCGCGGCAGATTCCGGCGACAACGGGGCCAACGGCAGCGGGGTCATGGTGGCGTATGGCGGCGAATGGCAACGCACCGGATCGCCCAGGGATGACCTGGCCCCGGTTCGGGCCGGATTGGCCATTCGGGCTGGATTGTCAATCTGCAGGAATTCCGGCAAACGGCCAGAGCCAGACAAACCATTGAAACATAAGGAAAATGGTAGGCCGTGCTGGGCTCGAACCAGCGACCAAGGGATTATGAGTCCCCTGCTCTGACCAACTGAGCTAACGGCCCCGTGACGGCAGGTGCTGTCGCCCTGCCCGTCCAGAGCGCGGAGACGGATGAAGGTCCACGACGCGCTGCAGGCTGGGATTATGGCATATCCACCGGCAGGGCCTGCCCCTCCCTTTGTGCAGGGCGCATGCATCGGACTCACCGCCTCTCTGGCGTGTCAATGGGAGTGCGTGCATCGGGCCCCACACCCTTTCTGGCGTGTCATGGGCGCATTCGTCCCTTTCATCCCATTCGTCCCCTCGATGGTTCCGAATCCATGAACTGACAGGGGCACCAAACCAGTATCGTGCCTGTTGGCATTCTGCCAACGCCGGCCATCCCTGCTATGCTGCCGTCCCTTCGGAAAGGCCGCCACCGCAAGCATGCCGATGCCGCCGGCGGCCGTCCGGACCCGCGCGCGGCGCGCCTCCCCTGTCACTGTCTGTCACATCACACTGCCCATGCCATTACCGCTGGAACAACGTCTGGCCACCGAGCTGTCGGTCAGGCCGCAACAGGTGCTGGCGACCATCGCCCTGCTGGACGAAGGCGCCACCGTCCCCTCATTGCCCGCTACCGCAAGGAAGTCACCGGCAATCTGGATGACACCCAGCTGCGTCACCTGGACGAACGCCTCACCTACCTGCGCGAGCTGGATGCCCGCCGTCAGGCCATCCTGGATTCGATCACCGAACAGGGCAAGCTCACGCCGGACCTGGCCAAACGCATCGACGAGGGCCGACAGCAAGCAGCGGCTGGAAGATCTCTACGCCCCTACAAGCCCGAAGCGCCGCACCAAGGCCCAGATCGCCCGCGAGGCCGGACTGGAACCGCTGGCCGATGCACTGCTGGCCAATCCCGCGCTGGTGCCCGAAACCGAGGCGGCCGCCTACCTGAAGCCGGCCTTCCACCACCCCGATGGCGACAACCCCGGCGTGGCCGATGCAAAGGCTGCCCTGGACGGTGCCCGCCAGATCCTGATGGAGCGCTTTGCCGAAGATGCCGACCTGGTGGGCCCGGCTGCGCGAACATCTGCGGGAGAAAGGGGTGCTGATCTCGAAGGTGGCCCCGAAAAACCGAAGCCGGCGCCAAGTTTGCCGATTACTTCGATTATCAGGAGCCGCTGGCCGAGATCCCCTCGCACCGCGCGCTGGCGCTGCTGCGCGGCCGCCGCGAGGAAGTGCTACAGCTGTCGCTGAAGCTGCCCGACGAGATCGAGGGCGTGGAAGGCCCAGGCTGGTGCGAGCGCACCATTGCCGGCCGCGCGGGCATTGCCGACCAGGGGCGCCCGGCCGATCCATGGCTGCTGCAGACGGTGCGCTGGACACGGCAGATCAAGCTGGGCTGGCAGATCGAGGGCGAGCTGATCAACATCCTGCGCGAGAAGGCCGAGGAAGAGGCCATCCGCGTGTTCGGCCTGAACGTGAAGGATCTGCGCTGGCCGCCCGGCCGGCCGCCGGGTGACGATGGGGCTGGACCCCGGCGTGCGCACTGGCGTGAAGGTGGCCGTGGTGGATGACACCGGCAAAGCTGCTGAAACGGCCACCATCTACCCGCACCAGCCGCGCAACGACTGGACCGGCTCGCTGGCCACGCTGGCGCGTCTGTGCGCCACGCACAAAGGTGGCGCTGGTGGCCATCATCGGCAACGGCACGGCCTCGCGCGAGACCGACAAGCTGGTGGGCGACCTGATGCGTGCCCAGCCGCAGCTGCACCTGACCCGTGCCGTCGTGTCGAGGCGGGCGCATCGGTATATTCGGCCTCGGAACTGGCCGCCCAGGAGTTTCCGGATCTGGACGTGAGCCTGCGCGGTGCGGTGTCGATTGCCCGCCGGCTGCAGGATCCGCTGGCCGAACTGGTCAAGATCGAGCCCAAGGCCATCGGCGTGGGCCAGTACCAGCACGATGTCAGCCAGACCCGGCTGGCAAAGGCACTGGACGGCGTGGTCGAAGACTGCGTCAACGGCGTGGGCGTGGACCTGAACACGGCCAGTGTGCCGCTGCTCACCCGCATTGCCGGACTGGGACCGTCGCTGGCCGAGAACATCGTCCGTCACCGCGACCAGAACGGCCCCTTCCCCAACCGCAAGGCACTGCTGGACGTGACACGTCTGGGCGCGAAGGCCTTCCAGCAGTCCGCGGGCTTTCTGCGTGTCCAGGGCGGCGACAACCCGCTGGATGCCTCGGCCGTGCACCCGGAGGCCTATCCGGTGGTGCAGAAGATGCTGGATGACCTGAAGCTCGGCATCAAGGACGTGGTGGGCCAGCGCAGCATCATCCAGCTGGATCCGGCCCGCTACACCAGCGAGACCTTCGGTCTGCCCACCATCAGGACATCCTGAAGGAACTGGAAAAACCCGGCCGCGATCCGCGCCCCGAGTTCAAAACGGCCAGCTTCCTCGAAGGCGTGGACAGGCTGGAGGACCTGCGTCCCGGCAGGACGCTGGAAGGCGTGGTGACCAACGTGGCCAACTTCGGCGCCTTCGTCGACATCGGCGTGCACCAGGACGGCCTCGTGCACATCTCGGCCCTGTCGGACCGCTTCGTGAAGGATCCGCACGAAGTGGTCAAGACCAGTGACGTGGTGAGAAGGTCAAGGTGCTGGAGGTGGACGTGCGCCGCCAGCGCGTGGCCCCTGACCATGCGCATGTCGGACGAGCCCGGTGCCGGCCGGGGTGCCGGCGGCGGCAGTCGCTCCGAGGGCGAGCGCCCCCCGCAGCGGCGGCGCCGGCCGTGGCGGCGACCGGGGCGCCCCGCGCCGCGATGGTGGCCGCCCGGGTGGCCGTCCGGCCGAACAGCCGCAGAGCGCTGGCCATAGCCTTCGCCTCGGCCCGCAGCAAGGGACGCTGACCGCCCGGCACCCGAAGGCCCGCAGGGGCTGGAACATTTCCGGCGCTGCGGGTCTTTCACCCGGCAACGCCCCTTCACTGGCGCGGCGCTTTCAGGCCCCCTGCTGCAGCGCCCGCGCGACCACGGGCAGCAGTGACGCAGGGCAGCTGCGCCGTTACCCCTGCTTCGCGCGCCCGCGCGGTCGCAGACCCACCAGCCGGAATCAGCGACAGCATGTCGGGCAGCTGTTCGCGCAGGGCGCACGGCCAGCATCACCGGCAGCATCACCAGCCAGGCTGCCGCGTCAGCACCTGCCATTCCGCCCGGTGCACCGCCCCTTCGGCCAGCGGCAGCGCCATCACCGATTCCGACAGCAGCACCACCGACGGCGGCAGACCGCCGACCCCAGCACGCGCGCATGCAGGAATTCCATCCAGCCCAGCAGCAAAGCAGACCAGCGGTGCCCCGCGCAGATGCGGGCGCACCGCCGGCAGCAGCACCTGCCACAAGCGCAGGAAGCCCGAAGCCGTCCTGCGTAGCCATCTCGTCCAGCGCCACCGGCACCCGCACCATGCCCGCCGCCAGCAGCCACACCGACAGCGGCACGGCAAGGCCAGGTGCGCCACCCCACCGCATAGGGGCATACCCAGCCAGCCCAGCAGCTCGTTGACGTGGATCAGCGGCAGCGCCAGCACCACGGTGGGCATGAACAGGCTGAACAGCAGCAGCACCGTCATCAGCCGGTCGCCCGCCAGCAGGCGGCGCGACCACGCATAACCATCGGCACGGCCAGCAGCACGCCACGGCCGCCGTCAGCAGTGCCCGCACACCGGTACGCAGCAGGCTGGAACGCCAGACCGAATCGTCCAGCACCGCCATGAAGTGCGCCAGCCCGTAGCCGGTTCCCTTCGGGCGTCATCACCTGCAGGGCCACGACGGCCAGCCACACCAGCAGCGCCACCCCGCCACGGCACAGGCCGCCAGCACCAGCCAGCGCAGCGACCCGCCCAGCAGGCCGCGCCGGCGCCCAGTGGTTCTTCGGCCGGAACCTCCACCAGACAGCCGGGCAGCTGGCGGTTGCTGGGCCTGTGCAGCAGCAGCCAGGGAATCATCAGCAGGGCCGGCAGCATCAGCAGTGCCTGCAGCAGGGTCAAGCTGGCCGTCAGCTCATAGACCGGCACATTGCCCGTCTGCCCGCCCGCATTGAGCAGCCCCGGCAGCAGCCGACAGCAGCGCCACCCCGGGCACGCTGCCCGCCACCCCGGCCAGCCACTCCGGCGAACCGGCCAGCAGCGCCAGCGGCCCGCCATCGGCCCGGGCCAGAAAGCGGAAGAAGTTCGTCCAGCACCGGTCCGGCCATCAGGCGAAACAGCACCCCCAGCCCCAGTGCCCCCGCAGCCACGGCCCTCCATCAGGCGGAAGGCCGTCCACCGTCCGCCGCCATCGAAGGCCACCGTCTGGTAGCAGACCCGGGGAATGCGGCGCAGCCGCGCCACGCACAGCAGCGCAAACAGCGGCACCCACTGCCACAGGTCGCGCACCAGCACCTGAACAGTGTTGTCGGTGAGCCGGGTCGCGTTCTCGCACAGCAAATCGACCTGGCAGGGACGGCGGAAAAATCCAGCCCCAGCCCCGGCTGGAACAGCCCGCCCCAGCCCATCACGGAAATCACCAGCGGTGAGAACAGCATCACGCCCAGCAGCGTATGCCATGCCCAGCCGCCCAGCCACGCAACGGCAGCAGCCGGGCCAGCAGCAGGCCCAGAAGAGCCTCCAGCGCAATGGTGCCCGTCAGACGCAGCGCGTTGAACAGCAGCTCCTGCTGTACGCCCGGGTTCTGCACCAGCATGACCATCATCTGCCAGGCACGCCCCAGCGACCCCGCCGCCTGGCCCCCAGCAGCTGGACCAGCACCACCAGCGGCAGCAGCCACAGCAGCATCAGCGTGGCCGAGCCGGGCAGCACCAGCCAGACCGGGAACCAGCGCTCGCGATGCAATGCACTCATGTCGCCCGTCCTCTCATTGCACCAGCCGTCCGTCCACGAAGAAAAAGGGTATGGCGGTTGATGAACTGCAGCGCCTGGCGCCGCCCCTGCACCGCCCCACCCGCCAGGGCCGCCAGATCGTAGGCGACCGGAGAATCCACCACGACCTTGGCACATACCGTCACCTCGGTGCCCGGCAGCACGCCGTGCATGTGCATCCAGGTGCCGTCGTCCTCGATGGCGGTCAGCACCACCTCGATGCAGCCCTCCTGCCCGGGGCGCCCCAGCACCACGTTCTCGGCGCGAATCGCCATCTCGATGCTGGCCTGCGGAAACTGGGCCTGCAGCTCGGCCAGCCAGAGATCGAGCTGCGGTGGCGAGGGCGGCTGCAGGCCGATGCCGGCAAAGCGCGCCACGCCCTGTTCGGAACGGGCCGGCAGCACGTTCAGGCAGCTGCCCCCCAGCCGGCTGGCCACCGCCATCGTCCGCGGATACTGCAGAAACTCGGCCGGCCGCCCCTGCTGCAGGATGCGCCCGTGGTCCAGCATGGCCCATTCGTCGCCCAGCCCCATCACGTCCGGCTGGCCGCGTGGTGATCAGGGATGCACATCCGGCGGCTGCGCTGCACCTGCCGCAGGCAGCCCACCATGCGGCGCCGGCCCTCCGCGTCCAGAATGCGCAGCGCATCGTCCAGCAGCAAAAGCGCCAGATCGTCGCGCATCAGCGCCCGGCCAATGGCCACCCGCTGCGCCGTGGCCGGCGGCAGCTGGCCTGCCGCCACGTGCAGCACATCCAGCACGCCCAGCAGCGAGGCCATCTCCTGCACCTGCCGCGAGAGCTGCTCGTCCCCCAGCCGCTGGCGACGCAGCGGCCAGGCCAGGTCTCTTCCACCGTCGGTGCCGGATACACCACCGGCATGGCCGGCACCAGCGCCGTGCGCCGCCGCCCGGGGGGCAGGCGCGTCATCACCCCATCCAGCACCACCTGCCCGCGCGAGTGGCCGGTGCAGCCCGGCCAGCGTCTGCACCAGCAGTGACTTGCCCGAGCCGGCGTCGCCGAACACCGTGCAGAGACTGCCCTCGTCCAGCATCAGCTCGATGTCCGTCAGTCCGTCCCCACGACGCCCGCCCAGCCAGCGTGGCCAGCGGCTGCCCGACACATCCAGCGACGAAACCCGCAAGAACGCCATCGTCAGTCCGCCCTCAGCGCAACGCAAAAATGGTGGGGCCTTCCACCGTGTCCGGCATGTCGTCCGTCACCGGCACCACCTCGGGCACCCGCCGGGCGCTCGGTGGCGCGCTCGATCTGCTGCACCAGCGCCCCGGCCCCATCGAACAGATACACCGCCCCGGATCCGCATACAGCACCACCGACTCGCCCAGCGCCGGCCGCAGCAGCGACGGCGCCATCACCATCAGGCTGCCCGCCCGCGCGCGGCACTCGATGCGACTGCCATGCACTGCATTCCACCCGTTCCACCCGCGCCGGGAACGCCAGATCCCCACCTGCCCTGCAGCCGCAGGTCTTCGGGCCGGATGCCGGCCAGCGGTGCCAGGGTCTTCCACGTTCAGCGGCGCCATCAGCATCAGGCTGGGCCCTGCTCGATGTGCACCACGCGATTGACCAGCGTGGCCCGCAGCAGGGTTGATGGGCGGGTCGCCGAACACCCGCGCCACATTCAGCGACACCGGACGCAGCAGCACGTCGATGGCCCGGGCCTCCTGCTGCTGCAGCCGCCCCTGCGCCACCACCGCCGTATCACCCCCAGCGCCAGCGCCACCTGCGAACTGCGCGTGGCCACCGCCACCGCCATGCCCTGCTGCCACGCCGTGCGGCAGATGGCCGGCAGGTCTTCCAGCAGATGGCCGGCCTCGGCATCGGGCAGCCGTGCCGGGGATCGTCCAGCAGCAGCAGCGCCGGCCCGTGCCGCCAGCGCCCGCGCCAGCCTCAGCCGCCGCTGCCCCACCAGCGACAGCTCGTCCGGCCGCAGCGACAGACGGTCGCCCAGCCCCACCGCATGCGCCAGCGTGATCACCTGCTCTTCCAGCAGCTTGCTGCGGGCCAGCCGCAGCGGCACCGCAATGTTGTCCCACAGGGAGAAGTCCGGGTAATTGGTGCTGCGACGGTCCACCAGCGCCACCTGGCTGTTGCGTCCGCCATCCAGCGCCACCTCGCGGCCATGCGTGCAGCCGCCCCGCGTGAGGGACGGAGCTGCCCGGCCAGCACCCGGAACAGCGCAGACTTGCCCGCCCAGCCGGCCCGATGGTCAGCGGACCGCCAGAGGGATGTCGAGCGACAGCGCGCGCAGTACATCCCTGCCCCCGTCCCGCAGACAGATCCGGTCACAGCGAATCGTCATGCCGAAAGAACTTCCCTACCCATGTTGCCCATCATTACAGACCAATTCGTGATTTTTGGCAACTTACGCAACTAATTGCTACAGCGGCGCAGTTATCATCACGGGCAGATCGTACCCTGAAGCGTGTCATGGGCGCATCCATCCGCGACGCACCCTGGCCTGCGCGTCCCCCACGAACGACGCCTGCCCGCGGCCTGTCGCCGCCATCAACACAGTACCCCATTCACGGACCTTCTCATGCGCTGGGAAAAACGAACGCGAAAGCACCAACATCGAAGACCGCCGCGGCAACGGTGGCGGCCTGGGCGGCGGCAGTGGCCTGCCCTTTCTGGGGGGCGGCCGGCTGGGCCTGGGCACCATTGCCGTCATCCTCGTCGGGGGCTGGCTGCTGGGCATCAACCCCCTCACGCTGCTGGGCCTGCTCAGCGGTACCGACATGGGCACCTCCACCCGGCAGCAGTCGTACGCGCCACAGCAGCAGAGCCGCCAGCAGGGTCAGACCCAGGGCAGCAACGACCCCGCCAAACGCTTCGTCTCCGTGGTGCTGGGCAGCACCGAAGACGTCTGGTCACTGGATCTTCCAGGCCAGTGGCGCGCGCTATACCCCGCCGGGTCTCGTGCTGTTCACGGGGCGCACCGCCACCGCCTGCGGCACCGGCGTCACCGGCGCCGGCCCCTTCTACTGCCCCGGTGACCGCAAGATCTACATCGACCTGGCCTTCAACAGCATCCTGAAGAACCAGCTGGGCGCCGACGGCGACACCGCCCAGGCCTACGTCATCGCCCACGAGGTGGGCCACCACATCAGAACCTCACCGGCACCCTCCAGAAAATGGAAGAGGCCCGCCGGCGGCTGGACGCACGCAGCTACAACGCCCTCTCCGTGCGCCTTGAGCTGCAGGCCGACTGCTACGCCGGCATCTGGGCCAACCATTCACAGAAGGCCCTCAACTGGTTCGACGCCAACGACATCGCCGAAGCCATGAATGCCGCCAGCGCCGTGGGCGACGACGCCATCCAGCGCAAGGCCGGCGGCTCCGTCAATCAGGAGAGCTTCACCCACGGCAGCTCGCAGCAGCGCCTGGCCTGGTTCCGCATCGGCTACGAAAGCGGCTCGGTGCAGAAGTGCGACACCTTTGCCAATCAGCGGCCGTAAGTAACCCTCACTGGCCGGAACTGCCGTTGAGCGTATCCGGGTCCACCGCCTTTGCCGGCGCTGTACGAGTTGTCCGGAATGGCCAGCTCGCGCCACCACCAGCGGTTGGGTGTGGGCAGATTCACACACCACCGTGGCCTCCCTTGGCCGTCAGTGCAATGTTGGTCAGCGTCTGTGCCGGGCACAGGGGCACGGACTGGCCCTGCGCCGTGCACGGGTTGGTCGTGCAGGGCTTGGCCGGCTCCTCGGTCAGCACCACCGAACGGCCCGTCCAGTTCTCCACCTTCCAGCCCGACACCGCCAGGTCCTTGTCGTTGATCTTCCCGTCGCGATTGGTGTCGATCACCGCCTTCTTCGACATCCCGCCCGACAGCGGATCGAGGAACAGCGTAAAGCCCGGCACATCGACCAGATCGGCACACGGATCCTTCGCATAGTCCACGTCCAGCACCGGCGTCATGGTCTCGAACATCACCTGCCCCGACACCAGCTGCGGCTGCACGATGTTGCGCAGACCCTTGTCCTTCATCATCGTCAGCGGCACCTGCCAGCCCCGATGCTGCGTCCAGTCCAGCACCTTCGTCGGGTCGGTCTGCTGCGAGAAGCTTCCGCCCTGCGACAGCGACTGCTCACGCTTGAGCAGTTTCGTGGCATCGAAGGGCTGGCCTCCTGCCAGACCCACTCCTGCAGCTGCCTGCCCGACAGGGGCGCCAGGGCCACGTTGGTCGAACCGCCCGGCTTCTGCACCAGCACCGAGGCGTCCCACGGGCCATAGGCCGACTGCAGCTCGCGCAGCTTTGTCATCGCCCTCCTCGAACAGCTTGCCGGTAGCCGCCAGCACCATCACCCCACCCGCGGGTGCGTGACCGTGGCCGGTGCCGCCGTGAACGGACGGCCGTTCTCCGATTTGAACATCGGCTTGCCACCGAACGCCACTTTCCATTCCGAGGGAGCGATGCGACGCCAGGTCGAACTTCCACAGGTTGCCCAGCAAATCACCCGCATAGGCGGCCGTGATCACCCCATTGCCGTCGCGCAGCAGCTTCACGCCGCCCAGACCATTGGGAGATTCCTTTCGAACCCACCCCCGTGTCCATGTCGCGCAGCAACCGCCCGGTCTTCAGATCCACCACGAAGAGCCGCGCCCTCCCTGCTCGCTCTCGTAGCCGTTGCCGAACACCGCCACCCAGGTGCCATCCGCAGCACCCCCACCTCGGGCGCCGACAGTACATGGCCCAGCTCTTTCAGGCTGTCCCTGTCATGCTCCCCACATCAGCGTTTTTCGTGCCCAGGCCCGCATCGGTCGTGTCCGACATGTTCAGCGCGAACACCGCCGCCGGCCCGGCCCCGTGGTGCCCAGCACCACGTTCTTCCAGCCGCCCTCGAAATACGCATCCGTCTCCACCAGCGGCCCATCCATCAGCAGCCGCTCGTCAGAAACGTTCCGGTTGGCCAGACGGGCCATTTCGCTGCCACCTCATGGGGCACATAGGCAAAAGCGCTCGGCCCCGGTCTGGGCATCGAAGGCATGCACCATGCCCTCGTTGCTACCCACCATCACCAGCCGCTTGCGGTCCTTGCGGCCCCTTTCGTGTCCCTGATGTACTGACGGTACAGCGTGCCCAGCGGCACGGTCTTTTCACCGGACGGAGCCGTCAGGTTGGTGGGCAGCGCCCCGTAGCCCATGGTTGGTGGCCGCCCCGATGAACACCGGGTTCGAATTGATGATCTGCCCCAGCGCACCACGACGCGCGTTGTACTTAACCGTCTCGTAGTTGCTGTCACCCAGCAGATAGGGCCACCAGCTTCCAGCCTTCGGCGGCCTTCTCGGCCTCGGTACCCGAGGTCACCCCTGCCTGCGCCAGCAGCATGTCCTTCATGGCCTGCGTCAGGTAGTTGGGCTTTTTGCTGCGTCCATTCCAGCTTCTGGGCCGTCAGCCCGGCGGATTCCCCCACGATGACATTGCGCCAGCTCCAGTGCGGCATCTTCTCGGCCGCGCCCCATTGACGATACCCTCTCCTTGCCGACGGCACTGATCGCATAGGCCTCCAGATTGCCGGTCCGGCTGCGGGTGGTGAACGACGGCACGAACTTCTGGTTGCTGGTCTGCAGCGCCCGGCTGCTCACCGCCACGCCGGCCGTGGTACCCGGTACGGTCGACGATTTCCGCCAGGATCTGGCGCATCGAGGCCAGAAACTCCGTGCTGTTGTTGACGTTCACGTAGCGGCCGTGGCCGTTGACGGCGGCGTGCCAGAGGTCGTCCAGTGTCTCAGGGAGACTCCCCTCAATCCTTGCCGGCCAGTTCAGCTGGCCGTTGCGGATCTTTTCCAGTGTTGCCCGCTGCTGTTCCGGGGAACCTGCCGGCAACGTGCCTCCCACACCGAAGCTCATCGTGTACATGGTCACGTTCTGCCAGTACGACGGATCACCCGTGCCCGTGGGCACATTGTTGAGAATGCCGGGCTGCAGGGTCGCGGTTCCAGAAATACATGGCCAGGTCGCCCAGTGTCTGCGACGTCTCACTGGCAAAACTGCTTGCGAATCGGATCGGATTCCTCGTGCGGTTTTGTACTGGTAGGCCTTGTTCCTGCCGGAGGCGGAATCAGCGGGCCATCCACCCAGTCGGCATTCGCCGCGCCAGGTCTTTGCCGGAACAGCTCGTCCTTGTTGCCGTCGTTGTAGGCACCGTCCGTCATCAGGATGTGGTAGGGAACGACGGCAGCTCAGGTAGCGGGTGCCGTGCTTCTGCGATGTATCGGCCCACGGCCCCTGCGCATCGGTACGCTCGAAATACTTGCCCACCGACATGGTGGCGTGAGCAGCGGCGTACCGTAGTGCGGCCTGCACATCCTTCTGGATCCAGTTGAAGAAGGCCTCCTTGTCGGCACCCTCGAAGCGGCGCACCCCCTTCTCGATCACCTTGGTGCGCTGGCCATCGACATTGGACTCGCCCTTGTTGATCCGGCCAAAGCCCAGGCGTACATCCCCACCCACCTGGCGGTAGAAGGCCTCACTCACTGCACCAGCTGCCAGCAGGTAGCGCATCCGATGGTACTGGTACCAGTTGGCAAAGTTCTGGTATTCCTGTTCCTGTGTGCAGTGGCGCAGCCCTTCGATACCTCTGCGCAATCAGTACGCAGGTCGGAACGAATCTGCACGCCATTGGTTCGTTCGGCAATGATGAAACGCTCGAAGTTTGCCGAACTGTTTTGGATCCAGTTTCTTTTTCGAATCGTTCGGATCGTTTGCACTCTTCAGACGGAAATACGTGGCCGGATAAACCGTACCCGGCATGTCGTTGCGCGGATAGTACTCACAGCCACTGTTGTCCCTGCGCAATTCCTTGCATACGTGATTCGCATGCTCGCCCGTGATGGCCACCTGCCCCACCAGGTTCACCCGCAGCGAATTGTGGTTGAAGAAGTAATACGCTGCCCTCGGATCGGCATTGGGCTCACGCGTACCGTCCGACTTCATCCACGGCAGATACAGCACCTCCGGGTTGTAGTAGCGCGTATTCACATCCGGCGAGCGCCGACGTGCCGTCAGCAGGCTGTCGGTCCGGTCGGCCAGCGCACCATCAGTGTGTAACCGTAGGCAAAGCCTTCCTTCTCCATCACCTTCGGCTCGCTGGGATGAAAGGCCTGCAGCCTGCGCTGCCCGTCATTGTCCGGCAGGAAGTTGTAAAGCATCGACCCCGAATCATCCAGCGTGAAGATCACGTTCGGTTCGATGATGGGCGGCGTGGTCACCACCAGCGAATTCTGGGCCATCTTCGCCTGCGCCGCGCAGGCTGCCCATGCAGGCCATCACCACCAGGGCCAGCTGCACGGCACGGCCAGCGGCAGGGACGAATGCCCGGGCACACCTGCCCGTTACCCTGCTGCATGACCGGATTGCTGTTCTTCATCACATTGGCTGCCATGAACGTCTTCCCGAAGGAGACGTGCCCGAACCCACGCCCGGGTCCATGCCTCCTCGCTGCTGCCCGCACTATCACGCCGGCCGTCGTGGCGCACAAGCGACACCGGACCGCTGCACGCCCTGATTCGACGAACGGCGGGCGGTGCGTTGCCAAACGGCATCCCCTGCACGAAAAAGCCGGATGCGCCCTGGGATTGCACCGCAGACAGCATCCGGCCCTTCCGGACTTCCCGGCAAGGGGGCGACAGCCGCCCCCTCCCCGGTTGCTCCCGTTTTCCCACTGCGCACACCTGCCTGGGTGCACAGCGCCTGTCCGGTCAGTTCCCCCGCCCTCCAGCGGGCTGGTCACAACCGCCCCCGCACTGCAGCTGTTGTCGGGGATGGACAGCTCGCGCCACCACCAGCGGGTCGGTGCCGGAATGCCCACACAGACATTCTCCGCCTCACCCACGTTCTGCAGGCTGCTGCCCAGGGAATTCTTCGGGCAGACCAGCTTGGGCTGTACCGGCTTGCAGTCCTTCGTGGTGCACGGCGCCTGCGGTTTTTCCGAGAGGATCACCGAGCGGCCCGTCCAGTTCTCACGGCCCAGCCGCCCACCTTTTCGTCGTCGCCATCGATCACCCGGTTTTTATTGGTGGTCGATGACCGACTTCGTGCTCATGCGGCCCGACAGTGGGTCCACCAGCAGTGAAAGCCCGGCGTGTTGATGGTGGCCTGGCAGGGCGGCAATCGACTCGTTCACCAGCGGACTCATCGTCTCGAACAGCGCCATCCCCGACAGCAGCTGCGGGGCCAGAATACTGCGCTGCCCCTCGATGGGAATCATCCCCTGCAGGTCGATGCGCCAGCCACGCTCGGTCTGCCAGTCCAGCGCACTGTTGGCCTTGTCCGTGGGGGAATCACGGCCAGACGGCGCCCCTGCACGACCAGCACATTCACCTTGCGCTGCCGGACCTGGGCATCGGTCACCGGCCTGCCGGCCTTGCACACCGACCAGCTGCCATTGGCGGCCCGTTCGTTTTCATCCGCCCAGACCAGCCGCTCGTTATTGCCGGCATCCCGTTCCTGAATGACGCGGGTGCGGTCCCAGACACCATAGATGGCATCCACAGGCAGTGTGCTGCCATCCGTGGGCAGAATGTTGTCGCCCTTCTCGAACAGCTTGCCGGTGCCGAACAGCACCATCATGCCACCCAGCGGATGCGTGACGGTATTGGGCGCCGCCGTGATCGGGCGTGCACCGTGCGTCTTGAACATCGGCTTGCCACCATAGCCCACCCGCCAGTCACTGCGGTTGGCACTGGCCATGTCGAACTTCCACAGGTTGCCCAGCCGGTCGCCCGCATAGGCGCCGGTAATGACCTGATTACCATCACGCACCAGCGCCACGCCGCCCAGGCCATTGGGATTCTTGTCATTGCCCACGCCCGTGTCCAGCCGGTGCAGCACCACGCCATCCTTCAGGCGCACCACCAGCAGCTGGGCGCGGCTGGATTTGCTTTCATACCCGTTGCCCAGCACGGCCACCCAGGTGCCGTCGGCCAGCACACCCACTTCGGGTTCGGCCAGAATGTGACCCAGCGCATCAGTGCTGCCCGAAGTGTCGGCACTGGTGTTGGCGGCCAGCGTTTCCTCGCTCAGCTCCCACAGCACCGCCTTCTCGTTCAGCGCTGTGCTGCGGGTGTCGGTCACATCCAGCGCAAACACCGATTTCACGCCGGCACCGGTCGTGCCGATCACCACGTTGTGCCAATGGCCATCCCAGAAGGCATCCCGCTCGATCAGCGGGCCATCCATCAGCAGCCGCGGGTGATAGCCCTTCTGGGTGGACGCCCCCAGCCATTTCAGCGAGCCAAAGGGCGCATAGGGCAAAGATCTCCTTGCCACCGTCCTTCGCCGTGTCCGGGTTGGCATTGAAGCCATGCAGGAAGCCTCGTTGGCCCCCACGAACACCATGGTCTGCCCGCACACCCGGCTTTCGGTGCCGGCACAGGCCCGCCGGCGCTTCTGGTCCACATAGGGTGCGGTAACTGCTGCCCGCCCCGGCGTTGTCCTTCAGGTTGGTGGGCAGGTAGCGATAGCCACGGTCGATGGCAGCCCCCACGTAGGTGGGCGAGGAATTGACGATGGGGACCCAGGCCCTGGCGACCGTCCGGAACGTGTTCGAGGACGCATCCCGCTCGCCCCGCAGGAAGCCGATCAGCGCATTGCCCTTGGCTGCGTCCTTCTTGAGTCGACACCTGCCCCGCCGGCCAGTGCCGTCAGTGCATTCTGTCCCAGGCCTGCCGATGAGAAGGAGCTCGCCCCCTCACGGGTTCCATCGCCCACGAACATGGCGCGCGCATTCGGCAGCGGGATGTGCTGTGACACACTCCATTGCAGGGCGCCCTGCTCCCCGCTGGCGTTCACGGCAAAGGGAAGAAAAGTCCCCCGTCTGGAGCTTGGTCTGGAATGACGGCACGAACTTCTGGTTGTCGGCCTGCAGGGCGCGCGACGCCACATCCACCCCCGACTGCGTACCGGTCCGGTTGGCAATATCGGCAAGAATGGACTCCATCTCGCTCAGGAAGCCTTCGCTGTTCTGCACATCCACATAGCGGCCATGGCCGTTGATGGCTGCATGCCAGAGGTCGTCGATGGCGGTCGGATCACCGGCCTTCACTGTTCCGGGCCACTGCTTCGTACCGGCCTTGATGGCCTCCAGATCCTTGTTCGGATCCAGCGTGCCCTTCAGACCAAAGCCCAGCGTGTAGGTGGTGACGTTCTGCCAGAACGACGGGTTCGAACCATCCTTGGTGCTGGTGTAGGGCTCCACCATATTGAGAAGATCCTTGCGCAGGTCCTTCTTCCAGGCATCCATGGCGTAGTCGGCCAGGGAGCCCTGAGGCGGTACCGCGGAACGGCGCTTCCGGCTGGTACTGATAGGAGGGACGGGGCTTTCCGTCCGTGGGCGGGCGGTCATCCCGAATGACATCCCCCGCTACGTTATCGGATTCAAGCGTATATTTTTCCGTCTGCAGTCTGTTCTTCTCATCATCGGTTTACGCGGATACCAGAACGTGTACTGTCCATCCGTCATCAGGATGTGGTACGAGCGGCGGCAGGCAAGATGGGCGCTGTTGGACTCCCCTCTTTGGGCATGCCGGGGTTGTTGCCCCAGGGACATTATTGTCATCCCGCTCGAAAATATTTGTTGACCGTACTCATCGCACGCATCAGCGGCGTGGGGCCCTTGCCCTCGCGCGACAGCAGCCAGGCCAGAAAATCTTCCCGGTCCTTGCCCTCGAAGCGGCGCACGCTCCCGTTCGATGATGGGCATGTTCTTGCCATCGATATCCTTGCCGACCAGCCCCGAAAACTCGTTACCTTCCGAGTTGTTGATATCCCCATAGCCCACACGCACATCACCACCCAGCGCTTTCACGAAGGCATTGCCCACGGCCGCAATGGCCACATGCATGCGGGTTCGGTGATACTGGAACCAGTTGGCAAAAATTCTGGTATTCCTGCGCCTGTGTGCAGACGCGCCCCGTTTTTGCGGCATTGAGCGCACAGTCTTCGCGGGCCAATGCCCGATCGAAGCTCTGGTGGTCGCCAGTCGACACACGCTGGTAGTTGGAGGCGCTGTCCTGCTTCCAGTCGGCAGGCGGCTGGAAGGCTGGGTCTTTCTTCAGGTAATAGGTGGCCGGTGCAATTTCGGTGATGCTGTCATCACGCTTGCACCAGCCCTGTGCATACCAGTTACTCGTAATGCTCCAGTACCTGCCTTTACTGTTGGTTCCCAGTGTGGGCTCGACACATACCGGGATCTTCATGTTCTTGAGCACGCCCTTGCCGCCGTCGACCTGACCAAGCGTGCTGTGCGTACCGGTGATGTCCAGCGTATGCCAGTCACGGATGGACTTGTGCGGATGGCCGATGTGATAGATGACCGCCTTCGGATTGGCGTTCTCCATCGACGTACCATCCTTGTTCACCCAGGGTTTGTACTGCACATCCGGGTTGTAATACAGCGTGTTCACCTGCGGCGAACGGCGACGCGCGGCCAGCACGTTATTGTCGTTGGTGGCCAGCAGACCCTGCGCGTAGTACACCGAATAGACCCGGACATATTTGTTGTTATAGTCATCGTCGGTCAGCTCGCGGTCAGGAAAAAGCTCGGTTCCCAGGGTGGAATCCGAAGATGATGCTCTCCAGATCCGTATCCGGCAGATAGTTGAACGCCATCGACCCCGAGTCATCCAGCGTGAACATCAGGTTGGGTTCCACTACCGGCAGCTGCTTGATGATCAGTGACTCCTGCGCCAGCTTCGAACCACTCGCGGCGCCACCGGATGCGGCCTGTGCCAGCACGGCCGGTGCTGCGGCACGACATCAGTGCCAGTGCCACCTGCACGGCCCGCGCAACGCGGCGCACCACCGGCCGCCCCCGACCCGCTGTCCTGCGTCATTCTGTTGAATGTGCTTCATATCCCAATGCCCGGTATTCGTCTGGTTGTCCGTGAACCCGTATCGGGTCATTCACGGATCTGTGACTGTTCGTTCATGGACACTTCGGCCGGCAGTGCGCCCTGGTCCGAAGCCCCCTGTCCTTTCGTGTTCCGTGTGTTCAGTGCCCGTGTACGGTGATGATTCTGGCGTCGTCGCTCTCCACGGCAGGCCGAAGGACATCTGCTCCCGGCCCCCGAACCGATGGTGATGGATGGCCGGAATTCCCCATGCACGCGCCCCGGTTTCGTCCCGGCCGAAGACGACGTCTCCATCAGGCCCATCCACGGAATCGTCGAAACCCTCGAAGCCGGCAAAGCTGTCCAGTGCGTCGAAACCCAGATGGAAGTGCCAGTCCGGCTCGTCCGCGCCACTCAGGTCGTGCCATGCGGCCTGTTCTTCGGCGCTGGCCTCCAGCTGCCCGGTCAGGCCCCACAGCACGTCCAGTTCCGGCGCATCATCAAACGACGAAAGGCCGTGCATCCACAGCCCCTGCGTCCTCACCGTCCACGTCCATGGCAAATGTGCCGGGAGATTCCCCGGCCGGCCCGGCATGCGCCTTGCGCCAGGCACCATCGGCCCAGTGGCCGCGCGACAATTCCTGCTGATTCATCTCTGAAACTCCCTTCCGGGCGGTTTTTCCCGGCCCTGCGCGGCCTGTCCGAAACGGACCGGCCTGACTGGCCTGATGGGTGAACCTTCCGGATACACACCGGGCGGCAGGCCGATGCTCCCGTGGAGCCCCGGTTCCACCGCCCCTGCCCCCGGCAGCCACTGCCGGCGTTGCATCTGGCTGCACGGCCCGGCGGGCCGGCAGCCTGTGTCCCAGCGCCAGCAGCTCTCGGCCGTCATGCCGCTCTTGGCCGGACGCTCCGTGATGCCGCGCTGCCCCGTGCTGTTGAGTGTCAGCGTGCCGCAGGGGTCGTTCCTGTCCACCGGCCTGGCCTGCAGCGTAGTAGCTGGTGGCATCCACATGACTCAGGCTGATGTGATAGAGCGCCGCTCCGTTGCGAGGCGATTTTTCAGCGAATCGGGCAGTTCCACCGGCGTCTGGCCATCACGCTGGCGGTTGTAGCCGTTGTGCAGCGAATAGAAACGCTGCATGAACTGCGTGGCGTCCATCAGCACGGCCTTGGCATCGGCCCGGTTGGCGCGCTGGATATGGGTGAAGTACGACGGAATGGCCACGGCCGACAGAATGCCCACGATGGCACTGGCAATCAGCAGTTCGATCAGCGTGAAACCGGCATGCCGCACACCGCGCCCTGCCCGCGCCACCGTGTGGTGGATCAGGCCGGCCGGCATGGGCTCGGCACGCACCGGCGCCTCTGCGCTGTTCACGGCCTCCACCTCGAACGGACCAAAGATGCCGGTGTGAGGCATGTCCGCGCCGGAGCATGGCGCCCGGCCACAGGCCACGGCCCGCGTCACTTCCCCATCCTGCTGGCGCAGGCTGCGCCCCTGTGTCTGAAACACGTTCATTGGATCACTCTCACCATCGATTGCAGACGGACTTCCGAACCCTTGGCCGTCTGGGGATCACCACTGTTTGCCGGCACATAATCCGGGCTGTAACCACGCACCGTGATGCGCACGAACCGGAAGCGGTCGGAATCGAAACCACGCGACTCGGCCGTCACCGTACCCGGTTTTGGGCGGGGCGATCTGGCGCCAGTCGTCGATCGTCAGGTAGCGGAACAGGCACTGCGGCATGGTCTTGATCTGCGCCGGCACGTTGATTTCCTGCGGCGTCAGCCTGCGGCCCGCGGGGCCATTCCCACTGGTTCTCGTCGGTCCACTCGTCCCAGGAGAGCGCCGTGATCATTGGCGTGCCGGCAAAATTGTTGATGACCTGCCGTTCGCAGAAGCGCAGTGCCGCCTCGGCCGCCTGGAAGGCCAGCGTACGCGCACGCAGGTTGGCGCCCACCATGTCGGTGGTCAGCGACAGGCGCACGGCCACTGCCGTACCCAGGGCCATCACCACCAGCAGGATCAGCGTCATCATCATCACCAGGCCCTGCTGGCTGCGTTTGAGCGCCCCCAGCGGCCCCTGCCCTGCCGCTGCCGCACCGGCGTGAACCGGCGTGGCGGTTTTCCGTGCAGCCATGTCCTTCCGTCCCTGTGTCTTCACGCTGGACCTCATTGCGTTGCCACCTTGTTGCGCAGGGCCACGGTCATCGTGAACGCCTGCCGCAGCCGGCGGTCATTCAGATGCTGCACCTTGCCGTCGCAATCCACATAGGGCGTGCGGGCCTCTTCGTTGACGTTGTTGTCGCTGCGCATGACCAGGCACAGACGCACCGAGTCCACCGCACACACGAATTGGCCGCCATCTGGCCCGGCTGGCAGGCCTTCACCAGGTCGGTGGCCGACACATACTTCTCGGTACGGCCCGCCAGCGCCGGGGCATCGAAAGCCACGTTGGTCGACTGGGCCTCACCATTGATGGGCGATACCCCGTAGAAAATGCGCAGCTGGTCCACGTTGTCGGCCAGCAGCTGTTCCGTTTTGGGCGGCTTGTTCGGCTGGGGCGTGGGCGGAATGTTCGAACGGCAGAACAGGCCCGGATTGCCCGAGGCCGTACCCTGCGTCTTCACGTAGATGCGTTCATTGATCTCGTTGGAGACCTTTTTCTCCGTGCCTGACCCGTTGCGTTTTTTTGGCGGCAGCCCTGGCATCCTCGGCCTGGTCCATCTCCTCGCTGATGACCACGCTGCCCAGGCAGTCCCAGTTGCGCCCACCCCGGGCCACTTCGAAGCGCAGCGCCAGCGTGTCGCTGGCATCCTTGTTCACATTGCTGCAGGCCAGCGCGCTCCAGGGGGCGGACGGATCGGTAAAGTCGCCGCGGCAGCCGAACAGCGAAGTCTCGTGGTCCATGGACACGTCTTCGGGCATCACCTCCGAGGACGGCATCCAGAAGCCGGCCATGCGCAGGTGGTCGGCCAGCTGCACCAGTGCCAGCATCCCCTGATCATGAATGGAGGCCTGCACGTTCTGCTTGCGCCCCGACATGCCCGAGCCACTCACGGTGTACAGCACGGTGGCCGTCACCATCAGGCCGATGGCCACGGCCACCAGCATCTCGATCATCGAGAACCCCTGCTGCGCGCGGCGCCAGGGGCGGATGCCAGGCCATCGGCTGCTCGCCCTGCCCCATCCAGGTTCGTTTCTGCATCACAGCGATACCCCCAGCTGAAGACATTGCGGCTTGTGTTTGTCCCGTTTCAGGTCATCCGGGCGAAAACCGCCGACGACAGGGGCAGGATCGTCCAGACCCGGCACATTCGGCTGGATCCACACGACCCAGATGTCATACCCGCTGTTCTGGCCACGGGTCACCAGCACATCACCACCGGGCATGCTGTTGCGCGCCATCACGCGCAGGTCGTACTGGTCAGACTCGGCCATTTCGGCGGCGCTGCACACCTCGGTGGCGGTATGGCATTTCTCACCGGAATTGGGGCGCGAAAAGCCCTGCGTCGGGTCATACCTGTAACTGGACAGGTAATGGTCGGCCCCTGCCACATTGGCCCGCATGCGGTCGGCATATTCGGTCGCAATCTGGGCCGCCATGTTGCGAAACTCGGCCGTACGCTGGTAGCCCATCGATTTGGTCTGCGCCCACAGCATGGACAGCAGCCCCACCGACAGCACCACCACCGCCACCAGCACCTCGATCAGGCCGGAGCCGGACTGTTTCGGGCGCATACGTACGCCTGATTTCGGACATACCTCTGCACCAGATACAGCACCGACCCGTACATCAGGTTCCGGGGACATGCGTGCGCCTGATTTTTCATGGTTCCGTACACCCGCTTCCGGGTGTGCCCGCAGTTCCGTTCTCAGCATTGCGCCAGCACCCCGTGTCACTCAGGCACACCTTTTTCTTCAGTTTCATGAGGGAAGGATCGTTCTGCGCGTGTTTGGGGTAGAACTCGAACACGCGCCCCGCCCTCCTTCAGCACGCCATTGGGGCGGAAACGAACGGCATCCCAGGCATCGGCCTTGATCGTGCCGCCATTGGAATAGCCCTGCTGGATGCGGATGTACTGGTCGTTCCGTTTGACGCTGCCGACGAAGATGATGTAACCGGTCGACCAGTCATAGCCCCAACGGTTGCAGCCCGGCTTGGCACGGTTCGGATCGGCAGTCGGACATCGACACCTCCCGCCCCCGCTTGATCGCTTCGGAGCGGGCCAGGCGCATGGCCGAGGTCAGGTCGGTGATCTGGGCGTTGATCGAACGCTGAATGGCAAAGTCCCGAAAGCTGGGAATGGCGGCGGCGGCCACGATGCCGGTGATGGCCATCACCACCAGCATTTCCTGCAGCGTGAAGCCTGCCGAGGCTTGCGAGGGTTTCATGCTCTCAGACCAGTTCAGTTGAACGAAAGGCCGACGTGCCGGTCCGGGGGCACTGCCCCTGGTTCGCTGCGGGCGCCTTCCGCCGGGCTGCACGGGCGTGGTGCCCGTGACAGCGGGGATCAGCGCCGATGGCACGTCATGCAGCGGCAAGTCTGGGGCACTGCCCTGCCTCGGCAACGTTCTCTGGACGAGCGGGGGCTGGGTGTCTACTGATGGTCACACCCGGCTGGTGAGTGCGTCTGCGTTGCCTGGCGTGTGTCCTGGACTCATTCGTCCCCGCACCCCCTTTGGGAACACAAAAACCCCGCAAACGAACCGTGTGGGGTTCATGTGCGGGGGTTGGGGAGGCTGGGAGCAAGCTCCTGCCCGCTTCCACGTTGCGTGCCGGTGGATGCACGGACGGCACGTCCATGCATCACGACCCACTCAGGAAAGCCTCATGTCTGGTATCCGGGTATCGCGGGGGCGATGAACCCGTGACACGCAAAGACCATGTCACCCGGGCATCACTGCCCTTCCAGGAAGCTCTTGAGCTTGTCGGCCCGGCTGGGGTGACGCAGCTTGCGCAGCGCCTTGGCCTCGATCTGGCGGATGCGCTCGCGGGTGACGTCGAACTGCTTGCCCACCTCTTCCAGCGTGTGGTCGGTACTCATCTCCACACCGAAGCGCATGCGCAGCACTTTGCCGCCTCGCGCGGGGTGAGCGAGATCCAGCACTTCCTTGACCACCTCGCGCATCGAGTCGTGCAGCGCGGCGTCGGACGGCGCCAGCGTGGTGGTGTCCTCGATGAAGTCGCCCAGGTGCGAGTCGTCGTCGTCGCCGATCGGGGTTTCCATCGAGATCGGTTCCTTGGCGATCTTCAGGATCTTGCGGATCTTCTCTTCCGGCATGTCCATCTTCTCGGCCAGGGTGGCGGGATCGGGCTCGACACCGGTTTCCTGCAGGATCTGCCGGCTGATGCGGTTCATCTTGTTGATCGTTTTCGATCATGTGCACCGGGATGCGGATGGTGCGCGCCTGATCGGCGATGGACCGGGTGATGGCCTGACGGATCCACCAGGTGGCGTAGGGTGGAGAACTTGAAGCCACGGCGGAACTCGAACTTGTCCACGGCCTTCATCAGGCCCACGTTGCCTTCCTGGATGAGATCGAGGAACTGCAGCCCGCGGTTGGTGTACTTCTTGGCAATGGAAATGACCAGACGCAGGTTGGCCTCGGTCATTTCCCGCTTGGCCTTGCGCGCCTTCATCTCGCCCATGGCCATCCGCTTGTTGATCTCCTTCAGGTCGGGCAGCGGCAGCACCGCGGGCCTGCAGGGTCGATGAGCTTCTGCTGCAGATCCTGGATGTCGGGGATGCTGCGGGTCAGCACGTCGGCGTAGCGCGGGCTGGTGGCCAGCTCGTTGTCCACCCAGGCCAGGTTGGTTTCGTTGCCCGGGAAGCTCTGGATGAAGTGGCCGCGGTCCATGCCCACGCGGTTGACGCAGATGTCCAGAATGGTGCGCTCGACGGTACGCACCTCGTCCACCTGCGCGCGCAGCATGTCGCACAGCTTTTCCACCACCTTGGCGGTGAAGCGGATGGACATCAGCTGCTTCTGCACCGATTCCTGCGCGGCCAGGTATGGCCCGGACTTGTAGCCCTCGTTTTCCAGCGCCTGGCGCATGGCCTCGAAGAACTCGCCGATGCGGTCGAAGCGCGACAGCGCCTCTTCCTTCAGCTCTTCGAGCTTGGCGTTGTTCATGGCGGCCACCGTGGCCTCGTCGTCATCGTCGCTGTCCGAACGGGACGGGCCGAAGGACATTTCCTCGTCGGCCTCGGGGTCGAGCAGGCCATCGACGATCTCGTCCACGCGCAGCTGGCCCTCGCGCACCTTCTCGGCCTGTTCCAGCACCTCGGCAATGGTGGTCGGGCAGGCCGAGATGGCGTGCATCATGTCCTTCAGACCTTCCTCGATCTTCTTGGCAATGACGATTTCGCCTTCGCGGGTGAGCAGCTCGACCGAACCCATCTCGCGCATGTACATGCGCACCGGGTCGGTGGTGCGGCCGAATTCGGAATCGACCGACGACAGGGCGGCCTCGGCCTCCTCCTCGGTGTCGTCGTCCGACGAGGTGACGGTGCGGTCGTTGAGCAGCAGCGAGTCGGTGTCAGGGTGCCTGCTCGTACACCGAGATGCCCATGTCACTGAAGGTGCCGATCATCTGGTCGATGGCCTCGACCTCGGTCAGCCCCTCGGGCAGGGTGGTCGTTGATCTCGGCGTAGGTGAGGAAGCCCCGCTCCTTGCCCAGCTTGATCAGCTGGCGCAGACGGCTGCGGCGCGCTTCCATTTCCTCTTCGGTCACGCCCTGCTTGACGCTGGCCAGCGCTTCCTTGATGAGCGCCTTTTCCTTCGAGCGCTTGTCGCGCGAGCGGCGCTGCCAGCCGCGCGGCGGGCACCTCGTCCACGCCTTCATCCACGCCGTCCAGATCGTCACCGTCGCTGTCGCCGTCGTCGGTGGAGATCACGTCGTAGTCGCCACCGTCCTCGAAGCCGTCATCATCATCCAGTTCACCGCCGGCTGCCGGCTTCGCCGCAGCCTTTTTCTTGCTGGCTGATTTTTGGCCGGCTTTTTGGTGCCATCGGCCTTCTTCGCACGGCTGGCCTTCGGCTTTGCGGCCTTTTTCCTCACCGTCGGAAGCCTCGGCGCCATCAGCCTTCGCGGCCTTGTCGGTCTTTTCGGCCTTCTCGGCCTTGACGGTCTTGCTGGCGGCCTTCTTGGCCGGTTTTTCGGCCCTGGCCTTCTTCGCCGGTTTTGGCTTCGGCGCCCTCGGCAGCCGGTGCGGCTGCGCCGGTCACTTCTTCCTGGGTTGCAGTTTTGTCAGAGTCTTTTTGCCACGTTGATTTCCGCCTTGCCTGTTCGAGCCTCCGGGCAGCCCGCCGGTTCCGGATCTTCCGGAAACCGTGCTGCCCGCCTGCTCTAACCTCGATGACTCACCGCCGGGGTGAGGTTCATTGTCCGTTACCGAAGAGACGCCTTCGGCCGCCTGTACTGCCCGCGGAGCCTGCTACCGGCCTGCGCCCACGATGCCGGGCCCCGGCCGGCCCGGTCCGCAGGGCCGTGCGCAGGCACCGGCGAAGCACCCCGCAGGCCGGCGTGTGCCCGTGGCCTGCACGCCATGCCTGCGAACGGGCACGGACCTGCCCCAATATGAAGAAACTCTAATCATATCAGCCCGCTCCCCGCTCGGATAAGCGCTTGATCACAGCCGTCAGTTCCTCACTATCGGGTTCGTACCCCCGGTTCATCAAGGCCCTGGCTGACGGCCCGCACCAGTTCGTGCCGGGCCTGGTCCAGCCGCAGCCGGTCAGGGCATTGAGTAATCCTTCTGGGCTTCGTCGTAGCCCATGCTGGCCATCACGCCCGCGTCCTTCTCGTCGAGCTGCTCGATGAAGGCGGCCTGTGCGGGCGATTCTTCCCGCACACCGGCCAGCACCGAGGCAAAGTGCGCCCCCACCGGCAGCCCGGCCAGCCGCGCCCGCCAGTCCAGCAGGCGCTGCGGCAGCAGGTTTTCGTCTTCCAGCGGCTCCTGCGCCAGCGCCGGGTAGTAGGCCAGCAGCAGGCAGACACGCTGCACCAGCGTGGTGGGTGTCAGGGCGCAGACGGCCGCCCCCTGGCGCCCCCGGCCCCGAAGCGGAAAAACCCGGAACGACCGGCGAAACCGCCATCGCGACCTGCCCTGCTGCCGAAGTTCCGGTCCCGGCCGGCGGCATCTGCCCCCGGCTGCCATCACCGTAGCCCCCACGGCGGCCAGCATCATGACCAGCAGCCCCCTGGGCGGCACCGCCCCAGCGTCCATCGCTGCGCGAAGCACCGCTCCGACCAGCCTGGCGCGCACCGTAATCGTTGCCGGCGCGCGCATGGCCCCTGCGCCGCCGAAATTCCGCCCCTGGCCACTGCGGCCCGACGGTGCGGCAGGACGTGCCAGCTGCAGGCCCACATAGGGAGGCCAGTTCTTCGGTGTGCAGCCCGAGCCGGCCCGCCATGTCCACGAGAATCTGGGTGCGCAGCGCAATGTCGGGCATCTGCAGCACCAGCGGCTTCAGCTCGGCCTGCATGCGTGCACGCCCCTCCGGGGTGGTGATGTCGCCCCGGCTGGCCAGCTCGCTTGAGCAGGAAGGACGACAGCGGCAGCGCATCGCGCACCAGCGCCTCGAAAGCCTCCAGCCCTTCCTCGCGCACGAAGCTGTCGGGGTCGTGCTCGGGCGGCAGGAACAGAAAATCCAGCTGCTTGGTGTCGGACAGCACCGGCAGTGCGTTCTCCAGCGCACGCCATGCCGCACGGCGACCGGCGCTGTCACCGTCGAAGGCAAAGACGATGCGGTCGGCCTGGCGCAGCAGCTTGGTGATGTGCACGGCCGTCGTGGCCCGTACCCAGCGTGGCCACGGCATAGGTGCAGCCGTACTGGTGCAGCATCACCACGTCCATGTACCCTTCCACCACCAGCACCCGGCCGGTTTCGCGAATGCCCTCGCGCGCCTCGTACAGGCCGTAGAGTTCGTGGCCCTTGGAAAACAGCGGGGCCTTCGGGGGAGTTCAGGTACTTGGGTTCACCAGCCCCCATCACGCGACCACCAAAGCCGATGATCTGCCCGCGCGGGTTGCGGATGGGAAACATCACCCGCTCGCGGAAGCGGTCGTAGCGCCCTGCCTTCGTCACCGGCAATCACCAGCCCGGCCCGCTCGGCGTCTTCCGCGGCATAGTCGGGCAGCACCCCTCGAGGTTGCGCCAGCCGGCTCGGGGCATAGCCCAGCCCGAAGCGCTTGGCCGTCTCGCCGCTCACGCCCCGGTCCTTCAGGTACTGGATGGCCGCCGGGGTTTCCCTTCAGCCGCAGGCGGTAGTAGGCGGCGGCCCGGTCCATCCATTGCGACAGCGCCAGCTGCTGACTGGCCTTCTGGGCGGCATCACGCCCCTCGCGGGAGTTGTCTTCGGGCACGGTCAGCCCGGCGTCGCGGGCCAGTTCGTGCACGGCCTCGACGAAGCCCATGCCGAAGTGCTCCATCAGGAAGTTGATGGACGAGCCATGGGCGCCGCAGCCGAAACAGTGGTAAAACTGCTTGGTGGGCGAGACGGAAAAGGAAGGCGTCTTTTCGTTGTGAAAAGGACACAGCCCTGGTAATTGGCACCCGCCTTCTTCAGTTTGACAGACCGACCCACCACATCGACGATGTCGACGCGGGTCAGCAGCTCCTGAATGAACGATTGCGGGATCAAACCTTCATGGGGCGAAGAGTGTGCGCCAGACGGGCGCGCTCAGGCGGCCAGCCGGGCACGGACCCGGGCGGACACGGCAGCGAGATCGGCCTGGCCTGCCAGCCTGGCCTTGACGATGGCCATCACCTTGCCCATGTCGGCCATGCCGGTGGCGCCGGTTTCTGCCATGGCGGCCTCGATGACGGCGCTGATCTGCGCCTCGTCGGCCTGGGCGGGACGGTAGGTGTCGAGCACGGCCAGTTCGGCGCGCTCCTGTTCGGCCAGTTCGGTACGGCCGGCCTTTTCGAGACTGCTCGATCGAGTCTCGCCGCTGCTTGGAGAGTTTCTCGATGATGGCAAGCACCTGGGTGTCGTCGAGCGTGATGCGCTCATCGACTTCCTTCTGCTTGATGGCGGCCAGCAGCAGCCGCAATGCACCCAGACGCACCTTCTCGCGCGCCCGCATGGCCGCCTTCATGTCGGCATCGATACGCGTTTTGAGATCAGCAGCTGCATTCATGGGGCTATCCACGGGCTGTTCAGGAACCCGTGCAGTGAGGAATATGAAAACGACAGAGAACGGCACGGCTGCCATACGCCAGCGCAGCCCTCACGGACATGCACCGGCACACAGCAGCCTGTGTCAAAAAAGACTGAACCGGGGGGATGACCCGGGGGGATCAGTATTTTTTTCTTGGGCAGCATCTGGCTGCGCAGGCGCTTGTGGTGGCGCTTCACGGCAGCAGATTTCTTGCGCTTGCGTTCTGCAGTCGGTTTTTTCATAGAACTCACGCGCACGCAGCTCGGTGAGCAGGCCGGTCTTCTCGATGGTTCGCTTGAAGCGCCGCAGGGCAACATCAAACGGCTCGTTTTCCTTGACTCGGACCAGTGGCATGAAAAAAACCTTCCTTGAAACGTTGTGGGGGGCTATTGTGATCAGTCCGGCATTATAGCCATGACACCGTTCACTTGCCAAGCAGTGACGGCATCCCGTCGCCCGGCGAGGGTTCGTCCGTCGGCTGCCACTGGCGCGTCGGGCCACGAATCGCTCTGTGGCATGCGAAGCACCCGGGCCTGTCTGGACTTGCTGTCCTGCACAGCAGGCAGAAGTTTCCCGGGTCTGATCATCAAGGGCGCCTCAATGGTTTGCCCAGTGCCCGCGCAGCCACCCAGGCCGAAGCCCAGGCCCACTGGAAGTTGTAACCACCCAGCCAGCCGGTCACGTCCACGGCCTCGCCGATCCAGTAACAGCCTGGAATGCGCCGGGCCATCATCGTGGTGGGGTCCAGTTCTGCCGTGGCCAGCCCGCCCACCGTCACCTCGGCCTTGCGGTAGCCCTCGGTCCCGGCCGGCACCAGCGGCCAGGGCATTGAGCGCCTGCCCCAGTTCGCGCAGCCGGGCATCGGGCAGGTCGGTCAGGCGCATGTCCTCACGCAATCCCTGCAGGGCGGCTGCCAGTTGCGGTGGCCACTGCGTTCCCGACAGGGTGGCGGCACCGGCCAGCCCACGCACGGGCCAGCCGGCCCGGCAGCAGTGTCGACAGGATCGTCCCCAGCTGCTGGCGATGGGGCTGCCCGTCTCCCGCTTTCCCTCGGACGGGAGAAGCCGCCAGCCGCCCGTGCTTCAGATCCACCAGCCATTCGCCAGCCCGTTCTGTCCGGGGAGCAGGTTCAGCCACAGCGGCTGGCCGGCGCGCCAGTAGCTGAAATCTGCAGCGATGCCGGCCCCGACAGGCCACGATGGGTAAACAGCAGGGTCTTCGCCGAAGCGTACAGACTGCGGTTTTCTGGTCTTTGCACGCCCCGGTGGACTGACCGTCACCGACACATCCACCGGCAGGGCCACCCAGAAAGCGCGGCAAAAGGGGCTGCCAGGCGGAAGAGGTCATCGTCAGCGGCACGAGGCCCGGCCGGGGAGCGATGGTCTGCAGGCCCCACTCGGTGGCCAGCTGCCAGGCAAAGTCCGAGGCGCCGATGGCTGGAATCGACAGCCCGCCCGTGGCGATCACGAGGCTGCGGGCACGCAGTACACCTGCCGTAGTACGAATCACGAAACGGGGGCCTGTCCGGCGTCCGTGTCCTGCAAGGCCCGGATGCCGGGCACTGGAAAGCGCCCCTGTCGCGGACGGACGATCTGCCAGGCGTGATTCCTCCGGCTCCTGTGATTCACGCACCACCAGCCGCTGCATGCCGGTCACCGTCACCGGATGGCGGATCTGTACGCCGCCGCGGCGTAATCAGCCAGCAGCATGTCGATGATCTGCTGGCTGCTGTCGTTGCAGAACAGCTGCCCCAGGTGTTTTTCGTGAAAGCCGATACCCGCGTGACGCACCCGCGCGATGAAACGCTCGGGTGGATGTTCCTTCAGCGCGTAGCGCACGAAGCGCGGGTCGGTGCACAGGTAGCGGGCCGGGTCCGCACCATTGAGGTTGGTGAAGTTGCAGCGCCCGCCGCCGGAAATGCGGATCTTCTCGCCGATGCGCCGGGCATGATCCAGCACCACCACCTGCCTGCCCTGCTGTCCCAGCAGCCCGGCACAGTACAGCCCGGCCGCACCGGCGCCGATCACCACCACGTCGCACGTTTCCACCCGCCTTACCCCTGCCGAACCCGCGTATCATCGCACCAGCTGATTTGAACAGAAAAGGCGTCCCCATGCTGGTACTGGGCATCGAAACCTCCTGCGACGAAACCGGAATCGCCCTCTACGACACCGACCACGGCCTGCTGGCACAGGCCCTGCACTCCCAGGTGGCCATGCACAACCGCTATGGCGGCGTGGTGCCCGAGCTGGCCTCGCGGGACCATATCGAGCGCATCGTGCCGCTGCTGGAACAGGTGATGGCCGAGGCCGGCCGGCCGCTCGACAGCATCGACGCCATTGCCTACACCCAGGGGCCCGGACTGGCGGGCGCGCTGCTCACCGGTGCGGCGGTTGCCACCGCACTGGCCTTCTCGCTGAACAGGCCCGTCATCGGCGTGCACCACCTCGAAGGTCACCTGCCTCGCCGCTGCTGTCGGATGATCCGCCGGCCTTCCCGTTCGTGGCACTGCTGGTCTCGGGTGGACACACCCAGCTGCTGCAGGTCGATGGTCTGGGCCAGTACACGCTGCTGGGCGAGACGGTGGACGACGCCGCCGGCGAGGCCTCTCGACAAGAGCGCCAAGCTGCTGGAGCTGGGCTATCCCGGCGGGCCGGCCCTGTCGGCACTGGCTGCACAGGCCAATCCGGACCAGCCCGATGCACCAGTCTTCAGCCTGCCGCGCCCCCAAACTGAAAAAGCCCCGATCTGAATTTCAGCTTCAGCGGCCTGAAGACGGCCGTGCTCACGCAGGTGAAGAAGGGGCTGCCCACCGAACACCGCCCCTGGCTGGCCCGCGAGGGTGGAAGAGGCCATCACCGATGTGCTGGTGGGCAAGTCGCTGAAGGCACTGGAGCAGACCGGACTGAACCGGCTGGTGATTTCGGGCGGGGTCAGTGCCAACCACCGCCTGCGTGCCAAGCTGGCCGACGCCGTGAAGCGATGGCCTAAACGCCGGGGGCCGCTGCAGATCCACTTCCCGCCACTGGCACTGTGCACCGACAACGGCGCGATGATCGCCTACGCCGGTGCCCGCCGGCTGGCCGCCGCCAGCCCCCTGCCCTGCCGGCGAAGCACTGCACTTCGATGTCCGGCCCCGCTGGCCGCTGGAGGAACTGCCGGCGGCGTGACGCTCAGTGCCCCCCACCCGCGGCGGCGGGTATTTGACCTTCGGCGCGGCCTTCCTGCCGCCGCCAATCTTCGATTCCTTGCCCGTCAGCAGCCGGTTGATGTTCTCGCGGTGGCGCCAGATCAGCAGCGCGGCAATCAGCAGCACCACCAGGGCGCGGGCGTCGATGCCGTAGAACAGCTGCCAGTAGATGGGCGCCATCAGCGCCGCCACGATGGCCGCCAGTGACGAATAGCGGGTGACGAAGGCCACGGCCAGCCAGGTGGCCAGCACGGCCAGCCCATGCAGCGGGTTCGCGGCCAGCAGCACCCCGCCGGCAGTGGCCACGCCCTTGCCGCCCTTGAAGCCATGGAACACCGGATACAGGTGGCCGATGAAGGCGGCCAGCCCAACCAGCATGACCAGCAGCGGCGACAGCCCCAGTGACGGGGCCAGCCATTTGGCCAGCAGCACCGCCACCACACCCTTGCCCACGTCGCCCAGCAGCGTGAACAGCGCCGCCTTTTTGTTCCCGGTACGCAACACGTTGGTGGCCCCGGGTTGCCCGAGCCGTAGGAATGCGGGTCGGCCAGCCCCATCAGGCGGCTGACCACCACCCCGAACGACACCGAACCAATCAGATAGGCCACCAGCAGGGACCAGGATTTGTACGGGCAACGACGCCATGATCGATCATCCAGAAAAAAATGATGTTTCAATATTACCGGAATGCTCCAGCGCATGTTATGCGCGCACTCACCCCCGCGGATGATGCTGCGCATGCAGCGTCTTGAGCCGGGCGCGGGCCACGTGCGTATAGATCTGCGTGGTGGAAATATCGGCATGCCCCAGCAGCACCTGCACCACCCGCAGGTCGGCCCCGTGGTTGAGCAGGTGCGTGGCAAAGGCATGCCGCAGCGTGTGGGGGCGACAGGGTGCGCGGCAATGCCTGCCTTCAGCGCATGGCGCTGATCAGCACCCAGAACATCTGGCGCGTCATGCCCGTTCCCCGCTGGGTGACGAACACGGCATCGGCCTGATGCGCGCCCAGCAGCCGCGGCCGCGATTCCTGCAGGTAGCGCACCAGCCAGGCACGCGCCTCCTCGCCCAGTGGCACCAGCCGCTCCTTGTCGCCCTTGCCCACGATGCGCACCAGGCTGTCGACCATCGACACCTCGGCCATCCGCAGGGCCACCAGCTCCGACACCCGCAGGCCCGTGGCGTACAGCACTTCCAGCATCGTGCGGTCGCGCAGCCCCAGCACCGTTTCGGTATCGGGGGCCGCCAGCAGCGCCTCCACCTGAGCCTCCGACAGTGTGTCCGGAAAGCGTCCCGGCTGCTTCATGGCCTGGATGCGCAGGGTGGGATCGTCCTGGCGCACGCCGCCCCGCAGCAGGTAGCGGTAGAAGCGCCGGTACACCGTCAGCCGCCGGTTGGCCGAACTGGGCTTGCCCTGCCCGTGCTGGGCCGCCAGCCAGGCCAGCAGGTCGGCCTCGAAGCCGCCACCAGCGCCACGCCCCGTGCCGGCACGGCCAGCCAGCGCGCCAGCTGCAGCAGGTCGCGCCGGTAGGCTTCCAGCGTGTTCTTCGACAGGCCGTCTTCCAGCCACAGGGCATCGCAGAACTGGCGTATCTGCATCTGCGCCTCGTCCAGCAGCGCAGCGGTGGCGTCCGTCTTACCCGGGGTCGCGGCCACTGCCCTGCCGGCCACGGAATCCGCCACATCGGCCTGCTGTCCATCGGTTTCGTCAGTCTTCACGGCTTCCCCTGCTTCACAGCTTCCTCGATCTGCCCGAAAAATAGCCAGCCCCCTTCCTGCACATGGTCGGGGCCAGCCTCTGCCTGCGTGGCGCCTTGTCGGCACATGGACGAGGCCAGCGCGGTGACGAAGCACCCATAGCACGCATCAGGGTGCCTGTCCGGCCCGAACCGGACGGGCGGCCACCACATAGTGACTTCCTGCGCACGTCGTGGCGTGTTCAGCCGCACATCACGCCTTCGGGGCAAACGGGACAGCCCCGTAACACGCATGAACATCATCCCTGTCGTTTTTGCCAGAATAAGGGCGAAAAACCAACAGCTGCGGAAACAACCTTGCAACACTTTTCATCTGGCCGACGAACGGCAAACCGGACACTGGGCCGAGGCCCTGGCTGCCGCCCTGTCCACGCAAGACCTTGGCAAACAAGCCTTTTTGATCACCCTGCGGGGGATCTGGGCGCCAGCAAGACCACGCTGGCCCGGGCCCTGCTGCGTGCGCTGGGCGTAAAAGGGCGTATCAAGAGCCCCACCTACCCCCTGCTCGAATCTTATAATCTACCGAAGTTCAACATCTACCACTTTGATTTATATAGGTTCTCTTCGCCAGACCAGTGGTTCGACGCCGGCTTCGACGACATCTTTGCCGGTGCGGGGCTGATGCTGGTGGAGTGGCCGGAGCAGGCCGAAGGTGCCCTGCCCGGTGCCGATCTGGATCTGAGACTCGCGCTCACCGACGATGTCGAGGCGCGCCAACTGAGGCCCATGCGCACAGCGCAGCCGGAGCAACATGTCTGACGACGCTCGCCAAACACCTCGCAGCCGCCGACGCCTGCTGACGCTGGGCCTGGCGACACCGCTGCTGCTGCCCCTGCGCGCCGTCGAGGCCTCGGCGCCCATCCGGGTCAGCCACCCCTCGAAGCGCCCGGGCGGTGACCCAGGGCAGCACCGGCGTGCGCACGGCTGCCGCATCGACGGGGAGGCAGAAGCGTTTCGTCGGGCCGCACTGCCGCATCGGGCGGCAGCAAAACGGCTGCATCCCACGGCAAAGCCACGTCATCTCGCCGCCAGATCGACCTCATCCAGTAGCAGATCGACTTCATCCAGCAGCAGATCCGCTTCATCCGGCAACCAACCTGCCTCATCCAGCGGAAAAATCCGCCTCATCCGGCAGCAAGTCTGCGTCATCCAGCAAAAAAATCTGTCTCTGCCCATCAGAGTTCATCCTCGTCCACCGGCACCAGTGGCAGGACCGGTTCGGACACAACCACCCGGTACACTGCCACGGCCAGCAACGGGTCGTCCTCATCCAGTGGCACGAACCATACAGGCAGCACGCGCCATGCAGGCGACACGAGCCGTGCCGCCCAGCCATCCCTGCAGCGCACGGCACTCAACAGCACCACGCCATCCGGCGTATCCGGCAGAACCGACACCCGTCACGGCATTGCGGCCGTGCGCATGTAACCGTCGCGCGAGTACACCCGGGTCACCTTCGAGCTGACCCAGGCCATCCCCTTCCGTGCCCGGCTTATCGACAACCCCAACCGGGTCATTCTCGATCTGGAGGGCTGCAGGTCGAATCGAAGGTGCGCGAGCTGCTGTCGCGCATCAGCACGCAGGATCCGTTCGTGCGGCAGGTGCGCATCGGCCAGTTCAACCCCGAAACCCCTGCGCATCGTCTTCGACCTGAAGCAGCCGGTGGCGCCGCAGGTGTTCACGCTCAAGCCCACGGGCAACTACCAGCACCGGCTGGTGCTGGACTTCTATCGAAGCATGCCGACGACACGCTCGACCAGCTGATCGCCCTCGGCCGCCGAGGCGCAGAAGGAAGGCAGCGCCCAGGGCAAGGGCGGAGCCCCGGCGAGGTCTGCGCCCGAGGCACGCCAGCACGCCGATGCCCGCGGCGGCCAGCGCCGCAACGGGCAGAAAGGCGGCTCCCCGTCATCGGCGCCCGCCACTGGCGGCCGCCAGCCAGCGCAGGAAGAGGTGGCCCGCATCTTCACCGTGGCGCTGGACCCCGGTCATGGCGGCGAGGATCCCGGTGCCACCGGCCCGAAGGGCACGCACGAGAAAGACGTGGTGCTGGCCGTGGCGCACCGGGTGCGCAAGCTGCTGGCGAAGGAAGAGAACCTGCGCGTGATCATGACGCGCGACGACGACTACTATGTGCCGCTGGTCAAGCGCGTGAACAAGGCACGGGGCGTGCGCGCCGACCTGTTCGTGTCCATCCACGCCGACGCCTTCGTCAAGCCCGATGCCAGTGGTTCATCCGTGTTCGTGCTGTCGAGCCACGGTGCCACCAGTGTGGGCGCCAAATGGCTGGCCCGCAACGAGAACAAGGCCGACCTGATCGGCGGGTGAACATCCGCACCACCAGCATGCCGGAAACCGCCAGCCTGCTGATGGATCTCTACCACCGCACAGATCCGCGACAGCAAGGTGCTGGCCGGCCGCATGCTCAACGAGCTGGGCCAGATCGGCAAGCTGCACCGCGGTCAGGTGGAACAGGCCAATTTTGCGGTGCTGCGCTCGCCGGACGTGCCGTCGGTGCTGGTGGAAACCGCCTTCATCAGCAACCCCGACGAGGAAAGACGCCTGCGCGACCCTGCCTATCAGGACCGTCTGGCCCGCGCCATCGCGCGAGGCATTCTGGACTACCGCCGGCACAACCCGCCTGCGGCACGGGGCAAGGTGTCCTGACGCCACCGCCCGGCCAACGACCGGTCACCGGCTTTCCGGCCAGAGACGGTGGCGCCTCACGCAGCCATGTCTGTCCCGGCCCTATCTGCCACGGCCATGTCTGCCACGGCCATGCCGGCCACGGCGGGGCTACCGCTCACGGCCGGCCCACGCTCTGGTAGCGGAACCCCATCTCGCGCACTTCGTCCGGCTGGTACTGGTTGCGGCCGTCGATCACCACCGGGTAGTGCATCTGCGTGCGCAGGCGTGCAAAAATCCGGCGCGCGGAACTGCGGCCACTCGGTCACCAGCACCAGCGCATCGGCACCCTCCACGGCCTCGTACTGTTCGGTCATGAAGCGCAGCGTGCCTTCGGCCTGCGGATCCTGCGGCATGGCGCGGCGTGCCGTTTCGGTGGCCTCGGGGTCATAGGCCCGCACGAGGGCACCGGCCTTCAGCAGCGATTCCACCAGCGTGATGCTGGGCGCCTCGCGCATGTCGTCGGTCCCCGGCTTGAACGCCAGCCCCCATACGGCCACCGTCTTGCCACGCAGGTCGTCACCCAGTTCGCTGCTCACCATTTCGTACAGGCGGCTCTTCTGCTGGTCGTTGCGATGCTCCACGGCCGACAGCAGCACCGGGTCGAAGCCGGCCGAATGCGCCATGCGCGCCAGTGCGCGCACGTCCTTGGGCAGGCATGAACCACCATAGCCTGCACCCGGACGGATGAAGCGGGTGCCGATGCGCGGGTCGGCACTGATGCCCCTCGCGCACGCTTTCCACGTCCACCCCCAGGCGCTCGCACAGGCCGGCAATCTCGTTCATGAACGAGATGCGGGTAGCCAGCATGGCGTTGGCAGCGTATTTGGTCATTTCGGCGTCACGTACCCGCATGTGGATGATGCGCGCCCCTTCCCTGCGCAAAGGGGGCGTACAGTTCATCCATCTTCTGGCGTGCGTGATCGGATTCCACGCCCAGCACGATGCGGTCCGGCTCCATGAAATCCCTGATGGCCACGCCTTCCTTCAGGAACTCGGGGTTGGACACCACGTCGAATTCGATCTGCACGCCGCGTCTGGCCAGCTCGGCATCCACGGCGGCGCGCACCCTGTCGGCCGTGCCCACCGGCACCGTCGACTTGTTGATGATCACCGACCGTTCGGTCATGTGCTGGCCGATCTCGCGGGCCACGGCCAGCACGTGCGACAGGTCGGCCGAACCGTCCTCGTCCGGTGGCGTGCCCACGGCAATGCAGTAGACCTGCGCCTTTTTCATGGCGTCGGGCAGCGAGGTGGTGAATTCGAGACGGCCGACCTTTGCATTGCGGTCGATGATCTCGTCCAGCCCCGGTTCGTAAATGGGCACCACGCCGCGCTTCAGTCCTTCGATGCGGCTTTCGCTGATGTCCACACAGGTCACGTGCTGACCCTTTTTCTGCCAGGCAGGCACCTGTGACCAGACCCACGTAGCCAGACCCAACGATGACGATGTTCATTTTTGTTTTTCCTGTTTCTGAAGAAGGAGTCAATGACCGGAAAAACCAGCCCGGCCAGCAATGCATGTCCGGTGCGCGCCGGAAAAACGGATCCGGCCGCATGCAGCCCGGTTACGCATGTCATGCACCCGTTCGTCCATGACCCGTTCAGCCGGGCGCAACCCGTTTATCCGCCGGTACCGCGTTTTCACCGGGGCAGACGCAGCATCACCTGCAGTCCACCCAGCGGGCTTCTGCCCAGATCCAGCCGTCCCCCGTAGGTTTCGGCAATGTCGGAGGCAATGGCCAGGCCCAGACCGCTGCCCTCGGTGCTTTCGTCGAAGCGCTCGCCCCGCCGGCGGGCCCGGGCGATTTCATCGTCGTCGAGGCCTTCGCCATCGTCGTCGATGCAGATCGCCACGAATCCGGTACGTGAGGCCATGCCTTCCTGTTCATTCGTGGCCTGACGGAACACCTGCAGCGTCACCCATACCTGGCTGCGGGCCCATTTGCCGGCGTTGTCCAGCAGGTTGCCCAGCATTTCTTCCAGGTCGGTGCTTTCACCGCGCCAGTGCACCGCGCCCGGCAAGTCCAGCCGCCAGTCGAGGCTGCGCGAGGCGTGCAGCATTTTTCATCAGCCCGAGCAGTCCTTTCAGGCACTCGCCCACATCGATGCGCCGCACGTCCCCTGCGCCACTGCCTGCCCGGGCCAGATGACGCTCGATCATCCGGTTCATCGTCTCGACTTTGCTTCTGCACGCTGGCCGCCACGAGCGAGCCATCGCGCGACTGGGCATTGAGCAGTGCCAGCGGCTTTTTCAGCGCATGGCTGAGATCGGCCGCATTGCCCCGCGCACGCATCACGATGCGCGCGTTGCGTTCGAGCACTTCATCCACTTCGGCTGCCAGCGGATCGAGGTCGGGGCCATACCCCGTTCCCACCCGGTCGTGCTCACCGGCGTGGATGCCCTGCAGCCGGTCGTGCAGCCGGCGCAGCGGGCGCAGGCCCAGGCGCACCTGAAAATACATGCCCGCCAGCAGCGCTGCTGCCAGGCCGCCCAGCATCACCACCAGAAACCGGTCGATGAACACCATGTCCTTGCGCGAGGGGACCGGCCGGCCCGTAGACGAACAGCCGGTAATCGTGGCCCTGGATGCTCAGGGGCCGCACCAGGCCATAGAGCAGCTCGTCACGCGGTCCGTGGGTGAACAGCAGCACGTCGGAACCGGGGACGTGCCGGCCGGTGGGCGTTTCCAGCCGGCTGTCCCAGAGCGAACGGGAGCGGTGCACCGTCCCGCCCTCTTCCAGCTGCCAGTACCACCCGGAAAAGACGAAACGGAATTCGTCGTTCACCAGCCGGTGATCGAGGACGGTGTGCCGTCGTGATCGAGACGCATGCCGGCCGCAATGCGGTCGGCCCGTTCGCCCAGCGATCCGGCCATGCTCCCGCAGGATGACGGCATGCAACTGCTCGCGCAGCAGCAGCCCGCCCACCGTGGTGGACAGCACGACGGCCAGCATCCCCAGCAGCATCAGGCGCTGGGCCAGGCCCATGGGCGGCAGCGTCATGTCGGCTCATCCTGCGACTGGGCGTCCTCATCGGCGCCCTCGTCGGGCAGAACCAGGGCAAATCCGCGGCCCCGCACGGTGCGGATCATCGGCGCGCCGAGCTTGCGGCGAATGCGGCTGATCAGTACATCGATGGCATTGGAGTCGGGGTCGGAGTCACGCGCATACACATGCTCGGAAATATCGGCCCGGCTCAACACCACGCCGGGCTGGTGCATCAGGTAGGCCAGGATGCGCTCTTCCTGGGCGGTGAAAGCCCAGGCGTCTGCCTTCCATGGAAAAAAACGGCCCTGGTGCGTGTCGTACGACAGCGGCCCCACCTGCAGCACGGGCTCGGCATGGCCATAGGCGCGACGCATCAGCGCACGCAGCCGCAGCACCACTTCCTCGTGCATGAAGGGCTTGGTGAGGTAGTCGTCGGCACCGGCACCAAAGCCCGACAGCTTGTCGCTCCAGCGACCGCGCCCGGTGAGGATCAGCACCGGAAAACGGCGCCCCTGCTCGCGCCAGTGCTGCAGCACCGACACGCCATCCAGCTCGGGCAGGCCGAGATCGAGCACGGCTGCATCGTATTTTTCGGTGCAGCCCAGAAAATCGGCCTCGCGACCATTGGTGGCAATTTCGGCCACCATGCCGGACTCGTCCAGCACACGGGCCAGGCTTTCGGCCAGCTCACGGTCATCTTCAACGATCAGTACCCGCATCAGCGCACCTCGATTTCCTCTTCGTCGAGCACCCGTCCCGTCACCGGATCGAGGGTCACCTCGATCAGCGTGTCGTTGAGCAGGCGCAGATCGACCTCATAGACGGGCCGCGTGTCCCGGTCGTATTTCAGTTCGGCCTCCAGCACCGTGCCCGGGTAGCGCTGCAGCACGACATCGAGCAGTTCGGGCAGCGATTTTCATGTCGTTGCCGGGATCCATGCTGCCCATGTCGGAGAGCAGCTCGCCCGAAGCGGCGTCGACGAACACGCCGCGCACCAGACCATCGTCCTGACGGACGCGCACCTGGTACACCTCGCGCCCCTGGCGGCCGCGCTCGAGATCCACATCCACCACCAGCCCCGGGTAGCGCGCCAGCACGCGGCGCAGCATCTCGGGCAGGCTGCTCACGTTGCCACTGCTGCTGCGACGCACTTCCTGGCCGGAGACGGCATCGATGTGAATTTCGCGCCGGCGGCCATTGGCGTCCAGCAGTTTCACCTCATAAATATGACGGCCCGCCTCATCGCGATCCAGTTCCACGTCCAGCACATTGCCGCTGTACTTTTTTTCTGGACCATTTCCAGAATGTCCGCCAGCGGACGGAAACGCCCTGCCGTCACGGCCTTGCGCACGTCGTCGTGCTGCGGCGCGGCCATGGCGACCACGGACACGCCCAGAAAGGCGACGGCAACGGCAGGGAAAATCCACTTGAACATGCGAACACCCACGGGGATCATGAACAGCATCCTAAACAACCCTGTCTGAACGAATCATGAACCGGTCTGTCAAGGCCGGTTCATGCCAGATGGGCGACAATGCAGGGAAACCCGCGGGGCACAGGGCTGCTTTCTCCGGCACGGCGCCTCTGGCGCACGGCCCCTGCCCCCGGGCGGGAATCCTTCCCCGCACAACCACCTGCACGCAAGATGCCCCGATCCTCCGTTACCCGCACAGCCCCGCGCATTGCCCTGTACTCCCATGACACCATGGGGCTGGGCCACATCCGCCGCAACACGCTGCTGGCCCAGACACTGATCCGGCCACCGCTGTCGGCCGACGTGCTGCTGGTCTCCGGCATTCGCGAATCGGGCGCATTTCCGCTGCCGAAGGGCATCGACAGCATCACGCTGCCGGCCTACCAGAAGCAACCCGACGGCAGCTACCGCCCGCGTGCGCTGGGCCTGTCGCTGCAGGAACTGATCGACCTGCGCGCCCGGACCATTCTGGCCGCCCTCACCGCCTTTGCGCCCGGGCTGTTCATCGTCGACAACGTGCCGCGCGGCGTCCTGGCCGAGCTGGACTCCGTGCTGCCCGTGCTGCGCGCCCGTGGCACCCGCATCGTGCTGGGGCTGCGCGACATCATCGATACCCCCGACGTGGTGGCCCGCCAGTGGGAGAAGCAGCAGAATGCCAGCGCCCTGGAGCAGTGGTTCGACGCCATCTGGATCTACGGCGACACGCGCCTCTACGACACCGTTGCCGCCTACGGGCTGAACCACCTGCACGGCGTGCAGGTCACGCCGGTGGGCTACCTCGATGCCAGCCTGCGCCAGGAAGGCCGTACGGAAGGTACCACATCACCCGGGACGGCCGGCAGCGTCCTCGCCACCCACGAGCCCCCTATGCGCTCTGCATGATGGGCGGCGGCCAGGACGGCCTGGCCGTGGCCGAGGCCTTTGCCCGCGCGCCGCTGCCCGCGGGCTGGCGGGGCATCATTCTCACCGGTTCGATGATGCCGCCTGCAGCCCGTGCCCGGCTGCAGGCCCCTGGTGGCCCACCGGCCCGAGCTGCAGCTGCTGTCGTTCTCGTCCGAACCACTGGCGCTGATTCGCGCAGCCAGCGCCGTGGTGGCCATGGCCGGCTACAACAGCACGATGGAAGTGCTGGCGCTCGAAAAAGAACACCCTGCTGGTTCCCCGCGTGGTGCCGCGCGAGGAACAGTGGCTGCGTGCCCGTCGGCTGGCGGATCTCGGTCTCGTGCATTGCCTGCACCCCGACGAACTCAGTCCCGAACGGGTGGGCGCCTGGCTGGCCGGCGCCGCCTCGCCATCCCCCGGCCACGCGCGCGCGAGGTACTCGACTTCTCCGGCCTGCAGCGGGTTGCCACCCTTGCGGCCGGCCTGCTGCAGGCATCGCCGGGCAATCCGGACATCCCGGACGGTGCACCCCCGGCCCCTGAACCCTTCGCCAGCTCACGACCCATCCGATGGCCAGAAAATGCCTCCGCCATCGACACCTTTTCCCAGGAACCCTCCATGTCCGCCCCGAACGCACCGCTTGCCGTTGGCTATGTCCCTGAAGCGTTACCCCGTTTTTCCGAGACCTTCGTGGTCAATGAAATCCTCGCCCTCGAAAAGGCCGGGGTGCAGGTCGAGATCTTCGCACTCGGCCCGGTCAGCGAAACCCACTTCCAGGAAGCCATCTCCCGCGTACGCGCACCGGTGCGCCGCATCCGCCACCAGTTCCACGACACCGAACTGTACTGGCAGCTGATCGTGCAGGCGCGCAAGGCCCTGCCGGAATTCCGCCGCCTGGCCCATCTGGCCGATGACCACGACTGGGTCACCGTGGGTCAGGCGCTGATCCTCGCCATGAAGGCCCGGGCTGCGGGCCTCAAGCACCTGCACGCCCACTTCGGCACGCAGGCCGCCACCGTGGCCCGGCTGGCGGCCGCCTCTGCGGGCATCCACTACAGCTTCACCGCGCACGCCAAGGACATCTACCACCAGTACGAAGAGCCGGTGCAGCTCGACCTGAAAATCCGCGACGCGGCCTTCACCGTCACGGTGTCGGACTACAACCTGCAGTACCTGCGCACCCACTTCCACGCCGATCCGGCCCGCTCGCACCGCATCTACAACGGGCTGGACCTGACCGCCTTCGAGTACCGGCCCCCGGTCAACCGCCCGAACCACGTGCTGGCCGTGGGCCGGCTGGTCGAAAAAAAGGGCTTTCCGTGGCTGGTTCAGGCCATGGCCCTGTTGCGCGACCAGGGCATGGACTGCCAGTGCACCATCGTGGGCGATGGCCCGATGCGTCCCATCCTGCAGCAGCTGATCGACACCCACCGGCTGCACGACCGGGTCCATCTGGCCGGCGTGCGCACCTGCCGCAGATCACCGCGCTACTGCGCGAATCGGCCATGCTGGTGGCCCCCTGCATCATCAGCGAGGGGGGGGACCGCGACGGGCTGCCCACCATTCTGGTGGAAGCCATGGCCCTCGGCACCCCCTGCGTGTCCACCCGGGTGGTGGGCATTCCCGAACTGGTTCGTGACCAGATCACCGGCCTGTGCGTCCCGCCGAAGGATGCCGCCGCCCTGGCTGACGCCATCACCACGCTGCTGGCCAACCCGGCCAGGGCCCGGCAGATGGCCGACGCCGCCCGCGCCCTCGTCGAGCGCGAATACGACGTTCACCACAACACCGGCCAGCTGCGCGCCCTGTTTGCGCAGAGCGTGCAGACCGTTGCCGATCACCCCCTGTCCAGCCCGGAGCGTTCATGAAACATATCGCCTATCTCTGCACCGACGCCGGCATTCCCGTCTTCGGCACCAAAGGGTGCCCTCGATTCACGTGCAGTCGGTCGTGCGCGCGGCCCCTGAAGGCCGGCCACCGTGTCACCCTGTTTGCCACCCGTTTCGATGGCCCGATACCCCCGGGGCTGGAGGGCGCAGCCTGCGTGCAGTTGCCCGAGCTGCCGCAGGGCGATCCGGAAAAAGCGTGCCCACGCCGCCCTGCAGTCCCATCCCGCATTGCGGCCCTGCTCTATGAGCATGGCCCCTTCGACCTCGTCTACGAGCGCTATTCGCTCTGGAGTGACGTGGGCATGCGCTGGGCGCGCGTCCAGCACATTCCCGGCGTGCTGGAGGTCAATGCCCCGCTGATCGAGGAACAGCGCACCCACCGCGGGCTGGTGCTCGAAACCGAGGCACAGGCCATGGCCGCGTCGGCCTTCTCGCGGGCCAGTGCCCTGGTGGCCGTCTCGCCGGGCGTGGCCGATTATCTGCACACCTGGCCCGGCACGCGCGGACGCGTGCACGTGGTGGCCAATGGCGTGGATCCGGCCCCGTACGACGACAGCGCGGCCCGCCGTCAGGCCCGCCACGCTCAGGCCGCCGCCGGCGAGGATGAAACCGTCATCGGCTTTCTGGGCACGCTCAAGCCCTGGCATGGCCTGCCGATGCTGGTGGACGCCTTTGCCCGCCTGCACCGCCAGCACCCCCGCACACGGCTGCTGGTGGTGGGTGATGGTCCGGAGCGCGTCAACATGGAATCGGCCCTCACCGCCCAGGGGCTGCTGGGTCACTGCGAGTTCACCGGCGCCGTGCAGGCCCGCGAGGTACCTGCCCTGCTGGCCCGCATGGACATTGCCACCGCCCCTACCCGCAGCAGCAGAATTTCTATTTCTCGCCGCTCAAGATCTACGAGTATCTGGCCGCCGAACTGCCGGTGGTAACCACCCGTGTGGGCCATCTCGATACCGTGGTGCTCGATGGTGTCGATGGCCTGCTGGTGCCCCCGGCGATCCGGACGCCTTTGCCGCCGCCCATGGCCCGCCTGCTCGAAAAACCCGTCCGAACGCCGGGCCATGGGCCAGCAGGGCCGCACCCGCGTTCTGGCCGAGCACAGCTGGGACGCCGTCACGGCCCGGCTGCTGGACATTGCCGGGGCCACGGCCGCGTCGGAGCGGGCGGCCTGATCCGGGCCGGGCACCGGCGTGCAGCCGCACATCATGCACCGGCGCGTCCTGCGCTGCCCCTGCTGGTGGCACCGCACTGCACCGGCGCTGCTCGGGGCGCCCGGTACCACCCTCGGCAGCATCGTCGCCATGCCCGGTATCCGCCCCATCCCGCACAATAGCGCCGGACGCCCCGCCCCTGCCGGCGGGATGTCCCTGCCCTCGCTGCCGGCTCCGTGGCCGGCGCTTCCATCCATTCACCCTGTCATCGCCGTGCCCCAGGACAACAAAGCCGCCTCCCGCCACCCCATCCGCCGCGTGCTGAAAGCGCTTCCGGCCCTTCGCGAAGGGGCCAGGGGCCGCTGCTGGCCGGCTCCCTCACCGCCCTGCTGCTCAGCACGCTGATGCGCGTGGCCGAACCCTGGCCGCTGGCCTTCGTGATCGACCACGTGCTGGGCGGCAAGACCGGCTCGCACGAGGCACCGGCCGCTGCCGGCTGGGTGACCGCACTGGCGGCCGATCTGGGCATCATGGGCGTCATCGTGCTGGCCGGCATATCGGTGGTGGTGTTTGCCACGCTGCGGGCGCTGGCCGGCTTCCTGTCGACGGTGGGCTTTGCGCGCATCGGCAACGTGGTGCTGAGCCGCGTGCGCAATGTGCTCTACAACCGGCTGCTGCGGCTGTCACTGGCCTTTCACCAGCGCCAGCGCAGTGGTGATCTGGCCCCTGCGCCTGGTCAACGACGTAGGGCCAGCTGCGTGAAGTGACCGTGTCGGCCCTGCTGCCGATGCTGGCCAACGTGTTCATCCTGGTGGGCATGTTTGCCGTGATGTTCATGCTGAACTGGCGGCTGGCACTGCTGTCGCTGATTCCGCTGCCGGTGATGTGGTTCTCGGCCAAACGCAGCAGCAAACTGATTCACGAGGCCAGCCGCCGCCAGCGCACCCGCGAAGGCTCGCTGGCCGCCACGGCGTCGGAATCGATGTCGGCCATCCGCACCGTGCAGTCGCTGGTGCTGGAAGACAGCTTCTCGCGGCTCTTTCACGGCAACGACGGCCAGGGCTGCGCATGCCGACATGAACACCAGCGGCTGGCCGCCGGGCTGGAGCGCTCGATCGACCTGCTGGTGGCCGTGGCCACCGCCCTGGTGCTGTGGCAGGGCGCCCTGCAGGTGCTGGCCGGCGCGCTCACCGCCGGTGACCTGCTGGTATTCATTTCGTACCTTAAGAACTCCATGCGTCCGGTACGCGAATATGCCAAATATGCCGGCCGGCTTTCGAAGGCACTGGCCTCGGCCGAACGCATCAGCGACATTCTGGAAGAAAAACCCGACATCATCGACCGCAAGGGCGCCAAAACCGCCCCGGCCTTCGAGGGTGCCGTGCATTTTCGTGATCTGCATTTTTCGTACGATGCCGAATCACGTTCCATTTTCCATGGGCTCGATCTGGCACTGGCCCCGCGCGAACACGTGGCGGTGGTGGGGCCGTCGGGCATCGGCAAATCCACGCTCACCGTACTGCTGCTGCGCCTGTACGACCCGCAGAAAGGCAGCGTGGAAATCGAGTGGCACCGACATCCGCCACTGGAAGACCGCCTCGGTGCGTCGCCAGATCGGCCTGCTGCCGCAGGACGCGCTGCTGTTTGCCGCCAGCGTGCGCGACAACCTGACCTGCGCGGCCGGCCGCGAGGTGAGCGACGAGGAAAATCATCGCCGCCGCAAAAATGGCCAACGCGCACGATTTCATCATGGCCCCTGCCCGAGGGCTACGACACCGTCATCGGCGAACGCGGTGCCACCCTGTCGGGCGGACAGCGCCAGCGGCTGGCCATTGCCCGGCTGGCCCTGCGGCACTGCCCGGTCATGGTGCTGGATGAGCCCACCACCGGGCTGGACCGCGCCAGCGAGGCCGTGGTGCGCCACGCCATCGAACGCCTGATCGAGAACCGCACCGCGCTGATGATCACCCACGACCTCGATCTGGCGGCCGGGGCCGACCGCATCGTCTATGTGGACCAGGGCGGCATTGCCGAATCGGGCACCCACGACGAACTGCTGGCCCGCAAAGGCCCCTACGCCGCCCTCTGGCAGCTGCACCGCAAGGCCGTCGGGAGAGGGCGACAGCGCCGTGACGGCTGCCACAGACACTTCCGCTGGCACTTCCACGAACACGTCCACGGAGCCGCCGCCGGTGCAAGTGCAAGTGCAAGTACAAGTGCAGGTGCGGGTGTCGGTGCTGGAGAGCCACCCGCGCCAGCAGCCGTGGCACTGGACCGGAAACCGCTACCATGTCATCCGCGGCGCAACGCGCCTGATTCCGCCCCAAGGACACCGGATGAACCAGCCCCCTGCCAGACAGAGCAGCCCCTGAACGACGCCGACCATGCCCTGATCGCCCGGGACACCGACCCTGCCCGGCCTGGGGCTGCTGCTGGACGAAGAAGCGCTGCTCGACGAAGTCGGCCGCCAGATGCCGGCTGCCGACGTGGCGCGCATCCGCATCGATTACCTGCGCTACAAGCCCGGCACCAGCTGCATGGCCGGCCTGCGCGTCATCGACACACTGGGGCGCACCCAGCATGCCTTCGCCCGGGCACTCACCGCCTCAATCCCGACTGGGACCAGCACGCTGCACGCCTGCAGAAACGCGCGCCCTCGACGGCCGCTTCTCGGCGCACGTCCCTGCCCCGCACGCGACTGCTGCTGGCCAGCGCCGTGCACGACCGCCGCATCACCGCCCTGGGCACACTGCTGAACACCCCCGGCACCCTCGACGGTTTCCCCATCCACTGCCCGACGACCTGGGCATCGAACAGCACCCTGTACGAACGCGAAATCCAGGCCCATGTGCTGCGCTACAAGCCCGAGCGGCGCATGGTGCTGCAGCTGCGGCAGGGGGTCGCGCCCGGTGGGCGTGCTGCGCGCCTGCACCGAACGGGAATTCCCCGCCACCGAGGCCGGTGCCCGGCTGGCCCGTGCCTTTCAGGGAACGGCCCCTGGCCGTGGGGCTACCCGGCATTTTCTGGTCATGCCCTGGCAGCGCGGCCGAGAGCCTGGACATGCTGGGCAACGACACCGCGCGCGCCGTGCAGGAGCTGTCTGCGCACGGGAAGTGCAGCCAGCCGACATGCCCCAGCTGGACCTGGGCCTCTTTGCCGACATTGGCCTGCGCCTGGGTGAGCTGCATGAGGCCCGCATCGCGCACCCCATGCACCGTACCGTGGCCGATGACATCGATGCCCTGACCCGGGCAGCCGGCAGCATTGCCAGCTGCTTCCGGCGCTGGGCGGACGCGCCCACAGTCTGGCCGACCGGACGGCCCAGGCGCTGCAGCAGGCCAGCACCGGCTGCAGCCCTGCATCCACCCATGGCGACCTCGTCACTGGAGCAGATGGTGCGCGACCCGCTCCGGGCAGCTGCAGTTCATCGACTGGGACAACGCCGCCCTGGGCGACCCTGATGGCCGATGCCGGCTCGCTGCTGGCCCGTCTGGCCACCCAGTATCTGGGCCCGCAGCCGCACCGCCCCCACCCCCGAGACCCTGGCCGACCTGCTCGATACCGTCCACGACGCCCTGGCCCGGGGCATCGACGCCAGCAGCGCCCTGCCCGCGGCGCTGTCGGCCCGGGCGCTCCCACACCCGCCGGCGTGCCGGCTGGCATACCGTGGCAGGGTTGCTGCGTCTGGCCCCCGAGGGCTTCCGGCGCCGCCGCCCGTCATGGCCCGAACAGATGGAACAGATCGTGGCCCTGGCCGAATACCTGGCCGCCCGGCTGCAGCCCGCACCCTCCCGCCGCGACGGCGGCATCGGCCGGCACGACAGAGCCCCCTCCACATCCCACCGTCCCGACAACCGGCGCTGTCGCCGCGGAGACGACAGGCCGGGAGACCTCATCGATGAGGCCGGCACCAGCCCATCCTGCAGCAGCGGAGGCCGGACACACGCCCGTCACCGCCGGCGCCCCCGGCACCGGGAACACGCCTTCCAGCTGGCCCCAGACCGACCGCACCCTCATGCAGCCGCTGCTGCTGGACGCCCTGCATCTGCCGGCCGGCGACTGGGCAGCTGGAACCGGTACGCGTGCTGCGCCACAAGGCCGAGCCGCCGCGCCCTGCTGGACTACACCCTGATCCATCGTGTCCCTGCCGAAACCACCCGCACATCCACTGCAGGCACATCCACCGCAGGCATCCCTGCCCCGGACACGCCCGCCACGCCTGCAACGGCCGGCTGTGCCACGCCCGGCGCAGCCCCGGCTGCAACGGCCACCACCCGCATCGAACTGCTGGGCAAACTGCGCTTCAAGGGCGCCGACCGGCATGGCTTTGCCGTGCAGAAGGCCCTGTACGAACACGGCTTCGACCTGCCCTGGATAGCCGTGCCCGAGGCGCTGGCCATCCTGCCCGAACAGCGCCTGTGGCTGCAACGCAGGGTACCCGCACCATGGCCAGCCACCTCATCCGCCCCGGCAGCGACCCGGGCCTGTCCTTCCGGATCGGCCCAGGCCCTGGCCGCACTGCACCGGGCAGGCGGCCAGCTGCAGGAAGCCGCGCGCAACGGCCAATCCCCAGGGGCCACCAGCCCCCATCGATCCCACCCGCCGCTGGACGCTGGAGGACGAACTGGACATGCTGCACGGCCGGCTGGAAAAAGGCGACCGAAGCCCGCCCTGCCTGGGCCGAACGCATCCGTGCGCTGATCCCGGCCACCCGCAGGCTGGCCAGACGCCTGCCGACCACGGCGCCCACCGGCATTCACCGCGACTGCTACGCCGACCAGATCCTGGTGGACGGCGGGCGGCTCACCTGGCTGGACCTCGACCTGTTCTGCCTGGGCGATCCTGCCCTGGACGTGGGCAACTTCGTGGCCCACCTGATGGAAGACGCACTGCGCCATCGCGGCAGCCTGCACGCCCTGCAGGCGCACCAGCGAGGCCTTCACCGACGGCTTCCGGCAGGGATGCCCCGCACGTGGACATGACGGCCATCGAGGGCTGGACCCTGCTGTCACTGGCCCGTCACATCCAGCTGTCCACGCAGTTCGACGACCGGCACACCACCACCCTGCCCCTGCTGGAATACTGCGAGCACCAGCTGGGCATCTGACCTTTCCATGTTCCAATCCCGAAACCAGCCTGGGCGCATCGCTGGACGCATGCCTCCCCGCACTGACCCCGCCTCCCGTGCCAGCAGCATGCCATGCACGGACGGGGCCGGCCGTCCTGCCAGACAGGGGCAAGACCGGCAGCACGCGGATGCATGGGTCCATGGCGCCCCAGACCACCCACGACAGGAGACGCAGCATGAACCAGAACCCCCATCCCCCGCACAGACCGGGCACGCCAGCCCCTTCCAGCCAGCCAGCCAGCTCCCGCTGTCCGGCCACTTCCGTTCAGCCAGCCACATTCTGCCGGCCGGCCCTGCGCCCGCTGGCCGCCCTGCTGCTGGGCACTGCCCTGCTGGGCAATGCCCAGGCCGGGAACCCCATCAAGTGGGAGAAACCCGGCTGGGACTTCCTGCCCCGGATCTCCCTGGAATATGACCGGCTGAAGAACCGCGATCTGCGCGGCAGCGGCGAACGCACCAAATCGGACACGGTTCCGGAGTTCCGGCTCGTGTCCCGCTACCAGCACGACAGCCGCTGGGGCTTCGTCGGTGACTTCGAACTGTACGAAAGCATCGAGCGCGAGACCGGCTCACCCACCGACCGTCAGACCCGGCTGGAGGTCACGCAGCTCTTCGCGGAAGCCCAGCTGCAGGAATACGGCGCCCGCGCGCGCCTGGGCCGCTGGGCATCGATGACGAGCGCACCTGGTTCTTCGACACCCAGTTCGACGGCCTCAACGCCACCCTCGATTACGGCCCTTACCAGCTGGACACCTTCGTGGCCCGCTACAGCAACTGGCGCAGTGACCTGTTCAACCGCCACACCAAACACGAAAAAGGTGCCGATGTCGTCGGTGCTCTGGGTACCTGGTGGATGACCGAAGACCACAAGATCATCCTGAAGGGTCTGCACCAGGAGGAAGACAACGACGACCTGCGCCTGACCCACGTGGCCGGCGGTTCCCTCAACGAGGGCGACCCGCACCTGCAGCACTGGGCCATGGCCAGCTACGTGAGCGGCAAGGAAAAGGGCCGTCGCGTACGCGGTGAGGCCATCGACCTGGGCGCCACCCTGTTCCTCGACGACCGCAGCGGCTGGAGCCCGCGTGCCACCCTCGGCTACGCCTGGGGCAGCGGCGATGACGGCGAAGGCGTGGACACCAGCCATCACCAGACCGGCTGGCAGAGCAACAAGTCCTACATGGGCGCCGAAATCGACTTCAAGACCTACGGCACGGTGCTGGACCCGCAGCTGTCGAACATCCACGTGTTCACCGCCGGCATCGGCATCACCCCCGATGAAGAAAAAGCTCGCTGGATCTGGTCTTCCACCACTACCGCCAGGACAAGACCACCGAACTGACCCGCACCGACCTGCGCCCGCGCGCCGACCTGCAGGACCGCCGCACCCTGGGCAACGGCATCGACCTGGTCTGGGGCTGGAAACCGACGAAGGAATGGAAGATCCAGGCCTACACCGGCATGTTCATGCCCAGCGGGCGCTTCCGCGCCAGCAGCCGCGACGGCGCCGGCAAGTCGTCCAATGCCTGGGCCGCCGGCTTCGAGGTCAAGTACTACCCCGGCAGGGAAGTAACCAGCCCGCGCGCCGAAAGTCCCAGGGCACCAGTCACCACCGCCTGCCCCTGCAGCTGCCGGCGCCCGGCAGCGCCCATGCAGTCTGCCGGGTGCGACACGAAAGCCTGTCCACCCTCCGCTCCGGAGGCTGGCAGGCTTTTCTGTCGGGACACGCACACGCAAAGAGGGGGTGCACGGGGATGAAGGCGTCCACCACACGCGCTGGGGACCATGCGGCCCCGGTCCGCCCCATTCAGGAAAACCCTGATACGTCTGCGGGCCTGTTCAGGGACCGAAGTGCCTGATAATACGTGCCTTGCAACACGCAACATGTTCTGCTGCACCGGACATACCCGTTACAACCCGACAACCAACCGACCTTCCCAGGAGACCCCTGCATGAACACCATGCTCCGCCCGCCACACAGCCAGGACGCACCGGCAACCCCCTTCCGCCGGGCCGCAGGGTCCGCTGGTCGCCCTGATGCTGGGCGCCTCCCCTGCTGGGCAGTGCCCAGGCGAAGGATGCCATCCGGTGGCAGAAGCCGGGCTGGCACTTCATCTCGCGGATCATGTACCAGCAGGACATCCAGAAGAACCTCAAGCTGCGCAAGAACAACATCAGCAGCCAGTCGCTGGGCATGCCGGAGGCCGGCTGCTCACCCGCTACCAGCACGACGATCACTGGGGCTTCGTGTTCGACATCGAACCCTACGTCAGCCTGTGGCGAGCCGACGGCAACCCGCAGGAAAAACGACACCATGCTGTACCTGCCCCAGCTCTACGCCGAGGCCCAGTTCAAGGAATACGGCACCCGCGCACGTCTGGGCCGCTGGAGCACCGATGACGAGCGCACCTGGTTCTTCGACACCGACTTCGACGGTCTCAACGTCACCGTCGAACGCGGTCCCTGGCTGGTCGATGCCTTCGTCGCCCAGTACGATGTCTGGCGGCACGACCTGTTCAACCACAACGCCCCGCACGAAAAGGGTGACAAACTGGCGGCCGCCGCGGGCACCTACCGGCTCAACAAGGATCACCAGCTGATCCTGAAGGGCTTGCGGCAGGTCAATGACAAGAAGGAGGGCATGCACCTGACCCACCTGATCGGTGGCTCGATCAACACCCCTCCGAGGGCATGCAGCACTGGGCCCTGGCCAGCTACGTGAGCGGCCACCAGAATGACCGGCGCGTGCGTGGCGAGGGCCATCGACGTGAGCGCCACCCCTGTTCGTCGACAGCAGCAGCCGCTGGAACCCGCGCGCCACGCTGGGCTACGCCTGGGGCAGTGGTGATGACGGCAAGGGCACCGACAACAGCCACCACCAGACCGGCATGCAGACCAACAAGTCCGAAATGGGCGCCGTGTACGACTTCAAGACCTACGGCACGGTGCTGAACCCGGCGCTGACCAACATCCACGTGCTGACGGCCGCCGTGGGCATTGCCCCATGAAGGACAGCTCGCTGGATCTGGTCTACCACCACTACCGTCAGGACAAGCTGGGGGCGCTGAGCAAGACGGCCCTGAACCCGGAGGCCGACCTGCAGAACCGCCGCACCCTGGGCAACGGCTTTGACCTGGTCTGGGGCTGGACACCCGGTCCCGCCTGGAGGGTACAGGCCTACGCCGGCGTGTTCATGCCCAGCGGCCGCTTCCGCGCCAGCAACGATGCCGGTGCCGGCAAGTCGGCCAACGCCTACGCCGTCGGCATCGACATCCGGTACTACCCGGGCCGGTAAGCAGCCCACCCCTGCCACGGGCAGTGCCGGGCATCATCCCGGCTGCCTGTGGTGACTCACCCGGCAGGATCTGCTCGACACCGCCGGGGCTTGCCGGGACTCACCGGGCGCAAAACCCGCCACCAAACCGGACCACCCTGATCCGGCCTGGCTGGCGCGGTTTTCTGCATATTCGGAGCCAGCCCCTGGAACGTGCTGGTCATTCGGAGACGTCAGGGCCCCGTCCTCCCATGCTCTGGTTCGGGCGGCCTTTCTGCGCCTGTTGATGAAGTGCCGCACCACCTCGAAAACGGCCGGCAGGCCCGGAATGATGATCATCGCCAGCGTCACCCACGAGAAGTGGGCCCTTGACCCAGTCGTTGTTGCCGATGGATAGCCCAGCCCGGACAGGCCGCAGACCCACAGCATGCCGCCCACCACGTTGAACATGGCAAAGCGCGGATAGCTCATCTGCGCCACCCCGGCCACGAAGGGCGCAAAGGTGCGAATGAAGGGCATGAAGCGCGCCACGATGATGGTGATGCCGCCATGCTTCTCGTAGAAAGCATGGGTGCGGTCGAAGGCCTCGCGGTTGAAGAAGCGGCTGTCCTCCCACTGGAACACCTTCGGCCCGATGTGGCGGCCGATGGAATAGTTGAGCGCGTCGCCCAGCACGGCCGCCACCGTCAGCAGCGCCATGACGCCCATCAGGTCCAGCCCGCCCACCGCGGCAATGGCGCCGGCCACGAACAGCAGCGAATCTCCCGGCAGGAAGGGCATCACCACCAGCCCGGTTTCGACGAAGATGATGGCAAACATCAGCGCGTACACCCAGACGCCATAGTTCTGCACCACCATTTCGAGGTGCTTGTCGAGGTGCAGGAAGATGTCGAGCAGGCTGGAGAAGTCCATGGATGAAAACAAACGGGAGGAGACAGGGGCACACAGTTTACCCGAGGGGATTGCCGGCTGCTGCAATCGCAGTGTGGCGCCGGCGGGCAAATGCACTCCCTATAATGGATGCCCATCTTCCCACCCGCCTGCCCCACCTGTTGGCCATGACCGACTCCGCCAGCCAGTTTTCCCTGCCAGCCGCCACGGATACCGCCGCATCGCGCCCCATTGCCGTACTGCCCGACATCCTGATCAGCCAGATTGCGGCCGGTGAGGTGATCGAGCGGCCGGCCTCGGCCATCAAGGAACTGCTGGAAAACGCCCTGGACGCCGGCGCCACCCAGATCGAGATCCGCATCGAGGAGGGCGGCCTGCGCCGGCTGCAGATCATCGACAACGGGTGCGGCATCGCCCGCGAACAGCTGCCGCTGGCCCTCACCCGCCACGCCACCAGCAAGATCGCCTCGCTGGCCGATCTGGAGCGCGTCACCTCGCTGGGCTTCCGGGGCGAGGCGCTGGCCTCGATGGCGGCCGTCTCGCGCCTGACCCTGGCCAGCCGCCCGGCCTCCGCCGAACACGGCTGGAAGGTGGACGTGCAGCCCGGCCGGGAAGCCCCTGCCGGCCGAACCGGCCGCCGTCCCGCCCGGCACCGTCATCGAGGTGATCGACCTGTTCTCAGCCACCCCGGCCCGGCGCAAGTTCCTCGAAGTCACCGACCACCGAGGCCGCCTACTGCCTGGACGTGATCCGCCGCATTGCGCTCTCGCACCCGGACGTGCAGTTCGTCGTGCACCAGGACGGCAAGGAAATCCGCCGCTGGCCCGCCACACACCACGCCAGCGCATCGAGACCCTGGTGGGCGATGGCGGCGCCGGCGGCAACCGGCTGCTGCCCGTCTCCGCCCAGGCCGGCCCGCTGACGCTGGAGGGTCTGCTGGGTACGCCCGATGCCGCCCGTGCCCGTTCGGACCGGCAGTACCTGTTCGTCAACGGCCGCTTCGTGCGTGACCGCATGCTGGCGCAGGCCATCCGTCAGGCCTACCGCGACCGCCTGCACGGCGAACGCTATCCGGTATTCGCGCTGTTCCTGACCATCGACCCGACACTGGTCGATGCCAACGTGCACCCGGCCAAGACCGAGTGCGCTTTCGCGACCCGGCGGCCGTGCGGCACCTGGTGTTCCATGCGGTGGAAAAATGCCCTGGGCACCGCGCTGCCCCGGCCGGGACAGGGGCAGCGCCAGCCGGACGATCTCGCTGGCAGGGGGCGCCGGGCAGCGGGAAAGACCCGGCCCCCTGGGCGGCACAGGTGCTGCGGGGTCACGCATGCGCCAGACGTCATGGATGCAGGAAGCTCCCGCGCAGACGGCACAGACCATCACAGTGTCAGCGGTTTCACGACCGACCGGCACACCGTGCGTACCCGGCCGGGCCACCAACCCTTCACGCCGGACACCGGCCGGACGGGTTCACCGGCAACAGGCAGTGGCCCGTCAGGCAGGGGCATCATCCGGGCGCATACCGCCCGGGCGCCGGCCAGTACGACACGGCCGCCAACCGCGCCAGTCTGGCGTTTCAGGCACCGGGACACGATGCCCAGGCCGCACCGTCTTCTTCTGCGCCGGGACGCAATGCGCGCCGCCCCGTCCCCGTCAGCATCGGAATCAGGACACTGACGGCGGGGCCAGCCCACGCCCTTCGACAACACAGCATGACGATAAAGCCAGTCCGCCGCCGGGTCTGGAAGCCCACTGGCAGCAGGCCAGCCTGCATGTGCTGGACGACACGCATCTGCCCGCATCCCGGCATGACGGTCCTGACCCGTCCGGTTCCCGCCCCCCGGCAAGCGGGACACATGACGGTACCGGTCCCCTGCCGACACGACAGCCACGGCTTCCGACAACCTTGCCAGCCTCTGGCGATGCCGTCAGCAGCGGGATCTGCTGCCGCTGCCGGAACGGCTGGCCCGTACAGCGACAGGCACCGAAACGGGTATTCCTCACGTATCCGAGGCGCGCCCAGCTGTCAGGGGCGGCCCGGCCATCCCTGCGGAGGACGCTCGGATGGCACGCCCCTGACCGGTATCGCCGCACAGCACGAAGACGGTCAGCGTGTCGCTGCATCACCGGGCAGCGCTTCCCTGAATGGCCATCCCCCAGCCAGAACCCCGCTGGCCGACACCCCGCGCATGGGCTTCGCGCTGGCCCAGCTGCACGGCATCTACATCCTGTCGCAGACGGTCGATGGTCTGATCATCGTCGACATGCACGCGGCGCACGAGCGCATCACGCTGGAGCGCCTGAAAAAACCCACCGCGAGCACCATCTGGCCCGCCAGCCACTGCTGATTCCGGCCGTGTTTCAGGGCACCGAACTGGACGTGGCCACCGTCACGGACGATGCCGATTCGTTGGGCGATCTGGGCATCGAACTGGAAGTGCGCGGCCCCGACACCCTGGCTGTGACCAGCGTGCCCGCCCTGCTCTCGCGCGCCGACCCGGAACGGCTGGCCCGCGAGGTACTGGCCGCCTGGCAGGCACCCGCCCAGCACAATGCGCTGGAAAAACGGCTGGACCGGATGCTGTCCACCATGGCCTGCCACGGTTCGGTGCGCGCCAACCGCGCGCTGACGCTGCCCGAAATGAACGCCCTGCTGCGCGACATGGAAGCCACCCCCGACGCCGATTTCTGCAACCATGGCCGCCCCACCTGGTTCCGGCTGACGCTGGACGAACTGGACCGGTGGTTCATGCGGGGGGCAGTGATGGTGTGTCCCGTCACATCGGCTGCACCGGTAGTAACATCGGCCGTACCGGTATTTTTCCGGGTTTTGCAGCTGAGGCCCCCATGGCCGGTACCGGCAACGCCCGAAGAGGTGGGCCCCACCGAAACATGCGGGAAAGGAGCTATCATGCGCGCCTTGATGATCCTCGGCCCCCACCGCGTCCGGCAAGACGGCGCTGGCACTGGACATTGCCCGGCGGGTGCCCGTGGAAATCATCAGCGTCGATTCTGCGCTGGTCTACCGTGGCATGGATATCGGCACGGCCAAACCATCGGCGGATGAGCTGGCGCAGGTGCCACATCACCTGATCGACATCCGCGAACCATCCGAAAGCTACAGTGCCGCAGAATTCAGCGCCGATGCGTGGCAGCTGATCGGCGACATCGAAGCGCGCGGCCGGCTGCCGCTGCTGGTGGGCGGCACCATGCTGTATGCGCGCACGCTGCTGCACCCCATGGATGATCTGCCCGGCGCCCGCCCCGACATCCGCGCGCGGCTGGATGCCGAAGCCGCCGAACACGGCTGGCCCTTTCTGCATGCACGCCTGGCCGAACTGGACCCGCCCACCGCACAGCGCCTGCACGCCACCGATGCGCAGCGCATCCAGCGCGCACTGGAAATCATCGAAATCACCGGCCAGCCCTTATCGGCGCTGCAGCAGGCCGGGCAGAAACCAAAGGCACATCCGGACATCCGCATCATCAGCCTGGAGCCATCCGAGCGCAGCGTACTGCATGCACGCATTGCGCAGCGTTTTCAGATAATGCTGGACAATGGCTTCATCGACGAAGTGAAACGCCTGCATGCCCGCCCCGACCTGCACGCCGAGCTGCCGGCCGCGCGCACCGTGGGCTACCGGCAGGTGTGGCAGATGCTCGACGGTGAACGGTCGCCCGACACACTTTTCGAAGCCGGCGTAGCCGCCACCCGCCAGCTGGCCAAGCGGCAGCTGACCTGGCTGCGGTCGCTGCCGGTGGACATGCGGCTGGATTGCCTGCGGGAGGGTCTGGTGGATGACGTGATGGATTTTCTGCGTCTGGCAGGGGCATCATGGATGAATCGGCCCTTCCGGAAGTGGCCGTGATACGGGTGCGGGCCAGAGAGCACTGGCCCGCCATCACACCGCCCGCACCAGCACATCCTGGTACTGGAGAATTCGCCGATCTGCCGTCAGCAGCAGAAAGCCGTCAGCACGCGCCTGCGCCAGCAACAGACGATCGAACGGATCGCCATGGACGGCTGGCAGCTTCATGGTTTTCAGGATGTGTCGCAGCCTGATCGGCACCTGCAAAAACTCCTGATCATTCAGTGCATCCACGGTGTGTTGGGGGTCATACGGAAAAATCCGGCCGCTTCTGTTTGAACTTGATGGCAATTTCCCAGATGCTGGCATCACTGTAGTGCAGCGTGTTGCCCTCATCCATCAGAAGACCGAGTGTTTCCGCAGGGAACCGCCTGGTCTGGCCATCCAGAAACCACAGCAGCACGTGCGTATCACAGAGGATGTTCATTTGTCCTGCCACCCTCTTCCACAAGGGACGAATCCGGCGATGGATCCTTTCCGTTGAACATCTCGTCAATTTCATCCGCCATCCAGTCATCAAAGCCCTCGAAATCAGGCAATTTGCCTTTCAGCGTGCCCATCTGGCGCTTTTTGCGCGGACGATTCCGTTCTGCAGACAAAACCCCTGGCTGACGACTTCCGTACGCCTGCCGAACGGGCTCCATGAGAACCATGTGTCCGGCCGGAACAGGCGCACCATACCCTCGCCTTTCCGCAACAAGCCTGTCGTACTCCTCGACAGACATCACCACGGCTACGCCGCGCTTTTGCCGTTCGATCATTACAGGCCCCTCGCGGGTGGACTCCAGAAGCTCGGCAAACCCTGCCGGGCCTCGCTGGCACTGATGGTACGCATGACTGACACCTCAAGTTTTGTACAAATTGTACAAAACCTGGCGTCTGAGGGTCAATCGGATTCGGCGCGTATCACGACCTCCCTTCCCGGTCAGAACAACGCCGCAGATCACAGATATTGACGGTATGCACGTACCGCTTCCAGGACTGGCCAAGGGTATAATTTGACGAACATTAACAGATACAGACCAGCGACACCGGGAGGTCAGGGCCATGAAGACACTGGTCAACGTATTCCACCCCAGACTCGACCAGTCCACCGTCAACCGCCAGTGGGCTGCACGGCTGGAAGGCTTGCCGGACGTCACCGTACGGCGCATCTACAGCCTTTATCCGGACGGAAAAATCGACGTGATGGCCGAACAGGCGGCACTGCTGGCCCATGACCGTCTGGTGTTCCAGCATCCGTTTTTTTCTGGTATTCGGTACCGCCACTGATGAAGCAGTGGTTCGACGATGTGCTGACCTACAACTGGGCCTACGGCCCCGAAGGCCGGGCACTGGAAGGCAAGGGAATGGGTGTCGTCCATTTCCACCGGCGGGCCGGCAGACTCGTACCAGGCCGGTGGCTGACAACAATTATTCGATGAGCGAGCTGCTCCGGCCCATCCAGCAGACCGCCAATCTGGTGCGCACGAAGTTTCTGCCTCCCTTCATTTTTCACGGTGCCGTCAGTGCGGACGAAGCAACTATTCGGCAATCGGCCGAGAACATGGTGGCACACGTCCTCGACCCGCTGCTCGACCCGAGAAGAAACTGGCGGCGCTGCTGGCAAAGATGCAGTCGGAGGGATCACGCTGGAATAAGCGTGCCGTGGAAAAGCTCGCTCATCCGTACATTGCACTGGGAATCTCCGCAGATGACTACCGGGACAGGGAAGACCGGTACTGATCGATTATCCGCCCCGCCAGCACCACGATCCCCTGCCTCCGACAGCGTGTCCGCCGTGACAGTGTGCCGCCGGTCCCACTGGCCAAAATTGCGCCCCAGCGAGCGTTTGTACTGCGGGTCGTAGTGACGGGCCATCAGCTCGGCAAAGAGTTCCGGCAGGTTGCCCTCCTGCGCCCACGCCTGCCAGCGGGCCACCGTTTCGTGCCCTGCAGCTGGGTGAACTTGCCCAGAATGGCCGAAAAAACCGGCCCGGTCGTCACCCAGATAGGCATAGTCGCGCAGTAGAAAAATCCAACCGGGCTTCGGGGCTGGCATCGATTTCCACCAGATCGGCGCTGGCCCGCAGATGCTTCACCAGCTCCAGCGGCACGCTGATGTTACCGATGCGCGCGCTCTCGCTTTCGGTGTAGACGGGCTTTGACAGGTCGAATTTCTGCAGCTCGGTGTAGAGCGCGGTTTCGAACTGCTTCTGCGAGGGCTGCGGCTGGCCGGGCCAGGCACCCAGCATCGAGCCCTTGTGACGGGCCAGACCTTCGAGGTCCAGCACCTGTGCCCCCTGCTGCGCCATGGCCTGCAGGATGCGCGTTTTGGCCGTGCCGGTCTGGCCACACAGCACCACCAGCCGCAGGCCATCGATCAGCCGCGGCAGCTGCTCCACCACGTGACGGCGAAAGGCCTTGTAGCCCCCTTCAGCTGCTGGGCATCCCAGCCCGTCATGCGCAGCCAGGTCACCATCGAACCGCTGCGCAGGCCGCCGCGCCAGCAGTAGACCAGCGGGCGCCAGCTTTCGGGCTTGTGGATGAAGCTGGCCTCCCAGTGCCGGGCCAGATTGCCGGCTACCAGCCCCGCACCGATGCGCCGCGCCTCGAAGGCGCTTTTCTGCTTGTAGATGGTACCCACCTGTGCGCGCTCCTCGTCGTTCAGCACGGGGTGATTGACGGCGCCGGGGATGTGGTCGAGGGCGTACTCCGAGGGGAACGGGCGTCGATGAGGGCGTTGAAGTCGCCGATGGCCTCGACGCCAACGGGGCCGCGATGGGTTGCCATGAGAATTTCCGTGTGCGAGAAGGATGCAGGGGAGCAGAGCGCCACCCGACTGCACGCAGCACGGGGCCATTCTGGGCAGGGTCTCGCGGGGCACGCTCCGGAACGGCAGCAGAGCGCGAAAGCCCGCGGCCACCGGTCGAACCGGCGGCCCTGTCCCGATCATGGAATGATAACGGCAATGGCGGAGGGAAATGGGAGTCGAACCCACCCGGCGACGCGTGGCGCCACCCACCGGGTTTGAAGCCCGGCCGATCCACCGGGATCGTGTTCCCTCCGGTGGTGTGTACCCTGCACTGATGTGCCGGCAGGGGCTGGAGCGTGTCAGGGGCCTGTTTGTCCCGAGTCGCTCCGGATCCGTGATTGTGGCACGGCTGGGTGTCAGGTCCAGCACGGAACGTCTGGCAGGCCCCAAAAAGCGACGTTCCGGTCAGTTCACTCCCTGAACAGCAAACTCTCCGTACGCAGGATATGTGTATCGCCCACGCGCCGGCACAGCCCGATGCGGTCGAAAAAAACTCCAGAACCTGCACGGCCCGCTTGCGGCCCAGGCCGCTGGCATCGCGAAAGGCCGCCACGGTCAGGACGGGCTGCCCATGGCCGGGGTGCCCGGGCGCCAGTCGGGATGCCCCCTGCCCTTCCTCTGCCATGCCCGTCGTTGGCACATGGTCCGGCCGTCCGGACGTTGACGAGGGTGCGGACGCGGCCGTGGGCGCAGGCGTGGACATGGTTGTGGACGTGGGCGCGAACGTGGGCATGGGCGTGGATGAAGCAGACACCACATGCGGCTGTACGTTTTCCTGCGCCAGCCGCCGCACGATGGCGGCCAGCTTTGCCGCCGTCACGGCCGTGATGTACAGATCCTTCACGACCGGGTAGACGATACCCGCCACGCGCCAGACGGGCCATGGCCGGGCGCAGCGCGGTGGGCTGTTCGCCAACGGCTTCGGCCAGGTCCCGCACCCAGGCGCCCTGCACGTCGGCTTCCATCAGCCGGGGCATCAGCCGCTCCAGCAGCGTCTGGTCACGGGCGGCCAGTTCGGTGCCATGTTCGGGCAGGTGCACGAAGGCACCGCTGAGCGCGATGAGTCCCTGTTTCGCCAGCGCATCCAGCACCAGCCGCCAGTGGGCATCGTCCAGCCGCAGCCGGGCCAGCCGGCGCAGGCGGGCAGCGTCGGGGCCGATTTCCTCGGTGGCGGTCTCGTGATAGTGGGCCAGCGTCTGCAGCACGGAGGCCGACAGCCGCTGCCACGCTGCCTCGCCAATGACGAAGGTACCGGACAGGCGCCGATGGCGCAGGAGAACTGTCTGAGTGACCGGGGCCGCAGCACCGGTCGGGGACACTGTCTCCGCTGGGTGCACTGCTGCGGAAACGGCAGATGCCGCTTCAGGCTGCGCAGCACCGCCCGTTGCACTCATGTCATGACCGGCCAGCAGGGCATCGAACACCGCCACGCTGGAGAGGCCGAAGACGCGCTGCCACTGCGCCAGATCCACGCCCTCATCCGACACCGCCAGCAGGCCGGCCAGCCGGTCCACCAGGGCCGGGCGCTGCAGGACATGCAGCAGGGCCAGCCGCTGCGGCGTGCGCCGGTAGCGCACCGGCGCCAGACTGGTCAGCACCCGGCCTCCACCGATGATGCGCTGGCCGGCCGCGTCACGCACGATCAGCCGGTCACCGTGCCAGGCCGCCAGTGGCTGGGGCAGCACCAGCTGCACCAGACCGGTCCGGCCGGGAGCCAGGGTGTCCGCAGGCATCCCCGCAGCGTCGCTCACCTCCCCTGCCCGCCGCAGCATGCCCCCTCGTCCAGCACCTGCATCTCGTCCCGCACCTGCACCTCGTCTTGCATCTTCATGCACCGCCCGCCCTTCTACGGCGCCTTCACGGCCTCCCACGGCAGACGTGCTCCCTTCATCCAGCGCCGTGACGGACAACACATCACCATCCAGCACCGCCAACGCGGCCGGGCTGGACGTGGTGCCCATGTGCACATGCACGCGGGTGCCGCTGCGCAGCGCCCGCGGTTCTTCGTGCCAGAGGGTCAGCTCCACATCGAGGCGGTCTGACACAATGCAGGCATCGGGCTGCACCAGCCAGTGCCCGCGCTGCAACACATGGCGCTCGATACCGGCCACGTTGACGGCGCAGCGCTGGCCGGCATGCGCCGTACCGGTACTGCGGTTCTGGGCATGCAGCGAGCGTACGCGCAGGCCAGCCGGACCGCCGGGCAGCTGTTCCAGCACATCACCGACCTGCACCTGACCGGCATGCACGGTGCCCGTCACCACGGTGCCCACACCGTCGAGTGAGAAGGAACGGTCGATGGCGAGGCGGAAGGCGTCGCTGGTTTCGACACGGGAATGCCGGCATCCTCCGCTGCAGGTTCTTCAGCTTCGGAGGGAGCCTCTTCGGGCTCTTCTTCCTGGGTATCTGCCACGCAGGAGGCTTGCCCTTCGTCAGCATCTGCTTCGGTATCCTTCCGCTCAAACCAGAACCATCCAGCCGGAGGATCACGAAGAGGCTCCCCAACAAAGGGGCGCGATATAGGGCATGGGCGTTCCACCATAGGCCATGCACCGCGCCTCCGCTACCAGCCAGTGGCGCAGCTCATCGATCCCCGCGCCAGTCACGGTCGAGACCGGCACGATGCGTGCGTCCGCCAGCGGCGTGGGCGCCAGCAGTGCCTTGATGTCGGCCGTTACCTCGGCCACGCGAGCGGCATCAACCCGGTCGGTCTTGGTCAGCGCCACGATGCCACGCCGCACGCCCAGCAGTGACAGCACGGCCAGATGCTCGCGGGTCTGCGGCATCACACCATCGTCGGCAGCCACCACCAGCAGCGCAAAATCGATGCCGGTGGCGCCGGCAATCATGGTGTGCAGCAGTTTTTCGTGGCCGGGCACGTCGATGAAACCGATACGCACCTTGCCCGATATCCTGGCATCGCGCTCAGGCCCCGCCTTCCCGTCCTCCAGAAACGCAAAGCCCAGCTCGATGCTCATGCCGCGCTTTTTTTCTCTTCGGGCAGTCGGTCGGTATCGGTACCGGTCAGCGCCCTGACCAGCGAGGTCTTGCCGTGGTCGATGTGCCCGGCGGTTCCGATCATCATGGAAGCTCACTCCTCTGGCGCATGCTGGCGCAGCCACTGCGCCACGAATTCGGCCTCATCCCCGCTTCCAGACAGCGAAAAATCCAGCCACAGTGCATCGTCGGCCACGCGGCCGATCACGGCCCGGGGCAATGCGCGCAGCTGCGCGGCCAGTGCCTTGAGGCGGCGCCCGCTGCGTTTGCCGTCGGCAGTGCGGATCACCACACCACAGCTGGGCAGCGCATCCACCGGCAACGCACCGCTGCCGATCTGGCTGAACATCGGTTCGACCGACAGCGTCCAGTCATCGCCCAGCGCGGCCTGCAGGGCCGGCAGCAGCCGTCTCGGCCTGCTGGCGCATGTCGGTTTGAGGGCCGAATGAACAGACGCAGCGTGGTGAGGCGCTGCGGCAGGTGTTCGGGCATCAGGTACATCCGCAGCAGCGGTTCGATGGCAGCCAGCGTGAGCTTGCCCACACGCAGCGCACGCTTGAGCGGGTTTTTCTTGATGCGGGCAATGAGGTCACGTCGCCCGACGATGAAACCGGCCTGCGGCCCGCCCAGCAATTTGTCGCCACTGAAGCTGACCAGATCGGCGCCGGCCGCCACCATTTCCTGCACGGTGGCTTCGCGCGGCAGCCCCCACTGCGACAGGTCCACCAGCGTACCGCTGCCCAGGTCCACGGCAAACGGCAGCCCCGCCTCATGCGCCATGCGGGCCACGTCGGCCTCGGCCACGCTGCGCGTGAAACCCTGCACCGCATAATTGCTGGTGTGCACCTTCATCAGCATGGCGGTACGCGGTGTGATGGCGTTGGCGTAATCGGCCGGATGCGTCCGGTTGGTGGTGCCGATTTCCACCAGTTTTGCGCCGGCGCGCGACATGATGTCCGGAATGCGAAAGGCGCCACCGATTTCCACGAGTTCCCCGCGCGACACCACCACTTCCTTTCGCTGCGCCAGACTGTTGAGCATCAGCAGCACGGCGGCCGCATTGTTGTTGACGAGGGTGGCATCCTCGGCCCCGGTGATCTCGCGCAGCCAGTCCGTCACCAGATCGTCGCGGGTCGCCACGCCCGCCGCTGTCCAGGTTGAATTCCAGATTGGCCGGTGCAGTCAGGGCACGAACCACCGCCTGCACCACCTCGTCGGGCAGCAGCGCCCGCCCCAGGTTGGTGTGCAGCACGGTACCGGTGAGATTGAAGACGGGCTTCAGGCGCGGCGCCATTTTCTGGCGCAGGGCGGTGCCGATATGGTTCACCCATTCTGCATCGGTGGCCGGAACGGATGCCGGCACGTTTTCCCTGCCTTTCCCGCCACGTCTCACGCAATTGCGCCAGCTGGGTACGGATGACGTTCGCCGTGCAGGTGTGGCCATATTCGTCCAGCAGGGGCTGCAGGCCGGGCAGGCGCAGCAGGGGCGTCCACCGAAGGGAGAACGGTGTTCACGGCGCCCCTTCTCCAGCATCCGGATCCAGTGTGGCGGCATCATCACCATCATCCACCGGAAAGAGAAACGGGTGCGAGCCGGCCCGCACGTGCCCGAACTGGCCCATGGCCGCATCGAGCACCAGGGTGTTGATGTCGTCGGCCATCACCTCCAGCATCGGGTCGCGCCGCTGGTCGAACACCTTGCTGTAGCTGTTGCACTTGTTGCAGACTTCGGCCATGCAGGCCGAGAAATAGCGGCTGGCCGCCACGGGTGAAGCCTTCAGTTCCTCCACCGTCTGCGCAGGTTCGCCGGCCGGCTCCAGCTGCCGGTAGCTGATGCCTTCGGTGGTGGCACAGTTGCTGCACTTGACGCGCACCATGTGCCATTCGGTTTCGCACACGGAACAGTGCAGGTAGCGCAGCCCTTCCACCCTGCCCCCACGTGCACGATGCTGGCCAGCGGCGTGCTGCCGCAGACAGGGGCAGACGGTGGGCGGTTCGACGATGGGCAGCGTCTTGAGGTTGAGCTGCGAGGCTCGCACCATCATCACCACCTGTACCGCAGCCATCAGCAGCGGCGCACGCACCCGCTCTTCGGCGTCGAGGACGACATCGGTCCACAGGCGGGCCAGCATGCGGGTCAGTGCGGTGCTGTCCATGGCCTGCACCTCTTCGGCCACCCTGCCGCTCGGTGTCGGACAGGGTTTCGGCCTCGGGACCAGTCAGCAGATGTGCGGTGATCTCCTTCAGCATCTGCTGCCAGACCGGATCGATATCGTCGGGCAGCTGCCACGGTGGCATGGCGCGGCGCTGCGCCCGCTCGATCAGGGCCTCGTCGGGCTGGGGCAGCACGGGCATGCGGGCCACGGCGGCACGCTGGGCATCCACCAGCCGCTTCAGGTATTCAAGAAAGGGGCCGACGCTGTGATTGTCCTGCGCCAGCTGGTGCAGCCGGCTGGCACGCTCGCGCAGCAGACTGTCGGGCTGCGACAGGATGATGCGGGGAACTGGGTGCGATCGAGGGCCCTCGATCTCGCCAGGCTGGAGGATGCGTTGTGACATGGGATTCCCTGGACTGGTGCGGGGAAGGGATGGCGGCACAGCCGGCCGTGTGACGGCCCCTGGGCGCCCGCCCCGGACGCCCCTCGACGGCCAGCGCAGGGCAGATGGCTTCCCCGGCGCGATCATAGCCCCCATTGCCGGTATCACCACAAACCCGGTGCCGGCACAGGCTGCACGGGAACGACACGTCCGGCTTTTTGAATCCGGTGCGGTCATCCCGGACAGTAACGACGCACCTGGCCGGGCAAAAGCAAACCCGCCGACCACATCAGCAGATGCTGTGGATACGGCGGGTTCAGGAGCTGCGCACCGGAAACGACGCAGCATGGCCAGGAAGCGCCCACGCCGGCGCCCCGAAAGGAACGCCGCAACAGGGGCCTTCGCTGGCCGCTCAGTTCTCGCCCGTCATCTTGCGGTACCAGGCACGATGGTGCTGCTTGGCCCAGGCGCGGGTGACGGTGCCGTAGAACATGGCGCGGATGGTGCCGCGCGTCCAGATGGCGGCATAGACGTGCATGATGATCAGCATGAACATGCCGAAGGCGCACAGCGCATGCACCAGCACGCCCACCCGCTCCCAGAACACCGGCAGGTTGAACCAGGCACGCCAGATCATGAAGCCCGAGACGGTGATGCCTGCCATGCACAGCACCAGCCCCCAGAACAGCAGTTTCTGGCCACCGTTGTACTTGCCCTGCTCCGGCATGTCGTGGTCGTTGCCGTCGATCATCTTCCGGATGTCCATCAGCCACTCGATGTCGCGCTTCTGGATGTAGTTGAGCTTCCAGAAACGCGCGGCCATGATGACGAAGAAGAACGCCATGGTGACGCCGATGTACGGATGCAGGATCCGTGTCCACGGGCCGCCGCCGAAGAGCTGCGTGAGCGGGAAGAAGGCCGGATGGAAAAAAAGGCCAGGCCCGAGAGCGCCAGCAGGATGAAGCAGATGCCGACGATCCAGTGGTTGAGCCGCTCGGACGCGTTGTAGCGCTGAATGTCGCGTGGGTTGCGTTGCATGGATCAGGCCTCCGTTTGCTTCGCGGCCGCCCGCTTGCGACGGGTGGCTGCCTTGCCGGCTTCGCGTGCGGCGGCTTCGATGTCCTTGCGTTCCATTTCGTCCTCCAGCTCCTTCGATACGTCGTTGGGGCCCTTGGTGATGTAGTGGAACAGGCTGCCCAGTGCCGCAGCCCCCATGGCAGCCACGGCCAGTGGCTTGGCAATGCCCTTCCAGAGGCTGACCATCGGGTTGATTTTTCGGCGCATCGGGCAGGCCGGCGTAGATGGACGGCTTGTCGGCATGATGCAGCACGTACATCACGTGCGTACCGCCCACCCCTTCCGGATCATACAGCCCGGCCTGATCGTAACCGCGGCGCTTGAGGTCGGCAATGCGGGTTTCGGCCTGGTCCTTCATGGCCTCCTTGGTGCCGAACATGATGGCGCCGGTGGGGCAGGTCTTGACGCAGGCCGGCTCCAGACCCACGCCCACCCGGTCGGAGCACAGCGTGCACTTGTAGGCCTTGTGGTCCTTCTCGGAGATGCGCGGGATGTTGAACGGGCAGCCGGTGATGCAGTAGCCGCAGCCGATGCACTTTTCCTCGTGGAAATCGACGATGCCGTTGGTGTACTGGACGATGGCGCCCGGCGACGGGCAGGCCTTCAGGCAGCCCGGATCGGCGCAATGCATGCAGCCGTCCTTGCGGATCAGCCATTCCAGATTGCCGGTGGCCTCGTTCTCGTACTCGGTGAAGCGCATCACCGTCCAGGTGTTGCCGTTCAGGTCGGTCGGGTTGTTGTAGGTACCGTCGCAGATGCTGGTGACGTGCGGACCGTCGGCCGACATCTCGATGACCGGCCGCAGGTCGTTCCATTCCATGCAGGCAGACTGGCACGCCTTGCAGCCGATGCACTGGAGACATCGATCAGCTTGGCAATTTCACCCGAGCGCGGCTCGCGGATCTGCGTCGGCGTGGTGGTGGTGGCCGACAGGCGCTTGATGTCGAGCGATTGCATTGACATGGTGTTGCGCTCCTCAGATCTTCTCGACCTTCACGAGGAAGGTTTTGAACTCGGGGGTGAAACTGTTGCCATCGCCCACGAACGGCGTGAGCGTGTTGGCCAGGAAGCCCGGCCGGGTCATCCCCTTGAACCCCCAGTGAATGGGGAATGCCCACGTGGTGGATGGTCTTGCCATCGATCTGCATCGGACGGATCCGCTTGGTGACCACGGCCACGGCCTTGATGTAGCCCCGCTTGGACGACACTTTCACGTGATCGCCCTGCTTGATGCCCATCTCATTGGCCAGTGCCTCGCCAATCTCCACGAACTGTTCCGGCTGCAGCGCGGCGTTGATCAGCGCGTGCTTGGTCCAGTAGTGGAAGTGCTCGGTGAGCCGGTAGGTGGTACCCACGTGCGGATACTCCTTCGGCGAACCGAAGGTGTCCCAGATGGAACCGAAACACCCGCGCCGCCGGCGAAGACACCGCCTTCGGATTGTTGGGGTACATCGGGTTTGTAGCCCAGCGGGTTGTCGAAGGCCTCGTAGTGCGTGGGGAAGGTGCCTTCCGCCATCAGGCCGCGCGAGAAGAAGCGTGCCACGCCTTCCGGATTCATGATGAACGGCCCTGCCCGCTCTCGGGCGCCAGCGTCGGCGTCATGTCCGGAATGTCCGGGCCCGACCACTTCTGGCCATCCCACTGCACCAGCATCCGCTTCGGATTGAAGGGTTTGCCCTTCAGGTCGGTGGATGCGGTGTTGTAGAGCACGCGGCGGTTGGCCGGGCCAGGCCCAGGCCCAGTTCAGCGTGTTGCCGATGCCGGTCGGGTCGGAATTGTCGCGCCGGCCCATCTGGTTGCCTTCTTCCGTCCAGCAGCCCACCCACACCCAGCAGCCGCTGGCGGTGGAACCATCGTCGCGCAGCTCGCCCAGCGCGCCCAGCTGCTGGCCGGCCTTGCGCAGCACCTTGTGCGGATCCTTCGGATCGACCACATCGGCGATGGCCCAGCCGTTGTACTCCTTCGCCAGCTCTTCGGGCGTCGGGTCTTCGGGGTTGTAGTAGTGGCTCCAGTCCAGATCGCGGATCGGGTCGGGGAACACGCCCCTTCCTTCTCGTACATTTCCTTCATGCGGTGATGCAGCTCCGACATGATCTGGATGTCCGGACGCGCCTCACCCGGCTGCTCGGCAGCCTTCCAGTGCCACTGCAGCACACGCGAGGAGCTGACGATGGAACCGTCCTCTTCCGCGAAGCAGGTGGTGGGCAGGCGGAACACCTCGGTCTGGATGGCGGCCGTGTCCACGTCGTTGTACTCGCCGAAGTTGCGCCAGAACTCGGACGTCTCGGTGGCCAGCGGGTCCATGATGACCAGGAACTTCAGCTTCGACAGGCCACTGCGCACCCGGTGACTGTTCGACAGCGAGGCAATCGGGTTGAAGCCCTGGGCCAGATAACCGTTGACCTTGCCCTCGTTCATCAGCTCGAAGATCTGCAGCATGTCGTACGGACGGTCGAGCTTGGGCAGGTAGTCGTACAGCCAGTTGTTCTCCTTCGTGGCCTTGTCACCGTACCAGGACTTCATCAGGCTGACGTGGAACTTCGGATAGTGCTGCCAGTAGCTGACCTGCCCCGGACGCAGCGGCTTTTTGGTGCGCTTGGCGATGTAGGCCGTGTAGTCCTGCTCGGCCTCCATCGGCATGGTCAGATAGCCGGGCAGCGAGGACGTGAGCAGACCCAGGTCCGTCAGGCCCTGGATGTTGGAGTGCCCGCGCAGCGCGTTCATGCCGCCACCCGACACCCCGATATTGCCCAGCAGCAGCTGCACCATGGCACCGCAGCGCAGGATCTGCGCCCCGATGGAGTGCTGCGTCCAGCCCAGCGCGTACATGATGGTCGCGGCACGACCCGCCACGGCCGTGGACGCGAGTGTTTCGGCCACATGCAGGAACTTGTCCTTCGGTGTGCCGCACACGCGCTCCACCGCCTCCGGCGTGTAGTGTGCATAGTGCTTTTTCAGCAGCTGGTACACACAGCGCGGATGCGCAAGCGATGGGATCGGTACGCACGTAGCCATCCGGCCCGAGTTCGTATTCCCAGGTGGATTTGTCGTAGGTGCGTTTTTGCTCGTCGTAGCCCGAGAAGATGCCGTCTTCGAAACGGAAGTCCTCACGGACGATGAAGCTGAAATCGGTGTAGTTGTGGACGTACTCGTGATGAATCTTGTCGTTGGTGAGCAGGTAGTTGATGATCCCGCCCAGGAAAAACGATGTCACTGCCCGAGCGAATGGGGGCGTAATAGTCCGCCACCGACGCCGAACGGTTGAAGCGCGGATCGACCACCATGAAGTACGCATTGTTGTGCGCCTTCGCTTCGGTGACCCATTTGAACCCGCACGGGTGCGCCTCGGCAGCGTTGCCGCCCATGATCAGCACTACATCGGCATTCTTGATGTCGACCCAGTGATTCGTCATCGCACCACGGCCAAACGTCGGGGCAAGACCTGCCACCGTCGGACCGTGTCAGACACGCGCCTGGTTGTCGAACGCCAGAAGCCCCCAGCTGCGGGCCACCTTGTGGGTGATGTAACCGGCTTCGTTGCTGGCAGCCGAAGCGGCCAGCATGCCGGTGGTCGTCCATCGGTTGACCAGCTTGCCATCGGGCGTCTTCTGCACGAAGTTGGCGTCGCGGTCTTCCTTCAGCAGCCGGGCGATGCGCTCGAGCGCGTCATCCCAGCTGATGCGTTCCCATTTGTCGGAACCGGGGGCGCGGTATTCGGGGTAGCGGAGCCGGTTGGGACTGTTGACGAAGTCCAGCAGGCCGGCCCCTTCGGACAGAGTGTGCCGCGGTTGACCGGGTGGTCAGCATCGCCCTCGACGTGAATGACCGAGCGCTTCGCATTCTTGGCGTTGTCGCCCAGCGAATACATCAGAATGCCGCAACCCACCGAGCAGTACGTACAGGTCTGACGGGCCACCGTGGTCTGGGCCAGCTTGAACTGGCGTACTTCGGCCAGCACCTCGCGGGGCGAAAAGCCCATCAGCGCCATGCTGGACGAAGCCAGGGTAGCTCCCGTCACCTTGAAGAACTGCCGCCGGGAGATCTTCTGCTCCATGGCACCACCTTCAAAAGGTCTGGAAAAAGTGTGCACTCTTCCGGGATATAAAAAAATCAAAAACCCGCACCGACCCCGTCCAGGCAGCCAGCATGTGACGGAGCATCCGAAACACCGCGACGGCGGCCAGTGAGACGGCTGACCAGCCCCTGCGGCAAACGGATGCGAATGACACGTATTTGGCTGCTGTTCCCGGACAGATAGCGTGGATACGGGCTGATATCGAATCTACCGCAGAATTCTAGTAGTCAAACAGAAAAATCAAAGTACGGCCGGGACGGGCCGGCCAACGGTCGGTGGTGATGTGCCCAAAAAGTCAAAAAAACCCGGGAAAAACAGCGAAAAACTGTCAGACAATGTCTCTGTTGAGCCCATTGGCAGGGCGTTATGTTTGGTTGTATATAACGAAAAAACAAGAGAGTACATCTCTTCAGGGGATGACGGTGTACGTAAAATCCCTACCGCAAAAAATGGCACGGGACACTGAGAGGCAGGACGGTTGCCGGTTGAAGACGGATGATTTCCTGCCTTTTGTCTCCTGCTTCCGGCCTCCTGTCGCCTGCCCTTTGCGTGCTGCCCCGAGCCTCGCCGCTCAAACCACCACGGCGGCCGCCTCACCCGGCTGGCGCGTGCGCACCTCACCGATCTCGAAGACCTGCTCGCCAGCCTCGGCCAGTGCCCGGGTGACGGCGGCCACGTCGGCCGGCGCCACGGCCAGCACCATGCCGATGCCGCAGTTGAACACGCGGTGCATCTCGGCCGTATCGATGCCGCCCTGCTGCTGAAGCCAGTCGAAGACCGGCGGACGCTGCCAGCGTGACGCTTCCATGTACGCCGTCACGCCCTCGGGCAGCATGCGCGGGACGTTCTCCACCAGTCCACCGCCCGTGATGTGCGCCAGGCCGTGGATGGGCTGCGCGGCGTCACGCAGCAGCGGCAGCAGCGACTTCACGTAGATGCGGGTGGGCGCCATGACGTGCTCGGCCAGCGGACGGCCCTCCAGCGGCTGCTGCAGCGCCTGGGCCGAGACCTCGCCCAGGGCCTTTTCCAGCACCTTGCGCACCAGCGAATAGCCGTTGAGTGCGGCCCGCTGGAGGCCAGGCCCAGCAGTCGGTCACCGACCCTGCACGCGGCTGCCATCGATGATCTGGCTGCGCTCGACCACGCCCACGGCAAAGCCGGCCACGTCATACTCGCCGTCCGGATACATGCCCGGCATCTCGGCCGTCTCGCCCCCCAGCAGCGCGCAGCCGGACTGCTCGCAGCCCCGGGCACGCTGCCCACCACGGCTGCCGCCGTGTCCACGTCCAGGTGCCCGCAGGCGAAATAGTCCAGGAAGAAGAGCGGCTCGGCCCCCTGCACCAGGATGTCGTTGACGCTCATGGCCACCAGGTCGATGCCGATGGTGTCGTGCACAACCAGCGTGAAGGCCAGCTTGAGCTTGGTGCCCACCCCGTCGGTCCCCGACACCAGCACCGGCTCGCGGTAGCCGGCCGGAATCTGGAACAGCCCGCCAAAGCCCCCTGATGCCCGACAGCAGCCCCTGGCGCTTCGTGCGGGCCGCCAGCGGCTTTGATCCGCTCGACCAGTGCGTCGCCCGCGTCGATGTCGACCCCGGCATCCCGGTATGAAAGACCTGTGTTCTGCGTCTGTGCCATGAATGTGCTCGCTGTGTGGCAGATGAAGGCAGGGCACGTCCATCATGGAAGGCCACCGGCAGCCGGGCACACGACCGGGCGACGATTCAGGCCATGGTCAGGAATCCGCGTCGCGGCAACCGTGCCCAACCGTAAAAACGGGTTGCCGGCATTCTAGCGTGTCCCTGAAATGTGTCGTGGACGAGCGCTCCTGCCTTTTTGCTCCCTCTGCCCGCCTGTGGCCTCCTCTGCGTCCCCTGCCCCGCTGCTGACGGCTGGCAGATCTCTCCGTCCCTCCGCTCCCCTGCCCTCCCTGCGCCTCCTGCCCCTCTCTGCCGGTAGAATTCCGTGCATGGACCGCCAGCGCTCATCCACCCCGCCCGACACGCCGCCAGCCCCTGCCCCGACGCTGCAGGAGCCCCAGCTCATACTGGATTTCGGGCCACCCCGCCCCCGTGCTTCGACAACTTCGTCCCCGGCCCCAATCTGAGTGCGCCGCCACCCTGCGGCATCTGGTCCACACCCTGCAACAGGGCGAGACGCCCGCCCAGCGCTTCTTCTATGTGTGGGGGCCGGCCGGCTCCGGCAAGAGCCATCTGGCCAGCGCCCTGACCGCCAGCCAGGCACCGAACCTGACGGTGGTGGACGACGTGGACCAGTACAGCAAGGGGCGGCAGCGCACGCTGTTCCACCGCTTCAACGCGCTGGTCGAGCAGCCGGAGCAGGCGCTGGTGGTGTTCGGCAATCAGCCCCCGCCCGGCTGAAGCTGCTGCCCGAGCTGGTCAGCCGCCTGGGCTGGGGCATGGTCTTTGCCCTGCAGCCGCTGGATGACACCGCGCTGGTCGATGCACTGGAGCACACCGCGCGCGAGCGGGGCCTGACGCTGGGGCAGGATCTCTCCACCTACCTGCTGCGCCACACCCGCCGCGACATGGCCAGCCTCAAGACCATTCTGGACGGTCTGGAACAGCTGGCCCGTGCCCGCAAGAAGCAGCTGACGCTGCCGCTGCTGAAGGACTATCTGCAGCGGCGGGAACAGGGCGGGGGCTGAGTCAGGCTCTCATTCCTCGATCCGGCAGACCCCACTGAACACCGGCCCGAGTGACGGCTCGGTATTGCCCAGTGCGATGGAAACGGCGTTGTAGCCGCCCGAACTGGCCAGCAGGTTCACCCACTGGCGCTGCCAGGCATCGTCCAGCCAGGCGTCCTTGCGGGTGGCGGCGCCAATATTCGCCGCGGTGCCGGTGCCAGCTCCGGCGGTAGTAGCGCCTGCTCCCATGCCTGCGCCAGCGCCGGCCGCTACACCCGCACCGCGCCCGATGCTGGATGCCGGGCCAGCGATGAATCCCAGCCGCCCTGCATCATCGCCTCGCCATCAGGCCGTCGTCGTCATCATCCCCGTTCGCTTCGGCAAACATGTCGCGATCCCGCCAGCCCGTCGTCATGCGCAGGTCCAGCTGCCGCAGTCCGCGCGGGCTGGTGTAGTCCACACCGGCCGCCCGGTAGTCGATACGGAAAGGCGGATACGCCTGTTCCCCCACCTGGAACGAGACATGCCCATCAGGGGTGAAGGTGACCGAGCAGGCCAGCTTCGGCTTCGTCGACATGTGGCCCGTGTAGGTGCTCGTCACGCAGCGGCTGAAGCCGGCCACGCTGGCGCTGGCCTCACGGCACCGGGCATTCAGCCGCTGGAAAGTGGCATCGGGCGGGCGCACCGGCCGCCACCAGATAGGGCCGGCGTGCTGCGATAGGGTGCGCACCATCGAATCCAGCGACAGCACGCCACCATTGAGCAGCGTGGCCATGCTGGCACGATAGAGCGGCTCGAACTTCAGCACCTCCCGGTCATCCCTCATCCATCCGGCCGAGGTTGGCGCGCGCCCGGTCGAACCAGCGGCCAAGGCTTGTGCCGTACACGAAGGTCAGGTGCGCGGCGTTCTCCTCGGGCGTGAGCAGGCGCTGTTCGATTCGGCGTCCAGCTGGCGCTGCCGTTCCTGCCCGGCCGGGGAGAGGTCGAAGCGGAAGGGGGACGAGGGGCTGGTGCCTGTTGCATCGTTCGCATCGCTGTTTGCGGTGTTGATATTGCCCATACCGGCAGGCGGGTTGCCGTCGCCCGCTGTGCTGTCATCCCCGTGCCGGCAGGCTGGTAGCTGTTGCTGCCGATGAAACCATCCCTGGGGCACCGGCCGTACCACCACGCTGACCCGCACCATCAGTGCCACCGGAGCCGACATTGCCCCCCGTGCCAGAAGCAGGCATACCCGCGGCCGTGTCCGCCGCAATCGCGCCGGTGGCAGTGTTCGTACCGACGGCACCCGCGCCCGTCCCCGAAATGGGTGCAGCCGGAACGCCGGCGCCCTCGGGCCGCACCGGAAGATCCCTGTCCCGCAGCCCCTGCGGCCCCTTCTGCCGGGAACCCACCGGGACTGCCCTGTCCCGCCGTACCATCCACACCGCCCGTTCCGTTTCCGTAAAAAGGCAGCCGATCCATTGAAACCGGCTGATCCGTTGAAACCGGCGGGTCCATTGGTGCCAGCTGGTCCATTGGAGCCGGCAGATCCGTTCCAGCTGGCGGCACCAGATGCATGTGAGTCGTGCCATCCGTGAGAACCGGTTTGGTCAGAACATCACCGGAAACGGGGCGAGCGTTTCCGTTCTGGGCGGCCAGCCCGGATTGAATGGACTGTCCATTCTGGACGGCCTGCCCGGTTTGCGCAGCCATCCCATGACCCTGCATGCCCGAAATCCCGGCCTGTGCATTTTCCACCCTGCGAATTTCCACTCTGCGCAGCTTGCCCTGCCGGAGCAGACTGGCCTGATTGGCCTGTTTGCCCTGTTTGAACGAAAGGCGTGGCCTGCCCTGCCTGTCCGTTCTGACCTGCACTCCCTGGCTGGCCTGTCACGCCGAACGGACTGCCGTTATAGCCATTGCCCGGCATGAAACCCGGCAGAAAATGCAGGGGAGCCCCTTGCGGAACCGTAGTGCTCCCCTGCCCGGTCGCACCAGGAACGCCAGCCTGCACGTTACCGCCCTGCGTACCATAACTTCCGGCATGGATATTTCCGCTCTGGATACCGGAATTTCCGGGCCGCACACCACCAGGCGCCACACCCGACAGCCCGGTACCGTGGTCTGCCTGCACTGCACTGTCCGCAGACATGAAGGCCCCCGGCTGATAGCCAGCATCAAAACCAGTGTAGCCCGGCGTATCGTAGCCCGTGTTGCCGGACAGCAGGCCACTATCGTTCAGGACATGCCCTTGCCGCTGCGCAGATGCAGTCCCTGTGCATCGGAACCGTTCCCCACGTTCGGACCACCACAGGCAGCCAGGGAAACAAGGGCGGAAGTCAGCGCCACACACACGCTGGTGCGACGAAAAAGGCAGGGAAAAGGAAAATGGAAGAATTCATGGTGTTTCCGTTGAGTGGGTAAACGGGCAGCACCCCGGTGCCCCCGCATCGCGCCATGCAGCGCCGTGCAGAAAGGCTACCCACACGGAAAAAAACCGGAACAGTGATGAAGCGCACGCCCGCCCCCACCGCGGGTCTTGACATCCATATGGCCTAGGTCGTCTGGCCCTGGCCAAAGGAATGACAGGACGGGGACAACAAAGGGCAAAAGGGCAAACGCCCAAAACAGCGAAAGGCGGTCTTCACCATCCACGATGAAGACCGCCTTCACACTCTCCGCTTTTCAGCGGGCGCACCTTCCATTCAGGGAGAAAAACCCGGAAAAACCTGCGTCACTGTGTAATGGCGCAGACGATCTCAGTGTCCGGGGCCATAGGCTGCATCCAGATTGAGGAAACGCATCTGTACGTTGCGTCTTCCCCGGCGCTGGCAATCAGGATGTCGAGTGCCTGACTGCGCTCACCACGAAACACGTCCGCCATGCTCTGCATCCGGCGCGCTCCTTCAGGCACCCAGCCAGTGAACATGCGGATGTCGGCAACCCGGATGTCACCGGACGCCGTGAAATCCGCACCCGCAGCGCGATAGCGAATCCTGAGCGGGGCGTAGGTTTTGCCGGCGGCCGTGAATGACACGGTCCCGTCCTTGCCGATGATGACCTGACAGGCGGCCGGAGATTTTCCGGACAGACCATCGGTCACGGTGCCCGTGAAACTGCCGGTCACACAGGCAGAAAAAGCCCGCCGTGCTTTTTGTAACGTCCCTGCAGCGCGAGGACATGTTCCGGTAGAAAGCTTCGGAAGTCACCTGCCCGTCCAGCAGCATGCCGGTCGGTTTCGTATCAGGCACCAGACGGAACATCGGCTCGAACGCCAGCACTTCACCACGCTGCAGCGTGGCCAGACTTTCGCGGTACACCGGTTCATACCTGAGCATGATCCGATGTCGGTCGGTGAGCTGGTCGGCCGGTTTTTTTCATGCAGGCGCTGGTAAAGCCTCTCCCGGTTTGGGCCGCTGTCGAAGGCGCTCATCCGGGCAACTTTTCTGGCGGCCCGTTCCATGGACGGCAGGGTGTCATCATCCGGATAGAGCGGCGGGTTCAGGTATCGGGCCGAGTTGTCTGGCCTTGCTGTGGCCGACGGCACCTGGGTGGCGGCCTGGACAGTGGATTGGACAGTGGATTGGACAGAGGGTTTGGCCACTGGTTTTGGCCACTGCCGAACCTGCAGAGGCTGTGCCCTGGGCACTATCTGCTGCGAGCACACCCAACGGAAGCGCGAGCAATGCACCGGTAATGAACGCTCTGCCGGAAAGGTTACGCAACCTCGACGAGCAATGGACGTGGTGATTCATGATGATTCCGTGTTCTTGACAGGGCTGAAAAACCGGCCCAATCGAAGCAAGTGGGTAGGCGTTCACACCAGCGTGGTTTCGTACACTGAAAAACTGTGCCGCACGATGCGCAAGGCGTCTCACGCACCGTACGGGACCGGTTCAGGCATCAACGACCCAGATAGCAGGTTTCGTCAACCACTGGGCCGTGCTCGGGGTCTGCGTTGCCAAAATCCACGTCGACCAGCGGTTTGCCCTTGTAGTTTTTCAAGGTAGAGACCAAACCACTGTGTGGGAAGGCTGGGTACCCGTGGCGTCCACCTGCGCCGCCGACAGCCATCCCTGAGAACGCAATGCCCCCTGCCGAGGTGACATCCCCTGACGCATTGCGTTCAACAAAAGGCGGCGCGGTGCCGGATGTCGAACGACGGAAACTGCCTGCCCGACAGGGTGAACGTTACCTTGCCATCCGCGCCGACATTGACCGAGCAGCTTTCTCCCTGTTCGGTATGACCGCTGTAGGTTCCCACCATGCAACGGTTGAAGCCTTCGAGGTTCTGGCTGGCATTGCCGCACCGCCCCATTATCTGGGCGTAGGCAGCGGGGGCTGTCGCCAGCGCGACTTCCTCATCGGTCAGCGACCATTTCGGATACACACGCTGCTCGGTGTCGAGGTTGAGCACGGCACCACTTTTCAACGTTTCGATACGGTTCTGATAGTAAGCCAGCGCCTGGCTCGTCAACGCTTCCTCTGGCTGCCTGGCCTTTGCCATTGACGCCATCGGTCAGCGTACGGAAATCCGGCCCTTCATCGAGGAACTGAACAAGGTACTGGATCGACGGCGTGATTTCCGGATGCGGCTTGCTCAGCCAGGAAAGCACCTCGTCGATTTCCGTCTGGTTCACGGTATCCGTCCCTGGACGAACCGGCGCTCCCAGACGCCCCGTGCCATTCGAATCTGCGGCACCTGCTCCACTGGCCTGATCATTCTGGGCAACCTGATTTCCAGGGGATGCCAGCCCACCCTGATTGCTCTGGGCGTTCTGACGGTTCTGCGGGTTCTGATTGTCCTGGCCACCGGGTGCGGTCTGTGCATTTTGGCTACCCTGTGCGCCCTGGCCGTTCTGCGTGTTCTGGTTGCTCTGGCACCCTGATGCCCCGGCCGGAACGTCCCGCTGCCCGACAGCGATGCGCCCCCAGGGAACCGCCGCCGCTCACCGATACCTCACCGCCGCCGCCACAGGCGGCCAACGGCAACATCACGGAAGCCAGCACGGCAGCCAGCGCAGCGCGGCGAAAAGGCAGGGAGGAAGTCATCTCGATCATGGCAGCTCCGGATCCGGGCGCTTCCCGTCTGGGTCTGGTGGCACCCGCAGGTTGAAAGGGATCAGAAGCTGGCGGCACGGCAGCCGGCAGAATCGTGCCGTTCCAGGCCGTCAGCACCGCTTCGAATGAAGCGATGTGCAAAGCCTACCGACAAGACGACAGAACGACGGTGAACAAATGCGCATCCCTGCGTCGGTGTCATGGACAGTCACAGGAATCAGCGCCATACGGGGAAAAATGTTGCAGCGACCGTGTGAAAGGCATCACGGTCGCATGTTGCCTGCGCTGCCTGCCCCTTCACCATGTTCGTGTTCTGGACAACCAGAGCCCTCTAGGCCGCACACAGCGGCAACACGACCGTCTGGCCGGACTGCGACTGCAGCAGCTCGGCCTCGATGCCATATACCTCGCGCAGGGCATCGGCGCAGACCACGTCGCAGAACGAACCCAGCCCGGCCACATAGCCGCGGTTGAGCAGCATGATGGTGTCGGCGTGGCGGGCGGCGAGGTTCAGGTCGTGAATGGCAATGACGACGAGGGGCACCGGTGCGGTCCACGTAGGCGCGCAGGCGGTCGAACACCTGCATCTGGTGACGCACGTCCAGCGCGCTGGTGGCCTCGTCGAGCAGCAGCAGCGTTGGCTCGCGCAGCAGGCGCTGGGCCAGCAGGACCAGCTGCTGCTGGCCGCCGGAGAGCGTGTGCATGCTGCGGTTGTGCAGGTGGCCGATGCCGAATTCGTCCAGCATGGCAATGGCCTGATCGACCAGCGCGTTGCCAACGCGCCAGCCCAGCCCTTCGTGGCGGCCCAGCAGCACGGTTTCGGTGACGCTGATGCTGGCGCGCACGTGGGCCTGCTGGGGCATGTAGCCGATCTCGCCCAGCTTTACCGGTTTGCCCTCCCAGTGGATGGTGCCGCCGAAGGGGTAGATGGTGGCAATGGCATTGACCAGCGTGGATTTGCCGGTGCCGTTTGGGCCGATCAGGCCGACGATCTGGCCCCTTTCCAGCGTGCCGGAAAATGTCCTTCAGGATCTGGGCCTGCCGCGGGTGACGGTGACGGATTTCAGCTCGAGACTCATGCCGGTACCTCCACACCCGGGCGGCCACGAACAGGTCCGGGCAGGCTTGAAAACAGGGAAATGCTGTCCTTGCCCATCCTTCGCCCGCCCGCCGGGCAAAGGATGGCAAGCGGCGGGAACAGACCCGAAAAAGGCGGAAATGCAGCCGTTGCTCATCCTTCGCTCCCCGTCGGGCAATGATGGTGAACAGCATGGGCACGCCGGCCACGGCGGTGATGATGCCCACCGGGATGACGGCGGCCGGCGAGATGAACTTGCCGAATACCGAAGCGCCCACCAGGATGACGGCACCGATGATGGCAGCCAGTGGCAGTGAATAGCGGTGATCTTCGCCCACCAGCGTGCGGGCGGTGTGCGGGGCAATCAGCCCGACGAAGCCGATGGTACCGACGAACGACACGGCAGCTGCCGTGAGCAGCGCCACCAGAAAGAAGGTGCGCTGGCGAATGCTGTCGACCGACAGGCCGAGGCTGCGGGCGTTGGCATCTGCCCAGCCGCAGGGGTGGTGAGGGCCCAGGCATCACGCATGATGAAGGGCAGACACGCCACGAACACGAGGGCACAGACGGTGACGCTGGTCCAGGTGGCCTTGAGCAGGCTGCCGAACAGCCAGAAGACGATCTGCTGCAGCACCTCGGGCGAGGCCAGGAACTGCATCAGCGACTGCACCGACTGGAAGAAAAACAGCACCGTGATGCCGGCCAGCACGAGGATTTCGGGCGAGGCACTGCGCAGCCGGGCAATGAGGTAGACGAGCCCGCAGGCCACCATGGTCATGATGAAGGCGCTGACGGGGATGACGACGAAATTGGGAATGGGCAGCGCCCCGCCGAACATGATGGCCAGCGCCGCGCCGAAGCCGGCCGCCGCCGAGAAGCCGAGGGTGAACGGGCTGGCCAGCGGGGTTGCCCAGGATGGTCTGCATCTGCAGGCCGGCCAGTCCCAGACAGGCGCCGACCAGGGCTCCCCATCAGTGTCTGCGGCATGCGCAGCTGCCACAGGATGGTGGCCACATCGAGGTCGCCACCATTGGGGCCGGCCTTCAGCCCCGCCAGACATCGGCGAAGGGCATGCCGGACGGCCCGGTGGTGAGATCGAGCAGCAGCAGCGTGACCAGCAGCACGCAGGCCACGCCGATCAGCAGCAGGCGCCGGGCCGAGGCCCGGTGGTAGTCGTCATGACGGGACGTGGAAGCGGCCGGCGCAGTGCCGTTGCCGGCATCCGTGGCTGCCGGTGCGCGGGGCGCGTCGCTATCCGGGGAACGGACTGCGCGGCCCCTCCCCTGCCCGGGATGGGGGTGGCGTGGGACTGCCTGCCTGCTGCATGCGCTGCCCTCCTTACTTGCCGGCCGAGCCCTTGGCCCAGGGCAGCATGAAGACGCCGTCGGCTTTGACCGGCAGCCATTTGGCGTAGAAATCACGCAGGTTCTGCTGCGGGTTCACGTCCCTGAAGGCATCCGGATACAGCTGTTTGGCGATGTACTGGGCATAGACGTAGTCGGACAGGGTGCGCGCACCGCCGGCGTAGATGCCATGCACATCACCCTGCTTCACGGCCGGCAGGTTGCTCCAGCCCGGGCGCTTCAGATAGGCGGCGATGCGTTCCTGCGTGACCGCTTCCTTCGCGTCGAAGCCCATTTCCACGGCCTGCGGCTTGTTCAGCCATTCGGAGCCGGACAGGAAGATGAGATCGGGTTTTGCGACAGCACTACTCGGGGCTGAGCGGCCCCCAGTTGCCGATCTGGCCGTCGGCGATGTTGTGGCCGCCCAGCTGGGTGATGAGCGCCCCCCACATGCTGTTGCCGTAGGAGTTGCCCACTTCGGACGGGCCTTTCTGGGCCAGCTCGACGTAGACCTTCTTCTGGGTGGGACCGGCCTTCTTGATGCGGGCGTCGATGTCCTCGAAGGCCTTTTGTAGTTGTCGGCCAGTTCCTGGGCACGTTTTTCCTGGCCCATGATCTTGCCGAGCGCCAGCGTGAGGCGACGTGTTTCTCGACGGTCTGGGCGTTGTAGTCGAGCACCAGCACCGGAACGCCGGCGGCCTCGATCTGCTTGACGCTCTCGCCCAGCGCGTCGTAGCTGAAGGCGGCCAGGGATCAGCAGGTCCGGCTTGGTGGCGATGACCTTCTCGATGGAGAAGGTGTTGTCGTCCGGTGGTGCCCACGTCCGGCAGTTTCTTGAGCTGCGGCAGTGCCTTTTCGTAGGCAGCGTACTCGCTTCGGACGCCAGTCCTTCCAGGTGGTCAGCGACAGGCCCACCCAGCTTGTCGACGGCACCGGGGCCGGTGACGGCCAGATAATCTTCATAATAAAAACCCAGCACCACGCGCTTGGGCACATCGGGTACCGTGACCTTGCGTCCGACGACATCGGTGGCGGTGATTTCGGCCTGGGCAGCAAAGGCCAGGGGCAGCAGACTGAGTGCCACGGCAGCGGCGAGTTTCTTCATGGAGGACCTCTTTCTTGTGTTTCTGGGAAACCGGCGGATTATTGCATTGTTTTATCGCCACCATGCGAAATTGTGGGCCCGGTATCGGGTAAGGTATCTGATGCTTTGTAAATATCTCCGGCAGGATGGCCGATGTAATTTGACGACCATCAAATTAGAACCTGTCATGGACACTTTTTGTCCCCGCGCATCCTCTCCTCCCTGTCGTCAAAAACGCCCCGGCACCAGCATTGATGACGAGACGTTCATTTTTCGGGGCCGGAGCGGTCTTCAATCTATCCTCAACCTCCCACCATCAGCGACAGCAGATACACCCAGCCGCACATCAGCAGCAGCAGGATGACGCTGTAGCGAAAGCCCATCGAGGTAATGGTGGACCTCCGTCCGGCGCTTCCGACGGCCGCAGCTGCAATGGCAATGGATTGCGGCGACACGATCTTCGCAGCCACGCCTCCGGCCGTGTTGGCGGCCACCAGCAGGCTCTGGCTGACGCCGATCTGCTGGGCCGTCGGGCCTGCAGGCCGGCAAAGAGCGTATTGTTGTTCACCACCGAACCAGTGACGAACACGCCGATCCAGCCGATGATGGGCGAAAGCAGCGGAAAGACCGTGCCTGCCGCCGCCACGGCCAGGGCAATGGCCGAGATCATGCCGGAGTAGTTCATCACGTTGGCCACGGCCATGACGAGGCAGATCATCAGGATGGGCAGCTGCAGCTGCTGGCGGGTGGCATGCAGTTCCTCGAAGGCCTCGCGCCAGGTGATGCGGGCCGTCAGGATGGTGACGATGGCCGCCACCAGAATGGCCGTGCCGGACGCCCCCAGGATGTTCCAGGTGTAGACCGCCTCCACCGCCTCGGCGCGGCCACGATGGGCGGCATCTGCTGGATGGCCTGGTGCACGCCGGGCATGCCGAAGCTGAAGCTGGCAAAGCCCAGCGTTCCGCCCGGGGCAAACACCGGCTTGAGTACCGTGGACCACAGCAGGATGGTGACGGACAGGAAAATCAACGGGCTCCACGCGCGCACGATGCCGATGAACGTCTGGCGCTTCTGCTTCAGCTCCTGGACACTTTCGGGACAGGGCGCACCCGGTTCACGGAACACGTGACCGGGGGACCAGAACTGCATGATCAGGGGCCAGCACCACCAGCGACAGCAGCGGTGCGATGATGTCGACCAGTTCGGGGCCGCCCAGCACCAGCAGCATCAGCGACTGGCCACCGCCGAACACGGCGCCGGTGATGAGGGCCACCACGCCGGTCTGGCGCAGGCCCCTGCAGGCCGTCCTGCAGCATCACCATCACGACCGGACACAGGATGGCGAAAAATCTGCAGCACGAACACCATGTCGGTGGACAGGGCCGCCAGCGCCACCCCGCCCTTCTCGGCCCCGTTGCTCACCGGAATGCCAATGGCCCCGTAGGCCCCCGAGGCGACGTTGTCCCACCAGGGCCAGCACCGAGGCCCGCAGTGGCTGAAAGCCCAGCGACACCCAGCAGCGCTGCGCAGATGGCTACCGGAATGCCGAAACCGGCCGCCCCTTCCAGAAAACCGCCGAAGCAGTAGGCGATCAGCAACATCTGAATGCGCTGGTCAGTGGTGATGGCCGAGATGGACGAACGCACGATATCGAAATTGCCGGCCCGCACACTGATGCGGTAGAGCCCACGGCCATCAGCACGATCCAGCCGATGGGCCAGAGTCCGGACAGAAAACCGAGCACGATGGCCCTGACACCCACGCCCACTGGCATGCCGAGAAAACGGGGATGCTCGATACCCAGCGCCGACAGCACGGGCGCCTGCAGCGGGTTGTAGACCCTGCTGCCACATGATGATGGGGATTCCTTTGTAATGCGGCGCACGGCACTACCCGCCCGTCTGGCCCCCTGGCACCGCTCGCACAGCGGCACAGGGCCGGCCGCACCACGACCAAATGGAGGGATACGACGGAGGGCTGCAGTCCATGACGGACCGCCAGAAGATAGAACGCCACCCGTGGCCGCCCTTCCCGGCGGGACGCTGCAGGTGACATGACCCGTATTATGAATGCGAACCAATCCAGATCACTACCTGCCCGTCGCGCGTTTGCCCTGTCTGCCCGGAAAGCGTCCCAAAAGGCCCAACACGCTTTAGAATGGCCTCCATGAGAAGACTAGCCCTGTTCGATCTGGATCACACGCTGCTCCCCATCGACTCCGACAACGAATGGGGGCGCTTTCTGTGCCGTACCGGCCGGGTGCCCGATGAAGCCGCGTTCAATGCCGCGATCGACGCTGTTCTACGCGCAGTACAGGCAAGGCCAGCTCGATCCGGTCGAGCACCCTGCGCTTTGCGCTGGGGGCGTTCGCGCACCGCCCGATGGCCGAAATCGAAGGCTGGCGGCAGGAATACATCGACCAGGTGATCCGGCCGGTCATCAGCCAGTCCGCGCTGGATCTGGTGGCAAAACACCGCGACGCCGGCGACCTGTGCGCCATCGTCACCGCCACCAATGCCTTCGTCACCCGCCCCATCGCCGGCCTGTTCGGCGTGGCGCACCTGCTGGGGGCCGAGGGCGAGATTCGTGATGGCCAGTACACCGGCGAGCCCGAAGGGGTCATCACCTACCGGGCCGGCAAGCTGATCCGCATCGACGCCCTGGCTGAAGGACATGGGCCTGTCGCGCGACAGCTTCGACGAGATCTGGGCCTATTCCGATTCCCCACAACGACCTGCCGATGCTGGAGCTGGCCACCCACCCCATCGCCACCAATCCCGACGCCATCCTGCGCCAGACCGCCGGGGCCCGCGGCTGGCCGGTCATCGAACTGTTCCCGCTCGTGGGCTAGAAGGTATCGTGCTCAACCGACTCTTCAAATGGATGTCCGGCCAGACCGCGCGGACAGACAGCCACGGCAAGGACAGCGCCCCGGCCTCCGAAGGCCAGACACCGGCACCGCGTGCGCCCGGCTTCCGCCACCCGCCGTTCCCGGACCAGTGCGCCGCGACAGGCTGCCCTGCCGGCCTCCCCGCCCAGAGCGCAGCGGCAGCCGAAAGGCGCGGCAGCGGGCGCGAATGCACACAGTCACCCGCCGCGGCGCTGGGCCTGTCGAAGCAGCGGATCTCCTTTGCCGCCCTGCGGACCTGCGAGGAGCTGCAGCAGGCGGGGCTTTTGCGGCCTCACATCGTGGGCGGCGGCGTGCGTGACCTGCTGCTGGGGCGTGAACCGAAGGATTTCGACGTGGCCACCGATGCCGCCCCGGAAGAGGTGCTGCACGTCTTCGGCGTGCGCGTCTGATCGGGCGGCGCTTCCGGATCGTGCATGTGATGTTCGGCCGGGAGACCATCGAGGTCACCACCTTCCGCGCTGCGCAGACCAACGGCCAGACCGATGCGCACGGCCGCATGCTCAACGACAACGAATTCGGCACCCGCGACGAAGATGCCCTGCGCCGCGACTTCACGGTCAACGCGCTGTATTACGACCCGATTGCCGAAACGCTGATCGACCCTGCTGGGCGGCGTGCAGGACCTGAACGCCCGGCTGCTGCGCATGATCGGCGACCCGGCCACCCGCTACCGCGAGGGATCCGGTGCGGATGCTGCGCACGGTACGCTTTGCGGCCAAGCTGGATTTTCAGGTCGATCCGCCCACGCTCAAGCCCATTCGCCGGATGGCGCCGCTGCTCGAGAACGGTGCCGCCGGCACGGATTTTTCGACGAGATCATGAAACTGCTGGAAAGCGGCTACGGTCTGGCCTGCATCCAGCGGCTGCGGCACGAGGGGCTGCACCACGGCATCCTGCCGCTGCTCGACACCATCTTCGAAACCGACGAGGGCTTTCGTCACGCAGGCTCTGACCCGCACCGACGAGCGCGTGCAGCAGGGCAAATCGGTTTCGCCCAGCTTCCTGTTTGCCGCCCTGCTGTGCCGCAGGTGCGGGTGCGCTGGGAAGCCGCCCGTACCCGGGGCGAACACGTGGTACCGGCACTGGACCCGCCATTACCAGCGTGCTGGACGAGCAGGGGTGAAGCTGTCGCTGCAGCGTCGCTATCAGGCGGACATGCGCGAGATCTGGATGATGCAGCCCCGGCTGGAAAAACGGGGCCGCCAGGCGTTCACGCTGATCACCCAGCTGCGCTTCCGGGCCGGTTACGATTTTCTGCTGCTGCGCGCCGGTGCCGGCGAACTGGACGGCACCATGGCCGACTGATGGGACGGCCTTCACCACCGGCAACCATGACGAACGCGAACGGCTGGTGAAGGAAAGCCTGGCCAATGCCCCGAAAGGCAGCGGCAACCGCAAGCGGCGCCGGCGGCGCAGCAAGGGTGCTGCGGCAGGTGGCGAAGGGGTGACAGCAGTGACGTGGCCGGTTCGGGAGCGGCGGCAGATGCCGTTGACACTACCGTCATGGCGCCGCTGCCGCCCGTAGGTGGCGCTGTGGTCTGAGGCTGCGGTCCGAGCAGAGCTTCGGTCTGGCCAGCTGCACTGAACCCTGATCATTTCCCCTCGCGGAACGCCGCGCCCTCCCGCCAGCCAGGCGCCCCAGGGGTATCGGTATAGCGAAGCGCCTTCGTGCCCCGTCATCCCCGGAGAAAGCATGCCAGCTCATCTGAACACCGCCTGGATCGGCCTGGGCGCCAACCTGCCCAGCGAGGCTGGGCATCCGACCGACACGCTGCGGGCGGCCCTGCAGCAGCTGGGCACCCTGCCCGGCCTCACGCTGCAGGCAGCCTCCGGCCTGTACGACAGTGCACCGGTGGATTCATCCGGGCCGTGGTACTGCAACCAGGTGGTGCGGGTGGGCACCTCGCTGGACGCCCCAGCCCTGCTGGCTGCGCTGCAGGGCATCGAGCAGGCGTTTGGCCGGCAGCGGCCCTATCGCAACGCGCCGCGCACGCTCGATCTGGACGTGCTGCTGTTCAATGACGAGGTGCGCACCGACGCGCAGCTCACGCTGCCGCATCCGCGCCCTGCACGAGCGGCTATTCGTGCTGATGCCGCTGGCCGAGATCGACGCAGCGCTGCCGGTACCCGGGCTGGGCACGGTGGCAGCGCTGCTGGAACGGCTGCAGGCCACGGCCCACGGCCAGGATTGCCGGCGGATGGCGGGCTGATCGGGTACTTCCCCGACTGCCCCTGAAATCCGCGTATGACGCAACACGACACTTCTTCACGCAACGGGGAAGGATACGAAAACAGGGCGACCCCTCGCGAAAAGGATCGCCCTGTGATGACGGCGGTATACACGCCCTCAAAGGGGCATGATATACGTCGTTCGTCAGCTGCTGCTTCCCGATGAAGTGTCTTTCGGTTCGGCAGCAGCCTGCGCGGCCGGCTGGCCTGGGGGCCGCCTGATCCGCAGCGGCCTTTCGGCAGCGGCCCTGTCCCGCCACCGCCTGTTCTGCCACTGCCTGTTCTGCCACGGCCTGCTCCGCTGCGGCCCGCTCCGCCGCCGCCTTCTGGGCCTCGCCCTCGGCCGCAATGGCCGGCGAGGCGGCGTTTTTCGGGCACCAGCTCCGGTGTTTCGTTGCTGACGAGGCTCAGCACCTTGCTGCGCGACAGCATGCCGACGAATTCGTCGTGATCGCCGGTCACGGCCAGCGGCTGGTCGCTCTTGAGCAGATGGCCCAGCACGGAATCCAGACCGGCGGTGGACGGCACGGACGCCATGTCCTCCACGTAGTCGGATACATCGCGGGCGCCGTCCTTGAGCGCGTCGATGATGCGGCCCCACGGTCAGCACGCCGCCCAGGCGCTTGCCGTCCAGCACCGGTGCGTAGTCGAACTTTCTTCTCCCTGCAGCAGCGCCAGCGCATGGTGCGGGCGCGTCCTCATGGTCAGCGTCAGCCGCGGCCCCTCCTGCAGCGCGTGGCCGGCGCTGAGCACCTTGGAGCGGTTCACGTCCTGCAGGAACGACTGCACGTACTCGGTGGCCGGGGCCAGCAGGATGTCCTCGGGCTCGCCGTCCTGATCAGCTCGCCGTCCTTCAGGATGGCAATGTGGTTGCCCAGGCGCAGGGCCCTCGTCCAGATCGTGGGTGATGAAGACGATGGTCTTGTTCCAGCCGGGCCTGCAGCTTGAGCAGATGGTCCCGCATCTCGCGGCGGATCAGCGGGTCCAGCGCCGAGAAGGCTTCGTCCATCAGCAGGATCTCGGCGTCGGTGGCCAGCGCCCGGGCCAGGCCCACGCGCTGCTGCATGCCGCCCGAGAGCTGGTTCGGATACTGGTGCTCGAAGCCGGACAGGCCCACCTGGTCCAGCCAGTAGCGGGCCTTCTCCTCGCGCTGGGCACGGGGCACCTTCTGCACGGCCAGGCCATAGGCGGCGTTGTCCAGCACGGTGCGGTGCGGCAGCAGGCCGAAGCGCTGGAACACCATGGACATCTTGTGCTGGCGGAAGTCCTGCAGTTCGCGCTTGCCCATCTGCACCACGTTCTGGCCATCGACCAGGATCTCGCCCGCGGTAGGCTCGATCAGGCGGTTGAAGTGACGGATCAGCGTGGACTTGCCCGAACCGGACAGGCCCATGATGACGTAGATGCTGCCTTCCTCGATGGACAGGGAGATGTCGCGCAGGCCGAGCGTATGGCCACTTTTGGCCAGCAGCTCTTCCTTGCTCATGCCGTCCTGGGCGGCCTTCAGCCAGCGCTCGGGGTGCGGGCCGAAGATCTTGTAGATGTTGCGGACCTCGATCTTGCTCATCAGTGTGCGCCCCCTTAGCGCTGGCGACGGCCATAGGCCTGGGTGATGCGGTCGAACAGGATGGCCAGCACGACGATGGAAGCCCCCGCCATCAGGCCGCGGCCCACTTCGAGGCGGTTGATGCCCAGCAGCACCTCATGGCCCAGACCAGTGGCGCCGATCATCGAGGCGATCACCACCATGGCCAGCGCCATCATCGTGGTCTGGTTGATGCCCGCCATGATGTTGGGCAGCGCCAGCGGAATCTGCACACCGAAGAGCTGCTGCCAGGTGTTGGCCCCATAGGCGCGCGCTGCTTCCAGCACTTCCCGATCGACCAGACGGATGCCCGGGTCGGTGAGGCGGATGAGCGGGGCCACGGCATAGATGATGGTGGCGATCAGCGCCGCCGTCTTGCCGAGGCCGAACAGCATGACCACCGGGATGAGGTAGACGAAGCTGGGCATGGTCTGCATCACGTCCAGCACCGGGTGCAGAACGGCCCGCACCCAGTCCACCCGGCCCATCAGGATGCCCACCGGAATGCCGATGATGACCGACAGGAAGGTGGCCATCAGCATCAGCGCCAGCGTCTGCATGCCGGCATCCCAGAGGCCCAGCAGGCCGATGATGCACAGCATGGCCCCCATCAGGATGGAGAAGCCCAGCCGCCGGGTAAGGCCCCCAGGCGATCAGGACCACCACCAGCACCACCGCCCACCAGGGCGAGGTGCGCAGCAGCTCGAACCACGACAGCCAGCGCTCGAAGTGGTCGGACAGGGCGCCTCAGGGTGTCACCGTAGTCGGTGACGATGGTATCGACGAAGCTGTCGATACCCCTTGCGCATGCCGGCCGGGTTGAAGAGTTCGGGAAACGCCATGTCAGAGCCCCGCCTTCACATCGCTCGGCCACGTCGGCCGGCACCCATTTGGTCCAGACCTCCTCGTGGTTCTTCAGGAACCAGTTGGCCACGTCCGGGGCCTCCAGCGATTCCTCTTCCATGTGGGCGAGTGTCGCATTGACCACATCCACCGGCAGCGACACCTTCGAGAGGAACTCGGTGGCCTTCGGCGCCTGCTCGCTGAACTTCGTGTTGACGGCCGTCAGCACCGGGTTCTGCGGATAGTCGACGATTTCCGATTCGGGCAGTCGGGGTCGGTCAGGCACTTGTGCTTGGCCTCGTCATACGGAGGCATTTCCAGCTTGACCAGATCCATGGAGCCGACCACCGGCGTGGGCGACCAGTAGTAGAAGACGATGTTCTTCTTCCGTTTGTAGGCCGAGGTCAGCGCGGCCTTCTGGGCGGCACCGGTGCCGGGCGAGAACAGGTTGAAGCTGGCGGCCAGCTCCTTGTCGCCCTTGAAGATCTGCGAAGTCACGACCTCGCATCCCCAGCCGGCCGGGCAGCCGTAGAAGCGGCCCTTGTCGGGGTCTTCGTTGTCGACGAAGTCTTCCTGTGTTTGGGCAGGTCCTGACGGACTTCAGGTCGGGGAAGCGCTCGGCCACATAGCGCGGAATGTACCAGGCTTCGGCGCCCATGAAAGCCGTACCGACGGACTTGACCTTGCCAGTGGCAGCCGCCTTGGCCCAGGGTTCGGCCACGCTGTTCTGCCAGATCTCGCTGTTCACATCCAGGTCACCCCGGCCCAGGGCGGCCAGCGCCGGCAGGGCTTCGGTGGGCAGCACGTCGGTTTCGCAGCCGTAGCCCTTCTCCATGATGCGACGCTCGATTTCGGTCAGCACCAGGTTGGACCCCAGTTCATGCCGCCGAAGCGCACGGGGTGATTCACTTCACAGGTCGGGGCATCGGCGGCCTGGGCGGCCGGTGCGGCAAACAGGGCTGCCACGCCGAGGGCTGCGGCAGACAGGGCGGCCAGGGGAAGGCGGGGCCGGCCTCGTGCCGGGCGGAGTTGACGACTGCGGAAGGCTGCGGTGAAAAGACGGGACATGTTTGACCCTCTTTGACGGAAGACCGGATACCGACGCCGGTGGCGAACGGTAGCGACCTTCTGACCGGCCGCCGGACGAGAGCCCGCGCGACTGGGCCAGATCTGCCCGACGGCGATGATCTGGAAGACCCAGGGGGAACTGATACTGAGATGCCATGGCACGCACACGCGTGCACACGGGTGTTATCCGGACAGAGCCGGAAAATGCCGGGTGGGCAAAACAGGGCCGATATGCAGAAAAACTACGCAGACACCGGCAAGGCGGTGAGGCCCAGACATGCGCCCGCAACGGACCAGACGATGGCCACCGCAAAAACGGGCAGCAGCGGAAGCGCTGGCGATGCAGGCGCTTTCGCCTTCAGGGGGAAACCCTCATGCTCGGGACATCCCGGGCTACGAGACATCTCTGCATGAAGCAGAAAACCCGACGCGAAGCTGAACCCCGGTGTGGTTGAAAATGCACTCCGTACGGGGAAATTAATGGGGAACAGCAAGGGCATTATAACGCAATAACCAGCCCCCTACCCGGAAAACCATTCCGGGAATAACCTGAAGATCGGGTTTTTCACCCGGAACCAGCTGTTCATGCGGGTTTCGGGTGATATCCATTACAGTAACATAATGTTATTTTCCGGAGAATGTCCAGAAAAACCGGCAGACAGGAGGCCGTGGCAGAGGCTCTGCAGGCATGGCTCCCCGGCAAAAACCAGTGGGAGCGTCGGGCACCGGCCGGCGTACCTCAATACCCTCGGGATTGCCTTCCTGCCAGCGCCAGCCGTCGGCGCACATCGTCTGCAGGTCACGGGTGGCGCGCCAGCCCAGTTCCTGCGCGGCCAGCGAGGGATCGGCGTAGCATTGCGCCACATCGCCGGGGCGGCGGTCGACGATCTGGTACGGGAATGGGCCGGCCGCTGGCCTTCTCGAAGGCCTTGACGATGTCCAGCACCGAGTAGCCGATGCCCGTGCCGAGATTGATCGTCCAGGCGCCCTTGCCGCGGGCCACCTTCTCCAGCGCCGCCAGGTGCCCCAGCGCCAGATCGACCACGTGGATGTAGTCGCGCACGCCGGTGCCGTCGGGCGTGGGATAGTCGCCACCGAAGACCGACAGCTGCGGCCGCTTGCCCACCGCCACCTGCGTGACGAAGGGCATCAGGTTGTTGGGGATGCCGCGCGGATTCTCGCCGATGCGGCCTGGAGACATGGGCCCCCACCGGGTTGAAGTAGCGCAGGATGCCGATCGACCAGTCCGGACTGGCCACCGCCAGGTCGTTGAGCATGTGCTCGATGTGCCACTTGGTGCGGCCATAGGGGTTGGTGGGGGCCAGTGGGGAAGTCTTCACGGATGGGCACGCTGGCCGGGTCACCATAGACAGTGGCCGACGAGCTGAACACGAAGCGGCGGGCCCCCGCCCTTCCAGGCACTCGAGCAGCACCACGGTACCGCCGACGTTGTTGCCATAGTAGGCCAGCGGTTTGGCCACCGACTCGCCCACGGCCTTGTAGCCGGCAAAGTGGATGGTGGCATCGATGCGGTGACGCGACAGCAGCTGCTGCAGCGTGCTGCGATCACCGGCATCGCCCTCGACCAGCAGCGGCCGGCGGCCGGCGATTTCTTCGATGCGGTCGACCACCTTCGGCGAGCTGTTGCTGAAGTTGTCGAGAATGACCACGTCATGCCCGGCGCCCAGCAGTTCCACCACGGTGTGGGAACCGATGTAACCGGCACCGCCGGTGACCAGGAGAGTCTGTTTGTCCATGAGATACCTTGCCCGGGGAAGGCGGGCGTTGAGCAGAAGGGAGGAGAAAGGCCGTCGCGGCGCGCCATGCCGGCGCTGCACTGCAACATACCCGGTGGCAGCCTTGCGGACGGGGGCATTTTCCCACAGGGGCGTCGTGCCGTCCCCAGTTTTCCCGTGCGGGAAAAAGCTCTGGCATGCACTGTTACACTGGGTTCAGCCCTTGCCCATGTCGGCGATCAGCGACAGCAGTTCGCGGCGCAGGCTGCTGTTGCGCAGAAAGGCGCCCGCGCATCACCGAGGAGGACATCTGGCTCTCGTCCTTCACGCCGCGCCAGTGCATGCAGAAGTGGTCGGCCTTCATGATGACGGCCAGCCCGTCGGGCGCCAGCCGGCGCTCCAGCTCGTCGGCCAGCGTCTTGACGGCCTCTTCCTGGATCTGCGGGCGGCTCACGATCCAGTCGGCCAGGCGTGCATACTTGGACAGACCGATCAGGTTGGAGTCGGCATTGGGCAGCACGCCCACCCACAGCCGCCCCATGATCGGGCAGAAGTGGTGCGAGCAGGCCGAGCGCACGGTGATGGGCCCCACCACCAGCAGCTCGTTGAGCTTTTCCACGTTGGGAAACTCGGTCATGTCCGGCGCGGCACGATAGCGGCCGGCAAACACCCTCGTTCAGGTACATTTTTGGCTACGCGGCGCGCCGTATCCTGGGTGTTGTGGTCGGACTCGGTATCGATGACCAGCGATTCGAGCAGGGCCTGCATCCGCTCGGCCACTTCGTCCTGCAGCAGGGCAACTCGTCATCGCGGATGAAGGCCGCGATGTTGTCGTTGGCATGGAAACGCTGGCCGGCCTGCAGGATGCGGGCGCGGATGGCGCGCGATGGCGTGAGGCCGGCATCGCTGGACGCGCTGGCCGGCACGGCCACGCCGCCCGCCTGAAGGGCTGCATCGCCCGGATGCACCAGCCCTCCCGAACGGGCAGCCTCTCCGGAACGGGCAGCCTCCGGAACGGGCTGCATCATCCGGTGAGCTGCATCACCCAGACGGGCGGCATCAGCCGGGAGAGAGGCCGCCGCCGGCCGGTCGGGCAGGCGCAGCTCGCTGCGCTCGAACAGGTGGCCGGCCCGTTTCATCTTGGTGACCAGATACTGCTGGTTGTGCGGGTTGACCTCGCCCTTCACCGGTTCGCGCTCGACCACGTCGATGCCGGCGGCGCGCAGCGACTCGATCTTGGCCGGATTGTTGGTGAGCAGCTGGATGCGGGTGCACCCGAGCGATTTCAGCATGGCGGCCGCCACCTCGAAGTGGCGCTCGTCCATCCTGGAAGCCCAGCGACTGGTTGGCATCCAGCGTGTCCTGCCCCGCGTCCTGCAGCCGGTAGGCACGCAGCTTGTTGGCAATGCCGATGCCCCGCCCTTCCTGCGACAGGTACAGGATGATGCCGCCGCCCTCGCGGGCCAGCCGCTGCACCGTGCCGCGCAGCTGGTCGCCACAGTCGCAGCGCAGGCTGCCGAAGAGATCGCCAGTCAGGCAGGGAGGAATGCAGGCGGACACGGACCGGGTCGGAGCCGTTGAAGTCAGGATCGCCGACGATGACAGCGACATGCTCGAAATCGGTGTTCTTTTCGCGGAAGACGACGAAGCGGCTGCCGATGGGGGCCGTACCCAGGGGCATGCGCCCCGCTGGGGACCATCGACGATGCGTTCCAGCGGCACCGGCGCATCGCTGATCTCTTCCAGATGGGCGGGACGGTCAGAGATGTACTGGAGCACCTGGGCAGGATCGACCGGCAGCAGCGATTGCAGCCATGCACCCAGGATAGCCTGCTGATCGGCAGGCTTTTCTGCCTGCTGCTGGTCACGGTATGTCTGGCTACGGACCGCGTAAAGTGCATCGACAGCCTTTCCGGCCGTCTGGATCCGGACAGCCACCAGGGCGGGCGCCAGCCTGGCTTCACGGGCCAGTGCAATGGCAGCCTCTGACATCATGACGGGAGGAGAGGCAACGAGCGAGCGGTCGCAGAGGATGGCGGCCACCGCAGTAGCGCTGCCGTTTTTCCGCGGGAGGCTGCATGCCCGCGTCCAGTGCCCTGCGCACGAAGGGAGGAACCTCGAACCAGGAGGTGGCAGGCGCCAGCCCGGCAGCCTCTCGAAGGACGTGCAGGTAGTCTTCGGCCCGAACCTCGCCACTGACCTGCATACCGGTTTGCCCCGGTGCGTAACTGCGCAATGACAGCCCAAGTATGCTTGCAAGCGCTTCCCTGCCTGCCACGGACTGGTATTCGCGTGGCCCGGGCAGCTCAAACGCACAAAGCTGCCCCTGGGCAACACGTTCAGCTGCGGACACGGCGGTTTTTCCTGCCCCCGGCTGAACATCAGACGATTTCTCGCGCAGGGCCAGCAACGCAGCAACACGTTGTGCCGACAGCAGCAGGCACTTGCATCTGCTGACCTCCTCGATCAGGCGCAGCATGTCGGGCGTCAGTGTCTCGACAGGCACGAACAGCCAGGACTCTGCCAGATCCGCATGCCAGCCATTGTCGGCCCCGGACGGCGTGAAGCCATGGTAACCGGGCATGAGCGGCCGCTTCCCTGGCTGCGACTGCATCAGAACCGGCCGTCCCCGTCGCAGTTCGGTCAGGGCACGATCGACAACAATGGAGAGGGACTGACGCTGCCAGTCAGGCCAGAGGGAAGTGGTATCGGTATGCATGCGCGCATTGTATAGAGTGTTTGGTCACGCTCCGCCGCCACAGGCGCCTGTGTTGCCCCTGCGGGCGGAACTGTTGCACGGACGGAGATGACAAATGGACCGACACATGCCGGTGCCGCCTGCCCCCGTCTCCCGGCACCTGCCGGCCTGAAATACGGCCAGATTCCCGGTTCAAAATCGTAAATCTGTGTTGCGCGGCGTAATCCACATGTAGCTGTTACTCCGGGCGGCATCCTGCGAAAACACTGCAAATATCCGCCCCAATTCAACCCCTTTGCCGCGCAGGGTCATGCTTGCAAGCTGCAGGAATCACGGCAAGAATCGCAGAGCGACGGTTTGATGATTCCAATACGAATCGTTAACATTGGCGCGCGCGTTATCCCCGTGGCGCTTGTAACAGAACCGGCATGTTTCTGACAGTCATCTGACAGTCACATTTCCGTCCTGCTGCACTCCCCACCCTGCGCCGGCCATGGCCCCGCAAGAACCCTCACCCGTGCCCTCGCCCTGCTTCACCGCCCATAACCGGCCTGCAGGCGATGCACCGGGCAGCTCCTGGTTCCCGGCCCATGGCCTGTCTGTGCGTCATCCGTGGCATCAGCCGCGTGCTTCCCATGCACGGGTTCGTCCGGAGCCGCGCGCTGCCATCCGGGGCGGCGCCCCTTCCCGCAACCTTTTTCCCGTTCCTGTGTGAAACCACCTTCTCCCCTCAGCAGGCGCCCGCCAGTCCATCGCAGGCACCTCAGACGGTCGGGCAGCGTGATGTTGCAGCCACCGGCATGTTCTCCCCCACCCAACTGGGGCAGTCATCGCCGCGCTGGCACATGCTGCCCGCGCTGGGCGGTGTGCTGCTGCTGCACGCCGCGCTGCTGTATGGCATCACGCGCTCCGAACCGGTGCAGGTAGCCGGCGGCGATGATGTGCCCATTTCCGTGGACATCGTCGAAGCGCCCTATCAGCCGCCGGTCATTCCGGAACCGAGCACACCGCCTCCGCCCCCTGCCGCCACCCCCGCCTCCTCCGGTCGAACCGGAACCCTGAGCCGGAGCCGGTCGTGGCCGAGCTCCCCCGAAACCCGAGCCCAAGCCCGAGTTCGAGGTACAGAAGCCCAAGAAACCCAAGCCCAAACCCAGGAAGAAGGGAGCCCCCAAGCCCAAGGAACCGCCTCCGCCGAAGCCACCCTGAGCCTTCGCCGCCGGCCCCCGCCCTGCGCCTCCCGCTCCGCCTGCGCCCCAGGCGCCCCTTCCCCACCCGTGGAAGGCACGCCCAATGCGCCGGCCGGTGCCACACCGCAGGCAGGACGCGGCACGCCCGGACCGAAAAACGCACCCCGCGTGCTCACCGGCAGGCAGATTGCCCTACATTCGTCAGCCCAAGCCGGTGTATCCCGCCTTTTCGAAGCGCGCGGGTGAAACCGGCAAGGTCATCCTGCGCGTGCTGATCGACAAACAGGGCCGCGCGAACAACATCAAGATCGAAAAAAATCCTCGGGCTTCCCGCGCCTGGACGATGCCGCCGTGGCGGCTGCCCGCGGCGCCCTCTTCTCACCCCTCATGGAAAAACGGCGAGCCGCAAGAAGCGCAAGCGATTGTGCCGATCGTCTTTGAACTGGAGAACTGAACGTGAACGAACCCCAACAAACCCTGGGCTTTGCCCACTTCCTGCTGTCGGGTGATGCCATCAGCAAGGGCCTGCTGATCATCCTGCTGGGCATGTCGGTGGTGTCCTGGACGCTGATCCTCGTCAAGGGTGTCACCTACTTCCCTGCGCCGCCGCCATGCCGAGCGCTTCCTGAAAATGTTCTGGGAAGCCCCGTCCATGCAGGCCGTGGCCAGGGACATCGCCTCCCATGGGGTGCATGATTCCTTCTCCCGCGTGACCGCCAACGCCCTGCAGGCCGTGCAGCACTATGCCCGCACCGGCGCCAACGGTGGCCGCATGGCCGAATCCGGCAGCCCGGCCGACTTCCTCACCCGCACCATCAAGAAGGTGCTGGACGAAGAGACCGTGAGCGCCGAGAACGGCCTGTCCGTGCTGGCCACGGTGGGTGCCACGGCCCCGTTCTTCGGCCTGTTCGGCACGGTGTGGGGCGTGTACCATGCGCTGGTCAACATCGGCCTGAGCGGCTCGGGCGGTCTGGACCAGGTGGCCGGCCCCGTGGGCGAGGCCCTGATCATGACCGGTCTGGGTCTGGCCGTGGCACTGCCCGCCGTCATCGGCTACAACTGGCTGGCCCGGCGCAACCGCGTGGTGTCGGCCAAGCTGGACGCCTTCGCCTTCGAGCTGTTCACCTTCCTGTCATCGGGCCAGACGCTGAGCGGTCACGCCGGCAACCGTACCGAACCGAAGGAAGCCTGATCGCCGTTTTCCGTTTCTCCGTTCATGGTGCGCTGCAGCCGGCCCCGGGCCGGCAGGCTCCGCGGACATCCAGCCCGGGCCGGTCGCTCTCCCCGGCTGCAGCACACCTCTCCGAAGGACTGACACACCATGGCATTTGCCAGTTTTGATTCCAAAGGCAGCAACTCTCCGATGGGCGAGATCAACATGGTTCCCGCTGATCGACGTGATGCTGGTTCTGCTGGTGATCTTCATCGTCACCGCACCGCTGCTCACCAATTCGGTGAAGCTGGCGCTGCCGCGCGCCACCACCGCCCCGTCCGAAAGCAAGCCGGATACCATCGAGTTCTCCATCGATCCCGGATGGCAACCTGTTCTGGGGCAAGGACAAGGTCAGCCGCGAAGAGGCCGCCGCCCGCTTCAAGGAAGCCGGCACGAAGGATCCGCAACCGGCCGTGCACCTGCGCGCCGACGAGACCACGCCCTATCGCTATGTGGCCGAGACCATCGTCGATGCCTCGAAGGCCGGGCTTTCCAAGGTAGGCTTCATCACCCAGCCCGAGACCGAGAAGAAATAAGGCGCTTCATCCGGCAAGGCGCCTCATCCAGCCAGGGCGCCCGGCGGCCAGTGATGTGACACGGGGATGCCCCCTGCACATCGCTGGCCTTTTTGTTCTCGGGGCTGCGTCACAAAGCCCCCACGCTTACGGAATTCTCCATGACAGCTCCCACCCCACCCTCGACACGCTCACCCCGGCCGATGCCCACGCCTGCTGGCAGATGTGCCAGGCGCTGCGCTGGCCGCACCGCGAGGCCGACCTGCTGCGCTTTCAGCAGTGGGCCGAACGGCACGGAGGGCACCGTGGCCCTGCGGGCAGACGGGCGCCTGATCGGCTGTGGCTTTGCCTTTTTCTGGGGCGAGACCCACGGCAGCATCGGCATGGTCATCGTCGATGATGCCTGGCAGGGGACGCGGACTGGGCAAGCAGATGTTCAACCAGCTGCTCGCCCTGCAGGGCGCACGCAGCGTGACCCTGCAGGCCACCCAGGCCGGGCTGCCACTCTACGAAAGGATGGGCTTTCATGCCACCGGACGGGCGCGGCAGTTTCACGGCATCTGGCAGCCGGCGGGAGAAGGTGTGACAGCCGGCGTGACAGGGGTCATGCACGCAGCGGTCACAGAACCCGCTGCAGGGGACAGAACCCACCGCAGATACGCAACCCTGCCGCAGGACGGTTCCGTACAGCCTGTACTGCAAATACATCCCAGGCCAGCCATCTCCGCCCGCTGCAGCCCGCCGACCTGCCGGCCCTGCTGGACTGGGACAGTGCCGCGCGCGGCATCAGCCGCCAGTGGCTCATCCGCGACCTGCTGCAGGGCCTGCAGCCCGATGAACGCTGCACGGTGAGCACGACGGCCGGCGGGCAGATCGACGGCTACGGTGTGCTGCGCCGCTTCGGGCGGGGCTGGGTGCTGGGGCCGCTGCTGGCCCGGGATGAATCGCACGCCCAGGCCCTGATCCGGCATCTGACGGCCGACCATGCCGGCCAGTTCATCCGCATCGATCTGGCGGCTGACATGCTGGCCTTTGCAGCGCACGGCAGTCAGGCCCCCGGCCCGCAGCTCGGCGCCTGGCTGCAGGCGCAGGGGCTGGCCATGGTGGACGAGCCCGTCACGATGATCTCGCCCGGGCACGATGACTGCGGAAACGCCGCCCCCCCCCGCCATGGCTGGTACGACACGAACGACAGCGACGACTGGTGCGACAGAACCCGGTTCCGGCATCGCATCGGGCAGCGTTGCAGCAGGCGTTACCATCACTGGGGTACAGCCGCCCCACGCACCGGGTTTCTGCGCGCTGGTGGCCCAGGCCATCAGCTGATCCGGCGGTGGCGCCGATCCTGTGGGGCATCGGCCGATCCTGCGGGGAGCATCAGCTGATCCTGCAGGCGTCATCAGCTGATCCGGCGGATTCGTCTGCTTTGCGCCCGTCGTTCCCGTCGCATGCAGCCCCCAAACCATCGGTGAACCGTCCGCCCCCTCACGCCCCGTTCCCTTTCCCTGCGAGGTCATCCGCCCATGTCATTCACCCGTCCCTTCCCCCGCCCCCTGCTGACCGCTGCCCTGGGCGCCCTGGCCATGGGTCTGATGGCCCCGCCTTCGCCGCCAAGAAGGAAGTGACCGACATCGAGGGACGCAAGGTGACCATCGCGTCGCCGGCCAAAACGGGTGCTGCTGGGCTTTTACTACGAAGACTACATGGCCATTGGCACGGAAAAAGGCCTTCGACCGGGTGGTCGGCCTGTCGCGCGAGGGGCTGGGAGGGCTGGCGGCCAGCCAGCTGGGCCCTGTTCACGGCCCATCGTCCGTCGCTGAAGAAGCTTCCCGACGTGGGCGATGTCGAGACCCAGAGCTTTTCCGTGGACAAGGTGCTGGCGCTGCGTCCGGATGTGATCGTGCTGGCCCGGTGGCAGTACCGCAGCCTGGGCGCCGATGCCGACCGCCTGCAGCAGGCGGGCATTCCCATCGTGGTGGTGGACTACAACGAAGAGACCGTGGCCAGCCATGTTGCCAGCACGCTGCTGATCGGCGAAGTCACCGGCCAGCAAAAGCGCGCCCGCAAGATTGCCGACGAGTACCGCAGTGCCGTCGAAGCGGCGCAGGCCCGCATCGAGCAGGCTGGTCTGCCCAAACCGAAGGTCTATGCCGAATTCGGCAACAAGGGGCCATCCGAATACAGCTTCGCCTACGGCCGCAGCCAGTGGGGCGCCCTGATCGACCTGGCCGGCGGCGACAACATTGCCGCTCCCTACGTCCAGTACTGGGGCCGATGAACCCGGAACAGATCATTGCCGCCAAACCGGAGGTCATCCTGATCACCGGCACGGAAAGCAGCAAGGTTCCCACCGCCATGCGCATGGGCATCGACGTGAGCCGCGAGGGATGCCCTCAAGCGGCTGGAGAGCTTTGCGCAGCGTCCGGGCTGGAGCAGCCTGCCCGCCGTCCGCAGCAAGCGCATTCATGGTGCGTACCAGGGGCCTCACGCTCGGTGGCCGACTATGCGTCGGTACAGTACATCGCCAAGGCGGCCTATCCGTCACTGTTCCAGGACATCGATCCGCAGGCCAGTTATCTGGGTTTCTACAAACGCTGGCTGCCGGTCGTACCGCGTGGGACGTTTTACGTCGAGCCCGAAACTGGCCACTGAGACACCGGAAAAACAGCGCTTCCCGCACCGGTCGCTCTCACAGCGGCCGGCATCCGGCACATACCGCCACCATGGCATTTTTGCCCCACCGTAGCACTTGCCCCCACCCTGGCGACAGGCCAGAATACCACTGCCCGTTTACGGCCAGCGACCAGCGCTCAGCGCTCAGCGGTCGTTCGACGAACCCATCCACCAGCCGGAACGGGCGTCCTGCCCCAGCAGCTCCCACAGCACCGGCATGGCTTCCTTCAGGCTGGGGGCCAGCGTGTACGGCGGGTTGATCACGAACACGCCGCTGCCGTAGAGCCCGTAACCATCTTCCGGCGGGGCGCTGACCTGCAGGCGCACATCCAGCCAGTCGGTCAGGCCGGGCAGCCTGGGCAGGGTTTTCGAGCAGCAGCATCAGCTCGCGACGGCGCACGAGCGGGTACCAGAGCATCATCGTGCCGGTGGCAAAGCGCTCCAGCGCCTCGATCAACGTGCGGCGCGCCTTCGAATAGTCGCGCTTGTCCTCGTAGGACGGGTCGATGACGACCAGCCCGCGGCGCGACTACCGGCGGCAGCAGCGCCTTCAGCCCGGCAAAGCCGTCCTCGCCGAACACCTGCACCTGCCGGCGCCCAGCCGCAGCCAGATTGTTCTGCAGCGCGCGGATCTCGCTGGGATGCGCCTCGAAGCAGCGCAGCCGGTCCTGCGGGCGCATGGCCTGCAGCGCCAGCCAGGGGCGACCCCGGATACCAGCGCGGCAGGGCGGCCGGCACGCACCACCTTTCCGGACGGCGCGCCAGCCATCAAAGCTGCCCCAGCTGCACGCCTCTCCGAACCGGCTTCCACAGGCCCACCGGCACGAGCGGAGCCCGCCTTCGCTTCCCGTTCCCCCGGCCTGCGACGCCCCGCTGCTGGCCATGCGCCGCATCGAAAACGCGCCACGGCCTCGCAGTAATCCTTCAGCAGCGGCGGCAGCTTCTTCACCGGCCACAGGGCCTCGATGCCACTGGCGTACTCGGCATTCTTGCGGGCCTGGGCGGCATCGAGCCGGTACAGGCCAGCACCGGCATGGGTATCGAACACCCAGAACGCCTTGTCCTTCTGGGCCAGGTGACGCAGGATGGCCACCAGGATGGCGTGCTTGAGCACGTCGGCATGATTGCCGGCGTGAAAGACATGGCGATAGCTGAACATGGGAGGCGCCTGGGGCGTGTTATGAACGCATGCTGGTCAGCGCGTGTATGAACTCATGACACGCGCTACACGTCTTCCGGCTTGACGATGGTGCGCACCCTGCTGTGGCGCACCACCACCACCCCGGCGGGCGGAGGCGGCGCCCGGCGCGGGGCCGCACCGGCCGGACGCGATGCCGACAGGCGTGAGCCCTCGATGCGGCCGCCCGCCTCCCGGTTGATTTCACCCGGGTCCGCGGCGCTGTTTCGATGGCCGGCTGCCGCCAGACGCGGGGGCCTGGCCGGCACCATGGGCACGGGTACCGCCATCCATCTCGGGACGGCCTCCCTCGTCGCGCTGGCCGGAGCGGCCACCGACCGTGCGGGCTGGCTTGCGGGCGGACGACGACGGCCGGCTGCCGCCGCGCTTCTGGGCACGCATCACGCTGCTGACGGCGTGGTGATAGAGCGCCACCTCGCCGCTGCGGGTCTGCAGCAGCAGCATGTTGGAATCGAACGAACGGATCTGGCCGTGCAGGCAGGGTACCGGTGACCAGATAGACATCCACCCAGGTCCGCGCACGGCGCAGACCGTTGAGCATGGTGAACTGCTGGTTCAGCAGAGGCAGCGCATCGTCGGCATCGGGGCCGGACGGTGGCGCCGGCGGGGCGAGTCCGTCCGCGGGGAGACAGGCTGGAGGAAGGACCGTCACCCGCTCCGGACGGCGCTGCCTCCCGTGCGGGTGCTTCCGCGTTCTGTTCGGCTGCATCACTTCCGCTCACAGACTTCCTCCGTTGTACTCGCATTTGAATGAACACAGAAAGCCCAAGAGCCGGAACACGGGCGCCTGGGCACACCCCTGCAATTATCGGCCCGATCAGGGCCGCAGGGCAAACGGCCCCTTCACGGGCCGTAGCACCCGGCAACACATACCCACAAAAACAGGCTGGCCCTTCTTTCCCTGGAGCGGAGAGGCCGGGGCACGGGAGCCACCGCAGCCAGCGCATGACATGCACGGCTGCGAAGACCCCACGCTGCGGGACGCACACTTTCCGCCCCAGCAGCGCCCCGCTCAGCAGCACCCCACTCTGCCACGCCCGCCGTAGCGGGCGTCCTGACGATTGCGGAAAGAACTCCTCGTAGCTCATGCGGGGGTCTGCCCGGGATGCACGCGCTGCACGTGGGCCACATAGCGCTCGTAATCGGGCATGCCCACCATCAGCCGCATGGTCTGGCCCAGATAGCGCCCGCCGGTTCCCAGCGAGCGCCTGAGCGCAGCACCGAACACCGAGCCGCCCGCCTGGCGCGCCCGCGCGCCCGCCGCCGCAATGGCCGAGGCTTCGTGCTTGCCCTCTGCCATGTCAGTGCCCTCCCGGACCGGCGGCCGCCTCGGCCGGCAGCGGTTCATACGGCATTTCGGCCGTGGAGGGTTCGGGGCGACGGCGGGCTTCCATCACGGACTTCACGCCAAACACCGCCACGCTCACCACCACCAGCATGAACAGGCCGCACAGCGCTGCATCGACATAATCGTTGAACAGCACCTGCTGCATCTGTTCCAGCGATTTGGCCGGCGCCAGCACCTTCTGTTCGGCCAGCGCCTCCGAATACTTGCGGGCGTGGGCGAGGGAAGCTGATTTTTCGGGTTTCTCGTGGAAGAGTTTCTCCCAGCCAGCCGACAGCGTGCAGACCAGCAGCCAGATGGGTGGGCAGGATGGTCACCCAGACATAGCGGTCTTTCTTCATGCGGTAGAGCACCACCGTACCCAGCACCAACGCCACCGCAGCCAGCATCTGGTTGGCAATGCCAAACAGCGGCCACAGCGTGTTGATGCCGCCCAGCGGATCGACCACGCCCTGATAGAGGAAGTAGCCCCAGGCCGCCACGCACAGGCCGGTGGCCACCAGGTTGGCCATCAGCGAGTCGGTCCGGCGCAGCGACGGCGCCACCGTGCCCAGCAGATCCTGCAGCATGAAGCGGCCGGCACGGGTACCGGCATCGACCGCCGTCAGGATGAACAGCGCCTCGAACAGGATGGCGAAGTGGTACCAGAAGGCCATCATCGCCTTGCCGCCAATGGCCTGGTGCAGGGATCTGCGCCATGCCCACCGCCAGCGTCGGTGCGCCACCGGCCCGCGACAGGATGGTGTGCTCGCCCACATCCTTCGCCGTGGCCACCAGCACATCCGGCGTGATCACGAAGCCCCAGCTGGAGACCGTCTGGGCCACCGCCTCCGGTGTCGTGCCGATGAGTGCCGCCGGGCTGTTCATGGCAAAAGTACACGCCCGGATCGATGACGGAGGCCGCCACCAGCGCCATGATGGCCACGAACGATTCCATCAGCATGCCCGCATAGCCGATGAAGCGGGCCTGACGCTCGTTCTCGAGCAGCTTGGGCGTGGTACCCGACGAGATCAGCGCATGGAAGCCCGACACCGCCCCGCAGGCAATGGTGATGAACAGGAACGGGAACAGGTCGCCCGACCACACCGGGCCGGTGCCGTCGATGAATTTGGTGACGGCCGGCATCTGCAGGCTGGGGGCCACCACCAGAATGCCCAGGGCGAGGCCCACGATGGTGCCGATCTTCAGGAAAGGTGGACAGGTAGTCACGCGGGGCCAGCAGCAGCCACACCGGCAGGATGGAGGCCACCGCGCCATAGCCGATCAGGATCCAGGTCAGCGTCTTGCCGTCGAGGTCGAACATCGGCCCCCCAGGTGGGGCTCTCGGCCACGTTCTGGCCCAGCATGATGGCCAGCATCAGCAGCACGAAGCCGATCAGCGAAAATCTCGCCGATGCGCCCCGGGCGGATGTAGCGCAGGTACACCCCCATGAAAATGGCAATCGGAATGGTGGCGGACACCGTGAACAGCCCCCACGGCGAATGCGCCAGTGCCTTCACCACGATGAGGGCCAGCACGGCCAGGATGATCACCATGATCATGAACGTGCCGACCAGCGCAATCACGCCCGGCACCGGCCCCAGTTCGGCCTTGACCAGATCGCCCAGCGAACGGCCATCGCGGCGCACGGAAATGAACAGCACGATGAAATCCCTGCACCGCACCGGCAAACACCACGCCCGCCAGAATCCACAGCATGCCCGGCAGATAACCCATCTGCGCGGCCAGCACCGGCCCCACCAGCGGCCCGGGCCCCGGCAATGGCTGCAAAATGGTGGCCGAACAGCACATATTCATTGGTGGGCACGAAATCGAGCCCGTCATTGTGTTTCCAGGCCGGCGTCATCCGCGTGCCATCCAGCCCCAGAACCCGGTCCGCGATGAACAGACTGTAATAGCGGTAACCGATCAGATAGACGCAGACGGCGGCAATCACCACCCACAGGGCGCTGATGGTTTCTCCGCGCGAGAGTGCCACCACCCCCAGCGCCCACGCCCCCAGCAGGGCGGCAACCCACCAGCCCAGCTGATGGAACCAGGGCGAACGCTTCGAGGGATCAGAACCGGAAGCTGACATGGTTTTCTGTCTCCGAAAATGCCGGCCAACCCGCACCGGCGACATGTTGATGAAGAACGGAACCTGCGCGGGACAGATGCATCCATGAGGCGCATACCCCAAAGACATGTACCCATGACACGTACCCATCGGGACATGTGCGTCGCATGAAGCATGCATCAATGGGACTGCGCTCCTGAAGCGCCCCTGTGCCCGGCGGCCGCCCGCAGTTATTTTTGCATCCATCACCCATGCTCATGAAACATCACGTGCGAGAAAACATCCGGCTGTTAGGCTGACGGTTTTCGTCCTGCCCGATGCACCGGCAACGCCACGGCACCGGACAGACGGCATCCACCCTCTTTCCCCGACAACCGCGCTGTACGCTGCGTTTTTTTGCAGGATCTGCCGCCATTGCCGGCATCGGCCGTAACGGGCGGCAGCGGCCGGCTCCGGTCAATCCCTCGTCTTTACCCGTACGGGCCGGATCCGCACACGGGCCCGGGCCACCGGCCAGGAAAGGACATTCTGCCGAAAGGCACGCCTTTCATCCCATATTGCAAAAACGCACGTCATCATATGCAAGGAGACCACCCATGACCGTCGCTGCCATCGATGATCCCGCCCTCGTCGCAGAACTCGTCCCCACCGGCCGCCTGCGCGCCGTCATCAACCTCGGCAACGCCCTGCTGGCCCACCGTCAGCCCGACAGTCCCGAGCCGGCCGGTGTCTCGGTCGATCTGGCCCGCAGCCTCGCCCGCCTGCTGGGGGTGGAGCTGGACCTGATCCCGGTGAACGTCGCGGCCGAGGCCGTGGCCGCCGTCACGGAGGAGCGGGCCGACATCGGCTTCTTTGCCATCGACCCGGAGCGCGGGGCCGGCATCGGCTTCACGGCACCCTATGTGCTCATCGAGGGCGCCTATCTGGTGCTCAAAAACTCTCCGCTGACCGACAATGCCCAGGTCGATGCCGAGGGGCACCGGATCGTGGTCGGCAAGGGCAGTGCCTACGACCTCTGGCTCACCCGGAACATCCGGCATGCCACCCTGGTGCGCGCCGCCTCCTCCCAGGCCGTGGTCGACACCTTCATGGCCGACCGGCTGGACGTGGCCGCCGGCGTGCGCCAGCAGCTGGAAGCCGACGCCGCCCGCGTGCCCGGCCTGCGCCTGCTGCCCGGCCGCTTCACGGTGATCGAACAGGCCATGGGCCTGCCGAAGGGGCGCAGCGAGCGCGCCGCCGGCCTGCTGAAGAGCTTCGTCGAGCACGCCAAGGCCAGCGGCGCCGTGGCCGCCGCCCCTGCAGGCCCATCATATTCATGGAGCCAGCGTGGCCCCGGCGGCCACCCAGCCCTGATGAGGCTCCCCTGCCCGACCGGCTGTCAGGCAGGCGTGACACAATCATCGGACGAGGGGCGCCGGGACCCCGTCCGGTTTGACAGCGGGGCGGCCCTGCAGGCATCCTTCGGCCCGGCCACACTGCAGCAAAAACCCGGCAACACACCCTGATTCATCAAGAAAGGGCAATTTGCGCATAACATTGAGGGTTTCCACTGAAATCGGCCTCTACGACGGACGGATCCGCACAGGGGGCCCCCGTGGCCTCCTGGCCCGTCAGCCCGACGGCCAGCCCGCCCGTTCCAAGGACTGACATGACCGCGTTCGCCCCCAAAACAGCTACTCCAAGGAAGAACTGATCGCCTGCGGCAGGGGCCAGCTCTTCGGCCCCGGCAATGCCCGCCTGCCCCTGCCCAACATGCTGATGGTCGACCGCATCGTCGAGATCAACAAAACGGGCGGCAAGTTCCACAAGGGCGAGATCATCGCCGAGCTGGACATCAGCCCGGACCTGTGGTTTTTGGCTGCCACTTCGAGAGCGACCCCGTCATGCCCGGCTGCCTGGGGCTGGACGCCATGTGGCAGCTGGTCGGTTTCTACCTGGGCTGGACCGGTGCCCCCGGCCGCGGCCGTGCGCTGGGCTGCGGCGAGGTCAAGTTCAGCGGCCAGGTCCTGCCCACCCACAAGAAGATCACCTATCACATCCACATGAAGCGCGTGATGAACAGCAAACTGGTGCTGGGCATTGCCGACGCCGAGATGAGCGTGGATGGCCGCAAGATCTACGAAGGCAACGGCCTGCGTGTGGGTCTGTTCACCAGCACGGATGACTTCTAACCAGCCCCCTGCCCCCTGTTCCTTCCTGTGCAGCATTCACATCGCCCGTCACGCAAGCATCCGGGAGCCATAGCATGAAACGCGTCGTCGTCACCGGCATCGGCATCGTCTCCAGCCTGGGCAACAACTGCCAGGAAGTCCTGGCGTCGTTGCGCGGCCTGAAGTCCGGCATCACCTCCGACCCAACCTACCGGGAAATGGGCCTGCGCTCCCAGGTGGCCGGCAACATCGCCATCGACACGAAGGAACACATCGACCGCAAGGTCGTGCGTTTCATGGGCAATGCGGCCGCCTATACCACATCGCCCTGAAGGAAGCCATCGCCCAGGCGGGCCTCACGCCGGAACAGGTCTCGAACATCCGCACCGGCATCGTGGCCGGCAGCGGCGGCGCCTCCTCGTCGTCGCAGGTCGAACTGGCCGACACGCTGCGGGCCAGCGGCGTCAAGCGCGTGGTGCCTACGGCGTCACCAAGTGCATGGGCTCCACCGTATCGGCCTCGTCTGGCCACGCCCTTCCAGATCAGGGGCGTCAACTACTCCATCAGCTCGGCCTGCTCCACCAGCGCCCACTGCATCGGCCACGGTGCCGAACTCATCCAGCTGGGCAAGCAGGACATCGTCTCGCCGGTGGCGGCGAGGAAGTATCGTGGCAGATGAGCATGCTGTTCGACGGCATGGGCGCCCTGTCCAGCCGCTACAACGACACCCCCGAGGTGGCCAGTCGCGCCTACGACGCCGACCGTGACGGCTTCGTCATCTCCGGCGGCGGCAGCATGCTGGTGCTGGAAGAGTACGAACACGCGAAAGCCCGTGGCGCGAACATCCTGTGTGAACTCACCGGCTACGGCGCCACCTCCGACGGCTACGACATGGTCCAGCCCTCCGGCGAGGGCGCCGTGCGCTGCATGCAGATGGCCCTGGCCCAGCACGGTGGCAAGGTCGACTACATCAACGCCCACGGCACTCTCCACCCCGGTGGGCGACACCAGCGAGCTGGAGGCCATCCGCGCCACCTTCGGCAACGACATCCCGCCGATCAGCTCCACCAAGTCGCTGTCGGGGCACGCGCTGGGGCCGCCGGCTCCAACGAGGCCATCTACGCCATCCTGATGATGCAGAACGGCTTTGCCTGCGGCAGTGCCAACATCCAGAAACTGGACGAAAAGGCCGAGGGCATGCCCATCCTGCGCGAGAACCGCGACGTGTCGCTCGACGCCGTCATGTCCAACAGCTTCGGCTTTGGCGGCACCAACGCCACCCTGATCTTCAAACGGGTCTGATATCGCCCTATCCGCCGGCCGCTCCGGGATGGCCGGCACGGCGCATGTCGTGAACCCATTCCGCCCCGCACGGGCAAACGGGTGCACGAACCGCCCTAACCTTCCTCACCCACTTTCCCCTGCTTCAGGAGAACACCATGGCCTACACGCTGCCCACACTGGGCTACGCCTACGATGCGCTCGAACCCCACATCGACGCGCAGACGATGAAATCCACTACACCAAACACCACCAGACCTACGTCAACAACCTGAATGTCGCCCTGGAAGGCGCCGGCATCGCCACCGACGAGCCGGTGGATGCCCTCATCGCCTACCTCGACAACCTGCCGGAGGCCATGCGCGGTGCCGTGCGCAACAATGGTGGCGGCCATTCCAACCACAGCCTGTTCTGGTCCATCATGGGCCCGAACAAGGGTGGCAAGCCCACCGGCGCGCTGGCCAGCGCCATCGACCGTGACCTGGGCGGCTTCGACGCCTTCAGGGACGCCTTCACCAAGGCCGCACTGACCCGCTTCGGCAGCGGCTGGGCCTGGCTGTCGGTCGACGCCAACGGCAAGCTGGTGGTCGAAAGCTCGCCCAACCAGGACAGCCCGCTGATGGGCAAGGTGGCCGGCATGAGCGGCAACACCCCGGTGCTGGGCCTGGACGTGTGGGAGCACGCCTACTACCTGCACTACCAGAACCGCCGTCCCGACTACATCGCCGCGTTCTACAACGTGATCGACTGGGACGAAGTGGCCCGCCGTTACGACGCCGCCAAAGGCTGAGCCTCACCTGCGCATCGAGCCCAAACCCGCCCCCTCCGGCGGGTTTTTGTGCGTGCGCCAGCCGCAGGCAACACTTCCCAGAAAAACAACGCATTCCACCGGCCATCCTCTCCCCGCCAGCCGGCCATCTGCGCTCACCGCCATTTCCCTTGCCATTCACGAAATACGGCACAAAAACCACATCACCCAAAAACCACCCGCTCCGCGCAAACAGCGCCCGGCCACTCATCGCCCCATGATTCCCACCAGTCGAAAGGCCCGGAAAAACCGTTTGTTTGTTGCCGAAACACAGCCCCCTGTGCCATGGGCTGCCGCCCCAAAAATACGCACAATGAAAATCCGTCGGCAGCGAACCATCCCTTCCCTGTCACGGCAAAGATATCCGACCCGCCCCTGCGACACGCCGGTTTTTCGCAGCCCGGGCCGGGTTCAACCGGCAGGCATTCCCACACAGAGGGCCCGAATGAGCGGCAAGCAGCACAACCAGGTCGACCGATCCCGCAATCACCCGACGCAGGCGCGCATGGCACCACCGGGCGTACGCAGGCGCGCCCTGCGCTGGACGGCCCCCATGCTCGGCGCCTGTGCCCTCGCCCCCATGGCCGTCTGGGCCGAAACACCCGTCACCAGCCCGCTGGACTCCAGCCACGTCGACCTGCAGCGCGTCACCGTGCCCGACACACCCATCGGTGTGCTGGCCGAGCCGCCCGTGGCCCCACTGCAGCATGGCATTGCCCGCATCACCGTCGAGGTGGACCGCAACGACGTGCCCGCCGACGGCCAGAGCCCGGTCAAACTGACCATCCGCGCCTTCGATGCCGACAACCAGGCCGTGCGCGGCGAATCCTTCGTCGACATCGAAACCTCCGGCGGCCGCCTGCAGCTGCCCGGCGCCCGCAGCGACGAGAAGGGCCTGTTCCCGGCCGATCTGGATCCGCTGGAACCCGGCATGCGCGTGGCGCTGAACAATGGCCATGCCACCGTGCTGCTGCTGGCGCCGGCCGCCCCACAGACGGTGGAACTGCGTGTGTCCGCCGGCCCCGTACAGGTGGTGGGTGACATCGATTTCGTGCCCGAGCTGCGCGACATGATCGCCGTGGGCTTCGTGGAGGGCGTGATCTCCCTGCGCCGCGACCGTTCCCTGCGTCTGGACGAAGCCCGCCCCAGCGACGGCTTCGAGGACCAGATCCGCACCTGGAGCCGCGAGCCACGACGGCAAGCGCAGCGCCGCCGCCCAGAGCGCCTTCTTCCTGAAGGGCAAGGTGCGCGGCGACACGCTGCTGACCATGGCCTGGGACAGCGAACACCCCGACAACAACCGCCTGTTCCGCGACCTCGACCCCGAGCGCTGGTACCCCGTCTACGGCGACAGCAGCCAGACCGGGTTCGATGCCCAGAGCAACAGCCGCCTCTACGTCCGGCTGGACAAGAACAGGAACTACCTGCTGTACGGCGACATCGTCACCGGCAGCGGCTTTTTCCGAACGGGCCGGCCAGGGGCGCGTGGCCCGCCTGCAGCGCCGCGACCTCGGCCAGTACGAACGCGCCCTGACCGGCGTGCGCGGCCACGTGGAAGGCAGGCGCGGCTTCTTCGACAGCTTTGCCGCCTACGACAGCCTGCGCCAGGTGGTGGAAGAGTTTCCGGGGCGTGGCATTTTCGGGCCCCTACACCGTCACCAACGCAGCCAGTGCCGTGGTGGGCACCGAACAGGTCGTGCTGGTCACCCGTGACCGGCATGCGCCGTCGCGCATCCTGAAGACCCAGCCACTGACCCGCTTCACCGACTACACCTTCGAACCCTTCAGCGGCCGCATCCTGATGAACCGGCCCGTGCCGTCGCTGGACGAGAATCTCAACCCCGTCTCCGTACGGATCACCTACGAGGTGGACCAGGGCGGCGAGCGCTACTGGGTCTATGGCGTGAGCGGCCAGGTGCAGCCCACCGAGGGCAGCGACATGGGCGGCTCCTGGGTGAAGGACCGCAACCCGCTGGCCCCGTTCGAAATGGGGAGCGCCAACGTCGGCACCACGCTCGGTGACAAAGGGCTGGGCGCGCGCCGAAATCGCCCGCACCAAAAACCACCGCCGATGCCGTCGGCGGCCACCGCCACAACCTCGACCCCACGAAGCTCGCAGGCGGTGACGGCCAGGTCGCCGGCAATGCCTGGCGTGCCGAAGCCGGCTACGAGGGGCGGCCGGGGCGCCATCGGTGTCTGGTATGGCCAGAGCGACGAAGGCTTCAACAACCCCGCTTCCTCCTTTGCCGGCGGCCAGCGCCAGGCCGGCCTGAGGCCCGGCGCATCCTGCGCGAGGCCGTTGCCGTGGCCGAAGCCAACCGCCATGCCGGAGAAGCCGCGACCCTCGCAGCCGCCGCGCAATCCGGCAGCGAGCATGACGATCCCACGGCAACCACAGGCACGAGCACCCGGCACAAGCACAAGCACGACAGCACTGCTGGCACGAGTGCTGACGACTGCTCGCCCCAGGACACCCACGCCCACACCGGCCGCAACGACGGCACCCAGGACCGCGCCTCCGCGACGGACGGCTGCAGCACCTCAACGTCACAGCCCGACAGCCAGATCGGCGTGGCCGTCTACACCCGCGGCAACTTCGTCGAGGACCGCCAGACCCAGGCCGAGCGCACCCAGATCCAGGCCGGCGTCCAGCTGGACCTGAGTCCGAAGGTGCGCCTGGAGCTGGGCGCCAACCGCGTCGATGAAAAAGGCCGGCACCACCGCCACCGGCGGCCCTCGTCACCGCCAGCAACCTCACCGCACCCTACGGCATCGGCGTGGTCGATCAGGGCTTCGGCGGCGGCCTGTACGGCAGCAGCAACAGCGCGCTCGACCCGATCCGCGGCGAGACCCTCTACAACACCGGCAGCGGCTGGAGCACCGGCTACGGCAGCAGCGTGGGCACCGGCCTGGCCGGCGTGCCCGTCGAATACACCGCCGCACAGATCGGCCTGTCCATCCTGCCCGTCACCCGCTGGCGCATCGGCGCCGAAGTGGAGCAGGATGTCTCGCACCGCGAGCACCGCCGCGCTGCCCTCGGCACCAGCTACCAGCTCGAGCGAAAAGACCCGTCTGTTCGGCCGCTACGAATGGAACACCGGCCTCGTCCAGCGTGGCCACCAGCAGCACCGTGGTCGATCCGCTGACCGGCGCCCGCAAGGCCAGCCCCTACCGCAGCAGCGCCTTCGTGTTCGGCATCGACACCGAATACATGGAAGATGGCAACGTCTACAGCGAATACCGCATGTACGACGCCATCAGCGAAAAAAACAGGCACAGTGGGCCAACGGCATCCGCAACACCTGGCGCATCTCGCCGAAACTCAGCCTGCAGACCGGCGCCGAACACCTGAAGGTGCTCGACGGCACCGACCGCAACGCCACCGCCATCACCACCGGCCTCCAGTGGAAACCCAACGGCCTGTGGCAGGTTGCCAACCGGCTGGAATGGCGCACACCGGCGGACAGCGCGTGACCGATGGCAACACCACCGCGCAGGCCGATCCGTACCTGCGCGGCTACGACAGCTGGCTGTCCACCCTCAGCCTGTCGCGCAAACTGAACGAAGACTGGACAGCGCTGATCCGCAACTATTACCTGCTGAACGACTTCGACGGCAACGCCCCCAAACGCTACGAAAACCGCTTTCAGCTGGGTCTGGCCTTCCGCGACACCGAAACCAACCGCACCAACACCCTGTTCCGCTACGAATGGTGGAAACGGCGCGATCCTGTGCTGGGCACCGGTGACGCCGGCAACACGGAGGCCGCATCCGACGGCTATGAAAAACACATCGCCAGCGTCGTGTCCGACTGGCACCCCAGCCGCAACTGGTGGCTGACCGGGCGGCTGGCCGGCAAGCGCCAGACCGACCGCTTTGCCGATGCCGGTCGCAGCACCTTCCGCGCCTGGCTGGCCGGTGGCCGCATCACCTACGGGCTGACCGAGCGCTGGGACGTGAGCGCACTGGCCTACCGCCTGTGGAGCCCGCGCCTGAACAGCCAGAATGCAGCCGGTGCCGAAATCGGCTACCTGCTCACCTCGAACCTGTGGCTGTCGGCCGGCTACAACTGGACGGGCTTCCGCGATCACGACCTGACCGGTTCCGAATACACCAGCCGGGGCGCCTACCTGCGCCTGCGCTTCAAGTTCGACGAGCGGCTGTTCAGCGGCAACGATCCGGACGTGAACCGCACGCTGGACCGCTGACATCATGACGCAAACAGTAGTCCCGCTCGCGCCTTCCTCCATCCACGCCGCACACCAGCCGCCTGCCAGCGGGCAGCCCATCCCGTCATCGATGAAAAGCCACGCATCCGGGCAGCATCACCGGCGCATGCCCCCTGCCCCGCCGGCAGTCGCTGGCGGCTGCGGTCATGGCGGCACTGGCCCTGTGGGGCGCGCCCGCCCACGCCGCCCTGACCGCCGTGGCTACACCATCGAAGCCGATGGCACCCCGGGCTGGGACGGCAGCGACGGCCCCGGCCTGGACAGCGGCCCCCGCAACGGCCGCGTGCGCACCCACGACGAAGTCACCTACCGGGTGGCCATTTCCTATTCGGGCGGCACGAAAAAAACGCGCGCATCACCCTGACCCTGCCGAAACAGGCCGATGGCACCCCCATGGCCGAATGGCCGAAGGCCGTGGAAGGCTGTGCCAACGGCTCCAGCGTCTCGGCCGACCGCCAGACCCTGACCTGCGTGCTGGACGACTTTTCCGGCTCGGGTACCCAGGCCACCGACTTCCGGGCCACCATCCTCGGCACCGTGGCCAATGGCACCGCCATGCCGGCCCCTACCCTGCAGGCGGGCGAACAGAACGCCCCGGCCGTGATGCCACCGGCCCTGCCCGGCCCGCTGACCATCAGCGCCGCGCCCTTCTACGACGTGGTGATCGACAGGACCTATCCCGGTGATCCCAAGGCCCACGCGTTTCAGGAAGCCGGTGGCCCCGGGGGCCGGGACGGTTTCTATCACCGCATGCTGGTGGGCCTGCTGGCACGCAATCCCGGCGGCCACGGCAAGAAGGGCGTCGAAGCGCTCGACCCCGGCCAGCCCGTCACCATCGACCTCGATGTCAGCGGCTACCCGCAGTCCGTACGCCTGGACAACTGGCGCACGGCCGCCAATACCCCCAACGCGGCAGACCGCCCTTCCGGTTCTTTCCAGACCGGCCAGGGCTGCGGCAGCACCTGGGTACGCGGCAGCACACCGGGCCTGCTGGCCGGTGGCCCCCTCAACATGTACCAGCGCGTGCTGGACCTGGGGCCGGACACGGGCAACACCCCCACCATCGTCGCCAACGGGGGCACCTGCGTGGCCACCCGCACGGCCGACGGTCTGCCCACCAGCCAGCGCGTACAGATCCGCATCAGCGGCATCGACACCAGCCTGAAGCACACCCCTCACCCACAAGCACCCCAGCTTTGCCATCGATGCCAGCGATTTCTGGGTGTCCAACAAGGCGGTCGTGTTCTGGACCGACATTGCCGACTACCCCGTCCAGCAGCAGATCGACCACACCCTGAAACTGGCCGCCATCAGCGCCCGCTCCCTCAGCGGACAGCCCATCCAGAACGTACGCACCAGCAACGACAGCTTCACCTATCCGCTGGTCAACCAGATCGAGGGACGCGCCAGCAAGATCTGGTTTCCCGATACCTCGCTGACCCTGCCGGAAGGCGGCACGGTGCGCGAGCCCACCTACGGAAGACGCCATCGTCGACTACATGGCACCGGGACAGCACGTGGGCAGCCGCATCTCCTTCAGCAACCGGGGCAGCGTGGCCTCACCGGAACATCGTCCTGTGCGAGGTGATCGACCGCTCGGCCTTCGACCTGGGCAGCCAGCTTCAGCGCCTGGGACGTCTACAACGACAGGCGTGATCAGGGCACCGTGGAATACGGCGTACGCCCCGGTTCACCGTACTTTGCCAGCACCGACAGCGCCAGCGGCCCTTCCTTCAAGGGATACCTCCCCGGTGGACGCTCCGACTACAGCCGGGCCACCTGCAATGACCCCCGGCATCGTCTGGTACGCCCGGCCGGAAGAGGCCCGGCCGCCGGCGGCCCCACCTACATCCGTGCCACGCTGGCCCACCAGGCCGGCGGCAGGGGCTATCACCTGTTCGTGCAGGGCCTGAAACTGCGCACCACCTGGGCCAGTACCGTCCAGGTCCTGGCACCGCAGGCCGGCACCCGCGTACAGGGCGATGACATTGCCGAGAACACCGTGCTGCGCAACCGTGCCTGGGTCCATGCCGACAACATGCCCGTCACGGAAGTCCAGCGCTTTGCCGCCCTGCGCGATCACCTGCAGGTCAAACGGGTCCGGACCATCACGCGCGTGAACAACGACATCATTGAACCCGCCAGTGCCGCCACCCAGCCCCTGGCCGCCGGCCAGATCGTGACCTTCCGGCTCCAGCCGCGCTACGCCACCCTGTTGCCCCCGCAGCCGGGCACCGTGACCGTCACCGACTTCCTGCCGGCCGGCCTCGCTTACCAGGCCGGCTCGGGCACCCGCGGTGGCCAGCCGGACGAACCCGTCGTGGAAACGGACACCGCCACCGGCCAGACGAAACTGACGTGGACCTACGAAAACGTCACCCCCATTTCGGCCCCGACGGAGACGATGCCGCCCGCCTGCCAGCCATCACCTTCCGGACCCAGCTGAGCCGGCGACTGACCAACGGCAGTTCGGTACGCAACCAGGCCATCATCTCGGGCGGCGCAGCCGATGACGTACCCGACTGCACCCGCGATGCCGCCGGGAACCTCGCAGCCTGCACCAAGCGCAGCGACAGCGAACTGCGCATCAGCACCCCGCCCGGCTTTTGCCCTCGAAAAAACGCACCGAACCCGCGCAGATCGAACCCGGCGACCCCTTTGCCTACGCCATCGACTTCTACTCGATGGGCAGAGCCCTGCAGCAGGTGGACATTCCCGACATCATCGACATCCTGCCCCATGCAGGCGATGGCAACCAGGGACACCAGCCGCGCCTTCGAGGGCCGCCAGCCCGCCTCCCGCTTCCAGACCGGTGCCTGGCACCTCGTCTCCGTGGACAGGCCGGCCATCGATCCGGGCATGGAGATCTACTACACCCGCCGCGCGCCCCGCGACATCCACAACGACCCGCGCGACGCCAGCAACGCCATTCCCGGCGGCAGCACCCGGTGGTGCCGCGAAGCCGAGTTCGGCACCGCTGGCTGCCCGGCCACCATCGCCGAAACCACGGCGGTGCGCACCAGTCCCACCCTGGCCACCCTGCCCTCGAACCAGCCCCTATGGCCTGGTCCTGCACATGGCCAGCGACCCCGTCATTGCCCAGCCCGGCGACCTGTTTGCCAACCAGGCAGCCGCCCGGCCGGACAACCGTGCCAGCGACCTGCTGCTCGCCCTCTCCGATGCCGGCCTGAACACCCGTGTCGTATCACCCGGCGCCGGGCAGATGGCCGCCATTTCCGGCCGCGTGTTTCTGGACATGGGCGGACAGGCCGACAGCAGCGCCGAACACAACAGGCCGCTGGCCGGCCAGTGCATCCGCCTGTCCGGCACCGACGACCGGCAACGCCCGATCACCCTCTCGACCCGCACCGACGCCGACGGCCACTACAGCCTTGCACCCGACGGCAGCCGTGAGTCAGCGGCCGGCAATGGATCACCGGACAGCAGCACCTCCAGTGGCACCACACCCGGCAATACCACCTCCAGCAGCGCCTCTTCCACCAGTGCAGCCTCCCACAGCGCCACGCCCCAGACAAACGCCAGTAACGGCACGCGTGCCATCTACCCCAACGGCGACTGCAGTGGCACGGCCCTGACCCGCTTCCACGGCATTCGTGGCGGCCAGTACACTCTGTCGCGCATCACCCCCGACCAGCCAGGGCAACACCGCCTCCCGCCCCAGGGCAGGCAGCGCGGGCGGCGATGCCAGCAGCACCGAACAGCTGATCGGCAACATTTCGCTCAAGGGGGCCAGGCGGCCACCCACTACGACTTCATCGACGTACCACCGGCGCCGCAACTCACGCTGACCGCCACGGTCGAGCAGCACCCACGGCGGCAGCCACACCCTCGATGACGTGACACTGGCCGCCACCCGCCAGCAGGCCGATGGCAGCCCCGAACCGGCCACGCGAAAATCCGGCAAAAGCGGAGACACCGCCGTAACCGCCGCCACCGTGACCGCCGGTATCTGGACACTGGACAGTACGTCCCTGCCCGGCTACACCACCAGCGGCTGGACATGCAGCATCACCCGTCAGGGCGGCGAACAGCGCGAGACGAAACTGGCAGGAACATCCCTGCCCCTGTCCCCTGCTCAACGGTGACAGGGGCCAGCTGCACCATCACCTACGCGGACAGACCCGCCACCCTCACGCTCATCAACACCGTCACCAACAGCAACGGCCGCAGCAACACGGCTGCCGATTTCACGCTGAGCGCCACGGGGCCGCTGTCCGGCCAACCTGGAGACAACGACGTATCCGGTGGCTATGGCGGATCGGATGGAAATGGAGAAATGCTGGAAACAGCAGCATACCGGGCACCGGCGGCGATGCAGGTAACGGTAGCCATATCGGCAACAGCAGCAGCGGCAACCGCGGAAACGGAACCGGTGGAAATACCCAGACCCCTGCGTTTTCCGGCAAGACTGGCACCCCGGCCGTGACCTCGGTGCAGGTGCTGCCAGCAGCTACCGCCTGCATGCCACCAACCTGCTCGACAGCGACGGCAAAGCCCATTTACGTACCGGGCGCCTGGTCGTGCACGGTCAACGCGGATGATGCAGCCCAGTCTGCAGCGGGCGGCTCGGCATCCGGCACGGTTTCAGGTGCATCACCCAATGCCGCTGCATCCGGCGCAGCTTCAGGTGCTGCTTCGGGCACCGCTTCCGGCAGCAGCGCAACCGGCCATACTTCGGTCCGCGATGTCACCCCCATCACCGAAGACAGCGGCAATGCCCAAAAAGGCGATGCCGACGTGACGCTGACCAACGGCGACAACGTGGTCTGCTCCATCAACCACAGCGACGCCCCCGTGAGCCTGTCGCTCAAACTCGACATCATCAACCAGTACGGCGGCACCGCCACCACCGACGACAACACCGTCTCCGCATCCGGCCAGGGCAAGAAATCCACAGCCCGAAAAATCCGAATCCACCGATCCGGTGCCCGTGGCCCCGGCGTGTAGTAAACTCACCGGCCTGTCCCTGCCCGGCTACCAGACCGGCAGCTGGGCCTGCGATGGCGGCACCCTGCAGGACACCTACGTCGTCGATGGCCAGACGCAGAACGGCCCCTTCCTCGTCACCGGCAACCGCGCCAACATCGGCTGCCGCTTCACCCCTCAAGCGACATCCCCGCCAGCATCAGGGTGGAAAAAAATCCGTGGCCGGTGAACCCGCACTCGTGGCCGGTACCGCCAACGAATACACGGTGCAGCACATCGTCACCGTCACCCACCAGAGCGGCGTCGATGCCACCTACGACCCTGACCGATACCCCCGCCTTCGACCCCGATGTGCAGGGTCGTGTCCACCCAGATCACGCTGGAAAGCGATGACGGCGATGACGACGCAGGCAGCGCCAGCCGCACCGGACGCGATGGCGGTCGTTGCGCACGAACGCTACCCCCAGCGCAGCGAACGACAACCGCACGGGCCAGACACCTTCACGCACCAGCCGCGGCCAGAACAGCCTGCAGCCACCGAACATCACCCCCATCACACTGACCAATGGCACCGTGCAGTGGCCGCTCGCCAGCCGCCGTATCCTGAAGATGCAGGACACCACCACCGGCCACAGCGGCCGGCACGTCTACCGCATGACCAGCCGCATCCGCGTACCCTTCGGCAGCAGCACACACAACAACCGCTGCACAACGGGTGGTGCCACAAATACCGCCACAGGTACCGCCGTAGGGCTACCGGCACCGGAACGGGCAGCGTCGCAACCACCTCCGCGGCCACCGGTTCCATCGCCTCCTCCACAGGCTCTGCCACCGGCGGCAATGGCCTGCACAACACCGTCAGCCTCACCCACTACGACGGTGCCCTGCAGCCCATCAACAGCACCCCGCTGACCTCGCAGGCTTGCGTGGACACACCTGAACCCATCGAATCCACCACCCTCGTCATCGAGAAATCCAGCGGCCTGCGCAGCGTCGAGACTGGGTGAACAGGTGGCCCTATCGCCTGCGCATTCGCAACACCGGCAACACCCCGGCCATCAAACCCGTGGTCGTGGACCTGCTGCCGCGCGGCTTCCGCTTCGAACCCGGCTCCGTGCGCGTGCAGAACGCCACCGCCACGAACGTGGAAATGATCAGCAGCCGCGAACTGCGCATCACCCTGGACCGCATCAACATGCCGGGCAGCACCACCAGCACCACCGGCAACGCAGCCGCCAGCAGCGGCAGGGCAACACCGCGGCCGGCACCGGCAACCCGGACACCACCGGCAGCCGCCTGACGGGCAGCACAGCACCAGGCGCAGCCGCGATGTGCTGATCACCTACCGCCTGCGTGCCGGCGTCGGCTCACAGGAAGGTGACGGCATCAACCGTGCCCACATCCAGTGCGTTGCCCCCGCAGCCCCTCCGGCCTGGCCGACTGCTCCAACGAATCCCGCTGGAAAGTGCGGGTCACCGGCGGCATCTTCTCCGAAGAAGCCTGCCTGGCTGGCCAGATCTTCGTCGACTGCAACGGCAATTCCATCAAGGACCGCGAAGAACTGGGCATCCCCGGCGTGCGCCTGTATCTGGAAAACGGCACCTGGCTCGTCTCCGACGAACAGGGCAAATACAACCACTGCGGCCTGCGCCCCCGCACCCACGTCCTGAAGGTCGACAGCCGCACCCTGCCCTCGCAGAAGCCGCCTCGTCACCAGCAGCCCGCAGAAACGTGGGCGATGCCAACAGCCTCTTCATCGACGCCCGCAAGGGGCATGCTGCATCGCGCCGACTTCATCGAAGGCTCGTGCAGTAACACAGTGATCGAACAGGTCAAGGCCCGTCAGGCGCAAGGCCCCAGCCCCAGCGTGCAGACCGAAGGCCCCTCCCCCTGCCGGCAGCGTCCCCACCCGAAACACACCACAACACCGGCACAGCCCCCGGCAGATGCAGCCCGCCCCTCACCTTCGACAGCAGGGCCGCCTCACCTCGCGTCCCCGCCAGCAGGGGCACCGACAGCGCCAGGCAGCCCCTTTCCAGAACGCGGTACTGAACGTCATCGAAGCCGCACCACCCATCCCCACCGAAGCCACACCCATCAGCCCCGGTTGCACCACGGCAACGCAAGGGCCATCCACCGCCCATCCCGGGGATGAATGGCGGCATCATCCTCGATACCGAACCAGACGGCAATCATCCCGTTTGTTTCCTCACGAACACTGGCAGCAGCAGCGTGTGCGTCTCGCCGGCGCAACACGCCGCTGCCCCTGCATTTCTCCCCCTGGTGATCCCGATGACAGCCATCCCGAGCGCCCTGTCCGCGCCCCGCGTGCCCCGGCAGCCAAGCCTCCCCGCCTCATCCGCAAGCCTCTGGCTGCAGCCGTCGTGTCTGCGCTGGCGCTGTGGAGCGTCCCCGTGCACGCTGCCCTGGTCAATGTTGCCTACAGAACTGAAAAAGCGACGGCACCGCAGGCTGGGATCCCACGGACGACAACGGCATGGATACCGGCCCTAATAACGGACGGGTGCGCACCAACGATGAAGTGACCTATCAGGGTCTCCATTTCGCACGACGGCACTACCCAGGGAGCCAGCATCACGCTGACGCTGCCCAGCATGGCCAACGGCAAGCCCATGGCCCAGTGGCCCACCATCGCCCCCGCCGACTGCGCCCCCGGCTCCACCATATCGTCAGACCGCCAGACCCTTACTTGCCGCATTCCAGACCAGAGCGGATCCCCGGGCACCAGCTCCGGCCTGTTCGCGCGCCACCATTCTGGGCAGCACCCCAACAACACCCAGATGCCGGCCCCTCACGCTGAAAGTCGGCTCCGTCAACACGGCAACCATCGCCCCCGCCACACTCCCCCAGAACCCTCACCATCACGGCCGCACCCTTTCTACGACGTGGTGGTCGATACAACATGGCCGGGAAGCCCCAAGGCCGCGGCCTTCCAGGAGGGCGGCGGTCCAGACGGCAAGGATGGCTTCTATCACCGCATGCTGGTGGGCCTGCTGGCGCGCAACCCCAACGGCAACGGCAAAGAAGGGCGTCGAGCAGCTGGACCCGACCAAAACCCGTCGTCATCGATCTGGATGTCAGCGGCTACCCACAATCCGTTCGGCTGGACAACTGGCGCACGCCACAGAACACACCCAACCAGTGGGACCGGCCAGCCGAGCACCCTTGCCACCGGCAATGGCTGTGGCAGCCCTGGGGCGGTGGCAGCAACCCCGGCAACCTGGCCGGCGGTGAACTCAACATGCACCAGAAGGTGCTCGATACCGGCGTCAACAGCACCGACCCTTCCACCGTGGCCAGAGGGGCGTCTGTGTGGCCACGCGTACAGCCAGCGGCCTGCCCGACAACCAGACCATCCAGATCACCGTCACTGGCACCGACACCACCCTGCAGCACACACCGACCCTGCGGCGCGCCAGGGCAGCGTTCCGCCCGATGAATTCTGGGTATTCAACAAGGCCGTCATTCTCTGGACCGACGTCAACGATTACCCGGGCGCCGTCACCGTTACGCACACCCTGCGCCTGAAGAACTTTTCCGCACAGTCGATCACCGGGACAGACCGCCACCAACGGCCGTACCAGCAACGACGCCTATTCCTATCCCCTGATCAACCAGATCGATGGCGAGGCCAGCAAGATCTGGTTCCCGAGACAGTACCGTTGCCATGCCCTGGGGTACCCTTCCCGACCCCGCCTATACCGGCGACAAGATCGTCGACTACATGGCACCAGGGACAGCACGTCGGCAGCCGCGTCACTTTCAACAACCGGGGCAGCGTCAGCATTCTGAACTTCACCATGTGCGATGTGCTGGACCGCAGCGCATTCGACCTGGGGAGCGCACTTCAGCGGGCGCAGCGTCATCGAGAAGGGTGACCGGGTGAATCCCCAGTACGGCGTGCACAGTGGCAGCCCGTATTTCAGCACCATCGATACCGGCCGTGGCCCTCCCGCGCCGAGGCGGTTCGGAACACGGCTCCTCGGCCTACAGCCAGGGCATCGTGCGCCGACCCGGCCATCACCTGGTACGACACCCCGGAAGCCGCACGGGCAGCTGGCGAAATCAGCTATGTGCGCCTGGTCATTCCCAAGCTGCAGGGAGCGCCAGTGCACACCTCATACTCAGGGGCTTCAGCTGCGCAACACCTGGGCCAGCACTGTCGCCGTGCACTGGCCAAAAGGCCGAGATCCGGCAGCAGGGGCAGACCATTGCCGAGAATACCGTACTGCGCAATCGTGCCTGGGTCAGCTCCGACAACATGCCGCAGAGCCAGATGGACGTGCTGAACACCAAAATCCGGGATCACCTGCAGGGTCCAGTTTGCCCGGACCATCACCCGCATCCAGGACAGGATCGTCAGCCCGGCGGACGCCAGTACGGCACCCTGCCGGCAGGAACCGAGCTGACATACGAACTGCAGCCGCGCTTTGCCACGCCGCTGCCTCCCCAGCCTGCCACCGTCACGGTCACCGACCTCCTGCCCAGTGGGGTTGAGTACATTGCCGGCTCGCCAGAAAAAGGGCGAGCAGGCCGCCGAACCCTCCGTGGAAAAACTGGCCAGCGGCCAGACCCGCCTGACCTGGACCTATGAAAACGCCATGCCCCATGCTGGTGCCGACAATGAGGACGGGGCAAAAATGGCTCGATCACCTTCAAGGCACGCATGGCCCTGCAGCTGCGCAACGGCGACACCCTGCAGAATCAGGTGTCGATTACGGGCGGCACCGCCGACGCCGAGCCGGACTGCACGCTGAACACGACAACCGGTGTACTGGATGCCTGTTCGAAAAAGGACACCAGTGAGGTGCGCGTACAAACGCCTCCCCAGCATGTATCTGGACAAGCAGGCTCACACAAAGACCTTCGAACCCGGTGACACGTTCCACTACACCGTGACGTTCTACGCCCTGGGTCAGGACCTCCAGAAAGAGGATGTTCCCGACATCATCGACATCCTGCCCTTCGTCGGCGACGGCACAGCGGACGCATCGCGTGAATTCAAGGGGCGCCATCCGGAATCGAAGTACGCCAAGGGAGCCTTCCGGCTGGTTTCCGTGGAAAGGCCGGAAATCGACCCCGGCATGCAGGTCTATTACACCCGCCGCAACCCTGCCGAAATCCACAACGACCCGCGTGACGCCAGCAACGCCATCCCGGGCGGTTCCACCAAATGGTGCCGTCGCGCCGAATTCGGCCAGAGCAATACCGGCTGCCCGGACAGTCTGGCCGATGTCACGGCCATCCGCACCAACCCGGCACTGAACCAGCTGGCCTCCGGCCAGCCCTATGGCTTCAAGATCAATCTGGCGCTGGATTCGTTCATCGCCACACCCGAGGACATCCTGTCCAACCGTGCAGCGGCCCGTTCGGACAACCCCAATGGTTCGCTGCTGCTGGTGCTCTCCAGGGACGGCCTCAGCTCGCAAGTCGTGCCCATTTCCGCCGACAAGTTAGCCTCGGTGGCTGGCCGTGTCTTCATCGACATGGACGGCACCGCCAACAGCGCCGCCGGGTACAACAAGCCATTGGGACAGCAGTGCATCAAGCTGACTGGCACCAACGAGCGCGGCGAAACCATCACGATCTCCACCCAGACCGATGATGACGGCAATTACAGCTTCCGCCGGCGGCGCTCAACCGCTTCTTCGTCAACGGTGACTGCAGTGGTACGGCCTTCCCAGTTTCAACGGCATCCGCGCCGGCACCTACACCTCTCCCGCATCACCCCCGCCAGCACCGGCAGCACCGCTTCGCAGCCAAAAACCGGCAGCGAGGCGGCGAGGCCAGCGCCACCGAACAGCTGATCGGCAACATTTCGCTCAAGGGCGGCAAGGCGGCGACCAGCTACACTTCACCGAAACCCCGCCCGCGCCACAGCTCACACTGGTGAACGTGGTCAGCAACACCCACGGCGGCAGCAAAACCAGCCATGACGTGACCATGACCGCCACGAGGCGGATGCCGATAGCAACGCCGTGCCGGCCACGCAGAAATCCGGTAAAAATGGCGAAACCGCCGTGACCGCTGCAGCCGCCACCGCGGGCACGTGGACACTGGCCAGCAACGCCCTGTCCGGCTACCAGACAAATGGCTGGACGTGCGAAGTAACCAGCGCCGCCGGCGAAAAACGCAACGTGACGGTAAACACCGCCACACTGGCCCCTGCCCTGCTCAAGCGGCGACAAGGCCAGCTGCACGTGACCTGTGCGGACAAACCCGCCACCCTCACACTCATCAACACCGTCACCAACAGCAACGGCCGCAGCAACACGGCTGCCGATTTTCGACCTCAGCGCCACCGGCCCGCTGTCCGGGCAGAATGGCGGCAATGGTGGTTCCGGCAACAATGGCGGATCGGGCGGAAATGGCGGCAATGCCGGAAACGGTGGCAACACAGGTCATGGTGGCAACGGTGGCAGCGGAAACGGTGGAAGCACGCAGACCGCTGCGCTGTCCGGCAAGACCGGCACCCCGGCCGTGACCTCGGTGCAGGGTGCTGCCCGGCAGCTACCGCCTGCACGCCACCAATCTGCTCGACAGCGACGGCAAAGCCCATTTATGTACCGGGCGCCTGGTCGTGCACGGTCAGCACGGATGATGCCGCGCAGGGCGCAGCGAGGCGGCTCTGCATCCGGTGCCACGTCGAGATGCTTCGGGTACTGTTTCGGCACTACCAGCAGCAGCTGACCGGCCGTACTTCGGTCCGCGATGTCACCATCATCACCGAAGACAGCGGCAATGCCCAAAAAGGCGATGCCGACGTGACGCTGGCCAACGGCGACAACGTAGTCTGCACCATCAACCACAGCGACGCCCCCGTGAGCCTGTCGCTCAAACTCGACATCATCAACCAGTACGGCGGTACCGCCACCACCGACGACAACACCGTCTCCGCATCCGGCCAGAGCGAGAAATCCGCAGCCCGAAAAAATCCGAATCCACCGATCCGGTGCCCGTGGCCCCCGGCGTGTATAAACTCACCGGCCTGTCCCTGCCCGGCTACCAGACCGGCAGCTGGGCCTGCGATGGCGGCACCCTGCAGGACACCTACGTCGTCGATGGCCAGACGCAGAACGGCCCCTTCCTCGTCACCGGCAACCGCGCCAACATCGGCTGCCGCTTCACCCTCAAGGACATCCCCGCCAGCATCAGGGTGGAAAAATCCGTGGCCGGTGAACCCGCACTCGTGGCCGGTACCGCCAACGAATACACGGTGCAGCACATCGTCACCGTCACCCACCAGAGCGGCGTCGATGCCACCCTACGACCTGACCGATACCCCGCCTTCGACCCCGATGTGCAGGTCGTGTCCACCCAGGTCACGCTGGATGACGGCAGCACCGCCTCATCGGGTAGCGCAGCCGGCAGCGGCACGGGCAGCACGACAGGTTCCGGCGGCCAGCAGGTTCTGGACATCACGCCCTACCACACTGGCCAGCGGCACCGTGCAATGGCCGCTCGCCAGCCGCCGTGTCCTGAAAATGCAGAACACCACCAGCCGGACAGACCGGCCGGCATGTCTATCGCATGACCAGCCGCATCCGCGTGCCCTTCGGCAGCAGCACCGGCAACGACAGCTGCGCAGACCGGCACGAGCACCGGCGGCAACGGCCTCTACAACGCCGTCAGCCTCACCCACTACGACGGCGCCCTGCAGCCCATCGACAGCACCCCGCTGACCTCGCAGGCCTGCGTGAACACGCCGGAACCGGTCGAGTCCACCACCCTGGTCATCGAAAAAACCAGCAACACCCGCAGTGTCGAAGTAGGTGACCTGCTCACCTACCGCCTGCGCATTCCGCAACACCGGCAACACCCCGGCCATCAAACCCGTGGTCGTGGACCTGCTGCCGCGCGGCTTCCGCTTCGAACCCGGCTCCGTGCGCGTGCAGAACGCCACCGCCACGAATATCGAAATGACCAGCAGCCGCGAACTGCGCATCACCCTGGACCGCGTGGACATGTCAGGGCAGCAGCGGCGCAGCCAGTGGCAGCCAGTGCCGGCACGCGCGATGGCAGCACGTCTGGCAACTGCATCGGCAGCCACCGGCAGGACGTGCAGATCACCTACCGCCTGCGCGCCGGCGTCGGCTCACAGGAAGGCGACGGCATCAACCGCGCCCACATCCAGTGCGTCGCGCCCCGCAGCCCCTCCGGTCTGGCCGACTGCTCCAACGAATCCCGCTGGAAAGTGCAGGGTCACCGGCGGCATCTTCTCCGAAGAAGCGTGCCTGGCCGGCCAGATCTTCGTCGACTGCAACGGCAATTCCATCAAGGACCGCGAAGAACTGGGCATCCCCGGCGTACGTCTGTATCTGGAAAACGAGCACCTGGCTCGTCTCCGACGAACAGGGCAAATACAACCACTGCGGCCTGCGCCCCCGCACCCACGTCCTGAAGGTCGACAGCCGCACCCTGCCCCGCAGAAGCCGCCTCGTCACCAGCAGCCCGCAGAAACGTGGGCGATGCCAACAGCCTCTTCATCGACGCCCGCAAGGGCATGCTGCATCGCGCCGACTTCATCGAAGGCTCGTGCAGCAACACAGTGATCGAACAGGTCAAGGCCCGTCAGGCGCAAGGCCCCAGCACCAGCGTGCAAACGGAAAAAGGCCAGCCCGCGCTGAAATTCGACAGCAAACAGGGCATCCCCGCCCGCCCCCGCCAGCAGGGGCACGGACGGCGCCAGCCAGCCGCTGTCGAAAAACACGGCACTGAGCCCCACCTCCCTGCTCCCCCGAAGCGCTTCGCCCCACCGGCAGAAGCGCTTCCCCCACCGCCCGCCAGCCTCCCCGGCCGCGCGGGCGGTTCTGTTTCTGGCCACCACGCCGCACCATTCAGTCTGGCCACACCATTCAGTCCGGAGCCTAGTCACCGCCTTTTCTCCTGAATGCTGCCCCACAGACTCCGGAACGTTGCTCCCGTAGCGGTAATGATTTCATTCAGCGAAACGCCGCAGGTACGATACCAGTCCCTGCTCGTCGAAGCCGCACCCTGCAAACCCGGGAAGCGGCGTGGGAGGGGAGGCCCATGCGGCGATTTCGTGGTCGAGCGTGAAAAACTTTGCAACGAGCGGGCGCAGCCCGGTTGTTGCAAAGTTTTATAACCATCCAGCTTTGTTGACCACGACGCAGGTCGTGGGCAACAAAACTGATTGACGTATGAGCCGCATGGGCCTCCCCTCCCGCGCCGCCCCGACCCGGAAAGCGTCCTCCATCAGGCACAGAATCCCACCCGAAAGCGTCCTCCGCGAGGCACAGAACCCCCACCTGAACGCGTCCCCATGAAACGCAGACCCCACCAAAAACGTCTTCCGCGAAGCACAGCCCCTCATCACCCAAAGCCGTCTTCCATGATGCACAGCCCCTCACCCGATGCGCCCTCCCCAAACCACGCCCCATGACGTGTTACAGTGACCCAACTCCCCTCACGAAGAGAAGCCCCCATGACCACCACCCTCAAATCCCGCGCCGCCGTCGCCTTTGCCGCCGGCCAGCCCCTGCAGATCGTCGAGATCGATGTCGAACCGCCCCGCAAAGGCGAAGTGCTGGTGCGCATCACCCATACCGGGGTCTGTCATACCGATGCCTTCACCCTGTCCGGTGACGATCCGGAAGGCCTCTTTCCCGTCGTGCTGGGCCATGAGGGCGCCGGCATCGTGGAAGCCGTGGGTGAAGGCGTCACCTCCGTGAAGCCCGGCGATCACGTCATTCCGCTCTACACCGCCGAATGCGGCGAGTGCCTGTTCTGCAAGAGCAACAAGACCAACCTCTGCACCTCGGTGCGCGCCACCCAGGGCAAGGGCGTGATGCCCGACGGCACCACGCGCTTCTCGTACAACGGCCAGCCGCTCTACCACTACATGGGCTGCTCCACCTTCAGCGAATACACCGTGGTGGCCGAGGTCTCGCTGGCCAAGATCAATCCGCAGGCCAACCCCGAACACGTCTGTCTGCTGGGCTGCGGCGTCACCACCGGCATCGGCGCCGTGCACAACACCGCCAAGGTACAGGCCGGTGACTCGGTGGCCGTCTTCGGGCTGGGTGGCATCGGCCTGGCCGTCATCCAGGGTGCACGGCAGGCCAAGGCCGGGCGCATCATCGCCATCGACACCAACCCCGACAAGTTCCCGCTGGCCCGGCAGTTCGGCGCCACCGACTGCGTGAACCCGAAGGACACGACAAGCCCATCCAGCAGGTGCTCATCGAGATGACCGGCTGGGGCGTGGACCACACCTTCGAGTGCATCGGCAACGTCAACGTCATGCGCGCCGCGCTGGAAGCGGCTCACCGCGGCTGGGGTCGAGTCGGTGATCATCGGCGTGGCCGGCGCGGGGACAGGAAATCTCCACCCGCCCCTTCCAGCTGGTCACCGGCCGCCGCTGGCTGGGCACCGCCTTTCGGTGGCGTGAAGGGTCGCACGCAGCTGCCTGGCATGGTGGAAGACGCCATGCACGGCAAGATCGACCTGGCGCCCTTCGTGACCCACACCATGCCGCTGGACGACATCAACGATGCCTTCACGCTGATGCACGAAGGCAAGTCGATCCGCAGCGTGGTGCATTACTGAGACGCCCTTCCTGTCACGACCGGCCGACACAACCGGCCGGCATGACGCTCAGCGGGCCGTGCCTTCGGCCAGCTCCGGGCCATGCCTTCGGCCGGTCCCCACGGACACAAAACGATGAAACAGACTCGAACAGCACGCCAGCTTCGGCGGCCGCCAGGAAGTCTGGCAGCACCCTCCTCCCTCCACCGGCACGCTCGCGAACGTGGGCGTCTCACCTGCCGCCGCAGGCACTGGCCGGCGAAAAATGCCCCGTGCTCTACTGGCTTTCGGGCCTGACCTGCACCGAACAGAACTTCATCACCAAGGCCGGTGCCCAGCAACACGCCGCCCGCCACGGCCTCATCCTGGTGGCCCCCGACACCAGCCCGCGCGGCAAGGACGTGGCCGATGACGAAGGCTACGATCTGGGCCAGGGTGCCGGCTTCTACGTGAACGCCACCCAGGCGCCCCTGGGCCGACCACTACCGGATGTACGACTACGTGGTGGACGAGCTGCCGGCGCTCGTGGAAGCCCACTTCCGGCCAGCGACGTGCGCAGCGTCTTTGGCCATTCGATGGGCGGGCATGGCGCGCTGGTCGTGGCCTTGCGCAATCCCCGAGCGCTACCGCCGTGTCTCGGCCTTCGCCCCATTGTGGCCCCCTCGCAGGTTCCCTGGGGCCAGAAGGTTCTGGGCGCCTACCTGGGCAACGATCCGCAGGCGTGGAAGGCCTGGGACAGCGTGGAACTGGTCAGGCGCTGGCCGCCGCCATCAAGGCGCCAGCATCCGCCCGCCCATCCTCATCGATCAGGGGCGGTGAGGACGCCTTCCTGCACGAGCAGCTGCGCCCCGAACTGCTGGAGCCGCCTGCGCCGCTGCCCGGCACCCGCTGGAGCTGCGCCTGCAACCCGGCTACGACCACAGCTACTACTTCATCGCCAGCTTCATCGGCGAGCACATCGCGTGGCACGCGCAGGCGCTGCAGGAAGCGCCGTAATCTGCAACGCGCGCGTGTGGCGGCATCCTGCCGCCAGCGTCCAGTCACCAGCCCGGGCGGCAGGCAGCACCCCAGGTGCCCGCCCGGGCCCCGGTGGCCAGACAGCCTGCTTCAGCTCACCGGATCATCCAGCCCGATATCCAGCGACCGGCTGCTGTGGGTCGAGTAGCCCAGCGCGATGAAGTCCACGCCCGTTGCCGCCACGCGGTGAATGCGCTCGACCGTGATGCCGCCGGATGCCTCGGTGCGCGCCCTGCCCCGGCACATCGCCACGGCCTGCGCCAGCATCTCGTCATCCATGTTGTCGAGCAGCACCAGGGTCGGCGCCCGCCTCCAGCGCCTCTTCCAGCTGACCCAGCGTGTCCACCTCCACTTCCAGCGGAATGAGGGTGTCCGGCCGCCCTGCCGTGCACGCCGGAGGGTCTGCGCCAAGCTGCCGGAATGCACCAGGTGGTTGTCCTTGATCAGGATGGCGTCATCCAGACCCATGCGGTGATTGCAGCCCCCGCCAGCGCGCACCGCGTATTTCTGCAGGACGCGCAGCCCGGGCAGGGTCTTGCGCGTGCAGGGTGATGCGCGCGGCCGTGCCCTCGGTCTGTGCCACGGCAGCAGCCGTCAGGGGTGGCGATGCCGCTCAGATGCGTCATGAAATTCAGCGCCGTGCGCTCAGCCGACAGCAGCGAACGCACCGGCCCCTGCACGCGTGCCAGCACCTGCCCGGGCCGTACCCGCTGTCCCGTCCTGCGCCCGGGCCTGGAACGTCACGGCCGGATCGAACAGGTGAAAGGCCAGGCGGGCCAGGTCCAGCCCGGCCACCACGCCCAGCTCACGACTGGTCACGTCAAAACAGGCCGTGGCCGACGGCGGAGATGACGGCAGCCGACGTGATGTCGCCACGCCGTCCCAGAGTCCTCGGCCAGCGCCTGTCGCACGAACGGGCTCCAGCACGACATCGGGCAGCGGGAATGGCACGCCGCCGACGTCAGCCGGACCGGACGGTGACGCATCCGTACCCTGCGCGCCGCCCCGGAAATTCCGGTATCCGGCCCGGCATGGGCCGCGTGTTCGATGCAGATTCCGACGACATCCTGCTGATCTCCTTGTGGGTTAATTCTGTGTGATGCCACGACGCCCGCTCAGCCCTTGAGGAACGACAATCGCCCCCCCGAGATGAGGCTTTCGGACAGCACGCTCTCGTGAAAGCGATACAGACGGGCCGGACGCCCGCGCGAGGTCGCCGTGCTCTGGTCGATAGGGCTTTCAGCAGCCCCTGATGCAGGGACCTGACGACGGAAAATTCTGTTTGTGCAGCTCGCAGCCCACTAGCGCCTCCACGCTCTTCTGCAGCTGCAGCAGACTGAAGCGCTCAGGCATCAGGTCGAAGATGACCGGCCGGTACTTGATCTTGGCGCGCAGCCGCGTCACGGCCGTGGCCAGCACGCGGCGATGATCGTGCTGCATGGCGCGGCCTGTCAGCGCCATGTCGAAGTCCGCCTGCGGATGCAGCGACTCCGGCACCAGCCCGCCTCGCAGAGCAGCTCGTGGCGCTGCAGCGTGCGCTCCTCCGACCACTCGCAGGGCGGCAGCCCCCACAGCAAGTCAACCCGGTTGCGACGCTCCCGGCGCACGGCTGCGGCCCTCGGCCTGCGCCACCCAGGCATCCAGCCGGGGCAGGATCACGCGGGCGATCCAGTCCCGCCGGCCATCACGCAGGTCTTCCCACGGGAAATAGTCGTACCAGTCGAACCAGCGCGCATCCGGGCTCAGCTCCGTCTCGTTGGCCTCGCTCACCAGTCCCAGGTAGCTCACGTACAGCACCGGCAGCCCCTGGTCGTTCTGACGCCGGGTATCCACGAAGGTGTAGAGCTGCTCCACATAGCCCATCGGCTGCGCGGTCTTCTGCGCCACCCACAGCCGCACGCCCGACTGCAGCGAGCGATGCACGGGCGACAGCGGCCCCTGCGGCAGCATGGTGCCGTTGCCCACGGTCAGTACACGGGCCTTGAAGTCCGTCACCGCAACCAGCACCGTGACCAGCTCGACGATGCCTTGCGCCGCGCCGGTCTGTTCAGAGAGGCATCCATCCAGCAGAAATCCGAGAGGGTTACGAAAATTCTACCCGCCCGGAAGGGTGATCGTTTGACAGGGACAATGAGACGCTCCTATTATGCTCAACCTGAGCATAAGCATGACGACGCGGATCCGAAGGTTCCGGAGTCCATGCCGCCCTGTACGCCGTTTCCGATGCAAGGGGTCTGGTGTGCGGAGCACCGCATGAAGACCCCGGAACGGAAGGTCCGGCGCGCATCGCACCATCGCTTTCCCTCGTTGTGACCTGTCCGGACACGGCATGGGTTCCGGTCGATTCCTGAGTTCCGATTAATTATGCTCAAACTGAGCATAATAGTGACAGCCGGCAGACATTCCCGCCCCCACCACCAACCCTCACCCGCCCTGCTGTCCCGCACAGCCCGTAACCCCGCCCCACCGAGGAGGATCCCGACGATGATGGAAGTCCTGCACAGGGTTTTCGACTATGACCTGCCCTGACGCGAAGGCCCCCACCACGGCCTGCAGCATCCGGCGAGGCCTGGGCCACAGGTGCCCGATGCCCTGGGCCCCGATGAGGCCAGGGCGTTGAAAGCACGCATTGCGGCCCTGCTGCACGAACGCAATGCCGTGCTGGTGGCCCACTACTACGTGGATCCCGACATCCAGGATCTGGCCCTGAAACCGGCGGCTGCGTGGGCGACTCGCTGGAGATGGCCCGCTTCGGCGCCTCCCATCCGGCGCGGATGCTGGTGGTGGCCGGCGTGCGCTTCATGGGCGAGAGCGCCAAGATCCTCTGCCCGGACAAGACGGTGCTGATGCCGGACCTGGAAGCGGAATGCTCGCTGGACCTGGGCTGCCCGAGGACGAGTTCTCGGCTTTCTGCGACCAGCACCCGGACCGGACGGTGGTGGTGATGCCAACACCAGTGCCGCCGTGAAGGCGCGTGCCGACTGGGTCGTCACCTCGTCAGTGGCACTGGAGATCGTCACCCACCTCAAAGAACGGGAGAAAAGCTCATCTGGGGACCGGATCGGCACCTGGGCGACTACATCCGCCGCCAGACCGGCGCCGACATGCTGCTGTGGCAGGGGTTCGTGCATCGTGCACGACGAGTTCAAAGGCCGAGGAGCTGCTGGCGCTGAAGGCCGAACATCCGGATGCCATCGTGCTGGTGCATCCGGGAGTCACCGGCCAGCGTGGTGGAGATGGCCGATGTGGTGGGCTCCACCAGCAAAGCTGCTCAAGGCCGCCGTGGAACGCCCCGAACATACCTTCATCGTGGCCACCGACCAGGGGCATCCTGCACGAAATGCGCAAGCAGGCGCCTCACAAGACCTTCCTGGCTGCCCCCACGGCCGGTAACGGCGGTACCTGCAAGAGCTGCGCCTTCTGCCCCTGGATGGCCATGAACGGCCTGCTGGGCATCCACGACGCACTGCGCCACGGCCACAACGAGATCCTGCTGGACAGCGCACTGGGCCAGGCCGCCCGCAAGCCGCTGGAACGCATGCTGAACTTTGCCGAACAGCTCAAGCGCCAGCAGGCCGCCAATGTCTTCAACGGGATGGGGACCGGCATGAAACCACGGAATATCGACCACGACGTGATCATCGTGGGCAACGGGCTGGCAGCGCTGACACTGGCGCTCTCACTGCCGGAGAGCCTGCGCATCGCGCTGCTGTGCAAGTACCGGCTTGATGACAACGCCAGCAGTCGCGCGCAGGGGCGGTATCGCCGCCGTGCTGGATCAGGCTGGACCGACTGGATGACCACGTGGCCGACACGCTGGTGGCCGGTGCCGGGCTGTGCGACGAGGCCGCGGTACGTTCCATCCTCTCGCAGGGACGTGCCGCCATCGAATGGCTGATCGGCACGGGCGTGCCCTTCAGCCGCACGGACACCGGCAGCCTGCACCTGACACGCGAAGGTGGGCACGGTGCCAGCCGCATCGCCCACGTGGCCGACCACACCGGACTCTCGATCATGCAGGCGCTCTACCGGGCCGTGGCCAGCCGCCCCAACATCCGTCAGCTGGAACAGACCATGGCCGTGGACCTGCTGCAGGACGACGAGGATCGCTGCGTGGGCGTGCGCGTGCTACACCAGGGGCAGCTGCAGCCGATGCGGGCCACATCCGTCGTGCTGGCCAGCGGCGGTTGCGGCCAGGTCTATGCACGCACCACCACCCCGACCGCCTGCACCGGCGACGGCATTGCCATGGCTTTCCGGGCCGGCTGCGCGGCAGCCAACATGGCCTTCATGCAGTTCCATCCCACCGGCTTTTGCCGGGCATGCTGGACCTTCCCGCTTCCTGACGGGACATCGGTGCCGGGCTGTCCGATACCGACGGGTCAGGAACCGATCTTCCTGATCTCCGAAGCCGTGCGCGGCGAAGGGGGCCTACTGCGCAATGAAGCCGGCGAGCGCTTCATGCCCCGCTACGACGAGCGGGCCGAACTGGCACCCCGCGACATCGTGGCCCGCGCCATTGCCGCCGAGATCGGCAGGCAGTCACTGCCCCACGTCTGGCTGGACATCAGCCATCGGCCCCCAGCTTCATCCTGGAGCATTTCCCCACCATTCATGCACATTGCCTGGCGCACGGCATCGACATCACGCGCAGCCCGATTCCGGTCGGCCCGGTGCAGCACTACACCTGCGGCGGCATCGTCTGCGACACGGCCGGGCATACCCAGGTGGAGAACCTCTTCTGCCTGGGCGAAGCCGCCTGCACCGGCCTGCACGGTGCCAACCGGCTGGCCAGCAACTCGCTGCTGGAATGCGTGGTGATGGGCCGAAACGCCGCCCGGGCCATTGCGGACGGCGCCCGCTGGCACCATCCGATGATCCGGGCCATGACGATGGTCTCGAAGCACGACATGGCGCAGAACGCGCCCTCCGAGCCCCGCGAAACAACCGTGGCAGCAGCCGACCGGGATGGATCCGCCCCCTTCGCGCAGTGCTTGCCCGCCAGCAGGGGTCGCCAACGAATCCGGTACCGCCCTGCCGCCTTTCGACCGTCGCAGCCTGCAGGCGCTGGTGAGCCGGAACCTGGGCATCCTGCGCAGCACGCCGGGCCTGGCCCATGCCCATGCCGTGCTGACCGCCTGGCAGGCACGCGTTCGGCCCCCGCCAGCGTGTCCGGGCATGAGGATCTCAACCTGCTCACCTGCGCACAGATCATCGAGGCCAGCGCCCGGCAGTGCCCGACCAGCATCGGCGCACACTGCAACGTGGACCTGACAGCGGCCCCGCCGCCGGCAGCCCCTACGGCGTCTCGGCGGCAGCCGTCAGCACAGCCCGGCGCGTGAACAGCGCCTTCACCTCCGGCTGGTAGCGGATTCCAGACCAGTGGCAGCCGGCCTGCGCTTGTCAACCGGGGGCGCGCGTGCGGATACTTTCGGGCTGTCCCGGCCACTCCCGCGCCGGCGCCGGTCCATCTGCCCGCCTGTTCCATGTCCATCGCCGCCCTGCCCCGCCCCGCCGACGAGCTGCCCGCCATCTATCAACAGTTTCTGGCGGACCTGCGCGCCAGCGGCTTTACCGGCGAGATCCAGGACGACTACGCCACCCGCACGCTGTTCGCCACCGACAACTCGCTCTACCAGCTGGCCCCGCAAGCCGCCGTCTTCCCGAAGGACGCCGAGGACGTGCAGCGCGTGGCCACGCTGTTGGGCCAGCCTGCCTACCAGGCGGTGGCGGTGGCACCGCGCGGCGGCGGCACCGGCACCAACGGCCAGTCGCTGACTCATGGGCTGGTGATGGACCTGTCGCGGCACATGAACCGCATCCTGGAGATCAACGCCGAGGAAGGCTGGGTGCGTGCCCAGGCCGGTGTGGTGAAGGACCAGCTCAACGCCGCGCTCCGCCCTCACGGCCTCTTCTTTGCCCCTGAGCTGTCCACCTCCAACCGGGCAACGCTGGGCGGCATGATCAACACCGACGCCAGCGGCCAGGGCAGCTGCACCTACGGCAAGACGCGCGACCACGTGCTGGCGCTGGACTACGCTGTTGGGCGGCGAGCGCTTCGTCAGCCAGCCGGTGGATGATGCGGGACTGGACGCACTGTGTGCGCAGCCCGGGCGCATCGGCAAGATTCACCGCACGGCCCGCCGCATTGCTGACGAGCAGGCCGATCTCATCCGTGCGAAGTTTCCGAAGCTCAACCGCTGCCTGACCGGCTACGATCTGGCGCACCTGCGTCGTCCTGACGGCCGCTTCGACCTCAACAGCGTGCTGTGCGGCGCCGAGGGCTCGCTGGGCTTCGTGGTGGAGGCGCGGCTCAACGTGCTGCCCATCCCGAAATACTCGGTGCTGGTGAACGTGCGCTATGCCGCCTTCATGGATGCGCTGCGCGACGCCCGGGCGCTGATCGCACAGAAGCCCTGTCCATCGAGACGGTGGATTCAAGGTGCTGCTGCTGGCCATGAACGATTTCGTCTGGAACAGCGTATCGGAATATTTCCCCGGAGCAGGAAGGCGAGCAGACACTGGGCATCAACCTGGTGGAATTCAGCGGCGATGACCCGGCCGAGGTGGATGCGCGCGTGCAGCGCTTCGTGAATCACCTGCAGACCGACACCACCGTGCGCCGTCTGGGCCACACGCTGGCGGTGGGGTCGGACGCCGTCAAGCGCGTCTATGCCATGCGCAAGCGTGCCGTGGGGCCCTGCTGGGCAACGTGCAGGGCGAAGCCCGTCCGCAACCCTTCGTGGAAGACACGGCCGTGCCCCCGAGAACCTGGCGGAGTACATTGCCGAGTTCCGGGCGCTGCTGACAGCCACGGTCTGCAGTACGGCATGTTCGGCCACGTGGATGCCGGCGTGCTGCATGTGCGCCCGGCGCTGGACATGAAGGATCCGAAGTACGCGGCGCTGGTGCGCCCGATCAGCGATGCGGTGGCAGCCTTTGCGCAGCGCTACGGCGGCCTGCTGTGGGGCGAGCACGGCAAGGGCGTGCGCTCGGGAATATGCCGAGGCATATTTCGGTGAGCTGTATCCGTCACTGCAGAAGCTCAAGGCCGCCTTCGACCCGCACAACCAGATCAACCCGGGCAAGATTGCCACGCCGTGGCAGAGCCAGGCGCAGCTGATGAAGGTCGATGGCGTGCCCACGCGCGGCGAGCACGACCGGCAGATCGACGAGCGTGTCTGGCAGAGCTATGGCGCCGCCATGCACTGCAACGGTAACGGCGCCTGCTACAACTATGATCCCGACGACGCCATGTGCCCGTCATGGAAGGCCACCCGCCAGCGCCAGCACTCGCCCAAGGGCGGGCCTCGCTGATGCGCGAATGGCTGCGCCTGCAGGGGGCAATGCCGGGGTGGACGTGCTGGAACTGTCGCGCAATCCCCCGGGGTTCTTGCGCAGCTTCTGGCAACGCTGGCGCAATACCCGCGCCGCACAGCAGCAGGCACCGGACTTCTCGCACGAGGTGTACGAGGCAATGGCCGGCTGCCTGTCCTGCAAGGCCTGTGCCGGGCAGTGTCCCATCAAGGTGAACGTGCCGGATTTCCGCGCACGCTTCCTGCAGCTCTACCACCAGCGCTACCTGCGCCCGCTGCGCCATTACCTCATCGGCTCGCTGGAATTCTCCATGCCGTGGTTTGCCCGCGTGCCGTGGCTCTACAACGGCATCATGGGCAACGGCTGGGTACAGCGCATGATGGAAAAGCACGTGGGCATGGTGGACAGCCCGCTCATCAATCGCATGGCGCTCGAGCCGGTCCTGCAAAGATGGCAGGTGGACACCGCCACGCCAGCCGCACTGGCTGCACTCTCTGCCGAGGAGCGTGCGCGCAGCGTCATTCTGGTGCAGGACAGTTTCACCCTGTATTTCGAGACCGAACAACTGGCGGATTTCATCGAGCTGGCCGCACGACTGGGCCTGCGCGTCTGGCTGGCACCGCTGCACGCCAACGGCAAGCCGCTGCAGGTGCAGGGCTTCCTGCCCGCCTTCGAGCGCGTGGCACGTCGCCACATCCGCGCCCTGCAGGCACTGGCCCGGTTCGACATCCCGCTGGTGGGTCTGGACCCGGCCATGACGCTGGTGTTCCGGCAGGAGTACGCCAAGATCGAAGGCATCCAGGACCTTCCCCGCGTGCTGCTGCCGCAGGAGTGGCTGCTGAAACTGTTCGAGAACGAAGCATCGAGAGCAATGGTCGAGGTGCACTGCCTGCCGCAACGGCAGAAACAGTCTCCGAAGCCGGAGCAAAGCAGCGCCCTGCCGTCGCAAAAGCCACGCTCGATGGCTACAGGGGCGGCAGCGGCCCCAGTCATACCGGTTGCTCGCCCACCGTACCGAGAAGACCAACGAACCCAACAGCAGCGCACAGTGGGTAAAGGTGTTCGGACATTTCGGGCTGAAACTTCAGGTACAGGCCACGGGCTGCTGCGGCATGTCCGGCACCCTACGGGCACGAGGCACGCAATGCGGCCACTTCGCGCACCATTTACAGCCAGTCATGGCAGGGCGCACGTGGAGCGGCCCGCCGATGAGGCAGGCGAGGCGCTGGCCACCGGCTACTCGTGCCGCAGCAGGTCAAGCGCATGACGCAGCGCAAATTAAGGCACCCGCTTCAGGGTGCTGCTGGAGCGAGTGCGGCAGTCGTAGCACGGGCTTTCATGGCCGTCGGTCAGCACTTGAAGTCAATACGAACCAAAGAACGCCCATTCCCTCGTTCTTCGATAACGCTAAATCCCTGCTGCAAAAAGACAGAAGTTTTTCCAACAAACAGATCAGAGGAACCTGACGAACCGACACCAGCCTTGGGACAGGGCTTCGACATAACGGGCCCCTCATACGGAAAGCGTACTCTACGGCTGATCAGGGTCTGGCTGGCCCGGATCCCCGGGGTTTCGGGATACGAACATGGTAACAGGGGGTGGCAGCAGGCCAATAACGGAGGGGCGTGTGTTCCATTTCACGAAGATACGATTCTCCCAACCACAAATACGCACGGATCATCCATTTTTCTGGGTCTTCGCGGATCAGTGTGGGATGAGATGGGAGGAGTGGAATCGGCGTTTGACGCCTGAAATCAAGGACTTTACAGCACAGATGATGATGTCGTATCGTGCATCGATACTGGATCGAGTGCTGTGCATGAAAAACAGGTCGCAGTCTGAGGGAACTTTTGTCCGTTCCCGGCTTCGTGGCATCGGCGAAGTTGAAGGGAATCTTCAGGGGATCCCAAGGCGAGGTCGTGCAGCTGAGACGCCGAAAAAAACGGCCATTTGCTCAAATTGCGGGCAGCGCTGCCGGGGGCGTTACGACCAGCGGAGGTGCCGTGTGCGGGATCTTCGGGTGGCAGGCTGGGTGGTGTACCTGGAGTTCGAACGTTGGCGGGTACGTTGTTCAGGGTGCGGCGGCGTGCATGTAGAACGGCTTGACTGGCTGGCGCAGAATCCACGCTATACCGAGCGCTTTTGCGCTGCATGTCGGCAGGTTGTGCACGAGCATGAGCAACAAGGCCGTGGCAGAGCTGGAGCAGCTTCACGACAGCACGGTGAAGGATCTGTCGAAGCTGTACATGCAGGGAACAGGGTTCGTCGTGCCGGTCGGCTCAGGCCCAGAGCGATAGGCATCGATGAGATAGCGGTCAGAAAGGGGCATGACTATCGCGTGGTGGTCGGTGATCTGGACCAGGGCAGACCGATATGGATGGGCGGCAACGGGCGCACGCAAGCCGATGTGGAGCAGTTCTTTTGCCCAGCTGGGGGCAAGGCAAGCGATGGCATCGAGCTTGTGGTGATCGACATGTGGCGCCCGTTTCGCAATGCGGTGCGCGACAAGGCTCCCCAACGCAGAGATCGTGTTCGACAAGTTCCACATCCTGCGACATCTCGAATGCGCTCGATCAGGTCAGGCGCGACGAGTACAGGCGTCTGCAGGGCAAGGACAGGGTCGTGGATCAAGGGGCAGCGCTATACGCTGCTGTCGGCGCAGGAAAACCTGACGCTGGAAGGCCGGCAGGCACTCAGGAAGCTGCTGGCAGCCAATCGGCGGTTGAACACGGCCTATCTGCTGAAGGAATCGTTTCGGGCAGCTGTGGAGCTACAGAACCGAGCGCGGTGCCCAGGGCATTCTTCGAGCGCTGGAAACAGAGCCTGCGCTGGCAGCGTCTTGAGCCGTACAGGAAGTTTGCCGACATGATCGAGCGGCACTGGGATGGCATTGCCGCCTACTGCCGCCCCGAGAACAAGGTCAGTCTGGGGATGGTGGAGGGGCTGAACAACAAGATTCGGGTCATTCAGCGCAGTGCTTACGGATACCGGGATGAGGAGTATCTGAGGGCTCAAGGTCATTGCCAGTTTCCTGCCTCCACTGCGAAAAACGCCCGATTGCACCCACACTGATCCGCGAAGACCCCAAAGTTTATAGCCATCCAGCTTTGTTGACCACGACGCAGGTCGTGAGCAGCAAAAACTGGATTGAGCGTATGAGCCGCATGGGCCTACCCCTCCCCGCGCCGCCGACCCGAAAGCGTCCTCCATCAGGCACAGAATCCCACCCGAGCGCGTCCTTCGCGAGGGCACAGAACCCCGCCGAAAGTGTCCTCATGAAACGCAGACCCACCAAAAACGTCTTCCTCGAAGCACAGCCCTCATCACCCAAAGCCGTCTTCCATGAGCACAGCCCCTCACCCGATGGCGCCCTCCCAAACCCGCCCCATGACGTGTTACGTGACCCAACTCCCCTCACCAAGAAAGCGCAGACCACCACCCTCAAATCCCGCGCCGCCGTAACCTGTGCCGCCCCGGCGGCCCCCTGCAGATCGTCGACATCGACGTAGCGCCCCTAAAAAGGCGCGAAGTCCGCGTGCACTCACCCCACACCGGCATCTGTCACACCGACGCCTTCACCCTCTCCGGCAGCGACCCCGAAGGGCTCTTCCCTGCCGTGCTCGGTCACGAAGGCACCGGCATCGTCGAATCCGTGGGCGAAGGCGTCACCACCGTCCAGCCCGGTGACCACGTCATCCCCCTCTACACCGCGCGAATGCGGCGAATGCCTCTTCTGCAAGAGCAACAAGACCAACCTCTGCACCTCGGTACGCGCCACCCAGGGCAAGGGCGTCATGCCCGACGGCACCACCCGCTTCTCGTACGACGGCCAGCCCCTCTATCACTACATGGGCTGCAGCACCTTCAGCGAATACACCGTCGTCGCCGAAGTCTCGCTGGCAAAGATCAACCCGCCGCCAACCCCGAACAGGTCTGCCTGCTGGGCTGCGGCGTCCCCACCAGCATCGGCGCCGTGCACAACACTGCCAAAGTGCGGGAAGGTGATTCGGTGGCCGTGATTCGGCCTGGGCGGCATCGGACTGGCCGTGCTGCAGGGCGCCCGGCAGGCAAAGGCAGCCGCATCTTCGCCATCGACACCAACCCCGCCAAATTCGAACTGGCCCGCCAGTTCAGCGCCTCGACTGCCTGAACCCGAACGACTACGACAAACCCATCCAGCAGGGTGCTGATCGACGACGACCGGCTGGGGCGTGGACCACACCTTCGAATGCATCGGCAGCGTCAACGTCATGCGCGCTGCGACTGGAAGCCGCCCACCGCGGCTGGGGCCAGTCGGTGATCATCGGTGTGGCCGGCGCCGGCAGGAAATCTCCACCCGCCCCTTCCAGCTCGTCACCGGCCGCCGCTGGCTGAGCACCGCTTTCTGGTGGCGTGAAGGGCCGCAGCCAGCTGCCCGGCATGGTCGAGACGCCATGCGGCAAAAGATCGAACTGGCCCCTTCGTCACCCACACCATGCCGCTGGATGACATCAACCGCGCCTTCGACCTGATGCACGAAGGCAAATCGATCCAGCTCGGTGGTGCACTACTGACCGCCATCATCCCTGACGGGCCGTGCCCGCCCTTCTGCCCGTCACCCAAACAATGCCCAGCGGACACCGCAATGAAACGCACAGAACAGCACGCCTGCTTTCGGCGCGCCAGGAAGTCTGGCAGCATGAATCCACCTGCACCGGCACCACCATGAACGTGGCGGTGTATCTCCCGCCACTGGCACTGGCCGGAGAAAAATGCCCCGTGCTCTACTGGCTGTCAGGCCTGACCATGCAACGAGCAGAATTTCATCACCAAGGCCGGCGCGCGGCAGTATGCCGCGCAGCTCAGCATCATCCTGGTGGCGCCCGACACCAGCCCGCGCGGCAGCGACCTGCAGGAGCCGCGCCGTGGCAGACGATGACGCGTACGACCTCGGCCAGGGCGCCGGTCTACGTCAACGCCACGCGGCCCCGTGAGTCACCGCACTTTCGCATGTACGACTACGTGGTGGACGAGCTGCCGGCGCTCATCGAGGCACATTTTTCCGGCCACGCAGGTGCGAGCCATTAGCGGGCATTCCATGGGGGCCATGGCGCCTGACCATTGCCTGCGCAACGCGGACCGATACCGCAGCGTATCGGCCTTTGCGCCCATCGTGGCGCCTTCGCAGGTACCGTGGGGACAGAAGGCGCTGCGGACCTATCTGGGGATGATCCTGCCGCACTGGGCTGCGCACGATGCCGTGGCCCTGGTGGAGGCACAGGGGCGCAGAGCGGATGGGGCTGTCAGAACCCTCCAATCTGCCGATTCTCATCGACCAGGGCACCGACGACCCCTTCCTGCAGGAACAGCTGCGCCCTGAACTGCTGAAGGCGGCCTGCGCCGCCGCCGGCCAGCCGCTGGAACTGCGCCTGCAGCCCGGTACGACCACAGCTACTACTTCATTGCCACCTTCATTGGCGAGCACATCGGGTGGCATGCGCGGATTCTGCGGGCGGGGAGGATGACTCGGGAAGGTGTGACGAGACTGCCTGCTGTCTGGCCATGCTCCCTGCTGCCCGGCTGCACGCCTTCTATCTGGCCATCCTCCTGCCGTCCCGCCACGCCACGAGAAGAAACACGCCAATCACAGAGTGCCACCAACCAGACCGAGATCGCTTTCTGGTTGCGGTGCCGTAATTTCAAACAGCGTTGCCGCCGGCACGATGGTCCGTCCCGCCTGCCAGTTTCGACGACCTTGCAGGGTGTTTCGCGGCACAGCACCGTCACTTCCGCGCCTTTCCACAGACTATCGAGATTCGGCGCGTCCTGGGGGAACTATAAACGAGGCTGGGGCGGCGCCTGGGCGCCACGCATACCGTTTCCGTCCACATCCAGCACAAGGCGATAAAAACCGTATGCATCACGTGTTGGCGCGGGTGCAGAAACCACCATGGCCTCCCGCGCCTCGGCCCCACGCACTCGGGAGGCCGTAATCCCAGCAAAGAAGCGTCATCAGAACGAGCATGACCGCCGATATCTCTGCAGCCTTGCGCAGTGCGGATCCTCGCACCTCTGGGGTGCAAAAGCATCCAGATAAAACATGATGAAAGCCCCCGGTTTTCCGGAAATCACACCCAGGCTTCAACATGTGTGGCCCCCGCCCCCGGGAGGTACGCGATGAGCGCCGTCGTCTGGACGAGCGGGACCCGCCCGATTTCGCTTTCCCTGCTGGAGCAGCTCGTGGTGGTCACGCCACGCCACCGACAGAAGGCCAGCGCAAGCAGCCCCAGACGAGCAGCCCCAGAACGGTCTAGCCGGTTCTGGTAGCGGTAGAACTCGGACAGCGGTCCATTTCCGATCAGCGCCCGGTTTCCTCGCTGGATTTCGGCCACTTCGCAGGGCGTTCCTTCGCACAGTACCATCAGGCGGTCACCCGGGTGCAGGACATCACGATTCGAGGCGCCCTCCGGAACGAAGGCAAGGCTCAGCTGCCCTTCGGGATTTCCCTCCACCGCCAGGCTGACCCGGTGAAAGCCGCCATCCTGCAGATCGGTGGCCGGATCATTGACGATCACCGCGGGCGGGCATCCGCCCCCTCCGCATCAGGGCCGCCAAAATGCCAGAAGCATAAAAGATCACGGGCATCAGGGGCCAGCGGACCCCGTCCGACCCTGCGAAACACGGGCCCGCGTACTGCGGGTTTCGCCTTGCGTCCGATGAAATCTCCCAGCGGCATGGAAACACCTCCTGACAGCAGCTGCCTCATTCATTGTCCGCGGACGTGGGTCTGGACTGACCAGATGGCTGCGACGCCCCGGCGAGACGATGGAGCGCCTCCGCCAGCCGTGACGATCCGGACGACCGGGGTGCACCGACGAAAGGCGGGACGATCCGGATGAACGCGACGACTCCGCCGAATGCGACGCGCCGGATGACCGGGGAGGATTCTGCCGGTTGCGACGCCCCGACGACCGGGGAAGACTCCGCCGGACGCGACGAACCGGACGACCGTGAAGACCTTCCCGACGCGACGAAACCGGACGACGCGAGATTCTCCCGAACGCGACGAACCGGACGGGCGCGAGGAACTCCCCGAACGCGATGAACCGGTGGACCGTGAAGCCCCTCCCGGACGTGATGAGACTGGAGGACCGCGAGACCCGGCCGGGCGTGACGAACCGGATGACCGGGAACGTCGCCGCCGGCGCCCATGCCACGCCCCGACAACCCATGCCTGCGACGCCCGGAAAGCCAGATCAGCCCGGCACCGCACAGCGCGCAGGCCAGCAGCCCAGGGCACTCATCCGGTTTTGTACCGCGAGAACTCGGCCAGCGCCTCACCGACACGAGAACCTGATCCCCTGACCTGATCTGCACGACCTCGCGGGGTGGCCCTCAGCAGCGGCGTCACATGGTCGCCCCGGTGCGGGACGGCCGGCGTTGGGCGAACCCTGCGGCACATGGGCAGGCTCTGCGTTCCACGGGGATTGCCGTCCACATCGAACACCACCGGATAAAGCCGGACTCCTGGGTGGCGGTGAGCGGATCGTTGAGGATCACGGCCCCCGGACATCAGCATCCATCATGCTGGGGCTGTGGAAGCGCCAGAGCAGCAGAATGAGGACCGGCGTGATGGCCAGCGCCGATCACCCCCCTGCGCAGCAGCGGCCCCCTGCATGAACGGGATTTTCTGATGAGCAGACCAATCGTCCGAACGCCATGAGCGCGCCTCTGATCGCAGCCGTTGTGTGCCATGACCGGGCAGGCCTGTGCCCCCTGCCGTCCGTGTCCCCACGAACGAATGCCCGCCATGCAGCACGTCACAGCGGGGCATTGTATAGACTATACCGTTCCATGCCCCCAATGAAAGGGAGACATGGACGAAAAGTTACCGGATCGTAGCATCCGCCACGTTGCCGTCGCACTACGTTGCGCGGCTCGCCGTAGTAGCTGCCATAGCCATAACCGCGCGAACCGTTGTCCGTGTAGTGGCGCTTGTCCGTGAGGTTGTTGAGGGCTCGGGTTGAACTGCCAGTGCGCATCCAGCGCGTACTGCACGCTGGCACTTCACACCGTGCGACCACCGTTGTGGATATCCCAGCCGCTTTCCGTGGCGCTCTGCATGCGCATGCCCAGGCCCAGCGTCCATGCCGAAGCCTCGCCCGGCAGGCGATAGTTGCCATAGGCGCGCAGCATGTGTTTGGGCATCTGTTTGGCAAAGTCCTTCCCGGCCACGGCGCTGCCGACACTGGCCGTGTACTTGCGCTTGCTGTAGGTAGCCGGCAAACAGGTTGACACCTGGGCATCACCTCGCCGGACACCTCGGCATCCAGCCCCCGGCTGCGCTCGGTCAGCGGGAACCAGGCCCAGCGGCGGGTACCGTCCGTGGTGCGCAGGTTGGAGCGCACCGCCGTATTGTCCTGATCCACCTGGAACAGCGCCACCGACGCGTTCAGTTTCCCCTCATTGGCCGCGGCCTTCCAGCCCACCTCGTAATTTCTGCCCTGCGTCACGGGCAGCGGGCCGCCGTCGAGTGCCGGGTTGGTGTTGACCTTGAACATGGAGGTGTAGTTCAGGTAGATGCTGTTGACATCATCCAGATCGTACGTAACGCCGGCGTACGGGATGAAGCGGCTGCGGCGCGTGATCAGCTGCGCGCTGTTGGCGCGCGTATCGGGCTGGCCAGTGTGCAGGTGTCGTAGATGTAGGCCCAGTCCGCGCTTCCAGTGCGTGTAGCGCGTGCCGACCAGGATGTGCGGATCGTCCCGCACATTCAGGCGTACGCCCCCGACAGCCCCTGATTGTAGAAGTTGTTGTGCGAAAAGTTCTGGCCGTAGTAGGTGTTCCAGTCGGGACGGGCCACTTCGCATGGCCGGTGAAGGTGTGAGACAGGCGCCGTCGAATGTCGTTGTCCTGCCAGCGCTCGCGCACATCCAGCTTCTCGCGGCTGTAGCTGTAGGTCATGAAGGCTTCGTGCTTCTACGGCCAGCGCCTCGAAGGGAGCCATTCAGGTTGGTCTGGAAGGCCAGCTGGTTGCCGACATGGTCGTAACGCTCGATGTCGTCCACCGGCAGCGTGCCGGTGGCGCTGATGCCACCGCCCACGGCACCGGAACCCGCCAGCGAGGTGTACTCGGACACCGAATGGGTCTGCCGGTAGTCCGAGCTTGGCATTGAGGTTCCAGTCGTCGTTCAGGTGAGTGGTCCGAGCTCGACGAAGGCGTCCCGCGCGATAGCGGCCCTTGTTCCAGTCATGCCCAGGAACTGTCTCAGGGCAGGTGGGCATCGGTGTTGTCGTGGGCCATCCGGCGGGCCGTTGGGGTCCGGTGTGTCGTGCGTGTTGTGCACCAGTCCGCCCACGGTGAAGCGCGTGCCATCGCCCAGCGTCTTGTCGGCCACGCCATAGAGCAGCGCATTCCTGCCATCGACGTTGTCCTGGAAGGACCGGTCGTTTTCCAGCACCGTCACGGAGGCGCCCGCAGGTCCCGGTCTTCATTCAGCGGGGCCGGACACGTCGCCCGTGGCACCTGCAGTGCCGGCGGGTCACCATCAGGCTGGCTTCGAGCCAGGGGCGTGCTGGTGGGCTTCTTGCGCACGGCGTTCAGCGTGCCGCCCGGCTCGCCCGCCTGCGTCAGCCGGTGGCACCACGCACCACCTCGATGCTGGTCGTAGAGGGCAATGTCCAGCTGCTGCTTGGTCCGCCCCGGCGTACCGGTGAGCCAGGCGCACCGATCGCGGGTGTTGATGCCATCTTCGGCCAGCTGCTCGATGTAGAACCCGCGCGACATGAACACCGAGCGCGACGCACTGCGCGTCACGTTCACGCCCGTCGTGGTGTTCAGCGCCCCCTCGAAGGTGCGAATGCCCTGCCCCCTCATCTGGGCCTGCGTCACCACGCTCACCGACTGCGGCGTCTGGCGCGGCGACGCGACTAGGCCCGTGGTGGTGCCGCTGGACGACGCCGTGAAGGCGGTTTCGCTGTCCATTTTTCAGGCGGGCGCTTGCCCGTCACCACCACAGTGCCCAGCTGGAAAGTCTCATCGACGGCGGCATGGGCAACCCAGGGCAGCGAGGCCAGCGCCAGTGCACGGCGAGCAGGACGAAGCAGGCAGGACGAAGAAGAGGACGGACGACGGCTGACAGGCGTATGACGGCTCATGAGGCTGTTCCTTGCAGAGGGGAAGGGTTGTCTGTAATGTGTTTCCGGAAGATGAGAGAGCTGGCCGCCATGGCGGCGCGGCATGTTCATCCAGCTGCAGCACCCTGCATTGATGCTGCTCAATAGCCTTAGCTGACAGCAATATCGACGGCACCGATAGATTGATAAATATTCATTGGGTTTGTTTTGATACGTAACGATATCGATAATTGTTACCTTTGATTTCAATTTCGCGGCGGTGCACAAATTTTCCTGCAACAGAGCGGTCGCACATGCCCGGCTACCCGCCCGCGCTTGTCAGCCCCGACAGGGGCGCACATACTAAGGAGGCTCTGGCGCGTGTCGCGGCCCCATCCGGCCTGGCGCGAGCGGCTGCCCTGTGCCGACGGGGCCTACACCTGCAGCCGCCCCATGGCGCCGGCCACCAGCTGCCTGCATCATCCCGCCTTTCACCAGCTCATCCGCCTCCCCATGCCCATCGCCGCCCTGCCCCAGTCCAGACTGCCGCCGGCCGGCATCTGGCGGCAGTTTCTGGATGCACTGCGCGAGGCCGCTTCGAGCGAGATCGACGCCAGCTACAGCACCCAGACGCTGTTGCCACCGACAAGCTCGCTCTACCAGTACCCGCCAAGGCCGTGCTGTTCCCCCGCCATGCCCAGGACGTGCAACGGGTGGCCCGGCTGCTCGAGGACAGGACGGTATCGTGGTGACACTGGCCCCCAGGGCAGTGGCACGAGCGCAATGTGCCAGTCACTCACCAACGGGTTGGTCGCTGGACCTGTCGCGCCATGAACGGCATTCCGGAATCGATGCGCCGAGGCGGTGGGTGCGGTACGGGCAGGCGCGGTGAAGGACCAGCTCAATGCGGCGCTCGACCCCCGGCATGTTCTTTGCGCCGGGCTGTCCACTCAACCGCGCCACCCTCCGGTGGCATGATCAGCACCGATGCCAGCGGCCAGGGCGGCTGTACCCTGCCGGCGAGACGCGCAACCCGTGCTGGGGCTCGATTTCGTGCTGCTGGGCGGCAGGCGCTTCTTCAGCGGGCGGTGGACGATGCGCAGCTCGAGTACTGTGCGCCGGCCCGGGCCGTAACCGGGCGGGTGTACGCCCGCACCGCCGCATTGCCGATGAACAGGCCGGCCTGATTGCCGCCAGTTTCCGAAACTCAACCGCTGCCTGACCGGCTACGAGTCTGGCCCACCTGCGCGGGCTGACGGCCGCTCAGACCTGAACAGACGTGCTGTGTGCGGGGCCGAAGGTCACTGGGCTTCGTGGTGGAGGCAGCTCATCCTGCCCACGTTCCAGAATATTCGGTACTGGTGGAATGTCGCACTGCACGCCTTCATGGATGCCCTGCGCGATGCCGGGCGCTGATTGCGCAGAAAACCCCTGTCCATCGAAAACGGTGGATTCAGAAGGTGCTGCTGCGGCCATGAACGATTTCGTCTGGAACAGCGTGGCCGAATATTTTCCGGAGGACAAAAGACGAACCGACGCTGGGCATCGACTGGTGGAGTTCAGCGACGCGACCCAGCAGGTGGATGCGCCGGGTGGCGCACTTCGTACAGCACCTGCAGACCGATGCCACGGTACCGGCTGGGGCACACGCTGGCGAGGTAGCCGACGCCGTGAAAGCGCGTGCATGCCTGCGCAAGCGCGCAGGTGAGCCTGCTGGGCAACGTGCAGGGGCGAGCACTGGCCGCAGCCCTTCGTGGAAAGACTACGGCAGTGCCGCCGGAGGCCTGGCCGACTTGATTGCCGAATTTCGCGCGCTGCTGGACAGCCACGGCCTGCGCATGGCATGTTCGCTTACGTGGACTGCTGTGCACGTCGCGCACGCGCGCGCTGCGAAGGATCCGAAATACGCGGCCTGGTCCCGTCCGGTGAGGCGATGCGGTGGCCGCATTGCTTTAGCGCACGGCGGGCTGTCCGGCGCGAGGCTCGGCAGGGCGTGCGCTCGGAATACGCCAAAGCTATTTTGGCGAACTGTCACTGCAAACTCAGAGGCCGCCTTCGACCCGTACAACCAGATCAACCCGGGCGGTGCCACCGCCTGGCCCGAGCCCGCAAAACTCCTGAAAATCGACGGTGCCCTGCGGCGAACGACCGCCAGATCGACGAGCGCGTCTGGCGGAGCTACGGCGCCGCCATGCACTGCAACAGCAGCGCCTGCTGACCCTGACGACGACGCCATGTGCCCGTCATGCCGAAGGCCACGGCAGCGCGTGCATTCGAAGGGCCGTGCCTCGCTGGTCGCGCATGGCTGCGGCTGCAGGGCCATGCCGGCGTGGATGTGCTGGGTGATCAGCACCGCTCGCCGGCTTCTGGCGCCTGCTCGCAGCCGCTGTCAACGGGCGCAGCGCCGCGGCGGCGCGGCAGCCGATTTTCGCACGAGGTGTACGAGGCCATGGCCGGCTGCCTGTCATGCAGAGTGCGTGTGCAGGGCAGCGCCCATCAAGGTGAACGTGCCGGACTTCCGACGCCTTTCTGCAGCTCTATCACCAGCGCTACCGGCGGCGCCTGCGGATTATCTGAATGTACTCGCCGTTTTTCCATGACCGTGGCTGGCGCATGCGCCCTGGCTCGACAACATCATGCGAGCGCGGATGGTGCAGCGCCTGCTGAAACCCGCATCGGCATGGTGGACGGCCCACTGCTGTCGCGCCGGCCCCTGCGGCCATCGCTGAAGCGATAAGGCAGGTGCGAGACAGCCTCCCCGCCACTGGCCGCCCTGGAGCGCCGCAGACCCGTACGCAGCGTGATTCGGTGCGGGACGGCTTCACCTGCTCCTTCGAGAAACCGAACAGCTGGCCGGGCTTCATCGAACTGGCGGCCCGGCTGGGCCCTGCATGTGGCTGGCGCCCCTGCGCCAACGGCAAACCGCTGCCGGGTGCGGGGCTTTCTGCGGCAGCCTTTGCCCACCGCCCGCCGGCACACCCGCAGGCTGCGCGCCGACTGGCGGCCTTCGGCATCCCGCTGGTGGGTCTGGACCCAGCCATGACACTGGTGTTCCGGCAGGGAGTACACCAAGGTCGAGGGGGATTGGCAAGGTGCCGAGGTGCTGCTGCCCACAGGAATGGCTGCTGGCGGTGCTGGATTGCGGGCCTGCCTGCTTCTGCGAGCCGACCCAGCGCCCAGATACCGCCCCGTCACCCCTATCGCGCCTGCTGCAGCGCACTGTACCCGACAAAGACCAGTATGGGCGAACAGCATTCACCCAGTGGGTGAAGGTGTTCGCACGCCTTTCGGGCTGAGAGCTGCAGGTGCGAGGCCACGCGAGCTGCTGCAGCATGGCCGGCACCTACGGGCACGAAACGCCGCGGGCGTCGCGCGTGATCTACGAGCGGTCGTGGCAGGCCCGGGTGGAGCGGCCCACGCAGCCGAGGCCGGCGAGGCGCTGGCCACCGGCTACTCGATGCCGCAGCCAGGTCAAGCGGATGACCCACTCAAACGCTGCGGCATCCGCTGCAGGTGCTGCTGGAGCGCGTGCGGGCACAGCAGGGGCGAATGAATCCGCCGCCGATGGCGGGATGTGAATCATTCCGCCTCTCGGCAGCAACCATCCGGCCAGCGTGGAGGCCGGGGAAGGGAGGCAGGGGCGGGTGTACCATCGGACGCTCAGCGCTGTGTCATGGACGCATTCATCCCGCGCTGGTCCGTCCCTATCCTGTTGCCGGAGGTTTGCATGAGCTCTACCATCGGCCCGACGTCACCTACAGCCGTATCTGCCTGGCGCGGGCACTTCAACTGGGACTCAAGACGCAGTCTGCCCATGCGCAGCTGGTGGACCCGTGGCAGAACCCGCCCGAACTGGAAGCCGTCAACCCGCTGAGCCAGATTCCGGTGCTGCTGCTCAACGACGGCAGCGTCATCGCCGGCACGCTGTCCATCTGCCAGTATCTGGAGAACCAGCTGCCCACGCCGCGCAACCTGTCCGGCACCTCGCAGGCCCTGGCCCTGCTGGACATGCTGGTGCAGGTGGTGAAGCTGGTGCGCTTCAAGGCCCCGGACAGCGACGATCATCCGCTGGTGGCCCGCGGCATTGCCGCCTGCAGCGTGCCCCTGCCCAGGGTGGCGCGTTCGATGGCAGCTCGGACAAATGGCCGGACGTGATGCTGGCCCTCGTGCTGCTGACCATCAAGCTGCGTCGCCCCGATGTGTACGAAGCCGCCGCCCGCGACGACACCAAAGCCGCCGTGGAGGTGTTTGCCGCCCGGCCGCTGGCCGAGAAGACCCGGCCGGAAGCGCTGGCAACCACCGGGGCGCAGACGGTGGGGGCGCTGTAACAAGCCTGGCGCACTGCCTTGCCTCGAACGGCGTCTTGCCAGCACGCGACCGGGGCCAGCGCGAGAAACGAATGCGTTCATGACCCGCGTGTCTCACAGGGGCCAACGATTGCTCACCGATGAATATCGCACTGGGACCAACGGTTGCTCGCCGGTGAATATCGCACAGAACCAACGGTTTATCACCGATGAGATCCACCCAGGCTGTCCATTTTGACCCGAGGCATGGGTGGTGCGCTGAGAAGTCGTACATGATGGCGTCCGCTGCTCATCCGCGGTGCCTTGCCTGAGATTCATGTCATGCACCGTGTCCGATCTTCTGCGCCCTGCCTGTGCTGGCCGCCCTGGCACTGTCACTGTCGTCGCCTGGCAGCCTGAATCCTTCTCGGGCAGAATCATCCCCACACAAAGCGCAGCACCAGCGGGAAGCCAGAAAAAGACGCCCGTGCCGGACCGAACCGACACCATCGCGGGCGTGGATGCCAGCCACGACGGTGTGCGGGACGACATCGAAGCATGGTTGCCGGGGCTGCCGGACAACGAAGAAGACAGAAATACTGGCTCGGTCGCGTTCACACTGCCGTCACGAACTCGATGCTGGTGGATGTCCGGGACGGTATGCACTCAGAGGTAGCAGTGACATCACGTGACCACCGACTGCCAGATGGACGCCTATCCACCGGATACATTGCTGGGATACCACCCGCGAGCGAAATAGAAAACTGACCGTCAACACCCGGGCAGGAAGAGGCATACCGGCGCTTCAATGCATCCCAGAACGGAACCGTGAGCTTCAGCTATCACACGAAGCATGCATACGTCCGTGACGCCCCTTCCACTCCATTCATGAAACAAAACTGCATGCCTCCGGTATGCATAGCCAGACCTGGACCGACCGGGACGACCATTTCAGGGCTCAATGCGCGACGCTGCCTGCCATGGGACACGAGCAATTGTACAAGCTACATATTCCCAAGACGGAAAAGAGAGGGATGCGGCCTACATCCGCCTCGAGAAGGACCTTCACCGAACGGCGACATCGTCAGGCATACCATGCGTCTTATACCCAGAATAGCACTTTGCAAACAAACGCCCTTCATCGGCGAGCTGCATCCCAATCCGAACTTGTCAATCCCCAGAACACGCCGCACATACGAAACCGGACACCGCGCCGACGCCTCCGCTGACCGCGGTCCCTGCCACACCAACAACCGTACAAAAGCATCGCCGGTACCGACTCATGTATGCGGCAGAAGCCACCACGCCCTGCCAACAGGCACAGCAATCGCGGTGGCGTGCGACGATTTCGGCTCTGTGGACCTTCTTTAAGCTTAACCAGTGGTTATCCATTGTGCCAAACTTCAAAGTGTTTCCCTTCGTGTATTTGCGACAAGTTTCGCTTGATCCAGGTACTTTGCATCAAAAGAACTCGAATAAAACGAACGGTTTCTGCATTGGGCGCCCCATGGAAGCGTCATCAATGCCTCGCTTTGCTGAAGCAGCGCTGCTACGCAGTCAAAACCTTCGGGATCGGCCTCACGTGCAGCCTTGATCGCGGCAACGGGGTCACCGCCATCAACAACGCCTTCACAGACTTTGCCGAGAGTCCGGCGGCGAAAGAAAACAGCATGGAAAAAGAAAATCAGGAAAGCCAGCGGTCGCTTTTCATGGTCACCACCTCGCTTTTGATGCGAGTTGTTGGGCAAATCAACGGTAACAGGTGGGCACAGCAGCAGCAACTACCTCATTGGGCAGGGGCATCTCCGCGCAGAATATCCGACCAGGCACACGCGGAACAGCGGAACACCAAACCACCAGATCTCCCTAGCTACGAGTATCAATCGAAATGGGGGTAACGTGTGACTGACGCCAGTAACGCAGGGAAGTGTGTGCCTATTTCACGAAGAGAGCTTCTCCGGCGATAAATCTGCGGATTATCCATTTGGCCTATGGGCAGCACGCGCAGTCCGCGCATGATAGCGATCATGCCGCCCCACCCAGGGGCGGCCCCTGTCACAGGACTACCGTCATGCGCCCTTCCCAGTCTTCTGCGCCCCGTTCTGCTGACCGTTCTGCTCTCGGCCGCCATTGCCGCCTGCGGCGGTCCCAACGCCTTCATCACAGAAACACCCCCACGAAACTTCAAGGAAGCATTTCAACAACTGGAAGCCAAGGGGAAGCTACCGATACTGGACCGCACCGACACCATCGAGGGCGTGGACGCCAACCACAATGGCGTGAGGGATGACAGTCGAGGCGTGGATCGCGTCACTTCCGGATACCGAACTTCGAAACACCGGCTGACGGTGCTCCATCAGGCCATCAAACGCGGCATGATGGCAAACCTCCTGAGACGAGGACGATCTTCGGGAAGCTGGTGATGACGTCTTTGCCGCCGCATACTGTGCAGCAGATGCCTTCCCAGGACAGATCCGTACCATGACACCATGGTACGAAACTTTACCGATCAACACCGGCAGCGGTACAAAGGCGTACGGAAAATTCAATGCCGCACTGAATGGCGCCGTTTGGGTAGCCATCCCCAAAAGCCACTGCAAGTGAGGCATCCCAAAAAGCAACCATCATGAAAGCTGTGCTGAGAATTTCACTGCTGGTTCTCGCCACATCCTTTCGATTCAACCCGCGCCAGCAGCATCGCAATCCATTCCGGAGCATACGGTTTTGCCAGAAGGGCGGCTACGCGCCAGCTTTTTCAATGGCGTGTGGAACAGCTCCGGACGATGCGGGAAAGCGCTCGAAAGACTCGGGGATCTTATCGGGACCTCCTATAACGGAGAGCCAATAGAGCCGACGCTGTTCTATAACACCACGGGCAAAAGAAGCTGGCTCCAACGACTTTCAGGATCTCGCAGAAACCTTTATCGAGACTGCTCACCAGCTCGACGAGAGCGGAGAACTGGAAAAGCGGTTCCGAGTACCTCTGGGAAGCCATCACGGCCAGCATACATTATGGGACAGAGTAACAGGTGTATTTCGAGGGAGCGGCGCTGGCTCTGGAAGGCATCTACCGTGTCATCACCTCAAAAGCGCTTGCCGCCCTGTCCCGGCTTTTCTGACCCGCCCACCGAGGAAGACTACCGAGACACCAGGCACAGGTTGACACGCTGGCGCTCGAGGCAGGGAAGATGCTGTTCATCGCGCACTCGCAGAGCAGCTTTTTGTCAACAAGGCCTGGAGCTATCACAAAGTCCCGGTATCCGGAAAGCGAGCGTTGCCACTCTGCACATAGCCCCGCTACAGCAGAAACCCATGGAGAGCATCTTCTGGCCTACATTGATGTGGTGATCAATGGGCGAGGCTTTGTACGGCCCAACCGCGGTCCCATCGAACAACATCCTCATGGCTCCTTCAGGATCGGACGCGTCCGGCCACATGTCGTGGGAAACCTACCTGGATGCGGGACGCAAGGCACGTGGCCTGGTGAAAGAACGCTCGCTCGGTGCGCTGCTTCCCTGAAGGACACAACGCCAACGGCCAGCCCCAGCCTGTTCACCACCACCCTGACCTGGGACGGCGGCGGTGATGTCGACCGCACACCCGGGAGCCCAACGGCCAGCACGTCTATTACCTGAACAGCAAAGGGGGCTGGTGGGGGAACTGGATGTCGGCAACCGGATTGCCAGCGGCCCGAACACTACCGCCTCATGCGATACGAGGCGTACTGCGGGAGGCATCTACCGGATCGGCGTGAACAACTTCAGGGGACCGAGAGCACAAGGCCACCGTGCATCGGTTTTGCACGGAGGCCAACCCATCACGCGGGTCATCGACACCGGCGCGCAACGCGGCCGTCTGGGCGACGACGATGAAATACCGGTGGCACAGATCGGGGTCCGGCGTGAAGCCAATGGCGCGTGGAAAGCGGAGATGATGAAGAGGACGCCCCCTGCAGCCACGGGTTTCGCAGAAGGCTGTCGATCCGGGATGGCTCATCAAGCCGTGAGGATTTCAACCGGCTTCGGGGCTGCCCAGAAAAAGCCAAAGCCGCCCGGTGGGATACGTCCAGGACGTGCCACATCGAAAGCATGTCGCATCGCAGACGTGCCACACACGAAGGCACGCCGCCAGGACACCACGGCACAGGAGGTGCCATCAGCCAGCACCTCCCCATGCAACGCGCGCCCTCAGCTCTTGCAGGACGCCCCCTGCCTGTGCACCTTGCCGAAATCGTTGAAGGCATCCGGCTTGCTCATGCCGTCCGGTGCGCCTTTCTGGACGGAAACACCGAGGTCCATCTGCCAGGGCATTCCAGCCTCCATCGTAGATGTGGGTGGTGGGCCAGCCCGCCAGCTGTGTCATGAACCAGGGCACTCCGGCACGCCAGCCGGTACCGCAGTAGAAGGCCAGCCTGTCTCCCTTCTCGATGCCCTGCCGCTTTCCAGAGCGCAAAGATTTCGTTGGGGTTGCGCAGGGGCTATTGTCGGGATCATAGTAGTCGGCCATGTTGGACGAGTCGGTGCCAGCAAACCCTAGATAGCGCCCTTCGGTTCCCCTTGCCGGGGATGTAGTCGTAGCCGCTGACCTTGCCGGTGTATTCGTCCCACAGGACGGTTGGAGATGAGTTTGAGGCCCTCTTTATGCAGCGCCTGCGCCTCGGCCGGCAGGCTGATGTCGATCTGCGGGTTGGCGGGGATTTTTCACGCCAAAGCTTTCGGCAGGCTCCGGGGTGTTGACCTTCGTCTCGGTAGGCAGGCCGGCATCCACCCAGCCACGCAGGCCCCGTTGAGAGAGCGCACGTCCTTCACGCCCGCCCATTTCGGTGCCCACAGCACCCGCAGGGCCGCCAGCTGGTTGTCGGAGTACAGCGCGATGGTCTTGCCGGCGGTAATGCCGTTTTCTCAGCAGGTTCGCCTCGATGACCTTTTGGGTCCGGACAGGTTCCAGACCGGGGCGTTTTCGATCCAGTCGGTATCGAAATGGTGAGGCCCCCACGATGTGCTGCATGTAGGCGTTGGATTTTTCCAGCGGTCCCCATGAGACTTCGAGACAGCATGTACTGGTCGTTGTCGTAGCTTTCCGGTTTCCGCCCTTCATCAGGCGGTCCAGCCACTGGGGCGAGACGGCCAGCGCTAGTTGGGAAAGGACTCGAGCGGGCGGCTGCTGTCGGCAGCCCAGGCCAGGTAGTCCTTGTAGATATCCACCTTGTAGCCGCGGGAAGCAAATTCGGCGCTGACGCGTTCGAGGTTGTCGGGGTTGCTGTCGTAGAACACCACCCGCTTGTCGCGGGTGATGCCCTTGCCGGCTGCAAAGCTCTCGAATTTGTCCGGGCGATGTGGTCCAGCCAGGCCGTGGTGAACTGGCCAGCCTCGGCAGGTAGCCGCCACGCGGGGCGCCCTGATCGTGGAAGCCGTTGTAGAGGCTGTCGTCACGGGTGTCGATGATGACGGTGTCGGGCTTGCCGATCAGATCCGCCATGGCGGCGGTATCGAGCGTCTGGATTTTGTGGGAATCGCAACCAGCCATAACGAGGCCAACGGCTGTCGTCAACAGGGCCGCGCACAGCGGGCGAGGAAGGTGATGGTTCATGATGACAATGAAAAACACGCCTCGCCAGTCGCGCTGGCAAAGCGCAGGCCAGGAGCACAACAGGGGCTCCGGTAGTGGGCGTGCCCCGAACACATACGTCGTGAACGCATGGGTTCGCGACGCGCGCTGGGGGCATTTGAATGGGGAAGGCAAAAGCGGCCTCTTGCCCCGAGGGGCCAGCCATGCGCACTGCACGGGAAATGAGGTGCATGACGGCAAAACCATGATGCGATGGCCGGCAGGTGCTGCCATCACGGCAACCGGCGAAAGGCCGGGCGCATGGAGGACGTATCATGAATTCATGCGTCCCTGCCCTGTGATGCGCAGGCCGATCCAGGCACCGGCGATGATCATCAGGGTGGCAATCCAGCCCCTGCCACGAGAAGTACGCCGTGGCCACCAGGGTGTTGGTGATGGTGCAGCCGCCGGCCAGCGTGGCACCGATACCCATCAGGACACCGCCGGTGATGCGCTGCGGCACCTGTTCGGGGGCGGGCACGCGCCAGCGGAACTCACCGGTCATCAGGGCGCTGATCCAGGCGCCGGGCAGGGATGCCCAGCACGAACGAGGCTGCCCCAGTTGAGATAGCGGCTCTGGCCGGTGGTCAGGCTACTGCAGCAGGTTGGCGGTGGAGTGGCCACCGATAGCCGTAGTTGCGGCCGGTCTGCCAGCTGAGCCACCAGGCGGCGAATGCCCAGCAGGCCGATCACCACGGCCATGCGCACGGAGTGGTAGCGCGTGGCGGACGCTGGCCAGTGACGGGGCATCGGCAAAGTCGGCGGTGGTGCGCTGGTCGCGCCTCACCAGCGTGAAGGCCAGCAGGGCCCAGCGCGCCCACCAGCCACCAGGGGAGATGCCCAGGGGTGCCGTGAATGGTGGACAGGGTGGAAGGCTGTTCGAGCAGCGGCTGCATCAGGCCCGGAACGGCCCGGCCTGCAGGCTGCGAGGGTGATGGCAAAGACCAGCAGGACCAGCAGGCTGCCCGCGGCACCTTCACCGGAGCGGAACCAGCTGCCGCTGCCGCAGCAGCGCGCCAGCATGATGCCGATGCCAAACAGCAGCCCGCCGATGATCGTGGCCCACAGCGGCATGGTCCCCTCAGGCAGCCGGATGGCCCCCGCCTGCTGCAACCCGAAGAAACCCGCCGACTGGATGGCGATGGCTACTAGCAGGGCCACGATGAAAGCTTTGTATTGCGCGCAACAGCAGCTCGCGGAAGCCACAAACGAAACAGAACTGCCCCCGCTGCAGCAGAAAGCCGAACAGGAGTCCAACCAGCAGACCGGTCAATGGCATGGCAGTGCGTCCTCACATTCTGGGGGAAACTGCATTGTCAGGACGGACGGTGTCGGGAGATGCCCCGCGCCGAAGCAGACCGTGGCAGGGGCGGAACGGCAGCAGGCCAGGACCGTTTGCACAGGACAGGGCACCGGCCACCAGAAAGGACGGATCTTCGCCCCGGCACGAAAGGATCGACCGGCAGAGCCGGCCAGATACACCAAAGGCCGCCTCCACACGCAGCGGAAAGCGGCCTTTGCGCAAGCTGGTGCCCGGGGTCGGACTCGAACCGACACGCCTCGCGGCGGGGGATTTTTGAGTCCCCTGCGTCTGCAGTTTCACCACCCGGGCTGACAGGGCCGGAGAGCCAGCCTGCAGGGGTGCGCGCCAGAGAGCTGGCGGCGACCGGCTGGCCCACCGAGGGGATGCCGATTGCTGGCCTGCCATGGCCCGGATTGGGGGAAGGCGCAGTGGCAGGGGGCAGCGCGGACAGGGAGAAGCACGGATAAATGGCCCCGGCCCGGGTTGGGGGAGACCTTGCGGGGGAGCAAGGTGGCGGGCGCAGGACGCGTCGTACCAATCCTGTACCATCGGCATCCGGTCACCATTATGGCGCAAATCGGCCGGGTACGCCAACCGGTCTTTGAGGGGGCACTGAAGGGGTTCCCGCTGTCCGTTCCAGACGCCGGCTGGAGTCTGCATCCGGACCGGAGTCCACTTCCGGGCCGGATGTGCCTCCGAGCGGAGCACGCCTCCGGCGTGGAAACCCCTGAATCAGCCCTCACCCGGCTGGCGGGTCCTGTCCGCTCCTGCCCTGCTCTGTGCACCACCTTCATGAAACTCTCCGACTTCGATTACCACCTGCCCGATGAACTGATTGCGCAGTATCCGCCCGAGCACCGGGCCGGCGGGCGCCTGCTGGATGTATCGGCGCTGGGCACCGCCGCGAGCAGTGGCGCGACCGGCGGCGCACGACCGGGCACACCACGACTGACCGCACGACGCAGCACTGCTACGAACAGCGCCGCCGCAGGCACGACGGCTCGGGTGACAGCGGCACGGGCCGTCTCGCAGCGGAACATCCAGTGGCCGACCGGCTGCTGACGGATCTGCCGTCGCTGCTGGCGCCGGGCGGTCTGGTGGTGTTCAACGACACGAAGGTGATCCACGCGCGACTCTTCGGCCGCAAGGAGAGTGGCGGGCGCATCGAGTGATGGTCGAGCGCATCGACGGTGAGTTCGAGTGCTGGCCATGGTGCGCGCCAGCCATCCGCCGAAGGAAGGCAGCCGGCTGTACTTTCGGTGATGCAGAGTGCGGTTCAGGCGTCGGGCACCGGGATCGGGATCGAGGGGCGGGATCGGGGCGTCCAGTCATGGTGACGGGCAGCCCTCGGCCTCGCATGCCGCGGCCGTCGCCACCGTCGTCTCCGCCCGCGAGCCGGGCAGCATGCTGCTGCGGCTGCGCTTCGATGCGCCCGCCGCGGAGATACTGGAGCGGCTGGGCGAGCTGCCGCTACTACATCCAGCACACGCCGGACGGCGCGGACGAAATCGCGCTATCAGACGGTGTTTGCGCGTGAGCCGGGCGCGGTGGCGGCGCCGACGGCCGAGCTGCATTTCGATGAAGCGCTGCTGGCGGCCCTGCGCGCGCAGGGGTGGAGATGACCCACCTGACGCTGCACGTGAGGGCCGGCACCTTCCTGCCGGTGCGTACCGAAGACCCGTGTCGCAGCACCAGATGCATGCCGAGCGCTATGCCATTTCGCCCGAAACGGCGCAGGCCATTGCGCGGGCGAAGGCCGAGGACGGCCGGTGGTGGCCATCGGCACGACGGCCATGCGGGCGCTGGAAGCCAGTAGCGGCCAGGCCGGCGTGGGCGGACGAACCTGTTCATCACGCCGGGCTACCGCTTCCGGGTGGTGGACCGGCTGTTCACCAACTTCCACCTGCCAAAATCCACCCTGCTGATTCTGGTGAGCGCCTTTGCCGGGCGCGAGACGATCCAGCGCCTATGCGCACGCCAGTGCGCAGCGCTACCGCTTCTTCAGCTATGAGGGACGCGATGCTGCTGGACCGGGACGATCATGCCACCTGACAATGGCGTGCCAGCGGCTGCCCTGACGCAGCGCCTGTCATGAGCCTGTTCACCTCCCTGTCCTCCAGACACGAAATGCGTAATTATCCTGTAATTACAGGCATAAAACCGGGAACATCCAGCCATTCCAGCAGAGCGCACGCACCCGGGGCATGACGGTTTCCCTTTCCCTGTTTCCCCGCCCCAGACGCCTCGCCTCACTTCGACACAGCAACAGCGACTTCCTCTTCTTTCCTCTCCTCCATCCCCATGCTCGAGATACACCCTGCACCATACCGACGGCCTGGCGCGCCATGGCACGCTGAGCTCAATCACGGCGCGTTCCAGACGCCGATGTTCATGCCGGTGGGCACCTATGGTGCCGTGAAGGGCATGTCGCCGGACGATCTGGAGGCGGTAGCGCGCGCGCATCATCCTGGGCAACACCTTCCACCTGTGGCTGCGCCCCGGCACCACCGTCATGGAAAAACTGGGCGGTCTGCATGGTTTCAATGGCTGGCATCGGCCGATCCTGACGGATTCGGGGGCTTTCGGGTGTGGAGCCTGGGCGAGGCTGCGCAAAATCTCGGAGGAAGGGGTGCGCTGCCTCGCCCATCAATGGCGACAGGCTGTTTCTCACGCCGAGATTTTCCATGCAGGTGCAGCGGGCACTCAATTCGGGACATCGCCATGGTGTTCGACGAGTGCACGCCCTATGAGGTCGACGGGCGGCCCACCACGCGGGACGAGGCGGCACAGTCGATGCAGCTGTCGCTGCGCTGGGCCGAGACGCAGCCGCAACGAGTTTCTGGACGGGAAGAACCCCAATGCGCTCTTTGGCATCGTGCAGGGCGGGATGTTCGAGGATCTGCGCGACGAGTCGCTGGCCGGGCTGAAGGAGATCGGCTTCGAGGGTTATGCCATCGGCGGGCTGTCGGTGGGTGAACCCAAGGCAGACATGCTGCGCATTCTGGACCATGTGGGCCACCGGCTGCCGGCCGACCGCCCACGCTATCTGATGGGGGTGGGCACGCCGGAAGACCTGCTCGACGGCATTGCCCGGGGTATCGATCTGTTCGATTGTGCGATGCCCACGCGCAATGCGCGCAACGGCTGACTGTTCACACGCTTTGGCGACCTGAAGATCCGCAACGCCCGCTGGCGTGACGATGAGCGACCGCTGGACCCCACCTGCCTGTGCAGCACCTGCCGCAAACACTCGCGCGCCTACCTGCATCACCTGAACCGGGTGGGCGAGATGCTGGGCGCCCATCTGGCCACGGTGCACAACCTGCACTTCTACCTGAACCTGATGGGCGAGGCCCGCGAGGCCATTGCCGAAGGCCGGTTTGCGGCATTCAAGGCGCAGTTCGAGGCCGACCGCCAGCGCGGGCTGGACGAAGGGCGGTCGTAACAGAACGCCCCGTCATCCGCGGCCTGGCCGGTATAATGACGGGTTCATCCATCCCGGGAAGCCCGGGGCCATCGGGGCTGCCCTGCTGGCGTCGCTCCCCGGGAAGCCGGTTCATCATCACGGGGCCACATGCCCCGCATCGCCGCCAGCCGGCGCGGTCGCTCCTCTTCCCCCACCTCCTGACAAAGGACCTTACACGTGCTGATTTCCTCTGCTTACGCACAGACCGCCGGCGCTCCTGCCGGCGCCGAGAACTCAGCTGCTGGGCTTCCTGCCCATCATCCTGATGTTCGTCGTCATGTATTTCCTGATGATCCGTCCGCAGATGAAGCGGGCCAAGGAGCACCGGAACATGCTGGCAGCGTTGCAAAAAGGCGATGAAGTGGTGACGGCCGGCGGGATCGTCGGCAAGGTGACCAAGGTCGGCGAAGCCTATGTTACCGTCAAGTTTCCGCTTCTGAAAGGCAAGTCCATCGAGATGAACTTCCAGAAGTCCACCATCCAGACCCTTCTGCCGAAGGGCACCATCAAAGCCATCTGAGTGTGAATCGAAATCCGTTCTGGCGGTACGCCGTCATCGAGCTGGCACTGATCTTCAGCCTGATCTATACCCTCCCCAACTTCTACGGCGAATCGCCAGCGGTTCGAGATATCCAGCCAGAAGGCGACCATCAAGGTCGACGAGGCCACGGAGACGCGTGCGCTCGCCGCACTCCTCGAAAGCCGGCATCCCCAACACGGGGGTGCTGCGCGACGACAGCTCGGTCAAGATCCGCTTCGACTCGACCGACACCCAGCTGCGCGCCCGCGACGTGCTGGAAAAGGCGCTGAACCCGGATGCCTCCGATCCGGTCTACATCACGGCGCTGAACCTGCTGTCGGCTTCCCCCACCTGGCTCACGCAGCTGCATGCCCCTGCCCATGTATCTGGGTCTGGACCTGCGCGGTGGGGTGCACTTCCTGATGCAGATCGACACGGCCGAGGCGCTGAACAAGCGTCTGGACAGCGCCATGGCCGATGTGCGCACGCTGATGCGTGACCGCAACGTGCGCCACAACGGCATCCGCCGCACCGGCAACCAGCTGGTGATGACCTTTGGCGACGAGGGCCACCCGCGAGCGTGCCGAGGGCCTGCTGCGCGACCACCAGGGCGACCTGGCCCTGCAGACGCGCGGCAGCAGCGCCAATGCGCAGCTGGTGATGACGCGACGCAGGCGGCCATGCGCACCTTCCTCGACAACTCGGTGCAGCAGAACATCACCACGCTGAACAACCGGATCAACGAACTGGGCGTGGCCGAGCCGGTCATCCAGCGCCAGGGCGCCGACCGCATCGTGGTGCAGCTGCCCGGTGTGCAGGACACGGCACGGGCCAAGGACATCCTCGGCCGTACCGCCACGCTGGAGGCCCGGCTGGTGGACATGAGCAACGAGGCCCAGCGGGCGCTGACCAGCGACACCGCCGTGGTGCCCTTCGGTTCCGACCTGTTCCGCCAGGGCCGTGGCGCCCCGGTGGTGCTCAAGCGCGAGCCCATCTTCACCGGCCAGCAGCTCACCAACGCGTCGGCCACCTTCGACGAGCACCAGCGGCCCGCCGTGGCCGTGAGCCTGAACGAAGCCGGCGGCCGCCACCTGCGTGGTCTCCCGCAAGAACATCCACAAGCCGATGGCCGTGGTGCTGTTCGAGAAGGGCAAGGGCGAGGTGCTGACGGTGGCCACCATCCAGTCGGAGCTGGGCAGCCGCTTCCAGATCACCGGCATGGGCACGCCCAAGAACGCCGGCGACCTGGCCCTGCTGCTGCGCGCCGGTGCGCTGGCCGCGCCGATGAACATCATCGAGGAACGGACCATCGGCCCGAGCCTGGGGGCCGACAACATCGAGAGGGCTTCTCGTCCGTGGCGTGGGGCTTCCTGGCCATCTCGGTGTTCATGATCATCTACTACGCGCTGTTCGGCGTGTTCTCCACGCTGGCGCTGGGCTTCAACCTGCTGCTGCTGGTGGCGGTGCTGTCGCTGATGCAGGCCACGCTGACGCTGCCCGGCATCGCGGCCATCGCGCTGGCACTGGGCATGGCCATCGACGCCAGCGTGCTGATCAACGAGCGTGTGCGCGAGGAGCTGCGCCGTGGCGTCTCGCCGCAGATGAGCCATCAGCGCCGGCTACGAGCACGCCTGGGCCACCATTCTGGATGCCAACGTCACCACGCTGATCGCCGGTATTGCACTGCTGGCCTTCGGCTCGGGCCCGATCAAGGGCTTTGCCGTGGTGCACTGCCTGGGCATCCTGACCTCGATGTTCTCGGCGGTGTTCGTGTCGCGCGGGCTGGTCAACCTCTGGTATGGCGGCCGCAAGCGCATCAAGCACCTGTCGGTGGGCCAGAGCGACTGGGTACCCGACGATCACAAGCCCGTTGCCAAGCGCTGACCGGAGCTCACACCATGGAACTGTTCAAGATCAAGCGTGACATTCCGTTCATGCGCCACGTCACGGTGCTGAACATGATCTCCATCGCGTTCTTCGTCGCGGCGGTGATCCTGCTGGCCGTGCGCGGGCTGAACCTGTCGGTGGAGTTCACCGGCGGTACCGTCATGTGGGTTCAACTACGCACAGCCGGCCGATCTGGGCAAGACCCGGCTGGCCATCGAGGAGCTGGGCTTTTTCGGGCCGCAGGTGCAGAACTTCGGCACCTCGCGCGACGTGATGATCCGCCTGCCGCTGAAGGAAGGCGTGTCGGCGGCCCAGCAGGCCGAGCAGGTGCTGGGTGCACTGAAGACCGTCGACCCGAAGGTGGAGCTGCGCCGCAACGGTTCGTGGGCCCGCAGGTGGGGCATGAGCTGGCACCGGCGGCGCCATAGCGCTGCTGATGGTGATCGTCGGCATCGTGATCTACCTGGCCATGCGCTTCGAGTGGAAGTTCGGCGTGGCGGGCATCATCGCCAACCTGCACGACATCGTGATCATCCTGGGCTTCTTCGCCCTCTTCCAGTGGGAGTTCTCGCTGTCGGTGCTGGCGGCGGTGCTGGCGGTGCTGGGCTACTCGGTGAACGAGTCGGTGATCATCTTCGACCGGGTGCGCGAGAAATTCCGCGAGCGCCACGCGAAGATCATGACCACCGCCGCCGTGCTGGACCACGCCATCACCACCACCACGTCGCGGACGATCATCACGCACACGTCCACGCTGATGATGGTGCTGTCGATGCTGTTCTTCGGCGGCCCCACGCTGCACTACTTCGCGCTGGCGCTGGCCATCGGCATCTGCTTCGGCATCTATTCGTCGATCTTCGTGGCCGCGGCCATCGTGATGCGCCTGGGCCTGAAGCGCGAGGATCTGGTCAAGCCGATCAGGAAAAAGGATGCCACGGAGGTGGAATTGCCGTGAGGCCGTGGGGGCGGCTTTCCGCCCCTACAGGGTTGCACCCACATGGGCAGGGTTCGGATTCGGACCCTGCCTTTTTTGTGTCCGGCAATCAGGGGGCATTTCGGCCCCGAGCATCGCCGGATCAGGCCGTCACTTCAGAAACCACTTCCCGACGATGGGACGGCCGAAGTGGGCCAGCACGGCAATCAGACAGATCTCGATGGAGACGGACCAGTAAACATGGCCCAGAATCTCGCTCCACAGCTCGGCAGCGTTGAGATTCCAGAGCCAGCCGGTGGCACCATGGGCATAGACCGGGTTGCGGAAGCCCAAAAGCGGGATCAGGAACCCGTGCATGACCACGGTAATGACCAGACCATAGAACGCACCGTACCAGAGCCGGATGCGCGGCCAGCGGATGCTGCCCACACGTACAGCCAGGCAAACACGAAGCTGAAGCCGAGTGATGAGCGTGACGGCACCGGGCACCGTGGCGCCCTGGTACACATAGTCCAGTGAATGGGAGTTGAAGCCCTAGCCATCCCAGCCGAGGCATCGATGTTGGCGCCCGGCGAGAGATTTCACCCGGTACGCGCGGTGGCATGTTCACTTCGGATCCCCCACTTCACCAGCGAACTGATGAAGCCCCCCGATCAGCGTGGTCCAGACGATGATCTGGCTGTTGACCTGGCGTTCGTGAACGGTGATTTTCGCATCGCTCATGTCGGCGCTCCTTGCAACACCGGGAATGATGGATGTACACCTGCAACGACGCCGCCCCCGTGAGAAGGCCGATGGCACGGCCACAGCGGTTCGTCCGGGGGCGACAGAACGCCCGCCCGCATGCGGCACATGCGGTACGCCGTCGCCCACGGTGCCCGGCCACCATGGGCGGGTGACAGCTCATGATAGGCAGGGGATCAGCCTGTGGACACGGAAACCCGCGTGGAGCTGTCGGAATCGTTATATTTCCTTTGGTAATGATAACTACCGGGGCGGGAAACCAGGGACCGCCAGTCTGGGGTGCAGGCCGGCGAGGGCCGCAGAATCTTCAATGGTTTCAAGGCACGGCCAACACGGTCATGCGTACCCGCAGGAGAAACTCCCTGCGGGCAGCCCCAGCCCAGCCGTGTGCTGACAAGGCACGCTGCGCAGGCAGAGGCGGACCGCCCTGCCGGACAGGGGCAACACCCTCGCGTACGGCTGGGAACTGCGAGGGTCGATGAGTGCGTGACACGCTCTAACGCCAGTAGAAGAAGCCGCTTTCGCCCGCATGCGCAGAACGGTCATCGATCAGGTAGTGATCATCGAAACTCAGCTTCTGACCCCGCTGCCAGCCGGCCGGTGCCTTCCAGGCCGTGCAGTGCAGCCGGCGGGCATACTGCAGCCCCGACGCATTCCAGCAGAGCTTGGCCTGGCTGCCATTCTGGCCACGCAGCAGCATCAGCTGTTCGAGACGGGGGCTGGTGCTGTTCGTGCGGCTCGTGCCGCTGGCTGCATTGGCTGTGCCGGTGGCATTGGCGGCACCGGAGCCAGTGGTAGCGGAAACAGCGGCCGAGCTGCTGGTGCCTTTCCATTCGATCAGCACACCATAGGGCACCACGCTGTTGAAGGCGATGGTGCGCGCCGCCGCAGCCGACAGCTCCAGCTTCTCGACGTGCGTACCGTTGCCCCAGAAGTTGCTGATGCCATCGTCCGCCCCGTCACGCACGCTGATGGTCTGCCCCAGCGTGAAGCCGGTGCCCGAGACGGTCAGCGGTGTCCTCACTTCCAGATAGTGGACACGCTGGGTGGCCCCGATGCTGAGCGGGTGGTAGTAGCGCGGGTAGCTGTACGCGTAGATGGTGTAGCTGCGCCCTTCTTCCGGCCGCCCGGTAGCGGTAGTGGTTCTCCGTGCACTTCGCGTCGATCAGCGGGCTGGACGGATCGGGTGCCGAGGTGGTGTGCGTGTAGTTGAACGGATCCAGCTCCACACCGGCCACGACGTTGGGGTGTGCGTATTGGCCAGCAGGCTGCCGTTGTAGCTGGTGGCCCTGGGAAAGGAAGCACAGGCCCTCTGGTCGATCGCGGCCAGCAGCACGTCGCCACGCACGCCCCTGGGCGGAAATGAGCGGAAGCCTGCTGACGATGGGGGTGATGGTGCCGGTGCCGGAAGCACCACCGTTCTGGTTGCCTGCGCTGCCGCCGCCGGACTGGTTGCCCGTGTTGCCCGTACCACCGCCGGACTGGCTGCCCGTGTTGCCCGTGCCGGCATTGCCGGTGCCACTGCCACCTGTCTGGCCGCCGGTGTTGCCACCGCTGCCTGTGCCACCAGCACCCAGAATCCCCCGTGCCACCACTGCCGGAGCCACCATTCTGGCCGGTGTTGCCGTTCTGGCCAGTCTGGCCCCCCTGACTGGCGTTACCGCTCTGGCCTGTCTGTCCAGACTGGCTGGCATTACCGTTCTGGCCGCTCTGGCCGTTCTGGCTGGTGTTGCCATTCTGGCCGTTCTGGCCTGCCTGCCCGGACTGGCCGCCACCCGGAATGAGGCCGCCGCCACTGGACGACGGCGGCTGCGGAGAGCTGAGTACGCCCCGCTGTGCCCCACCGCCGCCGCCACCGCAGGCGGCCAGAAGAAGTGCGAGCGCCGCCGCAGTAACCGGCAGCCGAAACTGTATCGATGTCCGCATGGTGATGCTCCTGTCGTTCAGACCCTCATCACCCGCAGCATGCGTCACACTTTCTTGCAATGCAATGTCTGTGGCCTATATGGCGTCACATTTGGGACACATGCGCACAGAGCGACATCAGGGGCACCAGACTGGCAGCCATTGCTGCATGACGGACGTGTAATGACCCAGCAGAACCGGCACGGCCATCAGCAGCAGCGGTTATAGCAGCCTCTGCGCAGCGGGCATTACCGTCCCTGGCAGGACATCACCCCCAGGGGCTGGCATCCCCGGAGACTGGCATCACTCTCCGGGTATGAACATCACTTCCAGTAGTTGTTGGCAGCGGCCACGGTCTGAAGTTGATGGCAACCACCTGCGACACGGCGGTCAGGCTGTCGGCATCCTTTCTCGTACACGGGACGCAGCTGGGCGCGCACTTCGGCGCTGGGCTGGGTGTACTGGACGGCCATGCGCGACAGTTTGATGGCCAGTTCATACCCCTCTTGCGGGGTGGCGGTGATGAGGCTGGGCAGCCAGGCTTCCATGGTTTTCTCCGTTCGGTTCCGGTAAATGAAAGAGCCCGCCGCGAAAAACCCACGAAGGCTCCGGGGCGGGAGGAGGCGCATTTTAGGAAGACAGCCGCGAGCTGATCAAGGGAAATGGGACGGATGGCGGAAGATATAACGGTATTTTTCCAAAAATACCGGGATTTCTTCAGCACGTGGATCGTGGTACACACTATTGTCTTTGATTTTTGATAACGTATCTTGTTATTGAAATCAAATAAATGCACGATCTCATACGGGTACATGAAAGCTCCCTGCAAAAGTCTGCGAGCGCTTTGGAGCCAGGGTCGGGGATGCGTTACCCCCGCCGGCCGCAGCCCGCAGCCCACCCGGGTACCCGGTCTGGGCGTTCTCGCCCTCGGTGGAATAGCCGTCGCGCCGCCACCAGTCGATGCCGCCCACCAGTATCTGCACCTTCAGGCCGGCGGCCTGCAGGCGGCAGGCGGTCCGTTCGGCCACGTCGCCGTCTATGCCATCGTCGCAGCAGACGTAGAGGACATCGGGAGACAGCGAGGACAGGCTGGTGGTCTGGGATGGCGCAGCCGGCATCCGCCGTTGCGGCATCTGCGCCCGAGGCAACCAGCGGCAGGTTCAGGGCGCCGGGGATATGCTCACGGGCAAAGGCTTCGGGTGAACGGCCGTCCACCACCTTGACGGGTCTGCCCTGCTTGATGGCCCAGAAGAGTTCCCAGGCGTCGGTTTCGGGGAGGGTGGCGTGCAATGTCATTCAGTGAGGAAAGCAGGAATGTCGCGCTGACCATGCAGGACACGCAGAACGGAGATCTGCTCTGGATGCTCGACGTAGAACACCAGATGCGGATAACCGGGCACTCGCCAGAATTTCAGCCCCGGTAGCTGAAGCACATGCTCGTAGCGGGATGAACCGGTACCAGGGAACCGGGCGATGTGCCGATAGGCCTTCTGAAGCGCCTCGGCAAAATGCAGCCCCGCCCGTTCTGCATCCTGCTCCAGATAGTCGGCAACGATACGCTCGACATCCTGACGTGCCCGGATGCTGTCTTCAATGACCTTTGTACTTCGACAGTCATTCCACCGCTATCTTCACAGCGCCTGCGGGCAGCCTCCCGTACCTTCTGTTTCAGATCATCGAAATAGGCGTCATCCGCCACCCCTGCCGGGCCACTGTTGATGCCATCGAGCAGCATGCTCCGCAGCTGCAGGCGATCCTGCTCCCTGCGAAGCAGGTCGCGGTTTACATACTCGCTGCTGGACACGTAGCCGCCCTGCGAGACCTGCTCGTCCACAAAAGTTCTTCAGTGCTTCGGACAGGAGATGTTCATCGTGACCATGGGCAAGCCTCCGGCGTGGTGGATGGGTGGTCGTGGATGGACGCAAGCTTAGCCCGTTTGGCAAAGATTGGCAATCCATGCGGGAGGCATCCCCTGCCACCGGGGCACGTCATGGACTCATCCGTCCTGCGCGCCAGGCTTCACGCCAGGAACCGATATGGCATCCTCCCGATCAGTCCGCAGGAGTAGCCGGCATTGCTCAGCCCGCAGGGGCGGCCGGCATGGGCAGGTAGCCCATCTTGACCAGCATGATGCCCACCGCGGCACCGATCAGTGCCCCGGGAATGATGGCCAGTATCACGCCGCCGATGGAATAACCCAGCGAAGCCTTTGGAATGGCCCCGGAAAGGGCATTGCCGGCAACCCATATCGTATAGATGGACAGCGGCATGACGATGAAGCCCGGCGCGCCGAGTATCGACGCTGCATAGACGATCAGATCGATCACCAGCCAGGACGCCGCAATCAGGTTGAACATATCGCCCTCGCCATCCCAGCGGTCACCCCGCTTCATCCACCAGCGCAGGATGAACATCGCCATCAGAAAGAGCACCCAGGTGGAAAGAAAGTTCGAGCCCAAAAGAACCCAGAACGACATCTGGGGAAGGCCATGCACCTGCGGCGCCAGCGTGGCAGAAATGGCCGACAGCAAAGCCACCAGTGCAATGGAAGCATAGGACTGCCAGCGTGGAAACGCATAATCACTGAACGGCAGTTCCTTCAGGACGACGAGTTTTGCGCTGGGAACGAATATATTCATGCAGGGGTCTCCTTGGTCAGGGTTGCTGGATATTGCTGGGGCGTGTAACGAACCGGTTCGTCCCCCGCGCTGGCTTCAGCCGTGTGCTGACAGCGGACAGTGCACAGGACGCAGGGCACAGGGCACACTGCGCAGAGACGGACGGTATGCGATGTCAGGGTCCGTCCTGCTGGCGGGCGACCGTTTTCTGGAACACCCCTTTCAGCACGAAGAACAGGACCACGTTGACCAGTCCGGTCACGACACCTTTCAGGGCGGCCCCTTCGAGGCGGCTGGTCATCGAGCAGGGAAAGCGCCCGTCAGACAGGCAGCGGAAACGATGAACACCACGGCGGCACAGGGGCCAGCTCCACGCGGCCTTCCCCATGGCCACTCTGGCCAGCAGCACGATCAGGACACTGCTGAGGGGCGGTTTGCGATCATGAGCACGGACGTTTCCCCTTCTCTTTTCGATAATTCGTTAAATTATGCGCAATTATCGGCATCTTCGTGCAAAAAGCCCGCGTATCGCACCGGGTTATCGCGTGAACGCAGCCTGGTCCGCATCCACGACATGTGGGGAAGCCTGCTGAAGTTCACACGCCTTGTCTCGCAAGACCACCTTCTCCACCGCATGCGGCTGGCCGGGAGTCGTGCCCCTCCCCTGCGACACAAAAACCGTTTCGTCCGGGTCAGTCCCTGTCCACAATGCCGGCTCCGCGTTCTGCCTGCCCGTGTTCTGCCCGCGCGCGTTCTCCCTGCACGTATTCTCCCTGCCATGTCCCGCCTGCACGTGTTCTGCTTCCGCGCGTTCTGCCTGCGCCTGTTTACGCGCCTTGCGCACCGCAACCCAGCGATACAGCCCGTACGCCAGGGTCATGCCGATGGCCCCGATGGTGGACACAACGAGAACGAAATGCATGCGGTCGGCCCAGCTGCGTTCGGGGCCGATGGGAAGCAGCATGAGAACCGTGCACAGCACCAGCAGAACCAGGGAACGTGGTCAGCAGCACGCGCCATGCGGAATGACGGTGCCGCACGGCGTACTTCGGATATTCATCGATTCCGGCCTCTACCACCGACCCCACGATGATTTCCATCAGAATTCCAGCGCCATGCAGCCTCCTCCCGTCACGCCTTTACCGGACATCATGGCACATCACACCCGCTTCGCCAGCGCCTCAGCACGGCCAATGTAGCTGGCCGGCGTCATGGCCTTGAGCTGTTCCCTGGCGGCGGCGGGGTTTTGCAGGGTATCGATGAAGGCCACCAGCTCGGCCTGGCCGATGGCGCGGCCGCGGGTGAGTTCCTTCAGCTTCTCGTACGGTTTTTCCACGCCGTAGCGGCGCATGACGGTCTGGATGGGCTCGGCCAGCACTTCCCAGTTGGCATCGAGGTCACGGGCCAGTGCCGCCTCGGCCACCTGCAGTTTGCCCAGGCCGCGCTGGGCGGAATCGAAGGCCAGCAGTGCGTAGCCCAGCGCCACGCCGACGTTGCGCAGGACGGTGGAGTCGGTCAGGTCACGCTGCCAGCGGCTGACGGGCAGCTTCTGGGCCAGATGCGAGAGCAGCGCGTTGGCCAGGCCCAGGTTGCCCTCGGCATTTTCGAAATCGATGGGGTTGACCTTGTGCGGCATGGTGGACGAGCCCACCTCGCCTTCCTTCAGCTTCTGGGTGAAATAGCCGATGGAGATATAGCTCCAGATGTCACGGCACAGGTCCAGCAGCACGGTGTTGAAGCCGATCAGCGCATGGAACAGCTCCGCCATGTAGTCGTGCGGTTCGATCTGCGTGGTGAGCGGGTTGAAGGTCAGGCCAGCTGCCCCTCGATGACGCGCTTCGAGAAGGCCGGCCAGTCCACCTCCGGATATGCGGGAGAGATGCGCGTTGTAGTTGCCAAACAGCGCCGTTCATCTTGCCCAGCAGCTGCACGGCGGCAATATGCTCGCGGGCCCGCTTCATGCGCTGCACGACGTTGGCCAGTTCCTTGCCCAGGGTGGTGGGCGAGGCGGGCTGGCCGTGGGTGCTGACAGCATGGGCGAGCCGGCATACTGGTGTGCCATGGTGCGCAGGGGTGTCGATGATGCGGTCGATGGCGGGCAGGATGACCTGTTCGCGGCTGCCCTTGAGCATCAGGCCGTGCGAGGTGTTGTTGATGTCCTCGGAGGTGCAGGCAAAGTGGATGAATTCGGCGGCGGGTGCCAGCTCGGCATCGTCGGCCACCCTGCTCTTCAGGAAATATTCGACCGCCTTCACGTCGTGGTTGGTGGTGCGTTCGAAGTCCTTGATGGTCTGGGCGTCGGCCGGGCCGAAATGCTCGACGATGGCCTGCAGGCGCTGGCGGGCGGCGGCACTGAAGGGTTTCAGCTCGGGCAGGCCGGCATCCGAGAGCGCGATGAGCCAGGCCACTTCCACCTGCACGCGGTGGCGCATGAAGGCGGCCTCGGACCAGAAGGCGCGCAGCGCGCGACCTTGGCGGCATGGCGGCCATCCAGGAGAGAGGGCTTCGAGGGCGGCGGATTGGGCGAGACATGAGGGGGCTCCGGCTGGGGTGATCGACAGCCGGAATGCTAGCAAATCCCCTGTATTCCCCACATACACACACGGCTCAGGACCACCCTGCCCCGGAAAACGGATCGCCCCCTGGCACCGCCTCATGCAGGCGTATTGCCACTACCGTCCTTCAGGATGGTCGCCTTGCCCTGCATGCCCTGCGTGTGTTCGCGGGATGAACGAGTCCACGACACGCGCTAAAGCAGCTGTACAACCCGCTCCCCCACCATCTGCAGGGTCTGCGCCGCCCCGGGCAGGCAGCGCGCGTTGTGCAGCGGCAGCGCGCTGGCAAAGAGGTTCCACTGCGCCATCAGGCGCACGCCGTCGGTACCCTGCTGGGCCACGGCATTGAGCCAGGTATCGAGCAGGCCGCGGCGGGCCTCCATCAGGTCCCACTGGGCCAGATCGCGCCCCCAGCAGGCGCTGAGGGCCGTCCAGCATCAGCTGGCACATCAGCAGAGCGACGGCGCGCGCCCTTCCATGCCGCCCAGGCTCTGGGTGTCGACCGCCGGCAGCAGGTTGCCCAGCAGCGCGGCCGCTTCCCTGCGCCATCGGCGGCATCAGGCGGGCGATGTCCAGCGTGGGCTGGGTGCGGGCGGCGTCGGACACGGTATGCCAGCGGGCTTCGATGGCCGTCGTGTCGGAGCGCTCGATGCGCGCGAACAGCTCGCGCTTGACACGCCCCAGCAGCAGGTCGGCATTGCGGCGCTGGCTCTCCAGCGTGCTGCGATAGCGGTCGGCGCCGTCATCGATGCCGGCCAGCACGTAGGTGGACAGCAGGGTGGCCTGCGCCTCGAGAAACTCGATGATCAGCATGCGCTGCCCCTGGGAGAGGGGCCCTGCTGGCGTCGGGTGGTATTGGCACGGGCGGGCCTGCCGAACAGCAGCCCGGAAAATGCCATGGCAATGATCTGCAACAGCCGGCGACGCTGACGCCGCGCCATTTCTGGTCGCGAGCGCGCGCCGGCCTGGGCCCTTGCGGCGGGGGCCGGCGTGGTAGTTGCCATGTCGTCGTACCCGGGTGTCCATATGCCCCGGATTGTTGGGCAGGACGTACAGGGCCGCCAGCACGCGCGGACGAGCGGAGGGTGCAGGCGGTCAGGCGCGGCAGAGTTTCCGGTCGATGATGCAGCCCCAGACAGACTTCGCCGTCGTAGAACACGGCGGACTGGCCTGGCGTGACGGCCCACTGCGGGCTGGAGAAATGGACCTGGATGCGCGGCCCGCCAGACGCAGCCAGGGTCTCCCGGCCGGGAGGCACCGCCGGCTGCCCCGTGTGATGTCCCCGGCCAGCTCCCCCGTCACCGGGTCTTGCGTGCCGACGCCCCCGCTGATGGCACGCCAGCCCCCTCCCGGGTGGCATGCCGGCCACAGGCATGCCGGCCGCAGGCCAGCCCGCCCCGTCATGCCGCCGGCGCCGCGCACGGGCACATCCCCACGAGGGGCCCCCGCACTGCACCGGTATTCTGGCCCGGCCGCCCCGGTGGTACGGGCACCCCAGACTGGCCGCCACCTCGCGGGCAATGGCACTGGCGTCATCCTGCCCCACCACACTGCCCTGCCCCATACCGATGCCGGCCCCATGCCACGCCCCGGGCAGCGCGGGCCGGAAGCCGTCGGCGGCACAGCCACGGGGTACATCCCCTTCCAGCCAGCCATCGGCATCTTCCTGCCGGTAGCGGGCCTTGATGCCGTAGTGCTTGCCCGTGATGGGGGCGTCACCGATCCAGTGCACATCACGCCCCACCAGCTCGCGGGTGAGCAGCAATGGATGATCGTGGCCACGCACGACGGTCAGCGTGTTGGTGGCCAGATCGCTTGCCGGCCACGAACCAGGGGTTCCCCGCCGGCATTGTCGCGCCGGCCGCCGATGCCAATGCCCTTGCGCTGACCCAGCGTGTAGAACGACAGGCCACGTGCTCGCCCACCCTGTACGCCCCGGTCGTCGACGATGGGGCCCGGCTGGAGTGGGCAGGTGGCGCGACAGGAACTCGCGAAACGGCCGCTCGCCGATGAAGCAGATGCCGGTGGAATCCTTCTTGGTGGCGTTGGGCAGGCCGATGCGGGCGGCGATCTCGCGCACCTCCGGCTTAGTGTATCCGGCCAGCGGAAAGACCACGGACGAGAGCTGGTATTGATTCAGCCTATGAAGGAAATAACTCTGGTCCTTGTTCCTGTCGGCCCCGCGCAACAGCTGCACGCGCCCATCGGGCCCCGCGGCTGCCGGCATAGTGGCCGGTGGCAATGCGTTCGGCCCCCAGCTTCAGGGGCGTGGTCCAGAAACGCGTGGACTGATCTCGGCGTTGCAGAGCACGTCGGGGTTGGGCGTGAGGCCGGCCTCGTAGGCCTCAGAAAGAGCCGGAACACCCGTTTCCCGGTAGTCTGCGGCGAAGTTGACGGCCTCCAGGTCGATGCCGATGACATCGGCCACGCTGGCGGCATCCAGCCAGTCCTGCCGGGAGGAGCAGTACTCGCTGTCGTCGTCATCTTCCCAGTTCTTCATGAAGAGGCCCGTGACCTGCCAGCCGGCCTCCTTCAGCAGCCATGCACTGACGGCCGAATCGACCCCGCCCTGAAAGCCCCACCACAATCTGACGGCCTTCGCCGTCCGGTATCGTACGTTTCATGCGAACATTGTAGAAAACAGAAAATCCCTGCAGCAAACCCTTGGAAAGGATCGACTCATGAGAATCGGGATCCCGAAAGAGCGGCGCCCCGGCGAGAAACCCGGGTAGCCGCCACACCGGAAACAGTCAGGAAGCTGGTGAAAGCCGGCCACGGGTGGTGGTGGAACGCGAGGGCCGGTGTGGCCTCGACATCCCCGACACCGCCTGGGAAGAGGCCGGTGCGCAGCTGGTGGACACGGCCGGTGCCTTCGGTCGCCGAGCTGGTGGCCAAGGTGCGCAGCCCCATGGAAGAGGAGCTGAAGCACCTGAAGGCCGGCACGGCCCTGCTGGGCATGCTCAGCCCCTTCCATGCCGAAGGGCTGGAGAAGCTGGCCGCCACCGGCGTGACCGGCTTTGCCCTCGAGGCCGCCCCCCGCACCACGCGGGCACAGAGCCTGGATGTGCTCTCATCTCAGGCCAATATCGCAGGATACAAGGCCGTGCTGGTGGCCGCCAACCTGTATCAGCGCTTCTTCCCCATGATGATGACCGCCGCCGGCACGGCTCAAGGCCGCCCGCGTGGTCATCCTGGGCGCCGGGGTGGCTGGCCTGCAGGCCATCGCCACAGCCAAGCGGCTGGGCGCGGTGATCGAGGCCTCGGACGTGCGCCCTGCCGTGAAGGAGCAGATCGAGTCGCTGGGCGCCAAGTTCATCGACGTGCCCTACGAGACCGATGAAGAACGCGAGGCCGCCGCCGGCGTGGGCGGCTACGCCCGGCCGATGCCGGCATCGTGGCTGCAGCGCCAGGCCGCTGCCGTGGCCGAGCGCATCAGGCAGGCCGACGTGGTGATCACCACCGCGCTCATCCCGGGCCGCAAGGCGCCGGTGCTGGTCACGCGCCATGGTCGAGTCGATGAAGCCGGGCTCGGTCATCGTCGACATGGCCGTCGAACAGGGCGGCAACTGCGAGCTGTCGCAGGCCGACAGGTCGTGCGCCACCATGGCGTGAGCATCGCCGGCGTGGGCAACCTGCCGGCGCTCGTACCGGCCGACGCCTCGGCCTTCTACGCCCGCAACATCCTCGACTTCCCTGCAAGCTGATCGTCGATGACGAGAAGAAACTGAAGATCAACCTCGAGGACGACATCGTCAAGGCCTGCCTGGTCACGCAGGACGGCAAGGTGCTGCGCGAGCAGAAATAAAGGGAAAAAGCATGGAACTCGTCAATCACACCATCATCAATCTGATCATCCTCGTGCTGGCCATCTATGTGGGCTATCACGTGGTCTGGAACGTGACGCCGGCGCTGCACACACCGCTGATGGCCGTCACGAACGCCATCTCGGCCATCGTCATCGTGGGCGCCATGCTGGCCGCCTCGCTGACCGAAACCGACCTGGGACGGACCATGGGCTTGCTGGCCGTGGTCCTCGCCGCCGTCAACGTGTTCGGCGGCTTCCTGGTGACACGGCGAATGCTCGAGATGTTCAAGAAGAAAGAACCGAAAAAGGCGGAGAAACAGGCATGAGCATGAACCTTGTCGTCCTTCTGTACCTCGTGGCCTCGGTCTGCTTCATCCAGGCCCTGAAAGGACTGTCGCACCCCACCACCGCCCGCCGCGGCAACGTCTTCGGCATGAGTGGCATGGCCATCGCGCTGCTCACCACGGTGGCGCTGATCCTGAAGCTGCAGGATGCCGCCGGCACCAGTCAACGGTGCCGGCATTGCGCTGGTCATCCTGGGCCTGCTGGTGGGTGGCACCCTCGGCACCATCATGGCGCGCCGGGTAGAAATGACCAAGATGCCCGAGCTGGTCGCCTTCATGCACTCCATGATCGGTCTGGCCGCGGTGTTCATCGCCATCGCCTGCGTGGCCGAACCCTGGGCCTTCGACATCGTCGCCCATGGCGAGACGCATCCCCGTGGGCAACCGCGTCGAGCTGTTCATCGGCACCTTCGTCAGGGGCCATCACCTTCTCCAGCTCGGTCATCGCCTTCGGCAAGCTGTCGGGCAAGTACAAGTTCCGCCTGTTCCAGGGCGCCCCGGTCACCTTCGCCGGCCAGCATGCACTGAACCTCATCCTGGCCATTGCCATGGTGCTGTTCGGCTGCTGGTTTGCCGCCACGCAGGGAGCTGGTTCCCGTACTGGATGATGACCGCCATCGCCTTCGTTCTGGGCGTGCTGATCATCATCCCGATCGGCGGGGCCGACATGCCGGTGGTGGTGTCGATGCTCAACAGCTACTCGGGCTGGGCGGCCGCCGGCATCGGCTTCTCGCTCAACAACCCGATGCTGATCATCGCCGGTTCGCTGGTGGGCTCCAGCGGTGCCATCCTCTCGTACATCATGTGCAAGGGCGATGAACCGCTCGTTCTTCAACGTGATCCTGGGTGGCTTCGGCGCCGACCCGGCCGCAGCCGGCAGTGGTGAGGCCAAAGAGCAGCGCCCCGTGCGCAGCGGCTCGGCCGACGACGCCGCCTTCATGCTGGCCAACGCCGACTCGGTCATCATCGTGCCGGGCTATGGTCTGGCCGTGGCCCGCGCCAGCACCCACTGAAGGAACTGACCGACAAGCTGATCGAGAAAGGCGTGCAGGTGCGCTATGCCATCCACCCGGTGGCCGGCCGCATGCCGGGGCACATGAACGTGCTGCTGGCCGAGGCCGAGGTGCCCTACGACCAGGTCTTCGAGATGGAGGACATCAACCTCGACTTCGGCGAGACCGACGTGGTGCTGGTGCTGGGGCGCCAACGACGTGGTGAACCCGCCGCCAAGGACCCCAGCCTCCCCATCGCCGGCATGCCGATCCTGGACGCCTACAAGGCCGGCCGGGTGATCGTGAACAAGCGTTCGATGGCCTCCGGCTACGCCGGCCTGGACAACGAGCTGTTCTACATGCCCAAGACCATGATGGTGTTCGGCGACGCCAAGAAAGTGGTCGAGGACATGGTGAAGTCGCTGGAGGGCTGACCCGCTCGCTGGACGCCCGCAGCGAGGACCCTCTGCAAAAGTCTGCGAGCGCTTTGAGCCCAGGATCAGGGATGAGCCAGAGGCGCCATTTGTCGGCAATAGCAGGGCTATTGGCGACAAATGGCACACACTAGATCGCCCGAGCATGGGAATCAGCCGCAGGACTTTTACTGAGGTCAGATACAGACAGGCGTTGCCCGCAGCAGCGGACCGGCCGGCACGCCGGCCACGGGAAGCGCCAGGACGAGGCACCAGCCAGTCCATCACGGGCGATTCACCCGCCCTCTGCAAACCCCTGCTGCTTCACGGCGCAGGGGTTTTTATTGCCGGCAGGCACCGTCCGGCCGGTTGTCTCACGCCCTCGGCCAGTCTCCCCCGCCGGCCAGCGAGTTGCTCTCGCGCCCCAGAAGCCATGGGTTCTGCAGCCAGCAACCAACAGCCAGCAGCCAGCAGGCGTCATTTTCAGCATCAACACAACACCCTTCCCCGGCACTGGCCACAACCGGGCGGGCGCCGGACAATCGGGCTTCGTACGTTTGGTGGGTGGGCACATGATGGCTGGCGAGGTTTTTACCGCGTTTCTGCTGGGGGCCTTTGTCAGCCTTCTCACCATCATGAACCCGCCGGCCACGCTGCCCATCTTCACCTCGGTCACCGTCGGCATGGATGCCGACACCACCCAACGCACCGCCACCAAGACCTCCGTCTACTGCTTCTGCATTCTGGTGGGCTCGCTGTTCGTGGGCAGCATCATCATGAAAGCCTTCGGCATCTCGTACGGTGCCATGCGCGTGGCGGGCGGCATGATCATCGGCCTGCTCGGCCACGGCATGCTGTACGGCAAGGCCGAGGTGTCGGAAGTAGCCAAGGCCCAGTACGCCAACCCGGCCTTCTTCCCGCTGGCCCTGCCCGGCATCACCGGCCCCGGCTCCATCGCCGTGGTGATCGGTCTGGAGACACAGATCCGCGAACTGGGCGGCTTTCAGCACCGCATCGGCGCCTATGCCGCCGTGCTCATTGCCATGCTGATGGTGTGCGCCATCGAGTGGCTGCTGCTGCGCAGCGCCCGCAGCGTCACCACCCGGCTGGGCAACACCGGCATTGAGGTGGTCACCCGGCTGAGCGGCTTTCTGCTGATCTGCGTGGGCGTGCAGTTCGTGGCCTCGGGGGCGCAGACGCTGTACGCCACACTGGTGCAGAGCGGCTGCGGCGGCGCACTGAAGCGCCGCGTCAGGGATACCGAGGGGCCTGAACCCTCACAGCAGGCGCCCAAACTCTCACAACGGGGACCGGGGCATCACAGTGAGGACCGGGGCATCACAGCGAGGGGCTGAAAGGGGCGGGAACCCTCGCGGCCGGCATTGAAGCCCTCGCCGCAAGCCCCACTTCAGTCCTTGATCGGCTCACCGTGGATGGCGTTGATCGCCCCCGTCACCATCCGCAGCATCAGGTAGATGCCGATGAGCGGGAACAGCAGCATGGTCAGCGACGGAAGAGACCAGGCAGATCAGCCCGGCCAGCACCGCCAGCCCGGCGCCCAGCCAGCAGGTGCCGATCATCCAGCGGTGGTGCGAGTAGTACACCGTACCCAGCGCATGGCCACGCTGCAGATGGTTGATGATCAGCCCCGCCAGACTGGCCGCCCCCACCGTGAACGGCCCGCCCAGGATGTGCAGGGCATAACAAGCCAGCGCCAGATTGCGCTGGGTGGCCAGATCGTGAAGGTCGTCGGACGGAACATCCCGGGGACGCGCCGGGGGAAGGTGCGGGGCGATGCAGGGGAAGCGAAGGGAGAGCCAGCCAGGGCGGAACCAGCCGGCGAGGCGTTGGGGTGCAATGTCCATGAACGGAACAGGTATTCGGCAGAGAGAATCAGGTGTCTCTTTTGAGACTAATCCCTTTGGGGGGCATGGACAATGACGTTTGTCGCATCCCGGAGGGAGTCAGGCCCTCAGCCGATGGCCCGGTGGTTCAAAACATCGGGAGGCGCGCGGGGAGGTCAGGCGGAAACCATTGTTCACCCTCACGACAGTCTCCAGTCGGCACTACGTCCTTGAAATCGCCGTCGCTGCCCTGACCTGCAGGAAGATGCGCCCGAGCGTTCGGACAGCGCAGCCCCTCCCCATCCTCAGCGGGCGCTTGCCATGCCGTCCTACACCTACGACAACGTCACCAACATCGAAACCCAGCAGGAGGCTGCGTTCCGGCGCACGGCCATGCTGGACTACTGGATGCACCTCATCGGGATGACCTTCTCGGTGGGGCTGCTCAACATCATCGCCCTGATCGTCAGCTACATCCAGCGCCCCGTCGGCGCGGGGCACCATCTACGAAAGCCACTTCAGCTGGATGATCCGCACCTGCTGGTGGACCATCCTGTGGGATCTGTGTCACAGTGCCGCTGGGCTTCATCACCTTCGGGCTGCTGGGCTTTCTGGCCATCATCCCGGTCATCTGGTTCTACTACCGGATGATCAAGGGGCTGCTGCGAGCCAATGCGTATCAGCCCATGATGATCGTGTGATTCCTTTCCCCCACCTCCAGCCGCTGCTCCATCCATTCGATCCAGTGCATGACCGGCGTGTCCGTTCCGGCGCCGAGGTGGGCAATGCACCCCACGTTGGCCGACAGGATCAGTTCAGGCCGGCTGCGTTCGAGGTTGTCGAGCTTGCGGGTGCGCAGCTGCTGCGAGATGTCCGGCTGCAGTACCGAGTAGGCGCCGGGACGAACCACAGCACAGGTGTGAATCGTGGATGGGCTGCAGTTCGGCACCCCAGATGGTGAGCATGTCCCTCCACCACACCAGCGAATCTTTCTGGGCGTGCTGCAGGGGTGCAGGGGCGGGTGGAAACACCAGCCGCTGGGGCTTGAGGGGCATGGCGGGACGGTACTGCGCCAGTTCACGTGCCAGCCATTCGCTGAGATCGAAGGTGATACCGGCAATGTGGCGGGCACGTTCGCGCAGAGACGGGATCGTTGCGCAGCAGGTGTCCATAGTCCTTGACCATGGCACCGCACCCCGGAAATGTTGATGACGATGGCCTCGGCGCCGGCCTCGATGTGCGACCACCAGGGCATCGATATTGCGGCGCGCATCCTGCAGGCCGGCGGGTTCGTCGTCCAGATGAAAGGGCAGCGAGCCGCAGCAGCCCGGATTTCCGCTCGACGATGGCCTGGATGCCCAGCCGGTCCAGCACACGTGCCGTGGCACGGTCCACGGCCGGCAGCATGGCTTCTGCACGCAGCTGTTGAGCATCAGCACCTTGCGGGCGTGCGTGCGGGCGGGCCACTGGCCCACGGGATGGTGCACGGGCGGTACCTTGGCCCGCACAGCCGCTGGGCAGGACCGGGGCGCAGGGCACGGCCGATTCTCATCAGGCCACCAAACAGCGACCTGCAGCCCACCAGGCGGCGTACCAGGGTGCGAGTGGCCGCCTCGCGCCGTGGACGACGCACTTCGGTGCCGATGATGTCGCGACCGATGTCGAGCAGTTTCGAATACTGGACGCCCGAAGGACAGGGTGCTTTCGCAGTTGCGGCAGGTCAGGCAGCGGTCCAGATGATGCAGGGCCGACAGGGGTGGGTGTGGCGCCTTCGAGCACCTGCTTTCATCAGGTAGATGCGACCGCGCGGGCCGTCCTTTCTCATCGCCGAGCAGCTGGTAGGTGGGACAGGTGGCCGTGCAGAAACCGCAATGGACGCAGGCACGCAGGATGCGTTCGGCCTCTTCCCCGGCAGGCGTGCCGAGAAAACGGGCAGCAAGGGTGGGTTTCCATCAGACATCACTCCAGCTTCAGTCAGACATCATTCCAGTCATGCATCACTCAGTCAGGCATCACGTGTTCATTCAGTCATTCAGCCATTGAGTCAGGCAATCGGGCATCGCTCCTGTGAGACCACGCGACGCTGTGTGCTCCATCGGACGGCTGCCGGTACGTGCATCAGTCACAGCCCGGTATACATCCGGCCCGGGTTGATCAGGCCACGCGGGTCGAAGGCCTGCTTGAGGCGCTGGTGAATCTGCAGGGTTGACGGGATCCAGTGGATGAAAACGCTCCGCGCCGGCGCATGTTCCCGAGGAAAGCCCGCAGCAGCGGTACGCCCGCATGCACACGCAGCCGGCAGCCGTGCCGGCCCGGAAACAGCGTGGCCGTCCCGCGCTGGCGTGCAACCAGATGGCGCAGTGCCGCAGCAGCTCCGGGCCAGGCATGGTCCCTGCCCCCGAAGCGGTACACCGGCTGGCCATTCTCCAGGGGCGGGCGCCACCAGCGCAACGCCCCTCCCCATTCGATCAGATGCTCACCCGGCAGATCGAGCGGCGAGGGTGGTGGCAGGGACCGACAGGCGCCAGAGAGGCGCTTCGTTGCGCTGGCCGGGCCGGTAAAAAGTCCAGATGCTGGTCACGCAGCGCACGCCAGAAGGCATCGGCCTCGCTGATGTCCACGACTTCGCCACCCAGCAGCCTGCACGCTGCATCGACGGCGCGCCGCGCCCCGCACAGGCGGACATGCAGCACGCCCCGGTACCAGCAGGTAGCCGCCAGTGGCAGGGGCTGGCCGCCCCAGCGGTTGCAGGCGGCCAGTGCATCGGCTTCGGTCATCTCCAGGCGCAGGGTGGCATCGGCACGCGGCACGGGCAGCACCTTCAGCGAGACTTCGGCAATCATGCCCAGCATGCCGAGCGATCCGCAGAGCAGACGCGACATGTCGTAGCCGGCCACGTTCTTCATCACTTCGCCACCAAAAACGCATGACGCTGCCATCGGCCGCAAGCAGCACGGTCCCCAGCACGAAATCGCGCACGGCGCCCGCCGACATGCGTCGCGGTCCCCGACAGGCCGGTGGCCACCATGCCGCCCACGGTACGCCCCGGGGCGAAAGTGCGGTGGGTCGAAGGGCAGAGCACTGGCCCTGTTCGGCCAGCAGCACCTCCAGTTCGGCCAGCGATGTGCCGCAACGTGCCGTCACGACCAGCTCGGAGGGATCGTACGAAACGACACCGGCATAACGGCGACAGTCCAGCATGACAGGGGGCAGGTCGTGCGGTGTCTGTGGAGCCCTCCGGCACCCTGTCGCCGCCATCCGGCATCATGCGGCCATCCGGTACCGGCTGGCTGCCTGACACAGGGATAGCTGCCTGACGCGGGGCGACTGTCTGACACGGGGTAGCTGCCTGACACGGTGCGGCTGTCCGGCACGAAACCAGTAGATACGCCGCCGGCAATCTCCTCGCCACGGAAGCGGTACGGATTGCCGTAGAACGCACAGGTGCCACCCCCTGCAGCAGAATGGGATGGCCACCTCGATAGGCGCAAACCAGCTGTTCACGCAGTTCGGCAAGGGGCTGCATGGGAGGCGCGTGCCTCACGGATTGCACCAGCCGCGGGGATGTCGCCCGCATTCGTGGACGCTTTTTGCCGTACCGCTTTCCTTGCAGAAAGAAGGCATGATCATCGCTCCTTTCGAAACCGGACGGGGACGGCCGAAAACATGACATGGATAACCGAAAACATGAGCATGGATAGCCGGAAGCATGGCAGGGAATAGCCGAAAACATGGCCGGGATAGATGGAAACAAGGGTATCTCCATGCTCAGAACCGCGGCAGTTCCGGAAACTTCAGCCGCCCCTGCTGCACGTGCATGCGTCCGTATTCGGCGCAGCGGTGCAGCGTGGGAATAGCCTTGCCGGGGTTGAGCAGCCCCGGGGGATCGAAGGCGCGCTTCAGGGGCAAAGAAGGCGCGCGTTCTGCCTCGGAAAAACTGCACGCACATGGAGTTGATCTTTTCCACGCCCACCGCCATGTTCGCCGGTGATGGTGCCGCCCAGCCCGACGCACAGTTCCAGAATTTCTGCGCCGAATTTTCTCGGCGGTCCCATTCGCCCGGGATGCAGCTGTCGAACAGGATGAGCGGGTGCAGGTTGCCGTCGCCCGCGTGAAAGACGTTCATGCAGCGCAGGCCATATTTGCGTTCCATGCCGGCAATGGCCTGCAGCATGCGGCCCAGGGTGCGCCGGGGAATGGTGCCGTCCATGCAGTAATAGTCGGCAGAGATGCGGCCCGCCGCCGGAAGAGGCATTCTTGCGGCCGGACCAGAAACGCATGCGCTCGGCATCGGAGGTGGACACCTGCAGGGCGGGTGGCCCCGGCCTTGCGCAGCACGGCTTCCATGGCCGCAATTTCTTCGGTGACCTCCGCTTCGAGTGCCATCAGTTCGAGCAGCAGAATGGCGGCTGCATCCAGATCGTAGCCGGCGTTGACGAAGGTTCGACGGCCCGTGTGGCCTGCTGGTCCATCATCTCCATGCCGGCCGGGATCAGCCCGGCAGCGATCACGTCGGCCACGGCATTGCCGGCGGTTTCCACGTCGTCAAGAGGCCATGATGACGCGTGCCTGCCGGGGCATGGGCGGCAGCCGGACCACCACCTCGGTCACGACCAGCAGCATGCCCTCGGGAACCGATGGCCGCCCCGAGCAGGTCGAGCCCCAGGGGCGTCCAGCGCCACGGCGGATGTCGGTACAGGCCGGCCCGGACGGCGCCCCCGATACGTCACGGGAGGCCCCGGTGCGCCAGGGAGGTGCGGCCGCCGCGCCCTGCCCTCCGCCACAGCCGTGATCCATCCCCGGCCCCAGCGTGATGGGGTCGCCATCGATGGTCAGCCCGCGCACGGCCAGCACGTTGTGCACGGTCAGCCCGTACTTGAGGCAATGCACGCCACCGGAATTCTCGGCCACATTGCCGCCGATGGTGCAGGCGATCTGCGAGGAGGGATCGGGGGCGTAGAACAGGCCATGCGGCGCGGCCGCTTCGGAAATGGCCAGGGTTGCGCACGCCGGGCTGGACACGGGCGGTACGGCTGTACGGGTCCACGTGCCCGATCCGGCTGAAGCGGGCCATCGACATCAGCACGCCGCCGGCATGCGGGCAAGGCACTGCCGGTGAGCCCCGTGCCAGCCCGCGCGGCACCAATGGCACGTCCAGCGCACGGCAGAGGCGGATGATGGCCTGCACCTGCGCTTCGGCGTCGGGAATGACCACCACCAGCGGGCAACTGGCGATAAGCACTCAGGCCGTCGCATTCGTAGGGGACGCAGGTCTTCCTCGCGGTGCAGGGACACTGCCCTGCCGGCAGGATCTGCTGCAGGCGCTGGATGAGCTGACGCGCCTGCGCCGGGCGGCAGCGGGCGGGCAATGTCCTGCCACGGGCTGCTCGCCCTCCTGAAAGCCGTGGCGGGGCAAATGCCTGCGTCTCGGTGTCCACCGGTTGCGGGTTGTCGCACAGGGGCCGGCACACCGGCATGCACTACAGGCGGATGCAACCGGGCTGACGGGTGCGACCGGGCTGGCGGTTGCCCCGGCCAGGGCGATGACGGGCCGTTGTCCATGCGGCATGGGTCTCCAGTGTTATGGCAGGTGCCCGTCCGTACGGTGCCGGCGGGGCCTGCTCTCCCTTTCACAGGGCAGGGTCTTCGTTCATTCTAGAGCGTGTCACTGGGTTTTGTTCACCCCGTGCAGACCCGAGTGCGGGCCCCAGTGCATCGTCATCCGTATACGCCCGGTTTGACTTGCCGCCATACGTCAGCTAATTTTCTGGCAGTTCCGGGGTTTTGTCTGAAACCCCGGGAGCCTCGGAAAAGTTTGCAGCACGTTGAAACCAGCATCGGGCCGAGCCAGAGGCGTCGTTTGCCGCAATGGCAGAACCATTGGCGGCAATGACAACGCCTGGATCGCCCGGGCACGGGGACAGAGTGCCTCAAATCTTTATCACCGGGGCTTCGGGACATCAGGGTTTTCCCTACAACCCCCATCGTCGCAGCAGGAGAGACCTTCCAGCGTGGCGTGTTTCAGGCATGGATCGAACAGCTTCCATGCCCTGCAGACCACGCCCCGTGGTGAGCGCCGAAGGGGCAGCATCCCCGCAAACTCTCAGGCAAAGGACTGCTGCGGCGCGAACGCTCTGGAGAGAGCCAGGGCCGGTGCTGCATCGCACCGCCTCACGCATGCCGTCCGGGGCCGTCGCCCGGCCCGGGTCATGACATCCATGTCGTGGCCGCCAAAGGCTGCGTCAGGGCGGCAGGCGGGCAGAGCACGGCCCCGAGGCTTCGCCGAAGGGTACGATCTCAGGCACAGATACAGAGGGGGCGGGTTTTCCGGCAGGGCGCACAGCGCCGCCACGGGGCGATCCATGTGACCGTATCGTGGCGTGGCGCTGCCAGTTCTGGTCGGCACCGGACAATGACGTGGTGCTGCCGGTTCTGGCCAACACCGGGCGATGGCGCGGTGCAGCCGGTCCTGGCCGATATCGGCCATGCCCATGTGAAGCTCTGTTAATCTGCGGGGTGGCGGCACGGCTGCCGCCCTGCCGATCCTTCATTCCCTTTCTCTGGAGACATTGCCGTGGCACAAGTACCCAGCAATCTGAAGTACACCGAATCGCACGAGTGGCTGCGCCCGAGGCGGATGGCACCATCACCGTCGGCATCACCGAGCACGCACAGGCCGAACTGGGCGATCTCGTCTATGTGGAACTGCCGGAAGCCGGCCCGTCAGGTCGAGGCCCGCGAGGCGATCTGTGGTCGAGTCGACCAAGGCGGCATCGGACGTGTACGCCCCCATCGCCGGCGAGATCGTGGCCGGCAACGACGCGCTGGGCGAGGCCCCGCAGCTGGTCAACGAGCAGCCCTTCGAGGGGCGGCTGGCTGTTCCGCATCAAGCCGGCCAATGCAGCCGATCTCGACAGCCTGCTGTCGGCGGAAGACTACGCAGAAGCTACCAAGGACTGAGGGGACACCATCATGGCGGATCGGAACGACTCAGGGAACCCTGGCCGGGCTGCTGGCCCAGGGCAGCAATGAATTTGTGGCGCGTCACGTGGGCCCCTGCGGGGACGATGTGACGCAGATGCGCAGCCACCGTGGGCGCCTCCTCGCTGGATGCGCTGGTGGCCGAAACAGTGCCGGCCAGCATTCTGCTGGATCCGGGCAACAGACCAGCCCTGTCGCTGGGCGAGGCGGCCACCGAGGCCGGCGCACTCGCCGAGCTGCAGGCGCTGGCCAGCCGGAACCAGGTCTGGCGCAGCTATCTGGGTGCCGGCTACCACAATACCTTCACCCCCGAGCCGATCCGCCGCAATGTGCTGGAAAACCCCGGCTGGTACGGCCTACACGCCCTATCAGGCCGAGATCTCGCAGGGGCCGCCTGGAAGCGCTGATGGTGTTCCAGCAGATGGTCATCGACCTGACGAGCATGGGGTGGCCAACGCCTCGCTGCTGGATGAGGCCACGGCCGCCGCCGAAGCCATGACGATGCTGCGCCGGGCCAGCACGGCCAGCAAGGCCGCCGGTTACTTCGTGGAGGCCGGCACGCATCCCGCAGGTCATCGAGGTCATCCGCACCCGCGCCCGCTGGCTGGACATTCCGGTCATCGTCGGTACGCTGGATGCACTGGACCCGGCCACCGTCTACGGCGCCCACCTGCAGAACCCCGATACCGAAGGCCGCGTGCGCGACCTGACCGACGACATCGCCCGCCTGCAGGCTGCCGGCGTGAAGGTCTGCGTGGGCACCGACCTGCTGGCGTCGGTACTGCTCAAACCCGCCGGCGCCCAGGGCGCCGATGTGGTGATCGGCTCGGCCCAGCGCTTCGGCATTCCGCTGGGCTTTGGCGGGCCGCACGCCGCCTTCATGGCCACGCGGCAAAAACTCATCCGTTCCATGCCGGGCCGCATCATCGGCACCAGTGTGGACGCCGCCGGCCACACCGCCTACCGGATGGCGCTGCAGACACGCGAGCAGCACATCCGCCGCGACAAGGCCACCAGCAACATCTGCACGGCGCAGGCGCTGCTGGCCAACATGTCGGCCTTCTATGCCATCTACCACGGCCCCGAAGACTGCGCCGCATGCACAGCGCACACACGGGCTGGCGCGGCTGCTGGCCGCGGCAGTGGCCAAAATGCAGGCCATGCGGCAGCCGGGCAGCCAGCACGGCTGCCGGCCGCCAGAGGCTTCCGGCCCCGCAGGGCGCAGCCTTCCCGCTGCCCCAGCACGGCGTGCTTCGACACGCTGACGCAGCGGTTTGCCGACCGTGCCGCCGCCGATGCGGTGATGACCCGCGCCGAAGCGCGGCGCATCAACCTGCGCCGGCTGGATGACCTGCGCGTGCTGGTGGCGCTGGACGAAACGGTGACGCTGGACGACGTGGCCGATCTGGTGGAAGTGCTGACGGGCAACGCCGGGGCGGCAGCACTGCATCGAGGCAGCATCGGAACGGACGGCACCGGAACCAGCGGCACCACAACGTCGTGCTGCAGCCGGGGCGACGATCCGGACGCTGGAAGACCTGGCCGCGAGACGGGCTACCGACAGCGACGTGCTGGCCAGCCTGCTGCGCACCGACACCGTGCTGACGCACGGTGTTCCACCGCTTCCACAGCGAGACGGGAATTCGTCCGCTACCTGAAGCGGCTGGAAAACCGCGACATCTCGCTGGTGCATTCGATGATCCCGCTGGGCTCGTGCACCATGAAGCTCAACGCCGCCGCCGAGATGGCGCCCATCACCTGGCCGGCCTTTGCCCACATCCACCCCTTCGCCCCCGAAAGCCAGACGCAGGGGCTGTGCCGCCATGCTGGCGCAGCTGGGCGGGTGGCTGGCCGACATCACCGGCTTTGCGAGCGTGTCGTTCAGCCCAACTCCGGTGCACAGGGCGAGTATGCCGGGCTGCAGGCCATTCATGAGTACCTGCTGGCGCAGGGGCCAGCCGCAGCGCAAGGTGTGCCTGATTCCGGCCTCGGCCCACGGCACCAACCCGGCCTCGGCCCAGCTGGCCGGGCTGAAGATCGTGGTGGTGGCCTGCGATGAGAAGGGCAACATCGACGTGGCCGACCTGGACGCGAGATCGAAGCCCACCGCGACACGCTGGCCTGCCTGATGGTGACCTACCCGTCCACCCAGGCGTGTTCGAAGCCAGCATTCGCGACATCTGCAGAAGGTGCATGCCGCCGGCGAGCGGGTTTACATGGACGGCGCCAACATGAACGCGCAGGCCGGCCTCACCAAGCCGGGCGAGATCGGCGCCGACGTGCCACCTCAACCTGCACAAGACCTTCTGCATCCCGCACGGCGGTGGCGGCCCGGGCATGGGGCCGATTGCGGTGGCAGCGCATCTGGTCCGTACCTGCCGAGCGCACCGTCCCTGACGGCTGCCCCGCAGGTACGGGCGGTGCATCGGGCACATCGTCCACGGGTACCGGCACGCAGCCCAGCACCGTCTCGCGCTGCCTTCGGCAGCGCGCTGATCACACCCATTTCGTGGATGTACATCCGCATGATGGGCTCGGCCGGCATCCGTCAGGCCACGGTGATGGCCATCCTGAACGCCAACTACATCGTGCACCGCCTGAAAGGGCACTACGAGGTGCTCTACACCGGCGAAAATGGCCGTGTGGCGCACGAGTGCATTCTGGACCTGCGTCACTTCAAGGCCCAGTATGGCGTGAGCGCCGAGGACGTGGCCAAGCGGCTGATGGACTATGGTTTCACGCCCCCACCCTCCCTTCCCGGTGCCCGACACGCTGATGGTCGAACCCGCAGATCGGAGAAGCAGGGGCCGAGCTGGACCGCTTCTGCGACGCCATGATCGCCATCCGCCAGGAAATCGCCGACGTGGCCGCCGGCAAATGGCCCGCCGACGACAACCCGCTGAAGAACGCCCCGCACACCGCCACCGAGGTGGCGGGCGAATGGAATCACCCGTACAGCCGCGAGCAGGCCGCCTTCCCGGTGCCCTGGCTGAAGGGTGGCAAGGTGTGGCCGACGGTCAAAGCGCATCGACAACGCCGCCGGCGACCGCAATCCGGTGTGCACCTGCCCACCGCTGTCGGACTATCAGTGAGCCGGAACATCACAAGGACCCCCATCATGGCGAGATACCCTGAAACACGTGGCGCTGGACGCGCTGCACCGAGCTGGGCGCCCGCATGGGCGGCTTTGCCGATTACGACATGCCCATCAGTACAGCGGCCTGAAGGCTGAGCACCTGGCCACGCGCCAGTCGTGCGGCCTGTTCGATGTCTCGCACATGGGCCAGCTGCTGGTCACGCCGCGTGACGGGCAGATCGGCACACTGCACAGCCAGCTCGAAGCCCGCCTGCCGCTGGACTTCGCCGACTGGCCCGAGGGCCAGCAGCGCTATTCGCTGCTGCTGAACGGGACTGCGGCGGCATCGAGGACGACCTGATGCTGGTCAACCTCGGCAGCGAGGTGCGCATCATCGTCAACGCCGGCAACCGCGAGCACGACTACCACCTGCTCACCACCCGTTGCCCGAAACTGTCGTTCGGTGGATCGACGCCGCCCTGATCGCCCTGCAGGGGCCGCAGGCCGAGGCCGTGCTGAGTGCGCTGGATCCGCGTGCGGCCTCGCCACGCTTCATGGAGTCCGTCTCGCTGGAGCTGCTGGGTGTGCCCTGCTTTGCCACGCGCTCGGGCTACACCGGCGAGGATGGTTACGAAATTTCCATCCCCACCGCCGAAGCCGAACAGGTGGTGCGTCACCTGCTGGACGACGCTCGCGTCACGCCGGCTGGTCTGGGCGCACGCGACACGCTGCGTCTGGAAGCCGGGCTGCCGCTGCATGGCAACGACATCGGCCCCGACACCACGCCGGTGGAAGCCGTGCTGAACTTTGCCATTGCCAAGAGCCGCCGTGCCGACGGGCGAAGTTTGCCGGCTTCCCGGGCGCCGAGGTGATTCTGGGCCAGCTGGCCCCACGGCGCCCGCGCCGGCTGACGGCGCTGGTGGCCGACGGCAATGTGCCGGTGCGCGCGCATTCGGCCATCGTGGATGCGGCCGGCGAGGTGATCGGCGAGGTCACGTCCGGCACGGTGTCGCCCACGCTGGGCAAGCCGATCATGCTGGCGTACCTGCCGCCGGCAGTGTCGAAGGATGACAGCCCGGTACAGGCAAAAGTGCGGGACAAGCTGATTCCGCTGCAGCGGGTGAAGCTGCCGTTTGTGGCGACAGTACGAAAGCGGTGAGCCAGAGGCGGCCCCGGCAGACCAGCGACCTTTGGGAAGGCTCCCGGCCCCGGTGTATGTCAAGTTAGTTGTCCGATGAATCATGCAGCCACCTGTCCGTTATCGCACGGATTGGTGGCCGCCTGGCTCACACTTTCACGGGCCGGTTTTTCTGGTCCCGAGGAACGCGGGCAAGCTCCTCAAACTACCCGCCCCAAGGCTTTTCGCGGGGACGAATGGGTTCATGACACGCGCTACACCCCATGCTTTCCATCCGCAGGCGCGAACCGCTGATACAGGAGCAGCCCGACAATCGTCAGATTAGACAGGAAAACATTGAGCAGGTACACATAATTGGCCCCTGTTTCGTCACTGAAATGAATGACTGCGAGGCCAGATCCCAGAAGTCCCATTCCCCAGGTCAGCAGGGGCCTCGGACATCGGGTGCCGCAACGTTTTTCAAAAATGAAGAACGTGCCAGCCACCTCGGCAATGAGATTCACGTAGATGGCCACGGAGCATCCCCCGAAGCGAACCAGGCCACCTCACTGAAGGCTACCATCCACAAGACGAAGATCTCCATACGGGAGGGCATGAACGCGCCCCCTGCCGCACCCCTGCGACAATGATGAAAATCTGGCACAACAGCCCCATTCCACAGGAAACGAGAATACTGATCGACCCCACGAAAAGCGACGCCACAAGCGTGACGAAGAGCGACAGCGCAAAGCACAGCCAACCCGACACGGAAGGCCGGATACGGCCCCGGAACATGCTAATGAAATAGGGATGTATTGCACGAAACCCAGAAAGATGATTACCTCTTTCATTTTGATGCAACCACCACCAAAGCATGAGAGAGAACTGCTGAATAAAAACTGGTAGCCTCCTTTCCATTTTCATAAACTCAACATAATCATCGCTCTTCTTCTCCCAATATAACCCGCTATCAAATTAAGCCCACTGACGCCAACATCCTTGAATGCGCCAAAACTCCCTCATTACAGAAGGCACACTCCAGAACTACCGCAAAAGCACCATCACGCTAGAATTCCTTATTTTATAAGGGTCTTCGCGGATCAGTGTGGATGAGCCTGGAGGGTGGAATCGGCGTTGACGCCTGAAATCAAGGACTTTACAGCACAGATGATGATGTCGTATCGTGCATCGATACTGGATCAGTGCTGTGCATGAAAAGCTGAGGTCGCAGTCTGAGGGGAACTTTTGTCCGTTCCCGGCTTCGTGGCATCGGCGAGGGTTGAAGGGGAATCTTCGGGGACCCCAAGGCGAGAGTCGTGCAGCTGAGACGCCGAAAAACGGCCATTGCTCAAATTGCGGGCAGCGCTGCCGGGGGCGTTACGACCAGCGGAGGTGCCGTGTGCGGGATCTTCGGGTGGCAGGCTGGGTGGTGTACCTGGAGTTCGAACGTTGGCGGGTACGGCTTAGACTCAACTTTTCAAGTGCAACACCCCATCCCCATATGAGGTGTTGCCATGGAACAGACGACCTGTGTACTGTCAACCGTGAGACAGTTGGCTTTAATGTTGTCAACGCCGATTGAAAACTGCCCAGGGTGCCCGGTAAACCGGCCCACCTGGGCACGCGATAGAATGGGTTACCAGCCCTCAGTCAGGCGGCCTTTCCTCCTTGCTGGCCACCTGTCCGGCGCACCTTGTCGCGTAGCCGGTAGCTTTAGCCGGAGATCTGCACGATGTGAGCATGATGCAGCATGCGGTCGAGCATTGCGGCCGTCAGGGTCTGATCACCTGCGAAGGTTTCTGGCCATTGCGTAAATGGCGGGTTGCTGGTCAACACGATGGAGGCATGTTCATAACGCTTGGCTACAACGTTGAAGAACAGGTTGGCCTCATCCCTGCCAAACGGCAGGTAACCTATCTCATCGATGACCAGCAGCCTGGGCCCGAGCACTGCCCGGTTGAAGTACTGCTTGAGGCGCCCCTGCTGTGCGTGCCGTTGCCAGCTGCAGCATCAAGTCTGCGGCAGTGATGAAGCGTGTCTTGATACCTGCCATGGTCGCCCTGTAGGCCAGCGCGCAGGCCGGGTGCGTCTGCCTCACGCTGGGGCCAAGCAGGATGACGTTCTCCGCACGTTCAATGAAGGTCAGTGCTGCAAGATCCTGCAGCTGACTGCGCGGAGCCCTGTGGCGAAGTTGAAATCGAACTGCTCGAAGGTCTTCACCGAAGGCAGCGTTGCCATCTTCAGCAGCGTTTGCTCTGGCGTTCCGTGCGTGCGTCGCGTTCTGTACTGAGCACCCTTTGCGAGGAACTCGGCATAGCCAGCCTCTTCGGCTGCGGCTCGCTGGGCAATACCAGGCCAGTCTGCAGCCAGACGCTGCAGGTTTGAGTCCATGGCACAGCTCGGCAATCTGATCATGCAGAAGGTTCATGCTGCCACCTCCAGCGGGGCCTGATACACCGACAGCGGGTGCTGCAGGCTCTCGAACGAGTACGGGCGCCGACGTGCGCGGCGCTGCAACGATGATCTCCTGCCTGGAGGGTAGCTGCAGCAGATGATCGCGCTCGATGACCAGGCGCCGCTCGGGACGCTCTCCAGTCGTGCCATGGATACGGGCATTGGCCACCGTGTCAAGCAGGGGACCGACGTATCCATTGGCCGCTGCCACGTCCAGAACCACAGCCCGGCTGCGCAAGCTTGCCGCCAGGGGGCGATGAAGCTGCGCTTGGGGTATCCGTTGAAGCGCTCGACTTTACCCTTGGTGCGGGCCCGGTATGGACGGCATACCCCTGGGAACAAACCCATAGCGGTCTGCCAGCCCCAGTAGCTGCGGGTTCCAGCGGTGCTGGCCGGGACCGAGAGACATCACGCTTCGATGATGATGGTTCTGGCGTTGTCGAACGGACGGTTCGGGGACTCCACCAAAGTAGGCGAACGCATTCTCCAGACCTGCGCACCACGCCGGCGAATCCTCCCGTGCCGGAAGCGCACGAAGCTGGCCAGCTGAAGCCCAGTGTAGCCACAAAGGCCAGCAGTGGGTCGCGACCACGGCGGATGATGATGATCAGCCTGCATCTGCTGCCGGGTTCGGTCTCGAAACGCACCACGGGATCATCTGCAGGGGCGCGGGCGCTGTTGGGCCACAAAGGCCTTGAGCTGGCTGTAGCCACCGTCACAGCCTCGCTCCTGAATCTCGCGCAGCAGGACGGTGGCTGGAATCCAGTCGGGCGCGCAGCTGCGATGCGTTCGAGCAGGCACTCCTGGAACGGTTCCAGCTTGGTAGGACAGGCTGCTCTGGGCGGATAGCCCACCGCTTCGGGCTCACGCAGATAGCGTCGGACGGTGTTGCGAGAACACGACAGCTGCGTCGTGCAATCTCTCGATGGGAAGACCCTGACGGGCCATGACTCTGATCTCCACTGCTTGTTCCTGGGTCAACATGTTCGGCGGTCACAAAGCCGCCATCTTCACGCAGGTGGGTCAGTTTTACTTCGGCAGGTGGGTCAGTTTCTCATCGGCGGTGACAATGTGAAGTCCGTTCAAAAGAAGACCTTGCCTGAAGGCCACTGGCGACTGCAGCCGAGTGCACTGATGCAGTCGCTGACGGTTGTAGGCATCTCGATCCCACTCGGTGATCGCCGCTCGTGCCTGCGCACGCGTGATGGCTGCCAGCTGGTACAACAACTCGTTCTTGGTGATCCCCAGAAACTCTCCATCGGTGCGTTGTCGTAGCAGTTTCCCCGCCGTGACATCGACACCTGCATGCCCAGGGCATCAGTCTTTCACGGCAGCGACTTGCGCGGTACTGGCTTCCCCGATCGAATGATGCAGTGGTCCGGGCTCGGGGCGGGCGCATACCGGACAGCCCGGTTCAGAGCCTCCAGTGTCAGCTCGTGTGTCATGCGCTTCTGACACGGCGTAGCCGACGATCTCCTGGGTGAACACGTCCTTCCGCCAGCCAGATACAGCTAGCCTTCATCCCGTACGCACATGGGTGATGTCGTCAGCCAGACCTTGTCCCGGGTGCGTCGGCACTGGAAGTCCTGGGCCAGCAGATTGGGCGCCACAGGCAAGGTGTGTGCCGGGGTCCGTGGTCGATGCGAAAGCAGCGTTTCTGCCGGCAGCACAGGCCCATCGCGCCGCAGACGTCCGACACGATCCGTCCGACCTTCTGTCCCTGGTGCCGCAACGAGCGCATGTGGCCACGCGTCGCACCCATGGGTCTGGCGCGCCTCGTGAGCCGCCCTGATGTGAACACGCAGGCGCCTCGTCGTCCTGGCCCGTTGGCTGGGCTGGCGCAGAGCCAGGCCAGATAGCCGCTGCGAGAAACCTCCTGCGTATTCCGATGATCGTGACCGACGATTCCGGCATCGCGACCGCGCAGTCGGTCATCGTGACCGATGTCGAGTGGTCAGAGACATTGCCTGCCAGGCAAATTGTACGATTGCCTGATCCGGGGGCCTTCCAGCCCCCGATTACCTCCGGGAGAGCGTCAGCTCTGGTTTGGCGGATGAAGGCGTTTTCTTCGTTCGTGCGGCGCGCAGTGACTCCCCGTGAGGCACGATCCGCTGCGCCTGTGGCAGCAGACGATCCAGCATCGCGTCGGCCACCGCCGGCTCATCGATCCAGGCATGCCGGTGATCGACGGGCAACTGGCTGGTGATCAGCGTGGCCCTGTTGCCGGCCCGGTCATCGATGATCTCCATCAGCGCTTCCCGGCAGGGGCGTCCAGCGCCACCAGTCCCCAATCGTCCAGTATCAGGACCTGCGTCTTTGCCAGCTTGCCAAGCCACCTGGTGTGGGTGCCTGTGGCCCGTACAAGGCCCAGCTCCTCGCCCAGCCTGGGCAGACGCAGATACCGCGTGCTGTGTCCCTGGCGACAGGCATACTGTCCGAGAGCGCAGGCAAGCCACGTCTTGCCGCACCCGTGGCCCCTCTCAGGATGATGGTGGCGCCGGACGTTTGCCCAGTCACTCAGGGGCAAGCGCCATCCAGCGGGCACGTTCCAGCCCCGGCTGTCTCGTGCGTCGAAGTCTTCGATGTGGGCCTGGGCATACTTCAGGCTGGCCTGCTTCAACAGGCGGGCGCTGCGCCGGTCGTGGCGGCTGTCGATCTCGTGCTGAACCAGCAGGGCCAGACGCTGCTCGAACCCCAGCTCTGTGCTTGCGGGCTGTTCGAGCTGTCGCTGCAGCGCCTGTGCCATGCCCTGAAGTCGGGTTCCTGCAGCTGGGCGATGGTTTGATTGTGGGTCATGATTCACCTCCCTGGCGTCAGTGATAGGCCCGTGCACCGCGCAGGTGTCATGGTCCAGGCTTTGCCATGTCCTGCCCGGTTGTGCCGGCGATGCTTTCTCCTTGCCGCTGAGCAGGATGTCGCGTACCGCGCGATAGGTGTGGATCTGCAGCGACAGGGCGCGCTCGCAGGCCGCTTCCAAAGGGGCATGGCCGTGGCGTCTGGCCAGCGACAGCAGACCCAGCGCACTGCGATAGCCATGCTCAGGGGTGCCTGTATCGGGCCAGCATGCGCTCGATCAGCAGCGCCGTGCTTTCGCCGACACCACGGCCCCACGCGACCAGACGTTCCGGTGTCCATTGCCGATGTGCACGGTGGCTGGCCGGCATGTGCTCCTCGATGGTGGTAAAGCCGCCTGCCTGATGACTTCTCAGGGTGTGCGGCCACCCGTTTTGCCCTCGTGCAGCAGCTCGATGCCATGCTGGGTGATGCGGGCATCGAGCCGCTGTCAACCAACACATGGGGCACGCTGTGGCGGTGCCGGTCGATCTCGACGTGGTAGTCCACGTGTACCCGCACGGTCTTGTAGCAGGCGTATTCGTAGCGAACCGATGGCAAAGGGCGCAAGGCCGGTGCATCGAGGCTGGCAAAGACACTGGCCCGGCTGCCCGGCAGTTTCTGGAAGGGGGCGGTGGTTGAGCTGTTCCAGCAGCGGTTCGATGGCCCGGTTGGCGCTGCCCAGATCATTGGGCGGTACGTGGCGCAGCCTGGCCAGAATCCAGCGCTCAACCACCTGAACAGCCGACTCCACCACGGCCTTGTCCTGCGGACTGTGAGGCCGGGCCGGCAAGACGGCACAATCGTAGTGGCGGGCAAAGTCCTGAATGCTGTCGGTTGCCCTGGGTTCGTAGCGATCGGCACGGGCAATGACCGCCCGGGGATTGTCGGGCACGATCAGGGCGGGGACACCACCCATGTAGTGCAGTGCCCCCACCATGCCATTGATCCAGTCAGCGAGTCTTCTGGCCGGGCGTGGCCTGTGCGTAGGTGTAATGGGGAGGCGCCCAGCGCCGCGACGATAGGTGTGCCCTGCTGCCGTCACGCAGCGCCAGCGTCGGTCCGGCAAAGTCACGAACAGCTTCTCGCCGGCGACATGGATCTGGCGCATCGAGCGCTTGAGCGTCCTGACGTATTGCCGGTAGCGTTCGCAGAACGGCTGTACTGCAGCGTACGCTGGCCCGCTATTCGGCCTGGTACTCCTGCCACAGCAGCATCAGGGGTCATGCCCTTGCGGCTGAGTTCCCGGTGCATCAGGGGCAAAGTCCGGCAGCACGCAGGGGCAGCGTTCGTCCTGTCCGGCAAGCAGGCGGGAATGCAGCTCTGCGTCGCTCATCGAATCGATGAGCGACCAGTCCTCAAGTCCTGCGCACGGGCCAGGGTCACGTACTTGGATACGACGCCGCCCGAAACGCCAGAGGGCCTGGGCACTAACGCGCCAGCGATTCACCTCTGACGAGGCGGTGTTCGAGAATGGCTTTGATCATCTGTGTGTCGAGTGATGGCGCTGGCATTGGCGGCTTCAAAGCCGCCAACGGTAGCCTGAGTTGAGAACAGCAGGGCTGTCTCGACACCTCGAACACCATCGGTCACGATCACCGGAATCGGCGGTCACGATGCCGGAATCGCTGGTCACGATACCGGAATCATCAAATCCACGGCCCCGGAACCGCCCGGTCACCATCGCCGGAATCAGCGGTCACGATCATCGGAATACCCAACCTCCAGTGCCCGACAGGCCACGGTCAGCAGGTACCCTTGCCGTGAACCCTGTCCTTCAGGAACGCGCTACCTTGCAGGACTCGCCGCAAAAGTACGCGGCGCGCCTTTACGATCTCTCGCTCCATCTCGGCACGGGCCAGCTCCCGGCGCAGTCGCACCACCTCGGCCTGAAGCTCCTCGCGGCTGGCCTCAGCCACACCGAGAATGGCTTGCTCGGCCCCTTGGCCCTTGACCACCCAGTTGGCCAGTGACCCCTTGAACCCCCAGCCTGGCGGCGACCTCGGCTTGCGAAAGTCCCTGTTCAAGGACCATCCTGACGGCCTCCGTCCTGAACTCGGCCGTGTAACTCTGATTCTGTTTCATCCGTTGACCCTCCATGGCCATTTCTCCCTCATGCGGTGTCTACGAGTCAGACTACCTCACCCTACCCGCATGAGCCCCGAAGAGCGGGCCGCCATCATGCTGGAACTGCATCACGCCCGTGAAGACAACCGCCCCTGCAGCATCAGGGCGCTTGCCCGTGCGCTGAACCGCAACCCCAGTACGATCAGCCGAGAACTCCGCCGGCTGGGAGACGCCCCTATGATGCCACCCTGGCCGCCATCCACTACAGACGACACGCCAGAACGAGCCGACGTGAGGCCGTCCTTGTTCCCGGCACCCGCCTGTACCGGTACGTCTTCGACCGGCTCGTGTACCGCCGCTGGTCACCCCAGCAAATTGCTGCGAGACTACGGCGTATGCCAGCATCGAAACGCCCCGGCCTGGTCAGCCACGAGACCATCTACGCCACCATCTGTGCCCAACCCGTAGGCGAGCTGAAAGGCCCTCATCGAGGCGCTGCGCCGCTCAAACCCCGTCAGGGCAATCGCCGCACCACAGCGGCCACAACGCGCTGATTTCGTGCCGAGGAGCTGCGTATCCAGCGCTCGCGAGGAGATCGAGGATCGCCTGATTCCCGGACACTGGGAGGCGCACCCGATCAAGGGGCCTACAACCGCTCTGCCATGTTGGCGTACTGGTCGAACGTCCGCAGCCGCTACTTGATCCTGTGCAAGATGGCCGATGGCATAGCGGAGGCCGCGCTGGAAGGCTTCACGCGACGGATGAAGAGATGCCGGCCTTCATGCGCAAGAGAGCCTGACCCTACGACCGGGGCAGCGAAATGGCCTGTTTCCGGCAGCTCAGCGAGCGCCTGAACATCGACATCTGGTTCTGCGACCCCCATGCCCCATGGCAGCGGGGCAGCAACGAAATACCAATGGTCTGCTGCGCCCGGTTCCTGCCCAAGGGCATGGATCTCAGCCATCAGCCAGACCCGCCTGGAACGATATTGCCCGACTGACTGAACGCCCCGCGCCTGGCGCTGGATGCCAGACCCTGACGAAGTCATGACGAAAAATTCTCGATGACTACGCCAGACCTCTTGTTGCACTGACTCTTGAGATCGCCCTGGTGTTCGGGGTGCGGCGGCGTGCATGTAGAACGGCTTGACTGGCTGGCGCAGAATCCACGCTATACCGAACGCTTTGCGCTGCATGTCGGCAGGTTGTGCACGAGCATGAGCAACAAGGCCGTGGCAGAGCTGGGCAGCTTCACGACAGCACGGTGAAGGATCTGTCGAAGCTGTACATGCAGGAACAGGTCTCGTCGTGCCGGTCGGCTCAGGCCCCAGAGCGATGAGGCATCGATGAGATAGCGGTCAGAAAGGGGCATGACTATCGCGTGGTGGTCAGTGATCTGGACCAGGGCAGACCGATATGGATGGGCGGCAACGGACGCACGCAAGCCGATGTGGAGCAGTTCTTCGCCCAGCTGGGGAGCAAGGCAAGCGATGGCACTCGAGCTTGTGGTGATCGACATGTGGCGCCCGTTTCGCAACGCCGGTGCGCGACAAGGCTCCCAACGCAGCGATCGTGTTCGACAAGTTCCACATCATGCGGCATCTCTCGAAGGCGCTCGATCAGGTCAGGCGCGACGAGTACAGGCGTCTGCAAGGCAAGGACAGGTCGTGGATCAAGGCAGCGCTATACGCTGCTGTCGGCACGGAGAACCTGACATTGAGGACGGCGGGCACTCAAGAAGCTGCTGGCAGCCAATCGGCGGCTGAACACGGCCTACCCGCTGAAGGAGTCGTTTGGGCAGCTGTGAGCTACAGAACCGAGCGCGGTGCCAGGGCGTTCTTCGAGCGCTGGAAACAGAGCCTGCGATGGCAGCGTCTTGAACCGTACCGAAAGTTTGCCGAAATGATAGGCGAGCGGCACTGGGATGGCATTGCCGCCTACTGCCGACCCGAGAACAAGGTCAGCCTGGGGATGGTGGAGGGCTGAACAACAAGATCCGGGTCATTCAGCGCAGTGCTTACGGATACCGGGATGAGGACTATCTGAGGCTCAAGGTCGGTGCCAGTTTCCCGCCCCGCTACCCGAAAACGCCCGGTGCACCCGCACTGATCCGCGAAGACCCTCAAAATTCAGTCCTGATTTACCCATTTCCTCACTCAGGTTTGCCGTAAGAGAGAGATTCAATCGCTTCGGCACAGTCCTCGTCGAACGCTTCAAACGTTTAGCCGTCGCATAGTATTGGGCATTGAACTGTCACACGAGGCCGCATGGGCACCACCACCCCCATCCCAATGCGTAAACATTTGCCGTTTGTTGCTGCAATCACAACACCCGCACCTCCTGACCCATCATCCGCACCTTTGACCTCATGGCACGATACGCCGTGCCCGGCTCCGCCACATACTTGACGGAATGGCAGCCACCTTCGGGCTGCCTGCCGCCGATACTCCGACACCGCGAGGCAACATCCCCGCAGCATTCCCCGCCACCCCTCGGCGCCCCAGGACGACACCGCTGGCATCAACAGCACTGGCACGGGCGTCCCGGACAGCACGAGCGCCTCGGACAGCGCGGGCACCTCGAAACGGCAACCACCAGCTGGCCCGCCGTCATCGCTCCTGGCCTGGCCGCCTTCATCTTCAACACCACCGAGTTTGCGCCGGTGGGACTGCTGTCGATGATCGGCGAGAGCTTTGCCATGCGCACCGAGGACGTGGGGCTGATGCTGACCATCTATGCGTGGGTGGTGGCCGTCGGCTCCCTGCCCCTGATGCTGGCGGTACGTGCGGCCGAGCGCAAGCGGCTGCTGATGATCCTGTTTCTGGTGTTCGTGGTCAGCCATGCCGTCACGGCGGTGGCCAGCAGCTTCTGGCTGCTGATGGCGAGCCGGCTGGGCATTGCCTGCGCGCATGCGATTTTTCTGGTCGATCACACCATCGCTGGCCGTGCGGATGGTGCCCCCGCAAAGGCCAGCCAGGCGCTGGGGCTGGTGGCCACCGGCTCGTCGCTGGCCATGGTGCTGGGTATTCCGCGGGCAGGGTGGTGGGCGAACTGCTGGGCTGGCGGATCGCACTTCGGGCTGACCGGTGCGGTGGCACTGGTCATCATGCTGGTGCTGATACGGCTGCTGCCGAAGCTGCCAGCCAGAACAGTGGTTCGCTATCCAGCCTGCCGCTGCTGCTGAGCAGCCGGCACTGCTGATGTGTACGGGCTGGTGATCGTGGGCGTGACGGCGCACTTCACGCTCTACAGCTATCTGGAACCCTTCGCGCAACACGTGGCGGGGTTGCAGGGTCGAGACCATCACGCTGCGTGCTGCTGGTGTTCGGTGGTTCGGGGCTGATCGGCAGCGTGCTGTTCGGCCTGCTGGGTACGCGCTATGCGGTACGCTGCTGCTCACGGCGCTGGCGGTGATGAGTGTCTGCCTCGCTGCTGCCGGGCATGGCTACGCACGAGCTGGCTGCTGACGCTGCTGGTGCTGTGGGGCGCGATGATGATGTGCTTTGGCCTGTCGATGCGGCGCGCGTGCTGGGGCTGGCCTCGGATGCCACCGATGTGGCCACGGCGCTGTATTCGGGGCTCTTCGATCTGGGCATCGGCGCCGGCGCGCTGCTGGGCAATCAGGTGAGCCTGCACTGGGGCCTGCCGCAGCTGGGCCCCTGTGGCCGGGTGGCTGTCGAGTGGCTACGCTGGCAGGGGACGGTGCTGGCGCTGGTTAAGTTCCGCGGGGTGTTTCTGCGCGGGCCGGGGAGGCAGGGGTGGTGGCGGGGCATTGAGAGGACCACTGCGAACCTTTGTATAACACCTGCTCCGGCGATCGGCAACACGGTTGCGACAACTACGCGATTTGATCCTCGCCCGGAGGACGTAACCTTACCGCGAGCCACTCAAAGCCCCAGGAAGCCAAAGGAGCCAGCCATGCGCACATCCATCAACCTGACGCCATGAAATCCGACAGCGCCTCCGATTTTCTCGCGTCCATCATGGGACAATCTAGGAGCCTACTACCCTGCAAAAAGCCATTGAGCAGGGGCTTCGAGGACATGGACAGATTATTACCGGAGCGGAAGCCAGTGATGGCGCGCGTTCGCCGTGTGTGAAGAAAAAGATCTACTCGGCAGCAGTGAGACAGGATCTTGGCCTGGACGATTGACTATACCGCCGAGGCTCGGTCACAACTGAAGAAACTTGACACGTCGGGTCGCGCAGCGCATCGTTGATTTCATGGATACGCGTATCGCGCCGCAAAATGATCCCAGAACGTCAGGAGAGGCCTGACAGGACCTCTGGGAGACTACTGGCGTTACCGTGTTGGCGATTAGCGAGATCATCTGCAACATTCGGAACATATGTGTTGCGCATTCTGGTCGTTGAGCTGGGCAGCCACTGCAGGGATGTGTACCGCCGATAGTGCCTGCCCATCCCGCAGCGCCCTGCTCGGGCCGCCAGCGCACTGCTGCGTAGCCGCCATGTGCCCGCACTCCCACAGCAGCCGCGCCGAAAAGATGATCAGCAGCACCCCCATCGCCCGTTCGATCCAGCAGGGACGCGCGCAGGAAGTGCCCGCGTGCGGGCTGACGAACACCAGCCCCACCACCACGAACCAGACCGCATTCGCGAGGCACATCCAGACGCCATAGAGAACCTGCACGGACAGCGGCGTCTGGCGCTGACCATGCTCGTGAAAAACGGCCAGAAAGAAGAGCGTGGCCTTGGGGTTGGTGGCGTTGGTCAGAAACCCCTGCAGGAAGGACTGGCGCAGGGTCGCGACATTCGCGCGCACCGCGGACCCGCCTCACGGCCGGGAGACAGCGGGCTCATCCAACATGATGGATGCATCACCGGCCAGCGGCAGCGCGCTGCCCGTCGCGGCGGAAGCCTCCCCGGGCGGCTGGGGGCCGGTACCTTCCGCCATGCGCCCGGCCTGGCGGATGAAGACGACGCCAGATAGAACAGATACAGTCCACCCAGCAGCTGGGCACCTGCATCAGCCACGGGGTGCTGTGCATGAGCGCGCCCATGCCCAGCAGGGGTGTAGATCACATGTACGGACATGCCGGCGCTGATCCCCAGCGCGGTGGCGATGGCGGCGTTGCGGCCATGGCGCACGCTCTGGCGCACGGTGATGAAGAAGTCCGGGCCGGGGCGATGAGCACCAGGAAGTGGACGGCAGCGGGTGCAAGGAACTCAGCAAGGTAGTCGGGGTGCATGGCGTGCCGGTGTAACGAGGCGTCGAAGCAGCGGGGCAGTATGCCATCGAGTCGAGTGACCGACGCCCGGAACCCATGAAGCGCTACGACGACCCCTGCTCATCCACCGGAAAGAGACCCATGACCATGAAAACCCCATTTGCTGGAGCCGATCCCCATCGGCGACATGGCGCGTGCCGCGGCATTCTACGAAGCCGTCTTCGCAGCTGAAACTCGAGAGATGCCCGACCCGCTGGGCGATGGTTCCACAGTACCGGACCTTTCATGGGATCCAGCCGCCCCGGGCGCAGCTACATGCTCTGGTACAGGCCAGGCCATGACGGTGACGGCAGGCAACGGCGTGACGATCTACTTCGACTGTGAAGACTGCGCCATCGAAGCCGGGCGGGCCGCAGCGCAGGGCGGGCGTGTGCTGACGCCCAAAAACGCCACTGGGCGAAGACGGCATGGGGTTCAGTGCCCTGATCGAAGATACGGAGGGAACACGATCGGGCTGCATTCGATGCGGTGATGGATCAGTCCTTGCGGGGAGCTTCCTCCGGCCATGTAGCAGCCAGGGCCCCTGGCGAAGCCCAGCGCTAGCGCTGTTTTCAATTCGGCGAAGAAGGCTCCTGATCCATATCATCGTCCGTTGCGGCGCGGCTGGCCTCGACCTCAGCGCGAAAGCCGGGCGTTATAGTCGGCCAGCCACAGACAGACGCAAGGGCGGCGCCAAATCCCTGCGCAGCGACTCAGGCCGCCATCACCCCCGGCAGCTCACGCTGCAGCATCAGCGGAGTCGACGGTGAGCAGTTTCAGGTCTTTCTGTTTGGCCTGGGCCAGCAGCAGGCGGTCGAACGGGTCGCCGAAGGGTACCGGGCGTGCGCAGCGCGCCCCAGACGACGGACAGGGGTCGGTGGCAGCTCGACAAAGCCCTGGGCCTTGAGGCGCGTTGACCACTTCGATGCGGGTTCAGCTTGACGTTGGAGGCGCCCAGCGCTCGCTCAGCGACAGTTCCCAGATGCTGGCGTTGCTGTAGTAGCGCTCGGTGCCGGTGTCCTGCAGCAGGGCAATGGTCTGGGCAGACAGACGGGAGAGGTCGTGGGTCAGCCAGGCTTTTTCAGGACCTGGGTGTCCAGCAGAATTTTCATGTGATGAGCTCCGGCCTGCGCCGGTTGGAGACAAGGGCGGACTGTGAAGAAAACGCCCCGGTCTCAATGCTTTTGACACGCTGCAACAAAAGCAGCCGATGGGCACGCCTCTGTACAGACAGCCTGCGCCGTTCGGATATCGACGGGAAAAAAACGCACGGCGCCCAGGGGCCCGGAACCCCCAGACTTCGGGGCTGGTCTGCTGAAGGGCCCATGAACAGGGGCATCACGGGCAAATCAGGGGTAAAACGTGCATACTGCGTTACACCGTCACCATCATGATGTGACTGTGTCGCAAACACCGGCCGGAGATCCTTGCGGCACAATATTCAGCCAACACAGCGTTGCCACTGAGCAACGGTCTCCGCCAACAGGCACCAACCCTGACAGGAGTCCCATGTCATGGATCGATCCACCCGTCCCATGCCCTCTCCCGGCAAGGCCCTGCCCCCCATTACGCACGGACGACGAGGCAGAGCACTTCGTTGATACGGCTGATCTGTCGGAGTACGACCTGTCGGATTTCAGGCCGATGCAGTTCGAGTTCAGCAAACCGGGCACGTCGGACATTCTGCGCACGCACGCCAGCGGCACCGCGCGCTGATCACCCCTCCGCCTTCTGCTCCCCGCCAGCACATCCAGCAGGTCGGTCAGCATGCCGGACAGTTCACCGGCCATCAGCGTGAATTCGGCGTCGAACACCTGGCGGGCGTCGCCCTCGTCAGACCCTCGCGGCCCTCGCGCACCACGTCAGGGCGCTGATGCGCTTGACGGCGCAGGTTTCGGTCAGCACGAAAAGGACACGCGGTCGCGCCGGGTCAGTGCCAGCCGGGTGCACTGCTTGCCTTCCTTCAGGTGGCGCTGCACGGTGTCGGCGTCGACGGACTGGCGCACTAGCGTACGGCCGCGCGGGATTCGCCGGTGTCGCGCAGCTCGCTGTCGTCGTCGATGGAGAACGGGCCCGGGCACCTCGTTGTCGACCAGCCAGGTGGTCATGCACTGGGCAGGCGAGATGGGCCAGCTTCAGCGGGGCCAGCGGCAGGTCGTCCACGGATTTCTTCAGCAGACCGATGATCTCGTCGGCACGCGCCGGCGCCGTGGTGTCGACCACCACCCAGCCGCCTTCGGGGTCGATCCAGACCCGGGTATCGCGGAAGATGCTGAAGGCCTTGGGCGGCAGCTCTTCGGTGACGCGCTCCTTCAGCTCCTTCATCTCTGCTTGCGGCCGGGTCTGAAGCCCTGCTCTTCTTCGAGCTGGGCGGCACGGGTCTTCGTGAACTGGTTGATGACGGAGGCCGGCAGCAGTTTCTTTTTCGGCGCGCAGGGTGAGCGGCCAGTGTCTGCCCACGCGATGCGCCAGCCCCTCGCCTTCCATGGCCGGCACCCAGCCCAGCGACTGGGCCTCCTGCGCCATGCCGGGGGTGAAGGCCAGACGGGCGAGCTGATCCTCGACAGTGGCGGGATCAGTGTTCCAGGGGCGGAGACGGTAGATCAGGGGCGTTGCGAAAAAAAGGCGGCACTCATGGAGATGTGATGCGAAGGACAAAGAAGGGACATCTGTCTGAGGCGGAGATGTCAGTCAGATGGTGAATGTTGAGGGAAGATGCAGACGGCATGCCTGCCGCACGGCGATTTCGCCGGTGACTGGTGCAGTGAGGTGGACGGTGGGCACCATGGCGGGACAGAAAAAAGCCGTCCGCATGAGACGGGGGCTTTTCCCGTCGCTGGCCGGGCGGCTACTAACGCATCATCGGGGCCGGCGCATGCAGCGGGGGCACCAAAAGCGACAACCCCGACGCTGCAGGCCGGCTGCGCTCAGGGCTGATACTTGTACCCCATCCCGTACACCGACTGGATCAGCTCGGAATCGGGCAGGGATGCGGCCCATCTTGCGGCGCAGGTTCTTGACGTGGGTATCGACGGTACGGCCGTTGACCACGCGGTGGTCTTCGTACAGGCGTTCCAGCAGGTCTTCGCGGCTGAAGACGTGGCCCGGCATGGCGGCCAGTACCGACAGCAGGCGAAACTCACCGGGGTCAGCTCCAGCGCCACGCCTTCGAGCCAGGCGGAATGGCGCACGGTGTCGATCCAGAGGCCATCGGGCGGGGCGAGACTTCGGCCGGCTTTTTCCAGTACGGCCTCGGCCACGGCGGACTGCTGCGGCAGATGGCGTCCGACAGGGTGCGGCGCAGCACGGCCCGCACGCGGGCCACCATTTCGCGCGGGCTGAAGGGTTTTGCAGATGTAGTCGTCGGCGCCCAGTTCGAGGCCCAGCAACCGGTCGATTTCCTCGACGCGGGCGGTCATCATGATGATGGGCACCGAGGAGAAGGTGCGGATCTCGCGACAGATGTCGATGCCATCGCGCCCCCGGCAGCATGAGGGTCGAGCAGGACCAGGTCAGGCGGGTTGGTGCGCACGGCGTTGACCACCGGGCGGCCGTCGGCCGGGATGCCCGTCTGAAAACCCGCGGCGTCCAGATAACGGCACACCAGCACGGCCAGTTTGGGCTCGTCCTCCACCACCAGCAGCTGCAGCGGCCGGCCGGGGTTGGTCAGAGATTAGGGCTGCGTCATCCACTTCCTCCGAGGTATGTTCGGGCGGCAGTTCGATCCGGATGCGCCCAGCCCGCCCAGGGGTGATGCCTCCGCGTTGATATGACCGCCATGGGCTCGACGATGCCCCGGCAGATGGCCAGCCCCAGCCCCGACCCGCCGCGTGGCCCGGTTGCGCGAGGCTTCGCGCCGGTAGAAAACGGTCGAACAGCCGCGGAAAGTCTTCCGGCGGCATGCCCGGCCCCGAATCATCGAAAATGATGATCACGCCGGGGTTGCCGGCCTGGCAGCCCACCTGCACCTGGCCGCCCTGGTCCACATAGCGCACGGCGTTTTCCAGAAGGTTCTGGAACACCTGCCGCAACCGGTTCGGATCGCCCTGAAACGTATATTTTATCGATAACCCCGACCCTTTTTCAGGGCCGAAGCCCCCGCGCCGCCAGTCTTTCCCGCCAGCTGGCCAGGGTGCTGTCGAGCAGTTCGACCACATCGACCATCTGCCAGTGATAGGCCATGCGAGGCCATTTCGGTGATGGACAGCACGTGAATGTCATCCACCAGTTTGGACAGGATGCCCACTTCGCTCTGCAGCGATTGCAGCACCCGCTGGTCAGGGGCTGCAGGCCATCCTCCACGGCTTCCAGCTCACCGCGCATGATGGCCAGCGGGGTGCGCAGCTCGTGCGAGACATCGGCCATGAAGGCGCGGCGCATGCTCTCGTTGCTCTGCAGGGGTGCTGGCCAGCCTGTTGAAGACGCGCGCCAGCTGGCCCAGTTCGTCCTGCGATTCGGCCGGCACGCGGATGTCGTACTGGCCGGCGGCCAGGGGACCCGGGTGGCCGAGGCCAGTCGCCGGGCCGGCACCAGCATCACCCGGCCCAGCAGCCACGCAATGCCGGCAGCCAGCAGCACGGCCAGGCCGGCGATGTACCAGGCGGCGCTCTCCTGCCGGCGCTGGAAGGCCAGGTCGGCGGCATCGGTCACTTCGGTGAAACGCTCGCTGCCCACCCAGCCAGCCACCACCATCGACGAGGATGGGCACGAAATGGGCATCCGGACCGGGATTGGGGTTGCCCACCACGAACCGGCCATGGGCATCCTGCAGGGTCATCGGGCTGCGGCATCGCGCGGAGGCGGTGGTGGCCGGTTGTGACCCGTCCAGTCGGGAGGGGCGGCGGGGACATGCCCTCGCCGGGCATCGGCTCGTTGTCGATCAGGGGCATCGAGCAGGGGTTCTCGGCGGTGCCGGTCCCCGGCATCTCAGCGGCCCGTGCTTCCGGCAGCCAGAACAGCCCGGCACGGCCGATGTCGGCCGACGCCTCACCCAGGGACCAGCCGACGTACCCGCCCTTGCGCAGGTGTGATCTGCGCGGCCAGACGGGCATGATCGGGATGCGGGGCATGGGAGGCTCCGTACGCCGCCGGCCATGGTCATCAGCCGGCCTGGGCAGCGGATAGGAAACCCGCCGGCGGGCCCGTGGGTGCTGGTGCAGCAGCAGGAACAGGGGCGGGCATCACTGCCGGCAGGCGCCCCCATGTCCATCGTGCCGTGAGGGATACGGCAGCCCGGGGACCCGCTGCGGCACATGCGCAGCTGGTGTTCAGGGCACCAGCATGGGAAGATGGCGAGGACCGGAATGCAGGCGGTAGCCGCTGTAGCGTACGATGTGACGCCACAGGTCATCCCGCCGCGCAGGGCATCCCAGCCGTGCTCGGGATCGCCCACCTCGCGCCAGTGGGCCGCCAGAATGGTGGTGAGCACGGACATGCGCCGGCTTTCGAGTTCGTTCAGGTAGCGAAAGCCGCGCTGGAAGCTCACGCGGTTGGCAATACCGCATGGCGACCGCCATCACGATGCTGGCGACCAGGACTGCCACGAACAACTTGAAGCCGATTCCGATTCTCGCGGGAGACAATAGAACACAGGACGCGTAGATCAGGCGCAAATGTACGCCGCAAGTTCCCGCAGAATGCCTCAGAATCCGCAATCTCCCATAATCTGGGTGTCTGGCGCTGTAACCTGTGCGGGTTGACCCGTATGCACAGCCTGGTCGCATCATGGCCTTGCTGCGCATCACGCCGCCCTGCCCGTGTACCACCTGTGTGCCACCCATGTACCGCACGTGTACCACACCTGTACCGCCAATGCGCCACCTGTGTACCACCCATGTACCACCTGCGTGCCACCTCCATACCGCACGCATACCGTTCATATGCCGCACTGTGCCACCCGTGTGCCACCACCCTGACGTTCCTGTCACATGCTCCGCTTTCGCACGATGATCACGCCGAACCGCCTCCCCCCTGTCGCTGCCCTCGCCCTGGCCGCCCTGCTGGCCGGCTGCCAGACCACCACCGATCCGTCGCAGGCCGGTCTGGCCCCGCAGGATGCGCTGAGCATGGCACGCAAGGCCGTCCCCCAGGGTGAAGGACGCCGCCGGCTGGGCCCACGACATCCGGACATCGTTCTCGCTGCTAGGGGCTGCCCGCCACGCGCGGCAGCCTGTGCGCCACGGTGGCCATCATCGAGCAGGAATCGAATTTTCAGGTGAATCCGGTGGTGGCGGGGCTGCCCGCCATTGCGTGGAAGGCCATCGAGGAACGGGCCGGGCGCTATCACATCCCCAGCTTCATGGTGCGCAGTGCGCTGGCGCTGCCCAGCGGCAATGGCAAGAGCTATGCCGAACGCATCGACAGCGCGCGTACCGAAGAGGACCTGAGCAGGACCTTCGATGCACTGATCGGTTCGGTACCGATGGGCAGACAGCTGTTCGGACAGTACAACCCGGTGCGCACCGGCGGCGCCATGCAGGGTATCGATCGCCTATGCCGAAGAACACACCAAACGCAAACCCTACCCCTACGGCGACGCGCGCAGCATTCGCGAGGAGATCTTCACCCGGCGCGGCGGGACTGTATTTCGGCATTGCCCACCTGCTGGACTATCCGAGTGGATTATCCGGAGATGAAATTCCGCTTTGCCGACTACAACGCAGGCCACTATGCCAGCCGCAATGCTGGCCTTCCAGCGCGCCCTGGCCGTGGCCACCGGCCGCAAGCTCACGCCCGATGGCGACCTGCTGGACCACGCCAGTCCGGCCATGAACACCCCGGGCCAGACCGAGCAGGCCGCCCGTGTGTTCGGCAAACAGATCGGCCAGAGCGACGAGGCCATCCGCGCCATGCTGCAGAAGGGCGATTCACTGGCCTTTTGCCGATACGCCCCTCTACAAGGCTGCCTTTTGCACGGGCCGACCGGGCCGGCAGCGGCAGGCCCATGGCCCGGGCGCTGCTGCCCGACATCCGGCTCAACAGCCCGAAAAATCACCCGCAAGCTGACGACGGCCTGGTTTGCCGAACGGGTCAACGAGCGCTATCTGCGCTGCCTGGCGCGGGTGGGGGAGTGACAGGCGCGCAGGGCCGGCCAGAAGCATCCACGGCCTGACCATTGCGGTCGAAGCGCTGGTGACGCACCAGCTCGCCACGGGGGCGGTCGCGGTAGTTGTGGGGCTCCAGCGGGACAGTCACTGGCCTTCTGTGCATCCCGGGCGCTGGCCGCGGGCTGGGCGCCGGTCCTGGCGGTTTGACCGGACTGGGCACTGGTCTGGCCGGTCGGGGCACCCGTTTGATTGCCTGTCTGATTGCCTGTCTGATTGCCTGTCTGATTGCCTGTCTGATTGCCCGTCTGATTGCCCGTCTGGGCGCCCTGCCCTGCCTGTGCCGTCCGGCTGTCGGCCTGGGTACCATGCTGACCTGCCGTGTCCGGCGGGTGGGGAACAGAAGGGTCGGGCTGGCCGGCAGCCGGCGACGCAGCAGAACTGCCTGCAGCCGGAGATGTTGCAGAGGCGCCCGCAGCAGGGACCTCCCTGAGACGTTGCAGAGGCACCCGCAGCCGGGGGCGCCCTGCACGGGGGTGATCCCGAGGGCTGCCGACGCACCGGGTGCGCCCGGTGCAGTGGCATTGGCCGGCTGCGTCGCGCCCGGTGCCGATGCCTGCTGAAGCTCTTCCGGTTCGAAGGCCATCAGCACCCCCATGGCCAGCACGGCCAGCACCGACACGGAGAACACCGACGACACCGCCATGCCGGCCATGGCGAAGCGCGTGTCGGCCTTTGGAATGAGCCACGACAGGGGCGCGACTGACCGTCCAGAGCCCCCACAGGGCCACCGCCACGCCGGAGAGCTGCGCCAGATCGGGCGGCAGCTCCAGCGATTCGAACAGGGCCGACAGGATGTTGGGCAGCAGCCCGGCAGCCACCAGCAGGTTGAACAGCGGGCCACGGCCATCCCAGCGCCCGTCACGCATCAGCCAGCGGCGCGGCATGGCGTGCACCAGCCCATACAGCAGCGCGTTGAAGGTCAGCCCCAGCAGCACGGCCCCCTGCAGGGAAAAGAGCGGCTGGCCATCGGCATCGACCAGCATGGCCAGGCTCAGCCCGGTCAGCAGCCCCATCAGCGTCAGCGCAGCCACCACCTGACCCCGTGGAAACTCGAAGTCCGACCAGGACTGCTCTCGCAGCAGGAACACGGATAACGCAGCAGAAATCATGGAGATGCGGTACTCGGGTGGAACGGGAAGAGGTGACCAGTATCGATACTAATTGCGGCCGGACTGCTCCTCTGGCAAGACCCTACCAGACTCTGCCGTCCTGCGTGCAGGGAACCTCTGCAAAAGTCTGCGAGCGCTTTGGGCCCAGGATCGGGATGAGCCAGAAGGCGCCATTTGGCGGCAATAGCAGCGCTATTGGCGACAAATGGCAACGCACTGGATCGCCCGAGCATGGAGGCCAAAAGTGCCGCAGACTTTTGCAGAGGTTCCCAAGAGCATGATGCGGTACCTGCGGTGCCCCGGGAAGCCGTCGCCACGCCGTCAAGCCCCCGGCCGCAACATCTTGCCCGGATTGAACAGCCCCTGCGGGTCGAGGCGCCTGCTTGATGCGGGCCATCAGGGCCACGCCCGACGCACCGGCCTCGGCCTGCAGAAAGTCCATCTTGTGCAGGCCAATGCCGTGCTCGCCCGTGCAGGTGCCGCCCAGCGACAGCGCCAGTTCGACGATCTGGCGGTTGAGCGCCTCGGCGCGGGCCACCTCGTCGGGGTCGTCGGCATCCACCAGAATCAGGCGGTGGAAGTTGCCATCGCCCACGTGCCCCAGGATCATGGCCGGAAAGCCGCTGTCTTCCAGCAGCCGGCGTGCTCCTTCCACCGACACGGCCAGTTTCGAGATGGGCACGCAGGTATCGGTGCTGATGCCGCGGGCACCAGGGACGCAGCTGCAGCCCGGCAAAATAGGGCATCGTGGCGCGCATTCCAGAGCTTCGAGCGCTCCTCGGGCCGGTTGGCCCACTGAAAAATCCGCCCCGCCCTGCTCGGCCGCCAGTGCCTGCACCAGCTCCACCTGTTCGGCCACCGGCCTCGCTGCCATGGAATTCCGAAGAACAGCGTGTAGCGCTCGGGCAGCGTCAGCCGGCTGTAGGCATTGATGGCCCGGATGGATGACGGATCGAGAAACTCGCAGCGTGCCAGCGGAATGCCCATCTGGATGGCTTGGATCACCACGTTCACCGCCTGTTCGGCCGACGGAAAACTGACCACTGCAGCCGACATCGCCTCGGGCAGCGGATGCAGCCGCACCGTCACCTCGGTGATGATGCCCAGCGTCCCCTCGGCCCCCCACGAACAGGCGCGTGAGATCGTAACCGGCCGACGACTTGCGGGCACGCGTGCCGGTGTGCACCACCTCGCCATCCGCCGTGACCACGGTGAGCGCCAGCGTGTTCTCGCGCATGGTGCCGTAGCGGACGGCGTTGGTACCCGAGGCGCGGGTGGACACCATACCGCCCAGCGAGGCATCGGCCCCCGGATCGATGGGAAAAGAACAGGCCCGTGCCCCGGATTTCCTGATTGAGCTGCCGGCGCGACATGCCGGCCTGCACGGTCACCTGCAGGGTCTTCGGGGGCCAGCGCCACCATCCGGTTCATGCCCGACAGGTCCAGCGTGATGCCCCCTGCCGGCAGCAGCTGCCCTTCGATGGACGAGCCGGCGCCCCAGGGAATGATCGGGCAGCCGTGCTCACGGCACAGATTGACCACGTCCACCACATCCTGCGTGCTTTCGGCAAACACCACACCCTCGGGTGGCGTGAGCGGAAAGGGCGATTCGTCCCAGCCATGGTGTTCACGCACGGCCTGCGCGGGTGAAAACCGGCTGCCGAAGCGCTGCTGCAGGGGCATTGGCCAGGGGCGGGTGTCAGGCGGGGAGAGGGTGAGTGGGTGGCGGCTGTGGCCTTTGCTGTCTTTGCTGCGGGGATTCTGTCTCGTGCATGATGTTCTTCCGGTGGGCTGGCGGTCATTCTAGAGCGTGCAGCGGACCCATTCGCGCCTGTACGGGAGGCTGGCGGGGCCTCTGGCAAAGGGATGGAGCCGCCGGCACCCGACTGACACGGCCCCATGCCATCACGGAACACGCCGCGGCCGACATGGATCACACCCTGCACCCGACAGGTCCAGATGCGGCGCAACCAAAACGCCCCCGATACGACGGCGGAGCCGCTGCGCCTGCATCACCCACCGCGCGCAGGTACCGCCCTGCCCGGCACTGCATCGCGCGCCCCCAGCGACCTCCCCAGCGCTCCCCAGCGTCGCACCCGTGCCACGACGGGCACACGGCCCTGATGCGCCTCCTGTCATTCCGCGGCCCGCGCCCGCACCGTCCATCAGGGTTAACACCTAATCACACCTTTTCAGCCACCCCACGGCGCGTTACCGGTTGTAGTATCTTGCCGGACCGCCTGCACATTGCAGGCGATTCGCATTTCCCAATAAAAACCGCTGGCCCGGCGGGCTGCCGGGACATACCGCCCGCCCTGTCGCAACAAGGACTTCCTCTCCATGGCTCCTGTCGTTACCTGCATAGAGACCTCCGCAAAATGGCCAAGCGCCGTGTCCCCCGCATGTTCTACGACTATGCGGACTCCGGCTCCTGGACCGAATCCACCTATCGTTCCAACGAAGCGGCCTTCCAGAAGATCAAGTTTCACCAGCGCGTGGCGGTCAACATGGAGAACCGCTCGCTCGAAACCACCATGATCGGCGAAAAGGTGCACATGCCCGTGCCATCGCCCCCACCGGCCTGACCGGCATGCAGCACGCCGACGGTGAAATCCTTGCCGCCCGCGCAGCCGAGAAGTTCGGCGTGCCGTTCACCCTGTCCACCATGAGCATCTGCTCCATCGAGGACGTGGCCGAACACACCAGCCGCCCCTTCTGGTTCCAGCTTTACGTGATGAAGGACAAGCCCTTCGTCGAGAAGCTGATCAACCGCGCCAAAGGCCGCCCGCTGCTCGGCGCTGGTCATCACGCTGGACCTGCAGATCCTCGGCCAGCGCCACAGGGACCTCAAGAACGGCCTGTCCTCGCCCCCAAGCCCACGCCGCGCAACCTGATGAACCTCGCCACCAAGCCGTACTGGTGCTGGAACATGCTGCACACCAAACGGCGCTACTTCGGCAACATCGTCGGGCACGTCACCGGGGTGGATGACATGAGTTCGCTCTCCTCCTGGACCAGCCAGCAGTTCGACCCGGCACTCTCGTGGGACGACGTGGCCTGGATCAAGGACAAGTGGGGCGGCAAGGTGATCCTGAAGGGCATCATGGAACCCGAAGATGCCCGGCTGGCCGTCAAGTCCGGAGCGGACGCGCTGATCGTGTCCAACCACGGCGGCCGCCAGCTCGACGGCGCCCTGCCCACCATCGAGGCCCTGCCCGCCATCGTGGATGCCGTGGGCAACGACAACATCGAGATCTTCCTCGACAGCGGCGTGCGCTCCGGTCAGGACGTGATCCGCGCCGTAGCCATGGGCGCACGCGGCGCTGTTCATCGGACGCGCCTTCCTGTACGGCCTGGGCGCCATGGGTGAGGCCGGCGTGACCAAAGCGCTGGAGATCATCTACAACGAGGCCGACATCACCATGGCGTTCTGCGGGCTGCGCAACATCAAGGATGTGAACAGGAACATTCTGGTGCCGGGGACGTATCCGGTGATTTGAGCGACACCGGCGGGCCTGCGTTGGGGCAGGCCCTGATGTTTTATTGGGGTGCCGGTGATGGTTTGGGGAACATCAGCCGGCGCATGGTGGAGGTTGCGGTGAGGAAGGGTGCCCTGCACGTTGCGGGGCACTATGATGCGTTACAGGCTGTGTGATGCCTCGTAGTCTTCATCGCCACACCTATTGAGCCACCCAAGACATTCAAATCCGTAATTGTCCATCTGTAACAGACGCCACGGTCCCCGATAGACATCCCCATTCTCGCCAGGGAACCTCCAGCATCACCAGCGCCTCGTGCCGGGGCGCCTTGCGTCGTACACCATCCGAAATACGTACGGAACCATCGTTCCACATCTCCACAGCTTCCTTGTAAAAAATCGAATTTCCCTTGCAAAACGGATTTCCAATATCATGGAAAATGAAAAATCTAACATACCCTTCGTCATCATCAACAGCATAAAACCAATCAATATTTGGCTTTGCGGTTCGGACATCCCGTTCACCGTCGTGGTACCACGTAGTAGAAGACACATGAATTGATGGTTCGAGAGCAGCAGGAGTCTGTCTCCAGTCCGCTGTCACTGTGACTTCCGTCCGGTTTTTATTGGGATCAAGAAAGAAATCATTACTCCAGCCCCGATCATCTCCCTTAAATCTCTGTACGTCTGCGTCCCCTTCGCACGCTACATTCGCCAACCCATCGACCTCCACCCACTCATTGGGAATAAATGTCCTTCGCTTGTAGATGGTAACCGTCGGACCACCCGTCTGCATCTTCTTCGTAGCCAGCCCAGCCGCCTTCGTCGCCACACCGCCAGCCCCTGACGCATCCGGCGTCCTGACCTGAATCACACCGGACATGCCGGGCTTGCCTGACGCACCCGCCGCTGCCGTCGCTGGTTCGATGCTGTACTGATACTCCGTCCCGGGGCTGACCGTTTCATCGACATATTTCCCGCCGCTCACCTGGGCGATGGGCTGACCGTTCCGCGAGATGTTGTAGACCACGGAGGGATCACTCTCCCATGCCATGGACACCGAATGCGGCGTGACGGCGTGAATCACGAACGGCTCCATGTCCTCCGCCCTGGTGTGAACCACTTTCGGCTTGATCTTCGCTTTATAGGTGATGCCTGCATCTGCAGCGTTACCTGTGCCATTGGCACCATCAGCACCGGCTGCCGGGTTGCTCGCCTGTGCTGCCCGTTCTCCTCCGCCTTGTCCGCGGACGGATCCTTTTTCCGCGAAGAAAGCCGCGTCACGATGACCGGTGCTCCATTCGCCGTCGTACCGGCCTCCACCCGTCTGGCAACACCATCGGTAACCACCTGCGTCTGCACCGGCGCTTCCACCTTGAACGTCTTGCCCTCGATGGACACCGGCACCGCTTCCGATTCGGCCGCATGCACCCGCCTGCGGCGGCCAGCGCCGCAACGGCCATGCCAACCAGCACGGCCTGACGTGTACGTGCATGCATGAGGCCAGGGTGAACCTGTGCGGCAACAAACGGGGAACGCCCGCGTCCTGCAGGACGGGCAGAAGCGCTGGCGGGAGCGGATGTGTGGGATCTGGTCATGATCGAATCTCCTCCTGGGGTTCGGACCGGGCTGATGGAAGAATCTGCCCGGGTAAACGGTTACGCAGCACACTCACCCAGCGCCTGTAAACAGGGTTTCAACAGGCGCCCGGATCGCATGCTGGTCACGCACGGGAAATGCGTCACGGTTCCACTCTAAGTACCTGAAACACCGGTGCCTATCCCCAAGAATGGCACTGCCACCCCTTGTGTATCACCGTTTTGCAGGCACGCCGAACACCCGGCTCCCTATCGGAAACGCCATACTTTCACAACACATCGATATCACCTGATACACCCTCCCCATCTGGCGTCCCCCAGCCAGATACCCCCAGTGAGACGCGCTTGGTACCATGCCCCGACCCCTCTTATTCCTGTGCAGTCCCTGACGCCTCCCCTGCATCGCCCAAACGGCTTTCATGGAAGTACAGGAACGAACGGCAAAGGACACACGCCAGCCCCGCACCCGCCCACGCCCTCACCCATGACCACACACACCTTCTTCTGGCACGACCACGAAAACCTTCGGCCGCGACCCGCGCCTGGACCGGCCGGCCCAGTTTTGCCGGTATCCGCACCGACCTCGACCTGAACGAGGTGGGCGACCCGATGATGATCTACCGCCAGCCGGCGCCCGACTACCTGCCCGACCCCGAAGCCTGCCTGCTCACCGGCATCGTGCCGCAGACCTGCCTGGCCGAGGGGCTGCCGGAATATCGCTTCGCCGACACCATCCTGGCCGAGCTGGGGCGTGACGGCACCATCGGCGTGGGCTACAACTCCATCCGCTTCGACGACGAGGTCACCCTGCCATCTCTTCTGGCGCACACTGCGCCCGCCCTACGACCGGGAGTTTCGCAACGGCTGCAGCCGCTGGGGACCTGCTGGACGTGGTCCGCTGCACGGCCGCCCTGCGGCCCGATGGCATCGAATGGCCGCGCAACGACCAGGGCCGCCCTCCTTCAAACTGGAGCACCTGAGCGCCGCCAACGGGCTGGGTCACGAGCAGGCGCACGATGCGCTGTCGGACGTGCGCGCCACCATCGCGCTGGGCCGGCTGATCCGCGAACGCCAGCCAAAGCTCTGGAACTTCTGTCTGGAGCTGCGCAGCAGCACGCCGTGCTGAAGGAGATCGGCGAAGGCCGCCCTTCATTCACATCTCCGCCATGTACGGCGTGGAACGCGGCGCCATGGCGGTGGTCTGGCCACCGGCCTGGCACCCCACCAACAAAAACGAGCTGATCGTCTGGGATCTGGCGCATGATCCGGCCGAACTACTGGCGCTGGATGCCGAATCCCTTCGGCAGCGCATCTTCACCCGCAGCAGCGAGCTGCCCGAAGGCGTGAACCGCCCGCCCGTCTACAGCCTGGCCATCAACAGGGCGCCCGTCGTCATCGGCAACCTGAAGGTGCTCACACCGCAGGTCATCGACCGCTGGCAGATCGACCTGGGTGCCATCGAGCGCCACACGGAAGCGGCCCGCGGCATCAGCCCGCAGCTCTCCGGCCTGTGGCCCGACGTGTATCAGCACCCGCGCAGGCGAGGTGCCGGAGCGGGAGAGCATGCCCCCGACGTGGACGGTGACCTGTACGGCGGCTTCATCGGCAACGACGACCGCCGGCGGCTGGACGACTGGCGGGCACGTGTCGATGCGGCAGGGATGCTTCTCACCGGAGCGGCAGCCGGAGCGACGGCAGCGACGAGCCCGGCAGGCAAAACGGAACCAGCAGATGCATCAGATGCAGCAAGCGCGACCTTGCAGGGGAACACGACACACCGGAATGCTGCGGTGCACACAGATCACGGCGCCCGTACAGGCGTGCACGACGGCCACCGGCACGACACCGATGACGCCAGGCACGACGCCGGCAGCACCGGGGCAGACCATTCGACTGCAAACCAGACCCCGGGCGACGGATCACCGGCGACACACTTATCAACCATTGAGATAGATCATATTTCCGTACCTTCATTCGAAGATCCCCGACTCGAAGAATTGTCTTTCAGGTACCGTGCAAGGCAGTTTCCGGCTATGCTCAATGCTGAAGAAAAAACAGCGCTGGCAGAAGCATTGTCACAGCCGGCTCCATGAGGGGTGCGGACAACGCCCTCACCCTGGCGGCCTATGCCGACCGTCTCGACGACCTCAACCAGGCGCTGTCTCTGATAACCCCTACGGCCCAACGGCTACTGGAGGCTCTCTATGACTACGGGGAACAACTCGCCTGACCAACACCATCCGGCCCGGACGCTCCAGGCGCCCCCGTGCCCACGGCAGACGACATCTACTACTTCCGTGAGGGCACGAACAACCGCCTGTACCGCTGGCTGGGCGCGCATCCCTGCAGCTTCAGCACCCAGGAAGGGCAGCCCGCCGAACAGGGCTGCTGGTTTTCGCCGTCTGGGCCCCTCAACGCCCGCGAAGTGGAAGTCATCGGCGACTTCAACGGCTGGCAGCATGGCGCCAGCCCGCTGAGCGTTCGCGGCGACAGCTCCGGCATCTGGGAAGGCTTCGTTCCCCGCGCCACGGTGGGCGATTGCTACAAGTACCGCATCCTCTCCGGCGCCACCGGCGAGTGGCTCGAGAAGGGCGACCCGTTCGGCTTCTCGTGGGAAGAACCGCCGCGCACCGCCACCCGCATCGCTGACCTCTCGCACGAATGGCACGACCAGGAGTGGATGAAGGTCCGTGCCAAGGCCAATGCGCTGGACGCCCCCATTGCCATCTACGAATGCCACCTGGGCTCGTGGATGCGCCCCGGCGACAACCCGCAGGGCTTCCTGAACTACCGCGACATCGCCCCCAAACTGGCTGACTACGTGCAGTCGATGGGCTTCACCCACGTCGAGCTGATGCCCATCACCGAGCACCCGTTCCATGGCTCGTGGGGCTACCAGACCGTCGGCTACTGCCCCCACCGCCCGCTACGGCAGCCCCGAAGACTTCAAGTTCTTCGTCGACTACCTGCACCAGCGTGGCATCGGCGTCATTCTGGACTGGGTGCCCTCGCACTTCCCCGGTGACGCCCACGGCCTGCACCGCTTCGACGGCACCGAACTGTACGAGCACGCCGACCGCCGCCAGGGCTTCCACCCCGAATGGAACAGCTGGATCTTCAACTACGGTCGCCACGAGGTGCGCGCCTTCCTGCTCTCCAGCGCCGCCTTCTGGCTGGACGAATACCACATCGACGGCCTGCGTGTGGACGCCGTGGCCTCCATGCTGCACCTGGACTACTCCCGCCAGGACGGCCAGTGGATCCCCAACCGCTTCGGCGGCCGCGAGAACCTGGAAGCCATCCACTTCCTGCGCCAGCTCAACCAGAGCATCTACCGCGACTTCCCGGACGTGCAGACCATCGCCGAAGAATCCACGGCGTGGCCGGGCGTCTCGCGTCCGGTGGCCTGGGGCGGCCACAGCAACGACAACCCCGAGACCATGAACGGTCTGGGCTTCGGCATGAAGTGGAACATGGGCTGGATGCACGACACGCTGTCGTGGTTCGAGAAAGACCCGGTCTACCGCAGCTACCACCAGAACGCGCTCAGCTTCAGCCTCTACTACGCGTTCAACGAGAACTTCGTGCTGCCGCTCTCGCACGATGAAGTGGTGTATGGCAAGGGCAGCCTGCTGACCAAGATGCCCGGTGACGACTGGCAGAAGTTTGCCAACCTGCGCCTGCTCTTTGGCCTGATGTGGACCCACCCGGCAAGAAACTGCTGTTCATGGGTGGCGAATTCGGCCAGTGGACGGAATGGGCGCACGAAGGCAGCCTGAACTGGGATGCGGCCGACACCTACTATCACGTGGGCATCAGCACATCGTGGGCGCGCTCAACCACCTGATGCGCACCCAGCCGGCCCCTGCACCAGCGCGACTTCGACGGCAGCGGCTTCGAGTGGATCAGCGCCGACGACTCGGCCCAGAGCGTGCTGGCCTACCTGCGTCACGGCAACAACCCCGAAGACACGCTGATGGTGATCTTCAACGGCACCCCCATGCCGCGTCACCACTACCGGCTGGGCGCCCCTGCAGGCGTGGCCGCTGGCAGGAGATCTTCAACTCCGACGCCTCCATCTACGGCGGGACCGACGTGGGCAACCACGGCTTTGTGGAAGCCATCCACGAAGGCAGCCATGGCCGGCCCTACTCGCTGGAACTGACGCTGCCGCCGCTGGGTCTGCTGGTGCTCAAGCCCCAGAAAGTGGAAAAAGACCAAACTGCCGGGAAAGTCAAAGGCCGGGTCGGCTGACGACAGCGCCGCCAGCCAGGCCGAAGCGGCCAAAGCCCAGGCGCAGGACGGGGCGCAGGCCTCGGCCGAAGCGGGCGAGCGTGCCGGTGATGCCGGCTCGGCCAGCGCCCGCGCTGCTGCCGCCAAAGCCCAGGCCGAAGCCGCCGAAGCGAAGGCAGCCGTCGAGGCAAAAGCCCGTGCGGAAGCCCGCCAGAAGGCCGACAGCGCCCAGGCGCAGGCCGAGGCACGTGCCGGTGCCGCCCAGAAGCCGGCGCCCAAGGCGCAGACCCCGGCTGAACTGGGGGCCGAAGAGAAACCAGCCGCCCGCAAACCCGCGACCCGCAAGACAGCCACCGCCGGTAGCGGCTGCTGCAGCGCCCAAGGCCGCTGCGCCGAAAAAATTCGCGGGCTACGGCCGCCAAGACCGCCGCACCGAAGGCCGCTGCCACCAAGGCCAGCCCGGCCCGCAGCACGACGGCCCGTGTAGGCGCCGCTGCCGCAGCCAAACCGGCTGCCAAGGCCACGCGTGCACGCAAGGTCTGAGTAACCGCAGCCAGCTCCCTGAGAAAACCCCCGCTTCCCGGGATGTCCGAGGAAGCGGGGTTTTCACGTCAGCGCATGCCTTTCACGTCGGCACACCAGCGTCACGCCGGAAAAAACGACAGTCATGCCACGGCGGCAGGGCACCATGAAGAAAGTCCCTGAATTCGAGACCAACCAGGAGACAGAAGCCTTACTCGAACAGGACCTGTCCGGTCTGGATTTCTCCCGGTTCAGACCGAGGCGATTCCGTGGTTGCCCGCCAAAAGGAGGCATCTCTGCCCCCAGCGATCATCCCTACCCGGCCGATCACCCTTCGACCAGCCAGTCCATCTTCTGCAGCACGTTGTCGGGCATGATGCCCCCAGATGACGCATGGTGCCGTCGTTGACGCGCAGCGGCCCTCGAACACGTGGCGGCGCCTGCTCACCAGCTGCTGCCGCACCCTGGCTCAGCTGCCGGCGCGCTTCAGGGACAGCGGCGCCGGGCCGACATCCAGCCGCACCATGCCGTCGGCCAGACCACCCCAGGTACGGTCGGGTTCCCAGGTACCGTCCAGCAGACTGCGGGTGCGCTGCAGGTAATAGGCGTTCCAGCTGGGCAGCACCGAGCCCAGCAGCAGATTGCGGGGCAGCATCTTGCGATAGTCGCCCTGGAAGCCGATGAACTTGAGCTTGCGGTCGCGCGCCACCTCGGCCACCGCCACGGTGTCGGTATGGTGGGTGAAAAACATCCGCCCCCTGCGACAACAGGCTGTAGGTGGCCTCGCGCTCCAGCCCCCGGATCACGCCAGCTGTTGGTCCAGTACACACGCACCACGGCCTTCGGATTCACGGCCCGGGCCCCCAGCGTGTAGGCATTGATGCCCTGCACCACCTCGGGTACCGGGATGGCGCCACATAGGCCAACACCCCGGCCTTGCTGGCATAGGCCGCCAGCATGCCGGGCCAGATAGCGCGCCTGGTAGTAGCGGACGTTGTAGACACCCACGTTGTCTGCCGTCTTGAAGCCGGCATTGCTCTCGAAGCGCACCGCCGGATACTCGCGCGCCACCCGGACGATGGCATCCATGAAGCCATAGGGAGGTGCCGAACACCAGCTGGCAGCCGTCGGCGCACATCTTGCGCAGCACGCGCTCGGCCTCCTTGCCCTCGGTCACGCGCTCGGCCGGCACCAGTTCGATGCGCGAGCCCAGCTGCTTCTTCACGTACTCAGCGCTCAGCGCATGCAGGTGGCTGGAGGCATACGGGTCGATGGGGCTGTCGTACAGAAAGCCCACCCTGCAGCGGTTTTGGCTGGCGCCTTTGCGGCTGCACCCCCAGCGGGCACGCCCCGGGAGGCAGCCTGCGCCTTGCCGGCAGCGGCCACCGTGGAGGCGCCTCCCCGGCAGCCTTGCCGGTGGCTGCTGCCCGTGCGGCCTGTGCAGAGCCCGATGCTGCGCCCTGCGAACCACCCGGAGTGGCCTCCTGGGTTCCGGCAGCCAGCGCCTGCAGCGGTTTGCCCAACTGCGACAGCAGCACCCCACCGCCAGCAGCCAGCAGCAGGCGACGACGATCAGTATTCGACATCTTGTGTGGTCCTTTTCAGCGTGCGGCGTGGTGTTCAGCGGCCAACGGGCATCTGGCCCTCGACGCCCTTGACCAGTGTCATCAGGCTTTCGAGGAAGCGGTCGTCCGCCACCTTGCCGGCGGGCAGCAGCTCACGGTCATCCACCGTGACCAGCGGGCCCTTCCAGATCTGCAGCGTGCCCTTCTTCAGGGCCTCGCGCTTTTCCTGCACGGCGGCACGTGCCTCGGGGGAAAGGTTCTTTTCGGACAGGGCGACCAGATCGACCCGGCCGTCCTTCACGCCCTGCCAGGTGGGCGTGGGCTTCCAGCGGCCCGACAGCACCTGATTGGCACTCTGGACGTAATACTCGCCCCAGTCGAAGGCCACCGAGCCCAGATGGGCCTTCGGCGCCGCCGCACTGCGGTCGGAGGCCCAGCCAAACCCGTACTTGCCCACCCGCTCGGCCTGCTTCAGGGCGTCGTCGGTACCGGTGTTGGAGATGATCACATCGGCCCCGGTGGTGATCAGCGTCTGTGTGGCCTCGGTTTCGCGGACCGGGTCGTTCCAGCCGTTGATCCAGGCCACCTTCACCCGGGCCGTCGGGTTGACCGACTGGGCGCCCAGCGCGAAGGCATCGATGTTGCGCACCACCTCCGGAATGGGCACCGGCGCCACGAAGCCGATCACGTCGGTTTTCGTCATCTTGCCGGCGGCTACGCCGGCAAGATACACGCCCTCGTACGATCGGGCACCGTAGGCGCGGATGTTGCCGGCCGAGGTGTCCAGCCCGGCCACTTCCCAGCGCACATCCGGGTACTCCAGCGCCAGACGGCGCATCAGGCCGTCATAGCTCGGGGCCGGTGCCGATGATGAGCCGGTTGCCCTCATCCGCCAGCTGGCGGAAGGCCTTTTCGGCATCCACATCCCGGACGTTGTCGAGCACGGTGACCTGCACCCGGTCGCCCAGCTTATCGCGCAGCAGGTCGATGCCGTTCTGGTGCGAGCGTGACCAGCCACCGCCATCGGGCGTAGTGGGCAACACGAAACCGACCTTGAGTTCGGCCTCGACCTTGTGGGCAGGCTGGCCGTCGGCGCCGGTGGACGATGACGGGGCAGTGCCCGAAGGCGCGGTACCGGCCGCAGCCTTGCCAGCCGGAGCAGCCCCGGCCGAGCCGGAAGAAGACGCTGCTGCACCAGAAGAAGATGCTGCAGTGCCGGAAGAAGACGCTTTTGTGCCGGCCGCAGGCGATGCCGAGCGGGACGCAGACGACGCCGAACCGGAGGACGAGGAACCTGACGGTGCCGCAGCCTCGTGGCTGCTGCCCCTGGCCGCCCCTTCCGTGTGTGCAGGCGCCTTTGCACTACCCGCCTGCACGGCAGAGGTGCCGGCAGCCGGTGCCTGGGTGGCCCCTTTCCGCAGCCGGTTCCGCCACGGCGGCACCGGCAAACACCAGCATCAGCGCCGCAGCCAGCGGCGCAGTTTTACATCGGCGAGCAAGTTTCATGCGTTTGGCTCCGAAGGTTGCGTACCTGCCGCCGGCAGGCCCGCCACAACCCCAAAACGGCAAAAAGTCAAAGTGCTGATTTTAGCAGTGCGGTTTTCCTGCTTCGGCCACACCCTGTAGCAATCTGGGGGTACTGCCAACAATGTCGCAGCCCCTGCCGTCATCAGCGCCCACCGTCAGACGGCATCGGCCAGGATCAGACCGCACCGGCCGGTGCCGGCAGGGCCCCCGGCAGCCAGACCATGGGCTGAAGATGGGGCCAGAGCGCCGCCAGAAAAGCCCCTGTTCGACACCGGTTGCGGACTCACGGAGGCCAGGTCGATCACCGTGCCGGCCAGTGCATCGGCCTGCGCATCCGGATAGCCCAGCGTCCGCGCCATGGCCCGCCAGGGCGCCGGCTGCATCAGCGCCCCCAGCGCCAGCAGCATGCCGTGGCGGCTGCGGCGCTGCGCAAAGCCCACCAGCTTGCGCGCCACGCCCGTGGCAGGGTCATCCACCACGATCTCCCCAGGGCGCCACGCCGGCAAAGCAGGCCCACTTCAGATCGTCCGGCGCGGCAATGCGCTGCGCAGGCGAACCGCACGTGCCTGCACCCCGAAGGTGGCCAGTGCCGCCACCATCGCCTCACCCAGCCAGCGGTAACTGTCGGCCACCGACACGGCCGCCATGCGCGGATCATCCAGTGGCAGCAGCAGCGACGCACTCAGCAGCCACGGCCCCACCAGTACCGCACCGCCCCGCGCCCCGCTTGACCAGGGGCAGACGGTCGAATGCCCCATCCGGCTCACAGGCGCCATCTCCTGCCCCACCACCGGCAGCGCCGCCATCGGCAGTCGCACCGGCTGCGCCGCCAGCCGATCCAGCCGCGGTGACGACAGGCCGACGCGCCCTTCAGCACGGCCTGCAGCCGCCGCAGCAGCCACCTGCTCCGCCATGGCGTGCTGCGAACGCCCCAGCACGATGGCCCCTGACGGTACGTCCAGACCCGCATCTGCGGCTGCGTTACCGGTTCGGCCAGCTGGGCCTCATTCCAGCGCTGCTCTTCGGCTGCGTCCAGCACCAGGTCCGCAGCGCTCCCCATCCCATGCACCTTGCCGGTGCCATCATGGCTCCGTTCATGCGTTTTATGCATATCCTTCTGTCATCGGAACGGCAATGATGCGCCAAAATTGCACCATGGGGTCGCACGGCCATGCGGTCTGGGTGGTTTGGCTGCCGTACCATGCGGTCACATGGCCCTGTGGTCCGGTCTGGCCGTGCAGGTGCCGCATGCCTGCAGGCTGCGCAGCGTGGCCGCCGCCCGCATGGCCCGCTCCCTTGCTGGACAGGACTTCCAACGAATCCATTCACACCATGAAAGCAAACAACATTCTCGCTACCATCGGCAACACCCCGGAAATCCGCATCAACCGGCTGTTCGGCCCCGATCATGAAGTCTGGATCAAGTCCGAACAGTTCAATCCGGGCGGCTCGCTGAAAGACCGCATCGCCCTGTCGATGATCGAAGATGCCGAAAAAGCGGCAAACTGAAGCCTGGTGGCACCATCATCGAGCCCACCTCCGGCAACACCGGCGTGGGTCTGGCCATGGTGGCGGCCGTCAAGGGCTACCAGCTGATCCTGGTCATGCCCGAATCCATGTCGCTGGAGCGCCGCCGCCTGATGCTGGCCTACGGTGCCCGCTTCGAACTCACCCCGCGTGAGCGTGGCATGCCCGGCGCCATCGAACGCGCCCGCGAGCTGCTCACCGAAACCCCCAATTCCTGGATGCCGCAGCAGTTCGAGAACCCGGCCAACCCCGACGTGCACATCCGCACCACGGCCGAGGAAATCCTGAAGGACTTCCCCGAAGGGCTGGACGTGCTGGTCAGCGGCGTGGGCACCGGCGGCCACCTGAGCGGCGTGGCCAGGGTACTGAAACAGAAATGGCCCAACCTGAAAGCCTCATGCCGTGGAGCCGGTGGCCTCGGCCGTCATCTCCGGCGGCAAACCCGGCCCGCACCCCATTCAGGGGTCTGGGCGCCGGCTTCATTCCGAAGAATCTGGACACCTCCCTGCTGGATGGCGTGATCACCGTCGACGGTGAGGGATGCCGAGCGCTTCGCCCGCGAAGCCGCCGCGAAGGAAGGCATGCTGGTGGGCATCTCGTCGGGTGCCACGCTGGCCGCCATTGCCAGCAAGCTGCCCGAGCTGCCCAAGGGCACCCGCGTGCTGGGCTTTTGCCTACGACACGGGCGAACGCTACCTGTCCATCGACGGTTTCCTGCCGGCCTGAGCGCCGTCACGCACCAGTCCCCCGGCATATGGGGTCTCCCAGGAGGCCCCGGGGAAGGCAGATACGCCGCCCTTCCGCATTCGTGATGTGCGGCCTCTTTGTACGGTGCCACCATGCACCGTCTGCTCACCCACCGTGATCGACTGCCCGCCCGGGCGGCCCGACGCGGTGGTTTTTCTTCCTGGAGCGCGCCCTGGGGTTTGATGAGTTTTTATCCCCGCAAGCCCCGCACCAGCATGTAAACGGCCAGCACGATCAGCAGGCAGGCAAACAGCCGCTTCAGCGTGGGCACCGGCAGACGGTGCGCCATGTGCGCCCCCAGCGGCGCAAACAGCATGCTCATCGGCACGATGGTCAGCAGCGCCGGCACCTCCAGAAACGCCAGCACCCCACCGGGCAGGCCCTGCCACCAGCCCAGCACCATGTAGCCCAGCGTGCCCGACACGGCAATCGGAAAAGCCGCAGGCCGCACTGGTGGCCACCGCCTTCGGCATGGGCACCCCGTGTCCCGCCAGAAAAGGCACGGTGATGAAACCGCCACCGGCGCCGAACAGCGCCGACAGTATGCCAATACCCGTCCCCACGGCCATCAGCCCCAGCCGTCCGGGCAGAGGGCGCCCCGTGGAGACCACCTGTCTGGCCCCGCGCAGCATCCGGCTGGCCGACCAGCCCACGAACAGCGCAAACACCAGCGACAGCGCCTGCCCCGGCAGCCAGGCCACGACCCGCGAGCCCAGCTGCCCGCCCAGCAGAATACCCGGTGCCAGCATCAGCACCAGCGGCCACTGCACCGCCCCTTGCGATGATGCGCCCGCATGCTGGACAGCGACGTGAACATGATGGTGGCCAGCGCCGTGGCCAGTGCCGTCTGCACCAGCCGCTCCGGCGCCACCATGCCTTCGGCGTCGAAGATCATCACCAGAAAGGGCACCAGCACCATCCCGCCGCCCACACCCAGCAGGCCAGCCAGAAAACCGCCGCCACATCCCATCAGCAGCAGCATCAGCACAGTGAGGACAGACATGGCGCAGGCCCCGTTCCCTGAAAACCGGCAGCCAGTCTAGCAGAGCGGGCGGTTCATCCATATGGCCCAGGGCCATCCGGACATCTGCCAACAAATCCCTCGGCAGGCCACACGACGCCCCCTAAGCTGTCCGTCATCCGCTGGCCTGCGTGCCATCGTCATTCATCAACTGCCCGCCCCCACTCCGCAGGAGTTCCCATGGTCTCCACCCGCTTCTCCTCCCTCGGCCAGGTCACCCCAAAGCCAGATCTTCGACAGCCAGATTCTCCACAGCCAGGCCCTTCACAGCACCGACGCGCCAGACACTCACGCCAGTTACGCCCTCGACAACCCCCATGCCCACGAGCCACGCGCCATGCCCCGCATGCAGTCCGCCTTCACGTCGCTCCGGGGCGTCCGCCCTCTGGCAGCAGCCCTGATGGCCGCCGTGCTGCTGCCCGCCTGCACCACGCTGTCCACCCAGCAGATCCCCGAGGCCATGCTGACGCCCGAAGCCGTGCAGGAGGCCAGCCGGACCGACCCGGCCGGCGAGCCCTACTATCTCAACTATCAGGTCGGCACCATCGGCCTGACGGCTGCCTTCGACGACGGCAGCCACACCCTATGCCGAATTCGAACAGCCCGTCCCCAGCGATCTGGCCTGCTTCGACGATGCCGGTGCCCTGCTCGGCTGCGAGGCCGTTAGGCAACGTACTGGCGGTAGAAGGGCGTGCACAAGGGCATCCTGCTGCGCCATGGCGAGAATGCCCTGTTCATCGCGCCCAATCCGAAGGCGCAGGCCGCCCCGCCCCGACAGCTCGGCAATACCCCGGCGTGGGCAGCCCACGTGCAGGCACGCAACCGGGTCATCCTGAAGGCGCCCCTGCGCCAGGCCCTGGAACGCAGCGCCGGGGTGGTCGCCGATCCTGCGCTCAACCAGGCAGCCGGCCTGCGCACGTCCATGGGTCAACCCTGCTGCGGCCCCGGCGCCCACCAGCGCCATGCCTGTCCCCCTGCTGTCCGGCAACGACAGTCCGTCACGTACCCACAGAAACGTCCGCCGCGCCCTGCTCCGGGAACGGGGCACGGACGGGCGCACGGCCCCCGGCGCAACGGCATCTGGCACGGTCACATCAAGCACGATCCCATCCAGCAGAACCTCATCCGGCAAAATCTCATCCAGCGCAACCACAACCAGCACAGCCACGCCCAGCACGGCCACGTACGGCACGACCACCTCCGGGAAAGCCACTTTTCGGCACAGCCCTGCCTGGCACGACCACGCCCGGCACCGGCACGCCTGTTACCACCACAGACGGGCGCACACCAAGGCACGTCGCGGTGCATAGCCGCGCAGCCCACATCAGCAGCGCATGGACGCCGCTGCCGTTTGGCCAGCACAGCGCCCAGCTCGACGCGCATCACCCGCTGATGATGCAGCTCGGACAGCAGGCCGGCCGTGCCGATGCAGCCCAGATCGATCTGCTGGTCCCGGCGGACAATGACATTCTGGGCCAGGCCCGGCTGATGGCAACCCGTCAGTGGCTGCAACAGCAAGGGCTGCCAGCCCGGCAGATTCAGGTGGACGTGCGCAAGGCGCAGCGGACCGGAGCCGCGCAACCCGGTGCCCCACTGCCCGATACCGCGTCAGCGAACACGGCACAGCCCGGCAGCGCCACAGCGGGCAACACGCCAGCAGGCAGCGCCCAGTTGCGTGTGCTGCTGCTCAAAAATGGTGCGCCGGTCTCGGGCGCGTGAGTCAGACCGAAGACGTGAGCGTGCGGGCCGCCAGCACCTCTTCTTCGGCCGGAGCACTGGCGTGTGACCTGGCCGCTGCCTTGCCACGGGCGCCAGCTGGGACACTGGCGCGCCGCACTACCCCTGGCATGCATGCCGAACATGGAAACCGGCGGCAGATTGCGCGCCACCGTGAAGAGCCGCTCGTTCTCCACGCCCCGGTCGCGCATGCCGTCGAAGAAAGCGGGCGCTCATGCGGTGCGGCAGGTAGCGCATCTGCATCACATACCCGCCGTTCTGACAGAGATGGGTGAAGAAGTCGGCAATATCGTCGGAGTAGAACAGACCTGCCGTAGGGATGAACGAGGCCAGCAGCACCCGCTTCTCCCGCAGTTCGGGAAAATGATCGTACAGTTTCTCGACACCATCGGCGATCACCCGGGCCGACGGATGCTGGGCCTGAAAGTGGTGGGCAAACCCGGATTCGATCTCGAAGAACAGGGTATCCGGAAGAAGCTGCAGCACGCGGGATGCCACCACCCCGCTCCCGATACCGGCCAGCACCACCTGATCGAAACCGGCCGACAGACGCCGCACTTCGTGTGCAGCACGCTGGCCAAAAGACAGGCGAAGATGGGCAGACACTGCCCGTGACAGAAAAACCGCTTCAGATGGCTCATGAAAATACCCGATGGAACAGGATCGCTCCATCTGCATCGATTCAGGACACACCCCGGCGGGAGCAGCCTCCAGGCGCCGGAACCGGGATGGCAGGCAGCTTGCCCAATTACGGGTAGCTTGCCCCATCCGGCCGGCACGCGACATTCGGGCCGACGAAACCGCCGCCCCTCCGACCCGCAACGTACCCGTGTGGCAAAACTCACCACAGGTACTGGCCAGAACACTGCCACGATGGTACAGGATCGCGCGCCCCTGACTCAAAAAGGCCCGGCCTCACATCGGGCCGGCTTTTTGATCAGGCTCAGGCAGGAAGCATATTTTGCATTTGGTAACTTAGTGGATGCTTAGTGCGCGTCGCGGCCCCCATCTGTTCCAATGCCCCTGTCACTATCGATGCCCTGTCACTGTGTTCGTGTCCCGGACAAGCAGGGCTTCAGCCAGCCAGCCCCGGCATGATTGCTGCCTCCAGTCATCCATCGTCCGGTGGGAAGCCCCCTGTGTGCGCCACTGCCCCCATCCCTGCCTGCGCTGCCGCTCCTCTTTATCCCGCCGAATCCCGTCGAGTCCTCGCCTTTGCACCCCGCCTTGCCCCTCCTTTACCCCAGCTTTACACATCTGGCCGCCAATCGCGCCAGTCGGGGTTTAATATTGGGAAAGCAGCCCCAACTGGGGTAGATGGCCGGACCTGTGCTCCCGTGGCCCTCATGGTGCCTTAGTGCCGTGGTCCCGAGTCTCGAGCCCCGTGGTCTCGCGATCATGTGGCTCCGCGGTGTCACAGCCATGTAACCCTGTGGTCATGCGTGACCCCGAGGTTCCATGGACCGATGGTCCTGCAGCCCTGCGCTCCCATGGCCCGGTCGCATCCGGCCCCGCCGGAGCCTCTCCCTTTCGATCCGCTGGAGTTCATGGAATACATGGATAACCAACAGACAAACCAGGAAACGCCCGATCACGTCCTCGTCGTCGACGATGACGCGGAAATCCGTACCCTGCTGGCCGAGTACCTCAGCCAGAACGGCATCAAGGTCAGCGTCGCCCGCGACGCCACCGAAATGCGCCAGCTCTTTCGACGAATCGCGCCCCGACATCATCATCCTCGATGTCATGATGCCGGGCGAGGACAGCCCTCACCGTCTGCCGTGAGCTGCGTTCGCGTTCGAACGTGCCGGTCATCATGCTCACTGCCCGGGCCGACGAGGTCGACCGCATCATCGGCATCGAAATGGGTGCCGACGACTACCTCGGCAAGCCCTTCAGCCCGCGCGAGCTGCTGGCCCGCATCAGGGGCGTGCTGCGGCGCACCTGCACCCTGCCCCCCAGCCTCGGCGACGCCCAGCAGGTGCGCTTTGCCGGCTGGACGCTCGATTCCGGCGCCCGCCACCTCATCTCGCCCGACAACGTCATCGTGCCGCTCTCGGGGCCGAATACCGGCTGCTGTCGGTACTCATCCAGCATCCCAACCGCGTGCTCGACCGCAACCAGCTCATGGACCTCACGCTGGGGCGTGAAGCCACGCCGTTCGACCGCAGCATCGACGTGCAGATCAGCCGGCTGCGCAACCGCCTCAACGACGACGCCCGCGAACCGCGCATCATCAAGACCATCCGCAACGAGGGGCTACATCCTCGCGGCCCATGTCGAGCGCGTGGCCTGACCTCCCGCCACCCCGGCACGCCCGCCAGACCACCGGGCGTTGCCCCTGCTGCGCCCGCCCACCGCACCACACGGACCTGCAGCATGGTTTTCGGCGGTCGCAGACCCCTGGGTGCTGCACTGCGTCAGCTCGTCATGCTGTGGCGATCAGCCAGGCGACGTGGCCCCGCCTGCGCTGCAACACACACGCCCGTCACACGGCATCTGGTTTCCCCGGCCCTGCCATGAGCTCCTGCCCGGCTCCCTCTACGGCCGCATGGTGCTGGTGCTGGCGGCCTCGCTGCTGCTGTCGCAGGCGGCCAGCCAGCTGCTCAACTTCTTCGACCGGGGCAGTTCCATCTACCGGCTCAACGCCGAACAGATGGCCAGCCGCATCGCCCGCACGGCCAGCCTCATCAACCGCATCCCACCCGGGGCACGCAATGCAGTGGTCACCGAGCTGGGCGCCAAGAGCGACTTTCGCATCCAGCTCGGCAACCAGCCCATCGACATCGAGAGCGGCTTTGCCGAACTCAACGAGTACGAAAAGAACTTTGCCGCCGACATCCGCGACGCAATGAATCCGCCACTGCTCACCACGGTGGAGATCACCCGCGCCGCCCGCGCCCAGACCCCCGACGAAGTCGAACCCCCAGCGCCAATGCCTTCGAGAACTGGATCGCCCGGCGCTTCTACTTCCTGCTGCCGGCCACCTTCTCGGTGGTGGCCCAGATCGAACTGGAAGACGGTTCCACGGCGGCCTTCTTCGTGCGCATGCCCCAGGAACCGCTCAGCCAGGTCGAGGGCCCTGCTGCCGCGCCTGCTCATCTGGGCCGCCATCATCTTTCTCATGTCGCTGTTCATCGGCCGGATGATCACCCGCTCGCTGCGCCAGCTCGATCGCGCCGTCCAGCGCATCGGCAAGAACCCGGCGGGCGGCGACAGTGACCACCCGTCATCATCCCCGCCCACGGCCCCATCGAGCTGCAGCGCCTCATTGCCCGCTTCAACGAGACGCAGGGCGCATCCGGCGCTACATCATCGAGCGCTCCAGCCTGCTGGCCGCCATCTCGCACGACCTGCACCCCCATCACCCGCATGCGGCTGCGTGCCGAACTGCTGCCCGAGGCCCCAGCGCGCCAAATTCATCCACGACCTGAAGGAAATGGAGGATCTGGTCGGCTCGTCGCTCGATCTCTTTGCCGAACTGGGCAAATCGCGCGAACGCTACCCCGTCGACATCAACGCCCTGCTCGAGAGCATCATCACCGACTGGGGTGACACCGGCACCCCCATCAAGCTGGCCGGCCAGGCCAACGCCGCCTACCCCACCGAACCCGCCATGCTCAAGCGCGCCATCAACAACCTCATCTCCAACGGCATCCGCTACGGCAACCGGGTGGAAATGAGCGTGGTCGACAGCCCGCGCCAGCTGCGCATCTTCATCCGCGACCACGGCCCCGGCATCCCCGAGGCCGACCGCGAGCGCATCTTCGAACCCTTCGTGCGGCTGGAACCCTCCCGCAACCGCAACAGCGGCGGCTCCGGCATCGGCATGGCCATCACCCGCAACATCGCCCGCTGGCACCAGGGTGATGTCTCACCTCGACAACGCCCCCGACGGCGGCCTCATCGCCGAAATCCGCCTGCCGCGCCAGACACCCGCGGCCCGGCGCTGATCGCCGGCGCCCTGGCAAGACCGCCCCGTGAGGTATGGGCACCATTCGCAGCATTCACGGCTGCCCTACCATCGATCTGCGAATGAGGGATGGACACCATTCGCAGCATTGCCTGCATGCCTCCGGAACAGGCAGCCGCCCGTCACTCCATCGCCTGTATCCCTCCGGAACAGACGGCCGCCATTCACACCATCGCCTGTATCCCTCCGGGGCACCTCGTACGTTAGAGCCTGTCGGGGCAGGCCATACATACATCGCCTGCCCAACGTTTCCCCCTTCCATCAGGGAACTCACCATGGCTTCGAACCACCCCGCATCCCGCCAGACGGCCACCGCCCGTCACACCCGCCCCACGCTGCCGCGCACGGCCCATGGCCGCGCCGCCCACACCCCCACATTCCGCACACAGGCGGCCCGCCTCGTGGCCGGCCTGATCGCCGCCGGCAGCACTCGCCGCCCTGGGCGGCCCGGCCCCAGTGTCGACCTCGAAGCCTCGGCCAGCCAGCGCGTGCCCAACGACGAAATGCGCGTGCAGCTGGTCAAGGAAAAGCAGCGGCAAGAACCTCGAAACCCTGAACACCCAGGTCATCGAAGCCATCAACGCCGCCCTCGACAGGGGCCAAGGGGCAGCCCCGGCGTACGCGCCTGGGCCAGCGGCATCAACACCAGCCCGGAATGGACGCAGAATGGCAAGCGTGACGGCTGGCAGGTCCGTGAGCAACCTCACCCTCGAAGGCACCGATACCGCCGCTGTGGCCCGACTGGCCGGCCAGCTGGCCAGCGGCCTGCAGCTCGACGGCGTCACCTACCAGCTCAGCACACCCCGTCGCCGCGCCGAAGAAAACCGCCTGATCAAGGGAAGCCGTGGACGCCTTCCGGGCCCGCGCTGCCGCCACCGCCGAGGGCTTTCGGCTACAAGAGTTACGAAATCAAACAAAATTAAACTGGGCACCAGCCACCACAGCGAAGGCAACAACGACGGCGTGGTGGCTTTTGCCGCCGCCCCGCGCATGGCCAGGGGACGAGGGCAGCATGCCCAGCCTGGCCGACCAGGGCGGTGACACCACCATCACCCTCACCGCCAGCGGCACCATCGAACTGCGCTGAGTCGTACCGGAACGTCCGGCCGGCCCAGATGCCCCCCGGGCATCAGAACGCCCGGCTGGGCAAACGTCCTCTCCACACGGACATATCGGGCTGGGCGAAAGCGGAGACTGCCAGGCTGCCGGCGGCAGGCCGGCCACGGTACCTCAGACGCAGCCCGGCCGCGTCCCCACGCAGTTGACCAGCTGCGCGCTCGTCTCGCGCAGCCGGTCCGACAGCAGGCTCACCAGCTTCAGCAGCACCTTGTTGCCCAGCACCGGCTCGCGCTTGAGCAGTGCCAGCAGCGCCGTGCGGCTCAGCACCGCTACCCGGCACTCCGTCTGCGCCACGCACGACGCAAACCGCACCTGGCCGTCCACCATCGACATCTCGCCCAGCGTCTGGCCGGGCTTGGCCATCGCAATGCGTACCGGGAAGTTGTGGCCATTGCGGCGCACCACATCCACCGAGCCACGCATCAGCAGCATCATGTAGTCGCCTGAATCTCCCTCGGTGATCAGCGTCTGCCCTGCATGAGCCTCATACACGTGCATCACCGCCCCCCAGCAGCAGCGATTCCTTGCGCCCCAGCCCGGAAAACAGCGCCGTGCGTGCCAGCAGCTGCTGCAGGTCGGCCGCATGCGCAGCCCGGAACCCAAACAGCTTCAGTCGCCGCCCCTGCAGCGCCTCTTCCACCGACTTCAGGGGCAACTGCCCCCGCTTCCTGAATCTGGTTCATCCGCCCGACCCGCTCACAATACGCAGAGAAAGGGCCCATACTGCCCCAGCCCTCGCCCTGCGTATTGCCGGCCGCGCCCCGGCTGACGGCCGCGCAGCCGCAGGGGACCGACGGATACCACCTGTTGTCAGACTTCCTTGCAGCGCCCGGCCTGCCCACGGTTCGCCCCCGGCTGCACAACCGGCACCTGTCATGGACCCGTGCGTCCCCCACAGGCCCCCGGCCATGCGCAAACAAGGGCATCCATATGCAGGCAAAGCGACCCTGTACAACCAAAGCCGGCAGCCTTGCCGGGCAGCGCTCCTGACGAAACGGCAGAAGCCTCACCCCCGGCCCAGCGCCAGCCGCCGCTCGGTCACGCCCTCGGCCAGTGCCTCCAGCGCCTCCACGCTGCTGTCCCAGTCCAGGCAACCGTCGGTGATGCTGCGCCCGTAGGGTGGGCGTGCGGCCGGCCACCAGATCCTCCCGGCCGCCCACGATGTTGCTCTCCACCATCACCCCGAAAATCCGGCTGTCGCCATCGGCCAGCTGGCCTGCCACGTCGCGTGCCACCGGCAGCTGGTTCTCCGGCTTTTTCTGGCTGTTGCCGTGCGAGCAGTCGATCATCAGCCGGCAGGCCAGCGCTGCATTGCCCGCCTCACGGCAGGCCGCCAGCACGCTCTCGCGGTCATAGTTGGGTGTTTTGCCGCCGCGCAGGGATGATGTGACAGTCCTCATTGCCCGCCGTCGACACGATGGCCGTATTGCCCCCTTCGTCACCGACAGGAAATGGTGCGGCTGCGACGACGCCTTGATCGCATCCAGAGCAATCCGCATTGCCGTCCGTGCCGTTCTTGAAGCCCACCGGGCACGACAGCCCCGAGGCCAGTTCCCGGTGCACCTGCAGACTCCGTCGTGCGTGCGCCAATGGCTCCCCACGAAATCAGGTCGGCAATGTACTGCGGCGTGATCATGTCGAGAAACTCGGTGCCCGCCGGCATGCCCATCGCGTTGATGTCCAGCAGCAGCCCGCGCGCCACCCGCAGCCCCTCGTTGATGTCGAAACTGCCATCGAGCTTCGGATCGTTGATCAGCCCCTTCCAGCTCACCGTCGTGCGCGGCTTCTCGAAATACACCCGCATCACGATTTCCAGCCGGTCGGCAAAACGCCGGCGCTGCTCCATCAGCCGCGTCGCATAATCGCGCGCCGCCACCGGATCGTGAATGGAACAGGGACCGATCACCACCAGCAGCCGGTCATCCATGCCGTGCAGAATGCGGTGGATGGTCTGGCGCGCCCTCGCCACCGTCTGCCCCACCTCCTCGCGTACCGGAAACTCGCCAATCAGATGCGCCGGCGTGACCAGCTCGGCCAGAGAGAGAATACGCAGATCATCAGTCGAAACCGTGGCATTCATTCAGCAACACTCCTCTTCAAAAACGGCAAACACAAAATCATCAAACCCAAAAACCAGCAAGCACACAAGAAGCAGCAAACACAAAGACCAGAAATACCGCATCCCGCCGGAGCCGCCGTAGCCTGCCTCTCCGGGCCAGGTAAAAAAAAACCGCCAGCTGCTGCAACGCTGGCGGTTTTCGATGTTCAGTGGAAGTCTGCTTCGCTTTTTTCGTCCGGCTTCACCCGACAACAGCTTCCCCTGCCATTCCGCCTGCGGAATCGCACCAGAAAAAGCCAAAAGTAAAATCGGGAAAAAGCCCAGCATCGAACGCAAACCCCAAAAGGTGAAGTGGCTAATGTAGCCGCAAACAGACGCCGGCGTCAAACGGGAGCCGCTCGAGCACCAAACAGGGAGCCGCACCAGACAGGGGGCAGTGCTGGACAAGGAGCAGTGCCGGACAGGGGCCGGCACCAGGCGATGGCCAGCGCCGCATGGCGCCACCCAGGCCGCTCAGGCCGTTTCAGGCCGTTCCCCCCACCGTCAGCCCCTCGATGCGCAATGTTGGCTGCCCCACGCCCACCGGCACGCTCTGGCCATCCTTGCCGCAGATGCCGATGCCGGGGGTCCAGCGCCATGTCGTTGCCGATCATCGTCACCCGCGTCAGCGCATCCGGCCCGTTGCCGATGATGGTTGCGCCCTTGACCGGGTACTGGATCTTGCCGTTCTCCACCCAGTACGCCTCGAGGCCGAGAACACGAACTTGCCATTGGTGATGTCCACCTGGCCGCCGCCGAAGTTCACCGCATACAGCCCGCGGTCCAGCGACGCCAGAATCTCGCCCGGATCATCCTGCCCACCCAGCATGAAAGTATTGGTCATCCGTGGCATGGGCAGATGCGCAAAGCTCTCGCGCCGGCCATTGCCCGTCACCGGCACCTTCATCAGGCGGGCATTGAGCGAATCCTGCAGATAGCCCTTCAGCACCCGTCCTCGATCAGCACGTTGCACTGCGACGGGTTGCCCTCGTCGTCGATGTTGAGCGACCCGCGCCGGTCGGGAATCGTGCCGTCGTCCAGCACCGTCACCCCTTCGCCGCCACCCGCTCGCCAATACGACCGGCAAACACCGACGACTTCTTGCGGTTGAAATCGCCCTCCAGCCCTGTGGCCCACCGCCTCGTGCAGCAGCACGCCCGGCCAGCCCGGCCCCAGCACCACGCTCAGCACGCCCCCGGTGCCGGCCTCGCCTCCAGATTCACCAGCGCCTGCCGCACCGCCTCGTCCACATAGGCAAACACCCGTTCGTCCGAGAAATAATCCAGATCGAAACGGCCACCGCCACCCGCATGGCCCTGCTCGCGCCGGCCGTTCTGCTCGACGATCACCTGCACTGAAACCCGCACCAGCGGCCGCACTCCGCCGCCAGCACCCCGTCCGAACGCATCACCATCACCACGTCGTGCTCGGCGGCAAGACCTGCCATCACCTGCGTCACCCGCGGATCCTTGCGGCGCGCATAGGCCTCGATCCGCTGCAGCAGCCCCACCTTGCCGGCCGCCTCCATCGAGGCAATCGGATCATCCATCCCGTAGAGCAGGCGCGTTGCCTCTCCTGCGCTCACGCCGACGTGCCGGCGCAGCCTGCGCATCCCCACCCGCGTGCGGCCCGAACGGCCACTGCGCGCAATGGTGCGCGTTGCATCCGCCGCCGACATCAGCGCCTGCGCATTGATCTCGTCCGAATACGCAAAGGCCGAACGATCCCCCGAGACCGCACGAACCCCCCACCCCCTGCTCGATCGCAAAGCTGCCCGATTTGACGATGCCCTCGTCCAGGCTCCAGCCCTCACTGCGGGTGTACTGGAAATACAGGTCCGCGTAATCCACCTTGTGCTCGAAGATCCGCCCGATGGCCCCGTTCAGGTCCTTCACATCCAGACCATGCGGCTCCAGCAGGACACCCCGCGCCACCGCCAGCGGATCACCCGCCGCGTCATTCCGATTCATTGCCGTATTCGTTTCCATCAAAGTCACTGACTCAAAAATCCCTACGACATCCCGCTGCCACCGGGGCAGCCACATCCGCGTGCCGCTCAAAGCACCCGATGCCGCAGCGCCGGCGAGGCTCTCGCGCACCGAGGCCAGCCGCTCCGTATCCATCTCTGCCATCACCACCTTCCCCTTCGGGCAGCACCGCACACACCTCGCCCCACGGGTCCACCAGCATGGAATGCCCCACGTCCGCCGACCCGACGGATGCGTGCCCCCTGGCCCGAGGCCAGCACATAGCACTGCCCCTCCACCGCGCGGGCACGCAGCAGCAGTTCCCAGTGCGCCTGCCCCGTCGTATAGGTGAAAGCCGCCGGCATCACCATCAAGTCCAGCGGTGCCATCTGCCGGTACAGCTCCGGAAAGCGCAGGTCATAGCAGACCGACAGTCCCACCCGCAGCAAGGCCCCGTCCACCGGCACGTCCGCCACCACCGGCGTGCGCCCCGGTGTCGAATCACGGACTCGTCATACGACTCGTCGCCCCTGCTGGAAGCCAAACAGGTGGATCTTGTCATAGCGCGCCAGCCGCCGCCCGTCCGGGCCATACACCAGCAGGCTGTTGCACACCTTGTTGATCTTCGGCGAGCGCATCGGCACCGTCCCGCCCAGCACCGTCATCCCATACCGTCGGGCCGCATCCGACAGGAAGCACTGCAGGGGCACCTCCGCCTCGGCCTGCATCGGCCACTCGCCCGCATCCGGCTCCATGATGCCCAGCTTGTCGCGGTCATTGCCGCTCATCAGGCAGAAATACTCCGGCAGCAGTGCCAGCTTCGCGCCCTGCTTCGCCGCCTGCGCCAACAGGCCATCAGCCACCTCAGGTTCCGGTCCACATCCGGCCCGGACACCATCTGCACCGCCGCCATCTTGATCTTCATAACCATTCCTCGTTGGGTCGGCCTGCATCCCTAACGCAAACGACGTGCAGCGGCAGCCCCGGCCCTTCAGCCACGCCCTTCATGGCGTCCATCCCGCGCCATCGCTGCCCGCCGCCCATCCGGCCCCCCTTCCCGCACTCGGCGCCCCCAGCGACCGCCCGACGCCTGCCCTCTACAAAGTGTGGCGAAAACTGCCACGATGACTCCCGGTACCTGGCACGGACATTCGGCATACCGGAACCCGACGCCGAAAGCCATGACAGGCACCGGACAGATCGCCAACACCGGCAGACGACCATGCCAGAGACAGAACGCCACGACATGGACACGACGCCGTCATCCCTTTCGTGAGACAGACCGACATGCGGCCCAGAACAACATGACCAAACAACCGTCGCAGCCCCAGGCTGCGGCATCCCTGCGCCGCCAGCGCCCAGGCGCATGACATGGATGCGCTGGGACAAGCTGGCCGCCCGCAAGGCGGCCCAGCCCCAGGCCGACAAGGCCGCTGAAGTGGCAACGCCGACGCCCAGGCCGTTGCCGAAAACGCTGCGCCCGCCCAGATGGCCAGCGCCGAAGGCGCCGTGACCGCCGACGCTGCGGCAGCCGGCGGCGTGGCTGCCGAAGCCGGCGCCGGCACGGCTGCTGCCGGACTCAGCCCGCTGGCCATTGGCGGCGGCGTGCTGGGCCTGGCCGTCGTGGCCGCCGCAGCCGGTGGTGGCAGCAGCGGTGGCAGCAACGGCCCCGCCAGCGCCCCCTGGCCGTGAAACCGCCCGTCAGCAACGTTCCGGCCGACACGCAGCAGCCTGCTGCACCGTCCGCACCGGCCGCCGAGAAGCCCTCTGTGGCAGAAGCCCCGCCGAATCCCCCTGCCGTCCAGGCCCCGGCCGCTGAAAGCCCCGGGCCAAGCCGCCCGCAGCCCAGCCGGCGCCTCCAGAAGCCGGTCCAGACCGTCGTGACCGGCCCTGCTGTCGCCCAGGGCGAGCCTGGCGCACCCAAGGTGGCCGAAAACCGGTGAGACGAAGCTCTCCAACCCGAAGACGGTGTTCGAAAACTCCGCCGGCGAAAAACACCCCGGTCAAGTTCGTCCAGATCACCCACATCCAGGCATCCGAAAGCGAACACCCCAACGCGCGTTCCGTCCGCTACGGCGACGAAGGCCCCAAACAGACGCCCAGCGCCGATCATGACGCCGATGTCCAGGGCATCCATGCCGTTCGCCCCTTCGCCGTCCGTGCCCTGCCAGCCGAAGGCCAGCAGGCCCAGGGTGATGCTGCCAAAGGCGGCAAGACCGTGCTGACGGCCTACGAAGTCATCGAAAGCAAGACCCCGATGACTCTGGCCGAAGCCAAGGCCCATGCCGAGAAGCTGGGCGGCAAGCTGCTGACCATCGATGACCAGAAGGAACTGGACTGGCTGAACGAGAACCTCCAGGGTCTGGGCCATCAGGGCGAGAACAACGACAACAGCAAGGCGGCCTGGATCGGCAGCAACAAGCTGCACCAGGGCAATGCCATGATCACCGTCGGCACCAATGACACCGGCCACAAGCCCGAGACCATCGCCCAAGGCACCGAAGCCAAGCTGTCCCGCTTCGTCATCGAATACGACAACTACCAGGCCCCGCTGACCCTGAACGGCGACCCCGTGCGGGAAGGCCAGATCATCAACGCCGAAGACTTCGACAAGCTGGTCTGGAACTCCACCTACAGCCAGTCCGGCGCCATCCGCTTCCAGGCTGTGGACAGCAATGATCCCGACACGGCCAAGCCGCTGCCCAACACCCAGCCGCACAACATCTCCATCACTGAATCGCCCGAGGTGAAGCAGCCCTACGGCACCGGTGCAGCCTGCCCCGGCCGAGGCCGATGCAAATGCGCAGCCAGGCGGCCAGCCCGCCCAAGGTGGCAACAGCAGCCGGCTACCGGCGACAGCGGCAAGGCCCAGCAGCCGGCAGAAGGCGAGCATGACAAGCCGGTCAAGGACACCCGATGAGGGCGACGGCGAGCACAAGGTCGACCCGCAACCGGCCGAACACCTGCCCCAGTACCAGGCCCAGGCCCCCGTCAAGGTGGCCCACGACGCCACCGCCAAGCTTGATGCTGCCCTCTTCAAGGGCAGCGATGCCGATCACCCGGCCGGTGCCGTGAAGATCCTGGAGGTCAAGCCGGGCACGCTGAAACTGGATGGGCAGAACGTGGAGGCCGATCAGGGTCATCACCGCCGACCAGTTCGAGAAGCTGAGCTGGGACGCCAGCACCTCCAAGGGCGGTGAATTCCGCTTCATCGCGGTGCGCCCCGAAGAAGGCCACGCCCACTACGACGCCGCCAAGGTGAAGGCCCAGACCATCACCATCGACGAAGCCGCCGCTGCGCCCAAGTATCCGGAAAGCAACGCCCAGACCGCTGAAGTTCGCCAGGACATCAAGCAGACCCTGGGTGAAGCCCGCTTCAAGGGCACGGCTGCCGACGACGCCCCGGCCTTCATCCGCATCGGGAATGTCAGGAAAACGGCTGACTCCAACTCGGAAGAATCCGCCCTGTTCGTCAACAAGGGCCGTGACGCCTACACCCCGCTGAAAGAAGGCAGTGAAGTCAGCTTCGAGGACTTCAAGCACATCGCCTGGGATTCCGCCCAGAACAACGGGGGTTCCTTCACCTTCCAGGCGTTGGACCATCACAAGCAGCCCATCGCCGGCTCGCCCCTCGCAGACCGTCACCGTCCATGAGACGCCCAACCCTGCCCAACTACGGCAGCGACGCCAGGAAGTGAGCGTCGCCCATAACGCCAACCATCACCTGGATGCGGCCCTCTTCAAAGGTGCCGATGGCGTGACGCCTGCCGGTGTGCGCATCCTCTACATCCATGGCGAAAACGGCTATGAAGGCCCGGTGCTGAAAGTCGGCAACGACGGTGCGGCATCGAAGCGTCTCCAGGACGATATCATCCGCATGGAGGATTTCGACCGCGTCTACCTGGACGCCAGCCAGTTCGAGGGCAAGGCCTCCTTCAAGTTCGTGCCGGTGGATGAACAGGGCAACAATGTGCAGGGCGCCGATGCGGCAAACCCCGTGTCGCGCGAGGTGAAGATCACCGAAGCCGCCCCGCAGGCTGAGAACACCTCGCAGCCCTCTGGCCCGAGCGCGAGGCACGGGCGAAGTCAGCCGGACGGACGGCGAGCACAGCGACACGTCCGGCAAGACGTCCGACCCTGCACCGAAAGCCCTGCCCCTGCAGCTCAAGGACCTGCTGGGCCACGAAGAACTGTTCGGTGAAGCATCGCCGACTGCAGACAACGGCCACATCAGCTACGCCCCCAGCAGCAGCGTAGTGTCGAACCTGATCGACCCGCTGCACGAGGTGCCGATGGTTCGATGCAGGGTGCGCAACGCGCACGCATCTTGCCGTCATGCTGCCGGGTTGCAACCTCGGCAGCGCCTTCCCGCTGAAGGTCGTGCGCCTTCAGCAGGAAGATTCTCCGGCGGAATGGTCGTCTTGTGCGTGCGGCCATTCCGCTTTTTTTAATGCCCCTGTTCAAGCTCACCTCTTTCAGCTTGCTTCTTTCAGCTTGCCTCTTTCAGCTCACCTCCTTCGGCTCATATCCCTTCACGACACCTCTTCCGCGTCATCCATTCCTCGCCACCTCTTTCCCGCCCGATCACGGACGGCGACCTTTCGTCCGTCACCCAGCCGTATCCATAAGCCTGCGAACGAACGGATGAAATCAGGGCGCGAACGGCAGACGTGACTGGGGACAGACACCCCCTGTTTCACGCCGGGCAGGTCCCAATCGACCGCTCGACCCCAAAGCCAAGCGGTGCCCTCAAGACCTTGCCAAGATGAGACAAAGCGCACCTTGTGACATCTGGCAACCCACCCCTTTCCAGAACTGAACGGGCCCACGGTTGTCTCACCGCCTTCGCGCGCTTGTCCCAGGCCGGGTCGCATGACCTTCCAGGCAACTGCCGCGGCCAACGCTCATCGTGAGACTTTCAACGTTCGTAGATCGATATGGCAACTCAGAACCGCACGACAAAACCCCAGCCCACCCAAGGCAGCGCCGCTGCACGTCAGGCCGCTCAGGCACCAGCCGCTGACGCCGCCAAGATGGCCAAGCAGGCAGCCGACAAGGCCGAGCTGGACAAGATGGCCCAGGCCAAACAGGCCGAAGCCGTGAAGGAAGTGGTGGCAGAGACCGCCGCCGAAGGTAGCGTGGCCACCGCCGACGCAGCCGCTGCCGAAGGCTCACTGGGTGCCGTGAGCGGCGAAGCTGCGGTTGCCGAAGCCGGTGCCGCAGGCAGCCGCCGGTACCGCCGCCGCCATCAGCCCGCTGGCCATTGGTGCCGGCGTGGTGGGCGTTGTTGCCGTGGCCGCCGCAGCCGGCGGTGGCAGCAGCGGTGGCTCCAGCAGCCAGCCGATCGCCCAGAACAACACCCAGCAAGCCGCTCAGAACCAGGGCAGCCAGAAGCCTGCTACCCCCGGCCGCCGAGCAACCGGCCCAGGACGCCAAGCCGGCTGAAGCCAGCCAGCCTGCCCAGGACGCCAAACCCGCCGAACCGGCCAAGGAAGAGCCTGCCAAGCCGGCCGAGCAAAAACCGGCCGAGCAGCCCAGGGTTGACCCCACCCCGGTCGAAGACCTCTCCAAGCCCGCCACGGCTGGTGGTACCGCGGAACTGGCGAAGGTTGCCCCGGACGGCGTCACCAACCTGACCAAGTTTGCTGAACTCTTCAAGACCGCCGGTGCCAATGGCGGAGAAGCCGAGTTCATCAAGATCACTCGCGTCTTCAGCACCGAGAGCACCAAGGACGCCGACACCCGCGTCATCGACTATGACAACCACCGTGCCTATGAAGTCATCGACGCTGGCAAGCCCATCACTCTGGCAGAAGCCCAGGAGATGGCCGCGAAGCTGGGCGGCAAGCTGATGTCCGTCGACAGTGCCGCAGAAAAGGCCTGGCTGGACAAGAATCTGTTCGGTGCCCTGGGTGAGTATGACGGCGACAAGTCCCTTGCCGAAGCAGCGGCAAGAGGTGACAGCGACAAGGCTGCTCAACAGAAAGTCCTGGATGGCCAGCTGGCTTCCAACGGTGCCTGGCTGGGCAAGAACGCTCACTGAAGGCGCCGATGCCAGGCCAACGCCGTCATCCGCAACGGCAACAATGCGGAAGGTGATGGCGCCATGAAGCTTTCTACGAAGCTGCAGGCACCACGCTCAGCAAGTTCGTCATCGAATACGAAGGCTATAAGTCGCCGCTGCTGCTGGACGGAAAGCCCGTGGTCGAAGGCACGATCATCAACAAGGCCGACGCTGCCAAACTGGCCTGGAACGCTGACCTGAACAAGGGCGGCCAGATCACCCTATCAGGCTGTCGACAGCATGACGCCAATGCCCAACCCGTCGCCAACGCCAAAGAAGGCAAGATGACGCTGTCCGAATCGGCCGACGTCAAGCACCCGACGGCTCCGGCCACCAACCCGGCTCAGAACCCGCAGCAGGGGTGCAGGCACGCCCGAGGCTCAGGACAACAAAGGCCAGGCCGGCGGCGAAGATCAGAAAGCTCCCGAAGGCGGCAACAAGACTGGCAATCCGCCGAAAGGTGAAGAGCACAGCACCGATGGCGGCACGCACAAAGCCGACGCCCCGCAAAACAACCCGACGGGTGGCGACGCCAACAAGGGCAACACCAACCCCGGCAGCTCCGATACCGGTGGTGCCGTTGTCAAACCCTAATCCTGCTGGCGAGCAGCATACGGGTACTCCCGATGTTCAGACGGGCGGCACCGTCAACCAGCCTGCTCAGCCTCCGGTCAATGCTGCGCCCTCCTACGAGCCCAACAAGTCTGTCAGCGTCGCACATGACGCGACCGAGGCCAAGATTGCCAAGGAAGTCTTCGAAGGGACGACTCCGGCCAACAAGCCGGCGGCAGTCACAGTCACTGGCTTTTACCGCAGGCACGCTCAAGGTCGACGGCCAAGCCATCAACCCTGGCGCAAAGATCGCTGCCGAGAACTTCGACAAGGTGACCTGGGACGCCTCAAGGGCGAAGGTGGTTCCTTCAAGTTCACGCCGGTTCAGGCTAACGGCGATGCACTGCGAGGAGCTACCGAGCAGACCATCACCATCAACGAAGCCCCCTGCCCCGGTTCAGGCCAAGCCCGCTCCGACGTACGACGCCAACAAGTCCGTTGATGTCGCTCACGACGCGACCGACGCCAAGATTGCCAGGGAAGTCTTCGAAGGGACGACTCCGGCCAACAAGCCGGCGGCAGTCACAGTCACTGGCTTTACCGCAGGCACGCTCAAGGTCGACGGCCAAGCCATCAACCCTGGCGCAAAGATCGCTGCCGAGAACTTCGACAAGGTGACCTGGGACGCTTCCAAGGGCGAAGGTGGTTCCTTCAAGTTCACGCCGGTTCAGGCTAACGGCGATGCACTGCAAGGAGCTACCGAGCAGACCATCACCATCAACGAAGCCCCTGCCCCGGTTCAGGCCAAGCCCGCTCCGACGTACGACGCCAACAAGTCCGTTGATGTCGCTCACGACGTGACCAACGCCAAGATTGCCAGGAAGTCTTCGAAGGGACGACTCCGGCCAACAAGCCGGCGGCAGTCACAGTCACTGGCTTTACCGCAGGCACGCTCAAGGTCGACGGCCAAGCCATCAACCCTGGCGCAAAGATCGCTGCCGAGAACTTCGACAAGGTGACCTGGGACGCTTCCAAGGGCGAAGGTGGTTCCTTCAAGTTCACGCCGGTTCAGGCTAACGGCGATGCACCGCAAGGAGCTACCGAGCAGACCATCACCATCAACGAAGCCCCTGCCCCGGTTCAGGCCAAGCCCGCTCCGACGTACGACGCCAACAAGTCCGTTGATGTCGCTCACGACGTGACCAACGCCAAGATTGCCAAGGAAGTCTTCGAAGGGACGACTCCGGCCAACAAGCCGGCGGCAGTCACAGTCACTGGCTTTACCGCAGGCACGCTCAGGTCGACGGCCAAGCTCATCAACCCTGGCGCAAAGATCGCTGCCGAGAACTTCGACAAGGTGACCTGGGACGCCTCCAAGGGCGAAGGCGGTACCTTCAAGTTCACGCCGGTTCAGGCTAACGGCGATGCACTGCAAGGAGCTACCGAGCAGACCATCACCATCAACGAGGCACCTGCAGCCCCGGTGGTGAATGCCGAGCCGAAGGTGGGTGTGTACTCGGCGGAAGCTGTGAAGTTCGATGTGGCGCACGATGCTGCCAAGACCGCGCTGCTGACCGAGGACTCGCAGACCAGCCCGTTTGCAGGCACGGACGCCGAAAAAGGCCCCCGGACGCGGTGAAGATCGTCTCCGTCCACGGCCCGGATGATCAGAACACGCACGCCAACATCATGACGCTGGGTGACGGGGGCACTGCCCGCAACCTGGCAGCTGGTGCGTTCATCGACAAGGCTGATTTCAGCAAGGTTCAGTGGAATGCCGACGTCGACCACGGCAGCGGCACCTACACGGTCCAGTTCGTTCCGGTGACGGCTGATCACAATGACATCGCCAACGCGAAGACGCAGACCTTCACGGTCAAGGAAGCAGCCGAGCAGCCGGATTATTCGACCACGACCTTCAGTGCCGCCGCCGAGCATAACGGTGACGCCACGTTCGGCAAGGCCATGTTCGATGGCACGGATGCCGCGAAGGCACCCATGCATACATCCGCATCACGGAGATCTCTCGAACCATGCAGAAGAAGGCAATCATCGCGTACTGCACCTGGTGGGTGATCACGCGCAGGACCTGAAGGTGGACACTTCGCATCCGGAGAGCACGATCCTCAGTGCTGCGCAGTTCGAAAAACCCTGCGCTGGAACGCGGCCCACAACGAAGGCGGTAGCTTCAAGTTCACCGCTCTGGACGGTGACATGAAGCCCATCGACCCCAGCGTGGTGCACACCGTCACGGTGACCGAGAAGCCGGACGCGGTGCCCCAGGGCCATCAGCCACCAGTCGCTGTTCGGTGCTTCGGAAGGTCAAGGCCCGCTCACGACCAGTGTCAAGTCGCTGGCCCACACCCCGGCCGAGGCCCAGCAGCAACCTGCTGGACGACCTGCACAACCAGATCACCCCGCTGATCTGATGGCAGCCTGAAGGCCCGTCACCGTCACCCGGCAGTATCGGGTGACGGTCCCGCCGGCCTGCCGGCACGACGGGACCTTCCCGTGCAGCTGCAACATCGGGCTGCACCAGCCTCCAGGGGCCGCTTTCCGCCAGGGAAGCGGCCCTTCGCTTTTTGTGCGCCGACATCGGCACGCCGCTCTTCGGCAGGCGTCGACTGTCTGTCAGAAACGGTATCCGCTTCCGAAAAACCCACATTTTCCGCACACCCGGCGGCCCCCGGAAGCCGTCCATGCGCTGCCGGTGCTGCTGCCTCGCGGTGCGTACCAAGATTCAGGTTCGAGCATCTCATGCCTCATTCTCTGGTTGGCCTATGAACACCCTGCAACCCTCCCTGCCTTTGCAAACACGTCGGCCCCGCTGCGGTCACAGACGAACCCTGCATCCGCAGCTGGTGCGAAGACACAGGTCACGTCACCCGCCGACCGGAACATGCAGGCAGCCGATGACAGCATGATGCAGACCCTGGAGCGTGAATACGGCCCTCTGGGCGACTACCAGGAAGCCGTGGTGCAACAGGAAGGCGCCCGCCGTGCCGCCTGGCTGCCCACGGACAGCGCCGCCGGCGCTGCAGCAGGCGATGCCACCGCCACACTGGGCGCGGCGGAAGCCACGGGTGAGGCTGCCGGTGCGGCCAGCGTCAACGGTGCAGCACAGGCTGCCCAGGTGGCAGAGCGTTCAGGCAGCCGCACCGGCGGCATCCGGTCTGGCCGTCACGCCGGGCGCGTTCGCCTTCAGCCCGATGGTGCGCTGGCTGGCGGTGCCGCCGCACTGGGTGTGCTGACAGCCACCGCATCCCGGGGCGAAGGCCCCATCATGCCAGGCCAACCGTCACGCCAACGAGCTTTCCCAGAACCTTCGGCCCTCCCCTGCCCCGCAGCCGGCGCCGGAACCTGCTCCTGCACCGGAACCGTCACCTGCACCCGCGCCGCAGCCTGCGCCCGTTCCTTCGCCTGTCCCGACACCCGAGCCGGCCCTGCACCTGAGCCGCTCCACAACCAGCTCCACAACCGGCTCCACAACCAGCTCCACAACCAGCACCGCAACCTGCCCCAGCGCCGGAGCTATCACCCGCGCCTGCCCCACAGCCTGCACCCGCACCGCGTCCCGTCGCACCCAGCTACGACGACGCCCCCGTGACCCGTGCGGCCCGTCACAACGAGACGGTGGAGCTGCGCGCCAGCACCTTCACCGGCAAGGATGCCGAACATGCCCCGTCTTTCGTGCGCATTGAAGGCATCGAGGCCAAGGGCGCCCTGCAGGATCGGCCGCGCTGCATCTGCGAGCCGACGACGGATCGCTGACGCCTGTTGCCGATAACCAGGAAATTGCCGCCGCAGATTTCGGCCGTCTGGTCTGGAACAGCGCCGACAACGACGGCGGCAGCTTCGCTTCGTGCCGCTGGACAGCGAGCGTCAACCCTATGACGGCATCCAGCCGCAGACCGTCAACGTCTACGAATCCCCGCCGTGCCGGACTACGCCAGCGCACGCGAACCCCTGGCCGTGGCACGACCAGACGCTGACGCTGGGCCAGGAACTGTTTGCCGGCAACGCTGCCGACAAGGCACCATCCTTCATCCGCATCGAGAAGATCACCCCCAGGGTGACACCGGCACGGGCGCAGCCCTGCAGCGGGACGCCGATGGCGATGGCCCCGGTGCCCCGACGGCTGTCTCAGAAGGCGATGTCATCAGCGCCGCCGACTTTAACAAGCTCAGCTGGAACAGCGCCCACAATGACGGCGGCAGCTTCCGCTTCGTGCCGCTGGACGCCAACCAGAAGCCCATTCTGGGGCGCCGGAACGAACCATCACGGTGCACGAATCTCCCACCGCGCCTGTCTACCCGGCTGAACTCGGTCATTCGCGCCGTGGCCCACGAGCAGACGGCCACCTTCCCGGAAAGCACCTTTGCCGGCACGAACCAGGACTACAAGCCGGCTGCCATCCGCATCGAGGCCATTGAGCCCAGCAGCCATGACGGTGCAAGCCAATCCCTGCAACTGCAGGGAGACGGTACGCCCACGCCCGTCACGGTCGGCCAGACCATCACGGCCGAAAACTTCGGCAAGCTGACCTGGAACACCGTGGGCAACGAAGGCGGCAGCTTCCGCTTTGTGCCCCTGGACGGCACCGGACAGCCCCTACGTGGGCGTTCAGCCGCAGACCGTCAGCGTCTACGAATCCCCTGCCGCGCCGGAATACCCCAGCGCACGCAGCCCGCTGGCCGTCGCGCACGACCAGACTCTGACCTTCGGCCAGGAACTGTTCGTCGGCAGTGCATCCAGCAAGGCCCCCTGCCTTCATCCGCATCGAGAAGATCACCGCCAGGATGGTGACGGCACAGGCACCGCCCTGCAGCGGGATGCCGACGGCGATGGCCCCGGCGCGCCCACGGCCGTCTCAGAAGGCGATGTCATCAGCGCCGCAGACTTCGGCAAGCTCAGCTGGAACACCGCCCACAATGACGGTGGCAGCTTCCGCTTCGTGGCACTGGACGCCAACCAGAAGCCCATTCTGGGCGCCTCCGCACAGACCATCACGGTCAGTGAATCCCCGGCTGCCCCGGACTACCCGCTGCTCGCGAACCGCTGTCTGTTGCGCACGACCAGACGCTGACGCTGGGCCAGGAACTGTTTGCCGGCAACGCTGCCGACAAGGCGCCATCCTTCATCCGTATCGAGAAGATCACCCCCAGGGTGACACCGGCACAGGGCGCTGCCCTGCAGCGGGATGCCGACGGCGACGGCCCCGGCGCGCCCACCGCCGTGTCGGAAGGCGACATCATCAGCGCCGCCGACTTTGGCAAGCTCAGCTGGAACACCGCCCACAACGACGGCGGCAGCTTCCGCTTCGTGCCGCTGGACGCCAACCAGAAGCCCATTCTGGGCGCCTCCGCACAGACCGTCAGCGTCTACGAATCTCCGGCTGCACCGGACTACCCTGGCGTGCGCAATCCGCTGACGGTGGCGCACAACCAGACGCGCGCTCTCGGCCAGGAACTGTTTGCCGGCAACACACCCGGCAAGGCCCCGGCCTTCATCCGCATCGAGGCATCGACGCCAAGGATGGCGACGGCACGGGCGCTACCCTGCAGCGGGATGCCGACGGCGGCACCCCCACGGCCGTTCAGCAAGGCGATGTCATCAGCGCCGCAGACTTTGGCAAGCTCAGCTGGAACACCGCCCACAATGACGGTGGCAGCTTCCGCTTCGTGGCGCTGGATGCGAATCAGAAGCCCATTCTGGGCACGGACGCCCAGACCATCACGGTGCATGAATCACCGCTGCCTCCGGTCTGGAACGCCACCAGCCTGCAGTACCAGACGGCCTACGCAGCCTCATGACGGATCGGCCGCCTTCACCAACGGCATGGCCTACAACGGCCACAACACGCCCCAGAAACAGCGTCCTGCCGCCATCCGCATCACCCATATCGACGAAAAGAATCCGTCAGCGACCGAGCACGCGGCCCTCTACAGCTGGAATGGCGACCACCGCACCCCGCTTTCCGTCGGCAGCGAGTGAGATTCGGCAGCTATAGCAATATCCGCTGGGACACGGCCCACAACGAGGGCGGCACATTCCGGTTCGTGGCCCTGGACAAGGACGGCATCGAGATTGCCGGCTCTGCCGAGCAGACGATGACCGTCATCGAATCGGCGGCGGCCCCTGTCTCACGCCTCGAACATTCCTAGTGCCTTCACCCCCTACAACCGTCCCCTGACACTGGACGGGACCCTGCTGGCCGGTACCGATCCCTCGCGGGAGCCCACCGCCATCAGATCACCAACATCTACGAAAAGGACGATACTGCCCCCGGCACGTCCGCGCTAGCCATCGACCGTGGTCATGGCCAACTTGACCCAGTCTCCAAAGGCAGCCAGATCCTGGCCAGTGACCTGACAAGCTGGTCTGGCGCTCGGATGCAAGCTCCGGCGGCTCGTTCACCTTCTCGGTGATCGGTGCGGACGGGAAGCCCATCCTGACCACCAACCTTGCCAGCCCTGGCAGCACCGCCGCCCTCACCCGCACCATCCTCGTCGATGAAGGGGATCAGAGTCCGGTCTATGCACAAGCCTCCTCAACGCTGCGCGCCGCGTTCCAGCAGGTTCTGGAGATCGGCAAGAACCATCTGGACGAGATCCTGGGAACCGACGCCAGCCGTGCCCCAGCCCGAATCCAGATTGTCAGCATCGAAGAGTTCAACGACCGCAACAGCAACCACTCGTCACTGCAACTGACCAGCGGCCCCGGTGGTGAAAGCCCGCTGGAGCTCGGTGAAGGCCGGACCATTGGTGCCGCAGAACTCTCCCGACGATCTGGGACTCCAGCGAGACCGATGGTGGTCGATTCACCTTCAAGCCGCTGGACAAGAACGGCCATCCGTTCGTGGACGACAGCGGCCGGGAAGTGGTTCGCACCATCACCATCGACGAGCAGCCGAGCGGCGGGCACGCCCACCAAGCCCGTCGTGGCTGCAAACACCATCACCGGGCTGGACAAGAGCGCCCTCACCAGCAACAGTTCGGACACCAGCCTGGACGGCAGGTTCTTCAAGATCCTGAGCATCGAGGGCCTATGAATCCCCCTGGTGCCAAGCGCGTGATGAACTGGGACCTTGCGGGGCGGCCCTTGCAGGGTGGTGGCCAGACGGGACCGACCGCCTACGAGATCATCCAGGCGGATGGCATCAGCCTGGCGGAGGCGCGACAGCGCGCCCAGACCATGGGCGGCAAGCTGCTGTCCATCGACGATGCTGACGAAAAGCACTTCATCGAGTACAACCTGTTCAACAGCGGTACCGGCATCTCGACCGACTACCACTACATCAATCAGGGGCAATGCTGCGCACGACGCCGGCAGCGGCGCCAAGGGGCTTCATCATCGGGTACGACAACTACCACCAGCCGCTGAAGCTGGACGGTGCGCATGACCCCGACTTCTCCGGCCAGGTCCAGGAAGGGCAGATCATTGTCGGCTCGGAACTGAACAAGGCCCACCTGGGCTGGGACAGCCGCATGAACCATGGTGGCGTCATCACGCTGGTGGAGGTGCAGGGGGCAGGAAGTGGAAGACGGCACAGGCAGAACCCTGCCCTGTTGGGGAACCGTACGAAACTGGGCCACCAAGCCGTGAACATCCTCGATCCGGACGTCGGCAACGAGCGCTTCACCATCACCATCGCCGAGGCCGAAGACGGCAGCACGACGTTCAGCAAGCCCGCTATTTCCGGCCGCGCGGCGGGCACGTCGGGCCACCGGGAAGCCGCCGACACGCTGGACGCCGCAGAACTGCTGCCCGGCACGCCCTCGGCCGGAAGCGACACGGCCCCAAAGGGCACTGCCGTCCACCCTGGGCAACCTCTGGCACGGCACCGACCCGCTGCTGCACGACCCGCTGGGCCAGCATCCGCCGCTGGCCTGACGGCACGCCCAGCACCCGGCGGGGCACGGAGACGCCCCCGCCGCGGCCTACCCCGCCCCGCCAGCCGCTTGCCGTGGTCCCGCCACGGCACTTCAATCCAGCGGTAGGTGCAGCGTGCCGCCAGCAGCACGGCCAGCACGAACACGGCCACCACGGCGTATTTCAGCGGCTCACCGAACTTGCGGCCCGGCCAGTCGAAGAAGGTGAGTACCGTGACGTGCACCAGATAGTCGGTCCTGAACAACTCAGGAATCCGCCCATCATCCTGCCGTTGAACGGGCTCCTGTCGAGTGGCCTGAAGCCTGAACCGACCGGCTGGCGCTGCGCTCCACCGCCTCACAACGTTATTTCTGACCGATCCGGCAGCATCAGCCGTACACAGGCCAGAATCGACAGCAAAATAAAGGCACAAAAACGCCGCAGCCGGCGCTGCAGCCGACGCAGCAGCAGCCGGATGTTGTGTCCGGCACCGCACAGCACGGCGTGAAGTGCATCTCCCAATGCCCCTTTAGAGCCAGTTTTCGGTCAAGTTTGCCATCGGTCTTCATGTGGCCTATCGTCGGTTCGATGGCACTGCGGCGTCTGATCATCGCCCTGATCCCGCGCGTCACGCCTCGCCTCTGTCCTGATCGCGGGATTCTCACGCCCGGCACGTCAGCACCGCGATAGCCCTTGTCCACAACGGCGGTGTCGATACGGCAATCTCCCACAATCGACGCTTGCTCCAGTGCTTCGTACGGGGTGTGGCCGTCGTACGGCCGGCCCGGCATCGATCTTGCGCCCACAACGAAACCTTCCCTGTGCGTCGTGGTGATCGAGACCTTGACACCGAACTCGTAGGGATTTTCGGGCCTTGCCCTTGCTGATGCACTCCACCTCCTGCGCATGCAGTGCGTACAGCTTGTTCCTGTCTTTCGGCTGCTGCGTCAGAATCCGTTCGGCCCGTGCCATCAGGGTCATCAAGCCATTGACGCAATGGGCCGGTCACCTGCTCTCGTTGCCGGTCGATATCCCGCCAGATACGCCCGACCCGTTTGCGCAGCTTGCCGAGCACATTTCGCATCCGCTTGAACTGTCTCGCATGCGCATGGCGGCCCACCTGCCTCGCCAGCTGAGGGGCTACACGACTGTAGCTCTGCCGCAGCTTCAGGCCACACGCCCTGGCAGCCTTGACCAGATGCTGTCTGGTACGCTCCGAAGCCGGGGAATCCGTTGGATGCGCAATCGCCTTGGGCATGACGGTCGTATCCACGATCACCGTCTTGAAGCTGGATTCGCTTGAGCATGCCAAGCTCCTGCGCCAGAACCAGCGTCAAAGACAGCATCTCTTCCACGCCAGCCTCGCCCAGCCTTTTGCGCCAGCGCGTCAGGCTGGACGGATCAATCGGCGGTCTGGTCTGCAGGTAGATCTCCCCGGTGAAGACCTGCCAGTACGGGTTCTCCACCCAGGTTGCCACCACTTCCTCATCGGACAGATCGAAGGCGTGCTGCAGATACAGCAGCCCCGCAATCAAACGAGGGGACGTGGCGGGCCGCCCCGTACGGGACTTGAACTGGTCCGCCACCAGTGCATCGATGCGCTCCCACTGGATCCGGTCGTCCAGCAGGATCAGCGGATGCTTCAGGTTCAGGTGATCGCGCAGCGGATACCCGAACAGCTCGCCAGTCTGTGATTGTGATGGCTTTGGACCCATGAGAACCCCGGAGAATTTGCAAGAAAACGAGCCCTATGATCGCAAATCCTGCAATCTCTGCAGGGGGGTTCCCGGGCTCAGGCACTGGGAATCAAGGGGCGAAGCGGGTTGTTCAGGATGGACTACCGAAAGTTTGCCGAAATGATCGAGCGGCACTGGGATGGCATTGCCGCCTACTGCCGACCCGAGAACAAGGTCAGCCTGGGGATGGTGGAGGGCCTGAACAACAAGATTCGGGTCATTCAGCGCAGTGCTTACGGATACCGGGATGAGGACTATCTGAGGCTCAAGGTCATTGCCAGTTTCCTGCCCCCGCTACCCGAAAACGCCCGATTGCACCCACACTGATCCGCGAAGACCCACATATAACGATGGGCACATACCAACCAGACGGAGCCCTTCATGTCCGCACATTCCGCTTCCGCCCCGACCAGCCAGCAGGCAACCCAGACCAGCACCCGGCGCGTTCTCTCCCAGCCCGGCTCGACACGTTCCGGCGATGCGAACCGGTACGCCCCCGAGGATGACGCCTACGGGCAAGGCAGACACGAACAACACAGGCACGAGCAGGACACGATACGGGCAGGAAAGCCACGATCAGGAAGCCCAGCCCCAGGACGAACTGGCCTACCGCGACGATGGTGCCGGCTGTTACCCACTGAATCCGGTACTGCTGGATAAGGCGGCTGCCAATGCCACGGCCGATGCGTCTCTGGCAACGGCCGGTGGCGTAACCTCCAGCGCGATGGTCGCGAACGTCACGGCCGCAGAGGGCTCCGCTACGGGGGCTGCCGGCATCGGCCCTATCCCCGCTGGCCCCTGCAAAGTGCAGCCGGGGCCGCCAGGCCGGCAGGGGCCGCTTCTGCCACTGGCAGCCCGGGCTCCGCAGCGGCCAACACCAACAGTATCGCAACAGCCGGGGCCGAACATGCCTTCAGTGCAATGGACCTCGCTGTGGGCAGCGCAGTCATACTTGGCGGCGTGGCAGCGGTTGCCAGCGGCAACAGTTCCAGCCTCGGCACGCTGCCTTCGACATCGCCGGTCCAGCCCGGTGCACAGGGAAACCAGAACACGCCGTCCGTCATTGCCCAGAACGGTGAAGCCGCCACTACCCTCCAGCATGACAATATCAGGCGTGACGACTCGAACGGCACCGTCAACGGCGCCGGCGACCCTGACTTTACACCGGCGCCGGCAGCACCGGAAACAGCGCAGCCGGCACGGATGCCCCCACGTCTCCTGCCAGCACTGACACACCTGCGGCCGGTGCTGAAACACCATCAGCCAGCACCGGCACACTGCCAGCGAACGCTGAAACCCCACCTGCCACCCAGCCCACCCCACCCTCGCAGACCGAGGCCGCCACCGGCCCCACCTACGCCGCCGCCTCGTAGCGCACCACCGTTGCCCATGACCAGCTCTCCACGCTGGACAGCAGCCTGTTCACCGGTACGGATCCGAAGCACCTGCCGGCCTACATCCGTATCAACCGCATCACCCGTGCAGACGGTACCCAGGGCGATGCAGACCTGGTCCTGCGCCCGGCCGATGGAACGGGGGACGCACAGCCCGTGCAGGCGGGTCAGGAAATTGCGCTGGCCGATCTGGGCCGTCTGGCCTGGAACGCGCGCTCGTCGCAGGGCGGCACGCTGACGTTCACCCCACTGGACGAAGATCACCAGCCCTACAGCGATACCGAAGCGCAGACGCTGGAGATTCACGAGGCCCCCACACTGCCCGTCTACTCCGAAACCTCACTGACCATGCTGGTCCCGCACGATGGTCAGGGTACCCTGCAGCAGGCGCTGGAAGGCACGGATGACAGCCAGGCACCGCCGATGATCCGCATCGGTACCATTCAGGAGATGGACGACACCGACACGGAACACAGTGCCCTGTACCTGCAGGAAACCGGCGGCACCCGCGATGAACTGCACGAAGGGGACACCGTGTCGCAGGCGCAGTTCGGTGACCTGCGCTGGGATGCCTCGCAGAATGCCGGAGGCAGTTTCGAATTCACGCCGCTCGAAAGCGAAAATCAGCCCCTGGCCGGCACCACGACCCAGACGGTGGAGGTCATCGAATCGCCCCAGGCGCCCGCCTACCCCAGCGGCGGCATCACACTCGGCTCCATTCACGACATACCGAGCAGCCTGCCGGCCGACCTGTTCAATGGATCGGACCGGCAGCACCAGCCACCGTTCGTGCAGATCACGGCCATCCGCCCCATCAACCAGAAGGCAGACGATGACATGGCGCTGATGATGGTAGATGACAACAACACCAGCACGGCGGTGACGGCCGGACAGACCATCGCGTCGGCCCTTTTTCGACCGGATGGCATGGAATTCGGCCAGCAATGACGGCGGCTCGTTCGATTTCGTGCCGCTGGACCAGAACAAACGCCCCATTGCCGGCGTGGCACCACAGACCGTTCAGATTCGCGAATCGCCGGAGGCGCCCACCCTGGACCACGGACACCACCCACCTGAAGCTGCCGCTCGGTGGCGAGTTCCATTTTTCGGAAGAGATCTTCAACGGCACCAGCACAGCCCATGCGCCCGCCTTCATCCGCATCGCGTCACTGACCGGCGCCAATACGGCAGCGGACGCCGTCGCGCCCACCCTGGAACTGCGCAAGGATGACGGCAGCGTGACCACGATAACCACGGGCGACGATGGCACCGTGATCAGCCGGGAGGATTTTTGGTCGCCTTCACTGGAACGGCCATGGCAACCAGGGCGGCACCTTCCTGTTCGAAGCGCTGGACGGCGACAAATTCAACATCATCACCAGCGAAGGCGTGCTGTCCGAACACCGTGTGCAGATGGAGCCCGGCAGCAGCCAGATCACCCACATCATCGAGTCCGCCCCCATCGGCCAGCCCCCTGCTGCTGGACGGGCTTCAGCATTCAGTCCCTGCGCTGATCTGACTGACTGCCCCTGTCATGCCCATGGCTCGTTCCATGCCCCCAACACCCACGGCGCATCCGGGCGCTGTCAGCGTTCGCGACCGTAGTTTGCGAGAGGCTCATGCATGGTCTTCACAGACCATGCACCCCAGTCCTGCGCACCATGCAGAACACGGATGACGTAGATATCCTGGTCAACGACCTGATAGACAAGGATGTAGTTACCGACTACCAGCTCCCTCAGTCCCTTCACCCGGCTGATACGCCCAAGCCCCGGCTGTGTGGTCAACAGCCCAGCCTGTTTTTGCAAAAACGCTCGTCGGTCTCCACCGCTGCGCGCGAACTGTCGGCACTGATGAAATCAAAAATGGCATCCCGGTCCAGAACGGCGCGCTCCGTCCACCAGAGTTTCATGGTGTTTTCTGGCCGCGTCGCTGAACCTCTGCCCGCCCTCGCAGCAAAGCGCGCTTCCACCTCATCTGCCGACAGCAGGCGCCCGGCACTCACGTCATCCAGCCCGGCCTGCACTTCCCGCCGGAACCAGGCGTCATAAGCCTGTTTTTCCTGCTGCTGGCGCACGAAATCACGCATGAAATCGCGCAGCAGCTGGGCACCGGTGCGATCCAGCCCCCGAGCGGCTGCCGTGAAATCTGCCTTCAGGGACTCATCCACACGAAAGGTGAAGGTTGCGTCCGTCATCTGGGCCTCGATGTGTTACAGGATAAGTGCATCATAACACGTGTATCTGCCACAACCCGGCACTGCCTGTCCGCTTTCCTGCCTGCTTCCCTGTCCGCTTTCCTGCCTGCTTCCTGCCTGCTTCCTGCCTGCTTCCCTGCCTTCCTGCTCTTCCTCCCCTGCCCTTCCTTCCCCACCCCGCATTCCCTGCCGGCTCCTGCCCCTCCCGCGCCCCCGTCCCTCGCCCGTACCGTTGCCTCCACCCAACACCCACGGCGCACCCGGGCGCTGGACGGGCGTCACATGCCGCCCGTACCCGGGCCACTACCGGGGCGTGGGCAAAACCCGGACGATCGGACACCGTGACCATGGACTTGCCTTGCCGTTCACATCATGATGCCGCAGAACCACTCATCATCCACGCCTGCCTCTGCCCCTGATGCCTCTACCCGCACCGGACATGCCGGGCCGGGCCAGGCTGCCCGTCAGGCCAGCGCCGCAGGGTGCACGGCTGCCGCAGGAAAATGCTGGATGGCACGGAAGAAGAGCTGTTGGCGGCACTGAAACAGCAACAGGGTGCCCTGCCGGATTATCTGGAACCGGTTCTGTACGAAGACAGTCCGCACCAGTGCGTGGCGCTGTTGCCCCCGGAAGGTCTGAGTCTCTGGCCGGCACCGCTGACGGGCTGCCGGGGCTGGCCGATGCAGCCGCCCTGGCACCGGCCGGACAGGCGGCCCCGGCGGGCATGACCGCTGCCGTACAAACGGGGGCTGGCGGTTCGGTGTCAGCCGCCGCCGCTCAGGGCAGCGTCAGCTCGCTCCCGGCCGCCGCGGCCGGAAGCGGCATCAGCACCCTGCCCACCATTGCTGCCGTGGCCCCGGCGGAGACGGCCGCGGCGGGCGCAGCCTCCGAGGTCATTCTGGCCAGCACGGCCGGCGCCCCCTATGCCTTCAGCCCGGTGGCCATTGCAGCCGGTGCTGCGGTGCTGGCCGGTGGCATTGCCGTGGTGTCCCATGGCCAGGGCGCCGGCATGGGCACTTCGCCTGCGGCCAGACTGGCCCTGGACGGACGCAATACGCGTGGCAACGACAACCCGGCAGATATCACGCCGACGCCCCAGCCCGAACCGGAACCCGCACCACGGCCCTCACCGGCCCCCTGCGCCGCAGCCGGCCCCTCAACCATCTCCGGCCCCCGCACCGCAACCGGAACCCGCGCCCCACCCCTCACCTGCTCCGCAGCCAGCCCCCAGCCAGCGCCCGTACCGACACCTGCACCGGCACCGGAGTCCCCATCGACACCCGAGCCCGTGCCGGTTCCTGCTCCCGTTCCTCGCCAGAGCCTGCGCCCGAACCCGCCCCAGCCCCGGTTCCCGCGCCACAGCCGGCACCGGAGCCAGCCCCCGAGCCCCTGAGCCCAACGTCACACTCGACCCGCTGCCGGTGGCCTACAACGGTGAACGCACACTGGGCGCCGCCCTGCTCGGCCGCGACCCGGGTGGCAAGACCGTGGACTACGTGCTCGTTCAGCACGCCGGCGCCAAGGACGCCGACCCTGCCAGCACCACCGGTGGTGCAGGGACTCTGGCTGCGCGGCACCGACGGATCACCCGCCACGAAGCTGGAAGCAGGTGCCGTCATTGCACGCGCGGATCTCGACCGCGTGTACTGGAGCACCGAAGGCAATGCCGGCGGCGTGCTCCGGTTCGTGGCAAGCGACGCCAGCGGCACGCCCGTGGGCGGCGCCACACCGCAGATCCTGCCGCTGTACGAATCACCGCAGCCGCCAGCCTACCCGGAGCAGGTAACCCTGTTCGTCTTGCATGACACCCTGGCGACCATCACCCATGCCGCACTGCTGGGCAACGATCCGGCGCATCAGCCCAGGCACGGCATTCGCATCGACAGCATCGATACGAAGGGCCGGACGGCAGCGGCATCGGCCTGGTGAAATACAGCCAGACCGACCAAACGTCCGTGCCGGTCAAACCGGGAGAGATCATTCCCTGGGACCGTCTGGGCACCCCTGCACTGGGACGCACGGCACAACGACGGTGGCACATTCCGCTTCACCCCACTGGATGAGCGCGGCAACCCCATCGAGGGAGCCCGGCCGGCCGTCATCCACATGTACGAATCGCCGCAGCCCCCCCGCGTACCCCAGCGATCAGCCTGTCCAGCGGGTGGCCTGGGAGGGTACGCTGGCGCTGCCCGACACGCTGTTCAGCGGCACCAGCCCGGAACACGCACCGGCGTTCATCCGCATCAGCAACATCCAGCCGGACGGCGATGATCCAGCCGGCACCCCGCCCCTGCTGCTGGGAGCCGGAGTCGACGGCGAACCCGTCACCGAAGGACAGATCATCCCGGCGGCCCGGTTTGCCCAACTGATCTGGAATGCGGCCGGCAACCGGGGCGGCAGTTTTCTGTTCACGCCGCTGGACGCCAACCAGGGTGGAAATTCGCGGTGCTGACCCGCAGACCATCCAGGTGCAGGAATCACCAGCGGCGCCCCATTACGACAGCAATACCCCGGTACGGGTGGCGCACGATGCCGTGGGGGCCATCGGGGCCAGCCTGATCGAGGGCAGCGTGCCAGCCAACGCGCCGGCACGCATCCGCATCGACGACATTCGCCCCGACCGTACCGGCGAACCGGACACCGCCACGACCCCGTCCACCATCCCGTACATCGAGGCGGGACGGCCAGCGCGAACCGCTGACGGTGGACAACACCGTCGACGCCGCCGATTTCGGCCGGATCCGCTGGGACGCCGGGGCCGGCAACGACGGTGGCACCTTTGGCTTCACGGCGCTGGACGACCAGGACCAGCCCATTCTCACGTCCGATAACCAGCCCGTCCGGCAGACCATCGCGGTGCACGAATCTCCCGTCGCCCCCAGCTACGACGGAAAACTCGGCGCGCTGGTGACGGGCTGGCAGGAAGACGCCAGCGTGCAGACCCTGGTGTTCACCGGCCACGTCCCCGAAAATGGCCCTGCATTCGTCCGGATCACCCACATCGATCCCCGCGATGAAGACCCGGACCATCCGGGCGCCCTGGTGATGGACGAAAAACCGGGCAGTGCAACGCCCGGCGGCGTCGTTCAGGAAGGCCAGATCATCAGCCGCGAGGATTTCGACCGGCTGCGCTGGTATTCGTCACGCAATCATGGGGGCAGCTTCAGCTTCCAGCCGCTGGACCGTCACCAGCACGACATTCCGGGCGCAGAAGAACGGACCGTCACGGTACACGAATCACCGCAGTCGCCGGACTACGCCGGCGCACCCGGCACCGTCACCGTGCCGCACGACCAGCAGCATGATCTGGCCCGCGAGCTGTTTGCCGGCGCCGACCGCACGCTGTCGCCGGGCATGATCGGCATTCAGGACATCAGTGCGGCGGGCAGCGGGGCACAGGCGGCCGGCAGCCTGCTGCTGCGTCAGGACGATGGCAGCCTGAAACCCGTGGCCGTCCGGGACATCATTCCCGCAGCCGATTTCGGCAAACTGGTCTGGGACGCCTCGGTCAACGAAGGCGGCAGCGTCACGTTCGTCGTGGCCGACCCTGACGGGCTTGCCTATCTGGATGACCAGGGCAATCCGCTCACCCGGACGATCACGGTTCAGGGAAGCGCCAGCCATCCCCGACTACGCCGATCCGCGCGAGATGGTGGTGGTGGGCCATGACCAGACGGCCATGCTGGGTGCAGAAATCTTCAGCGGCAAAACACCCGGCAGGGCGCCCGCGCAGGTGCGCATCACGGCCATCGATCCGAAGGAACCCTCCGGCGACGCGGCCCACGGCCTGCAGCTGGATGCCGGCGGTGACGGTGGCGCAGCGCCCACGCCGGTTGCGGTGGGCCAGACCATCAGCGCTGCCGATTTTGGCCGGCTGGGCTGGAACGCAGCCGGCAACGGGGCGGCAGCTTCTCCTTCCAGGCGCTGGACCGCGACGGCAACCCCATCACCGGATCCGGCCCGCAGACCATGACCGTGCACGAGTCGCCGGTGGCCCCCACCTACACCGGCAACAGCGGCGAAAATGGCAATACCACCCGCTTCGACGTGGCCGGTGAAAACAATCACCCGCTGAACACCCCCGCAGCCGTCAACATGCTGCTGGGCAATGACGACGGGCACCGTGCCGCGTATTTCATGATCATGGACCTGGCGCCAGCCAACGCCCGCAGCGACCGCTCGCTGATGCTGACCGGCGTACCGGGCCAGGCCAACCGGGTACTGCACGACGGCGACACCATTGCTGCCGAACACGCCGGCAAGCTGAGCTGGAACGCCAGTCTCAACGATGGCGGCACCTTCCGCGTGCTGGCGCTGGATGCCGACCAGATTCCGGTCGTTGGCACCGACGGGCTGCCGGTGACACACACCATTGCCATTCACGAACTGCCCAAAACGCCATATTACGAGCCCGACACCATCCGGCCGCGGGCCACGCACGACCAGACCGACGTGGTGGTGGATGCCACGGCCTTCCGCGGCAACGACGAGGCCAGCTACCCTGCGCCGGCACAGATTCGCATCGACAGCATCGAAGCACGCGGCGGTGCCGGGGCACAGCCCGGCCTGTATGTGCTGCGCAATGGCGTTCGGGTGGACCCTGCCACAAACAGCACGGTACAGGCCAGTGAATTCGACCAGGTGCGCTGGGATGCCAGCCACAATGATGGCGGCCGCATCCGCTTTACCGCGCTGGATGAACAGGGGCGTGGAAATCCAGAAAAAACCTTACCAGTCCGCGGTCCGCGTCATCGACGTGTCGGAATCTCCCGTTGCGCCCGAATACCCGGCCAGCATGACGGCCCGGGTACAGCACGACGGCACCGTGGATTTCCGCAGCACCTACCAGAGCCTGCTGGACGGAACCGGCACCAGCAAACCGGCCTACATCCGCATCGACAGCGTCTCGCCAGCCGACCCCAGCACCAGCAGCGAAGCCCTGACGCTCACCGTCAATGGCAACACGGAAAACATCGGTGCCGGCAAGGTGCTGGGGCTGGCCAGCGCCCATGACCTGACCTGGCATGCCGATGTCAACAACGGCGGTACCTTCACCTTCACGGCCCTGGACAGCAGCCGCCAGCCCATCCTGAACGCCGATGGCAGCGAGGGTGCAGAAGACCATCACCATCTCGGAGGGACGGGTACATCCGGATTATTCGTCTGACGCACCGGTCAGCGTGAAACGCGCCACCGGCACCCCACTCGACGCCTCCGTGGTGGAAGGCAGCCAGCATGAGCGGGCCCCGGCCGCCATTCGCTTCGACAGCTACACCGAGGCCGATGGCACCACGCCGGGGCATGCCCCCGTCTATGTGCTGCGAGGCGGCAAGAAGGTCTATCTGAACGACGGGGATGTGATTCAGCCCGGAGAATTCGGCAGTCTGCACTGGGACAGCGCCCACAACCACGGCGGAAGCTTCACGTTCACACCGCTGGACACCGACGGCCAGATGATTCCGGGCATGCAGGCGCAGACCGTAACCGTGCGGGAAGCCGGGGAAAACCCAAACTATCCGGCCTCCCAGCCCGTCCAGTTCGTTCCTACGACGGCACACTGACGCTGCCGGAAAAAGACCTTCGTGGGCGCCCATGCCACCAGCAAGCCCTATTACGTGCGCATCACCAGCGTAAACCCCACAAACGGCAGCGCAGGCCTGATGCTGGACAGCGATGGCCCGAACGGCCCCGATGCGCCCCGTGCCATTGGCCCGAATCAGACACTCTCCACAGAGGACATGAAGCGCGTCACCTGGGATGCATCCACCAACGATGGCGGCACCTTTACCTTCGAGGTGCTGGACTACTACAAGAACCCCGTGCCGGGCGTGCCGCTGCAGACCGTGACCGTGGACGAGCTGCCTGCACCACCGGTGTACACGAAGGAAACCGATGTGCAGCACGTGCCGTTCGCGCAGGTGCTGAAAATCGGTGCCGACCATGCCGACATGCTCAACGGCACCAACGACACGCGCAAGCCTGCCAGCATCCGCATCACGAACATCGTGCAGCCGCATGATCTGGACACCAGCCATTCACCGCTGCAGCTGCGGGACAACAACGGCACCGGCACGGTGGCGCAGCAGCTCAGACAAACGACGTGATCAAACAGCAGGGACTTCGGCAAGCTCGTCTGGGACGCCAGCAAGACCGACGGCGGCAGCTTCACCTTCGAGGTGCTGGACGCCCAGGACCGCGTGATGCACGACCCGCAGGGGCAGAAGGTCACGCATACGGTGAGCATCGATGAGCATGCGGTGGCGGGAAATACGTTAGACCTCGGCGCGCTTGCAGCGGCAGGCACACACAGTGCTACCGTCGCCGTGGGGCACAACACCATCACCTGGATGAGGCCCGATGCACTCGAAGCGCAGACTCCGGGCGAGGTTGCGGTATTTCAAGGTCTTTTTCTGAAATCACGGCAGCAGAGAAACCACCGGTCAACGATACATCTGGTGGCGAGGCCAGCCAGGAAGGCCCCCATGCCTACGAGGTTCATCCAGAAAGCCGGCCTGACCCCGGAACAGATGCAGGCACGCCGCATCACTGAGTGTCAAAAATCATGTCCATCGACAGCCCGGCCGAGCTGGCCTGGATGCAGAGTCAGAACCTCAGCGCCAACGATTTCGGCAACAATGACTATTACTTCATCGACCACATCGGCGGACGCCAGCCCGGTCACAGCCGCGGCTACATCATCGAGTTCGAAAACTACAGGCATCCGCTGCAACTACGGGACGCCAGCAACCCGGATCAGCTCGATCCCGACGCGGGCCTGCTCTGGAATGGCACCATTCTCTCACGGAGCAGCTGCAGCGCCTGAGCTGGGACTCCACGACCAACAGCTGGGGAACCGTCACGTTCCAGCAAGTGCAAGGCACCAGCCTGCGTCACAGCGACCAGGATCCCGAGGACAACCATACCGATAAAACGCTCAGCGGGAGACCAGTTCGTCGGCTGCCGATCACCCTGACCTTCAGGGAGGTCAGTGCCGGGCAATCTCCGGGAGACACCCCGACCACGCAAGGCAGCCAGCGCAGTGTGCGCAGTGTGACGCTGCAGGGATCTGACACAGGCCCCCACGGACAACGTGCCAGGCCTGGAAGAGACCCACCATGCAACCGGCACGGCTTCCTCTGGCACGGCTGATCCCGGACCAGCACCCAGCTCGCTGAACATCTGGCACGGCACCAGCCCGCTGGATGATCCGGCGCAGCATCCGGCACTGGTCTGAAGCTGGCCACGGGCCTGCGGCTGTCCCGCTTTTTCGGCCTGTCCGACGGCTTCTGGACCGGGCTGCAGCTCGATCACGACATGGCCAACGCCAGAGAAGCACTGGCGGATGTGCTGGCCAGTATCACGCCCCATGTGGTAAGCCAGTAAATCACAATCTGACACCGGGCAGCGCCAGCCGACCATTCATGCCGGATCTGCTGGCCCCTGCGCCAGGGGCGGGGATGATGAACATCATAAACAACCATGGCTGCAAAGCCCTGTTCATCATGAATCCCAACACGTCACATGGTCTCTCCAGCATGATGCCGGCCGGCGAAGCGTCCCAGGTCAAGGGGCTTCGCACCAGCATCAACCGGGCCTGTCCGGTGACTCGCCCGCCGGCATGCCGCCGGTCATCCATGGCAGCCTGCTGGCTGCAAACGATGCCATTGCCGTTCGCCAGGGGCTTCGGGCGCACGCCGCCCTGGCCGGAACGGACAGGGACGAGGACGACCGGGCGTGCCGGGATGAGGAAAGGGACGAACAGGGCAATCCCGTCCAGCATGCGGACGGCCGCGACGACGACGACAGTTGTGCCGCCCTGCTGGCCGCTCCGGCCGGTGAAGGTGCTGCAGCCAGTTCGGCCGGCAGTACTGGCGCGGCCGCAGCCATGGGCGCCACAGGCGCTGCGGGTATCGCCAGCACGACGGGAGGCTCGGGCGCGCTGCCGCCGCAGGCACGGCCGGCGCCGCCACGGGCATCTCCCGAGCGCGGCGGCACTGACCCAGACACTGCTGATGGGTGGTGCCGTGGCTCTGGGTGGATTCGGTGGCAGCGACAGCACTGCGTCGGACAGCCGTTCGGCCAATGGCCGTCACGGCAACGATACGCCCTCCATCGATCCGGGAAGCCCCCAGAACCCGGGAAACGCTCAAAAACCCCGCAATGCACAAAATCCGGGCAATACACAAAACCCGGGAAACGCCCAGACCCAGGACGACACGGGCAGCCTCGCCCAGAATTCGCTGAAACCGGCGGTCACGCTCGACGCACAACCCGTTCCCAGCAACGGCCAGCGCTCGCTGGGTGACCTGTTCTTGCACGGCAGCGGTGCCCATGGAGCACAGGGCGGCAATGGCAGCCATGCGAGGCAACGGCGGCACCAGCAGCGGAAACGGCAGCGGTGCCAGCGGCAATGGAAACAGTGGAAGCGGCAACCACGGTGCGGGCACGGGCAACGCCGACGTGTCACCCGAGTATGTGGTGCTGCAGCGCGTGTCCCTCAACGGCAGCAGCCAGGACAGCGCTCAGGGTGGCCTGTGGCTGCGTGGCACCGATGGTTCGGAACCCAGACTGCTGAAGGAAGGCGATGTGATCGCCCGGGCCGATTTCGACCGTGTGTACTGGAACACCGAAGGCAACACCGGCGGCGAATTCCAGTTCGTGGCCAGCAACGCACGCGGTGTACCGGTCAGCAACGCCACGCCGCAGATCGTGCCCATCTACGAGTCCCCGGAACCGCCGGTCTATGACGCCGACGCACAGACCCGGACGCAGACCGTAGCACACGACCAGACGCTCTCCCTGCCGTCTGCCCTGCTGGCGGGCAGCGATGCCGGCAAGGCACCGGCCGGTGGCATCCGCATCGACCGCATCGATGCGGCCAGTCAGGACACAGACCATGGCACGCTGTATCGTGTGGTGACCGACGCATCGGGCACGCCGCAGCGCATCCCCGTGCAGGCCGGTACCGTCATTTCGCCCAGCCAGCTTTCCCGAACTGGCGTGGGACAGTTCACACAACGCGGGAGGCTCCTTCACCTTCACGGCCCTCGATGGGAGGGGGAACCCCATCGAGGGTGCCGCACCGCAAAAATCACCGTGCACGGTCGCCGGCCGTACCCGCCTACAGCGCCACGCCGGTCGTCCACGTCGGGCATGACGAGGTCACGCCCCTGAAGGCGCAGCTGTTTACCGGCGACAACGACACCCTGAAACCGGCCGCCGTGCGCATCGACAAGATCCAGGCCACGAACGCCGATGGTTCGGTGTCGGAACAAAAGCACCCTGCCCTGCTGCTGGACCCGGACGGGGATGGCCCCAAAGGAAGCCACCCTTGTCAGCGAAGGACAACGGTTTCTGCCGATGATTTCGGCAAACTGCGCTGGGATGCCCACGGCAGCGACGGCGGCAGACTCGCCTTCACGCCCGTGGATGCCGACGGCGTTGCGTACGGCACGACGCAGCAGGTGACGATTTTCGAGCAGCCACTGCCACCGGTCTATGCCCAGGATATCGACCCGATCCAGGCCGGCTTCCAGAAAATGGTGAACCTGAGTGACCACCTGAGCACCATCATCGGCAGCGACGCCACCCGCGCCCCGTCGGCCATCCGCATCGACGAACTGACGGCGCCGCACCCGCAGGACGGCGCCCAAACGCCGCTGTTCCTGAAAAACGACGATGGCTCGCTGACGCCGGTGACGGCCGGGGATGGTCACAATGTCATCCAGGCTGCCGATTTTTCCCGCCTGGTGTGGGATGCCAGCAAGAGCGATGGCGGCTGGTTCATTTTCGAGGCACTGGACGCCCAGGAGAGCCCTTCCCCAACGCAACGGGCCAACACCTGGCACACCGCGTGCAGATCGATGAAGATGCCGTGGCCGGTCACACGCGTGACAGCGAGGGATTACGTGGCCAACAACGTGGCCAATGATTCCATCACCTGGCTGACGCCCAACGCCTATGGCCCGGCACCGGAAACCCTGCGATTCTTCCGGCTGGGTGACATCACGGCCTGGGAAAGTGGCGGCCAGACGCGCATCGTGATGGACGCCGCCACCAGCCCGGACGGCAAGGAAGCCGCGTACGAAATCATTCGCCACGCCGGCCTGACACTGGAAGAAGCCCAGGCACAGGCCGCGGCCCGGGCGCCAAACTGCTGACCATCGACAGCCAGCAGGAGCTGGACTGGCTGCAAAAACAGGTCATCGATGGCAGGGTTCGGCATTCACAACGAACCCGACAAGGGTACGGACGACACCGACCTGTCTGGCTACGTGTACACCAGCAGGCTGGGCACGGCCGACGGCACGCCGGAGGCCAGGGCAGCAACGCGAAGGGCTTCATCATCGAATACAACGATTACAAGTCCCCGCTGCGCCTGCACAGCGCCACCGATTCCGGAAAGTTCGAGTATCTGCACACGGGCGATGTCCTGTCCAACCACGACATGCAACGGCTGACCTGGGACTCGCACCAGAACAACGGCGGCAAGATCTGGCTGGTCGAACTGGAGCCGCAGGCCGATGATCCCACCAAAGCCAGTGACAAAACCACGGGTGAATGGATTGGTTGGGGCTTCGAGGAACGCGACCGCCTGGGCACCTACGGTACGTGGGAAGAAGTGCACAACAGGCTGGGTGTGCGCAGCGTGAGCGCCACCAGCCAGGAAGCGCCCTCCGCCACGACACAGGCCGATGCCGACACGCACGCGGCCGTGGACGCCAGCCAGCTGAACCTCTGGAAAGGCACCAGCGCGCTGCTGGATGATCTGCAGCATGCATCGCTGGCACTGATCTGAGCGGGCGTCGGCCCGGCTGCCCGAGTTGTGCCATGGTTCGCGCCCCTTTGGGCGTGCAGGGGCGCGATACCACTGCATCCTGGGACTCATTCGTCCTCTCGCCGGACGTGACCCGGCTGGCGCTGCGTTGGCCAGGCTGCCTGCGATGGTGGCCGGGCCTCATCCGAGCAACCCCATCGTTCATGTTCACTGGGCACAGGCATGGACACAGCCATTTTGTTACGTATCTAATGACAAATGACACAGTGCAGCCCCAACCGACCATTCATGCCGTGAACAATGGCGTCCGGTCGGACAAATATGGATGATGAATATCCTAAACAACTCTGGTTGAAGAGGCCCTGTTCATCATGACTTCCCCATACGCCACGTGATGTCCCCAGCAACACACTGTCAGGCAGCACGCCCCGCGTGCAGGGTGGTTCACTCCAGAAGCACCGCATTTATTCGGGTGACGAGCTTTCCGGCATGCAGGTACTCAGCGATGGCAGTCTGCTGGCCGCAGCCGATGCGATTGCCGTCCGGAAAGGACGCGCAGGTGCACGCCGGCACGGAGAGGACGGACATGATGAACAGGACGATGCGGCCTGCCGGCAGGGAAGAGCGCGATGAACAGGGCAATCCCGTCGTCCATCATCCGGGCACGACGATGATGACAGCCGGTGCGCCGTCCTGCTTCCCGCAGGGAAGGCGCAGCGGCATCTGCCGCTGCCGGGGCCGGCACGGCTGCTGGTACCACGGGAGCAGCCGGGGCTGCCGGTGCCGTGGGCACGGCAGGGGTCGGCAGCCGCTGCAGAAGCCACGGCCGCCACAGTGACGGGAGCGGCCGGTGTGGCCAACATCACCGCATCGGATGGTGCTGCTGCAGGCGCGGCGGCCGGCACACGCAGTGCTGCCGGCGCAGCAGGCGCAACCAGTGGCGCGGGCACGGCGGGTGGCGAACTTGCCGTCAGCGGCACAGGTGCGGCAGGGTCCACATCCACGGGGGCCGCGGCAGCCGATGCAGCAGGCTCTGCCGGTTCCGCTGGCGCAGCAGGGGCAGGTACCGCGGCCGATGCTGCAGGTACGGGTGCCGGAGGTGCAGCCGGCCATGCGGGCTCCTCCGGTTCTGCCGGCGGCTCGTCGGGCTCATCCGGTTCTGGCGGTGCAGCCGGCGCCGCGACCGCAGGTGCTGCAGGTGCCGCAGGCGCAGCAGCTACCCTCGTCCCGGCCGTGATCATCGGCGCGGCTGCCATCGGAGCCGCGGCGGGCATCAGCGACACCGTCTCTTCGCCCTCCCACACCAGCTCGGGCCAGGGCAGCGGCGCCTCTGGCCGTCAACCCAGGGGCAGTACAGAACCCCGTCGTGACGCTGGAGGCACAGCCCATTGCCAGTAATGGCGAGCGCTCACTGGGAAACATCTTCTCGCAAAGCCTTGGCGGCAGCACGGCTGGTGCCAATGGCAGCCATGGTGGTAACGGTGGCAGCAGCGGCAGTCAGCCGGGCAGCGGCAACGCAGGCGGCGCGGCGGGCAACGGTACTGGCACGGGCACTGACGGCGGCAACGGCAGCGGCAGCAGCGAGCAACGGCTGGTGGCGGCACGGGTGCAGAGCGCGAACAGCCTGGCCGACTACGTGGTGCTGCAGCACGTGACCACCCACAAGAGCCTGCACGGCACCGGCCATGGTGGCCTGTCAGGCTGCGCAGCACTCGATGGTTCGGAGCCCAGGCTGCTGAAGGAAGGCGACGTGATTTCCCGTGCCGACTTCGACCGCGTGTACTGGGCCGACGATGGCAACGCCGGGGGCGAATTCCAGTTCGTGGCCAGCAACGCACGAGGGGTGAGCCGGTTGCCCATGCCACGCCGCACGTCGTGCCCATCAGCGGGCACGAGTCTCCGGCTGCGCCCGAATCGCGACCAGCCCGGTCGTTCATGTGCAGCACGATGCCGTCGCGGCCCTGGAAGCCAGCCTGTTCACGGGCACCAACCCCAGCCTGAAACCGGCCGCCGTGCTCATCGAAAAATCCAGGCCACGAACGCCGACGGTTTCGGTGTCGGAAAACGGTACCCTGCCCTGCTGCTGGATCCGGACGGGGATGGCCCCGAAAAGGCACCCGCGTCACCGAAGGGCACGGATTTCCGCCGATGATTTCGGCAAACTGCGCTGGGACGCCAATGGCAGCGAAGGCGGCCTTCGTCCGGATCACCGCCATCGATGCGAAGCCGGCGGGCACCGACAGCGCAGGCGTGATGAGCACTACGGTCAATGGTGAAAAACTTCCGGTGAAGGTGGGTGACCTCATCCCGGCCGACCAGTTCGATGCCATTGCCTGGAACGCCAGCGGCAACGCGGGGGCACCTTCACCTTCAAAGCGCTGGATGCCTCGAAATTCCCCCATCGCCGGGGTGAGTGCGCAGGCGCTGGAGGTGCAGGGATCACCCGCAGCCCCGGTGTACGACACGGAGTATGTCCGCCTTGCACACGACCACGTGACTCCGCTGGACCGCACCCTGTTTGCGGGCACCGACAGCACACGCGAGCCTGCGTTCATCCAGATCACTGTGCTCGCGAACAACCCCAATGATGGCACCAGCACGGGCGGCCTGATGTTCGATGCCGACGGCGACGGCCCGGAAGCGCCAGAGGCCGTCTATGCGACCCAGGTCATCGCCCGTGAAGATTTCGGCAAGCTGAGCTGGGACACCACGGGCAACAAGGCGGAGTCTTCGTGGTCGCGCCCATGGAGGGCAACGACCTGAATCACGCCCTGCCCATCCTGGGCGCCGATGAGCTTGCCGGTGTCCCAGGGCATCACCGTGCATGAATCGCGGCCGGTGCCCGACTATACGGCGGACAACGGCATCACCGACATGAACGTCCGCTTCAACAACGAGGATCCCATTCCCTTCACCTTCTTCACCGGTGACAACGAGGACACCTTAGACTCAACTTTCAAGTGCAACACCCCATCCCCATATGAGGTGTTGCCATGGAACAGACCCGAACCTACACCCACCTGAGCCCCGAAGAGCGGGCTGCCATCATGCTGGAACTGCATCACGCCCGTGAAGACAACCGCCCCTGCAGCATCAGGGCGCTTGCCCGTGCGCTGAACCGCAACCCCAGCACGATCAGCCGGGAACTCCGCCGGTTGGGAGACGTCCCCTATGATGCCACCCTGGCCGCCGTCCACTACAGACAACAACGCCAGAACAGCCGACGTGAGCCCGTCCTTGTTCCCGGCACCCGCCTGTACCGGTACGTCTTCGACCGGCTCGTGTACCGCCGCTGGTCACCCCAGCAAATTGCTGCCAGACTACGGCGTATGCCAGCATCGAAACGCCCCGGCCTGGTCAGTCACGAGACCATCTACGCCACCATCTATGCCCAACCCCGTGGGAGCTGAAAAAGGCCCTCATCGAGGCGCTGCGCCGCTCAAACCCCGTCGGGGCAATCGTCGCACCACAGCGGCTACAACGCGCAGTTTCGTGCCCGAGGAGCTGCGTATCCAGCACCGCCCCGAGGAGATCGAGGATCGCCTGATTCCCGGACACTGGGAGGGCGACCTGATCAAAGGGGCCTACAACCGCTCTGCCGTTGGTGTGCTGGTCGAGCGTCACAGCCGCTACCTGATCCTGTGCAAGATGGATGATGGCACGGCAGAGGCCGCGCTGGAAGGCTTCACGCGGCAGATGAAGAAGATGCCGGCCTTCATGCGCAAGAGCCTGACCTACGACCGGGGCAGCGAAATGGCCTGTTTCCGGCAGCTCAGCGAGCGCCTGAACATCGACATCTGGTTCTGCGACCCCCACGCCCCCATGGCAGCGGGGCAGCAACGAAAACACCAATGGTCTGCTGCGCCAGTTCCTGCCCAAGGGCATGGATCTTTCAACCATCAGCCAGACCCGCCTGAACGACATTGCCCGACTGATGAACGGGCGCCCGCGCCTGGCGCTGGATGCCCAGACCCCTGACGAAGTCATGACGAAAAATTCTCGATGACTACGCCAGACCTCTTGTTGCACTTGACTCTTGAGATCGCCCACCATTCCGCCCGCCGTGCGCATCGACAGCGTCAAACCGACCAACCCGGACGACCCCGATGCCCCGCGCTGCTGCTGCTGGACCCCGATGGTGACGGGCCGGAAGCCGCCCGGGCCGTGAAGCGGGTGACCCCATCGAGCAGGCCGACTACGAGCACCTGCGCTGGAACTCCACCCACAACGAAGGCGGCACGGTGACGTTCACTGCCCTGGATGTGGACGGGGAGCCCATCATCGGCGCCGAGCCGCAGACACTGCACGTGCACGAGCAGCCGCTGCCGCCGGTCTGATGAACAGGAAGCCGATCCGGTGGCCGCCCCGTTCCAGCAGCTGGTCGCACTGGGCGAGCACCACCTGGCCAAGATCATCGGCAGCGAGGAAAACGGGCGCCTGCAGCCATCCGCATCGTCGAAACGCAGGCCCCCACCTGCTCGACGGCGCCAGCACGCCGCTGTACATGAAGGGTGAGGACGGTACGCTGACCCCGATGAATGCGGATGAGAGCAACAACACCATCTCCGCGGCAGATTTTGCCAAACTGGTCTGGGACGCCAGCAAAGAGCGACGGCGGCTCGATCACCTTCGAGCCGCTGGACGCCCGGGAGAGGCCTTCCTGGGCGATGACGGCAACAACATCACCCACCGCATCGACATCAACGAAGACGCCGTGGCCGGCTACTCGAAGGGACGGCGGCAAAACGGTTCCCAACGTGATCACCGACTCCATCACCTGGCTGACCCCCAATGCCTACGGCCCCGCACCGGAAACGCTGCGCTTCTTCAAGATGGGCGGTATCAGCGCCTGGGAAAAACGGTGGCTATAGATCGTGATGGACAAGTCCATCAGCCAGGACGGCAATGACCGGGCCCTACGAGATCATTCTGCACGGAGGGCTCACCCGGGAACAGGCCGAAGCCGAAGCGGCGGAGCGCGGTGCCACGCTGCTGACCATCGACAGCCAGCAGGAACTGGACTGGCTGCAGAAACAGGTCACGAGTAAAAATTCGGCATTCACGATAATGCAAGCAAGGGCCCAGACGATACCGACCTGTCCGGCTACCTGTACACCAGCAAGCTGGGGGCTGCCGCTGGTACGGTGGTGGAGCAGGGCTCCGGCACCAAGGGCTTCATCGTGGAGTACAGCGATTACCGCTCCCCGCTGCGGCTGTACAGCGAAAGTGGCACCGATGGCTTCCGTTATGTGCACGAGGGCGATGTACTGACCAACCGCGAACTGCAGCGTCTGGCCTGGGATTCGACCAAAAACAACGGCGGCAAGTTCTGGATGGCCGAACTGAAACCGAACGCCGATGACGCCAGCCAGCCCAGCGACACCGTCAAGGGCGACTGGTTCGGCTGGGGCTTCGAGGAACGCAGCCGCAACGACACCACCGGCACCTGGGAAGAGTGGCACGAAAAGGGTGGGCCTGCGCAGCCGTCCACGACCAGCGGAAGTCCCTGGGCACACAGCACATCCAGGACGCGCCGGATACCCAGGATGCATCGGCCACGCCCGACACACTGGCCCTGCACGATCTGTCGAACGCCGCAGGCACACCGGCCACCAGCACCGGCGCACAGGCCAGCACCGGAACCCCGGTTCAGGCCGATGCGCACACCGCCAGCACCAGCCCCCTGTCCGTGTGGCAGGGCATCAGCCCGCTGGTGGATGATCCGCTGCACCCGTCCGTGGCTGTGATCTGACCAGAAAAAGCCCATGTAGTGCTACGCTTCACCCAGCCCCTCGCCAGGCAAAAGCCGGCGCCGGCATCCCTCCCGTCGGCAAGGCACAAGCCGGCGACGGGCGGATGCCCCTTTCGGCGCCTTCTGCGCGCCAGCGCAGCAAAGCCGAAAGGGGTTCCGCCCGCGCCGGCGCTCTCCCCACGAAGTGACGGAGTGAAGCGCAGCCCTCACCATGACCACCTACGCCGCTGAACCCCACAGCGCCTTCTTCCGCCGCAACCTGCAGGTCATCGCCACCCGTACCGATGGCGGCCCGGCCGACCTCGACGCGCTCATCGGCATCCCCCTCACCCCCGTCGCCATCGACGAAGCCTGGGTACGCCACCAGGGCTACGGCCAGCCGCCGGAAGTGGCCCTGCGCCGCTTTCGCAACCTGCTGATGATGGCGCTGATGGAGCGCGACATCCGCAGCGAAGCCCCGCTGGAAGAAGTGCTGGGCGCCATCACCCACTGGGCCGAGGTGGCCGTGCGCCATGCCCTGCAGGTGGCCGCCACCGAGCTGCAGACACAGGGACGCACCCTGCTCGACGCCAAAGGCCGGCCACAGGACATGATGGTGGTGGGCATGGGCAAGCTGGGCGGCGGCGAGCTGAACGTCTCGTCCGACATCGACCTCATCTACGTGGCGCGCGATGCCGGCGAAGATCCGCGCTACATGGAGCGCATGGCCAAGCGCCTGAACCAGCTGCTCTCCAGCGTGACGGCCGACGGCTTCGTGTTTCGCGTGGACACCCGCCTGCGCCCCTATGGCGACGTGGGGCCGCTGATTGCCACGCTGCCGGCACTGGGCAGCTATTTTCATGAACAGGGACGCGAGTGGGAGCGCTTTGCGTGGCTCAAGGGTCGCGTGATCGCGCGCACGGGGCTGGCCCCCTTCGACAGCACGCGTGCCGACGAGCAGCAGCTGATGCAACAGGGTGGGTGCCCTTCGTGTTCCGGCCATATCTGGATTTTCCGGCCTTTGCCGCGCTGGGCAGGCTGCACGACCTGATCCGCGCCGAAGCCGTGAAAACCGAAACCCGTCGCGCCCAGGGCGACAATGCCGGCTTCGACGTGAAGCTGGGACGCGGCGGCATCCGCGAAATCGAATTCTGCGCGCAGATGTTCCAGATCGTGCGCGGTGGGCGGGATCCGTCGCTGCGCGAACGCAGCACCCCCAAAGCCCTGCAGCGGCTGGCCCGCCGCCAGCTGCTGGATGAAGGCGATGTGCAGAAGCTGCTCGATGCCTGGCGGCTGCTGCGCCGGGTGGAGCATGCGCTGCAGTATCAGGAAGATGCACAGACCCACTGGCTGTCGGACGATGCCCAGCAGCACGCGGCCATTGCCGCCATGCTCGGGCTGGCGGTGAGCGATTTCGATGCCCGGCTGCACACCGCACGCCAGAGCGTGGCAGCCGTGTTCGACGACCTGCTGGCCCCCTCGCGACGCACGGCGCTGCAGGACACCGGTTCACCGCTCGCTCCCCAGCCAGAGGCATCCGGCCTGCGTCCGCCTCCCCCGACATCGTCACCCCGGCCCCCGCCGCGCCGGGCGACGACAGCCTGCGCCGCATCAGGGGCGCTGCGCGAGTCGCGCGCCTACCGCAAAGGCCCGCGAAAGCTCGCAGCAGATGGTCGAGCATCTGCTCGCGCAGGCTCTGCATTTCCGGCCCGGGACGGAAGCCTGCAGCCAGGGCACGCTGATCGGGCGGCTCTGCGATTTTTCTGGAATCCATTGCCGGGCGCTCGGTGTATCTGGACATGCTCACCCAGCATCCGGAAGCCTTCCTGCACCTGCTGCGGATGATGGCTCAGGCGCGCTGGGCCAGCGACCATCTGCGCAGCCATCCGGTGGTGATCGACGAACTGGCCAGCGGCCAGCTGCTGGAACCACTGGACATCCCCGCTGGGCGCAGAACCTGCGCGAGCAGCTCGATGCCACCGTGCTGCCCGGCGTGCTGGACGACGATGGCCGCCCTACCCCCGACGTGGAGCGCCAGATGGACGCCATGCGCGAGGCGCACCACGGCGCCGTCTTCCGGCTGCTGGGACAGGGATCTGGAAAAACGCCTGACCGTGGAGCATCTGAGCGACGAGCTGAGTGCGCTGGCCGATGCGGTGCTGGAAATCACCCTGGAGCGCTGCTGGGCCAACCTGCCGCGCCGGCACCGGCCCGATCCGCAGTTCTCGGTGATTGCCTACGGACGGCTGGGCGGCAAGGAGCTTGGCTATTCGTCCGATCTGGACCTGGTGTTCCTGTACGACGACCCGCACGAGGATGCGCCCCGCATCTATGCCTCAGCTGGCCCAGCGCATGGCCGGCTGGCTGCAGATCCGCACCGCCGCCGGCACGCTCTTCGAGGTGGACCTGCGGCTGCGGGCCCAATGGCAACGCCGGGCTGCTGGTGTCCACCCAGAACGCCTTCCGCCTCTACCAGAACGAATCGGCCTGGGTGTGGGAGCACCAGGCGCTGACCCGGGCGCGCCATGCGGCTGGCAGCCCGCGCATCGGCGCCGTGTTCGAGCAGCTGCGCAGCGACATCCTGTCGCAGCGCCGCGTACTGGAGCACGCTGTCGGCCGAGATCCGCGGCATGCGCCAGAAGATGCACGACGGCCACCCCAACAAAACGGGGCTCTTCGACCTCAGCACGACGCCGGCGGCATGGTGGACATCGAGTTCATGGTGCAGTTCCTGGTGCTGGCGTACAGCCACGACCACCCCGAACTGATCGAGAACAGGGGCAACATCGAGCTGTTGCGCCGCGCAGCAGCGGCCGAGCTGATCACGGCGGACGAGGCCCGCAGCGTGGGAGATGCCTACCGCCGCTACCGCCAGCTGCAGCACGAGATCCGCCTCAGCGATGCCGAACGCGCCCGTGTGCCGCACGCCACCGTGGCGGCGGGAGGCCGAGGCCGTGCGGGCGCTGTGGCAGAAGCTGCTGCCGGGGCATCCCTGAGCACGGCGTGTCATGCGGCTGCACGCTGCCGGGGATGCGACAGACTGCACCCCGTGACGCCCCGCTGCTAGAATGGTTTCCTTTTGATCACTATTCTTCAGAGCGAAGGAGCCTGACGGCGCCGTTCATGGCCCGGGCCCACGGATGGCCACGGCCCACGGACCCTGCTTTTCCAGCCGACGTCTGCCCGCCCCGCCCTGTCGTGGAGAGGAACAATCATGTCAATGGCAGACCGTGACGGAAAAATCTGGTCTCGATGGCAAGCTCATCGACTGGCGGGACGCGAAGATCCACGTGCTGACCCACAGCCTGCACTACGGGCTGAGCGTGTTCGAGGGCGTGCGCGCCTACGACACCGACATCGGCACCGCCATCTTCCGCCTGCCCGAGCACACCCGCCGCCTCGCTGAATTCGGCCAAGATCTTCCAGATGGCCGTGCCCTTCGGCGCCGAAAAGAGCTGGAAGAGGCCCAGAAGGCCGTCGTGCGCGAAAAATGGTCTGACAGCTGCTACCTGCGCCCGCTGATCTGGCTAGGCGACGACAAACTGGGCGTGCGCCGCGCGGCGTGAAGGTGCACGTGATGATCGCCGCCTGGCCGTGGGGTGCCTATCTGGGCGAAGACGGCATCAACAAGGGCATTCGCGTCAAGACTTCCTCCTTCACCCGCCACCACGTCAACATCTCGATGGTGCGTGCCAAGGCCGGCGGCCATTACATCAACTCCATCCTGGCCAACAACGAGGCCCTGGCCGACGGCTACGACGAGGCCATGCTGCTCGACACCGAAGGCTATGTGTCGGAAGGCTCGGGCGAGAACATCTTCATCGTCAAGCAGGGCAAGCTGTACACGCCGGATCTCGCCTCCTGCCTCGACGGCATCACCCGCGACTCGCTGCTGACGCTGGCCCGTGACATGGGCATCGAAACCCGCGAGAAGCGCATCACCCGCGACGAGGTCTACTGCGCCGACGAGGTGTTCTTCACCGGCACCGCCGCCGAGGTGACCCCGATCCGTGAAGTGGACAACCGCACGATCGGCACCGGCATCCGCGGCCCCGTCACCACGAAGCTGCAGGCGGCCTTCTTCGACGTGGTCAAGGGCAAAAACCCGGCCTACCGTCACTGGCTGCAGCCGGTCAACGGCTGACCGCTCAGCCAGCGACCCGCTGGTGCCTGTGCCATTACACCCGTGCCGGCACGCTCTCTTCCACGCTGCATGCCACCACATGCCGCGGTATCGCAGTGCCGCCTGCCGGAAAGCCGGCACAGCCGGCACCGGCAGCGATAACATCACGGACTGAAGCCTTCCCTGCGGGGAAGGTGCCGATCCATCTCACTCTGGGTGTCCCTGATGAATCAACCATCTTCCCAGAACGTGGCCGTCGAGCTGGACGCCTCCGACCCGCCACTGTTCTGTCCCAACCCGCACATGACGCTGCGCACGGCCCATCCGCGCGTATTTCTGGACATTGCCCACGAGGGCCAGGCCCGATGTCCGTACTGCAGCACCTGTACAGCTCAAGCCCGGCACGAAGCTGCCCGCCGGACACTGAGCCGGCCGAGTGCCGGGCCGGGCTGCACGGCACGGGTGCCTCCGGGCCGGACCAGCCCTCGCACGTCCTGTCCTTTCCCCTGCCCTACTCCCTTTCACGACTCGCCCTCATGACCCCAGACGCCTTTCTCCATCACAGCGCCAGCACCGCCCAGGAAACCTACTATCAGGCCCTGGTCGATGCCGATCTGGACGCGCTGATGTCGGTCTGGGTCAATGACGATGCCGTGCTGTGCATCCTGCCCTCCGGCGAGCGGCTTTCGGGGCTGGATGCCATCCGCGACACCCACGAGGACGTGTTCGAGCACGGCGGCGTGCGCGTGACCTGGCACGAGCTGCAGTCGTTCGAGACCGCCACCGTGTCGGTGCACCACGTGATCGAGCAGTTCGACTTCGACCCGCCCAACGAGGCCCCGCAGCGCTTTCTGGCCTACGCCACCAATGTGTTCCTGCGCACGCCTGAGGGCTGGCAGCTGATGCTGCACCACGCCTCGCAGGCCGGCGACGAAATCGAACTGACCACGCCGGCCCCGGTGCAGCTGCACTGAACTCGTAGCACCAGCCCATCGCCCGCGCCGGCAAGGCGGTCTGGGCTATGCGGGTTTGGCAGCGGCCTTCCGGCGTTTCCGGCTATGATCGCGCGATTGCCAGATCGACGCGGAGACGTTCTGTGACCCTTCGTTTGACCCACAAACTGCTGGCCGGCGCCGTGACGCTGGCCTGCGCGGGCCTTGCCCAGGCCGCCACCCTCACCATTTCCTGTGGCACCGTCGGCCAGGACTACGACAGCTGCAAGCGCCTGACCGACGAATGGGCCCGCAAGACGGGCAACACCGTCCAGCTGCTGTCCATCCCCAATTCGAGTACCGAGATTCTCGATCTCACTAAAGAAAATGTTCGCCAGCCACGCCGCCGACGTGGACGTGGTGATCGTGGATGCGGTCTGGCTGGCCCAGATCGGCGAACACCCTGCTGGACCTGAAGGAAGCCGCCAGCGACGAGGTGAAGAAGCACTTCCCGGCCCTCATCCAGAACAACACCGTGCACGAACGGCTGGTGGCCCTGCCCTGGTTTGCCGACGTGGGCCTGCTCTACTACCGCAAGGGACCTGCTGGACAAATACCAGCAGCCCGTGCCCAAGACCTGGGAGGAATTCACCCATGCCGCCCGCGTGGTGCAGGAGGGCGAACGCCAGGGGCGGCCGGGCCGATTTCAGCGGCTATGTCTGGGAGGGCAAGGCCTATGAGGGCCTGACCTGCAATGCCCTCGAATGGGTGCACAGCGACGGCGGCGGCACCTTCGTGGACAACACCACCGGCCAGATCAGCATCGACGTGGCCAAAACCGGCGGCGCCTTCGACCGCGCGGGCCCAGTGGGTGGGCACCATCTCCCCGAAAACCGTGCTGGGCTTTGGCGAGGAAGAAGCCCGCAGCGTGTTCCAGAACGGCAATGCCGCCTTCATGCGCAACTGGCACTACGTGTGGGACCTGCTGCAGGGCGCCGACAGCCGCGTGAAGGACAAGGTGGGCGTGGCGCTGCTGCCGGCCGGCGAGGCGGGCCAGAGCGCCACCCTGGGCGGCTGGCAGCTGGGCGTATCGAAATATTCGCGCCACCAGAAACAGGCCACCGAGCTGGTGATGTACCTGACCAGCGAAAAATCCAGAAACGCCGGGCCATCGAGGGCGCCTACATGCCCACGTACCCGGCACTGTATCGCGACAGCGAGGTCAAGGCCTCTCGCCCTTCTTCGGCGAACTGCATGACGTGCTGGAAAAAGGCCGTGCCGCGCCCGGCCGCCATCACCGCCGCCCGCTACAACGCCGTCAGCGCCAGCATCTGGGATGCGGCCCATGAGGTGCTGAAGGGCCAGACCCGCGGCGAGGAAGCCGCGAAAAAGCTGAAGGATGACCTGTCGCGCCTGAAGGGAGAACAATGGTGAGCGAAACCGTACCCGACAAGACCCCGCCACCTGCCGCGGATGCCCCCGCTGTCACGGACACGGCACCAGTGGCCAGCGCCACGCCCACGGCCTCCGCAACGCCAAAGGCCGCTGCAGCGGTATCTGGCGGCACGAATCCGTCTGCAGACCGTGCGCCCAACGATGAATGGTGGCGTGGCGGTGTCATCTACCAGATCTACCCGCGCAGCTATCAGGACAGCCGCTGGCGATGGCGTCGGGAGACCTGAACGGCATCACCCAGCGGCTGGATTATGTGGCGGCTGGGCGTGGACGGCATCTGGCTCTCACCCTCTTCCAAAAGCCCGATGCACGACTTCGGCTACGACGTGTCGGACTACCGCGACGTGGACCCGATGTTCGGCACCCTGACGATTTTCGGGCACTGGTGGCGCGTGCGCACGAACTGGGGCTGAAGGTCATCATCGACCAGGTGCTGTCGCACACGTCCGAAGAACACCCGTGGTTCGTGGAAAGCCGCCAGAGCCGGAAGAACCCGAAGGCCGACTGGTACGTGTGGGCCGACGCCAAAGCCGGACGGTTCGCCACCAAACAACTGGCAGTCGGTATTCGGCGGCAGTGCCTGGCGCTGGAACACCCGGCGGATGCAGTATTACCTGCACAACTTTCTGCCCAGCCAGCCGGACCTGAACTTTCACAACAGGAAGGTACAGGATGCGCTGCTGGCCGACATGCGCTTCTGGCTGGAACTGGGCGTGGACGGCTTTCGGCTGGACACGGTGAACTACTACTTCCACAACCCGTCGCTGAAGGACAACCCGGCCATCCGCCGCGACGAGGAACACGACCCGGGGCTGGGCATCGTCAACCCGTACAGCTGGCAGAAGCACGTCTACGACAAGACCCAGCCGGAGAACATCCCGTTCCTGCAGCGCATGCGCCGGCTGCTGGACCGCTACCCCAACACCACGCTGGTGGGCGAAGCGGGTGACGACCATGCCCTGCAGGTGATTGGCGAATACACCGCGGCGGCGACCGGCTGCACATGGCCTACAGCTTCGACCTGCTCAACGAGCATCGCACGGCCGAGTACCTGCACGGCGTGTTTGCGAAGTTCGGGCGTATCGTGAAGGACGGCTGGCCGTCGTGGGCCATTTCGAACCACGATGTGCAGCGGGTGCGGACCCGGTGGGGAGAAGCTGCAGGACCGGACGACCGGCTGATCCGCCTGGCCGCCGCCCCTGCAGATGACGTTGCGCGGCACCCCGTGCATCTATCAGGGCGACGAGCTGGGCCTGCCTGAGGCCGACCTGTCCTTCGACCAGCTGCGCGACCCCTATGGCATCTCGCATGTGGCCGGAGTTCAAGGGGCGCGACGGCTGCCGCACCCCCTTTCCGTGGAAAAAGCGGGGCCCCAACGCCGGGTTTTCGAAAGCGCGCAAGACCTGGCTGCCGGTACCCGATGAACACCGCGAACTGGCCGTGGACCAGCAGGAACGCGATCCACACTCGATGCTGCGCTTCTATCGCCAGCTGCTGGCCTGGCGCCGCACGCATCCGGCGCTGATCACCGGCAGTCTGAAACTGCTGCCGTCGCATCCGCAGATCGTGGCGTTCGAGCGGCGGCTGGAAACGGGAGCCATGCCCGGGTCCGGTTCCAGGTCCAGCGCTGCCGCAGCATCCAGCCTGCCGGCACGTCACCACGGTGATGCTGCCCCTGCAGAAACGTCCGGACAGGCGCACGGTCTCCCATACAGATCTGCAACCGGTGCAGGGACGCACTGCTGTGTGTGTTCAACTTCAGTGCAGAACCGGCCACGCTGACGCTGCCACGCGGCTGGAAAGGCGCCCGGGTGGATACGGGATGCGGACTGACGGGGGCCGAGGTTCGGGATGGGGTACTGATGCTGGCGCCGTGGGGCGGGGCGGTGCTGGGACTGGACAGATAGGACCGGGGCCAGCGGATAACCGACAGACAAGAAAGGAAGCCGTCATGACGACGACAACCCCGCAGGACTTCTGGAACAGCCGCTATCAGGTTGATGATTACGTCTACGGCAAAACGCCGAACGCCTTTTTCCGTAGCCAGCTGGACAGGTTGACGACAGGCAACATTCTGCTCCCGGCCGAAGGAGAAGGGCGAAACGCTGTATACGCCGCCACGCAGGGTGGCAGGTGACGGCGTTCGACATGAGCCGTGAGGGCAAACGCAAAGCCGATGCCCTGGCGGCAGAACGGGGTGTTCCACTGCACTATCGGGTCGGCACACTGGACGAGCTGGACTTTCCCCGGGAGGCGTTTGACACGCTGGCACTGGTATTTGCCCATTTCTCGCCGGTCAGCGGCACACACTGCACCGCGCACTGCTCGGCCTGCCTCAAGCCGGGAGGCACCGTAATTCTGGAGGGATTCAGCAAGAACCACCCTGCCGTTATCACGGAAAAATCCGGCGCTGGGCGGCCCCGGCGATGAAGCTGCTGTTTTCCCTGGATGAAATCCGAACGGATTTCACGGGCTGCGACATCCTGCTGCTGGAAGAAACACTGACCGAGCTGCGCGAAGGCCAGTTTCACAACGGTCAGAGCAGCGTCATCCGGTTCGTCGGGCGCAAGGCGGGTTGAGCATGTCATGGATTCATTCCTCCCTGCGGTGATCCCAACCCCGCGGGCCGGCAAGATGCCGGGCACAGGCCAGGCTGGCTGCCTTTGCCAATCGGCGCAGGGCCGCAGAACGCTATGGCTTTCAAGGCGCTGCGCTCACCGGTTCTCCCCTGCTCCCGCAGCAGCGCCGCCCTCGGTCTCGCGCAGTTTGGCATCGGCAATCGAGCCGTTGTAGAAATCCAGATCGCCCGCGTTGCGGGCCAGGCGCAGCTGTTCGATGGCCGGCTGCAGGTAGCCCAGCACCAGATAGCCCTCGGCGGCCGACAGGTGCGACATGCCCTTTTCGCCCTTGGCCATGTAGGCTTCGCCCAGCATGCGCCACATGTCGGCATCGCTCTTGTAGAGGCGGGTTTCGTTGCGCAGCAGGGCAATGGATTCGTCCCACTTCTTCGCGGCGTTGAGTACCTCGGCGCGCTGGCGCAGCAGGGCCCGGGCGTTGGGGAAATGCCTTGACGGCAGCGGCCGATCCTTCATCGGCCTGGGTTACGCGGCCGGCGGCCAGCTGGCTGGCAATGCGCAGGCGGGCAATGTAGGGATGTGGCTTGCCGATGAGTTTTTCGGTCTCGTCCAGCGCATGTTCGGTGGCCATGGCATCGTGGCGAATGAAGGCGCTGTTGGCCAGGCCAAACCAGTTGGCGGGGTCTTTCTTCCCGGCCTCGGTTTTCAGCTGGGCCTGGAAGTAGCGGCGCACCTCGTTCTGGTCTTCCACGCCGTCGGCGCTGATGGCGCGGGCACGGGCACGGACCAGCCGGAATTCCAGGAATCGGCCGGCGGGCGCTGTGGCGGCCAGCTGCTGGATGCGCAGCTTGAGATCGTTGATGCGCTCGGCCGTGACGGGTGGGTGCGCAGGTAGGCGGTGGTGTCGCCACCTTCGTTGAAGCGGTTCTGCTTCTGCAGGCGCCCTGAAGAAGGTGGGCGCGCCGTTGACATCGAAGCCTCGCCTCGCGCATGACCTGCAGGCCAATGCGGTCGGCTTCACGCTCGGCGTCCCGCGAAAAGGACAGCATGGCGCTGGTGGCCAGCGACGAGCCCAACGCCATGGTGCCGACACCAGCTTCGGGATTATTGCGAATGGCCAGCAACCCCACTACAAGGCCAGCCATATCCAGCATGCGGGCCTGTTTCCCTCTTCAGCATGCGGCAATGTGATGCTGGGTGACGTGGCCCATTTCGTGGCCCATCACGCTGGCCAGCTCGGATTCACTGCCGGCGGCGGCCAGCAGGCCAGTGTGCACGCTGATGTGCCCACCCGGCAGGGCGAAGGCGTTGATGCTGGGGTCGCGGACGATGAAGAATTCGAAGGGCTGGCTGCGTGCCGGCGCCGTGCCGGCGAGGCGGCCGCCAGCGGTTGATGAAGTCGGTGAGTTCGGCATCGTCGTAGACGCTGCCGTCGGCGCGCAGTTCGCGCATGACCGAGTCGCCCAGTTTGCGTTCGGCAGTGGCGGAGAGTTCGTCACCGTCGGCCGAACCCAGATCAGGCAGGCGTTCGATCTGGGCCCAGGCACCGATGGGACCCAAAAATAACCAGCAGGGGAGGCGGTCAGCAGGGCCCCCCAGGTGACGGCGCCAGCGACGTCTGGGCTGCAGGCCCCGCAGCCTGCAGGGGCAGCGGGACGTGACTGGCTGGCTTGGACGGCCTCATCGGGAACCTCTGGCAAATGCGGGTTACAGGAGAACGGTTGGGGCGCGCTGCCGGCCGACACCGCCCCACCCTGCTATGATGGCACGATGAATGATCTGACGCATTTCGACGCACAGGGCCAGGCCCACATGGTGGATGTGGGCGACAAGGCCGAAACCCGCCGCGTGGCCATGGCCGAGGGATGGATTCGCATGCAGCCGGGCACGCTGGCCCGCATCCGGCAGGGTACCGCGGCCAAGGGGACGTGCTGGCGTGGCTCGACTGGCGGCCATCATGGCCGCCAAGCGTACGGCCGACCTGATTCCCGCTCTGCCACCCCATTGCGCTGTCACGGGTGGCGGCCGACTTTGCTCTGGACGAGGCCGGCAGCCGGGTACGCTGCGAGGTGCGCACCGAATGCACGGGCCGCACCGGTGTGGAAATGGAAGCCCTGACTGCCGTGCAGGTGGGGCTGCTCACCATCTACGACATGTGCAAGGCGGTTGACCGGGGCATGGTGATGGAAGGGTGCGGCTGCTGGAAAAACACGGCGGCAAGTCGGATTACCGGGCAAACGATCAGGCCGGTTGACCGAGACGGCGGAGCCGCAGAATCCGGCGCTGAACGCAGACCGATCAAGCTGGACGCACACCGCTCAGAACAGCATCGTCGCCAGCCCCAGGAAGATCATGAAGCCCAGGCCGTCGGTGGAGAAGGTCAGCAGCACGGAGGATCCCAGTGCCGGGTCACGGCCCAGCCGGTCGAGCGCGAAGGGCACGATCACGCCCAGCAGCGCACCGATCAGCAGGTTGAGCAGAATGGCCACCGCCATGGCCACGCCCAGCAGGGTGGCGGCCTTGCTGTCGTGATACAGCGCCCAGGTGGCACAACCGGCCACCAGCCCCCAGACCACGCCGTTGAGCAGGGCCACGGTGAGTTCCTTGCGCAGCAGGCGGCCGAAGTGCTGCCGGTGATCTGTCCCCGCGCCAGTGAGCGAATCATCAGCGCCATGGTCTGGTTGCCGGAGTTGCCGGCCAGACCGGCCACGATGGGCATGAGGGTGGCCAGTGCCACCACCTTCTCGATGGTGCCATCGAAAATACCGATGACGCGCGAGGCGAGAAAGGCCGTCACCAGATTGACGGCCAGCCACAGCCAGCGGTTGCGGGCCGACTGCCAGACGGAACCGAACAGGTCTTCCTCGTCGCGCAGACCGGCCTGATTGAGGGCATCGGCGTCGCTTTCCCTCGCGGATCACGTCCACCACCTCGTCGATGGTGAGACGCCCGATCAGCTTGTGGTGCGGGTCCACCACCGGGGCGGAAATCAGGTCATAGCGCTCGAAGGCCTGGGCGGCCTCGCCCACTTCGTCGTCGGCATCGAGCGAGAGCACGTCACGGTGATGACGGCCGACACTTCGGTGTCGGGCCTGTTGATCAGCACCTGTTCGATGGACAGGCTGCCCATCAGGATGCCGTTGCGGTCCACCACGAACACCTGATCGGTGTGCTGCGGCAGTTCGTCGAAGCGGCGCAGATAGCGCAGCACCACTTCCAGCGTCACGTCCTCGCGCACACGCACGAATTCGAAGTCCATGCGCGCGCCCACCGAATCGTCGGGGTACGACATGGCGGTGCGAAGCTGTTCGCGCTCTTCGGGCGTCAGCTCGTGCTGGACCTTTTCCACCACGGCGGGCGGCAGGTGCTCAGCCAGATCGGCCACGTCGTCGGCGTCGAGGTCCTTGACGGCGGCCACCAGCTCGGCCTCGGTCATCGAGTCGATCAGGGCCTCGCGCACCGGCTCGACACTTCCAGCAGCACGGCGCCATCGACTTCACGCTTGACCGAATCCCAGACCAGACGGCGTTCGTCCGGCGGCAGGGCCTCCAGCACATAGGCGATGTCGGCCGCGTGCAGGCTGGCCAGGCGCTCGCGCAGCTGGGTCAGGTAGATGTTGCCCTCGGGTTCGCGGACGGGCTCGTCAGCATCCGCGGTGTCGTCCGTGCCGGCTTCTGCGCCGGCACCGGCACCTGCACCGCTGCCTGCGCCGGCATCGGCTGCCGTGCTGCCGGCCATACCCGCGCCGGACTGTTCCCCGGCGCTCTCGCCGGTGCCTGATGTGCCATCGGCCGCCTCCCCGCTCTGCTGGCGGTCTGCGTGGGCGCCGGTCTGCGCATCCGTTTCACGCGCATCCCCATCGTCCCGGTTGCCGATGGTCCCGTCATCCCGGCTGCCGGTTTTGCCGTCGGCCCGGTTTTCGTCCCTGCTGCCGGTCTTTCCATCGGCCCCTGCCCTCGCCCTGCGTTTGGCGGAGGCTGCTGCTGGACGGACTCGGGGTAGTAGCGCGCCGTGTCGAGCGCGAAGGCGTAGCGCTCGAGCAGCAGCTGTACTTCGGCCAGGGCGTGCTGGGCCTCTTCGGCGTCACGCGGCACCACATTGACCTGCGGGGCCGGCACGGGCGGTTCGGGTTCGGCAGCCGCGGTTGCAGGCTCGCTGGACGAAGCTGGCTCATCGCCGGCTGGGCCGACGGTGGGCGCCGGGCTGGCTGCACTAACACCATTGCCAGCATCACCCCCTTCGGTCCCGGCAGGAGACCCCTGCCCGTCAGCCGCGGACGGGCCAGCAGGCGCCGGGCTGGCTACCGCGCCCGTCCCCTCTTCAGCCGGAGAAGAGGACGCGGCATCTGCGCCTCGCTCTGTGCGGCAATGGCGGCCACGGCCGCCACGGCCAGATCGGGTACGACATCGCCCTTCACGGCATCCGGCGTGTGCCCAGCCACCTCGTGAGCGGCCGGCGTGTGTGCAGAAGCTGCAGGAGCGTCCGGCGTGTGTCCAACCGCCTCGGTGCGGCTGGTATGTGCCCGGCCGCGTCAGGAACAGCCGGCACACCCGCAGGCTGTTCGGCAGCCACGGCGGGTTGCGCATCGGTGCGCGGCCCGGTTTCGGCAGAATCTGGCAACGAGGCAGCGGCCGGCCGCGGATCGACGGGTGACGTGTTCGCGGTGCGCACTCGCATCGGACGGGCCCCACGCCGCTGGCCACGGACAGGCAGCCGGCATGGGGGCAGATGAAGGGGAATGCTGGGCGACAAAAGGCACGCGGCCCGGGCAGCACCGGCCCGGTGAGCGGCCCCCGGCGCTACCGGGGCGGCCTGCTCAGGGGGTTTCGCGGAGGCGAAGAATCCATGACACGCTCCGGCCCGGCGGGCCGGTTTCTGCGGGAAGGCGCCGCAGGAAGTGCACCGGTGCCGGCAGGGCCGGCAAGGCGAAAACGGACATGGCGTATTGCGCGCGGGGCGATGGTAGCGCATTGGGCGCGCGGCTGCATGGGTGTATCTGAAAAATGGAATGCCCGCCCTGTCTGCCAGGGCAGTTTTACCCCGGCGCGTGCCCTTGCAGCATGGCCAGCACCGGGGCCATATCGGGCATCACGCCACGCCAGATGCGAAAAACTCGGCGGCCTGCCCCACCAGCATACCCAGACTCATCGCTGTGCTGCGGGACGCCGGCAGCGGCGGCCTGCTGCAGAAAGGGTGTCGGGTCTTTGGCGTAGATGCAGTCGTAGGCCAGACGGCAGCCGGCAAACAGCGCGGGATTCAGGGCCGGACCGTCACCATGCAGGCCGGCGGAGGTGGCGTTGATCAGCACGTCGGCCGCGGGCGCATCCGCCAGCGCCACGGCTTCGATGCGGCAGGCTGGCACGCCTGCGCCCGTTGCACCCAGGGGCAGGGGCTGCCAGACAGGCATTCACATCATCGGCCAGCTGCTGCGCGCGGGCCACCGTACGGTTGGCCACCACCAGCTGGGACACACCGGGCCTGCAGCAGCGGCAGCATCAGGCCCTGGGCTGCGCCACCGGCCCCCAGCACGGTCACGCGCAGGCCCGCCAGCGAAACGCCCAGTCGCAGCTGGATGTCGTTGACGAGCCCTGCGCCATCGGTGTTGTCGGCCATGATCTGCCCGTCCACGAAGCTCAGCGTGTTGGCAGCGCCCGCCACCCTGGCCCGCGGGCTGCGCACATCGGCCAGCCGGAAGGCAGCCTCCTTGAAGGGCAGCGTGACGTTGGCCCCCTTGCCGCCCTCCTCCAGAAAGAAATGGCGCATGGCTGCTTCAAAGGCATCCGCCGGTTCGGTGTCGATCAGCCGGCGCTCGTAGCGGATGTGCTGCCCGGTCTGGGCGGCAAAGGCGGCGTGGATTTCGGGCGAGCGGCTGTGGGCGATGGGGTTGCCGACGACGAGATAGCGGTCGGGGGCGGCAGTGCCGGGGCTGGCAGCGGCTGCGTCGGCAGTGGCGGCTGCGGCAGCATTGGCATTGGCGGTGGCAGCAACCGCAGCAGCAGAGGGGACTGCAGGCGTGGCGGTCAAGGGGGCAGAATGCGTCGCGAACGGAGCCTCATGGCCGGTAACCGGCACCCCGCATGTGCGGTACCGGCATGAAAAAACGGCGCCACCATGGCGCCGTTTTTCATTGTGCCAGAGCCCGAAAGCATCTGCCCAAACCACACCGCCGGAACGCTGCCCCGCGGCTTGTCAGGAGCCACGCATTTCGTGCAGGCCCCGGACAGAAAACCGGGGAGGCCCCGTGCAGGCCCCCGCTCACTTGCCCTGTTTGGCCGACGCGGTCTGCAGGCTGCCGTTGGTGAAGGTCCAGGTGCGGACGATCTGCAGGATATCGCCGTCCTTGCGCATGTCGGCGGTGAACGCGTCGTACGGGCGCGCCGGCCAGCACGATTTCCTTCACCTTGCGGTTGAGCACGTCGAAGCGGGATTTCTTGTTGATCAGCACGTCCACCACATTGCCATATTTGTCCAACTCGACGGTGACGGTGAGTGCATCGTACATCTTGCCGCGCGCCTCTTCGGGAAGCGCTCGGTGCCGATTTTTCGATGCGGTCAGCCCAGGCATTCACGTAGCGGGCATAGTTGACGCCGGTGGCGTTCACGCTGTAGGTGAGGCGCTTGGGGCGCTTGGCGTAGTCTTCCAGCTGGCGGTCGATCTGCGCCTGCATGCGGGCGATCTGCTGCTTCAGCGCTTCCTGCTCGCTGCGGTCGGCCGTTTTGGCGTCGGGCTGTGGCCTGCTCTGCGGCGTGGACTCGTTGTCGTTGTTCAGCGCCAGCAGTCGCCGCTGCTCGGCCTCCAGCTGCTGGATGCGCGCCTGCTGCGCCTGCAGGGTGTCGCCGTCGCGGTTCTGCGCCGAGGCGGGCAGCGGCGACCGGGCACGACCCTTGTCGTGGTCGCCGCCGGCCTCGCTGCTGACCCTGGGCCAGCACCTCGGCTTTCACCGGCTTGGCCTGGGTGGAGGCGTTGAGCAGCACCACTCCAGCTGCGATTCGGCAGGCAGGAAGCGGTTCGGGTCGGCCGCGGTGAAGCGGACCGCCAGCATGGCACCGTGCACGATCAGCGATGCAACGATGCCGACCGTGAGCGGGTCCATCCGGTTGAGGGCACGAAACCATGGCGTAGCAGCAGCGGCCATTTGGGCAAATCACTCCTGTATCGATCGAATCCACGGCAGGCTGCGGGGAACCGGCGTCCGGACCGGGGGCCGCCTCGGCCCCGACGGGGTCGGAGTCGTGCGGATCGGCCAGCAGCCGGACGGCACGCGCCTGGACGGTGAGGTCCAGTTCGTCCCATTCCAGCAGGTCTACCAGCAGGGGCTGGCTGGCACTCATCGGCGGCAGGCCCGTAACCTGAAAAATACAGCGGGGCGTCGGCCAGTCGCACGGTCTCGTCGCGGATGGCCACGGCCTGGAAACGTTTTTCGGGCTGCTGCGCCACCCAGCGCAGGCACCAGTAACGCTCCATTGTCTGCTGATATTCGCCCACCGTGCCATAGCGTGCCCTCGAAAGCAGACACGATGGCATAGAGGGATGTGTCATTCATGGTGAAAGGCGGCACTTCCGCCTCCAGCACCGCCACCAGCTGCATCTGGTTGATGAGGTCCACGTAGCGCGCAGCGGCGAGGTGCTCCATGCATACTGCGGCACGCCCAAGCCCCTGGTGGATGGCGGGTGGGTGGACATCTTCACGCGGCCGAAATTCTGCGAGCGGTACAGGCCCGAGACGGCATGGTCGGCCAGCAGCCGGCCCCAGCGCGAGTTGGCCAGAATGGCCATCTCGGCCACGATGCGGTCGAAGGGCGCGTCGCGGCGGCGCGGAATGATGTCGACGTGCTCGCCGTCGATGCGGAAGGTGAAGTCGGTGCGCGAGCGCTGCTCGGGCCGGCCACGCACCCGGTCACGCTCGGCCGACAGCACCAGCGTGAAGCGCCACAGCAGGCGGAAGGCATCGGCAAAGGGCAGCCCTGCCAGCGGATCGGGCTCGCCGGGCGCCGGCCGGGCCTCGAGCTGGGCCTCGGTGTCGAAGGGTTCCAGCTCGTCGTGGCGGATGTTGCGCGCCACGCGGATGCGGTCCACCTGGCTGAACTCGTTGGCGATCTGCAGCGTCTCGACGTTGATGTCCAGATACAGCGACAGCGCCGGCCGCACCGTGCCCTCGTCCAGCGAAAGCTGCGCACCACGCTGGGCAGCATGGTGATCTTGGCGCCGGGGCTGTAGACGGTGGTCATGCGCTCGCGCGCCACCTGGTCCACGGCATCGGCCGGGTGGATGCCCAGCGCCGGGGCGGCAATGTGCACGCCGATGCGTGCCAGCCCGTCGTCGAGCCACTGCACCGACAGGCAGTCGTCGATTTCGGTGGTGCTGGAATCGTCGATGGAGAAAGCCTCGACCGGGCTTTCCGGCAGATGGTCCAGCGCGGGCGGCTGGAACTGGGCCAGCGCCGCCGGAAACCCCGTACCGGCGGGAAAAATGCGAACGCAAAAGCGCTGTTCGTGCACGGCCCGCGCACCGGGCAGCGCCCCCACCTTCAGCAGCAGGCGCTCGGGCGACAGGCCGGTCTGCTGGCAGGCCAGATCGAGCGCGCGCCAGGCCACCGACTGCTTGTCGGCCCCCACGAGCAGGTCGGGCACGTGGGCAGCAATGACGGGCGGCAGCCGGCCGGCCTCGAGATCGGCGGCCAGCTGGCGGATTTCCTCCTGCAGGCGCTTGCGCTCGATGGCGGCAAGCGCGGCCTTCAGCGTGTCAGGCTGCGCGGGGCGATAACGGCCACGGCCCTTGCGGTAGAAATACACCGGCATGCCATGCAGGCGCATCAGCATGGCGGTCTGCTGCACGACGGAGGGTTTTTCGCCGTAATACTCGTCCACCAGCAGCTGGTAGTCGAATTCTTTCTGCGGGGCCACTTCCCACAGAAAATCGATGTCGATGTTCTCGGCTTCCTGCAGGGCCTCGGCCAGCATCTCGGCCGGGCGGGCGCATCGAAGCGCAGCATCACATTGCCCCTGCTTGACCTTGACGCGCTTTGCCGGTGGGCAGCTCCACCTGCAGGCTGGCGCCGGCGTCTTGCAGAATGGTGCCCGTCTTGAACTGACCGGCCTCCTCGAATAGCAGATGGTGTTGACTCATTGACGGAATGTTAGGGGCGGTCCGGCCTGGCCGCCGCAGAGGAATCTGCGACGGGCGCGTGCTGCTGCGCCGTTGCATGGCAGAGCGCGTGACGGACCTCGTTCGTCCCTGCGCTCCGGACAGACGAACCATTATACGGGCCGCCCCAAGCGGGAACCGAACGGCCTGCAGCCCCCTTTCGGGCGCTTTCGCAGGGCCGGAGCGGCGCCCGACCCCACGGGTCTGGCAGGCAACGGCAGGCGGCTCTCCCTTTCCCGGTGAGGGCCGGAAAGTGATGATCGCCGTGCCCGCGCGTCCCGTGGCCGCAGCGCCGACGAATGGCGCCACACTGCGGATGGTTACGGGGCTGTCTGGCGGGGCAGACAGGAAGCCACAGAGGACGAATCAGCGTGTATCCAGCATCATCGCCCCCTGCAACCCCAGCCAGCAGCCGGCCGGATGCCGCCGAAGCCGCCGTTGCTCATCACCAGAATCTGGTCGCCCGGGCGGGCTGCCGCCAGAATGGCCGCTTCCAGTTCGGGCATGGTCCGGAACACCTGGGCCCGCTCACCCAGCGGCGCCAGCACCGATTCGGCATCCCAGTCCACGCCGCCGGCGTAGCAGAAGACCCGATCGGCATCCTGCAGGCTGCCGGGCAGCAGATCCTTCATGCGGTGCCGGTACGCATGGTGTTGGAGCGGGCTCCAGCACGGCCAGCAGGCGGCCGGCCGGGGCGTCCTTCTGGTTGGTCACCGGCAGCGTACGCCCGGCATGAGCTCCCGCCAGCGGCGCCCGTACCGCCGACACCCGCCATGGCACCCGTACCGCCTGCCCCCACCACGGTACCGGCTGCGCCCACCGGGCCGTGCTGGCCCGCAGCGGATGCCGACGCCTGCATGCGTGCCCGCAGCCCGGCGATGGTGGTGGCGATGGCGGTGGGATGATGGGCGAAGTCGTCGATGACGGTCACGCCGCTGACCGTGCCACGCACCTTCAGCCGGCGGCGCACGCCCTGAAAGCGGGCCAGCGCCGCGATGGATTCGGCCGGCGTGATGCCGATGTGGTCGGCCGCCGCAATGGCCGCAAAGCGCATTGGCCCGGTTGTGGGCACCGGCCAGCGGCAGGCGCACCGGGCCAAGATTTTCATCGCCGCGCATCAGCGTGAAAACGGTGGCATCGGCCTCTTCCCGCACATCCGCCGCATGCCAGCCGCGGACGCCCAGCGTTTCCTGCCCTGCTCCAGCAGCCGCGGTCGATGACGCGCTGCAGGGCATCCGAATCGTCCGGCCAGATGATGCGCCCCTCACTGGGCACGGTACGCACCAGATGGTGAAACTGGGTCTCGATGGCCGCCAGATCGGGGAAGATGTCGGCGTGATCGTATTCGAGGTTGTTCAGGATGGCCGTGCGCGGGCGGTAGTGCACGAACTTGGAGCGCTTGTCGAAGAAGGCGGTGTCGTACTCGTCGGCCTCGATGACGAAGTACGGCTTGCGCCCCAGCCGCGCCGATACCGGAAAGTTGCCCGGCACCCCGCCGATCAGAAAGCCCGGCTCTCGCCCGGCCGCTTCCAGAATCCATGCCAGCAGTGAGGCCGTGGTGGTCTTGCCGTGCGTGCCGGCCACACCCAGCACCCAGCGGCCGGCCAGTACCTGCTCGGCCAGCCACTGCGGCCCCGACACATAGGGCAGCCCCTGGTTGAGAATGGCCTCCACCAGCGGATTGCCGCGCTGGACCACGCTGCCGATGACGAAGACATCGGGCCTGAGCGACAGCTGGTCCGGATCCCAGCCCTCGATGAGATCGATGCCCAGCGCGCGCAGCTGGTCGCTCATGGGGGGGTAGACGTTGGCATCGCAGCCGGTGACGCGAAAACCGGCCTCGCGGGCGATGGCGGCCACGCCCCCCATGAAGGTGCCGCAGATTCCGAGAATATGGATGTGCATGTACTGCCCTGCTGTGTTGGTGTGCGGCGGGTCATCGCCACAGGTAGTGTGAGCGAACCGGGCCATGGGGCCGACCAGGCCGTTCATGCCCCATACGGGCGCACCCGGAGGCGTTGTTCGCGGGATGGACCGGCCCATGACACGCACGGGTGCATGCAGCCATTCTAGAGCGTGTCATGGGCCTGTTCGCCCCTGCGCAGGCTGTGCCGCCCGGCCGCCGTTGCGGGGCCGCCGGGCGGCAGGCGGGTTGCGTTGCGCACGACAGCCATCCGCTCTGGACAGGCCACCCGCTGCAAAAACAAAGCTGCACCCCAGTGACCAGGAGAACCGCCGGCCAGGTGGACCACGCGTTCGAAATCCCTCGGTAAACTTGTTGCGTGATGTGCACGTTGAAGGAGCTGCCGGCACACGGGACTGGGGTGTACATCGCCCACAATCCGGTCCTGTCTGCCGTTCCCGCCCCGTCCGCCAGCCCGGCCTTTCACGACCCTGTTTCAGCAGGCCTGTCCTGTTCAGCAATGACTGCCCCCTCGCCCCCTGCCCGGGGATGCCCACGACGATCTGCGCGCCGAGGTGGCCGACCAGGCCGCCCGGCTGATTGCCGACAGCGCGCTGGATTACCAGAGTGCCAAGCAGAAGGCGCTGCGCCGGGCCTTTGGCAACACCACGCCCCGTCGGGGCTGGTGCCCACCAACGAAGAAATCGACCGGGCGCTGCGCGAGCATCTGGACCTGTTCGACCCGGGACACGCCGCACGGGTGCAGCAGTACCGCGAGGCGGGGCTGGTCTGGCTGGAACGGCTGGCCGACCATCACCCCTATCTGGCCGGAGCCGCCTGGAAGGGGTGGTGGCCGAACACGCCGTGCTGCACATCCAGTGCTTCACCGACGAGGCCAAGGAGCTGGAAATCCAGCTGCTGGATGCCGGCATCGACTACGACGTGGTCGAGGTCTCCCACTCTCCGGCCGGGGCAGCGACGTGCCCGCCCTGGTCTTTCACGACCGCGACGGCCTGCCGGTGATGATCTCGCTGTACGGCCACGACGACCTGCGCGGCGCGCTGCGGGGCACCCAGGGCAGCGAGCGCGGCGACCTGGCGGGATTGCGACGGCTGCTGTCCGCCCCTCCCCCGGTTCCCCTCACGGAGGCAGACCCCGCCGGCGATGCCGCCCGCCGCCGTGCCGACGAGCTGGACGAGATGTCGGGACTGGCGGCAAACATCTTCAGATGACCTCCTGACCCAGACGAATCCGCTGACGAAAGACCATGGCGGGCACTGCCCCGCATCCCGGCCTTTCACCCTTCCGGAAGAACGACCGCCGGCGCAGCCACGTTTTCCCTGATGCCGGCCTGCCTCACCCCTGAAACGAGACCGTCCGATGAACCATTCCCTGCTTTCCGTTTCCGCCCGCGCCTCCGACACGAAGCATGCCATCCCCGGCAGCCAGACCCACACTGGCCACGCCCACCGCGTCGCATCTACCGCCCGCCCCATGCAAGCCCGCCACCTCCTGCCGGCGCTGATGCTGGCTACCCTGCTGCCCCTCTCGGCCCAGGCAGCCCAGCCAGGCGTATCAGCACCAGCCACCACGCAGGGCACTGCCCCGAGCGCCCCCGTGCAGCTCGCCCAGGCCACCACACCAACCACGGCGCAAAAACCCGCCACCCAGGCCACCGCCACCGACCAGGCCCCGCTCGACACGCTGGCCGGCCTGAACCTGCCCGTCTTCGGCGGCAAGACGCTGGACATCAAGGCCCCTGAAGGGCAAGCCGGTAGTGATCAACTCTGGGCCACCTGGTGCCCGCCGTGCATCCGCGAGATGCCGGACCCGGCCAACCTGGCCCGCGAGCTGGGTGACGATGCCACCATCATCGGCATTGCCGCCGACCCGGGCCCCACGTGCAGAAGTTCACCGAAAAGACGCCCGGCATCGATTTCCCTGCTGATGGCCGGTTACAAGGCCCTGAACCCTGTCAAAACAGTGGGGCAACGAGAAGGGCGGCCTGCCCTTTACCGTGGTGCTGGATGCACAGGGCCAGATTCACTGGCGCCACAGCGGTGCACTGGATATCGAAGCGCTCCGTTCAATGCTAAAAATCCGGCGATCTGCATTGAGCGCGCACGATCTTGAACGCATCTGGCCAGAAAAAGGGGCTGCTCGTCATCCATGGCCCCAACCTGAACCTGCTCGGCACCCGGGAGCCCGAGGTCTACGGCCGCACCACGCTGGCCGACATCGACGCAGCACCTGGCCGCCATCGCCCGTCAGCATGACGTGCCGCTGGCGCATTTCCAGAGCAACCACGAGGGCGCCCTGGTCGACCGCATCCAGGCCGCCCGCACCGACGGCACCGCGTTCATCATCATCAACCCGGCCGCCTATACACACACCAGCGTGGCCCTGCGCGACGCCCTGGCTGCCGTGGCCCTCCCTTCGTGGAAGTGCACCTGTCCAACGTGCACCGGCGCGAGTCCTTCCGCCACCACTGTATTTCTCCGATCTCGCCGTGGCCACCGTCGTGGGCATGGGCGCGTTCGAGCTGGCGAAGCAGCGCTACGATACGCGCTGCAGGAACTTGGTGTTGCACCGCCGGCACCGGCCAGCCACTGACCCCGACCACCGGCACCCCTCAGACACAACCAGGCCAGACGGCCCTACTTTACTCATCAGGAATCCCCAGCATGGATTTGCGCAAACTGAAAACCCTGATCGATCTCGTTGCCGAGTCCAGCATTTCGGAACTCGAAATCACCGAGGCCGAAGGCCGGGTGCGCATCGTCAAGGCACCGCCGCCGTCGGCGGCCCAGGCCCCCGTCGCCCAGGTCGTGCAGATTCCGGCCAGCCAGGCCGCCGTGGCCGCCCCGGCTGCGCAACCCGGCACCGCAGCGGCCCTCGCCCAGGCGGCGGCTGCACCGGCAGCCCCGCGTGGCAAGACGGTCAAGTCCCCCATGGTCGGCACGCTGTACCGTGCCCCCCAACCCCGAAGCCGACCCGTTCGTGCAGGTGGGCACCACCGTCAAGGTGGGTGACACGCTGTGCATCATCGAAGCCATGAAGCTGATGAACGAGATCGAGTCGGAATTCGCCGGCACGGTGGTCGAGATTCTGGTGGAAAACGGCCAGCCCATCGAATACGGTCAGCCGCCGTTCATCATCGAATAATCCACGGCGGGCTACCAGCATGTTCGAGAAGATCCTCATCGCCAACCGGGGCGAAATCGCCCTGCGCATCCAGCGTGCCTGCCGCGAAATGGGCATCCGCACGGTGGTGGTCCATTCCGAGGCCGATACCGAGGCCAAGTACGTGCGGCTGGCCGATGAGTCGGTCTGCATCGGACCACCCGCCTCGCGCAACAGCTACCTGAACATTCCGGCCATCATCAGCGCCGCCGAAGTCACCGACGCCGGCGCCATCCACCCCGGCTACGGTTTCCTGTCCGAAAACGCCGACTTCGCCGAGCAGGTCGAACGCAGCGGCTTCGTCTTCATCGGCCCGCGCCCCGAGTCCATCCGCCTGATGGGCGACAAGGTCTCGGCCAAGGACGCCATGAAGCAGGCCGGCGTGCCGGTGGTGCCCGGCTCCGACGGCGCGCTGCCCAACGACCCGAAGGAAATTCTCGAAACCGCCCGCAAGGTGGGCTATCCGGTCATCATCAAGGCGGCCGGCGGTGGCGGCGGCTGCGGCATGCGCGTGGTGAGCGAGGAAGCCTCGCTGCTGGGCTCGGTGGCCACCACCCGCAGTGAGGCACAGGCCGCGTTCAACAACGGTGCGGTCTACATGGAGCGGTATCTGGAAAACCCGCGCCACATCGAGATCCAGGTGCTGGCCGACGAGCACGGCAACGCCATCTACCTGGGCGAACGCGACTGCTCCATGCAGCGCCGCCACCAGAAGATCATCGAGGAAGCCCCGGCCCCCGGCATCGCCCGCGACCTCATTCACAAGATCGGCATGCGCTGCGTGGAAGCCTGCAAGGCCATCGGCTATCGCGGTGCCGGCACCTTCGAGTTCCTCTACGAAAACGGCGAGTTCTTCTTCATCGAGATGAACACCCGCCTGCAGGTCGAACATCCGGTCACCGAGCTGATCACCGGCATCGACCCTGGTACAGGAGCAGATCCGCATCGCCGCCGGCGAAAAAACTGCGCCTCACGCAGGACGACGTGAAGATCAAGGGCCACGCCATCGAGTGCCGGATCAACGCCGAAGACCCGTACAAGTTCATCCCCTCGGCCGGCCGCATCTCCAACTGGCATCCGCCGGGCGGCCCGGGCGTGCGGGTGGATTCGCACGTCTTCAACAATTACTTCGTGCCACCGTTCTACGACTCCATGATCGGCAAGGTGATCTGCTATGGCGAAACCCGCCACCAGGCCATCCAGCGCATGAACATCGCCCTGTCGGAAATGGTGGTCGAGGGCATCAGCACCAACATCGCCCTGCATCGCGACCTGATGGAAGACAGGCGCTTCAACGAAGGCGGCACATCCATCCACTATCTGGAGAAAAATGCTGGCTGAACGCAAGGCAAACGCCTGAATCGCCTGCAAAACGCCGCCCTGGGCGCAAGGCAGACGCCCGATGTCGCCAGTAAAGGATGCTGGCCGGGCGCAAGGCGGCCTCCCTGACACCGGCAGCCCTGCCGGAACTCCCCTGCACCGGCACATGACCGTCCTGGTGCAGGGATCCCAAACATATCCCATGACCCAGACCTGACCGAAATCACCCTCGAAGTCGACAAGGACGAGGCCGAAGCCTGGGCCGATGCCCTGCTGGAGGCCGGCGCCCTGTCGGTGCAGGCCGAAGACGCCGATGCCGACTCGCCCGACGAGCAGCCGCTCTTTGGCGAACCGGTCCCCGCCGGCCTGCCCGGCACCGGAGACGGCTACCTGCCCCAGACCTTCGGCTGGAAGCGCACCCGGCTGGCCGTGCTGTTCGACGGCAGCGAGGCGCAGTCGGCCGGCGCCCCCAACCCGCCGGCAGCGACGGGCACCCCGGAAACAGCGTCCACGGCAGCAGCAGCCCCCGCCAGCGTCGCGGTCCTCCCGGATCACATCCAGGCGGTACTGGACGAGGCCGCCACAGCGCTGCAGAAGCCCCTGCCTGCCGTGCTGGCCACCCGGCGGGTGGACGACCAGGACCGGGTGCGCATCACCCAGGCGCAGTTCGACCCCATTCCTGTCGGCCAGCGGCTGCTCATCCTGCCTAGCTGGCACGCCGCCGAAGCACAGCCCGGCCATCGCGAGGCGCTGATCATCGACCCGGGCCTGGCCTTCGGCACGGGCAGCCATCCCACCACCCGCATGTGCCTGGAGTGGCTGGACGAGCACGACGTGGCCGGCCTGCGCGTGATCGACTACGGCTGCGGATCGGGCATTCTGGCCATTGCCGCTGCCCGGCTGGGCGCCGCCGAGGTCATCGGCATCGACATCGACCCGCAGGCCGTACTCAGCACCACCGAAAACGCCCGCATCAACCGCGTGCAGGTCACGGCGCTCGACGGCAACGCTGCCCTGCCGGCGCCGGCCCAGCTCGTCGTGGCCAACATCCTGTCCACCCCGCTGAAGCTGCTGGCTCCCCATCCCTGTCGTCGCTGGTGGCGCCGGGCGGACGGCTGGTACTCTCGGGTGTACTGGAGCGGCAGATCGACGAAGTGGCCCGGCATTACGACCCGGTTCTGCAGGGTACACGCCTGGCGCACCCGTGACGGCTGGGCCTGCCTGACCGGCAGCCGGCCTGTCTGAAGGCGGTGACGTTGACTGGCACACCGTTACACCAGTCACAGCCAAAGCTGTCCGCGGGCGTTAACATAGTCGTTTTTTTCCCGATATCTCACCACGGCAAGATCGCGTCATGGCGCTCGCAACCACCCGCCCGCAATGCAAGACCAGTTTCAAGGTCGTGCCCGACCAGCCTCAAGCTGCGCCGGGGCCTCGTGCGTTGTGGCGTCTGCCAGTTCGTGTTCTCGGGCGTCGAGCACCTGCGCTACGTCGACAAGGGACGATGACGCCGACCCGACGACGATCCAGCACGCACCGGACACCACCACCGGCCCTGTTCACCGCACCCGGTGCGCCCTGAGGAGCCCCGTACCCCGAGAGCCGCTACAACGACGTGGCGGCCGGCCTGACCTTCTCCGACACCCATCCCGGTTCGGGTCCGCTCGATTCCGACACCACCGACCCGGTCACGCAGACGCTCATCGCCGCCTCCGAGCAGGGGAACACCGAAACGGCCGCCACGCCGTCCGCCCAGGTGGACGAAGACGGTGCCGTCGCGCAGCCCTGGCCATCCCTCACCATGCCCTCCACCGGCACGGAGGAAGCCCCCGGCACTTCCCGGAGCACCGGTACCAAGGGCACTGCCGCCCGCGCAACCGGCAAGGAAGGCAAGACAGACAGGGCCGCCGCGGCACAGCCCACGCCGGCCCCTCATGGCGCTCCAGCCAGCAGCAGCGAAATCACCGGCACGACGACCGGTACGCACACGTCCCCGGCCACCGGCACCGGCACCGGCACCGGCACGGAGGATACCCGCGGCACCGACACTGGCACCAGCCAGGCTGAAGACACCGTTGACGACGGCACAGCCTCCCCTGCCAGCGCGCCGGTCCCCCACGCAACCGGCGCCGGCGACGCACCTGAAGCCGCAACCGCTGCTGACGGCAGCAGCACAGATTCCGCAGACACCGCAGATTCCAGCCACACCCCGGACGCCGGCGACACCGAGGGCTCCGAAGACGCCGCAGGCTCCGGCGATACCCCGGACTCCGAAGACACCGAAGACACCGAAGACACCGCGGCCACCGAAGGTACGACGCCCTCCGGCAGCGGCACGTCCGGCAGCAGCAAGGGCAGAAACCGGAGCAGGAAGGACAAGGACAGGTCCGCGCGCGGCCAGAGCCGCTGGAGCAGGTTCATGAAGGGCCGCAGCCCGGCACCTGAACCAGCATCTGGGCCAGCATCTGGGCCAGCATCTGAGCCTGCCTCCGGGCCTGCCCCGGAGGCTGCCCCTGCCGTCGCCACCCGTCCCGATGCCCAGGAAGACGACACCAGCCTGAACACCGTCTTCTTCATGGCGGACAACGAGGCACCCCTGCCCGGTCACGAGCACGACAGGAACGTCCAGCTGCCGGCCCGCTGCGCAGCGACCGCAGCGGCCACAGCCAGCCGCCTGCAGACAGCGACCTGGATCCCGACACCCAGGCCACCAGCGCACTGGTCGACGAGGCCAACCGCATCTGGCGCCAGCACAAGCCGCGTCACGCCGAAAAACGCCGACGACGATCAGGCACACGACCACGCCGCGCGTACCACCCACGACGCACCGGAAGGCGCCACCTCCCGCAGCAGCAGCAGTAGTAGCAGTAGTGGCAGCAGCCGGGAATCATCGCGCAGCCGGCGGAGCAGGGACGGCAGCAGCCGGCGCAGTCGCCGCCGGAGCAGCAGCAGCCACGCCCGCGAGAGTCTGGGCAGCCTGCACGACGGTTATGCGCACGAGTCAGCCGAATCGACCGGCTGGTTCACCCCCAAGCGCCGCCGCAGCCTGATGGCCGTGCTGGGTGTGCTGGCCGCCGTGCAGCTGGTGGCGGTGTATCGCACCGAAATCAGCTACACCATGCCCTTCCTGCGTCCGGTGGTCCAGGCCGTCAGCCTGCTCACCGGCCAGACCATCCAGCCGCCGATGAACCTCTCGGCCCTGTCGATCGAATCTGTTCTGAGCTGCGCAATACCCAGAAAAGCGGCCAGACCCGCATGACGGCCATCCTGCGCAACCGCAGTGGCACCGCCACGCGCTGGCCCGCCAGTGGAGCTGACGCTCACCGGCCCGTCCAATGCCATTCTGGTGCGCAGGTGCTGCTGCCGGCCCAGTACCCGCCCGCCGGGCATGACCAGGCAGCCGGCATGGCCCCCAACAGCGAACAGCCACTGGACCTGATGCTCGACACCAGCGACCTGAACCTGGCGGGCTACTCCGTGTCGCTGTTCTATCCATGACCCCCATGGCGGGTAATGCGTGCCGGCAGCCCGCCAGCACAGCCGACCATGCCACCATGGAAGCGCACACCTTCATGATCCAGCCGCCCTCCTGGCCCGTATGCCATGGCCGGACGCGCGCCTGTGGCCAGACCGGTCTTCGCGAACCGGCCCGTTCGTCTTTCCCTCTCCAACCGGCTGCGGTGCGCAGCCCTTCCCTGCAGGTACCCACATGACCCAGCACGTCCTGATCAGCGGTTCCGTCGCCTTCGACACCATCATGGTGTTCGACGGCTATTTCAAGGATCACATCCTGCCCGAGCGGGTTCACCAGATCAACATCTCGATGCTGACGCCCGAGCTGAAACGTGAATCCGGCGGCTGCGCGGCCAACATCGCCTACAACCTGCGCCTGCTGGGCGGCACGCCGGCCATCCTGGCCACCGTCGGCAAGGACGGCGCCGAATACGCCGAACAGCTCGGGGCCATGGGCATCGACACCCGTCAGCTGCTGGTGCTGCCCGAATTCTTCACGCCGCAGGCCTTCGTGACCACCGACAAGGCCGCCAACCAGATCGCCGCCTTCCACCCCGGCGCCATGAACGAGGCGCACCGTGCCCGGGTGGACGCCTTCCCGCGCCAGGAGGTGTCGTGGGGCATTGCCTCGCCCAACGGCCATGATGCCTTCGTGCAGCATTGCGACCAGTTCGAAAAAGGCCGGCATCCCGTTCATCTGCGACCCGGGCCAGTCGCTGCCCATCCTTGGCGGCGACGAGCTGAAGAAGATGATCCGCCAGGCCACCGCCCTCACCGTCAACGACTACGAGTTCGGCATGGTCTGCAACAAGACCGGCTGGACCGAGGCCGAGGTGCTGGAAGCCGCCGGCACGATGATCGTCACCCTGGGCGGTGACGGCTCGCGCCTGCACCACGATGGCAAGGTCGAACAGATCGCCCCGGTGGCCATCAACGCCACGGTCGATCCCACCGGTTGCGGTGACGCCTACCGCGCCGGCCTGCTGTATGGCCCGTCCAGCGGCTGGGACTGGAAAAATCCGCCCAGCTGGGCAGCGTGATGGGCGCCATCAAGATCGAATCGCCGGGGCCGCAGAACCACAGCCCCTCGCGCAGCGACATCGCTGCCCGCTACGCCGCGCGCCTACGGCGCACAGCCGTGGTGAGGCAGCACGCGCGCCTGCAAAACTGACCTGAACCCGTGACGTTCAGGTCACGGGTTCACCCTGGCCGAATAGCGTGCCAGCCCGCCCATCGTGCTCAGCACCAGCGTGGGATCGAGCAGCACCAGCAGCACCTGAATGACCAGCAGGGCCACCAGCGGCGACAGGTCGAACTGCCCCCATCAGCGGCACCACACGGCGAAACGGACGCAGCAGCGGCGAGGTCAGCGCAGCCAGCGGCCAGGCCAGCGGCGCCTGCGGATTGATGAGCGACAGCACGGCCGAGGCGATGATCAGCATCATGGCCAGATACAGCCCCCAGCGTACCACCCACAGCACGCCCACCAGCAGGATGTAGAGCGGGTTGAGCGCCAGCCCCAGAGGGCAGAGAACATCAGCGCCGTGGCCAGCCCGATCAGCACGGCCCCTGCCAGGCTGGGCCAGTCGATGCGACCCGATGGCCGGACGACCCGCGACAGTGGCAGAACCAGCCACTGGCTCAGTGCATGGGCAAACCCCACCAGCGGATTGCCGTGCGGATGCATGCCGTGATATCTGGCATAGGCGCGCAGCAGGCAGACACTGGCCACCAGCGACGCGACGGTCTGAATCAGCATCCAGAGAATGGGCTGCATCTTGATCCCCGAAAAACATCGACAGTTGAAAAACGACAGGCCGCAGCATACCACTGCGCCGCCCGTCACCCCTGTGCCCCTGACGAGTGGCATGGGCGCATTCGCCCATCCGGGACCCGCATCACGCCCCAAAATGCCTGCAGCCGCCAGAACGCGCGAGCGCCCGGGCGGCTGCAGCCGTGCCACGATGGGCAACCGGCAGGGAGATCAGGACGACGCCCCGTCGGGAACGGCCAGGCGGTCTGGGCGCTGCCCGCGGCGCGGCCACGGCGTGCCGGTGCGGCGGCTGCCTGTGTTTCGGCCTTGGGCGGACGGCCACGACGCTTCGGTGCGGCGGCCGCGGCTTCCACCTCGGCCTTCGGCTTGCGGCCACGACGTGCCGGCGTGGCCGCGACCTGGGCAGCCAGCGTTTCCGCCTTGGGCGGGCGACCGCGACGCTTCGGTGCCGCGGCCACCTCCACGTCGGCAGCAGCCTTGCGGCCACGGCGCGCGGGCGTGGCCGACGTGGTCAGCACGGGCGCGGCATCAGCCGCCTTGCGACCACGACGCGCAGGCGTGGTGGTGAGCACGGCAGGCGCCTCGGCCTTGGGCGGACGGCCACGGCGTTTGGGCGCTGCGGCCACGGCTTCCACTTCGGCCTTCGGTTTGCGACCACGACGGGCTGGCGTGGCCGCAGCGGCGGCAGCGCGGGCTGCCAGTGTCTCGGCCTTCGGCGGACGGCCACGGCGTTTGGGCGCTTCGGCCACGGCTTCCACATCCACCTTCGGCTTGCGACCGCGACGGGCCGGTGCAGTGGCTGCTGCTTCCACCTCGGCCTTCGGTTTGCGACCACGACGGGCCGGCGTGGCCGCTGCGGCGGCGGCTGCACGGGCTGCCAGCGTCTCGGCCTTGGGCGGACGGCCACGGCGTTTGGGCGTCTCGACCACGGCTTCCACTTCCGCCTTCGGCTTGCGACCGCGGCGTGCAGGCGTGGCGGCTGCAGCTTCACCTCGGCCTTCGGTTTGCGACCACGACGGGCCGGCGTGGCCGCAGCAGCGGCGGCAGCACGGGCGGCCAGTGTCTCGGCCTTGGGCGGACGGCCACGGCGTTTGGGCGCCTCGGCCACGGCTTCCACTTCCACCTTCGGCTTGCGACCGCGGCGTGCCGGGGCAGCGGCTGCAGCTTCTACCTCGGCCTTGGGTTTGCGACCACGACGGGCCGGCGTGGCCGCAGTGGCGGCAGCAGCACGGGCTGCCAGTGTCTCGGCCTTCGGCGGACGGCCACGGCGTTTGGGCGCCTCGGCCACGGCTTCCACTTCCACCTTCGGCTTGCGACCGCGGCGTGCCGGGGCAGCGGCTGCAGCTTCTACCTCGGCTTGGGTTTGCGACCACGACGGGCCGGCGTGGCCGCAGTGGCGGCAGCAGCACGGGCTGCCAGTGTCTCGGCCTTCGGCGGACGGCCACGGCGTTTGGGTGCAGCGGCTACCTCGGGTTCGGCGGCTGTCTTGCGGGTGCGGCGCACCGGTTCGGCAACGGCTTCTGCGGCCTTGCGGCGCCCCCGTGTGGTCGAAGCGGCAGGGGCGGCTGCAGCGCGGCTGGTGGTTGCAGCAGCGCGGGCCGTGGTGGCACGACGGGTGACAGAATCTGCTGCAGCCTTGCTGCCTCGGGTTGCCGGCTTGCGGCCGACGGTTTTTCGCCACCGCCGTCTTGCGGGTGGTTGTTGCCATCAGAAGCTCCTCGAACAGGAATGACAGGTCATGCCAATTGGTCGATCAGGGACCCTCTGCAAAAGCCCTGCGGCACTTTTGATTCCCATGCTCGGGCGATCCAGTGCGTTGCCATTTGTCGCCAATAGCCCTGCTATTGCCGACAAATGGCGCCTTCTGGCTCATCCCGATCCTGGGCTCAAAGCGCTCGCAGACTTTTTGCAGAGGGTCCCTGGCGTGAAGGGGCGACGACCGCCCCCTGAAGTGGTCACGCTTTCCTGGCCGGAAAAAGTCCTGCCGGGAGATTGTCCACGTCAGGCAGAGCCGTCCGGGAAAGCAGAATGGCCCGATCATAACGTGAGCAATATGTATATTGCAATGTTATCCACGAACTTCGGGGCACTTCCGGGGCATTTTGCAGCCCGAACCCCAAAAATCCCCCGAATATCCTCAATTACCCCCAGGTTTCACACCACCTGATGTCGCCCGTCCCTGCCTGCGCACCCCCGGCAGTACATGACCGGAAACGTCAGGGGGCATCCCCAAATGGGCGCACCACCCCGTGCGCGTCCAGCACGGATTGCAGGCGCGGCCATTCAAAAATAAGGCCCGGGATCTTCCTTGCGGCCGGGTGCCACGTCGCTGTGCCCGGCAATGTACCGGATGGGCCAGGTAGCAAACAGCCGCTCCAGCAGCTGCTGCAGGCGGCGGTATTGTGTGTCGGTGAACGGGCGGTGGCTGCTGCCCTCCAGTTCGATACCGATGGAGAAGTCGTTGCAGCGCTCACGATCCAGCAGGCGGGATACACCCTGCATGCCACGCCCGCTTTTTCGGGGGAACGAACTGCACCGTCCCGCCATGGCGGCGCAGGAAAAAGTGTGACGACACCCTCAAGCCTTCCAGCCCCGCAAAACCGGGATGGGCCGATGCATCCAGGCTGTTGGTAAAGAGGCGGGCAACGGCATCCCCCGAGAAATGTTCGGGCGGCAGGCTGATGTAGTGCAGGATCACCGTATCGATGACCGTGCCGGGCGGACGTTCATCGAAATTGGGACTGTCGATGATGCGCATGCCGGGCAGCCAGGGCGCCGGGCAGTGCGGTGGGACACCATCCCGATACTGGATATGGTCCTGATCATTCATGGTGTGCCACCTCCCATCCGCCCATTGTTCACATGCCCAGCCGCTGCAGCCGGTAGCGCAATGCGCGGAACGTGATGCCCAGCAGCGCGCGGCGGCCGTGCGATTGTGCCCCGTGCGTTCCAGTGCCGCCATGATGGCATCGCGTTCCATCTGGTCGAGATAATCGGGCAGCGAGCTGGGGATGCCATCGACCATGCGCCAGCCCTGTCCCGCCACACCGGACGCATCCTCTGCGCCCCGCCCGGGCATTCCCTGTGCCGTGCACCCCGTCCATGACCGGACGGCCAGCGGTTTTCGTCGGGCAGTGCAGGTTCGCGTTCTTCTTCCGCCGACACGGCCGGACGCAGGCCCAGATCCTCGACGTTGATCACGCGGCCATCGGAAAACGCCAGGGCGCGCTCCAGAATGTTTTCCAGCTCACGCACGTTGCCGGGAAACGGATAGCCCTGCAGGTAGCGCAGCGCCATGCTGGAAAGCTGCGGCACCGCCTGCAGGCCGGCACGCGCTGCCAGACGCTGCAGAATGGCTTCCGACAGAATGCCCACGTCCTCCCTGCCGCTCGCGCAGCGCGGGCATGCGCAGCTCGATCACGTTCAGACGATAGAAAAGATCCTGCCGGAAACGGCCCTGCGTCACGCACTGTGCCAGATTCTGGTGGGTGGCGCTGACGATGCGCACATCCACCGCCTCTTCGGCCACGGCCCCCACCTTGCGGATGCGTTTTTTTCCTGAATGGCCCGCAGCAGCTTGACCTGCATGACCAGCGGCAGGTCGGCCACCTCGTCGAGAAACAGCGTGCCCCCGTTGGCCGCCATGAAGAAACCGATCCGGTCGGCATCGGCCCCAGTGAATGCACCCTTGCGGTAACCGAAGAATTCCGACTCCATCAGGTTTTCGGGAATGGCACCACAGTTGACTCGCAATGAACGGCCCTTCGGCCCGGCCGCTGAGCTGGTGAATGAGGCGCGCCGCCAGCTCCTTGCCGGAACCGGATTCGCCCGTCACATGCACCGGTGCCATGCTGCGTGCCATGTGGGCAATGGACACGCGCACCGCATCGATGGCCGGCGACGTGCCCAGCAGCTGCGTGCGGGCGCTGGACACCGGTGCGGCGGCCGGGGTGGCACTCTGGCGACCGGCCGGTGCATCGAGGGATTTGAGGGCCGAGCGCACCAGCGTGCGCAGCGCATCCAGTCCCACCGGTTTGTTCAGATAATCGAAGGCACCGGCCTTCAGGGCGGCCACCGCATTTTCGGCGCTGGCATAGGCAGTGATCACCGCCACCGGTGTGTCGCGCCACTGGGTATTGATCAGCCGCACCAGATCCAGTCCATTGCCGTCGGGCAGACGCATATCGGTCAGGCACAGCGAATAGCGATGGTTCCCGAGCAGTGCCCGGCCTGGGCCAGATCCGCGGCCACGTCCACATCCAGCCCCATGCCCTGCAGGGTCAGTTCCAGCAGTTCGCGCAGGCTTTCCTCGTCATCGACCACCAGCACGCGTGCCGGGCGGGCGGACGGATGGCGTGCATTTCCCGGAGCGGTATTCATGGCTGTCATTCTCCCAAAAATCGGCAGGTACCGGATGGTCTTCAGGCGGCCCCGGCAGGTTGTCCGGATTCATGGCGCGTGTCGTGGACACATTCGTCCTCGCGCTGGGCCTGCACCGTCAGGGCCCCCTGGGCAGGCGTGATCAGAAAACCTGCGCCGTAGCGGCTCTGGATGTCGGCCGGCAGCATCAGCGGCGCCTCGTAGCGGATGGAAGCCCCGTTGGCGGTGCACAGTTCCTGCGTCAGGTGCAGGCCCAGGCCGGTGCCACGGGATTCGGTGGTGAAGAAAGGTTCGAACAGATGCACGCGGCGCTCCGGGGCAATGCCCGGCCCGTCGTCCAGCACCCACAGCTGCGACACCCCGGCGGCCGTCTGCGTCCAGAGCAGCAGCACGGCGCCCGGCGCGTTCGAGGCATAGCGCAGCCCGTTGGACAGCAGGTTCACCAGCACCCTGACGCAGGTGGTTCGGGTCGAATGCACAGGCCGCCGTGCTGTCGAAACGCAGGCTGATGCGCGATTCGCCCTCCAGCGCCACCGTCTGTGCACCGGAGGCCTGAGCATTGGCCAGAAATTCCGGCATGAACTGCGCCATGAAGTCGGGCAGGTCCAGCGCCTCGCGCATCGCCCCCCGGCGGGCCATGGACAGGACATCCTCGACGATGCGGTCGATGCGCAGCGTGCTTTTTTTCGATGATGTCGGTCAGGCGCTTCTGGGCGGAGCTGCCGTGCAGGTCGGCCTGTTCACCCAGCAGCGCCCCGGCATGGCGGATGGCGGCCAGCGGGTTGCGGATTTCGTGGGCGATGGACGCCGACAGCCGCCCCATCGACGCCAGCTTGAGCTGCTGGGCCTGGTCCTCGATGCGCTTGAGGTCTTCGAGCAGCACCACGCGGTCCAGCAGGGGTCGGCCGCCCCGGCCGTTATCGGCATCCGTATAGTATGGCGTCTCACCAAGCTCGTCGATGGGGATGTCTCCCCCGTCAGCACGCGGGCACGCAGCCGGGTGCTCTCCCCGGCGGCGGATCTGCAGGTCGGCCACATTGGCCGGCGAGGCCAGCAGCTGGCGCAGGGCATCGAGGGTCTGCGGATCGGCCTGCGACACCGGCGTGCCCGAAGGCAGGTTGAGCATGCGGCGCGCGCGCGGATTCATGTCGCGCGGCACCCCGCGCGGGTCGAACACGATCACGCCCTGGTCCAGCTCGGCCACCACCAGCGCATGAATGGCCCGCTGGTTGCGCAGGTCTTCACCGCGACGGATGGCCAGCCGCTCCTGCATGGCCAGGCGCCGGGCGAGCCGGCTGATCACCAGCGCCGTGAAGAACAGCGTGGCACTGATGAAAGCCGCCACCATCAGTTCGTTGCCGATGGACGCGGCCCCCATTTCGTGGCGCTGCAGGATGCGCAGCGTGGTCTCGCCCAGCAGGATCATCGATGCGGCCGCCGCCACGCCCAGTGCCGGCATGGTGTGCGACAGGATGGCCACCCCGCCACCGGCGTGATCAGCAGCGCTCCCAGACCACTGCGGCCGTTGCTGGCATAGACGATCAGTCCCAGCACCAGCACATCGATCGTGACCTGCGTGAACAGCTGGAAGGAAAAATCCGCGCCGCACCCGGCGCACGGCCACGGAGCACAGCACCGCAAAGCCCATGTAGAACGCGGTGAGGCTGATGAAGAGGCTGCGCTGGAAGGGCTGCGCGGACGTGGTGTCGGGCCCCAGCACGGGAATGTAGATGAGCAGCAGCAGGGGCGATGATGAAACGCCCGTCGGCCAGATAGCGGAGCGAAGTCCAGAAGGTGCTGGCCTGCTGCAGCGGCAGGTCCTGGGGAGTCAGTGCCACGTCAGTCCTGCACGAAAAAGACATTGAGCCGGTCGCCCGCATGTCCCTCGCCGGCGATGCAGGGTATATAACCCGTGTGGGGCGGATAACCTGTGCGGGCGGGTGCCATGCCACGGATATGACATGCAGTCACCAGACCGCGAATGGGCCGGCCATGGCCATTCCGCGCAGCATGCCGCAGATGTGTCATGCAGTCACCAGACCGGGGGATGCCACGTCATTCGAGACGCTGGCCGGCGCGCAGGTTGCGCCCTGCGCCAGGTGTTCCTCGCAGCAGAACACGTGTCCGTGCGCGAAGATGGCTTCGGAGGCCGGCAGGGTGCACGCCGCAGACCGCGCACGACATCATCACGTCGGGGTTCTGCGAGGTGGCCAGATCATCCGCACTGTTGCCACGGGCGGAACCTGCCCTGCCGGCAAAAACCGCCAGGCCCGGCCGTACCGGCAGGCCGCTGCTGCATCTCGCGACGTGCGCGGGGCCAGCGCCCTCTGGCGGCGCAGAAACATGACGATGAGGCAGACGACCAGCGTCCAGAAAAAGAATTTACCCACGATGATGGCAAACCGTCGAAATGATGAGCGTCATGGCCGATGGCCGTGTCATGGACCCTTCGTCCCTGTGCTGGCCCCAGAAGCCTCTGCAAAAGTCCTGCGACACGCTGGCCTCCATGACCGGGCGATCCTGGGTCAAAAACGCTCGCAGACTTTTTGCAGGGTTTCCCTGTGCCACGAGGCATCATGAATGCATCCATGACACGCGCTAGATCCGGTTGAGGATCACTTCCAGCACGAAGCGGCTGCCCACGTAGGACAGCAGCAGCAGGATGAAGCCCCCAGCGTGAGCCGGATGGCCAGCCGGCCCTGCCAGCCCCACAGGCGCCGCCCCAGCAGCAGCAGCCCGAAGAACACGGTGGCCACCAGCGAAAACACCGTCTTGTGATTGAAGGTGAGCGGGCGGCCGAAGATTTCCCTCGCTGAACACGTTGCCGCTGACCGTGGTGAGCAGCAGCAGCACGAAGGCCACGCTGATCACCCTGAAGAGCATGCGCTCGAGCACCATGAGGGGCGGCAGCGCCTGATGGCCACGCGCGAGCAGTGCGGTGAGCGGACCGGGGCGCTCCTGCCGGCGCGGATGCAGCCGGTGTTCGGCCGCCGCCATCAGCAGGGCCTGCAGTGCGGCCAGAAACACCACGCCATAGGGCGAGCGTACCGATGACCAGATGCGGCACGAAGAACGGCGCCTGCTGGTGCAGCGGAAAACCGGCCCCGGGAAAGAACTGCGGCAGCACCACCACGACCATGGCCAGCGGCGCCAGCAGCACGGGCAGGCGGCCGATGACCATGTGCCGGCTTTCGAGCCAGATGAGCACCAGCGCAATCCAGACGGTGGTCGACAGCAGGTAGGCAAAGCCGAAATGGAAGACATCTTCGTGCCAGGGCCAGAGCAGCACCGCCATGTGTGCCAGCAGGGCAGCCCCCAGCAGCGGATCGCGGCGGCGTCCGCCCCCGGTCGATGCAGCCTGGGATCGCGCGGGGGCCGGCGCAGACGAAGCAGATGGGGCAGGCGATGCGGACGGCATGGCATGCGCAGACCGCGCGGCATGGGCGCTGCGCGCCCTGTTCTGCGCGTCATGTATCAGAGCGCGCCAGAAGACCAGTGCGTAAAAGCCCAACCGCCACGAAGAGGAGAATCAGTACAATGCCCACTGCCGCAGTTTACCTTGGAAAGCCCGGCACAAGGAAAGCATCCGGGGAATGGCCGCGCAGGCAGCCCTTGCGGGGCGCCGGGCGGTTCCGCTATTGTGTTTCCTGCCACACGGATTCCGCCGCGTACCCGGCGCCGGCCTGTCCGGTGCGGCTCCCGCGTATCGGGGGCGGGCACTGCATCGTCGGAGCCGCCAGCGACATGGTCTTTCCGGTACGGCTCCCGGCTGTCGGGGCTGGGCCGCATGTCGAGGTTGCTCCCGGCATGTACGGGCAGCGCAGCGCCCCGCACACGGGCGGCGCACCGCGGCACGGCAGCCATTTCTGCACCTTTCCCTTTGCCACGTCCCTCTGAACGGCCCCCGGCCGCATAGCCCATGTTCGACAGTCTGTCCCAGCGCCTGGCGCGCATCGTCAAGACCATGCGCGGCGAGGCCCGCCTCACCGAAACCAACACGCAGGAAATGCTGCGCGAAATCCGCATCGCCCCTGCTGGAGGCCGATGTGGCCCTGCCGGTGGTGCGCGATTTCATCGCCCAGGTCAAGGAAAAAGGCGCTGGGCCAGGAAGTGCTGCAGTCGCTCAGCCCCCGGACAGGCGCTGGTGGGCATCGTGCACAACGCGCTGATCGACCTGATCGGCGGCGAGACGGCCGAACTGGATCTGGCCAGCAAGCCGCCCGCCATCATCCTGATGGCCGGCCTGCAGGGTGCCGGCAAGACCACCACGGTGGGCAAGATCGGCAAATGGCTCACCGAAAACCGCAGGAAGAAGGTGCTGGTGGTGTCGTGCGACGTGTACCGCCCGGCCGCCATCGAGCAGCTGCGCACCGTGGCCGGCCAGGCCGGCGTGGACTTCTTCCCGTCGCAGCCCGACCAGAAGCCCTCCGACATCGCCCGCGCGGCGGTGGAATGGGCGAAGAACCACTATCACGACGTCCTGATCGTCGACACGGCCGGCCGGCTGGGCATCGACCAGGCCATGATGGACGAGATCCGCCTGCTGCACGACACCCTGAATCCGGTCGAGACGCTGTTCGTCGTCGATGCCATGCAGGGTCAGGGATGCCGTCAACACCGCGAAGGCGTTCAGCGAAACGCTGCCGCTGACCGGCGTGGTGCTCACCAAGCTCGACGGTGACTCCCGTGGCGGTGCCGCGCTGTCGGTCAAGGCCATCACCGGCAAGCCGATCAAGTTCGTAGGCGTGGGCGAGAAGCTCACCGGGCTGGATGTGTTCCACCCGGACCGCATGGCCAACCGCATCCTCGGCATGGGCGACATCGTCGCCCTGGTCGAGCAGGCACAGGCCAATGTGGACCACGAGGCCGCCGCCGAACTGGCCAGCAAGTTCAAGAGTGGTGCCGGCTTCGATCTGAACGACTTCCTGGCGCAGATCAGCCAGATGAAGAAGCTGGGCGGCCTCAGCTCGCTGATGGAGAAGATGCCCGCCGAAATCCAGGGCAAGGCCACCGCGCAGGACATGGACAAGGCCGAGCGCGACATGCGCCGCATGCAGGGGCATCATCCACGCCATGACGCCGGCCGAGCGTCACAAGCCCGAGCTGATCAAGGCCGCCCGCAAGCGCCGCATCGCCACCGGCGCCGGCGTGGCCGTGCACGAGGTCAACCGGCTGCTCAACCAGTTCTCGCAGATGCAGTCGGTCATGAAGAAGATGCAGAAGGGCGGCCTGGCCAAAATGATGCGCGCCATGAAGGGGCATGAAGGGCCTGATGGGCGGCGGCGGCATGCCGGGCATGGGGGGCTGAAGCACAGCCTGGCGCAAAAACAGGCTGCCGTTACACCATAACGACGCAACGATCAATGGGGGATGCCTGCATCCCCTTTTTTCATGGGCTGAAAAAAATACATCCGTACCAGCCACACCACGGTTCCTGGCAACCGTTGCGCCCCCAGAAGTTACAAATTGTCGTGACAAAGACACATAATTGCGGTCTAATCCCCTGCAGCCGTGGTGCCCCCATGACTGGCCGCATCATAGAGAGGCCGGCGCTGGGGGTTCCCGTACTGCACGGGAACCTCCGTTCCACCCTAAAACAAGCCGCCCTCACCGCGGCGTACAGGCCTCCACCAAGCCAGCCTTCGGGCCGGCGAGCGCCCTCCTCCCGGAATCCGTGCCATGCGTCTTGCCTACCTGATCATTGCGCATCAACTGCCAGAGCAACTGGCCCAGATGCTCTACTGCATCCAGCATCCCGACAATCTCTATCTGGTCATCCCCGACAGCAAGGGGCTGAGCGGCAACGAGCCCGCCCTGCAGGCCGTCACCCGCCGCCACGCCAACGTGATCATCGCGCCACCGCGGGATCTGCGCTGGGCGTCGTGGAGCCTGATGCAGGCCCGGCTGGACGGCATCCGCATGCTGCTGACCCGCCCCGAACCGTGGGAGATGCTGGTCACCCTCAGCGGACAGGACTTCCCGCTGAAGTCGCAGAAGGAAATCCGCACCTGGATGGCTGCCCATCGCGACCGCAACATCATGAACGTGGTGGATCCAGTCGCCACCTGGGACGACCCCCTATGCCCGCGTGCAGCGCGTGCGTGTCGAACCCCCTTCATGAAACGCGGCGTAACCCTGCCCCGCGTGCGGTGGAACCGCTGGAAAACCCACCTGGGCCACAGCCGCTACGTGGGCGGCCGCCCCTACATGGCCCTGAGCCGGGCCTTCTGCCAGCACCTGATCGAATCGCCCCAGCTGCCGCTGTGGGTCAAGACACTGCGGCACGGCTACCGGCCGGAAGAAGTGCTGGTACACAGCTTCATCAGCAATTCGCCCTTCGCCGACTCGATGCACAACCACATGATGCACGACGAGGACTGGAGTGGCGGCGGCTCGCACCCGCGCGTGCTCACCATGGCCGACCAGGCCCGGCTGCTGAAGTCCGAACACCTGTTTGCCCGCAAGTTCGACAACCGCGTCGACGACCGCGTGCTGAACCTGCTGCAGGACCGGGTGCTCGGGTAAGGCAGCCCTGCTCGGGTAAAGGCCGCCCAGGTAAGGTGTCCAGTGTGTCCGGGCAGTGCATCACGCTGGGCCGCCCCGGGTGGAGCCACCGGTACCGCTCCCCTGCCGGGCGCATGATTTCGTTCGTCCGGCTGCGGTACACATCCGGGAGGGCGTACCCCATGCCGGGCGAACACGGACAAAGGCCCCATATAGGGCAAAAAGGCCCGGGTCACAAGGCGTGGTCCGGGCCTTTTGTATCTGTCATGTATCAAAAAAACTGGCGTTGCGCAACTATATTTGAACAAAAAAAGCCCTCTGAGGGCTTGCAATGCTACCGGCTGATACCTATAATGAAACTGTCTCCTCCACCTCCTCCTTTGATGGATTAGCCCGCACGCTTATCCGTGCGGGCTTTTTCATTCTGCGGTACGTTATCTGTGTCCGGCCGGTTTGGTGCGTTAGGGGGCAGCCGGGTCTCCTCACACTGCCACCGGGGGTGTCTCCAGCTCCCCGTGGCAAAAACCGCATGAAACGTATTCTTATCCTTTATGGACGCCCTCGCCATTGGGGGCAACCCTAATACCCTTGACGCAAGTCATGTCATGTCCGCTGTGCCACCGGTCCGGCACATGCCCGTGCCGCGGCAGCCCCGTATACCACCTCGTACACAGCACCCAGTACACAGCACCCAGTACGCAATCCCGCACACTGGCCCGTGTACTGTGCGCACCCCATACCCGCTGCCTGTCATGACGCCTGCCACCCTCCCCTCTTCGGCAACAGCGCCGCCGACACCACCACGACCGATCCGGCACGCAACCTGCTGCCGTACGATGGCATCGTCAATGATCATGGTGCGGTGTTTGCTGCCGAAGCCGACGCCCTGCTGGCCTGGCTGCTGGACCATGTGCCCTGGCAGCATGACCAGATCCGCCTGTACGGCAAAACCATCGTCACCGCGCGGCAGATAGCCTGGTACGGCGACGAGGCCTTCAACTACCGCTATTCGGGCGTGGACCACCGGGCGCAGGCGTGGGCCGATCCCCTGCGGAGCTGCGCGACCGCGTGGTGCAGCGGCTGGGCGTCCCTTCAACGCCTGCCTGCTCAACCGCTATGAAGACGGCACGCAGGGGCATGGCCTGGCACAGTGATGACGAACGCGAGCTGGGACCGGGCAACACCATTGCCTCGGTAAGCTTCGGCGCCACCCGCAAGTTCGTCTTCCGGCACCGGCGTACGCGGGAGAAGGTCGAGATGTGGCTGGGCCATGGGCAGCTGATCGTCATGCGCGGAGAAACCCAGACCCACTGGCAGCATGCCCTGATGAAGAGCGCCCGCGTCACCGCCCCCCGGGTGAACCTGACGTTCCGGCTGATCCGCAACGGATGAGCCCTGCCCGGCCCTCGCTCAGGTCCCCCTGCTCAGGTCCCCCGCTCAGACCACGACCACGACCACGACCACGACCCATCCCCGACCCAGCCCCGACCCAGCCCCGACCCAGCCCCTGACCCAGCCCCGACCCAGCCCCTGACCCAGCCCCGGCCCAGCCCCGGCCCCGCAAGGCTGGTTGCCATGACAGGCACCGGCTTCACGCACTGTGAATGATGGTGGCATTGCCGCAGAACACTGCAACAATTTGGTAACCTTTGCTTCCGTTCTACGCTTCCCAGGGAAGACACCATGAAACATCCAAAAATCCTCGCTGGCCGCACTGGGCGTGCTGGCCGCGCTGACACTGGCCTTCACCACCCCGGCCCAGGCCGCCGACAAGGGTGAGCTGCTCTCGGGCGCGAAGGAAAAAGGTCACCGAAACCAAAAGGCGCGCTGACCGGCAAGCTGGGCAGCAAGTCCGACGCCACGTCCAGCGCGAAGGATTCGATGAAGCACGCCGGCGAAAAAATGAAGGACAAGGTCTCTGGCAAGGCCAGCGCCGTTTCCGGCAAGACCCAGTCCGCCACGGACGCTAGCAAAGCAGGCATCACCGGCAAGCTGGACCTGAACAGTGCTTCCGAATCCGAACTGGCACAGCTGCCCGGCATCGGCGAGGCGCGTGCGAAGGCCATCGTCAAGGGCCGCCCCTACACGGGCAAGGATGACCTGAAAACGAAAAAGATCATCCCGGCCAGCGTGTACGACAAGATCAAGGATCGCGTGATCGCGCATCAGCGCTGAGCGGCGGTCAAAGAGGCCTCCGGGCAGGCTCCGGATCATGATGAGCTGACAGCCTTGCCTGCACATGGCACCTTGTCAGCACATGGCTGGGCCTGCACGGTGAAAAATCGAACCCATGACGCACTCTCAGAGCCGCAATTCGGCATGGGGAACCAATCCGCAGCAGCAACAGACGCTCTGAATCCGGTTTCTGATAGATCAGCACCAGATCAGGCCGTATGTGACAGTCACGACAGCCGCGCCAGTTGCCTGTCAGCGCATGATCCCTCATCCGGAAAGGCAGCTTTTCATCATTGGCCAATGCCTCCAGCGCAGGCATGAGATCGGCTTCCAGCGTGCTGCCATGGGCGCCTTTGCGCTCCCGCTTGAGATCACGCCGGAACTGGCCAGAGTATTCAATTTCCCGCATCTTCCAGCCGGGAAACGGTCTCGTCCTCATCCTCCCTGAGCAGGGCACGAATACCTTCCAGTGAGGTCCGGGTCATTCTCCCCGCCCTGGCATCCTGGATCGCCTGGACGGTTTCAGGACTGGGCTGAAACAGATCCAGCGGCAGCGCGCGGTCCATGGCGATCCTGGTCATGAACATGCGCACGGCGTCCGATACCGTCAATCCGGTGGCTTCGATCACCGCGGATGCTACATTCTGAACATCATCGGGAATCCGGGCCTGGATTTTTGCCATGACAATCTCCCATTCAAGAATATGGCGTACAGTGTACTACAAGTGAATCCACCAGCATACCCATGCCTCCCTGAAACCCACACCCGCCCAACGGCGTTCCCCTGATTCGCGCATCGAACGGACATCCCGTGCCCCTGGCCGCGCATGGCCAGCAGACGCAGCCCTCCCGCCCGGCCACCGGCAACGCCCCCATCCCGCCCGAAGGCGAGCGGCTCAACAAATACCTGGCCCGCACGGGCGTGTGTTCGCGACGCGAGGCCGATGACTGGATCGGACGCGGCTGGGTGCACATCAACGGCAAACCGGTGGTGATGGGCCAGAAGGTGCTGCCGGGCGACCGGGTGGAAGTGAAGCGCGCCGCCACGCAGCAGCAGGCCGGGCGGGTGACCATCCTGCTCCACAAGCCGGTGGGCTATGTGAGTGGCCAGGCCGAGGATGGCTACCGGCCTGCGGTGACGCTGATCCGCCCGGAAAAACCAGTGGCAGGGCGATACCAGCGGCCGGCGTTTCGACCGCGCCCACCTGCGCGGGACTGGCCGCCGCGGGCCGGCTGGACATCGATTCGGTGGGGCTGCTGGTACTCACGCAGGACGGGCGGGTGGCCCGCCAGCTGATCGGTGAAGATGCCGAAGCCACCAAGGAATATCTGGTACGGGTGCGTTACGGGCGCATCGAGCGCGAGGTGGAAGCGGCCTTCCCGCGCGAAAGGCTGCAGCTGCTGCGGCACGGGCCTCGCTGGACGGCAAGGCCCTGAAGCCGGCCCAGGTGAGCTGGCAGAACCCGGAGCAGCTGCGTTTCGTGCTGCAGGAGGGCAGGCACCGGCAGATCCGCCGGATGTGCGAGCTGGTGGGGCTGACGGTCACGGGGCTCAAGCGCATCCGCATGGGCCGGGTGACGCTGGGACAGCTGCCACCGGGGCAGTGGCGCTATCTGCGGGCCGACGAAGATTTCTGAGCGCCCGGCAGGTCAGGCCGTCCCTGCATTCGGCTGCTGAAAGCCCCAGGATAGCCACGCCTCACACGATAGCCACACCACAACACGATGAAGGCGGAACAGGCCCTGCGCCGCACCTCACCCCAGCGAAGGGCGTACCGCCGGAACATCCCCCGGCATCCGCGACGGACGCACGGTCTCGAGCGGTCTGCGCTGCCATGGCCCCCTGGACGCTCTGGACCGCCGTGGCATGATCGACCGCCAGCGGCGGCACCAGGGCACCGGTACGCAGCGCCGTTTCGGCATCGGCGCGTGAGGCGCTTGCGGCATCGGCACGCACGGGCGGCTCGATGCCGGCCCCGATGCCCGCCATTTTTCTCGAACTCGGCCAGCGGCATCGGGCTGCCCAGGGCCTGCCCCTGTCCATAGTCCACGCCCATGCCCTCCAGGGCCGGCAGCACCAGCTCGCTCTGCACCGACTTGGCCACGCTGGCAATCCCCAGCTCATGGGCCAGCACGGTCAGCGTGCGCAGGACGGCCTGGCCACTGCCCTGCCGGGTCAGCGATTCGGTGAAGGCACCATCGACCTTCAGGTAGGACACGCCCATTTCACTGATGGCCGACAGGGTTCAGAAAGCCCGCCCCCACATTGTCCAGCGCGGCCCGCACGCCCAGCTGGCGCAGCGTGCCGATCAGGCGCTTCATCATGTAGCCGTCCTGCATGGCCACGGCTTCGTTGATCTCGATGACCAGCTTGGGTGCCACGTGCTGGAAGCGCCGCACCTGGCCCACCAGGTGCGTCTTGAAGGCCTCGTCGCTGAGCGCCTCGGCCGACAGGTTCAGCGAGATGAAGTCCAGCGCCCGGAAGGCCCGCTCGTTCTGGCTGAGCCAGCGCAGCGTCTCGACCAGCACCCAGCGGTCGATGGTGGCCACTTTCGCCGCGGTAGATGGCGGCCTCGATCAGGCCGGCCGGCGAGCGCAGGCTGCCATCGGGGGTGCGGTGGCGCAGCAGGATCTCCCGCCCAGCCGGTTGCCGTCACCCAGGCCCACCACGGGCTGGATGGCCAGCTCGAAATCGCGGAATTCCTTGGTCTTGCGCAGGCGGTCCAGCACGTCCAGCTCCACCTGATGACGCTCGGTGTCGCTGTTGAAGTCGCCCTCCTCGAACAGCACCACCTGATTGCGGCCCTTGCGCTTGGCCTCGCGGCAGGCATTGTCGGCACTGTCGATCAGCTGGTGGGCGCGCTGGCCGGGCACGGCGGGGCTCACGCCCACACTGGCGGTGACCGCGAAGCGCTTGGGCGGAATCGAGAACGGCCGGCCGGCAATGGCGTCCAGTGCCCGCTCGGCCTGATAGCGATGCGGGGGATCGTTGCTGCTGAAGAGCAGCGCAAACTCGTCCCCCATCCGGGCGATTTCCACATGGCTGCCCAGCCGGCTGCGCAGGCGGCGCACCACGTCGATCAGCACGGCATCGCCGGCCTGGTGGCCGAACACGTCATTGAGCACCTTGAAGCGGTCCAGATCCACATAGCAGAGCGCCACCTGCGCCAGCTGCGCAGGGTTCTGCAGCAGCGTCTCCAGACGCATCTCCAGACCATGCCGGTTCAGGGCGCCCGTGAGCTTGTCGTGCTGGGATTCGTGCACCAGATCATGCTCGGCCTGTTTCAGCGCCGTGATGTCGGTCAGGCTCACGTCGTGGCCGCTGCCGGTCTTCTGGGCCTGCACGCGCAGCCAGCTGTGACCGGTGGGCTGTTCCAGGCGCCAGACGAAGTCGGCTTCCCTCGAAGTTGTCCAGTTCCTGCCGGATGCGGTCGGCCAGTTCGGCCGGGAAGGTTGCGTTGAGCGCAGTCAGGGTATCGACGTGCACGCGGTCCAGCGCGGCGGTATCGTGCCCTACCTGGGCGCCGGAAGCCGTGCTGACCCGGCGCTCGATGCCACCGGCCGGCACGTTGAACAGCCGTACCGCCACCTCGTTGTAGCGTTCGATGTTGCTGGACCGGTCGAACGACAGCAACCCGATGGGAATGGTCTGGTAGGTGGCCTGATAGCGTCCCAGCGCATCCATGGTGGCCGCCTGCGTGCGCAGCTGGCGCGAACGCTCGGCCGCCAGATAGCCGATCACGGCGGTGGAGGCGTTCATCACCGCCAGCAGCGTGGTGGACTGCAGGTCCAGCCAGGGCAGCGGCGCCTTCAGGAAGCCCAGCAGATACAGCAGCGTGTTGAGCGCCGCCAGACCGTCCAGAATCGGGGTGCACAGATACCAGATGGACATCAGCGACACCCGGTGCCCCAGGTTGACCACGGTCAGCCCGGTCACGGTGGCGATGATGGCCGCCCCACCACATACAGCAGGGGTCTGGAAGATTTCCGGCGGCAGCAGGCCCGAGACGATCAGCGCAAACACCGTCAGAACCGACATGGCATGCAGCCAGGTCCCGAAACGGTGCCCCGCCAGCCGCGACTCCATCAGCCCCCACATCAGGGCCGCGCAGGCGCAGGGGAAGGACATCTGCGCCATCTGCTCCAGCCCCGTGCCCAGCATGCTGGAGGCCGACGGGCCCAGCCAGTACTGCAGATAGCCCCCGGCCGACAGCAGATAGAGCGCCCGCCCCCAGCCAGTAGGCCAGCAGCCGTACCACCCGGATGTGCATCAGCTGGCCGGCCACGAAGGCCGTCAGCCCCAGCAGCACCAGAATGCTGCCCAGCATGGTGCCCTGCGCCTCGATCTGGCGCTGCGCTTCCACGAAGCGCTCGCCATCCCACAGATTCAGCGCCAGCGTGGGCGCGGCGCTGGACAGCTCCAGCCGCAGCACCAGCGTCAGGTCATGCTCCCCGGAAAAACGGCGGTGCCCGGCCGGCAGCGGCAGGGGCAGCTCGGGCAGCGTGATGGCGTAGCCGGGCAGCGCACGACTGGCGGCCACCGGCTCCCTGCTCGTTGTTGAAATGCGAGTACAGCAGCGTCTGGCCGAACTCGTCCAGAATGACCGCATCCCCCTTGAGGATCGAGCGGTTGGCCAGATGCAGCACGCGGGTGCGCTCGACCGTATCGGCCGGAATGCGCGCCAGCACCCACAGCGTCTTGAGCCGGGAAGAATTGCTGCTGCCCAGACTGATGCCCGGCGACTGCTCGCGCAGCGAGCCCAGTACGCTGGAGAGTTCGTTGAAGTTCTTCGACGAGGCGAGAATCTTGTAGGAGAGAACCTGCTCGGGCCGGGAATATGCCATGGGGTAGGCAAACATCCAGACCATGTACGAAAACGCAATCAACAGCAGCACCCAGCCTGCCAGCTGGCGGGCCCCGAAGCGCTGCTTGTTGACGGGTTGTTGTGTCACGTTCCCTCTCCGGAAGTGCACAGGAGGGCACTTCGTCAGCTGAAAGGATAGTCGCCACCGACGAACGGCCCCCGCCTGCCGTCCAGCCGGCTGACGAGCGGTCATCTGCGGGATCTGGCGGCCGACGAACGGTCGGTTGTGTCGCAAATACGACACGATGGGTGGTCACAACACCTGTAAAGCTGTTTCACGAAAACGCACGTTTTTCATTACATTATTAAATATGGGTCTTCGCGGATCAGTGTGGGTGCAATCGGGCGTTTTCGGGTAGCGGGGCAGGAAACTGGCAATGACCTTGAGCCTCAGATAGTCCTCATCCCGGTATCCGTAAGCACTGCGCTGAATGACCCGGATCTTGTTGTTCAGCCCCTCCACCATCCCCAGGCTGACCTTGTTCTCGGTCGGCAGTAGGCGGCAATGCCATCCCAGTGCCGCTCTATCATTTCGGCAAACTTTCGGTACGGTTCAAGACGCTGCCATCGCAGGCTCTGTTTCCAGCGCTCGAAGAACGCCCTGGCACCGCGCTCGGTTCTGTAGCTCCACAGCTGCCCAAACGACTCCTTCAGCAGGTAGGCCGTGTTCAGCCGCCGATTGGCTGCCAGCAGCTCTTGAGTGCCTGCCGTCCCTCCAATGTCAGGTTCTCCGTGCCGACAGCAGCGCATAGCGCTGCCCTTGATCCACGACCTGTCCCTGCCTTGCAGACGCTTGTACTCGTCGCGCCTGACCTGATCGAGCGCCTTCGAGAGATGCCGCATGATGTGGAACTTGTCGAACACGATCGCTGCGTTGGGGGCCTTGTCGCGCACCGCGTTGCGAAACGGGCGCCACATGTCGATCACCACAAGCTCGATGCCATCGCTTGCCTTGCTCCCCAGCTGGGCGAAGAACTGCTCCACATCGGCTTGCGTGCGTCCGTTGCCGCCCATCCATATCGGTCTGCCCTGGTCCAGATCACTGACCACCACGCGATAGTCATGCCCCTTTCTGACCGCTATCTCATCGATGCCTATCGCTCTGGGCCTGAGCCGACCGGCACGACGAACCTGTTCCTGCATGTACAGCTTCGACAGATCCTTCACCGTGCTGTCGTGAAGCCGCTCCAGCTCTGCCACGGCCTTGTTGCTCATGCTCGTGCACAACCTGCCGACATGCAGCGCAAAGCGCTCGGTATAGCGTGGATTCTGCGCCAGCCAGTCAAGCCGTTCTACATGCACGCCGCCGCACCCCGAACACCGTACCCGCCAACGTTCGAACTCCAGGTACACCACCCAGCCTGCCACCCGAAGATCCCGCACACGGCACCTCCGCTGGTCGTAACGCCCCCGGCAGCGCTGCCCGCAATTTGAGCAAATGGCCGTTTTTTTCGGCGTCTCAGCTGCACGACTCTCGCCTTGGGGTCCCCGAAGATTCCCTTCAACCTCGCCGATGCCACGAAGCCGGGAACGGACAAAAGTTCCCTCAGACTGCGACCTGTTTTCATGCACAGCACCTCGATCCAGTATTGATGCACGATACGACATCATCATCTGTGCTGTAAAGTCCTTGATTTCAGGCGTCAAACGCCAATTTCTGCTCCCCATCTCACCCACACTGATCCGCGAAGACCCTTAAATATTAAAAGCACATGGAGATACATTCATAAAGATGGGACGCGTGCAGGGAGGGAGCCACCGGCCACCTGACACCGGGCCACCTGACACCGGCCACCTGACACCGGGCCACCTGACACCGGCCACCTGACACCGACCACCTGACACCGACCACCTGACACCGACCACCTGACACCGACCACCCGGCACCAGCCACCCGGCACCGGGAGATGAACGGTTGGCCGCAGAAAAACGCTATTTGCCGCCAGCCGGCAATGCGCCCGGGCTGGAAGCGCCAGCGCTTCCAGGCGGCAAACACGGCGTCGGGATAGGCCGACTGGCCGCGGCTGCCGTTGCAGCGGCCCAGTGCCATGAACAGGTTGCCGTTTTTCCATGTCCAGATAGTGGCGCAGGATGCTGCAGCCATAGCGGATATTGACATGGGGCTGAAACAGCGCATCGGCATCGCCGTTACCCAGCACACGCGTCCAGAACGGCATCACCTGCATGAAGCCACGCGCGCCCACCTTCGAAATGGCATATTGCCGAAAGCCGCTCTCCACCTGGATCAGCCCCAGCACCAGCTCGGGCTCCAGTCCCGCGCGCTGCGCCTCGTAGCGCACGGTGCGCAGGAAGTTCTGGCGCGTCTCGAAATCCGGCATCGCACGACGCGGCAGCCGGTCGGACATCTGGGGTGAGCCATTCGATTTTCTGCAGGGGGAGTCCCACAGCGGTTCGGTATCCAGAGGCGCACCGATGGCGCGCGACAGCGCCAGCCGCACGCCATCGGCCAGCACCTCGTACTGCTGGGCACCGGCGTGGACGGAACGGACGGGTGCCCCATACAGGACGAGCATGACCACGGCTATGCCGCCGGCGCGCAGCAGCGCAGGGCCGGCCGGTGTGGCAGCTCTCCATTTCGGTGTGGCAGCCCCCGCTTCGGTATGGTGTCCCACAGCCGGGGCATGACGGCCAGCAGCCAGCGGCAGGCTGCTGCAACAACGGAACCCGTGCAGCTTCCAGGGCCATCGGCAGCGAAAGGCGGCTGAACAGCCTGGCCGTGCCCATCTCCGCCCTGCACGTCCGTGCCATGCACGGCCCTGCCCGGCCCACGCGCCGGCGAACGATACCTGCTCAAAGCGTCGGCAGCAGTTTCTGCACCTCGGCCAGCACATCGGCCGGGGGTACCTTTGCGGGTTTCCAGCCCGCGACGCACGGTGAGTTCCAGCAGCCCTTCCTTCAGACCCCGGTCGCCCACGGTGATGCGCAGCGGCACGCCGATCAGTTCCCAGTCGGCAAACATCACGCCCGGGCGCTCGTTGCGGTCGTCCACCACATAGCGGATGCCGGCTGTTTCCAGCTGTGCGGCCAGGCTGTCCACCGCCTCGCGCACGCTTTCGGAGCGCTCCAGCCCCATCGGGCACACCACCACCTCGAACGGTGCAATGGCCGCCGGCCAGATGATGCCCTTCTCATCGTGATTCTGCTCGATGGCCGCGCCCAGCAAACGGGTCACGCCAATGCCGTAGCAGCCCATCTGCAGCGGCTTCGACTGGCCATCCTCGTCGACGAAGGTGGCGTTCATCGCCTCGGAATACTTGGTACCCAGGAAGAACACGTGCCCCACCTCGATGCCGCGCTGGATGGCCAGCGTACCCTTGCCATCCGGTGACGGATCACCGGCCTGCACATTGCGGATGTCGGCCACCATCACATCGGCAATTCTCGCCTTCGGCCGCCGGCTCGGGCAGGTCGCGACCCCAGTTCACGCCGGTGTAGTGATAGTCGGCTTCGTTGGCGCCGCAGACGAAGTCGCTCATGTTGGCCACCGTGCGGTCGGCCACGATGCGCACCGGCTTTTCATGCCCACCGGCCCCAGATAGCCGGGCTTCGAACCGAAATGTTCCAGAATCTCGGCCTCGGTCGCAAAGCGAAAGCCCTTCAGCCCCGGCACCTTGCCCACCTTCACCTCGTTCATCTCGTGGTCGCCGCGCAGCAGCAGCAGCCACACCGTTACCTCGGTCTGGCCATCGGCACCCGGTTTTTCCGTACTGAGCACGATGGATTTCAGCGTCCGGTCCAGCGGCAGCTTTCAGGTAGGCCGCCACGTCCTCGCAGCGTGCCTGGCCGGGGGTAGCGGTTTTTCGTGAGCGGCTGGGTGGGCGCCATGCGCGTGGCCAGCAGCGGCACCGCCTCGGCCAGCTCGATGTTGGCCGCATAGTCGGAACCGGTGCTGTAAATCAGCGCATCCTCACCCGTATCGGCAATCACCTGGAACTCGTGGCTGGCCGAGCCGCCAATCGAGCCCGTATCGGCCGCCACGGCCCGATAGTCCAGCCCCAGCCGGTCGAAGATGCGAATATAGGTGTCGAACATCTTCTGATAGCTGGCCAGCGCTGCCTCGGGGTTGCGGTCGAAGGAATAGGCGTCCTTCATGGTGAACTCGCGGCCGCGCATGATGCCGAAGCGCGGCCGGCGCTCGTCCCGGAACTTGGTCTGGATGTGGTAGAAGTTCTTCGGCAGCTGGCGGTAGCTGCGCAGATCCTGCCGCGCCAGATCGGTGATCACCTCTTCCGACGTGGGCTGGATGACGAACTCGCGCTCGTGCCGGTCCTTCACCCGCATCAGCTCGGGGCCGTACTCTTCCCAGCGGCCGGATTCCATCCACAGCTCGGCCGGCTGGACCACCGGCATCAGCAGCTCGATGGCACCGGCAGCGTCCATCTCTCGCGGATGATGGCCTCGATGCGGCGAATGACGCGCAGCCCCAGTGGCATGTACGTGTAGATGCCGCCGGCCAGTTTGCGGATCATGCCGGCGCGCGTCATCAGCTTGTGGCTGATCACCTCGGCATCGGCGGGGGCTTCCTTGAAGGTGGGCAGGGTGCAGTGCGGTGGCTTTCATGGGTTCGCTCTATATAATGGGCACAATTCTAGAGAAGAACGCGGCTGTACGCACCGCCCACCCGCCACCGCCCCATGCTGGACAAACACGGATATCGCCCCAATGTCGGCATCATCTTGCTGAACCAGGACAATCAGGTCTTCTGGGGCAAGCGCCTTCGCGAGCAGTCCTGGCAGTTCCCGCAGGGCGGCATCAAGGCGGCCGAAACACCCGAACAGGCCATGTTCCGCGAGCTGCAGGAAGAAATCGGCCTGCGCCCGTCCGACGTGCACGTGCTGGGCCGCACCCAGAACTGGCTGCATTACGACGTGCCCGTGCGCTGGGTCCGGCGCGAGTGGCGGGGCCACTACCGCGGCCAGAAGCAGATCTGGTTCCTGCTGCGCCTGCTGTCCGACGACAGCGCCATCTCCCTCGACGGCCAGGGCCACCCCTGAATTCGACGCCTGGCGCTGGATCGACTACTGGGCACCGCTCGACGAGGTCATCGAATTCAAGCGCAAGGTATACGACCGCGCCCTGCACGAACTGGCCGAGCGCCTGTCGCGGCCGGACGACGAACCTGCACCGGACAGTCCCCCGGCCTGAGCTACCCAGGGCGGCCAGCCTTGCCTGCATGACGCCCTGTCAGCGCAGAGACGAAAGCGTCCATGACACGCGCCGGGGAAAGCCCTGTCCCCACCGGGGAAAAACCATGACCACGCCGGGAAAAACCATGAGGCAGATCGAGCAACGGCCCGGCCACGCCTTTCCCGTCTGCCCCCAGCTCTGCAGCGTATGCCGTTACACGTGTTCTGCAGGCTGATCACCGCTTCCCGGCAAACCAGTGTCTTCCACAGCCGGGCCAGCACGCCCTGCAGGCAACCGCACCACAAACACACTGCCGCCGCCTTCACGCGGCTCGTGATGCGCATCACCCCCGTGCCGCCGGGCGATCTGCCGTACCAGCGACAGCCCCAGGCCCACGTTGCCCGACTGCTCGGAATGGCCATCGACGCGGTAGAACGCCTCGAAAAATCCGTTTCCGTGCCGCCTCCGGCACGCCGGGGGCCACGGTCCATCACTGCGATGCACAGCCAGACAGCCGGCTGGCGGCTCGCAGGTGCAACCGCAGAGACAGTTGCATTCGGGGAGACAGTTGCATCTGGAGAGACAGATGCCCCCGAAGAAGCGGACGCATTCAGCCACGTCTCCTGCGCCACTGCACGGCCAGCCTCCTCCTGTGAGGCATCCTGTCGTGACAGCCGCACCAGCACCGGCTCGCCACCGGCCGGCTGGTAGCGGCGGGCGTTTTCCAGCAGATTGCGCAGCAACCGGCGCAGCAGGCGCACATCGCCCTGTACGATCCAGGGTGATGCACCGCCCGTCACCCGATCATGATCTGCCATGCCCCCATCACGCCACCACCATCGATCGTGATCGCGGCATGACCTGCCCCTCCTGCCTCACCCCCCGGCCGGATTTTCCACCCGCCCCATCGCACCAGTACGCCCGGCCTCTTCCGCCACCCACACCGCCCCGGTGCGTTCGGCCTCTTCCGCCACCAGCGCCTGCATATCCACCGGCTCGCACTTCAGGTCGGCCGTACTGCCGGCATCCAGCCGGCTGGCCAGCAGGATTTCTTCCACCAGTGCATCCAGCTCATGGATGTTGAGACGCACCTCGCCCGCGTGCAGCGGCAGGTCACCAGGGCTTTCCAGCATCAGCTCCACCGCCATCCGGATGCGTGCCAGCGGTGAGCGCAGCTCGTGCGACGCATTGGCCAGCAGCCGCCGCTGCGCCTGCAGCAGCGCCTCCTGCCGCGTCACCAGGGTCTCGATCCGCTCGGCCGCACGGTTGAAACTGCGCGCAAGCTGGGCCACCTCGTCCCGCCCCTGCACCTCGACCCGTGCCTGCAGATTGCCCGCCGCCTGCGCGCGTCCACCGAGCGCTGCAGCGTCTCCAGCCGCCGCGTGATCCGGCGCGACACCGGCCACGCCGCCAGCGCCACCGCCAGAAACAGCATCGGCAGGGGCCACTGGCCCACCCATCCACGGCAGGGGGCGGCATGGGCCGCCAGGTGCGAATCAGCAGCGTCCGGTCATCCGGCAATGCCACCCGGTGCACCACACCAGTCATGCCGCGGCCACCCCGACGCGGGAAGTCTCCGTTGTGCCCAGGCCCCGGTTCCATCGGCAGCGCCTCCGGTGGCGGAGGCGGTGGCATCCCGTCTCCCGACTCTGCCGGATGTGTGCGTTCCTGGCGCGCCTGTTCCGGGCGCGGCTGTTCCGGGTGTGACTGTTCCGGGCGTACCTGTCGTTCCCGGGAAAGCTGTCCCGGATACACCTGCCGTGCCCGTCCCGGCGCTGGCGCAGGACCTGCCCCCTGATCCACCGGCGCCGACGAACCATCCGCACGGAACGGCCGCCCGGCCGCGGCCAGCACACGGCCCCGGGCATCCACCACCTGCAGATCGACACGCAGCCGGCGATGCCAGCGTGACAGCGTCTCCTGCAGTCGTCCCACCCCTCGGTCGCGGCCGGCACCACCTCGGCGGCCAGCAGCTCCGTGAAGCGGCTCTCCTGGGCCTCCGTGCGGCTGTCGAGCCGCCACTGCCAGAAAAACGCCACCGCTGCGCCCACCAGCAACAGGCTGGCCAGCAACGACAGAAAAATGGTCACCGAAAGCCGGCGCATGCATCCCCCAGACAGAAAAACCCGATCAGGCCGCCGGACAGGTGCCTCACCAGCAGCCTGCACCCAGACCTTGCACACTCAGACCCTACGCACCCAGACCCGACGCACCCAGACCCAGCACGCCCGGACCCAGCACGCCCGGACCTTGCACACCCGGACCTTGCACACCCGGACCTTGTACGCTTAGGTCTTGCACACTCAGACCCCGCGCACCCAGACCTTGCGAACTCACCCCTTGCGTGCCCGGGCCAGCACATAGCCCACACCCCGCACCGTCAGCAGCCGCACCGGCTGGCGCGGATCGGTCTCGATGGCCTGACGGATCTTGCCCACGTGCACATCGATAGACCGGTCGAAAGCCTCCAGCGCCCTGCCCCTGGCCTGGTCCATCAGCTGCTCGCGCGACATCACGCGTCCCGCATGGCGGGCCAGCACCCGCAGCAGGTCGAACTGGTAGCCCGTCAGCGTCCGCCGCTCACCGGCCACCCGCACCTCGCGGGCTGCCTCGTCGATTTCCAGATCGTCGATGGTCAGAACCTCATGGCCATCGGCAGCCAGCGTGTTTCCTGCAGGCCCACCAGCCTGGGCGCCACCATGACCACCGCCACCATGACCACTGCCACCATAACTACTGCCACCAATACCACCGGCACCACCAGCAGCGCCGGTTTGACCGGCAGTCCCGGCAGCCAGGCTGCCTGCCACTGCTGCCCCTGTCCGACCTGCCGGTGCCCGCTGAACCGGCAGCACCGGCCATGTGGCCCGGACCTGCCGATCCACCGCCCGACGCCACCATGTAACCCGGCCCCTGCTGATCCACCCCCGGTACCGGCAGCCCCCCGACGACACATCCACCGGCGCCGCCCGGCGCAGCAGCGCCCGCACCCGGGCCAGCAGCTCACGGGGCTCGAAGGGCTTGGGCAGATAATCGTCGGCCCCCACCTCCAGCCCCACCACCCGGTCGGTGGTCTCGCCGCGGGCGGTCAGCATCAGAATCGGCACCCTGTGCCGCCAGCCCGCCGCGCTGGCGGATCTGGCGGCAGACATCCAGCCCGTCTCCGTCCGGCAGCATCAGGTCCAGCAGAATCAGGTCCGGCGTACGTTCGGCCAGCGCCTCCAGCCCGGCCCGTGCCGTACCCTGCACCTGCACCGAAAATCCCGCCTGCCCCAGATAGCGCCCCACCATCTCCGCCAGACGGCGATCATCATCGATCAGCAGGATGCCGGCAGACTGCATGGTGTTTTCTCCCAGGGAAAGAAACGGGCGCGAACGAACGCAAGGCAAACGGAGCGGGCATGCACGGCGCAGGAGATGCACAGCGCATCACGGACGCACACAAGACGGCCGTCCACAACGCATCCACAAGCGCTGCAGCCACACTGGATAGGAGCGCCCACCACCCGATGATATCGGGGGTGGGCGCTGGCTGCTGTCAGGGACCAGACCTTATTCGGCCGGCGGAGGCGGCGGCATGTCATCGGCCGGGGGCGGCAGGTTTTCCGAAGCCTCACCCGGCGGCTGCGGATTCGGACGCTTCATGTCGTGGCCGGGACCACCGAATCCTTTTCGGACCATGGCCACCGAAGAAGCCCCCGAAGCGCGGCGGACGTGCCCCTGCTCCATCAGCTTCTGGCGCTGCTCGGGTTTGAGCACCGACGCCATGTCCAGCCAGGCCGCCGTCGAACGCTGCGACATCTGGTCCATCAGCTTCAGGCGCTCCTGACGCAGGGACTCGAAGGCATTGCGGTCCAGCGTATCGGCCTTTCACCAGCGCCGCACCGCGCTCATCCAGCGAACGCAGCTGCTCGGCCAGCGGTTTCATGTCGGCCATGGCTGCCTTCGCAATCGTACCGATCCGTTTGGCCTGATCCGGCGTACCGTCGATGGACTCGATCACATCATCGATGCGCTTCTCCATCCGGTGCTCCATCCATCTGGCGCGCTTCTCGGCCCGGGCCTGCATCTCCTTCTCGATCTTCGCGGCCTTCTCGGCGGACATCTTGCCCTGGGCCACCAGATCAGCCGGCTTTCGGCGGTGCCCCGACGAAGGGCTGCATGCCGAACGGACTGAAACCGAACAGGCCCATCGCACCGCCCATCGGCCCCATCATGCCCGGACCACCGGGGTGCCCCATCGGACCGCGGGCACCGGGGCCACCCATCGGCCCCCGGCTCCCGGTCCATCCATCGGGCCTGCACCACGCGGACCATGCTCACCGTCAGGGGCCGCAGGCACCGCCGGGATGCCCCGGATGACCGTGCTCACCCCGCGGACCACGCTCACCCTGTGGGCCACGTTCACCCGGCTGACGCCCCTGCACATCGGCCTTCTTCACCATGCCGTCGGCATCGGCCGACACCGCCGGCGACTGCGCTGCCACGGCCCCCATCGGCAGCGACGTGGCTAGAACACCTGCGCCCGCCAGGGCAAGCGTCAGGGAAACAGCGAGTTTGCGAACTTTCATGCTTCACTCCTTGGGGATGACATGCATCCCGTTCCTTGCCTTCCGGGCGGCGGCTGCTGCACCACTGCGGCACAACCCCGTACCATCCTTCCGGCAGCCCCGTCGACGGGGCGGGTTGAGAGCGTGTTATGGATTCATTCATCCCCGCGCTCTGAGGACCGGACCGCCGTGCAGCGATCCGTGATTCGATGGGATGGATTGTGGGCATGCCCGGTCAAGCCCGATTGAAGCCCATGTAAAGTTGAAGTAAAGCTGCCCGGTTGCCACATCTGCCCCCTCCCGGCCACAGATGCCCGTGCCCGTGCGCAGCACTTCCCACGCCAAAACCACGACAAGCCTAGAATGTGCCCATCACAACCCCGGAGGCACCGGGCAGCTGCGGCGCCTCCCACCTGCTGAAACCTGCATGGCTCTCGCTTCCACCGCTGGTGCCGGAATACCGGCCACCGCCTCCGGTCACGCCCCCAGGGCACACCCGACACGGCCTCCGCGGCCGCACAACCGGCTGCATCCCCTGCCGCCACGCCGGCCAGCCCCGTGGCAACCGCCGCACCGCCTGCGGAAAAACCGCCCGTTTCCGTGGTCGCCACGCCGCCGGCCAAACCACCGCGCGACCTGCGGCTGGACTTCTTCCGCGGGCTGGCCCTGTGGTTCATCTTCATCGATCACATCCCTCCAGCAGCATCGCCCAGCTCACCTTCCGCAATTTCGGCTTCAGCGACGCCACCGAAATCTTCGTCTTCATTTCCGGCTACACCGCCGCACTGGTCTACGGCAGCTCCCTGCAGAAGCGCGGCTTCCTCTTCATGGAAATGCAGGTGCTCAAGCGCTGCTGGCAGCTCTATGCCGCACACATCCTGCTGTTCATCTTCTTCATCGCCGAAATATCGTGGGTGGCCGTACGCTACGGCAATGCCTCCTTCCTCGAAGAGCTGAACGTGCAGGCCTTCATGGATTCGCCACTCGAATCCGTGCTGGACGCCCTCATCCTGCGCTACCGGCCCGTCAACCTCGACGTGCTGCCCATGTACATGGCGCTGCTCTTTGCCCTGCCGCTGATGCTCGTCATCGCGCGGATGTCGCGCCCCCTGCTGCTGGCAGTGTCGCTGTTCATCTGGTGGGGCGTGCAGCACTATCACTGGGCCTGGCCCGTGTACGAAAGTGGCGATGTCTGGTTCTTCAACCCCATGGGCTGGCAGCTGATGTTCGTCATCGGCATCCTGTGCTGCTCGGTGCGCAACCAGACTTCGCGCTGGCTGCAGTGGCGCCCGTGGCTGGCCTGGATCTGCGTGATCTACCTCGTCCTCGCCGCCATCATCGCCATCGGCTGGCGTGTGCCGGCCATCGACGAAGTCACCAAACCCCTGGTCGGCGACTGGCTCTACCCCATCGACAAGAACAACCTCGGCCCGGCCCGCGTGCTGCACTTCCTGGCCGTGGCCTATCTGGTGGCCCATTACACCCGGGTGGATGCCGCCTTCCTGCGCTGGCCGCTCATCCAGCCCATCATCCGCTGCGGCCAGCACTCGCTGCACATCTTCTGCCTGGGCATTGCGCTCTCCTTCGTCGCCCACTTCCTGCTGATGGAATTCGGCCGCGGCCCAGTCATCCAGTGGCTGGTCATCCTGGGCGGCGTGGCCGCCATGAGCGGACTGGGCTACCTGCTGCACTGGTACAAGACACGCACCGGCAGTGGCGCCAAACCGCCCGCCACGAAAACCGCCACCACGACACAACACTGACCACCGCCTCGCCAGGTCACGAATTCCGCTTGCACCTCATGAAACTTCACCCCAGATTCCCCAGGATCGGCCCCTTTCCCTGCACCGCGCCCTGCCCACTGCGCTGGCACTGTCCAGCGCACTGCTGCTGGCCACGGCAACTGCACAGACAGCGGACGGCGCCGCCCCGGCACGGCAACTGCACAGACAGTGGACGGCGCGAGCGAAACTGCTCCGTCTGCCCAGAACACGGCATCCGACACACAACCCAGCCCGGCCCCCAACACCGCCCCCTGAGCAGCCGGCCAAACCCGCCAACCGCCTGCCGGCCGCGCCGGACACGGGTGACGCCCAGCGCCAGGCACGCAGCTGCTATGTGCCCGAAGACCTGCGCTCCGAACCCGGCAAACTGCCCTGGCCTGTCGGCCGCCCTGATTCGCGGCAAGGGCGACCTGCTGGTCATCATGCTCGGCTCCGAAAGCACCAGCCCGCGCAGCAACCCCGACGCCGCGCCCGGCAGCAATCCCCTGAAGGCCCGCAGCGGCCGGCCGCACGAGCCCGAACAGATTCCCCTGGCTACCCGCCCTGCAGGCGCGCCTCACCCTCGACCTCGCCCCCTGCCCGGCCGCAGCATCCACGTCGAATCCATCGGCCGGCGCAACAGCACCGCCGCCGAACAGGCCGCCCTTATCAGCAAAAAGGTTCTGCCCCGCAAACCCGCCCTGGTCATCTGGAACCTGGGCCGGGCCGACGCCCGCCGTGGCATGCCGCCCGCCAGCATGGCCCGCGCACTGGACAAGGCTGGAGCAGCTGCGCCGCCAGCACATCGACACCATCGTGATGGACCCGCCCTACCACCCGCAGTTCGAGGCGTTCTTCCGCACGGACGACTACCGCCAGTACGTGCGCTGGACCATGAACCTGCACGACCAGCCCTGGCTGCACCGCTACGACATGATCGACTACTGGGCCTCCACCGGCCGCATCGACCTCGACTCCCCCGAGCCCGACCGTCAGGAAGCCGCCCTGACCTTCACCGAGACCTGCATCGCCTACCAGCTCTCCACCCTGATCGACCGGGCGCTGTCGCGCAAGTGAGCGAGGGCGCCGGAAAAAGCAGGCAGAAGCGGGGCAATGCGAGGCCGACCAGGCGCTTCCCGCCTCTCGCCTTCTGCCTTCCGCCTCCCTGCCTCCCTCTTCCCAAAAGTAACGACGGGCTTGCAAAGGAAGCAAAAAGCCAGTCGAAGGGAGCACCCTCTCAGCTGGGCAGCAACACATCCCCCACGCGGATCGTCGCATTGCCCGCCCCCAGGGCAATGCGCGCATGCACCCCAAACAGCACACTGTCACTCACCGGATCGAGCCGGTACTCTGCAGCGTGCGCGTCGGTTCCGCCCGAACTGGCCGGTGGCAGGATTCAGGTTCGGTGTGGCACAGCGGGCGCAGGGCGCCATCATCTGCAGCGCATAACCGGCGTGCACCAGTGCGTTCAGGCTGTCTTCGGCATGCGGCGCCATGTCGTCACCATCCACCACGATATTGGGCCGAAAACGCAGCATCTCCACCGGTTCTGCCCCGCGTGCAGCCAGCCGGCGATTCAGCTCCCGCAGTGAGGCCATCGACGCGATCAGCAGCGGATGTGCATCTGCCAGCCGGGTGCCCCCTGCCGTGCCACGCGCCGCCAGGCTACCGTCTGCCGAACCACGCGTTGCCGCGCCGCCACCACCAGCCAGCCGCCCCTCCCGGGAGCCGCCCTGCACCGAATCCCCGCCAGCGGCTTCCCATCCACCGGCCAGTCCCCCGTCGCGAACCTGCATCGAAGCGCACCAGTCGCACCGGCTGCTTTCCAGATAGTCCGACAGCCACTGGTTCACCCGCCGGCTCTCCACGCGCGTCTGCACGGGCCTGTCGAACACCTGCGACGCCAACCGGGGGCAGCTTCCACATCGAAGCCGTCCACCGGCAGGCCGATGCCCTCACGCATGCCCGGCGCCTGCAGATACAGCTGGCCATCCTCCAGCCGGGGCGCGATATGTGCCATGGCCGGATGACTGCGCTGCGTCACGAACCTGCCCCCTTCGTCCACCAGCATCCACTGCCGGTCGTGCGCCAGCCCTGTTTCCTGCAGTGCAGCCGCCGGCACACGGATGCCCCGGCAGGACTTGACGGGATAGATGATGATGTCCCTGACGACGATGCCCATGGGTGGCCCTGCCTCCTCATGTATGTCCCTGTGCAACTGAACCCTGTGCGACTGAACCTGCGCGACCGCACCACCTGCGCGGACGGCCGGTCATGCCCCGAAACCAGGCACCCGGGCGCGCGGCTGCCACTGCCCCCGGCCCTGATACAGCAGACCAGATCCCTCGACCTGCCCGCGGATCCCTGTCGGACACGCGGTCCCATTATGGCATTCGGCAGGGAGGCTTCCATAGCCGTCCGCGGAGTCTCCCTCACCGCCGCCGCGTCTGGATCAGCACCACCCCGCCCAGAATCAGCCCCAGCGCCCCCCATTCCAGTGCCGTCACCTGCTCTCCCGCCGCTACGCCGATCAGCACCGCCACCACGGGCGCAATATAGGTAGCCCCCGAAGCCCGCAGCGGCCCCAGCTTCTCGATGATGAAGTAATACGCCAGAAAGGCTCCGCCCGTGCCCAGCACGCCCAGCCCCACGGATGCCCCCAGCAGCGCCCGCGCGTCGGTCAGAATCGCCCCCATCCCGTCAAAGGGCGTGAGCACCGCCAGCGTCAGCACGGCAAGCCCGTCTGCCACGTGGCCAATGCCAGGGGAGACAGCCCCAGCGGTGACAGAAAACGCCGCGCATACACAAACGAGCTGCCCAGACTGAAGGTTCCCGCCAGCATCCAGAATACACCGGCCAGCGGTACATGACCCGCCCCTCCCACGGGCGCGCACTCATCGCAATGCCCACAAACCCCAGCGTCACCCCCATCACCATCCGCAGTGTGGGGCGCTCATCGCGCAGAAACAGAAAGGCACACAGGAACGTGAAAATGGGAATGGACCCGCTCAGCAACCCCGCCACACTGGTGGGCAGCAATGCCGTCCCTGCCACGAACCCATAGTAGTAAAACGACGTGGCTAGCACCGACATCACCGCAAAATGCGGCAGATGACGAAGCTGCGTACGGTGGATCACCCCCGCCCGCCAGGCCATGAAGGCCAGCGGCAGAAAGCCGAACAGCACCCGCAGAAACTCGGTCTGCGCCGAGAGACCAGGGCCGTGGCCCACTTCATGAAAAATGAAATTCGAACCCCAGATCACCCCCAGGGCAAGCAGGGCAGCATAGGCAGGCAGAAGAGGCATGACAGGAAACCGGACCGGGCAATGACAGACGCGCTCATTGTGTCAGCAGGCGCCCCGGCCGTCGCGCGAGATCTTCGGCGTGTAGACTGCAGAAAAAAACTACTGTCTCACAGCCAGTTCATGACACGCTCCCCTGCTCCACCGCCTGCCACCCCTCAACGCCCCTGCGCGCCTTCGAAATGGCCGGCCGCAAAGGGTCCTTCCGCGCAGCCGCCGACGAACTGCACATCACCCAGGGCGCCGTGGCCCAGCAGGTGCGGGGGCTGGAGGAACGGCTGGGCATTGCCCTCTTTCGGCGCCTGCCACGTGGACTGGCCCTCACCCGGCCGGCGCCGCCTACCTGAACGATGTTTCGCGTGCCTTTGGCATACTGGCCAGCGCAACAGCAAAACTGCAGAAACGGCCAGATACCGTCACCATCAGCGTCACCCCCACCGTAGCCACCCGCCTGCTGATTCCCCGCCTGGCCGACCTGCAGGCCGCACTTCCCGGCCTGGAACTGCGCACCCTGGCCACCGAGGCCCTGTCGGACTTCGAACACGATCAGGTCGACATGGCCGTCCGCCTCACCCGGCCCCCGTTTCCACCCCAGCTCGAAGCAGTGCCCCTGTTCCCGCAGGAACTGATCGCCGCGGCCAGCCCGCACCTGCTGCGGCACCTCACCTGCCCCCTGTCCCCCGACGAACTTCAGACCCTGCCCCTGCTGCACGACGCGCACAACCACTGGCCTGCCTTCCTGCAGGCACTGCCCCCTGCCAGGACACGCCCCCGCCACCACCCTGCTGCCCGGCCCCACCTTCAACCAGACCTCCCTGGCCCTCGACGCCGCGCTCGCCGCCCAGGGCATTGCCATCGCCTGCCGGGCCTTCGTGGCAGACGATCTGCCGCCGGCCGCCTCGTGCAGGTATCAACCATCACCCTCCGCCTGCCGGCCGGGTACTTCCTGGTCCGTCCCCGCTCAACCCCCAGCCCCGCAGCCCAGGCCGTCTGGAACTGGTGCCTGGCTCACCTTGTGGTCCCTGCAGAACGCTCTGCTGAGTAGTGCTCATCTCCCCGGCCACGGCCCCCACCACAATACCGGCCGAAAACCAGCGTCCCGAGCATCACGCCGGCTACATCCCCCAGACTGCATCACCCATCCCCTAAAGCAGCCCCTCGCCCGCACCACCGGTCATTGGTGCGGGCCCCTATCTCCTGGCAACCCACCATGCAAACGGGCCCCGAAGGGCCCGTTTGGGAAGAACCAGGATCACCGCAACGGCGCCCCTGGCCCGGCTGGCCGGATCAGAGCATCCGGCCAGGTCGATCACGTGGGTGATCAGGCTTTTTCCACAGCTTTCGGCTCCTTGTGCATCAGGCCGACAGCCATCTGCAGCAGGTAGGCCGCGGCACCGCCGATGAAGATGAAGTCACCGATGGTACGCACCCAGCGCAGCGTGTGGATGATTGGGGTTTGCTCCAGGGAACTCCACACTGCGGGCCCACCACAGACCCACACCGATGGAGGCGTTGGCCTGGATGATGCCGATCGGCAGCAGGCTGGTGGTCAGCATCAGCAGCAGGCCCAGGTTCAGGCACACGAAGGCGATGCCCATCAGACGCTCGTTCAGCTTCAGCGTCGGACGGATGTAGCGCAGCACCATCAGCGAGAAGCCCAGCGCCAGGAAGCCATACACACCAAACAGCGCAGCGTGACCATGGTTCGGCGTGGTGTTCAGGCCCTGCAGGTAGTAGAGCGAGATCGGCGGGTTGATCAGGAAGCCGAACACACCAGCACCCAGCATGTTCCAGAACGACACGGCGATGAAGAACATCAGCGGCCAGCGCATCGGTTTCATCCAGATGGCCTTGTGCTGTACCGTCCAGTTCTCGAAGGCGTCATAGCCCAGCAGCACCAGCGGCACCACTTCCAGGGCGGAGAACATCGCGCCAATGGCCGTGATCGGGGTGGTGGTACCCGAGAAGTACAGGTGGTGGAACGTACCCGGAATACCGCCGATCATGAACATCATGGCGGCGAGCAGCGAGGCCGTCGTGGCGGTGTGCTTGCTGACCACGCCCAGGTTGTAGAAGATGAAGCCGACCGAGCAGGGTGGCAAACACTTCGAAGAAGCCTTCCACCCACAGGTGCACCACCCACCAGCGCCAGTATTCCATGATGGAGATGTGCGTGTGCTCACCGTAGACCAGCGCCGGGGCATAGAAGATGCCGATGGCAGCCGCGCCCATCGTGAACAGGATCAGCAGGCTCTTGTCACCGGGGGGCACGCAGGGCAGCCCAGATGCCGCGCAGCATCAGGTAGAGCCACAGCACCAGGCCGATGAACAGCGCGATCTGCCAGACACGGCCGATTTCCACGAACTCGTAGCCCTGGTGACCGAACCACCAGTTCAGGCTCGGCGCCATCCAGCCCTTCACCGCAATGAACTGGCCGGCAAACGAGCAGACCACCACGGCAATCAGTGCCCAGAACAGCACGTCCACGCCCAGCTTCTGGAACTTCGGATCCTTCCCACCGTTGATGATCGGTACCAGGGAAGAGGCCAGCAGCCAGGAAGCCCGTGGCAATCCAGAAGATGGAAGCCTGGATGTGCCAGGGTACGGGTGAGGCTGTACGGCAGCCAGTCAGCCAGCGGAATGCCATAGAACTCCTGGCCCTCCACCGTGTAGTGCGCCGTGGCGCCACCCAGCAGGGCCTGCACCAGGAAGAGCGCAGCCACCACCAGCAGGTACTTGCCCAGCGACTTCTGCGACGGCGTCAGCTTGACCAGCGACAGCGGGTCGGCGGCAGGGCCTCCACCTCGATGTGCTGCTGGTGGGTGAAGAACGCCCACACCCAGATGATGAAGCCCACACCGAAGATAAGCATCACCACCGAGGCAATCGACCAGATGACGTTTTCAGGCGTCGGTTCGTTGCCGATCAGCGGCTCGTGCGGCCAGTTGTTGGTGTAGGTGACATCCGTGCCAGGACGGTTGGTGCTGGCAGCCCAGGCGGACCAGAAGTAGAAGGCGTTCATCTGGCGACGCGCTTCCGGGTCGGCCAGCGTGTTTTCCTTCATGGCGTACTTCTCGCGCAGCGTGTGCATCGACGGATCGTCGCCGAACAGCTTGTCGTAGTACGCGGCCACGGCCTGGATGGAACGGATGCGGTCGTCCGACAGCGTGACCCGGCCGTTTTTCCGGGTTGTAGGTATTGGTGCGGGAACGCGACCTTCGAGTCGTAGTTCAGCGTAGCCTTTGTCACGCTCGGCCAGCTCGGCATAGGGCTTGCCGAACTGACGCTGTGCCTGCTGGTCCAGCCAGCCCAGCACCTCGCGGTGGATCCAGTCGGCCGTCCAGTCCGGCGCCTGATACGCACCGTGGCCCCAGACAGAACCCACCGACATGCCGCCGATGCCCTGCCAGGCAGACTGGCCGGCATAGATATCGGCCTCGGAATAGATGACCTTGCCATGCTGGTCCACGAACGCGGTCGGGATGGGCGGACGTTCGTTGTAAACCTCCTTCCCGAAATACCCGAGCAGCGTAAACGAACCGATCATGATGATCGCCAGGATCACCCAGAGTCGTTTGTACTGTTTCATAAAAATGTCCTTAACGGTAGGCAGCCCTGCGCTGTCTGTCCGAATTGTTGCAGGGGGCAAGACAGCAGGCTTGACCAAAAATCAAGCGCTTGCAAGTGACAGAAGTCATTGATGCATATGGGAATTATTCTTTTTATTGGCACCGCAGACTTACCCGTTCAAACACGCATTGAATAAAAAAACGGTTCGCAGGGATTTATCTGAATTCACCCTTTCGGCCAGCGCCTGCGCCATACTGCAGGACAGACATCCCTTCCGGAAGCAACGCAGCCCCCAGTCCGCGTCAAGCAAACGACGCAGAAAAACCACACCCCTTCATGCCGGATACCCCTACTGCCCTCATCGCCTTCAACAAGCCCTGCGGCGTCATCAGCCAGTTCAGCCCGCACGAAACCCACACCAGCCTGAAGGACTCACATCGACGCCCCCGGCTACTACCCCGCCGGCCGGCTCGACACCGACAGCGAGGGGCCTGCTGCTGCTCACCTGCGACGGCCGCCTGCAGGCACGCATCGCCGAACCCCGTCACGGCAAGCAGAAGACCTACTGGGCACAGGTCGAAGGCAGCCTCGGCGACGACAGGCTCGCCCTGCTGCGCCAGCCCATGGACCTGGGCGACTTCATCACCCGGCCGGCACAGGGTCCGGCTGCTGGCCCCGGAAGAAACAGCCTCACTCTGGCCCCGCACCCCACCCATCCGCGTACGCAAAAGCGTCCCCGACTTCTGGCTGGAACTGCGCATCCACGAAGGCAAAAACCGCCAGGTCCGCCGCATGACCGCCAGAGCCGGCTACCCCTGCCTGCGTCTGATCCGCACTGCCATCGGCCGCCTCGACCTTCATACGCTGGATCTCGCCCCTCGGCCAGTGGCGATTCATTCCGCCCAACCTTCTGTAATTGCGTTGGCTCGGGGACAACCCTGCCCGCTTCCCGACGGCAACCCCTGTAAACTCCCTGACACTGTCATCCCCTCATCACCTGGAGCCCTCGCATGCGCCTGCGCCCATCCCAGTCCCCCGCCCGTATAGCCTGCGCCCGGCAGCGTCACCTGCTGCGCGACGTACGTCTGGCACTCTTCACCCTGGCCCTGGGCGCCGGCGTGATCCTTGCCACCCCCTGGGCCGACGCCCGTGAAAACGCCGCAACCAACGGCGCCACAACCGACAGCCTCACGCCCGCTGCAGACAGCACCAAAGCCGCAGACAGCACCCAAAGCACCAGGGCAACAAACGGCGCCCAGACCACTGACAACAAGGCCACAGCCACACAGCCCCAAACAGCCGCCCCCAGCGCCGCCACCGGCACCCGGGAAAGCCACCAGACCCACCGCCATCCCCGGCATCGTCCAGGTCGGTCAGTCCATCAATGGCATCAGCCAGTACCAGCTCGCCAACGGCCTCACCGTCCTGCTGGGGCCGGACGAATCCAAACCCACCATGACCGTCAACCTGGTCTACAAGGTGGGTTCCCGCCACGAAGGCCCCGGAGAGGCCGGCATGGCCCACCTGCTCGAACACATGCTGTTCAAGGGCACCAAAGCCATTCCCAATCCCAAAAAGGAACTCACCCGCCTCGGCATCGAATGGAACGGCACCACCTGGTACGACCGCACCAACTACTTCGGCCAGTTCAACGCCAGCGACAAAACCCGTGACTGGATGCTCGGCTGGCTGGCCGACACCATGCACAACATCCAGATCGACGCCGGCAAGCTCAAGAGCGAGCGCCCCGTCGTCATCAACGAAATGGAAGCCGGCGAGAACCGCCCCGCCTCCGTCCTCTACCAGCAGCTGATGGCCACCGCCTACGGCTTCCACCCGTACGCCCGCTCCGTCATCGGCGCCCTGTCCGACGTGGATGCCGTCCACCCCGACAACCTGCAGACCTTCTACCAGCGCTACTACCGGCCCGACAACGCCGTCCTGATCATCACCGGCCAGTTCGACGTGAACAGCACCCTGGCCGCCATCCAGAAGGACTTTCGGCCCCATCGCGCGCCCCGCCACCCCCATCCCCCAGCCCTGGACCTCGACCCCGCCCAGCAGGGCGAACGTGAAATCGTCATCCGTCGCACCGGGGGCGTACCGCTCATGATGGCCGGCTACCACACCCGGCCAGCGCCGACCGCGACACCGTCGCCCTGTCCATCCTGGCCGAAATGCTCACCCGCGAACCCGACGGCCCCCTCTACCAGCAGCTGGTCAAACCCGGCTACGCCGTCAGCATTGGTTCCTACGCCACCAACGTCTACGACCCCGGCATGCTGGTCTTCAGCGCCACCCTGGCCGGTGACGAAGAACAGCCCGCAAACGGCAAACAACCCGCCGGCAACACCGGCGCTGCAAACGGCACCAGCACCGCAGCCACAAACGGCACCAGCAGCAACGGTGCATCGGCACAGCCTTCAGGCGCAGGCAATGCCACCAGCGCAGCCCCCGCCGCCCGCCTCACCCCTGGCCCAGCGCCAGCAGAAGGTCTGGGACACCGTCCGCAAGGTAGTCGAAGGCGAGCAGCCCTCACCCAGGAAGCGCTCGACCGCACCAAACAGGACATCCGCAACGGCATCGCCCGCCTGGCCGATGACCCCGAAGCCCCTGGCCATGGAACTCACCGAAGCCATCGCCCAGGGGTGACTGGCGCCTCGCCCTTCGCCCAGGCCGACTGGGCCGACAGCATGACGCTCGACGACATCCGCGCTGCCGGCCGCCGCTGGCTCGTGCGCGACAACCGGACGCTTGCCTGGTACCTCCCCACCGAAAAACCCGTCCGCGCCCCCCGCCCCGGCCCACCCCAACATTGCCGGCGCCCTGCAGAACCACACCTGGAAAACCACCGAAGCCTTCAAGGCCGACGTCGCCCTCACCCCCGCCAGCATCGCCGAACGCACCCAGACCGGCAAACTGGCCGGTGGCATCGAATACGCCATCCTGCCGCGCCGCGTCAAGGGGCGACCGCGTCAACCTCAACCTCAACCTGCAGTGGGGCAACCTGCAGAACCTCGCCGACCGCTGGCGTGACGCCGACCTGCTCGACGCCATGCTGCTCTCCGGCACCAAAACCCTCACCCGCCAGCAGCTCCAGGGACAAACTGCGCGGCCTCGACGCCCAGCTCGGCACCAGCGCCGGCAACACCGGCGTCAAGGTCACGCTGAACGTCCCGGCCAAAAACCTCTCCGAAGCCCTGGCCCTCACTGTCGACGCCCTGCGCAACCCCGTCTTCCCGCAGGATATCTTCAACGAAAAACGCGAGCGCGCCCTCACCGCCATCGAAGCCCGCCGCCAGCAGCCCGAAGCCCTGGCCGCCGAAGCCCTGGCCGAGCGCAGCCACCAATACCCCGCCAGCGACCCCCGCCACTACCGCAACCCCCGCCAGGTCATTGCCGACCTCAAGGCCCAGACCCCGGCGCGAATCGAAAAATTCTGGCAGGACTTTGCCGGCGCCTCCAACGGCCAGTTCACCGTCGTCGGCAACGTACAGCCCGACGCCCTGAAAGCCGAACTGGAAAAACGCCTGGGCGACTGGAAAAGCCCGCAGGCCTACGCCCACATCAGACCGAATACCACGGCCTGCCCAGCGACAAGGTACAGATCGACGTACCCGACAAGGCCAACGCCGTGCTCAACCAGGTCCGTGCCATCCCCGTCTCCGAAGACCACCCCGACTACCCGGCCCTCTTCATGGCCGTGCGCCTGCTCGGCGGAACCCCCGATGCCCGGCTCTTCCATCGCCTGCGTGAACAGGAAAGCATCAGCTACGGCGCCTACGCCAGCCTCTCCGCCGCCCGGGATGTCGACAGCGCCTCCCTCGACATCCAGGCCATCCTGGCCCCCGGCCAACCTCGAGCGCCTGCAGAAAGCCCTGCAGGAAGAAGTCGACCGCGCCTACAGGGAGGGCTTCGACCAGGCGGAACTGGACGCCTCCCGCAGCGCCCTCATGGACCAGCGCCGCCAGATCCTCTCCGGCGAAGGCTTCGTTGCCAGCCTCCTGGCCAGCAACCTCTTCTGGCACACCGACATGACCCGCTGGACCCGACGCGACCAGCAGCTCCAGGCCCTCACCCTCGAACAGGTCAACGCCGCCTACCGGAAGTGGATCGACCCCAACAAGGCCCTCACCATCAGCGCCGGGAGCTTCAGGGACAAGGCAGGCGCCACGAAAAAGGCGGCAGAGCGCAGCAGCAAATGATCCACCCGCCACCGATGATGGAGAAAATGCCCGTGATCCATGCAGGCCCACGGATCACATGAGCAGCGGCCCATATAAACAACCGTCATACCCATCATCAGCCGGGCAGCAGCCTCCGGAACCGTCGAACCCCGCACAACGGGGGGCCACTCCCGTAACATAGCTGCTTCCGGCAACGGGCATGAACGCCGCGTCCTGTACGCGGCGTTTTGCCATCCCACGCTGGCCTCGTGGTTCATCGCGCCCCACGCAGGCCCCTGCCCTCGGCCCCACCGCATTCTCCCAAGGCCCGGCCATGCTCCGCTCCATCTGGTCCATCTCCTCCCTGCTCATCGGCATGGGTGTCCTGCTGATAGGCTCGGGCCTGCTCGGCATGCTCATCGGCCTGCGCGGCGTGTACGAAGGCTTCAGCAACCTCATGATCGGCCTGATCATGTCCGGTTACTACGCCGGCTACATCGCCGGCGGCTGGGTCTGCCCCCGCCTCATCCGCCGCGTCGGCCATGTCCGCTGCTTCGCCAGCTTCGCCGCCCCTCCGCCGCCCTCACCCTCTCCTTCGGCATGGTCGTCGACCCCTGGGTGTGGCTCGCCCTGCGCATCCTCAACGGATTCGGCCTCATGGGCATCTACATGGTCATCGAAAGCTGGCTCAACGAACGCAGCCAGTCCACCCCCGGCAGCCAGGCCAGCATCTTTGCCGTCTACATGGTCGTCAACCTCGGCGCCGTCGCCGCCGGCCAGCATTTCGTCAGCTTCTACGGCGCCAACGCCCTCGAATCCTTCATCATCGCCGCCATCCTCTTCTGCATGGGGCTGCTGCCCATCGCCCTCACCCCCGTCCCGCAGCCCCTGCCCATCGCCACCCCCAGCCTCCGCTCATCACCCCTGGCCCGCCGCAGCCCCTCCGCCGTCGCCGGCGCCGTCTGCTCGGGCATCGTGCTGGGGGCCTTCTGGGCCCTCACCCCCATCTACGGCAAGGCCCTCAACCTCTCCGACATCGACATCGCCAACTTCACCGCCGCCGCCATCTTCGGCGGCGCAGCCACCCAATGGCCCATCGGCTGGCTCTCCGACCACTGCCGCGACCGGCGTGAAATGCTCATGGCCGTTGCCGCCGGCAGCGCCTTTCTCCGCCATCGCCCTCAGCCTGCTCGACAACATCCTCATCAAGGCCCCCGAACCCAACGACTACATTGCCGTCGCCTTCCTGCTGGGCATCTTCATCTTCTCCATCTACGGCATGGCCGTCGCCCAGACCCACGACCGCTTCCCCGCCCACGAAGCCCCTCGAAGCCACCCGCGGACTGCTGCTGCTGCACGGCGCCGGCGCCGCCATCGGCCCCATCGCCAGCAGCCTTGCCATGCAGTACCTCGGCCCCGAAGGCTTTCCGTACAGCGTGGCCGCGGCGACCTTTCCTGCTGCTGCTCTTCGTCTGGCGGCGCATCACCACCGACGACCCGGTCCCCATGGAAGAGCGCCTGCCCTTCCACGTCGCCTCCGATCAGGTCTCCCTGGTGGGCGTGGAAATGGACCCCGCGCCGACGCCCCCTGACCGACGCTCCGGCCGCCGACGGCACCCCCGACCCCAACGCGCTCTCCCTGAAGAAGCCGCCACCGCCGCCGCCGAAGCCGTGGCTGCCGCGCAAACAGTGGCCAGCGAAGCGGCGGAGGCAGCGGAAGCGGCTGAGGCGGCTGAGGCAGCTGAAGCAGCGGAAACAGCAACCGCAGAAGCTGCCACCGCAGAGGAGGCCCCCGACGTGCAGCCTCACAGGAACCGCCTCACCGAGCTGCGCCACACCCTGCGGCGGTACCTCACCAACGGGACGATCGATTCGCGGGATTGAGCGTGGCAAGGGCTCGTTCGGTCCTGTGCTGGCCCCCGGCCGTGTGCTGACAGGACGTCTGCGCGGGGCAAAGCTGGCCCGACATCTTGCCAGCCCTGTTTTTCCGGCCGCAGCGGAGTGCCCTGCGCGCGCAAGGCTGCCCACCTCCGGGCAGAGGAACGCTACCGTTCATGGGGTAGGCCCGGGCGCCGCTTGCAAAAGCGTGAAGGTTCATGCATAATAACGGCAACAACACCCCCAGGCTTAGCCTCTGTGGAAACGCAGAGTGATGCCCAAATGCGGGGGTTTTCTTTTTTTGTAGCTCGATCATGAGCCGTGACAAAAACCGGCCCGGCGAAGGCCTGTACCAAAAGCGCCCCTCTCCATCGAGGAGCAGATAGGTCAACTGAAAGATCGGGGCCTGCATTTTTCAAAACGAAAAACATGGCCCAGGTACCATCTGGCCAATATCGGCTACTACCGTTTGAGCGCCTATTGGCTCCCCTTTGAGCAGGGAACAAAAAGCGACGGCCATCGAGACCACGCATTCAGGCACGGCACAGACTTCAGCCAGGTTATTTCACTCTACCGGTTTGACTGCAGGTTACGTAGTCTGACCATGGAAGCGCTGGAACGGATAGAAATATCCGTTCGAACACATTGGGCTCACGAGCTGGCCATTGCGAAAGGGCCACACGCCCACATGAACAGCGACCTGTTCGAGTCTCCCTGGGACCACGCGCAGGATCTCGCACGCATCGCGCGCGAAATAGAGAAAAAGCAAGGAGACCTTCGTACAGCACTACAAGTCCAATTACGCAACCCCGTATCTTCCACCCATCTGGGCAACCGTCGAAACACTCAGCTTCGGTTCACTGTCGCGCTGGATTCAGAAAACAAAAAGACGAAAAAGATCAAAAAAATCCATCGCCAAAGGAATCGGACTTCCTGCCAACGTATCCATACTCGAAGGCGTCCTTCACGCGCTAACCCCTGTCAGAAACGTATGTGCCCACCATGGCCGCCTGTGGAACCGAAAAGCTCACGATTCGGCTCCCTGTCATCAAACCCTACAGCGACCAGATGAACATAGAACACCTGACGTCGCCCTCGGGAGAAAAGACACAGACATCCAATTACCTGTACAACTACCTGCTGATCGCTGCCATCATCATGCAGCACGTAGACAGGGAGAACGACTGGACACGCCGCCTCAAAGCACACCTCGACACACTTGAAAAAAACCCTCGTATATCCGTGACATGGGCTTCCCTGACGACTGGGAAAGCATGCCCACCTGGCGCGAATAGCACGCAACGTGCGGACAGGTGAAAATTTCCCCACTCACCCCAGCACGCCCGGCTCACGCAACAGCTTCTCAAGACGGGTCTTGTGCTGCGCCGGACGATCCAGTGCCTCCTGAAATGCCAGCCACTGTGCTTCGTCGAGCACGAACTGCTGCCGGTCAGCCAGCGTCTGCCCGACGGCCATCTCGCCGGCACCGGGCAAGAACTCACTCTCACTACAGGAGTTGAGCATGCGTACAGCAAATTCCGGACGCTTTTCGAAGCGCCTGACCATACTGTCGTCCCACGTACGAGGCGATTTCAACGTATTCTGCATCGCTGCCTCCTGTTCATGAATTTCGGCCAAATGTTCAACCTGCCAACCCTCCCTATCAACTGAAAAATCGGGGCCTGCATTTACCAGTTGACTTCAGGGATACCCAAGGGTAAGTGATCCATTATGAACATTCTGTTCATCTGACTTGCGTTCAGTCATAGTTGCCTCCTTTGCAACCCGATCAGGATGGAGGCATTCATGACGAACAAGGTGGACTGGGCCGCGCACCTGCAGGCCATCGAGACCGAGGGCATCAGCATCAAGGACTACGCCGCACGGGAGGGGCTGTCCGTGGCATCGCTGTACTACCACCGTCGGCGGGTCTCGGACGAAGGCAGGCGTACGGAAGGGGCTTCGGCCCTGGTTGCCGTCCAGCTGGCCGAACGGCACGCCATCCAGCCCTGCACCGTGTGGCTTGCGCCGGGCGTGCGCATGGAGCTTGCCACGCTGCCTTCGCCCCAGTGGCTGGGACAGCTGGTGGCCAGCATGAGCGCGCAGGTGTACTGATGCATCCGGGCTGCCATATCGACAACGTCTACCTGTGCCGTGAGCCGGTGGACTTCAGAAAGTCCATCGGTGGGCTCTCGGCGCTGGTGGAGCAGCAGCTGCAGATGAGTCCGTTTGACGATGCGCTCTTTGTGTTCGTGAACCGCCAGCGCGACAAGATCAAGGCACTGTACTGGCACCGCAACGGCTTCTGCCTGTGGTACAAGCGACTGGAGAAGGAGCGCTTTGCATGGCCAGCACTGCAGGCATCACAAAGAACCTGCACGCTGAGCATGCGGGAGCTGGAGTGGTTGCTCGAAGGGTTCGACCTGTGGCGCAACCGGCCGCACCAGACGCTGCATTATCAGAACACGGTCTGACGGCCCGGCTTTTCCTGTTTTTTTAATCCGGTCACAAAACCCGTCATTGGCGGAGACATTTTCTGCATTTGATACGGGTTTATCAGCTGCCATCGGGCTATAATGGCGGGCATGCCACCTGCCCGCCGCCGTTCACCTTCTGCCGCCCCATCACCGGATATTTCTCCGGCCGACTACGGCCCACATGGCTCACCCGAAGCCATGCGGCAGTTTGCGCAATACATGCAGCAGGGCATGGCGATGCAGCTCGATGCTGGCACCCGCGACCTGCTGCGCCAGGAATTACGGCAGGAGTTGCGTGCAGAAATGCGTGCAGAGCTGCGAGAAGAAATCCGGCAGGAAATCATCGAGGCTGAGATCAAGGCCCGTGTCGATGCCGGGCTCAAATCTCGTATCGAGGCCGAGTTCAAGGCCTGCGTCGAAGCCGAAGTCCTCAAGCGCCTGCGCGTCTATATCAAGGAAATGGAAATGGCGCGCCGGCGCCAGTTCGGCTGCAGCATTGAAACCTCGTCAGCCCAGTACCGGCTCTTCGATGAAGCTGATGCACTGGCAGAGAGCAGCAGTGATGCCGACGACCAGGCGGAGCTGCCCGAAGAGAACACCCGCACCACACCCCGCAAGCCGGCAAAACCCCGTGGCAAGCGCCAGCCGCTGCCGGCGGATCTGCCGCGTGTGGAGATCGTGTATGCAATGCCCGAGGACGAGCGCACCTGCCCCTGCGGCTGCACCATGGCGGAGATCGGTGAGAGTGTTCGTGAGGAGCTTGACATCATCCCGATGCAGATCCGGGTGCTGCGTCATGTCTGCAAGCGCTATGCCTGCAGCCGGGGCGATTCGGCACCGCGCACCGCACCGGCACCACCGCAGGTGCTGCCCAAAACCAATGCCAGCAATAATCTGCTGGCCATGCTGCTGACCACCAAATACGTCGATTCCATGCCGCTGGCACGTTTCTCGAACGTGCTGGCCCGCTGTGGCGTCAATGCGCCCCGGCAGACGCTGGCCCGCTGGGTGATCGGTGCGGCACAGGCACTGCAGCCCATCCACAACCTGCTGCGCGACCACCTGCTGGACAGTCCGGTGATCCACATGGATGAAAACCACCGTGCAGGTGCTCAAGCAACCCAACAAGAAAACGGGATCACCCGGCTACATGTGGGTGCAAAAAGGCGGTCCGCCGGACAAGTCGGTGGTGATCTACGACTACGACCCGAGTCGTTCCGGCAAGGTACCGTTGCGCCTGCTCGCGGGCTGGCAAGGTTATCTGATGACCGATGGCTACGAGGGCTACAACGCCGTGGGCAGGACCGAGGGTGTCGAGCACCTGGTGTGCTGGGCACACGCACGGCGTGGTTTCGTCAAGGTCGTGCAGGCCAGCAAGGGCAAGCGAGGGCGGGCCAATGAAGCCATGGACATGATCGGCCGGCTCTATGGGATCGAGCGCGAGTTCGCCGATGCCACGGATGGGGCACGACTCGAGGCCCGGCAAAGCCGCAGCAAGGCGGTGCTGGCCGAACTGCGCGACTGGCTGGACAAGATGCTGCCGCTCGTACCGCCCAAAACCCCATTGGGTCAGGCACTGGGCTACCTGTACCGGTACTGGTCGCGTCTGGTGCGATACGTCGAGCGGGGAGATCTGCCGATAGACAACAACCGCTGCGAGAATGCGATCCGCCCGTTCGTTGTGGGTCGCAAGAACTGGCTGTTCAGTGATACGCCGGCGGGTGCACATGCCAGTGCAGTGGTGTACTCGCTGATCGAGACGGCGAAGGCCAACGGGCGGGAGCCGTACGCGTGGCTGCGTCATGTGCTGCAGCGGCTGCCGTATGCGAAGACGGCAGATGACTACGAGGCGCTGCTGCCGTGGAACCTGTCGGCGCTGGAGCTGGTGGAGGAAGCGATCCGGGCCTGATCAATGGTTTTGTGGATCGTTTACCTCCAAGGGTGAAAAATGCCCTGCCCGCTTCCACGGCACAGCGTTCGACCTCCGCCGCTGAAGGGATGAAACCGCGCTGTTCGAGCATGCGAAGAAAAGAGCGCGTCGAGGTCCTCAAGGTACCCTCGGGAAGCATGAATCCTGCCCGTGCAATGCGGCGATCTTCGAAAAGGAGTACGACAGGCTGCGGAGGATCCTGCAGTGCAAGTGCCATGATGCTTTCCTGGATAGCCATTTCTCCGAGGTTGGCCTTGCGGGGAGGCGGCAACCCTGAGCCGGCAGCGCGCTGTACACGCAACTGGTACATCTGCCAGGTCTGGGTGGGCATCACGGGAATGCCGTTACCCTCCACGAAGTTCTGGATCCGTTCCCGGGCAGGAGTATCCCGACGCGTCAGTCTGTGGAGGACCATGTCTACCATGCGCAGGGGCCAACCCGGCCGCAGAAGCAAGTCGAGAGCGTTTGCGTAAGCGAGCGTGATCAAGGGCCGGCATCGACCAACAAAGCGGGGCGTGTCCGTTGGTTCTCAGGTGCCGTTGGAGCAGGAACGTTACCGAACCTCATAGCTGGTTCATGTCCAGCTGCATCAGCTGTTCGACCATGCGTTCAGTTTCTGCCTCGGGCAGGCGGGGCATGGGCAGTCTGGCATGAGCCATCAACAGGGAACAGATCTTCATCGGAATCGATGCCCAGTCTTTCGAAAACCTGCCCAGAGTCCAGCTTTGCCCAATGAGAAGGCCAGTAGGGTCGTGTAGTTGTCATTGTGGCTGACCGTGGCACTTTCGAAGGTTTCCACGAGGTAGCGCAGCTGGGCGTTGAGCAGAGCATTGACAGAGGTATCGTTTCTGGCCGCAAGCACCTTGGCCCGCTTCAGCAGTTCACGATCAACCGCGCCGGTAAAGTTGATTGTATTGGTTGCCATGATGAGTGAAGACCAACAAGAAACACATAATTCAGTGCAACACAAAAATATGTGTTGGCGGTGGCTTACCCTCGGCCAACAGTCTGGCCAAGGTATGGTACTGGCTGCCCTCAAACAAACGCTCAACGTCGAGATCCGCACAGACAGTGCCTGCCTGACCGCGTCAGGCAGATGCAACCTCAGCCTCCACCGGCGCTTCCCACCCTCGGCACCATCCCCAGAAGCCTGCGCTGCAGACGCTCCCTCAGTGGCAGCAGGTACCACTGCCAGCCGCAGGCCTACGACACGCATCATAGCCATGATGCTGCTGAGCTGCGGATTGCCCTGCCCGGAAAGCAGCCGGTAGATGGTTGTTTCATTCAGGTTTGCCTGCCGCGCCACCTGTGAGATGCCACCAAACGCCTTGGCAACCCGCCGCAGAGTATTCAGAAAAAACCGCTTCATCACCCTCCTCAAGGCTGCGATTGAGCATGTACAGGGCAAAGCCTGGATCATCACGAAAAACTCTCAACCACCGCATCCTCATGAGGACGACTGGGCATTACAGGTACTTGCATAGCAGCCTCCAATCGTTCATATGGGCACATGCCAGCCTGATGGAATGCAAAGGGAAAAATACACAGAAAGCCAATCGAGTAATCCAGATGATCTCGGGCCATCTGACCGATAGTAAACCGAGTCACCAGAGACTACACTAGCGACATGGAAACTTATGGGTTACCATTGTGGATTACCGCATTCAAGAGCTTTTGCTGGCCGATGGCGCCAGTCCATTCAGAAGGTGGTTCAACTCGCAGGATGCACTGACGGCCACCCGAGTTCTGGTAGCCATCAAACGGATGGAGCAGGGAAACCTGTCAAACGTCCGCTGGTTCCGGGGCATTGGTGAATACAAGATCAACTGGGGTCCCGGCATCCGCATCTATCTTGCCAAAGACGGACTGAAAATCATCCTTCTGATTTCTGGTGGAACCAAGAAGCACCAACAGAAAGACATCGATCATGCCATCGCACTGTGGGAAGACTACAAAATGCGCAAGGCATCAACCCAGCACAGGAACTGACATGGCCCTCACCCGCGACTTCAAGGAAACCATTTCTCTGCGCGTACAGAACGACCCCGCCTTCGCGCACGCCATGCTCGACGAAGCGGTCAACCTCTTTCTCAATGGCGAGCCCGAAACCGCCAAGCGCCTGTTGCGCGACCTCGTCAACGCCACCATCGGCTTCGAGGCTCTGGCCAACCAGATACACAAACCAGCCAAAAGCCTGCATCGAATGCTTTCGGCCAGCGGCAACCCCACCATGAACAACCTCTCCGCCGTACTGGCCGCCCTCAAGCAAACGCTCAACGTCGAGATCCGCACGCAAACAGTGCCTGTTTGACCGTGTCGAGACAGAAAGCAACCTCTGCCTCCGCCGGCGCTTCCCCGCCCTCGGCACCATCCACAAAAGCCTGCGCTGCAGGCACTCCCTCAGTGGCAGCAGGTACCACTGCCAGCCGCAGGCCCAGCGCGCCCAGAATAGCCATCACACTGCCCAGCTGCGGGTTGCCGTGCGCCGAAAGCTGCCGGTAGATGGCCGTTTCATTCAGCCCTGCCTCCTCCGCCACGTGTGCCATGCCACCAAAAGCCTTGGCCACCTGCCGCAACGTAACCAGAAACGCCACCTGGTCGCCGCCTTCCATGCAGGAATTGAGCATGCGTACAGCAAATTCTGGGCGCTTCCTGAAGCGCCTGACCATACTGTCGTCCCACGTACGAGGCGATTTCACCGTGTATTGCATCGCTGCCTCCAGTCCCTGAACCTCGTACGGCATAGTTTCGTTTTAAAAACGAATTACGTCAACCTCCCCGCACGGTACACAACCGGCAGACAGGAACCGACGGCCGCCCTCCGGCGGACATAACCTCATTTCCCTCAGCTACAGAAACAAGGTAATGACTCTTCTAAACAGGCTGAGACAGTGCCGGCCTGAGCGCATCAGACAGACGCAACCTCGCCTCCACCGGTACCCCCCAAACCCTCCGCAGCCTGCGCTGCAAACGCTCCCTCAGTGGCAGCAGGCACCACTGCCAGCCGCAGACCCGCGACACGCAGAATAGCCATGATGCTGCTGAGCTGCGGATTGCCCTGCCCGGAAAGCAGCCGGTAGATGGTTGTTTTCATTCAGGTTTGCCTGCCCAGCGACCTTTGACACGCCGCCAAACGCCTTTGCCATCTGCCGCAGGACCACCAGAAAAACTCGCCCGGTCCTCCTCGGCCAAAATGAGGTTCAGCAACGCCACAGCGTGACCGGGATCACCCCTGAACTCGTCCGCCATGTAGTCGTCAAAGGATATGCCTGCTTCTTTTTGCATCTTTCATGATGACCTCCATTCCGCCATGTACGCTCGCGCAGCCCTGATGTCGCGATCCTGAGTACCCTTGTCACCTCCACAGAACAGCAAAACGACGGTGTTTCCCGAAAATGGTGTAGTAAAGACGAACCCCGTAACCATGGTGTATTCGTAATTCTGCAAGCCCGCCACCCAGAGACTTGTGATCTCCAAGCTGACCGGCTGAAACGCGCACAAGACGATGGTGTATGGCCAGACGCGTCCTGGCGTCGCGAATACCTGCCAGCCACTCTCTGACTGGAGTACGACCACTGGGCGTGGTGTAAAAAGGAAAGTTCGTACATTCATATACTCGCTTAAAAGCGAAGCCCCGTCAAGGAGTTTCCGTACAGCGGCAGGAGACACGACAGGCTCCGTGACACGACACTGGAACCCAACTTCTGTCTAGCACGACACCGCAAACGTTCGTGTAAAGCCAGAGCACTCCTGCCCATGTGCATACAAAACCTCGGCACACACTCAATATACTGTCTTTTATGTCAGTTGTATTTACACCCCTGTCAAAAGACCGCCCAGCAACGCCACATGGCACAGACCTTTCAACCAGATGTTCACCCCTGCCGACGAGCACCCCAACATGCCCTACGGATCCGGCAAGTCCAACCACATCAGGGCGCTGCAGTACATGCAGGGCGTCGTACTCCATTCTGGCCTCCCTGCAACCCGGTCAACGTCCAGCGGCAGCGCTACCTTTGACCTGTCAGACGAGGCGGTACGACGACATTCCGGTTCTGGATGCAGATTCATCTCACGGCCGCTCCCGTCCAGTTCGACAGGCCGCAAAACAAATTGATTGATGGCGAAACCAACAAATCGCCCGCGGTGTTTCACACCGCCCTGCCTCGAGGCGCAGCGCGCCAAAAGGCGCGCCGTAAACGGCACAAGCCCCATAAGGGGCTTGTGATGATTCCTTTGTCACCCTCCCGGCTTTCGCCGAGCGGGTGATTGACCGTAGTGACGGTCGGTTGACTACGTCAACCGATTAGCGGCACTCGGCAGGAGCGTAACGAGCAGGGAAGCGTGCCAGGCGTACCGAAAGCCACCCGAAGCTGCAGCCCCACCCGTGCCACCAGCAGCTGCACCTGCTGCACGGCATTTCCACTTGATCGAATCAGCAACAGGAGAAAAAGCTTTTGTGGAATCAGGCAGAGCTGCCGGACTTGCTTCCGTACCCGTGAACGGGTTCAGCATCAGGGTATTCGAACCCGATGCCGAAACACGAGCCTGATACGTAATCGTAATCAGACCAGTCGCCGGAGTGATCTCAACGCTGACACGTTGGTAGAAGCTTTTGGCGATTCATAACCCGTTTTATAACCATTGGCGTTCGCCACGTTAGAACCACTGGCAGCAATCTCCGAAACGTTCAGTTTGGCCGATGCGGCCAGAGCCAACCCTTCCGAGACGCGGGCGCGGATCGTGTAGTCCTGGTAAGCCGGGATGGCCACTGCGGCCAGGATACCGATGATCGCAACCACGATCATCAGCTCAATCAGGGTGAAGCCTTTCTGCACTTGTTTCAGCATCATGATGTCTGGACTCCTTGTCCAATGAGAGAGAAGAGAGGTTGTGTACGGGTTCGCCGCTCTCCGTGTCGGCTGGCCCGGTCGCTCGAGTTCGACAACCTCTCTCTAGCCAGGATCGTGCCAGCGCCCCGCAACGGCAGCTTTCGCCTGACGAACGGCGCCAGCCAAAAGGTCCGTGATAAAGGTCACAGCCCAGCAGCCGGGGCCAACCGTTTGCGCATCCCTGATGTGTCGTTGTTCGGCAGCAACACCGCCGCAAGGTGACGTGTTGCGTCACATGAGTGACGTATTTGGGCAGGTATACCCCGGCTGGCGAGCGCGCGAACGACCTTCGCTGTACCGGAACGTGGCGCCCAGTTCGCGCGACGCTCTGGCAAGCGTCCGCGTCAGACATCGGTGACCTTCTGCGGCGTCATCGCGAGCCGCTACGCCGCATACGTTTCTGCAGACATCCCGGAGGTTTCAACAGAGAACGCGCATTCTGCACGCGCTACTGACTGCTCAGTCACATATCTGCCGGATGACGCTGCGACTGTCAGCGACGACGTTGTGCTTACTTTTCCAGCATCTTCAACAAGGCACGATCCTGGCTAGAGAGGTTGTCGAACTCGAAAGCGACCGGGCCAGCCGACACGGAGAGCGGCGAACCCGTACACAACCTCTCTTCTCTCTCATTGGACAAGGAGTCCAGACATCATGATGCTGAAACAAGTGCAGAAAGGCTTCACCCTGACTCGAGCTGATGATCGTGGTTGCGATCATCGGTATCCTGGCCGCAGTGGCCATCCCGGCTTACCAGGACTACACCGTGCGGGCTCGGGTGTCCGAGGGCCTGTCGCTGGCATCGGCAGCAAAACTGCAGGTTGCGGAAATCGCCGCCAGCGGATCCAATCTGGCCAATGCGTCTGGCTACGGTCACAACTACAACAAGAGCGATACTGAAGGCAAGGAGTTTAAGTCCAGTAACGTCAACAGCATCCTGATCACACCGGCAACCGGTATGATCACGATTACCTACCAGGCACGCGTTGCACCGAGTGGTGCGAACGAGCTCAAACTGGTCCCTTATACCGGTGAAGAAGCCGATCCTAAAGGTATGCCGGATGCTACGGGAGCATTCTCCCCTGTACAGGATTCAGTGAAATGGCGCTGCCGTGCTGCGGCTCGACCTTCGGTCAAGGTGCAGCTGGTACTCTGAAAAGCCCAGTATGCCCCCTGCTGAGTGCCGCTGATCCAATACATCGTTCAGGCAACGGTCGTACGCCCTCCCAGGCTGCCACAAAACAGTGTGGCAGCCGATTAAATACATCATTTTGAAAAATCATGAGCAAAAACTGCGTATTCCGATGATCGTGACCGACGATTCCGGCATCGTGACCGCGCAGTCCGGTCATCGTGACCGATGTCGAGTGGTCAGAGACATTGCCTCGCCAGGCAAATTGTACGATTGCCTGATCCGGGGGCCTTCCAGCCCCCAGTACCTCGGGAGAGCGTCAGCTCTGGTTGGCGGATGAAGGCGTTTTCTTCGTTCGTGCGTAAACGATCCACAAAACCATTGATCAGGCCCGGATCGCTTCCTCCACCAGCTCCAGCGCCGACAGGTTCCACGGCAGCAACGCCTGGTAGTCATCTGCCGTCTTCGCATACGGCAGCCGCTGCAGCACATGACGCAGCCACGCGTACGGCTCCCGCCCGTTGGCCTTTGTCGTCTCGATCAGCGAGTACACCACTGCACTGGCATGCGCTCCCGCCGGCGTATCACTGAACAGCCAGTTCTTGCGGCCCACAACGAACGGGCGAATCGCATTCTCCACCCGATTGTTGTCTATCGGCAGATCTCCCCGCTCGACGTATCGCACCAGGCGCGACCAGTACCGGTACAGGTAGCCCAGTGCCTGACCCAATGGGGTTTTGGGCGGTACAAGCGGCAGCATCCTGTCCAGCCAGTCGCGAAGTTCGGCCAGCACCGCCTTGCTGTGGCTCTGCCGTGCCTCGAGGCGCGCCTCATCCGTGGCATCGGCGAACTTGCGCTCGATCCCATAGAGCCGGCCGATCATGTCGATGGCTTCATTGGCCCGCCCCGCTTGCGCCCTTGCTGGCCTGCACGACCTTGATGAAGCCACGCCGTGCGTGTGCCCAGCACACCAGGTGCTCGATACCCTCGGTCCTGCCCACGGCGTTGTAGCCTTCGTAGCCATCGGTCATCAGATAACCTTGCCAGCCCGCGAGCAGGCGCAACGGTACCTTGCCGGAACGGCTCGGGTCGTAGTCGTAGATCACCACCGACTTGTCCGGCGGACCGCCTTTCTGCACCCACATGTAGCCCGGTGAACCCGTGGCCTTGCCGGGCTGTTTGAGCACCTGCACGGTAGTCTCGTCCATGTGGATCACCGAACTGTCCAGCAGGTGGTCGCGCAGCAGGTTGTGGACGGGCTGCAGCGCCTGTGCCGCACCGATCACCCAGCGCGCCAGCGTCTGCCGGGGCGCGTTGACGCCACAGCGGGTCAGTGCGTTCGAGAAACGCGCCAGCGGCATCGCATCGACGTATTTGGTGGTCAGCAGCATGGCCAGCAGGGCATTGCTGGCATTGGTTTTGGGCAGCACCTGCAGTGGTGCCGGTGCGGTACGCGGTGCCGAATCGCCCCGGCTGCAGGCATAGCGCTTGCAGACATGACGCAGCACCCGGATCTGCATCGGGATGATGTCAAGCTCCTCACGAACACTCTCACCGATCTCCGCCATGGTGCAGCCGCAGGGGCAGGTGCGCTCGTCCTCGGGCATTGCATACACGATCTCCACACGCGGCAGATCCGCCGGCGGCGGCTGGCGCTTGCCACGGGGTTTTGCCGGCTTGCGGGGCGTGGTGTGGGTGTTCTCTTCGGGCAGTTCCGCCTGGTCGTCAGCCTCACTGCTGTTCCCGGCCAGTTCATCGGCTTCGTCGAAGAGCCGGTACTGGGCCGACGAAGTTTCGGTACTGCGGCCGAACTGGCGCCGGCGCGCCATTTCCATTTCCTTGATATAGACGCGCAGGCGCTTGAGGACTTCGGCCTCGACGCGATCCCTGACCTCGGCCTCGATACGGGATTCGAACTCGGCAGCGACACGGGCCTTGACTTCGGCCTCGATGATTTCCTGCCGGATTTCTTCTCGCAGCTCTGCGCGCATTTCTGCACGCAATTCCTGCCGTAATTCCTGACGCAGCGGGTCGCGGGTGCCAGCATCGAGCTGCATTGCCATGCCTTGCTGCATGTATTGCGCAAACCGCCGCATGGCTTCGGGTGAGCCATGTGGTCCGTAGTCGGCCGGAGAAATATCCGGTGATGGGGCGGCAGCAGGTGAACGGCGGCGGGCAGGTGGCATGCCCGCCATTATAGCCCGATGGCAGCTGATAAACCCGTATCAAATGCAGAAAAATGTCTCCGCCAATGACGGGTTTTGTGACCGGATTAAAAAACAGGAAAAGCCGGCCGTCAGACCGTGTTCTGATAATGCAGCGTCTGGTGCGGCCGGTTGCGCTACAGGTCGAACCCTTCGAGCAACCACTCCAGCTCCCGCATGCTCAGCGTGCAGGTTCTTTGTGATGCCTGCAGTGCTGGCCATGCAAAGCGCTCCTTCTCCAGTCGCTTGTACCACAGGCAGAAGCCGTTGCGGTGCCAGTACAGCGCCTTGATCTTGTCACGCTGGCGGTTCACGAACACAAAGAGCGCATCGTCAAACGGACTCATCTGCAGCTGCTGCTCCACCAGCGCCGAGAGCCCACCGATGGACTTTCTGAAGTCCACCGGCTCACGGCACAGGTAGACGTTGTCGATATGGCAGCCCGGATGCATCAGTGCACCTGTGCGCTCATGCTGGCCACCAGCTGTCCCAGCCACTGCGGCGAAGGCAGCGTGGCAAGCTCCATGCGCACGCCCGGCGCAAGCCACACGGTGCAGGGCTGGATGGCATGCCGTTCGGCCAGCTGGACGGCAACCAGGGTCGAAGCCCTTCCGTACGCCTGCCTTCGTCCGAGACCCGCCGACGGTGGTAGTACAGCGATGCCACGGACAGCCCCTCCCGTGCGGCGTAGTCCCTTGATGCTGATGCCCTCGGTCTCGATGGCCTGCAGGTGCGCTGCCCAGTCCACCTTGTTTGTCATGAATGCCTCCATCCCGATCGGGTTGCAAAAGGAGGCAACCATGACTGAACGCAAGTCAGATGAACAGAATGTTCATAATGGATCAGTTACGTTCGTGCAGCGCGCAGTGACTCCCCTCTGAGCACGATCCGCTGCGCCTGTGGCAGCAGACGATCCAGCATCGCGTCGGCCACCGCCGGCTCATCGATCCAGGCATGCCAGTGATCGACGGGCAACTGGCTGGTGATCAGCGTGGCCCTGTTGCCGGCCCGGTCATCGATGATCTCCATCAGCGCTTCCCGGCAGGGGGCGTCCAGCGCCACCAGTCCCCAATCGTCCAGTATCAGGACCTGCGTCTTTGCCAGCTTGCCAAGCCACCCTGCTGTAGGCGCCTGTAGCCCGTACAAGGCCCCTGCTCCTCGCCCAGCCTTGGCAGACGCAGATACCGTGTACTGTGTCCCTGGCGGCAGGCATACTGTCCGAGAGCGCAGGCAAGCCACGTCTTGCCGCACCCCGTGGCCCCGCTCAGGATGATGGTGGCGCCGGACGTTGCCCAGTCACTCAGGGCAAGTGCCATCCAGCGGGCACGTTCCAGCCCCCGGCTGGCTCGTGCGTCGAAGTCTTCGATGTGGGCCTGGGCATACTTCAGGCTGGCCTGCTTCAACAGGCGGGCGCTGCGCCGGTCGTGGCGGCTGTCGATCTCGTGCTGAACCAGCAGGGCCAGACGCTGCTCGAACCCCAGCTCTGTGCTTGCGGGCTGTTCGAGCTGTCGCTGCAGCGCCTGTGCCATGCCCTGAAGTCGGAGTTCCTGCAGCTGGGCGATGGTTTGATTGTGGGTCATGATTCACCTCCCTGGCGTCAGTGATAGGCCCGTGCACCGCGCAGGTGCTCATGGTCCGGCTTTGCCATGTCCTGCCCGGTTGTGCCGGCAATGCTTTCTCCTTGCCGCTGAGCAGGGATGTCGCGTACCGCGCGATAGGTGTGGATCTGCAGCGACAGGGGCGCGCTCGCAGGCCGCTTCCAGACGGGCATGGCCGTGGCGTCTGGCCAGCGACAGCAGACCCAGCGCACTGCGATAGCCATGCTCGGGGTGCCTGTATCGGGCCAGCATGCGCTCGATCAGCAGCGCCGTGCTTTCGCCGACACCACGGCCCCACGCGACCAGACGTTCCGGTGTCCATTGCCGATGTGCACGGTGGCTGGCCGGCATGTGCTCCTCGATGGTGGTAAAGCCGCCTGCCTGATGACTTCTCAGGTGTGCGGCCACCCGTTTGCCCTCGTGCAGCAGCTCGATGCCATGCTGGGTGATGCGGGCATCGAGCCGCTGTCCAACCAGCACATGGGGCACGCTGTAGCGGTGCCGGTCGATCTCGACGTGGTAGTCCACGTGTACCCGCACGGTCTTGTAGCGAGCGTATTCGTAGCGAACCGATGGCAGAGGGCGCAGGGCCGGTGCATCGAGGGCTGGCAAAAGACGCTGGCGCGGCTGCCCGGCAGCTTCTGGAAGGGGCGGTTGTTGAGCTGTTCCAGCAGCGGTTCGATGGCCCGGTTGGCACTGCCCAGATCATTGGGCAGTACATGGCGCAGCCTGGCCAGAATCCAGCGTTCGACGACCTGAACGGCCGACTCCACCACGGCCTTGTCCTGCGAACTGTGAGGCCGTGCCGGCAAGACGGCACAGTCGTAGTGACGGGCAAAGTCCTGGATGCTGTCGGTCGCTCTGGGTTCGTAGCGATCGGCACGGGCAATGACCGCCCGGGGATTGTCGGGCACGATCAGGGCGGGGACACCACCCATGTAGTGCAGTGCCCCCACCATGCCATTGATCCAGTCAGCAGTCTTCTGGCCGGGCGTGGCCTGTGCGTAGGTGTAATGGGAGGCGCCCAGCGCCGCGACGAACAGGTGTGCCCTGCTGCCGTCACGCAGCGCCAGCGTCGGTCCGGCAAAGTCCACGAACAGCTTCTCGCCGGCGACATGGATCTGGCGCATCGAGCGCTTGAGCGTCCTGACGTATTGCCGGTAGCGTTCGCAGAACTGACTGTACTGCAGCGTACGCTGGCCCACGTATTCGGCCTGGTACTCCTGCCACAGCAGCATCAGGGTCATGCCCTTGCGGCTGAGTTCCCGGTGCATCAGGGCAAAGTCCGGCAGCACGCAGGGGCAGCGTTCGTCCTGTCCGGCAAGCAGGCGGGAATGCAGCTCTGCGTCGCTCATCGAATCGATGAGCGACCAGTCCTCCAGTCCCTGCGCACGGGCCAGGGTCACGTACTTGGATACGACGCCCTTGGAAACGCCAAGGGCCTGGGCACAACGCGCCAGCGATTCACCTCTGACGAGGCGGTGTTCGAGAATGGCTTTGATCATCTGTGTGTCGAGTGATGGCGCTGGCATTGGCGGCTTCCAAAGCCGCCAACGGTAGCGCAGGTTGAGAACAGCAGGGGCTGTCTCGACACACTCGAACACCATCGGTCACGATCACCGGAATCGGCGGTCACGATGCCGGAATCGCTGGTCACGATACCGGAATCATCAAATCCACGGCCCCGGAACCGCCCGGTCACGATCGCCGGAATCAGCGGTCACGATCATCGGAATACCCAAAAGGGTCTTCGCGGATCAGTGTGGATGACCTGGAGGGCTTGTGATTCCCCACAACTTTCTCAATGAAATCAACATGACAAGAGAGAATCGCCCATAATTCAGAGGAAGAGAACGAGGCAAAGCCGAACCGGAGGACGCTGCAATGGGCAAGGCAGATCGGACAGAGGTTGAAGTGCAGGATCTGGGTACCCAGTGGGTTGATGAGGGAGATCAGTGGCGCGCAGATGCCGGATGCGCGTCTGAAGGCACGCCTGGGCGAGATCATGCGTCATCTCGGCAAGGATGTGACCAACTCGATTCCGTCCTCGTTCGAGGATTGGGCTGCGACGAAAGCAGCGTACCGGATGCTGTCCAATGATCGGGTGGACGTCCAGGCGATCATTTCGGGGCACCTGCAGGCCACACGGCGTCGCGTGCAACAAAGCGAGGGGCAGATTCTGGTGCTGCACGATACAACCTCGTTCACGTTTGATCGGCTGTATCCAGAGGATGTGGGTTTTTGGGCAGGCTGGCGGGGAGCCGAGGAGGAGACGCGGATCTGCGGGATGCTGATGCACGCGAGTCTGGCCATCACGCAGGATGCGCTGCCCTGGGGCTGTGTGCGCTGCAGTTCTGGAACCGGCAGGAATTCAGCAAGGATCAGGCAGCAGGCAGGGGCCGCGCGCAAGCGTGTCGAGGACAGGGAAAAGTCATCGCTGGGTCGAGGGGCTGCAGCAGGCCACGGCGTTGCTGCAGGCGGAGTCCGGGCGATGCGTGCACATCGCGGACCGCGAAAGCGACATCTACGCGCTGTTTTACGCGGCCAGGGAGCTGGGCACACTTTCTGGTGCGCACTAGCACGGATCGCCCGACAGGTAACGGCCAGCAGACAGTGGAAGAGGAGATGGCCGACGCGCCGGGTCAAGGGCCTGCACCGGGTGTTCTTTCGTGATCGTTGGGGCCATGCGCACGAGGCGACCATGACGCTGCGTCATCGGCGTCTGCGGATACGGCCGCCGCAGGAGCACAAGGAGTTGCCCGAGCTGACGCTGACGGTACTGCACGCCACGGAGCGAGGCGCGCCGCTCAATCGCAAGCCCCTGAGCTGGAAGCTGATCACGGATCTGCCGGTTCAGTCGCGCGAGCAGGCCATCGAGAAGCTGGACTGGTATGCGATGCGCTGGAACATCGAGACGTTCTTCAAGGTGATGAAATCGGGCTGCAAGGCCGAGGACGCGCAGCTTCGCACCGCAGAACGGTTGAGCAACCTGATGGCGGTGTACTGCATTCTGTCATGGCGGCTGATGTGGATGACGATGCTCAATCGCCTTGAACCCGAGGCCGACCGAGGGTGGTGTTCACGGAGCAGGAGATCCGGGCTCTGAAGGCGCTGGTGACGGTACGCTGGAAGAACAAGGTGCCTGAGCCAGAGACGCTGCATGACTGCGTGATCCTGGTGGCGCGCCTTGGCGGCTATCTGGCCAGAAAGAATGACAGGCCACCGGGGAACGAGGTTATCTGGAAGGGGATGCGCCGGCTTGATGACATCGTTCTGGGAATGTCCATGTGATCAAAGATGGGGGAATCACAAGCCTGGAGGGTGGAATCGGCGTTTGACGCCTGAAATCAGGGACTTTACAGCACAGATGATGATGTCGTATCGTGTATCGACACTGGATCGAGGTGCTGTGCATGAAAAACAGGTCGCAGTCTGAGGGAACTTTTGTCTGTTCCCGGCTTCGTGGCATCGGCGAAGTTGAGGGGAATCTTCGGGGATCCCAAGGCAAGGATCGTACAGCTGAGACGCCGAAAAAAACGGCCATTTGCTCAAATTGCGGGCAGCGCTGCCGGGGGCGTTACTGACCAGCGGAGGTGCCGTGTGCGGGATCTTCGGGTGGCAGGCTGGGTGGTGTACCTGGAGTTCGAACGTTGGCGGGTACGGTGTTCGGGGTGCGGCGGCGTGCATGTAGAACGGCTTGACTGGCTGGCGCAGAATCCACGCTATACCGAGCGCTTTGCGCTGCATGTCGGCAGGTTGTGCACGAGCATGAGCAACAAGGCCGTGGCAGAGCTGGAGCGGCTTCACGGAAGGATCTGTCGAAGCTGTACATGCAGGAACAGGTTCGTCGTGCCGGTCGGCTCAGGCCCAGAGCGATAGGCATCGATGAGATAGCGGTCAGAAAGGGGCATGACTATCGCGTGGTGGTCAGTGATCTGGACCAGGGCAGACCGATATGGATGGGCGGCAACGGACGCACGCAAGCCGATGTGGAGCAGTTCTTCGCCCAGCTGGGGAGCAAGGCAAGCGATGGCATCGAGCTTGTGGTGATCGACATGTGGCGCCCGTTTCGCAACGCGGTGCGCGACAAGGCCCCCAACGCAGCGATCGTGTTCGACAAGTTCCACATCATGCGGCATCTCCTCGAAGGCGCTCGATCAGGTCAGGCGCGACGAGTACAGGCGTCTGCAAGGCAAGGGACAGGTCGTGGATCAAGGGGCAGCGCTATACGCTGCTGTCGGCACGGGAGAACCTGACATTGGAGGGACGGCAGGCACTCAAGAAGCTGCTGGCAGCCAATCGGCGGCTGAACACGGCCTACCTGCTGAAGGAGTCGTTTGGGCAGCTGTGGAGCTACAGAACCGAGCGCGGTGCCAGGGGCGTTCTTCGAGCGCTGGAAACAGAGCCTGCGATGGCAGCGTCTTGAACCGTACCGAAAGTTTGCCGAAATGATAGAGCGGCACTGGGATGGCATTGCCGCCTACTGCCGACCCGAGAACAAGGTCAGCCTGGGGATGGTGGAGGGGCTGAACAACAAGATCCGGGTCATTCAGCGCAGTGCTTACGGATACCGGGATGAGGACTATCTGAGGCTCAAGGTCATTGCCAGTTTCCTGCCCCCGCTACCCGAAAAACGCCCGATTGCACCCACACTGATCCGCGAAGACCCCTCGTTATAAAAGACCTCGCCATTCGCCATGGCGCCCTCGGTGCTAGCGACATTCGAAGAGTTGCATACCTGCTGGAACAGAAAGACAAGCTGCAGAACATACTTCGTCCCATGAACTACCTCCAGGAGCGCATGAATGGGTGAAAAGATCTCTCCACAGCAGATACCCTGACCGACATCGACCAGCAGTACGAAACCAGGGGCCAACAGGGCATCTGTCGACTTTTCAGCACAACACGCAGAAACAAATAATCCATACCAGAACCTCAGCGAAAGCTTTTACCGAAAGGCGCTTCACGATCTCCGCAACGACCTCATGGAAGATTTGCACGAAGAAAACGCGCGCCTGAACAGGATGAAAATTCAGTTCTACGAGGTGGTCGATGGAACGCAGAAGACGACAGGGCACTGAAGGAACTGAAAACCCGTAGGAAGAAAACTGACGACGGCCCTTGATCAGCTGAAGGAATACGAGGCGCTTGAGACGTTCGTCCAAACCCCATCCAGCATCCGTAAAAATCGAGATCAGCAACAGCAACACCCACATCCTGCAGTGGAACGCCTTTGCCGACACGTTCGGCAAGACCTGTTCCCAGTGTCGTCGCAAGATGAAGCTCCAGTGGGCACGTAGCCTTGCCACCGTTGAATCACGTCAGTTCTTCTGGGGTGCACCGGCTGGTACGTAACAAGGAACGGCACTCAAGCATGCCGGAATACCTTACCCCTGAGTCCACAGGAACTATCCCTGATGGCCAATACGAACACCGACGACTTTGACCTGAACACCGGCGACTACATCCGATTCACCAGCACACAACAATCTGTGAAATTGATCCACACACGCATGGGTGATCTGATCACTGACCTTAAGCGACGAAGGAAGGGCGTTCAACGCGCCTGTTGCCCTGTTCACGGAGAAAAATCTCGTTCTGCGCAAGAAGCGCAACTCAATGGCGTGATGGACAGCTACTTCCTTGCATGCCCCTGGCGCCGTCAGGAGGATGATGGCCGCGCGGACGATCTTGGTTGCAACTTCGTAGACAAACTGAAGTCCCCCGCACAGATCTCTTCACTGCTGAAGTCGGAGACGGGGCAGAGCCTGCTGGCCTGAAAATCCTCTGGAGTTATCTCTCGGAGACCAATAATCCTGCAGCGGAATCACCCCTGCAAAGAAATCGGCCCTTTTGCGGGGGGCGCTGGCTTCTCCAGTGCCCCAGCCGTCAACGCAGCCACCAGTACAACGGAGTTCCCCTCCCCAATTGTCCATCCGGCCTGAGACCAGATGGCCAGAACCGGCATCCTGCCCATGTCACCCCCTGCCTTCCTGCTGAAATGTCCGGGCTATTTTTCACGAACACCCACGGGCATTCAACATGAGCGCCAGTCACGATTCCGACAAAGCCCCAAACCCCCAGACACCACCCGCCCTAACTCCTGAAGGAACAGGGCAAGCGCCTCCCAATCCGGACGAACCCGGTCGCACGCCATCTGCCCCCGCGCCAGCATCGGCGCCAGGCAGAGCACAGGCCGTCGACCACGACTGGGTATTCAAGAATCTGGTCCAGGACTACCCGCAGGCGGCCCTGGCCTTCTTCGCCGCCGGTGAGAAGATCGGCCTCGACGACGACATCGAGATCACCTTCCTCGGGCAGGAACCGCCCGAAGAGCAGATGACCGAGGGCAAGCAGATCCTCGACATGCCGATGCGCGTACGCTGGCGCGACGGTTCCCGCGAGGATCTGGTCATCCTGCTGGAAGAAGAAACCATCCCTCCCGCTTCAACCCCGAGCGTCTGCTGAGCTACACCGTGCGCGTCATGCGCCGCGAGGGCACCCGGCGGGCACTGCCCAGTGTCATCTGCCCTCAAGCGTGGCAAAATGGAAGCGCAGCTGTCCCTTGGGGGCGACCACCTGCACCCGCTGCAGTTCCGCATCCCGCACTGGCACCTGGCCTCGATGGACGCCGCCGCCTACGCCGAAAAGCCCCAACATCCTCGCCCGCATCATGACGGTAATGATGCGCTATCCCCACACCCCGGAAGCCCGGGTCCGGGTATACGGCCAGGCCTGGAAGGGAATTCTGGCGCTGGAGCCCGACCCCGACCGGCAGATCAAAACAGCTGGGCATCATGGGAACTCTATCTGACACTGAACACCGAAGAATGGCAACTGCTCGGGCAGCAATACCCACAGGAGAAACAACGCATGAACCAACTGACAGCACGCTGGTACGAAGAGGCCGCATCGAGGGGCGGCAACAGGGGTCGTCTTGAAGGCCAGCAGGAAGGCCGCCTCGAAGGCCAGCTGAAGACGCTGGTCCGGCAGCTGACCCGCCGGTTCGGCACACTCGACAAAGCCACCGAAACCCGGCTGCAGGGTGCCACCCAGGGCGAGCTGGATCGCTGGACCGACAGCATCCTGACGGCACAGTCGCTGGAAGAGGTGTTCCGGCTGCAGTGAGGTGTGCCGCTTGCGGAGGGTATACTGGTGACGGCACAGGCGCTGGTGGCTTCCTGCTCCGTGGAAGAAGCCAATCCAGCGCGCGGCCGCCAGACCGCTACTTGTCCAGCATTCGAACAACGGGGCAGCAGGGCTCTCCAGCGTCGCCTTGATCCAATCGATACGCTGCGCACACATTGCGGAAAGAACACTCTTTTCCCAGTACCCCTTCACCGCGCCCTTCTTCCCTCCTCCCGGCCGGCCAATTGGCCAGCGGTTATTCCCACGTAATTGGATGTATAATATGCTCTTGACATCATATGCTTTGTAAGGAATACTTTACATGAAGTGGGAGGTTGAGTACACAGACGAGTTAGGCATATGGTGGGAGGGGTTGAATGAGGCGGAGCAGGAATCAATCGCGGCTTCTGTCCAGCTACTTGAAGAACGAGGGCCAGATCTCGGCTTTCCTCACACATCCAGCATCCATGGTTCAAGGTACCCGCACATGCGGGAGCTTCGTATCCAGCACCAAGGGCGCCCATATCGGATCCTCTATGCATTCGACCCCCGGCGTTTCGTCATCCTCCTCATCGGGGGTGACAAGACAGGGGACAAACGTTGGTACTCCACCCACGTTCCTGTCGCAGACAGCCTGTACAGCGTACACCTTGATACCCTGAAGAACGAAGGATATTTCGATGGCAAAGAAATTCAGTGAACTGCGCGCCAGAATGTCACCCGATTCTCAAGCTCGCGCAGCGGCTCGTGCCGAAGCCATAGCTTCTGGAGATGCAGCTTCAGGAGCTTCGCAAGGCTCGCAGCATAACCCAGATTGAAGTAGCCCGTTCCATGAGCGTGGAGCAGGCTGCCATTTCCAGACTCGAGCGTCGGGAAGACATGTATGTCAGCACATTGCGCGATTACATCAGGGCGCTTGGTGGCGAGCTGAAACTGGTTGCCTCGTTCCCCGACGCCGATATTCAGGTACACCCCTTCGAAGCACAGCCTTGATCGTCCATCTTGGGCCAACTGAAAACACTGACCCGGTGGCAGCCCTCTGGTCCGGCACATACCGCATCAGCTCCGCGATGACGTTTGCGTCCGGGAGAATCATTCAAAAACAGCCGCTCCGGCCGGACCGCCCCTGCTGGCTACCTTCAAACACCGCCAGCTCCTCGTCACTAAGCCCGCCATCACGACGACTGAGCCCAGCCATCATCGAGCCGAAACGGATACGATGCTCTGGTCTGGCAGCCCTTGCGATGATATCGAGCAGCTCCGCTTCCAGGCTGCGTCCCTTCAGGGCAGCCTGCGCACGAATGGCCCTGTACACCTCGTCAGGAACATTCCGGATGGTCACTGATGGCATCTTGCACCTCCGTGGGTTGCCTGAAATGCCTACATTCAGGCACAACGCGAGCGTATCTGTGACGGACAGCCCCGCCTCTCGCAAAGCACATTCTGTCAATACAACTGACAAAAATAAACAGTATCATGCTTGTCTGTTGAATGCACTCCGTGGTCCGGCACCCTGAGTATGTCATGGGCTCTTCTCTTCGTCCTTGCACGGGCCTCAGTCTGTGGGCTCACGGCGCTCTGCACCGGCAAGGCAGGCCCCTTGCGGCCTCCTCCAGACCTGACGGGACCTGGCTGCCCTGCACCGCACAGCGTCACAACCGGAATGCATCAGCCTGCCGGGCACACATTGACGGAAAGTAGCCTATAAGCGACAATGTCATGTACATTCTCAAAACCTATATCACCCAAAAGCGGTCGAAACCTCTTTCAGGACTGGCTGACCAGCCTGCGGGATCCCGTCGGCAGGCGGGCCATCGTTGCCCGGCTTTCACGTGTCGCCAATGGGCACTTCGGCGATCACTAAGCCTGTTGGGAACGGGGTGCATGAACTCCGCATCCCCACGGGTCCCGGCTACCGGATCTACTACGCACGCGATGGAGATGTCGTGATACTGCTCCTGACCGGCGGCGACAAGTCAACCCAGAGCACCGACATTCAGGGCGGCAATCCGCTACTTCATGGAATGGAAAACCCGATGAAAGACAAACTGTATGACGATGTCATGGCAGAGGTCTTCCGTGATGACCCTGCTCTTGCGGTCGAGTCTCTCAACACGCTGCTGGAAGAAGGCTGCACACAGGGAGAGCTTCTTGTCATCCTGCGCCAGCTGGCTCAGGCCCAGGGCGGCATCAGCCAGATATCTGCCCGTGCCGGGCTCAACGAAAAAGCCTCTATCGCACCCTCTCCGGCCAGGGCAACCCGCGCCTCAGCAGCCTCAATGCCATTCTGCACGCGCTGGGCCTGCGTCTGGCGGTCGTTCCGCAGGCACAATCCCCGCACCCCGAAAAACGCCTCCCAAACCAGCCCAGCCGATGCTGCAGCGGTGGCGGCCTGACATACCCATCAAACCGATGAAGCAGCCATGGCAGCCCGGCAACATGTCCGCACTGCAAGCGCAGACCATACAGGCACTGAAACCGCCAGAAGTTACTTCGACACCCGCCCCTCCCACACCGCAGCGTACACCGCACAGCCACAGGAACGCCCAGTGAACAGCAGCCCCTGGCAAAGTCCGCACAGGCTTCTCGCAGCCATGCAGCATCGATGGTCGAATACCTGCGCACCCGCATCCCGGACCTGCAGGCGGTCTACGCATTCGGCAGCCAGATCACCGGCCACGCGCGCCCGACAGCGATCTGGATCTGGCCGTTCTGATGAAGGGACGCGCAGACGCACTGACCCTGTTCAACCTGTCCAGTGATCTGGCCGATCTGGCTGGCTGTGATGTCGATCTGCTGGACATTCGGGCTGCGTCCACCGTCATGCAGTACCAGATACTGACAACCGGGGAGCGCTGGTGGGCCGTGGACTATCCAGCCGATCTTTTCGAAATTTTCTTTGTGCTCAGGGAAAAATCGATCTTGACGAACGGCGCGCCGGCATTCTGGAAGACATCCGTCAACGTGGTTCAGTTTACTGACATGACCGCGCTGTCCAGGGTCAACCAATACCTCATGTCCCTCTCTGCAAACGGACGCCATCTGACATGACCGACGACATCCTGATCAACAAGAGCGCCACCATCGAACGGTGTGTTGCCCGCGCACGGGCCGAGTACAACGCCAACCCCGCCGGGTTTGCCACCGACTACACCCATCAGGATGCCGCCATCCTGAACATTCAGCGGGCCTGCGAAGCGGCCATCGATCCGGCCTTCCATCTGGTTCGCCAGAAGAACCTGGGGGTTCCTCAAAGGGCACGTGATGCATTCGATCTGCTCGCCCAGCAAGGCTGGATTCCGCCGTCGCTGGCCGACACACTCAAGCGCATGGCCGGTTTTCGCAATCTGGTGGTGCACGATTACCAGTCGGTCATCATTCCGTGGCCATCGACATCATCCAGCATCACCTGGACGACCTTCTGCAGTTCAGCAGCCTGCTCCTGCAGAAAGCCGGCCAGGCTTCGTAAAGGTACGCCCGAATCAAACCTTTTCCTGCGCCAGCTCCCGCAGGCAAAGCTTCAGCCAGTCGTAGAACCGTCCAACCGTGTCGATTTTCACGGCCTCGTCCGGCGAATGTGCTCCGGTAATGGTGGGGCCGAAGGAGATCATCTCCCAGTGCGGGTAGTTCCTTGCCGCGATGCCGCATTCCAGCCCGGCATGAATGGCCGACACCGGCGGCTTGCGTCCAAACATCTTTTCTCCGGTACGCACGAACAGGCGCACCAGCTCAGAATCCGGTTTGGGGCTGCCAGCCACTGTAATCGGCTGCATATTCCGACGTGCCACCGCCAGCCGCACCACACTGGCCATGCGGCGCGCCAGGTCCGCCTTCTGGGCATCGTCGGATGAGCGCAACAGGCAACGGATGTGCACGGCCTTGCCGTCGCATGCCACGGCGGCCAGATTGGTGGAGGTTTCCACCAGGCCCGGCATGGAAGCGGTCATGCGGTCCACACCATTGGGCATGGCGCGCAGCATCCAGTACCCGTGGCGCATCCACCAATTCTTCGGTGATTTCTGCAGCCGGTTCCAGCATGATGCTCAGGCCGGCATCTTCGGGCGGCAGTCCACGACGCAGAGTCTGCTGCAGTTCCTGCAGCCAGGCTTGCACCTCGGCTACCAGGGTTTCCGTGGCCCCGGTGCAGACACCAGAAAGCCGATCCGTGCATGCGCCTCACGCGGGATGGCATTGCGCAGGGTTGCCGCCCTGCAGATCAGCCAGCACCACGCGTACCGCCGGCGGAGCAGGCATGTCACCGGACAGGGTACATCCTTGCCCGCAGCGGCCACTGGCGCGGCTACGGAGCCCCCGTCCGTTTGCAGCTCCGGGCCAGTGCCTCACGCGAACCGGGTACGGCCGCGGCATCGAATTCACCATCCTGCCCGTTCAGATGCAGCTGCAGCGCTTCCAGCACCCGCACCAGCACCAGAATGGCATTGCCCCGGCCCTTGATGATGTCCATGCCGGGAGTGGCCGCCCTTCAGCCCTTTCACGGTCAGTTGCCAGCCGGGGAAGCTGCACGGGGCGGGTGCCGTACGGAATGCGGTGGGTACCATCCACGCCGCCCGCGCAACCGATGCAATTCTCCCTCTTCCTCGGTGTCGAGGTTGATCAGGTATTTGCCGTTCAGCCAGTTGGGCTGCAGGCCCTGCGCCCCCACCATGCCGGTTTCTTCGGTGGACGTGAACAGGGCTTCCAGCGGCGGATGCTCCAGTGTTTCATCGGCCAGCACGGCCAGTGCGGTGGCTGCACCAATGCCGTTGTCGGCACGCAGCGTGGTGCCGTCGGCCGTCAGCCAGCCGTCTTCCCGCACTTTCGTGGTGATGGGATCCTTTTCGAAGTCGTGCACCTTGTCGGCATTTTTCTGCGGCACCATGTCGAGGTGCGACTGCAAAATCACGCCGGGGGCATTTTCATGGCCAGGGCTGGCCGGCTTGCGCACGCGGATGTTGCCGGCTGCATCGCGCTCGGCCGGCAGGCCCAGCCGTTTGGCTTCGTCCAGCACGTACTGCTGCACGGTCTCTTCATGAAACGAAGGGCGCGGAATCTGCGTGAGCTGGTGAAAATACTGCCAGACGCGGGCAGGCTGCAGGTCGTGGATGGAGGTCATGGTCTGTCTCCTCGATAATCAGGACGGAAACCAGTCTTCGTCGCGCACCTGCGCCATCGTCCATGGGCAGGATTCAGGGAAAATAACCAATGCCGGTCTGGTCGGCCGCACGTTTCACGGCTTCATCCCAGGCGTTCTGCTGCCAGCGCTCGCTGGCAAGCTCCGCCTTGAGGCTGGGCGTTTCTTCCAGGGCACGTGCAATGCCCTTGCGCTGCTTGCGGATGCTGGTTTCCCAGCTTGCCCGCGCCGTTCCGGCTGGAAATGCCATTTCAGCAGATGCGCCATCAGCTCGGCCATCCGGCTCAGCAATTCCCGTTTTTCGCTCCCTGCCCACGTCTTCGACCTCATCTGCAATATTTTTTTCAGATCGAGCAGGTCGAATCGCCCTGCGCGCAGGAATTCGGCCTGCTGACTGGCCCATGCCACGATGTCCTGATCGTATTTGATGGTTTCCATTGTCAGCCCTCCAGAGATGCGCAAAGGGCGCCCGAAGGCCCCCTGCGTCAATCACACGTGAATCGACTTGTACCGGAAACGCTTCGGCTTGGCGGCCTCGTCGCCCAGGCGGCGGCGCTTGTCTTCTTCGTATTCGCGGTAGTTGCCGGCAAAGAAGGTCCATTGCGAATCGCCTTCGGCGGCCAGGATGTGGGTGGCAATGCGGTCGAGGAACCAGCGGTCGTGGGGAAATGACCAGGCAGCAGCCGGCAAATTCCAGCAGCGCGTCTTCCAGTGCACGCAGGGTTTCCACGTCCAAGTCGTTCGACGGTTCGTCCAGCAGACAGCACGTTGCCGCCTTCCAGCAGCGTCTTGGCCAGATGCAGGCGGCCGCGTTCACCGCCGGAAAGCTGGCCCACCAGTTTCTGCTGGTCCGGCCCCTTGAAGTTGAAGCGGCCGATGTAGGCGCGCGACTGCATTTCGAACTCGCCGACGTTCATGATGTCCAGCCCGCCGGACACGTCCTCCCAGACGGTCTTGTCGCTCTGCAGCGATTCGCGCGACTGGTCCACGTACGCGATGTGCACGGTGTGGCCGATTTTGATTTCGCCGCTGTCGGGTTTTTCGCGGCCGGTGATCATCCGGAAAATGGTCGATTTGCCGGCGCCGTTGGGGCCGATGATGCCGACGATGGCTCCCGGCGGAATCTGGAAGCTGAGGTTGTCGACCAGCAGGCGGTCACCGTAGGCCTTGGAGACGTTGCTGAATTCGATGACCTGATCGCCCAGGCGCTCGGCCACGGGGATGAAGATCTCCTGCGTCTCGTTGCGGCGCTGGTATTCGTAGGGACGACAGTTCGTCGAAGCGGGCCAGACGGGCCTTGCTCTTGGCCTGACGGCCCTTGGCGTTCTGGCGCACCCATTCCAGCTCCTTCTTCAGGGCCTTCTGGCGGGCGGACTCGGCGGCCTCTTCCTGCCGCAGGCGGTTGCTCTTCTGGTCCAGCCACGAGCTGTAGTTGCCGCGCCAGGGGAATGCCGCTGCCACGGTCCAGTTCCAGAATCCACTCGGCGGCGTTGTCGAGGAAGTAGCGGTCGTGGGTGACGGCCACGACGGTGCCGGTAAATTTCTGCAGGGAACTGTTCCAGCCAGTCGACGCTTTCGGCATCGAGGTGGTTGGTGGGCTCGTCCAGCAGCAGCATGTCGGGGCGCGACAGCAGCAGGCGGCAGAGGGCCACGCGGCGCTTCTCACCGCCGGAGAGATTGCCGATTTTGGCATCCCACGGCGGCAGGCGCAGGGCATCTGCGGCCACTTCGAGCTGCAGCTCGATGTTGTCGGTACCGGCGGCCTGGATGATGGCCTCGTATTTTGGCCTGATCGGCGGCCAGGGCGTCGAAGTCGGCGTCCGGCTCGGCGTAGGCGGCGTAGATTTCTTCCAGCTTCTGCTTGGCCTCGACGATTTCGCCCAGGCCCCCTTCAACGGCTTCGCGGACGGTGTCCTCGGGGTCGAGCTGCGGCTCCTGCGGCAGATAGCCCACCTTGATGCCGGGCATGGGGGTGGCTTCGCCCTCGATGTCCTTGTCGAGCCCTGCCACGATCTTGAGCAGGGTGGATTTGCCGGCGCCGTTGGTACCCAGCACGCCGATCTTGGCACCGGGGAAAAAGCTGAGCGATATGTCCTTCAGGATCTGCCGTTTGGGCGGGACGGTCTTGCCGACCCGGTTCATGGTGTAGAACGTATTGGGCCATGTAGCTGCGGCAGTCTGCGCTGCCGGATAGGTGGTGGTATGCAATCCGGGCATTATCGCAGAGGGGGCCGCACGGGCCAAACGTCACATGATTCCGCCGGCGCTCGCCTGCCCCCATCAGGACAGCCAGTCGCGCGTCATGAACCTGTTCGTTCGCAACCAGGGGGCAGGCCCCGACAGCCAGGAACGGCACAGAACATGAACGGAACAGGAAGTCTGGCGACGCTTACTGTTTCACCGGCGGCGGCAGGCAGCGGCACTCGCGCAGCAGCTGCGAGGCGGGCACAGGGCCGGGTGGCGGACGATTGCGCCGGAACGACCACCATGCAGCCGCGGGGGCCAAAGCGCAGCTGCATCAGGAAGGGCTGCGGAGTCAGGCGCTTGCCGTCGAGAATCTGCCCGTCCTTCCCTTTGGCAAAGGTCTGGTCCAGTACCAGCTCGCTGCTGTCGACAAAGGCCGCATTGCCCAGCAGTACGCGCTGGCCACTGAATCGCTCGGCCACGGTCTCGATGGCGGCCAGGCAGGGATCTGCTGGTCTGCGAGGCCAGCCGGGCGGGCGGCGGGTCCGACAGCGACACGCCCGGATCCTGCGACAGCTGTTCGGCGGCGCGCGCCTGCTGTTCCTGCATCGCGTCTTCGTGCGCCCCTCGCGGTGGATGCGCTCTTCCATCGATTCGCGGCGCGTGCTGGCCGGTGCATCATCGTCGGCTCGCCCGCCCGATGCGGCGCAACCGGACAGCACGGCGGCGCCCAGCAGTGCCAGCAGCGCTGCCCTCACGCCCCCTCCGGCAACGTGTGAAGTGAATCGGGAGGCGGTGGCGGGCAGCGCGGAGAACGTCATGCAGCAGGAACTTGTTGGTCAGGGCGGGGCTGCGCACCATGCGCGGGTCATGGATGCGGCCAGCCGGCCGGGCTGTGCCATCGGCACCGGTCGCACCAGCTGCTTGCCCTGGACGGTTGCGGAAGAGGCCGGACAGCTGCCATGCTGGCGGTAATGGAGGCCGCCGCCAGCAGGCTTTTCCTTCACGTCGCCCAGCTGGTGGGTGACATCGTCTGCCACCAGGCAGTTGGGCGTGAAGCCGGCATCGAAGCCGCCGACGCCCTTGTCGTTGACGCCGTCGAACTCGATGGGGAAGTATGACATACCGCAGTTGTCCTTCGCGGTGAAGCCGTAGGGGCTTGCCGCAGGTGGTATGCCGATCTGCACCACCTCCACATCAACACCCGCAGGCCATTGATCAGCGACTCACTGGCCGAGCAGGTGCTGTTGCTGGTCAGCACGTACACGCGCTTCAGGCCCAGGTTGGGCAGGGACTGGCCAGCCTTGGTGCCCGTGCCCTCGGTGCCCGTGGTCTGGGACATGAAGCGCATCTGGCTCTGGGATGCCTCGGTTTCACGCCTGCGCTTGTCGTTGTATTGCAGGCGTTCAAACACCTTGCCCTGGGTCAGCGAAGTATCGCTCAGCATATGAGGCCAGCTGGGCCGACTGGTACAGATAGCCGCCGCCGTTGTAGCGCAGGTCCACCACCACGTCCTGCACCTGCTGGTTCTTCATGTCGGTAACGGCTTTGAAGAGCTGCGATTCCACCGGCAGGGTAAAGCCGTTGAACTGCAGGGTAGCCGATCTTTTGCACCATCGTCGGTGGTGATCACACTGGCCGTCTGGACCGGCGGTTTCTGGTATTCGCCGGCGCTGAGCACGGTCTGGCGGTTGGGCTGTTCCGCATCCACCGGCTTGAGTTCGAAGCCGGTTTTTCTCGCCATCATTGGCCGAGAACAGCACGCGGTTCAGCTCCTCGACCTCGGCGGCGTCCTGGGTGTTGACCACGTCGATACGCTTGCCGCTGGCGGTGGTCACCGCCACCAGCATGTCACCACGCGAAACGCCCTGCTGGGCAGCCGGTGTGCCCTCGTGAACCACCAGCACACGCACATCCCGCGGCACTTCGTTTTTCAGGATGCCCAGATCCACCCGTAACCGCTGGCCGTACCGGCCTGTGATGAAAGCCTTCCATTCGGCGGTGGGCATGGCAAAGCTGAAGCGGTCCTTGCGGGCACCGCGGGCCGTCAGTTTGGGTGACAGCAGTGCACGGAAATAGTTCTGCATCCCCTCTTCGTGCCCGACCTGCGAAAACTCCGACAGCAGCCCGCTCACCTGCGGCATGTCGGCATACCAGAGGTAGCTCTCCTGCATGTAGGCGCGGATGAACTGCTGTTCGGTCTGGCGCGACCCTTTGCGATAGCCTTCCAGCCAGTCACCACTGCTGCTGTGGGCCAGCGTGTTGTCGACCGCGCACTGGTTGGCGTACTGGGCGGAGGCGCCAAGGGTCGCCCGGGGCATCGGAGAGCTCCGTGTGCCCACCCCGCCGGCGCCGCCACCGCCGCCGCCCGCAGCCCGCGCACTGTGGCCAGCAGTGCGGAAACGGCCGTGAGGGGTGAAGTGTGTCGCTTTCATGCGACGAATCTTTGCCGAATACTCGATGGTGCAGGCAATGAACTACGCCACGGTTTCGGCCAGACGGATCGCGCCTGCCGCCCGGTGGAGAAGCCCTCCTGCCCGCGCACCGCCTGCCACTGCTCACGCTGCCTGTTGCCCCTGCCGACAGTGTGGTGGTTGGCCCATGTCCAGCCCGCCCGCCTGCTGTCCGTCCCCGAACGCCCACTGCTGACGTGCCGCCCGCCTGCCGGTTACCGGACAGGTCGGAATACACGGGCAGGGGACGGGGCGCCACTCAGGACACGGGCGCCGGGGGCAGCGGGAGGTACCCAGAATCAGGTCTGCACCCTTCTCGGCAATCATGAACGACGGGGCGTTGGTGTTGACCGAGGGCAGAGACGGCATGATCGAGGCATCCACCACGCGCAGGCCCTCGAGGCCATGCACGCGCAGCGAGGCATCGACCACCGAGTCCGGCCGGTCGGCGGGGCCCCATCCGGCAGCTGCCCACCACGTGGTAGACGGTTTCGCCGGTACGCCGGGCGAAGTCGAGCACCTCGTCGTCGCTGCGGCAGTCCGGCCCAGCACCTGCTCGCTGTCGAGGAAGGGACGCAGGTAGGAAGTTTCGAGCATGCGCCGGCCCAGACGGATGCCGTTGATCAGCACGCGCTGGTCGCGTTCGTCGTTCAGGTAGTTGGGCTGGATGCAGGGGCGCCTCGAAGGGGTCGTCGCTGATGGCGTGGACATGGCCGGTACTGAGGGGGCGCGACTGCCAGGCGCCGATCGTCATGCCCGGCCAGCCATCGATGAGGCCGACGATGCCCCCGCGGAAACTGGCCGGCGCAAAGACATACTCCATGTCGGGTCGTACTGCCTCGGCACTGCTGCGGGCAAACACATGTGCCATGGAGGCGCTGAGCCCCAGCACGCTGGGCTTGCCGCGCAGCCAGCGCCAGCCCTGGGCAATGACGCCCGGGAACTTCACCAGCTCGTTGATGGTGCGCACATAGCGCAGCTTCGACACCAGCCGGACGCGGTAATGATCCTGCAGGGTTCTGGCCCACGCCGGGCAGTTCGTGCACCACCGGCACGCCCAGCGTTTCGAGCAGCGGGCGCGGCCCCACCCCGGAGATCTGCAGCAGCTTCGGCGAATTGATGCTGCCGGCCGCCAGAATGACCTCCCGCCGGGCACGCACGGTTTCGACCCCTGCCATTCGGCCCGCCCCGCACATAGCGCACGCCCACCGCGCGCCGGCCCTCGAACAGCACGCGGCTGGCCTGGGCGCGGGTACGCACATCGACCTGCGGACGCCGCGCGCCGGCCGCAGAAAGCTCACGGCCGAACTCTGGCGGCGACCACCATGGATGGTGCGCTGGAAGAATCCGGCCCCCTCGTACTGTTCACCGTTGTAGTCGGAGGTACGCGGGATGCCCAGTTCGTCCATGCCGGCCAGAAAGGCGTCGCACAGGGGGTGATGCCAGTCGAGGTCGGTGACGCGCAGCTCGCCTTCGCGGCCCCGGTAGAGGTCGTCTCCCACCCCGATCTTCTGCTCCAGGCGGCGGAAGTACGGCAGCACCTCGGCATAGGACCAGCCGGGGTTGCCGGCAGCGGCCCAGGCGTCGTAGTCTTCGCGCGGACCGCGCACGAACGACATGCCGTTGATCGAGCTGCTGCCGCCGAGCACGCGCCCTGCGGCAGACGGATGCTGCGCTGGACCACCCTGCCCGGCTCGGTGGTGAAGTTCCAGGTAAGCCGGCGGCTGTGCACGTTCCAGACGTAGCCAACCGGCAGGTGAATGAGCGGACTCCAGTCGGCCCCGCCAGCCTCCAGCAGGCACACGCTTGCCCCGGTGGCGCTCAGACGGTTGGTCAACAGGCAGCCGGCCGTGCCGGCACCCACCACCACATAATCGAACTCGCCATTCATATTGGCTTCGGGAGCCATTGGCCTGCTCCATGATTGGGAACCATTGAACTGCTGCCCGACATGACTGTCCGTGCAACGTCCGGTACGGAAGTATCACGCCAGCGACCATGCAGTGCCACGCCGGCGATCATGTCGTCAGAGGCACATGGATTATCAGCGCACGGAAAAAAATAGTGCCCCGGGCGATAACGCCTCGAGCGGGTGTAATTTTTAGCGCAACACCTGTCGTGTCGCGACAAAACCACGCCAATACAACAGAAAAAAACACCAGATGTGTCTTATATGCACCCAAGGGTATTGCGTTTTGAAATTGATCCTGCATAGAGCCGATGCATTGTGCCAGCAAAACCGGTGCGTTGCACCGGCAGAACCGATGCATTGCGCCAGCAGAACCGGCGCGTTGCGTCACGTGACATGACGGACGCCGGCGCGGACAGAAAGGAAAAACCGGCTGCGACTGCGGCACCGGCTTTCGCCGCTTTTTCCGTGCCGGCGGAATCAGGCACCGATCAGACCCTGTCGTGAGCCGGTGCGCGATCCGTACCCTCAGCATTGCCGGACAAAAACGTTTGGCGTTTCCGCATTGCGGCCTCGCGCTTCCGAATCGCCTTCTGGCGCGCCCACATCGCTGCCTTGCGCTTCTGCATCGCCGATTGGCACGTCCACATCGCGACCTCGCGCGTCTGCACCACCATCTGGCACTTCTGCATCGCGGTCGAAGCGCACATCCGGATCGACGGCCTCGGGGGACGCAACGATTCGAGATAGTCCCAGATGGCATAACAAAGCTCGCGACAGCCCTGGCCGGCAATGGCCGAGATCTCGAACACCGGCCCCTGCCAGTCGAGCGCCTGCACCAGACGTTCGCGCACCTCGGCCACCCTGGTCCGGCGCCATCATGTCGACCTTGTTCAGCACCAGCCAGCGTGGCTTTTCGTCACAGCGCCGGGTCGTACTTGCGCAGTTCATCGATGATGGTCCGGGCCTCGTCCACCACATCACGGTCGGGGTCGAACGGGGAAGATGTCCACCAGGTGCAGCAGCAGCCGGGTACGCTGCAGGTGCCGCAGAAAACAGTGCCCCAGGCCCGCGCCCTCGGCAGCGCCGCCGATCAGCCCCGGCACATCGGCCACCACGAAGCTGCGCCCCTCGTCGATGCGCACCACACCCAGGTTGGGATGCAGCGTGGTGAACAGGGTAGTCTGCCACCTTCGGTCGCGCATTGGATACCTGCGAAATGAAAGTGGATTTGCCGGCGTTGGGCATGCCCAGCAGCCCCACGTCGGCCAGCACCTTCAGCTCCAGCTTCAGGCGCCGCTCCTCGCCCGGCCAGCCCGGCGTGGACTTGCAGGGGGCACGGTTGGTACTGCTCTTGAAGTGCAGGTTGCCCAGCCCTCCATCCCCACCCTTTGCCAGCACGACGCGCTCACCATGGGTGGTCAGGTCGAACAGCAGTTCACCCGAATCTTCATCGTAGATCTGCGTGCCCACCGGCATGCGCAGCAGGATGTCGTCGCCGCCCTTGCCGTACTGGTCGGAACCACGGCCGTTTTCGCCCCGCCGCGCCTGGTACTTGCGGGTGTAGCGGAAGTCGATCAGCGTGTTGATGTTGCGGTCGGCCTCGGCAAGAATCGAACCGCCCCGGCCACCATCACCGCCGTCAGGGGCCGCCGAACGGGATGAACTTCTCGCGACGAAACGACGCTGCCCCGTTGCCGCCATTGCCGGCCATCACTTCGATCCGGGCTTCATCGATGAACTTCATGAATCTTCACGCCTCTTGCGTGTGTCTGCTTTCCGCATTGTAGGGAGAGCGGTCATGGAGCGTGCCCCAAAAAGCCCCACATCATGCCGTCCCGCCCGGCGGGTACGGCCGCGAGTGCGGCCACCGGCAGACGAACCCCAGAAAACACCAGCGGCACCTGGAGCCAAGCCCGCAGGTGCCGCCTGATGGCTGCCGGTGAAGATGCTCAGGCAGCTTCGGCCAGCAGCGGGGTGATGCTCACCACCTTGTTGCTCTTCGGACCGTGGGTACCGAAGGTGACCACGCCGTCGATCAGCGCGAACGAGGGTGTGATCCTTGCCCACGCCGACGTTGCGGCCCGCGTGCACACGGGTGCCGCGCTGACGGACGATGATGGAGCCGGCCGACACGGTTTGACCGCCGTAGGCCTCGGCACCCAGCATCTTTGGCTTGGAATCGCGGCCATTGCGTGTAGAGCCGCCGCCTTTCTTCTGTGCCATGACTGATTACCTGCACGAGATGCCCTGAAGGCCCCGGGACGCGGCCCGGGACAGGGGCAGGGTTGATACTTTGGACTGTGGTTATTCAGGCATTGCCCAAATGACTCAGGCAGCAGCGGGGAGCCGGTGCCTCGGCCTTTTCGGTGCCCAGCTCCGGACGACACCTGCGTGATGAACAGCTCGGTGTAGTTCTGGCGATGGCCCTGGCGCTTCTGGTAGTGCTTGCGCCGGCGCATCTTGAAGATGCGTACTTTTTTGTGACGACCCTGAGACAGGACGACAGCCGACACGCTTGCACCACCCACCAGCGGCGCACCGATCTTCACCTTGTCGCCATCGTAGACGGCGAGCACCTGGTCGATCTCGATGCCGGCTCCGATGTCTGCGGATATCTGTTCTACCTTGATTTTGTCGCCGGCAGCAACCTTGTATTGCTTGCCACCGGTTTTTATGACCGCGTACATGGAAACCTCAAAGAACACACCTTCCCACCCGGGAAGGCGCAACCCTGAAATTATAGGGTCGGGACTGAGGCAGCGTCAAACGCCGCGCCCCTTCCTGCCTGTACCCTGCCTGTACCCCTGCCTGTACCCCTGCCTGTACCCTGCCTGTGCCCTGCCTGTCCACGCCTGTCCACGCCTGTCCACGCCTGTCCACGCCTGTACCACGCCTCGCCTGACCACGCCTGTACCACGCCTGGGCCACCGTCTGGGCCACCTGCCTCCTTCCTGCCTCCACGCCTCCACTTCCGGCACACGCCTCTGCTCCCGGACCATGTCAACCAATGTGACACATCAAACGTGAAAAGAAGGCGCGACGGCGGCCCGGCCGAGAAAGCAGCCCCCAACGCCCTGGGGCGTGTCATGGCCCCCGCTCATCCCCGCCTCCCGTTGGGTGTGCAGGACAGGACGGCAGCGGCTGTAACGGCGCCGTCCGGCCGGCCCCTGTCTTCCGCCCATATAATCGGACCTTTCCGGACATCGGTCCGGCGTGGCAGAGTGCCACAGCCGGTCTCCTCCTGTCGGAAAACGCCTGTACCGGGGACGCTGCCGCCCCTGCCTGCAGGGATCCCTGCGGATCCGCGGCACCGGCCCGCGCCTTCCCCTCTACAATGGGCAACTTTCCGGCAGACCATCCTCCGGCCAACGCCAACCAGCACGACATCTTGAAGCCCTACGACGCCTATCCGATCATCACAGACGATCTTGCCCAGGTCGACCGGGTCATCAAGGAACGTCTCGACAGCCCCGTCGCCCTCATCCGCACCATCGCCAGCTACATCATCGGCGCAGGCGGCAAGCGGTTGCGGCCGGTGCTGCTCACCCTGTTTGCCCGTGCGCTGGGCTACGGCAACTCCGACGCCCACCAGAAGGAAGGCCATCACTGGCTGCTGGCTGCGGTGGTCGAGTTCATCCACACCGCCACGCTGCTGCACGACGACATCGTCGACGAATCCACGCTGCGCCGCGGCGCCCCCACGGCCAACGCCCAGTTCGGCAACCCGGCCGCGGTGCTGGTGGGCGACTTCCTCTACTCCCGCTCGTTCCAGATGATGGTGGAAGTGGAGCAGATCAGCATCCTCAAGACGCTGGCCGACGCCACCAATGTCATTGCCGAGGGCGAGGTGCTGCAGCTGCTCAACTGCAACGACCCCGACGTGGACGAAGCCGCCTACCCTGCAGGTCATCCGCTTCAAGACGGCCAAGCTGTTCGAGGCGTCGGCACGCATCGGCGCCATCCTGGCCGGTGCCACGCCCGAGCTGGAAGACGCTGCTGCAACCTACGGCCGCCACATGGGCACGGCGTTCCAGATCATCGACGACGTGCTGGACTACTCCGGCGAGCGCGACACCCTTGGCAAGAACATCGGCGACGACCTGCGCGAGGGCAAGGCCACCCTGCCCCTCATCCGTGTGATGGAAGTGGGAGCGCCCGCCGACCGCGAAATCGTCCGCCAGGCCATCATCAATGGCGAGACCGAGCACTTCGACGCCATCCACCAGGCCATCCTGCGCTGCGACGCCCTGGGCTATGCCCGCACCCTGGCCGAACAGGAGGCGCAACGGGCACGCGATGCACTGATCCACGTACCCCCTTCCCAATTCAAGGAAGCCTTGCTATACTTATCTTCTTACTCGATCTCGCGTAACAAATAAGCTTTGGTGTTTGGCAGGAACGGGTAAGACCATCGGGGTGTAGCTTAGCCTGGTAGAGCGCTACGTTCGGGACGTAGAGGCCGGAGGTTCGAATCCTCTCACCCCGACCAGAACATCAAAAACCGGATCCGCCGCAAGGCTGGTCCGGTTTTTTCGTTTCTGGCCTTCATCTGATACGCCTCCTCTCTCTTCCCGACCGTCCTCCACCATCACGCCGGCCTGTCGCCTGTGCCTGTGCCTGTGCCTGTGCCTGTGCCTGTGCCTGTGCCTGTGCCTGTGCCTGTGCCTGTGCCTGCTGCCTGCTGCCTGCTGCCCTGTGCCCGGTGCCTGCGCCCCCCTGCCATCACAGCCAGTTTCTCTTCTCCTGGCCCTGCACAGCGCTTTCGGATTTCCTGCCTGACAAGACCGGCCCCGTCCACCGTGACCGAACCCGATTGTGAAGGATAGTTAATACTGAAACTGCCCACCCGGAAGTATCGGCAAAAACAATATCAAAACCGGGATGTTTTTCTTTTGAATATGGCATAATAATCTCTCTCACTATCATTAGCCTCCTTTCCGTTCCGGCACGGCCGGTCCCGGTACACGCCCCCCGGCACGCTCCCGGTACGCCCATTTCCCAGGAAATTTCCTCCATGCACCCACGCATTTCACGCGTTGGCCTGGCTGTTGCCATGGCCCTTGCCAGCAGCACCCTGATCAGCACCACCAGCCAGGCCGCCCCGCTGGCAGACGGCACCACCCACGGTTCCGGCAACAGGGCCACCAGGCCACTGAGCTTCAAACCCACCACGGGCTGCGAAGGACTGGAAGGCTACGATGCCAAATGGGCCAGCCACGGTGACGACTATGGCTTCACCCTGGCCGGCACGAAGCGGCCGGTGCCCAAGGGGAAAAGGAACGATCCCGAGGCTGGCCAGCCCATCCTGATGAATGGTTTCTACCAAATGACCGAACACGGCGGCACCCTGTACGCCACCTTCGGCGGCGCCTCGGCCCCCGGTGTGACACCCGGCGCCCTGGTGATGCTGGATGCAGACACGCTGGCCTTCAAACAGGCCATGCCCCTGCCCTTTGCGGCCCACGCCATTGCCATCGACCGGCTGGGCAGGGAAGGCCGTCGTGACCCACACCCACCAGAGCGCCTTCAGCCTGGTCGACCTGGAAAAGCACACCAGCACCTGCCGCAAGCCCGACAGCACCATCCATGGCGACACCTACCGGGGCCGCTATGTGCAGATGGATGAAATGGGCAACTTCTACATCAACTACAACAGTTTCGGCGCGAAGGATCCGTCGGGCTACATCATGAAGTACACCCCGCGGGGATCACGCCGCAGGCTATGCCGTCGAGCCCACCGAAAAGGCCCGGCTGGTCATCCCGATGCTCTACCGCATGGGCAGCCTGATCACCGGCGGACGTGCCGTGACCTCGGTGGATGCCCAGAACGGCACCGTGAACCAGCTCTCGCCCACCTTCGAAAGCCTCAACATCTACAACTATGTGCCCGGCCCCGGCATGTCGCTGGTGGCCAGCAACAATGACGTGTCCGGTCGCCCCAACCTGATGGTGATCGATCCGGTCAGCGGCGCCCGCAGCGCCCTGCTCACCGGTTCGGGCAGTGTGGAAGTGGGGTACAGCCCCGACAGCCAGCAGGCCTTCACCACCAACTACGAAAGCAACACCGTGACGGTGGCCACCCTGTCCCCGAACGCAAAGCCTTCCAGCCCGGCCAGTTCGTCAACATCACGTTCCAGGATTCCCCTCGAACCCTGTACGTGCGCCACACCGGCAAGGGCACCGATGTCTACGTGACCACCAAGACCTGGGAAGGTGACAACGCCACCCGCGGCGCCCTGCTGCACCGGATCCATCTGGACAGCAGCGTGAAGGGCATCGACGGCATCGACCGCGCCGGTGCCTGCACCATCACCACCTTCGACATGCGCGACAACACGGTATCGGCCCCTGTGGCCTGCCCGCTGATGAACGCTGCAGACACCTGGAAGGCCCAGTATCGCCGCATCCGCGACGTGTCCCTGCCCGCCATGGAAAAGAGTCTCAAGGGCGCCCGGGCCTTCAAGGCGAAGGCCGAGGCCGACCTGAAGGCAGCCCGCCAGCAGGCCGCCCAGAAGCCCGGCAAGGCATCCCGTGCCGCGCTGGCCAGGGGCGAAGGAAAACCTCGGCAACGCCACCGTCTGGCTGGAATACGTGAACAAACACCTGCCCAACCTGCGCGACGGCCTGCGCTACTACCAGCAGCTGGCCGGCGAGTGAACGGCAACGCGCGCTGGCGGACGGATGGTGTCATGCACACACCGTCCGCACGGCCGCGCTCCGCACCTGAGGGCGCAGACCGGTATCATCGCCACACGGGCGTGTCCCATTCGCATCCCTCACAGGGAGAACCTCATGAGCAAAGTCACTTTCCACGATACCGTCAGCGTCGATGTAGCCGGCACCCTGCCGGCCAAAGGACAACAAGGCACCCGCCTTCAGCCTCGTCAACGCCGAGCTGGGCGAATCCACGCTGGCCACCTATGCCGGCAAGCGCAAGGTGCTGAACATCTTCCCGAGCGTGGACACCGGCGTGTGCGCCACCTCGGTACGCCGCTTCAATACCGAGGCATCCAAACTGGACAACACCGTCGTGCTGTGCATTTCGGGCGATCTGCCGTTTGCGCAGAACCGCTTCTGCGGTGCCGAGGGCCTGAAGAATGTCGTCACCCTGTCGTGCTTCCGCAGCCCGGCCTTCCGCAAGGACTATGGCGTGGACATGACCAGCGGCCCGCTGGCCGGCCTGACGGCCCGTGCCGTGGTGGTGCTGGACGAGAACGACCAGGTGCTGCACAGCGAACTGGTGTCCGAGCTGACCCACGAGCCGGACTATGCGGCGGCGCTGGCCGTGCTGTGATTCTGGCAAATCAGCCTGATCACACATCAAAAAAAGGGGCTGAAGCCCCTTTTTGATGGTGTACCCCAGGGCATGTCATGGACTCGTGCGTCCTCGCGCGCCCTCATGAGAACATTGGGACGAACCAGTTCACGACACTCTAAACTCCGGAGATCAGGAAATCCAAAGCACCCACGATCTCATCCCGACAGAAGGACAGATCATGTACAGGACGCCCCACATACCGCCGATCAATACCGGCCATCAAAGGAACCATCAGGATATGGGGCTCTCCCTGCACATCCACCACCGGTGTCAGGCGTGTTACCTTCCTGTTGGCCACTGTGCGCAGTGGCACCAGTGGAACAACAACCACGGTACGCAGATCATCCAAGAGGGATGACTGCACATCAAGAAGCCACGGATGCGTACGTCGCGTTGCAGGGTTCGCATTCTCATGCAGCCAGAATTGCATGATCAGAAACTCCGTGTTGCGTCACTGAAGCAGCCGTGCATCTCGACAAAGCGGTTGTAGGCCTCGATGGCCTCGGCATTTTCCTGCCGCCAGGCAGCCTCCTGCTGCCGGGCCAGCTGCTCGCTCAAGGCCCTTTCCAGGGTGGCTGAAAGGTTGATTTTTCAGCGCACGAGCCTTTGCCAGCAGATCACTGTTGATACTGACATTGGTGGCCCGTTTGGGCGCCTGCGCATCGAATATGGTCATGTTTGCCATCGGCATTGTCTGGCCCTCATGCATGGATCATGCGCATACTATATGCGCATGACAAAGCCGAAGACAAGCAGCCGGGATAACATCGTCTATCCGCCACAGAACCCGCCATGCTCCCCCACAAACCGCCACGAACAGGGGCTCATCCATGCTTTCCCACATGCACCCCCAGCTGGCCACCTTTTTCCAGTACCGTGTCGAGCAGCAGAAACTGCTGGAACAGCTGGAAGGCCCCGGCGCCGTCATGCCCATGCCCGACCTGAAGGGACTGCGCGCCTGGTACAAAAATGTTTGGCCAGCGCGTGGGCGGTCCGGTCCTGGAGGTGGCCGAGGTGCGCGATTTCGTGGCCGAAACCGATGAACGCCCGCTGCACATGCGGCTGTACCGGCCACGGGCAGATTCACACGCCTGCCATGCTGGTGCCCACGGCAGCACGCACCGACATGGCACTGGCTCGCCCGCAGACGCCCCACGAAACGACCACCCTGGCGCCCGCACCCATTCCCGTCCGACAGAAACGGTACCCCCTGCCTCGTCTACTTTTCACGGTGGCGGCTGGTCGATGGGCGATCTGGATACACACGACCGGGTCTGCCGGCGGCTGGCACTGGCCGCTCACGCAGTGGTCATTTCGGTGGACTATGGGCTGTCCCCTGAGCTGCCGTGGCCCCAGGCCGCGCATGATGCCATCGCGGCCACCCGCTGGATACAGGCCAGCGCCGGCTCACTGGCCATCGATGCACACCGGGTCGGCGTGGCTGGGCGACAGCGCCGGCGGCAATCTGGCAGCCATCGTGGCCCTGGCGTTGCGTGCTGCGGCAGATGACCAGCCCCAGTCTGAAAACCCGCCCCCGCTGGTGGCCCAGCTGCTCATCTACCCCGCAACCGACCTGCGCAGCGGCTTCGAGCCCCGCCATCCATCCCTGACGGACAACGCCGACCGGCCGCCCCTGTCCACGGCCCAGATGCGTGAACACATGCGACATTATCTGGACGATCAGCCAGAGCACGCCCGGCACTGGCAGGCATCCCCCTGCTGGCCGATGACCACCGGGGGCTGCGCCAGCCCCTGATCATCACCGCCGGACTGGACCCACTGCGTGACGATGGGATCGCCTATGCGCAGACCCCTGTCACGCGCCGGAGTGGATGTACTGCTGCGCAACTACGCCGGCCACACCCACGGCTTCGTGGAAATGGCTGGCGTGCTGGACACGGTACCGGGATGCCTTTGCGCTGATGGGGCAGTGGTTCCGGCAGCAGGCCGCCTGAACGAATGGGTCACATCACAGCGCCAGATTCACCCGCGCCCCCAGCCAGAACTGCCGGCCGAGGCCCTGATAACCGCGCACCGGCTCCACATCCTTGTCCGCCGCGTTGAGCACGCTGGCCTCCAGCGTCCAGCGCGGACCGACTTCCCAACGGGCCCGCAGATCCAGCACGGCATAGCTGCCCAGCCGCACCGCGCCGTCGGGCCGCGCCCCCACCCGCGTGAGCGTCGCGCCCGCCGTCCAGCCTGCGCCCAGGTAATCGGCCGCCACACTGTGCTGGTGTGCCGCTCGCCGGTTCAGGCGCTTGCCGGTGGCATCATCCTTTGCATCCAGAAAATCGAATTCTGCACTCAGACGCACCCTGCCGCCAGTCGTGCATGGTCTGGAAGGTGGCCCCCTTCAGCGTGGCCCGGTCGGTGTTGGCAGCGCAGCCAAAATAACCGGCGGGACACGTGGTTCCCGTCGTATCGGGGTCATAACCGATAAGGTTGCGAACTTTGTTGCGATAGACGGTCACACCGGCGCGCGTACCCGGTGCCTGCCACAACAGCCCCAGTTCGGCACTGCGGCCCTTTTCCGGCTTCAGGCTGCTCACCCCGTAATTGGGGTAGTACAGGTCGTTGAAGGTGGGGGCCCGAAAACTGGTTCCCACCTGCGCACGCAGCTTCAGTTTCTGCGTCAGTGCCTGGGTGGCCCCCAGGCTGCCGGTGGTATTGTTGCCATAGGCCGAATTGTGATCGTGCCGCAGGCTGGCCTGCACGTCGGTCCCCGTACCGAACTGGCCGGTATACCCCGCCAGCAGCCCCTGGTTGTGACGGCTGCGATGATCTGGCTGCGCCCCCACCCCGTTCACGCCGGTCGTGGCATAACTGGCCGCCGTCACCTTCTCGTGCAGGTATTCCCAGCCCAGCACCAGCTGTTGGCCGGGCTGCAGCTGCAGCGCGTTCTGCCAGATAAACTGGCGGCGCACCGTCCGGTAGCGATCCGGACTGGCGGCTCCACTTTTTGCATCATCTTCGGCGGCCCCGAGCTGAAGCGAGGTGGTCCAGCGGTCGGACATCTTCCCGCGATAGTCCAGTGCCGTCGTGCGCGTGGTCAGGCGGTTCCGGAAATCCTGGAGGGCATTGCTCTGGCCGGTAGCGGCATCCCAGGTGGCGCTGTCGTACTGAGCATTCAGCTTCGACTGCATTGCCACCAGACCCACCCGGTGCCCGGCCACCGGGGTCAGTCCCAGGTTCACCGTGCCCACCGTGCGACGTAAACCATCCCGGTCCGGGTTGTAGTAGCCGTTGGGATCGTTCGGGCGAATGGCCGATTCACCCCGGTTCTGCTTGCGCCCCACACTCACGGCGTAGTCGAGCTGCCCCAGCACCGTGGTGGCGGCACCGCTGATGTCCGCCCCGGCCTGCCGCCCACCGTACCCACCCACGGCCAGATGGGCCGACAGTTTCGGCGCTCCCTGTCCGCGCCGGGTGATGAGGTTGATCACACCGCCCACGGCATCTGCCCCGTACAGCCCGGAGGCCGGGCCGCGCACCACCTCGATGCGTTCGAGCTGCGCCAGGTCCATGGCACCAAACTGCGTCTGCCCCAGCGTGGCCGAGCCCACGCGCACGCCATCGACCAGCACGACCACCCCGCTGGCCCCCACGCCACGCAGGAAGTAGCCGGCACTCTGCCCCGGGCCACCATTGCGCGCCAGCTGCAGGCCCGCATACTGTTGCAGCGCATCCTCCACCGAATGCAGCCCGCTGGCATGCAGCCGGTCGCCGTCGATCAGCACCACATCACTCACGCTGTCGGCCAGCGGCTGCGCCTCGCGGGTGGCCGTCACCACCACGGCGCCCATGGCCTTGGTTGGGGGATGACCTGCCTGTGCTGACGATGCCTGTCCCTTCACCTGTCCGTCTGTCTGGTCGTTCACCCGACCATCCGGAGAGTCAGGCAGCAGCGACACATCCCCGGCGGGCACAGCAGAACCGGATGCGGCCTGCGCCGCCGTCATCGTCCACAGAGCCCCCGCCACGGCCAGTGCAAGCGTGCCTGCCCTGACCATCCCACCACCAACCGCCCCTGCGCCGCGCTCTGCCACTGCGCCACGCGCCACTCTTCCCGCGCCCCGCCGACCTGCCAGCTGCACACCCATGATCTCGACTCCTGAAACAAAAACACAGTACAGACCGCCATTCTGCCAACCGTGAAAAATTTTTTCATGACCACCCGGCCGGTTGAACGACATCCAGGCGGCAGAGCAACGTCCGGACGACTGGGAAATTGCCCGGATGGCCGAGCGTCCCCCAGACCTCGAGCAACACCCGAATGTTGAACAACACCCAGGCGCTTGAGGAGCCGCCGGGCAATTGAGAAACACCCCGGATGGTTGAGCAACATCAACGCCAGCCATGCGTTGAATGCACCACCGCTATATAAACGTGTATATTCCGGTGATCGATCGCCTCCCTGTCGGGGAGCTTCATCACTCCCAGGATCTTCTCCGCGTCCGGGATCTTCATTACGCCCGGAGATCTTCATTACGTCGGGGGATCTTCAACCATCTACAGGACTCACCATGACCTTCCGCAAGAACCTGCTGGCACTGGCCGCCCTGTCCCTCTTTGCCACGGCCGCCCAGGCCGCCGACATCACCGTCTCCGCTGCCGCCAGCCTGACCAACGCCTTCAAGGAAATCGCCGAAAAGTACCAGGCCAAGTATCCGGATGCCAAGGTGCAGCTGAACTTCGGTGCCTCCGGTGCCCTGCTGCAGCAGATGTCCAAGGGCGCCCCGGTCGACCTCTTCGCCTCGGCCGACCAGGCCACCATGGACAAGGCCGAGAAAGCAGGACCCTGATCGACCCCAAAACCCGTCACAACTTCGTCCAGAACACCCTGGTGCTGATCGTGCCGTCCGACAGCACGCTGACCCTGTCCAAACTGGCCGATCTCAAGAAGGCCGATGTCAAGAAGGTCGCCATCGGCAATCCGGCCAGCGTCCCGGTCGGCGCCTACACCCAGGCCACGCTGGAAGCCGCCCACCTGTGGAAGGCCGTCTCCGCCAAGGCCGTCAACACCCAGAACGTGCGCCAGTCGCTGGACTACGTGGCCCGGGGTGAGGTGGATGCCGGCTTCGTCTACGGCACCGACACCTACGTCATGAAGGACAAGGTCAAGACGGCGCTGGAGGTTCCCACCCAGACGCCCATCCTGTACCCGCTGGCCATCACGAAGGACGCCGCCCAGCCCGAAGAGGCCCGTCGCTTCCAGGCCTTCATCCTGGCCCCCGAAGGCCAGGAAGTGCTGGCCAGGTACTTTCTTCAGGAAGCCCTGAGACGTCAGCCCCGGCATGACCCTCCTGCTGTTACCCTCATCATGGATTCCGCTGCCTGGACCGCCCTGCTGCTGTCACTGAAAGTGGCTGGTCTGGCCACTGCCATCGACCTCGTTCTCGGCGTGGCCGTCGGCTGGCTGCTCGCGCGCAAGCGCTTCCCCGGTCGTGAACTGCTCGACACGGTCCTCACACTGCCCATGGTGATGCCCCCCACGGTGCTGGGCTATTACCTGCTCGTGGTCATCGGCCGCCGGGGCTGGCTGGGCGGATGGCTCAACAGCACCTTCGGCATCAACCTGATCTTCACCTGGCAGGGGTGCCGTCATCGCGGCATCCGTTGTGGCCTTCCGCTGATCTTCAAGCCGGCCCGTGCCGCCTTCGAATCGGTGGACGGCCAGCTGGAGCAGGCCGCCCGCGTGCTGGGGCTGAAGGAAGCCGCCGTCTTCTTCCGGGTCACGCTGCCCATGGCCTGGCGTGGCATTCTGGCCGGGCTGCTGCTGGCCTTTGCCCGCGCCCTGGGCGAGTTCGGCGCCACCCTGATGGTGGCCGGCAGCATCCCAGGCAAGACGCAGACACTGTCCATCGCCATCTACGAAGCCGTCCAGGCCGGCCAGGACGACACCGCCAACATGCTGGTGCTGGTCACCTCGGTCGTCTGCATTGCCGTGCTGCTGTCGGCCGGCAAGCTGGCCCCGGGCCAGCTCTCGCGGCGATGAACCCCACCCTCGCAGGCGCCCGGCACCGCCGCGGCACACATTGCCCCCACATGCTCCCTTTCCCGACGGGGCATATCGCAAAACAGGGCCATACCGCATCACCCCGGCCCAGCCGGCTGCCTGCCCCCAACCTTCAGTTCCGGACGCCTGCACCGTGAAGCTCGATCTCGACATCCAGAAAACGCTCACCTCGGGTACCCGCAGCTTCACGCTGTCCGTACAACTGCAGTCCGAACACCAGCGCATCGTCATCGTCGGCGCCTCCGGATCCGGCAAGAGCCTGACCCTGCAGGCGCTGGCCGGCCTGCTGCGCCCGGATTCCGGCCATATCCGGCTGGACGGCGATACGCTCTTCGATGCCGCGCAGAACATATGGCTGCCCGCGCAGGAACGTCGCCTGGCCTATGTGTTCCAGGATTATGCGCTCTTTCCCCACCTCACGGTGTACCAGAACGTGGCCTTCGCCCTGAGCACCAGCTGGCGCAACCCGCCGCGCCATGCCCAGCGGGCCCAGTGGCCGGCCTCCGTGGCCCGCTGGCTCGACCTCTTCGGCCTGGCCGCGCTGGCCGGACAGTACCCGTCGGAGCTGTCCGGCGGCCAGCGCCAGCGCACGGCACTGGCCCGGGCCCTGGTGACCGAACCTCGCGCCCTGCTGCTCGACGAACCCTTCTCCGCCCTGGACCCGACCCTGCGCACCACCATGCGCGCCGAGCTGCTGGCCCTGCAGGAGCGCCTGCAGGGTTCCGATGATCCTCATCACCCACGATCCGGAAGACGCCACGGCGCTGGGCCCAGCACGTGGTGGAGATGCGCAACGGCAGCCTGATCGGCCAGAGCATCACGCAGGACTGAAGGCGACCGGTCCCTTCCTTGAGGATGTGGGACTGGAGCGTGTCATGGATGCATTCGTCCCCGCGCGCCCCTTTGGATGTGCAGGACGAGGCGGCCGGGGCGTCACGCCACGACCCTCCTTTTGTCTCAAAGGCTTGCAGCCACGCCCTCCACGCGCGATCATCCCTCCATGAGCCGCACCGATCCCCTTCCCCTGCCTCCGGCCCTGCACTGCCGCCCGGCATGGCCTACCTGCTGCAACGGGCCGTATCCGGCGTGCTGCGTGGTGCCCAGAATGGCGATCTGCCCCTGTTCGCCTGGACACTCGGCCTGCCGCAGGAGGAGCTGCTGCAGGTGCTTGCCCAGCTCTTTCCCGAGGTGCAGCCCGTCGAACCCCTGCGTGATGTGCAGTACCAGCAGCTGCTGGCCCTGAAGCCACAGGACTTCGCGTCCATGCTGCACATTCTGGAAGAGAACCGCAACCCGGCGCTGCCCGCCCAGCCCGTCCGCTGGCTGGCCCACGCCATGACGGCCGCCTGCTATGGCGAGCATGAACTCTGGCGCGACATGGGCCTGGGCGACATGGGCGACCTGGCGCAGCTGATGCAGGCGTGCTTCCCGCCTCTACGAGCGCCAGCGCATTGGCCAGAACTGGAAGCAGCTGCTGCTGACCGAGCTGCACGACGCCTGAAGGCGCGGCCCGGCTCGCCCCCTGGAGACACGGAAGCCGCTGCGGCCCATCCCGTAGCCGTCCGTCCTGCCGGAGCCCCCATCAGGGGCACCGTCGCCGGCCCCCTGCCGGTGAACCATCGCCAGCCCCTGCCAGTGCACCACCGGCGGCCCCCTGCCGGTGCACCACCGCCCCCGTCAGCACGCCACTGCCGAAACGTCGCATCAGCGATCATATACAGCCTGACGATTCTGCCTGCGGCACTGGTAGCGCGACACCCCTGCCGCAGCCGCGTCGATATCACCCGGAGCCCTCCCTGTACCGTTCATCGGAAACGGGTTTACCCAGCACACCCAGCGTTATATTGAAAAAAACAATAACGCAAATACCCAGATTCGCTGTATGCAGAAACAATAACGAACGACCGCAATAACAAATTTTTGCCCGAAGCGTTGTACACTGGAAGAACAGCGCAAACGGCGCCGGGCCACCCCATCCGTTCATTCGCCCGCTATATACATAAAAAAATAACGCCTCCCACCCCACATATCGGCAGGGAATATCGAAGATACCTCCCGCAAAACATCCAGGCTCCGTTTTTCTCAAACATCGATACAAAACATCGCACTACCAGATTCTTTTTCGGGCCATTCATCATGTCAGAACAACCAGTCGGACAAAAATACCAACGAAAAATGCCACCTCCGTCACAAAAAGATCCGGCACACGGCACCATAGAATTGCACGGCTCCATCTGGATGACGGTCGGTGGTACGAATTTCGGCGGCAAGGGGCGCATCGGCCTGCTTGCCCAGATTGCCGAAAGCGGTTCCATCTCGAAGGCAGCCAGGGCCATCGGCATGAGCTACAAGGCCGCCTGGGATGCCATCGACCTCATGAACAACCTGGCCGGCCAGCCCCTCGTCGAACGGGTGGTGGGCGGCAAGGGGTGGAGGGACACGCCTGACCCGGCGTGGCCAGCAGTTGATCGACAACTTCAACATCCTCGAAAACGAACATCGTCGCTTCGTCGAACAGCTGTGTGCCCAGGCAGACGGCATCGCCGACGACTACCTGCTGATACGGAGAATGAGCATGAAAACCAGCGCACGCAACCAGTTCCAGGGCAAGGTCAGCGCCTTCCACCGCGGCGCCGTCAATGACGAGATCGAGCTGGAAATCCCGGGCGGCCACCGGATCGTCGCCACCATCACCCACGAAAGCTCGGAAAGCCTGGGCCTGAAGGTCGGTTCGGAAGCGTTTGCCCTGGTCAAGGCCTCATCGGTCATTCTGGCCACCGGCAACGACGGCATGCGCCTGTCTGCCCGCAACCATCTGGCCGGCAACATCACCCGCGTGCAACCCGGTGCCGTCAACACCGAAGTGACCCTCGAAATCGGTACGGGCGTCACCGTGGCTGCCGTCGTCACCAACGAAAGCGCGCAGGAACTGGCCCTGGCCGAAGGCCAGCGTGCCGAGGCCATCTTCAAGGCCTCCAGCGTCATCATCGGCGTGCCGGCCTGAGCAGCCCTCTCCGCACCGGGCCGGCCATGGTCGTTTCGACCCGGCGCCTTGCCCGGTATCTCCCCATCAGGGCGCCTCTTCGCGAGGCGCTTTTTCTGATATTGGCCATTCACAGGCCCAGGCAGATCCTGCCCTGGGCAATGCCGGCAGCGCACGCATGCTGCTGGCCGGGATGAACACCCTCCTGACGCGCGGGTGATCAACCGCCGCCCGACAGGCCGTTCTCCACGGCGTAGACGGCAATCTGCACCCGGCTGGTGAGGCCCTGTCTTCTTCATGATGTTCTGGACGTGAATCTTGACCGTGCTCTCGGCCACGTCCAGCCGCCGGGCAATTTCCCTTGTTGCTCTCGCCCCGGGCCAGACACTGCATGATCTCGCGCTCCCGGGCCGTGAGGCGCACCGGCGCCATGCCGCCATCTCCCCGCTACCGGCCTCGGCCATTGCACCACCCATGGGTGGGGGCGACATGATGCCATCGGCCATGCGTCCGCCAGACAGACCGGTACGCCCGTCCGCCAGCGGGCTACCACCAGCCCCATCGGACAGCGATGCGCGCCCGGACACCGAAGCGCCCCCCGGCATCGACGCATCGCCAGACACTGCTGCACTGCCGGACATCGGTGTACTGCCGGAAACCGAAGCACCACCGGCCGCCAGGGCATCCATGCCGGCGTCGGGATCACCAGCCAGTGGCGGCGAACCGCCAGCCGTCTGTGAGCGAAACTGCTCGACCAGCTTGACCGTCATCGAGTCGGAAATGACCGGCTCGCCGCGCTTGGCCTTGCGGATGGCGGTGACCAGCGTGTCGGCCTCGATGTTCTTGGTGAGGTAGCCCACCGCACCGGCCTGCAGCGCCTGGGCCAGCTCCTCGCCCTCTTCCGACACGGTGAGAATGACCACCTGCGACTGCGGGACATCCTGCGTGAGCAGGTGCAGGGTTTCAGTCCCGACAGGCCCGGCATGTTCAGGTCGAGCAGGATCACGTCCGGGCGCAGGGCCTTGGCGCGCTTGAGCCCCTCCAGCCCGTCGGAGGCTTCGGCCACGATCTGCAGATCGGTTTCGCGCTGCAGCAGCTGGCGCACGCCCGAGCGAAACAGGTTGTGATCGTCGACAAGCAGAATGCTGATGCTCATGCAGATAGAAGCGGACAGCGCCGCGGCCAGGTGGAACTTTGCAGCATGACACAGCCAGAAGAATACGCCATGATCCAGATCAGCCAACGACGGGGCCATCCACCAGCAAGGCAGCCCATCGCGCACACCATGATGTGCCGGTCAGGACACCAGCCTGTCTTCATGCGCCAGCATGAGTGACACCTCGGTACCCTTGCCAGGCGCACTGCACATGTCCAGTTTTCCGCCCAGGCGCGCAGCCCGCTCCCGCATGATCGACAGCCCCACGTGCGGCGCCGTGCGGGAAGCCACTTCCCTGTGGATCATACCCCCTGCCGTTGTCGAAAATGAGCATGACGAAATCGCGGTGGTTGTCGATACGCACCGTGACATGGGTGGCCTGCGCATGCTTGCGCACGTTGGAAAGTGCCTCCTGCAGGATGAACAGGATCTGCAGCTGCTGCTCGGGATGCAGCGGCGCGCCATTGCGGTCATCCACCAGCAGCTCGACTTCCGTGCCGGTCTGACGGCGGAAACGGTCGATGGTGTCGTCCACCGCCTTGCGCAACGAGCCCTCGGCCAGACGCGTACGGAAATTCTGCAGCAGCTCGCGTACGTCCTGATAGCTTTCCGAGACGCCCGTTTTCAGGAGCGGAACGATTTCCTCCACTTCTTCCCAGCGACGGTGCTGCACGGCGCCGCCCAGCATCTGCGTCTGCAGGTTCAGGAAATTCAGCCCCTGCGCCAGACTGTCGTGCAGCCCCTGCGCCACCAGGTTGCGCTCTTCGGCCACCGCCAGCTGGCGGGCCTTGGCGCCCAGCCGCAGGTTGTCCAGCGCCACACCCAGGTGCTGGCCCATCATCTCGAGCAGCTGCACCTCGCGTTCGGTCATGCTGGTGCGTTCGCGGAAATGCAGCGAAAAAGGTACCCAGCGTGGCCTTGGGTGTGACGATCTGAAATACCGATACCCCCTGAAAACCATCCCGCATGCAGCCGATTTCCTCGGGGCGGGGCAGCTTGCGGAAATCCCGGATGACCATCGTGCCCTGCTGCGTGGCCTCGCCGCAGAAGCAGGCATTGGTGCGCATGCAGTGTTCGCTTTCTTCCAGCGCCGACGAAAACCCCAGCGACACCACGATGTGCAGCCGCTCGCCACTGGGGTCCAGCACACGGATGCTGGCCGCCGCCGCATGGAATTCGTCCATCACCCGTTCCAGAAAACCACGGCACAGGGGCCCTCGATGTCGTTGGGCTTGTTCAGAAAGGCCGTCATGCCGTAGAGCGCACTGAGCTGACGGTTCTGACGCTCGAGTTCGGCAGTTTTCTGGCGCACGTGCTCGCCCAGGTCCTCGTACAGGCTCTGCAGCTGGCCGGCCATGTGGTTGAAGCCCTGGGCCATCACGCCCAGCTCATCGGTATTGGTCACAGGAACCCGCACGGAAAAATCACGCTCCGCCATGCGGCGAATGCCGTCGTGCAGCGACTGTACGGGCCGGATGATCCAGCGATACAGCAGAAAGACCACCGCCAGCGTGCCCAGGCAGGCCATGACGATCAGCACGCTCTGCGAGCCACGCAGTCGGGTGGTGTTGCGGGCATTGCCCGTTTCGAGCATGCGCACCAACCGGTCGGCCTCATCGACGAAGCCATCGAGCTGGTTCAGGTAGGCCCGCACATCCCCATCGTGCAGGGGCCTGCTGCGCCAGCTGCGACATGGCTTGCCAGCGTTCGGTAACGGCCTGGAACTGCTGGCGAACGGCCGAATCGGTAGACAGGAAGAAGGGCCGTCCGGGTACCCCCTCGGCAAAGCGGCCCAGAATGCGCCCCTGCTGCTGCAGGGTCGTGCCGCACATCCAGGGTGGCGGCCTGCACGGCCTGCCGGAATGTGGCCTGTGCCTGCGAAGCATCCGGTACAGACCGGGCGCCTGCCGGTTGCGGGGTTCCGCCTGAAGGCGTCGCAGGAAGAGAAGGCGCGTGATCGCCTGCCGGCTGCGGAGCACCGGTTGCCGGCCGTGCCTCCGGCCCGAGCCGCAGCGCGCGGACGCGTGAGACGGTGAACCGTTCGACGCCTGCTGCAGGGGCCTCCAGCGCCTGCTGCCGCTGCAGCAGGTGCAGGCCGATGCGGTTGGCGCGCATGCGCAGGCTGCCGGTTTCGTTGATGGCCGCCGCCGCGCCTTCGAGCTGCCACGACAGCCACAGCGTACCGAACACCATGCCCAGCACGAGAATGAGCGCTACCACCGAGGTGGTGACGATACGGGTGGAGAGCCGGTTCTTCCAGGCCGGCCGGCTGGCCACGGGTGACAGCGCGCCCGGCCCCTGATCCGGCGATGGCGAGTCTGCCGTACCCTCCCTCGGGGCGCTGTCTGATGCGTGCCGAGGAGTCCCCGACCCGTCATCCGGCCCGGCCGCTGCACGGGATACCCCCACGCCGGTCGAAACACCAGCCGCAACGCCGAGCGCACCATCCGCTGCGGCGCCGGACGCACCACCAGCCGTGAGACGGCCGGCGCCCGTACGAGCGCCGGCCCCGGCAGAAGCATCAAGCGGCAATACGCTGTCCATGTTCAACCCTGTTCTGCTCCGGCGTGCGGGATTGCAGCAGCACGGCTCCGACCGGCCCCCAGTCATCGAAACGGGCAGGCTACCGTTCACTGAAACGGGTGGGCCACCAGCGCCGCCCCGAAACGGACAAGCGACCAGTACCTGCCCCTGCAGTGGACCTACTGCACCAGCGGCGTGTCGGCACCCTCCAGATCGATACCTTCGATTTTGGCACGCCCCAGCAGTACCTGCACATACTGGCGCCAGGCGGCATCCCGACTGGCGGCCAGCAGGGCCTGTGCAATGGCTTCGTGCACCTGTTCGAAGGGCAGCTGCCGCCCTCGTCCCGGCGGTTGACCCGCACGATGTGCAGGCCGTAGCGGGTTTCGATCAGCGCCTCGGCGATGGTACCCGGCGTGATGCGCCAGAGCGCGGCCTCGAACTCGGGCACGGCCTCGCCCCGGACCATCTGCCCCAGTGCACCACCATTTTCGGAGGATGGACAGTTGGAGCGCTCGGCAGCCAGCGCCTCGAATCGTTCCGGATGGCTGCGCACCAGCGCCAGCGTCTCATTGGCAAACTCGCGCAGGGCATCGAGTGGCGTGTTCTCGGCCACGGCAAACAGGGATGTGGTCGGCATCCACCCAGCCGCCCACCCGGAAACGTTCCGGGTGCTGGTCGTAATAGCGGCGGCAGCTGGCCTCATCCACCGTGGGAACGCTGACCTGCGTGGACAGCAGCCAGTCGGCCGCCTCCTCTGCATCCTGCACCGGATGCCCCAGCTCGGCCGCCTCGTCCAGCATCACGCGCTTCAGGGCCAGCGCGATGCAGGCGCTGCGCAGCGGCTGCGGCGTATCCTGGTGATGGGGCAGTTCTGCCTCCACTTCGGCATCGGTGAATTCCGAACCATTGACGGTAATTGCCACGATCTGTCCTCAAAAGACGTGCCGGGCGCAGCCATGCCGCGCCCGACCCCCATAATCAGGGGCAGGCAGCACCACAGCGATGCCACCCGCCCGTTCAGTGTGTTACGGACCCGGCCGGCCCCAGGGACGGTGCCGTTCAGCGCTGGCGCACCAGCTGCCAGGCACGGCCCAGATAGCCCAGCGAGGCAAAGCCGCTCCAGACATGCACCAGACGGGTGAACGGGAACAGGATGAACAGCGTCATGCCCATGAACATGTGCAGCTTGAAGATGATGCTCACATCGACGATCTGCTCGGCTGCCTTGCCATTGAAGGTGATGATGTACTGTGCCCAGGTCATCAGCTTCACCATCTCGTGGCCATCCATGTGGCCAGCCGACACGAAGATGGAGGAAAGCCCCAGCAGCAGCGTGAGCAGGATCCAGACCAGCAGAACCTTGTCACCGGTGGAAGTGACCGCCCGGATGCGGGCGTTGGTGATGCGCCGGTACAGCAGCATGCCCAGACCGAGCAGGCACAGCGAGCCCATGATGCCGCCCGCCGTCATGGCCAGCCCCTGCTTGAAGCTGTGGGGCACACCCAGTGCATCCCAGACCGCCACCGGCGTGAGCAGGCCCACCAGGTGCCCGAAGAACAGGCCGATGATACCCACGTGGAAGAAGATGTTCCCCCAGCGCATCGTGCCCGTGTAGAGCAGCTGCGAACTCTGGCTCTTCCAGGTGTACTGCTCGCGCTCGAAGCGCACCAGGCTGCCCAGCAGGAAGATGCTGAGCGCAATGTACGGGTAGATCCCGAAGAAAAAAACGTGTGCCAGTAACTCATGAGATCTCTCCTTACCGGTAGAACTTCACCGTCTGCACCATGCCGTTGTCGGGCTTGAGCAGCGGCTCGGTCCCGTCATCGCCCGGCCCCATCCGGTCGAGCAGGGTTTCCATGTCGCGTGCCGGTGCGTCTTCCATGGGCTGCGGCACCACGGGCGAGAGCGTCTGCAGCACGCCGAAGATGCAGGCGTAGGGGTTGCCCTTCTGCACCAGCCGGTCACCCACCAGGGCCACCACGTTCACGGCGTCGCCGAGCAGCTGGGCGGCCCTGTCGGCCTCCAGCATGCTCAGGAATTCCAGGAACAGCGGCGGGTAGTCGGGCATTTCACAGGGCACTGCCCGGCCGGTCGTCCGGCTCGAAGCCATGACGCTGGTATTCGCGCAGCAGATCGAGCAGCGCATCACCCCGGTCGCGGCTCTCGCCATGGATGTGCTCGAACAGGTACAGCGAGTTGTGGCGCGAACGGTCGAAGTCGGCCACATACGCTTCCTGCAGCGCGATCAGATCGTGGCTGCGCAGATGGTCGATCAGCGGCTGCAGCCGGGTGCGAATCTCGGGGTTTCGTCCAGCGCCGTCTCGATTTCGGGCAGCGCCCCGATCAGCTCGGCCTCCGGATAGCTGAGGAGAGCCGACAGAATGCGATAGATGATCATCATGACTCCTGCTTTTCGGTTTGGCGCGGCCGTTTCAGCTGCAGATGGATGACATCGACCTTCGGCTGCTTGTTCTTGCCGAAGAGCGAACCGTCCGAATAGCCCGACGAGCAGCCGTTGCCGAAGCTGAAGCCGCAGTCACCGGTACTGCTGAAGTTGCGCTCCACTGCAGCGCGGTAGCTGGTGGGAATGACGAAACGGTCTTCGTAGTTGGCGATGGCCATGGTCTGGTACATGTCCTCCACCGTGTCGGCATCCAGCCCCACACGGTCGAGCACGGCCTGCGAGCCCCTGGCCGTTGATCATCTCGCCGCGCTTCCAGGCACGCATGGCGACCATCCGTTCCAGTGCCTTCACGATCGGTGCTTCTTCGCCGGCCGTCAGCAGGTTGGCCAGATAGCGCACCGGAATGCGCAGGCTCTTCACGTTGGGGATGATGCTGCCTTCCACCACCTCGTGCGGCATCTGCTTGTTCTCGGCTGCGCTCTGGATGGGCGAGAGCGGCGGGATGTACCACACCATCGGCAGCGTCCGGTATTCCGGGTGCAGCGGGAAGGCCACTTCCCACTTCACGGCCATCCGGTACACCGGCGACTTGCGGGCCGCATCCAGCCAGGAATCGGGAATGCCTTTCCTTGCGGGCCGCCTCGATGACGGCCGGATCGTTCGGGTCGAGGAAGCAGTCGAGCTGGGCCTTGTAGAGCTGCTTGTCGTCGGGCACGGCAGCAGCCGCCTCGATGCGGTCGGCGTCGTACAGCATCACGCCCAGATAGCGGATACGGCCCACGCAGGTTTCCGAGCACACGGTGGGCTGACCCGCCTCGATCCGCGGATAGCAGAACAGGCATTTCTCGGCCTTGCCCGACTGCCAGTTGAAGTAGATCTTCTTGTACGGGCAGCCCGAGATGCACATCCGCCAGCCGCGGCACTTGTCCTGGTCGACCAGCACGATGCCGTCTTCCTCGCGCTTGTACACCGAGCCGGACGGGCACGAGGCCACGCAGGTCGGGTTCAGGCAGTGCTCGCACAGGCGCGGCAGGTACATCATGAAGGTGTTCTCGAAGGTGGAGTACATCTGCTTCTGCACCCCTTCGAACAGGTGGTCCCTGGCTGCGCTTGCTGAATTCGCCGGCCAGGTCGTCCTCCCAGTTCGGGCCCCCATTCGATCTTGTCCATCTTCTCGCCGGTCAGCACCGACACCGGCCGGGCGGTGGGCGGCGTCTTCATGCGCGGCGCGTTCTGCAGATGCTGGTAGTCGTAGGTGAACGGCTCGTAGTAGTCGTCGATGGCGGGCAGGTTCGGGTTGGCAAACAGGTTGGCCAGAATGCGCAGCTTGCCACCCTGGCGCGGTTCCAGCTTGCCACTCTCGGTGCGGACCCAGCCCCCGTTCCATTTCTTCTGGTTTTCCCACTGTTTGGGATAACCGATGCCGAGCTTGGTCTCGACGTTGTTGAACCAGGCGTATTCCACGCCGTCACGGCTGGTCCAGACGTTCTTGCAGGTCACCGAGCAGGTGTGGCAACCGATGCACTTGTCCAGGTTCAGCACCATTCCGATCTGTGCACGTACTTTCATCAGGCAACTCCTTGTGCAGTTTCGGCCACGAGATCCTTTCCGCCGGCATCCACCGGGGTATCCATCCAGTCGACCTTCGACATCTTGCGCAGCACCACGAACTCGTCACGGTTGCTGCCAATGGTGCCGTAATAGTTGAAACCATAGGCGAGCTGGGCATAGCCGCCAATCATGTGGGTGGGCTTGAGCACGGTACGCGTGACGGAGTTGTGAATGCCGCCACGCTTGCCGCTGAGCTGCGAGCCCGGGGTGTTCACGATCTTTTTCCTGCGCGTGATACATCACGCACATGCCCTTGGCGATCCGCTGGCTGACGATGACCCGGCAGGCGATCACGCCATTGCTGTTGAACACCTCGATCCAGTCGTTGTCGACGATGTTGGCGCGCCTGGCGTCCTCTTCCGAGATCCACACGTGCGGGTCCCCCGCGGCTGAGCGACAGCATGCGCAGGTTGTCCGAATACGTGCTGTGAATGCCCCACTTCTGGTGCGGCGTGAGAAAGTTCAGTGTGATCTCCGGGTTGCCATTCGGTTTGGCACCGAAACATGCTGGCCGTGGACTTGGTGTCGATGGCCGGACGGTGAGACGCAGAAGCCTTCACCGAAATCCAGCATCCAGCGGTGATCCTGATAGAACTGCTGGCGGCCGGTGATGGTGCGCCACGGGATCAGCTCGTGCACGTTGGTGTAGCCGGCGTTGTAGCTGACTTCTTCCGATTCCAGCCCGGACCACGTCGGTGCGGAGATGATCTTGCGCGGCTGCGCAATGATGTCGCGGAAGTGGATCTTGTCGTGCTCGCGGCCCACCGCCAGGGTGCGTGTGATCGCGGCCCGTGATCTTGCTGAGCGCCTCCCAGGCCTTGACGGACACGTGACCGTTGGTCTCGGGCGCCAGCTGCAGGATCATTTCTGCGGCATCGATGGCGGTATCCAGACGCGGCCGGCCCTTGCTCACCCCCTCCTCATGCACCGGGTGGTTGAACGAGGTCAGCTCGTGGATCTCGTGCTCGGTATTCCAGTTGATGCCCTTGCCGCCATTGCCCAGCTTGTCGAGCAGCGGACCGATGGAGGTGTACTTGCGGTAGATGTCGTTGTAGTTGCGCTCGACCACCACCATGCTGGGCGCCGTCTTGCCCGGAATGAGGTCGCACTCGCCCCTGCTTCCAGTCCTTCGGCGCAAACGGCTGGCCCAGTTCTCCCGGGGTGTCGTGCAGCAGCGGCACTCAGCACGATGTCCTTGCGGGTGCCCAGGTACGGTCCCCCGATCTCGCTGAACCGTTTGGAGATCAGCTTGTAGATCTCCCAGTCGGTCTTGCTTTCCCACAGCGGCGTGACGGCCTCGGACAGCGGGTGGATGAACGGGTGCATGTCGGACGTGTTGAGGTCGTCCTTCTCGTACCAGGTGGCCGTCGGCAGGATGATGTCGGCGTGCAGACAGGTGGTGCTCATCCGGAAGTCCAGCACCGTCACCAGGTCCAGCTTGCCCTCTTCCGGCATCTGGTCGGGGGTTTTTCACCTCGGTGGGACGGATGGCGTCGCCCTCGTCGGAGAACACCGAGTTCTGCGTACCCAGCAGGTACTTCAGGAAATACTCGTGTCCCTTGCCGCTGGAGCCCAGGATATTGGAGCGCCAGACGAACATGTTGCGGGGAAGTTCTTCGGATTTTTCCGGATCGTCACAGCTCATGCGCACCGAGCCGTCCTTCAGGCCGCGCACCAGATAATCCACCGGTTTTTCACCGGCCTTCTCGGCGGCATCGACGATATCGAGCGGGTTAGTCTCGAGCTGCGGTGCCGACGGCAGCCAGCCCATGCGCTCGGCGCGAGCGTTCAGGTCGATCATCGACAGGTTCTTGAGCTTCTCGCCTTCGGAGCCCGGCGCCAGGATTTCCTCCACGTGCAGCTGCTCGTGACGGTACTGGCCCGTGTGGGCGTAGAAGAAGCTCGTGCCGTTCATGTGGCGCGGCGGCCGCGACCAGTCCAGACCGAAGGCCAGCGGTGCCCAGCCGAACTGCGGACGCAGTTTTTCCTGGCCCACGTAGTGCGACCAGCCGCCCCCGCTCTGACCCACGCAGCCGCACATCATCAGCAGGTTGATGATGCCGCGGTAAGCCATGTCGGTGTGATACCAGTGGTTCAGGCCGGCCCCCACGATGACCATGCTGCGACCCTTCGTGTCGTGCGCGTTCTGCGCAAACTCGCGGGCCACCTGGATCACGCGTGCCGGTGGCACCGGTGTGCTTTTCCTGCCAGGCCGGCGTGCAGGGCACATCGTCCTCGTAGGACTGCGCCACGTTGGGGCCACCAAAGCCCTGGTCCACGCCGTAGTTGGCCAGCTGCAGGGTCATACACGGTGGCGACCTTCACCTTCGAGCCATCGGCCAGCGTCAGGTTCTTCACCGGCACGTTGCGCGACAGCAGGGCGTCCTTCTCGCCACCGAAATAGGCGAAGTGTACGGGCACCACTTCGTCGTGCGCATCCTTCAGGCTCAGCAGCGGGTCGATTTCCTCCCCGTGCCGCCATCGCGCATCTCCAGGTTCCAGCGGCCCACCTTGCCGGTATTGGCCTTGTCCTCGCCCCAGCGGAAACCGATGGTGCCGTTGGGCGCCACCATGCGGCCCGACTTGCCGTCGATCAGGATGGTCTTCCACTCGGGGTTGTTGGATTCACCGAGGTTGTCGACCAGGTGCGAGGCACGCAGGGAAATAGTCGGGCACCAGCTTGCCGCCTTCGTCCTTCAGCAGCACCAGCATCGGCAGGGTCGGTGTACTGCTTGCAGTAATCGACGAAGTATTTCGACGGGTTGTCGCGGTGGAACTCGGTCAGCACCACGTGGCCCATGGCCAGCGCCAGCGCGGCATCGGTCCCCTGGCGCGGGGCCAGCCAGATGTCGCTGAATTTCACCATCTCGCCGAAGTCCGACGACACGGCCACCGTCTTCGTGCCCTTGTAGCGCACCTCGGTGTAGAAATGGGCGTCCGGGGTACGGGTCATCGGCACATTCGAGCCCCATACCAGCAGGTAGCCCGAGTTGTACCAGTCGGCCGATTCCGGCACGTCGGTCTGTTCGCCCCACACCCTGTGGGGCTGGAGGGCGGCAGGTCACAGTACCAGTCGTAGAAGCTCAGGCAGGCCCCGCCAATCAGGCTCAGGTAACGGGCGCCCGAGGCATAGCTGATCATCGACATGGCCGGGATGGGCGAGAAACCCACCACCCGGTCCGGGCCGTGATGCTTGATGGTGTAGGCGTTGGCAGCCGCGATGATCTCGGTAGCGGTGTCCCAGTCGGCCCGCACGAAGCCGCCCAGGCCGCGCACGCTCTTGTAGCGGCGTGACCTCCTCGGGGGTCTCGACGATGTGCGCCCAGGCGGCGATGGGGATCCAGCTCTCGCGATATTTCTTCCACATCGCCATCAGCTCGCCACGGATCATCGGGTGCTTGACCCGCTGGGCCGAATAGACGTACCAGCTGTAGGGACGCCCCCCGCGGACAGCCACGCGGCTCGTGGTTGGGCAGGTCCGGGCGGGTGCGTGGATAGTTGGTCTGCTGGGTCTCCCCAGGTGATCAGGCCACCCTTCACATAAATCTGCCAGCTGCACGAGCCGGTACAGTTCACACCGTGGGTGGAACGTGCGATCTTGTCGTGCTGCCAGCGCGAGCGGTAGGGTCTTTTTCCCAGGCACGGTCTTCGTTGACGACCTCGCCGTGGCCTTCCGAGAAGGTCGACTTGACCCGCGACAGGAACTTCAGCCGATCCAGAAAATAACTCATATCCTGTACCTTATCTACACAAGGGCAGGCAGCCGGTATCTGCCCACCACAAACCATTTGCCGAAACGGAGAGGAACGTCATGCAGCGTGTCCGGTCCGTTTTCGTCCTTTTCCGGAGCCGGCTGCTGCCCGGCACTGCCGGCTGGCAACCTGCTCCCTGCGGCCCGTCCGGTTTCCGGCTGGGCCAGCGGCCGGATCCGGGGAAGCGCGTTTCGCGGCATCACCCGGACCCACCCCGTTCAGCACGGTGTCCGTGCCCTCTGCGGGCATAGAACCACCAGGTCACCACCACGCAGCTCAGATAGAACAGGATGAAGGCGTACAGCGCGCCATTCACCGAGCCCATCAGCTCCAGCGAGGTGCCGAACGCCTTCGGGATGAAGAAGCCGCCATAAGCGCCCACGGCTCCCGAAAAGCCCAGCACCGCCGAGGCCTCCTTGTTGCCCTGGATAATGGCTGCCTTCTGTGCCTCCTCCGTCTTTTTCTGCATCCAGCGACCGGGCCGTCAGGAAGATCACCGGGATCATCCGGAAGGTCGAGCCATTGCCGATGCCGGTCAGTGCAAACAGCAGGATGAAGAGCCCGAGGAAGGCCGGGAAACTGCCGGCACTGTCACCCGAAGGCAGCGTGAACAGCACACCGATCACGGCCAGCACCATCAGGATGAAGGTGTAGAGCGTGACATGGGCACCACCTCCGAAACGGTCGGATATCCAGCCACCGACCGGTCGCGTGAGAGCACCCACCAGTGGTCCCAGGAAGGCGTACTGCGTGGGATTCACATCCGAAACCGTGACTGCGTCAGCAGCGCCAGCCCGGCAGAAAAAGCCAATGAAGGAACCGAAGGTGCCCACATACAGCCAGCACATCAGCCAGTTGTGCTTGCGTTTGAAGATGATGGCCTGATCACGGAACGATGCCTTGGCATCGGCAATGTCGTTCATGCCGAACCAAGCCATCAGGGTCGCCAGCAGGATGAACGGCACCCAGACGAAGCCGGCATTCTGCAGCCACAGGTGCTGTCCGGCACCATCCTTGACGGGCAGACCGTCACCGGTGAGGCCACCCAGCATGGCGCCCGAGATGACCGTCGGCACCAGAAACTGCGCCAGGCTCACGCCCAGGTTGCCGATACCGGCGTTCAGACCGGTTGCCGTGCCCTTTTTCAGCTTGGGAAAGAAAAAGCTGATGTTGGCCATGCTCGAGCTGAAGTTGCCGCCACCAAAACCACAGAGCAGGGCCAGCAGCAGCATCATGCCGTAGCTGGTGGAGGGTCGCGCAGCGCAAAGCCCATGCCCAGTGCGGGAATCAGCAGGCTGAGCGTGGAGATCACCGTCCAGCGGCGTCCACCGAAAATGGGCACCATGAAGCTGTAGAACACCCGGAAGGTGGCACCAGACAGGGCCGGCAGGGCCGTCAGCCAGAACAGCTGGTTCTTGAGAAGTTGAAGCCCACCTTGTTCAGGTTGACCGTCACCACGCTCCACAGCACCCAGATGGCAAACGCCAGCGTCAGCGCAAAATGGAAATCCACAGGTTGCGCTGGGCGATGGCAGCCCCTTTTTCTTTCCAGAATTCGGGATTTTCGGGATCCCAGTGTGTGAGAACGTGAGCAGACATGAATGTGTCTCCGGGGTTGGAGCCACCCGGCAGGCGGCCCCTGTCGGGGATGTCACGGCCGGGAGTCATGACACCCGGTTGTTCGGTTCGGGGAGGACCAGCCAGGTGGCGGCCAGAACGGTGTCCTGATGGTGTGGGCCGCGAGCAGGTCCAGCGTGGATCGGGGAAGCAGAGACCGGCGGACCGCCACAGGGCCGTCCGCCGGCGTGCCGGGGAAAGGTCAGTGGGCCTTCACCCCCTGGGCAGGAACGGTCTGGCTCCCGGCCTCATCGCGGGGGTTCTTCACATCGCTGTAGCGGCTGAAGTGCATCCAGATCAGGCTGACCGACACGGTGCCGAACAGCAGCATGAAGCAGCTGGAGCGGATGCCGGTGAGGTCCAGCGCAATGCCGAAGAGCACCGGCAGCAGGAAGCCGCCCAGACCGCCGGCCAGCCCCACCACACCCGAGACGGCACCGATGTTGTCGGTGAAATCATCGGAGATGAACTTGAAGACGGAAGCCTTGCCGATGGCCGTGGCAATGCCCATCAGGAACAGCAGGAAGGTGAACACCCACGGGCTGTGACCGATGTGGAAACTCATCGGACCGTTGACGGTGCTGATGGACAGGTCGGTCTGCGGATAGCTGAGGAAGAAGAAGCAGATCCACATGATCCAGAGCACGTACCAGGTGGTCCTGTAGGCACCAGCCCGGTCGGAAATCCAGCCACCGATGGCACGCAGCACACCGCCGGGCAGCGAGAAGCAGGCGGCCAGGAAGGCGGCCAGCTGGATGCTGAAGCCGAACTCGTTGATGTGTACTTTGGTCAGCCACAGGGCCAGCGCCACATAGCCGCCGAACACCACCGAGTAGCACTGGCAGTAGCGCCAGACGCGCGGGTCGCGCAGCACATGCAGCTGGGCCTTCAGCGAGGTGGCACTGGGTACGTTGTGTGCCGGGTTGGTGCGCGAGAACATCCAGAAGATGCAGGCCGTGGCGGCCATGCCGGCGGCATAGACCTTCGGCACGAAGGTCCAGGTGCCGGCGTAGGCGATCAGCGGCGGGGCGATGAACTTGGTCATGGCCGAGCCGGAGTTGCCGGCACCGAAGATACCCATGGCCAGACCCTGGCGGTCACGCGGGAACCAGCGGGCCACGTAGGGCGTGCCCACCGAGAAGGAGCCGCCGGCCAGGCCGACGAACAGCGACAGCACGAGGAACTGCCAGTATTCGGTGGCATAGGCCATCAGCCAGATGGCGGGCACGGTGCAGAGCATCAGCACGAACAGCACGATGCGGCCACCGAAGCGGTCGGTCCAGATGCCCAGCGGCACCCGCACCAGCGACCCCGTCAGCACCGGCATGGCCGTCAGCAGGCCGAAACTGGGTTTCGTTCAGCCCCAGCTGCTCCTTGATGGGGATGCCCAGCACGGCAAACATCATCCACGCGGCAAAACAGACGGTGAATGCAAAGGTACTGGAAGCCAGTACGGAATAGGCCCCCTGCGGACGGGAGAATGCTGTACATGGGCATTCATGGTGCGGAAGGTCTCGTTGTTTGTGCGGGAAGACGGAAGCAGCACGCCCTCCCGATGGATTTACGCAGACAGGGGCAGCACTGGGGAAACTCAGGGAACCGGCCCGCTGCCCGTCAGGGGCTGCAGCGGGTTTCAGAAGACGCGCACCTGCACTTTCCCGGTGTTGCCCGCCGTGATGGCAGGGCCATCCGGCTGAACCTGCGCGCTGCTCCGGCCTTGGATGAAATGTAGGCTTTATGCGCAGCAGCCACCATTCCCCAGAGGAAGAGGTTTTCCCTGGACACCGGATGAAGGAACTAGTTCCAAAGAACTAGCTCGGCATGAAAAATGCATACACTTTCATGCATCCATTAACAAAACGGTGCCTCTACATTGATGAAACGCATATTTGATGAATCAAATAAAAACGAAACGCATATGCAAATCGCTGTTTTCAAGCCCCCATGCCCGTGACGGCGGCCATTCATGCCGGCAACCAGGAACGCCCTGCCCCCTCGCAGGACAGCACGGCCTGAATCGGCACGTCGTCAGTCTGTCGTGAACGAAAAATGATTGACGATATGCGTCGATGTCCGGTTTTTCGTCTGCATCGGGTTTGGCATCAGACCGGTGGTGACCGGGTACACGGGGCGTTCTGGTGCCCCATGCCTAAAATGGCGCCTCCAGCCGCGACACGGCAGCAGCCCGGTGTAGCGTCAGCATCACCCCGGTTGCATGGCCAGGCAGTACGACCCGACCATGCGGTACCGCCGCAGCGCCACAACAGGGCGCGGGCCGGATACAGGCCCTTTCACGGTTCCGTACGTTCCCCTTCCTCCGATTCATCCAGACACCGAAAACCCCATGAGCGATTCTTCCCTTCCCGCTGCCCGGCCAGCGATGGCACCGCCCCATCCCGGGCGCCCGCCCAGTGCCAGGGTGCCGCCCAGCCCCAGCCGGTCGTGCAGTCGGCCGGCCAGGCGGCCATGTTCATCGTCATGTCCATCAGCCAGCACGGCAACGCCTGCGACACGGTGCGCGAGGCCCTCGGCGGGCTGCCCGCCATCCTGCGCAGCCTGAACCTGCGGCTGCCCGATGCCCACCTGAGCTGCATCACCGGCATCGGTGCCGATGCATGGCCGCAGCTCTTCCCGGATCTGCCGGCCCCGCCGGCCTGCATCCGTTTCGTCCGCTGAACGGCGCGAAGCACCAGGCGCCGGGCCACCCCGGGTGACCTGTTCTTTCACATCCGCGCCACCCGCACCGACGCCTGTTTCGAGCTGGCCATGCGGCTGCGGGAATCGCTGGGCGATGCCGTCGAGCCGGTGGACGAGGTGCATGGCTTCCGTTACATGGACGCCCGCAGCATGGTGGGCTTCGTGGACGGCACCGAGAACCCGCAGGGTGACGAGGCCGTCGAAGCCACGCTGATCGGCGACGAAGACCCGGCCTTTGCCGGCGGCAGCTATGTGATCGTGCAGAAGTACCCTGCACGACATGGCGGCCTGGAAACGCCCTGCCGGTGGCCGAGCAGGAGAAGGTGATCGGCCGCACCAAGTACGACGACGTGGAGATGGCCGACGACGTGAAGCCCGCCAACTCGCACATCGCGCTGAACGTGATCGAGGACGAAAACGGCGAGGAGCTGGCCATCCTGCGCGCCAACCTGCCCTTCGGCAATCCGTCACGCAACGAGTACGGCACCTTCTTCATCGGCTACGCACGCAGCCTCGGCACCATCGAGCAGATGCTGACCAACATGTTCATCGGCCGCCCGGAAGGCAATTACGACCGCCTGCTCGACTACAGCACGGCGGTGACGGGCACGGCGTTCTTCGTGCCGGCAGAGAGCTTCCTGGCCGAGCAGCTGGGCGACGGCTGAGGCCGGGCGGAACAGGCAGACACCGTTCGTAGCAGGGGCCGTCCGTTGGGCGCATGGAAGCGCCGCAACGGATGCAATGACGGGCGCGGCACGGCACACTGATGGGCCTGAAAAAAATGTTCCGTTCCATGAGGACAGGTTGCCCGTGTCTGCAAATCTTCAACCCCATGCAAAAACCCGACCATGCCGGCAAGGCTGAACCCGCGCCCATGCCGGGTCTGGCCCTGGTGCTGATCCAGCACCAGCTGCTGTCGGCCGAGCAGGCCCGCGAGGCGCTGGCCAAGGTGCAGGCAACCGAGAACGGCAACCTGCTCGACGAGCTGGTCATCAACAGCAAGGTGCTGAACCCGGCCCGGCTGGCGCTCTTCCTGGCCGAAACCTTCGGCATGCCGGTGATGGATCTGGCCAGCCTGGACTTTGCCACGCTGCCGCTGGACCAGATCGACCGCAAGCTGCTGGCCGAGACGCGGGTGATTCCGCTGATCAAGCGCGGCAACCGTCTCGTCGGTGCTGCTGTCGGACCCCACCGACCACCAGGCCATCGAGCGGGTGAAGTTCCAGCAGCAGGCCATCATCGACCCCATCGTGGTCGAGCACTCCAAACTGGTCAAGCTGATCCAGAACCTGGACCAGAGCACGGCCGACAAGCTGGCCGACCTGATCGGCGACGTGGAAGAGGAAGCCGGCGTGACCGACGGCGCCGTGGCGCTGGAAGACAATGCCGACGTGGATGATGCGCCGATCGTGCGCTTCCTGCAGAAGGTGCTGATGGACGCCATCCAGGGCGGCGCCTCGGACATCCACTTCGAACCGTACGAAAAGTTCTATCGCATCCGCTTCCGGGTGGACGGCGAGCTGCGCGAGATCACCCAGCCACCGCTGGTGATCAGGACAAGCTGGCTTCGCGCATCAAGGTCATCTCGCGGCTGGACATCTCGGAAAAACGGGTGCCGCAGGATGGCCGGATGAAGCTGGTGATCTCCAGCAACCGCGCCATCGATTTCCGAGTCTCCACGCTGCCCACGCTGTTCGGCGAAAAGATCGTGATGCGTATTCTGGACCCGTCGTCGGCCAAGCTGGGCATCGATGCCCTGGGCTACGATCCGGACCAGAAAAAGGCACTGACCGAGGCCATTGCCCGCCCCTACGGCATGGTGCTGGTGACGGGCCCGACCGGTTCCGGTAAAACCGTGTCGCTCTACACCCTGCCTGAACATCCTGAACCAGCCCGGGCGTGAACATCGCCACCGCAGAGGACCCGGCCGAGATCAACCTGCCCGGCATCAACCAGGTCAACGTCAACGACAAGGCGGGCCTGACCTTCGCGGCCGCGCTGAAATCCTTCCTGCGTCAGGATCCAGACATCATCATGGTGGGTGAGATCCGGGACCTGGAAACCGCCGACATCGCCATCAAGGCCGCGCAGACCGGTCACATGGTGATGTCCACGCTACACCAACGACGCACCGACCACGCTGACCCGTCTGATGAACATGGGTGTGGCACCGTTCAACATCGCCTCGTCGGTCATTCTGATCACCGCGCAGCGTCTGGCCCGCCGCCTGTGCACGCAGTGCAAGCAGCCGGTGGATCTGGACGACGATGCACTGCTGGCCGCCGGCTTTTCCGAAGACGATCTGGACGGCAGCTGGCGCCCGCAAGGCCGTGGGCTGCGAGCGCTGCAACGGCTCGGGCTACAAGGGCCGGGTGGGCATCTATCAGGTGATGCCGATTTCCGAAGAAATCCAGCGCATCATCCTCAATTCCGGCAATGCCATGGAAATTGCCGCCCAGGCCAAACGCGAGGGCGTCAACGATCTGCGGACCTCGGGGCTGATCAAGGGTGAAAACAGGGCCTGACCACCATCGAGGAAGTGCTGGGCGTGACGAACGAATAAGACATCCTTCCATCCAACGGCAGTTTCATGACGCGCCCGCCCGCACCCTGAGCACCGCCAGCCCCTGGCAGCAGCACATGGCCCGCAGACAGGCGCATCCCGCAAGGACAGGCACATCCCGCCAGTTTTTCCCTGACGACCGAAACGCATACACCGGAGTGACACACTGACATGGCAGCCACAACGACAGCCGCAGCCAGGGCTGCGCGCGAGAAACCGAAGGTCAAGGAATACACCTTCGTCTGGGAGGGACGCGACCGGGCAGGCAAGACGCTCAAGGGCGAAACCCGTGCCAGCGGCGAAACGGTGGTGGTGAACACCCTGCGGCGCCAGGGCATCGTGGTGACGCGCATCAAGAAGCAGCGCTACAAGGCCGCGCGCGGCAAGATCCAGGACAAGGACATCACGCTGTTCACCCGCCAGCTGGCAACCATGATGAAGGCCGGCGTGCCGCTGCTGCAGGCCTTCGACATCGTAGCCAGGGGACCGACAACGGTGCGGTGGCCAGCTGTTCACCGACATCAAAGGCCGATGTGGAAACGGGTACCTCGCTGTCGCAGGCCTTCCGAAAATACCCGCTGTATTTCGACAACCTGTTCTGCAACCTGGTGGGGGCCGGTGAACAGGCCGGTATTCTGGACGACCTGCTGGACCGGCTGGCGATGTACAAGGAGAAGATGGAGGCCATCAAGGCCAAGATCAAATCCGCCCTCTTCTACCCGACGGCCGTGATGGTGGTGGCCTTCATCGTGGTGGCGGTGATCATGCTGTTCGTGGTGCCGGCCTTCAAGAGCGTGTTCGAGAGCTTCGGCGCCGACCTGCCGGGCACCCACGCTGTTCGTGATGGCGCTGTCCGATTACTTCGTGGCCAACTGGTACATCATCTTCGGGGTATCGGTCTGGGCATCTACTTCTTCCCTGCAGGCGTGGAAGCGCTCGCCGAAGATGCAGATGTTCATGGACCGCCTGTTCCTGAAGCTGCCCATCTTCGGGTCCGGTGATCCGCAAGGCCACCATCGCCCGCTGGTTGCGCACGCTGTCCACCATGTTCGCCGCCGGTGTGCCGCTGGTGGAGGCGCTGGATTCGGTGGGCGGTGCTGCCGGCAACGTGGTGTACCTGCAGGCCACCAAAAAGATCCAGCAGGAAGTGTCCACCGGTACCAGCCTGACCGTGGCCATGAACAATGCCAACGTGTTCCCGAACATGGTGCTGCAGATGGCCTCGATCGGCGAGGAATCCGGTTCGCTGGATTCGATGCTGGGCAAATCGGCCGACGTGTACGAGCGCGAGGTGGATGATGCGGTGGAGGGGCTGTCGTCCCTGATGGAACCGCTGATCGTGGTGGTGCTGGGTACGCTGATCGGCGGCCTGGTGGTGGCCATGTACCGCCGATCTTCAAACTGGGTCAGGTGGTGTAAGTCACGGATCCGGCCCTGTCACCAGGCCCCCGGGTCCGGTACAGACAGCGGGAAGCGGCCTGAACCCTGTCGCTGCCCGCCGCAAATGGCCCGGGATCACACCCGGGCCTTTGTTTTTGGGATTTCTGTTGCTTTTGACGATGCGCGGCCCGCCACACACAGCGTTACACCGCGAGCATGAAAGAATCATGGGAGCCGGCAGGATGGCGAACACGCCCCACTGATGCCCGGCAAACCAATCAGGGAAAGACATGGGTATCGAGGACATCTACTGGATCACGCCGGAATTCTCGGTGGCGGTGGCCTGCATCGTCGGGCTGCTGGTGGGCAGCTTTCTGAACGTGGTCATCCACCGGCTGCCGCTGATGATGCAGCGGCAGTGGGAAGACGAGATGCAGGCAATGATGGCAGAAGCGGGCCAGCATGACGCCCCCGCTTCCCGGGAACCCTTCAACCTGATGGTGCCGCGCTCGCGCTGTCCGCACTGCGGCCATCAGATCACGGCACTGGAGAACGTTCCGGTGCTGTCGTGGCTGTGCCTGCGCGGAAAATGCCGGCAGTGCCGCACCCCATTCCGGTGCGCTATCCGGCGGTGGAGCTGCTGACGGGCGTACTGGCTGCAGCCAGCGTGTGGCACCTGGGCTTTGGCATCACGGGCATTGCAGCCGCGCTTTTCTGCTGCGTGCTGGTGGCGCTGACCTTCATCGATTTCGACACGCAGCTGCTGCCCGACAGCCTGACGCTGCCGCTGCTGTGGGGCGGACTGCTGCTCAATCTCACCAGCGGTGCCATGGCGCCGCTGTCCGATGCCGTCATCGGCGCCATGGCCGGCTATCTATCGCTGTGGAGCGTGTACTGGCTGTTCAGACTGCTCACCGGCCGCGAGGGCATGGGCTATGGCGACTTCAAGCTGCTGGCCGCGCTGGGCGCATGGTTCGGCTGGCAGGCACTGCCCGCCATCATCCTGATGTCGTCGGTGATCGGTGCGGTGGTGGGGGTTTCGCTGATCGTGTTCCGCAACCACGGGCGCCAGCAGCTCATTCCGTTCGGCCCGTATCTGGCCGGTGCCGGGCTGGCCATGCTGTTCTTCGGCGGGCAGGTGATGGCGCTGATGGGCATGGGGAGCGCCCGTATCGGTGATGGCCACGGGTGGATGACGGCCACGGACGGGTAATGGCCACGGGCGATTGTGACGGCCAGAGGCGGATGACGGCCAGACGTCTGCCCGTCACAATAACCACATGAAAACAGAACATGATCTGCTGACCATCGCCATCACCGGCGGCATCGGCAGTGGCAAGAGCGCGGTGGCCGACCTGTTCATCCGGCATGGCGCGGCGCTGGTCGATACCGATGCCATTGCCCACGCACTGACAGCACCGGGCGGCGGCGCCATCGGGGCCATCCGGCAGGCGTTTGGTGACGGCATGATCGCCCCGGACGGCCGCATGGACCGGGCAGCGATGCGGGCACGGGTGTTTGCCGATCCGCCCGAACGCAAACGGCTGGAAGGCATTCTGCATCCGCTGATCCAGCAGGCGGCGCAGCGGCAGCTCGCTGCGCTGGCGGGTGCGGGCCTGCAAACGGCGGAATCTCAAACGGCAGGCCTCCAGACGGCAAACACAGCCGGTGCCGGCATGCCCCCAGGCATCGCCCCTGCCGCAAAGCAGACCACGACGGGCGTGGAACGCGCCGACATCCGCACCACGACGGCTGAAGAACGCCCTGCTCCCCCGGCTCAGCGTCCGCCTTACGTGCTGGTGGCCGTGCCGCTGCTGGTGGAGTCGGGTCACTGGCAACGGCGCGTGGACCGGGTGCTGGTGGTGGATTGCCCGGAGGACGTCCAGGTGGCGCGGGTGATGGCCCGCTCGGGGCTGGCAGAGGCGCAGGTACGGGCGATCATGGCCTCGCAGGCCAGCCGGGAACGTCGTCTGGCCGTGGCCGACGACGTAATCGACAACGGCGGCAGCCTGGAAGAAACGGCGGCAGCAGGTGGCGGCCCAGCACCAGCGGTATCTGGTGCTGGGGGTATAGCCCGCCCTGCTTCGCCTGTTTTCAGCCATCCGGCGGCTGGCGGGCGACGGCTGGCCGGAGCAGCCTGTCGGGAAGGTTATCATCGGGGGGATCGGCAGGGGAGACACGGCGCGTGCCGTGAACGCATGCGTCCCCGCGGCACACCACGGGTGTTTCCCCTGCTTCGAAGCTTCGACGTGCTGCACCGGTCCGCGCATGATGACCGGCCAGCACTGCCTCTGCCTCACCCAGTAAGCCCATGATCATCTACCTGCACCCCTTCAACGAACGGGTCCGCACCATGCTGCGACTCGACGAGCTGTATCGCCGCTTCGAGCGGCTGGTGTCGCGCAACGATGCGCTGTCGCACCATGCGGCGCTGGGCGCGCTGTTCGAGATCATGGAGCTGTCGTCGCGTGCCGAGGTACGCTCGGACCTGCTGCACGAACTGGAACGCCAGCGGCAGACGCTGATGTCGTTCCGGGATGATCCGGACGTGGCCGTGGATGCGCTGTCGTCCATTCTGGACGAGATCGAGGATGCCGCCACCGCACTGCAGCGCAGTGCCAGCAAGGCCGGGCAGTCGCTGCGCGAGAACGACTGGCTGATGAACATCCGCAGCCGCAGCGTGATTGCCGGCTGCAGCTTCCAGGTGGACCTGCCCTTCTATTATGCGTGGCAGCACCGGGCGCCCGAGGAGCGGCGCGAGGCCATCATCGAGTGGGCGCGTCCGTTCGGCCCGGTACGCGAGGCGCTGACCATCGTGCTGCGCCTGCTGCGCGAATCGGGCCAGCGCAGCCGTGTCACCTCCCAGAATGGCAGCTACCAGCAGCAGCTGGGCGGCAAGACCTACCAGCTGGCCGAAATCCATCTGGACGAGACACTGGGCGCCATTCCGGAGTTCTCGGCCAACAAGTACATGCTGTGGATCCGCTTCGGGCGGCTGGACCGCGAGTTCCAGACCCGGCCCTACGAGGGCAGCGTGGACTTCGAGCTGAGTCTGTGCAATCTGTAAGCCCGTGCTGATGGGATGGATGCCGGCCAGCCTCCCTCTGCGGGGGAGTTGTGTGCCGCTCTCCCCGTCCCCATCTCCGTTCGATGAGTACCGACGCCACCACCCTCGCCGCATCACCGTCAACTGCCCCACCTGCCAGGGGACCGGCGCTGTTCGCCCCGGAAAACCGCTGGCGCCCGTTCTGTTCGGAGCGCTGCCGGATGATCGATCTGGGTGCCTGGGCCAATGACGAGTACGTGGTGCCCGGCCAGCCCTGTCGAGGCGGATGATGACATTCCGCCGGAGGGATGCGGCATTGAGCGCAATGTTTGAACAAAGCAGCGGCAATGTCTATGCCGACCTGGGTTATGAGGATCCGAAAGGGATGCAGATCAAGGCCCAGCTCGTGACATACATTGCAGACATCATGAAACGCCGTCGATGGTCACTACGCCAGACCGCGACAACACTGAACTTCGATGAAAACGGAACTGTCGCGACTACTGGCTGGACAATTCCGGCACATCAATGCATCCGTGCTGGCATCCCGGCTCCAGAAAGCGAACCTCAGCCAAGAAGCTTTGCTGAAACGGTGGAAATGAAAGCATCCGCCTGCTCGACAAAGTTGTCGGCTTCCTCCTTCTCCACCGGATCGCCGTTGTAGTCAGCAATGAGGCGGGATGTTTCGGCCTGCTTCAACATGCGGCCGGTATCCTTCGGGTAACGGGCCGTTTCGCACAAAGCTGTTACTGAACGCATTCAGTACGCCTTTGTGAGTCTTCCCAACGTCCAAAACCAACTGTCAACAAAGCGGCGCGGGCCGCATCGAACATCGCATAATACGCCCGATTGCTCGCACCATCTGCATCCCCCGCCTCCAGCAACAATCTGGCAGACCGGATAGCTTGGGCTGCCTTCATCATCAGTGCCTCGGGCGTCATAGCCACACCCCTTCGCTGACGATATTACGCAACAGTGCCGGATTGCTGTGGCGTTCCGGGCTTTGCCATTCATCCAGCCAGATGGGCAGCGGCGAGATGTTGATGCCGGTATCCAGCAGAACATCGTAAGCGATGTCGCCCATTGCCAGCGCGGTACGCATGAGAGGCAGATGCGGACCATCGAGCAGAACAGCAAGGTCGGCATCACTCTCCGGTTGATGGGTACCCCGGGCACGGCTGCCGTAGACAATGGCACCAGCAACGGGATACTGACCGGAAATGCGCCCGAGAAACCTGCGAGCTGCGGCTTCGGTGTCTGAGTCGAGTTTGCCCATGGGTAGATCCTGCCTGCATAAAAAGGCGCTGACCGGCCTTTCTACCACACCCCACGCTGCATGGCCACGCCCTGGGCGCCGGCCTGCGGGGCGTTGAGCAGATGGGCAGGGAGCATCCCCCAGCGCGTAGACGGGGATGGGGGCAGCGGCCAGCATCTGGGCAAAGGCGGCCCAGCCCAGATCCAGCACTGTCCGGGTGGCTCCGCGTGGGAAGCACCGGGCCGCACACGGCCAGATCGAGTTCAAGGCTGCCGGCATGACGCAGGTCATCGGCACTGTGGCAGGACGCAGCCAGCAGCGGATACTGCAGGCGAAGTTGCTCCGGATCCATGCTGGCCGCCCAGCCACCGGCTGAGGGTCTGAGCTGCACCGGCTGGAGGCTGAGTTGCACCAGCCAGGGTCAGCAGATCGGCACCGGTGAGATGCAGGCCGCCAGCCGTTCTGTCGGCGGCAAGGCGGGCGGCCTGTTCGGGATGGCGACTGCTGACCAGCAGGCGCACGTCATGGCCCTCGAGGCGTGCCAGGGTTTCGGTCAGCAGATGCGAGAGGCGTCTGCGGGCAGGTCAGGGCTCACGCAGCAGCACCAAACGCGGCAAGCTCCGGCTTGCCCAGCGGATCACCGCTGACTCACCGGCATCAGCCCCCGCCAAAGCTGGAACGTCGCGCCCGCTTCTGCATCAACGGAAACATCACGCCCCACCGCCGCTACAGAAACGGTTCCAGCAGAAGCCCCCACACCAGGCACGACAGGCGCTGGCCTCGAAGAAGCAGCGGCGGATACCGGTATGGCATCCCTCCTCCAGCCACGACGACAGGCGCGCCAGCCACGTGTCGATACCCTGCCCGGCCGCGTCAGAAATGACATAAACCGGCGAGAGCTGCAACCAGCGGATCAGGTCGACGGAGGCCGGCAGCAGCGGGTCGAGGTTGACGGTATCGAGCGCGCACCAGGCAAGCTGCTGTCCCTCGCGGCCGCGGGGCTCACCCTCCCATGCCGTGATGCGCCGGAAAAACAGCCGCACGTGGGCATGTTCGTAGACATGCTCGCGTACCACCCAAGGCGACGAGGCCAGCACGCGGATACCCAGTTCCTCTTCCAGCTCGCGCGTGACAGCCACTTCGGCGCTTTTCGCCGGGCTCGAACTTGCCGCCGGGAAACTCCCCACCAGCCTTCATAGGGCTTGCCGGCCGGACGCTGGGCCAGCAGGACATGGCCGTCCGGACGCATCAGCACGCCGGCGGCAACGTTGACGATTTTGGTTGCAGTCATGGTGCGTATCTTACGGCACGGACAGCAGGCCCTCCCTCACATCCAGACAGCAGCCCCTCACCACAGGGGATCAGACCCTCCTGAAGAACGCGGACGGGACGATGGCAGAGGAGCACGCCCCCATCGCCGAACGCTCTGCCTCCCACGCAGCGAACCCTCCACGGCAATCCTGTACCTGTGACGAGCCCTTTGCTCCACCAGACGAGGAAGGACTCAGCCCAACCCGTGCCGCCCCGCCCAGTCCCGCGTGAACTGCCAGGGCCACCCTGCCGGAGCGGGAACCGCGCTCCAGCGCCCAGCGCAGGGCATCGGCACGGGCCGCCCCTGATGGCCGCCTCGTCGGCACCGGAAATGCCGCAGCCAGTGGGCCACGACGGCCAGATAATCGTCCCTGCCGGAAGGGGTAGAAGGCAATCCACAGGCCGAAGCGCTCGGAGAGACACCTTTTCCTCGGAGGTTTCGCCGGGGTGAATCTCGCCGTCGTCCTGATGGCTGGCCTGCAGGTTTTCCGAGAGCATCTCGGGCATCAGGTGCCGGCGGTTGGAGGTGGCGTAGATCAGCACATTGTCGGCCTGCCCGGCCAGCGAGCCGTCCAGCACGGTCTTCAGGGCCTTATAGGCCCCTCGCCCTGCTCGAACGACAGGTCGTCACAGTAGATGATGAAGCGTTCGGGGCGGTGCTGGATGCACTCGACGATCTCGGACAGATCGGTGAGCTGCGCCTTGTCCACCTCGATCAGACGCAGCCCCTCGTCGCGAAAGGTGGGCAGGCACGCCTTGACCAGCGACGATTTGCCCGTGCCGCGCGCCCGGTGAGCAGCACGTTGTTGGCCGGCAGGCCGCGGACGAACTGGCGGGTGTTGGCCTCGACCAGCCGTCTCTGCTCGTCGACGTTCTGCAGGTCTTCCAGCCGCAGGGTGGCCGGGCGATGAATGGCGTGCAGCTCGCCCACGCTGCCGAACGGCGTGTGCCGGCGCTGCCAGCGAAAGGCGCTGGCCGTCCAGCCCGGCTCGCGGGCCACCAGCAGCGACTGGTTGAGCTGGGCCAGCAGGGGCTCGACGGCATCGAGCAGACGGCCGAGGCGCGCGGGTATCAGGATCGGTAATCGGCATTGATGCTCACATAAAAGGGAGATGGGCACTTTGCTGAGCGAACTGGTCCTGTGATCACCATTTTTTCAGGATCCGGTAAGCTACCGATGGCGCCACTCTCATCACGAAGCGAAGCAACCGGGACTTGCCCACATAACACTCTTCCGTTCCACGCTCGATGGCCGAAACCAGGGTCTCTGCCACGGCTTCAGGGAGACAGTTTACCCGAGCCCCGCCCCTTGGTCATCCGGGTGTCCACCAGAGGGGAAGCACTTCCTGGACCTGTACATGGGGGCAAATTCCTCGACCTGATAGCGCAGTGCACGGGTAAAGGAACGCAGTCCAGCCTTCGTGGCACAGTACACGGGAGAGGACTTCTTGGGTGCCAGGGGCAAGTCCGGTGGTGATGTTGACGATGGCTGCCTCGGGCTGGCGCGCCAGTATCGGCAGCATGCCCTGCCGACAGCATGATGGGTGCCTCCAGATTCAGGGACAGTTCGAGGGCGGTCGCAGCCTGAATCTCCTCCCAGCCGGTTTTGTGAAAGTCGAGCAGATGCTGGATGGCCGCGTTGTTGATCAGTACCGCCGTGTCGGGATGCTCGGAAGCCATCCAGGCGATCAGGTCCTGACGCTCCGCAGCAGACGTGAGATCACAACGTTTGAATGATGGCGCCCCATTAGGCAGGGAAGCGGGCTCATGACGTGCACACGTCACTACCCTGGCACGACGTTTGAGCAGCGCCGCAACAATGGCGGCACCAATACCCTCTGTTCCACCGGTTACCAATACCTTTTTCCGTCAAGCCGCATGATTCACTGGCTCCTGCGTTGTTCGATGAGTCTGGCGACATGGAATGCCGATCGTATGGCTGCTCCGGCATGATCTCCCGGAGGAAAGGGAGGCAGCCCCTGCAAAGTACATGTCAATATCCTCAACATGGTTGGCATTGTCTGGTGTTCCTGCAGGCACGATGCAAGGCGTGACGCGTGGCAGGGAATCCATGTCGCTTCCTGAAGCGCTCGGGGCTTACATAGGTGCAGGCGTTGATCGCAGGCCCGATTCCGGGAAGCAGGGTATCGAGATGCTTCAGAATGAAGGACTCCATGAAGGCCTGGACCCCGGCATCCTCTTCCTTTCCGTGCGGCGCGTAGAAATACACGCTGGCGGTGCGCTGTCCATGCTGAACACCCAGATCGCTGCAGAAGAAATGAAAACCGAATCGCTCCGGAAGCATGCCCTCCTGGATATCCCCAAACCACTGGAGCAATGCCGGCAGGATAATACACATGTGTATGGATGCCCTGTGGCAATGAAAACGCAGCATCCAGCCTGAGCCTGAGCATGCTGGCAGGGAAGCCCTTCTGGGGTGAGGTTCCTGCGGGCAAGGGCTGGGGAAGCGTCGAGACAACCGCCCTGGCACGAAGCTCTCCATCGCTGCAAAGGACGCGCTGAGTGCCATCATCATCTCTGACGCATGACTTCCATTCCGTGCCCAGACGGATCTCCCTCCCAGTTGCCTGAATCTGTCGACCAGCGCATCGACGAGCTGCTGGGGGCCCGCCCTGGGGGTCATGGGGCTGGTATATCCGTATTTGAACCTGAACTCGTGATCTAGCGCATCGAGCCTGAACCTGCCGGGTGAGACGCCCATCAGGTAGGGCGGGAAGCATCAGAATGTCTGCAGCGTCTCCCGAATCTGCAACTGCTCCAGCTGGTCCCTGCAGCCAGGGGTTGTCCAGCATAACCCTGACGGCGGGCCCTTCGCTGAGCCGAGATCTGTTTCAGGATCGCAGGCGCCATGGGGAAGCAGCCGCATCAGGGTCTTCCGGTCCGGGGGATCAGGTACTGCCGATGCTCGCGGGTACACGGGTACGCATCCTCTCGAACGGAAACGATACGCCAAGTGCCTGCAAGTCTGCAGGAAGGCCCTTTCCAAAAATCGTTGCATGCAATGACATGCTCATATCCATCATCCATCACGGTTCCGCAAAGCCCACCCGCGCGGTCGAGTTTCTCCAGGATCAGAACGGAGAAACCGAGCTGCAGAAGCCTGATACCGGTGGCGAGCCCCCAGTCCCGCACCGATGATGACGATCTCTTTATCGACGCCTTCCTTCATGCGTGCAATCCGAACCGTTCACGAACGTGTTTGGCTGTCCGTAGCGCCAGGGCATAAAGTGTCAGCGTGGGATTGACTGCACTACCCGTCACATACGTGGAGGCGCCTCCCACGTAAACGTTACGCAGTCCGTGGACCTGCCCCCATGGATTGGTCACGGATGTCCGGGGATCCTGTCCCATGCGCATGGTTCCCTGAAGATGGGCCTCGAAGGGGTAGGGATTGATATCGACACGGGAAGCGCCTGCGGCCTTCAGCTGATGCTTGTCAGTGTTTCCCTGGCGCGCCGGTCGACAGCCATATCGTTCTCATGCCACTTGTACTCGATTCTGGCCTGCGGCATGCCATGAGCATCCTTCAGGGTACTGGACAGGGTAACCCGATTGTCAAATACCGGCATGGTCTCTCCAAAGGACACCATGTACATGCCATGGTTGTATCTGCGCATGGCGTTCTTGAGCTGTGTTCCCCACAGCATGCGATAGGGGTCCACGGCCAGCACGCCCGCCCCGGCGCCATGCAGGGGACTCGATAACGAAGCCGCCAACATGCGAATCTGATGCTGAAGGGCGGAGACAGTCCAGCGAGATGACGTTCCCATGCTGTAGCCGACGGAGGTGTTCATACATCGGCTGGTCGATCCCGCGGCGACTGACCCGATATGACCGAACAGGTACCCTGCCGATGAGATCATTCTGGTTTGCCAGGCCGGCCGGGTGAGCAGCGCTGGATGAGTTGAGAAAGAGCCGGGGGCGTCTCGATGGGGTTGTTACAGACAAAGAACAGCCGCCCCTCGCCTCCTGGCGGCTACCACTTTCAAGATCGATGTATTCCACAGCCCGAACGCAGTCAGCCCGATCTCCAGTGGTGAGGCGAAGTACCTCAGCCTGGCTCACAAGCTCGATGCTTCCGGATTTCAGCAGCGGATCTATCAGCGCATGATCTGCCTGAAACTTGGCATCGATTCTGCAGGAAGAACGGCAGAACCCGCAATGCATGCAGGCATTTCTATCATCCCTCGTGACGGAGGCCACGGCAACCGGGCCTGGCCCACTGCGGAGTCCGATGCTTGCCATGGCTTCCTTCAGGGGCAATGCTGGAATCATAGGGTGCAAATGCGGGGAAGGGAAATGCGTGCTGTCGCTGGTCTTCCCAGGGCGTTTCGGCACCTGCAACCCCAGTTGATCTTCCGCTTCGTTGTAGAAGGGCTCAAGATCATCATAGCTGATCGGCCAGTCATCAAGTGCGGCTCCGGGGACTTCACCATACTCACTTTTTCATGCGAAAGTCATGGCGATGGAACCGCAGGGCCACATTGGTCCAGACCAGGGATCCACCTCCAACGCCAAGGCCAAAATTGGGAGCGCCGGTGAACGCGCCACCTTCCACCTCGTACTGGCGGGAGGGCCATACCCTGCTCCACATGTCCAGCTCGGATTCCTTGAACTCCTCACGATGATTCCGGTAATGCCTGCCCTTTTTCCAGAATCAGGATTCTCAGCCCGAGTCCGGAAAGCTCATTCGCAAAAATGGCACCGGTGATGCCACCACCTACTATGATGACATCGAACACCCTCATTGCCATCATGACTTGGGTTTTCCCGAAGCGGCGCCCAGCTCGGCAAGGCTTTCATTCATGCCTGTTGTCTCCAGTAGAAAAGTGTCGGTCAATGGTCATGCGTCATGCGGAAAGGCAGGACATTCCGTATGGATCAGGAAATCCACCCTGTCTCATACTGGGTCCGGGCAGCCCTGATGTCCGAGAATCCCTGCGGTTGACCGTAGTAGAAAAGCACCGTCAGGGCCCGGACAGCCAGCCATAACGGCTGCAGCTCCTCCCGCCCGGTAATCGATGTGCCCACCTGCTGAAGCTCGTCCGGATCGAGTTGCGTGATCTCCCTTGCCGTGCGTGTTCTGCACCATCAGGGCAACGCCATCCAGTCCCGAGGCAACCTTCACCAGTTCTGGCTCGGGCAACGTGCCAAGAACACCGGCTACATAGTCCGCCGCTCCGAGATCCCTGGCAGAGGGCGTAGCGTCCTCCGGAACGATGATTGCTGCCAGTGCGCCCAGCACGGCAAGCCGCTGCGGGGTCATGTACTGGCTGTTCGGCGCGGCTGCTGCTACCGTGCCCGGTCCGGAAGCATCACTCCCCGCTTCGCCCGCCTTGACGACCCCGGATCCCAGCTCCCTGGCAAGAACCGGGAGAGGCGCATATGCGAGTCCAGCCAGTGTTGCAAGACTGATGACAAACTTGCGGCGACCCTGTTCATTCATGTCATTTCCCTTTCCATGGTCAAGTTTTCAAACTGGGACGCCAGGTGGCTCAGATAAACCGGACGGGCCATGACCCGCTGCATCTTTCCACTGGGCGTCTGCGGAATGGCCTTTGGAGGCACGGCCATGACATCATCGAGCGTCAGCCCCGCACCTTCCTGAACCACTTCCATGATCCGTTCCTTTCGTGCAGCGTCTTCCGTGCTGATCGCCTGTCTGCGTTCATACAGCGCGACGATCCGGTTGTCGCCGTCGGGCATGTCAACCGCGATGCATACGCATCGCGTCACCTCGTCGACCTTCTCCCGAATCAGGGCTTCAATGTCATAGGGAAAGCGGTTTTCCCCATGCACCACGAACATCTCGTCAATACGGCCCCAGAATGACGAGCTGCCCATCGACAAGCACCCCACGGTCCTTGGTTCCATAAAAAGCCCTGGTCATCCACGATCGTCTGGACGACGCCTTCCACAAGGGCCGTTTTCGCAACCGAAGCGCCGCGGATCCGCATCTCCCCGGTCTGCCCGTCCATCTTCATGTCGAAGTCACTGACCAGCCTTCCACACGTGACATGCCTTCTGCCGTCGATCTCGACCACCCGATAGCCAGCCCCGGGCGTTCGAGCGATACGGCCAGCGTTGCTTCGGCAAGGCCGTAGCACGGAGACACGGCCCTGTCTCTCAGCCCCAGCGGCCTGGCGAGGTTCTCAAAGGTTTCGAGTGTCTCGATGCGAACCGGCTCCGCCCGACGCCAAACCATTTGATGCTGCTGACGGAGGGAGCAGACAAAGCCGACTTCAAACGCCGGCTGATCATGGGGTCATAGGCAAAGTTGGGCATGCTGCAGATGCTTGCCTCGTGCCTCTCGATCAGCTCCAGAAACTGAAGAGGCTGGCGCACGAACGCATGAGGCGCCATGAGTACCAGCTCGTTCTGGTTGATGACCGATGTCAGAAACTTTCCAATCAGCCCCATGTCATGGTAGAGGGGCAGCCAGCTTATGATGGTATCCGTCTTCTCGCCAATCTCCAGATTCCTGACGATGGCGCTTACGTTGGCAAACAGGTTTCCATAGGTGACCCGAATGCCCTTGGGGGCCTTTGTGCTGCCCGATGTGTACTGAACAAATGCAATATCGTCATCGCAGATGTCTGCACACGCCAGGGAAGGCAAACGACCGTCCTGCACGGATTCCAGCAGATCTTCAAGAAGGATGATCTCGCAATCCAGGCCGCAGCCAGCCAGGGCCTCACGCACATGGCGGGACTCACCCTCCTGGCATATGTACCCTGCCGTAGTACGGGAAGATGCCCTGCATCCGGTTTACGGTATGCACCGTCACTGGTCATTGCATGGCGGGGCGGCAGGGGGAACGGGCGTGGCGCCCAGCCACATCATGCCAAGCCACAAGCCCGGAAAATGTCTCGTCGTGGTGGCACAAAGTGGGACCTGGTCACCTTTGCGAACCCCTCTGGCGTACAGCGCCTCCGCAATATGACGCGCCTGCTTCACCAGATCCCGGTAGCTTGTACGCACCGTTGAGCGGTCGGCTTCGTTGAAGACACATATCCCACGATCGGTATTGCTCTCTGCGCGCGACCACAGTTGCTCAAGACGCGACATCAGAAACTCCTTTGGTGCTCTTCAGGGCTGCCTTTACCGTGTCCTTGAGATCACGGACGGTGCGAATGCTGACTGCCTCTTCGAGTGTGATGATCAGGTCGAATTCATCTTCCATTGCCGCCATCAGTTCAGTCATCTTCAGTGAGTCAAATCCAAGATCCTCGACGAACCTGCTGGAGTCCTGAACTTTCTTTCTTACGCCAGGTGTTTCCTGGATCATCTGTGCAATGCGTTCTTCAAGCACGCTTCGTTTCCTTGTTGTTCGAGTCTTCTGTCTGGAAATCCTGGTAATGATCCCTGAATACCTCAACGGCCTTCTCGAGGTCATCCCAGCGATGGGTTGCTATATAACTTGTTCTGAAGCCTGCGTCGGACTCCGGCACCGCCGGCGGGCCGACAGGATTGACGTAAACGCCTTTATCCATGAAACGCTTGTAGGCAGACAATGCCAAGGTATAGTTTCCGAGAATGACGGAACTATCTGTGATCCATGATACGGTGCGTTGTAGCCGATCGCCCGCAACTCGGCAGCCATGTATCGCGCCTTTTCCAAAGGCGCTTGGCGCCGCTCCGGCTCGCGACGAATGATATTGAGAGAGGCAAGAACCGTTGCAATGACAGACGGAGGCAGACTGGCCGAAAAAATATGGCCCCCACCGTTGTGTTTGATGAAGTCGACAAGTTCAGAACGCCCTGTTATGAAACCGCCCAGGCCTGCAAACGCCTTGCTGAACGTGCCCATGATGATGTCCACCTCATCATCGATGCCCTGAAGCTCCGCTATGCCTCGCCCGTTCTCCCCAAAGACCCCCACCGCGTGCGACTCATCGACAAACAGTCTGCATCCATGCGTTTTTGCCAGTTTTGTGATGGACACGAGGTCTGCTATGGTTCCCTCCATACTGAACACGGAGTCGGTAATGATCATGCGCTTTTTTCCCCGAGTTCTCTGCAGAAGGCGCTCGAGGTGATTCATGTCTGCATGACGGTAGATCACGCAATCGGCGCCGGACAGACGCACACCATCAAACAGACTTCTATGGTTTCTCGCGTCCATGAGCACCATGTCGCCGCGTCCGCATAATGCCGAGATCGCAGCAAGATTGGTCTGGTAGCCGGTGCTACATAGAGCAACGGCCTCCTTGTTCATGAACATGGCCAGTTCATTTTTCGAGCTGGTTGTGAATATCCAGCGTGCCGTTGAGCAGAGGAGACCCTGAACACCCTGTCCCGTAGCGCTTCAACGCCTCGGTGGCTGCCGAGACGACACGTTCATCATCGGCCAGTCCCAGATAGGAGTTCGTCCCCAGCAGGATCCTTTCCCGCTGGTCCGAGAACGTGACGACAGAGGTCTGTGCCGAGTTGAACTCGGGATACAGTCCATATATTCCAGAAAGCCTCATGGTGCTGGACCGATGGAATCTTCCCATGCGCTCCAGGATGTCATGTTCCCCATAAGGGTTCTGATCCCGCTTTTACAGCCTGCTCGAACGCAAGAAGGTCATGACGGACGGTCCCCAGCTTTTTCCAGCGCGTAGTGTGTCGAGGTATCAGGCAGATCGATGGAATCGGTGATGAGATGCGCTAGGGTTCGGCCGTATTCCTTATCGCTTCTGTGTCTTACAAAGTAGGCCAGAGGAACGATTTCAGCACCCAGCGTCATCTTGGGCGTATAGTTTGTAATGCCGAGTTCCAGTACAGAGAGACCGAGTTCCATGGCGCGTTGCAGCGAGATCAGTGTCGCAGCGCGATATAGGGTTGGCCTGTCTGTAATGACGAAAAATCATAGTCAACCCCCAGTCGAGTACCACATAGTCGCGCTCACCAATCATGTTGAGCATGAATCCAACCATCCTGTCTTCATGCTCGAAGACTATGACTTCACTGTTCTCAGGGAGTGATCTGGAGCATGCCTCAAAGAACGAGCGGTCAAGATTTTCTCTTGAGTAGTCCTTGGCTTTGCTGTTGACATTGATCCACAGCCTTTCCATTTCTACGGAAAGGTGTTTGTAGTCTTTCAGTATCCTCCACTGAACATCAAATTTTTTTCCTTGATCTTTAGGCTGTTTCTGAATTTAAGCCTGGTCTTGCTGTCCAGAGACTGAAGGTATTCCTCCGTTCCGCTCCATCCGATGGGAAGCCGGGCATTCGGAAAAACCTGTCGCAGGAGAGTAGCCAAGCCCCGACAGGACGGTGTTCCAGCGATCGTATTTCTGGACCGGAATATCCCTGAAAAGAATAAAATCGACCTGCTCGTCATCCGCAATTTTTTGCAGCTCTTCGTTGAGGACAGCCAGAACGACGTCGGTCTGCTCTTCATTTCTGAGTGCCACACCCTCACCAATCATGGTGAAGTAACCCACTTCCAGAATTCTGAACTGCATGAACTCCGGGAACCATTTCTTGATCGTTTTTCCGGGAGATGGCGGGCAAAGTCGAATCGAACGTGGAGAAGTCCGTTTTGACTCACAAAGGCATTTGCCTGCGCAAGCGGTTGATCCTTTCCGGAAGATATCTGTATATAGAATGGCTTTATGGCGTTGATGCCAGACGACTCCACTACCTCAAGAAACGCACGCTTCATCGGTGTGGGAATCGGGTCAAGCTTGTCCCAACTGTTGGGGACCTGTGAGATGCTTTTGAATGTTTTTACTGAAAAAAATGAGAAGAATTCAATTTTAGTCTCAGAATTTTATTGTGCGTATATTAACTTTGTGTAAACAAACCAGTCATCCTGGCAAATTTGGTAGCCCCGTGAAGACAAGCGCCCCTGCGGCATCAGGGCGCTTGCCCGTGCGCTGAACCGCAACCCCAGTACGATCAGCCGGGAACTCCGTCGGCTGGGAGACGCCCCTACGAAGCCAGCCTAGCCGCCGTCCACTACAGACAACAACGCCAGAACAGCCGACGTGAGCCCGTCCTCGTTCCTGGCACCCGCCTGTACCGGTACGTCTTCCACCGGCTCGTGTACCGCCGCTGATCACCCCAGCAAATTGCTGCCAGACTACGGCGTATTAACGACATTGTCCGACTGATGAACGGGCGCCCGCGCCTGGCGCTGGATGCCCAGCCCCCTGACGAAGTCATGACGAAAGTTCTCGATGACTACGCCAGACCTCTTGTTGCACTTGACTCTTGAGATTGCCGTGAGCAGCGACAGACTTCAGCCGGCCAGCAGGGGTTCGACGGCATCGAGCAGACGGCCGAGGCGCGCGCGGGTATCAGGATCGGTAATCGGCATTGATGCTCACATAATCGTGCGACAGGTCGCGGGTCCAGACGGTGGTGGCCACGGCGCCGCGGTTCAGCACCACGCGCACGGTAAATTCGGCCTGGGCCAGCACGCGGCTGCCGTCTTCCTCGCGATAGGCGGGATCACGCCCGCCCTGGCTGGCCACGCGCACGTCGTCGAGCCAGACCTCCAGGTTCTGCACGTCCAGATCATCGATGCCGGCATAGCCGATGGCCGCCAGAATGCGCCCGAGGTTGGGGTCGGAGGCGAAGAAGGCCGTCTTGACCAGTGGCGAATGGGCGATGGCATAGGCCACGGCAGAGGCTTCGGCCTCAGTACCTGCTCCTTCGACGCGAACGGTGACGAACTTGGTGGCACCTTCGCCATCGCGCACGATGGCCTGCGCCAGCTGAATTGCCGTGTCGGTCAGGGCCTGCAGCACATCGGCGGCGCCGGGATCGGTATCGCTGGCAATCTTCACAGGGGGCTGGCCCGTGCCGCTATCCTGACCCGTACTCACCAGCAGAAAGGTGTCGTTGGTGGAGGTGTCGCCATCCACCGTGATGCGGTTGAAGCTGGCATCGGCCACGCGCTTGACCCACTGCTGCAACAGCGCCGGCGCAATGGCGGCGTCGGTGGCGATCATGCCGGAGCATGGTGGCCATGTTGGGGCGGATCATGCCCGCGCCCTTGGAGAAGCCCGTCATGGTGACGGTACCCCCGGCACATCGATGCGACGGGACACGGCCTTGGGCAGCGTGTCGGTGGTCATGATGGCCTCGGCGGCTTCCAGCCAGTGGCCCGGCGCAAAGGTTAGATACGGCCTCGGGAACGGCCGCGATGATGCGTTCGACGGGCAGGTGCTCCAGAATGACGCCAGTGGACATGGGCAGCACGGCGGGAATCGGCACCCCGAGGGCAATGGCCACGGCATCGCAGACCTGGCGGGCGTTTTCCACCCCTCGGCACCGGTGCCGGCATTAGCCACGCCGGTGTTGATCACCAGTGCCCGCAGTTCCCCCCACTGGTCTGGAGATGCTCGCGCGACAGCGTCACGGGCGCGGCGCAGAAACGGTTGCGGGTAAAGACGGCCGCCGCCCGCGTTCCCTCACTGAAGCGGACCACCAGCAGGTCACGTCGGCCGGGCTTGCGGATACCGGCGCGGGCGGTACCAGTTCCACGCCGGCTACCGGCAGCAGGCGGGCGGCATCGGGGGCGGAGAGATTGACGGGCATGGGGCTTCCTCGGTGATTGCGCTGGGCGTTCGCCCGGCGATGTTGGGAGCAAGGGTATCACGCAGTTACACCGTGCTGCACCGGTTCTGAGCTGCCATACTGTATTGCAACCTGCAATACAACATGACAGACTATGGCCTCTTCTCCCGTTTTCTCTTCAGCGCAGGAGCCACCATGCCCACCGTAGCCGTTCGCAAGGAACACCCACTGTCGATGCGCCTGCCCAGTGCCGATATCGCGTTGATCGACCGTGCCGCACAGATAAAGGGCACCTCCCGTACGGAATTCATGCGTCAGGCGGCCGTACGGGAAGCCGAGTTCGTGCTGATGGAGAACACCCCCATCCACCTGAGCCCCAAAGACTTTGCCACATTCATGGACATTCTGTCTGGCCCGGCCACACGGGTGCCTGAAATGGTGGAGATCGTGACGCGCCCTGCCCCGTGGGAATCCGGATACCGGGAACGCACATGACGCCTGAACTGTCCTCACCGGAACCAATCGGCGCACAGCACGACGTATCGGGGTTCTCCTGCGGCAAGCCCATACTGGACCGCTGGCTCAAAACGCGGGCACTGGCCAATCAGAACCGTGGATTCACAGCGGTCATGGTCGTGCATCATGCAGGTCGGGTTGTTGCCTACTATGGGCTTGCCCCAACCTCGATCAGCCCGGAACTTCTTCCCCGCAGCATACGGACCGGACAACCGCCAGATCCAGTACCCTGCCTGTTGCTGGGGCAGCTGGCCACCGACCAGAACTGGGTCGGCAAAGGCAGTGGAACCGGTTTGCTGAAGCATGCGCTGCAGCGCTGCGTCGCCGCAGCCCGGTTGATTGGCGGGCGGGCGCTGATCGTTCAGGCCGTGGACGATGATGCCCGGGCGTTCTGGGTCAGACGGGGCTTTCTCCCCTGCGGGGTGATGGCAGTCTGCTGGGGCGCAAGATCGAAGATGTGGCGGCGTCGCTGGCATAGCCGGTGATCTCAGGCGTCAAGTGCAGCAAGAGCAAGTGTGCGCCCATGCCGGGCGCAGGGCATAAAAATACCCGCCAGACCAGAAAGATCATGACGGGCATCGGGTAAATCCTGCTGACCGGGCAGCTCAGGCCAGCTTCCCGTGGCAGTGCTTTGTACTTCTTGCCGGAACCGCACGGACAGGGATCGTTGCGGCCCACATGGTGGCCGTTGACGATGGGGCGCTGGGCCTGCGGGGCGGAGGCGAGCTGCTGGGCACGCAGGGCCACGGCTTCCGGATCTTCGTCCGGGTTCAGGCCGGGCGCGGCTTCGGCGTGCATCAGGCGGGCGCCACCGGCGGTGCGCTCGGCACGGTCCTCGACCTGTTCGGCCACCTGTTCGGCCTCGGTGGCCGACTGGATCTGCACGTTCATCAGCACGCGGCTGACTTCGGTGCGGATGACCTGCAGCAGGTTCTCGAACAGCTCGAAGGCTTCGCGCTTGTACTCCTGCTTGGGGTTTTTCTGTGCGTAGCCGCGCAGGTGGATGCCCTGACGCAGGTGATCCAGCGCCGACAGATGTTCGCGCCAGTGCTGGTCGATGGACTGCAGCATGATCGAGCGCTCGAAATTGCCGAACGCCCCGGTGCCGACGCGGTCGACCTTTTTCCTGATAGCGCTTGTCGGCCTCGGCGGTGATGCGGGCGAGCATTTCCTCGTCGCCCAGATCTTCGTCTCCTTCAGCCACTGCGACACGGGCACGGGCAGCTGCCATTCGTTGTGCAGCTCGTTCTCGAGGCCGGCGATGTCCCACTGTTCTTCCACGGTGCCTTCGGGCACGTGGCGGCGGAGCACTTCTTCCAGCGCGCCCTGGCGCAGGCCGGTGATGACCTCGGCCACTTCTTCCGCGTCGAGCAGCTCGTTGCGGTGGGCGTAGATGACCTTGCGCTGTTCGTTGGACACGTCGTCGTAGTCGAGCAGCTGCTTGCGGATGTCGAAGTTGCGGGCCTCGACCTTGCGCTGGGCCGATTCGATGGCGCGCGACACGAGGCCCGATTCGATGGCCTCGCCCTCGGGCAGGCGCAGCCGGTCCATGATGGCCTTGAGGCGGTCGCCGGCGAAGATCTTGAGCAGCGGGTCTTCCATCGACAGGTAGAAGCGTGACGACCCTTGTCGCCCTGACGGCCGGCACGGCCACGCAGCTGGTTGTCGATACGGCGGGATTCGTGCCGCTCGGTGCCGATGATGTGCAGGCCGCCCTTCTCCAGCACCTCTTCGTGGACCTTCTGCCATTCTTCCTGGAAGCGGGCGATCTCCGGCCTTTTTGGCGGCGGGGTCCAGATCGTCCCGCGCCTCGATGGCAGCGATGACGGCCGAGCGGCTGCCGCCCAGCTCGATGTCGGTACCACGGCCCGCCATGTTGGTGGCAATGGTGATCTGGTGCGGTCGGCCGGCCTGGGCAACGATCTCGGCCTCCCGGTCGTGCTGCTTGGCGTTGAGCACGTTGTGCGGGAGTTTGGCCTTCTTGAGCAGGTTGGACACCAGCTCGAGTTCTCGATGGAGGTGGTGCCCACCAGCACCGGCTGGCCGCGCTCGTGGCAGTCGCGGATATCGGCCAGGGATGGCGTCGTATTTTCCTTCGCGGTGCGGTAGACGAGGTCCTGCATGTCGTTGCGCGCACCATCGGGCGGTGCGTGGGCACCACCACGGTTTCCAGGTTGTAGATTTCCTGGAATTCGTAGGCTTCGGTGTCGGCCGTGCCGGTCATGCCGGCCAGCTTTTCGTACATCCGGAAGTAGTTCTGGAAGGTGATGGAGGCGAGCGTCTGGTTCTCGGCCTGGATCTTCACGCCTTCCTTGGCTTCGACGGCCTGGTGCAGGCCATCGGACCAGCGGCGGCCGGCCATCAGGCGGCCGGTGAACTCGTCGACGATGACCACTTCGCCGTTCTGCACCACGTACTGCTGGTCGCGCTGGAACAGCGTGTGCGCCCGCAGCGCCACCATCAGGGTGATGCACCAGCGAGATGTTGGCGGCGTCGTACAGGCTGGCGCCCTCGGGCAGCATGCCCAGCTGGGCGAGGATCTGCTCGGCGTGCTCGTGACCGGCTTCGGACAGGTAGGCCTGGTGCGCCTTGTGGTCCACCCAGTAGTCACCCTCGGGGTCGGGCTCGCCCGGTTTGGGCTCGGATTCCATGGGGGTGAGCATGGGCGGCACGGCGTTCATGCGCACGTAGAGTTCGGCGTTTTCTTCGGCCGGGCCGGAGATGATCAGCGGCGTGCGGGCCTCGTCGATGAGGATGGAGTCCACCTCGTCGACGATGGCATAGAAGAGCTTGCGCTGCATGCGCGACTCGGGGTCGTAGACCATGTTGTCGCGCAGGTAGTCGAAGCCGTACTCGTTGTTGGTGCCGTAGGGTGATGTCGGCCCGGTAGGCGGCCCGTTTTTTTCGTCCGGCGGCTGCTGGGCGACGATGACCCCGTGGTCAGCCCCAGGAAGCCATAGAGGCGGCCCATCCAGGCGGCATCACGCGAGGCCAGATAGTCGTTGACCGTCACCACGTGCACGCCGCGGCCGGCCAGGGCATTGAGGTAGACGGCCAGCGTGGCGGTGAGGGTCTTGCCCTCGCCGGTACGCATTTCGGAGATCTTGCCGGCGTTGAGCACCATGGCGCCCAGCATCTGCACGTCGAAGTGGCGCATGCCCAGCACGCGCTTGGAGGCTTCGCGGCAGACGGCGAAGGCCTCGTTGAGGACGGCATCGAGTGCATCTTCCACCGGCTTGCCGGCGTCGACATCGGCCTTGATGCGGTCCTGGAATTCCCGGGTCTTGCCGCGCAGTTCGTCGTCGGACAGCGCCTCCATCTGAGGCTCCAGCGCATTGATGCGCGCCACCCGGCGGCGGTATTGTTTCAGGAGTCGCGAGTTGCGGCTGCCGAAGATGCTGGTCAGCAGTGTCCGGAACATGGGCAGGGAGGGTTGGCAGGCGATAATGGCAGCCGGCAACATGCCGGGGCACCATGCACCCGTTGACGGGCCGGGCGGGTTTGCGAACAGCCATGCCTCGAGGCACGATGCCGGACTGGCCGGCTGCCGGGAACCCGCCCGGGAAAGGCCCGGCAACTTCCCGCGCGACCCCCGGACACACCGGCCATGTCGCCGAAACTGACAGACCTTCCCCTCGGGAAAGCGTGATGCTTTCCTGGGCAAAAGTGAATTGAAAATGGTATCACGCGACCCGGATTTCAACGGCCAACCCCATCTGCCTCCGCCGGCAGCCGACCGGCGCGCACGCGCGCAGCCGGGCTGGCGGCAGGGACGTCGGGACAGAAGCAACAGGACGACACCAGCGCCTTCGGGTTCCCGTCAGCCGGGCAGGAGGAAACCAGCGGCCGGCTTTCGTTGCACAGCGGACAGGGCCGCAGGCAGAAGGCAGATGGGGGAGGGCGGGTACGCGACAGGTGGCAGCGGGCGTTTCCATGGTGAGGACGGCTTCCCTGGCGCTGCCTTTTCCTCCGCCCGCAACCGGCGCGAGCGCGACCGGGAGGGCCGGCCGATGCTGGATCACATGAAGGCGCGTACGCCGGAGCTGTGGCAGACGTGGCAGCGGCTCGACCGGCTGGGGCAGGACCTGCGCACGCTGCTGCCCCGGGTGCAGCTGATTCCCATCAAGCTGGAGCAGCAGGTGCTGCTGGTGACGGCCCCTCTTCCGCGCTGGCAGCGCGGCTGCGCCAGTACGAGCCCCGGCTGGTGGATGGCCTGCAGGCCCGGGGCTGGCTGGTCAACCGGGTGAAGTTCCGGCCGAACACGGTGGTCATGCCCGAGGCACCCCCGCCCCGCGAGAAGGAGGTGGTGCCGTCACGCGCCGTGGACGCGATGGCGGCGCTGGGGGCCTCGGCGGGCATCACCCCGAGCTGCGCACGGCCATCGAGCGGTTCGTGGCGCGGCGGCGGGGGTATCAGCGGGGCGGGTAGCAGCAGCGGACGGTCATGGATGCATGATCCGCATCCCGCTGCCTGCCACCCTGTCCGCTTGCGAGCCGCCCGGATGGTATTTCCGGTCGGCTGGTTTCAGGCCGGCTGCTTTTCTGACTTCAGGCTTCTGGCAGCAGGGATCACCGGGCAGCTGCTGCGCCGTCCGTGCCCGTGCCAGTCGCCGCACCGGCATCGGCCTGTACCGGCACGCCATCGGCGGGCACGGCCTCCAGTAGCGCATGCCGGATTCATCCGGATAGTGCGCGGGCGTCTTCCACGTACTGGTCCTGCAGTTGCAGCGGCTGACCGCGTTTCCAGCCCGCGGGAATGTGCCAGACCGAGCAGCTCGTGCGGTGCACCTGGGGTGTTTCCACCCGCCAGCAGAGGTCGGCCGTTCCCTCGGTCTTGCCCTGCACGACCATCAGGCGAACCCGGCGATCCTGGCCGTTCTCGTTGGCACGCCATTCCCGCAGCACGCCGAAACGGGCCAGTGCATCGTCATGCAGAACCATGCGCTTGCCAGCGTCCAGCGTCAGGTCGAAGTTCTGGACGACTTCACTGGCGTCCAGATGGCTCACCGTTGCCTGCACGGTCTTGCCCAGCACGACGGCATGGCTGCCCTGGAAATCATCGGCTTCCACCGGGGCCGTCACCCCGACGCGGACGAAGCGGCGATAGAAGTCCGCGGGGCTGCCGGGACTGTTGGCATCCCGGCTGAGGGACTGCGTGTAGTCACGGCGGGTATAGGGGCCCAGCGCCGGCGAGTAACCGTCAGCGCCCGAATCCTTGTGATCTTCGTACGAGGCGATATCGCACCGGCTCTCCTGGGAAATACGGGCAGGGTTCGGGCGCATTGGGCACCGGGTGCCCAGGGGGCGCAGCAACGGCATCCCGGTACTGGGGCAGGTTGACCTGTTTGCGGGCACGCGCGCTCAGCCCATCCAGCATGGCCGAGAGTGCGGCACCACTGATCCCCTCTTCACCCAGCGGTGCCGTAGCCTTTGCAGGTACGACATCGGCATCCTCCGCGTTACGGTCCGGGCCGCCGCTCTTCCAGTCCCGGTAATAGCGGTAGTAGTCGTAGGGGTTGCCGTCACTGTCGAAGCGCAGGCGCTCGCGCGTCTCCTGCAGTTTCTGGCCCCGATACGTGAGCGGCTGGCCCGGCTGCCAGTTCTGGGGCACTTCCACTGGCCGCAATTCTCGCGCTCCACCTTCGCCACCTGGCAGGTGCCGCAATCGTTCCCCTCGGCCATGCCCCAGCCTGTCACGTACATGCACAGGTCGAACTGCCGGTCGTTCCTGCCACCGGCAGGGAACCGGAGCCACCACTCGACACTGACGGCATTCGGGTCGCTTTTTGTCGCCCTCCCAGCCGACGAACTCCCCTGTTCCGCGGGAACCGGGCATTGCGCCTGATGACGGTATCGCTGGCCGCCGTGGCCGTCTTCACCTGGGGCTCGCCGTAGGCTCTGCCCTGGCCCATGACCTGCCGCTCGGCCTGCAGCTGCCGCCCACCCGCAGTACCTCGGCATCCTGTGCGGCCCCTGGCGTAGTGTCGCCAGCGGATAACCGCTGGACAGCCCGAAGCGCACGCAGGGGCATCGAAGCTGTGCGGCACGCGGGTGGCATCGATCCACAGCCGGCTGTCGAACGTGAACGGACCCAGCGCATCGCCCGGGTTGGCGGCCGCGGCCAGTTTTTCGCTGTACAGCACGGTGGGCTCGGTGGGTTTCTCGGCAAACCCGCCATCCCACTGCTGCAGTGAGATCTGCTTCGCCGGCGCGGCCAGTGCACAGGGTGGCACTGGCGCCCTGTACCACGGCCGTGGCCAGGACATCACCACGGACGGCCCGGGCCGTGATGGGTTCTTCCATGGTGGCGGGCTGGCTGGTGTCGGCAGCTGCGGCCTGTGCCGTGCCGGCGGCACCTTCCGCAGCACCCACCGGCTGGCCGGCTGCACTCGCGCTCTGTTCACCAGCACGGGTGGCGGTGCTGCCGGCATTCTGGCTGCCGGTGCTGTCGTCCGTCCCGCTGGCAGGGGCTGGCGGCCTTTGCCAGCGTCCGAACCCTGAACGGCTTTGGTCTGGATGTCACCGGATGACGAAGCCGGCGGAGCACTGCCCTCGCTGCCGCCACCGCAGGCGCTCAGGCCAAACACGAAGATGGCGCCGATGCACGCCACCAGGGGACGCTTCTGAAACAGGGAAATCATGACCATGCTCTCCACGGAAATGGCTCCTGCAGGAAACAGGGGCAACCCTTTCAGTGTAGAGGCCTGCCCGTCATCTGCCGGCATCGTGCACGGCCAAAGAAGGGAGCTCAGGCGTTATTTCCGAAATCGTTAAGTTCACGGCCCATCAAAAATTACGGGCGGGCAGTGCATGGGCAGCACATGAATATTTGTTTTGATGACAGAATGTTTTTATTGTTCTTTTTTTGAGCGATCATGTTACTGCACGACTCGTACGAAAAGGCGGCATTCCCCGGACCATGGACGGTATTTCACAGGCCATGGGCGGCATTTCGTGAATCGGGAACGGCATTTCGCAGACCGGAAGAAGTATTCCGTGCCCCAGGGCGGCCCGGCATTCCCCTGGTGTTTCACCCTGCCCGGCACGAAAGGGGTTCACGCTGCCGGGAGGGACATGCCGTTTCCAGCTTCGCGGAAATTTCAGCCCCAGTCCAGCGAAAACAGCGGTGCGTTCCGGCGCTGGGTGAAAGTGGCGATCTCGTAGCTGTCGGGGTTGTCCAGCACGGCGACGTACCAGCAGGTTGTTCATGTGGTGACCGGACTTGCGGGCATGGTAGGCACGCAGAATGGGGTGACCGATCAGGTACAGGTCGCCAATGGCATCGAGTGCCTTGTGTTTGGCGAACTCGTCGCGATAGCGCAGGCCGTCGGCGTTGAGCACGCGGTCGTCATCCACCACGATGGCGTTGTCGAGGCTGCCGCCCAGGGCCAGGCCGTGCTTGCGCAACGCTCGACCTCACTGGCCATCACGAAGGTGCGGGCACGGGCGATTTCCTGGATGTAGGAGGTATTGGCGAAGTCGATCTCGATGCGCTGGCCGGTGGCGTCGATGGCCGCCTGGCCGAAGGCGATCTCGAAGCTGAGCTTGAAGCCCTCGTAGGGGTCGAGCCGCACCCACTTGTCGCCGTCGTTGATCTGTACGGGGCGCTTGATGCGGATGAAGCGCTTGGGCGCGGCCTGCTCTTCCAGGCCGGCCGACTGCAGCAGATAGACGAAGGAACCCGCCGAGCCGTCGAGGATGGGCACCCTCGCTGGCGGTGATGTCGATCTGCGCATTGTCGATGCCCAGCCCGGCCAGGGCGGACATCAGGTGTTCGATGGTGTGGACGGCCACTTCCAGGCCCGGGCCTTCGGTGTCGGCCGAGGCGTGGTGTTGAGCCGCGTGTCGGTGATGCGGTGCGCCAGCGCGGGCAGATCCACCGGCGGATCGAGGTCCACGCGGCGAAAGACGATGCCCGAATCAGCCGGGCCCGGCTTGATGTTGAGGGGAGACCCGCTGACCGGAATGCAGGCCGATGCCGATGGCCTGTACCGGCCCGCGCAGGGTTTTCTGTCTCAGCATCTTCGGGTTCTCAGAAACAAAAAGGCCGGCAATGATACCGGCATGGGGCGCCTCCGGCGTGCCGGGCAGGCCATCGGTAAAACCGCCGCTGCGGGAAGGGGCACCAGGGTGAGGGCCCGGAGGTTCCCAGGGCTGTCTGTCGGCCGGAGGGCGCAGATGCGCGAAAATCCGGAGGCAAAACAGCCCTGTCATGCGGCACCGAACTGGCTGCGCCGGCCGCCGATCAGGGCCAGGACGGACGATCAGTCGGCCTGGCGACGCAGAAATGCCGGGATGTCGAGACGGTCGACGCCTTTCTGCGACATGGCGTTGACGCGCTCGGCCGCCTGGCTGCGCGGGTTGCGGAACACGTTGGGCTCGTCCAGGCCGCCGATGGCATCGACGGTGTCGAGTGCCAGTGTCATCGGTACCGGTCTTGACGGCCGGCTGCGAAACCAGCTGGGGCTTGCGCACCAGCTTGCCGATGCCGGTGGCCACGACGGTAACACGCAGCGAGTCTTCCATGTCCTCTTCGTAGACGGTACCGTGGATGATGGTGGCGTCTTCGGCACAGAACTGCTTGATGGTGTTGATGACCTCGTTGGTTTCGCGCAGCTTCAGGGAGCGGCTGGCGGTGATGTTGACGATCACGCCGCGGGCACCGTGCAGGTCGACGCCATCGAGCAGCGGGGAGGAGACGGCCTGTTCGGCTGCCAGACGGGCACGATCCAGCCCCGAAGCCTCGCCGATACCCATCATCGCCTTGCCCTGCTCGCCCATGATGGTCTTCACGTCGGCAAAGTCGACGTTCACCCAGAAACCGGGCACGTTGATGATCTCGGCAATGCCGGCCACCGCGTTGTGCAGCACGTCGTCGGCACGCTTGAAGGCGTCTTCCAGGGGTGGCGTCCTCGTCCATCACCTCGAAGAGTTTTTCGTTGAGCACGACGATCAGCGAATCCACCCTGACCGATCAGGGTTCTCGATGCCCTCGTCGGCCACGCGCTGCTTGCGGCTGCCTTCGTAGTTGAAGGGCTTGGTGACCACGCCAACGGTCAGGATGCCCAGTTCCTTGGCAATTTCGGCCACCACGGGCGGGCGCCCGTTCCGGTGCTCCTGCCCATGCCGGCGGTGATGAACACCATGTTGGCGCCTTCCAGGGGCGGCACGGATGTTGCCGCGCTCGGCCTGGGCAGCGGCCCGGCCGGCTTCGAGGTTGGCCCCGGCACCCAGACCGGCATCGCCCAGCTGGATGGTGCGGCTGGCCAGCGAACGGGCCAGCGCCTGGCGGTCGGTGTTGACGGCGATGAACTCGACGCCCCTGCACACCGCGGTTGACCATGTGGTTGACGGCGTTACCACCACCGCCCCGACGCCCACCACCTTGATGACGGCGCCGTCGACATCTGTTTCCAACATTTTGAATGTCATAGCTGAAAAACCTCCTGTTTTGAATGAACAGTCGTCAGGCGCGCCGCAACGGCACGTGCCTCCGGACTGGCGGGAGCGGCAACGGGCAAGGAAGCCCCCTCCCTTTCGGCGATCATTCGGGACCAAAGCGCGATTTTGGCTCAAAAAGCTCCCGAAAAACCATTCTTTCATGCGGCGTATCGTGTCCCGGAAGGAACCCGACTGTTCCGCAACCTTTCGCCCCCGCAGACGCTGCTGGCGTGCTTCTTCCAGCAGACCCATCGCGGTGGCATAACGGGAGGGTGCGCACCACATCCGACAGACTGCCGCTGTAGGGAAGGTGCGCCGACACGGACCGGCTTGAGGAAGATGTCCTCGGCCAGCTCGGCCATGCCCGGCAGCAAGCTGGAGCCGCCGGTGAGCACGATGCCGGACGAGCGCATCCTCGTAGCCGGATTCGCGGATGGTCTGCTGCACCAGCTGGAACAGCTCTTCCACCCGCAGTTCGATGACGGAGGCCAGACCCCTGCTTGGACAGCGAGCGCGGCCCGCGGTCGCCGATGCCCGGGACCTCGATCTTCTCGCCGGGGTTGGCCAGCGTGGGCTTGGCCAGACCATGGCGCAGCTGATGTCCTCGGCGTCGGCCGTGGGCGTGCGCAGCGCCATGGCGATGTCGCTGGTGATCTGGTCGCCGGCCACCGGAATGACGGCCGAATGGCGGATGGAACCGCCGACGAACACGGCCACGTCGGTGGTGCCGCCGCCGATGTCGACCAGCGCAACGCCCAGTTCCTTTTCATCCACGGTCAGCACGGCATTGGCCGAGGCCAGCGGCTGCAGGATCAGGTCCTGCACGGCCAGCCCGCAGCGGCGCACGCACTGATGATGTTCTGCACGGCCGAGACGGCGCCGGTGACCACGTGCACCTTCACGTCCAGCCGCACGCCGCTCATGCCCACGGGCTCGCGGATGTCTTCCTGGCCGTCGATGATGAATTCCTGCGGCAGCACGTGCAGGATCTGCTGGTCGGTGGGGATGGCCACGGCCTTGGCGGTTTTCGATCACGCGGGCCACGTCGGCCTCGGTGACTTCCTTGTCCTTGATGGCCACCATGCCGATGGAGTTGAAGCTGCGGATGTGGCTGCCGGCAATGCCGGTGACGACCTGCTGCACCTTCTGGCCGGACGTGATCTCGGCCTCTTCGAGCGCCGCCTGGATGGAGGCCACCGTCTTCTCGATGTCGACGACGACGCCCTTCTTCAGGCCGTTGGACTCGTACTGGCCGGTGCCGATCACCTCGATCTCGCCGTCGGCATGCAGCTCGGCCACGATCGCCACCACTTTCGAGGTGCCGATGTCCAGGCCAACCAGCAGATCCTTGTTATCACGTGTCATGGTCTGTATGGGCACTCAATGAAGATTGTCACGATGGGCGGCACCATTGCCGTCGGATTCCAGGGCGCCGGGCGCACGCGGCAAACCCGTTGGGATAGCGCAGGTCGACGACCTCGGCGCGTCCGTTGAGGCGGGCCTGGATGAGCGGGTGGGCCGTGACCCAGCGTGCGACACGATCGGCCACCGGTACGCCCTCGTCACGTCCCAGCTTCAGGGTGATGCCACTGTCGAGCCGGGCCGTCCACGACTGGCGGTCGGACAGCTCCAGCGCCACCGGCCGCATCGACAGCGGCAGCAGCTGGTGCGCCAGCTCGTCGTAGCGGCGGGTGACCAGCATCTGGCTGCCGTCCGGGCCGGACAGCGTCAGCAGATTCTGGTGATTGGCGACTTCGGCGGGTTTCACCGAGAACAGTTCCCCATGGGTGTTGACGAAACGTCCGCTGTCATCCTTCCAGCGCGCCAGCACCTGGTGCTCTTCCAGCGCGACGAAAAGCCGGTTGGGCCAGATGCGGCGAACCTCGGCGCGCCGTACCCACGGCACTTCCTCGAATCGCCTGCGGACGCATGATCCAGCCCCACGGTAAAGAAATTTCCTTCCAGACGATTGGCACCCAGGGTGCCCATCGCCGCTTCATCGACATGATCCAGCGTGCGCCCGCTGACCGGCCCGACCTCGATGGCCAGCGGGTCGAATGCCGAACGCTGGCTGACCCACCAGATGCCGGCCAGCAGCAGGCAGGCAAAGGCCACCATCAGCATCAGGTTCGCCATGGCATTGAGCGCGCGCGGATCATGCCACAAATTCACGCAATCGCCTCCGATGCAACACGACGTTGTATTTTCAGCGATGCCTGAGCTGTCAGCCCCAACACCAGATCCTCATCGGGAAATCCCGGCGGCACGGGCCGCAATCAGCACCAGCGAATGGCTGGTCATGCCCGGCGAGGTGTTCACTTCCAGCAGCCAGGCACGCTGGCTGGCATCGTCCAGCATGATGTCACACGGCCCCAGCCCTCGCAGCCCACCGCCCGGTAGGCGGCCTCGGCCAGCGTGGCGATGTCGGCTGCCAGGTTGGGCACCAGCGGCGCCGGGCACAGGTAGCGGGTGTCGTCGGTGAAATACTTGTTGCGGTAGTCGTAGTTGCCGCCCGGTGCGCGGATTTCCACCACCGGCAGCGCACGTGCCGCCGCCGAATTGCCGAGCACGGCCACGGTGAGTTCACGCCCCTGGATGAAGCGTTCGGCCAGCACCGGCGCATCGATGGCGGCTGCGCGCTCGTAGGCAGCAGGCAGGCGGTCGAGCGAATCGACCCGCGTCAGGCCCAGCGTGGAGCCCTCGTGCGGCGGCTTGATGATCAGCGGCAGCCCCAGCCGTTCGGCCAGCCCCACGAGCTGGTGCGGTCCGAGCAGCACTTCCCACGGCGGCGTGGGCAGGCGCCCTGCCTGCCACATCTGCTTGGTGGCGATCTTGTCGATGGCCAGCGCCGAGGCCAGCACGCCCGACCCCGTGTACGGCAGGCCGATCATTTCGAGCACGCCCTGCAGCGTACCGTCTTCGCCATAGCGGCCATGCAGCGCGATGAAGGCGCGATCAATTTCGATGCTTCCAGCTCGCCCAGCGAACGTTCGGCCGGATCGAAACCCTCGGCATCGACCCCGCGCGACTTGAGCGCCTCGAGCACGTTGCGCCCCGATTCCAGCGACACGTTCCGTTCGGACGAATGGCCGCCCATCAGCACGACCACACGCCCCAGCGAGGCGGGATCGATGGTCGCGGGAAAGGGAAACGGATACAGGGAATCAGTCATGATCGACTCCTGGTTGCGCGGGCACGGCAGCCGCCGCAGGGCCACGATCTGTGCGAGGCATGGCACCGATGCTGCCTGCACCCATGGTGATGACCACGTCCCCGGCTGCACCAGCCCCAGCACGGTGGCCGGCAGCTCGTTCACGTCGGCCACGAACAGCGGATCACGCTGGCTGGCCAGCCGCACGGCGCGCACCATGGCCCGGCCATCTGCCGCCACGATCGGCGCCTCGCCGGCTGCGTATACTTCCGTCGGTATCAGCTGGTCGGCGCGACCCAGCACCTGGACGAAATCCTCGAACAGGTCCCGCGTGCGCGAGTAGCGGTGCGGCTGGAAGGCCAGCACCAGGCGCCGCCCCGGAAACGCACCGCGCACGGCATCGAGCGTGGCGCCGATTTCCACCGGGTGGTGCCCGTAGTCATCGATGAGCGTAAAGGTACCCGAAGCAGGCGCTGCTTGACCAGCAAATGCGGCGTTTTTCGGCCCCGCGCTGTGGTATGGGAATTTCACCCGTAGCGTTCAAAACGACGCCCGACGCCCCGGAACTCCGCCAGCGCCTCCACGATGGCCGCATTTTCGACGCCCAGCTCCGACGCAATGGCAATGGCGGCCAGCGCGTTGCGCACGTTGTGTTCACCGCTCAGCGCCAGCGTCACGGCCAGCGGTTCCTCGCCTTCACGCAGCACGGTAAAAGCCCATGCGGTCACCGCTGGGCTGCACATCCACGGCCCTGACCTGTGCCTCTTCACCCAGTCCGTAGGTGACCACCGGCTTGGACACGAACGGAATGATCTCGCGCACATGCGGATCGTCCACGCACAGCACGGCGGTGCCGTAGAACGGCAGCCGGTTCAGAAAATCGACGAACGCCTGCTTGAGCCGGGGCCATGTCATGGCCATAGGTGTCCATGTGATCGGCGTCGATGTTGGTGACGGCGGCGATCATCGGCAGCAGGTTGAGGAACGAGGCATCCGATTCATCGGCCTCGACGACGATGTAATCGCCCCTTGCCCAGCCGCGCATTGACGCCGGCGCGCTGTTGAGAGCGCCCGCCGATCACGAAGGTGGGATCGAGCCCGCCCGGGCCAGAATGCTGGCCACCAGGCTGGTGGTGGTGGTCTTGCCGTGCGTGCCGGCAATGGCCACACCCTGCTTGAGCTTCATCAGCTCGGCCAGCATCAGCGCACGCGGCACCACCGGCACGCGACGTGCACGGGCACGCGCACTTCCGGGTTGTCGCTGCGCACGGCGGTGGACACCACCACGCAATCGGCCGCCTCGGCATTTTCGGCGCGATGGCCGATGTGCACTTCGGCACCCAGCGACTGCAGCCGCTGCGTGACGGGCGAGCTGTTCATGTCGGAACCACTGACCCGATAGCCGAGGTTGAGCAGCACTTCGGCAATGCCACTCATGCCGGCGCCACCGATGCCGACGAAATGGATTTTGCGAACCTTGTGCTTCATCTGGCAACGGCCTCACAGGTATCGGCCACGATGGTGGCCGCATCGGGTTTGCCCAGCGTGCGCGCCTTGGCCGCCATGGTGGCCAGCGCAGGCCGCGTGAAATGCGCGAGCAGCGACGACAGCCCCGACGGTGTCAGTTCGTTCTGCGGCACCAGAATGGCCGCACCGGTTTCGGACAGGAAGCGGGGCATTGCCGGTCTGGTGATCGTCCACCGCATGCGGATAGGGCACCAGAATGGAGGCCACCCCCGCAGCAGCCAGCTCCGACACCGTGGTGGCGCCCGCGCGGGCAATCACCAGATCGGCCTCGGAATAGGCTTCGGCCATGTTGTCGATGAAGGCCACGGCGCGCGCATCGACGGCCGCCGCCTTGTAATTTGCCCGCAGTTCTTCCAGGTGCGCACGACCGCTCTGGTGCAGGATTTCCGGCCGGTGCTCGGGATCGATCAGCCCGAATGCATTGGGAATGACGCGGTTGAACATCTGCGCCCCCAGGCTGCCGCCCACCACCAGCACCTTCATGGGGCCGGTGCGTTCGCGGTAGCGCAGCTCGGGCGCCGGAATGGCGGCAATGGCCCGGTTGACCGGGTTGCCCACCCAGACGGCGTTGGACATCGCCCCCGGAAGGCCACCAGCACCCGCGATGCAAAACGTGCCAGCAGCCGGTTGGACATGCCGGCCACGGAATTCTGTTCGTGCAGCACCAGCGGCACGCGCAGAGTGCGCGCCACCAGCCCGCCGGGCACCGTCACATAGCCGCCCAAGCCCAGCACCACGTCCGGGCGCACGTCCATGAACGCCTTCTTGGCCTCGTCGTAGGCGTGCTTCAGGCGCAGCGGCGCGCGCAGCTTGGTCATCAGCCCCTTGCCGCGCACCCCTTGAAATGCACATGCTTCATCGGAATGTCGTGCTGCGGCACCAGCAGAGCTTCCATGCCGTCGGGGTTGCCCAGCCAGAAGACTTTCCCAGCCGCGCTCGCTGCAACTGCTTCGGCCACGGCAAGCCCCGGAAAGATGTGTCCGCCGGTACCCCCGGCCATGATCAGGGCGCGTTTGGCACTCATCGTTTTTATCTCCCCACGCATCAGTCTGCGGTTTTCGACATCGATGCGCAGCACGATGGCCATGGCCACGCAGTTCATCAGGATGGCACTGCCCCGAAACTCTGCGAAGGGGCAGCGTCGGTCCCTTGGTGGGCAGCAGGCCCAGATTGACGCCGAGGTTGATGAAAACCTGGGTTCCGATCCACAGGCCCACACCCTGGGCCACCAGTCCGCTGAACAGCTCCTCGAAGGCAATGGCCTGGCGCCCGATCTCGAAGCAGCGGCGCACCAGCAGAAGAACATGATGATCACGACCAGCATGCCCACCATGCCCAGCTCCTCGCCGATGGTGGCAAAGAGAAAAGTCGGTGTGCGGTTCGGGCAGAAAATTGAGCTTGGCCACGCCGGCCCTGCAGGCCGCTGCCCAGCCACTCGCCCTTGCCGATGGCCATCAGGGGAATGGGTGAGCTGATAGCTGCTGCCTTCCGCATTGGCACGAGCGAACGGATCCAGATAGGGAAAAAGAATCGTGCACGCCGGAACGGCACGAACAGGGATGAAGGCTGCGAACACCGCAACCAGAAAGGCGACCATGCCGAAGAACAGCCGCGAATTCATGCCGCCAGGGAACAGCACGCCCATCGCCACCATCAGGATGACGATCAGCGCACCCAGGTCGGGCTGGCGCATGATCAGAAGGCCCACGGCCGACAGCGCAATGGCCATGGGCACGAAGGCGCGCCACTGCCCCATGATCTGCTGTTTGCGCACCGAATAATCGGCCGCGTACAGAATGACGAAGAGCTTCATCAGCTCGGTGGGCTGGATGGTGGTGAAGCCCAGCGTGACCCAGCGCACCGCACCCCGGCCCGCTTGCCGATGACCGGCACGAACACCAGGATCAGCAATACCGCCCCGACGACAAACAGCGGCCGCGCCGCTGCTGCCAGCGCTCGGGTGGCACGGCATAGGCAAACACGCTGGCCACCAGCGCCATGCCGATGGCGGCACTCTGGCGAATGAGGTAGAACGTGGCCGAACCACCGGTGGGATCGCGCCTTTCCAGAATGGCGATGGAGGCGGAATACACCATCACCAGCCCCAGCCCAGCAGCAGCGCCGTCATCCACACCAGCGCGGCATCGAAACGCTGCACGGAGGTGTTTTTCGAGCGCACTGCGATTGAGCGCACGGCTGGCGGGCGAGCGGCGACCGCGCACGGCCTTGCCGGACCCGGGTTCGGTCCGGTCGGCGCCCCCAGCCATCGAAGGCGGGCAACAGGTTTCCCAGCCGATTCAGCATGGCTGTCCGGCCTCCTCGAGCCATGCTGCGCACGGCCTGGGCAAAGACATCACCGCGCTGTGCATAGCCGGTGAACATGTCGAAAACTGGCACAGGGCCGGCGACAGCAGCACCACGTCGCCCGGCTGCGCCAGCGTGGCGCACAGGCGCACGGCCGCATCCATGTCCGTGGCATCGTGCAGCGGTACACCAGTATCGGCCAGCGCGTCACGCAGCAGCGGTGCATCGCGGCCGATCAGCACGACAGCGCGCGTGCGGGCGGCGACCGACGGGGCGAGCAGCGAGAAATCCTGGTCCTTGCCCACGCCACCGGCAATCAGCACGGCACGGCGGCCCAGCCCCTGCAGGGGCCGCCACCGTGGCACTCGATATTGGTGCCCTTGCTGTCATCGATGTATTCGATGCCGTGACCACCGTCACCGGTTCGCAGCGGTGATGGTCGGGCACGAGGCACGCAGCGCATGCAGCATGGCGCGCATCGGCACGTTGCAGGCGCGCAGCAGCGCCAGCGCCGCCAGCACGTTGGCATGGTTGTGCGCGCCCTGCACGCGCAGGGGCGTCGGCCGGCATCATGCGGTTGAGGATGAATTCCACCGGTTCGGCCTGCTTCCTGCGCCGTCCGCCCGTGGGCATTTCCTCGGCAATGGCCTCGGTCAGCCAGGCCAGGCCGCCTTCACGCACCAGACCGAAGGCCGGCGCGGTGTGCGGTGTGTGCAGTGAAAAAAATCGGTACGCGGCGCCCGCTCCGGCTCGACCACCTTCTTCGGTCTGGCCTTGCGGCCCCGGCCCTTCACAGGCTGTGCAGCCTCTGCAGCGGCGGCTGCCTCGGCAGCGGCCAGCTCCCACGGTGTGGGGATGTCGGGATCGGCCAGCGAGATCGTCGAGATTGATGACGCGACGCCGGGCGGCCTCGTAGATGCGCATCTTGGCCGCGCGGTAATTCTGCATCGAGCCGTGCCAGTCGAAATGGTCGGGCGTGACGTTGAGCACCGTGGCGGCCTGCACCGCAGGCGGCCGTGCAACGGCCAGCTGGAAGCTGGACAGCTCCAGCGCCCAGAGACGCGGCATTTTCTTCGCGGCGGCGCTGGGTTCGCGTTTCGGCTGCACCGGCGGCGGGAGGAAGACGGGGGCGTCCTCGTCCGTGGTGGGTACGTCGGCGGCAGTCAAAGCCTGCTCGGCCTCGGCGAGTGCGGAGGAAATGCGGGCGGCGGCGCTTCGGTGGCGGCTTTTGCCGAGGTGGCTTCCTGTTCCGTGACGGACGCAGAATCGCTGTCTGTGCTGCCTGCAGGCGCATTTTCCTGGATATCGTTTGCAACGCTGGCCGCAGCCCGGGATGAGGCATCTGCCTGCATGGTGTCCGGCTGCATGACACGAGTCAGATGTTCCTCCGACCGGGCAGCCAGTGCCGTGGACGCCGGAACGCTTTTCGGCTTCATCCGCCGGCATGGCCTCTATCGGCGTATCGCCCAGGCGGTCCATCAGCGCATCCAGCAGCGACGGGCTGATGTTGCCGCAGGCCAGCCTCGACCCGGCCTCGTTGGCCCACGAAGGCACACAGCCGGGTCACGGTGGTCTTGCCGTTGGTGCCGGTAATGGCCACCACCTGCGTGTCGGCGCCCTGCGCCTGCAGCGTGGTGACGGCATCCATGAACAGGTCCAGTTCGCCCACCACGGGAATGCCACGGCGGCGTGCCGCCTCGAAGACTGCTGGCCACCCCGGTCTCGATGGACACGCCAGGGACTCCAGGCCAGCAGATCGAAGGGGCTGGTCACTCAGGTCGAGGCAGCGCAGCTTCGGCGGCAGAGGCGGCATCGCCGGCTGTCGCGCCGGATGTGCTGCCGTCCGTGTCGTCGTCATCCTCGTCGTCGGGCCAGACCTGACCATACGGGAGGTGCACGACGGGGCGGTCGGCCGCCGGGGATGCTGCCTGTGCGACGGTAATTTCGCCTGCATCGGCCAAAGCTGCATCGGCTGAAGGCTGGCTGGCTGCGGCCGTACCGTTCCGTGCAGGGGCCGCTTCCGTCGTTACTGGCCTTCGGCGCAGACACCCGGCCGCGTCACCCAGCAGCGAAGCATCCAGCGGGCGCGATTCGAAGGTGGCCTCGGGCACGAGCGTGCGCAGCTGCTCCAGTCCCGGCGGCTGGGCACGGTCATCAAAACCCTGCACGCGGCTGCAACCGGCGCGCGCCAGCCAGCGCGCCATCGCCAGGCCCGACTGGCCCAGTCCGATGACGGCTGCCCGTTTTTGATGAAGTTCGATCATGCCCATCTCAACGCAGTTTCAGGGAAGAGAGTCCAACCAGTACCAGCACCATGGTGACGATCCAGAAACGAACCACCACCTGCGATTCCTTCACGCCGCCCACCTCGAAGTGGTGATGCAGCGGCGCCATGCGGAAGATGCGCTTGCCGGTGCCATATTTGCGCTTGGTGTACTTGAACCACGACACCTGCAGCATCACCGAGACGGTTTCGGCCACGAACACGCCGCCCATGATGAACAGCATGATTTCCTGCCGCACGATGACGGCGATGCAGCCCAGTGCCGCCCCCAGCGCCAGCGCCCCCCACGTCACCGCATGAAGACCCGGGCGGGATAGGCGTTGAACCACAGGAAGGCCAGTCCGGCACCAAAAATGGCACCGCACAGCACGATCAGCTCCCCGGCCCCGGGCACGTGGGGAATCAGCGAGGTATCTGGCAAACACGCTGTTGCCGGTGACGTGAGGCAAAGATGCCCAGCGCGCCCCCGACGAGCACGGCCGGCATGATGGCCAGACCATCGGCACCGTCCGTGAGGTTGACGGCATTGCTGGTGCCGACGATGACGAAATACGTCAGCGCCACGAAGCCCGCCACGCCCAGCGGAATGCTCCATTCCTTGAAGAATGGCATCTGCAGGTGAACAGTGTCGGGCATTGGCAGCGAAAAGCCACTGCTCATCCACTGGTGAAACAACTGAAACGCTTCTGCAACCGACTGGGTGGGAATGGCGAAGGCAAGATAGAGTGCGGCCACCAGGCCAAGCGCACTCTGCCAGAAATATTTTTCGCGCGCCGACATGCCTTTCGGGTCGTGATGGGACGACCTTGCGGTAGTCATCCACCCAGCCCACCATGCCGAAGCCCAGCGTGACGATCAGCACCACCCAGACGAAGCGGTTGGAGAGGTCGGCCCACAGCAGCGTGGCCAGCCCCATGGAAATCAGCACCAGCACGCCACCCATGGTGGGCGTGCCCGACTTGACCAGATGGGTCTGCGGGCCGTCCTGCCGCACCGCCTGGCCGATCTTCATGGCGGTGAGCTTGCGGATGACGCGCGGCCCGCACAGCAGACCGATGAACAGCGCCGTCAGCGTGGCCAGCGCCGCCCGCAGCGTGAGGTAATTGAACACCGAGAACAGCCGGTATTCATTGGACAACCATTGCGTGAGCAGCAACAGCATCAGTGTTCTCCTGCGGGCGTGGCCAGGGCTGCCCAGGCCTGGACGATGCGCTCCATCTTCATGAAGCGGGACCCTTTGACCAGCACGCTGGCCGCTGCCTGCGGTGCCGTTGCATGTGCGTCGAGCAGCGCGTCCACGGTAGGCCAGTGCCGGGCGCGCTCACCGGCTGCCGCGGCTGCGGCCTGCATGTCGTTGCCGACGGTCCAGATGTGTTCGATGCCGCGGCTGCGGGCGTAGTCGCCCACTTCGCGGTGGAATTCGGTGGCCTGCGTGCCGGTTTCGCCCATGTCGCCCATCACCAGCAGCCGGGGAGCCGGCTGGTCGGCCAACACGTCGATGGCGGCGCGCATCGAATCGGGGTTGGCGTTGTAGGGTGTCGTCGATCAGCGGCACGCCGGCGGCGTGTGCACGAGACGCAGCCGGCCGTTGACCGGGACGAAGGCAGCCAGTCCGCGCACGATGGTGGCGGCCGGAATGCCCAGCGCCAGCGCGCATGCCGCGGCGGCCAGCGCATTGCGCACGTTGTGACGGCCGGCAATGTTCAGGCGGATGTCGACCATTTCGCTGCCCAGGCGGGCACGGAAATGCCAGGGCGGGCGTCGCGGGCGGCGGCGATCTGCAGGGGCACGGCGGGTAGCGCTGCGTCTGCCGCAGGGGCGTACCTGGCGGTCCCTGTACGAGCGACCGAACCTGCGGCAGCCGATGCTTTGCTGGCGCTGGTGGCAGTGCCTGTGCCTGTGTCTGTGTCTGTGCCGGCAACAGGGATCGGTCCCGTTCAACGCGGCTTCATCGGCCACCAGCCCGAAAATGCATCACCCGTTTGCCGGCGGCCAGCTGCTGCCAGATGGGCGTGCAGGGGATCGTCGCCGGGAAAGACCGCCGTGCCGTCCGGGGTGAGCGCGCCGAACACGCTGCCGTTCTCTCGGGCGGTGGCCTCGGGGCCATCCGCGAATTCCTGGTGCTCGCGCTGGGCATTCAGCACCAGCGCCACCTGTGGGCGGGTCATGGCGGCCAGACCGGCAATCTCGCCGGGTGGTTCATGCCCATTTCCACCACACCCATGCGATGGGCATCGGTGAGGCGCAGCAGCGTGAGCGGCACGCCGATGTCGTTGTTGAAATTGCCGCGTGTGCAAGGCCGCCTGCTCGCCCACGTGGGCAACCAGAATGGCGGCGATCATTTCCTTGACGGTGGTCTTGCCGTTGCTGCCGGTGACGGCAATGAGCGGCAGGCCGAAGCGTGCACGCCAGCCGGCCGCCAGCGCGCCCAGCGCCAGCCGGGTATCGGGCACCCACAGGGTCAGCACATCGGCGCGCTCGAAGCGCACTTCGAGGCGACACCGGCTGCGCCGGCCGCGATGGCGGCATTGATGAAATCGTGCCCGTCGAAACGCTCGCCGCGCAGGGGCGATGTACAGATCACCCGGCCGGACCTGGCGGGAATCGGTGGTGACACCCGTGAACCGGCCCTCGTCACCCCCGAACACGATGACTTCGGGCAGCCAGGAAGCGAGATTCTGCAGATCAAACATGGGCGTCTCCCGGCCGGATTCCCCGGGATGCGTGTTTCCCTGCACGGGCTCGGCGGCGCCGGCGGACCAGTGCTGCTGCAGGGCGGCCCGGGCCACGTCCGGATCGGAGAAGGGATGGAACACGCCGGCGATTTCCTGGGTGGTTTCCGCCCCTTGCCGGCAATCAGCACCACGTCGGCCGCATCGGCATCGGCAATGGCGGCATCGATGGCTGCACGGCGATCCACCTCGGTACGCCAGGCCGGTGCCTTCAGGCCGGCCGCCACGTCGCCATGATGCGCTGCGGGTCTTCGTCACGCGGGGTTGTCACTGGTGACCACCACACGGTCGGCCAGGGCCTCGACGGCATGAGCCATGTCGGGACGCTTGCCCCGGTCGCGGTTGCCACCGGCACCGAACACACAGCAGAGCCGGCCGCCACGCTGGGTGGCCACCTCACGCAGGGCGGACAGCACGTTGGTCAGCGCGTCCGGCGTGTGAGCATAGTCGACCACCACCAGCGGGCGCGTGGTGTCGTGAATGGGAGCAGGTCCCCTGCCGCAGCGTACATGCCTTCCGGCAGGGGACATGTTCGAAGAAGAGGCCGCGGCTGCACCAGAAACCGTCGCACCGGAAGCAGTCGTACCGGAAAGAGCGGCATCGGAAACGGCTGCGTCGAAAATGGCTGTATCAGAAGCGGATACATCAGCAGCGGCCGCCGCAGGCGATGCCGGCAGCGTCACCACTTCCATCCGTCCGGGCACGGGCTGCAGCAGCTGGATGCCCTCGGCAATGCGCGGGAAGTTCCAGCCCAGCGCGCGCCAGCTGCCGGCGGCGGCCAGTGCGTTCTCGTGGTTGAAGCGACCCAGAATGTCGAGCTGCAGCGCGGCCACGTTGCGGGAACATGGAGCCGGTAAGCTGTTTGCGGGCCGCATCCCTGCCCTCCTGGCCGTCGGCTTCGACAGTCTGCCGGGCAAAGTCGGTGAGATGTCGGCCGGGGAACATCATCAGCACGAACTGGCCGGGCGCCTCGCCCTGGGTCAGCTCCAGCACCTCGTCGCACTGGGCAGACAGCAGGAAGAACGTCGCCAGACGGACGCGGGCATGCTCGTCCATCTTTGCGGCCACATCATCGGCCCGCCCGTTTCGCCGGGGTTGCGATAGGCGCTGTTGACCCAGTAACCGATGATGCGCGGTGCCGCCGGATGGGCGTTGAGCACATCGATGAGGTGCCGCGCAAACGGATCTCCCAGATTGACCACGGCCGCCTGCAGCGTGGGCCAGGCAAAGAGCGCCTGCTTGGCCGCCCCGTAGGTGGCCATGGAACCGTGATAGTCGAGGTGATCGCGGGTGAGATTGGTGAACACCGCCGTATGGATGTCGGTGCCGGCCATGCGCCCCTGCTCGATGCCGATGGACGAAGCTTCCATGGCCACGACGGCCACGGGATCGTCCGTGTTCGAGCGAAACTGCTGGAACAGCGTCTGCAGCGTCAGCGCGTCGGGCGTGGTCAGGCCCACGTATTCGAGCTGGCCCGGACGGCCCACCCCATTGGTGCCAATGACGACGCCGGCACCAGCCGGCACCGGCACGTCGCGTTCGGCCTCGCCATCGAGCGCGCATGATCAGCGCTTCGGGCCGGCGCATCCCGGCAGCAGCCCTGACAGGTTCACCTGGCGCACCAGCATCATGCGCACCGGCACCATGCGTTGCACCGATCGAACCTGCATCAGGCGAATCTGCCCCGGCGGAAACGGCAGCAGCGCCTGCGTCCGCATCATCCAGACCCCTGTCGGCAGCCAGCAGACCGTCCGCCCGCTGTGCCTCGGCACGCAGATCGTTGATGCCCTGAGCAATCCAGTGCGTGGTGCTGGTCTTGCCGTTGGTGCCGGTGACGGCCACCACGTCCAGCGCATGACTCGGGTGATCGTAGAAGGCATCGGCCACCGGGCCGAGATGGGCGGCCAGACCGGGCACGACGCAGGCGGGCACGGGCAGGCCCGACGGCCAGGTGGCATGCAGGCTGGCCAGCATGTCGTCGATGGCCCGCGCCTCTTGCTCCCGGGCCTGTGCGAAGTCCTTGTCCTGACCGGACACCGCTGCCGTGCCGGACATATCGGCCACACCCGGTACGCCGCCACCGGAAGCCTCCTGGGCACTGACCGGCAGCCGGAACGGCATGACTGGCAGCCACAGCCGCATGACTGGCGGCCGGGCGCGGAAACGCCGAACACCACCGCCGCAGCGCCCTTGTCGAGCGCCTGCGCGATGAAGGCCGAGCCCTGCAGGCGGTGACCCGCCAGCGCAAAGAAGGCGTCTCCGGGCTGCACGCGGCGGCTGTCGGAAACGAGACGCCCGGTGGCGGGCAGATGCTCCCGCAACCAGGCGACCAGGGCTTCAGGCTGGATGTGTGCCGGCTGACCCGGTGGGCGGTTGGCCATCAGGCGCCTCCGCGTCCGGCGCCCGGACGTTCATTCTCCTGGCGGACGGCCAGTCGCGGCTTGCCGGGTTCGTCCACGGAAGAAGTCTTCCGGGTACGCGGCTGCGGGATGAGGGTATGGCGCGGCACGCTGATATTCTTCACGCGGCCCACGTCACCCGGCGCGCTGGGCACGCTGCCCGGCGAAACCGTCAGTTCGGGGGTGATCGGCGAGATCATCGTCTCGAACGGAGCATCCGGTTCGACGGCCAGCGTGTGCAGTGCCTCGCTGGTGATTTTCGAGAACACCGGTGCTGCGATTTCGGCCCCGTAATACTTGCCGGCCCCCGGTTCGTCGATCATGACGGCCACGATGACGCGCGGGTTGGACATCGGCGCCATGCCGATGAAGGACGACACGTATTTCTTGACGTAACGGCCCCCTTCCAGCTTCTTGGTGGTACCGGTCTTGCCGCCGATGCGGTAGCCAGGAACGGCCGCAGCCGCCACGGCGTCCTTGTTGCCGGCCGACATTTCGAGGATGTGACGCATGGTGGCCGCCGTTTTTCGCGCTGATCACCGGCGTGCCACGGGAAGCGGCAGCGCCTGGCCAACCCGCAGGTCGGCACCCCGCGAGGAAACCTGAATGGCCCGCACGCGGCGCTCTTCTTCGGGCATGACCAGCTGGGCCGGCAGCACATCACCCCCACCGGCAAAGACGGTGTAGGGCACGCGCCATCTGCAGCAGCGACACGGACAGGCCGTGACCGTAGGAAATGGTGGCGTGCTCGATGGGCTTCCATTTGGCAAACGGACGCAGGCGACCGGCCGCGGCACCGGGGAAACCGATGTGCGGGGCCTGGCTGATACCGACGGCATCGAGCATCTTCCAGTGCGCCTCGGGCGACATGCTCAGCGCCATCTTGGCCGTGCCGATGTTGGAGCTTTTCTGGATGACCTGCTGCAGCGTCATCAGTTCCTTGTTGCGGTGGGCATCCCGGATGACATCCGGGCCGATCTTCATGAAGCCCTCACGCGCGTCGAACAGCGACGACGGCGTGTAGCGGCCACTGTCCAGCGCCAGCGCGGCGGTGAACACCTTCAGCGTGGAGCCCGGTTCGTACAGGTCGGTGATGGCACGGTTGCGCAGGCCGTTGCCGTTGAGCGTGCGGCGGTCGGCCGGGTTGTACGACGGCCAGTTGGCCAGCGCCAGCACCTGGCCGTTGCGGGCATCGAGCACGACAGCCGCGCCAGACTTGGCCTGCTGGCTGACCACCGCCTCCTTGACGGCCTGGAACGCCTGATACTGGATGCGCGAATCGATGGTGAGCTTCAGGTCGCGGCCATCCTGCGGTTCGCGGATCTGGTCGATGTCGCTGATGATGCGGCCGCTGCCATCCCGGATGACCCGGCGGCTGCCCGGCTTGCCGGCCAGTGTGGACTGGAAGGCCAGTTCGAGCCCTTCCTGGCCCACATGGGCCAGGTCGGTGAAGCCGACGAGGTGCGCGGCAATCTCGCCCTCGGGATAGTTGCGCTTGTATTCGCTGTCCTGGCCGATGCCGTGGATGCGCAGGGCGGCAATCCGCTCGGCGGTGTCCAGATCGACCTGACGCTTCAGGAAGGTGAAGTTGCGATCACCGTGTGTGAGCTTGCCCTGCAGCTCTTCGGACTTCATGCCCAGCAGGCGGGCGAGGTCGACGAGGCGCGGATCGTTCAGGTCCACGCGGTCGGCATAGGCCCAGATGGAGCGGGCCGGCAGGCTGGACGCCAGCACCACACCATGACGGTCGAGGATGCGGCCCCGGTTGGCCTGCAGCTCGATGGTCTTTTCATAGCGCTGGGCACCCTGCGCCTGGAGGAAGGGCTTGGAAGCCGTCTGCAGATAGAACGCCTTGGCAAAGAGCGCCGAGAACGCCACGAACAGCAGCGCAAACATGAAACGCGAACGCCACAGCTGCAAACGCGCCTGCAGCAGGTGCGGGGCGGCGAATTTGACTGATTTGGGGCATCAGCGGCTTCCTCTCAGATAAATCGTGCGCTCTGGGGTCAGCGCGATCATCCCCAGATCCTGGCGGGCCCGGGCGTCCAGCAGCGAGGGCTTGGCCAGTCGGGTGATCTCGATCTGCAATTGCGAAAAACGTACGTCCAGTTCGCGGGCCTGACCCCTGCGCCTGTTCCATTTTCGGTGTTGAGCCGGCGGGCCCGGTTCTGCGAGGTGACCAGCAGCAGGGCTGCTGCCATCAGCAGCAGGGCCAGCACGATGTTGATCCGGTTCAGCATCATCTTCCGTTCCCCTCAGTGCACCGCCGCCGGCAGCCGCTCGGCCACCCGCAGGATGGCCGAGCGTGCCCGCGGGATTGACCGCCTGCTCGGCCTCGCCGGGCAGCCAGCGCCCGACGGACTTCAGCAGCGGCTCGGCCAGCCAGGCACCGGTCACGGGGTGACGCTCGGCATCCCGGCCGGCATGGCGGGCGATGAACCGCTTTGACCACACGGTCCTCGTTGGAATGGAAACTGATCACCGCCAGACGGCCGGATGGCTTCAGGCGCGACAGGGCGATGTTCAGGATCCGCGCGAGTTCGCCGCCTTCGTCATTGGTGTGAATCCGTAGAGCCTGAAAGGTGCGTGTGGCCGGATTTTTTTCGCCGAATTCTTCTGCCGCCGACGGATGACCCCCCGCCACGAGATCGGCAAGCTGTCGTGTTGTCTGAATGCCCTGGCCGTCGGTCTGGTCGCGGCGAGCAGCAATCTCCTTTGCAATCGGAAAAAGCAAACCGTTCGTCACCATCTCTTTCAATACCTCGGTAATCTGTTCGACCGACGCCTGCATCAGCCACTCGTGGGCCGATACCCCCTCGGTCGGATCCATGCGCATGTCCAGCGGGCCATCACCGGAGAAGCTGAAGCCCCGGCGCGGATCGTCGACCTGCGGCGAGGAGATGCCCAGGTCGAGCAGCAGGGCCGTCGATCCGGCCCACACCGTGCTCGTCGAGCACACGGTCGAGCGCCGAGAAACGGGCGTGCACGATCCCGAACCGTGCGTCCGCGCTTTCACGAGCCCATGCCTGTCCTGCTGCCACTGCTTCCGGATCCCTGTCCAATGCCAACAGACGGCCTTCCGGTCCGAGGGACCGCCAGAATCTGCCGGCTGTGCCCACCCCGACCGAAGGTGCCGTCCACGTACACCCCGTCCGGACGAATGGCCAGTCCCGCCACCGCCTCGTGCAGCAGCACGGGCAGGTGCAGGCCCCTGGGTCATTTCGCCCGGGCTTTCATGTCCGCGCCCCTTTCCATGATCAGAGGCCCGGAATGTCGCCCAAGTCTTCTGGCAAGCCGGCCGCAGCCTGCTGGTCCAGATAGGCTTCCCAAATCTGTTCATCCCACAGCTCGAAGCGGGTCAGGTCACCGACCATCACCACCTTGCGGTCGAGCTTGCCGGCCCGACGCAGGATCGGGCTGACCAGGATGCGCCCTGCACCATCCATCTCCACGGTCTCTGCCGAGCCGATGAGCAGACGACGGATGCGGTCGTCGCTGGAAGTCAGTACGGAGGCGATGTGCTCGCGTACCTTCTCCCACTCGGGCAGCGGGTAGATCCGCAGGAGGTCACCAAAGTGCCGGGTGAGCACGAGCTTCGTCACGCCCTGCTCTTCGAGCATGCCGCGCCACTGCGAGGGGATCGTCAACCGACCCTTCGCATCCAGCGATAGCGGAAAGCTCCCTTCGAACATGGCTGCCCAACCCGGTTAGTGACTGGATTCGGGCAACAGGAGCCGGGCAGGACCCCTGTTGCCGTCTTCCGGACGGTGGTGGCGAGCCGTGCGATCAGGCACGCCAGAAGTGAATTTTCCCACTCTGGCCCACCTTTTTCCCACAAATCCCCACCAGTTCGAAGAATACGGGGGTTACGGACAGCGTCAAATCTGGAGAAAAACGTTTTTTTCCTTGCTATGACAATGACTTACAGAGGATCGCTCATCCTCCGAAAGCAACCGCCCAGCCACTTTTTCACGCACTTAGCGAACTCTGTGCAAGTAAGTCATCAAGTAACTGGCTGTTATTTGCAACACTTCTACAAAGGATTGTCAAAAAACGGGGCGCGATTGGCGGCGTTTCCGGCCGACGAACGGTAGCCGTTTCGTTGCCCCGATGACGAAGCCCTGTGGTGCCGCCACCAACGCCCGTCGCGGCGGCGCGACCCGTTTCTGGCCGAAAATGCCACCCCTATGGCAGCCGCACGACAGGTTTTGCAGCCTTTTTGCCATGCGGATTGACAGGCGCCGCCTGCTCACCACCCGAACAGCCGCTTGACAGGCCCGAAAGCGCCGGCGCAGCCGGATGGACCATCAGAACACGTGCTGGCAGCGATCACCGGACGTGATTGTGCATGCAGCCTGAATGAGACAGTCCGCAGAAAAACGACAGTGAGTAACCGCTATGCCACAGCGGCAGTGATTACGCGGGGACTGTTTATATGGAAGGAGGGGAGCGGACCGATAAGCCGGATTCTGTCCCTCTGGCGAGGTGACGGTCATTCCTCTGGGCCTGCCGTTGCCGGCAGGCTCGAGCCATCTACCCGCACGCTCGGGCGGGCGCCCTGCGCAGCCGGGGCTGCGTCGCGTGCCTACATGATGTTGCTCCGGATGGGGTTTGGCCTGCCACGTCTGTCACCAGCCGCGCGGTGGGCTCTTACCCCACCTTTTTCACCCTTGCCTGGCCGCTTGCGCTGCCGGGCGGTACGTTTTCTGTGCCACTGTCCGTCGCTTTGGGGGCGCTGATGGGACGCCGTCCCACTTCTGCCCCGTATGGCGCCTGGCCGTTAGCCAGCATCCTGCCCGCTGGAGTCCGGACTTTCCTCCGGGTTGCCCCGGCGACCGTCTGGTCTGCTCCCGGGGAGGGAATGTATCACTGGATGGGGGCCGGTGTGCGCCCATGCTGGGTGCACTAAAGGAAAGGCTCGCCACAGGGCGAGCCTTTCACGCTCTACTGGCAGGGGGAGTGAACGGAAAAACATGCCGTTCCCCGCGAAGCCCCTAGCCCACGCTCCAATATTAATAGATGCCAGAACCGATACCAACCAGCGACAACCCGACAGATCATGCTGCGGCCATCCGGCACAACAAGACCACCAAAGTGCGACACCGACGGTCGCACCGCCCCGCCAACCACTCATCCCCCGGCACTCGACACGGCCGCATCGCAGGCAGAGACTGGCGCCGCACAGGAATCCCCTGGAACGGTGCCGGGCGGTCACCCCATGCCAGAAAGGCGGGTGCCGGATGCAGCAGCACAGGCACGCTGGCCGCACGGTCACGCTGGATGAGGCGTGAATGGTTCGGGGGACCAGGAACCCTTTTTGAGGATCTGTTGATGAATCGCGTTGCAAAGCGGGCCGCGATGGCCGTCGTTGCTGCTGTCGGTCTGGGCGCCAGCCTGAACGCCGCTGCGGTCGAGTATCCCGTCAATTTCGGCGAGCCTATCGTGCTGTCCGAGCAGGGGCCAGCCCCTGAAGGTGCTGCTGCCCTTCGACGGCGCGCCCAACGACCGGGCCACCGCCGTGGCCTTCCTGGTGGAGAACACCGAGGTGCCGGAGGGCTTCCGCGCCCCGGTCGCGAAGAACTTCACGGTGATGCGTCCCGAAGCATCCCCCTACGTGATCTTTCATTCACGCGAGGACGTGAAGGCGCCGCAGATCGTGCTGACGGTCAACGTGACCGGCGACCCGAACAGCCCCTACCAGATGCAGCTGAGCATTCCTGACGGAAGCAGCAGCCGCATGATGATGGCCAGCGCCGATGGCAGCCAGGGTCGCCGCGCCGGCACGGGCCGGAACTCGTTCCGCCGTGTGAAGGGGCCTGTTGCCCGGACGGACCTGCCACCGAAGTGACCAGCCAGCCATCGACGCAAGCTTGCGGCCATCGATGCCGGCTGTCCGCCACCAGTGCGGCCACGCTGCCATCGTCATGATCTGGCCGCTGTCGATGCAGGCACACGCCGTCAATGTGGCCGGCCCGCTGCTGATGTGACCTGCCTGCCGTCGTGACCGGAACCGGGACCAGTCTTCAACATATGCCGTAGCCCCGTCACTTCACATCGCAGGCCGGTCTCGGCCCCCTGAACACCTTCTCGTCCCGATAGAAGGCGGGATCCGCATTGGCCGGATCCCAGCCGGGCCAGCCCTGGATGGGCAGTGGCTGCAACAGGGCCGGGCGCAACTCGCCTTCCCGGGCCAGCGTCCACAGCCGGCGCGCCGTGCCCCAGTCCAGCGAACCCCGCGGATCGGAACAGGGCAGCAGCTTGGCGGTCATCGACTTGTAGGGCTGATGCAGCTTCCAGCAGCCCGTGGCCGACGATGACCGGGACATGCGAGCCGAGGAAGGTACCCGGCGGTCGCAGGCAATCCATCTGTATCGCATCTCCCTCCAGACTCTTCCCTCCCAGCAGCATCTGCCGCCTCTCACGAAGAGCGCCGTCCACTGACGCGCCTCCAGCAGCGCCACCCATGCCGGGTCTGCCGCGGGCCACAGGGCGCCGTTTTCATCGAGCAGCGTCAATGCGTCCCGCAGTGCGCCCCGGCCCCTCGCCTTCGGCGCGTCGGCATCATGAGAGAATGCCTCGTTGCTGTATCGTGAAACCTCGCCAATTGCACCATCCCCGCCATGCAACGACGTCTCACGCAGGCGTCGCCCGGTGTCGGCCTGCCGGCAATGCAGCTGGTTGATGGCCGACTTGAGCCGGGGAAAACGCAGCCAGACCAGCGCATTGTGAAAAATCATGGCGCGCCCCGGCGCCCTCCAGCTTGCAGGGAATCTGTCCACTGGCCACGCTGCGCTCGTAATCGACCGCCCCCACATCACTGCCCGCCATGAAGCGCAGCGGCGTGCCATCGGGCGCACGCAGGCCCCGCCAGGCAGCCAGACGGTTCACGAAGGGCAGCCAGTGCACCGTGTCCCAGGTGGACGGGGAAGGTCACCATGGGATGCATCCCGGAAAACACGCCCTGCTCCATCCGGACCCACGGTGGACGAGGCGCCCATAGCTTGCGCCCCCACAGCCGAAGCCCCCCAGGGACAGGCCGTCAGGTATCTGGGATACCCGGCGTCATCTGGTCACCCACCCTCATCCCTCCCTGCGGCGTGACGCAGAACACGGGCAGCGGCCCCTCGGGGCATCCGGCCTCGTTCCACGCCATATGCCACAGCCGCCGCAGCAGTGGCCAGTAAGGGGCAAAGCCCGGATGGCACCAGGCCGGCGAAGCCAGGCGCTGCAGCAGAGGGGGCAATCCGGCAAACGGGGAAGCAGAAACACCGGAGCCAGACGGGACGAGGATGGCCATGGAAAGATCGACATGTCGGCACAGATTTTGACAATAGCACAGCCCCTGTAAACGCCCGCTCTTTCGCCCTGCCGGAGACAGGCATGCCCCACCCGTCACATCCCCCTACGCAACCATAACACTTGCCCACAAACCGCCGTCAACGCCGGGAATCTCTACCCCTGTTTTTCTTCTGTCGGGCCATGTTTTTCCAGACCGGCCCTTTCTCCCAGGGAGCACACATGTTCCAGAAGGTTTCCATCCTCGTCGTTCCCTGCTGGCCACCGGCATGCTGCGGGGCTGGGTGCCACACTGGCCGCAGCACCGGCCCAGGCCCGCAGCCATGTCACGGCAGCCTTCACGGTGCAGCTCTCTCCGCTGTATGCGGGGGCCCAGCGTGGAATACCCGCAGGTGCAGCGCTTCACGCCGCAGACCCAGGTGAACATCATGGGGTGCCTGCCCGACTTTGCCTGGTGTGATGTCATGGCAGGGGCGCACGGGGCTGGATGGACGCCCGTCGCCTCCAGCATCATCGTGAACGGCAACGGCCGGCCGCTTCCCGCCGTTGCCCTTCGGTGGGCATTCCCGTGACACAGTTCGTCATGGGGCCCTACTGGGTGGCCCACTACAGCGACCAGCCCTGGTTCAATGATCCGCGCTATGCGCAGGCGCTGAATTCGTACCGCGTCCGGAGCCGGGTGGGCAACACCGTCATCGAGTACGAGCGCAGCTGGCAGGCCCAGCAGCCGGCCTATCCGCCGGTCTACGTGGAAGAGGCCCCGGTGTATGTGGAACCGCCGGTCATCTACGCACCGGCACCGGTCTATCCCCGCCGCCCGTCTACCGGCCGGCCTCCCGTGTACCGCGGGCCCCTCCTATTATGAGCCGGCCTTCCCCGACCGCAGCTTTCGAAGACCGGCGCTTCGACAACCGCCGCTTCGAGGAAGAACTCACGCTACCAGCCGCCCTGCGTGAATCCGCTGCGTCCCCTCACCCAATTTTCCGCAGCAGGAGGCACCGCAGGTCAATCCCCTGCGTCCGTCACCCAACTTCCCGGACACGCAGCGTGGCGGGCAGCCGTTCTCGTCGGCCGACCGCGCCATGCCGGGTCCGGGTGCTGGGCCAGGTCATCACGCCCAACGGGCGTGCGCTCAAAGTAGGGCGTGTCATCGGCTCATGAAAGTAGCGCGCGTCACGGATTCATGAAAGCAACGCGTGTCATGGACGCATGAGACCAGCACGCGAATCAGGGGCCGGCGCGGGGCAGAATGACTCCATGGAATGACGCCATGACGCGCTCCGGCCCCCGCGCAGCCCCCTCATTCAGACCAGGGAGATCATCCGCACGCATGAAACAGCAGCAGCCCCCGTGCCCACCATCAGCCGCCCCTCGGACGACACCATCCGCGCCTATGAGCAGACGGACTACTTTGCCGAGGACCAGCCGCCCGTCTGCCTGCGCATCGGTGACGCCGCCGCCGTTCATCTGGCCTGGCTGGACCGCCACGCGGCGCACTCGGCCAGCATTCTGACGGCCTGAACCCGTTTGGCCAGGAACTGGCCCGGGCGGAGAACGATGCGCTGCAGGCGCGGCTGCAGACCACCATCCCGCACAGCGGCCTGAACTGGCTGCCGGCGCGGGAGAGGATCCGAAGGGCAGCTGGCAGCCCGAACCCGGCTTCTGCGTGTTCGACATGCCGCCGGACCTGCTGGACGAGTGGCTGATGCTGTTTCGCCAGAATGCGGCCGTGCGCCTCGAACGGGGCACCGGCTGCCGGCTGGTGTGGCATCCGGAAATTGCCCGGATGCTGGCAAAAGGCTGAACAACAGTTCCCTGAGACCGCCAGACACACAAGTACACCCACGAATCAGCTGACACGGACCACCATACACGGTCTGCCAGTGGATCTGCATCATGCCGCATGAGTCGACATACCCGACAAGGCCCGCACGCCACTGGTCTGCCTGTGGACCGCCATCGCCATCAACTTTTCAGAAAGAGGGCCGGATCGACCATCGTGCGATTCAGGCACACAGACCAGTGCAGGTGCGGTCCCGTCACCCGGCCGGTCTTGCCCACCGTGCCGATCACCTGGCCGGTTCTGACCCGCTGTCCCACGCGGGCGCGGATCCGGTCCAGATGGCAGTACATGGTGAGCATGCCACCACCATGGTCCAACCAGACCGTGTTGCCATTGAAGAAATAATCGCCCGTGTCGATGACCACGCCGGGGGCCGCCGCCTTCACCGGCGTACCGACGGGCGCAGCAATGTCCATGCCCCCGTGCGGATTGCGGGCCTCGCCATTGAAAGAAGCGCCGCAGGCCAAAGGAGCTGGAACGCACGCCGGGCACCGGCTGGGCCAGCCGCATGGTCACCGGCAGCGGGCGGCTGAAAGTGGCCATCACCTTCGCACTGCGCTGACGTTCGCGCAGGTGGCGGGCCAGCGCCTCGCGGCTGAGCGTGACCTTGCCCGGCGGCACGTTCAGGTGCTGTTCGGCGTACTGATGGGGCTGGATGGACACGCGGATTTCACGGGAGAGCTGGCCCGTTTGGCCCGGCCGGGCGGCGTTACCGGGCGAGTCTTGTGCATCGGACACATCCTGCGCGCCGGACACGATCAGCGTCAGATGGTCGTGCGGGATGAGCAGCGGAATGCCCAGCACGGCATACCAGCCTGCAGCAGATCCGATGACCAGCACCGGCACTTCCTTCCAGTGCACCCGGGGTACCTGCCGGGCAGCCCCCAGCGGCACCACCGCCACGCCGCCCGGTACCGGATGCGAGGCCGGGCATGGCGGCAGCCAGACCTTTGGCGAAGCCGCCTGCGCGGACACGACCTGCCACGCCCCCCCTCCAGTCAGGCCACGGGCTCCCACACCGGCCAGCGCCAGCAATCGGCCCAGACAGGCCCGGCGGCCATCCATGACTGTTTCACGGGATGTTCCACGAAGACGCCAGGGAGATGTTTGTTTCACGAAATGTTCCACGTTGCGGCTACCACGATTTCGACGCACCCGTCCCGATGCACCAGCCGGGGCACGCCCATCTGTCGTCCCGGGACGAATCATGAACCCAGGACGGACGGCGCATTCCCCCGCCCGCATCATCACGGCCTGTGGCGCGTGTCATGGAATCAGTCGCTTCCGCGCTGGTCCGATGGTTCCATCCTCTGTCGCCCTGCGGCATGTCCCTGGCCACCATTCGCCCCTTCCTGGACCACCTCCTCTCGACCGGGGCAACCGGCAACGGTACGATAGCCACATCGAAGGAAGTCAAGATATGACCACGCTGACTACCCACTACGAAAACGCCTGTTTCCTGCGTGATCTGGCCGAGAATCTGCCCTCCATCCGTCCGGACACCTACACGCCTGAACTACAGGGATGCTGCAGAGACTGGCCGACGAACAGATCGCCCAGGCACGTCGCGATGAATCGGTTAGAGCAAAGGTTGCCCGGGCACGCGCCAGCAGCCGCCCCTTGCTGACGATGGAGGAAGTTCGAGCCAGTCTGGAAGAGCGCATCCGCGAGGCGGCAGCAGATGGTCTATGAGGTCAAGTGGACGGCAGAGGCCCATGAAGATCTGCTGGATCTGTTCGATTATCTGATCGAAAACGTCTCGGCCCGTGAGGCCGGACGCATCTGTTCAACGGTGTTCGATTCCACCAGATACCTGAGCGATTTTCCCGCGTCTGTACGAAGAAACGCCACAATACGGGCGTGGCGTCCGGCGCATCGGTGTGATGGGCCAGAACGTCCCTCTACGAGGTAGACGACGTTGCCCGGCAAGCAAAGGTTCTGGCGGTCAATGGACAACGCGAGAACCCGCGCAACATACGCTGAAACTGATTCCGGGAAGCACTCAAACCGACCATTGTGCCTCTCCTCACCCCGCAGACCGGTACGACACCCCTGCCGGGCATGCGGTACATTGCGGGTTTCCGGGAACCCTGCGTCTGCCGCGCAGACACTGACTGAAGGACACATGGCCTTTGCCAATCTGCTGACCCCTGATCGACGACATTGCCAGCCTGCTGGATGATGTGGCTGTGCTGACCAAAACCGCCGGCGCCAAGACGGCGGGCGTGCTAGTGACGACCTGGCCCTGAATGCCCAGCAGGTCTCCGGCGTCCGGGTGGACCGGGAACTGCCCGTGGTGTGGGCGGTATTCAAGGGCTCGCTGCTCAACAAGTCGATTCTGGTGCCGCTGGCGCTGGCCATCAGCGCCTTCGCACCGTGGCTGGTCACGCCGCTGCTGACCGTGGGCGGGCTGTTCCTGTGCTTCGAGGGCGCGAGAAGCTGCTGCACGCCATGCTGCATGGCAAGTCGGAGGATCACGGACAAGCCGACCATACCGAAGCCCCCCTCGACGAGAAGACCCGCATCAAGGGCGCCATCCGCACCGATTTCATCCTGTCGGCCGAAATCATCGCCATCACCCTGGGTACCGTGCAGGGCGAGCCGCTGGCCACGCAGGTCACGGTCATGGCGCTCATCGCCGTGGCCATGACCGTGGGCGTGTATGGCGTGGTGGCGGCCATCGTCAAGCTGGACGATCTGGGGCTGTATCTGAGCCAGCTGCAGGGGGGTGGCCTGAAAGCCCCGCTGCGCGCCATCGGTCGCGGCATTCTGCGCGCCGCCCCGTGGCTGATGAAGGGGCTGAGCGTGGCCGGCACCATGGCCATGTTCCTGGTGGGGGGCGGCATCGTGGTGCACGGCTTTCCGTGGCTGCATCACCAGATCGAGCATCTGGTGGCGCCCCTGCAGGCACTGACGCAGGTGCCGGCCTGGCTGACCGGACTGGCCACACCGGTCGCCCAGGGGGTGGCGGGCCTGCTGGCCGGGACCGTGCTGGCGCTGGTGTTCATGGGAGTGCAGAAGCTACGGGGGCCGATGCCCACTGAAAATCAAAACACCACCAGCGGACGTTCCGGGTGGACCGGATGCGGCATGACCAGCGCCTCCACACCATAGACAGCACGCAAGGTGCCGGGCGTCAGCACCGCAGACGGCGTACCGAACGCGACGGCGCGCCCCTCGCCGATCAGCAGCAACCTGTCACAGCAGCCGGCGGCCGGGTTCACATCGTGCAGAATCACCAGCGCTGCGATGTTCTCTTCATGGGCCAGCCGACGTACCGCCGACAGCAGGGTCAACTGATGATGCGGGTCAGACTGGCCGTGGGCTCATCCAGCATCAGCACCCGGTACTCATCCGGCCCGGAGCGGGCCAGCAGCAGCTGATGGAGCACCCGGGCAAACTGCACCCTGCTGCTGTTCCCCGCCGGATAGCTGCCGATAGCGCCGGTCGTACAGATGGCCGACATCGGCCAGTGCCAGCACCTGCTGCAGGATGGCGGCATCGGCTGCCGCATGGCACCGGCGGCAAGCGAGTCCCCGGCAGGGGTCGTGGCCTTCGTCCATGCATCCGCCACGCCGGTTGCGGGCCTGTTCCCGGCAGCCACAGCAATTCCAGCCATGGCACCGGCAGAAGCATTTGTGCCCCCGGCAGCAGCAGGCACCTGCTCCCCGGGGACAGCGACGCGCCCCGCCAACGTCCCCGCCGCCGGCGTCTTCCCGGCGCGGTGCACGTGCGGATACGTCCCATGCCGATCACCGTTTCCACCGGCAGATCGAACTGCAGCGACGGGCTCTGGGGCAGCACGGCACGCCACCGGGCAAGCGCTGCCGCCGGCCAGGCCGACAGCGGCTGGTCATGCAGCGTGACGGTGCCTGCCGACGCACGCAATTCTCCCTGCCAGCACGGCCAGCAGCGACGACTTGCCGGTGCCGTTGGCTCCCAGCACCCCGTCACCCTGCCCGGCAGGCAACGCAAGATCGATATCCGCAAGGATCTGCCGCCCGCCCCGGTGGATGGAAAAGGCCGTGGGCTTTCAGCATATGGACCTCCGCACCCGTACCTTGGGCATGCCGCCTGTGGCGTGTACTGTCATCCTCACACCTCCGGTGAAGCAATATGAAAATGAACATTAACATGGAGCCAAAGAACATGAGCAAACCGGACCCCGGGAGGAAAAACACCCTGAGCTTTCCTCCTGTTCGCCCTTCGTGGGTCTCGCTGCTGGATGAGGACTGGGACGCAACCACCCACGCCGCCGTCCGCCGGCAATGTGCAACCGCACAGACGACAGCCATACCAAAGGTCTGGGGCAAATCTAAGATGGCCGTAACTGTCGGCGCAAGGAAACCCTGAAGGCATTTTCTTTGCCAGCCCCCATCTTTCGCGACGGGGTGGCGAGCGCCGGTAAAACTCGGAACGGGACCATCATCATGCCCCCACGCCATGCTCGCACGGCGGCTCTGAGCCACGCAGCAGCCCTTCCTGCCCTTCGCCGAACGCACTCGGGGACTGAGCGTCCCCGAGCCCTCTACAGCCTTCTGAAGCCTTCTGGCTGCCATTCTGCGCAGCCCCTTTCGTCCAGGGAAAACCGGGGACGCTGGCAAACTGCGCTCCAGGGTTTGTACCCAAACCACGGGCTTCATCTTTCATTCGACATCTGCCGGCTGCCTGCGCTGAATACGCGCATGCGGCCTGCCGGCGCTGGTGTCATTTGCGCACACGTTTGCGCGTCCAGCGTGACGCGCAAACTGCCATTTTCTGCGTTGTCTGAAAAATGCCGTACGAGGCATGAGGCATCCCCTCACCCTGTTTCCCTTCAACCGTCATCAACCCCATTGCCATGCGTCCGGAAAGGCGCTGGCGGACTACCGCTTCACCCTGCGAGAGACACACTGATCATCAAACAACCACATCGCCCGTTCAAACCACTGGCCACCGCCGGCTCCGGCGTACTGCTGGCCACGCTGTCTCGGGGTGCCTGCGGCGGCGGGCCGCTGGAGAACAACAGTGCCTACCAGGCAGCGCTGGCATCCGGCAACGGAACCAACAATCTTGCGACCAATAACGGCGAGGGCAAGAAGTATCTGACCTACGAGGAATGGAAGGCAGAAGAAGCCAAGAGCGAAGAGGCGCGCAAGAAAGCTGAGGAAGAGGCCAAAAAGCAGTCCGAAAGTAGAGCAGAAAAAAAGCAGGAGGAAGAAGCAAAGCGGCAGCTCGACAAGCTTTATTCTGGAATCAGCCAACACGTATGAACAGGAACTGTTCGACAAGGCTGACGGCAATACACCCGCACTGGAAACCGAACAGGTAGAGCTGGACGAAAACGGCAACCCAAAACTTGACGAGAATGGCAACCCCGTCAAGGTCACGGTCAAAAAACCGGTGTACGTCGTGGTGAGTCTGGACGATGAAACACGTTGGGCCGACCAACTGGACAAATGGGGGCGCACGGCGAAGTTCGTGTCCCTGCACGGGCACAACCTCTACTCGTATTACAATAAAAACTGCCCGGTGACGGAAGGCCTTGATCCCGAGCGCCTGCAGGGAGAGGAAGGCCAGAAAATCCTGCGGAATACCTACCGTTGCATGGCGGGTATCTACGTAGGCCGGACCGAAAGCAGCAAGATGTGCTATACCTTCTTCGACCGGGATGGCAAGGTCTCGCACATCAATGACAATACGGCTGTTTACCCGTTCCGCCCAGGGTTTTGTGCTCCGTCGCCTTACGGACAAGGATCCGCAGTGGGACGAAAAAAGGGAGATACAATGGACAATGGAGTCTCCTCACAATGGATATTACGCCGACAGTCAACTCGTTCCGTCGTATGACGGTACAACAGGAACTTTTACAGTCCGGGGGCAGACCATTCCTATGCCCATTCCGGTATTCTCCCGCTTGGACGTCGGCGGCAACATGTTCATGGTCCTGAACCTGATGCGTCGTTATCCAACCCGATTGGTGTGACTCAAAACCGTTGAACCATTGATCAAGCTTCCGTACCCAGCAGGCAGTCTTCAAGTTCAACTCCTCGGCCCAGACCATCGACATCTACCAGTACAACACGGACAGTGCCTTTGGTACGGGACCTTTGGATGACACCTGCTATGTGAAACTTCCGCAACGGATTCGGCAAGGAAGCGACGACGGAGCAACCTGGCATCAACGCATCAGAGTTCGAGCAACTGAGTCTGCGCAGCGCGTCATCGTACAGACGCGCATAAAGCGCACTGACGCAGCAACAGAAGGCCGGCGCTTGCGCCGGCAAAAGACAGATGTACCAGTCTGCGGGGCGAAAGCCCCGCTTTTCATTGTGCGCTACGCAAACACACAATGCGGACGCCCAATTCGGCGTACATCCATCAACTTTCGTCTTCCCCCGACGCTCACCATCAGCGGCAAAAACCCTGATCACCGATCAGTCCGATGGTCGCTCTCACCGGAAGGCTGGACCTTCTCCTTCAGCGCGGCCATCATGGCCTGCGGATCGGTGACCCTGAAGCAGGATCAGGGCACCCTGCCCGTGCACCCGGTACCGCTGTACTGCCTACGTAAATACCGAGATGCAGGCTGGGGACAGCCTCACAACATGGCAAGGCACACCAGATTCATGACCGCGTCTCCCGCCGAATCAGCATGAACAGCACCGGCGCTCCCAGCAGCGCCGTGACGATGCCGATGGGCAGTTCCGCCGGCAACACCACCAGCCGGGCCACCCAGTCGGCCAGTGTGAGAATCAGCGCCCCGCCAGCAGCGACAGGGGCAACAGTGCGCGATGTTCAGCCCCCGCCACCAGCCGGATCAGGGTGTGGCACCATCAGGCCCACGAATCCGATGGTGCCCGACACCGCCACCAGCGGCCCCACCAGCAAGGTGACCAGCAAAATCAGCCGGCCACGCAGCCTGTCCAGATCGAAACCCAGATGCATGGCCTCGCGCTCGCCCAGCAGCAGTGCGTTGAGCGCCCGCCACTGCCAGAGCAGCAGCACCAGCAGCCCCAGGGTCCAGGGGCCAGCCACGCCAGCATGGCCCAGTCGGCCGTGCCCAGACTGCCCAGGTTCCAGAACGTCAGGCTGCGCAACTGGTCATCCGTGGCCATGTAGGTGAACACGCCGAGCATGGCGCCGCCAAAGGCGTTGATGGCAATGCCTGCCAGCAAAAATGCCCGCCGAACCCGGTGCCTTGCGTCCCAGCGCCCAGGCCGCCAGCGTAGCCAGCAGACCGCCGGCAAAGGCCGCCCCTCGCCAGCACCAGCGGCTGCTGGCCGTACCCCCAGCACGATGGCGCCCACCGCCCCCACGGCGCCACCCACCGATACCCCCACCAGCCCCGGCTCGGCCAGCGGGTTGCGAAACAGGGCCTGCATCACCGCCCCGGCCACGGCCAGCGCGCCTCCCACCAGCAGGCCCAGCGCAATGCGGGGCAGGCGGATGTCGAACAGTACGCCGCGCCAGAGGCTAAGCTGGGGATTGGGGGCTGGCATCAGCAACTCAGGCAACGCCTCCAGCGGAATGCGCACCACCCCGCTCAGCGCCGAGCCAGTGGCCGACAGCACCAGCAGCACGGCCAGCGTGATCAGAAGGAGCGTGAAGCGGGCGGGTTTCATTGGCTTGCCGGAAAGTATCCGGGCATCAGCCACCCGGGGTACCATGGGCCGCCGGCACATGGCTGCCCTCCGGCACGCCCTTCTCCTTCAGCGCCGCCGCCATCGCCTGCGGATCGGTCACTTCCAGCAGGATCAGGGCACTGCCCTTCGACCCCGTCACGGTGGCGCTGTTTTTTTCAGGTAGATGCCGATATTGGGCGTGGGCACGGCCTCCACGTAGCACGGCACCTTCGCATCGCAGGCAATCCAGCCCGAATGGATCAGGCCCGGAATGGTCAGACCGCTGACCTTGTTGCGCAGCTCGGGCGCCGCCGTCCTGACCGGATACACCACCACCCGCTCCATGTCGGCATAGGGGCACGGCAAACTGGGCGTAACCGCTGAGCTGCAGGCCCTGTTCATCCAGCGCCACATCCCGCCGCAACACGGACATGATCATCAGGCCAAAGGCGCAGACCACCACGATCACCGCCAGCGGAAACACCCAGGTTTTCTGCTGTGGATCGTTCCGCCCCATCTTTCGGACGAGTGCCAGCGCAAACAGGGCGATCACGAACAGCCCACCCATGACGCCCCAGACGCCCAGACCCACACCCACCAGATTCATGTCTCAGACTTTCCTCTGCAGCACCCGCTGCCTGATTGCCGTATGCCGACCGCCGAATGCGATCTGATTTTCCCCGACCGGATGTCCTTTTGCCTGTGGAAGCATCGACCTCGGCTCGTCAGTCCCGGTACGACCCATCCGCAACATTCGGTCCGAAGACGTTCACCCCGGCGCAACCGGTTCATCAGGGGCGTCCGGCCCACTACATGGCCAGCATCCGCATAGCCCTGGGCCGGCCCAAGATCGGATAGCCCTCGCTGATCTGCTGCAGCGCCTCGCCCACACGCAGGCCAAAGCCCAGCAGCAGCATGTCATCGAGCACGATGATATGACGGTTCACCGCCGCCGGTGTGCTGGCAATGCCGGGCTGCGCGGCATAGGGCTGCCAGCCCGCCATCGCCCAGCGACAGGCGTGACGTGATGATGGCATCGGGCTGCAACGCGGCCACGGCCTCGGCCGACATCGGCTTGTAGCCCTTGTGGCTGCCGGCCAGCAGGTTGGTGGCACCCACCATCTGCAGCAGCGCGTCGATGGCGGTATCGCGCCCCGCGCCCTGCATCCGCCCCACGTGGTTGCTCAGCGCCACCACCCGCGCCGGGCGTTTGATGCGGGTGGCATCGGCCACCCGCCTGCGCAGTTTCTTCACCAGCGCCTCGCCCTCGGGCTTTCTGTCGAGAACCTTCGCCAGTTCGGCGATGCGTTCGACCAGATGATCCAGGTCGGGCTTCAGCGCGATCAGCTCCAGCGGAATGCCCAGCTTCTTCAGCCCGTCCAGCCCTGTGGCGGACCGGATTCGGCTGCGGCACGACCAGATCGGGGTGCAGCGAGGCCACCCCTTCCACGGAAAACCCGCGGTAGTAGCCCACCTGCGGCAACTGGCGTGCCTCCGGCGGATAGAGGCTGGATGCGTCGGTGCCCACAAGCTGGTCACCCGCCCCAGCGCGTAGATGATTTCGGTCAGCGTGCCACCCATCGAAACGATGCGACGGGGAGCGTGACCGGCACGCGTCCCTCCGGACACGGCGTGATGGCCTGCCCTCCCTGAGTCCGCGCTGACACCGGAGGCGCCAGCATGGAGGCACCAGCACTGGCCGTACTGGCCGGCCCACCTGCCAATCCCCACCCGGCCCGGGGTCAGCAGGGGCAGCACCCAGCAAACCCCGCAGCAGGCTGCGTCTCCGGTCAGGCAACGATACCTGCATCCTGCTCGGTCATGGCATGTCCTCCTCATGGATGGAATGAAGAAGCGAATACGGCTGCCCCATGCGCCCCGCGCTGGCCCCGAATTCGCGTACTGACAGGGCGCCGTACGCAGGCATGGCACCGAGCCCTCCCTGCCTGCATCGTATCAACGATGCAGCGGCTTCGCGCACAGGCCCTCCATCAGCGCGCGCCATGCCTTCAGCTCGGGGTTGCCCGGTTTGCGCAAGCCAAAGAACTGCACGATGATGTCGCCATTGTCGGCGTACAGCTCCAGCGAAGTCACCGGACCATCGTCCGTGGGACGGTTGACCACCCACGACGACACGGCGGCATCCGTATTGACGTGCAGGTTGAAGTTCGTCCAGGATGTTGAACCACGGACCGGCCCGCATCAGTTTTCTTCACCGTGCCCCCATGGATCTGCACGGCAGCATGGTTGCCGGCAAACACCATGATCGGCAGCTCGTGTTCCGACGCGTACTGCAGCACCTTCTCGATGGCCAGCAGGTCGGTCTGCTGGCACAGATCCTCACCCACGTTGGCCAGCGCCGTGATGCGGCTCAGCTTCAGCTCCTGCAGCATGGGCCAGAGCTGGTGCGGATCGGTCATGGCCAGCCAGCGGTTGCGCAGGTGCAGGGCGGGCGGCCTCGTCCAGCGTGGCACCATGGTCGGTCACCGCTGGTTTGAGCGGCTCGAATACCGGCGCATCACGCACCGCCAGCAGGGCTGCCGCCTGCTCCGGCGTGATGCCAGCGGCCTGGGCGGCAGCCCCCACCGAAACGGCCGCCGCCGAAGGCGCTCCCGCCCCGGCGGCCACCGCGGCGCCAGCAGCCTGCACAGGCGAAGGATCGGCTGCCTGTGCACCCCGGCCAGCCGCAGGCGCCAGCGCAAATTCATCCACCAGTTTCTGCCAGGCGGCCAGATCGGTGTCGTCCGTCTGGAAGATTTTCTGATGGCTACGCCCTCCCGGTCGAAGAACTGCAGGCTGATGCGGCCGTTGTCGTTCACCTCCCAGGCACGCGTCCAGTGGCTGAAGAAGAGCCGCAGGTCGATGTCGGTGCCCAGCACCAGACCCACCTTCGGGTTGACTTCCACCATCTGGAACCGGGCCGTAGCGCTCGTGCACGGCCCATTCATTGCGGGTCAGGCACAGGATGCGCCCCAGGCTGCCCAGCTTCGGGATAGATCTCCACCGGCCTGCAGGCGATGGGCCGGGCCGTCACGCCCAGCTGACGCGCCACCAGTTCGCCCTCGGTCACGTGCAGCTTTCTGGCACGGTCGCGAATGCGCATGCCCGGCGCTTTCGGCCATCAGCGCGTCGCTGCCGCGCGGCAAGATCCTTGAATGTGTCCATGTCGATCCTTGTAGTGCAGAGGGAAGCGAAGCCCACCCTTCATTCGCCCTGCCCGGCGCGCCGGCATCCATGTGCCGGCTAGCCGGCGTGCCCGGATACCCGCGAGCGTACCCGGGCAATGGTGTACCGAAGTGCCAGGCCGGGACGGCGGATGGTAGCGCGCGCCAGATGCCCAGGCAGTGACGTACCGAAGCATCAGAGCCCAGGGCCTCCCGGCCATCCTGGCGCTTACTTCGCGGCGCCCGGCCGCACGTCGAATTCGAACGTCCAGGTCTGCTGCGAGGTGGCGCTGGCGGTATCGGCGTAGTCGATCTTCGTCAGGTGGAAGCGGGCAAAGCTGGCCCCGTCACCACCCCTGATCATCGCCCCCTCGCTGGGGTCGGCGCCCAGCGTATGGGCCGTGGCTCGGCAGGCTGGCGGCCTGGGGCCAGGGCGGCCGTCGGATAATACTTGAACCAGCCATAGTCGAAGCTGCCACTGCTTTCGCGCTCGGCCTTCGGATTCAGGCGCGAGCCTGCTTCGTCGGCCTGCCACTGGGCCGTGGCCGGGATGGCTGCCGAAGTCAGGTACGACAGCGTAGAATCCGGCGTGGCGGCAATCAGCGCCGACGCAATGGCATCACCATCGGCCTCGTACAGGCCGGCCGGAACGATGCCCACGGCCGAACCCAGCGTGCCGGTGCTGTTCAGGCGCATGCGATAGCGGTTGAAGCGCAATGTGCCATGTGCCGTTCTCGGAGGCCACTCGGTGCCGGTTTCGAGGTTGAAGTACACCCACTTGTCGTTGTGGGCATCGAGCTGCACCTCACGCACCTGCTCGCCCCCGGAGGCCGAGCGGTTCACCCAGCGGAACTTCGGATAGCCCGATTCCGTGCCGGACGTGCCGCCGTAGTAACCCGTCACCTGCAGCGCGTACACCGGCGAGGGCCACGGTACCGGCCGTGCTGTTGCTGGCCTTGTCGGTGGTGACGAGGAATACGCGATACGACGGGTACAGTTTGTGACTCGGTGGCGCCGCCCAGACCATATTCGAAGGCAGCCGAATCGATGGCATTGGTGCTGCTGAAGGTGCCGCTCGCGGCGTCTGCAAAATAGATGCGCGACGGCGGCTGCTGCCCTTCGCCCGGAACCTTCGTGCCGGTTTCCACTCAGCAGGTCGGCCCAGTCGATCAGGCCAGTCACCCTTGCCCGCGTACACGCCACCCTGCCCGGTACCGCTGACACCACTGTTGGTGAACAGCTTCGGCGTGCCACGCCCGGTCGGCGCCGTCAGTTTCACGTCCCACGCCGTGCCCGTGCAGCCCGCCACCGGTGGCTCCTCGAAGTCATAGCAGACCGACTGGCCGGCTGCCGGCATGGTCACCTTCCAGGTGGCCTCTGCGTGAAACTGGTTGCCGGTGGTGGTGGTGGTGCCGGTGGTGCCCGTCGAATCCGTACTGCCGGTGGAGCTGGTGGTACCGGTCGTGCCGCTGCTGTTGCTGGCGCCGGAACTGCCGGTATTGCTGGAGGGGTGAATCCCCACCGCCACCGCCGCAGGCGGCCAGCAGCACCGCCAGTGCACCCTGCCGTCAGAAACCAGTTTGCCTGACTGTTTGATCGATTTGTTCAAGATGTCACCGAAGGGGAATGGTGGCGCCCGCCCCCGCCCCTGCCCGAATGGCACGGCGGCGCAGACGGCACCCCTGATCGTTGAAGGAAGACTGAAAGAGAGAAGCATCACGAGAAACCATCATGGGAACATCTCAGGGAGCAGGCTATAGCCGTGCGCCGACAGGATGCCGCACACCCTGTCATGCACATCGGTCTGTCAGGGCAACTCCCCGTTTGCCCATGACGGGCCATCATTCATTGCCGCCAGCCATACCGCAGCCCCACCATCACCATCCGGCCGGCAAATCGGCCCCAGCTGGTGGGTCTGCGAGAAGTCGCGCTGCTTGCCGAACAGGTTGTCCACCCGCAGGAAGGCCGACAGGTCAGGCGTCAGCCCCTGCTGCAGGTTCAGGTCCACCACCGTCCAGGGATCGGAGCGCAGGTTGCTGGCCGTGTCCGACAGCTCGCTGCCCTGATGGCGCACCCGCACCGTCAGCTGCGTGGTTTCGGTGGCCTGCCAGTCCACCCCCAGCCGGGTGATGCGACGGGGCCGCTGGGCGATTTCCTGCCGGTGGCGAGGTCGCGCGTGCGCCCCCAGCGTGAGGCCGGCACCGATGCGCCAGCGGGCATCCGGCTGCCAGACGATGTCGGTTTCCACCCCGTGCGTGCGGGCACGGGCCACGTTGTCGTAGGTATAGACGGAGATGCCGTTCTCCCTCGCGGGCGTTGTCGCGGTCGGTTTCGATCAGGTCCTTCACGCGGTTCAGGTAGGCGTTCACGTCCACCGTCCACTGCCTGCCCAGCGCCAGCACGGCCCCCAGCTGAAGCTGGTGGACGATTCGGGCTTCAGGTCCGGGTTGCCCACCACCCTTGTAGCCCAGCGCGCTGTGATCGAACAGGTAGTGGCGCTCCTTCAGGCTGGGCACGCGGTAGCCCTGCCCCACACTGGCCCGCAGGGTGAGGGAATCGTCTGCCCGCTGCCAGACCCTGGCCCCGAACCGCCAGCTTCGGTGCCCAGTGCTGGCCGAAGTCGGAATCATCCTGCCAGCGCACACCGGGCACCAGCTCCCAGGCCGGTGTAAGGAAAAAGGTCGCCCTGCAGGAACAGCTCCTGATTGTGGCGCCGCACCTGCCATCGGCCTGCAGTTCGGACTTGCCGTTCTGCGTCTGTGCCAGCGCCTCGCGGTGCAAATCGGCCCCCACCTGCCACTGCTGGTCCTGCACCGGCGGCAGATCGAGCTGCAGGCTCAGGTGGTTCATGCGCTGCTGCGAATGCCGGTCGATGGTGCGGACACCGTTGACAGGGTCTGGCTGTGGGTTTTGTAGTCTTCGTTCACGCCGCGCACATCCAGTACCGCCCCCTGGCCGAAGCGATGCCGGCCGCCCAGCGCCAGCCGGTTGCGACCGATGTCTTCCGTCTTGTGCTGCGGCACCCGCACGGGCGGCACGAAGGTGGTGAAGCGCTGCAGGTCGTGTTCCTCGTAGCGACCGAATTCGGCCGACAGCCCGGTCTGCGCCGTGGCCTGCCAGAACACGCGGCCCGTTGCCTGTTCGCGACGGATACGGTCGCCCTGGCGGGTCCAGCCGGACGGATCCGGCGAAAAAGCCCTGGTCACTCAGCCGGTCGTAGGCCAGACGACCCCGCAGGCTTTCGGTACCGCCCCGCACATGGGCCTGAAGCTGCTTCACCGCCGCCGACATCCGCTTGCCGGAATCGTTCTGGCGCCCGCGCGTGCCAACGCCCATCTGGATGGCGCCCTGCACACCCGTGGCCGGCCGGCGCGTGATGACATTGACCACGCCTCCCATGGCCGCACTGCCGTACTGGGCCGATGCCGCCCCCTTGACCACCTCCACCCGCTCCACGTCACTGAGCAGATACTGGCTGAGATCCACCGACGAACCGGTACTGGCCGAGATGGGCAGGCCATCGATGAGCACCAGCACCTGATCGCCCGCCAGCCCCCGCATGACCAGCGAATAACCGGACTTGCCGTGCAGTTCCTGCAGCTGCAGGCCGTTGATGTTGGCCAGCGCCTCCTTCAGCGTCTGGGCGCCGGTGGCGCGGAGTTCTTCGGTACTGACCACCTCCGTGCGCACGGGCGCCTCGTCACGCGCCTTTTCCGTGCGGGTGCCGGTGACCACCACGTCCTTCAGGCGGGTGGCGCCAACATGGCCGGAGGCCGGATCTGCAGCCATGGTGGCCGGCGGCAGACTGCCCCAGACGCCCGCCAGGGCAAGAATCAGCGCGCGTCGTCTCCAGACCGAAGGAGCGCCAGACCTCCGGGTACGGCAAACTGTTGCAGACATGGAAAGGAAGGGCAAACGTAAACGGCGTAAAGCAAATAGCGAGCAATCCGTATTGTAGTAAGTATTCTTATTAACTATTGCGCGAAGCGCAAGCCTCTGCGCTGTGCATCACACCCAGCTGTCAAAGGGCCGACCCATTGGGCGTGCAGGACAGGGCGGCAGGGTCACAGAACACACTCAGCAAAACGGTTTCCGCCCCCACCCTCCCCAATGATGTGGGGTGGGCGGGCAACGGAGGCCGCGGGACAGGCGGGTACACACCGCCTGCGTCAGGCTTTCGCCAGCAGGCTTATTTGCTGAAGGAGCCTTTCACCTTGTCCTTCACCTGCGAGGCTTTTTCCTTGGTTTTGTCCCACAGCGAGGGATCGGAAGAGGTGCTGCTGTCCGAACCGCTGGTCATGCTTTCGGTGGGCTGGGCGGTGGAACCCGAGGTGCTGTCCATCGACTCGTGCTTCATGGTGTCGGCCGAGCCTTCGCTACCCATGCTGCTGTGATCATGAACCATGGCGCCCTGGTCGTTGCTCATGGTGCCCTGGTCGGTACCCATGGTGCCTTGATCGCCACCCATCGAGCCGTGATCGTGGCCGGTGGTTTCGCTGGAACCATTTTTGACATCGTCAGCTTTCTTTTCCAGCTTCTCGCCGCCTTTCTTGATATCGGCGCCCATGCCGGACATCGTGTTGCAGCCGGCCAGAACGACGGTGGCGCCCAGCAGGGCAGCGGTCAGTTTCTTGATCATGTCGAAATCTCCTCGATCCTGTAGATAAGATGCAGTGGAATAGATGGGCCAGTATGCCAAGCTCCGTGCACGCAGGTACAAAAAACCCCATGTACCACTGGGGCAGCATGGGGTGACACGATCGTTTGCAATCTGCACCGGCAATGGCCAGTCAGCCAGCGGTATCAGAGCATCTGGCCGTATCAGAGCATCTCATGGACGCACGCGTTCTAGCGATCGGCAGCCTTTTTCCAGCTTTTCGCCGCCGGCCTTGATGTCCTTGCCCACACCGGCCATGGTGTTGCAGCCCGCCAGCAGCACGGCAGCGCCCAGCAAGGGCAGCGGTCAGATATTTGATCATGAGGATTCTCCTGCAGAGGAATGAGATCGACACCGGCCAACTGGCTTTTGCAGAAAAGCGCAGCACATCCTGTCCCTGCGGAATGCCACCTTCCTGCCGGCGGCGGGCATTTTCTCATTCCGGGGGACGTTCATTGCGGCTGACGTGCGGAAGACGGGCCGAATACGGCATTTTTGCCACAGTCCCGGCGTCAGTGGCGTCGACGGAAGCCGGCGCGGCCAGACGCCAGCGCGTCTGCGGACCTGTTCATATCCCCGCGCTGGCCCCGGAGGTGAAAGAAAGACGGCATCAGACGCTGCGCCCCGGCGCCACCACCTGCCACGGCAGCGTCTCGCCAGCGGCCAGCGGCACGATCTCGGTACCGGCAAAGGGCAGGCTTTCGGGGATGGTCCAGTCCTCGCGCTTCAGCGTGATGGTGCCCTCGTTCAGCGGCCGGCCGAAGAACTGCGCACCATGCACGCTGGCAAAGTTTTCCAGTCTGTCCAGGGCACCTGCCGCCCTCGAAGGCCCAGGCATAGAGGGCCAGCGCATGGGGGCCGGTATAGCAGCCGGCACAGGCGGCACCGATTTCCTTCATCATCCGCGCATGCGGCGCACTGTCGGTGCCGAGGAAGAAGCGCGGATCGCCACTGGTAGCCACTTCCACCAGCGCCGCGCGGTGGGTTTTCGCGCTTGAGCACCGGCAGACAGTACCAGTGCGGCCGCAAGCCGCCCGTGAAGATGGCGTTGCGGTTGTAGATCAGGTGCTGCGGCGTGATGGTCGCGCCCAGCAGCCCGGGCGCCGCGGTGTCGGCCTTCACGTATTCGGCGGCCTGGCGGGTGGTGATGTGCTCGAACACCACCTTCAGCGTGGGCAGCTTCATGCGCAGCGGGATCATCACCCGGTCGATGAACACGGCCTCGCGGTCGAACACATCGATGTCCGGATCCGTCACCTCGCCATGCACCAGCAGCGGCAGGCCCGTTTCGGCCATGGCTTCCAGCACCGGCATCACACGGTCGATGGAGCGTACGCCGGCGTCCGAATTGGTGGTGGCCCCGGCCGGATAGAGCTTTGACGGCTGCCACCACATCACCGGCCACCGCCTCGCGGATGTCGGCCACCGAGGTCTTTTCGGTGAGGTAGAGCGTCATCAGCGGCTGGAAGCTGTCGGCCTGGGCACGGTCGATTTTCGCCCCGCGCCACGGCGTCGTTCAGCGCCGCGCGGATGCGGTCACGATAGGCCGTGGCTTCGGCCACCGTGGTGATGGGCGGCTTCAGGTTGGGCATGATGATGGCGCGGCCCATCTGCCGGGCACTGGCGGCCACCACGGATTGCAGGGCGGCACCGTCGCGCAGATGCAGGTGCCAGTCGTCGGGGGTGCGGAGGGTGAGTGTGTTCATCCCTCAATGATAGTCGTCTACGGGGCTGACGATGTCCGCCCCCCGGGTGCGGATGAGGTTCACGAACTGGGTGCGCATGGCGTCGTAGACTTTTACGGCCTCCTCCCCGCATGGTTCATCGCGTCATCCCGCATGAGTTCCTGCCGGGAAGCGGCACAATGTCCGTCGATGGCGCATCGCTCCATGACGAAGTAGTCTCCGCTCCCGCAATGAACCCCGGTCGCCTCACATACGGCCCCCATCCAGGCCAGCATGGCCACGCCGCCTGCCCAGGATTGCGGATAGACCTCGCCCCTGAATTTTCGATACGCTCGCCGCCCGCGTCGACGAACAGCGAGGGACCAAAGGACTCGAGCAGCAACGGGTCGCCGTATGCCAGGACCTGATCACGAATGCGGTCATGCTCAGGGGAATTGAACGCCGACCTGCTCCACACATCGGAGAGAAAAATATCCCGCACGGCACCGGCGGTTCGGGGATCGTGTTCCAGCTCGATTCGTCGCCGCCCCGTCAGCTCGCTGTCGATGAAAGAGGAACACCGCGCACGCCAGCGCTGCCGCGCCTCGATCTGATGCCAGGAATCGGGCTGGGAAAGCGCGTCGAGATCCACCCTGCGTGCATTTGCACATACCTTCAGGATATGCCTGGCGTACAGGCTGGATAGATCCACTGGACTGGAAAGGAGAGACTCAAAAAGAACCCTGTAGTCAGTGGCGTTCTGCAGACGACCATGAAGCCCCTGATCGCTCACTGATGCCGGGACAGCCCCGGAAACCGAAACATCATCTGCGGGATCGGCCGCAACATGTCCGGATGGATACCTGCCCTCCCGAACGACATCTCCCACCCTGAGCGCATGAGCAGCATGTTCCGCTTCGGGAGGCGGATCACGCCGCCAGTCATTCAACAGGAGCAGTCCGGCAAAAGTGATTGCGAACAGGGCAGCCGAAACGAACCAGAACTTCTTTGACCCCATGACATCCGCCCAGATTCACGAAGCTTCACCTTGCCATCAACGCTGGGCGTGTCATGGACTCATGCGTTCGCGTGCCGGCCCCGGCTGTATTCAGACAAGACGCACCGCGCAGACAAGGCTGGTCGTCTTGCCTGGCCTCGTGCAGTAAGCATCCATCGCACAAACAGGATCACGCTCTCCAATGCTGGCCCTGTTTGCCTCACCGGTCGCACGCCACCATGCGACCTCTCAACAATCATCGCTGCCGGTACGCCTCGACAAACCCCGCCACCAGCGCATCGAAGCGCCTGGCCTCGGCCTCGCCCTCATCGGCCAGCACCTCGTCGCGCATCAGCTGCTGGCGCGAATCCACGCAGTAGCCGTCCTGGGCGCAGCGTGCCAGCACGAAGCGGTCGCCACGACCACACGGTGCCTTTGTGGCCTCGCACATGGCGCTGTACCAGGCGCGCACCCACGTGGTGCCCTTTGCACTGTCGGAGTCCAAGCCCCAGGCAGGCACCCACGGGTATCGGGTTCTGTCCTCGGGGGGTTTGGGCACACCGTAGGCTTCCAGCACGATGGGGTCCTGCACGGCCAGAATCGCCTGCTGTTCCGGCGCACGATCTTCCGGAGAAAACGGCATGTTCAGCCCGGTACCCGGCTTCGGCCAGCCAAGGTAGCTTTCAACCAGACGCGGGTCCCTGTCCAGCGGGGGCTGGCGGTTCCAGGGCAGCTCATTTTTCTGCAAACGAGGCGCAGCGGGCACTCATCAGCTGCCGGGCCTCTTCCTGCTGCGATGAAGTCGGGGGCAGCACGGTGTGTGTGTCATGCTCGTGCGCCCAGCGAATTTCACCACAGGCGTTCAGAATGTAGCTGGCGTAAAACCCCGATACATCATTGGGATGCGCCAGCAGCGACTCGAACAGCACGCGATAATCGCGTGCCTCCCTGCAGCGCCCGGAAATTCTCTGCCGCCTGGGTTCTGCGTTTCTCTGCCGTGGCGGCGGCCTGGTCAGCGCCGGCGTCCTTTTTATCACCGGTACCCTTTCTGGCACTGGCCCCTTTTTGGGCATTGCCGGTCTGTTCGCCAACCCCTGTGGCACTGTCACCCGCCGCCGTGCCTTCACCAGTCATGCTGTCGCCCGGTGTGGTTTTTGCGGGCAGCAGGTGCCGCACCGTCAACCCCCTGCCATCATGCCCCCGCCGGTGCGGCCGGGCTGGACTTCACCGCATAGCGTTTTCTTTTCTGCGCATGTACGCTCGCCGGAAAAGGTACTGGCCGAAAACACGCCCGGCGCAAAGGCCCCGGTGTGCTCACACCGGACGCCGGCAGGCAATGCCGGTCTGCATCGGCCAGCAGGGCTGCCTCATTGTCCATGAACTGGCTGCTGCGGACATGGTCCACGTAGCCCAGCCCACCCATCAGGCCAACAATACCCAGCGATGCCGTCCAAAAACCCCTTGTGGAATTCCATAGTGCCTCGTGTCTCTCGGTATGCTCTGCAAAAGCCCTGAAGCACTTTTGGCCGAGCGTCTCCCTGATGCCCCACGGCAAACGTTCCGCATCGCAGGTGTCCTGCATCCTGCGGTGCATCCTTCAAAGCGTGCCGCGGGGCGTTTTTCGAAAAAGCCCTGGCAACCATGCTGCGACACGTTTGCCGGGGCGCCCCTGTATGTGCGTGAGGGCATCATCCGCCTTTGTGGTGGAACGCGTCGCGTTCGTTAGGCACGGCAACAACGACGGGCCGACCAGTGGGCAGCATGGCCATATGGATATCCATCCGGCCGATTGTTTTTCGGAGGTCGGTGCTGGCATCATTCCCGGTCTGGCCGCTGGCTGGCCCGGCGCATGTCATGGAGGCATTCATCCCCGTGCAGGCCCAGATCCGTATACCGGCCGAGGCAGTGCGCCCCTGCCAGCAGGGCGCACTGGTACCTCCCGGTCCGGCCACCGTCCGACCTCCCTGGAATGTCCCGATGAACGCCCTGCCCTTCCGCCTGTCTGCTCCGATTTCGGCCCTGATGCTGGGCATCGCCGTCTGTGCACCGCTGGCCGGCTGTACGTCACCCGATTCTGACCGAAACCGAGGCCGTCCATGCCCGAATCATCCGCACAGCGGATGCAGCAGCAGGAACAAATGGCACACACGGGAAGCTGCGGGGCCAGCACGGGACGAACCATGCGCGCGCCCACTCCCGAACGAGGGCCGGCGGTCAGGAAGCATCTGATGAAAGCCACGTCACAGCCGCCGGGCGTTCCTGGGTACCAGCTCTCCAGGGTAATGCGTCCGCTCTCCCGGGAGACGTGTCAGCTCCCCCTGCCAACGCAGAAGGCCAAGAGGACCAGCCCGGCCGCAAGCACCGCAAGAAACAAAGCGCCCGGTCGTCACAAACGCGGCGCCGAGCTGCCCGACAATCCGGATGATCCGCACGCCCTGCGCGTTCTGACGCTCAATGCCGAGCACCTGATGTCACCCGCCATTTTCGAAAAAAATGGCAGGGCGTTCTGCGGACCCGCAGGCTGGAAGGACCGGCGCAGTCATCCGCGGCCGAAGGGTCTGCCCTACTGCGATGCGCTCAACGGCCACGACCAGCAGGGACGGCTGATCTTCGGCCCCTGCGCACGCGGGACGACCTGCAGGCAAAAGTACCGGCAGCTGGCACAGCTGGTGCATGGCGCACACCCGGACGTGGTGCTGATGCAGGAAGTGACCGATGCCGCCGCGGTGCGTGCGGTGCTGGGCGAGGGCTGGACCATCCACACCACGGCCGAGCTGTGGGAAGGGGGTGCAGAATTCGCAGAATCTGGCGGTGGCGTGGCGGCAGGGGCATTTTCATACCGAGCCGCAGGTGGAGGTGATCGGGGAAATCTCTCGCAGTACCGAAGGCCGGCGCATCCGGCCCGGGCTGGCCATGTATCTGCCATTTTCGGCCATCCATCGAGTCAGTGGTGTGTCCCGGACCAGCAACACTCACCGGGGCAACGCAACACAACCGGCCGGCGGCACGCACCCGGTCAGCAGTACGGACACGACCGCAGGCACACCGCAGACACTGGCCATCCTCAACGTCCATCTGAAGGCCGGCTGCCGCAACGGCCGGATGGACCGCACGCCCAGTCGCCAGCCCGCGCAGCAGTGGCGGCGCCAGAACGCCTGTGAGGTGCTGCAGAACCAGGTGCCGGCAATCGAAGGCTGGCTGGACCGGCAGATCGCCGCGGGCCATGCGGTGCTGGTCAGTGGCGACTTCAACCGCAACCTGCGGGAGGAGCAGAACCGCCAGCTGCCCGCCCGGGGCGATGACAGCCCCGCCTCGTCCCTCGCTGCGCCGCGCCGGCGACGCGCAGCGCGTGGCCAGCGTGCTGCCCGAACTGAACGATGGCGACCCCGTGGGCGCCGACCTCGTGCTGATCCGCAGCGGCCCCTACCGGCAGCTGGCGCAGTGCCACAAGTACATCGATCCATTCATTGCCAGCCGCGGGCTGGGCAGCCGGCTGCGGCAGCCGCTGGACGCCCTGCAGGTGCGGGTGATTCCCTTCGAAGCACCACTGTCGCCGGAGCAGCCCCTGTCCCAGCGACCACTGCCCGCACCTGCTGGCGCTGCCGCTGCGCTGAGCCGGCACATTCCGCCCGTTGCCGGCACGCATCACGGGCTGGGTCGCATTCCCTCGCCGGAGCGCGTCATGGAAAGCGCGCTGGAAGGACAGGCCGGTAAAGCCGCACATCACGGGAACGGGCCACAGACTTGATTGCCAGCCCGGTCATCCACGCCCAACCGGATTTCGTGGGGACGAATGCGGATTTCGCGGGGACGAAGCGTCCATGACACGCCCTGAAGGAGGATTTCCTGCGGGCTGGGTTATGCTTGAGGCATCACCAACAACGCTGCATACCCGCAGCACTTCCCTTCCATGAGTGATTCCAGGTCTGCCACTTTTTCCATGCCCGCCCCTCGACGGGCTGGCTTCTGGCCGCGTACCGATGCTGGCCGTGGTACCGATGCCGCCCGACAGCAATCCGAACGGGCATGTGTTCGGCGGCTGGCTGATGGCCCAGGCGGACATGGCCGGCGCCCTTCCGGCCATAGGCGCGCCCGTGCCCGGGTGAGCACGGTGGCCGTCAACTCGATGACGTTCATGGCGCCGGTGTTCGTGGGGCGAACGGGTGCTGTTCTACGCCGACGTGGTGCGGGTGGGCAATACGTCCATCACGGTGAAGATCGAGGTCTACACCGAGCGCAACCAGGCCGAACCCGCCACGGTGAAGGTGTCGGAGGCGCAGTTCGTGTATGTGTCGCTGGACGAACACGGCAAACCGCAGCCGGTGGATGGGCCCCGGCCGGCCTGAAGCCGGAAAGATCAGGCGATGTAGGGCGTATCCTTGCCCGGAGCCAGCAGCATCTCGATGTGCGGGAATGCCGTCTTCCAGATAGGGCTCGGACACCTGCTGGAACCCGGCGGCCTGTAGAAGTTGACCAGATGGGCCTGCGCCGACATGCGCAGCGGCAGGCCCGGATACGCCTGCCGGGCGGTCTGCACCGCAAAGCCCAGCAGGGTCTTGCCCAGGCCGTGCTGCCGGAAGGGGCTGCGCCAGACACATGCGGCCGATGGACGGGTCGTCGAAACTGGTACCGGGCGACAGGATGCGCGCCGTGGCAATGACATCGAACATCGTGGCCCGGCTGCTGCCGGTGGCACCCCAGGGACGGATGCCCACCACGTGCAGCCCCTGCGGATCCTGGGCCGTCCAGGTCCTGATACAGGCATTCCTGCTCGATCATGAAGATGCTGGCCCGCAGTGCCAGTATGCGATAGAGCACGGCCGGATCGAGCGCGTGGAAGGGCATGGCCACCCATTCGATTCCGTTCCTCATGACAGCCCCTGGCAGGCTCGCGCTCAGGCTCCAGGATCTCGTGCTTCATTGCTCCTTGCTCCAGTTGTGACATCCCCCGCAACACAAAAAAATATCACATATCAGCTGTCAGGCGCATCGACATGGCGCAAGAAAACGCTGATGTACGTCGCCACGGCCTGTTTTTCCGTACCCCGAAACGGGCAGCGTACAGACGGATGCGTTCACGACACGCGCGGGGTCAGCAAAAATGGTATCAGCTGTTACATGACCTGCAGATGCTGGCCGGCCAGCCAGCGACCGCCCGGCGGCAGTTCGGCCGGCTGGCCGATGCAGGCGGCTTCCACGCAGAGCATGCGGCGCCAGTCGTCATCGGGCATGTCGTCGATGGCGGCGGCGCTGACCGGCCCCGGATTCCACACCACGGTGTCGGCAAAACCGCCACTCATGGCAATGCGCAGCCGTCCCAGGCCACTCTGCAGCGCCAGCGGGCGCTGCACGCCCAGGTAGATGTCGTCGATGGCCCCTGGTGAGGACCAGAGGGCCCCTTGCCGGCAAGCCCCTGCGTTGGGCTGCACCAGTGTATCGACCCGGTACCGCCGGCCAGACCATCTACCTGGCTGGCGGTCAGTCTCGGTGACCGCAAAGTACGTGTGCAGGGCGGCGGTGAAGTGCATCGGCGCGCAGCCCTGCGGGTCGAGGTTGTCCAGCACCAGCTGCAGGTCCAGCTGGCCGGGCAGCATGCGGATGTGCAGCTGCAGGCTGAAATCGTGCGTCCAGGCAGCCCGGGTGGCCTCGTTGGCATGCAGGCCCAGCACCAGGTCGGTGGCGTGCAGGCCGGCTGCGGCAGCGTCTTCTGCACCGACGATGTCATGCGGCACATGGGCTGCCGGCAGTGCGGCAGCCGGGGCGGAGGCACGCGTGCGCCGGCTTCGTGGTCACCCGCCGGGGCCGAGGCACCATGCAGGGCACTGGCGGCAAACACGGCATCCAGCCGTTCCCACGGCTGGTGGCGGGCAAAGCCATGGCGCGGCAGGCTGAAATCCGGCCCCCGCAGGTTGAACTGCGGGAAGATCACCGGCACACCACCGCGTACGGGTTTGGGGGTGGAAGGCAGACGCGGCGTGCAGTACATGCGCTCGATGCCGTCGGCCGTCATCCAGGACAGTACCTGGGCGCCGTGCTGCAGCACGACCAGCTGGTCGCCCACGCTGTTGCGCAGGCTGAAGGCGGGCTGCCCCGCCACGGTAATGGTCTCGACGGTACCACCGGCTCCCCGGGAATCGCTTGTCATGGTTTCAGCTCCCTGTCTGGGCGGCACAGGGTTCACCGTTGCCGGGCACTGTGCCAGTTGTGTGTGATGAATCATGATAGCCGGCCCGCACCCCCATGGGGCAGGATACGGCTCCGTCAGGACCAGCTACCCGCGATATCAGGGCATTGCGTCATCGCGGCGTTGCGGCGTTGCGTGTCGCGTGTCGCGGTGTCGCGTCGTTGCTGCATCAGGACACCGGAACACGCACGGTGCAGGCTGGACCCTCATTCATCCCCGAGCAGCCACAGGTCGGCCACCACGGGGGGCATGATCCGACAGCCGCGCCCAGCTGATGCCGCGCAGCACCTGGGCACGTTCCACGGCAAAGCCGCGCACGTAGATGCGGTCCATGCGCAGGCAGGGCATCAGCGCCGGGAAGGTGCGGGCACTGTCGAGCACTTCGTGCACGGCCAGCGCCTCCACCAGATGCTGGCTCAGGGCATCCTGCCAGTCGTTGAAGTCACCGGCAATCAGCAGTGGCGCCCCTGGGGGCACCTCGGCGCGAATCCATTCGGTCAGCGCCTCGGCCTGCCGGGCCCGGCTGCGGGCAAACAGGCCGAAGTGGATGACGAAGCAGTGCACCACCCGGCTGCCCATCTGCAGGGTGCAGTGCAGCACGCCCCGCCGCTCGAACACGTGATCGGAAAAAATCGCGGTTCTCGGAGGTGAGCACCGGAAACTGCGACAGCAGCGCATTGCCATGATGCCCGTGCAGGTACCGCGCATTGAGCCCGTACACGGCCTGAAACGGCCGACCGGACGCCGGATCGAGCGCCAGATACTGGGCCTGCGGATCTGCCGGCCAGTGCTGCAGGCGCTCGGCCATGCGGCTGTTCTTGCCCTGGACTTCCTGCAGGAAACACGACATCGGCCTGCAGCTCGTGCAGGCGCTGGCGCATTTCATGCACGGTGGCACGCCGGCGCAGGGACGGACTGTGCGACACGCCCTTGTGGATGTTGTAGGTGGCTACCCGCAGCTTCAGTGCACTCATCGGCAGGATCCTTTCCCGTCATTGTCGCGCATCATGGCCGCCGTGGCGCTGGGTCAGCCGGCGTCGCGGGGTCATCGCCCGGCACGGAACAGCCCGACACAGGTCGTACACCCGGCGTGGAACAGCAGGGTACAGGTCCTGCATCCGGCGCGGGATCATCCGCCGGCACTGCGCGGCCGCACCAGCCCAGCCGGCCGGGCCAGCAGCCGGATGGCTTCGGCATTGCTCGGCGAGAAGCAGTGCCGCCGCCTCGGCCCAGGGCAGCCATGCAAAGCGCCAGATGCTCGCGCGGCGCCAGCCGTACCGCGCAGGGGGCCGGCAGCGGCAGCGCAAACACGTGTTCGGTGTTGTGCGTCACGCCCGGACCGTAGCGGTGGCGCCAGTGGGCAAAAGATTTCGTAGCGGTTCTGGATGTGCAGATCCCTGCAGCAGCAGGTGGTCCCCGGTTGCCACCCCGGGAGGCGGCTGGGGTGGCGGTGGTTTTCACCGGGCTGGCTGCCTCTGGCACGCTGTCATGGCCGGGCAGGCAGGCTCGCCGGCGGCGAATTCCGCGGCGACTTCGATCCCCTCGCCCACCCGAAGGCCGGTTTCCTCGAAGACCTCCCGGACCGCTGCCTTTACCGGCGGTTCATCCGGCGCATCCAGGCTGCCAGTCACCGACTGCTGAAGCCGGGCCGGTCGGCCCGTTCCAGCAGCAGGATCTGCCCGTCGGGCGTGTGGATGACCACCAGCACCGAGACGGAATCTTGAGGGACTTCCCGGATGCCGTGCGCCACCTATGCCGTCCACTCAGGACGTACTGTCCTGGCGGCACCCGGCTGCGCCACCACGGGGTTGCGCAGGCGGATGTGCAGCTCGCGCAGTTGCTTTCTCGTCCACCGGCGACGGAGCCTGGGTGAGCAGGGTCCTGCGCGCGCTGGGTTTTGGGGAAGGCGATCACGTCGCGGATGGATTCGGCGCCGGTCATCAGCGTCACCATCCGGTCCAGACCGAAGGCCAGGCCACCGTGCGGGGGCGCCCCGTAGCGCAGCGACGACAGCAGGAAGCCGAACTTGGCCTCGGCCTCTTCCGGTCCGATGGCCAGCGCCCGGAACACCTTGCTCTGCACGTCCTCGCGGTGGATACGTACCGAGCCCCCGCCCATTTCCCAGCCGTTGAGCACCAGGTCGTAGGCCTTGGCGATGCAGGCGCCCGGATCGGACTCCAGCAGATCCTCGTGGCCATCCTTGGGCGAGGTGAACGGGTGATGCAGGGCCACCCAGCGCTTCTCGTCCTCGTCGTACTCGAACATCGGGAAGTCCAGCACCCACAGCGGCTGCCAGCCGGCCTCGAACAGGCCGTGGCCTCTTGCCGAACTCGGAGTGGCCGATCTTCACGCGCAGCGCGCCAATGGCGTCGTTGACCACCTTGGCACGGTCAGCGCCGAAGAAGATGATGTCGCCGTCCTGGGCACCGGTGCGCTCCAGGATGGCGGCGATGGCTTCGTCATGCAGGTTCTTGACGATGGGCGACTGCAGGCCCTCGCGGCCGGCCTTCACGTCGTTGACCTTGATCCAGGCCAGGCCCTTGGCACCGTAGATGCCCACGAACTGCGTGTAGGCGTCGATCTCGCTGCGGCTGATGGACGCGCCACCCGGCACGCGCAGCGCCACCACACGGCCGTCCTTGGCGTTGGCCGGGCCCGAGAAGACCTTGAAGTCCACCGTCTTCATCACGTCGGTGAGTTCGGTGAACTGCAGCTTCACGCGCAGGTCGGGCTTGTCCGAACCATACAGGCGCATGGCCTCGGCAAAGCTCATCGTCGGGAACGGATCGGGCAGGGTCCACGTTCATGACCTGCTTGAAGACCGTGCGGATCATCGGTTCTGAAGATGCCACGGATCTCTTCCTCGGACAGGAAGGAGGTCTCGCAGTCGATCTGCGTGAACTCGGGCTGGCGGTCGGCCCGCAGATCCTCGTCGCGGAAGCACTTGGTGATCTGGTAGTAGCGGTCGAACCCGGCCACCATCAGCAGCTGCTTGAACAGCTGCGGCGACTGCGGCAGCGCGTAGAAGTAGCCATCGTGCACGCGCGACGGCACCAGATAGTCCCGTGCGCCCTCGGGGGTGGAGCGCGTCAGCATCGGCGTTTCCACATCCACGAAGCCCAGGTCGTCCAGATAGCGGCGCACCGCCATCGTCACCCGATGGCGCAGCATCAGGTTCTTCTGCATGGCCGGGCGGCGCAGGTCCAGCACCCGGTAGGTCAGGCGGGTGTTCTCGGACAGGTTCTCGTCGTCGAGCAGGAACGGCGGCGTGACCGACGGGTTCAGCACTTCCAGCTCATGGCACAGCACCTCCACCTGGCCGCTGCGGATACCGTCATTGACGGTGCCTTCCGGACGGCGACGCACCTTGCCGGTGATGCGGATGCAGTATTCGTTGCGCAGGCTTTCCGCCGTGCGGAAGGTCTCGGCGCGGTCAGGGTCGCAGACGATCTGCGCCAGGCCCTCGCGGTCGCGCAGATCGATGAAGATCACCCCGCCATGATCCCGCCGCCGATGCACCCACCCCATCAGGGTCACTTCCTGATCCAGAAAGGCCTCGGACAATTCACCGACATAACAGCTACGTTTCACTGATTCTCTCCTGGCAACCGCAGTATGGCGCCCGGCCATGCCGGACACCGGTTTCATGGCCCCGACCCCGGGACCGTCGTTCTATGGATTCCGCCGGCCGGACCGGACGCTTCGCCCGACTCGACCCACGGCCTCATTCATGATTGGTTTCAGCTTCGTTCCGGCCGACCGGGGGTGCCACCACCCCCATCGACACGATGTACTTCAGCGCGGCATCCACGCTCATGTCCAGCTCCACCGTCTCCTCGCGACGCATCATCAGGAAGAAGCCGGAGGTGGGATTGGGCGTGGTGGGCACGAACACGGACGCCATCGTATCCTCTTCCTGCCCGGACGACACGCCCATCTTCGCCTGCATCGCGGCCGAGGGCGCCCCGGTCAGGAAGCCCAGCGTCCAGCAGCCACGACGCGGGTACTCCACCAGCAGCGCCTTGCGAAACGCCTGCCCATGCGGTGACAGGATGGTGTCGCTGACCTGCTTGACGCTGGAGTACAGCGTGCGCACCACCGGAATGCGCGACAGGATCCATTCGCCCAGCTGAACCAGCGCCCGGCCGATGAAGTTGGTGGTGAGCAGCCCCCGTGACGAAGACGATGAGCACCGTCAGCACCACGCCCACGCCGGGAATGTCGCGCCCCAGCCAGACCTGCGGCTGCCACTTGGGCAGGCAGCAGTGCCAGGTCTCTGGGTCCATGGTGCCGACGATGAGATTCAGCACCCAGACGGTGATCACCAGCGGAACCCACAGCAGCAGGCCAGTCACGAAATAGCGCTTCAGCATGGCAGGGGCTCCCTGGGACATCCCGATACGATCAATCACTGCCCGAAGCAGCCCCTGCACCGCCGGAGGCTGCCCCCGACGACACCGTGGTCCCGGCACTCGACCCACCGTCCGTTGCTCCCGACGAAGCACCCTTGCCCGAATCCCCGGAACCGGGGGCTCTTGCCTGGCTTGGCGTCCTGCCCGGCCGGCTTGGTGCCGTTGTCGCGGAAGTCCGTCACGTACCAGCCCGTGCCCTTGAGCTGAAAGGCGGGCGCGGACAGTTGCTTGTGGAAATCCGGCTTGCCGCACGAGGGACAGTCCGTCAGCGGGGCGGCGGAGATTTTCTGCAGCACGTCCTGCTCATATCCGCAGCTGCTGCATCGATAGGCGTAGATCGGCATGATCGAAATGCACAGGAAAAGCCTTTTCATTATAAGGCGGTACCCATGACAGAGCGATGACCCGCCGAACGGCCTCCGGCGCCCTCGACCGGCGTTGCGGCATCGACACACCCAGCCCGTGCAGCAAGCGTCGCACACGGGTATGACCCGCATCACAAGCGGGTTGGGCGTATCGTTGCCGGATGCAAAGCACACTTCCTTCACAGAAACAGAACATGCCTGCCTCCTCCGAGTCCGCCACACCGCCAGCAGCCTCAAGCCACGAGGAAGACGCCCGTCACCTGGTCTTCGAGATGGCCCGGGGCATGCTGTCCGATGGACTGCAGACCGGCGAGACCGTACGCGTGGCCACCGAACTCGGGCAGCGCCTGGGGCAGGAAGTCATCCTCATGCCGCGCTGGGGCGAACTGATCATGCGCACCCGGCAGCCGAACCACCGGCATGACCTGCTCGACATCGCCCCCATGCTCGCCACACGCGGTGGCCATGGCACCGCGTGGCCGCCTCATGCACCTGGCGCGCACCACCCGTCTGGACAACCTCGCGGCTGGCCTCTCGCCTGGGCACCATCCAGCGCATGCACGCCACCCCGTTGCTGCTGTACATGCTGGCCTGCATCAGCGGTGCCCTGGGCATGGCCTTCATCTTTGGCGCCCAGCGCCCCGGCGCCATCGGCCTGATGGCCATCAGCGCCGGACTGGGCGCCCTCATCCGTCGCCATATGGCCCATCTGGGCATCGGCATCGTCTGGCAGGTGGGCGTCGCCGCCTGGCTGGCTGGCGCCATCGGCGCACTGGCCGTGCACTGGGATCTCACCTCCCGACTGCATCTGGTGGCCCCTGTGCCCGGCCATGATCCTGGTGCCCGGCCCCGCCATCCTCAACGGCCTGATGGACCTGTCGGCCACCCGCGCCAGCATGGGCATCGCCCGGCTGGCCTACGCCAGCCACCCTGCTGGCCGCCATCTGCACGGGCCTGCTGCTGGGCCTGTCGCTCAACCATGTGGCACTGCCGCTGCTGCCGGGTGCACGGATTGTTCCGCTCTGGAAGGACGTGCTCTCGGCCGGGCTGGCAGCGGGCAGCTTCGGCCTGCTGTTCTCGATGCCCCTGCGCGCACTGGTCTGGCCCATCTGCGTAGGCATGGCTGCCCACGCGCTGAACTGGCTGTGCAAGACCGAGTTCGGCCTGTCGCCCGGCGAGGCCGCAGGACTGGCGGCCGCGGCGGCCGGCCTGGTGCTGGCGCCGGTTGCCCACAGGCTGGACCTGCCCTTTGCCGGCATCGGCTTTGCCGCCGTGGTCTCGATGATTCCGGGCAGCTACGTCTTCCGGATGGCCAGCGGTCTTCTGCAACTGCAGCAGCCCGATGTGGATGCCCTGCCCACCCTGGTGGCCACCCTGTCGCATGGCGTCACCGCCGTGCAGATTGCACTGGCACTGTCACTGGGCCTGATCATTCCCAAGCGCATGCATGACGAATGGGTGGGCCGCCGCGAACGGCTCAAACGCATGAGCGCGTAGGCGCTGCCAGGCCGGGACTGCGCCCACCCAGATGCGGCCCCCGTTCCCTTTCCCGTCCATACGACAAGCGCCGCAGATGCGGCGCTTTTTTTCACGGGTTTTGCCCCGGAACGGGCGTAGGGCGTGATGCCGATGCGCCCCGGACCGTCAGAACGGAATGTCGTCGTCCATGTCGTCGAAGGTGGGGGCCGGACGGTTGCCGCCTGCCGGGGCGCCACCGCCTGCAGCGCCGCCACTGCGGGCACCACCGCCGGAAGCACCACCACCATAGCCCCCGGACGAACCGCCACCGTAGCCGCCGGAACGGCCGCCGCCGTCACCGCCGAAATCACCGCCACCGCCGCCACCTCGCGGCCGCCGAGCATCTGCATCTGCTCGGCGATGATGTCGGTGGCGTACTTCTCGACGCCGTTGGCATCGGTGTACTTGCGGGTCTTGAGGCGGCCCTCGATATACACCGAACGGCCCTTCTTCAGGTACTCGCCGGCAATCTCGGCCAGGCGGTTGAAGAAGGTGACGCGGTGCCACTCGGTTTCCTCGCGGCGTTCGCCCGAGTTGCGGTCCTTCCACGTGGAGGTGGTGGCCACCGAGATGCTGGTGATGGCCGAACCTTCGGCCGTGTAGCGGACTTCCGGGTCGCGACCCAGATTGCCCACCAGAATGACTTTGTTGACTGATGCCATGACAAACTCCTGAAACCAAACAAGGGAGGAAAAACAACGAAAGGGATTGTCGGTGCCCTGTCCCCAAAAAAACCATCCGCCAGATGACCCTAGGGCGACCCTAGGCCAGATGACTCGTCCGGATGACCGGCCCACCCGGCTGCAGCAACCGGTTGCAACACGTGCTTCCTGCCACACAGGCCAGGGGCCGCTGCACAGGCAGGCACGGCAGACCAGCCCTGCGATGCAGCCCGACCCTCCGGGACCGTCCAGCCTGTGGCGCAGCTCAGCTCTGCCTCGCGGCTTCCTTGGCGGCTGCCCCGGCGCGCAGCGAGGCTGCCGACGGCCAGCGCCGCGCCGAGCGTGCCAGCAGCAGCCACACCACCAGCAGGCCGGCCGAGGCCAGCTGCACCCCGGTGCTGCCCGCATACTTGAGCACCAGCCCACCAAAGGCCCCGCCGGCAAACACGCCCAGCGACTGGCAGGTACTGTACACGCCCAGCGCCAGCCCCCGGCCATTGGCGGGCACCAGCCGCGACACCAGCGACGGCAGCATGGCCTCCATCAGGTTGAAGCCGGTGAAGAACACCAGCAGCAGCCCCGCCAGCGGCCAGACGTGGTCGGGCACGAAGGCCAGCCCGGCCTGGCTGAGCGCCAGCAGCGCCACGCCGGCCAGAAACACCGGCTTCATGCGGTTGCCCATTTCGGCCGAGCGCATCGGCCCCAGCATCAGCACGAAACCCAGTGCGCCGACCGGCAGGTACATCTTCCAGTGATCGCCCACCGCCATGCCGGCGGCCAGCAGCCGGGCCGGCAGCACCACGAACAGCGCCATCTGCGTCAGGTGCAGCAGGAAGATGCCGGCATTGAGCCGCCACAGGTCGCCATGCAGCACCTCGCGCACCGGCGGCCGTACCTGCTTCACCGGCGCATGCGGCGGTTGCGGCACCAGCGTCCACAGCACCCCGATGGCCAGCAGCGCCAGCCCCCCGGTGACCAGGAAGATGCCCGACAGCCCCACGTGCTCGTACAGCAGCGGCCCGACGATGAGCGACACCGCGTAGGACATGGCGATCATCACGCCGATCAGGGCCATGGCCTTGCTGCGGTTCTGGTCCTGCGTAGAATCGGCCACCAGCGCACTGATGGCCGCCGACACCGCACCGGCCCCCTGCAGCGCCCGGCCCACCGCCAGCATCGTCACCGTACCGGCCATGGCGGCCAGCACGCTGCCGGCGGCCATCACCAGCAACCCTGCGGTGATGACCGGCTTGCGGCCGAAGCGGTCGGACGCCGCCCCGTAGGGAATCTGGAAAGAGCGCCTGCGTCAGGCCGTAGGCGCCGAACGCAAAAGCCCACCCAGGCCGGATCGGCCCCACCCGGCAGCGTGCGGGCATGCAGCGCAAACACCGGCATGACCAGGAACAGGCCCAGCATCCGGATGGCGTACAGGCTGGCCAGCCACAGGCTGGACTTCAGCTCCTGCCGCGACATGCGCACCCGCTCGCCGGCGGCAGGTGCAGCACCAGCCGGCTCGTTACTGACCGATTCGTTCATGGATGGAGACTGACAGACATGGATGGACCGAAAGGACTGGCGTGTGTCATGAACCTGTCGTCTCGCCCGCACGGGGACGAAGTGTCCACACCGATGACGGCAAGCATCTTCCCGAGCCTGTCGTTGCACGAGGACGAATGGGTCCATGACACGCTCTGACGCGCGCCAAAGCCTGGAGCAATGGTATCAGCCACCCCGGCCGGCAGCGGACGACCGGCCGGGCGCCTGACTCCTGCACGACAGTCTGCTGTCCCCTCGGCGGGCACTTTCGGTATAGTGTCGGGTTCGCCCGAATTTCTGGAGAGGCCTGCCGATGATCCGCGTGCGTGGTGCCCGCACCCACAACCTGAAGAACATCTCGCTGGACATCCCCCGCAACCGGCTGGTGGTGCTCACGGGGCTTTCGGGCTCGGGCAAGTCGTCGCTTGCCTTCGACACCCTCTATGCCGAGGGGCAGCGCCGCTATGTGGAATCGCTCTCGGCCTACGCCCGGCAGTTCCTGCAGCTGATGGACAAGCCCGACGTGGACATGATCGAGGGGCTCTCTCCCGCCATTGCCATCGAGCAGAAGTCCACCAGCCACAACCCGCGCTCCACCGTCGGCACCGTCACCGAGATCAACGACTACCTGCGGCTGCTCTTTGCCCGCACCGGCACCCCCTACTGCCCCGATCACCCCGACCAGCGGCTGGAAAGCCAGAGCGTCTCGCAGATGGTGGACGCCATCCTGGCCCAGCCCGAAGGCACCCGGCTGATGATCCTCGCCCCCGTGGTGCAGAACCGCAAGGGCGAGCACCTGGAACTGTTCGAACAGCTGCAGGCCCAGGGCTTCGTGCGCGTGCGCATCCGCAGCGAGGTTCTGCACCGTGGCACCGACGCCGGCGCGACCGGCGATGACGCCCCCATGCCCCAAGTCTACGACCTCGCCGAAGTGCCCGATCTGGACCGCTCGCATCGCCACAGCATCGACGTAGTGGTCGATCGCGTGAAAGTAAGCGCAAACATACGCCAGCGCCTGGCCGAATCGCTGGAAACGGCGCTGAATCTGGCCAACGGCCGCGTCATCGTCCAGCCCATGGACGAAGGCCCGGACAGCGCCCTGCTGTTCTCGTCCCGCTACGGCTGCCCGGTCTGCAACTGGTCGCTGCCCGAGCTGGAGCCACGGCTCTTCTCGTTCAACAACCCCATGGGCGCCTGTCCGGAGTGCGACGGGCTGGGGCACACCCTGTTCTTCGACCCCGACCGCATCGTGCAGTTCCCGGATCTGAGCCTGGGCGCTGGCGCCATCCGCGGCTGGGACCGCCGCAACCAGTTCTACTACCAGCAGCTGCAGGGGCTGGCCAGCCACTACCAGTTCAACCTCGACCTGCCCTTCAACCAGCTGCCGGAGAACATCCGCAACATCCTGCTGTACGGTTCGGGCACCGAGGCCATCACCTTCACCCAGTTCAGCGCCACCGGCAAGCCCACCACGAAGACCGAACCCTTCGAGGGCATCGTGCGCAATTTCGAACGGCGCTTCCAGGAAACCGACTCGAACCACGTGCGCGAGGAACTGGCCAAGTTCCAGCACACCCGCGTCTGCCCGGCCTGCCACGGCACCCGCCTGCGCATCGACGCCCGCAACGTGCGCGTCGGCCCCCCGGGTGCCGACAGGGCCATCTGGGAAGTCAGCGCCTGGACGCTGGGCGAGACCGCCGACTGGTTCGAGCACCCGAAACTCGACGGTGCCAGGGCTGCCGTGGGCGAACGCATCATCCGCGAGATTGCCAGCCGCCTGCGCTTCCTGAACAACGTCGGTCTCAACTACCTGTCGCTGGAGCGCTCGGCCGACACCCTCTCGGGCGGCGAGGCCCAGCGCATCCGTCTTGCCTCGCAGATCGGCTCCGGCCTGACCGGCGTGATGTACGTGCTGGACGAGCCCTCCATCGGTCTGCACCAGCGCGACAACGACCGCCTGCTCGAAACCCTCACCCACCTGCGCGACCTGGGCAACTCGGTGCTGGTGGTCGAACACGACGAAGACGCCATCCGTGCCGCCGACCACATCATCGACATGGGGCTGGGTGCCGGCGAACACGGCGGCGAAGTCATCGCCCAGGGCAGCGTGCAGGACATCATCGACACCCCCGAATCGGTCACCGGCCAGTATCTGGGCGGTGTCCTGAAAATTGCCGTCCCCACACAGCGCAAGGCACCCGGCAGCCAGAAGATCAGCATCATCAACGCCACCGGCAACAACCTGAAGGAGCCCCGCATCGACATCCCCGTGGGCCTGATGGTGTGCGTCACCGGCGTATCGGGCAGCGGCAAGTCCACGCTGATCAACGACACCCTCTACACCACCATGGCCCGGCAGCTCTACCGCGCCCAGGCCGAAGCCGCCCCGGTCGAACAGATCCGCGGTCTCGAGCATTTCGACAAGGTCATTGCCGTGGACCAGAGCCCCATCGGCCGCACCCCGCGCAGCAACCCCGCCACCTACACCGGCCTCTTCACCCCCATCCGCGAACTCTTTGCCAGCGTACCGGCGGCCCTGCGAGCGCGGCTATGGCCCGGGACGGTTTTCCTTCAACGTGCGGGGCGGACGCTGCGAAGCCTGCGAGGGCGACGGCGTGCTGCGCGTGGAAATGCACTTCCTGCCGGACGTATACGTGCCCTGCGACACCTGCAAGGGCCAGCGCTACAACCGCGAAACGTTGGAGATCCGCTACCGGGGCAAGAGCATTGCCGACGTGCTGAACATGACGGTGGAAGAGGCCCTGGCGTTCTTCGAGGCCCATCCCCAGATCAGCCGCCGGCTGCAGAACACTGATGGAAGTGGGCCTGGGCTACATCCGCCTGGGCCAGAGTGCCACCACCCCTGTCCGGCGGCGAAGCCCAGCGCGTGAAGCTCTCGCAGGAGCTGTCCAAGCGCGACACCGGCCGCACCCTCTACATTCTGGACGAGCCCACCACCGGCCTGCACTTCCACGACATTGCCCTGCTTCTGCAGGTACCGACGCGCCTGCGCGACCAGGGCAACACGCTGGTGATCATCGAGCACAACCTCGATGTCATCAAGACCGCCGACTGGATCATCGACATGGGCCCCGAAGGCGGCGCAGGCGGTGGCCGGCTGATGGCCGCCGGCACACCGGAGCAGGTGGCCGCCATCGAGGCCAGCCACACCGGACGCTACCTGCGCCCGCTGCTCGATCCCTGCTGCCGTGCAGCGGGCTGCCAATGTGTAGGCCCGTTGTCCCGCGTCCGACAGCCTGCCGCCGTTCGGCGCCTGCCAGCGGCCGCTGCGCCCCCTGCCCCTAAAAGTAAGGGGCACGAAACATTTTGCTGCGTCTATGCTTCCCGCACCGGGCCTGAAGGCAGCCACACGGAAACCGGATCACACCGTGTGATGCCCCGGGCCTCCTCCTCACCAAGGACCGCCCCACACCGATGCGGCGGCCATCCAGCCCGGGAGCTTGATGAATATCCGCAGCCTGCATGTTCCGATCACCGCCGCAGCCCTGGCCGTGCTGCTCACCGCCTGCGGGGGCGGGGGTGGCAGTGGCACCGAGGGCAAGGCCGTGTCGGCCAGCCCGAACGCCCCGGGCAGCAGCAGCACCGCAGGCAGCACAGGTACGGCGGCCAGCGGAACCAGCGCGAAACCCTCGATGGCGGCACCAACGCCAACGGCAACACCGTCACCCCGGTTGCGCCCACCGTACCGCCCACCCCACAACGCCCGGTGGCCGCCTTTTTCGGATGAAGGCATTCGCGGCGACGTGCTGCTGACCATGCTGGACCAGCGCACCTGCAACAACTACGGCGTACGCAGCACCGCCATGGACGGTGAGCCCGTGCCCGGCGCCCTGGACGACACCCCGAAATCGTGCTGGAAACCCTGCTGAACCTGCCCGGCAACACCGAAACGGGCAGCAACTACGTGCGCAGGCCCGGCGCCACCGGCACACCCGGTTTGGGTGCCGGCGTCCTGTGCCGCCCGGACCAGATGTACGCCCCGGCCAAACCCGGCACCACCCTATGCCCTGGCGCAGAACACCAATCCCGTCTACCGCTTCACCCCGGAATCCGTCAAACGGGGCTTTCACTACTTCGGCGCAGAAATGTCGCTGCGCGTGAGCGACCAGTCCTTCACCCTCGGCCGGGGCCTGGCCCCTGACCGAAACGCAGGATCTGGGCAAGGCATGGGAAGCCGCCCATCCGGAAAGCCCTCAACGAATCACCCAAAGGTCCACAAGCTGAACCTGAACGCCGCGGAGGATCTGACCATCGCCAACGACAGTCTGGTCAAATGGGGCGTGCTGCAGGAATGGAAGCGTGACGGCCAGCCCGTCTACCAGATCATGGTGCTCAGGGGCAGCGCCCCGCAGCAGGCCCGCCTGTGCTGGAACGCCAGCATGGAATACGTGAAGCGCCTGCACTGCACGGAATGGACCATTCCGGCCAGTTTCAAACGCGGCGATGAACTGAAGGTTGCCCAGTCGCTGCAGGACGACCGCGGCACCTACACCGAACACGAAAGCGGTTCGCTGTACTGGCGCGCCACCAGCAACTGACGCCACCGGGGAAACCGGATAGCGGCACAGCCGGCATTCCGGCATTCCGGCATTCCGGCAGGGCCGGACGGAAACACAGCCTGTTTCCGTCTGGCCCTTTCCCTTTCTTTTTCCCGGCCTCACCTGCTGCTCGCGGCCCCGGAAAGCACTGCCAGCAGGGAGGCGTTGCAAACAGGCCGGAATACCCCCCTCATTTGCGGGAGTGCAATCTGCAACCCAGACAGCACAAGTTAACGATTTTATGTAACAGACATTTCCATTCGCTGCAGAAGTGACGTATCGCCCCCTATGGCGGATACATCCGTCGCAAACAGTGATGCACCGGGCCGTATGCTGACGCTGCGGAGTACGCATTCCCCCATGAGGTGCATCATGCAAACACATTTTCTGCGCACACCCCTGACTGCCATTGCCCTGGGCGTCCTTCTGGCTGCCTGCGGCGGCGGTGGCAGCAGCGATACCACCAGCAACGACAGCAAGGCCGTCCTGTCCAGCCCCGGCACATCGTCCGTGACGGGAACGGCATCGGCCAGTTCCGCCCCATCCGGCACGAACACGGAAAAGCACGGCGGCCAGTACCGGTGTGCAGACAGCGAACGCATCCAGTACAGCCACTGCCACACCGAAGGCAGGCAGCGTACTGAGCGCGAAGGAGGTGCGTGGCGACCTGCTGGCCAGCATGCTGGACAGCGTCCCCTGCCCGCAGGATCCCTCGGAAACCAGTGCGGTGGACGGCCCGGCCTTCCCGCGTGCCGACAATACCGTCTCCGACAGCAAGGTGCAGTTCAGCCTGGCCCCGACCAATTACACCCAGAATCCCGATTTCAACTGGCCACCGAATGCCATTCTGCTGACCCGTCCCTGCAAGGCATTCATCTACCATCCCTGCCGGCACGGGCCAGTACGAAATGAACGTCTCGTCCTATGCATTCAGCCGCACCCGCCCGGTGAAACTGGACAAGGGCTTCAACGATTTCAGCATCCAGCTGCCGGTCACCATCAGCGACAGTGGTCTGACCATCGGCCGCGAGATCACCATGCAGACCAAACGTGATCTGAATCCCTATCCGGACGCCGTGCAGAAAACGATGACGCCCGAGCGCAAGGACATGAATCTCACGGCCGACACGGCCTTCAGTTTCAGCCTGACGAGCAGCACCCCGCTGGGCGGCGCCGTGCATGAATGGAAATCGGGCACCGATTCCGTGCAGCTGCTGCTGTTGCCGGGCCAGAGCAACCAGGCCAAGGTCTGCTGGAACGTCAATACCCAGCTCGTCAAGCGCCTGCAGTGCATGGTCTGGCAGGTACCCGCCAACTGGAAGCGCGGCCAGGGAACTGGAGAGTGTCGACCAGTACATCGTGGATGACCGCAGCGTCTACCCGAACGAGCAGGGCATGCGCTACTTCCGTACTGCGGTGCAGCCAGACTGATCATCCCGTACCCCCACACAGCCCGGCTTTATGCCGGGCTTTTTTGTGCCTGCAGGTCTGCCGGCAGCGCACGGATCCGGAGCCAGCCCCAACGGGGGATTGCAGGAACGAATCAGCCCATGACGTGCTCCGGCGGTTATCGCGTCATCCGAAAAATGCGCGCCATGCGTTCAGGACGGAAACATGGCAGCGCACCTGCAGGACGCCATCGCCATTCAGCCTGACAAACCCGTTCGGGAAAACCCGACCCGTTCAGGAAAAAACGTCAGACTGTCTGTCGACGGACGTGGAACTTTTCCCGAATGGAACAACCCGGCACGCTCCATCGCAGGAAAGCCCCGTACCATCACCACGGCGACCTGGGGCGCCAGACGGCATAAAACCGCACAATCCGCCCACACATTCTCCTGAAAGTATTACCAGAATTGACAGGAAAACGGCCTGTCCCGCACCAACCCGCTGAATTCAAAGAAAACCGTGAAATGTGGCTTGCGTTCACATGGATGAATGCGAGTCCACAATTCGTCCAGCAATAAGCACATAAAAGCGGTTGATCGTGCATGAGCGTCCTGAATATCTGCCATGCACGCCCTCGCGTATCCCGTTCGGGGAATTTAAGGCGAGTGATTACATAAGGAAACGAGCGCGTCATTCACGGTCCTTAACATGCAACCGGAATCCCGACGAATGGTTTTCCTCCGCATTTTTCAGGATGCCCCGTGCAGGATTCCTGTCCGTTTCGCAACTCAGGAGAACTTGAATGTTCACTCGAAAAAATCCATGTCACCATGACCTCGGCGGCACTGCTTGCGCTGGCCACGGCATCCTTCTCCGTCATGGCAGAAGACGCGCCCTGAATCCGGTGCTGTCGCGGGTGAGCAGGCAGCTGCGGCCTCGGACCAGGCTGCTGCTTCAGCCGATCAAGCCGCATCGCCGGCAGCGGCCGCTGCAATGAACGGCAACCCTGCTGCCGCCGCAGAGGCCGCCAGCACCACACAGGCTGTCGAAGCCGCACCTGCCGATGGACAACCTCCCATTGCCAGCAATGGCGTACGAGGTGACGTACTGCTGACCATGCTGGACCAGCGCGCATGCAACGCCCAGGACCGGCAGAAGAACAAGCTCGACACCGCAACCGGTGACGGATACCCAACCGTTCGCAGCACTGAGGAGTTCGGCACCAATTACAAGAAAGTGGGGGCCATGCCATAGCCGATGCTTCGGCGTTCTGCAAGAACGACATTTACCAGTACAGCCCGATTGGCGTGGGTAACCACACACTGACCGAGACCGAAGCCATCGACTGGGTGCACCACGGCTACCTGGGGCGGACCACCACGCATCGCTTCAACCAGTGGAAGGCCTCCATCCCGCTCACCACCACGGCCGACAGCTTCACCCTGGGGACGGCCGTGAATGCCGAAGTCAACATCGACACGCACAATGGTGGCAAGGCACCCACCGTGGGGCAGAACCAGAAGCTGCAGCTGACCACCGACCACCCCCTTTCCGCACGGCTGGACGGCCGCGTGCCCTATGACGTACTCACCGTCTGGAAAGATGCGCAGGGCTTCAATTACCAGCTGATGTTGCTGCGAGGCGACACCTCCGAGCAGGCACGCCTGTGCTGGAACGTCAACGCCAGCATCGTCAAGCGCCTGAGCTGCACCACGTGGACGGTGCCCAACGGCTGGAAGCGCGGGCAGCTGCTGAACGTGGTCGGCCAGTACACGATCGATGACCGCACTGCCTACGGTGAGTCCGGTCTGGCGTACTTCGGCAGCAGGTAAGCAGGTTCCGAAAACCATCCATACCGTGGCGCAGATTTCTTCCCGACCCCAAGGAGGTTTCATCATGTTCAAACACAAACATCACGTTTCTCTCACCCTGGCTGCCCTGATGGCGCTGAGCGCCTGCGGCAGTGGCAGTGATTCCGGCGGCGCCGATGCTGGTATCTCGTCCCAGTCCGGTGTTTCGACCAAGGCAGCAGCCAGCACAGCGGCAGCCGCACAATCGCTGAAGGATGGCACGGCAATCCAGGCCGCAGCCAATGCCGGCAACCTGACCGCCGTGACCGAAGCGGCACAGGCCAGCGAACCGGCCGGTGCCGTGCCCGCGGCAGCCCCGGAAGCCGCCATCCCCATCGGCAACGACAGCGTACGTGGTGATGTCGTGTTGACCATGCTCGCGCAACGCACCTGCGCCCCCATGGCCCTGAGCGACAAACCCCTTGCCGGCACCGGCTTGCCGGAGGCGCAGCAGGAGGAATATCCGGAAGTAGTGGCCGATGGAGGTTTCGACAGCGCGAACTACTCGCCGAGTGGCAAGCCCGAGCCCAGATGGCCGTGGACGGAAAAATCCGAGGCAGATCATGTTGGTGGAGCGCACAACCCAACCTGCGCCAGCCATTTCTTCCAGAGTTACACCCCATGGGGACCGGTTTCCATACACTGCACGAGTACAGCAAGACGGATTACGACCAGGACAGCCACAAGAACGCCACCAGGCTCTTTGACAGCTGGGACGGGCACATTCCCATCGTCATCACCGATGATGGCTTCCTGCTGAGCGACCACATCAGCTTTCGACATCACCTTCGACCGGGGCACGAAGGAGCATCCGAAGGTCAACAACCAGACCTCAGCCGACGTGACGAAGCTGAACGACATGTATGCCGGTACCGACAAGGTATTCAGCGCCAAGCGTACCTCAGCCGTTCGCTACGGGACGCTGCAGCGCTGGAGCGCCACGCCCGCCGGACAAAATCCGCAGGAACGCGTACACCAGCTGCTGCTGCTCAAGGGTGAACAGGGTGAAGCCAAACTGTGCTGGAACATCGATACCGAATGGGTCGAAGCGCCTGCAGTGCAGGGTGTTCCGCGTGCCCGATGGCTGGACCTACGGTGACCCGCTCACCTTCATGGACCAGTACGTGATCGACGACCGCACACCGGTTGGAGAAACCGGTCTCGATCAACCTGACCTACCACGGCGCGGGTGGTCAAGGGCAAAGAACTGAGACCCGGGCGCCGTGATCACGGCGTCGGTGTCGACGTAGCAAAAACCGTGGCACCGGGCCGGAGAGCCTGGGCCGCGGACGCAGCAACAACGATAACGATCGTGCGGCAGTGTGGTCCGTAACCGCGTTCCTGCCGGACATCCACCAAAAACCCGCTGCAATCCTGCAGCAAACACCGGGGGCCTCGCCCCGGTCCCTACCGTTTCGAGAGGATCTCATGTTCAAACAGAAACTTCACGTTGCCCTTACCGCCGCTGCCCTGCTGGCACTCGCCGCCTGCGGCAGTGGCTCTGACAGCAGTAACGATGCAGGCACCGCTGCCAAATCGCTGGCCAATAGTGGCGCAGCACAGTCGAACCTGACGACGAAGGCCGACACGCCGGCGGAACAGGCTGGTGCGGCCGCTGCGGCCGAAGCAGCCCCGGCAGACGCAAACGCCGTCAATGCCGTGGCTGCCAGCTCGCCCGAGGCTGCTGCAGCACTGAGCGACAATCCCTGCGACTGTGGCACAGGTTGCTGATGGTGCAACCCCTACGCTGCCGTGGAAGAAACTGCCGACACGACCCCAATCACCAGCACCAGCGTACGGGGTGATGTGATTCTGTCGATACTGGACCGTTTCAACTGCGAAGCACAGGGTCATTCCAGTGGCCCCAATGGCAAGCACGTTGACGAGAAAATACCCCACTGTTCGTCAGAACCACGAACTCGCCGGACAACTACCAGGACGTTCCGAACAAGTCCTCATCCGTATGGCGACAGAAAATGCCGTCCCTGAGTATTCCACCTACCATGCCGTGGCACCGGGAACCTACAATCTGGAGGAAAGCGAAGGCCAGCACTACTGGATGCCTTATCGGGACGAACGTCACTTCGACTTCCGCTTCAACGGGTGGACCAGCAACACGACGCTGACCGTCAGCAACGACCGTTTCTCCCTGGGTGGACAGGTTACGGGTGAGGCCAGTGTGGACACCCGCAACGGCGATGCCAGCAAACCTCCGGTTGGCAGCGACCAGAAACTCACCCTGACCACGGACAAGCCCTTCTCGGCAACCTTTGCCTCACGCGTCGGGTATGGTGTTCTGGCGGTTTGGAAGGATGCACAGGGCCACAACTACCAGCTGGCGGTGCGGCCGGGCGAAACCGGCGAAGTCCGGCTGTGCTGGAACGTCAACACCGATGTCGTCAAACGCCTGAGCTGCAGCACCTGGAGCGCACCGCAGAACTGGAAACGCGGCGACCAGCTCAAGGAAGGTCTGCGCTACACGATCGATGACCGTACCGCCTATGGCGAACAGGGGCCTGATCTACTTCAACAACAAAGACGTGAAATAACCAGCCAGACGGCTGAACCGGATGTCGGGCAGGGGCCGTGAACTCCCCAACGGGGAGTTCACGGGCAGCAGATGGGTCCATGACACATCCCATGGCCCGACACCGATCCCACCAAAGGTTTTCCTTCCTTTTTCACCGGTGCCGGATGGCTCGGCATCCTTTCATCTGCGGGGACACCATGTTCAGCTCAAATATCACATTCCCCTTTACCGCCGCTGCCCTGCTGGCACTGGCTGCAACGGCCAGCGCCGAAACGCCCAGCACGGAAGCGAGCCAATGCACAGGCTTCCACATCACCGGCAGCCGCGGCTGCGCAGGCCAACGACCCGAACGGCGCGGCCCAGCAGGCCGACGCGGCCGAACCGGTTTCCGGCATGGAAACCGCCGCCACCAGCGAAAGTGCTGCGCCCATCACCAACGACAGCGTCCGTGGCGATGTGGTGCTGTCGATGCTCGACCAGCAATCCTGCGAACGCATGGACCAGGCCTCGGGCCCGGACGCCAAGGGGGCAGCACGGATGCTGGCTACCCGTCGGTTTCTGCCACCAACCGGATTGACCCGGACAACTACCAGAAGATTTCGGGGTTCCCGATTGGCGACAGAACGGCCCCTGCAATCCCAGCTTTTTTTCCGTTATGATGCGCTGGGCGCCGGCGACTACACGGTGACTGAGCATGAAGGCCTCGAACGCGTCCGCCATTCTTATCTGGGCGAGACCGTTGACAAGCATTTCAACGGTCTGACCGGAAGTGTGGCACTCCATGTCAATGCAAACGGTTTCAGCCTGGGCGATCAGCCGATATAAAAACGACTGCCCTTGGTAGCGATGGGCTCGCAAAAAGAAGCCAAGCTGCAATTTACCAGCACCAAGCCTTTCACGACGACCTTCACTGCCCGCGTTCCCTACGACGTACTGTCGGTCTGGAAGGATGGAACGGGCCGCAACTACCAGCTGATGCTGCTGCGCGGTCATCAGGGCCAGGCCAAGCTGTGCTGGAACACCAACACGGATCAGGTCAAGCGCCTGGAGCTGCACGACGTGGACGGCACCCCAAAAACTGGAAGCGCGGCGAGCGGCTCAACATCGTGAGCCAGTACATCATCGATGACCGCACGACCTACGGTGAACAGGGGCTGATCTACTTCAGCAACAAGTAAGCGCAACAAGACGGCGCCATGCTCCGCCCGGCACGGGCTCCCCTGCTCCGCGTGCCTGTGCGCGGTACGGACATGGTGCCGTCTCCTGCGGCAGCCTTCTTACCGCAGATAATGGATATGCGGCCCCGGATGGTCCTCCGCAGGCATCACCCGCGCCTCCACCCGAAACACCTCACGCAGCAGCTCCTCCGTCAGCACCTCGGTCGGCGTACCGTGCGCCACGACCCTGCCCTGCTGCAGCACCATCAGCGCATCACAGAACATCGCCGCATGATTGAGATCATGCAACGAGATGATGCTGGTGATGGGCAGCCCGCAATCAGCCGCAGCAGGCTGATCTGGTGCTCGATGTCCAGGTGATTGGTGGGCTCGTCCAGAAACAGTTCGCGCGGGTTCTGCGCCAGCGCCCGGGCACGTGTGCCCGCTGGCGCTCACCGCCCGACATGTGCTGCCAGCCATCGTTGCGCTTGTGATCGATGCCGGTGCGCTTCATGGCCTCTTCGACCGAACGCTCATCCTCCGCCGTCCAGCCCGACAGAAAGCTGCGATGCGGAAAGCGCCCGAGTTTCACCACATCGATGACGCGCAGGTTGGCGGTGGTGCTGGCATGCTGTTCCACAAAGGCCACGCGCTGCGCCAGTCGTTTGCGCGGCATGTCGAGCACGGCTTCGCCATCGAGCAGCACACGGCCTTCGTGCGGTTTGCGCAAGCCCGAGAGCAGCCGCAGCAGTGAGGTCTTGCCGGAGCTGTTGGGGCCGAGCAGCCCCAGGGTCTGGCCCGGTGGCACCTCGAAAGATACGCCATCGACAATGGTCTTGCGGCCGATTTTCCAGACCAGATTCTGTGCCGTGACCGTCATGAACACACACCTCCCGGCCCAGCCAGCGCAGCCGTGACCGGCACGTCCCCGGTCAACACGTCTCCGGCCAGCACACCCCCATTCAGCGCAGCCCTGACCATCACCCCGGCTGCAGCGCCTCCGCCTGCACGCATCCCTGCGTCATGGGCGCGATGTTCCTTCATGAATGTCCTTTCCATCACCCCGCCTTCTGCATCCGGTACAGCACCACGGAGAAGAACGGCACACCGACCAGCGCCGTCACCACGCCCACCGGCAGCACCTGCTGGCTGACCAGCACGCGCGAGCCGATATCGGCCAGCACCATGAACACGGCACCAGCCAGTGCGCAGGCCGGCAGCAGCCGGGCATGCAGCGGCCCCACCACGTAGCGCATGGCGTGTGGCACCACCAGACCCACGAAGCCGATGGAGCCAACCATGCTGACGATGGTGGCCGTCATGAGTGCGGTGAGTGCAAACAGCACCATCCGCGCAGCGCCCACGTTGACGCCCAGTGCCGCCGCAGCCTCATCGCCGAACGCAAAGGCATCCAGCACGCGGGAATACGCCAGACAGCCCAGCAGGCCCATGGTGATGACCACGGACAGCAGGATGAATTCCGGCCAGCGCACGCCCCCGAAACTGCCCAGCAGCCAGAACATCACGTCACGTGCCTGCTGGGCGTTGGCCGCGGTGGTGACGATGTAGGCGGTGACGGCATTAAAGAGCTGCGAAGCCGCCACACCGGCCAGAATGGCACGGTCCGGCCCGGCGCGCATGGCATTGGAGAGCAGCGCCACGAAAAGAACGCTGCAAAAGGCGCCGGCAAAGGCGCCCATCGACAGGCCCACCACGCCCACGCCAATACCCAGGATGACGATCAGCACCGCACCGGTGGAGGCACCGGCGGAAATGCCCAGCACGTAAGGTTCGGCCAGCGGGTTGCGCAGCAGTGCCTGCATCACCGCGCCCGACAGCGCCAGGCCGGCCCCACAAAACGTGGCGGCCAGGGCGCGACTGAGGCGATAGTCCCAGATGACGGTTTCGTGGATGCGGCTGATGTCGTGACTGCTCCAGCCCAGCCGATTGGTAATGGCGTGCCAGGTGGTGGACAGCGGAATGGGCAGATCACCGATGCCCACACTCACCCCTACCACCAGCGCGATGACGACCAGGGCGGCCAGCAGCAGGGCCAGCCACAGCGACAATGTGCGCATCATGGGCAACGCCCCTGCGCTTTCTTTCATGCATGCTCATGACGAAGTGTCCGTGTATCTGGAGCAGATAACAAAAACCGGTCAAATTCAGGGGCGTCCCTGCCGATGGCAGGGTTTTGTTGGTCGATCCTTCCTGCCTGACGCCTTTTTCAGCGTGCCCATGTGTTCATTTGTCTGCAGCAGACTTTTTCTTCGCCAGAGACTCGGCCACCTGTTCGGCGCCGTAGATGGTGCGCACCGAGGGGTTCATGGCCGAACCATCCATCACGACGATGGCGCCATTTTTGACGGCCGGCATTTCGCGGGTGGCGCTGTCGGTGGTCAGGTATTTGATCTTGGCCTCGGGCTTGTCCAGCTCCCAGCGGTTGCGGTCCAGCGTGGCCACGATGATCACATCCGGCTGGGTGGCGATGATGCTCTCCCAGCTCGCGGTCGGCCACTCGGTTTCGTTGGTCACGGCATTGCGGCCACCCAGTACCGTGGCGATGTAGCCGGAGGCGCTGTTCTTGCCAGCCACGTAGGCATCGGCCGAGGGCGAGGGGCTGGAGAACCAGAACAGGTACGACTTGCCGGCCAGCCCTGCCTTTTCGGCGGTCTGCCGGGCTTTTTTTCCACGCGGGCCTTCAGGTCGGCAATCAGCGCCTGGGCCACGGGCGGGTACGTCAAAAATGCGCGAAAGGTCATCGATTTCGCGGTAGGCCAGTTCGGGGCTCCAGAGCTGGTCGCGGCTGCCGTAGGCGTCCTTTGCCGTGCCACTGGCCAGGCAGGTGCCGGGCGACAGATAGGTGGGCACGCCCATTTTCTCGAAGTCCTCGCGCTTGGCCACCTTGCTGTTGGGGCCGATCAGGCTGGGCAGGGCCGCCGCCACGAAATCCGGGTCCTCGGCCAGGATGGACTCCAGGCGCGGCATTTCCACCGTCAGCAGCTTGACCTTCGCGTTGGCATCGGCCAGCTGCGGCAGAACATGGCTGGGCCAGAAGGCGGTCCCCACCATGCGGTCCTGCAGGCCCAGCAGCAGCAGAATTTCGGCGCTGTTCTGGCCCCAGGGCCACCGCACGTTCTGGGAGCATGGGTGTAGGTAATTTTCTGGCCGCAGTTCTCGATGTGAGGGATACTGGGTGGGGCGTCAGCCGCCTGTACGGCTCCGGGCACGGCCAGCGCCAGCGCACCGGCCAGTGGCAGGGCGAGCATCATCACGCGGGACAGGGCGCCGGGCACGCGGGACGTTGCGTACAGCACGAGAGGAGGCGGAAAACCGTGGCGGTGATGCGGCCGGCAACGGCAGAACGGCGGAACGGGAACGTCGGGGACATGTATCAAATACGACCATGAATGAGGAGGAGTCGCATTGTCACATGAAGGTCTGCCGGCACACACAAATCCCTGTACCGCGCATGGGCCAACCCCGGCAGGCAGCGCACACACGGCCGGAACGGGGATCACCCGGTAGCGCGTGGGACGTGGGGATCAGATGGCGCGGACGCGATTCGGCAGGCAGGCGCCGTGGGCGGCGGGTGCCTTTGCCGGGGTCGGGCACGCGGTCACACGCACGGCCGCCGTGGCCCCGTGCGGGGTCGCTGAGCGACAGCAGCACGGTCAGCATGGGCAGGGCCATGATGGTGCGGGTGAGGGGCCGGCGCAGAAGGGAGGTCAGGCGGGCCTCGAACGGCAGAACGAGGGGCGGGTGGATGCAGAGTCATCCGGGGGCGAAGTGAACGGACGCATGACGCAAACCGGTACACATGAAAGTATCCATTGTCCGCCGTTTCTCGCGCACCGCATCGGGCATACCCGTGCAGGGTGCAGGGATCTGTCATGGCTCCGATGCCCCGCCCCTGCCAGCCTGCGATTCAGAGCTGGGCGGCAACCGCCTTCAGGCGGACGAAACCGGTGCAGAACCCGCCCACCGTGATGATGATGACGGCCAGCTGCAACAGGCCAGTGGTACCGAACAGCGGCGTCAGCAGGCAGGCTCCCGTCAGCAGTGCCATGCGGTGCTGCTTGGCCAGCGGGCCGGTGAAGCGCTGGACCTGGCCCAGCGATCCGCCCAGCAGGCGGACATAGGCCGTGAACACGGCCGCCGTGGCGGCCGCCCAGCCCAGCGCCGGTGCGCCCACGAGCGTAGCCGGCCGCCACCAGCAGCACGATGTCGGCCACGCGGTCGGGCACCTCGTTGTAGAGCATGCCCGTCGATGTCTTTCTGCCACCCTCGATGGCCACCAGACCATCGACCACGTTGCACAGCAGGCGCAGCTGGATACCCGCTGCGCACAGGATGGCCCCCCAGCCAAGCGGGGCTCACCAGCAGGCAAAGACCGCCCAGCAGGGCAAAGAGCACGCTGGCCACCGAGATGCCATTGGGCGTCCAGCCCCGGCGCACGGCGCTGCGGGCCACCGCCTGGATCAGCGCATTGCTGCGCGATTTCAGCGGCCGGCGGTTGGCCTCGGGGTTCACGCTGCCTGCGACTTCCCCGGCGTCCGGCATGGCCGCCGGGTTCGCGGGATCGATGGCGTGTGGCGGTCGTGGCAGCCGTCGGGAGCAGTCGCTTCGGTCGTCGTGCTGCCGTCGTGACGGCTGTCGTGGTGGGCGTGGCATTCGTGGCGGGAGCGCTGCTCGGGCGCCCGCCGGGCTGTGGGTCTGCATGTTCCGGTTCCAGGTCTGGTTGCAGGAAAAGGTCTGCGCCATCACTGTGCCGCTCCCTGCCCGGCCGGGCCATGCGCCAGCCTCACCAGCGGCCCGCATGCGACTCGGGCGGTGCCGCCCACACATCAGGAGGGCCACATCTTCACGGCTTCCTCCCACTCCCCCGAACTCCCCGATATGCCGTTCCCCGAGCGCGTGCGATGGACGCCTTCGTCCCTCGCTCCCTCTGCGTGCGGCTTCCAGAACCCCAGTCCCCTCAGCGCCCAGCAGGATGCGGCCCAACCATGAAGCTTTCCAGCCTTGGCGTATCCACCGGCTGGGCGGCCAGGCTGATGGGTACACGCTGGGCCGCCACCGTCCAGGCGGGGCGTGAGGTACGGGCGGCTTCGAGGTCCTTCAGAAAACGCACCATCACGACGGGATCACGGCCATTGGCCTGCAGCATGCGCACGCTGCCCTGGTCGGCATCCTGCTGCAGTTTCAGCGCGTAGCCCTGGTACAACACGGTATTGGCACCGGAGGCCAGCAGGTCGTCTTCGCCCCGCCCGCCCAGCAGCACCATGCCCAGCGACTTGCGCAGCGAGGCCAGCAGCAGGATACGCTGCGGATGCTGGTGAACGAGGTGGGCCAGCTCGTGCCCCATCACGCCCAGCAGCACGGCCGATGGATCGGGCTGGCCAGCCACCAGCGCCAGCAGTTCGTCGGTGACCAGAATGGTGTCACCCGGCAGCGCAATGGCATTGAGGGCCCAGCACGTCACCGCCATGCACGAATTCCACCCGATACGGCGGCAGCACACCAGCAGGCCAGGCCGTCTGGGCCGCACGCTGCCAGCCCTCACGCAGCTGCTGCTGGGTGGCCTGGCTCAGTACCGAGGGGACGCACCCTCCCGCTGCAGCTGGCGCAGGGCGGCCTCGCCCACCGCGGTGTTCAGTGAGGCCGGCATGGCCCGCACCAGCCATTCGCTGAGCACCGGCTTGCCGTAGAGCTTCATCCAGACGGCCAGGATGAGCGGCGTGGCCATCAGACCCAGCGCCAGTGTCCAGTGGGTACGGGGTTCGGGCACAGCCACCGGCATGGGTGCGGACGAATGCTGCTCCCCTGAATGGCACCGGTCAACGCAGTCACCCGCAGCGACTCGCGCCGCAGCCGCGCCATGCGCACCACCCCCAGCGGAAAAATACAGCCCCAGCGTCAGCAGCGTGAGCACGTCGCAGAAAAAAACCCCGTGGCCATCACCCGGCCGGCCGGCAGATGTGCCTCGAAGGCGCAGCCGGCCACGCGAAAGGTGTTCCAGCGCTGGTTCCACAGCCGGGTGGCAAAGTAGCGCCAGCCCATCAGCAGCAGCAGGGCGCAGCCCAGCAGCAGGGCAATCACCACGGTGGCCCGGCAGGCCACGCACAGGCCGCCATCGGTCAGCACGCTGCCGTCGAACACCGCCACGTCGAACTTCAGTCCGCCAAACAGTGAATCGGCACCCGGGGCCAGGTTGAGAGGTTTTCCAGCGTACCCGGCGGCTCGATGCTGAGCAGCGACAGCAGCACCGGCCAGTTGGCATAGCCCAGCCCGATGGCCAGAAAGGGCGCCGGCAGGATCAGCACCATCGAGACCAGCGCAGCGCGCAGCAGCGGCCAGAACCTCAGCCGGCAACGCCCCCTGGCCCCGCGGATGCGCCACGTGCGACAGGCCGAAGTGCATGACGGCATGAAAGCAGTTGGCCAGCGACAGCGCCACGAAAAAGGCTGCGGTCCAGGGAATCCAGGCACGGAACTCATCCGACAGGCCCCAGCGTTCGGTGAAGGTATTGCCCAGCAGCCAGAGCCGGAAGTTGTCCAGAAACAGTGCGCCGATCAGCATGCCGGCCGGTACCATCGGCAGGCACAGGCGCAACCAGACCAGAATGGCCTGCCCGTACGTGCCGGTGAACGTGGGCGTGTCGCCCCGCCAGCGCAGTTGGGCCAGCCGGCCCCGCCATTCGGCAACCAGCCAGAACGGACCGGTGAGGCTGATCAGCCCCAGCAGCATCGGCCAGCCAAAGATGACCCTGCGGGCGCGTGATGAACAGCCACATGGCCACGATCAGCGCCCCCACCAGCAGCTGCTGGCGCCGGGGTGGCCAGGCACCGGGCTGCGTGGCCACGTCGGGATTGGCGATGCACCGCGCGCCCACCCAGGTGTTGGCATCGAGAAACTGCCAGCGGCGGCGGCGCATCCAGGGCCAGTACAGGCCCAGGGTGAGCATCACGAAGAACAGGTCGGCAATCCAGATACGAAAGTAGTCCCGACCACGCGCGACACAGCGCACTTCACCCCACCGACAGGAACCGGTGGGGCCTGCGAGACGGTTGGGAGTGCCGCTGTACCGGCCTTCACGTCGCCTTTCAGCGGGTACGGATCGGCATGACCCGCACGCTGCCGGTTTGCAGCGCCTGCCAGTAGATGCGGCACAGCGCTTCGAGCTGTCGCGCCAGCGAGGCGGCCGCCCGGGGGTTGGGGCCCACGGTGAGCAGGCCATAATGGGCCACCAGGCAGGCATTGCCGTGGCCCAGCGCTTCGAGGATCATCTGCTGGGCACGTCCGGCACAGGCGGCGTAGCCGCTGGCTTCGGCTTCACCGTCGGCCGCACGTTCGGCAGCGGCACTGGCCGCCCGCTCCAGACATCGCTGTCGGCCTCCGGCACGGGCTGGACGGGTTCACCCGCCCCGGCCAGCGTGGCATAGACATCGGCAGCGCAGCAGTCGATGTGCGTCTGGCCCGACAGTGCCACCATCGGATGGAAGAACGGAATGCCATCGAGCTGCACGTCACGGCTGCAGGCCAGCGTGGCCGCATAGGGAGAGGCCACCAGCACCACGGCCCCCGCCTCGGGGCGGTGGGTACAGATGGCCCCGTGCAGCCCGGGCCAGGCTGGCCGCATCGAGCGGGTGCCATTCGGGCAGGGAGAGATCGAACGCCGGCGGCCTGGCGGCGGCACCGGGCCGTTCATCCGCCCCCGCCCCATCGGCCCACGCATCCGCCCAGACGTCGGACTGGGTATCGGCCAGCATGCCGGTCAGCACAGGGTCGGACATCCCTGCCACCAGGGCGGCACCATCGACGGACGGAGCGGAACAGTCTGCCCGTTCCTGCAGGCACGCACTGGCCGACACCAGCAGCAGGTCATCGGCCGCCGGGCGTGCCCAGCGCATGGAAAGGGTGGCACTGCCCAGCGGGTCGAGGCCCTCGTGCCCCAGGGGATACCGCCTGCTGGACCAGCGCCAGCCGTGCAGCGTTTTTCAGAAAATGGGTTCATGGAATTCAGTCGAGTCGGATCCGGGAGAGTTCACGCCGGTCACGTTTGGAAGGACGGCCATGCAGGCCCTGGGCCGGCTCGCGTTCGAAGCGGCGACGCTCGGCCGCTGCCTCGCGGGCGGCGACGGATTCGGGCGTTTCCTGATAGAGCGTCTGGGCCACCGGTGCCGGCCCCCGGACGCTGGACAGCCCCAGCACCACCACCTCGCGCTGCACATCACCGATGCGGATGCGCACACGCTCCTGCCCCTTCAGCAGCCGCGCCACCTTCACGCGCTCACCCTCGACCAGCACCCGGCCATTTTCGACGGCATCCTGGGCCAGCGCACGCGTTTTGAAAAAGCGTGCGGCCCACAGCCACTTGTCGATCCTGACCGGCGCCGGGCCGGATGCCTCCTTCATTGTTCGAGCTTTCGGAAAAAGCGTGCCAGCGCAAACGTGGGCACGCCGGCTTCACGCACTTGGGCCACGCCCCCCAGGTCGGGCAGCTCGATGATGGCCGCCGCTTCCACCACCTCGGCGCCCAGCGTGCGCAGCAGCCCGGCCCCTGCCAGCATGGTACCGCCGGTGGCGATCAGGTCGTCGACCAGCAGGACACGGTCGCCCGCCTTGCAGGCATCGATGTGCACCTCGACGGTGGCCTGGCCGTATTCCAGATCATAGGTGGCCGACACCGTTTCGAACGGCAGCTTGCCCGCCTTGCGGATGGGCACGAAGCCGACACCCAGCTGATGCGCGATCAGCGGCCCGATGATGAAGCCCCGGGCATCGATACCGGCCACCAGATTGATACCCGCCTCGGCATAGCGCTCGACCAGGATGCGCGTCATGGCGCGCAGCAGGCGCGGATCCTGCAGCAGCGGTGTGATGTCACGGAACATCACCCCGGGTTTGGGCCAGTCGGGAATGGTGCGGATATGCCGCTTCAGCTCGTCGAGTTCGGACATGGTGTGTGGAAGGTTGTGGGGAACGGGAAGCCCGGCCGCAGCAGCACACCGGCGCGAAGCTCCCACGGACCTGCAGCCGGGCAGGCAGCAACGCCCGCATGACAGCATGGTCCCACCCTCAATGATACCGTCCAATACCCGCCGGAAACGCTTCCCGCTACCTTCTTTTTGTCACTGCGGCCACGCGGCCTGCTCGGGCCGCATGATCTCCAGCGTGCGCGACAGGCGCAGCACACCCAGATCGTCGAAGCGGTGCCCCACCACCTGCAGCCCGATGGGTACCCCGTCGGCCCCATGACGCCAGTTCAGCGACGCCGCCGGATGCTCGGCGAAGTTCCACGGGGCCGTGAACACCACGTGCGGCAGCCCCCGGCCGGGTCGTTGCCGGGCGACAGCGACGTGGCTGCCCACGGCATGACGGGCGACACCGGCATCAGCAGATAGTCGTAGCCCATCATGGCCTCGTTGATGGCCGCCCGCATGGCCGTGATGTCGCGCCAGGCCTGCATGATCTGCTGCCCGGTCAGCGCATCGGCACGCTGGCCGGCCCAGTCCGTCACGAAGGACGGCAGGCGCATCCGCTCCTGTTCGCTCATGGCCTGCAGATCCAGGTGCGCATCGGCTTCCAGCAGGATCTGCACGCTCGAACATCTCCGGCGCCAGGAAGCTGTCGATCATCTCCACACTGGCTCGGCCATCTGCAGCAGGCGTGCCGCCTCCCTGCACCGTCTGGCGAATGACCGGATCCACCGCCGGCCCCAGCCCCATGTCGGTCAGCACCGCCACCGACAGCGACTTCGGACTCAGGCCATCCACCCGCATCCGGTATTCCAGACTCTCGGGCGGCAGGCTGGTGAAATCGCGGTCATCGGGGCGCACCAGAATGTTCATCAGCGCCGCCGCATCGTGCACGCTGCGCGTGATGGGCGCCGCCACCCGGCCGGTCGAAGGCTTTGCCCAGCGGCACCCGGCCCTGCGTGGGCTTGAAACCGAACACCCCGCAGAAGGCCGCCGGCAGCCGGGCCGACCCGATGCGGTCGATACCGATGTGCAGCGGCGCATAGCCGGCCGCACAGGCCACCGCCGCCCCGCAGGACGATCCCCCGGACGTGAGTGCCGGCTGCCACGGGTTCTGCACCAGCCGCCCCTCGATGCAGCGACCGGCCACCAGCGAATCGTGCGCCGCCATCACCGTCTTGCCCAGAATGATGCAGCCCGCTTCCAGCAGCCGCGCCACCACGGGCGACACGCCCTCGACCTCGTTGGCATAGGAGGGCACCGCGATGTCCTCGCGCAGCATCACAGGCACACCATCGAGCGGTGATTGCGGCGCATGCCGGCGCCAGCGTCGCCCGACGCCGCCGCACTTTCGAGCGCTGCCTCGCGGCTCAGCACCCGCACCGCCCCCAGCGCGACATCACGCCGGGCTGCATGATCGAACAGCGCTTCGGCCACCGTCACCGGCGACACGTCCTGTCTGGCATAGGCAGCGGTCAGTTCCTCGCTGCTTGCCCCTACCCAGTCTGCCATGATTCCTTCCCTGTCTGCGGCCGGCAGGTCGTGCCTGCGCGGCCATGTGCGGTGTGGGGCATATTCACCCACCCATGGCAGGCACTGTAGAAGGAAGAAATGCACGGGCCTGCCCGCGCACTGACCGGCAGGCAGCCGCGGCCGATCAGTGACGGCGCGACATGGATGCATGGCACACCGGGTACGTCACCCCAAGTGAGTGGCGATGACCTTCGCACCAGTGCCTCGTCGGCGCGGGTGGTGGCAGCCTTGCCCAGACCGTCGAGCACCACGAACACCGGTGTCCCCCGGTCGGCCTTCTTGTCGATGGACATGTAGCGCAGATAATCGTCCACCGGCCACTGCGGTGCCTTCACCGGCAGGCCGGCCGCCTCGATGGCCTGCACCAGCACCGCCATGTCGGTGGCCGGCATCCGCCCCAGCCGCACCGACAGATCGGCCGCCATCACCATGCCGGCCGCCACCGCCTCGCCATGCAGCCACTTGCCGTAGCCTGCCCCCACCTCCACGGCATGGCCGAAGGTATGGCCAAAAATTCAGGTGTGCCCGCACACCGGCCTCACGCTCGTCGGCTGCCACCACCCCGGCCTTGATGCGCATCGACACGAGGATGGCGCGCGCCAGCGCATCGGGATCGCAGGCCAGCAGCGCCGGCATGTCGGCCGCCACCTGTTCCAGATAGGTCCGGTCCGCAATGGCACCGTGCTTGATCACCTCGGCCAGACCGGCCGCCAGCTCGCGTGGAGGCAACGTCCTGAGCACGCCGGTGTCGGCCACCACCAGCCGCGGCTGGTGGAACGCCCCCACCATGTTCTTGCCCCGGCGATGATTGATGCCCGTCTTGCCCCCACCGACGAATCCACCTGTGCCAGCAGGCTGGTGGGCACCTGCACGAAATCGATGCCCCGCTGGAAACTGGCGGCCGCAAACCCGGCCAGGTCCCCCACCACACCCCCGCCCAGCGCCACCACCAGGCTCTTGCGGTCCAGATGGGCCTCCAGCATGCGGTCGTGAATGGCATCGAGCTGTTCCCAGCACTTGCTGGACTCGCCCGCCGGCACCACGATGCGCACCACCTGGTGCGCCACCGGCGCCAGCAGCAGCTCCACCTGATGACCATAGAGCGGGTCCACATTGCTGTCGGACACGATGGCCACCGAGCGCCCCTTCGCCACAGCCTGGAAGGCCGGATTGGCTCCCAGCAGGCCATGGCCCACCTGGATGTCGTAACTGCGGGCGCCGAGATCGACGGTGAGAATCTGGGGATCGGACATGGCAGAAGTCAGACGGGAGAAGAAAGGAGCAAAGGAGCAGCGGAAAGGGTCATACCTTCCCGGAAAGGAAATACACCGCCACGGCACGGAAGCGGATCGTCACGGCACAGCGGACACACCGGGCGGAGACGCGGCCGGGGGAACAGACGGTGCCTCCACGTGGCCGGCCAGCAGTTTTCACGATGACATCGACGATCTGGTCGATGGGCTGGCGGCTGGTGGTGACCACATGATGGGCCACCGCGTGATAGAGCGGCTCGCGGTCGGCCGTGAGCTTCTGGATGCGCTCACGCGGGTTGGCCGTGCGCAGCAGTGGCCGGTTGCGGTCGCGTCGCAGCCGCTGCCACAGATCGGACGCCGACGCCTGCAGATAGATGACGCGGCCCCGGGCATGCAGCATCTGCCGGTTCGCCTCGGACAGTACCGCGCCACCGCCCGTGGCCAGTACCAGCCCGGACCGCAGCGTCAGCTCGTCCAGCAGCATGCTCGCGCCGGCGAAAGCCGGCCCTCGCCTTCCAGCTCGAAGATGGTTGGCACGCTCACGCCCAGGCGCTCTTCCAGCTCGCGGTCGGCGTCGATGAAGGCACGATCCAGCCGCCGTGCCAGTCTCACCCCTACGGTCGACTTGCCAGCGCCCATCATGCCCACCAGGAATATCGAATACGGGGGCCTCATGGCGCCTAAAGGTACCAGAAAGCGGGCGGGGTGTCGGGGTGCAGGTTCTGGGGGGTCACTGCAGACGGAAGACCTCGTCCAGTGACTGGGCCGTCAGAAGACGCAGGCTCCAGTGGCGCAGTTCCTCCTGGCTGGCACCAGCGAGACGCTTCGATGTTTCGTCGTCCAGCGGACCGAAGCGCTCAGCCAGCATGTCGGCCAGCATCCGGGCCACCCCCGCTGCGCGCCCTCCCTGCATGAGCGCCGGGCGCAGCTCCTGCATGAGCGCCGGGCGTAGCTCCTGCATGAGCGCCGGCCGCAGCTCCTGCCGCAACTCCTGCTTCAGCCCGGGAATCAGCTGCTGGCGCAGCATGGGCTCAAGCTCTTTCGTGAGGTTCTCCCTGAGATGTTCCACCAAACCCTGCTATGTGCGTTTTCTCCGAAGGGTAAAGCTGCTGATACAGGCGAAACTCATCATCGCCCAGATGAAGGTAACTGGCAATGAACCCTTCGAAGAGGTTCTGCTTCTCCGGGTCGGGCTCCAGTTCCAGCAGACCGTTAACAGCATGCGCGTACACCCGCACCCGCGACAGCGGATCGGACGGTAGCCCATGCAGACCGACAGGATGCGGGCCACCACATTGGGATGCGCCGCAAAGTCTGCGGCCTTCAGGCGGGGCAGCTCCACGGTCCGGAAGCGAAAGCGCACCGTCCAGCCACTGTCCGCCTGCAGGCAGAACTCGCTTCTGATTCTGCCACGCCTGAGAAAGATCACAACCACCGCAGCCCGTTCGATCTTCTCGGCCAGCGCCAGACCGGTGGTGTAATGCAGCAGCCGCAGCGGCGAGAAACGCGAGGGCACGCTCTCCTCCTCGAACAGCACCACCATGTCCTCGCGCTCGCCGTCGGGCCACGAGACACGCAGTGGCGTGTCCATCTCGAAGAAGCGATCACCCAGGCGCCGCTTGGGCAGCTCCTGCCGCAGCGGACGGACGGTGAAGCTGCCATCCAGCGTGAAGCCCTCCTCCGGCAGGAAGAAGGCCAGTGCCTCCCGGGGATAGGCAAGGATCAGGTTCTTGAAGTTCTGGTCGTGGCTGGGGTGCGGCGGCGGCTCCCCCACCGGGACAGGGAGAGGCGTGGGCGGCATCTGGAACAGGGCTGACATCGGGGATATGGTGTGCATCGGGAGCATGGCTGGCATCACCACCCGATGTGCGCTCAGCCAGAGGCTCGCCCGGAGGCGGATTGCTGCGGTTGTCTGGTTCATCGCTGGCGTTCATCGTGAAAACCCGAAAGCTGGGGTTCGGGCATTTCAGCAGGGCAGGCCAGCGTTGGCGTGCGACAAATGCACGGAGTGGACGGACGACCTAGGCCAGATGGGCGATCAGCCTCGGGCATGTGCGCAGCGCTGGGCTGCTGCCACATGACGGCAGACAACCTTAACCCCAGATTGACCGAGGCCGTCAGGAGACCAAACCTGACTTCGGTCTCCTGCAGCAAAAAAGCGGCCACCCGGCCGCTTTTGCTTTCCCGGAAGAACCGCCCCACCAGGCGCGGCCCTTCCTTTCACGCGAGCATCAGCTCACCGCTGTGCCAGCTTGTCCGTCACGATCCGCGGCGTCAGGAACACCAGCAGTTCGGTCCGGTCGTTCGAGCGCGAGGTGCTGCGGAACAGGTAGCCCAGGATGGGGATGTCACCCAGCAGGGGCACCTTGTCGGTACGGTTGCGCTCGTACTGTTCGTAGATGCCGCCGATCACCACCGTGCCGCCATCTTCCACCAGCACCTGCGTCTTCACGTGACGGGTGTCGATCGCGTAGCCGGCGTTGGTCAGCTGACCCACGGCGTCGCGGCTCACGTCCACATCCAGAATCACGTTGCCTTCCGGCGTGATCTGCGGGGTCACTTCCAGGCGCAGGTTGGCCTTGCGGAACGACACCGAGGTGGCGCCGCTGGAGGTGGCCGACTGGTACGGCAGCTCGGTACCCTGCTCGATCACGGCCGGGCGCTGGCTGGAGGTCAGCACGCGCGGGCTGGAAACCACCTTGCCGCGCTGGTCGGCTTCGAGGGCCGAGAGTTCCAGGTTGATGAAGCGCGACAGGCTGGAACCGAACAGGCTGATGGCCAGCGAGGCCGGGTTCGTGCCGTTGATGCCACCGGCCGGGGAAGCTGAAGAAGTTGGTGTTGGCCAGGTCCGTGGCCTTGCCCAGGCCCACGGCGGCGCCAGATTCTTCACCGCCCAGCTGCGCGGACAGGTCGGCCGAACCGGACAGGTTGCCCGAAATGGTGCCGTAACCCACGCGGCCCAGCTCGAGCCCGGACCATAGACCGGCACGTTGTAGGCTTCGGCCTCGCCCGTCACCGGGTTCGGACGCGACACCGTGCGGTACATGGTGGAGCGGCGGTCGTAGTAGCCCAGCTTGGTGCCGAGGTTGCGCGAGAAGCGGTCGTCGGCTTCGACGATGCGGGCCTCGATCAGCACCTGACGCACCGGGATGTCGATCTGCGCGATCATCTGGCGCACTTCATCCAGGCGCGACGGGGTATCCATCACGAACAGTTTGTTCGAACGGATGTCGGCCAGGGCGCTGCCGCGCTTGGACAGGACCGACTGTTTCTCGTCGGTCAGCATGTCGCGGATCTTCTCGGCGGTCTGGTAGTTCAGCGTGAAGGTCTCGGTGCGCAGCGGCTCGATTTCGGCAATCTGCTGCTTCGATTCCAGCGTGAGCTTTTCCTTGGTGGCCAGTTCTTCACGCGGGGCGATCATCACGACGTTGCCGTTCTTGCGCATGTCCAGGCCGCGCGACTGCATGATGATGTCCAGCGCCTGGTCCCAGGGGCACGTCCTTCAGGCGCAGGGTGAGTTTGCCCTGCACGGTGTCGCTGGTGACGATGTTCAGATTGGTGAAGTCGGCAATGACCTGCAGCAGCGCACGCACGTCGACGTTCTGGAAGTTCAGCGACAGGCGCTCGCCGCGGTAGCCGGGGCGGCTGCCCTGCGTGAGGCGGTTCGGGTCTTCCTTGACGGGTTTGACTTCCACCACGAACTGCGAGTCGCTCTGGTAGGCGCTGTGTTCCCACAGGCCCTGCGGCTCGATGATCAGGCGGGTGTTGCCACCCTGATACTGCGTGCGCACCGTTTTGATGGGCGTGCCGAAGTCGGCCACGTCCAGCTGGCGGCGCAGGTTGGCCGGCAGCGAGGTGCCCTGGAATTCGACGATCAGGTTCTTGCCCTGCTGGCGCACGTCCACACCGGCACCGTCGTCGGACAGGTCGATGACCACGCGGCCTTCACCGTCCTTGCCACGGCGGAAGTCGATGTCCTTCAGCGCGTGGGCGCTGCCGCGGGCGTTCTGGGCCACCATCGGCAGCGGGCCGGATTTGACCGGGGCGCCGACCACGGTGTCCTGGCGGTTGAGCGACAGGATCAGGTCGTTGCCGTCGATCTCGGTCTGAAAGCGCATGGGGACGCGACATGTTCAGGACGACGCGCGAACGCTCACCGCTCTGCACCACGTTGACGCTTTTCACGTCACCGCCGGCAATCTCGACCAGGCTGCGGCCGATGCGGTTGTCGGTGTCCTTGAAGTCGAGCGCCAGCCGGTGCGGGTTGGCCAGGCTGAAGCTGGGCGGTACCTCGGTCAGTGGCATGCCCATGCGGATGCGCACCTGCGTGGCTTCACCCTGCTGCGAGCCGATGATCGATTCGATGGAATTGCTGATGGCCCAGGCCGGGCTGGCAGCAACGGTGCCGAACCCGACAAGGGCTGCGGCGATGGAGGTTTTCAGAAAGCGCATGGCCGTATGTTTCCCAGGTCGTTGGTTCATGATTTGGGTTCGTCTTCGAGAGAGAGCGTGGTGTCCTGTTCCACCCAGTCGCCGGCGGCATCGCGCACCAGCTCCTTCACGCCCATTTCGGTTTCGGTAATCCTGGTGATGCGACCGTAGTTCTGGCCCACGTAGTTGCCCACGCGTGCCTGATAGACCACGTCATCCACCGCCAGCAATGCAACGTTGCCGTTGGTTTTGTTCTGCAGGTGACCCACCAGCTTCACGGAGTCCAGCGGGAAGTTCTCGAGCACTTCCTTGCGGCGGTTGCGGTCCGGCGCCAGGCCCGAACGGCTGCGGTCGCTCAGGTTGGCCATGGCCACCACCAGCTTGCTGTCCGAGAAGGGGTCGTAGTCGAGCTTCGCTTCGTAGCGGAAGGGCACGAAATTCTTCGGCTCGTCCAGCTTGCCCACCTTGCGCGGCGTGTCGTTGCGGGTGTTGTCCATCCACGCCTGCACTTCATCGAGGTTGGCGCTGCAGCCGCTGAGCACGGTGCCCAGCAGCAGGGCCGAGCCTGCGGTCATCCATCGTTTGTGCGCGTTCATTTCTTGCCCCCGGCCGCCTGACCGGCGATTTCATCCTTGTCCAGATAGCGGAAGGTTTTTGCGGTGGCGCTCATTTCCAGACTCCCACCGTTCTTGTGTTCGATGGTGATGTTGTTGAGCGTCACGATACGTGGCAGGTTGGCCAGGTCGCTGCTGAACGAGGCCAGGTCGTGGAACCCGCCCACCACTTTCACGGCGATGGGCAGTTCGGCGTAGTGTTTCTTCAGCTCCACGGAACCCGGGCGGAACAGCTGCAGCGTGGCGCCACGACCCACACCGGCCTGGTTGATGTCCGACAGCAGGGCATCCATTTCGGCACGGCTGGGCAGCTGTTTCTCCAGCACGCCCACGTACTGTTCGGCCAGCACTTTCTGGCGGCGCAGGTCGTCGAGGTTGACGGCCTTGGCCACTTTCTGCGTGTATTCGTCCTTCAGGGTCTGCTCCTGGGCCTGGGCCGATTCCAGTTCCTCGTTCAGGCCGCTCCAGTAGGCAAACCAGCCGGCAGCCACCAGGGCAGCCACGACGCCCGAGAGCAGCAGCGCCTTGAGGGGCAATCGGCCACAGGCCGGGGTGGCGGCCGTTCAGACCCTCGAACTGCCGGGTCAGGCCGCTGAAATTGATTTCAACGTTCTTCATCACTTGGCTCCCTGGGTGGCAGCGGTGTTGAGGGCCACCTTGCCGGGCTGGGCGTTGAGCTGCGCCGGCGCCTGGCGCTTGACCAGCACGTTCAGGCGGAATTCATGCGCACGCTTGACATCGCCGTTGCGGCCGCGGCTGCGCAGTTCTTCCTCACGGATTTCCTCGAGCTGCGGTTTTTTTCCAGCCACGGGCCGCCGTCGCTGAGGTTGCGCAGGAATTCGGCCACGCGTTCGTTGGACTGTGCCTTGCCGGTGAGCGTGACCTGCATATCGCGCTGTTCCAGCTTGTCCAGGTACACGCCTTCAGGTGTCATCTTGACCAGCTCGTCGAACAGGTGCACCGGGATGGTCCGGTCGCTCTGCAGGTCTTCCACGGCGGTCTGGCGTGCCTTCAGCGAGGCAATGGCGCTTTCCAGATCCTTGATTTCCGCGATCTGCGCATCGAGTTTCTGGTTCTCGTTGCGGATCAGGTCGTTGCGGGCATTCTGGTTCTCGATCTGGTGGTTGATGAACATCCCGCCCAGAAACACCAGGCCACCGCCCACCAGGGCCGCGGCCACCAGCTGGCCGTTGAAGTCGCGTTTGCGCCGCTCGCGTTTCTGTTCGCGGTGCGGCAACAGGTTGATACGGATCATTGGTCGAACCTCCTCATGGCCAGGCCGCAGCTCACGAGCAGTGCGGGCGCGTCCAGATTCATCTGTTTCTCGGACACGGCATCACCGATTTCCATGCCCTGGAAGGGGCTGAGGATTTCGGTGGGCACCGAGGTTTTCTGCAGTACCGCTTCGGCCAGGCCCGGGGTGACGGCCGCGCCGCCTGCCAGCAGGATCCGGTCGACACGCTGGTACGGCGTGGACGAGAAGAAGAACTGCAGCGAGCGGGCCAGTTCGGTGGCGCCGGCCTCGACGAAGGGGTGCAGCAGTTCTTTCGTGTAGTTTTCGGGCAGGGTCGCCGCTGCGCTTCTTCAGCTCGGCCTCTTCGGCGGTCAGACCGTAGAGGCGCACGATTTCCTGCGTCAGCTGGTTGCCGCCGAAGGGCTGTTCGCGCTCGAAGACGGTCTGGCCGTTGTAGACCACGGCCAGGCGCGTGGCGGTCTGGCCGATGTCGAACACGGCCAGGATCTGCCCTTCACCGCCGGCCGGCAGCTGGCTGATGATGTTGTCGATGGAGATGCGGGCCGCGTAGGGTTCGACATCGATGATCAGCGGCTTCAGGCCGGCCAGTTCGGCCACCATCACCCGGTCATCGACCTTTTCCTTGCGCGAGGCGGCCAGCAGCACGTCGACGCTGGTTTCGTCGGTGGCCGAGGGACCCAGCACCTGGAAGTCCAGGTTCACTTCGTCGATGGCGAAGGGGATGTACTGGCTGGCCTCCGATTCGACCTGCACCTCGTAGTCATCCTCGGTCAGATCCGCCGGCAGCGTGATCCGCTTGGTGATGACCGACGACGAAGGCAGCGCCATGGCCACCTGCCGGGTCGAGGTACCGGCCTTGCGCAGGGCACGCAGCAGCGCATCGGCCACGGCTTCGTGACGTTCCACGTTGCCATCGACCACGGCGCCACGCCTCGATCGGCTCGATGGCGTACCGTTCCAGGCGCATCGGTGCCTGTTTACCGGCGGAAAGCTCGACGACTTTGACGCTGGACGCGCTGAAATCCACCCCGATCAACGGGGCCGGTCCACGCGATAACAATGTTTGAAGGCCAAATCCCACAAAACCACCCGATCAAGAAAAAATCCCCGGGAAACCGGTCCGAAGACCTGCATCCCTTACAATTCCCCATTTACCGCCTGACAAACAGGGGCTCACTTTAAGATCTTTTTCGACGTTTTCATCCACCTTCCCGAAACCACTGATCAAGGCGCGTTACCCTTTGGTCGCTCGTCGGGGAAGAGCAGTCGAATTTGCCGGTCGAACGGTCGTTTGCGCTGCAGCAGGGGTCGGAAATCCTGCCGGGAGGCATGGGACCAATGACACGTTTCCCAGGCCGGCCAGGCGCTTGCGACATCCGGCGGCACAGCACGCTGTTCGTCGACACGGGTGTAGATGTAACTGATGCAGCTGCCCGGCGCCCCCTGCAGCCGACCGGTGGCAAGCCACACCGGATGACCTCGCGGTGCGCTTCCTTTATAGTGTCGAGTTGGCGCGGCATGCCCGCTCCCCCTGTTCACGCACGCATTCATGAAGCAAGAACCCACTCTGTCCAGCTCCCCACCCGGCAGCCCTCCTCCCTGGGGCCCGCCCCTGGGCCGCCCGCGCCCCCGGGGCCGCAGTCCCGCCAAGCCCCCGCCGGCATCCGGTGCTGCGTTTTCTGGGCTGGTCGGCAGCGACAGGGGGCGTCCCTGGTGATCACGGCGGGGCTGCTGGGCGTGGTGGCCTACGAGGTGGCCTCCAGCCAGCTCCCGCCGCTCACGGCCCTGACCGATTACCGGCCCAAGCTGCCCATGCAGGTCTTCTCGGCCGACGGGCTGCTGATCGGCGAGTACGGCGCAGAGAAGCGCACGGTGGTGTCGTACGACAGCTTCCCGGTCAAGATGCGCGAGGCCATCCTGGCGGCCGAGGACGACGAGTTCTTCTCCCACCACGGCATCGACCTGCCGGGGGTGGCGCGAGCCATCCTGGCCAACATCAAGAGCGGTGGCCGTGGCCAGGGGTGCCAGCACCATCACCATGCAGCTGGCGCGCACCACCTTCCTGAGCCGCGAGCGCAAGTTCACACGCAAGTTCTACGAGGTGCTGCTGACGCTGCGCATCGAGCAGGAGCTGACCAAGCAGCAGATCTTCGAGATCTACGCCAACCAGATCTTCCTGGGGCAGCGCTCGTACGGCTTTGCCACGGCGGCCCAGACCTACTTCGGCAAGCCGCTGTCGGAACTCTCCATCGGCCAGATGGCCATGCTGGCCGGCCTGCCCAAGGCACCGGCCCGTGACAACCCGATTGCCAACCCCGAGCGGGCGCGCCAGCGGCAGCAGTACGTGCTGTCACGCATGCGCACGCTGGGCTTCATCACGGAAGAGCAGTACCAGCAGGCCCGCAACGAGGAGCTGAAGGTGCACATCGACCGGCCCACCTTCCCGCTGCAGGCACAGTGGGCCTCGAAATGGCCCGCACGCTGGTGGCCGAGCAGTTCAGGGACGACGCCTACACCGGCGGGCTGCGTGTCTACACCACCATCCGCGCAAAGGACCAGCGGGCGGCCAACCGGGCAGTGCAGGATGCCGTGTTTGCCTTCGACCGCAAGCATGGCTATCGCGGCCCTGAATCGGCGGTGGACCTGAACACTAACGACGAGACCGAACGCGAGGACCGCATCGAGGAAGCCGTGGCCCAGGCGGGTGACGTGGGCAAACTGCTGTCGGCGGTGGTGCTGTCGGCCAGCCCGCAGAAAGTCACGGTGTCGCGTGGACGCGAGGTGAGCTTCGACATTTCCGGGCCCGGACTGGCCTTCGTGAACGCGTGGCTCAATCCGAAGGCGCCCGCCAGCGGCGGCTGCAGCCCGGGCGCCGTGGTGCGCATCACCGAAGGGAAGAACGGCTGGGGAGATCACCCAGGCACCCGAGGTGGAAGCGGCCATGGTGACGCTCGACACCAACGATGGCGCCATCCGCGCCATGGTGGGCGGCTACGATTTCAGCCGCAGCAAGTTCAACCGGGCCACGCAGTCGGTGCGCCAGCCGGGCTCGGTGCTCAAGCCCTTCATCTACTCGGCCGCGCTGGAAAAGGGCTTCATGACCACCTCGGTGGTCAATGATGCGCCGATCATTCTGGATCCGGCCACCACGGGCAACCAGCTCTGGGAACCGAAAAACTACGGCGGCCACTACGAGGGGCCGATGACGCTGCGCACGGCGCTGGCCAAGTCGAAGAACATGCCGTCGATCCGCATCCCTGCAGGACATCGGTGTCGACTACGCGCAGGACTATCTGGGCCGCAACTTCGGCATCCGGCCCGAGCGCAACCCCGCCTACCTGACCATGGCGCTGGGCGCCGGCAGCGTGACGCCCATGCAGATCGCCACCGGGATCGCCACCTTTGCCAACGGCGGTTACCGGCTGGAGCCGTACCTGATCGACCGCATCACCGACCAGACCGGCCGTGAAGTGGCCAGGGGCCAATCCGCCCCGGGCCGGCGGCGAGGACAATCTGACCATCGATCCGCGCAATGCCTTCCTGATGGACAGCATGCTCAAGACGGTGGCCCGCCACGGTACGGCCGCCCGGGTGACGAAGGAGGTGAAGCGCAACGACCTGGCCGGCAAGACCGGCACCACCAACGATTCACGCGATGCCTGGTTTGCCGGCTATGCCACCGGAGTGGCCGGGGTGACGTGGCTGGGCTACGACCGGCCAAGACCCCTGGGCGAACGCGAGACCGGCGGTGGCCTGGCACTGCCGATCTGGATCGAATACCTGAAGGAAGTGATGCCCGGGGTGCCGGAGAAGGCACGGCCGGTGCCGCACGGGGTGACCGAGATCGACGGCGAATACTATCTGGACGAGGCCCAGCCCAGCAGCCCGGGGGTGAAACGGGCGCTGGGGATCACCGAGGACGGTCTTTCGTCCGATCTGAAGGACGGCCAGCAGACCAAGGACCAGATCTTCTGAGTTCAGGGGTTGCCGTTCCATGGCCACACCTCATGGAGGGATGAGGTGTGGCACCTGAAAGTCGGGTCCAGACTGCCCGGACGGTTTTCAGAACCGGATGGCCGACAGGTCGATGGGCTGGCCGGCATGAAAGCCGATTTCTTCGGTCAGCAGGGCCAGCAGTTCCTTGCCGCTGCGGGTGTCGATCCACTGGCCATCGGCTGGGCGGAAGTGAAAAGCCGCCCCGTTTGGAGGCCACCCACACCTCGCCGGCCGCCTCGTGGCTGTTGATGACCATCTGCGACCGGTCTTCGAACTCGAGGGGTGATGACGTTGCCGGCGCGGGTGACTTCCAGATCCATGTCGGCGTTCTCGCCGGCCACTTCGATGCCTTCGGTGAGCGCGTCGAGCACGACGCCGACCTGCTGTGAGAATTCGCTCATGCTAAAGTTCAGTTCCTTCTGTAATGGGCTGCCGGGCCCGGAGCGTGGATGACAGGCGCCTGCCTGCTTCCTGATCTGCCGGGGCCGCTACCCATGCCAATCTGATGGGCCGAAGGGCCCGGGTCCATAGATGCGTTCCCCGATTCTAATTCCTCCCTTCTGGCCCTGCTGGCACCCTGCTGCTGGCCGGCTGCGGCCAGAAAGGCCCGCTGTACCTGCCGCCCGAAACGCCGGCCACACCGGCCGCGGATGCAGCCTCCCGGGCCGGTTCACAGTCCGGCACCAGCGCGCAGGACGACAGGCAGGCCGTCACGGCACCGGTCAACGGCGTGGACAGCGGGTACTGCGGCCGAGGTGCTGGAGCAGCAGTCGTCCAGTGGTTCGGGCAGCACGGATACCGGCAACACGAACACCGGGTAATACCGGTCAGGGGACAGCGCCGGCTCCGGCAGCACCGACACCGGCGACACCTCGAAGTAAGCTGGCCTTCGCCTGCTGCACGGCCCGCGCGGAACCATCCTGCCCTGCTGCCTTCCGGCACACGGGCTACCCTTTTTCTGGCCCTGCCTGCCCGCCCCGGCTTTCCTGATCCGGGTTGCTGTCAGCCTTCCTCCTACTGCCCGTTCTGCGGGCAGTCCTTTTCCCTGATCCTGCCTTCCGGCTCTTTGCCGGCATCTGACGCATGTCCAGTTCCACCGCTTCCGCTTCCACAGCTGCCACACCGGCCGCTGCCATCGGCACATCTGCGGCGGCTGCCCCGCTGCAGCCGCCGCAGCGGCCAGCACGACCAACGCCTTCAACACCCCCGACGGCTGGCTGCAGCGCACGGCCGATGGCGAGCTGCAGGCCGGCCCGCACAGCCTGCTGGCCCTGGCCGGCGAGTACGGCACGCCCCTCTATGTGTACAGCCGCGAGGCCATCGAGGCCACCTGGCAGCGCTTCACCCAGGCACTGGCCGGTCGTGACGCGCGCATCTGCTATGCCGTGAAGGCCAACAGCAACCTGGCCATTCTGGAGCTGTTTGCCCGCCTGGGCGCCGGCTTCGACGTGGTGTCGGGCGGCGAACTGGCCCGTGTGGTGGCGGCCGGCGGCGATCCGGCAAAGGTGGTGTTCTCGGGCGTGGGCAAATCGGCCGACGAGATCCGTCAGGCACTCACGGCTGGCATCGGCTGCTTCAACGTGGAATCGCTGCCCGAACTGGAACGGCTGAACCAGATCGCCGGCGAACTGCACCTGAAGGCACCGGTCTCGCTGCGCATCAACCCGGATGTGGATGCGGCCACCCACCCCTACATCTCCACCGGCCTGAAGGAAAACAAGTTCGGCATTCCACACAGCCAGGCACTGGCGGCCTATCAGGCAGGCCGCCGCCCTGCCCCATCTGGCCATTCGCGGCATCGATTGCCACATCGGTTCGCAGATCACCGAAACCGCCCCCTTCCTCGCTGCGCTGGACAAGGTGCTGGCGCTGGTGGACCAGCTGGAAGCGGCCGGCATTGCCATGCACCATCTGGATCTGGGCGGCGGACTGGGCATCCGCTACGACGACGAAACGCCACCGCTGCCCGAGACGCTGATGCGGGCGCTGTTCGACCGGCTGGACCGGTGGCGGCCGGGCCGGGTACCGCAGGTGATGTTCGAATTCGGGCGGGCGCTGATCGGCAACGCCGGCCTGCTGCTGACGTGTCTGGAATACCTGAAGGACAACGAAGGACACCATTTTTGCCGTGGTGGATGCGGCAATGAACGACCTGATGCGTCCGTCGCTGTATCAGGGCGTGGCACAGCATCGAGGTGGTCAATCCGGGCGATGCACCGGTGGTGACGGCCGATGTGGTGGGGCCGGTGTGCGAGAGCGGCGACTGGCTGGGCAAGCGGCGTACGCTGGCGCTGCCGGACGATGCCGTGCTGGCCATCCTGTCGGCCGGCGCCTATGGGGCGACGATGGCCTCCAACTACAACACCCGCCCGCGCCCCGCCGAGGTGCTGCTGGACGGCCGGCACGTACGCGTGATTCGCGAGCGCGAAACCGTGGCCGACCTGATGCGGCACGAGCGGCGGCTGAAAAATCTGACGTGGACCGCGAAACTTTCATCCACCAGAAACGGGTAGATGACAGCTATCGGCTGACCGCCGGGTATTGCGCGCCTGGCCCCACTTTGCCCCCGCGCCTCCCCTTTGGGCGCGCAAAAAGGCGGCAGGGCCGCAGAATCCTCAATAGCCTCCGGAAAACCCATATATTGATGAATTTCAATTTATAAACCGCGCTGCACCACCCAAAACCCATATCCGGTCCTGCAAATTTGATCCAGCGCAAACCGGACGATTGTCATCAAAACCATTCATGCATATTCACAATCAGGGAAGAAAAATTGTCGATAATTCGGGAAGAAATTTTTCTTCCCTTCTGGGATCAATCACCATGTCGACAATATATCCTGTTCCTGATTTTTTTCGGGCGCACGGCGTCATGTTTTTCCCGTCCGTACCCTCCCACCGCCTGCTGGCCGGCCTGTCCTGTTCGCTGGGCGTACTGATGGCCTCGCAGGCCCTGGCACAGACGGCGGACATGACCAGGGGCCAACCAGCAGGCGGCCAGCCGGCAGAGTGCCAGCCCGGCCGCCGCCAGTCCGGCCACCACGCGGCAGACCCTGCCCACCATTTCGGTGCACGACCGGCGCCAGGATCCGAACGGCCTGCTGCGGATGGACACCGCCAACAGCACCGGCAGCCGTCTGGGCCTGACCGAGCGGGAGACGCCGGCCTCCGTCACCGTGATAGACCGCGAGACCATCGAAGCCCGCGGCGCCCGCACCACCCACGACGTGCTCAATGAACTGCCCGGCGTGCACACCAGTGCCACCCATGGCGATGTGAAGGTCACGCAGCGCGGCTTTCGCGGCGCCTCGATCAATCAGGTCTACAACGGCATCAACCTGCAGTACAGCATTGCCACCCAGCCGGTGGATGCCTGGATCTATGAACGGGTGGAAGACATCGGCGGCCCGTCCAGCTTCCTATGTGGGGCCGGTGGCGTGGGTGCCACCATCAACTACATCACCAAGACCGCACAGCGCCACGACATCAGCGAAGTGCAGCTGGGCGCCGGCACGCGGCGCTACCGGCAGGCCGCCTTCGGCCTGAACCGGCGCCTGGCCGGGAGACGGCAGTGGCCAGAAAGACCACTACGTCCGCATCGACGCCAACCACGAGCGTGGTGGCCAGTGGGCCGACGACAACCGCGGCCACAGCTCACAGATCGTCACCTCGCTGCTCTCGGACCTCGGCGGCGGCTTTACCCACACGCTGGCCTATGAGTACCAGCACGAACGCGACTACCGCCCCTACTGGGGCACGCCGGTCGCCCAGCCCACCGAAGGCCGGCAGAGCGTGCTGGAAAGGCTGCGCTACAAGAACTACAACAGCGCCGACGGCCTGTACATGCAGCGCGTGCAGTGGCTGCGCTCGATGGCCGACTGGAAACTCAGCGATGCGCTGTCCGTGAAGAACACCTTCTACGGGTACGACGCGGTGCGTGACTACCGCAACGTCGAAGAATACGCCCTCGACAGCACCAACACGCAGGTCAACCGCACCAGCGCCCTGCTGCAGCGCCACGACCACCGCGTGTTCGGCGACCGCATCGACGCCACCCTGCGCTCGGCCATTGCCGGCCACCGCAGCGACTGGAGCTTTGGCGTGGACGTGTCGTTCAACCGCCAGACCACCTACCCGGCCTACGCCTCGGACGACTGGGAAAGCGCCGTCGATCCGGACAGCTTCGTCACCGAGTATTTCTACGACCTGCCGGGCATGGTGTCCACCTACGTGCCGAAGAACCGCCACCGTGTGAGACAACCTGGCCTTCTATCTGGAGAACCGCACCGACCTGACACCCACCCTGAAGCTGCTCACCGGCCTGCGGCACGAACGCATCAAGCTGCACTTCTCCAGTCTGGACCCGGAGGAGAGTCAAACGCGACGGCAAGCGCAGCTACCACCCCACCACCGGCCGCATCGGGCTGGCCTGGGACATCTCCCGCAGACCATGGTCTATGCCCAGTACGCCACCGCCGCCGACCCGGCCGCCGGCAACCTGGCCAGCACCTACTACTCGCAGATCCTGGCCAACGACCGGCTGACCACCGGCCGCATGCTGGAGCTGGGCACGAAGATCAGCTTCTGGGGCAACCGCGGCAGTGCCACGCTGTCGGTGTATGACATCAGCCGCCGCAACATTGCCACCAACGACCCGCGTGACCGCCGGGTAACCTACCTGATCGGCCGGCAGGATGCCAGGGGCGTGGAGGCCAAACTGGGCCTGCAGCTGACCCCGGCCTGGTCCATGCAGGCCAATGTGGGCTATGTGGACGCCGAGTACAAACAGTTCTACCGGCGTGGGAATCCCTCGCCGGCAAGACGCCCTCCAACGTGCCCCGCACCGTGACCAACCTCTGGACCAGCTACGCGCTGACGCCCGAGCTGAAACTGCAGGCCGGCGCCCGCCATGTCACCCTGGGCTCTACGGCAACGAGAACGACACCATCTGGTGGCCGTCCTACACCGTTGCCGACGTGGGCTTCGAGTACCGGTTCAGCCCCACGGTCACGCTGTCGGGCTTTGTGAACAACGTGACCGACCGCCTCTATGCCACCGAGTCACAGCCAGACATGGTGGTGCTGGGCGACCCGCGCTCGGCCTGGCTGACGGTGAAGGTGGCGTTCTGAGGGCAGCGTTACTCGTCGGCTTCCTTGTTGGCTTCGTCTTTCTTGTCGGCTTCCGGTTTGGGGGCGTCGGCGGGCTTGGCCTCCGGCGTACCCCCTTCGGGACGCAGGCCGGCGATGTAATCGGCCACGGCCTTGATTTCCGGATCGGTCATGCGCAGCGCGATTTCGGCCATCGGATGGTTGTTCTTGCGGGCGCCGTCGCGGAAGGCCACCAGCTGGGCGGTGGTGTACTCGGCAAACTGGCCACGCAGCTGCGGGTACTGTGCCGGCATGCCGTCACCGGCCGGACCATGACAGGCGGCACAGGCAGGAACGCCCTTGGCAGCAATGCCACCCCGGTAGATGCTCTGGCCCAGTTCGACCAGCTCCGCATTGGAGGCTGCGGCCGGCGCAGTAAGCTTCTGCGCGGCGAAGTAGGCAGCCACGTTGACGATGTCCTGCGGCTCCAGCGACGAGGCAAAGGCGCCCATGACGGCGCTGGCGCGCCTGGCCGGCTTTGCCGTCTTCGGGCGGCGTGAAGTCCTGCAACTGCTTGCGGATGTACTCGGCGTGCTGCCCAGCCAGTTTGGGGTTGGCGGAGATGGTGCTGTTGCCATCCGCTCCGTGACAGGCGGCACATACGTCCTCCACCGTTTCCTGGCCGGCAGCGAGGTCCGGTTTCAACGGTGCGTCTTCCTTGGCGGCCTCTTCGGCCAGTGCGGGGCCGGCCATGAGGCCCAGTGCCACGGCGGTTGCCACGCCTGCCAGCGCGCGGGGTTGCAGCCAGCGGCCCACCCATGCGGTCATTCCCGCAGAAGCAGCCGGTTTCCGGCAATCACAGGCATCCTGCACGCCCAGTTGCGCAGCCATCGTTCCTGTCGTCCGCATGTTCCTCTCGACCCTACTCATAGGAGCTAATTCAGATTCAGCTGAGGATACCCAGTGCACACAACCAATACGTTGCGCATGATCAAACTTTGGGGCTGCCCCAGCAACTTTTGGTGCCGTCCGTCGGGGCGGAAAGGCGGGTGGCGGTCTGGACGTGCGAGTGGCCAACGGCGAGACGTTGATGTTGAAGAAGCGCGCCACAGGCCGACACCGGCGGCCTCGCATGCGGGATAATGGGGCGCATGACCATTCTGACCACCGCGCGCTTTGCCGACACGGTCGCAAAGCTGCCCCAGCTCAACCGCGCCAACCCTCACGGCCTGCCCGAAGTGGCGTTCGTGGGGCGCTCCAATGCCGGCAAGTCCTCGTGCATCAATGCGCTGTGCAACCAGAAACGGCTGGCCTTCTCCAGCCGCACCCCTGGCCGCACCCAGGCGCTGAACCTGTTTGCCGTGGGCCCCGTCAAACAGCCCGAGCCGCTGGGCTTTCTGGTGGACACCCCGGGCTACGGCTTTGCCACGGCCAGCCCCGAAGCCAAGCGCTCCTGGCAGTCGCTGGCCGGCGACTACATGACCCGCCGGCAGGCGCTCTCGGGCATCGTGCTGATGGTGGACATCCGCCGCGGCCTGACCGACCTCGACCGGCAGCTGCTGGCCTGGATTCCCGGCACCCCTGCCCCTCGTGCTGGTGCTGACCAAGGCGGACAAACTGTCGCGCCAGCAGGCACTGGAAGTGCGTCGCAAGCTGTGTCGGGAAAGTGTGATCCAGAACCGCGAAGGCCCCGTACTGGTACAGATCTTCTCGGCACTGAACCGGACGGGCATCGACCCGCTGCGCGAAGCCATCGACATCCTCTTCGCCAGCAGTGCGCAGGACTGGCAGGCGCTGGTGGCCGAACATCACGGCCCCAACGCACCGATGCTGGTGAAGGGGCATGGGGGTAGCTGTAGCCGGCTAATCCTGCATCCATGATGCAATGTCTGCTGAATGCATGCTCCCCGCGGTACTGACATTCACATCATCACAGCCCGACGCTGCGTCATGAGGCCGAATTTCCGCTGTTTCCGCTGCTCCACTGCTTTCGCCGTTTTCATCCTCTTCACCCTTTTTGCCGTTTTCGCTCTCTCGCTCTTCGCTCTCTTCGCCCTCTTCCGAGCGTTCCGCCTTTTCCGGTCACTCCGACCCTTTCCAGTCACTCTTGCTCCACTATCTGCTGCATCATGAATTCAGACAGGCTTTCTCTTTCCCCCTCCGCTGGCTCTGCCCTGGGCGCCTTCCGGGCACCCGGATGCGCCGCAACCGGCGTCACGACTTTTCGCGGCGCATGCTGCAGGAAACGCACCTGCGCCCGGATGACTTCATCTACCCGGTGTTCGTGCATGACGACAATGGCGCCGCCACACGCGAACCCGTAGCCCGTCGGCTCGATGCCGGGTGTGCATCGCTACACCATCGACCAGCTGCTGCACGTGGCGGAACAGTGCAGCGCGCTGCGGATACCGGTACTGGCCCTGTTCCCGGTCATCCCGGCCAACCTGAAAACCACCGACGGAAAACTGGCCGCCGACCCGGAGGGACTGGTTCCCCGCACGGTGCGCGCACTCAAGGCACGCTTTCCCGGAGCTGGGCGTGATGACCGACGTGGCGCTGGACCCCTACACCAGCCACGGGCAGGACGGCCTGATCGACGAGAGCGGCTATGTGCTGAATGACGAGACCCTGGCCATGCTGCGTCAGCAGGCGCTGGTCCAGGCCGAGGCCGGCGTGGACATCGTGGCGCCGTCGGACATGATGGACGGGCGCATCGGCATGCTGCGGCAGGGCGTTCGAGGAGAACGGGCTGATTCATACGCAGATCATGGCCTACTCGGCCAAATATGCCTCCGCCTGGTATGGCCCGTTCCGCGATGCGGTGGGTTCGGCGGGCAATCTGGGCAAGAGTTCGAAGAAGACCTACCAGATGGACCCGGCCAACAGCGACGAGGCCCTGCGCGAGGTGGCGCTGGACCTGCAGGAAGGCGCAGACATGGTGATGGTCAAGCCCGGCCTGCCCTATCTGGACATCGTGCGGCGGGTGAAGGACGCGTTTGGCGCCCCCACCTTCGTGTATCAGGTCAGCGGCGAGTACGCGATGATCAAGGCGGCAGCCCAGAATGGCTGGATCGACGAAAAGGCCGTGGCGATGGAGGCCCTGCTGGCGATGAAGCGCGCCGGGGGCCAATGGCGTGCTGACCTACTATGCCATTCAGGCCGCGCAGTGGATGAAAGACGAGGGGGCTCCCGCCGGCGTAACCCGTTCAAACCATCATTGTCCGTTGCTCCCGCCCCTGCGGTCGTGCTAACGTCAGCTCAATATCCTTGGGAAGAAGACGATGATGAGGGCACATCCTGCGCTGAAACGCATGGGCAGCGTCATGATGTGGGCCGGAGCGGCCATGATCATCGGCAGCGCTCCAGAAAGTGAGCAACAGGGAGCCCGTTACGCCAGCCCTGCCCAAACAAAAAGCCCCGAAAGGGGCTTTTTGTTTGGGGGAGTGACGCAATCGGGCGGGCCTGATCCGTATCACTCCCGAAGAGGTGCTGCAGCGATGGCTCGCCGCAGTACCTGACAGCCTTACGCAGCCTTGTCCTCTTCGGCGCCTTCCACCACTTCAGGGCGGTCCAGCAGTTCGACGTAGGCCATGGGGGCATTGTCGCCATCACGGAAGCCGAACTTCAGGATGCGGACATAGCCGCCGGGACGACCGGCATAGCGGGGCCGAGTTCGTTGAAGACCTTGACCACCATTTCACGATCGCGCAGGCGATCGAAGGCCAGGCGGCGGTTGGCCAGCGACGGTTTCTTGCCCAGCGTGATGATGGGCTCGACGACGCGGCGCAGTTCCTTGGCCTTCGGCAGGGTGGTTTTGATCACTTCACGACGCAACAGCGAGTTGGTCATGTTGCGCAGCATGGCCTGACGGTGCGCGCTGGTGCGGTTGAGTTTTCTGAGGCCGAGACGATGACGCATGATTCTTCAGATCCTGTTCTTCAAAGCGGGGTCAGCTGTTGCGTTCCAACCCGGCGGGCGGCCAGTCATCCAGCCGCATGCCCAGCGTCAGACCACGCGACGCCAGCACTTCCTTGATTTCGTTCAGTGACTTACGACCGAGATTCGGTGTCTTGAGCAGTTCGTTTTCCGTGCGCTGGATCAGATCGCCGATGTAGTAGATGTTCTCGGCTTTCAGGCAGTTCGCGGAACGGACGGTCAGTTCCAGATCGTCGACCGGACGCAGCAGGATCGGGTCGATCGTGCCGCCGGCACCACCGCTGATGCCCAGGTTGACTTCGGTCGTGGCCGGACGTTCGTTGCCTCCGATGCGCCCCGGGGACAGGCTGCCGATGTCGGTACCCATGCCGATGGCGATCGGGGGCTCATTGCCCTCGATGGAGGCGAAGACCTGCAGCTGGTCGACCAGAATGCGGGCCGACTGGCGAACGGCTTCCTCCGGCGCGATGGCACCGTTGGTCTCGATGTCGATCAGCAGACGGTCGAGGTCGGTACGCTGCTCCACACGGGCGCTCTCGACGGCATAGCTGACGCGACGGACCGGCGAGAACGAGGCATCCAGCACGATACGACCGATGGTCTTGGTGTCGCCCAGATTGCGCATCGTGCCGGGCACGTAGCCGCGACCTTTCTCAACCTTGATCTGCATGTCGATCTTGCCGCTTTCGGTGAGGGTGGCAATGACATGCTCGGGGTTGATGATCTCGACATCGTGCGGCAGCTCGATATCGGCAGCCGTGACGGGACCGGGGAACTTCCTTGCGCAGGGTGAGGGAAGACCTCGCTGCGGTTGTGCAGTTTGAAAGTAACGCCTTTCAGATTCAGCAGCAGATCGACCACGTCTTCACGCAGGCCGTCGACTGTCGAATACTCATGCACCACGCCGGCAATCTGCACCTCGGTCGGCGCATAGCCGACCATCGAGGACAGCAGAACCCGACGCACGCATTGCCGAGCGTATGGCCATAGCCACGCTCGAAAGGCTCCATCACCACGCGGGCATGGGAAGGTCCGGAAATTTCCTGGACTTCCACAAGGCGCGGCTTGAGCATTGCAGTCTGCATATTGGACTTACCTCACTTGACCCGATCAGCGCGAGTACAGCTCGACGATCAGGCTTTCATTGATGTCGCCGGCGATCTCGGAACGATCCGGCAGGGATTTGAACACCCCTTCCTTCTTGTTCTTGTCCACGGGAGACCCACGACGGGAAACCATGCTGCTCGGCCAGATTCAGGGCGTCTTCGATGCGGGCCTGCTTTTTGGCGGATTCCTTGACGGAGATGACGTCGTTCGGCTTGATGTGCGCGGAGGGCACGTTCAGGATCGAACCGTTGACCAGAATGGCACGGTGCGAGACCAGCTGACGGGCTTCGGCACGGGTCGACGCCAGGCCCATGCGATAGACGACGTTGTCGAGACGGGATTCCAGCAGCGACAGCAGCAGTTCGCCGGTGTTGCCGCGCTTGCGCGAGGCTTCGGCAAAATAGCGACGGAACTGGCGTTCGAGAACGCCGTACATCCGTTTGACCTTCTGCTTCTCGCGGAGCTGCAGACCATAATCGCTGGTGCGCTGGCCGCTGGTGCGACCATGCTGGCCAGGCTTGGTGTCAGCCTTCGATTTGAGTCGAGCGAGCGACGGGCGCTCTTCAGGAAAAAGATCGGTGCCTTCGCGGCGAGACAGTTTCGCCTTCGGTCCGGTATAACGTGCCACTTTACGTTCCTTTGTTGCTGCGCGGCTCTTGCCGCGGTTAGTCCGCCGCAGGCCCGGTGGCCCGCCGGTCGAACAAGGTGGTCTTCAGTTGATCAGATACGACGTTTCTTCGGCGGACGGCAGCCGTTGTGCGGCACCGGCGTCACATCCGAGATCGACAGGATCTTGATGCCCAGCGCGTTCAGGGCGCGCACGGAGGAGTCACGGCCGGGGCCGGGGCCCTTGATCCGGACATCCAGGTTCTTGATGCCGTACTCACGGCCACGCGACCGGCCGCCTCGGCAGCGACCTGGGCCGCAAACGGGGTGGACTTGCGCGAACCACGGAAACCGGCGCCACCCGAGGTAGCCCACGACAGGGTGTTGCCCTGACGGTCGGTGATCGTGATGATCGTGTTGTTGAAGGACGCGTGGACGTGTGCAATGCCGTCGGATACGTTCTTCTTGACTTTCTTGCGGGCGCGCTGGGGAAGCGGCAACCTGCTGCGCTGTAGGATTACGTGCCATCTCTGCTCAGGCTCCAGTTACTTCTTCAATGCCACGCCGGCCTTGGTCGGGCCCTTGCGGGTACGTGCGTTGGTGCGGGTACGCTGTCCCCGGACCGGCAGACCACGCCGATGGCGCAGACCACGGTAGCAGCCCAGGTCCATCAGACGCTTGATCGACATCGAGACTTCCCGGCGCAGGTCGCCTTCGACGACGAAGCGGCCAACCTGTTCACGGATGCGTTCCATTTCGGCGTCGCTCAGGTCGCGGACCTTCTTGGAAGGCTCGACACCCACGGCGGCGCAGATGGCCTGGGCACGGGCCCGGCCGATGCCGTAAATGGCCGTCAGACCGATGACGGTGTGCTGACGATCCGGAACGTTGACTCCAGCAATACGTGCCATGTTTCAGATTCCTCTCTCAACCCTGACGCTGTTTGTGCCGGGGATCGGCGCAAATAACGCGGATAATTCCGTTGCGCCGGATGATTTTGCAGTTCCGGCACATTTTCTTGACACTGGCCATGACTTTCATGATCTGTCGCTTGCTTGCAGACGGGAGTTTAACCCGTCCTGATAACCTCTATGCACCGCAGCGCCAGGCCACGGCGAACTTTTCCGTCTTATTTCGCGCGAAAGACGATACGCGCCCTGGAAAAGATCGTACGGTGTAAGCTCCACCGTCACCTTGTCTCCAGGCAGGATGCGGATGTAGTGCATCCGCATCTTCCCGGAAATGTGGCCAAGTACCACATGACCATTCTCCAGCTTGACCCGGAACGTGGCGTTGGGAAGGTTCTCCAACACCTCGCCCTGCATCTGGATGACATCTTCCTTCGACATTGTTTTCCCGTTGCGTGTGCTGTCAGCGACCCATCGTACCCATGCCCTTGAAGTTGGCTTTCTTCAGCAGGCTTTCGTACTGGTTGGACATCAGGTGCGTCTGAACCTGGGCCAGTGAAGTCCATCGTCACCACCACGATGATGAGGAGCGACGTACCCCCGAAGTAGAACGGGACGTTCCATTCGAGAATGAGGAACTCGGGCAGCAGGCAGACCAGCGTGATGTAAAGGGCTCCGACACCGGTCAGGCGCATCAGCACCTTGTCGATGTACTTTGCCGTCTGCTCGCCCGGGCGAATGCCGGGAAAGCATGGCACCGCTCTTCTTCAGGTTCTCGGCTGTGTCACGGCTGTTGTACTGCAGGGCCGTGTAGAAGAAGCAGAAGAAGATGATGGCCACGGCGTAGAGCACCATGTACACCGGCTGCCCTGGGAAAGCACGGCCGCCAGATCGCGGATGGCGCGAACCGCCGCGTTCTCGCTGTCGCCCGAAGTGAACCACTGGGCGGCCGTAGCCGGGAACAGGATGATCGAGCTGGCGAAGATGGGCGGAATCACGCCGGCCATGTTGAGCTTCAGCGGCAGATACGAAGTCTGCCCCTGATAGATCTTGTTGCCGACCTGACGCTTGGCGTAGTTGATGGTGATCTTGCGCTGCCCCCGTTCGACGAAGACAACGAAGGCAGTCACCAGCACGACGAGCGCCATGATGATCAGCGCGGCCACGGGGTTCATGCTGCCGTTGCTGACCAGCTCACCCATGCCGGCCACTGCACCGGGCAGACCCGAGACGATACCAGAGAAGATGATCAGCGAGATGCCGTTGCCCAGCCCCCGCTCGGTGATCTGCTCACCCAGCCACATCAGGAACATGGTTCCGGTGACCAGCGAGATGACGGACACCAGACGGAACATGAAACCAGGATCGGTCACCAGATTGGCCTGCGACTCCAGCGCCAGCGAGATGCCCAGCGCCTGGAACGTGGCCAGACCCAGCGTGAACCAGCGCGTGTACTTCGTGATGATGCGCCGGCCGGCCTCACCTTCCTTCTTGATCTGTTCCAGCGCCGGCACGACGACCGTCAGCAGCTGCATGATGATCGATGCCGAGATGTACGGCATGATCCGAGCGCGAACACCGAGAAGCGCTTCAGCGCGCCACCGGAGAACAGGTTGAACAGACCCAGTGCGCCGCCCTGCTCACTGTTGAACAGGTCGGACAGGGCGTCCGGATTGATACCGGGCACCGGGATGTGGGTGCCGATGCGGAAAACCACCAGCGCCAGCACCAGAAAGACAAGACGGCGCTTCAGATCGCCGTACTTGTTGGCTTCACGAGCCTGCACTGACCGATTGGTTGCCGTGGATTCAGGCCGACTGGGTTTGCGACAGGATCCTGCACGCTGCCGCCGGCAGCTTCGATGGCGCTGCGGGCACCTTTGGTGGCACCGACGCCGACCAGCGTCACCTTGCGCTTCAGCTCGCCTGCCAGGATGACCTTGGCCGACAGGGCCAGCTGCGACACCAGACCGGCAGCCTTCAGCGTGGACAGGTCGATTTCGGTGGCTTCCAGACGTTGCAGGTCGGACAGGCGGACCTCGCCAACGCGACCGGCCTGCAGCGATTTGAAGCCGCGTTTGGGCAGGCGACGCTGCAGCGGCATCTGGCCGCCTTCGAAGCCAACCTTGTGGAAACCGCCGGCGCGGGATTTCTGGCCCTTATGACCACGGCCGGCCGTCTTGCCCAGGCCGGAACCAATGCCGCGACCGACACGTTTTGCAGCGTGGGTCGCGCCCGCTGCGGGTTTCAAGTCATTGAGTCGCATATCAATCCACCACCTTGACCAGGTATGCCACCTTGGTGATCATGCCGCGCACCGCGGGCGTATCTTCCAGTTCGCGGACCTGATTCATCCGCTTCAGGCCAAGGCCGAGAACTGTGTCGCGATGCCCGCCAACCGTACGGCTGGGGCTGCGGACCAGCTTCACTTTGACCGTTTTCTTCTGTTCGTTGCTCATCAAGTCTCTCCAGACTGAACGTCCGCGTCAGGCGCAGACGCTCAACCCAAGATTTCCTCGACCGTCTTGCCGCGCTTGGCAGCGATTTCGGCCGGGGTCGACAAATTACGGAAGGCGTCCAGCGTTGCACGAACCATGTTGTACGGGTTGCTGGAGCCATGGCTCTTGGCCACGACGTTGGTCACGCCCAGAACTTCGAAGACGGCACGCATCGGACCACCCGCGATCACACCGGTACCATCGGCAGCCGGGGCGATATACACACGGGAAGCGCCGTGACGGCCTTCGACCACGTGGGGAACCGTGCCACTGCGCAGAGGCACCTTGAACATCTTGCGGCGGGCTTCGTCCATAGCCTTCTGGACGGCAACCGGCACCTCGCGTGCCTTGCCCTTGCCCATGCCAACGCGACCATCACCGTCACCAACCACCACCAGGGCGGCGAAAACCGAGAATCCGGCCGCCTTTGACCACCTTGGTGACGCGGTTGATGCCGATCATTTTTCCTTCAGACCGTCATCACGCTCATCGGCCCCGCGCTGCGGGCCACGTGCCTGAACCTTTGCCATTCGTTTTCCGTCCTTAGAACTTCAGTCCAGCCTCGCGAGCGGCCTCAGCCAGCGCGCGGACCCGTCCGTGATAGCGATAGCCAGAACGATCGAACGCAACCGATTCGATACCAGCTTTCAGTGCCTTTTTCTGCAACGCGCTTGCCCACGATGGCGGCAGCGTCGGCGTTGCCGCCACGGCCCGTTTTGCCGGCCAGCTGGGCGCGCACATCCGCTTCGACCGTGGAGGCCGAGACCAGCACGCGATCACCCTCGGGGGAGATGATGTTGGCGTAGATGTGAGCGTTGCTGCGGAAAACGGCCAGACGGTTGACGCGCAACTCGTTGATCTTGTGGCGCGTCTGACGCGAGCGACGCAGTCGCGATGCCTTTTGTCAGTGCCATATCTGTTCCTTTGCACCCTGGTGATCTGCCCGCTGCCGGCCGGAACCACGTCCATGCCCGCAGGAGATCACCCTCTCGTGCCCTTACTTCTTCTTGGTTTCCTTCAACGTGACCCTTTCGTCCGAGTACCTCACGCCCTTGCCCTTGTAAGGCTCGGGCGGACGGTAGGCGCGGATGTTAGCGGCCACCTGACCAACCTTCTGCTTGTCGGCCCCTTTGAGCACGATCTCGGTCTGGCTCGGCGTTTCAGCCTTGACGCCTTCCGGAAGCTTGTGCACGACGGGGTGCGAGAAACCCAGCGACAGGTTGAGGTTGCTGCCCTGGGCCTGGGCACGGAAGCCCACGCCGACGAGGGTCAGACGACGCTCGAAACCTTTGGTGACGCCGTGGACCATGTTGGCCACCAGCGCGCGCAGGGTGCCCGACATGGCATTGGCTTCAGCCGAGTCATTGGCGGGCTTGACCACCAGCTGCTCACCCTCCTGGGCGATGGTGGCATTGGGGTTGATCGCCTGCGTCAGCGTGCCCAGCGGGCCCCTTGACGGTAATGCTGCCGGCAGCCACCTTGACCTCCGCACCCTTGGGCACGGGGATCGGCATCTTTCCGATACGGGACATGTTGTGGCCTCCTTACGCGACGTAACCCAGCACTTCGCCGCCGATACCGGTCTGGCGGGCCTTGCGGTCGGTCATCACGCCCTGCGAGGTGGTGATGATGGCAACACCCAGACCGTTCATCACCTGCGGCAGGTCGTTGCGCGCCTTGTAGATGCGCAGACCTGGACGGGACACACGTTCCAGACGTTCAATGACCGGGCGGCCGGCATAGTATTTCAGCGCCACTTTCAGCAGCGGCTTGCCGTCGTTTTCCTGGACTTCAAAAGCCCTCGATGTAGCCTTCTTCCTGCAGAACGCGGGCGATGGCCACCTTCAGTTTGGACGACGGGATCACGACGGATTCCTTCTCCACGCGCTGCGCGTTGCGGATCCGCGTGAACATGTCGGCGATCGGATCGCTCATGCTCATTGGTAATCGCTCCCGTAGCAGACCAGTGCCAGCTTGCTGCCAGCCTTGGCCAGATTCGATTCGAACTTGATCACTTCTTTCACTCCGACGCAGTTACCAGCTGGCCTTGGTCAGACCGAGGGATTTCACCCGCATGGCGAATTCACGCAGCTTGTTGCGGCCCAGGCCGAACTTGCGGAACACACCACGCGGACGGCCGGTCAGGGGCACAGCGCTTGCGCATGCGCGTAGGGCTTGCTGCGCGCGGTTGTTTCTGGATGGCGAGACGCGCCTGGTAACGCTCCTCGTCCGATTTCGACTGATCGTCAATGATGGCCTGAAGTGCGGCCCGCCTGGCGGCGTACTTCTTGACCAGTGCTTCGCGCTTTTTCTCGCGCTCGATCATGGATGCCTTTGCCATTCAATCACCCCTGAGGTCAGCTTCGGTTTTCGGCTAGTGCCAGCCAACCTCAGTTGCGGAACGGAAACCGGAAAGCGGACAGCAGCGCCTTGGCTTCCTCGTCAGTTTTTGCGGTCGTCGTGATGCTGATGTTCAGACCACGCAGTGCGTCAACCTTGTCGTACTCGATTTCAGGGAACATGATCTGCTCCTTGACACCGAAGTTGTAGTTGCCGCGACCGTCGAAGGAACGGCCCGACACGCCCGGAAGTCACGCACGCGCGGCAGGGCCACGGTGATCAGACGGTCCAGGAATTCGTACATGCGAACACCACGCAGGGTGACCATGCAGCCAATGGGATAACCCTCGCGGATCTTGAAGCCGGCGATGGCCTTGCGGGCCTTGGTGACCACCGGTTTCTGGCCGGCAATCTTGGTCAGGTCGCCAACTGCGTTATCGAGGATTTTCTTGTCGGCCACCGCCTCACCCACGCCCATGTTCAGCGTGATCTTGGTGATTCGCGGCACTTCCATCACGGATTTGTAGCCGAATCGCTTGGTCAGCTCGGGAACGAGCTTGTCACGATAGGTTTCTAAGAGACGCGCCATCGATGTTTCCTTTAGGGTCTACAGTTCCGACAGATCTCAGGCCGGAACCTGTTCGCCGTTCGACTTGAAGACGCGAACCTTGCGACCATCCTCAAGAACCTGAATCCAACCCGGTCACCCTTGCCGGAGGCCGGATTGAACAGCATCACGTTGGACTGGTCGATGGGCATCGACTTGTCCACCACGCCACCGCTGGTGCCCCGCATGGGGTTCAGCTTGACGTGCTTTTGACGACGTTGATACCGTCGATCAGAAGATGACGGTCATCCACGCGCTGGGTGACGGTACCGCGCTTGCCCTTGTCCCGCCCGGCGATGACGATGACTTCATCACCCTTACGAATCTTTTGCATCATGATTAAACAGCCCTCGGCTTGAATCCTGTGTTGACTGGCAAGCTCAGAGCACTTCCGGTGCCAGCGAGACGATCTTCATCGAAGCGCTCGGTACGCAGCTCGCGGGTCACAGGGCCCGAAGATGCGGGTGCCGATCGGCTCCAGCTTGCTGTTGAGCAACACAGCGGCATTGCCATCGAAACGCAGCAGGGAGCCATCGGGACGGCGAACGCCCTTGGCGGTGCGCACGACGACCGCGTTGTAGATCTCGCCTTTCTTCACGCGACCACGGGGTTGCGCTTCCTTGACCGAGACCTTGATGATGTCACCGATTCCGGCGTAGCGGCGCTTGCTGCCACCGAGCACCTTGATACACATGACCTCGCGCGCCCCCGTGTTGTCGGCGACGCTCAGCGTCGACTGCATCTGAATCATTGCAATATCCTGACGATTACTTGCCCAACTTGGACCCGCCATGGCTTTGTGACCCACAGCAGACCAGTCTTGGTTCCGTTGACCGATTGTGCAGGTGCGCAGCCGATCGGATTGAATTCATTGAAACGACCTGCCCGCTGCATCCGCATGTGCCCGGCTGCTGCCAGGCGGAATGAACCGGTACCGGTCGGCGCCCATCAGGTGCTGCACAACCGCACCCAACAGACTGATGCCCACCACGCCGTGACAAACGGCGCCACGGGCATTGCTGGAAGCTTTGGAGTATGAAAAGTTTTTGCGCGTTTACAACCCGCCGCGGAACATTTGTTGCCCCAGGAGGGCGCAGTCAGTGGACCTGAAGCAGGACGGGCGAGCGCGCAAGCGGGGACACGAGGCAGGACAGGTGAGAGCACAGACAAGGGACGTGAGGCATGGCGGGTACAGGGACACCGCCACACCCCCTGCGCCACCCTGACGACGCCGTCCTCCGGATGCGACAACGACCGGCGGGGCCGGGCGCTGGTTTGGCGAACGAACGCGCCGTATCAGACCACCTTGGCGGCGGTCAGCAGGCGGGTCACGTACCAGGACTTGGTGCGGGATACCGGTTTGCCTTCCTGGATTTCCACGACGTCACCCTCGTTGAACGAGTCTTCCGTGTGGGCGTGGTACTTCTTGGACTGCACCACATACTTGCCGTACACCGGATGCCGGACCTTGCGCTCGACCAGAACGGTCACGGTCTTCTGCATCTTGTTGCTGGTGACCCGGCCGGTCAGGGTGCAGGGTATTGGTGGTGGGTTGCACCGCTTGTTGCTCACTCATTTGGCTGCCACCTGCTTCTCTTTGATGACGGTCATGACGCGCGCGATGTCGCGCTTGAGCCGTTTCAGTTGGGCCGTGTTGCTGTTCTGCTGGTGGCGATCTGCATGCGCAGCGCGAAATGGGCGCGCCCCAGATCACTCAACTCCTGCTGCAGACCCTGCCACGTCCTGGTTCTCAGTTCTGTCGCTTTCATTTCGACTCCGTGTTGGCGTCAGACGCCAGGCTGACGGGTGACGAAAACCGTGGACAACGGCAGCTTGGCTGCAGCCAGGGCGAAGGCTTCACGGGCCAGCGCTTCGTTCACGCCGTCCATTTCGTAGAGCACCTTGCCGGGCTGAATTTCGGCAACCCAGTGCTCGGGGTTGCCTTTTACCGTTACCCATACGGACTTCCGCAGGTTTCTCGGGAAATCGGCTTGTCCGGGAAGATCCGGATCCAGATGCGGCCGCCCCGCTTGATATGGCGGGTCATGGCACGACGGGCCGATTCGATTTGACGGGCCGTCAGGCGACCGCGGGCGGTGGCCTTCAGACCATATTCACCGAAGGCAACAGTGGCGCCACGGGTGGCAAGGCCGGTGTTGCGGCCTTTCTGTTCCTTCCGGTATTTGCGTCGGGAGGGTTGCAACATGATTCTTCTACCTTAGCTGTGTTCACTCATCGGACTGCGCAGGCAGACCCATCAGTTGTCGCCCTTGTCTTCGGCTGCGGCGGGGCTGCCTCGCCAGCGGCCTTGCAGGGGCGCACGACGGCCGGGTGCACGGGCTTCGCCACCTTCGCCGGCGGCGTCACGACGACGGCCACGGCCAGGGGCAGCACCGGGACGGCCCGGACGACGGCCACGACGGTCTTCGCGTTCGTTGCCGGCGGCTTCTTCTCGGTGGTCTCGGGGCTTCGCCACGGCCGAGGGTATCACCCTTGTAGACCCACACCTTCACACCGATGATGCCGTAGGTGGTCTGGGCTTCGGAGGTGCCGTAGTCGACGTCGGCACGCAGGGTGTGCAGGGGCACACGGCCTTCACGGTACCACTCGGTACGGGCGATCTCAGCACCGTTCAGACGGCCGGCGCTCATCGATCTTGATGCCCTGGGCGCCCAGACGCATGGCGTTCTGCATGGCGCGTTTCATGGCGCGGCGGAACATGATGCGCTTTTCGAGCTGCTGGGTGATCGAGGTCGGCGATCAGCTGGGCATCGAGTTCGGGCTTGCGAATCTCTTCGATGTTGACGTGCACGGGCACGCCCAGCATTTTGGTCAGCTCGACCTTCAGACGTTCGATGTCTTCGCCTTTTCTTGCCGATCACCACACCCGGACGGGCCGAGTAGATGGTGATGCGGGCGTTCTGAGCGGGACGCTCGATCAGCACGCGGCCGACCGAGGGCGTTCTTCAGACGCTTCTGAGAAATTCGCGGACCTGCAGGGTCTTCCTTGAGCATGCCTGCGAGATTCTTTTGTTACCTGCGTACCAACGCGAAGCCCAGTTGCGACTGACGGCAAGCCGGAATCCGGTTGGGTGGATTTTCTGTCCCATGTTCTCGGTCCTTCCTCAGGCCTTTTTGCCGGTACCAACCGTCAGAGTAGATATGGCAGGTTTGTTTCTCGATGCGGACGCCGCGACCCTTGGCGCGCGCCGAAAAACGACGCAGCGACTGGCCCTTCTCGACGTGAATCCGGCTCACCCGGAGTTCGTCCACGTCAACACCATCGTTGTGCTCGGCGTTGGCTATTGCCGATTCGAGCACTTTCTTGAGAATCTTCGCCGCTTTCTTGGGCGAGAAATTCAGGATATTGAGCGCAGCTTCCACCGACTTTCCGCGCACCTGGTCAGCCACCAGGCGACCCTTCTGGGCAGAAATCCGGACCCCGCGCAGGACTGCTTGAGTTTCCATCGTCAACTTTCGCTCGAGTCTTGTCAGGCCAGCTGCGACCGGGCCGCCGTCAGGGACGGTGCGGCCCTGTCGTGCATCAGCGCTTGGCCTTCTTGTCGGCGGCGTGCCCTTTGAACGTGCGGGTCAGCGCGAATTCGCCCAGCTTGTGACCCACCATGTTCTCGTTGATGAACACCGGAACATGCTGCTTGCCGTTGTGCACGGCGATGGTCAGACCGATGAATTCAGGCAGAACCGTCGAACGGCGCGACCAGGTTTTGATTGGGCGCTTGTCCTTGCCAGATGCAGCTGCATCGACTTTTGCCAGCAAGTGATGGTCGACAAACGGACCCTTCTTGATTGAACGTGCCATGTCGTATTACCGGTTATTTTTCTTGCGCCGCTGAACGATCATCGAATCGCTGCGCTTGTTGCGACGGGTGCGATAGCCCTTGGTCGGCTTGCCCCACGGATTGACCGGCACGACCTTCGCCCGTGCGACCTTCACCACCACCATGCGGGTGGTCGATCGGGTTCATGGCCACGCCACGAACGGTCGGACGGATACCGCGCCAGCGAGTGGCACCGGCCTTGCCGATCTGGCGCAGGCTGTGTTCGCCGTTGCCGACTTCGCCGAGGGTTGCACGGCACTCGATATGGATGCGGCGGATTTCACCCGAACGCAGGCGGACCTGCGGGCATAGGTGCCTTCACGCGCCAGCAGCTGGGCCGAGTTGCCGGCCGAGCGGGCGATCTGGCCACCCTTGCCGGGTTGCATCTCGATGTTGTGGATGGTGGAACCCACCGGAATGTTGCGGATGGGCAGGGGCGTTGCCGGCGCGGATCAGGGCTTCGGAACCGGACATCAGTTCGGCACCGGCCGCCACGCCACGCGGGGCCAGAATGTAGCGGCGCTCGCCGTCCGCGTACAGCAGCAGGGGCCAGGTGCGCGCTGCGGTTCGGATCGTATTCCAGACGCTCGACGCGGGCGGGAATGCCGTCCTTGTTGCGACGAAGTCGACGATCCGGTAGTGGCGCTTGTGACCACCCCACGATGGCGGGTGGTGATGTGACCCGAGGTTGTTGCGACCCGAACCGCGTTTTTTCGGCTCGATCAGCGAAGCAACCGGGGCGCCCTTGTGCAAGGTCGGGGTGACGACCTTGACCATCGCCCGGCGACCAGGCGAGGTGGGTTTCAGTTTCACGACCGGCATTTACTTGGTCTCCGCGAAATTGATCTCCCTGGCCCGCTGCCAGACTCATACGCCTTGCGGATGCTCCGCCAGCGACCAGACCACGGCCGAAGCGCTTCTGCTTGCCGATGTTGACCATGTTGACGGCCTCGACGGTCTGTGAACAGCGACTCGACGGCGGCCTTGACTTCGGCCTTGGTGGCGTCCTGCATGACCCGGAACACGACCTGGTTCTGCTTTTCGGCCACCAGGGTGCTCTTTTCGGAAATGACCGGAGCGATCACTACTTGTGTCAGACGATTCGGGCTCATCCCAGCATCTCCTGAATCTGTGCCAGGGCCGGCTTGGTCACCAGCACGCTGTCGTAATGCACGAGCGACAGCGGATCGACATGGCGGGTTTCCGAGAACCAGCACGTGCGGCAGGTTGCGGGCTGCCAGGTACAGGTTTTCATCTTCGTCGTCGACCAGGATCAGCGTCGATTTCAGACCCATGCCGTTCAGCTTGCTGACCAGCAGTTTGGTCTTGGGCGCTTCCAGTTTCAGCGACTCGACCACCGACAGACGTTCTTCACGCACCAGCTGCGACAGGATGGAGCGCATGCCGGCACGGTACATCTTGCGGTTGACCTTCTGAGAAAAGTTCTCGTCCGGCTTGTTCAGGGAAGATCTTGCCGCCTCCACGCCACAGCGGGCTGGACGTCATACTCGGCACGGGCGACCCGTACCTTTCTGGCGCCAGGGCTTTTTGGTGGGTGACGGACTTCGCTGCGGTCCTTCTGGGCACGATTGCCACTGCGGGCATTGGCCTGGTAGGCAGCGACGATCTGATGAATCAGCGGCTCGTTGAAGTCGGTACCGAAGACGGTGTCAACCACCGGCACGGCGCCAGCCTTCTGACCCTGATCGTTCAAGATATTGAGTTCCATGTTCGAACGATCCTCTCCAAGCCTTGCCCTTGGCTTCGGCGCGCCAGCCTTGACGAGGCTTCAGACGACGCTTGACCGACGGTGATGACCAGATGGCCGCCAGCCGGGACCGGCACGGCGCCACGAACCAGCAGCAGGCCACGATCGGTGTCGATGCGCTCGACGACCAGATTCTGGACCGTGCGGGTGACGTTACCCATTTGACCAGCCATGCGCTTGCCGGGGAACACGCGACCCGGATCCTGCGCCATGCCGATGGAACCCGGCACGTTGTGGGACCGCGAGTTGCCGTGCGAGGCACGCTGCGAACCGAAGTTGTGACGTTTGATGGTGCCGGCAAAGCCCTTGCCCTGCGAGGTACCCTGAACGTCGATGTACTGGCCCACCACGAAGTGGTCGGCACCCAGAACCGTGCCAGCCAGCGCTCGGCGGCGCGCTCGGGCGAGACGTGGAATTCGGCGGCGACCGTACCGGCCTGCACACCTGCCTTGGCGTAGTGGCCGGCCTCGGCAGCATTCACGCGCGAGGCGCGGCGCTCACCATAGACCAGCTGCACAGCCGTGTAGCCGTCGTTTTCGACGGTTTTGACCTGCGAAACCCGGTTGCCCGAAACGTCGATGACGGTGACAGGAATGCTTTCACCTTCATCCGTAAAGATTCGCATCATTCCAACCTTGCGGCCCAGAAGACCAAAGGCGGAACTAGCCTGACTCCCGGCGTCGCCGGAAATATCAGCCTGAGACCCCATGCGGAGACCCCCTTCAAGCGATTATTGACACCTGCGGCTTCGATTGGCCGCAAGCCTGCGAAAGTAGGCGAAGTATAGCCGAGGGTTGGACGCGGGTGCAAGCGCATACGCCCAGGCGCTCCGGCCAGCGCCAGTGTGTTGCGACGACCTTCGATCCTACGCCGGAACCGTGCGGCGCGTCACTGGGTTCTGATCTGGCTCAAGCCCGCACGCAGAATGCCCTGCGCAAAGGCCCTGTTTCCTCCATGGCCCAAAGGTTTTTCATGCACTGCAACGACCCCGTCCGTAGTACATTTTGGCAATGCGACGTATTGCCAAAGCACGCGCAGCAAGGTGGTACAGGCTGTGACGGGTCATTCCGTTGCTACATCCCGCCCTGCGGCAGACGCGCCAGCCGGCGCATCCCACGCCATCGCCCTGCCCGCCCTGCCGGGTCAGCCCTGGATTTCCGGGGCAGGCCCGGTTCGTGACCCTGCCGGCTGCACCGGGCAACCGGGCACGACAACACGGCCACGGCGGGGGCCGCGTGCCTGCATCACGTCCTCTGCATCCCCTCCCCGCAGACAGAAGAGCCGGCCATGCTGGCACTCGACCAACAAAAATACCCTGGCTTTCGAACATGTGCGCAATGCGCTGGTGCACCGTCTGGGCCGCAAGGCCACCGGTGCTCAGTGGCAGCAGTTCGAGGATCGACTGAGAACCCATCTGCCGGCGCTGCTGGACAACCTGCAGCCACTCTACGGGCATCGCCCGGACTTCCTGGAGCAGCTCGACACACTGGTCGACACGGCCTGGACCGGTTGGTCCGAGCGCCCGAAGGAGATGAAGGCGCTGGACGAGGCCGGGAAGACCCCACCTGGTTCCAGTCGGAAGGTGGTGGGCGGCGTCCTCTACGTGGATCGCTTCGCGGGCAGCCTGAAAGAACCTGCAGGAGCAGATCCCCTACTTCAGGGCTGGGGGCTTTCCTATCTGACCTGAGTGCCCCCATTCAAGGTGCCGCCGGGCAGGGAGCGACGGCGGCTATGCGGTCAGCAGCTACCGCGACGTGAATCCCGAGATCGGCACGATCGAGGACTCTGCGAGCACTGGCCAAGGCCCTGCGCAGGAAGGCATCAGCCTGGTGCTGGACTTCATCTTCAACCCACGGCCAGCGACCACCCCTGGGCGCAGGCCGCGGTGAAGAATGATCCCGAGTACAAGGACTTCTATTTCCTGTTCCCCGACCGCACCCAGCCTGACATCTCTGGGCGCACGGTGCGCGAGATCTTCGGACGAGCACCGGGGCGCCTTCTCACGCAGCTGCCCGACGGCCGCTGGATCTGGACGACCTTCCACACGTTCCAGTGGGACCTGAACTACAGCAATCCGGCGGTGTTCAACGCCATGGCAGGCGAGATGCTGGGCCGTTGCCAACCTGGGCGCCGAGATCCTGCGTCTGGACGCGGTGGCCTTCGTCTGGAAGCGCCCGGGCACGCCGTGCGAGAGCCTGCCCGGGTGCACAACGATCCGCGCCTTCAATGCGCTGGCCCGGATCGCCGCGCCGTCGCTGCTCTTCAAGTCCGAAAGCCATCGTGCATCCGGCCGAGGTGATGTCCTACATTTCACCCGAAGAGTGCCAGCTGTCGTACAACCCGCTGCAGATGGCGCTGCAATGGAACTCGCTGGCTACCCGCGAGGTGAACCTGCTGCAGCAGGCGCTGGAGAAATGGCACCACCTGCCGCGCGACACGGCCTGGGTGAACTACGTGCGCAGCCACGACGATATCGGCTGGACCTTCGCCGACGAGGATGCCGCCCAGTTCGGCATCAATGGCTACGACCACCGCAAGTTCCTGAACCGCTTCTACAACAACGCTTCCCCGGCGGCTTCGCCCGCGGCGTGCCGTTCAGGAGAATCCGGACACGGGTGATGCCCGGGTCAGCGGCACCTTCGCCTCGCTGGCCGGTCTGGAGCAGGGTGACCCGATGGCCGTGCAGCGGATGCTGCTGCTGTTCAGCGTGATCCTGAGCACCGGCGGCCTGCCGCTCGATCTACCTGGGCGACGAGGTGGGCACGCTGAACGACCCCAGCTACCTGGACTCGCCCGACGAGGCCGACGACAGCCGCTGGATCCACCGCCCGCACCGCGACGTGACCCGCTACGATCAGCGCAACAACCCCAACACGGTGCCCGGCCAGATCTTCACCGGCCTGCGTGGCATGATCATCATCCGCGCCAACACACCGGCCTTCGCCGAGGCGAGCTGATCGGCTACCGGGCAGGCCATCCGGCCGTGCTGGGCTACACGCGCAGCAGCACCCAGCAGACGGTGCTGGTGCTGGCCAACTACAGCGAGTTCGAGCAGCACTGCCCGGCCCAGGTCTTCCAGGCCATGCCCGATCACCCGGTACGCGACCTGCTGACCGACCGCTCATACAGCCTGCGCGATGGCGTGACGCTGGCATGCCACGGGGTGCTCTGGCTCGAGGTCCGCGCGCCGGGAATCGGCCGCTCACGCCTGACCCCCTGACCGGATGCCGGGTTCCTCGTCATGCAAAGTCCGGCATTCAAGTCACAGGGCGGTGGCTGGGCGAGTCCGTCCTGTTCTGACCAGCTGCCGCTCTCTCCCTCCAACCCTTTTGCCTGAAGTAGAAAGGGCTCTCTTGAAGAAGACGCAGATGATGGCCGCTGCCGGTACGGGCATCGTACTGGCCATGTCGTGCCTGAGCACCGCCGCCGCGGCCGAAGAGACCGCCCCACCTTCTCGTTCGGCGCCTACACTTCGCAGCGGCGCGGCACCACCCTCCGACGGCGGCTCGCAGGCCTGCTTCCGCCTGCCGGGCGCCGCGACGTTCTTCCGTCTGGGCAACGAATGCGACTCCTACGTGGATCTGAAATTGAAGTCGTACCTGGGAGAGGTCAAGGGCACCAAGTTCGACGCAAGATCACGCTGTCGCACGGAACCCAGGGCACGGGCCAACTGGGAGCAGAGCACGCCGGCGCTGCGCGAGGCTGTTCGTGACGGCCAGCGACATCGGCTCGTCGCTGGACGTGCGAGCCCTGGACGGAGCGATCCTGTGGGTGGGCAAGCGCTACTACAGAACGATGTCCACGCGATGGACTACACGTACTGGGGAGCCAGGTCAGGGTCAGGTTTCGGTCTGGACAACGTGACGTTGGGGCCGGGCAAGTTCGCCTATGCGATGTTCCGGATGGGAGACTTCACCGGCTTTGGGGTCGGCAACGGCCTCAACGGCTACAGCCCCGACACTGATCGGGGGCGGCTCGCGTTCGGCCACGGTGCGTGACTTCCGTCTGGAAGAGATCAGGGATCAATCCGGGCGGCAAGCTGACGGTGGGCATGGACTTGGTGCGCGCCAGCAACCGCGGAGCACCAGTACCTACACGGTGGACACCACGCAGTCGGTGGATCTGGACAACAACCCGGCACGCCGAACGTGGACGTGGTGGTGCGCGAGACCCGCACCATCGACAACAAGGCCGGCAGCAACGGCACTGCGTTCACCCTCTCGCACGAGCAGGCCAATGCCTTCGGCCTGGGCGGCACGAACTCGCTGGTACTGCAGTTTGCGCACGACGCGGCCCTACTGAAGGCTACGGCGTGGGTGGCAGCACCGACAAGCGCCGCGAATGGATGCTGTTCGACCACTGGCTGTACGAGCCGGCGCACAGCAAATGGTCGGCCACGTCGACCATCGGCTATCGCCACGCCAAGGTCAATGACGTGAAGATGCGCGAGATGTGGGTGGGCACCCGTCCGCTCTACAACATCAACGAGGTGCTGGGCCTGTTCTCCGAGCTGAGCCGCAGCGCGTCAAGCAGGGATTCAGAATCGACCCGCGCACGCTGTCAAGGTGACGCTGGGCACGCAGTTCTCGATGGGACCGGGCGTGATGGCGCGCGACCTGCGCTGCGGCTCTTTGCCACCTACGCGAAGTGGAACGATGCGGCGGCAAACGCCGGCCCCGTGGCCTGCACCGGTCGTGACTGCAACACGGCCGTGACCTCGTTCGCCAACAAGCGCAGCGCTGTGATCCCTGACGCCCAGGTGGAAGCCTGGTTCTGATGTTGCGTCCATCCGGCGCCGGGGGCCCGGCGCCGTCTTTCAGAAGGAAGATCGCTCCCGCATGAAGATTGACCATCGCGTGGTGATGACATTTCGCCAGATACTGCTGATGAACTTCGGGTTCTTCGGCATCCAATACAACTTCGGGTTGCAGCAGACCGCCATCAGCCCGGTGTTCAATATGCTGCACGCCAACCCCGACCAGCTGCCGATCCTGAGCCTGGCCGGCCCGGTGACCGGCCTGATCATCCAGCCGCTCATCGGCGCCATCAGCGACCGAACCTGGATTCCCCAGCCTGGGCCGTCAGCGCCCGTTCTTCCTGATGGGGGCGATCGGTTTGCAGTGTCTGCCTGTTCCCTGTATCCGCACGTCACCGAGCTGTGGATGGCCGTGCTACTGCTGTGGCTGCTGGACGCTACAACAACACCGCCATGGAGCCGTATCAGCGCATTTATCGCCGACAAGCTACCCGATGAGCAACATGCCACCAGCTTCCTGATGCAGAGCTTCTTCGCGGGCCTGGGCATCACGCTGGCCCAACGTGTCGCTGTATTTCTTCGAGCGCTATTTCACCGCCGTGACCGATGAAGGCATGCCGGTCTGGGTGTATGGATCCTTCTACGTCGGTGCGTTCTGCTCGATCGCCACGGTGCTGATCTCGGTGCTGACCACCCCGGAAATCAGAACCCACCCCCGAGGTTGGCGAAATCGAAGCCAAAGCCCCACGGTCTGGTCGCTGCCGTCAAGGGAGATCTACAGAAGCCATCCTGGTAATGCCCAAGACCCTGTGGCAGCTGGGCGCGGTCTACATGTTTCAGTGGTACGCCATGTTCGTCTACTGGCAGTTCGTGTCGCACAGCATTGCCGACTCGGCCTTTGGCGGTCGGAGCCACCGATCCGAAAGTTGCCGCGCACCTGTATGAGCAGGCGGTGGCCTGGACCGGGCTGGTCAGCGGCTTCTACAACGTCGTCACCTTCCTGTCGGCCTTCGTGCTGATGTACCTGGCCCGCAAGTACCAGGCCAAGCTGGTGCATGCCTTTCTGCCCTGGCCCTGATGTCCCTGGGGCTGTGCCTGTTCCCGCACATCAGCAACAGGTTCCTGCTGTTCCTGCCGATGATCGGCTTCGGCATTGGCTGGGCCAGCATGCTGGGCGTGCCCTACGATCGCCGTGGCCGAGATTCCGTCGGGCCGCTACTGGCGTCTACATGGGCATCATCAACATGATGATCGTGATCCCCATGCTGCTCCAGACGGTGAGCTTTGGCTGGATCTACAAGCACGTGCTGGGGCGATGATCCTGGCGCTGCAATGACCTGCGCCGGCCTGCTGCTGCTGATTGCCTGCATCGCCACGCTGTTCGTATCGACGCCGCATGCCACGTCGGGACAACTTCCCGATGAAGAATCGCACTCAGAAGAAGGCCTGATCCGCATCGGGCGCGGCTCGCCTCCCTGCGGGGTGCGGGCCATGTCCAGCGAATGGGCGTCATGTTCGCCAGCTCTGCCGGGCTCCGTTGAAAGCTGGTCCCTTTGCGGGGACCGGCTTTTTCATGTGCGCCAGCATGGCGCACACCTGCAGGGTGCAAGTCCGCCGCAAGCTGGCCACAGTGGGTGAAGTGAAGCGCAACTGCACAAGGGGCGACCGAGTGTGGGAAGGAAGCGTGGGAGCGTAATCTGCGGGCCGATGTGCAGAACCGGATACAAGGCGTTGCCGAGCAGGGGCGAACGGGCATGTAACCGCGAAGCTCTTATGGCCAAGGCGAGGTGACGTAAATCCGGCGGTCGTGCAGAAGGTGTGCGTTCTTACCTGGGGAGATCTCGCCTTATGCTCGAAAGGGCGACGGTGTCGAGCCGGAGCGAAGTCAACAGAGGTCGTAGTAGCAGGGACCAGCCCCATGATGGGACACAGGTCAGGCGAAGGACCGAACGAGGAGGATGTTGACAGGGATCATGTCGATGTCAAGGCCATGCATCAGAAGCCTGCACGAGTGGGGCGACATGCAGTGAGTAGGGGTGAAGCCCGAGGGGCGCATGTCGTGATGAGAGCCCTGCGGCCCGCGACATGACACCGAAGACACAGGAGCAGGGGCTGCTCGATGCAGTTCTGGAAAGAGCCAACATGCAGCGGGCATGGGGCGGGTGAAAGGCCAATCGAGGGAACGGCCGGTGTGGATGGTCTGGACATCGACCAGACAGCCCGGCAGCTCAAGACCGAATGGCCGCGAATCCGCAGCACTGTTGCAGGGGGACATACCGGCCCAGTCCGGTACGACGGGTCATGATTCCGAAGCCGGGAGGTGGACGGCGAGGCTGGGCATCCCGACGGTAACGGACAGACTGATCCAGCAGGCACTGCTGCAGGTACTGCAGCCGATGATTGATCCGGGCTTCAGTGAACACAGCTACGGCTTTCGGCCGGGACGGCGTGCGCACGACGCGGTGTTGGCCGCGCAGTCGTACATCCAGTCCGGCAGGAAGATCGTGGTGGATGTCGATCTGGAAAGTTCTTTGACCAGGTCAATCACGACATCCTGATGGATCGCGTCAGAAAGCGCATTGGAGATGATGGCGTATGCCGTCTGGTCCGGGCGTATCTGAACGCGGGAATCATGGATGGCGGCGTGGTCGTAGAGCGGCACGAGGGGACACCGCAAGGGTGGACCGCTGTCGCCGCTGCTGGCCAACCTGCTGCTCGATGAGGGTGGACAAGGCGCTGGAGGCGCGCGGGCATTGCTTCGTTCGGTATGCCGACGACTGTAACGTATACGTGCACAGTCGTCGGGCGGGCTGAACGGGTGATGCAACTGTTGCGCCGGCTGTACGGCAGGGCTGCATTTGCGGATCAACGAGGTCCAAGAGTGCGGTGGCCAGCGTCTTCACTGGCCGCAAGTTTCTGGGCTTCAGCTTCTGGATGGCTCCGAAAGGGGTTGTCAAACGGAGGATGGCCCGGAAAAGCCGTGATGGCCTTCAGGCGGCGTGTGCGCTGGCTGACCCGCCGCAGTGGCGGACGCAGCATGCAGCAGGGTGGTCGATGGGCTTCGCCCATTGCTGCTGGGATGGAGAGCCTATTTCGGGCTGGCGCAAAGCGACAGGCGTCTGGCGAGAGCTGGACGAATGGATACGCCACCGGCTGCGGGCCATCCAGCTCAGACAGTGGAAGCGGGGCAAGACCATGTTCAGGGAGTTGTGCGCCATGGGCGCAAGCACGGAAGTGGCCCGGAAAGTGGCGGCAAACAGCCGGCGCTGGTGGCACAACAGTGCGATGCTGCTCAACAGCGTGCTGACCCTGTCATGGTTCGACAGTCTTGGCCTGCCCCGTCTGGCATCATCCTGAATGTCCTCTCGAACCGCCCGGTGCGGACCCGCATGCCGGGTGGTGTGGCGAGGGTGCAGCCCAGAGGGCTGCCCCTATGCCGATGGGTCAGGGTATCTCTGCCGGGCACACGCGTGCGGGCGGACTGGAGACCCCCGACGAGTAGTACGGGCCACGAATCCGTGGCCCCTGTTGAAAAGGTTCAGCGTTCGCCCTTCCCTGCAGCCACGGTCCGGTCAATCCAGCCAAACAGCTCGTCCAGGTCGTAGTCGCCACTGTGCGGCACGTCCCAGGGCATGAACAGGTCCACCTGCTTGCCCGTGTTCTGCAGTCGTGTGGCCAGGATCACGGCGATGGCGTGGGAAGTGTCGCGGTCGGCGGTACCACCCGGATGCGCCAGTGCTGAGGCCCCGCCTGCCGATGGGCGATATAGTTCATCGGGTTCATCAACCGAACGGTCTGGGCATCAGCCACGCCGGCATCCTTCACCGTGCTGTGCGCCGCCGAATACGCGGTGAAATGCCGGGCATCCACCGTTTCGGTACCGAATTCCTGATTCTCGCCATTGTCCAGCGCCAGACCGTCAAAGGCGGGCGGCGTCTTCTGGCGACCTGCGGCGCGTGCGAAGGCGGCAAAGTCCACGGCCTTCACCTTGCCGTCCTGAAGGGCAAGCCAGCCACGGTCGGACAGGGTCCTTGCCGGCATCCAGCTGCTTCTGGGCCGAGGCGGCCAGGGTACGACGTCACATGCGTCTTGAAGCTGCCGTTGCCCTGGGCATCCAGAGAGCTTGCGGCCATCCGGGCCGAGCAGGTGCAGGGCATTCACATATTCGGTGAACAGCGGCTTGAGCTGGCTTGAAATCTTCTTCTGCTCGGAAGTGAGCACTCCCTTCACAAGCTTGCGCTCGACATGGAAGTCGATCTGACGCATGTCGATCCTGGCGTAGTCATCGACGCCGTTGAATTCCCATTCGTAGGCGGCATCGGCCTGCTCCAGGATGGAAATCAGGGCAGTAGGCCGAGACGGCAAAGATGTCGTCGGGCGCGTCGGCGGCCCCCAATGCCTTCAGGTAGGGGCTCGTAGTCGGGCTGGTTGGCGCTGGCACCCAGCAGGACCGACAGCGCGCCACCCGCACTGGTCCCGTTGGAGATGATCCGGTTGGCATCGCCCGGCATGGCAGCATCGTTGTGCTTCAGGTAGCGAACCGCCGCCTTCAGGTCAACGATGGCGGCCGGTGCTTGCCGGTGGCCTGGGTACGTCCCCGGGCACCCGGAGAAGCCACCACCAGCCCGCGCGACAGGGCCACCTGCACGGCATCGGCTTCACCGGCCTTGCAGGGGGCCATGCCCCGCCTGGCCGGGCACGCCAGTTTGCCCGGCATGTAGCCGCTCTACCTGATTCGGCAGAAAAATGGGGAGCCGTGTCTGCCGTGTACCCGTTGACCTTACCTCCTTGAAGTATGCCTCGGGGATGTAGATGTTCATGGCCTGATACTCGGCGTTGACCGGGTTGGCCACGTAGACGATGTTCTCGAAGGCCCGGTAGGCCACGGTCTGGCCGTTGACCGTGGTGGTGCGCGAAACGGGCTGCAGGCGGGAGAAATCGAGGGCGTTCATTGGGGAGGAAGCATCGGCGTTGCAGGGTACCGGCCGCGGTGACTGCGTTGCCGGCCGCTGTGGATGTGTTGACAGCTGTGGATGCGTTGGTAGCTGTGGTGGCCGCCGTTACGCCGGAGGCAACCATGGTTGTGGCGGTAGATCCGGAGCCAGCCGTAGCAGAACCCGAAAGCCAGCGTGGTTGCTGGGGCGCACCGGCAGGGGCCGTCGCGGCTCCGGCCGGGACCGCGGAGGCGGCACTGACTGCCGCCAGTGCCGTGGCCACCATGAGCGCCAGGGGCGAGCGGCGCAGCCGGGTTGCCGGCCGGCCGGCGGGACGAGGGAAAAATGGAGCGAAGGGGCGCATGGCGGTTCTCCTTGGAAAAAGACCGCTTCCGTGATAGCACCGGTATGTGCAGAAAATGAAAAGTCCTGAAGAGACCGGTCGGTGCCCGATCCCCCGGCGCCGGGTCACGCGGGAAGCGAAACGCTGCCCAGACCATCAGCAGCGCAAACAGCGGCGCCAGACCGAAGGCGAGCTGCAGGCCATCGAGCATGGACGCGCGGGCAGCCTCCGTCATCACGGTATACCCTGATCCGGCCATCGCCGTTCCCCGCGCCCCACAGCGCCTCGCCCAGATGCGTGATGCCCACGAAGCCGCCCCGAGCGCCCCCGCAATGGGCACCAGTGTGGACATGATGGCGGCACCGTGCGGATTCATCTCGCGGGGCACGCCATTGAGACCACGGTCTCGAAGTCATGGTGGCAGCCCCCGCCATCGATAACAGTGTGAACAGGGTGGCCAGCCAGACGGCATGGGCGCTGGGCGATACTCATCCACATCACCACCAGCGTGACCAGCATCAGCACCGCACCGGGCAGGACCACGAAACGCCCGCCCCGCCGGTCGAGCAGCGTACCAAAGGCCGGCAGCAGCAGGCCTGCACGATGCTGCCCGGCAGCAGGATCAGGCCGGTGACCGTGGCACTGAGCATGAGCACCTGCTGCGCATACATGGGCAGCAGCAGCTCCATGCCCAGGAACAGGAACACGTTCGAGGCCAGCACGATGACGGCAAAATGCGTACTGCGGATATCCGCAGGCGCGCAGGTTGAGCAGCGGCGTGCGCAGCCGGAACTGCCGCAACGCAAGGCCGGATCAGCAGCACCGACGCCACGGACACCAGCACGGCCTGCGCCACCGGCATGTCGGAAAAACTGCTGCCGATGAACACCAGCCCGCCAAAGCCCGCCACCGACAGCAGGACCGACAGGGGCATCGATGCGTGGCCGGGTGATGTCGACGATGTCCACCTTCAGGGTAGCGCACACCAGGCCCATCGATACCAGCACGAACGGCATGGTGAGCAGGAACAGCCAGCGCCAGCCGAGGTGATCGACGATGAGGCCCGAGAGCGTCGGCCCCAGGGCCGGCGCCACACTGATACTCATGGCCACCATGCCCATCACCTTGCCCCGGCGGTTGGGCGGGTAGATGGCCAGCGTGGCGTTCATGAGCAGCGGCATGGTCAGCGCCCCCGACAGCGCCTGAACAGAGCCGTCCGGCCAGCAGTACCCAGAAGCTGGGCGCCATCGCGCAGATCAGGGGAGCCAGCCAGAAAGGTGGCCAGCGTCAGCAGGGTCAGCCGTCGTGTGGGCACCCATTGCACCAGACTGGCCGTGAGTGGCGCCAGGGCGCCCATCACCAGCAGAAAGCCGGTGGCCATCCATTGCACGGTGGTCTTGTCCACGCCGAACTCCTGCATGAACGAGGTCAGCGCCACGTTCAGCAGGGTTTCGTTCAGGTAGCCCAGAAAGGCCCCCACGAACATCACACCGATCACCCGGCGGGTGGGAAAGCTCGGGTCGTCGGAGAAGTATTCGTACGCTGGCTTGTGTTCCTGCGCTGATTCATTGGGCGGGCTTGCTGGACGGCTGGGGTTCTACGGTCATGCGGGCGGTTTACAGGTTGTTGATGGACCGGGGACGACCCGCTGGAAAAAGTCTGCGACTGCTGGGTGCTCTGCGTTTGACGGGTTTTGCTGTCCCCTCTTGTGCGGAGGGTTCCGGCGTTACCAAAACGAAGACCGGGCGACGATCATTCCAGCTCGTCACTGAGGGTAGACCGCCCTGTCGGTATGGTCTTCCGGCAGCAGCAGGTTCAGCACCACGGCCATGATGCCACCGGCCGAGATGGAATTCTGGAACAGAACGGGCAGCTGCTTGAAGACATCCGGCTCGAACGCCACCCCCAGGCCCAGCCCCACCGAGGTGGCCGCAATGACGGCCTCCCGGCGACGGATTCCGTTGGTCATCAGGATGCGCACACCGGCCATGGTGATGAGGCCGAACATCAGCACCATCGCCCCGCCCAGCACGGGGGGCCGGGATGGTGGTGAAGATCCGCCCCACCACCGGGAACAGCCCGAGCAGCACGAGGATGACGGCGATGTACTTGCCCACGTGGCGCGAAGCCACGCCCGTCATCTGAATGACGCCGTTGTTCTGTGCGAACGTGGTGAGTGGCAGCGACCCCAGTGCGGTGGCAATGACGGAGACGAGGCCGTCGGCCAGGACGCCGCCGCGCAGCCGTCGCGTGTACTCATCACCTTCGATGGGCTGCCCCTGACACCATGGCCGTGGCGGTGAGATCCCCACCGCCTCGAAGACACTGAGCAGGTAGATGGCGCCCGCCACCACGAAGGCATGGCTATCGAACGCGAAACCATACTTGAAGGGCACCGGGATCGTGACCAGCGGCAAGCCGTCCAACGACGAGAAATCAACCTTGCCCCAGAAGAGCGCAATGAGGTAGCCGATGACAAGACCGACGGCAATCCCGCTCATGCGCAGCAGCGGATTCTTCATGCAGTTGAAGAAGAGCACGATGAGCAGCACCGTGCCTGCAAGGCCCAGGTTCTCGAAGGAGCCAAAGCTGCCGTCAGCCTTGGCACCAAAGCCACCGCCAAAATCGGTGATGCCGACATGGACGAGGCTGAGTCCGATGAGCATGACGACCACCCACTGACGGTGGGCGTGATGACCTTCTTCAGATAGGGCAGCAGCCAGGCGGAGAAGCATACCAGGAATGCGCCCACGAAGGAAACTCCCAGCAGTGCCGAGATCATGGCATGGGCATTCAGACCCTCGGCTTTCATGGAGGTACCCAGCGCGATCATCACCGTGACGAACGAGAAGTTGACCGACTGGATGGAGAGCATGCCCGAGCCCAGCGGCCCGAAAGCGGTTAACCCTGCAACCAGGTACCCACGCCCGATGCCACCATGGCCATCGACACCAGGTAGGCCGTCATGTCCACGGGCAGTTCCAATGCGCGGCCCACGATCAGCGCCGGTGTGATCATCGGCACGAAGATGGCCAGCAGATGAGTGATGGCGCTCAGCAGCGCATTTCCGAACGGAGGGCGATCTTCCAGTCCATAGACGAGATCGGCTTGATCAATGGGCTTGGATGGGTGGCTCATGATGAATTATGAATTCTGGAAAGAGCGGTCCAATAGCCGCAGCACAAAAAACGTGAGTACGGCACAAATAAAAACCCGCCGGACTTCACGAAGGAAGACGGCGGGCTTTGGACGAGACGGGCAGCACCATGAGGCCGGGTGCTGCACACATCATCACTGCAGCTTGATTTCCACGTCGACGCCGGCGGGCAGGGTCGAGTTTCATCAGCGCATCGACGGTCTTGTCGGTGGGATCCACGATGTCCATCAGACGCAGGTGCGTGCGATTTCCAGCTGGTCGCGCGACGTCTTGTTGACGTGCAGCGAACGCAGCACATCGAAACGCTCGATGCGGGTCGGCAACGGCACCGGGCCATGCACCACTGCACCGGTACGCTTGGCCGTATCAACGATCTCGGCAGCGGACTGGTCGATCAGCTTGTAATCGAACGCTTTCAGACGGATACGGATTTTCTGGTTTGCCATGGTGATTCCTTGAAGAGCGAGGAGCGCGCGGCAGACGCGCTCTATTCTGCGGGATGAAACGTGAAAATCAGGCGATGACCTGGCCACCACGCCGGCGCCCACGGTACGGCCACCTTCACGGATGGCGAAACGCAGACCCTGTTCCATGGCGATCGGCGCAATCAGCTTGACCTTCATCTGCACGTTGTCGCCCGGCATCACCATCTCGGTGCCTTCCGGCAGCGTCACCGATCCCGTCACGTCCGTCGTACGGAAGTAGAACTGCGGACGGTAGTTCGAGAAGAACGGCGTGTGACGGCCACCTTCGTCCTTGCTCAGGATGTACACCTCGGCCTCGAACTCGGTGTGCGGCTTGATCGTGCCCGGCTTGGCCAGCACCTGACCACGCTCGACATCCTCACGCTTCGTACCACGCAGCAGAATACCCACGTTGTCGCCCGCCTGACCCTGATCCAGCAGCTTGCGGAACATCTCCACGCCGGTGCAGGTGGTCTTCTGCGTGTCGCGGATACCGACGATCTCGATCTCGTCGCCGACCTTGATGATGCCGCGCTCGACACGGCCCGTCACCACCGTACCACGGCCCGAGATCGAGAACACGTCCTCGATCGGCATCAGGAACGTACCGTCCACGGCACGCTCCGGCTCGGGGATGTAGCTGTCCAGCGCCTCGGCCAGCTTGATGATGGCCGGCTCGCCGATCTCGCTCTGGTCGCCTTCCAGCGCCTTCAGGGGCCGAGCCCTTGACGATCGGCAGATCGTCGCCCGGGGAACTCGTACTTCGACAGAAGCTCGCGCACTTCCATCTCCACCAGCTCCAGCAGCTCGGCGTCATCGACCATGTCGGCCTTGTTCATGAACACGATGATGTAGGGCACGCCCACCTGACGGGCCAGCAGAATGTGCTCGCGCGTCTGCGGCATCGGGCCGTCGGCCGACGACACCACCAGAATCGCACCGTCCATCTGGGCGGCGCCGGTGATCATGTTCTTCACGTAGTCGGCGTGACCCGGGCAGTCCACGTGTGCATAGTGACGCGTGGCCGTTTCGTACTCGACGTGCGAGGTGTTGATCGTGATACCCCGGGCCTTCTCTTCCGGCGCGTTGTCGATCTGGTCGTAGCCCTTGGCCTCACCACCGTATTTCTTCGACAGCACCGTGGCGATCGCAGCCGTCAGCGTCGTCTTGCCATGGTCCACGTGACCGATGGTGCCCACGTTCACGTGCGGCTTGGTCCGTTCAAACTTGCCCTTTGCCATTTGTATTTACTCCTGATGCTTGTTCAGTCAGTGTTGGTCTGTGGTCCGGATCACTTGGCCCGGGCCGCAATCACAGCCTCGGCGACGTTCTTCGGCGCTTCGGCGTATTGTTTGAATTCCATAGTGTAAGTGGCACGACCCTGCGTCAGCGAACGCAGTGTGGTGGCGTAGCCGAACATCTCGGCCAGCGGCACTTCGGCTTTCACCTGCTTGCCACCGCCCACCATGTCTTCCATGCCCTGGATCATGCCGCGCCGCGAGGACAGGTCGCCCATCACGGTACCGGCATACTCTTCCGGCGTTTCCACTTCCACGGCCATCATCGGCTCCAGCAGAACCGGGCTGGCCTTGCGCATGCCTTCCTTGAACGCCATCGAACCCGCCTGCTTGAAGGCGTTTTCGTTGGAGTCCACGTCGTGGTACGAACCGAAGTGCAGCGTGACCTTCACGTCCACCACCGGGTAGCCGGCCAGCACACCGGTCGGCAGGGTGTCTTCGATACCCTTCTGCACCGCGGGGATGAACTCGCGCGGCACCACACCACCCTTGATGGCGTCGACGAATTCGAAGCTCGGGCCGCCCGGCTCCAGCGGTTCCAGCTTGAGCACGACGTGACCGTACTGGCCGCGACCACCGGACTGCTTGACGAACTTGGCTTCGGCAGCGTCGACCGTCTTGCGGATGGTTTCGCGGTAGGCCACCTGCGGTTTGCCCACGTTGGCTTCCACGTTGAACTCGCGCTTCATCCGGTCGACGATGATCTCGAGGTGCAGCTCGCCCATGCCACCGATGATGGTCTGCCCCCGACTCTTCGTCGGTGTGCACGCGGAAGGACGGATCCTCGGCGGCCAGACGCGACAGCGCCAGACCCATTTTTCCTGGTCGGCCTTGGACTTCGGCTCGATGGCCTGACGGATCACCGGCTCGGGAAGACCATGCGCTCGAGAATGATCGGGTTCTGCACGTCGGTCAGCGTCTCGCCGGTGGTGACCTCTTTCAGGCCCACGACGGCGGCGATGTCACCGGCACGCCTCCCTGATCTCTTCGCGGTTGTTGGCGTGCATCTGCAGCAGACGGCCGATGCGCTCCTTCTTGCCACGGGTGGCGTTGAGCACGGTGTCGCCGGAGTTCAGCACGCCCGAGTACACACGCACGAAGGTCAGCTGGCCCACGAACGGGTCGGTCATCAGCAGAATGCCAGCGCGGCGAATTTCTCGTTGTCGTCGGCCTTGCGGGTGACTTTCTCGTGATCTTCGGTTTCGCCCTCGATCGGCGGAATTTCCACCGGCGACGGCAGGAAGTCGATGACCGCGTCGAGCATGCGCTGCACGCCCTTGTTCTTGAAGGCGGTACCGCACAGCATCGGCTGGATTTCGTTGGCGATGGTGCGCTTGCGCAGGCCGGCCTTGATCTTGTCCTCGGGCAGATCGCCGTTCTCGAGGTACTCGTTCATCAGGTCCTCATCGGACTCGGCGGCGGCTTCCAGCATTTTCTCGCGCCACTCTTCCGCCGAAGCCTTCAGCTCGGCCGGAATATCGCGATACTCGAATTTCATGCCCTGGGTGGAGTCGTCCCAGTAGATGGCCTTCATCTTGATCAGGTCGACCACGCCCTCGAACTTGTCCTCGGCGCCGATGGGGATGACCACGGGTACGGGGTTGGCACGCAGGCGGGTCTTCATCTGGTCATAGACCTTGAAGAGTTCGCGCCGGTACGGTCCATCTTGTTCACGAAGGCCAGACGGGGCACGTGATACTTGTTGGCCTGACGCCAGACGGTTTCGGACTGCGGCTGAACACCACCCACGGCGCAGTACACCATGCAGGCGCCGTCGAGCACGCGCATGGAACGTTCCACTTCGATGGTGAAGTCGACGTGTCCCGAGGTGTCGATGATGTTGATGCGATGTTCGGGGTAGGAAAGGTCCATACCCTTCCAGAAGGTGGTCACAGCAGCGGAGGTGATGGTGATGCCACGCTCCTGCTCCTGTTCCATCCAGTCCGTGGTGGCCGCGCCATCATGCACTTCACCCAGCTTGTGGTTCACGCCGGTGTAGAACAGGATGCGCTCGGTGGTCGTGGTTTTTCCTGCATCGATGTGGGCCGAAATACCAATATTCCGGTAGCGCTCGATGGGGGTCTTGCGAGCCATGATGGTGAGTCCTTGAGTAATACATTAAAGCACTGGACCGGCAGCAGCTGCCGAGGTTCGGCAGAGGCCAGCCAGTCGGTGCAGGGACAGGACGGAAGTCCTGTTGCCGTGAAGAACGGCGCGTTGCTCAGAAGCGGAAGTGCGAGAAGGCGCGGTTGGCCTCGGCCATGCGGTGAACCTCGTCGCGACGCTTGACGGCGCCACCACGGTTCTCGGCCGCTTCCATCAGTTCGTTGGCCAGACGCTGGCCCATGGATTTTCGGCGCGCTTCTTGGCGGCTTCACGCAGCCAGCGCATGGCCAGTGCGGTACGTCGAACCGGGCGGACCTCGACGGGCACCTGGTAGTTCGCACCACCGACACGACGGCTCTTGACCTCGACCATCGGGCGGGGAGTTGGCCAGGCGGAGTTGAACACCTCGATGGGGTCCTTGCCGCTCTTGCTGCGGATGATTTCGAAGGCACCGTACAGGATGCGCTCGGCCACGGCTTTCTTGCCGGACAGCATCAGCACGTTGATGAACTTGGCGACTTCTTCGTTGTGATAGAGCGGATCCGGCAGGATCACGCGCTTCGGTACTTCGCGACGACGTGGCATGTTTACCTCTGATTGACTTCAGCTGGTGTGGCAACCGGCATTTTCAAGGCCCCCTGCCCCGTTGCGGACCTGCTGCGAGGCAGGCGGAAGAAACGGAAGGAGACACCTGCAGCCCTTCGGGCGATCCGTTACGGTCTCTGTCCGGCCTGACCCGAAGGGGCCGGGCCGCCCAGACAGCGACAACGGTACAGGAAGGAAGAACGCCGGTGCGTTCCTTGGCCCCGCAGCTTTCGCCCTTCTGAAACCCGCTCCGAAGCGCAGCTTCCGTTGCCGGAAGCGGGCCGTGGTGTGTGACACGGCCATTGCGATGGGCGTATTTCCGGGTTGCGGCGAGCCGGGGCCGCTTACTGGATGGCGGGCTACCTGCGATGCAGGCCATCTGCCCTTTCCACCGTCCTGCGCCGGCACCATGAGAACACGGTACCGGACACAAACCGATGATTACTTGGCGGCCTTGGGGCCGCTTGGCACCGTACTTGGAACGGGCCTGTTTGCGGTCCCTTCACGCCCTGCAGGTCGAGCGAACCACGAACGATGTGGTAACGCACACCCGGCAAGTCCTTCACACGGCCGCCGCGGATGAGCACGACCGAGTGCTCCTGCAGGTTGTGGCCTTCACCGCCGATGTAGCTGATGACCTCGAAGCCATTGGTGAGACGAACCTGGCCACTTTACGCAGCGCGGAGTTCGGCTTCTTGGGGGTGGTGGTGTATACGCGGGTGCAGACACCGCGGCGCTGCGGGCAATCTTCCAGCGCAGGGCTCTTGCTCTTGACGACCGCAGATTTGCGCGGTTTGCGTACGAGCTGATTGATGGTTGGCATGGCTATTGACGCTGTGACTTGGGGAGCAACCCGCCAGGGGTTGCGTCGATCGGAGATCAATCCATGGCAACGCGCTACGGCGTCTGCCTGAATTCGATGGATCTGGCCGGACGAGCCGGACCAGCAAGGGACCGCCTGATGCCTGATGTCCTTCGATCGACGCCGGGCTGCCGCAAAAGGCAAGCGCCGGTGCTACCCAAAGAGCGCATCTGGCGCGACAAGCAGAGGGCCGCCCCAGGAACAGGGGAGTATAAAAGGAGTGTGCAGGCGAGTCAACGCGCTGCGGCTGACGGGCCGTTACGGCTTTTACTGTGCGCGTTGCCCGTGGCTGACAGTCAGCGTCCCCGTTGCAGCATGCGGTTGCGCTACCCGGTTGCAGCGTCCGATACGATACCCGGTTGCGCAACCCGCCCATACGTCGGTCCATGCTTCGGCTCAGATTCTGGTTTCAGTGCCAGTACAGACCAGACGGAGTACAGGTGACAGGACGCTGCCAGTACCCATGCAGGGGCGGCAGCACGGTTGCAACCAATGCCTGGCGGGTCCCATGCGGGCGCCCGAGCCGCCGCCGGACAGGGATGGTTCAGCGCGCCGGGCTCACCCACGCATAGCCGCCACTGCGCAGGGTTCTGATTGGCCTGTGCCGCCAGTGCGGCGCCGGCTGGCGGCAGGGAGCGCATGACCTCGCGCACGGCGGTTTCGGCTTCGGCCAGGCTGTTGCCGGTGGCGGTGCAGCCGGGAAGATCGGGGACGTAGGCACGGAAGCAGCTGCCGCGCTGCTCGATCACGATGGCGTAGGTCGTCATGTTCTGCTTCTCCAGGGGACGGAAGATGCAACGACGGGAAGAGGATATTGTCCGTGGAACCGCTGGGCGGAAAGGTGACGCAGTTGGTACATGCCGTGAAAAGGGGAGTCAGTGAACCGCCCTTCCGTTCTGCGGTGCCCAGCCGGATGGTCGGCGCTGACAGGGGTCAGCCCCTGACGATCCGGCGTCGCACCATTTGACATGAGCTTCGATGCCGCGGGCGTTGCGCCGTTCTACGGAACAGTGATTATTTGTAATTGTGTCGCTCGGACTGGCATTTCTGCCATGTGGAACGTACACGACAGGGGGGCTTCCTGCATCCCCATGCATTCACCGAACTGCCTGAAACGCCCGAAAAACGGGCCTGCTGCCAGCAACGCCAGCAAGCAGGCCCGCATGAGCTGCTCGAAAAAGCAGCCACTCACTTACGCAGGGAGGCTCACTCTTCGGTGTTCATCCCGCCTTCGGCGGTCGGCTCTTCCGGCGCCGGCACCACGCCCGTGCCACTGAACAGCGCGTTCAGGTCCAGTGCAGCGGCCGTGGCTGCTGCGGACGGGGCGGAGACCGCCTCGTCGGCCGTGACCAGCTCGGGCTCAGGTGCCGACAGGATGGCAAAAGGCAGCCTCGGCCGCGGCCAGGGCAGCGGCTTCACGTGCCTCCACCGATTCCTTGTCGTGACGGGCCTTGTGATAGGCCAGACCCGTACCTGCCGGGATCAGACGACCGACGATGACGTTCTCCTTCAGGCCACGCAGGTCGTCGCGCTTGCCCATGATGGCCGCCTCGGTCAGCACCCGGGTGGTTTCCTGGAAGGAAGCCGCCGAGATGAACGAGTCGGTGGACAGCGAGGCCTTGGTGATGCCCAGCAGGATGTTGTCGTACGACGGCGGGAGCTTGCCTTCGGCGTTCATCTTGTCGGTGGCGTCGAGAATCTCGCTGCGCTCGACCTGCTCGCCCACGATGAAGTTGGTGCCGCCCGGTGCGGTGACGACCACGCGACGCAGCATCTGGCGAACGATTACCTCGATGTGCTTGTCGTTGATCTTCACGCCCTGCAGTCGGTAGACGTCCTGCACCTCGTCCACGATATAGCGCGACAGTGCCTCGATACCCAGCAGGCGCAGGGATGTCGTGCGGATCAGCCGGGCCGTCGACGATCATCTCGCCCTTGTTCACCACCTGACCATCGTGCACCAGCACGTGCTTCTCTTTCAGGGATCAGGAATTCGTGGGCGTTGCCGTCCGGGTCGGTGATGACCAGCCGCTGCTTGCCCTTCGTGTCCTTGCCGAAGGAGACGGTCCCAGTGACTTCGGCCAGCATGCCGGCATCCTTGGGCGAACGGGCCTCGAAGAGTTCCGCCACCCGCAGCAGACCCCGGTGATGTCGCGGTTCTTCTGGGATTCCTGCGGGATGCGGGCCAGCACTTCACCCACGCCCACCTGCTGCCCGTCACGCACGGTGATCAGCGCGCCAACCGGGAAGCCGATCTGCACCGAGTGGTCGGTGCCGGCGATCTTGACTTCCTCGCCGGCCTCGTTGAGCAGCTTCATGGTCGGACGCACGTTCCTGGCACCCGTACCGCGGCGCTTGGCGTCGATGACCACCTGGGTGGACGGGCCGGTGACCTCGTCCACCTGCCGGGCCACGGTCACGCTTCCTCGACGTTCTCGAACTTCACCACACCGCCGTACTCGCTGATGATCGGGCGGGTCAGCGGATCCCAGCTGGCCAGCTGCGAACCGGCGGTCAGGGCCTGGCCGTCGTGCACGTGCAGCGTGGCGCCGTAGGGGATCTTGTGACGTTCGCGCTCCCGACCGCTGTCGTCGGTGATCATCACCTCACCGGAACGCGAGATGACGATCAGCTCGCCCTTGGCGTTGGTGATGTAGCGCATGGTGGCCGTGAAGCGCGCCGTCCCGTTGGACTTGGTTTCGACCGAGCTGGCCACGGCGGCCCGCGAGGCAGCACCACCGATGTGGAACGTCCGCATGGTCAGCTGCGTACCCGGCTCGCCAATCGACTGGGCGGCGATGATGCCCACCGACTCGCCGGTGTTGACCAGCACGCCGCGCCCCAGGTCACGGCCGTAGCACTTGGCGCACAGGCCATAGCGCGCTCGCAGGTCAGCGGGGTGCGCGCGCACCTCGTCGATACCCAGCTGCTCGACCTTCTCGACCAGATCCTCGTTGAGCAGTTCGCCGGCCGCGATGACCGTCTCCTGCGTCTCGGGGTTGACCACGTCCACCGCGGTCACACGGCCCAGCACGCGGTCGCGCAGCGGCTCGATGACCTCACCGCCCTCGACCAGCGCCCGCATGGCCACGCCATTGGAGGTGCCGCAGTCGTGCTCGGTGATGACCAGATCCTGCGACACGTCCACCAGACGGCGGGTCAGATAACCCGAGTTGGCGGTTTTCAGCGCGGTATCGGCCAGACCTTTACGGGCACCGTGGGTGGAGATGAAGTACTGCAGAACGTTCAGGCCCTCGCGGAAGTTCGCCGTGATCGGCGTCTCGATGATCGAGCCGTCCGGCTTGGCCATCAGGCCCCGCATGCCCGCCAGCTGGCGGATCTGCGTGGCGGAACCCCGGGCGCCCGAGTCGGCCATCATGTAGATGGCGTTGAAGGACTCCTGCTTCTCGGACAGGCCCTCGCGGTTGATGACGTTCTCGGTGGCGAGCTGGTCCATCATGGCCTTGGCCACCTGGTCACCGGCCTTGGACCAGATGTCCACCACCTTGTTGTAGCGCTCGCCCTGAGTCACCAGACCCGAGGTGTACTGCTGCTCGATCTCCTTGACCTCCTTCTCGGCGGCGGCCGGATCTGCGGCTTGGACGGCGGCACCAGCATGTCGTCGATGGCGATGGAGATGCCACCGCGCGTGGCCAGCCGGAAGCCGTTCTGCATCAGCTGGTCGGCCAGGATGACCGTGGCCCGCAGGCCGCAGCGACGGAACGAGGCGTTGATCAGGCGCGAGATTTCCTTCTTCTTCAGCGCCCGGTTCATCAGGTCGAACGGCAGGCCCTTGGGCAGGATCTCGGACAGCAGCGCACGACCGACGGTGGTCTCGAAGCGCTTGAACATCGGGCGGAACTCGTTGTCGCCGATGCGCTCGTACTCAGTGGAGACGCACGGTGATCTTCGTGCCCAGCTCGACCTCGCCGTTATCGTAGGCGCGCTGCGCTTCCTTGATGTCGGCCGGGTACGTGCCCTCGCCCTTGCCGTTGACCTTGGCACGGGTGGCGTAGTACAGACCCAGCACGATGTCCTGCGACGGCACGATCGACGGCTCGCCGTTGGACGGGAACAGCACGTTGTTGAGGCCAGCATCAGGGCGCGGGCTTCCATCTGCGCTTCCAGCGACAGCGGGACGTGCACGGCCATCTGGTCGCCGTCGAAGTCGGCGTTGAAGGCGGCGCAGACCAGCGGGTGCAGCTGGATGGCCTTGCCCTCGATCAGCACCGGCTCGAAGGCCTGGATGCCCAGACGGTGCAGCGTCGGCGCACGGTTGAGCATGACCGGATGCTCGCGGATGACCTCTTCCAGGATATCCCAGACGATGGGTTCCTGGGTTTCCACCATCTTCTTGGCCTGCTTGATGGTGGTGGCCGCCGACATCGACTCCAGCTTGTTGAAGATGAAGGGCTTGAACAGCTCCAGCGCCATCAGCTTGGGCAGACCGCACTGGTGCAGCTTGAGCTGCGGACCCTCCACGATGACCGAACGGCCGGAATAGTCCACCCGCTTGCCCAGCAGGTTCTGGCGGAAGCGGCCGCCCTTCCAATGATCATGTCGGCCAGCGACTTCAGGGGCGCGCTTGTTCGCACCCGTCATGGCCTTGCCACGGCGGCCGTTGTCCAGCAGCGAGTCGACCGACTCCTGCAGCATCCGCTTTTCGTTTGCGGACGATGATCTCGGGCGCCTTCAGCTCCAGCAGGCGCTTCAGGCGGTTGTTCCGGTTGATGACGCGGCGGTACAGGTCGTTCAGGTCGGACGTGGCAAAGCGGCCCCCATCGAGCGGCACCAGCGGGCGCAGCTCGGGCGGCAGCACCGGCAGCTTCCATCACCATCCACTCGGGACGGATGCCCGAACTGGAAGCCTTCCAGCACCTTCAGGCGCTTGGCGATCTTCTTGACCTTGGCTTCGGACGTGGTGACCTGCAGCTCCTCGCGCAGACGGTCCACCTCGCGGTCGATGTCGATGGACTGCAGCAGCTTGCGGATGCCCTCGGCTCCCATGGCGGCTTCGAGACTCGTCACCGTACTCTTCCGTCTTGGCGAGAAGTCGTCTTCGGTGAGGAGCTGGTTGCGCTTGAGCGGGGTCATGCCGGCTCGACCACCACATAGGCTTCGAAATACAGCACGCGTTCGATGTCGCGCAGCGTCATGTCGAGCACCATGCCCAGACGCGACGCAGCGACTTCAGGAACCAGATGTGCGCGGTGGGGCTGGCCAGCTCGATGTGGCCCATGCGCTCGCGGCGCACCGCAGCCAGCGTGACCTCGACGCCGCATTTCTCGCAGATGACGCCGCGATGCTTGAGGCGCTTGTACTGCACCGCACGGGCACTCAGTAGTCCTTGATCGGGCCGAAGATCTTGGCGCAGAACAGGCCATCACGCTCCGGCTTGAATGTGCGGTAGTTGATGGTCTCAGGGTTTCTTGACTTCGCCGTAGGACCAGGAGCGAATCTTGTCAGGCGAGGCCAGACCGATGCGGATGGCATCGAGTGATCGCTTTCCTCGACCTGCTTGAAGAGATCCAGCAATGCTTTCATGGGTTCTCCGTTGAATTCCTAGTGCGTGGCTCAGGCGCGTTCCAGATCGATGTCGATACCGAGCGAGCGAATTTCCTTCACCAGCACGTTGAACGACTCCGGCATGCCGGCATCGATGGCGTGTTCGCCCTTGACCATGTTTTCGTAGACCTTGGCACGGCCCGTGACGTCGTCGGACTTCACCGTCAGCATTTCCTGCAGCGTGTAGGGAGGCACCGTAGGCTTCCCGGTGCCCACCTCCATCTCGCCGAAACGCTGGCCACCGAACTGCGCCTTGCCGCCCAGCGGCTGCTGGGTCACCAGGCTGTAGGGGGCCGGTGGGCAGGGCGTGCATCTTGTCGTCGACCAGGTGGTGCAGCTTCAGGGAAGTGCATGTAGCCCACCGACACCGGCCGGTCAGAACGGATCGCCGGTACGGCCATCCCGCAGGATCAGCTGGGTCTTGCTGGGCGTGAAGCCCAGTTTGTCGGTGCGCGGGTCTTCCGACAGGGAAGGCCAGGTTCAGGGCCGCGCGGATTTCGTCTTCGGTGGCACCGTCGAACACCGGCGTGGCGAACGGCACGCCATCACGCAGGTTCTGCGCCATGGTCATCAGCTCGTCGTCGGACGGCTCGTTCAGGTTAGCCTTCTCGCCATGGTCGTTGTAGACCTTGTCGAGGTAGCGGCGCAGCTCGGACACCTTGACGTGGCGGTCGAGCATCTCGCCGATGCGCAGGCCCACGCCCTTGGCGGCCCTAGCCGAGGGTGGTTCAGGATCTGGCCCACGTTCATCCGCGAAGGCACGCCCAGCGGGTTCAGCACGATGTCGCACGGGGTACCGTCGGCCGTAGAGGGCATGTCCTCGACCGGCACGATGCGCGAAACCACACCCTTGTTGCCGTGGCGGCCGGCCATCTTGTCGCCGGGCTGCAGGCGGCGCTTGGCAACCAGGTACACCTTGACCATCTTCAGCACGCACGGAGGCAGTTCGTCGCCCTGCGTGAGCTTGCGGCGTTTTTCCTCGAGGCCAGGTCGAACTCGTGACGCTTCTGCTCGATGGCGTTCTTGGTTTCTTCCAGCCAGCGGGCATCTTCCTCGTCGGCCAGACGCACCTCGAACCAGTGCCAGCGGTCCAGCTCCTGCAGGTATTCGCGGGTGATCTTCGTGCCCTTAGCCCAGTTTCTTCGGCCCGCCGTTGGCTTCCTTGCCATCGAGGAAGCGCTCCAGCCGGCTGAAAGGCGTCGTTTTCCATGACGCGCAGCTGGTCGTTCAGGTCAGACGGAAACGTTTCAGCTCGTCGTCGATGATCGACTGGGCGCGCTTGTCACGGGTGATGCCCTCGCGGGTGAACACCTGCACGTCGATGACGGTGCCGTTCATGCCGGACGGCACGCGCAGGCTGGTGTCGCTTCACGTCGGACGCCTTCTCGCCGAAGATGGCACGCAGCAGCTTCTCTTCCGGCGTGAGCTGGGTTTCGCCCTTCGGCGTGACCTTGCCGACCAGCGTGTCGCCGGCCGAGACTTCGGCGCCGATGTAGAACGATGCCCGACTCGTCCAGACGGGAGCTGGTTCTCGGACAGGGTTGGAGATGTCGCGGGTGATCTCTTCGGGCCCCAGCTTCGTGTCGCGGGCCAGCACCGTCAGTTCCTCGATGTGGATCGAGGTGCTGGCGGTCGTCCGACACCACCTTCTCGGAGATCATCACCGAGTCTTCGAAGTTGTAGCCGTTCCAGGGCATGAACGCGATCAGCATGTTCTGCCCAGGGCCAACTCGCCGGGTCGGTGGAGGCCCGTCGGCGATCACATCGCCGGCGCACAGGCGAGTCGCCCTTGGCCACGATGGGACGCTGGTTGATGTTGGTGTTCTGGTTGCTGCGCGTGTACTTGATGAGGATTGTAGATGTCACGCCGACTTCACCGGCGGTGGCTTCCTCGTCGTTGACGCGGATGATCACCCGGTTGGCATCGACGTAATCGACCACCCCACCCGCTTGGCCGTGACCACGGTACCCGGAGTCGACCCGCACAGGGTGCGTTCGATGCCGGTACCGACCAGCGGTTTCTGCGGACGCAGGCGGGGCACCGCCTGACGCTGCATGTTGGCACCCATCAGCGCGCGGTTGGCGTCATCGTGCTCGAGGAACGGAATGAGCGAGGGCGGCCACCGACACGATCTGCGACGGGGCCACGTCGATGTACTCGACGCGGTCGGCCGAGACCAGCTGGGTCTCGCCGTTGATGCGCACCGACACCAGCTCGCCGGTCAGCTTGCCTTCGTCATCGACCTCGGCGTTGGCCTGGGCGATCACGGCGGCCTTCCTCGATGGCCGACAGGAAATCGATCTGGTCGGTCAGCTTCTGGTTCTCGACCTTGCGGTACGGGGTTTCAGGAAGCCGAACTCGTTGAGCCGTGCGTACAGCGCCAGCGAGTTGATCAGGCCGATGTTCGGGCCTTCCGGCGTTTCGATCGGGGCAGACACGGCCGTAGTGGGTGGGGTGCACGTCGCGCACCTCGAAGCCGGCACGTTCGCGGGTCAGACCGCCCGGGCCCAGGGCCGAGACGCGGCGCTTGTGGGTGATTTCGGACAGCGGGTTGGTCTGGTCCATGAACTGCGACAGCTGGCTGGACCCGAAGAACTCGCGGATGGCGGCGCTGATCGGCTTGGGTTGATCAGGTCGTGCGGCAGCAGGTTCTCGGTCTCGGCCTGGCCCAGACGCTCGCGCACGGCACGCTCGACGCGCACCAGACCGGCGCGGAACTGGTTCTCAGCCAGCTCGCCCACGCAGCGCACACGGCGGTTGCCCAGGTGGTCGATGTCGTCGATCTCGCCCTTGCCGTTGCGCAGGTCGACCAGCAGCTGATGACGGCGACGATGTCCTCGTTCTCGAGGGTCATCGGGCCGGTGGGATCCTCACGGCCGACGCGGCGGTTGAACTTCATGCGGCCGACACGCGACAGGTCGTAGGTGTCCTCGCTGTAGAACAGGCGATTGAACAGCGCCTCGACGGCGTCTTCGGTCGGCAGCTCGCCCGGACGCATCATGCGGTAGATGGCGATGCGGGCCGAGATCTGGTCGGCGGAATCGTCCAGACGCAGGGTCTGCGAGATGAACGGACCGGCGTCCAGGTCGTTGGGTGTAGAGCGTCTGGAATTCGTGGATGTTGGCGGTACGCAGCCGGGTGAGCGCGTCCTCGGTGATCTCGTCGTTGGCGCGCATGACGATCTCGCCCGTTTCCGGGTCGACGATGTCCCTGGCCACGGCACGGCCCAGCAGGAACTCGTCCGGCACGCTGACCAGCCGCAGACCCGCCTTTTTCCATCTCGCGGATGTGCAGCGTTGATGCGCTTGTCCCTGGCGACGATCACGTTGCCTTCACGGTCGGTGATGTCGAAGCGGGCCGTCTCGCCCTTCAGGCGCTCGGGCACCAGTTCCATCTTCGCCCCTTCGGACTCCAGCGTGAACGAGTCGAACACGAAGAGTGGGCGAGGATCTGCTCCGGCGTCATGCCGATGGCCTTGAGCAGGATGGTGACCGGCATCTTGCGGCGACGGTCGATACGGAAGTAGAGGATGTCCTTGGCGTCGAACTCGAAGTCCAGCCACGAGCCACGGTACGGAATGATGCGGGCCGAGAACAGCAGCTTGCCCGAGCTGTGCGTCTTGCCACGGTCGTGCTCGAAGAACACGCCCGGCGAACGGTGCAGCTGCGAGACGATGACACGCTCGGTGCCGTTGACCACGAAGGAACCGAGTGAGGGGTCATGAGCGGAATCTCGCCCATGTAGACCTCCTGCTCCTTCACTTCCTTCACCGTGGGCTTGCTGGCCTCGCGGTCCATGATGACCAGACGCACGCGGGCACGCAGCGGCGCACAGAAGGTCATGCCGCGCTGCTGGCATTCCTTCATGTCGAAGGCAGGCGTTCCCAGGTTGTAGCCGACGAACTCCAGACGGGCCATGTCGTTGTGCGAAGAAATCGGAAAGATCGATTTCAGCGCCGCCTGTAACCCCACATCCTTACGCTGGTCGGGAGGAACACCTTCCTGCAGGAACTCGGCATAGGATTCAAGCTGCGTGGCCAGCAGGTAAGGCACCTCCTGCACGGCCCGGGCACGACGGTGGCCAAAGCTCTTGCGGATGCGCTTCTTTTCAGTGAACGAGTAAGTCATGGACTCTCCGTGAGACGTCGGGGTCACGATAGGCGAACAGAAACTGGGACGTGGGCGGTGCGCCGCAGGGTACTGATCGTGGACTGGCAGGGCAGCCAGTGACATGGACCTCATGGCCCTGGCTGAAAAGAGGGGTGGGGGAACGAAACCCGCTGCAACACCCGGCTCGGTGACCGCCATCTGCGGGGGCGGGACGAAACGGGGTCTTGCAGAGCGTTTCACGTGGCCTGTGGCCACAAAAACCCGGGGCCGCGAACGGACCCGGGTGATACACGACAAATGACCGAGGCCCCCGAAACTGCAGACCCCCGGTCCGTTTGCCCTAGGCAAAAAGCCGTCAATTACTTGACTTCGACTTTGGCGCCAGCGTCTTCCAGCTGTTTCTTCAGGGCGTCGGCGTCGGCTTTCGAGATGCCTTCCTTCACAGGCTTCGGGCACCGTCGACCAGGTCGCTGGCTTCTTTTCAGGCCCAGGCCGGTGGCACCGCACGACCTTGATCACCTCGACTTTCTTCTCGCCGGCGGCGGCAGGGACGACGGTGAACTCGGTCTGCTCTTCGGCAGCAGCGCCAGCAACAGCGCCACCAGCGGCCGGAGCAGCCACGGCGACAGCAGCGGCAGCCGACACGCCGAATTTCTCTTCCATCATCTTGATCAGTTCGGACAGTTCCAGAACCGTCATGCCTGCGACTGCGTCGAGGATCTCTTCTTTGCTCAGTGCCATTTGGAATTACTCCAGTTCAATTGCGTAGGTTTGTCGGTTGAATGCCCGACAGTCGATGTTCTTGGGGTTGCTCAGGCGGCTTCCTGCTTGTCGCGCACGGCCGCCAGGCCTCGAACGGGACTTCGTCGGCACCTCGTTGAGGGTGCGAACGAAGGTGGCAACCGGTGCCTGCATGGTGCCCAGCAGCTTGGCCAGCAGCTCGTCGCGGCTCGGCATGGTGGCCAGGGCCTGAACCCCGGCAATGTCCATGACCACGTTGGGCATGGCACCACCCTTGAGCACGAGCTGATCGTTGGCCTTGGCGAAGGCAGCCATCAGCTTGGCCGGCGCAACCGGATCAGTGGAAATGCCATACATCAGCGGACCGGCCATCTGGTCGGCAAGCTTCTCGTAGGGCGTTCCCTGAACGGCGCGGCGTACCAGCGTGTTTTTCAACACGCGCAGATACACACCCGATTCCCGTGCCTGCTTGCGCAGCTGGGTAATCTTCTCGACTGTCAGACCACGGTACTCGGCCAGGATGATCGAGCCAGCCGTTGCCACCTGGGCAGAGACTTCCTCGATAACGGCCGCTTTCTCTTCACGATTGAGAGCCACGGTCTTTCCTTACAAATGAGATGGTTGTGCCGAAGCACGCCCATCGTTGACAACACGGCGATCAGGTGTGAAGTTTTCTGCCACAGTCAAAGCCGGCCTGTGCGGGAGACCCGCACCGCAAACCCTGTCTGCAATTGAAACCTTCATGCTTCAGGACCGCCATCTGCGTATGGCGTCCGGCGTTTCGGCCTGCTGCCTGCCGAAGCGTTTCGCTTCTTCAGGTAGTGATGACCGGCCCGGACATTCAAGGCGTCCTCGCTCTGGCAGCACCTGCGTGCTGCCTCACGGCTAGCCCCTACGGTCTTTGATAACCCGCACCCGGAAGTGCGGCCCAAAGTTCTGTGAATCAGGCGCCGGGGTTGACGGTCGCGGTATCGACCTTCACGCCCACGCCCATCGTGCTGGACACGGCCACCTTGCGCAGGTACAGCCCCTTCGAGGTGGCCGGCTGGCACGAACCAGCGCATCGACCAGGGCTGCCAGGTTTTCCTGCAGCGCTGCCACGTCGAACGAGGCGCGGGCCGATGGTGCTGTGAATGATGCCGGCCTTGTCGGTACGGTACTGGACCTGACCCGATTTGGCGTTCTTGACGGCCTCGGCCACGTTGGGGGTGACGGTACCGACCTTCGGGTTCGGCATCAGGCCACGGGGACCGAGGATCTGGCCCAGCGAGCCCAACCACACGCATGGCGTCCGGCGAGGCGATGACCACGTCGAAGTTCAGGTTGCCGGCCTTGACCTGTTCCGGCCGGGTCTTCCATGCCGACGATGTCGGCACCGGCAGCCTTGGCTTCGTCAGCCTTGGCACCCTGGGTGAACACGGCCACACGCACCGGTTTGCCGGTACCACGGGGCAGCACCACCGAGCCACGCACCAGCTGGTCGGATTTGCGCGGGTCGATAGCCCAGTTGCACGGCCACGTCGACGGACTCGTCGAACTTTGGCGTTGGCGCATTCCTTCACCAGCGACAGGGGCATCAGCGGCGGGGTACAGGCGGTTCGATTCGACCTTGGCGGCAAGTGCCTTGGCGCGTTTGCTGGAGCTTGGCCATTTATACGCCCTCCACGTTGACGCCCATGCTGCGGGCGGAGCCGGCGATGGTACGCCGGGCAGCATCCAGATCGGCAGCGCTGAGGTCAGGCTGTTTGGTTTTGGCGATCTGCTCCAGCTGTTCGCGCGTGAGCGTACCCACCTTGTCGGTATGGGGGTTTTGGAACCCTTGTCGATCTTGGCGGCCTTCTTGATCAGGGATGGACGCCGGAGGCATCTTCATGATGAAGTGAAGCTCTTGTCGGCAAAGGCGGTGATCACCACGGGAGAATGGGCAGGCCCGGTTCCATGCCCTGGCTCTGGGCAGTTGAACTGCTTGCAGAATTCCATGATGTTCAGACCACGCTGGCCCAGTGCGCGGGGCCGATCAGGGGCGAGGGTTGGCTTTGCCTGCAGGGAAACCCTGCAGCTGATGACCGACGATTTTTCTTGGCCATGAAGGCTACTCCTGAGTGAGTGCGATCGCCCGAAGAGCGGCAGGCGGGGTACGCCGGCCTTCTCAGGCTCCTCAATATGCAGTGTGCACGGGGCGCACTGCCTTGAAACTCGTGCCGATGCCCGAAGACATCGATGCAGAATCGCGGAATGGTACCAAACGTACGGCACTTCTGCAGTACCGTCGCTGGATTTGTCAACGCCCGGTTCGACACCTGTCGCAACCGGGCGAAAAGAAACAGGGGATCAGACCTTTTTCGACCTGACCGAACTCCAGCTCGACCGGGGATTAGCACGACCGAAGATGGTGACCGACACGGTGAGACGGTTCTTGTCGTAGCTGACCTCTTCGACGTTGCCGTTGAAGTCGGCGAACGGACCTTCGCTGACCCGCACCATCTCGCCCACCTCGAAGAGCGTCTTGGGCCGTGGCTTTTCGACGCCCTCGGCCATCTGGGCTCGATGATCTTGTCGACCTCGGCCTGCGAGATGGCGGCCGGACGGTTGCCACTGCCACCCACGAAACCGGTGACCTTGCTGGTGTTCTTGACGAGGTGCCAGGTGTCGTCGTTCATTTCCATTTCGACGAGCACATGGCCCGGGAAGAAGCGGCGCTCACTGATGGTGCGCTGGCCGTTCTTCATTTCGACCACTTCTTCGGTGGGGAACGAGAATCTGACCGAACAGATCCTGCATGCCCGAACGCTCGACCCGCTCACGAATGGCACGGCCAACGCTCTTTTCCATGCCCGAGTAGGCATGCACGACATACCAGCGTTTGCTCATCAACGGCTCCAGCCCAGCACGAGATCGTACAGCACGTACTGCAGCCCGGAATCGACGAGCCACGGAACAAAGGCCATGACGACCACGAACGGGAAGACGTACAGGGGTGATGGGTCCAGGTTTCCTTCTTAGTGGGCCAGACCACGCGACGCGCCTCGGCCCACGATTCACGCATGAAGGCCAGCGACGACGACCGGGTGCAGACAGATAGGCAATACCGGCACTGACCACCAGGCCACCGATGACCGAGAGAACGCGGAAGATCAGCGCCTGCTCGGACAGCATGTGAAACCAGCGAGACCTGCCACCACAGCCAGGATGGCGAGCACCAGCTTGACTCGGTCGCCACCCGAAGTGACATCTTCGACTTTTTGCTGAGCTGCCATGTATCCAGCCTGGGAATATGCAGTGAAAACTGCCTTGTGATGACTCTTGTTCTGACGAAAGCGGGCCTTTGGGAGGCCCGTTTCGAGTCACAACACCTCTGAGGAAAGTGGCAGGGCAGAGGGAATCGAACCCCCAACCTTTGGTTTTTGGGAGACCAACGCTCTGCCAGTTGAGCTATGCCCCTACTTTCCCGCAATGAACTGTGTTTAACTGATCAGGCGATGACCTTTGGCCACCACGCCGGCGCCCACGGTACGGCCACCTTCACGGATGGCGAAACGCAGACCCTGTTCCATGGCGATCGGCGCAATCAGCTTGACCTTCATCTGCACGTTGTCGCCCGGCATCACCATCTCGGTGCCTTCCGGCAGCGTCACCGAACCCGTCACGTCCGTCGTACGGAAGTAGAACTGCGGACGGTAGTTCGAGAAGAACGGCGTGTGACGGCCACCTTCATCCTTGCTCAGGGATGTACACCTCGGCCTCGAACTCGGTGTGCGGCTGATCGTGCCCGGCTTGGCCAGCACCTGACCACGCTCGACATCCTCACGCTTCGTACCACGCAGCAGAATACCCACGTTGTCGCCCGCCTGGCCCTGATCCAGCAGCTTGCGGAACATCTCCACGCCCGTGCAGGTGGTTTTCTGCGTATCGCGGATACCGACGATCTCGATCTCGTCGCCCACCTTGATGATGCCGCGCTCGACACGACCCGTCACCACCGTACCACGACCCGAGATCGAGAACACGTCCTCGATCGGCATCAGGAAAGTACCGTCCACGGCACGCTCCGGCTCGGGATGTAGCTGTCCAGCGCCTCGGCCAGCTTGATGATGGCCGGCTCGCCGATCTCGCTCTGGTCGCCTTCCAGCGCCTTCAGGGCCGAACCCTTGACGATCGGCAGATCGTCGCCCGGGAACTCGTACTTCGACAGAAGCTCGCGCACTTCCATCTCCACCAGCTCCAGCAGCTCGACGTCATCGACCATGTCGGCCTTGTTCATGAACACGATGATGTAGGGCACGCCCACCCTGACGGGCCAGCAGGATGTGCTCGCGCGTCTGCGGCATCGGGCCGTCGGCCGACGACACCACCAGAATCGCACCGTCCATCTGGGCCGCGCCGGTGATCATGTTCTTCACGTAGTCGGCGTGTCCCGGGCAGTCCACGTGTGCGTAGTGACGCGTGGCCGTTTCGTACTCGACGTGCGAGGTGTTGATCGTGATGCCGCGGGCCTTCTCTTCCGGCGCGTTGTCGATCTGGTCGTAGCCCTTGGCCTCACCACCGTATTTCTTCGACAGCACCGTGGCGATCGCAGCCGTCAGCGTCGTCTTGCCATGGTCCACGTGACCGATGGTGCCCACGTTCACGTGCGGCTTGGTCCGTTCAAACTTGCCCTTTGCCATAACTGAAGACTCCTGATGTCTGGATGGAGGTGGCTGGCTGGCCCATGAAACGCCAGGGACGCTCCCTGACCGGATGCGCTGACAGAAGAATCAGCGCAGAAAACGTGGTGCCCATGGCGCGGATCGAACGCGCGACCTCTCCCTTACCAAGGAGTGCTCTACCACTGAGCCACATGGGCATTGACCCCGATACGCTTCACTTTGGCAAGCGAAGGAGCAGACGTTTGAGGGCAAGCGCGCAGTATAACACGTGCTGCAGCTGCTGTCTGCGTGGTCAGAACGGGATTATGCTGACTTTTTCCCTTGCGTGCAAGGGGATGCAAAAGTCCTCCCGCCCCTCCCGCACGCGATGACCCTCGCCATCTGCGACTTTCCGCACACATGATCGACTGGTCCGTGGGGAGAAACAGCCTGTCCCGCCGGCATCGGGCCGGCGTTTCTGGCAACATCACATCAGGGTTCGCTGCACGAATCTGCCAGCGCTTTCTCCATGACCGGGATGAGCCACCGGAGCCTCTGCAGAGGCAGGCGGGCGCCCTTGGCTCCATGATGAGGGCGAACCAGAACACCATCGCCGGCAATGGCCACCCTCTGGACCGCACGGGCATGAAAGCCGGAATGCAGGCAGGCTTTTACAGAGCCCTCCGGCGCATGGCCTGCGGCCGCACAGTCTCCACTTCGCGCTTCACAACCTTTTTCTCCAGGACCATGAAACGATTCAACCCGTCCCTGATCGCCCTCGCCGTCGCTGCCGCCCTGGCCGGCTGCAGCCAGCTGCCGCAGGCTGCCCACACTTCCCGCGCCACCGCCGGCGTGAAGGAAATGGCCGAGGCGCCGCTGATCATCGGCACCTACAATCCGGGCGAGGAAGCCATCTTCGCCGTGTCGTCCACCCTGGTGCAGGGCAAGAAGGAGGCCGTGCTGATCGACGCGCAGTTCTCCGCTGCCGATGCCCGCAAGGTGGCGGAGATGGTCCGCAAGAGCGGCAAGAAGCTGACCACCATCTACATCAGCCACTCCGATCCAGACTACTACTTCGGGCTGGACACGCTGCACGCGGCCTTCCCCGAGGCGCGGATCGTGGCCACGCCGCAGACCATCCGGAACATCCGGGCCACCGAGGCCGTCAAGCGCAAGGTCTGGGGCCCACAGCTGGGTGAGAACGCACCGAAGCAGATCATCATCCCCGAGCCCCTGGACGGTGACCGCCTGAAGCTGGAAGGCCAGACGCTGCAGGTGGTGGGGCTGGATGGACCTTCGCCGGACCGTACCTTCGTGTGGATTCCGTCGATTCGCGTGGTGGCAGGCGGCATTCCGGTCGTGGCCGGCGAGCACGTCTGGATGGCCGACACGCAGACCCCCGCCTCGCATGCGGCCTGGCTGGAAACGCTGGCGCGCATCGAGCAGCTGCAGCCGTCCGTGGTCATTCCCGGCCACTACGCACCCGGCAGTGCCCTCGACACGAGCGCGGCACGCTTCACGGCCGACTACATCCGTGCCTTCGACGAGGAAACGGCCAAAGCGCGCAACTCGGCCGAGCTGATCGAGGCGCATGAAGGTCCGCTATCCGAAAGCTGAGCGGCGAAGGCTCGCTGGAGATGAGCGCCAAGGTGGCCAAGGGCGAGATGCAGTGGCCGTGATGCCGGTCAGGGGCCTGTAATTCCGGGAGTCGGCCTCCCTGCCGGAGGCCGTTTGCCTTCCGGCGCCCGGGCCAGCGGCACGCGTGCGGGGTTAGCTGCCCCGTTACTATGTTCGTGTCCTGGACAACCAGGGCTTTGGCCGGCCCACACGGAAACGAATGCGTGCATGGGGACGAATGCGTTCATGACAGTCAGGGATGCAGCACCCGCAGTTCATCCAGCAGCATCAGCAGCTGGTGGATCTTCTCTTCGCTGAACTTCTCCTGCAGGCGGGCATAGCTGCTCTCCACCTCGCCGGACTATGCGCTCGAAGCAGGTTCGTCCCTGCTTCGGTCAGCTCCACGAAGACGCGACGCTGGTCATGGCTGGCCTTGTGGCGGCGCACCATCCCGTTGCGCTCCATGCGCTGCAGCACGCCCGTCATGCTGGGCTTCAGGATGCAGACCAGATCGGCCAGGCAGTGGCTTTCGAGCACACCGTGGCGGTACAGCACGCGGATGACGCGCCACTGCTGTTCGGTGAGCCCATGCCGGTTGAGCAGCGGCCGAAAGAACAGCATGGCCGCCTCCCGGGCCTGCAGCAGCGCCAGCGTGAGCGAGGGCGCTCCATGGGGACGCGCCCGGCACCAGCCCGACGGGCGAAGCGCCGGCATTGGGGCGTCCCCGGGCATTCGACGGACAGCAGGAAGCCGGGATCGGCCAGCGGGATGCTGTCGTGATCCAGGGCAGCCGCGCCGGCGAGGCAGGGCACATCGGTCAGGAAACCGGCATCGACCGTCTGCGGCTGCCCGGGTGAAGCGGCGGTTTGAGGAGACATCACGTCCTGCCGCGCATCGGCCGGCAGCGACGATCCATCCTGAAGGGCGTCGAGGCGAATGTCTGTTTTCATGGGATGGCAGGAATGCACAATGGGGGCAGGATACCCCAGAGCGCGCCTGAAGGTAGGCAATGTAGGTGATTCGGCCCGCATCAGGCCCCTGATCCCGGGTTGCCGGAGCGTGTCATGGCCTCATTCGCCCCGCGTCACCCTCCCCGGATCCGTGACTGACAGGGCGCAGCCCGATGGGCCTGACACGGTCCTGAAGGGGCGTATTCCGAAGGGGGAGCAGGGACCGAAGGGAGGGGCCTGGACTCAGCGAAAGCCCGCAATCAGCGTCTTGAGCATGTCGCGGAAATCGTCCTTCTGCTGCGCCGAGAATGGGCGGAAGGCCAGTTCCTGCTGGCGCTCGGCCATGGCCCATACGGCCACCGCCTGTTCGTGGCCAGCCGGGGTGAGCTGGAAGCGATCTCCCTCCAGCCGCTCTGACCAGCCCCCGCTCGCGCAGCAGGGTCAGCACCGGCCCCACTTCCCGTGCAGGCATGGCAGCCTGCTGGACCAGCGAACGCATGTCGCAGGGGACGCCGGTGTCGAGCACCAGCAGGACACGGGTCTCGCCACGGCTCCAGCCGGAACTGCGGCGTTCGGCCTGGTACGCCTGCTGCAGGCACGCACGGCCTGGGTCATCAGATAGTAGAAGTTGTCCTCCAGGCGGCTGTGCAGGCCGCTGGTGGTGTGACAGGACTCGCAGGGTTCATCGACCTGCGGGTGCGGAATGGCCATGCCGTAGGTGCCCTGGTGGTAGAGCAGCGGTGAGCGCCCGTAGTCACCAAAGGCCACCACCCGGCCGATCAGGGATCCAGTGGTCGCCACCGTCCACCGTCTGATGTTTCTCGCACTCGAAGCTGGCCGCGGTGCCGTCGATCAGCACGGTGCCCCCCACGCCGGCCCGGTGGGCGACGCCGGCAAAGCGGTCATCGGCGGGACGGGCGAACTGGTTGGACAGGTCGATCTGGTTGGCTGCCAGGATGTTGACGGCAAAATGCGTGGCTCGGCAAAGACCGGATAGCTGCCCGACCGCTTTGACGATGCTCCAGAGGATCAGCGGCGGATCCAGCGATACCGAATTGAAGCTGCTGGCGGTCACGCCCACCTGCCGCCCGCCTGCACTGGCGGTCATGATGGTGACACCGGTGGCGAAGTTGCCCAGTGCCCGCCGGAAGGCGCTGCGGATCGATGGCCGGTGTCTCGGCGAGGACGGCGGCCGGGATGGAGTGGTGCTCATGGGGCATGCAAGGAAAATGGAATGGGCGCATTCAATCACATCCCGCCCCTGGGGCACACCGTACTGCGGCGCAGACGGTACAGCGCGTGTCGTGGACCATTGCCCCCGCACCTGCATCAGGGGCGATCAGGCGCTTCGCGCCTATTCCCGATAATATTGCTCAACTATTTTATCCTGCTGCCACCTCCCCGCCGGGAATCAGGGCCGGCAGCAACCAACCTGAAGGACGCAAGCCATGAGTATCGCTCCAGTACCGCCGCAAACATCGCCCCCAGCAACCAGGCGCTGCTCGACGCCCTGGACAAGGTGGCCGTGATTTCCACCACCGACCTGCAGGGCAACATCACCCTATGCCAACGAGCTGTTCTGCCGGCTGACCGGCTACACGAGCGACGAACTGGTGGGCAGGCCGCACAGCCTGGTGCGTCACCCGGATGTGCCCAAGTCGCTGTACAAGAACATGTGGGACACGATCAGGGACGGCCGGATCTGGACGGGCATCATCCCCAACGTGGGCAAGGATGGCTCGGTCTATGTGGTGGACACGACGGTACAGCCGATGTTCGATGACGCGGGCAGGGTCACGTCCCTACATCAGCATCCGCCGGATGGTGAACGATCTGATGGAAGACTTCGAGGCGGTCGAACAGGCGAAGGAAATCTTCGACGACTACTACGACCGGCAGCACTGACCGGGCAGCGGGGCCAAAATGGCTTTTATGATCGGGGCCACCGGAACGTGTCACGAAATCACTTTCAGCAGTACGCACCACATTCACGCATGAACACCATCGCCAAGCATCTGGTGATCGGCTATGGGTCGGAGTCGGGCAATGCCCGGGCACTGGCCCAGCAGCTGGCCGCCGACCCGGCCCTGAAGGCTTTTTCTCCCGAGGTTCTGACGCTGGACGAAATCTCGCCCGGCATGTTGCAGGGGCGATGATCCGCTGCTCATCATCTCGGCCTCGTTCGGTGACGGCGAGCCTCCGGGCAATGCCGAGGCCTTCCTGGCGCTGCTGCAGGCAACCCTCCCTGTCCAGCCTGCGCTATGCCATTTTCGGGCTGGGCGACACCAGCTACCCCCACTTCTGCGGCTTCACGAAGCAGGTGGACGCGCTGCTGCAGGAACGCGGCGCCACGGCGCTGGTCAACCGGGTGGATGCCGACAGCAACTACCGGCAGTTCTTCGAGAAGTGGACGCCGGTGGTGGAGAAGGTGCTCCACGGGGATCTGGAGGCCGGGCGCACTGCAACTGCAGGTCAAGGCCTACGGCGCCGGCGCGAAGCCTTCGAGGCGCCGCTGCTGGAACGCCGGCAGCTCAACACCAGCGAACCTGCGGCCTGGCACATCCGGCTGGACACCACCGGCAGCGGCATGCTGTGGCGCGCCGGCGATACCGTGTACGTGATGGCCGAGAACGACCCGCAGCTGCTGGGCGCGATTGCCAAATACTATGGCTCTTTCGAGCGCCGGCACTGCTGCGCCACAAGGGAGCTGCGGCAGATCAGCAAGGGCGTGCTGCGTGACCTGGCCAAACTGACCGGCAACGAGAAGCTGAAGGAGCTGCAGAAGTTCAAGAACCGCAAGGCACTGGAAGAGTACCTGTACCACGCCGACATTCTGGACATCCTGAAGGACTTCGCCTCGCCCGGGGAGCGTGCCGCTGCCCGAGCTGGCCAAACTGCTGTCGGCCTGCCTGGTGCGGGCCTACTCGATTGCCCTCGCACGGTGAGGCCGGCCATCTGGACCTGTGCGTGCGCGAGGTGAGCTACGAGCACAACGGCCGCCCGCACAAGGGCACGGCCACCCGCTGGCTGCTGTCGCACGAGGGGCCGTTCCGCATCTACTGCCGTGCCAATCCGGGCTTCCACCTGGCCGGCAGTGCCGACACGCCGCTGATCCTGGTGGGCACGGGTACGGGCATCGCCCCGCTGATCGGCCTGCTGCGCGAGATGCAGGCGCAGGGCATCCGTCGTGAAACGGTGCTCATCTTCGGCGAGAAACACCGTTCGGAAGACTTCCTGTACGAAGACGAGCTGAAGGCCCCTGCAGCAGGAAGGTGTGCTGGGCACGCTGATCACGGCCTTCTCGCGCGATGGCGCCGAAAAATACTACGTGCAGAATGCCATTGCCGATCATGCCGGTACGCTGCGTCCGCTGCTGGACCGGGGGGCGCACGTCTACCTGTGCGGCAACAAGGCACATCTGGAACAGGCCGTGTCGGGCGCCGTCAACACACTGATGGAAGGCAGCAGCGAGCTGGCTGCCGACGATACGGGCTGGAAGCTGCTGCAGCGCCAGGGGCGGCTGCACCTGGAGCTGTACTGACATCAACGCACGGATTCGGGCTGGCCTGAGCCCCCTCGAGCATGCAGGACAAGGCGGCAGGACCACAGAAACCTCCACGGATTCAAGACACTGGCAGCACCGCCATCGCAGTCCATGCACGCCCAAAGGGAGGTTCCGCGGGGACGAACGAGCCCATGACACGCTCTATACGAAGGTCAATGCACACCGGCAGGCCGTGGTGTCACAATGAAGGGGCACGGGAAGTGCCTCCCGCACGGGGGCGCCTCCGCCGTCCTTTCCCTCTGCGTCCGACCGCATCATCATGCCTGCCGACATCTGCACCGAAGAAGAAATCCACCAGATGGTGCACAGCTTCTACGCACGCATCCGCGAGGATGAAGTGCTGGGGCCGATCTTCAACGATCACATCGACGACTGGCCGGCCCATCTGGTCAAGCTGGAAGACTTCTGGTCCAGCCTGCTGCGCCGCACCGGCCGCTTCATGGGACAGCCCATGCCCAAGCACGTGGCCCTGCCCCATCTCACCGCCGAGATGTTCGAGCGCTGGCTGGCCCTCTTTGCCGACAACCTGAAGGACAACCCCAACCAGCGGATGGCCGCCCAGGCCAATGCCATGGCTGGCCGCATTGCCCAGCGCCTGTGGCTGGGCTACCAGATGGGCAATTTTCCCCGACCGGAGGCCACACCGCTGCCTTAACACCAAATAACACTACGGCAACACAGACCTTTTCAGCGCGTTACGTCACACAGTTCCACAATCTCCGGCTGTTTCCTGATGGTTTGCGGCCGGATATTCACCGGCCAGTCATGGTGCTGTGGCATGAGCAAGACGCTGACCTACCTCTTCGACCCGCTGTGCGACTGGTGCTATGGCATCAATCAGGCACTGGCCCGGCTGGTGGAATCCACCGGCGTGGCGCTGGCCCTGCTGCCGAGCGGCTGTCTCCGGCAATGGCGCCCGGCCGATGAGCACCGCCCTGGCAGGTCATGCGTGGACCAACGACCCTGCACATCGAGCAGATCACCGGCCTGCCCTTCAGCACCCGCTACCGTGACCGGGTACTGGGCAGCCAGCAACCCCTCGACAGCACGCTGCCCACCCTGGCCCTGACGGCCGTGTCGCTCACCACCCCTGCCGCGAGTTCGACGCCCTGCAGGGGTCTGCAGCACGCCCGCTATGCCGGCGGCCAGAACGTCACCGATCCCGCCGTGGTGGCAGCGCTGCTGGAAGAGATGGGGCTGGCAGAGGCCGCCCTGGGCATGCGGCGCCCCACGGATGCCCTGCAGGCGGCCCACCGCAGCCGCATCGATACGGCCCGGGCGCTGATGCAGCAGCACTCGGCCCTGCGGGGTGCCCGCCTTCATCTTCGACGACGGGCAGGGCTGTCTGCGCTCGCTGCCGGCCAGCCTGCTCATTACCCAGCCCATGCACTTTGCCCGGCAGATCCACGGTATCTCCGAGGACGAGCTGGACAACCTGCTGTAACCGGCAGAGGCACATCACGGGCGCCCAGGGGAGATTTTCCTTCGGGCCGGATCCGGCCGTGTGCTGCCGGCGTTTCCCCACCTGCGCGGCGCCTGTGGCCTTCCACCAGCCCAAAATGCGCGGTTCGTGGCGTTTCCCGCCTGCGCGGCACCTTGTCAAGCACGCAAATCCGGAGCCAGCGCAGGAACGGACCGGTCCATGCCGCGCGCTACAGGAACAGCTCCGCAAACAGCAGCCCGAAGGCCAGGCTGAAGGCCATGCTGAGCAGCCCCGGCAGCATGAAGCTGTGGTTGAAGATGAAGCGGCTGATGCGTGTGGTGCCCGTGGTGTCGAAGTCGATGGAAGCGATGATCGGGCCGTAGTTGGGGGATGAAGAAGTAGCTGTTGACGGCCACCAGCGTGCCGATGAGAATCGGCGCCGGCACGCCCAGGGCGATGCCCACCGGGAACAGCGTGGCCACCGTGGCGCCCTGGCTGTTGACCAGCACCGACAGCACGAACAGGGCGAACGCGAAGGTCCACGGCGCGGTTTCCACCAGCGACGACACGGCCTCCTTCAGCTCGCCCATGTGGGCCTGCATCAGCGTGTCGCCCAGCCAGGCCACCCCGAAGACGGCGATCACGGCCCGCATGCCGGCATGGAAGACGCTGCCACGGGTGATTTCGTTGCCATCGGGCTTGCAGACCAGGATGATGATGGCGGAAGCAGCCAACATGATGATCTCGATGGTGTGCGCCATGCCCATCGGCTCGCCATCGAACACCGGACGCAGCGACGGGACGGCGCCCATCAGCACCACCAGCAGGGCAGCGCCCACGAAGATGGCCACCGAGGTCTTCGCGGTGGGCTTTGAGCGGGCCGTCTTCGGTATCGGAGGTGATCTCCAGGCTCTTCAGGTAGTCGGGATCCTTCAGGAGCGCCTGGTAGCCCGGATCGTCCTGCAGCTCCACGCCCATCCGGTTCACGAACAGGCAGGCGATGAAGATGCCCAGCAGGGTGGAGGGCACCGTCACCTTCAGCACGTCGGCCAGCGACACATGCTGCGGTTCCAGATAGTGGACCACCGACACCACGGCCGCCGCGATGGGGGCTGGCCACGATGGCGAACTGCGAGGCAATCACGGCCATCGACAGGGGGTCGCTCGGGACGGATGCCGTTGCGCCGGCTGACCTCGGCAATCACCGGCAGCACCGAGTAGGCCACGTGCCCGGTACCGGCCAGCACGGTGAAGGTGTAGGTGACTGCCGGCGCGATGAAGGTGATGTAGCGGGGGATTGCGGTGCAGGACCCGGGTGGCCAGCCGCACCAGATAGTCCAGGCCACCCGCCGCCTGCATGGCGGCCGCAGCCGAAACCACCGCCATGATCATCAGCATCACGTCGATGGGGGACTGGTGGGCTGCAGGTGAAAGCCGAAGGCCAGAATGGCCAGGCCTATCCCGCTAAAGACGCCCAGACCGATACCACCGATCTGGGCACCCACCAGAATACACAGAAGAACAATCGCAAACTGAATGGCGAAAAGCATGATAATTCCCGGAGGCTGAGTGGCCTGCGCGTGACGCCACCAGACAGTGTGCCGTCCGGCCCGGGAGACCCCTGCATGGGGACAGGGGCTCCCGCCCCGGGTAAAGGATGCCCTGCGTGCGCCCTGCAGATCGCGACAGAGCCTCCTGAATGCCGGGGAGTCTCCCACAGGCATGAATGATTCTTGATTGTTGCGAAGTGTGAGTATATCGGCTTCTGCCCGTGGCGCCCCGACAACACGTGCCATGAAGCCCGTTCATGACGCGGGGGCCTGTCATGGGCATCGATGCGGTCATGACACAGGCCGGCACCACCGCGATGATGCAATGCACAACCCCCGGAAACACCTCCCCGACGTGTAAAAACCCCGTGACACCTCTGGACACAAAGCAGGAAATCGGTCAATCTGACGGACAATGGCAGCTTCCGGAAGGTCTGCAAGGGATCTGCGAGATTTTTGTGCAGACATCCCTAGGGAACGCTTCCCGGCTGCATCGTCCCGTCCTTCAACCCCACGTACCACGCTGAACGATGAACGCCCGCCGCAATCGTCCGCTGATCGTCTGGATGGCCATGCTGGCCGTCCTGGTCGGCACGCTTGCGCCCTCGTTCACCGCCATGCTGGCCAGCTGGACGGGCCAGTATCCGCTTGAAGTCTGCACGACGCCGTCCCTATCCGGGCAGCCCGGGCCATCACCGGCTGCTGCAGACCCTACGGTACCGACGCCCCCACGCCCAGCCCGCTCGATCACAGCGCGCTGCACGGGGACGGTCATTGCCCCTACTGCCGCCTGCAGCAGGACATGCCCATGGTGGCCAGCGTGCCGCCTGCGCTCGTGCTGCCGGTGCGCATTGCCAGCCGCGTCACCCAGCTGCTGGCCCCCACGCCACCGCCCGCCCTGGCGCTGTGGCGCCCCACCTCGGTCGCGCTCCTCCGCGCATCGCCTGACCCAGCCTGCGGCGCCCCGTTGCGCCTGCCCGGCCGCGGCCTCACGGATCTTCCCGTTCACCGCTTTCCATCCGCCACGCACGGCGATGGATGACCGGCTCCCCGCCGGAACAGGCGATCCCTGACGGTTTCCGCTGCGCTGCACACCGCGATGCCGGCACCGTCTCCCCGGAACTCCGTGACACCTGCCGCCACGGGCCAGGACGCTCCCCCGTCGCCGCGTCAATCCGTCCCTGCCCGCCGGCCTGCCCCCTACGGCACGCCGAGCCCCCGCAGGCCACAGACCGTCAGGAGATTCCCCTGCCCCGATCCGCCCGACAGACACAGGCGTTGCGGGGCCCGGCACCAGACATCCGGAGTGAGACCGTCATGAATACCCAATCCGTCCTTCCCACCCCGTCCCCCGCCCAGCCGCTGATGACGGCCGGGACATTCGCGAACCTGTATGGCGACGATGCACCCATGGCCGGGACGCCGGCCGCCATTGCGCCAGCCACCACCCGCAGAACGGAGACCGTCCGTGCCGCGCGCCCCTGTACCGCCGGGCAGTCCGAGGCTGCCCATGGCCAGCCGGAAGAGGCCGACGCCGACACGGAGAGCACCGCTCGGCCAATGCCCTCCCGCACCCTGGGTATCGGCGAAGTGCTGCTGCAGGCCGGAGAAACAGGCGCCGTCTGGCAGCTGAGCCAGGGCCTGGTGCGGCTGGAAGCGGTGACGGCGGACGGCGCCAGCTTCGTGCGGCTGGCCCTGCCCGGCGACCTGCTGGGCGCCGAGTCTGCCCTGCACCAGCCCTATACCTTCCGCGCCGTGGCCGTGACCGACTGCCGCGTGACCCAGGTGGACGCCAGCTCGGACATGCAGCGGATGCTGATCCTGATGACGGCCTTCCTGCAGGGAGCAGGATCGCGCCGTCGACGCCATGCGCATGCGCCAGGGGCCGGTGGGTGCCCGGCTGGATCACCTGCTGCAGGTACTGGATACCGGCATGAACGACGACGAGCCGGTTTCGGTACGTCACCGCAAGCTGCCCCAGCTACGGGATCTGGCGTTCATCATCGATTCCACGCCCGAAAGCGCCCTGCCGCTACCTCACGCGGCACCTGGGGCTGCACCGCCAGCGTCGCTATCGCCGCAGCAATGCCGTCCAGCAGGCCGACACACAGGCCACCAAGCCTGCCGGCACGGGCAGCAGCACGCGGCGCAAGGCCGCAGCCCCCGCCATGGAGGCCATGGCCGACTGAACCCGGCGAGGTCGTACCAGAGCGCGCATGGACCTGTTCGTTCGCGCGCCCCGGAGCCCGTTCCCGGTCACACGCCGGAGCGGGTTTTTGCGGAGATGGCGCTGGACGTGTCCTGACGCTCGACACCGACCAACCCGCCCGGCCACGAGCTGCTGCGTCCCAAACTGACACGCCGAAACGGGCGACCCGACAACGGGAAGAACGATCAGAGCGTGCCATGCCCCCCTTCGTCCCGCGAAACCCTTTTGGGTGCCAGGGACAGGGCAGCAGACGAAAACGGGGGCAAGGCGAAAAACGGGAACGAGGCGAAAGGATGGAGCGGGTGAAGGGAATCGAACCCTCGTCGTAAGCTTGGAAGGCTTCTGCTCTACCATTGAGCTACACCCGCATGGGCGGTGCGTTGCACACCGGACGCCATTAGCGAAAAGACCCTGACCGGCTGGTCAGGGGTCCTGAACTGGTGGAGAGGGTTGGATTCGAACCAACGTAGGCGTAAGCCAACAGATTTACAGTCTGCCCCCTTTAGCCACTCGGGCACCTCTCCGGGGAAGAGATGCAATTATGCTGGAGTGTTTGCGTACCTGTCAAACGAGCGATCCTGCGGCGGTGCTCCTGTCAGGCGATGGTCCTGTCAGCCCCCGTCCGGATGCCCCCAACGCCACGACACACCCTGAAGCCCCTCGAGCCCCACCCCCGAAACCCTGTGTTCACAATGTGCATCGCACCATCACAATACGGGGAATTGCACCCATCACCGGTGAAAAACCCTGAAAATGGATGGGGCGCCTGCCTTTCCTGTCGGGTACAAAAGCCCTGCTGCGGTGCAGCGTATTCATCCCTCCCCATGTTGTGCGGCGATCATCCCTGCAGACTGCGCACATTCGGGGGCATCGAATGCCCGTACCGTGTCGCAAATTTGCCAGAATGGCCCCGGAAACGTCCTGGCGCCCACGCCCGGCGGTACGAAGGATGCCGTACCGTGGCCACGTCAACAACGGTTACATCGAAAGCCGGGGTTTAACTGGCAGAGCCGGCGTCAAGGTTGCAAAATTAGTATCTACCGCTTCCCGGCAACCGGGGAGCTTCCTTCCCTGAAGGTTTGAAGATGGCCAAGATCTCCAAAAGACCAAGAACCCCACTCCGCTCGCCGACGCGTTCGAACCGGCGCCGATCAACCAGAATGATCACGAGGCGCTGCGCCGCTACGTAGCCAACCGCCTGCTCTACACCATCGGCAAGGATCCCAAGACCGCCACCAAGACCGACTGGTACCAGGCCCTTGCCCGCCTGGCCCGTGACAAGCAGATCGAGAACTGGATCGAGACCACCCGCCAGCAGTACGAAGGCAAGGTCAAGCGGGTCTACTACCTGTCGATGGAATTCCTGATCGGCCGGGCGCTGACCAACAGCCTGATGTCGATGGACCTGTACGACGAGCTGGCCACCGCGCTGGCCGAAGGCGGGGTGGACCTGGAAGAAACCCGCGAGGAAGAGCCCGATCCGGGTCTGGGCAACGGCGGTCTGGGCCGTCTGGCGGCCTGCTTCCTCGACTCCATGGCCACGATGGGCCTGCCCAGCTTCGGCTATGGCATCCGCTACGACTACGGCATGTTCGCCCAGTCGATCCACGACGGCTATCAGGTCGAGCAGCCCGACGACTGGCTCAAGCTGGGCAACCCGTGGGAGTTCCCGCGCCGGCAGGTGACCCATCCGGTCAAGTTCGGTGGCTGGGTCGAACATGACCCCGAGAAGGGCGCCATCTGGCACGAGGCCGAGAAGGTCGAGGCCCAGGCCTACGACATGATCGTCCCGGGCTACGGCACCAAGACCATCAACACCATGCGGCTGTGGCACGCCCATGCCGCCGAGAGCCTGGACCTGACGCTGTTCTCTCAGGGCAACTACATGCAGGCCGTAGCCAGCAAGAACCAGTCCGAGAACGTCACGCGCGTGCTCTACCCGGACGATTCCAGCTACCAGGGCCGCGAGCTGCGGCTGCGCCAGGAATATTTCTTCGTCAGCGCCTCGCTGCAGGACATCATCCGTCGCTACCTGCACAACCACGAGCTGTTCAACGAGCTGTCCGACCAGGTGGCCATCCACCTGAACGACACCCACCCGGCCATCGCCGTGCCCGAGCTGATGCGCCTGCTGGTCGATGAGCACAAAATGTCGTGGAACAGCGCCTGGGCGCAGTGCTGCAAGGTGTTCTCCTACACCAACCACACGCTGATGCCCGAAGCGCTCGAAACCTGGCCGGTGGCCATGATGCGCAGCGTGCTGCCGCGCCATCTGGAAATCATCTTCGAGATCAACAAGCGCTTCCTCGACTGGGTGCGCACGCACCATGGCGAGGACCACGACCTGCTGCGTCGCGTCTCCCTCATCGACGAGACGGGCGAACGCCGCGTGCGTATGGCCTACCTGAGCGTGCTGGCCAGCCACAAGGTCAACGGTGTGTCCAAGCTGCACAGCCAGCTGCTGGTCGACACCATCTTCGCCGACTTCGCCCAGCTGTTCCCGGGCCGCTTCATCAACATCACCAACGGCATCACGCCGCGCCGCTGGCTGGCCAACGCCAACCGGCCGCTGTCGGCCCTGATCGACAGGTCGATCGGCACCGGCTGGCGCAAGGACCTGGACGAACTGTCGAAGCTGAAGAAATTTGCCACCAAGCCCGACTTCCTGAAGGAATTCGCGGCCGCCAAGCTGACCAACAAGCAGCGCCTGGCCGAGTGGGTCAAGACCCACGGCGGTGTGACATCGACCCCAACGCCATGCTGGACGTGCAGGTCAAGCGCTTCCACGAGTACAAGCGCCAGCTGCTGAACGTGCTGCACATCGTGCATCGCTACAACCAGATGGTGGCCAACCCCGACAAAGACTGGACGCCGCGCACCTTCCTCTTCTCCGGCAAGGCCGCCTCGGCCTACCGGATGGCCAAGCTGATCATCAAGCTGATCAACGACGTGGCCCGCAAGATCAATCGCCGAACCGGCGCTGCGCGACCGGATGAAAGGTGGTGTTCGTGCCCAACTACAGCGTCTCGGCCGCCGAGATGATCATGCCGGCAGCTAACCTGTCCGAGCAGATCTCCACGGCCGGCACCGAAGCATCGGGCACTGGCAACATGAAGCTGGCCATCAACGGTGCGCTGACCATCGGCACGATGGACGGAGCCAACGTGGAAATCCACGAGCAGGTGGGCGACGACAACATCTTCATCTTCGGTCACCGCACCGAGGAAGTGGCGAAGATCAAGGCCGCTGGCTACGATCCGGCCCGTTACTACGAAGAGAACCCCGACCTGCGCCTGGTCATCGACCAGATCGGCGGTGGCTTCTGGTCGCCGGACGATGCCGGGCGCTTCCGCCCCATCGCCGATTCGCTGCTGCGTCAGGACACCTACCTGCTGCTGGCCGACTTTGCCGACTACGTGGCCACCCAGGAGAAGGTCGATGCGCTGTACCGCGACCAGACGGCCTGGAACCAGAAGGCCGTCATCAACGTGGCGGGCATGGGTGTCTTCTCCAGTGACCGCACCATCATGGAGTACGCGGAAAAGATCTGGAACGTGAAACCGCTGAAGGTCTGATTGCAGCCCTCCCGGCGGTGGGCTCTGCCCTGCCGTCGGGACCGTCCCGGGGTGCCACCCTGACACCCCGGCCACCCTGTGGTGGCGCGGGACACACGATTCCGTGCCGGGTCGGGAACACACTTTGACATTGGGTCGGTACCATGCCACGCCCATTGGGGGCCTTTCTGGGAGAAGCCGGTCAATTGCGGTATCTTCGCTGCCGGCTTTTTCCGTCGACAGCTGCCGGAGAATCCGGCGCTGCCCCCGCACCGCTGGATGCTTCCCTGCTCTGGAGACGTTCCGGGAACATCCGGCACCGTCATTCGGCAACAGCCCGTCGCACGACGGCCCGCCCGCCTGCGGCCGGCCGTTCCGGGCCCCTGCCGTCCGACGGCCCGTCGCCTCACGGTGACGCCCGTCAGGCATCTGTCCGTCAGGCCGCCTCTCCCTGCCATCGCGCCGCCAGCCGGTCACGAATCCGTCACCTGCCGGCTGCCCTGTCGCCTGGGTCCGGTTCTTGTTGGGAGCCAGCATCTGTCCACCAGTCACCCCGCCGTTGCGGGGCGGGTGGTGAACACATTTTGGACGATCCATGAAAAACGAAACCATGCCGGCTGGCCGTACCTGGCCGCTGGGTGCCACCTGTACCGACGGTGGCATCAACTTTGCCGTCTTCAGCGGCGGCGCGCTGAGCGTGACGCTGTGCGTCTTCGATGCCAAAGGGGCACGAGAAGGCACGCTACGCCCCTCAATGGCCCGCAGAACAACATCTGGCACGGCTTTCTGCCCGATGCCGGCCCCGGCCTGATCTACGGATACCGGGTCGATGGTCCCCTATGACCCGTCACGCGGGCTGCGCTACAACCCGTCGCGCCTGCTGCTCGATCCCTATGCGCGGCGCCTGCACGGCGAGTTCCGCTGGCACGAGTCGCACCTCGACCGCCCCGACACCCAGCTCGACGACAACGCCGCCTGGATGCCGAAGGCCGTGGTCACCGACGACCGCTGTTTCGACTGGGAAGGCGACCGGCCGCTGCACATCCCGATGGCCGACAGTGTCATCTACGAGGTGCACGTCAAGGGCTTCACCCGCACCAACCCGCACGTGCCGGCCGAGCTGCGTGGCACCTACGAAGGCATGGCCACCCCGGCTGCCATCGATCACCTCAAGCGCCTGGGCGTCACCGCCGTGGAGCTGCTGCCCGTGCAGGAGTCCATCAGCGAGGGCACCCTGATCGAGATGGGGCTGTCCAATTACTGGGGCTACAACACGCTGGCCTTCTTTGCACCGTCCCGCCGCTACGCCCGCCAGGACCCGGTCAACGAGTTCCGGCACATGGTCAAGGCGCTGCACAGGGCGGGCATCGAGGTCATCCTGGACGTGGTCTACAACCACACGCCCGAGGGGTGACCAGCGCGGCCCCACGCTGTCGTGGCGCGGCCTGGACAACCAGGCCTACTACCACCCTGTCGCGGCAGGGACCCGGCCTACTACTGCAACTACACCGGTACCGGCAACAGCCTCAACGCCAGCAACTACACCACGCTGCAGATGATCCTCGATTCGCTGCGCTACTGGGTGGAGGAGATGCACGTCGACGGCTTCCGTTTCGACCTGGCCTCGGTACTGGGGCGCATGGCGCTGCCCGGCGCCGTCGATCCCGGCCACTTCGACCGCTATGCCCCCGTTCTTCCAGGCCATCCGCCAGGACCCGGCACTGGCCGGCATCAAGCTCATCGCCGAACCCTGGGATGCCGCTGCGGGCGGCTACCAGCTGGGCGGCTACCTGCCCGGCTGGAGCGAATGGAACGACCGCTTCCGTGACACGGTACGCTGCTTCTGGCTGCAGCCGGACAAGAACCGGGGCGCCTTCGCCAGCCAGATCTCCGGCGCCAGCGAGCAGTTCCACCACGACGGCCGCACCCCGCAGGCCAGCATCAACTTCATCACCTCGCACGACGGCTTCACGCTGAACGACCTGGTCACCTACAACCAGAAGCACAACGAAGCCAACGGTGAGGACAATCGCGACGGCCACAACGACAACCACTGCTGGAACGCCGGTGTGGAAGGCCCCACCGACGATCCGGACATCAACCGGACCCGCAGCCGTCTCAAGCGTGTGATGCTGGCCTCGCTGCTGCTGGCCCAGGGCACGCCCATGCTGACGGCCGGGGGACGAGATGGGCCGCACCCAGCAGGGTAACAACAACGCCTACAACCAGGACAACGCCATCAGCTGGCTGGACTGGGGGCCGCCGACCCGGATCTGCTCGAATACACCAGCTACCTGATCAGCCTGCGCCGCAAGCACCCGCAGCTGCGCCTGCCCGTCTGGCTGCTGGGCGCTCCCACGGCCTCCGGCATGCTGGATGTGCAGTGGCTCAACGACGAAGGCCAGCAGATGCGCACCGACCAGTGGTCGCAGAACGGCGACGGCGTGTTTGCGCAGTTCCTCGGCGCCCACAACAATGAGGAACAGGATCTGCTGATCGTCTTCAACCCCGACGGCGAGAACCGCCCCTTCGTGATGCCCGAAGGCGACTGGACCATGGTGCTGGACACCAACCAGGCCGACGGCCAGCCCTGGCGGGCCAACTCCCCCGAAGGCGAGGTGGATGAGACCATGACGCAGATCATGCGGATGGGGCTGGCCGTCAAGAAAAAATCAGCAAGCTTTCGCGCACCCTGTGGTCAAATGCAAGACACAGGACGCAACAAGCATGGACGTTCCCGCCGCCAAGCCGAAAGGAACCGCCGCACGCACGTTGCGTCCCCATTCCATCTACATGTTCGTTGCCCGTCGCAAAGGATGAAGACCATGAGTCCAAACACCTCCCGTGCCAGCGGCATCCTGCTGCACATCACCTCGCTACCGGATACCGAGCCCTGTCGGCCCCGAGCAGCCGCTCACCATCCAGCACCCCGGTTCGGGAGATTTCGGACCCAGCGCCTATCACTTCATCGACTGGCTGGAGCACGCCGAACAGTACCTGTGGCAGATCCTGCCGCTGGTGCCTCCGGGCAGCGGCTATTCGCCGTACATGAGCCCGGCCGGCATGGCCTTCAACCCCATGCTGGTGGACCTGCGGGGCCTGGCCTCGCAAGGCTGGCTGCCGGCCGATTTCCAGGAAGACTATTCGGTCGATGGCGAGCCGGGCCCGGCCCCGCGTGACGGCCGGATCGACTTCCCGCGTGTCGAGCGTTTCCGCCTGCGTGCGCTGACCCAGGCGGCCCGCACCTTCCTGGGCAACCCCCATGAACCGATGCGTGCCGAGTTCGATGACTTCCGCGAGCGCGAAGGCGCCTGGCTGGACGACTACGCCCTGTTCATGGTGCTGGACCGCCTCTACCAGGGCAAGGCCTGGCAGGAGTGGCCGGCAGAGCACGCCCAGCGCAAGCCCGCTGCGCTGGAGCGCATCCGCCAGGAATACCGTGACGACTACCTGTTCTGGTGCTTCGTGCAGTGGGTGGCCGAGAAGCAATGGCAGGCCATTCGCACCTACGCCAATGCCCACAACGTCCGCATCGTGGGCGACGTGCCCATCTTCGTGGCACTGCACAGCGCCGACACCTGGGCCAATCCCAAGCTCTTCGACCTGGGCAAGGATCTCTGGCCCACGCACGTGGCCGGCGTTCCGCCCGACTACTTCGCCGTGGACGGCCAGCGCTGGGGCAACCCGCTGTACCGCTGGCCCGAGCACGCCAAGCAGGGCTACGCCTGGTGGATCGCGCGCGTCAAGCGCTGCCTGGCCCTGACCGACATCGTGCGCATCGACCACTTCCGCGGCTTCGATGCTCTACTGGGCCATTCCGTCCACCCTGCCCCACGGCACGCGAGGGTGAATGGACGCCCGGCCCAGGCATGGCGCTCTTCAACGCCCTGGAAAAGGCGCTGGGCAAGCTGCCGCTGGTGGCCGAGGACCTGGGGCTTCAGACCGACAGCCTGCGCAAGCTGCTGGCTGACACCGGCCTGCCCGGCATGGCCGTGCTGCAGCTGGCCTTCCTGGACGATTCCGAGAACGTCTTCCTGCCGCACAACCTGCGTCGCAACCAGATCGTCTACACCGGCACCCACGACAACGACACCACGCTGGGCTGGTTCGCCCAGGCTTCCGATCGGGAGCGTGCGCTGGCACAGGTCTATCTGAAGACCGATGGTCGGGAAATGCACTGGGAGCTGATCCACGCCGCCTCGCAATCCGTGTCGGGCTGGGCCATCTACCAGATGCAGGACGTTCTGGGTCTGGGCGCCGAGGGCCGGATGAACTATCCCGGAGAAGCCTCCGGCTGGTGGGGCTGGCGCTTTGCCTGGTACCAGCTGCACGAGTGGCAGACGCGCCGCCTGCGCGCCATCACCCAGGTGCATGGCCGCAGCAAGCCCGAATGGGTGTGCTCGGAAGAAGAAGAGGCCGCGAACAAGTGATCCGCTGATCTCCGGGGCCCGGCTGAAACCGGGTCTCGCGACCCACCTTCCTGATGAGGGCCGGTTCTGCCTGCACGGGCAGGATCGGCCCCTTGTCGTTTGCGCGCCCTGGGCGGCCTCAGTCGTCCTGGGCGATGCCGCCCCGCGGGTTGCGCAAGGTGCTGGCAATCAGGGCGGGCATGGGCTCGCCGCCAGCGGGTGAGCGGCACGTTGCGCGTGCCCCAGACGCGACGCAGCGTCACGTCGTCGATCAGCTTGCGCAGCCAGCGGTGTGACGGCAGTTGCTCCTGACGCCGGTGCCAGACCATGTCCACCCGCATGGCGGGCAGAGCCACCGGCACCGGCTGCCAGACCAGGCGCTCGGCCAGCCCCGTGGTCGGGATGAAATCGAGCGGCAGGATGGTGAGCAGATCGGACTGCGCCACCACATTGGCGGCGGTGAAGAACTGGTTGAGCGTCAGCACGATGCGCCGCGTGCGCTGGCGCGTGGCCAGCGCCTCGTCCACGAAACCGAACGGCCGGCCCGAATAGCTGACCAGCAGATGGCGGGCCGCGCAGTAGTCATCGAGGCTCACCGGGGCCTCGCCCAGCGGATGGCCCTCGCGCATCACGCACACGTACTGGCCTTCGTAGATTTCCTGATGGCCGAAGGTATCGGGCCGGTCTTCCCTGCATCTCGCGCAGGATCATGTCGGCCACCGCCCCCGGAAAATGCCCGACCGCCAGATGCAGCTCGTCGTTTTTCGAGCAGCGGCAGCGGATCGCGCGTGGTGAGCGGACGCAACCGCAGTGTGGCATTGGGGCATCGCGCTGCAGACGGTCCAGCAGCGGCGGCACCAGCAGCGCGGCCGTGGCGTCGGCCATGGCAATGACGAAGGTCTCGCGGGTACGCAGCGGATCGAAGGACTTGGGCGAGATGACACCCCGCAGCGCGTTGAGCGCCGTGCGCACGTCCGGCCAGATGGCCAACGCGAAAGGAGTGGGCTCGACGCCGCGGCCGGCCCGTATCAGCAGTTCGTCCCCCAAGGCCTCGCGCAACCTGCGCAGGGCATTGCTGGCTGCCGGCTGGGTCATCGTCAGATTGCGGGCCGCACGCGAGATGTTGCGCTCGGCCATGACTTCATCAAAAACCCGCAGCAGGTTCAGATCGAAGTTCTGGAAGTCCACCTCTCCCCAATGACACCGGACCGGTGTCGTCATCTGCACCTGTCCGGAAGGCTGCGGACCCTCGGGGATTTTTCCTGGTTGGTCCTGCGGAAGATTTCCCGGCCGATCCGGCGGGAAAGCCCGGGCTTGGCCCTTCCCGGCCTGGTGCCTGTTTCGGGGCACGTCGCCCCCTTTGGGGATCATATCATCAGCCGGGCACGCGCGGCATATACGGCCCGGCACGCCGCCGGCCTTTGACGGGAATTCGGGGTTTTCCCCAGCAGCCAGCACTTTTGCAGGGGCGTCCAGAGGACTTTTCCCGGTATCCATACCCCGGTGTACGTGCCCCCGTGTCCATGCCACGGTACCCCTGCCCCGCCTGCATGTCATGGCACGTGCGGCCACAAAAATCATCCGCGGGTATTCACCACAGGAAAACCCCGGTTTCAGTTTCGGTCACTGAGCACCTGCCGATACATGGCCAGATAATCGGCAGCCGCAGGGCCCCAGCTGTGATCGACTTCCATGGCCGTGCGCATCCGCCACTCCCAGGCACCGCGGTCCTGCCAGACATCGGCCGCCCGCGCCAGCGCCAGTGCAAAGTCGTGCACATCGGCCCGGTTGAACACGAAGCCGTTGCTCGGCTGCCCGTCGTGATATTCGTGCACCGTATCGGCCAGTCCGCCCACGCGGCGCACCAGCGGCAGCGTGCCATAGCGCAGTCCGTACATCTGCGTCAGCCCGCAGGGCTCGAAGCGCGACGGCACCAGAATCAGGTCGCCGCCGGCAATCAGCCGGTGCGACAGCGGCTCATCGTAGCCGATGGTGACCGACACCCACCCCGGCGCCTCCTGCGCGGCCTTGCGGAAGGCGTCCTGCAGGGCCGGATCGCCACTGCCCACCAGCGCCAGCTGGATGCCCAGCTCGCGCATCTTCGGCAGCACACCCAGCAGCAGGTCGGCCCCCTTCTGGTCGGTCAGGCGGCTGACCATCACCGCCAGCATCCGGCCCGGGTCCACCGCCAGACTCCAGCTCGTGCTGCACACGCTCCTTGTCGACCCACTTGCCGTTGAGGTCGTGTGCGCTGTAGTTGGCCGGCACCAGCCCGTCGATCTGCGGATTCCAGACCGTCTGGTCGATGCCGTTCAGAATGCCGGTGAGCCGGTCGCGGCGCGACAGCAGCAGGCCGTCCAGCCCGGCACCGAATTCCGGCGTGGTGATCTCGTAGGCATAGCGCGGGCTGACCGTGCTCAGCCAGTCGGAAAAACGCCAATCCGCCCTTCATGAAGCTGCCCCAGCCGTGATATTCCAGCCCGTACATCGGACGCAGCATCCAGGGTTCCAGCGCCAGCGTGGCCCAGTCATCCGGCGAAAAAAGCCCTGATAGGCCAGGGTTGTGCACACTGAACACCGAACGCACCCGGCGCACCGGGTTCTGGCTCAGGTACACCGGCGCCAGCCCCGCATGCCAGTCGTGGGCATGCAGGGACATCGGCCTTCCAGATCGGATCCACATCGCCCCAGGCCAGATGGGCCGCCACCTTGCCCAGCAGCGCAAAGCGGCGGGCATTGTCGGGCCAGTCGCGATTGTCCGGCCCCAGATAGGGGTTGCCCTCGCGCCGGTAGTACCAGGGTGCATCCACCACGTAGGCCGGAATGCCCGAACCACGGATCCGCCCCCACAGCACCCGCACCCGGGCCGCACCCATCAGGCTGCCCAGATCGGCCACCAGGCCCACATCGTCCAGCCCGTCCAGAATGGCCGGAAAGCCCGGCAGCAGCAGGCGCGCATCCACCCCCTGCGCCTGCTGCGCCACCGGCAGCGCCGCCAGAATGTCACCCAGCCCGCCCGTCTTGACCAGCGGATATACCTCGGTGGCCACATGCAGCACCCGCAGCCGGCCGTCCGGTGCGTGCTCGTTCCGGTCCCACAGCCGTGCTGGTGGCGGCTCGGCCATCTGGGTCGAACCGGATGTGCTGGAAGGCGTATGAGTGGCGTTCATGGCAAGGCAACAGGGAGAAAAAGGATCGGGAACGGCCTCAGCCGTTCAGTCTGGCCAGCATGCTCGGCGTGATCAGCGTCACGCCGCCTTCGCTGACGTAGAAGCGTTTGGCGTCTTCTTCCGGATCCTCGCCGACCACCATGCCTTCGGGGATCACGCAGCCGCGGTCGACCACCACCTTGCTGAGGCGGGCATTGCGGCCCACCACCACCCCGGGCAGCAGCACCGCACCCTTGATCTCGGTGTATGAATGGATGCGGCAGTTGGAGAAGAGCAGCGAGTTGTGCACCGAGCCGGAGATGATGCAGCCGGCCGACACGCTCGATTCGATGGCCTCACCGCGCCGGTCCACCTTGTTGTGCACGAACTTGGCCGGCGGCAGCTGTTCCAGATAGGTCCAGATGGGCCAGGTCCGGTCGTACAGGTTCAGTTCCGGCACCGTGGCCGTGAGGTCGATGTTGGCCTCCCAGTAGGCGTCGATCGTTCCCACGTCGCGCCAGTAGGCCGGCACCTTCTCGCTGTTGTAGACGCAGCTGTCCTCGAAGAAGTGCGCCACCACCTGGCCCTGGCTCACCGCCTTCGGAATGATGTCCTTGCCGAAGTCGTGCTCGGAGCCCGGCATCTGGATGTCTTCTTCCAGCATCTTGTACAGGTAGTCGGCCGTGAAGATGTAGATCCCCATGGACGCCAGCGAACGGTCCGGCTTGCCGGGCATGGCCGGCGGATCGGCCGGTTTTTCCACGAAGGAGGTGACGCGCTTGCTGTCGTCGATGGCCATCACGCCGAAAGCCTTCGCCTCCTTGCGGTCCACCTCGATGCAGCCCACTGTCACGCCGGCCCCCGACAGCGCATGGTCGGCCAGCATACGGGCGTAGTCCATCTTGTAGATGTGGTCGCCCGCCAGAATGACGATGTACTCGGGCCGGACCGCCTTGATGATGTCCAGACTCTGATAGACGGCATCGGCCGTGCCCCGATACCACGCATTTTCGTCCACGCGCTGCTGCGCCGGGATCAGGTCCACGAACTCGCCCATTTCGGACTTCAGGAAGTTCCACCCGCGCTGCAGGTGGCGCAGCAGGCTGTGCGACTTGTACTGCGTCAGCACGGCCATCTTGCGCAGACCCGAGTTCATGCAGTTGGACAGCACGAAATCGATGATGCGGAAATGCCCGCCAAAATAAACGGCCGGTTTGCAGCGGACATCCGTCAGCTGCTTGAGCCGGCTTCCGCGGCCCCTGCCAGCACCAGCGCCATGGCCTGCTTGGGCAGGCGGCGTTCCAGATTGATGCGTACGCTATCGTCCATGAGTCCCTCTCCTGTTGTTCGTCAGGAACCCCTGCACGCATACCGGCGGCACGCTGTCCGGAGCCCCTGGGGAAGCACCGAACCACACGCAGGCCATCCCGTCAGCAGGGCATGCGCAACAGCGCATACGCTGTCGTGATGGCAACACCGGCATTTCCGTGCTGCCTGTCTCACATTATGGCGCGACTGAAAAAAACCGCACGCACAACCAGACAGGCGTGGGGGGCAAGGGGGCGTGCCTCAGCCCGCAGCCGGCAGCAGCGGCAGACGGGCGTCGCGCAGCACCTGGTCGATGGTACGGCGCTGCACCGCCCGGCGCGCCGCATTGCGTACTGCAACACGGGCCACGGGCTCGCGCTCGGGCGCCGCAATGGCCACCGGCGGTGTCTCTTCGGGCAGCACTTCCTGCCGCCAGGGGAACTGATGTCGACCAGCGTGCCGTCCGGATCCCGCGTCAGGAAGCGGCGCTGGCCATAGAATTCGTCACGCGGCGGCTGCACGATGGGCAGACCGCGCACCACGGCACGGGCGTGGATGTCGTCGACATTGTCGACCACGAAGGTCAGATACATGCCCACCGGCGCCGCCCGCCAGTGGGCCGGCAGCAGCGGATGGTTGCGCTGGATGAGGCCCAGTTCCAGCCCTGGATCGGAAGGCGAACGCAGCCGGATGTACCAGTCGGATTCGGATGCGACTTCCATGCCCAGCAGGTCCGCGTAGAAATCGCGGCTTTCCTGCAGGCGCTCGCTGCTGATGTTGCTGAGCGGTCGTCTTACGGCCATGGGGTCTCACCTCCTCCAGAACAATTTTTCATGCTAACGGCCCAGTGTGATGTTTCGCCGACAGCATCCGCCAGACGGCAGGGGACGGCCGGCCGGCGGTCCGGGCGTCGTGGCAGGCATCCCACACGGCCCGAAGACTGCGGTCGCAGGGCCGGACCGGACCATGCGCCCCACCCATACCCGCGCCCATCCGGGCACCAGCCCCCATGTCCGCAGCGGTATCCACGTCTGCACTGCTCCCCATGTCCACGCCGGTATCCGTGCACCACGTTTTCGACGGAACCCGCACGCCAGCACCAGCACACCCGTGCACCCATGCCGGCAGCGCCCCAGAACATACCGCAGCCCCACCGCAGGCGACCTCCCACAAACGGTGGCATCATGAGCAGTTTCCGGCCTGCCCAATAAGGGGGTCGTGCCTGCCATCACCATCCTGCCACCGATTCCCCATCCATCCTGTCACTGCCTCTCCCGCCACCTGGCCCTTCCCGTTTTCCATCCAGCACCTTCCACATGAACCATCCGCCTTCCGGCTGCCCTTCCATCACGGCGCAGACCAGCCATCACCCACCGCAGCCGGCAACGCCCCGGCAACCAGCAGCAACATCCCGGCAACGACTGCCCGACAGCGTCCCACCGACGAGGCCATCCTGAACGCAACCCGCACCTGGGTGCAGAAGGCCGTCATCGGGCTCAACCTCTGTCCGTTTGCCAATGCCACGGTAAAAGAAACAGCGCCTGCGCATCCAGGTCAACCACGCCACCGAACCGCTGGCCCTGCTGGACGAGCTGCGTGCCGAACTGAAACGCCTGCTCGACACCGACGAGACCAAACTCGAGACCACACTGCTGGTCTGCCCCGACACCCTGGCCGATTTTTCTGGACTTCAACGATTTTTCTGGACACCGCCGACGCCCTGCTCGACGAGCTGGACCTGCACGGCACCTTCCAGATTGCCAGTTTCCATCCGCACTACCAGTTTGCCGGCAGCTCGGCCGACGACATCGAGAACGCCACCAACCAGTCGCCCTGGCCCACGCTGCACCTGCTGCGCGAAACCAGCATCGACCGCGCCGTGGCCGCCTGGGGCGACGACACCGACCGCATCTACGAGAACAACATGGCCCGCCTGCGGGCCATGGGCCCCGACGGCTGGCGCCAGCTGAAAAATCAGTGGCAGCCGGACGCCGGAACGGACGCCGATCCGGCAGATACCCCGCCCCCAACCCTACACCCGCAACGCGACATCCTCCCGCTGCATCGGGCGCGCTTCGGTGACATACTCACCGCCCCCCGCCCTTTCTGATACCCTTTGCAGGCTGGTATCTCCCTACGACCTATCCATGACCGACTCACTGCGTACCCGCCTGTCCGCCATCGAGCCCGCATCCCTGCGTGGCATCACCCGTGGCCTGGAGAAGGAAAGCCTGCGGACCACCGCCGATGGCAAGCTGTCCATGCGGCCGCATCCCCGTGCGCTGGGCTCCGCCCTCACGCACCCGCACATCACCACCGATTTCAGTGAGTCCCAGGTCGAACTCATCACCGGCGTCCACGACAGCATCGACGCCTGCCTGGCCGAACTCACCCGCGTCCACCAGGAAACCCTGGCCCACATCGACGGCGAGCGGCTCTGGTGCACCAGCATGCCCTGTCCGCTGCCGCCCGACCGCGACATACCCATCGGCCAGTACGGCAGCTCCTTCATCGGCCGCGCCAAGACCATCTACCGGCAGGGCCTGACCTGGCGCTACGGCAGCCGCATGCAGACCATCTCCGGCCTGCACTACAACTTCTCCCTCCCGCAGAGCCTGTGGCCCGAGCTGGCCCGCATGCCCGGCCTGAAGCTCGACGGCAGCAACCCCTAAGCATGCCCGCAGCCAGGGCTACTTCAGCCTGATCCGCAACTTCCGCCACCACTCCTGGCTGCTGCTTCTGCTGTTCGGCGCCTCGCCGCTGGTGCAGCGCGGCTTTGCCGAGGGCATGCCCCACATCCTCAAGGCCTTCGGCCGGGACGCCCTGGGCCTGCCACACGCCACCACGCTGCGCATGGGGCCGCTGGGCTACCAGAGCGAGGCCCAGGCCAGCATCGGTGCCAGTTACAACTGCCTCAAGAGCTACGCCGAATCGCTCTACGACGCCCTCACCTCGCCCTGGCCCGCCTACGAGAAGATCGGCATCCGGCACGATGGCCAGTACCGTCAGCTCTCCACCTCCCTGCTGCAGATCGAAAACGAGTTCTACGGCACCATCCGCCCCAAGCAGCCCATCCGCAGGGTGAACGGCCGCTGGCCGCCCTGGCCGCCCGCGGGGTCGAGTACATCGAAGTGCGGCTGATGGACCTGGACCCCTTCAGCGCCATCGGCATCACCGCCGAAACCATCCGCTTTCTGGACATCTTCCTGCTGCGCTGCCTGCTGTCCGACAGCCCGCGCGACACCCCGAGATCAACGCTGCCCAGTCGGCCAACCGGCACACCGTGGCCCAGCGTGGCCGTGAGCCGGGCCTCGCCCTGCTCGAGAACGACGGCAGCCACCGCCCGCTGCTGGCCTGGGGACAGGAAGTCCTCACCGAATGCGAAGCCGTGGCCCAGCGCCTGGACGAAGCCTGGCCCGAGCACCAGGGTGCCTACGCGGCCGCCCTGCGCATGGCCCGCCAGCGTCTGGAACACATGGAACACACACCCTCCGCACGCCTCATGGCCGACATCGCCACCCAGGGGCAACGGTTCGCTCACCCAGTACACCGTGGCGCGGTCCGAGGCCCACCGCCAGCACCTGCTGGCCCAGCCGCTGCCGGCCGACATTCGAGAGGCCTTTGCCACCATGGCCCGCGAATCCTTCGTCGAACAGGCCGACATCGAAGCCGCCGACACCGGTGACTTCGAAACCTGGCGGCAGCAGTACATCACCTCCGTCTTCCCGCTCATCGCCGACTGACCGCCAGCCGCACCGTGACCGAAAAACGACGCACAGCAGATCCTGCTGGTCCGCGCCCTCGAGCGCCAGCCCGCCTCCACCACCTGGACCGAAGACGACCGCCTGCACGCCACGCAGCAGGCGCTGCGCGAGGCCGGCCCGCAGGCCGACGCCCCTCCTTCATCACCACCCGTGCCCGGCTGGCCTGCGAACGGCTGTTCACCCGCAAGCCGGCGCTGGCCGACCTGCTGCACCGCCTGCACTGGCGTGGCTGGTTCACACCCGTGGCCCCTGCTGGTGGCCCTGCTGGCCGGTGCCCTTCTGGATTCAGCCGGTGGCAACCGCATCAACATCCTCAACCCCCGCTGCTGCTGATCATCGCCTGGAACCTGTTCACCCTATCTGGTGCTGGCCGGCGGTGCCCTCGTACGTGCCCTGGGCGGCCGGGGCCGGAAAGGTGCCCAGGACGATGCAGGCCATCACCACATGGCGCCCGCCCCCGGCTCCCCGTCCCCGAACGGCACCCAACGTACAGCCTCCAGTCGCGCTTCACGGCAGGGTACGTCCACACCACGCGGCAGCAGCCTCCCGGACGCGCCCGACAGCCCGGCAGCCGTCACCGGCAGTGGCCCCTTCGGCGCCCTGCGCCGGCTGGTCGTGCGGCTGGCCACGGGCCAGGGCTGGAGCACCCCGGCACACAGCGACGACAACCTGGGCGCACGCTTCACGCGCCAGTGGTTTGCCCTGGCCGCGCCGCTCTACAGCCAGCGCGCCCTCACCCTGCTGCACGCCGGTGCCCTGATGTTTGCCACCGGCGCCCTGGCAAGCCCTCTACCTGCACGGTCTGGTGCTCGAATACAGGGCCGGCTGGGAGAGCACCTTCCTCGTCGCCCCGCAGGTCGAAACCCTCACCCACGGCCTGTGGGGTCTGGCCAGCCTGCTGAGCGGCATTGCCCTGCCCGATGCCGCCGGCCTGGAAGCCATGCGCTTTCCGCAGCATCCGGGCGTCAACGCCGCCCCCTGGATTCACCTGCAGACGCTCACCGTCGTGCTGGTGGTGATCATCCCCGCCTGCTGCTGGCCCTCTGGCACCGCGAGCAGGTTCGCAAGCTGCGCACGCACTTCCCGCTGCCGCTCGACGACACCTACTTCCGCGACCTGCTGCGCAACCAGCGCGGCGAATCGGCCACCGTCTGGGCACAGCCCTACAGCTATACCCTGAGTGACGCCGCCCGCGCAGGGCTCACCCCGCTGCTCACCCCCGTACTGGGCAGCCAGATCCACCTGCGCCTGCAGCCCTCGCTGGCCCTGGGCGACGAGGACGACCTTCCGCAGCCCCTGCCCCACATCGACGGTGCCCAGCTGGCCGTGGCCATCTTCTCGGCCTCGGCCACCCCGAAACCGAAAACCACGCCACCTTCCTTGCCACGCTGGCCCGTCGCCTGCCGGCTGGCCTGCCCCTGCTGGCCCTGGTGGACGAAAGCGCCTTCATCGCCCGTTTCGGCCACGACACCGCCCGGCTGGACAGCCGCCGCACCGCGTGGCGCCGCATCCTGGGCAGCCGCAGCGACATCCTCCCCGTCTTCGTCAACCTGGCCGCCGACGCCCAGCCTGCCGACGTCACCGGACAGCTGGAAAGCTCTGCTGAACGCGGTGCCCGCCTGACCCCGGCCCTGCGCCCGAAAGCCCTGACCACATCCTGCCGGATACGATGGGATACGTCCTGCTCCCGGGCGCTTCCAGACAAGGCAGATCCGGCCGCCAGCCACGTTTCAGGATCCGCACGGCGTCCAGGTGCTTCCGGCCACTCCCTGTACCCAGCAGGCAGTCCCGTCGCACCGTATCAGGAACTGCCAGAGTGTGTATCGGACTGCGCATTCGGCACAGCGAAGCAGGGGCGGCTGATGGCACAATCATGTCTGTGCCCCTGTCTTCCCGTCCTGCCGGTCACACCGGCCGCAACCTTCCGGGTCATGCCGGCTGCCGCCGGCCTTCCGACCGGATACCCTTCCCGCCGTCACAGCCGTGCCTGCCCTCAGACGCCAACACCATCTCCCTCAGCCTGGTCTCCCACACCAACGTGGGCAAGACCACGCTCGCCCGCACCCTGCTTTCCGAGAACGTGGGCGAAGTGCGCGATGAGCCGCACGTCACCGACACCGCCGACCGCCACGAGCTGGCCGAAACCCCGCAGGGCGACCTGCTGCTGCTGTGGGACACCCCGGGCTTCGGCGACAGTGCCCGGCTGGCCAAACGCCTGCTGCAGTCCGACAAACCCATCGGCTGGTTCGTCAGCCAGGTCTGGGACCGCTTTGCCGACCGCGCCCTCTGGTCCAGCCAGCAGGCCGTGCACAACGTCCGCGAAGAGGCCGACGTGGTGCTCTATCTGGTCAACGCCGCCGAAAATCCCGAGGACGCCGGCTACGTCGAACCCGAAATGAAGATCCTCGCCTGGATCGGCAAGCCCATCATCGTGCTGCTGAACCAGATGGGCCCGCCGGCCAGCCACCATGCCGAAGAGGCCGAGATCGACCGCTGGCGCACCTACCTCACCCGCTTCGGCAACGTCCACCAGGTACTGGCGCTCGACGCCTTCGCCCGCTGCTGGGTGCAGGAAGGCGCCCTGCTGCAGGCCGTCGAGCCGCTGCTGCCGCAGGCCAGGGCGCGAGTCCTTTGCCCGGTTGCACCGCCTGTGGCAGAACCAGCGACGCCAGACCTTCGACCGGTCCATGCACATCCTGGCCGAGCGTCTGGCCGCCACCGCACTCGACCGCGAACGCATCCCCAACAGCAGCCTGAAGGACCAGCTGCGCGAAGTCGGCAGGTACTGGGCGTCTCCCGCCAGAAGCAGGACGACCCCAAACAGGTGGCCATGAACCAGCTGGCCGAGCGCCTCAACACCGCCATCCGCCACTCCACCGACGAACTCATCACCACCAACGGCCTCACCGGCCACGCCGCCGATGAAGTGCTCAGCCGCATGGCCGACCACTACGACGTGACCGAAAAACCTCAACGAGGGCCACGCCGCCATGGTCGGCGGCATCGTCACCGGCGCGCTGGCCGGCCTGAAGGCCGACTTCCTCAGTGGTGGCCTCACCCTGGGCGGTGGCATGATCGCCGGTGGCGTGCTGGGTGCCCTCGGTGGCGCCGGCCTTGCCCGGGGCTACAACATGGTGCGCGGCATCGACGCCATCACCGTCACCTGGACCGACGCCGTCATGAACCGCCTCGTCCAGTCCGCCCTGCTCACCCTATCTGGCCGTGGCCCACTACGGCCGGGGCCGCGGCGACTGGGCCGAATCCGAACACCCCGCCCACTGGGAAAAAAACCGTCACCGACGTCCTGGCCCGCCAGCACGAGCAGTTCACCCAGTTCTGGCGCAAACGCCAGAACTTCGGCCCCTGACCGGCTCACGGCCGACCTGCAGACGGAGCTGACACTGGCCATGGAGCGGATCCTCATCCGTCTCTACCCCAACGCCCTCTCCATGGCCGCACTGGGCAGCGGCGCCAAGCGCCTCAACATCGCGCTGGCCGCCGACCTGGCCGAGGCCCGGGGCGAACACGAACAGGCCCGCAAGGCGTCCCGAAAGCAGGAAGAGCCCCCCTACGCCGCCGAACTGCGTGCCGGCTTTGCTGCCGGCCGCACCGCCTCACTGCCCGGCTCGACACCCCGCACCATGCGCCGGGCAGCACACCCGACAGCGTCTCCCCCGGCAACATCCCCGCCAGCAGCATCCCGGGTAGCACAACCCCCGCCGGCAGCACAGCCCCACCCATCACCAGCACATCGGCTCCGGGGGCAGTAGCCACCGAAGTCCACCCGAAGAGGCGGCTGAAGCAAGTGAGAACTCACTTCTGGAGGGTGCCCTGGGTTTTTCGGCGCAGCCGGCGACCACGCCGATAAAGCCGGCGCGCCCGAAACCCACGGCGTGAACAGCAGTCCGTCTGCCCGCAGTGCCCAAGGGGATGCTGACGGCGCCTCTGAAGCTTCGAGGTCACAGTGGCTACCGGCCCAGCCCTCACCACGAAAGATACGCCAGACGACCAGGCCACCAGCGCCAGTCATGCCGGCAGCACTTCGTCTACAGGCGTCCCATCTGCCAGCCCGCCTGCCACCGCCAATATATCCGGCGCGGCAAGTGGCAACCCACGTGCCAGCGGCACAGGCCAGGGCAGTTCCGGCACGGACGGCGTTACCCACAACAACACCAGGGGCAGCGCCAGCACCGGCAACGCCGACGCACAGAACCGCAGCACCGCCAAAGCCACCCGCGCCGAGCAGCACACCGCCTCCACCCGCAGTTCCAGAGGCAGTCACTCTGGCGGAAAATCCCGCCGCAGACGCAAGCGCTGACCTTGCTGAAGACCTCCCGCATCAAACGCTGGTTCATGCTCACCCACCGCTGGCTGGGGGTGGGCATGTGCGTACTGTTTTTTTCATCTGGTTCCTGTCCGGCATGGTGATGATGTATGCCGGCCACCCCAAGCTCACCCTGCAGGAACGGCTGGCGCACCTGCCACCGCTCGAGAACGCCGCCACTGGCTCACTTTTCCGCACGTGCCAGTGCCCTGCAGAATCCAGAAGCCCTCCAGAATCCGGATGCCCCCCAAAGTCCGGACACCCTTCTCTCCCCTGCCGAGGCGTTCACGGCCGCGGGCTTCGACACCAGCCAGCCGGTCGAAGAGCTGCGCCTGTCCCGAAGCCGCGCCGGCCAGCCCATCTATGTCCTGCGGGGCGAGGACAGAACCTTCATTGCCATCGACGCCCGCACCGGCCAGCGCATCCCGCCCACCGACAAGGCCACCGCACTCGCCAGCGCCTGCGTCTACTGGATGCACAGCGCAGATCGCCCGAAACCGCAGCACTGCTCACCCACGCCCCCGCAAACGCAGCCTGAACGCATCCCGGCGCCCCGCTACCTCGGTACCGTCCACGAAGACGCCCACACCCACAGCCACGGCCTGAACGGCCATCGCCCGCTGCACCTCGTGCAACTGCCCGACGCCCACGACACCCTGCTCTACATCTCGGGCACCACCGGCGAAGTCGTGCGCGACGCCCCGCAACCAGAGCGCGCCCTCAACTATGTCGGTTCGTGGCTGCACTGGCTCTACATGTTCCGCGACACCGCCATCAACTGGACCAGCCTCATCATCGTGCTGGCCCTCATCGGCATCGCCACCGCCGTCACCGGCATCGTCGCCGGTCTCATCCGCTGGCGCTTTGCCGGCACCTACCGCAGCGGATCACACTCGCCGTTCGCCCCGGGCATGATGCGCTGGCATCACATCCTCGGCATGGTGTTTGCCCTGAGCACCATCAGCTGGATATTCAGCGGTCTGATGTCCATGGACCCCTGGGACATCTTCACCGGCCCGGAAAGCACCATCGATGCCGAGACGATCAGCAGCGAACGGATCAAACCCCGGCGGGCGAAGGCTACCCCACAGGCCCTGCTGCAGGCCATCCGGCAGGGCAACCCTGCCGCCCCCGAAGAAAACCCCTCATCCAGACAGGCCCCCACCTCCGGACAGAACCCTCCTCCGAACAGAAACCCGCTGCCGCCTCAGCAAAGGCCGTATCGACGCCGCACGTCGTGGAACTGCAATGGCGCATCGTGCTGAACAAGACCGTCGTGCAGCCAGTCTTTCAGCCGTTGGCAGATGGACATGCTGCGCCTCCACCCATTGCCGCCATCACCCATCCCTGACCACAGCGCAGCTGCCGATACAACCACGCACACGTCCGGCCACACCAATACTGGCACCAGCGCCCGCGTTTCCCCCAATCGGGGTGATGGCAGGAACACCCTGTCTCGCCGCCCGGGACGCCCGTCCCTGGCACTTCAGCCCTGCCCGCCTGCAGGGTGCCCTCATCGGCCTGAGCCCGGACCTGCCACCGCGCATCGAAACGATCGCCCAGGACGACTTCTACTACTACCGCCGCGCCAGCCACACCATGACCGGTGGCCGCAGGGAACATCCGCTGCCCATCTGGCGCGTCCGCTACAGCGACCCGCAGCAGACCTGGCTGCACATCGACCCGGCCACCGGCACCGTACTGGGCCAGTCGGACAGCCGCGCCCGGCTGGAGCGCTGGCTGTTTGCCCTGTTGCACAGCTGGGATCTGCTGCCCCTGCTGCAGCACCGGCCGCTCTGGGACATTTTCATGCTGGTGCTGGGCATGGGCGGCCTGCTGCCTCGGGTACCGGCATCTGGGTGGGCGTGCACCGCTCCCACCTGAAATGGCGGAGCTGGCGGGTCAAAAAGGGCACGAACGCTGCGGGACGGCACCTGATATCGAAGTCGCGGGCTGCGGGTACCTTCCCGCAGGAGGGCCACCCATAAAGAAAGCAATACGGACGCACTTCCCGCAAACCTGCCCAAGCAAGCAGCCAACCGCCTGTCCTCTCTTGCGAGTATCCGCTACAACCACTGCCAGATACCCGGTCGTCCGTGGCGCAGCCATTGACGGCAAACGACAACGCAGCGGATCACCCGGCCATGGGGCAAAGTGCCGCAGGATTTTTACAGAGATTCTCAAAACTCCGGTCAAACTGTGCAGTAACTCACCTGATTATCCATTCGGCCTAACCCATACGACAGATCAGGCACCTTTTCAAAGGCCGGCGAAAAGCGCATGATGCTCGCCATGCACGGAGCAATGCACACATTTCTCCGCTCCTCCTGCCTGACCTTCGCTCCAGCCATTCAGCCATGCCCAACCCCTGTTCTCTGTACACGCTGCTTTCTGCAGCACTGATTTCTTCATCCATGATCGCGTGCGGCGGCCCAAACATACCCGACAGCACAACCACACCACCGGGCAACTTCAAGGAAGCCTTTGCGCAGCTTGAAGCTCGAGGTGAACTGCCCATGCTGGACCGGACCGACACCATTGCTGGCATCGACGCCAACCAGAATGGGGTGCGGGACGACATCGAAGCCTTCATCAACAGCCTGCCCGACACGCCACTTCAAAAAAAACGCCTGTACAACCTGCAGCGCGCGCTCAACAACGCCATGCTTGTCGATCTGAAGGACAAGTACCGCCTCCGTGAGGCAGCCAACGACGTCAGCCGATCCGTAACCTGCGTATCCATAAGCTACCAGGACTCTGCCGAAAGGCCCAGACGCAACCTGCAAATCGAAAAAAATGACAGCAACACCCATCAGCGCTACCGTGCGTACATGCGGTACAACAGCGCGCTGGGAGGATCGGTCTTCACCATGGTCCCGGATTCTGTATGTCCAATGTATGACAAATGAACGACATCATGCATATCCATGTCAAATCCATCGCTGCCGCCATCGCCCTCGGCGTCAGCACAAGCATCCATGCGCAAACAACCCCACAAACCGGAATCTGCGAGGCAAGGGGTTACACCGTCGGTTTCTTCAATGGGGTATGGAACACTCAACTTCAGGCGCAGGATAGCCCTCGACGAGCTGAAGAAAATGATCAGGGGGTACATATGCGTCAACCCCCTGTCCGATTCGAGCTTTTCTACAATCAGTCTGGTCTGAAATCGACGGAGCCACACGAGCCCAGGACCTGGCAGAAACATTCATCCAGCGAGCGAAGGAATTCGATAGCAGCGGTGAACTGGGCAAGCGTTTCGAGTATCTGTGGGAGGCAGCATCCGGCGAAACATCATTCTGGAACAAGGTCACAAATGTGTTCAGTGCTGCAGGACAGGCCCTCGAGGCCATCTACACATCGTTCATGACAAAGCTCGTCGCCGGTCTTTCAGCCATGCTCAGCAACCCGCCCACAAAGGTTGACTATGCAGAGCACCGCAGCAAGATCGACACGCTTGCTCTGGAAGGCCAGAAGCTTCTCTTGATGGCGCATTCACAGGGGAATCTGTTTGTCAACCCAGCCTATGACTACGCCAGGAGCAGGTACGCCACAAACAGTGTTTCCACCCTGCATATCGCCCCTGCATCGATGACACTGCGAGGCAACCACGTGCTTGCCGATATCGATCATGTAATCAATGCACTTCGTGCGTTTGGATCACACAGCGTTCCCTCGAATAACCTCATCCTGCCAAAGTCAAACAAAGACAGAAGTGGCCATATGCTTCTGCAAACCTATCTAGACGCATCACGCGCCGGCAGGCATCACATTCAACAGCTTTCGCTCCAGAGTCTGGCGTCACTTGAGAGCCCGGAGGCAAAAAGCCCAACCCGGTTTCTTCACAACCACTCTTACCTGGGACGGCGAAGGAGATGTGGATCTTCACATGCAGGAACCTGGCGGTACCCATGTTTACTATCTGAACATGGTGGGATCCGCAGGCACGCTTGACGTGGACAACCGGGTTGCCAATGGGCCTGAGCATTACTATGCCTCCTGCGACAGCAGCAGGCTTCAGGCTGGCATATACGATATCCGGGTGAACAATTTCAAGGGTCCAGAGCGCAGAGCGACCGTACAGGTAAACTTTTGCCAATGGAGGGCAACCGCTGACCAGGATCATCGACACTGGCCCCCAGCGTGGCAGACTCGGTGATCCAGACCCCCTGCCCGTAGCACGGATCAGCGTGCAACGCGACGATTCCGGAAACTGGACAGCCACCCCCGTTCAGTAGGGACACCAACCAGTTCGCGCCTGTGCTCCTGCTGACCCATTCACGCTACATCGTGGTGGCGCAGTACATAAGTATGGAGGAGAGGGAAGGGAATAGTCGGTATCATGAGGCCCTGAAATGGAGGCAAGACCATGAACACCACACAACGCTTCACCAGCGTCTGGGACGCCCTCGAAGACACGCCCGCCGAAGCTGAGAACATGCGTCTTCGCTCGGCGCTAATGGTCGCCCTCAAGCAGCACATCGCCCAGTCCGGTCTGACCCAGGCCCAGGCTGCTGCGCTGTTTGGCGTCACCCAGTCGCGCATTTCCGATCTGGTACGCGGCAAGATCAACATCTTCTCGCTGGACACGCTGGTCAACATGGCATCCGTGGCCGGGCTGCGCATCGACATGCAGATCCAGCCTTTTCCGGAAGCCTGATCAACCGGCCATCTCCCGCTCCCACCGCCCCCGTGTCATGACATACAGGCAGTGTCGCTGCAGCACATGTCCAGCGGGCAATGCGGGATGATCAAACACCTCTCCCGTATCCACCATACCAATTTTCGTCATGACCCGGCGTGAAGGCCCGTTGACCGTCGCCGTGAATGCATGCACGGCATCCAGCGCCAGCACCTCGAAGGCGAACTGCATCACGCGCCGGGCTGCTTCGGGTGCATAACCCCTTCCCCAGTGACCCGGCAGCATGCGCCAGGCGATTTCGGTCAGCGGCGCATGGGGAATGCCACTGTCTTTCTCCACCGCATGCAGCCCCGTCATGCCGATGAATTCCCCTGTGGACTTCAGCGTCACCGCCCAGACGCCCCAGCCATGCTCCATCAGAAATGTCCGGAGCCGGTTCATCTGCGCACGGCTTTCCGGGGCAGACAGTACACGCGGAAAAATAACGCATGACGCGCGGATCGGCATTCAGCCGTGTGTACGGCAAAAGATCGGCATCCGTCCACGACCGCAGGGACAGGCGAGGCGTATCCAGTATCGGTACCCGCCGGCCTGCAGGCTCCTCGTTACCCCCAACCGGCATGCCCATTATCCCAACCGATATGCTCGTCATCCCAATCGGCATGCTCGCCACCCCAACCAGCATGCCCGTCCCCCAACCGGCATGTTCGTCGCCCCACCCGGCACGTTTGTTTCCCCGCCTGTCTGCCGGGCTGCTCACGGTTTCTCCAGCCGCAGCAGACGTCCTTCATCGCTGTCGGTTATGATGTAGATCTGCCCATCCGGAGCCTGCCGCACATCGCGCACGCGCTCGTCGACGGGAATTTTCTCTTCCCGCACCACGTGCCCCTTCCCGTCCAGCACCAGTCGCCCCAGATAGCCAAATTTCAGCGATCCGACCAGCAGGTTGCCATCCCAGTCCCTTCCATAGCGGGTCCCGCGAACGAACTGCATGCCCGATGGCGCAATCGATGGCAGCCAGTAATAGCGCGGCTGCACTGTACCGGGCGCCGTCGGCTTGCCATTGCCAATCGGACCACCGCCATACTGCTCGCCATAGCTGGTCAACGGCCAGCCATAATTGGCACCGGGTTCGATGATGTTGATTTTCATCACCGCCCTGCGGGCCATGCTCGATCATCCACAGTCGCCCATCCGGCGCCAGCGTCGCCCCCTGACCATTGCGGTGTCCGTAGCTGTAGATTTCCGGCCGCGCACCCCTGCGCTTCACGAAGGGATTGTCGGCCGGCACACCGCCGTCCACACCAATGCGCACGATTTTTGCCCAGATGGTTGTCCAGCCGCTGGGCCTGCTGCGCCTCGCTGAAGCGCTCGCCCAGGGTCAGATAGAGCTGCTGTCCCCTGCTGCACGATCCGGCACCCGAAATGCAGGGGTGCTGGCCACCTTCGGCTGCTGCCGGAACAGCACGCGCAGATGCTGCAGCTGCCGATAATCCTTCGACAGCACACCGGTTGCCAGCGCCGTGCCATTGGTGCGTCCGTCATCCGATGGCGCTCCATAGCAAAAAGTAGATGCGGCGGTTCTGCGCAAAATCCGTGTCCAGCGCAATGTCCAGCAATCCGCCCTGCCCGGTGGCTGCCACGCGCGGCAGCCCGTTCACCGGCGGCATGATCTGCCCGCTGCCCGTGATGCGCCGCAGTGCACCACTGCGCTCGGTCACCAGAAAACCGCCCTCGGGCAGAAAGGCCAGCCCCAGGGTGGTTCAGATGATCGGCCACCGTCACCCATGTCCACTTCTGTGGACTGTCCACCGGGTTGGCACGCTGGGCCGGCATTGCCGGCCGTGGCAGCAAACTGCCCAGCAGCACGGCCAGCAGCATGTGGCGCTGGCCACACAGGCCCCGCACATTAAAAAAACAGACCCACGCAGCCCAGGGAGATGAGCGAACCGAAGTGATACCGACATGACCGGATGACCAGAAAGGAAGAAGACCGCAGGAAACTGCCTGCGCCAGACCGCCCCGTCAGGTCACGATATCACCAACGCCTTTCGCGTGCGCCGGCCCGGCCATCGATCATTGCATCTGCTTACAGATCGAACGCCGCATCGATCAGCCGCTGCGTGTATTCGGTCTGCGGATTGCGGAAGATCTGCTCCGACGTGCCGTACTCCACCATCCTGCCCTGCTGCATCACCACCACGTTGTTGCTGACGGCGCGCACCACGGACAGGTCGTGGCTGATGAACATGTAGGTCAGGCCATACTTGTCCTGCAGATGGCAGAGCAGCTCCACCACCTTCACCTGCACCGACCGGTCGAGCGCCGAGGTCGGCTCGTCCAGCAGGATGAACTTCGGCCGCAGGATCACCGCGCGGGCAATGGCAATGCGCTGGCGCTGGCCACCCGAGAACTCGTGCGGATAGCGGTTGAGCGCCGAATGCGGCAGCTGCACCTCGTCCAGCACGGCCAGCACCCGCTCGATGCGTTCCTTCTTCGACAGTTCCGGCTGATGGATGCTCAGCCCTTCGCCCACGATCTCGCCGATGTTCAGGCGCGGTGACAGCGAACCGTACGGATCCTGGAACACGATTCGCCGTTCGGCCTGCAGCCGGCGTGTCTCTTCCTTCGAAAGCCCGCGCAGGTTGCGCCCCTCGAAGAGAATGTCGCCCTCGTAGTTCAGCATCTGCATGACGGCCTTGCCGAACGTGGACTTGCCCGAACCGGATTCGCCCACGATACCCAGCGTCTCGCCGCGCCGCACCTGCACATCCAGACCCTTCACGGCCTTGAACACCTTGGTGGGCTTGCCGAAGAAGTTCTTCTTCAGCGCAAACTCCACCCGCACGTCCTTCGCGTCGATCAGTACGTCGGGGTTGCCCTTGACCGGCTCCCGCGTGCCGCGGGGAATGGAGTTGATCAGCTCGATGGTGTATTCGTGCTTCGGCTCGGCAAACACCTTGGCAATCTTGCCGCGTTCGACGATCTCGCCGTGGCGCATCACGCAGACCGTGCGGGAGTAGTGCTCGGCCAGCCCCAGATCGTGAGTGATGAAGATGATGGCCATGCCCATCTGCTGCTGCAGGTCGTGCAGCAGGTCGAGGATCTCGGCCTGGATGGTCACGTCGAGCGCCGTGGTGGGCTCGTCGGCAATCAGCAGATCGGGGTTGTTGATCAGCGCCATCGCAATCATGATGCGCTGCAGCTGTCCGCCCGAAAACTCGTGCGGATACTGCCGCATGCGGCGTTCCGCCTCGCGGATGCCCACGCGCTCCAGCAGCTCCAGCACCCGCCTGTTGGCCTCGGCCCGGTTCCAGTCCGGCTGTGCAGTAGCGCCGACTCCATCAGCTGCTTGCCGATGCGCATGAAGGGGTTCAGCGAGGTCATCGGCTCCTGGAAGATGAAGCTGATGCGACCGCCGCGCAGGTTGCGCAGGGTTTTCTCGTCGGCATCCAGCACCGAGGTGCCCTCGAAATCGATGCTCGACCCCTCGCCGTAACGGGTGATCTTTTCATCCAGCAGGCGCATGATCGACATGGCTGTCACGGACTTGCCCGAACCAGACTCGCCCACCAGCGCCAGGGTCTCGCCCCGGGCCACCCAGAAGCTCACCCGCGCACCGCATGCACGACCTGGTCGTGAGTGTGGAAGTGCACGTTCAGGTTGTTCACCCGCAGCAGGATTTCCCTGCCCGTCCGAGTTGCGCTCGCGGTCCGCCCCGGTCAGCACGGGCTGCACCGCGGAGGTATCTGCACTGGCAGCCTCACCGTTCATGGCCGCGGCGTTCATTCCATTCGTTCCGGTCATGCCTGCCATGCCTGTCGTGTTTTCGTTCATGGTCGTGTATCCCGGCATCAGCGGTCTTTCGGGTCCAGCGCGTCGCGCAGACCGTCACCCAGGAAGTTGAAGCAGAACAGCGTTGCCACCAGGAAGAAGGCGGGCACCAGCAGCTGCCAGGAGGCCGTCTCGATGGTGAGCGCCCCTTCCTGCAGCATCGAGCCCCAGCTGGCCATCGGCTCCTGCACGCCCAGCCCCAGGAAGCTGAGGAAGGATTCGTACATGATCATGCCGGGCACCAGCAGCGAGGCATACACCATCACCACCCCCAGCACGTTGGGGGATGATGTGGCGCACCACGATACGGCGCCGCGACATGCCGCTCACCCGGGCCGCCTCGACGAACTCCTTGTGCTTGAGGCTCAGCGTCTGGCCACGCACGATGCGCGCCACATCCAGCCACGACACCAGGCCCACCGCCGCAAAGATCAGGATCAGGCTGCGGCCGAAGAACGTCGTCAGCAGGATGACGAAGAGCATGAACGGGAAGGCGTTGAGGATTTCCAGAAAGCGCATCATCAGCGAGTCGATCTTGCCGCCGAAGAAGCCGGCCAGCGCCCCATAGAGCGTGCCGATCACCACCGCCACCAGGGCGCCGGACAGGCCCACCAGCAGCGAGATGCGGCCGCCGACGGCCGCCCGCGACAGCAGGTCCCGCCCCAGCGAATCCGTCCCCAGAAAGTGCCGGGCAGACGGCGGCGCCGACAGCGCGTCCCAGTCGTTGGAAATCGTAGGCGTAGTGGGTAAGCATCGGCGCGAAGATCACGAACAGGGTGATCAGCACCAGAATGGTCACGCTGTACACCGCGGCCCGGTTCTTGCGAAAACGGCGCCAGGCGTCGTCCCACAGGCTGCCGCCCCTGCATCTGGGCACGTTCTGCAGCGTCTGCCAGGGCTTCGGTTTTTCTTTCTTGACTATCATGTGCGTTCTCTGCTCAGGTGCCCCTGCCAGCTCAGTAACGGATTTTCGGGTCGATCAGCGCGTACAGGATGTCCAGAATCGCGTTGAACACGATGGCCAGGGACACCCACCATGATCGTCAGGCCGAGAATCATGCCGTAGTCACGGTTCAGTGCGCCATTGACGAACATCTGGCCAATACCCGGCAGGCCGAACACCGACTCGATCACGATGGCCCCGGTGATGATGCCCACGAAGGCCGGCCCCAGGAACGACACGATCGGCAGCATGGCCGGACGCAGGGCGTGGCGCAGCACGATGGCGCGAGTGGACAGCCCCTGGCGCGGGCGGTGCGGATGTACGGGCTGTTGAGCACCTCGATCATCGCGCCCCGTGTGATGCGCGCAATGCTCGACACATAGCTGATGGCCAGCGCCGCCACCGGCAATATCATGTTCATGAGCGCCCCGTCATTCCATCCCCGGCCGGCAGCCACTTCAGGTAGATGGCAAAGATCAGGATCAGGATCGGCGCCTTCACGAAGCTGGGCACGATCACCCCTGATCATGGCGACCGTCATCAGCGTGTAATCCACCCAGGTATTGCGCCGCAGCGCCGCATAGATGCCCAACGACATCCCGACCACCACCGCAATGGAAAAGGCGTACACGCCGATTTCCACCGACACGGGCAGCGCCTGCGCCAGCAGCTCGTTGACGGAAAAGTCGCGGTACTTGAACGACGGGCCCCAGATCCCCCATGGCCAGCTGCTTCAGGTAGTGGAAATACTGCAGATACATCGGATCGTTCAGGTGGTACTTGGCCTCGATGTTGGCCATCACCTCCGGCGGCAGGTTCTTGAGGCCCGTGAACGGGCTGCCCGGTGCCAGCCGCATCATGAAGAACGACACGGTGATGAGCACCAGCATCGTGGGAATGGCTGCCAGTATCCGTTTGAAGATGAATTTCAGCATGATCGTTTCATGTCCTGGCGGCCTGCGCCGCCTGCAAGGCGTGGCGGGTTGGCGCACACCATGAACTCACGCACCCACACGGGACGCATGAGTTCGTGACGCGCCCTATTTCTCGGGGGTCTCGGGAGCAAAGACCACCGCTTCACCACGTAGTTCAGCAGCGGGTCATGGTCGGAATAGCCGCGGATATCGGGCTTGACCATGTTCACCATCACCTGGTGGTAGAGCGGGATGAAGGCCGTATCCTGCTGCAGCATCGCCTCGGCCTGCGTATAGAGCTTCGTGCGCTCTTCCGGCGTGCGGCCGGCGCTCAGGGTGTCGTCCAGCAGCTTGTCGAAGGCCCGGTCCTCGTAATGGAACACGTTGTCTGCGCTGCCCGCACGGAAGATGTTCAGCATGCTGGACGGATCGTTGAAGTCGGGGCACCACCCGCCGAACGACAGGGTGAAGCTGCCCGTATTGCGCGTGTCCTGGTAGGTTTTCCACCCTGGTTGATCAGGGCTGGCCTCGATGAAGGGCACAGCCGTCTTCCAGATGGAGCGCAGCGCGGAAATCTGCTTGCGCGAGCTTTCGTTGGTGGAATAGAGCACTCGAAGGTCAGCGGCTTGCTGTCGCTGTAACCCGCCCTCGTTGAGCAGCCGGGTGGCCTCGGCCACCTTCTTCTCGTGGCTCCAGTCCTTCCAGTCGGGGGCAATCTGGTCGACGCCCCTGCATGTCGGGCGAAGTCAGCTGGTAGGCGGGCCTGTCCCCGCGTTGCGCCACCTTCGTCACAATGTTGCGGTCGGTCAGCATGCTGAGCGCCCGGCGCACCTTCGGGTTGTCGAACGGGGCGTGCGATGGTTGGGCTCCAGGTACCACGTGCACAGCGAAGTGATGTGGTGCACCTGCCCGGGAAACTCCTTCTCGGCCGACTTGATCTGGTCCTGCGGGACCGAATAGGTGACATCCACCCTCATCGGCCCGATAGCGGTTGAACTCGTTGCTGGCCGGCAACATGGTCACGGCCGGAATGGACACGCTGTCGTGGTCGTAATATTTCGGGTTTTTCTCCAGCTTGATGTGGCTGTTCACCCGCCATTGCTTCAGCAGATAGGCACCGCTCGACACATAGTGCGCCGGCTGTGTCCACTTGTCCCCGTACTTCTCCACGGTGGCCCGGTGCACCGGATAGGTCCAGGCCATGACCATCATGTCCGGAAAATAGGGCACCGACTCGGTGAGCGTGAACTGCAGCGTCTTTTTGTCCAACGCTTTCACACCGAGTGTTTCCGGCCTCGCCTTGCCCTGCATGATGGCGTCGGCATTGAGCACCTTGCCATCGGCCAGATACCCGCCGTAGATCCCCCGTCTTCGGGTCGGTCAGGCGGCGGAAACTGTAGACGAAATCATCGGCCGTGATCGGATCGCCATTGGACCACTGGGCATCGCGCAGATGGAAGGTCCAGATGCGGTCGCCCTGGCTTTCCCAGTGCGTGGCCAGCCCCGGAATGGTCTTGCCCTCACCGTCGGAGGCGGTCAGGCCATCCATCAGCTGGCGGATGACCGTATTGGCAGCCATTTCACCGGCTTCTGCGGGTCGAGCGTGGCGGGCTCGACACTGTTGCCGATGACGACGCGGTTGTACTCGGTACGCTTGAAGGAGGCGCCGGCTTGACTTCGCGCTCGCAGCCCGACAGCACCAGAGCGGCAGTGACGGACAGACACAAGACTGAATGAGGCTTGACAGAGAACACCACACTTCTCCCTGTTTTTTTCTTTTTGTACGGAACTGGCCGACACCCTGGACACCGTCATGCTTCCGGCAGCGCCAGCTGCATGTATCCATTATGCAACAGACCGGGGCGGTACCACGACGACTGCACACAATCCTGTTACGCGCCGGGGATATTAGCAGGCGCACGGCCTGATTCACTCCTTCGGGAAAAACCCTGCCCTTTTTGCGGCGTCTCACGCGCCGTACCAAAAGTAGCGGCGGGCTTCACCGGGAAGGCCGGCAACAGCCGGGACAGCCGAGCAGGAGAGGAGCGTCACGGCTCCCGACGTGATCTCGGGCCATCCGCTGATGACCTGCTGATGACCTGCTGATGACCCGCTGGTGGGCTGATGATCGCCCGACGGCTCCCAAGGCAGCAGACTGCAGGGGCTTGGGCACCCGCCAGCATCGGGCGGGGTAGGATATCGTCACGCGTCGCGGACCTGTCCATCCCCGCGCCCCAGCGTGTAACGGACCCATTCGTCCCCGCACGCCAGAAACACACCCGCACGGAGCATCCCATGAAGATCGCGATGGCCGGAGATCACGCCGGATTTGCCATGAAGGCCGAGCTGAAAAAGCTGCTGGAGCAGCAGGGACACGAAGTGACCGACTTCGGCCCGTTCTCGGAGGAAGGCTGCGACCTGCCGGACTTCATCTACCCGGCTTCGCTGGCCGTCAGCAATGGGGAGGTCGAGCGGGGCATCTTCATCGATGGCGTGGGCTATGGCAGCGCGCTGATCGCCAACAAGCTGCCGGGCGTGTTTGCCGCCGTCTGCCAGGATCCGTTCTGCGCCGGACTTGCCCGCTCGCACTCGAACACCAACGTGCTGTGCCTGGGCGGCAAGATCATCGGCTCTGCCATCGCGCAGGAAATCGTGAAGACCTGGATGACCACCGACTACCTGGCCGACAACCCGCGCTACACCCAGCGGGTAGACAAGGTGGTGGCCATTGCAGCGAAGCACACCACGAAGTGAGGCATCGCGACACGGCATAATCCATGGGACATCCAGAATGCATCGAATGACGAGGTGACGTCCCATGAACTCCGGCACTGTCAAGATTGTCGACCGTCTTTCTGCGGTCGAGGCCATCAACCAGATGAGCGAGGAAGATCTGGTCTTTCTCAACCGGCTCATCATCGAGCGCCTGCAAACTCATCCGCCAGGCGCGCGCCACCGTGCAGATGACCCGCTTCAACGTAGGCGACCGGGTCAGCTTCATCGCCCATGGCGAAGACAAGGAAGGCACGGTCATCCGGCTGAACAAGAAGACCGTCAGCATTGCGGTCGATGACGGCCACCAGTGGAACGTCGCGCCCGGGCTGCTGAAGCTGGTTCAGTCGGCCGGGGATGAGCTGTGGCTGGGTTGATGACGTAAACCACGCCCGCGACTTCGTGTCTGCCCGGATTTTCGCGGCAGCGCATGCTTTCGCACAGGGCCGACAGCGCGTGTGACGGCATTGGTTCCGGCAGCCGGCGTCGTGTCGTCTGCCTCCGGGCCGTCCAGCGCAGCATTGATCTGCGCCAGCAGCGCCTCATCCAGCCGGTCGGCCAGGGCTGCCAGCATCAGATGCTGCTGCACCTGTTCGGTACGCGCCTGTGCCAGCGCGAGCGCCACCCGTGCATGGTCGTTTTCGGCATCGAGCACATCGAGCAGGGTGCGGTCGCCGGCCTTGCGCCCCAGCCGTGTGGCATCGAGCCGCGCAGCGCTTGCCTTCACCCCGTCTTCCAGCGCGGCCACGCGTGCCTGACCGGAATGCCAGCCCAGCCAGGCCGCGCGCACCTGTTCGGTCACCTGCTCACGCGCCTGCTCCAGCTGGGCACGCGCGCGCTCCACCAGGTTCGCCCCCTCCGCCGCCTGCGCGCCGCTCATGCCACCATCGTAGAGCGGAATATTGAGCTGCACGCCCACCACCGCGTTGCGGTTGCGGTTGGTGGCCCGTCCGTAATCGCCATGGCCATGGATACGGTCCAGCCCCGCCTGCGCAACCAGATCGAGCGTGGGCCGTCCGCCGGCCCGCCGCCGGGCAGTTCCTGTTCGGCCAGCCGAACCCCCTGCTGCGCCAGCTCCAGCTGCGGGTTGGTCGCCAGTGCCGCATCGATCCACGCCTGCACTGATTCACCCGGCCCGACATCGTGACGCGGCAGGCGTGCCACCGGTTGCTGCAGGCCGGTGGTATCGGTCAGCGCCCGCTGCGCCAGCGCCACCTGCAGCCGGACTGCTTCCACCTGCGCCCGTACGCCTGCCAGCGCTGCATCCGCCTCGTGAATGTCGGTGACGGGCAGCTCACCCAGTGCAAAGCTGTCGTGTGCCTCGGCCTGCGCCCGCTGCACGGCGCGCGCCTGACGCTCGGCCAGACGCAGCGCTTCCGCCGCCGTGGCCAGTTCGAAATAGCGCTGCACCGTACGCAGCATGGCCTCGCTGCGGGCAGTACGCCACGCCGCATTGCCCATCTCGGCACCCGTACGCAGCTGCGCCTGACCCGCATCACGCGCCGCATTGAAGAGCGGATACTGGGCCATCACGACCGACCGGGTGGCCAGCCCCGAATCGACGGACGTGCCGAAATTCACCCCGCCGGATGTTCCCATGGCCGGCGTGCTGAACTGGGCGCCCTGCATGCGCTGCTGGCTGTTGCCCCAGCCGGCCGTCTGGCCCACGCTGATGTGCGGGCACCCCATGGCATCAGCCTGCCCTCGCCTCGACTGACTTGCCGCATGCTCGGCACGCGCCACGGCCAGTGCGCGGGTCGTGCTGCCCGGCACCACGCCAGGCCTCCAGCAGGTCCTGCGCCCTGCAGCGGTGCGCCGGCCAAAAAGACCAAGCAGGGCTGCCAGCGCCCGGGCAGTGTTTGGCTGTTTCATGTCGATGCCTTTTCTCCACCGAATTTCATAGGCCGCCAGCGCGGCAGCGGCATACATCAGGGAGGGCCCGCCGCCCATGTAGACGCACATGCCCAGCATTTCCTCGACCTCGGCACGGGTGGCGCCGGCGTTGACCAGAGCCCTGGCGTGGTAGCCCAGGCAGGGATCGCAGCGCGCCGCAACGGCCAGTGCCATGGCAATCGAGTTCCCGGGTTTTCAAATCCAGGACGCCAGGCTTCGTTGCTGCCTGCGCGAGGGCCGCTGAAGGCCTGCATGACCTCCGGGCAGTCCTTGCGCAGTTTGGCCAGATTGGCCGACGTATCGGCAATGATGTCCCTGTAGCTCTTGCTCATGTTCGCTTTCCTCATTCTTCATTGTTTCCACGGTCTGTTTGCCCGTGATTTCCTTCCACATTCATCCACTGTTCCACCCGGGATGAGCAGCACGGCCACAAGGGAGGGGGTCGCGGGGGACGAATGGCGTCCCTCACGCGCTCCCGTTGCGCTCCTGCAGTGGACAGCAGACGTCTCCGCTCGCCCTCCCGCTACCGGGAACGGGCCGTCAGCTGGCATGCATACCCAGTTTGCGCAGCAGCGTTTCCATCAGGCACCAGCGGGTAAAGCCGCTCTGCAGCAGGTTCACACCGACGAACGCGGTAAACCACAGCCAGTTGACCGAATGGAAAACGGGGCTGCTGGAACGCCCAGCGCCAGTGACAGCAGCACGAAGCTGCCCGCAATCGCTCTTGTCATTTGCCAGGATGTCATCTGTTTCTCCTTTGAATTCACCCCCGGGGCCCACCCTCATGCAGACCAGCATGCAACGGCCCCACTACACATCAATGGCCTTCCGGCCCAACGAGACGCTCCACACCGAACCGCTTGAGCACGTAACGCTCCAGAACCGGCTCCGTGTTGCCTGTCCTCATCTTGCGCATGAAATACTTTTCGAAGGCGACCTTGGCCAGGTGCACCCACTTGCCCTTCATGAACCAGTTGACATTTCGTGGAGGAATCTGTGGCAGCGCCACGAAAGCAGCACCGGTATCCCCCATGTCAGCCAGGCAGACGGCATTCCAGGTAGCCCGGGCGGTCGCATCCCGGCTGTTCAGGTCAGCGGCGATGTTCTCCACGATGGCAGTGACCATGGTTTCGATCATGTAGCCTGTCTTGGGCGCTCCGGTGGGCACTGGTGTCGTTTCAACCGGCGGAATCGCCACACATACGCCGGCAGCAAAAATGTTGCGATACCGCTGGCTGCGCTGATGATCGTCCACCAGAACGAAGCCACGCGGGTTGCACAACCCCGGTACAGCCGCCACCACATCGATGCCCCTGAATGCTGGCAGCATCATCGCCATGGCAAACGGAACCCTCATGCTCCCGGTATGCCTCGCCCTCATCGTTGACCTCCGAGACATACATGCGTCCAGCTTCCACGCGAGTCGTCCGCGCGTTGGTGATCCATTTGATGTCCTGTCCCCGAAGCTCACTCTCCAGCACCCCCTTGCTGTCACCCACGCCCCCAAGGCCCAGATGACCGATGTAGGGTTCGCTGGTCACGAATGTGATGGGCACCTTGCTGCGCAGCCTGCGGCGGCGAAGATCGGCCGAAACGATGAGCGCAAATTCATAGGCTGGCCTGAAGCAGCGGCCCCCAGGCATGGCGCCGATGACAATTGGACCCGGTTTCTGAAGAACGCCCGATAATCCCGCCACCAGCACTCGGCATGGTCCACGGTACATATCGAATGCGTGTATCCCTCAACAGGGCCTGAACCCGGCACCTCATCGAAGCAGAACCTGGCCCCCGTTGCAATCACCAGATAGTCATAGTCGAGCGTACGGCCATCGGCCAGTGCAATGCGATTGGCCCCGGCCTCGATGGCAGTCACCGGCTGTGCCACGAAGTCGATGCCCTTGCGCGCAAGTGCAGGAGCAATCGGCATCACGATCTGGCCGCGCTCACGCCAGCCCACGGCAACCCATGCGGGTTGGACGGAACGAACTGAAAGTAGTCCGTCGCGCTGACGACGGTAACACGATGCTGCGCATCCAGCATCTGGCGGATGTCATACGCAGCCGGCATGCCTCCCAGGCCAGTTCCATGATGACGATATGTGCCATGAACTCTCTCCTCCTCGAAAAATGGCCGTGGAATCGCGTCACCCCCTGACGCGGCCCGTTCGCCCCCCTCATTCAGGCGTGCCGGACAGGGGGACGGCAGGGCCACAGAATTCCTCAATGGCCTGAAGACCCTGTCTGCTTTCCGCGATAAGCCACGTAATAGAGCAGCGGTGCTGACCACCAGTGTGAGTACCGTAGAAACCAGAATGCCGAAAATCAGGGCAATCGCCAGCCCGTTGAAAATCGGGTCATCCAGAATGAAGAACGCACCGATCATGGCGGCCAGCCCCGTAAGCAGGATGGGCTGTGCGCGTGATGGCACTCTGCACGATGGCCCGTTCGAACGGCACGCCTTCAGCCAGCTGCAGGTTGATGAAATCCACCAGCAAAATGGAATTGCGAACGATGATGCCGGCCAGCGCAATCATGCCGATCATGCTGGTGGCGGTAAACTGTGCTCCCAGCAGCGCATGCCCGGGCATCACGCCCACGACCGTCAGCGGAATGGGCGCCATGATGATGAGCGGCATCAGATACGAACCGAACTGCGCCACCACCAGCAGATAGATCAGAATCAACCCTACTGCGTAGGCCGCGCCCATGTCGCGGAAGGTCTCGTACGTGATCTGCCACTCACCGTCCCATTTTGAGGGCGTAGCCGGCATAGGGGCTGGAAGGCTGCCGGATGAAATACTCCTGCAGCGCCCCCGTCCGGCCCCTCGAGAGAGGTGATGCGACTGCGCATGCCGAACATGCCATACAGGGGACTGTCCACGGCACCGACCGTTCCGGACTGCCCAGTTTTTTTCCGGTTGCGCGCGCGTTCCGGTTACTGCGGTTTTTCCGTTCCCTGCGACGCTCTCCTTACCTGGCCCCGCACCGCCCGCCATGTCGGCCATCACGAAGTCCACCGGCAGAAGATCCTTGTGATATGCGGGCTGCTCGCGCAGGGTGTCACTCACGCGCACCAGTTCGCGCACAGGCACCGACGCACCTCGGGTCGAACGCACGCGCATCTGCAGTAGCGTATCCAGGCTCCCCCGTGCCTCGGGCGGGAGCTGGATGATGGCCGGTACCGGGTAGCGGCTGCCGTCATGCAGATAAGTGGCTGCATCTCCCGACAGCCCCATGGCCAGCGTGCTGGCAATGGCCTGCTGTGTCACGCCCAGCTGCGCGGCCCGTGCACGATCGACCAGCAGGAGTTTTTCTCAGGGCGTCGATAATGGTGCTGTCATCGATATCCACCACACCCGGTGTCTGTGCGAACACGCTGCGCACGTCCTTGACCATGCGACGCCGGCCGTCGGCATCGGGGCCGTAGATCTCGGCCACGATGGCAGAGAGCACAGGAGGGCCGGGTGGCACTTCCACCACCTTGACGTTGGCACCGTAACGCGCACCGATGGCCTGCAGTGCCGGACGCTCGCGCATGGCAATGGCATGGCTCTGATCGTGACGGTGCTTCCTGTCCACCAGGTTGACCTGGATGTCGCCCACCTCACCGCCGGCACGCAGGTAATACTGTCGCACCAGACCATTGAAATTGATCGGTGACGCCGTTCCCGCATACGCCTGCCAGTTGGTGACTTCGGGCACGGATGCCAGATGCGCTCCCAGATCACGCAGCACGGCCGCCGTCTTCTCGACCGGCGTGCCCACCGGCATGTCCACCACCACCTGGAACTCGCTTTTTATTGTCGAAGGGCAGCATCTTCAGCACCACCAGTCCCACGACGGGCAACGCCACCGATCCCGCAATCAGCGCGGCCACCACCAGACCCAGCCATGTCCGGTTTCTCCCACCCCGGCGGGCATGCAGCAGCGGCGCAAAGATGCGTTCGAGCGGTGCCAGTCTCGCCGTCAGGCCGTGTTCCGCACGCTGGACACTCCGCCGGCATCATCATGCGACGACGCCGACGATGCATCGTCACCCCGCGCGTCTTCCGGCATCCGTGGGCAGTCGGCCACCGCCGGCACCTGATCCTGCGGCCGCCGCGCATGATCGTGCGACACCCGTACGTGAACCCGCGATGCCCTTGCAGGATCTGTCGGCCCTTCCTTCAGCCACAGGCGCGACAGCCACGGCGTGACGACGAAGGCCACGGCCAGCGACAGCAGCATGCCCATGCTGGCGTTGACCGGGATCGGACTCATGTACGGCCCCATCAGCCCGCTGACAAAGGCCATGGGCAGCAGCGCCGCGATCACCGTCAGTGTGGCCAGAATGGTGGGACCACCCACTTCATCCACCGCACGGGGGATGATGGCCCGCAGCGGTTTGCCCGGCGCCAGCATCTGGTGGCGATGGATGTTTTCCACCACCACGATGGCATCGTCCACCAGAATGCCGATGGAAAAGATCAGTGCAAACAGCGAAACACGGTTGAGCGTGAAGCCCCAGGCCCACGAGGCGAACAGCGTCACCGTCAGGGTGAGAATCACGGCCGTGCCCACGATGGCCGCTTCCCGCCGGCCCAGGGCAAAGAACACCAGTGCCACCACCGACAGCGTGGCAAAGAGCAGCTTCCTGATCAGCGTCATCGCCTTGTCGCTGGCGGTTTCGCCGTAGTTTCGTGTTTCACTCACCTGCACATCGTCGGGAATGACGGTGCCGCGCAGTTCGCTGACGCGCTGCATGATGGCATCAGCCACGTCGATGGCGTTCTCTCCCGGTTTTTCGTTACGGTAAGGGTTACGGCAGGGCTGCTCGGTGGCATCCGGACCTGTAGCTGCGGCGTACCGTTCTGTCCGGCGCTACCTGGTCACATGGCTGCCGGCGGCTCCCGGCGTGTCTTTTTCGGTGGCAACAGACCGGTCCTTTCCATTTTTCCTTTCGTCCAGGCTCTCCAAACCACAGCCTAACGCTGCGCAGGCGGTGCACCGTCCTTCACGGTGGCCACTTCGCGCAGATAGACGGGTTTTCCATCGCGTACCGTCAGCACCAGATCGGCCACATCCCGTGCGCTGCGCAGGAACGGGCCGGTTTTCGACCAGCAGGCTGCGGTTGCCCGATATCAGTTCACCAGCAGGCAGCCCCATATTGGCCGACTGCAGGGCGCCATGCACTTCATGCAGGGTCAGGCCGGCAGCGGCCAGACGCTCCGGATCGACCCCGACCATCACGGCACGCCCAGGCCCCGATGGTGGCGACCTCACGTGTACCGGGCCACGCTTCAACTCCGCTTCGATACTGTGCGCCACGCGTTCGAGCGCCAGTGCGCCTTCGCGCCCACGCGTACTGTGCAGCGTCAGTGCCACGATGGGCACATCGTCCACACCCTGGGTTTGATGATGGGCGGCTGCACCCCCAGGCCTGCGGCAGCCAGTCGGCAGTGGCACCCACGGCGTCATACAGGCGCACCACGGCCGTCTGGCGCGGCACCCCACCTTGAACTGCACAGTAAAAATGGCCATACCGGGCGCGAAACGCTCATCACGTGCTCCACACCCGTCATCTGCGACAGCACCTGCTCGCCCGGACTGGCAACCATGGACTCCACATCGGCCACCCCTGCCCCCGGAAAAGGCACGATGACATTGGCCATGGTCACGTCGATCTGCGGCTCTTCCTCGCGTGGCGTCACCATGATGGCAAACAGCCCCAGCAGGAATGCCACCAGCGCCAGCAGCGGGTGTGATCCGGGCTTCTGAAAATATCCGGCAATGCGCCCGAAATCCCCAAACGCGACACGCCGCCATGCGCAGAATGGTGCCGTTCCGGCCAGTCACCCGGCACTCCGCGCCCTGCTCACCCGCATCATGGATGAAAATCGTCATCCGCATCTCTCCCCTCACCGGGCTCGCCGGCGGCAGCATCCAGTACCGCGCGCGTGGCGGCATGCACATCGGTGGCCACGCGTTCGCCTGCATCCACACCGCTCAGCAGCTCCACCTGATCCCCCGCCACGGGGCCCAGACGTACCTGGCGCAGCAGGGCACACCGCCGTCGTCGATCACTACACGCCCGTCATTTCCGCGCGACGCACCACGGCAGCGCGCGGCACACGGATATGGCCGGTGTCGTATCGCCTCGGCGGTTTCCACGACCGGCGGCGTGATGAGCAGGGCGGCGGCCATGCCGGGCACGGCCTTCGTACCTGCAGGCAGGCCGGCGCGCACTTCGCGGGTCAACGAGGCAGGGTCCACCGTACGCAGGACCTGCAGGGTGCTCGGGTTCAACCGGTCCGCTTCCTTCCAGCTGGACCTGCACCCCGGGTTCCCCCGCCTCGAGCACACTCGCCGGAACGGCCGCAGTCACCCGCAGTACCGTCGGGTCATACAGGGTCATGAGGGGCCTGCCCGGCATGGCCATGTCGCCCAGCTCTGCACTCCGCGCAGACACCACACCATCGAACGGCGCCCTGAGCACGAAAAAAATCCTGCCTGGCTGCGTGCCGCCCCCGTCTGCGCCGACAGCGCACTCACCTGCGCCCTGGCCGCCCGGTATACGGCCTCGGCCTGATCGAGCGCCGCCTGACTGATGTAGTTCCTGGCAAACAGCTGGCGTTTGCGCAGCACCTCGCGCCTGGCCACCTCCAGCTGGGCTGCCGCCGCCCGCGCCTGTGCGCCACTGGCCACCACGCCCTGGTCGGCTGCCTGTGATTCCAGCCTCGCCAGCACCCGTCCCGCCCTGACGTGATCGCCCGTTCTGACATTCAGCGCCACCACGGCACCCGGAACCCTGGGCAGCGATCACCGCCTGGCGCACGGCCTGCACGCGGCCCTCGTAGCGGGAAGCGGACGCCTGGGCGGATGACTGTACCGTCACAAAGGCCAGATCGGCCGCCCTCCCCTGCGATGCAGCCCAGCCCAGACTCGTGGCGACGAGCCAGAGCGCCACCCCCATGTACGGTGTGACAGCCGCAGCGGCAGCCGCTGCCATGGCCGTAGCTGTGTCGTCTCCTGTCCGACCCGCATCCCATCCTCCGGTTCGCCGATAGCATTTCGATGCTCTATTATTTGCGTAAACACGCAAATATGCAACTTGTTGAATCGATGCGCGCCCACGAACACCCCGCGCTGGACGGCGGCCACCCATGTGTGCCATGCTGGAAAGCGTCCGACAGGGACGACCCGGGCTGCCAGACGTGGTATAGACTCGCGCCCTGTTCCCCTTCTCGCCGGAGCCCCCGTGATTGCGTTGGACAAACTGCCGCCTGCGGCCCTGGAGCAGGTTGCGGCCTATTTCAGAACCCTGTCGGAACCGACCCGCCTGCGCATCCTGAATGTGCTCGGCACGGGCGAGATGAGTGTGGAGAGATCGCCCAGCACATAGGGTCGAGTGCGGCCAACACCTGCGCCACCTCGTGCAGATGGCCAGCACCGGCCTTGTGGCACGTGAAAAGCCGCGGCAACAGCGTGTACTACCGCATTGCCGATCCATCGATAAACGCGCTGTGTGATCTGGTGTGCGGCAGCATTGCACGCCGCTACGAGCAGGCCATGGACGAGCGGGCTGCCTCATCAAGCCCCCGGACGCGCGGCCACCCGCCGGGCCCGGCCGCTGATACCTGCCCCTGAACCGGGCGCTTTCCTGTTTGCAACCGGCTGTCTGTTTGCGGCCTTCTCCCGCGCCCGAATCAGGGTGTACGGTCATGACCAGGGGTAGCCCTCACTGCCCCCGGCGCTGCCCCACGTTGATCAGCGCAAGCCCCGCCACGGCCAGCACCACCCCAGCAGCAGCGAGGGCATCCACCGTCTCGCCCAGCCACCAGGCGGCCAGCCCGATGCCGAAATGGGCACCAGCACGATGTACGCGGCTGCGTTGCCAGCCCCAGCGCCTTCACCCGCCAAAGTACCAGGCATAGGCCAGCACGGTACCGACGAAGGCCAGCGCCAGCATGTTGTACCAGGTATAGGCCGAGGCGCCAGCCACGGCCCTGCCATCCGGCCACCGTCCACCATCAGCCCGGCCGGTATCAGCGCCAGACCACCGATGACCGCGCTCACGGCCGTGGCGGTGAGCGGCGGAATGCCCTTCATCACCACCCGGCTGAGCAGCGTATAGCTGGACCAGCACAGCGCCGCGCCCAGAATCAGCGCCTCACCGGCGCCCACGCCACCGCGCCACAGCAGGAAATGTCACCATGCGAGACGGCCACCGATGGCCCCCGACAGGGACAGCACCATGCCCAGCCCGATGACGGGGTTGAGCTTCTCACCAAACAGCCAGGCGGCCACCAGCAGCGTGATGGCCGGGTTCAGTGTGATGATCACCGCTCCCTTGCCCGCCGGGATGTACTGCATGCCGGACATGAACAGGACGGTGTGAGAACACCCCCACGGCGGCGCAGGCCGTCAGGCCCAACCACTGCCGGCCATCCAGCGCGCGGATGCTGCGGAAGCGGTCGACGGCAAACACCCAGGCCAGCAGGGCCGCGCCTGCCAGCAGGAAGCGCAGCGCCGCACCGGTGACAGGGCGGCACCGTTTTGACGATTTCACGCGCCCAGGACCGGGTGGCGCCCCACGATGCAGCCACGCCGATCAGGCGCAGATGGATGCCGAGGTTGTTCATGTCGTGCTCCGCAGCTTTGCAGGGGCAACATGATGACGGGGACGGGGTGCTGTCCAATCAGGCTGGCGTAACACGCGGTAAACCGGCTGCTGGGTGACCAGAAATTGACAACAGACAGGGGCGAACACAGCACAAAGCAGCCCCTGAGACACCGGCGCTCCAGCTTCCTGAAAGAAAACTGGAGCGCCTGCATCATCATTCATCCAATGTCAATGTCTATATTTGTGCCATTCCTTGCCAACGGAAAGTTGAAAAGACTGAACCGGGAATGTTTGGTGTATCCTCAATATAAACTCCACCGTTACCGAAGCGGTGCCCGTAGCTCCAACCCTCCTGAATCGTCCACAACGAGCAGTGCAGTCGCTTGGCTGGATTGTAGCTGTCCAGGTTGTAGGAAATTTCATAGCACACCTGAACATCACGGTCGTCTTGCCCTGCTCTCCAGAAAGACGAACTTTGGCTCTTGACGATTCCCACGTCTGGATCGTTTCGTTCTCCAAAAATCGCTGCCTGTGCGAAATAACGCGTTTTTGTATTTGCATGAAGAACACCTGATCCCGCCACCGGACCCAATAGTTGTTGAATGGATCACCGCCCAGCGTCAGAACCAGCCTGTCCGGCAACGACAGACTCTTTTTCGAACCGTTTGCAATAAGGGTGAGCGTGACGGCCTGGAAGGAGTAAACTGACTCGGCTGAATAGTCCCCTATGGGCTTCGAGTAGACGTTGAGGATGTACTCGCCCTGCGCAGGCTCATACTTTTTCATCCCTTCGGTGTTGTGGCCTTCAATTTCCCTGGCGGGAGAGTAGAAATTGGGGGTAGTATTGCTGCCAGCTTCGATGCGGGGATAATTGCCCGACTCGCGTATTATATTGTTTGATTCATCTACCGGCCGGAATTCCACTGAATAATCGTCCCACTTCTCCTCGACGATGGTTCGATGATATTTCCCTGATCATCGTACACATCACGGTCCAGGGTGTGAGAATACGCGCCAACAGGAGTGGTTGCATCCAGCATGGTGGACAGTGCATCACCTCGCAATTTGCGCGACTGAAAAATCGCCGCCTTTCTGTCTCTATCCTGCACGGCGAGTTTTTGTGCCACTGCTGTATCCGTCGATAGCACCGTCTGCCCGCCTGTCGGCAGAATGATGGAAGTTTTTGTCCCTGTAGCAGGCGTGGAAACCGGCGTCACCGACGTACCCGTATTGGATCTGGAAGCAGCATCACCCGTACCCGTATGTATCGATGACGTAGCAATCACCGCCGTCTTCGGACTGCTGGAGGCCGCCCTTTGCCTCCCTCACCACTGCCATCACCTCCACCGCAAGCAGACAGCAAAACGGCGACCATAACGGCCGGCGAAATCGATTTTTGTAGACAGAGACATACGAGATGACTCCTGGGCTGTTGAAAAGAGAACGGCCCCTGCGGCATGGATGCTCCTCTCAGGGGCATCTGAGACTTCAGACGTATAGATAGTAGATTTTTCAAAGACGAATTTGCACATTTCAATCTTTTTCTGGATGCAAAAGCAACACTTGCTGTTGTATATGTCGCCAATACAGCGTGGACACCGTAAGGCGACCACCTATCCATACAGTTTGGCGCTTTCAGACGCCAATCCAGACGCCAAAACAGATATTCGCCCGAATTTTGAGCGAACATCTGCTTTGGCGTCTGAGTGGTAAAACTGTGAATGTACGCGGCGCTGTTATGGGCCGAATTCTGGCGAAGCTGCGACGTGCGCAAACAGCCTGATGCCAAAAATGGGCGCCAGCACGATATACGCGGATGCAGGGCCAACATGGTGGCCAGATGCCCCCTGCAGGAGGAAGGGTCAAAACGGACCGAAACTCCTGCCGCCCATGTACCACAGCCAGGATGGTCACCACCTCATCCGATAATTGATTGATATTGAGGGCTACCCCAGTCGGGCAGCAATCCGCCTGCGCATCTCCGCCATGACGACACTGTGTTCGGTGCCCGGGCCAGTCTCGGCTCGGCTGATGGCGACCCGTTCACGAAGCCACTCGTTGTACCTGGCCTCAGAAATCCCAGTCCTCATCCTCCGGTAGCCACCGCGGTACCGATCACGTACGACGAGCCGCTGCCCGAGAAGAAGTCGTGGTTCTCGCTGTCCGGCGACAGCGCCGACAGGATGGCCGGGTTGACCTCGCATGCGGCCGGCGGAACAGGGGCCTCGTAACCCAGGTTCTGCAGCGCCTTGTTGGCGTTGTAGTGCAGGAAGGCCTTCACATCCTCGGTCAGGCCGATTCTGTCGTACAGCAGCTCGGTGTACTGGGCTTCCACGTCGTACAGTTCCAGCAGCAGCGAGAAGGCAAAATCCTTCATGGCGGTACGCTCGGCCTCGGACAGCCTTGCCAGTGCCCGCTGGAACTGTGCCGATGTAATAGCCGTGCACCGCCTCGTCGCGGATGATCAGCCGGATCAGGTCGGCCGTGTTGGTCAGCTTGCCGCGGCTGGACCAGTACATGGGCAGATAGAAGCCCGAATAGAACAGGAAGCTCTCCAGAAACACGCTGGCAATCTTGCGCCGGTTGGGGTCGGCCGCCGCATCGTACTCTTCCAGCACCAGCCGTGACTTGGCCTGCAGCTGGGGGTTTTCTTCGGACCAGCGAAAGGCTTCGTCCACTTCCTTCGTCGAGCACAGCGTGGAAAAAGATCGACGAGTAGCTGCGCGCGTGCACGGCTTCCATGAAGGCGATGTTGGTCAGCACCGCCTCCTCGTGCGGCGTCTGGGCATCGGGCATCATCGAGGGGGCACCCACGGTGTTCTGGATGGTGTCGAGCAGCGTCAGCCCGTGAACACACAGAATGGTCAGCGTCTGCTCATCCTCGCGCAGCGTGCCCCAGCTCTGCACGTCGTTCGAGAGCGGCACCTTTTCGGCAGCCAGAAGTTGGCCGTCAGGCGGTTCCACACCTCCAGATCCTTGTCGTCCTGCAGCCGGTTCCAGTTGATGGCCAGCGGCACCGGCCGAGCGCTCCTTTTGACTGTTTCACTCATCATCGATCTCCAAACTCAATCAGTCGGGCACGCCGCGTCAACCTGCCCCATTCTCATCCACCGCGTCTTTTTCCAGCTTCTTCGTCGAAGCCGTCCTTCAGAAGAACGGCCACCTCACAGCGTGCACGACACGCACCCCTGCACTTCCGTGCCTTCCAGCGCCGCCTGCCGCAGGCGCACGTAGTAGATCGTCTTGATGCCCTTCTTCCACGCGTAGATCTGCGCGCGGTTGATGTCGCGCGTGGTGGCGTTGGACGGGAAGAACAGCGTCAGCGACAGGCCCTGGTCCACGTGCTCGGTGGCGGCGGCATAGGTGTCGATGATGGCCTCGGGGCCGATCTCGTAGGCGTCGCGGTAGTAGTCCAGATTGTCGTTCGTCATGAACGGCGCCGGATATGCACGCGGCCGATCTTGCTCTCCTTGCGGATCTCGATCTTCGAAACGATCGGGTGGATCGACGAGGGTCGAGTTGTTGATGTAGCTGATCGAGCCCGTGGGCGGCACCGCCTGCAGGTTGCGGTTGAAAAGACCGTGCGCCATCACCTTCTCGCGCAGCGCCGCCCGATCTTCACGCGAGGGCAACGCGCGGTGCCCAACCGCTCGAACAGCGCCTTCACGGCATCGGTTTCGGGCAGCCAGTCGCGGTTGATGTATTTGTCGAAGAAGCTGCCGTCGGCGTAGCGCGAATCCTCGAAGCCCACGAAGGTGCGACCCTCTCCTGCGCCAGCAGGTTTCGAAACACGGATGGCATGATAGGCCACCGCCGCAAAAATACACGCGGGTGAAGTCGATGCCTTCGGGGACTGCCGTAATAGATGCGTTCGCGGGCCAGAAAACCGTGCAGGGTTCATCTGCCCCAGCCCCACGGCGTGGGCCTCGTCGTTGCCGCGTTTTACCGACGGCACGCTGTGAATGGCCGACATGCTCGATACGGCCGTCAGCGCGGATGGCCACTTCCACCGTGGCGCCCAGGTCCGGAGCCATCCATGGTGGCGGCGATGTTGAGCGAGCCCAGATTACAGGAAATGTCGGTGCCGAGGTGGTCGTAGCTGAGGTCCTCGTGATAGGGTGGAAGCTTCGTTGACCTGCAGGATTTCCGAGCACAGGTTGGACATGGTGATGCGGCCGGCAATGGGGTTGGCCTCGTTCACCGTGTCTTCGAACATGATGTAGGGGTAGCCGCTCGAACTGGATTTCGGCCAGCGTCTGGAAGAATTCGCGGGCGTTGATCTTTTTCTTGCGGATGCGCTTGTCGGCCACCATTTCCTCGTACTTTTTCCGTGACGGAAATCTCGGAAAACGGCACACCGTACACCTTCTGCCGTCGTGCGGCGAGAACAGGTACATCTCGGCATTGCGCTTGGCCAGCTCGAAGGTCACGTCCGGAATCACCACGCCCAGCGACAGCGTCTTGATGCGGATCTTCTCGTCGGCGTTCTCGCGCTGGGTGTCCAGAAACGCAGGATGTCCGGATGGTGCGCGTTCAGGTACGCGGCGCCGGCACCCTGGCGTGCGCCCAGCTGGTTAGCGTAGGGAAGGAGTCTTCCAGCAGCTTCATCACCGGCACCACGCCGGACGACTGGTTCTCGATGCCCTTGATGGGCGCCCCCAGTTCGCGCAGGTTGGTGAGCATCAGCGCCACACCGCCGCCGCGCTTGGAGAGCTGCAGCGCCGAGTTGATGGCCCGGCCAATGCTTTCCATGTTGTCTTCCACGCGCAGCAGGAAGCACGAGATCAGCTCGCCCCGGCTTTTCTTGCCGGCATTGAGGAAGGTCGGCGTGGCCGGCTGGAAGCGCCCGTGATGATTTCATCCATGAAGCGCAGCGCCAGCGCCTCGTCGCCCTGCGCCAGCGTCAGCGCCACCATCACCACCCGGTCTTCGAAGCGCTCCAGATGGCGCTGGCCGTTGCGGGTCTTGAGCGTGTAGGGAGGTGTAGTGCTTGAAGGCGCCCAGGAAGGTGGGGAAGCGGAATTTGCGGGTGTAGGCTTCGTCCCAGATTTTCCGCTGGAAGTTGCGCGAATACTGGTCGAGCACTTCGGGGTCGTAGTCTCGTCCACCAGATAGCGCAGCTTTTTCATCCAGATTGTGGAAGAACACGGTGTTCTGGTTGACGTGCTGCAGAAAATACTGCCGCGCGGCACGAGTCGGCCTCGAACTGGATGTTGCCGTCTGCATCGTACAGATTCAGCATCGCGTTGAGGGCGTGGTAATCCAGACCGGGTTTGGTCTCTTCCAGGGTGTCTTCGGACATGGAAATTCCTGCGGGGTGGTTCGGGCAGTTCGGCAGGGAAGCCTCTGTGCAAAATCCGGGGCTTCAGGAGTACATCGCCAGGGAGCTTGCGCTGGCCGGCAGACCAGGGCACCCTGCACTGTCATCCGTCAGTGCTCGTGATGCCCGGCTCGCGGCAGGCAGCCGGTAAGCGTCAAAGTCAAAAACAGAAAAATGTTGTCAAAAGCAGCCAGCCCGACAAGGTCAGGCACGGTGGCATCTGTCAGGCAGCTGCATCCTCATGGGGAAACGGCGTCCCGGCCGGGTTACCGGCTTCAGCTTCGGCTGCTGCTTCCCAGAACCGCTCCAGCCCTTCCAGCACGCGCTCCACATCCAGCGACGTGCCGGCCAGCTCGAAACGGTAGAGCAGCGGCACGTTGCACTTATCGGCGATCACCCGCCCGGCGTGGGCGTAGTAGATGCCGAAGTTGCGGTTGCCGCTGAAATCACCCCCCGCAGCGGGGCGCGGCGGCGAGGGATCGTTCAGGAAGCGGATGACCTGTGGCGCCACGGCCCCTTGCCTTCGCCATCGGCGTAGGTGGGGCTGATCAGCACGTAGGGTTCATCGGGCTCGGGCATGGGTTCGTCCGGCTCGATGGGAATGCGCTCGGCCTCCACGCCCAGCTGGTCCACGAAACGGGCCGTGTTACTGGAGGAGGACGAGTAGTAGAAGAGCTGGGCCATGACGATGGCGGTGAAGTGGCTACTGGCCCGCACCACGCGGGCGCCGGCGCTGCAGATCAGGCAGCCAGACGGCCGATCATGTCGGGGCGAAAGCCCGTCCAGTGCTGCTCGCCGGCAATGACCACCGGCGCCTGGCGGTAGCCCATGGCCAGTACCTGGGCCATGGCCACGGCGTCCTGGGTCAGGTCGACCAGCGTGTAGGCGATGCCCTTCGCGTCGAGCGCGCGAGTGGTGGCGGTGCACTGGACGCGAGGCAGGCTTGGAATAGACGGTGACGGTCATGCTGGCAGATCCTTGAGGGTTGAGGCGGGCACCAGCAGACGGCAGGCAGCAACGATGCACGCACGCCGGCCATTTCCGCGCCATGCCCACCGCATGGGGAGTTCATCAGCGGGATCAGAGCCCCTGATGCGCTGCACCAGACAGACAGCAGCGCGCTCGAAAGCCCCAGGGATATCCCGGTCACGGCAGGTCTCCTGGCTTGCGGGTCATCGTATCGGGGCGCCTTCCCGGATCCGGGGATCAGTGGTCATGCACCCTTCACTCGCCGCCTACAGTTGCGGGGGCAGCGCCGGCCTTAGCCTCGCAGGGGCTATCGCGCTGTTCCGCGAAACCGCACCGGCTTCCCTCTTCGGGGCATCGCAGGACACGGGCAGGCCCGATGCCGCTTCAGCACCCGTCCTGAAGACACCGGCCTTGCGGCCCGGCACCTCCTGAAGCGCCGCAGCACTCCGGGAACCGTTGACGGGGTGGATTATAGGCAGCCCCTGGGGCAAAAGGCCAGCCACAGACACAAGATATAGCGTTGGTATTTTGCAAACGCCGCTATATGTTGCGCAGCGCTGCAACACACGATAACGCGCTCTGCCCCGGCACTTGCAGAGCCTCGCGAAAGTGTCTGTTATTACTACATTTTTTGGGGAACCTCGCCGTTCATCGGCTGGGCGACCGTTCGTCGGGGTTACACCACGGGCAGGTGTTACCAATGGTCACGGGCACTAGATATGGTGCATGGATGCCACAGCGGCACCCAAAGCCACCTTACTGCTCGGCAAACGCCCGTTCGATGACGAAATCGCCGGGGGTGGAGGTGTTGCCCTCGTTGAAGCCACGCTTCTCGAACATCTCCTTCAGGTCGCGCAGCATGTCAGGGGCTGCCGCAGATCATGATGCGGTCTTCCTCGCGGTTGAAGCCGGGCAGACCGAGGTCGGCGTTGAGCTTGCCGTTCTCGATGAGGGGTGGTGATGCGCCCTGGTTGCGGAACGGCTCACGCGTGACAGTGGGGTAGTAGAGCAGCTTGCCGGGACGATCTCGCCCAGATACTCGATGCTCGAACAGGTCCTTCGTGAACAGGGTCGTAGTAGGCCAGTTCGTTGACCTGGCGCACGCCGTGCACCACGATGACGTGGTCATACTTGTCGTAGGTTTCCGGGTCGCGGGCGACGCTGAGGAACGGGGCCAGGCCGGTACCGGTTCCCAGCAGCCACAGGCGCTTGCCGGGCAGCAGGTAGTCGGTCAGCAGTGTGCCGGTGGGCTTGCGACCGACGATGATCTTGTCGCCCGGCTTGATGTGCTGCAGTTTCGAGGGTCAGCGGGCCGTCGGGCACTGTGATGCTCAGGAACTCCAGATGCTCTTCGTAGTTGGCGCTCGCTATGCTGTAGGCGCGCAGCAGCGGCCGTTCTCCCTCTTTCGGAGGCAGGCCGATCATGGTGAAGTGACCGTTCTTGAAGCGCAGGGCCTCGTCGCGGGTGGTGGTGAAGCTGAACAGGCGGTCTGTCCAGTGATGAACGGTGAGAACCTCTTCTTCGCTGAATGCTTTCGATTTCATGGAGTACCCGGATGTTGTCCGGCTGCTGCGGAACCGGCGATCAGGCCGGCAGTGGCGCAGGCCCGTGCCGGATCAGCGGTTCCCTGGTGGAAGGGGCACGACCATGCCGTCCCCGGAAGATGAAAGGGCTCCGCTGGCGGGCTGTCAGCGGATTCCAAAGGGCGCCGTATGAACCGATGGCCGCAGAAGGCAGCACACCGGCCCTTTTCGTGCAGGGAAATCCATGAGATGTGCCGCCGAAAGCCCCTCAGTCGAAGGTACGCGAGCGCAGGATGTCCACCGAGTTCTCCGTGCCGCTCTGGGCGCGGAACACACTAGCCCTTGCCCAGCGTGTACTGGATGCGCAGCAGGTTCCACACGCCCCGCACGCCCTTCTCGTAGCTGACGAACAGGCGGTCATTGATGCGCTTGCCCAGCGACACCACGCCGGTCTCGGCTGCGCTGCTGTCGGTGCTGCTGCCGCTGGCACGCCCTTGGGCGTCATGGTGTTCTGCACGCCGGCCTGCGCGGAAGCATCGGAGGCATAGCCGTAGTTCAGACGTCCAGGCCCAGGCGTTCGGCAATCGACGGACCACGCACCCCATCGTTGCCCCCAGCAGCAGGGAACCTGCCTGCTGCAGGGCCAGTGCCTGGGCACCACCGCCCGCCTCTTCTGCCGGCACGCCCAGCACCAGCCAGGAGAGCTTGTCGTTTTCCGACATGGAAGGCCGTGAGTACAGCGCCACCTGCGGATTCTGGGCCGTCCCGGTGATGCTCAGACCCACATCCACCGGGACGAAGGGCCGCTTGGCCTCCAGGTCCAGCGACGGGTTGTCGACCGGGCCATTGAAGCGGATGCGCCCCTTGGTGAACTGCAGGTTCTGCCGTAGGCCTGATAACTGCCCTCGGCAATCTTGACCAGTCCGACCAGCGCCGGCTCGGCAGGCAGGAAGCCGCGCACCTGTACGCTGCCGCGGGCGGGCTCCCACCCCATGCCGTTGATCTTCAGCTTGTCGCCCATCTTGACGACCAGATCGCTGGCGATGCGCAGGCTCTGTTCGGTGCTGGCCGTTTCGGGCTCGTCCTGCGGGATCTGCTCGCCCGTCACCTTCACATCATTGGGCAGGGGTGGGCGCCGAGGAGCCCCTGCAGTTCGATCAGCCCCTCGTCCACCGCCATGTCACCGGCCAGGATCAGCCCCACATGGTTGCTGGTCAGTCGGGTGGCGCCGAGATGGTCACGCGCTGCCCCGGCCCGACCGGCACGAGGGAAGTGGTCCAGCGTCACGTCGAACGCGCCTTCCATCGGCGGCAGCGAGGGCGGTTTGCCCACGTTTTTGACGCTCTGCTCCATCAGGGCGGCCCAGGCCGTTTTCTGGCGGGCCTCGGCCTGTTTCGGGTCGCCACGGTCCACCAGACGGGCCGGCGCCCTGCAGCAGCAAAGCTGCCCTTTGCCGGCCGAGAAGCGCAGTTGCTTTCGGGCGCAGGCCCTGGCTGTCGAGGCGTGCATCCAGCGTACCCCGACAGCCGCATGCCGGCCGAGCGCTGCAGCACCGACAGCTCGTTGCCGCGCAGGGCCAGATCGACCAGCGGGCTGTCCAGGGTACCGGTGACGGTGCCATCCACATGCAGCGAGCCATCGAAGGCCATGTCGGGCCCGGCAAACAGGTTGAGCAGCTCGATGGACGGGATGTCCAGTTTGGCCTCGCCATCCAGTTTGCGGCCATCGAGCGGATGAGGGCACCGTTGTCGGCACGCAGACCCAGGCGTTTCTTCTGGCCGGCGGATGCCTGCTCGTAGATGGACATCCGGATATCGCCATACAGGGCATCCGCGCCCTGGCCACGCAGCTGCCACTGCCCCCGGCTGCGCACCCCTGCAGCGCCTCCAGCTCACGCTGGCCATCCAGGCCCAGCAGCTGGTGAAGTTCCAGCGGGGTCAGGCCATCCAGCTGGCCCACGGTTTCGTATTTGAGCGGTCCGGTCCAGTCCAGCAGCAGGCGCTTCAGGTTCACCCGGCCACCCAGTGCCGACAGGCCGAAGTCGTTGAGCGTGAGCTGGTTGGCGGTCAGCACCATCGGCGCCGGATCAATCAGCCGCACACTCGTGCGACCACTGAGATCCACCGTATCGAGCGTGGCCCGGTAGACCGGTTCACTGCGGGACAGCGACAGCGCACCATCCAGCCGTACCTGCAGGCGGTCCTTGCCCATGCGGCCAGCCACACTGAGATGATGCTGCGCGGGCGATCCTTTCAGGCCCACGTTGACGGCGTCCAGCTTCTGGTCACCCAGGGTCAGCTGCTGGGCGGCCAGCACCAGATCGAGCGGGTCGTTCAGGCCGTCCGGATGCAGCAGCGACAGCGGCGCCGTGGCGTCCAGCTTCAGCTCCTTCAGGCCCAGGCGGGAGGCTTCCCCTTCTCGTTGCGCCCGAGCCAGCCCAGGTCGGTGGCACGACCGCTGAGCCGCGCGTTCAGATCATCGAAACAGCCAGCCAGCTGGCCGTCCAGGATCAACGCCCCCGGACAGCCGGGTATCCAGCGCCGCCAGCCGCGACAGGGCCACATCCAGCTTCAGCACATCCTTCGCCCGGCCCAGCGCTCCCTTCGCCTGCAGGCGATTGGCCGTGCCATGGGCAAGCGTCAGCTCAGCCCGTCCAGCAGCTGCGGCTGCCACTGGGCATCCAGCTCGGCGTGGGCGCGCACGCCGCCGGTCAGGCTGGCCGGCCACCTGGCTGTCCACCAGTTTCAGGGCCACATTGGCCTTCTGGTCCGGGTCCCTGCAGGCGGCCATCCAGCGACCAGTCGGCCCCGGGTACCCTGCCGCCAGGCCGGGTCCACCGGCAGATCGGCCGGCAGCCACTGGGCCAGGTCCAGCCGGCGCAGCGTGCCACCCAGTTTCAGGTCCAGCGGCGCCCGCACCGAGGCCTGGCCGGCCACGGTGACCACGCTGTCGCCCAGGGCAGCGCGCCCTCGGACAGTTTCAGCCAGTGATCGTCGAGGGTACCGGCCAGCCGGAGCTGCGCGTCGGCCGCCAGCTTCTGCAGATCGGCCGGCAGCAGCGCGCGCATCCGTTCGGCCCGCTGGTTCAGATCCACCCGGAACTGCTGGCCATCCACCTTCACCGTGCCACCGAGGGCCGTCTGCGGCAGGCCCTGCCAGAGTGGCGCCAGGTCCAGGCCGGTCAGTTTCAGGTCGCCCTTCAGGCGGGGCAGGGTGACGCCGGGCACGGTCATGTCCTGTTCGGGCCAGGTCTCCAGAGTGCCCTCGATGCGGGCCTCTCCTTGTCCGACAGGATGAGCGGCCGGGGTGCGATGCCAGCAGCCTGGGCAACCACCAGCTTTCCCGGTTTCCGGCCGGGACGCGGCATTCCCTGCCGGAGAGGCAGCGGTCGTGGCTGTACCGGACTGTGTCGCTCACCTGTGCCGCGCCGGCGGCTCGCACGGCGGCGCTCACCGGCAGGCCGATGGCCAGGTCCTTCAGGGCGAAGTGCAGCTGCGACCACTGCTCGGTGGACGGCAGGCGGAAACTCAGCCCCGAGCGCAGGTTGCGCAGCGGAATGCGGTTGGCAGCCAGCGTGCCGGGCCGGCGGTTGCCCGCCTTGATGTGCCCCTGCCAGTATTCGGCCTTGCCCTGACCGGGTCGATGTCCAGGTCGAGGTCGATGCCGGACTCGGGCAGGGAGCCCAGCGCGGTGAAGCGCAGCAGGTTGATGTCGGCCAGCCGCAGGTGCAGGTTCTCCACCGGCATCCGGCCCAGTGGCCTCACCACGGCGTGGATATTGGCCAGACCATCGGCCAGCGTGCCGTTCAGCACGGCCGGCAGGCGGGCAAGGTCGCCATCCACGGTGAGTTTGGCGTTGTACGGCCACTGCTGGGCATAGCCATTGGCCTGCACCTCACCCTTCAGGGCATGCGGGGGCGCAGACTTCATCTGCACGGCGGCCGATTTCACATCCCCCACGGCGTGCTGCCGGTCAGCGAACGGATGCGGTAGGTACCCAGTTCGTAATCGGCCCAGCCATCGATGTCCTTCAGCAGGACATAGGGTTCGGCATCCTTGCCGTTCTGTGCATGCGGCTGGATCTCCAGCCGTTTCACGGCCACCTTGCGGATCTCCAGCGGCACGGGCAGGCCGAAATCGCCGGGCATGTCGGTGTCGGTACGCGGGAGTCATCACCGGGCGGCAGCTGGATGATCAGCGTGTCCAGCGACAGCAGGTGCACATAGCCCCGGCCGGACAGCAGGCTGCGCAGCGACCAGCGCAGATCCAGGTCCGTGCCCTTGACCACGGTATCGAAGCCGCGCCATTCCACCCGGCCCAGATGCACACCGCCACGCCACAGGTTGCCCTGTACCCGGTCGAAGGCCAGCACCTGGCCCTGGCCAGCCAGCAGCCGCTGCGTCACGACAGGGGCCGTGCTCATGCCGCTTTCGGTACCCAGCCACACCAGGGCGGCCAGCAGGACCAGCAGAAGCACCAGCAGCAGCCGGATGAGCCACCGGAAGATCCGCCACCACAGCGGATGGCGGATAGGCGGCTCCCTGCGGCCGCGTCCGCTGCCACCACCCCGGCAGCGACCCCGCCGCCCTGCTCCCGCGCGCATGTCGCGTGCCGCCCTGTGGCTGTGCTTCAGGCCTTCGCGCAGCAGCGTCTCGGGTGTGGCGTCCTGCGCGGCAGCACGATGGTCTGGAGCCGGCGCCAGCGATGCGTTTCTGTCGTCCATGTCAGAAGGTGAACCCGATGGAGAAGTGCAGACGATAGCGGTGGATGGCCTGACCATAGGCGATGTCCAGCTTCACCGGCCCGACCGGCGTACGCAGCTGCACGCCGGCCCCGTAGCCCGGACTTGCGGGATCGATGTCGCGCCAGGCGTTGGTGACGTTGCCGTAGTCGTAGAACACGTCCAGCGACACCATGTCGGTGATGCGGTGCTGGTACTCCAGCGAACCGATGGCCAGGAAGCGCTCCCCGACGATGGAATTGTTGACGTTCAGTCCCAGCGAACGGTAGCCATACCCCCGCAGCGAGCCGATGCCGCCCGCGCGGAACAGGTTGTCACTGGGAATGTTCTGGATGCTGTGCGAGTTGACGGCACCGAACTCGATCCGCCCCACGAGGGTGCCATTGCGCCAGATCGAGCGGGACGGCAGGGGCCGCAAGCCCACCATGCTGGTATAGAAGCGCGTGAAGGTGGCGTCACTGACCAGCTTGCGGCTGGCGGCGGAGATTTCGAACTTCACCCCATAACCGCGGCTGGGATTGAGGTCGGAGTCGAAACGCTGCAGCGTCCAGGCCTTGCCCAGCACCAGCGCCTTGATGCCATTGTGCCGGGTGGGGTTGTGAAAAGTGCGTCTCTTCCTGCTGCAGCTGCGGCGAGGTAAAAGGCATCGATGGTGTCTTCCCGGTGTCCGTAGCCCGCATACACGTTGCTCTTGAACGTGGTAACATCCGTCTCGTTCTCGCGCTCCAGCCGCCCGCCGAAACCGAAGTAGCGGTTGTTGGCATCGAAGGGCGTGCGCAGGTTGGCAAAGGCCCGCTGGCGACGCTGCGAGAGCACCACCGACGATTCCATCTGCAGGCCGAAGAGGTTGCGATCCTGCCAGCCCACCTGGCCACGTACCCCGTCATCGGTGCTGTAACCCAGACCATAGACCATCCGGTGGCGCTGCATCTCTTCCACCACCACGGTGATGGGCACGGACTGCAGGTTCGTGTCTTCCCTGCAGCGCAATCAGGTCGGGCAGCGCACTGGCCGCGCTGAAATAGCCGGCATCACGCAGACGCTTCTGGAAACGCTGCAGGGCCACCTCGGTGTAGGCATCTCCCTGCCTGAAGGTACGCAGGTCTTCGATGATGCTGGCCGGATAGCGCGACAAGCCGCGGATCTCCAGCGGGCCGAAGGCCAGCCGGTTTCCGGAATCCACCACCACCGTCAGCTTCGCTTCGGCCGCGTGTGCATGATCTGCGCCGAACTGCGCGCAATGCGCGCCCGCAGGTAGCCTTCACGCTTCATCGCATCGAGCAGTGCGCTCTGCCGCTCTGCCAGTCATCGCTGACGAAGGGGCGCCCACAGCCATGCCGAACTTCTGTTTGATGTTGCGCAGCGCCCGGTTCTGCGTGGCCTCGCCCTCCACCTGGATGTCGAGACTGCCCACCCGGGTCCGCCGGCCCGGCTTCAGCACCACCTTCACCTCGCTGGGCGCCTCGAGGTCACGTCGATTTCCGGCTCGTAGTAGCCCTCGGCCTGAACGATGGCCAGCACCTCGTCGTGCAGCCTGGCCACGAGGCCATCGAACTGCACCGGGTCGTAGTCCTTGCGCTTCTGCCAGCGACCCACCAGGGTGCTGCTGCGGATGCTGGACGCGAACTCGGACGGCGCCTGCACGACGAAGGTGTAGTTGTCGTGCTGACCGAGCGGGTCGTTCCACGACGTTGTCATCTTTCTTCTTCCGGACGGCATCGGCGGCCTTCTCCACCAGTTCTCCGGCCTTTTTGGCCACGCCACCGATGAGCCCCCGGTCCTCGCCGGTCTGGTCGCTGCTGGCGGCAGTCTGGGTGTTTCCGGTGGCTGCCTGCGTGTCTGCGGCGGCCAGCACCCGCCCCGTCACCGTGTGGCCGGCACGGCCCTGCTGCGCGGCACCTGCCCCTGGGCAGCCGCCAGCACACCACTGCGCAGCCAGGGCCAGCACCGCGGCCAGCCCCAGGCACCCGTCCATAGCCTGTTTCTTCATGACATGAGGGCACGGCCTTCCGTGCAGCGGGAAAATCAGAGACCTGTGGGGTGCTGTCCGTCCGGTGAACACGTCAGCCTGTCCCGGCAGACAGGCGGATACAGCATCACCCACCGCGGCGAGTATAGAGCCTGTCCGAATGCCACAATGAAAAACCGTGACAAATCGCACACGTACCGGGACGGGCAACCCTGAAAAACCCCTGTCTCACCAGGCGGATGATCCTCCACCCTGCGGCACCCGCCCATGCCGTCAGGGATGGCCGGCCCGCACCGGGTGCCGGACGCAGTCAGGCAGGTCCATCGCAGCCCGGTGCTGCGGTTACAGACGCACGGAACCCGGAGCCGTACTGCACTCCGGGTTCCGTAAAGGCAAGGTTTCGTGAGGATCGACTCAGTCGGCCAGACGGTACTGCTTCGTCAGCTTCACGAAGCTGTCCAGCTCGGCCTGCTTGCGGGCGTCGCTCCAGCCCATTCGCTTCGCCATGAAATCCCGCCACGGCCGGCGCGGCGGCCTCGGCGGCGCGCGCATCCAGGAACAGCAGACGGATGCGGCGGGCCAGCACGTCTTCCAGCAACTGGGCAACCTCTTCATCGATGGCCCACTGCACCTGGGCGAAGGTGAAGGGGTACGCGGGTGGATGCGGTCGGCCAGCTTCGGCTCGGCGGCGATCAGCCTGCCGATGGCCGTGGCGTCACTGCCGTACAGCGTCAGCGGCGTGTCGTCCATGTGCCGCTTCTCGTCGATGTAGCCGTGCAGGGCGCAGTTCCTGCGTGCGGCAGGGGTTTGGCCGGCAGCAGCCCGGCACCGATGGCGGCATCCACGCCGTCCTCGGCCATCTGGCGGTAGGTGGTCCACTTGCCGCCGAAGATGTTGACCATGCCGGAGTGGCTGACCTCCACCTTGTGGCTGCGCGACACTTCCTTGGTGGACTTGCCCTCGTCCTTCGGCGCGGCCAGTGGACGCAGGCCCACATAGACGCTGCGCACGTCGGCCCGGGTGGGAGCCTTCGTGAGATAGTCGCGCGAGGTGTTCAGGATGAACTCGATTTCCTGTTCCAGCGGCAGCGGCTCGTAAGACGGATCCTTGACCAGGGTGTCGGTGGTACCCACCACCACCTTGCCATGCCAGGGCGCGGCAAACAGCACGCGGCCGTCCGATGTTTTAGGCACCATCAGGGCGTCCTCACCGGGCAGGGAACTCGCGGTCCAGCACCAGGTGGATGCCCTGGCTGGGCAGGATGGGCGGTTTGTCGTGCGGCTCGTCCATCCCCAGGATGGGGTTGGCAAACACACCGGTGGCATTGACCACGCACTTCGCCTTCACCTCGAAGGTCTCGCCGGTCAGCTCGTCCTTCGCCGTCACGCCTTTCAGACGGCCATTGCCTCCCTTCTTCAGCGCCGTGACGGCGCAGTAGTTGAGCACCGTAGCACCGTGGTCGGTGGCCGTCTGCGCCAGGCACAGCGCCAGACGGGCGTCGTCGAACTGGCCGTCGTAGTAGCAGACCCCAGCGCCGATCTTGTCGTCACGCACCCCCTTCAGGCGCCGGCGGGCATCGCCCTGGCCCAGATAGCGGGTCTTGCCGATGCTCAGCTTGCCGGAGACGGTCACTACATCCACAGGCCGAAGGTGTAGTACGGCGCCGTCCACCATTTTTCGCCCGGGATGATGAAGGCCTGTTTGCGGAACAGGTGCGGCGCATTGTGCGAGAGACGGCCGCGCTCGCGCAGCGCCTCGCGCACCAGGTCCACATAGCCCTGGGCCAGGTAGCGCACGCCACCATGCACCAGCTTGGTGGACCGGCTGGACGTGCCCTTGGCAAAATCGTGGGCTTCGAGCAGCAGGGTGGAATACCCGCGGGTGGCGGCATCCACCGCCACCCCTGAGGCCCGTCGCACCACTGCCAATCACCACCACATCCCATTCACCGTGGGTCCTGAGCTGTTCGATGGCCTTGTTGCGTTGCATGCTGATGACCTCCTGTGATCACTTTTGCAGACGTTCACTTTCGGGAATCTTCGCCTTGTGGCGGCCCTCTTCGATCATCGTGATGAAGAGCAGCACCACGGCCAGCACCCCACCCCCGATCATCACATAGAAGCCACCATCCCAGCCATAGTGCTGGGCAGCCCAGCCCACCACGGCCGCCGCCGACACGGTACCGCCCAGATAACCGAACAGGCCCGTGAAGCCCGCCGCCGTACCGGCCGCCTTCTTGGGTGCCAGTTCCAGCGCGTGCAGGCCGATCAGCATCACCGGACCGTAGATCAGGAAGCCCACGGTGGTCATCAGGATGAAGTCGGTCAGCTGGTAGGGGTTGTAGATCCAGGACTTGCCGGCATATTCGGCCACCTGATCGGCCGGCGTGGCCGGGTTCAGCCACAGGGCCACCACGGCTGCGGTGGTGAGGATCATGAAGATGAAGCCCGTCAGACCACGTTTGCCCTTGAACACCTTGTCCGACACCCAGCCGCACAGCAGCGTACCCGGAATGGCGGCCAGCTCATACACCGTATAGGCCCAGGCCGTGCCCTTGAAGTCGAAGTGCTTCACTTCGCTCAGGTACACCGGCGACCACTTCAGCACGCCATAGCGGATGAGGTACACGAACACGTTGGCAATGGCGATGTACCAGAGCAGACGGTTCTTCAGCACGTAGGTGAGGAAGATCTCCTTCGTGGTCAGATCCTTCTCGGCCGTCTTTTCGTCGTAGTCGTCCGGGTAATCATTTTTTCCACTGCTCGATCGGCGGCAGCCCGCAGGACTGCGGCGAATCCTTCATGACGAAGAAGATCGGGATGGCAAATGACCATCGCGGCAATGCCCGGATAGTAGAGGGCCTGCTGCCAGATGTCCTTGTTGGTGGCCTCCACGCCGTGGGTCTGGAAGTACACGGCACCAGCCAGCAGCACCATGGCGCCGGGCATCATCCCGCCCAGGTTGTGGGCCGTGTTCCAGATGGACACGATGGAGCCGCGCTCGCTCTTCGACCACCAGTGCACCATGGTCTTGTTTCCGCACGGGGGCCAGCCCATGCCCTGGAACCAGCCGTTGATGAAGATCATCGCAAAGGCGATGGCCACACCCGACGTGGCCCACGGCATCAGGCCCATCAGCGTCATGCACAGACCCGACAGCAGCAGGCCGATGGGCAGGGAAACACCCGCGGATTGGAGCGGTCGGACACGGCCGCCATCAGGGAACTTCGAAATACCGTAGGCCAGGCCGGCAGCTGCACCGATCTGGCCCAGCTGGGCCTTGTTGTAGATGCCGGCATCGATCAGCCCCTTCTGCGCAAGGTCGAAGTTGCCGCGAACGACGTAATAGGCAGCATAGCCAAAGAAAATGCCCGCAAACACCTGCCAGCGAAGCCGCTTGTCAGGTGGGGTCGATCTGATCCGCGGGCAGCAGCGGCTTGTGAGGCGCCGGCTTCAGGATTCAATCACGGAAGTCTCCAGAGGGAAGGAAAAATGGTCAAACGTCTCTTCCGGCACCTGCCGGCCCGTGGACGTTTCAGCACCCTCCGGACCGTGATTCCGTGAATATGACGCTTTCGAGATCGAATCATACGCCTGACGCATAAGGAAATCTTGTCCTTTTCAAGTTGTCAGCCGAACGGTCGCCCGGCGCACGGAAAATTCGTCACAGCTTGTTAAAACAGCCGTCGCAAAAGCATCGCCCCCGGTCCGGCGGCATGCCGGAACCGGGGGCGAACAGGTTCAGTACCCGTATCTGGAAAGGAAACGTCCAGCTCGTGCCCTCACCACGCTGGCCGTTCGGGCACGACTGGCTTCACGGTCGCCTGCACCCCGGCGCGGACCAGACCAAGGCAGGACACCAGTCACCTGCGCGCAGCCTGCGCGGTCAGCAACCCGGCCGTACGCAGGGCTGCCTGACCGATGGCGCAGCCCTACACGCTCTGCGCGGGCCAGGCCCGACAGAATGCCCGTGAGCGAGGCCGTCAGAATGTCGGCATCCACGCCCACACCGTAGAGCGTGCGGTCACCCACGCGCAGCTCCAGATAGGCCACCGCCTGGGCATTGGCGCCCGAGCCGATGGCGTGCTCGCGATGAGTCCATCACCTTCACCTGGGCCAGGCCGGTGGCATTGAGGCCGGCCACGAAGGCATCCACCGGACCGGTACCCCTCGCCCTCGAGGCTCACCGTCCGGCTCGCCCAGCTGCACGTCGGCCTTCAGCGACACCCAGCGTGTTGCCCGCCTCGTCGGTCTCGGACGTGGCCCGCTGCTTCGGCGCAGCGATCTCGTCCAGCCCGGTATTCCTTGCGGGAACAGCGTCCACAGGTCCACGGCCTGCAGCTCCTTGCCGAGGCGTCCGTCTCTTGCTGCACCACCCGGCTGAACTCGATCTGCAGCCGGCGCGGCAGCTCCAGCCCGTACTCGTTCTCCAGCAGGGTACGACACGCCCACCCTTGCCCGACTGGCTGTTGACGCGAATCACCGCCTCATACGAGTCGACCCAGGTCCTTCGGGATCGATGGGCGAATAGGGCATCTCCCAGATGTCACCCTCCTTGCGGGCAGCAAACGCCTTCGTGATGGCGTCCTGGTGCGAGCCGAGAACGAGGTGAGACCAGGTCGCCCACGCTGACGGGTGACGCGGATGCGCGCCATCTGCTGCAGTGCTCCACCACCCGGCGGACCTCGTCGATGTCGGAGAAAGTCCAGCCCCGGCGAGACGCCCTGCGTGTACAGGTTCAGCGCGATGTTGACCAGGTCGCAGTTGCCGGTGCGCTCACCGTTGACCGAAGCAGGCAGCCCTTCCAGCCGCTCAGCCCCCGGCCATCAGCGCCAGTTCGGCCGCGGCAATGCCGGTGCCCGCGGTCGTTGTGCGGGATGCACCGACAGGATGATCGAATCCCGCTTTGGCCAGGTTGCGATGCATCCACTCGATCATGTCGTGCAAAGATGTTCGGCGTGCAGTGCTCCACCGTCGTTGGCAGGTTGATGATGCACCCTGTTCTCGCGGCGTGGCTCCCAGGCATCCACCACAGCGTCCACCACCCGCTTGGAGGTCCAGCTCGGTGTCCGAGAACGTCTCGGCGAATACTCGAAGCCCCACTCGGTCTCAGGATGCTCGGCCACCAGCTGCTTGACCAGCTTCGTCTGGCCCACCGCCATCTCGACGATGCCGTCCTCGTCCATCCCCAGCACCACCTTGCGCATCGACGGCGCACAGGCGTTGTAGACGTGCACCGTGGCCTTCGGGCCCTGCAGCGACTCGATCGTGCGACGGATCAGCGACTCGCGGGCCTGTGTCAGCACCTGGATGGTCACGTCGTCCGGGGATCAGGTTCTCCTCGATCAGCCGGCGCACGAAGTTGAACTCGGTCTGCGAGGCCGACGGGAAGCCCACCTCGATCTCCTTGAAGCCGATGTTCGACCAGCAGCTGGAACATCTCCAGCTTGCGCTCGACGCTCATCGGCTCGATCAGCGCCTGGTTGCCGTCGCGCAGATCGGTGCTCAGCCAGATGGGCGGTTTGGTCAGCACGGCATCGGGCACGTGCGGTCTTTTCAGACCGATCGGCGCAAATGGGCGGTACTTGGTGGCGGGTTGCTGCAACATGTGGGAATATCCTGACAGGGAAGCGGGTTGTTGGGAAGGCATGGACACCTTTGGCCAGCCCCCTCCCGCGACGGGCTGCAAAAACGAACGGCCCGCTGCGGGAAGCATACGGAGCCGTTGGGTAAAGCGGGATGCACGTGCGCAGCGCTACCTTCGCCCGAAAGCGAACAGCAGTAGTGCCAGCAGCAGGTTCTTGTCGTGTATCCATGGGGAGGAATTTAACACATCGCATCCCTTCGTGCGGGGCCTGGCCCCCTGATATGTACAGGGGAATCCCGGGGAGAGGCCGCCGGCCGCTTCGGCCAGACACTTCGGCAGACCACAGCAACGGACCGCTTCGATCCACTGCCCCAGTGTGCTCCCCTGGGTCTGATGCGCCTGCCCTGCTATGGCCCCGCACCCTCATAGGGAATCGCTATCCCGCCCATATAGATAAATCAATTTACGGCACCCCCGATTGCGACGATCATCTCTTCCAACGCATCCGGCCGGGTGCCGGATACCTTCCGGCCACAGGCTGGATCCCAGAGTGGGTCATGAGCCCATTCATCCCCGCACCCCTCTCCGGGCGTGCGGGATGTGCTCACGACACGCTCCACGCGAAAGGCCCCGGCGGGTCAGCACCACTGCAATCGCCGGGAAGATTCGACTCCCCGCCAGCGGCCCCGCCGACCGGCGGGGCGCGCCGCCAGGGGCCGCATCGCACCGTTTCTCCCCGCACATTGCACCGTTTTTCCCCACAACACGAGGAATCGACACATGTCGCTGATCAACACCCAGATCAAACCCTTCAAGGTCCAGGCCTTCCAGAACGGCAAGTTCTTCGAAGTGACCGACGAGACCCTGAAAGGCAAGTGGAACGTCATCTGCTTCTACCCGGCCGACTTCACCTTCGTGTGCCCGACCGAGCTGGAAGACCTGGCCGACCGCTACGAAGAGTTCAAGAAGCTGGGCGTGGAAGTCTACTCGGCCTCCACCGACACGCACTTCGCCCACAAGGCCTGGCACGACACGTCGGACGCCATCAAGAAGGTCCAGTACCCCATGCTGGGCGACCCGACCACGCAGCTGGCCCGCAACTCGACGTGCTGATCGAAGAAGAAGGTCTGGCCCTGCGCGGCACCTTCCTGATCGACCCGGAAGGCTACATCAAGGTCTGCGAAATCCACGACAACGGCATCGGCCGTGACGCCGGCGAGCTGCTGCGCAGGTCAAGGCAGCCCTGTATGTTGCCTCGCACCCGGGCGAAGTCTGCCCCGCCAAGTGGAAAGAAGGCGCCGAAACCCTGAAACCCTCGCTGGACCTGGTCGGCAAGATCTGACCGCACCCTTTCCCATGACGGGCTGGGGGCGCCCGGACCACCCTAACTTATCGGTCCGGGTTCCCCAAGACTCACAGCCCGTCCCTTGGGGGCCTGCAGGAAGCTGCCGCCAGTTCCGCCGGGGCTGGACCACGGTCCGGCCACGACAGGCTGCGGCACTTCCAAGGGCTTTCCGCGCCAGCCCCGCCCCACGTACCCCTCCTTCCTTCCGGTTCGTACTTGCCTGTACGCCGGAGACCGGGGCCGGTGGCTGGCTTTTTGTTGCCCGGAGCCCCCACGCCTCCGACCCAACCCGTTTCCGCCCGAAGACCATCATGCTTGACGCAGATTCCAAATCCCAGTTGCAGGGGCTATCTGGCCCTGCTGAAACAACCCATCGAACTGGTGGCCACACTGGACGACAGCCCGAAGGCGAAGGAAATGCAGGAACTGCTGCAGGGACATCGCCAGCCTGTCCGACCTGATCAGCCTGCGCGAAGACCCGGACGCTGCGGTGCGCAAACCCTCCTTTGCCATCGATCGCGTGGGTACCGACATCGGCGTGCGCTTTGCCGCCATCCCGATGGGGGCATGAATTCACCTCGCTGGTGCTGGCCCTGCTGCATGTGGGCGGCCACACCATCAAGCTGGATCCGGCCACCATCGAACAGACGAAGGCGCTGCCCGGCCACTACGATTTCGAGATCTACATGTCGCTGACGTGCCAGAACTGCCCGGACGTGGTGCAGGCACTCAACAGCATGTCGGTCATCAATCCGCACATCCGCGTGCAGACCATCGACGGCGCCCTCTTCCAGGACGAAGTGACGGAACGCGGCATCATGGCCGTGCCGACGGTGTTCCTGAACGGCGAGGTGCTGTTCAGGGCCGTTCCAGCGCCGAGGAGATTCTGGCGAAGCTGGATACCGGCGCCGAGGCCCGCACCGCCAGCCAGCTCTCGGAAAAGGATCCGTTCGACGTGCTGATCGTGGGCGGTGGCCCGGCCGGCGCTGCAGCCGCCGTGTATGCGGCCCGCAAGGGCATCCGCACCGGTGTGGTGGCCGAGCGCTTCGGTGGTCAGGTGCTGGACACCATGTCCATCGAGAACTACATCTCGGTGCTGGAAACCGACGGCCCGAAATTTGCCGCCGCGCTGGAAGCCCACACCCGCCACTACGGCGTGGACATCATGAACCTGCAGAAGGCCGAGTCGCTGAGCCGCGACGAAGCCACCGGCCTGGTGACGGTGAAGACCGCCAGCGGCGCCGAGCTGAAGGGCAGGACGGTCATCCTGTCCACCGGCGCGCGCTGGCGCAGCATGGGCGTACCCGGCGAGCAGGAATACCGCAACAAGGGCGTGACCTACTGCCCGCACTGCGACGGTCCGCTGTTCCGGGGCAAGCGCGTGGCCGTGATCGGCGGCGGCAACTCCGGGGTGGAAGCCGCCATCGACCTGGCCGGTGTGGTGGAGCACGTCACGCTCTTCGAGTTCATGCCCACCCTGCGGGCCGACGCCGTGCTGCAGCGCAAGCTGAGAGCCTGCCCAACGTGGACATCCTGAAGAACGTGCAGGTGACCGAGGTGAAGGGCAACGGCGCCCAGGTCACCGGCATCGTCTACCGGGACCGTGCCACCGAACAGGTGCACGAACTGGCGCTGGGTGGCGTGTTCGTCCAGATCGGCCTGGTGCCCAACACCGATTTCCTGAAGGGCACGGTGAACCTGTCGCGCACCGGCGAGATCGAGGTGGACGCCCGGGGCCAGACCTCGCTGCCCGGCGTGTTCGCGGCGGGTGACTGCACCACGGTGCCATACAAGCAGATCATCATCGCCGCCGGCGAAGGGGCCAAAGAGCTGCCCTGGCGGCCTTCGACCACCTGATCCGCACCTCGGCGTGATGCAGCGCCAGTCTGCCGCTCATCAGGGGTTCCGTCGCCCGTCCGTCGGCACCCGCATTGCACCGGGGCTGGATCCGGTAATCTCCTTCCTGCACTGATGTTGCACACGGTGAATCAACCGGACTGTTAGGGGGTCCTGTTGAGGTCCCCGCCCAGCCCCGCACTGGGCGGGGATTTTTATGCCCGCTGCCAGTAAACTGGCGGGCATGAAGACCGAACACCCGCTCCACACACACCACCACCTGCAAGCGGGGGCACGGTGGCTGGGCCATCTGCTGCTGGCCCTGATGCTGCTGCTCCCCCTGGCCGCCACCAGCCTGCCCGATGCCCTGGGCGCAGACGCGCCCGCGGCGGCAAAGGCCGATACCGGCAAGAAGGATGCCAAGGCCGCGCCGGCGCCGGCACCCACTGGCACTCCGCCCGCACCAGCCGACATCCAGACGGCGGCCATTCCCGCCGCCAACGTCGTGGCCCGGGCCGAGAGCGACACCAACACGCTGAACATCATCCGCAACCGGATGCGGGGCGCCATCCAGTACAGCAGCATCCGGCAGCAGCTGCTGCGGCTGGGGCAGGACGCCACCGACACCCGTGCCCTCAGCCACCTGGCGATGGATTCGGACAGCCAGCGCCGCATGCGCGACATCGAACCCACGTGGGGCAAGCTGCAGTCGGACGTCACCGCCATCGACCGGCAGCTCACCCAGGGCGCCGAGTCGCTGCAGGAAGACTTTGCCCGCCTGGGCCGCATGGAAAAAGACCTGGACCGCCACGCGGGACGCCGACGAGATCAGCTCGGCCCGCAGGTCATCCGCACCCGCATCCAGGAAGTGCTCAATCTCATCCAGGACACCCGGCGCAGCGCCAACAAGGTGCGCAGCGGCATCTTTCGACCTGCAGGCCCAGAGCAGCAAGCTGCAGGCCACCATCGCTTCCGAGCAGACGCTGCTCAAGAACACGCTGACCAACTCCATCGATTCGCTGTTCAAGCCCGACAGCCCGTCCGTCTACGGCGCCGCCAATCTGGACAATGGCCGGGATATCACGACCCTCACCGGTGTGGCGCGCCTTCGCGCCGACGGACGTTCCATTGCCGACTACCTGCGTTCGCACCGCACCCGCACGGCCTGTCTGCTGATCTGCCTGATCGTCTGCTACGCCACGCTCTACTACCTGCGGCCGAAGGTGGCCGCCAAGTCCAACGAACAGCCCGTGCTGCGCTCGGTGCGCTGGCTGCTGGCCGACCCGCTGTCGGTCTCGGTCCTGATGACGGTCGGGCTGGCGGCCGTGCTGCTGCCCTATCCGCCCGGCGCCCTCAATCTGGTGCTGGGGCTGGTGGCCCTGCTGCCCACCGTGCTGCTGCTGCGCAAGGTGGTGGAGAAAGTCGCTGGCCACCCTATCTGTACTGGCTGCTGGCCATGTACGCCTTCAACCAGGCACCGAGATTCTCCGGTTCGATGCGGCGTGGGAGCGCTCTTCTTCCAGAGCCAGATGTTCGTGACGGTGGCCCTGCTGGTGCATCTGCAGCGACGCCGGCGCCGCGCCTTCCTGCAGGCCCGGGCCGAGGCCGCCGCCGAGAACGAAACGGTATCGAGCGAGGCCCTGCCACCGGAAGACGACAATGCCTCGGCCAGCAGCGGCAGCAGCACGGAAGAAACCCGGCAGCTGCGCCTGACCGGCTATGTGATCAACACGGTGCTGGCTGGCTGCGCCACCGCGCTGGGCAGCGACCTGCTGGGCTTCACCCGACTGGCACGCTTCGTCAGTCAGGCGACCCTGAACTCGCTGTTTGCAGGCGTGATCCTGCTGGCCGGGGTGCTGGTACTGCTGAGCCTGCTGCGCCTGGCCGGCAATCTGCGTCCGCTGAACCGGCTGAAGATGCTGAACGATGATGGCGCGCTGATCGAGGCCCGGCTGCGCCGCATCATCTACTGGGTGGCGGCGCTGATGTGGGCCGCCTTCACGCTCGAGCAGATGATGCTGCTCTCGCCGTTCACCGACTGGGTGGCTGCCACGCTGTCCACGCCGGTGCACATCGGACAGGTCTCGGTGTCGCTGGCCGACATCCTGCGCTTCGGCGTGGTGCTGTGGCTGACCATGAAGCTGTCGCAGCTGATGCGCTACATCCTGGACCGGGAGGTGTTCACCCGCGTGATGCTGCCTCCCGGCATCCCGTACGCGCTCAACAGCGTGCTCAACTATGCCATCTGGATCGGGGGCCTGTTGCTGGCCATTGCCTCCACCGGCATCAGCCTCGACCGCTTCACCATCTTCGCCAGCGCGGTCGGTGTCGGGGTCGGTTTCGGCTTGCAGAGCATCGTCAACAACTTCGTGTCGGGCCTGATCGTGCTGTTCGAGACGTCCGATCCGCGTGGGTGATTCGGTGGACATGGCCGGCCAGGCGGCAAGGTCAAGCGCATCGGCATCCGTGCCAGCATCCTGCGCACCGGGGCGGGCGCGGACGTGATCGTGCCGAACTCGCAGCTGATCGCCAACCAGGTGGTGAACTGGACGCTGTCGGACAACCAGCGCCGCATCGAGATCGCCCTGGGCGTGGACTACGAAAGCGACCCGGCCGCCGTCATCAAGCTGCTGACCGAGGTGGCACGGGGCCACGACGACATTCTGGCCACCCCGGTACCCAACGCCCAGTTCATCGACTTCGGCAGCAGCGCCCTGCAGTTCAAGCTGTTTGCCTGGACGGCACGCGCCGACCGCATCGGCGCCATCCGCAGCGAGCTGTGCGTGGCCATCCACGAGGCGCTGAAGGAGAACGGGGTGAAGCTGGCCACGTCGTGATGATTCAGACCGGCCACTGCTCCAGGCGGTAGGCGGCATCCCAGAACATCCATTCCAGCCGGGCTGCCTGCGTGTAGGCTGCGTGCATCTGGTCCCGCACGGCCGGCGTGGACGCCTCCGCAATGCGGTCGATGGTGGCGCGCATGCGGGTGACCAGTCCATGGAAATGCTCGTCGGCGTAGGTATCCACCCACGCCTGCCACGGATTGCCCGGTGCGCTGCGCCCCACCGCGTCGCGCCCTACCTCGCGTAGATCCAGAAGCAGGGGCAGCAGCGCCGCCATGGCCACCGGCCGGGGTGCCCCCCAGGCCGTGGCCAGCAGAAAGCTCGTGTAGTGCTCGGCGCTGGGCGAGAGCGGCACCGCCGCAAACTGTTCGGGTGTGACACCGAACTGCTGCATGAAGCCCCCATGCAGCTCGCGCTCGGCCACCACCGCCTCCTGCGCGGCCTCGGCCAGCTGCACCATCGTGTCGGCATCATCGGCCCGCGCCGCGGCCACGGCCAGCGCCCGGCCGAAGGCCACCAGATAGTGCGCGTCCTGAATCATGTAGTGCCGGAACCGCTCGGCCGACAGGGTGCCGTCGGCCAGTTCGCGGTTGAACGGCATGGCGAGGGTTTTCTGGAACAGCGCCTCGTTGCGGGTCCAGGCTTCTTCGGTGAAGGTGGGCATGGGGGTCTCCTGTGTCGGCCCTGTTGGGCTGGTCATTTGAAAAGGTTCTGTCACAACCTGACCCCTTCCTGATCGATGTTGCGCAGCAAGGCCGGGTTCGAATACCCCTCCGGGTGCTCCCACTCTTCCAGCCAGACCGGAAGGGGCGACACGAGGATACTGGTCTCCAGCAGCACATCGAACGCAACATCAGCCATGTCCAGCTTGGTAGGCAGAAGCCGCTGCGGTTTTTCCCCGAAGCAGCACGGCCACATCCGCATCACTGTCGGGCTGATGATCACCACGCGCACGACTGCCGTAGACAATGGCACCGGCCATGTCGTAATCGTGGGCAATCCGGTCCAGAAAGTGCCGGACTGCGTGCTCGGTATCGTGATCGAGAGGGATCATGCGGGCTTGCCCCGAAGGAAACGGGTTGACATGACAGACACAGCCCGCAGCATAGCAAGCCCCGGTCGGGTTTCCAACATGGCGCTGCGACCGGCAGGCCCCGCCCGGCGTTCCGCGCCACGCTCGCCCACGCAACCGGCGTGTCATGCTCTATGATCGGGCAATGCTCACTCGTTCACCCCTGCCCCGCGCCGGGCGCTGCCTCCCGCTGCTGGCCACACTGCTGCTCACCGGCGCGACAGCCCATGGGGAAACGGCTTCCCCCTCATCTGTTTCATCCGCCATGGCTCAGACATCCCTCCCTCCAGCAGAATCCACCCCGCCTGGCAAGTCCACGCAATCTGCCGGCCACACTGCCCGGACTGTGGGGTCCAGCACGTCATCTGCCCATCGTCCCGCCAGCCCCGGGCTGTCCCCCTTCCGGTACCCGGTAACGACAGCCCCCATCCCCACGGCACGCTCACCGGCAGTGGCCCGGCCATTCTGCCCACCAGCGAACAGCACTGGATCACCTCCAGCCACACCGGCCGCCGCTACCGCATCCAGACCACCGTCACCGGCCCGGCCCCGGAAAGCGGCTACCCAGTGTTCTACACGCTCGACGGCGACACCCTGTTTGCGGTGGCTGCCATGGCCGCGCACGCGCTGACCACACGCACCGGCGAAAATGGCGTCGAGCCCATGCTGATCGTGGGGGTGGGCTACAGCGACGGGGCCTGGCTCAATACCGATGCCCGGGTGGACGATTACACCCCCCGTTCCCGACGGCAGCGCCAGCCACGATCCGCGCGGCCGCATCCAGGGCGGTGCCGACCGTTTTCTGTCCTTCCTGAAGCAGGAACTGCAGCCGGCCCTTGCGCAGCGGTTTCCCCATCGATCCACAAAGCCAGAGCCTGTTTGGCCACTCCTTTGGCGGCCTCTTCACGCTGCACACGCTGTTCACGCAACCCGACGCCTTCCAGTGCTACATTGCCTCCAGCCCGTCACTGTGGTGGCACGACGAGTATGTCCTGAAGGAGCGCGACGCCTTCGTGACGCGCATGCGGGCGGCACTGACCGGCAAACCGGCTGGCAGCAGCCCTGGTTGCCCTCCCGGCCACTGCCCCGGGCAGCAAGCCTGATTCGGGAAAAGGGCCACACGGCAGGTCGCGGAAAGCACCTCCCGGACACCAGCCATGCCACGCCAGTCCCCTGCCCCGGTTGCGGCTGAGCATCGGCGAGTACGAGCAGAAGCATGCCCCCGCATCGCCCCCGACAGCCAGCGTGCGCAGATGCTGAAGAATCGTGCCCAGGTGGACCGTGTGCACCGCTTTGTGCAGCACATGCACGAGGCACTACCGGAACTGGATTTGTCGATGACCGAGTACCCGGGCGCCACCCACGGCAGTGCGCAGATGTATGCAGTGCTGGATGCATTGCGACATGCGTGCGGAAGGAATGAAAATGGACAACCCAGGACGAAGAATCCCATGAGCAGCATTCAACTCGACCTGACCCCACTGGACAATGCCATCGCCCGGCTGGATGAGGGCTGGACGCGCTACCAGCGGGATGTCTCCGATATCCAGATCCGGGACGGGCTGATCCAGCGTTTCGAATTCACCTACGAAATCAGTCACAAGATGCTCCGGCGCTTTCTCGAACTGACATCCGCAAACCCGGCAGAGTTTGATGGCATGGCGTTTCAGGACATGATTCGTACGGGCAACGAGCGCGGCCTGCTGCTGGGTGACTGGCCGGCATGGCGGAAGTATCGGGAAATGCGCTCCAGAACCAGCCACACCCTATGACGAAGAAGTGGCCATCGAAGTCGTGAAGGGCATTCCGGCATTTCCAGCAGGAGGCAGCCCATCTGCTGCAACGACTGCGCGCAGGCATCGAATGACACTTGACCTGACTCGGAACAGCAGTCCATCGTGCTCGACATTCTGCGAGCACACGTTCCCCGGCATGAGGTGTGGGTCTTCGGATCCCGTATGAAGGGCACAAGCAAGCCCTATTCGGATCTGGATCTGGCCATCATCACCCAGCAGCCCCTTTCACTGGATATTCTGGCAGAGCTGACGGATGCATTCTCATCGTCCGACCTGCCCTGGAAGGTCGATATCGTCGACTGGGCCACAACGCAGGAGAGGTTTCGCAGAATCATCGAGGCACAGCATATCGTGCTGCACAAAGCATGCACTGATTCCGAGATGAATCATGATGTATGACGAGTCATGATTTGCGATCGATCAACATAGTTTATATTTTTTGCGAAGCATCAATCTATCGACCATCAAGCCCCGAATGGTCTGCCAACCTGCTCCGACTATCCCCTGATTTTTGGGCAGGCCATTTGCACCACGCACTCCTGTTACACTGTATCATGGCGCGGCAGGCGTCCGTCTGCCCCGTTTCAGACAACACCCCTCTGACCGAGAAAGAAAGCCATGAAGAAACTCCTTGTCGCTTCCCTGCTCTGCACCGCTTCGCTGGCCCAGGCGCACGATCTGTGGGTGACTGCCCCCGCAACACTCTCGCCCTCCGAGACGCTGAAGGCCGACCTGTCCTACAGCCATGACTTTCCGTACCCGGATGAAATTCCGGCCGACCGGCTGCACATCTTCGAACCACTGCACATCACCTCGCCCGATGGCACGAAAAAGGATCTGGTCCAGCAGGGCAAGAACTATCAGTACGTGTCCGAAAGCCAGCTGGCCAAGGGCAGCTATGTGCTCACCGCCAACTACCGGCCAACCTTCTGGTCGGAATTTGCCGATGACAAGTGGGCCCAGGGCGACCTGACGAAAAACCCGACCGCCGTGGCCTGCCAGCAGGCGCAGATGTTCGGCAAGAGCATCGTGGTGGTGGACGGCGGCGAGAATCTGGAAGCGATCAGCCGCCCCATCGGCCAGGAACTGGAAATCGTGCCGCTGGCCAACCCCAATTCAGCAAAAGTGGGCAAGCTCTTCCCGGTGCGCATCCTGTTCCAGGGCAAGCCGCTGGCCGATGAAATCGTCACCGCCACGGCAGACACCATTGCCCTGATGGACGAAGAAGCCACGCACGATCACCGCGAGCCGCAGATCTTCTCGGGCAAGACCGACAAGGAAGGCAAGGTGAACATCATTCCGCTGGTGGAAGGTTTCTGGAAGGTCAAGGTCAAGCACAAGACACCGTTTGCCAACCAGAAGCAGTGCCACGAGAACTCGCTCAGCGCCACACTGGCAATGCAGATCGGCACCAAACGGGTGGATATCAGCAAGCCGCACGCGCACGACTGAGGCAGCCCCTCGGGACCGGGCGATGCCGCCCGGTCCAGTGCAGGCCGGGGACGCAGTCGTCCCCGCGCTGCTTCCTCTTTGGGTCAGCCCCGGATGCATACCGGACAGAACATCCTCAGAACGGGGCCCAGTCGCCGGGGGCCCAGTCGCGTAACAACGCCGGCAGCGTGTCATGGACTCATCCGTTCCCACACTGGTCCCGGCCGTGTACTCGACAGGGCACCCTGCATCGACACGCTGACCTCAGTCACCTCCTGCTGAAACCTTCCTTCATCCCGGCAACCCCAACCATCGGAACAGGTTTTTGACTCGGTAAATGACACAGGGCTCACTGGGCCCGGGCCCAGTCAAGGGACCACTCAAGGGCCCAGTCGGAAATTTTTCGCAAGCATATTCTGGTACCAGGCCAACCATGGCCTGACCCCCACCGTCCCCTCCCGGCAACATCCGCACCCCGTCTATCCCCGCATACGCGACGCCCACGCCGAATGGGCGCATGATGAACAGGCATCCGCCCGGCCTGCTGCCGGCGCGGCGGTCTGTGCTTCCAGGAACACGCGTTCACACCGAGGGGATCTCATGTCTGCTGGTCCGAAAACCCGCCTGCTGCGCCTGCTGGCCGTCTGCCTGCCCCTGACACTGCTGGCCGTCCCAGACGGCGCCCGCCGCCATGGGCCAGTCCCATCCTGCCTCAGCCACGCTCTCCCATGCAGGCCAGGCACACAGGCCAGCCCCCACCGCAAACGCCCTCACCATATCCCAGCCACCGGCAGCACCGGCTCCCCGCACCGGCGACATCCCCAGCGCGCTGCAGGAATGGGTTCCCTGGGCCATGCAGGGACACGAGATGCTGGCCTGCCCGGGCGCGGCAGATCCGGATTCGCCGCGCGCCTGTGTCTGGCCCGAGCGGCTGACGCTGGATATCGACGGCCGCCAGGCACGCTTCGTGCAGGTGGTGACGGTCTATGGGGCGCCCACCGCCGTGTCACTGCCCGGCGAGACCGGCAGCTGGCCGGTGGAGGTACGCAACCAGCGTGGACAGCAACTGGCCATCACAGCCATCGGCAGTCCGGCGGCAAGCGGTGGTGCTGCGGCGAGTGGCGGTGCTGCGGAGGACCATGCCTCCCGGAGAACGCTCATCCCCGGGTGTGGCTGTCCGCCGGCCAGCATGTCCTGAGCGGGCAGATCACCTTTTCGCATCCGCCGCAACTGGTGCGGGTACCGCCACAGACAGGGCTGCTGTCGATCACGGCCAATGGACAGACCGTGCAGCCCGTGCTGGATGCCAACCAGCGCGTGTGGCTGAAGGAGCGGCGCAGCGCCAGTGCGCCGGAGGCCGTCAGCAATACGCTGACCACCCTCATTCGCCGGCGCATCGACGACACCATCCCGCGCCGCATCACCACGCATTTCGAGCTGAACGTGGCCGGTCTGCCGCGCGAGGTGAATCTGCCCGCCGCACTGCTGGCCGGCACGGTGCCCCAGCGGCTCACCAGTGACATTCCCGCCCGGCTCTATCCGGATGGACGGTTGCAGGCACAGCTGCGGCCCGGCACCTGGCATCTGGAGGTGGAGGCGCTGCAGATGGCGCCGGCCACGGAACTGAAACTGCCGGCCGATGCACCGGATACGGAAGTATGGTCGTGGGTCGATCACAACGACCTGCACGTGGTGCAGGTGGAAGGTGTGCGGGCGGTGGATGCCCAGCAGGCCCATGTGCCGGCAGCCTGGAAGCATCTGCCGGCCTGGCAGGGTGGGGCACAGCGACACCTTCCGGCTGGTGACACAGACCCGCGGTCAGCAGAATCCAGCATCCGGCGAGATTGCCCTCAAGCGCACCTGGTGGCTGGACTTCGACGGCCAGGGCATGACACAGAAGGACGAACTGAGCGGTACGATGTCCACCCCCTGGCGACTGCAGCAGCAGGGACCCGCCCGGCTCGGCCATGCACGCGGACCGCAGTCGGCCCTGCCCATCGGGACGCTGCCGGCGGACGTGCAGGACGCTTCGGACCCCGTGCTCCGGAAGCCAGGACACCCGTCGCACAGCCCGACGGCATCACGACCGGTCACGCTGCGAACACCCTCGATGCGGCGGCAAACGATGCAGCACCGGCAAACACGGGAACCGGAAATACCGGCCGCAAAACCCCGGGTACGTCCACCCAGGTGCCCCCGGGGAACCCGGCGGAAATCCGCCGGCAGAAGCTGGCGCTCACGACGCTGTCGCGCCTCGACACACCCTGCCAGCGCCTTCCCGGCCACGATGCTGCCGGCCAATGGCTGGAACACGGTACTGACGGGCATGGAAGCACAGCTGCAGCTGCCCCCGGGCTGGATGCTGCTGTCGGCCTCCGGCACCGACGAAGTGTATCCGCCCACGTGGACTTCACGCTGGCGGCTGTACGACTTCTTCTTCATGCTGCTGATCAGCCTGGCCGCGTTCCAGCTGCTGCGTCCGCTGCCGGCCACGGTGGTGATGCTGGCCGCCCTGCTGAGCTGGTACGACCTGGAGCTGGCCTGCTTCCTGCTGATCGGGCTGCTGGTGATGCTGGGCTGCCTGCGGCTGGCGCGGCGGGGCTCTTCGGCCGAATCGTGGCTGCGAGGCATCGGCCAGCTGATGGCCATGGTGATGCTGCTCGTGCTGCTGCCCTTTGCCGCCGCCGAGGTCCGAATGATGATCTATCCGGTGCTGGAGCACCATCAGGCCTGGGACGGCAGCTCCGACTATCTCTCGTCGAGTTTCGGGGATTCGCGTGCCCGGCACACCGTGCGCAAGACGCGCAGTACCCATGCGGATGACATGGCCGACGATGACGGGACGGAAGCAGACACCTCCCTGGCGGCCATGGATACCGTTGAGATGGCCGGCACCGGTGCGGCAGATGAGGCGACACGCAACCGCTCCCTGTCCGTCGCGGGAAGGCCGGGGTGCATCTGCAGGGTGCTCCCGGCCCCGGAATACGCTGAACCGGGCTGCGCAGCAACGCCCGGCGATGCCCGTGCAGACCGGTCCGGGTGAACCAGCCTGGTCATGGAACGCCCACACGCTGACCCTGCATGGCGATGTGCAGCCCGACCAGACCGTGTCGCTGCATCTGCTCTCGCCCTGGGGCACACGTGTGCTGAAACTGGTGCGCCTGCTGGTGCTGTTCGGCAGCCTCTGGTTCCTGTTCCGGGCACTGCCTGGTGGACGGCGGCCTCCGGCAGGAAATGGGTACACCCCCGGGCCTGGCCGCCCTGCTGCTGGCGGGCCTGATGTTCACCGGTCTGGCCAGTAACGGTGACGCCCGGGCCGCAGACGATGGTGAGTCACGGACTGCGAACAGCGCACGAAGTGGCTACAGGGCCAGCGAGCTGCAGGCCATCCGCGATCATCTGTATCCGGCCCCTGCCTGCGCCCCACGCTGTTCGGCCCTGGCCCAGATGCGCGTGCAGGCCGGCACCGACCGCATGACGCTGCTGCTGCTGGTGCACGCGCAGGCGCTGGTACAGGTACCGCTGCCGGCCCACGACACCGCCGACAACTGGCGGGTGGACACAATACTGCTCGACGGCCAGCCGGCCACCACGCGGCGCGATGAAGATGGCCTGCTGTGGGCACTGGTACCGGCCGGCATTCATACCGTGCAACTGCAGGGGCCCCTGGGCCAAGGGCACCAGCATCCGGCTGCCGCTGCCCTCGACCCCCGGCATGCTGCAGATCGAAAGCGCTCCGTGGACAGCCGAGGGACTGAACGCCCAGGGCATTCCGCAGGAAGGCGTGCTGACGCTGTCCCGCCAGGCGCAGCGTCAGGCCGGCACCGCCATTCAGGTGCTGACCCACGTGCCCGACGCCCTGCCCGGCTTCGTGCAGGTGGACCGCACGCTGATGATGGACGAGCGCTGGCGGATGGTGACGCGCATCAGCCGCCGGTCCGTCAGTCAGGCACCGGTGCGCGTGCGCTTTGCGCTGCTGCCAGGGCGAGTCGGTGAACGACGAGCGGGTGACGGTGCGTGACGGCGTGGCCGAGCTGTCGCTGGGCCTGCTGCGCGAGATGGTGGTGGAAAGCACACTCCCGATCAGCCCCGCCTTCGACTGGCGGGCACTGCCCGCGCAGAACCAGATCGAGACCTGGTCGATGCGCTACGGCCCCACCTGGCACCTGCACTGGCAGGGGCGTGCCACCCACCCAGTATGTACAGGGTGGCCGGCTGCTTCCCGCTGGACCCCCTGGCCAGGGCGAGACGCTTCACGTGCGCGCCCTGCAGCCCGTGGCCATTGCCGGGCCGACACTGACCCTGGAAAGCGAGCAGACCGAAGTGACACCGGGTGCGCAGAGTACGCTGGTCAAGAGCACGCTGGTGCTGCGCGCCAGTCTGGCCGGCACCCAGCGGGTACAGCTGCCCGAGCGGGCCGTTCTCCTGGAACTGGCGCTGGACGGGACCAACGTGCCCCTGCAGGTCAGCGGCCAGACGGTGGACCTGCCCGTGCTGCCCGGCAGCCACGAGCTGACGCTGCGCTGGCGCCAGCCGGTGGGCACCGACGGCATCTTCAACCACTTCCGGACACAGGCCCTGTCGCTGCCGCTGCCGGGCGTGAACGCCGTGACCCGCCTCTCGCTGCCGCCCAGCCGGGTGGTGCTGCTGACGGGCGGACCGGATCTGGGTCCGGCGGTCCGCTTCTGGGGGCTGTTCCTGCTGCTGGTGGCCGGCGCGATGGTCTTCGGCCGGGTGCGGGACATGCCACTGGGCCGGGTGGGCTGGCTGTTGCTGCTGCTGGGCGTGGCGCCGATGTCGCTGCTCGGCGCCCCTGCTCGTGGCCGGCTGGTTCTTCGCCCTGGCCTGGCTGCCCCATCGCACCTGGCTGGCCCGGCGCATGGCCCGGGCAAACGGTCTGATCGATCCCCATCGTCTCACACCAGTCACGCGGCAGCATGACCGCACACTGAAGACGCTGGTCCCCTGGCTGCTCGGCCTGCTGTCGTTCGTGGCACTGGCCGTGCTGTTCAGCACCATCAAGACCTCGCTGCTGGGTTATCCGGACCTGCTGGTGACGGGCAACGGCTCGACGCACCTGAATCTGAACTGGTACCAGGACCGCTTTGCCGACCGGCCCGAATCCGGCTGGGCCATCACGGTCTCGCTGACGGCCTACCGGGTGATGATGCTGGCGTGGGCCCTGTGGCTGGCCTTCTCGGTACTGAAGTGGATCCGCTGGGGCTGGCAACGCGTGGTGGCGCAGGGCTATGCCGGTACTGGCGACAATGACAGCCCCGGCGGCGATGATGGTCCCGGCGGCCCAGGCACCTCCGGTGGCCCGGGACGTGGGGATGAACCGGCGTCGGGTGACAGGCCGGACGAATCGCACGTCCGCCCGGAGAACCCAGGCCCTGCTGCCGGTGCCCCGGCCTGGACCGGTGCCCCTGCTGCCTGGGTCAGTGCTGCTGCCGGTATCGCGGCTGATGACGGCGCCAGCCCCCCATGCCGCTGCCGAAGCCGATACCCGTACCGATGCGGGTACCCGCATGAACACGGGTCCGGCGTCAGGCACCGGGCCGGGCCTGAGTTCTGGCCTGAGTTCGGGTTCGGGTTCGGGTCGGGTTCGGGTCTCGGGTTCGGGTAAAGGCATTGCACCAGAGGGTGCAGACCCCGGCGCACGCAGGCTGCGGCACCGGCTGCCCCCACGCACGGCGCCCGGTCGTGCCCGTCCCTCAGCCGCTCAAAACCAGGGCATCCTGCACTGGCCGTTCGCCGTCGTGAAGGGACTGGCCATGGCAATCGGCTTTCTGATCCTGCTGGTGCTGTTCCTGAGTCTGGTTGGGGGCTTTCTGAACATTTTCCTGTGAGTGGCAGCGCCCTGCCGGCCCTCGTCTGCCTGCAGGAACCTCTGCAAAAAGTCCTGCGGCACTTTGGCTCCCCATGTTCGGGGTGATGCAGTGCGTGTCATGGGACTCAATCGCCCCCACGCTGGCCCCCGGCCATGTGCTGACAGGACGCCACGCAGGCAAGGATGGCGGCCGTCTGGCCAGGCAGGGGCAGCGCCCTGCCGGCTTCATCTGCCGGCACAGGCAGCTCGCTCCAGCGGCAGGCAGCCGCTGCATATTCACCACAGAATCACCATAAAGGGGACACAAAGGGGCACAGTGTCCCCCTGGTATCCCTTGTGGGGCTGCGCAGGCTCGAACAGGTCCGGGACACGCCCTATAATGGCGGGTTTGGAACGCGTCGTGGGCTCAGTCGTCCCCACGCCGGTCCCGAATCCGTAGACTGACAAGGTGCGCTGCCGGGCTGCCTTCTGCCAGTCTCTTTCTCTCTCATTCCTCCTGCCGCTTACCTGTCTTCCCGACGAAGCCCGTACCGGGCCTCAACCAGCCATCCCGACACAGGCGCAGATGATGCGGGCCATGCCACGGCATGCCGGCCGGAACGTATCCATGCCGTTGCCAGCCACGTGCAGAGCGGCCGCCCCATCAAAACCCCGCCTTCTCCCCCAACTCCTCCCTTATCCAAACGGCCCCTTCCGTGCGCCAGCCGGTGCATCCGGAACCGCGGGGCTGGAGCAACGATTTGAATACTGAAGCAACCTTTTCCAGCCTGGGTCTGGCCGATACGCTCCTGCGTGCGCTGGACGACGTGGGCTATACCCGCCCCACCCCCATCCAGGCCAAAGCCATTCCCGTGGTGCTCACCGGCCGCGACCTGCTGGCCGCCGCCCAGACCGGTACCGGCAAGACCGCCGGCTTCACGCTGCCCATCCTGCAGCGCCTGCTCGAAAAGCCGGCGCAGGGCCGCAAGCCGGGCCGTCCCGCTGTCTGATCCTCACGCCGACGCGCGAGCTGACGGCCCAGGTGGCCGAATCGGTGGAGGCCTATGCCAGATACACCCGCATCCGTTCGGTGCTGATCTTCGGCGGCGTGAGCATCAATCCGCAGATCCAGGCGCTGCGCCAGCCGGTGGACATTCTGGTGGCCACGCCGGGCCGGTTGCTCGACCATGTGCAGCAGGGGCACGGTGGACCCTGTCGGGCATCGAGATCTTCGTGCTGGACGAGGCCGACCGCATGCTGGACATGGGCTTCATCCACGACATCCGCCGTGTCATTGCCAAACTGCCGGCAAAACGCCAGAACCTGCTGTTTTCTGCCACCTTCTCGCCAGAAATCCGCTCGCTGGCCCATGGCCTGCTCTGACAGCCCGGCCGAGGTGGACGTGGCGCCGCGCAACACCGCCTCCGAGCTGGTGGACCAGAGCGCCCATCTGGTGCCCAGGACACGCAAGCGGGCGCTGCTGTCGTACCTGATCGGCTCGCGCCGCTGGACGCAGGTGCTGGTCTTCACCCGACCAAGCATGGCGCCAACCGCCCTGGCCGAGCAGCTGGGCAAGGGACGGCATCGAGGCCATGGCCATCCACGGCAACAAGAGCCAGGGGCCCGCACCCGGGCACCGTCGCGCTTCAGGATGGCTCGCTGCCCGTACTGGTGGCCACCGACATCGCCGCCCGTGGCCTGGACATCGACGAGCTGCCGCACGTGGTCAATTTTCGAGCTGCCCAACGTGCCGGAAGACTACGTGCACCGCATCGGCCGTACCGGCCGGGCCGGACGTGAAGGCACGGCCGTGTCGCTGGTCGACCGCGAGGAAATGAAGCTGCTGACCGGCATCGAACGGCTGATCAAGCGCCAGATCCCACGCGTGGAAGTGGAGGGCTTCACCGGCTGGCAGGCCCAGCCGGGCGATTCGACCGACGACATCAACGACCGTCCGCCGCTGCCCCCGGGCCAGCGCCGGGGTGGCCGGGCACCGCAGGGGCGTGGTCAGGGTCAGCCCCGTCCGGCCACCACGGGTGCCGGCCGCAACCATGGCGCTGCGGCACCGGCTGACGGCCGCAGCAGCGGAGCGCCTCCCTCCCAGGGTGAAGGCCGTGGCCACGGGGGTGCAGCCTTCCAGGGCGAGGGCCGGGGCCGGACGGCCTCCCGGGCAGCCGAACCGGGCGCCCGTCCGGCCGGCTCTGGCAATGGCGCCCGCCGTCGCAGCCGCGGCGGCCGGGGTGGGCGTGCCGGGGGGCAATCTGGGGGCAGCGCAGGGACTGATCTCCCCAGGGGCACGGGGCCGCACGCCCCGTCATGAGCAGCCCCTGCCAGATGTGCCACCTGTAAAAGAACCCCGCATTCCCTCCCACCGTTGGAAGACCCGCGGGGTATGTCTGACGGCCTTCGCAAGCGCAGCCCTGACCAGATGTAGCGCCCTGATAGAACCCCGCATATCCTTCCGCCTGCATGGAAGGATATGCGGGAGCTTTTTGATGGCCAGCGCAGGCGCAGCCGTCAGGGCTCGTCCTGCAGGTCCGGGTCCTGGGCCGCAATGGCACCGCGCAGGCGGGCCAGCACCCGGCGCAGGCGGGCGGCATTTTCGGGGCCGACCCGGATCATGATCTTCTGGCCGGCCGACAGGTTTTCCAGTTTGTCGGACTCGAAGCGATACAGCACCTTCGGCTGCACCAGCCGGATCGGCCCATTGACACGGGGCGCCGCCAGCATATCGTCGATGGCTGCCAGCATGCGGTCCTGGAAGCGCTCGCCCGGAAAGCCCGTGTTCTCGTAGGTGTGCTGCAGCAGCGGGTAGAACTTCGCGTACAGGCGGGCCAGTTTCGTGACGTTGAGCTTTTCCACGTAGCCGATGATGGGCTCATAACGCGCGTAATTGGCCCTCATCCAGCGTGATCGTGTCGCCTTCCTTCTTCACGCGCAGCAGACCGGGCACGCCGCGCGCCACCCGCATCTGCGAGGGCACGTGCTCGCGCGACAGGTTGTCGACGGTGATCACGGTACGCCGTGCCTGCTCCTGCAGGTTGAAGTACTTGCGTACCTGGGGCCAGCGGGAAGCTGCGGGCAATCTCGCGGTTGATGGCCGCCTCGCTGGCATTGAGCGGTGCCCGCTTTCAGGCGCGGTTTCTTCCTGCCGGCGTCCGGCTGTGCGCCGGCCTCGGTGCCCCGGCCAGCAGCGGCCTCGGCCTCCTTGCGCGCCGTTTCTTCGATGGCAGCCAGCTCGGCAGCCAGACGATCGGCTTCGGCCTTCTCGGCGGCCGCCTTCTCTTCAGCGGCTTTCTGTGCGGCTTCCTTTTCGGCGTCGGCCTGGTCTTCCGCCTCGTTCCTCTCGGCGGCAGCACGGTCTTCGGCAGCCTTGCGTTCCTGCTCCGTCCGGCGGCGGGCGTCATCGGCCTCCTGCACGGCACGGCTCGTTTCTTCCGCCCCGCCAGCACGCTTGTAGCTGTCGAACTGCGCGGGCGAGAACAGCCCTTCACGAAGTTGCCCGCCTGGTTGAGCATGCCGGCCTGCCAGCCCCACAGCAGCAGCAGGGCCACCGCCGCGGCGGCCACGGCCAGCCAGAAGGTCAGGGCAGAGGAAGGTTTGGGAGGTCCTTTGGGAAAAGCCATATCGCACAGGGTGCCCAAAACAGCCCCGCCCGCTGCCAACCGGCAGCCGGCCAGACCCTTGCACCCACGATGAAAGTCGGAAGGAAGACAGGAACATCCGCGACAGGGGCGCGGGCGTCCCACCATGCACACCCGGTCCGGCGTGCCATTTTCAGAGCCCCCGCAAATGCCCCTGCGTCACGCTGATTTCCATGTCCGGGCGACCCCGTGTGTTGTCATTTGCCGTCAATGGCCCTGCCATTGCCGGTAAATGGTGTCTTCCGGGTTCATCCCGATCCTGGGTCCAACGCACTCGCAGACTTTTGCAGAGGCCCCTCAATGGTACCCGCTGCACACGCCCCCACTGACAGCCGATGCCCCTGCACGTGCAGGGAACCGCCAGTCCCGGGGATGGTCATCACGACATGCACGACGGGTCATCCTGGAGCGTGTCATGGACTCATTCGCCCCTGCACAGGAATGCGCGAGGATCAGGCCAGGCATCCGGCTGCGACATCCAGCCAGTCGCCCCCGCACGAGGGCGCACGGGGTCCATGTCAGGCCATAACGCTCCTGCGGGCGACCCGGCTCAGGACCAGGACCCAGGAGCACAGGGACAAAGGGACAGGGGACAGACAGGACAGGACAGGACAGACAGGACAGGACAGAACAGGAAGAAGGCTGACACACCGGCACACGGATTCGGGGACCAGCAACGAGGCAGGAGCAGCACATCCAGCCGGGCAGCCCCCTCGAACGAGGGCAGACAGCCAGCACCGCACCGACAGCCACGCGCCCGATACGGTTGCAGCCCGGTCTGGGCCACTAACCCCTTTCCCGGTCTGCGTGTCCCCGCAGCGACCGGCGCATGCCCCTGCCGGCCCGTTCGCGCCGGGCGGGCACGCCCTGCCGGGCTCACGCCCTTTCCTTTCACGCCCCTGCCATGAAACTCGCCACCCGCAAGGACGATTCCCGTGACGGCCAGCTGGTCGTCGTCTCCCGCGACCTCAAGCACGCCGTGATGGCCGACCAGATCACCGGCACCCTGCAGCGCGCCCTCGACGACTGGGCCTTCATGGCCCCCAGCTGCAGGACCTGTACGACGCCCTCAACCACGGCAAGGTGGCCAACAGCTTCCCCTTCGACCCGGCCGAATACATGGCACCGCTGCCGCGCGCCTTCCAGCGGGTGGAGGCGCAGGCCTGGCCCAGCCACGAGAAACGCCTGCAGAAAGCCGCCCTGACCAGCCAGACCGGGCCACTGCCCGACGACATGGTGCCCCTGCGCGTGGCGCCCTCGCACGTGCTGTTGCCCGGCCACGGCATGGTGTCGCTGCGCTTTCCGCTGGGGCAGCCCGCCACCCGGCCGGACGAGGACGAAGCCGGCGAACAGGAAGGCCGCCGCACGGCGGAGGGTGAAGCCCCATCCGGCACCAGCGCGGCCGCCAAAGGCGTCCCGGCCGGGACTGCCACGGGCACTGGCCGCACCGACGCCCCTGATGCAGCAGCACGTCAGGCCGCAGCCGCCGCCGCGGCCGCCCGGGGTGGACTGGATTTCAGTGCACAACTGGTGGCCATCTGCGGTGATCTGCCCATCGACCTGGAAGAAGACGACGCCGACCGCCACCTGCTGCTGCTCGGTCTGGCCAGCGCCTGGCGCATCCATCCCGACAGCGAACCGGTCAGCCGCGAACGCAGCCGGGACCGTGGTCTGGCACTGGCGCCGGTGCTGATCACACAGGACGAGCTGGGCGAAGACTGGCGTGATGGCTGCATCCACCGGCCGCTGCACTGCCGCCTCAACGGACGTTCCACGGGACGGATCGACTGCGGGACCGACATGCGCTTCGGATTCCGGCAGCTGCTGGCGGCGCTGGCCCGCCAGACCCCGGTGGGCGCCGGCTGCCTGCTCACCTCCGGCCCGGTCAGCAACGCCGACCCCGACAGCGGCTGGACCTCGGTGCTGGAGGCCCGCGCCCGTCGCCGTCTGGAAAAACAGTACCCAGCCCGGCCCGGCCTTCCTGCAGCCCGGCGACCGCATCCGTATCGACATGGCTGATGCCCGTGGCCAGTCGCTGTTCGGCGCCATCGAGCAGCAGACCGTGGCCTGAGAGGCCTTTGCAGAATCCGGCCGGGTTCGTGCCCAGGGGCCTTGAACCCTGTGCGGGCTCCTGATCCGGGCTGACAGGACATTCATGCACAGGCAGAACTGACCTGGCCATCCATCCGCCCCGATCGCCCATTCGCCCGGCAGCACGCGACCGGCCGGGGCTGCCCCCGCGACAATGAAGAATCGAAACGCAGGAAATTCGCCATGGCAGCCCTCGAGCAGGTGTTTCAGCAACCGTTCCGGTTTGCCCATGCCGCAGAACCGGCCTGGGTGGACAGTGTCGAAAGCATTGCCCTTCAGCTGAGCGCCACCCCCGTCCCCCCTGCCCCTCGACGCCGAGGAGCTGGGTTTCATCTACCTGCACAGTTCCCCTGCATGCCCATGCGGGAGCCATTGCCCATGCCCTGCGCACCGTCACCGGTGTCAAGCGCTGGGTCGGCACGGCCTCACCCGGGGTGATTGCCGGCCACGCTGCATACGAGGATGTGCCCGGCATCGCCGTGATGCTCGGTACCTTCCCGGGCGGCAGCATCCGCTTCTTCTCCGAGGTGTCACCCCTGCCGCGACTGGACCTGCTCGACCGGAGCACGCCCTGGTGGACGGCACTGGTGAGTGGCCACGTGGGCCGCACCGAGGCACGCGAGACCCTGCGCCACATCTCGGCACTGCTGGGCAGCGGGTTCCTGTTCGGGGGTCTGACCGGACGCCCCGGCCCCTGGCCGGGTGATGCCCGTATTCACCGGCCAGGAATCGAATGCCGCCGGCCTGCTGGGCGGCGTGGCCTTCCGGGTGGACAGTGGTTCCCGCGTGCATGTGCGCATGGCCACCGCCTTCCAGCCGATGGGTGAACCGCACCAGATCACCGAGACGCACGACAACGTAATCATGGAGCTGGACGGCAAGGGCGCCAAGTCCGTACTCGACAGCGACTATCTGGTCAAGCCGGGCAACCGTCCCGCCGAGCTGCTGCAGGCACTCAACAACGCACCGGAGATGCTGGTGGACGCCGGCGTGTACGAGCCGGTCCGGGTGGCCATCAGCCAGAACAACCGGCAGCAGATGGACAATCTGGCCGACTTCGAGCTGACTTCACTGGAAGACGTGGAACCGCTCAGTGGCGCGCTCTGCCTGAAGCTGGAAGAAGGCGCCGAGCTGCCCCGTACCGGCCGGGTGCGCTTCTGCACCTACGACCCGGAACACGCCCGCGGGGAACTGGACCGCGTGCTGGGCCTGCTGTGCGAGGACATCCTGCGCGAAGGACGGAACGTGCGCGGTGCGCTGTACATCAGCAGCCGTCACCGTGTGCCGGCGATTTTCCCGAGTCTGGCAGACGAGCTGTTCCGGGTACGCCAGGCGCTGACCCGCTGGGCGCCTTCCCGATGGTGGGGCTACCAGAGCGAGGCCGAGCTGTTCCACGACTTCCATCATCACCACGCCGGCATGGTGACGCTGTTCACCGACTGAGTGTGCAGGACTCGTTCGTCCCCGCGAAACCTCCTTTGGGCGCGCAGGACAAAACGGCAGGGCCGCAGAATCCTCCACGGCTTCGGGGCACTGCCAGCACAGCTCATGTGCGCCCAAAGGGGTTCCCTCCGCACTGACCCCAGGACCGGGAGAGCCATAAGGCGCCCGGTCATGTTTCACACGGTTTCCTGGTCCGCAGCATCAGCGGGTGCCAGGCCCCGGCGCCGGTCCCGGCCGGGCATCACGCCGGTCACCCTCCTGCCCGGCGGCCGGCAGCACCTTCACCCGCCCGGCGTCGATCTGACGCTCCATGCGGCCCGGATCGGGCTGATCACCGAACAGCGGCGGCAGCACGCCCAGCAGCGACAGCATCAGAAGCACGTTGAGCAGCACCAGCGCGGGCAGCAGGTAGTGGCCCAGGGTGCGCGGCGGGCGGGAAGAGGAGGATCTTCGAGCAGGGAGGACATGAAGGTCGGTCGCGGTAAGATCATCGCAGCTTAGCGGATCACCCCGGCCGCTTCAAGCCCGCGCCGACCGGGGGTGTGCGCATTGACGCGCCCGCGCGCCAGCGCCCGTGCAGGGCCGGGAGCACCCGGAGCGCGGCCATGAGGCCCCACATCACCCCCGCGGCCGGATGCTGACCTGCTCGGCCGTCAGCGTGGCCAGACCTTTCCGCCCCGGCCCCGTCCTCATAGCGCACCTGCAGGCCGCCGGCTGCATCGATGCCCAGCGCCACCGCATCCCGGCTGCCATCGGCACGGTGCACACGCACGGGCCGCCCGGCCAGCACATCCAGCTGCTGCCAGCGTGACATGAAAGGCTCGAAACCGCCGGTGACCAGCTGTTCCACCCCGGCCAGCAGTGCCTGCCCCACGCCCAGCATCACCCGGGCCAGCAGGGGCATCGTCGGAACCGGCACCCGCTCCGGTCAGCCCATGGCCGAACACCGCGCCAACCGGCTGGTCGGCATCCAGCCCACCCGGCAGCCCGAACAGGTTCAGCCCGCAGCCGATCACCAGCCGGCTGCCCGTACTGCGACTGCGCATCTCGCACAGAATCCCGCCCACCTTGACCAGCGGCCGGGCCGGATCGTCCTGCAGCAGGCAGAGGTCGTTGGGCCACTTGATCTTCACCGACGCGCCCAGCATGCCCAGAAACTCGGCAACCACGATACCTGCCACCAGCGGCACCAGCCCGGGCGACATCAGCTGGCCAGCCGCCAGCTCGCAGCCGAACGAGGCCGTCATGGCCTGTCCGGGCCGCGAGCACCAGACCTGCCCCGGCGCCCGCGGCCCTGCGTCTGCTCGCCGGCCATCAGCCAGACGGCCACCGGCCCCCGTGGATTGCCGGCCGCATCCGGCGCCGTATCGCCCTCCGGCACCAGCACCTCACGCTGCATCAGCGTCTGGTTGGTGGAACCGATGCTGTCCACCCACTCCACCCACAGGTGCCCATCCTGCCGCCCCCCCGCGTATTCATCCTGCCAGCGTGTATCCATGGCCTTCTCCTGGCTCTTCTGCCGCACCGACCTGCCGTATCAGTCCGCTGCAGCCTGTTGCACGGGCCTGACGCGCCCGCCCGCCAGACTGACCTGCCACACCCATCTGCCGCACCTGCCGTGCTCACACCTGCCGGACCCGTAACCACTTTTACTGGTCCATGCCACAGCTGCAGGACAGGCACAGTATGCCTGCACGGCCCACAGCACGTTGATGAAAGCGGTACCGGCGGGTCCGCCGCACGGCTTCCATGTTATAACCTTCCCCATGCGCCCAGACCCTACCCGGCCAGACACCCGGGCCACGGCCCACCCGTGCTCTGGCTGATGGCCTCGTTGCCATTCTCTACCTGTCCCTCTACCCGTTTGGCGAATGGAGCCTGCGCCGGCCGGGCACGTTCTCGTGGCTGTTTGCGTACCACCGGCTCAACTATTCGTGGGGGATCTGATCGTCAACATCGGCGCCTATGCCGGTTTTGGCTATCTCACCGCCCGGCAGCTGCAGGGGCGCTTCACGCTGCCGGCAGTCGTCCTGATCACCTCCGCCGGCTGCACGCTGCTCTCCTTCATCATGGAGTCGCTGCAGTCCTGGCTGCCACGGGTTCCCTCGCTGGTCGATCTGGCCACCAACGGGTTCGGCGCCGTCCTGGGCGCCCTGGTGGTCGTGCTGGTCACCACCTGCGCACCGCTGCGCGCGCTGCGCGACCGCGCGGCCTCTCTCGTCTTCGGCCGTGAAAGTGAGCACAAGCTTCGCCGCTTTGTCGCCGTACTCCTCGTGCTCTGGCTGGCCAGCCAGGCCGTGCCCCAGCCCCTGCTGCTGGCCACCGGCCCCTCACCCCCTGGCCGGGCGAAGGGCTGCTGTCCGTCTTCCTGCCCTTCGAGCGCCCTCACCCACCTGCTGCCCGACGCCACCCTGCCGGTGGCCAGCACCCTGCTCACCGCCGCCTCGGTGCTGCTGCTGGCGCTGCTGGTCATGCGCTGCGTCGAAACACCCCGCAACCGCCTGCTCCTGTGGCTGGGCCTGCTGGCCGCCGCGCTCGTCCTGCGCATCACGGCGGCCCTGCACATCTACATCGGGGCCGACCAGTTTGCCCTGCAGCTGCCCGTGCTGCTGGCCGGCCTGGCGCTGGCGGCCCTGCTGCTGCGCCCCTGATGCGCTGCAGTGACACCCGCCAGCGCCAGCTCGCCATCGTGCTGGTCGTGTTCATCTGCTGCCTGGCGCTGCTCATCCCGGTCGATCCCGACCTGCAGCCGCTGCTGGCACGGCGCACCCTCACCACCTGGATGCGCATGGCCACCCCCGGATTCCGGGGGCTGCTGCGTACCATCGCCGCCACATGGCCGCTGGCGGTGCTGTACTTTTTGTCATCGAAGCCCCCACCCTCATCGGCCAGACGCCCCCGGCCGGCGGCCAGCGTGAACGGTCCCACGGCCTGACTCACACAATGGTTTCCACGGGGCGGCCTTCAACCCGCTGCCACCACACCGTTTGCCATGAATCCATCCACCCGCGTCCTGTCCATCCCCGGTCCCGTCGGCCCCATCGAGTGCTCGCTCGATGTGCCGGCCCAGCCGCGACTGCTGGCACTGATTGCGCATCCGCACCCGCTGCAGGGGGGCACCATGAACAACAAGGTGGCCCAGACCATTGCCCGGGCGCTGCTGCAGCAGGGTGCCATCTGCTGGCGGCCCAACTTCCGGGGCGTGGGCGAAAGCGCAGGTGAATTCGATCATGGCAACGGCGAAACCGATGACATGGAAGCCGTTCTGACGCAGGCGCTGGCCCACGAGAGTGCCGCCGCGCTGCCGCGCCCGGTACCCCTGGTACTGGCCGGGTTCTCGTTCGGCACCTTCGTGCAGTCCCGCCTCATGCAGCGCCTGGCCAGCCACCCGGTCGAACACCGGCCGATGGTGTTCGTCGTCCAGCCGTCTCGCGCTTCGACGTGCAGGCCGTGCCGGCCGACACGCTGGTCGTGCATGGCGAGGAGGACGACGTGGTGCCGCTCGCCAGCGTGCTGGACTGGGCCCGTCCACAACAGCTTTCCGTCGTCGTCGTTCCGGGCGTCGGCCACTTCTTCCATGGCCGGCTGCCGCAACTGAAATCGCTGATTCTGCGACACCTGGCAGGGAACACATGTCTGACATCACGCTGATCGAACGTCCGGCCACCGCCGGCCGGACGCCCTCTTCCCCGAACGCTGTCCAGGCAGCCCAGGCCGCCAGGGCCGCCACGCTGACGGCCGCCACCACGGCCCGTGCTGCCGGCAAATCCGCGGCCACACGTCCGGCAGCAGGGAAGAGCATCCCCAGCCCCGGCCGGTATTCTGCTGCGGGCAAGCCCGCTCCCGTCGCAGCCGGCATGTCTGCAACGGACAAACCTGCCCCCATCGCTGCAGTGCGCCCTGCAGCGGGCAACACCGCCCCTGCCGGCGCCCGCACGGCAGCCGTTGCGCCTGCCACCCGCACCGTACTCAGCTTCGAACGCACCGCGGCCGGCAGCGCCCAGCTGCAGTGACCCCGGCGTCGTGCTGTCGCCCAACGCCACCCGCCTGCTGATGCTCTTCGAAGAGCCGCAGACCATCGACGGCCTGCGCAGCATGATCGACGAAGCCTGGCTGCCCGAGGCCCTCATCGAGCTGGAGCGCCGCAAACTCGTGCGCCGCTTCACCGTCGTGTGCCCGGTCGAGGCCGTCCCGGCGCAGCCTGCGCCCGAAGCCGCCATTCCGGTCGTCCGGACCCGTGTCGGGGAAAGCCCCGCAGGCAGCACACGTACGGCCGCCGCACATGGCGCAGCAGGCCACGGCACGGCAGACAGCATCGCAGCCAAGCGCACCAGCGCCACGGCTGCCCCTCACGGCGCAGCAGGCCACGACATGGCAAGCGGCATCGCAACAAGGCACACCACGGCAGACCACACCCGGCAGACCACACCCCGACAGTCCGCACAGCCGGGACACGTACGGCCGAAGCACACACCGCCAGGCCCCATGCCGGCGAGACTCGCCCCATCGATCCGGCCAAAGAGGCCGCCGTCCGTCTGGCCCGCCAGCGCGCCCAGGCCCGCATCCTGTTCCTGCAGCAGATCGGCCGCCTCAGCACGCTGATGATCGACCGCATCGAATCCTGCCAGTCGGAAGCCGAACTGCAGCGTCTCACCCCGGCCTTTGCCGACCTGCTGCCGGCCGAAACCACCCGGCAGGCCCGCGCTGCTCTGAACGGATCGTCTCGATTTACGAGACTGTGGTTTTGTAAGCAAATGAAACCAATTTACGGCAAACCATAGATGAATCAACGGCGCAGGCACGTTATCATTATTGGCATATCGTAACCAAATCTGCGCAATGCGCAGAGAGGGCCGGTTTTCCGGCCCGGTGAGTGACGATGCCCGCGCCCAAAATCGCCAGACTTGAACCGGTCCGCCACACGGACCCCGACAGCTGGGAGCCGCCCCGCTCCTGGACGGCGTCGCGTATCCCTCGGCGCGCCTGCGCGCCATTCATCTGGCCCTGGGTGACGGGCGAGACCAGCCCAACCCGCGCATGGTATTCTCCCTCACCGAAACCGGCATGCAGACGATCAAGAACCCGCGCCGCATCATGTCCACGCCGGCGCGGCGGCTGCTCAACCTGCTCGACGGCCGGCGCTCGCTGGGCGAAATGCCCGCCATCGTCCGCCCGGCCGACCTGTCCGAGGCACTGAAGGAACTCATCTCGCGTGACATGATCGCGCTCACTGGCATCGCCCGGCACGACGCCGCCCCCACCGACCCGCAGACCGAACTCAAGCTGCAGGCCATCAAGCGTGCCCTGCATGGCGCCTTCGAAGCCGAACTGGGGCCCGACGCCTCCGTGCTCGAGGCCCGTGTCCAGGACTGCGTCAACCTGCACGTCCTGCGCCACGTCCTGCGCGAACTCATCAACCTGGTCGGCCAGCGCAAGAACCCGGCGGCCGCCCATCGCATCGCCACCCGCGTGCGCCGCCACGGCCCGCTCTGACCTTTCCCGTCCGTGCCCACCTTCATCCTCCCCCTGCGGCCCCGCAGCGCCAGCCCTCCCCCGTTCCACTGCACCGGCGAACGGCATGCACTGTCCACCGGCCATGGCTTCGATCCATGCGCCTGACATCCCACCCATGCGTCGCTCATCACCCGGCCCCATGCTGCGCCGTGCCCTGTCGGCCCCTGCTGCTGGGCACCAGCCTGGGACTGGCCGCCCTGACGGGCCCAGCCGTTGCCCAGAGCGCCAGTGTGCCGCCGCCCGATATCGCCGCCCGTTCGTGGTTCCTGTTCGATGTCACCACCAACACGGTGCTCTACAGCCAGACCCCCGACGAGCGCGTCGAGCCGGCGTCGCTGACCAAGCTGATGACCGCCTACGTGGTGTTCGAGGCCCTGCGCGACGGCACCCTCAAGCCCGACGCCCGGCCGCCGGTATCCAACCGCGCCTACAAGTCGGCCGGCTCGCGCATGTTCGTCGACCCGCGCAGTCCCGCCACCGTCGATGAACTGCTGCACGGCCTGATCATCCAGTCCGGCAACGACGCCGCCATCATCCTGGCTGAAGCCGTGGCCGGCAGCGAGGAGCAGTTTGCCGAACAGATGAACGCCGAGGCCCGCCGCCTCGGCATGAAGAACTCGCACTTCGTCAACGCCTCTGGCCTGCCCGCCCCCGACCACTACTCGTCGGCGCGCGACATGGCCGTACTGGCCACCCGCATCATCAAGGAGTTTCCGCAATACTACCGGCTGTACTCCGAACGTGAGTACACCTTCAACGGCGTGCGCCAGCCCAACCGCAACCGCCTGCTGGCCATCGACCCTCCGTCGACGGCATGAAGACCGGCTTCACCGACGCCGCTGGCTACTGTCTGCGGCCTCCGCCCACCGCGAGCAGAAAAACGCCACCGACCCGCAGGGCAGCCAGTTCTCGCGCCGCATCCTGTCCGTGCTGCTGGGCGCCAGCCCGATGCCACCCGCGCCACCGAATCGCAGAAGCTGCTCAACTACGGCTTCCAGAACTTCGAAGCCCCGCAGCTCTACCGCAAGAACCAGCCCGTCGGCAACCACCCCGTCTGAAGGGCCAGCAGCCCACCGTCTCGGCCGGGTTTGCCGACGACGTGCTGATCACCGCCCCGCGCGCCCAGATCGGCAACATCAAGGGTGAAATCGAGCGCACCGAACCCCTGATCGCCCCCATCCACGCTGGCCAGCGCATCGGCACCCTGCGCATCCGCCTGGGCGAAACCGTCATTGCCGAGCGTCCGCTCATCGCGCTGGAAACCGTCGAAACGGCCGGCTGGTTCAAGAGCACCTGGGACACCATCCGGCTCTGGGTCAAGTAAACAGCGCCCTGACACGCCCCCGCCACACCTCGCGCCCGTACCGTCCGTACGCCGCGAGGTTTTTTGTGTCCGGCCCCAGCGGCACACAAGGACATGCCAGCGCCCCCTGCCCTGCAAAAGGAGCGAGTCCTGACGGCGTACGACGTGCCGTTCTGTTCAAGGCTTCCAGGCCGGCGCTGAAGCGAACAAACAAATCCGCGGCACGCTCTAGAATCATCCCTTTCTCTTGCCAACAGGGAGCCCGCCGTGGCCGAAGAACAGACCGTCTATCTCAATGGTGAATACCTGCCGCTGTCCGAAGCGCGCATCCCGGTACTCGACCGGGGTTTCATCTTCGGTGACGGCATCTATGATGTCGTCCCCGTCTACGAAGGTCACCCCTTCCGTCTGGCCCAGCACCTGACCCGCCTCAAGCGCTGCCTGACCCAGATCCGCATCGACCCGCCAATGGACCAGGCCGGCTGGAGCGCCCTCGTGCGCGAACTGGTCGAACGCCATCCCCAGTGGCCCAACCAGATGGTCTACCTGCACGTCACCCGCGGCGTGGCAAAGCGCGACCACGGCTTCCCGCAGGGCATCACACCCACCGTGTTCGCCATGACCAACCCCTTCGTGCCGCCCACGCCCGAGAACATCGGCAACGGCATGAGCGCCATCAGCCCTGCCCGACGAACGCTGGCTGCATTGCGACATCAAGTCCATCTCGCTGCTGGGCAACATCCTGGCCCGCCAGAGCGCGCTCGATGCCCACGCCAGAAGCCATCCTGTTCCGTGACGGCTACCTCACCGAAGGCGCCGCCTCCAACATCTGGGATCGTCCGCGACGGCACCCTCATCGCCCCCCGCACGACAACCTCATCCTCGAAGGCGTGCGCTACGCACTGATGGAAGACCTCGCCGCCCGCTGCGGCATCCCCTTCGACATCCGCCGCATCCCCGAGGCCGAAGTCCGTCACGCCGACGAACTGCTGCTCACCGCCGCCACCAAGGAAGTCCAGCCCATCACCCGGCTCGATGGCAAACCGGTTGGAAAACGGCACTCCCGGCCCCATCTTCCAGAAACTGTTTGCGGCCTACCAGCAGGCCAAGGCCGAGTCCCGCCAGGCCACCGCCTGACAGCCGTGCCAGGTTGCTTCCATGCTTTCCCCGAACCCCATGACCGATCACACCCATCCCCAGCCTCCCCACCACCCCGGCCACCTCACCAACGAAAGGGTGAGCGCGTCGAACCCAGTGCCGTCGACCCCATGGAATTCCCCATGAGTTCCCCATCAAGGTCATGGGCAAGAACGAGGCCAACTTCACCCCCTTCGTCGCCGGCGTCATCGCCCGACATGTTCCGGACTTCGACCCGTCCAGCCTGGAGGCCCGCGAATCGAAGGGAGGCGCCTACCTGTCGCTGACCGCCACCTTCACCGCCCAGTCACGCGAACAGCTCGATGCGCCCTCTATCGCGAACTGTCGGCCAGCCCGAAAGGTTTCGTATCTCATTTGATCCAGCGCAGAACCCCGTGCCCCGGGTTGCGCACAATACGCCCCGCGAACCTTCTCGTCCCCGACGGAACGTTCGCGCCGGTGCAAACTCGGGCACTGCCACGGCCGCCCTCGCCAGCGGCCACCATCAGGGCTTTCCCTACTGTGGCTGGTGACCTGAATCTGATACGCTGCCCGGCTGGCCCACCACAGCGTCCCCGGGTTCGTTGTACCGGCTATCATTCCCGGCTATCCCCGGGTTCTTATCCAACACGCCCCGCCGTCCTGACGGAAGCAGCCCCGTTTCACGGCCCATTTTCAATGACTGCTGCCCTCCCATCCGCCTGCGCCTGCTGGGCACCGTGCCCTATACCGAAGCCCTCACCCGCATGCGCCAATGGACGGCCGCCCGCCAGGCTGCCCGGCCTCCCGTGGTACCGGCACGCCGCGCGGGCAACGCCACCGGCACCGGCGGACGCCCCCACCCTCACCCTCGTGGGCTCCGAGCGCTCGTGGTCACATGCCCCTGTACCCTCTCTGCAGCCGGCGCGGCACCTGCTGCAGACAGCCCCACCAGCCTCACCCGCCCGGCACTGTGCCTCAACTGGCCCGAACTGCACGACGCCGCCACCGCCGGTGACGAAATCTGGCTGATGCAGCACCCGCCCGTCTTCACCCTGGGCATGAACAGCCAGCCCGGGCACCTCCTCGATCCCGGCGACATCCCCTGTCGTCCCCACCGAACGGGGCGGGCAGATCACCTACCACGGCCCGGGCCAGATCATGGCCTACCTGATGCTGGACCTGCGCACCCGCAAACTGGGCATCCGTGTCCTGGTCGAACGCATCGAGAAACGCCCTCATCCAGTGCCTGATGCACTACGGCGTCACCGCCATCCGCCAGGCCGGCGCCCCCGGCATCTACGTCCTGCCGCGCCATCCGGCCCAGGCCTTTGTCCAGCCCTTCGAGGCCCTGCAGGCCTGTTCGGGCAGCGCGGGCCTGCCCATGGCAGGTTCTGTGCAGGCGACCAGCCCTCGCCCAAACAGCCTGCACCGGCAGCGCCACCGGCCCCAACGGTGCACTTCGCAACAGCGGAGCCAGCACGATCACTGGCATGGCCCATGCCGGCGCCTCCGGTGAAGCCGGCAGCATCGCCCTGCCCCCTGCGCCCACTGCCGCATCGACCGGCCCTCCGCCGGAACGACATCTTCCATCGCAGCCGGCACAGGCCACCACCCCCATCTCGCCGTGGTGCCCCCACCGGCCCCTGCGCCCCCATGCCCGCCACGCCCGGCCCGCCCCGGCGTGGCCAAGATTGCTCCATCGGCCTCAAGGCCAGCCACGGTTTCTCCTACCACGGCCTGGCCCTCAACGCCCAGATGGATCTGGCCCCGTTCTCGCGCATCAACCCCTGCGGCTTCCAGAACCTGCAGATGACCGACATCCACCGCGAATCGGCCAGCCCTGCAGACATCGATCTCGACGCCCTGGCGCTCGATCTGGGCCACGCGCTCATTCAAGCCATTGAAGGATATTCCCGATGAACCTGACCGACAGCCCCCTGACTGCCAGCAAGCCGCAGCGTCCGCCCGTCGTTCCCGTCACCCTCGAACCCGACAGCACACCGCACGGCCACGGCGCTCACGCCCGCAGCCAGCCGGCCACCGGCCAGACCCCGCAGGACACCATCCCGGCCTGGGGCGCCGCCATCACCCCGCCGGCACGCCCGGCCGCCACCGGCAATGGCTCCAGCAACGGCAACAGCGTCACCAGCAGCGCAGCCACCACCCGGCCCGACACCATGACCGTTGCGCTCGAACGTCCGGCTGCGGCCACAACCACCCCGGCCGCTACCCAGACCGGCACGGCCCCGCCAGCAGCACCGCGTCGGCCAGTGCCCGTGCCACGGCCAATCAGGCCGCCGCCGCCCCTGGTGGCCGATCCCCGCATCAAGCAGAAGGGCGAAGCCAAGACCGCACGCATTCCCATCAAGATCATCCTGATCAAGGACATGCTGCGCAAACCCGAGTGGATCCGCAAACAGGCCCCCAAGCTCGGCAGCCGCTACTACGAAATGAAGGAGATCCTGCGGGATCACAAACTGCACACCGTCTGCGAGGAAGCCTCCTGCCCCAACATCGGCGAATGCTTCGGCAAGGGCACCGCCTCCTTCATGATCATGGGTGACAAATGCACCCGCCGCTGTCCGTTCTGTGACGTGGGCCACGGCCGCCCGACCCGCTGGACCAGGAAGAACCCCACAACCTCGCCCAGAGCGTCAAGGCGCTGCGCCTGAAGTACGTCGTCATCACCTCGGTCGACCGCGACGACCTGCGCGACGGTGGCGCCGGCCACTACGCCAACTGCATCCGCGAAATCCGCCGCCAGTCGCCGCTCACCCAGATCGAGATTCTGGTACCCGACTCCGCGGCCGTCTGGACAAGGCACTGGACATTCTGGACGCCATGCCGCCCGACGTGATGAACCACAACCTCGAAACCGTGCCCCGCCTGTACAAGCAGGCCCTGCCTGGGCGCCAGCTACGAGCACTCGCTCAAGCTGCTGAAGGACTTCAAGATCCGCCGCCCCGGCGTGCCCAGCAAATCCGGCCTGATGGTGGGCCTGGGCGAAACGGACGAGGAAATCCTGCAGGTCATGCGCGACATGCGCGAACACGACATCGACCGCCCTCACCATCGGCCAGTACCTGGCGCCCACCCGCCACCACCTCCCGGTCGAGCGCTACGTCACCCCCAGAAACGTTCAGGATGTTCGAGGAAAAGGCCTACGAAATGGGCTTCCAGCACGCCGCCGTCGGTGCCATGGTGCGCAGTTCGTACCACGCGGACATGCAGGCTGAAGAAAGCTGTGCAACAGCGAACAGAAAACCGCCTGAGCCCTCTTTTTCGCTGGGCGGCAATGCTCGCCCTGGCAGGTACCTATACCCTTTATACAGAAGTATATGCATGTATAACCGCGTATAACCCCTCCGGGCCACACCCGCATACAGGGGTCATGCGTGGCCACGATCACCCCGTTTTTCAATCGTTCACAATAATTTTGCCAGCCCGCCGTTTCCTAACCTGCCACTAAGTCTGCCCGCGCAGAATGCATTCCGTCGACAGCAGCAACGCTGCCGCACTCGATGCAGAACACGGGCCACAACCTTCGGGAAACTGTCCCACAACCACCTGGTTGCCCTGCGCCGCCAACCTCTCAGACTCAAAGGAAACGACCATGAACAAACGCGCCCTCATCTCCCTGCTGGCCGCCTCCGCCATCGCTGCCGGCGCTGCCGCCCCGTTTTTGCCTCCGATGCGCAGGGACATCGCTGCCCTCGGTCAGGCCAGGGTGACCCTGCAGCAGGCCATCACCGCGGCCCAGCAGAAACACGCCGGCGCCCGTGTCATCGACGCCGACTTCGATGCCCACAAGAACGGCACCGCCGAGTACAAGATCAAGCTCGTCACCGCCGACAACCAGGTCTTCAAGGGTCATCGTCGATCCGCAGAGCGGCAACGTCACCGCCGACCGCGCCCACGGCCAGCGCAACAAGCCGGTGCCCAACCCCACCATCAGCCCTCGAACAGGCACTGGAGACCGCCCTGCAGCAGCATCAGGGTGGCAAGGTGCTCCAGGCCGAGCTGGAAGGCCGCAAGGATGGCACCGCCGACTACGAGTTCGACATCGCCACCGGCAACAACCAGGTCCACAAGGTCCGCATCGACGGCCAGAGTGGCAAGGTCGTAGCCAACTACCTGGACGACTGATCCCGGGCAGCCCGCCGGCCACCGGTTCCGCCGCCCCTTCACGGGAAGAGGCTCTCACGTCGCGTGTCATGGACGCAATGGGTTGATCTGCCGGATTCCCGGGCGTGGCCATCCCCTTGCAGTCATGTCAGGACTCATTCGTCCCCGCGCCGGCCCCAGCCCATGTGCCGGCAAGGCGCCACGCAGGCAGTGACGGCCACCGGTCCGGGCTGTCGCGCCCGTTCACCAGCTCGCTACATCGTTACGGATCTGACGTACCCCACATACGCCTCTGGGTTAGTCTTGAACTTTTTGCCGTTCCCGGCACGCGTCATGATCCTGTTCGTGACACGCTCCGGACGAACCTGTTTCAGGATTTTCCCAAGGGGAGTTTCATGAACCGTAACGCCCTGCACGCGCTGGTCGCTGCAGCCCCTGCTGGCTGGCGCCGGCACCAGCCTTGCTGCCGACATCCGTGACATCGCCGCATCGAAGCACGTCAAGGTCAGCATCGAACAGGCCATCGACACCGCGCTCAAAGGTCCATCCGGGCAGCATCGCCCTCGATGCCGATCTCGACGGCCACAAGGATGACACCATGGACTACGACGTGCGGGTCGTCACCACCAGCAACCATGTCTTCAAGATACGCATCGATCCCATCACGGGCGAGGTCATCCGCGACAAGGCCCAGGGTCCCCGCATCACCTCTGCCCCATCCCTGCAGATCTCCCTGAAACAGGCCATCATCACCGCCCAGCAGCAGCATCCGGGCAGCAAGGCACTGAATGCCGACTTCGACGGCGCACGCGGCACACCCCGTTACGTCATCGAAAACCCTGCTGCCCACCGGCGAACTGCGCGAACTCACCATCGACGCCCAGAGCGGCCAGGTCATGGAGGGATCATCCCGACCGGGCCGACTACTGAGCCGCTCCGGACACAGGCAAGCCCTGTCCGGCGCACCATGGTGCAACCGCAGGCCATCCCGCCTGCCGCAGCTGACCCCGCACGTACATCCCCCGCTCCGACCCCATCTCCCTGCACGCATGCGCGTCCTCCTCGTCGAAGATGACCCCATGATCGGCAACGCCGTCCACGGCGCCCTGAACGATGCCTCCTGGGCAGCCGACTGGGTGAAGGATGGCAACAGCGCCCTCACGGCCCTGCGCACCCAGCACTACGACCTCGTCCTGCTGGACCTCGGCCTGCCCGGCCGCGACGGCCTGGAGGTACTGCGCAGCATCCGCAGCCAGCCCACCACCCTGCCGGTGCTCATCGTCACCGCCCGCGACGCCCTGGACGACCGCATCGCCGGGCTGGACGCCGGTGCCGATGACTACATCCTCAAGCCCTTCGAGATCAGTGAACTGCTGGCCCGCATGCGCGCCGTACTGCGTCGCCAGGGCGGCCAGGCCACGCCCATCCTCAGCAGCGCCCTGCTCACCCTGGACCCGGCCACCCACGAGGCCAGCCGCCAGGGGCAACCCGCCGTGCGCCTGTCCAACCGCGAGTTCGCCCTGCTGCACGCCCCTCATGCAGCGCCCCGGCGCCATCCTCTCGCGCGCCGACCTCGAAGACCGCATCTACGGCTGGGGCCAGGGAAGTGGAAAGCAACGCCATCGAATTCCTCATCCACTGGCCTGCGCAAGAAGCTCGGCAGCGACGCCATCCGCAACATCCGCGGTGCCGGCTGGATGGTCACGAAGCAGGACTGAGAGCCCATCACACGCGCTGAAGCGTACCGGCACGCCTGGCACGATCCAGCCCCAGCCTGCGCCAACGCAGCCTTCCCGGCCTGTACCAGATGCCCCACGCCTGATACATCCACCACAGCCGGGTGTATCCTGTCCCACCCCAACATCCTGCATCACCATGCCAGCCCCACCAGCATGCACGACGACAGCCCCCAGCGGCGCCTGTCCCTCCCCCTGCATTCCCTGCGCTTTTCACTGGCCGGGGCATCTGCTGGCCGTCCTTCTGGTGGGCACCGGTGCCGGCGTCCTGTCATGGCGCGCCACCCCTCGACGAAGTCCATGACTTTGCAGGATGAAGTGCTCGAACAGGCGGCCCGCCTCGTCCAGCCGCGCAGCTGCACCCCTGCTCATCAACCTGCCCGCCCAGGGCTGCGCCCTCACCGACGACGAGCGAAGAAGGCCTGATCGTCCAGCGCCCGCCCTCCAGCACCGATACACCGGCTGGCGACGAGGCGCACGCACATGAACACGCGCAGAACCGTGACCGGGGAACCCGACGATGACGATGACGATGATGACGATGATGATGATGATGACACCCAGCCATCCCCCAGCCCCATACCACGGATGCCGCAAATACCCCCAGCCGACGCCGCACCGGCCGCCCTGCGCCCTGGACAAGAAGCCCCGTCACCGGCAGAACGCCAGCAAAAACGGCGACACCCTCTGCCTCGCCACTGTCCAGCGATCTGAAGAACGGCTACCACCTCATCAGCCACCGGGGCAACGGATACCGCGTCTACATCCACGGCAAGGGCAGCCAGCGCGTCTGCCGTTGCCCAGGACACCCGCATCCGTGACGAAATCGCCCGCAACAGCGCCCTCTACGCCGCCCTGCCCGTTGCCCTGCTCGTGCCCCCTGCTGCTGGGCCTGGTCCTGCTCATCCTGCACCTGATGCTGCATCCACCGGCTGCGCTTGCCCGTACGGTGGACCAGCGCCCCGACAACGACCTGCAGCCCCCTGCCCCATCAGAACCCGCCCAGTGAGCTGCCGCCCTTCGTCACCGCCATCAACCGCCTGCTGGGCCGCACTCGAAGCCGCCGATGACCCAGCAGCGCCGCTTCGCAGCCGACGCTGCCCACGAACTGCGCTCGCCCCTGGCCGCCCTGTCGCTGCAGGCCGAACGCCTGCAGGCCGCCCTCATGTCGGCGGAAGCAGCCGAACGCCTCGGCACCCTGCGCGCCGGCCTCGACCGCAACCGCCACCTGCTCGACCAGCTGCTGAGCCTGGCCCGCGCCCAGAACGCGCAGCATGCCGGGAGTACCCGGCACGATCCCGACACACGGCACGCATCAGACAGCACCCAACCGCCCGGCAAACGCACGCCGACTGCCCCCTGCACGCCCGTCATCCCCGTCCTGCACCGCATCCTGGAAGACCTGCTCCCCTGGCCGACCGCAAGCAGATCAACCTCGGCCTCCTCGAAACGCCAGAGCCCAGCGGCACCGTTCCGGACAGCGCACACACGCGTCTCCCTCCCTTCCCCTGGCAAGCCCATCCCACCACGCCGGCCGCGCGGAGCTCGCTACGATTCCGACGGGCCAGCCCGCCCCCCGCCAGACCGGGATGCCCTGCGTCCAGGCCGACGACCTCAGTCTCTACACCCTGCTGCGCAACCTCGTCGACAACGCCATCCGCTACACCCCGAAGGCGGCCAGATCGACCTCTGGACCGAGGCCCGCGACGGCCGGGTTCTCATCAGCGTCGAAGACAACGGCCCCGGCATCCCCTGCCGACGAACGCAGCCGCGTCCTCGACCCCTTCTACCGCGTGCTCGGCACCGGCCAGCAGGGCTCCGGCCTGGGGCTCTCCATCGTCCGTACCCTCACCGACACCCTCGGCGGTGAGCTGCAGCTGCACGACGCCCGGCACTTCCCCCAAGGCCTGCGCGTCGAGGTCACGCTGCCCGCAGCAGATGCCTCAGACAGGGACAACGCCTCCGGACACCTGAGACAGGCCCGTGTCATGCATTCAGGTCGTCCCGGCACCCCCTGGGGCGAATCATGGGCTCATCATTCGCTGCCGCGCCTGCCCCGGCCATGTGCCGACCAGACTCCTGCAGCAGTGCCCGGGCACGATGTAACCGGCCCCGGTAACCCTGCAGCATGGCCCTGTCGCTTTCCCGGCGCACCCCCTGCCGTCGGAAACCCACACACCTGTGGCCATCACACAACAGAACATACCATCCATCAGTCAGCTCAAACCACCTGTCGGCCCGTGGCGGAAGCCATCCAGCGCGCAACGTTTCGATGCCGCCACCACAAAGGCTGTCTGCCAACGGTCAAAAGCCCCGCAGCCTTCTATAATGGAGCCAACGTCATGGAGAATGCCCCAATGAGCCAGCCCAGCGCCCTTTCGCGCCGACTCGTATCTGCCGCCGTGCTGCCGCCACCCTCAGCCTCAGTGGCTGCTTCGGCTGGCCGTCACCGGCGCCGCCATCGGCACTGCCGCCGTTCTGGACCGCCGCTCCATCGGCGCCCAGACCGAAGACGAAACCATCGAGCTGCGGGGCGCCCGCGTGCTCAACGAAACCGTCAACAAGGATCCGATGGTTTCGCGGCATCACCAGCTTCAACCGCCGCGTACTGCTCACCGGCCGGGTCGATTCCGAAGAAACGCGCCAGGTTGCCGAAGAAGTCGTCCGCTCGCGTGTCCCCAACATCAAGGACATCTACAACGAAATCGAGATCAAGCCGGTGGAGGACTTCGCCGCCAGCACCCGCGACTCTCTCTACCGCCCGCGTCAAGGCCGGCTTCGTGCGTGAACGCAACTCACCGCCAGCGCCATCAAGGTCGTCACCGAGCGCAACGTGGTGTACCTGATGGGCGTGGTCACCTGCGAGGAGGGGCCAGCGCGCCGCCATCGTCGCCCTCGCAGGGTATCGGGGGTCTCCAAGGTGGTCACGCTGTTCGAGTATGTTTCCGACGCCGAGCTGTCACGCATTCTCGGCACCGACCGGCCGGACGGGAAGCGGGCCAACATTACCAGCGGTAGCAGCGAGGTGACCCGCTGAACGGCCCCTTGCCGGGCCAGTCTTCCTTGTAGATCACAGCAAAGCCCGGCAATCTGTCGGGCTTTGATGCATTTGAGATCAAGACAGGTGACCCACCATGGCCAACGCCGAGCAGCTCAAAGCGCTAGGGAAATCCCTATATCGAACGCGACGACCAGCACTTCTATTCCGTCGCCATGCAGGTTGCAGCCCGTGAAGCCAAGGTAGGACACGGAAAGTTGGCCATTGAACTGCGTGACATGATCGATGCGGCCAAAACTCGTACTGCCCCAGGGCAAGATCGTCCCGCTGATACACCCTCGCAGCGAAACCGCCAGCCTTCTGCACGTTTCCTGGCCAAAGAACCGCCTCCTCGGATATGGTGCTCGGGAACGCCACCGAAGCCCAGCTACGGCGCATTCTCAAAGAACAGCAATACCACGAACGCATTCGCGAGCATGGCCTCAGCCCAAGGCGCAAGCTGCTGCTGGTTGGTCCACCCGGAACAGGCAAGACACTGACTGCCTCCTGTACTGGCTGGAGAGCTGGGCATCCCCTCTTTTCCGTCAGACTGGACACCCCTCATCACAAAATACATGGGAGAAACAGCCGCCAAACTGCGCCAGATATTCGACGCCATCAACGATGTTCGAGGCGTTTACTTCTTCGACGAGTTCGATGCCATCGGCTCCCCAGCGGGGACTGGACAACGATGTCGGTGAAATCCGGCGGGTTCTCAACAGTTTCCCTGCAGATGATCGAGAACGATCAGTCCCACAGCCTGATCATCGCCGCCACCAACCATATCGAAATCCTGGATTACGCGCTGTTCCGGCGCTTCGACGACATCATCGAGTATCAGCCGCCAAATCATGCACAGGCGGCAGAATTGATTCAATCCCGGCTGGGTCGCTTCTCACCCCGCCCGTTTCCTCTCGGCACGGTCACCACACAGGCGGACGGGCTCAGTTACGCCGAAATCAGACATGCCATAGACGACGCCATCAAGGATGCCCTGATGCGCGACGCAAAGCAGATAAAAACAGATACACTGACACATGCATTTGCAGAGCGTCGAAAGCTCAGCGCCCGAATGACTCAAAGAAAGGCAGCGTCGTACCATGCCGGAGCAGTCCCCCAACAGGCATAAGCATTTCGTTCTCCAGAACACATCCCGGCCCATCCGGTTCAGGGCCCATTCGGCCGGAGGCAGAACAGCTCAGGAAGTTCCGCCTCTTCCACGCATTCCGCATGGCGGTGAGCTGCGCAGGCACCTCGGGAAACTGAAGGCACTATCGAATGAGACAGTAAACCAGCACAGGAGTAACGACTCAAAAGCCGGCCTGGCCTCCAGATCCGCTTCATCGGCCAGCCCGATGTACCCCTTTGCCGTCGAAAGTCTGGCGAACGAGCTCAAAGGTATCGAATTGCTCGCCGTGCGTCAGGAAGACCGACATACCGTCGCCAGCGTATTCGTGCCTGATGGTGGCATGGCTCACTTCGAGCATTACATTTTCGACTACCTCAAGGGAAAAAAGGACGGGTCTTCGCGGATCAGTGTGGGTGCAATCGGGCGTTTTCGGGTAGCGGGGCAGGAAACTGGCAATGACCTTGAGCCTCAGATAGTCCTCATCCCGGTATCCGTAAGCACTGCGCTGAATGACCCGGATCTTGTTGTTCAGCCCCTCCACCATCCCCAGGCTGACCTTGTTCTCGGGTCGGCAGTAGGCGGCAATGCCATCCCAGTGCCGCTCTATCATTTCGGCAAACTTTCGGTACGGTTCAAGACGCTGCCATCGCAGGCTCTGTTTCCAGCGCTCGAAGAACGCCCTGGCACCGCGCTCGGTTCTGTAGCTCCACAGCTGCCCAAACGACCCTTCAGCAGGTAGGCCGTGTTCAGCCGCCGATTGGCTGCCAGCAGCTTCTTGAGTGCCCTGCCGTCCCTCCAATGTCAGGTTCTCCCTGTGCCGACAGCAGCGTATAGCGCTGCCCTTGATCCACGACCCGTCCTTGCCTTTGCAGACGCTTGTACTCGTCGCGCCTGACCTGATCGAGCGCCTTCGAGAGATGCCGCATGATGTGGAACTTGTCGAACACGATCGCCGCGTTGGGGGCCTTGTCGCGCACCGCGTTGCGAAACGGGCGCCACATGTCGATCACCACAAGCTCGATGCCATCGCTTGCCTTGCTCCCCAGCTGGGCGAAGAACTGCTCCACATCGGCTTGCGTGCGTCCGTTGCCGCCCATCCATATCGGTCTGCCCCTGGTCCAGATCACTGACCACCACGCGATAGTCATGCCCCTTTCTGACCGCTATCTCATCGATGCCTATCGCTCTGGGCCTGAGCCGACCGGCACGACGAACCTGTTCCTGCATGTACAGCTTCGACAGATCCTTCACCGTGCTGTCGTGAAGCCGCTCCAGCTCTGCCACGGCCTTGTTGCTCATGCTCGTGCACAACCTGCCGACATGCAGCGCAAAGCGCTCGGTATAGCGTGGATTCTGCGCCAGCCAGTCAAGCCGTTCTACATGCACGCCGCCGCACCCCGAACACCGTACCCGCCAACGTTCGAACTCCAGGTACACCACCCAGCCTGCCACCCGAAGATCCCGCACACGGCACCTCCGCTGGTCGTAACGCCCCCGGCAGCGCTGCCCGCAATTTGAGCAAATGGCCGTTTTTTTCGGCGTCTCAGCTGCACGACTCTCGCCTTGGGGTCCCCGAAGATTCCCTTCAACCTCGCCGATGCCACGAAGCCGGGAACGGACAAAAGTTCCCTCAGACTGCGACCTGTTTTCATGCACAGCACCTCGATCCAGTATTGATGCACGATACGACATCATCATCTGTGCTGTAAAGTCCTTGATTTCAGGCGTCAAACGCCACTCTGCTCCCCATCTCACCCACACTGATCCGCGAAGACCCAAAAAGGACAAACGGGGGCGAAGCCTGGATCACCGCAGGCTTGTGGATGCAATAGCGTCGATTCAGGCCATCGACATTCAGGCACTCTGGACCGATGATCCCACACTTTTCCCTACTGATCCTTCAGAGATCTTCTGGTGGGAGGTCTGGCTACCCATACGCGGAGCACGACATGATGTGCTGGAAGATTTCCGGGTACTCGCACGCGAAGCGGGCTGCATGGCCAGCAGTGGGCACATTGCGTTTCCGGAACGGACGGTTCTGGCACTTCAGGGGTCTTGCGAGCAGTTATTTCGATCACCTCTCCTGCTGAACTGTATCGCCGAACTTCGTGCCGCTCGCGAAACCGCCGATTTTTGTAGCAGTCTTGAACCACTGGAGCAGCGAGAATGGGTCGATGACCCTGTTGAATCGTATTCAGCTACCTGTTCCGGGAGATCTCGGTTCCCACATCTGCCTTCTGACTCGGGTGTCACACGTGGCCATCCCTGCTTTGCGCCTCTGATCGATGCGACCGACCTGCACACGGTCGAGTCTCGCCTGGGGCCTGCACGATACCCTCGGACACGGTACCGGTCAGGCTGGCCTTGCCATCTACGGAGATCTGACAGATGCGCTCTCATCAACGGCGCCTGTCCCGATCACACACCGCCTTGAATCCGTCAAACTGGTTTCCCATACGGGTGCCAACACTGCAGCATCCCATCCTAACGCAGCCCGCCTTCATGCCGATCTTTTCAGAGGGCTGTGTCCCGCCCGGAAATCACTGTGCCAGACAGATCTCGCGTATTTGCCTGCGCCGTCACCGCACAGGGATCATCACGATGCAGGCCGCCCCACCTCATGGTCTGCTGAGATCGATGCGCTCTGCAGCAGATACTGCCGGTAGCGGCAAGCATCCGCGCCTCATCATTCAATCTGCAGGCACATGCGACGGAACCTGCCCGCTGGGCTGACTATCCCCACAGTCTGGAAAAACAGTTCCATTCATGATCCCGCCCAAGCATTCAATGCCATTACATGTAGGTGCCTGCACACAAAGCAGACACCGGTAGCCACCCCTCCCTGAAACCCGTTGCAGCACCCGGAGGGCTGAGCCCATTCACAACCACGAGCGCTGGTTGGGCGTCAGCATGGCCCCTCAAGCCTGATCTGGTTCTGGAAGGCGGCAATGCGGCCCAAGACAGCTTCAGCGCCGTGTGGATGTCACATCTGAGTCTACTGACTACACACCATGAGCCATTGACGCGCTCTTTCACCACGTCAAATGCAACCAGTGCCGCAACAGCTCTGTGTGCCCGTATGGCTGTTCAGATCATGTCCGCCTACCCCCAACTTCGTTCGGAGACGGTTCGCGGCCTCCTGGTCCATTCGGGGCGCTGGACAAACGCCATGAAAGCCCTGTACCTGCCACAGGAGCAGACACCAGCGAAGGACGACTACATCAGGCTGATTCAGCATTGCGGCTGGGGCATACCAGATCTGGACAGGGCACTGTGGAGTGTATCCAGTGCACTCACCATGATCATCGAAGACCAGCTTGTTCCGTATGCCAAGCGAACGGGAGGCAGCATCGAAACGCAGGACATGAACCTGCACACACTTCCCCTTCCCAGGGAAGCGTTGGAGGCACTGCAAGATACGCCGATTCAGATGTGCGTCACCCTTTCCTACTTCATCGAGCCCAATCCTTCCTCACGCGGCAGCACATCGAAATATCACTACCCCTCACATCGCCTTCGATTTTGATGTACAGCGTCCGCTCGAAACCACCCAGCAGTTCATCTCACGACTGAACGCGGCAGCAGAACTGGACGATGCCATCTCTCCGCAAAAACGTCAGACGCCAACTGGTTGCTGGGGAACACAACGCAGACATCGTGGCTCCCTGCATCAGGATGTATGGACGGGCACTGCAGCGGAGCTGGCCAACCGTGGATTTATCGCGGTATATCCTGCATCTGGTTGGTGGCGAAGCCGGCCTGCGCTGGCCGGCTACCGGCTACAGATCCGCTCGCACAGCCTCATAGTTTCCATCCACACACCACAAACCGGCATTGACCTCTACACCGCGGTATCTCGGACCATTGAAGCAACCAGTGTATCGGCAATCCACGCCAAAACCTGACATTCTGGAGACCAAGTCCGGCACATCATCTGTCGGATTCTGACGCTGGCTTGCGCACCTGAATGAAGCAGGTCCCTCCAGTATGTCGCCTTTGGCTTCGTCGGTATTCGTGTGACATGCAGCCCTGTACGACGCTGTGTGAAGGGCAGCATGACTCTGTTGGATGGAGTTCCGGTCCGTATCTCGCAGCCCCACCGGGAGGCTGCCTCCCCCTCTTCAGCCCGTGTCATTCCTCCTGTCAGCACCGGTACAGGACATCAGAGGGCCATCACCGGCAGAAGCGTTTTAATGTCCAAATGCCCCTGCTGTTCAACAGACAGCATGGCTGACGCGCATCATGGACCTGTTTGCCCTCACCCATCCAGCATCCGCATCCCTTCTTCCGCCACACTGATCCACCGCCCCCACCCATGAAAAACTCCTCCTCTTCGGCGCCACCGGCATGGTCTGGCCAGGGCGTCCTCACCGAATGCCTGAAGGCAAAACGGATGTGACCCACATCGTTGCCGTTGGCCGCACAGCCCCGCCCCAGCAGGACCCGCGTCTGCACACCCTGCAGGTACCCGACATGGCGCTGGCCGACCTGTCGTCGCTGTCGGACTTCGACGCCTGCTTCTACTGCCTGGGCGCCAGCTCCAGCGGCAAGACCGAGACGAGTACACCGCCTCATGCACGACCTGCCCCTGTCGGTGGCCCGCAAGCTGAAGGACGCCAACCCGCACCTCACCTTCGTGTTCATCACCGGCGCCGGGTCCGACCTCAACAGCGACACCATGTGGAAGCGTGTGCTGGGCATGGCCGAACACGACATCCAGGCGCTCAGGTTGCATCGTTTCTTCGCCTTCCGCCCGGGCATCATCCAGCCGCTCGGTGGCATCCGCTCCCAAACAGGGCAACTATCAGCTGTTCTACACGCTGATGAAAGCCCTTCTTCCCCCTGGTGCGCACCCTGTTCCCCAATCACATCCTGACCACGGCGCTGGTCGGCCAGGCCATGCTCAACGCAACCCGGCAGGGCTTTCCGCGGCCGGTGCTGGAAATCCGTGACATCCGGACGCTGGCCGATCCACAGGCCCTGAACGATCCGCCCTCTCTCACGCGAACATCTCCTTTGCACACCCGATCAGCGCAGGTCAGGGCCGCCGTCACCCCTCGGCGCGCCCGGCGTGCCGAAAAGGCAGACAGTCTGTTTTCATCCTTTCGTACCCGGCTGCGCATCCATTTCCGGCAGGGGCCTCCATAATCCTGGCAGTGCGGCGCGGTCCGGCAATCCGCGCTACAGTCTGAGTCTCTCCTGTTTTTCCAGAACCACCGACCATGAAGCTCCGCCCCTGCCGCCCTGCCCCGCTGCTGCGCCCCCTGCACGTGGCCCTGCTGCTGGCCACCCTGCTGGCCGCCACGGTTCCTCACCGTTCATGCCGGCGCCCACCAGCCAGCCACCCCGGCAGCCCGCACCGCCGGCAGCCTGCCAGCCGTCCGAACGTGGCGACGGGGAATGACCCGGCTGCCACCCCCCAACTGCTGGCCGCGGCCGCATCCCGCGACACCAGCCCCTGCCGCCGCCCTGACCGACAGCCCCTCCCAGCGCTGCGCAGAACTCAAGAGCATGCACATCGCCGGCACCCGTATCACCAGCACCAACTGGTCCACGGGTGGCATCGAGGCCGACAGCATGGCTGCCTTCACTGGCGGACAGGCCGCCTCCCAGCAAGTAGGCGCTCACTGCGTGATCGAGGGCGAGATCGGCGCCCGCACCGAGCCGACGGCGAGCACTCACGGCACGCGCTTCCAGCTGCGTCTGCCGGAACAATGGAACAGGGCCTTCCTCTTCCAGGGTGGCGGTGGCGTCGATGGCTTCGTGGCACCTGCCGTGGGCAACATCCCTTCCAGCAGACCACGGCCACCCCGGCGCTCAAGCGCGGCTATGCCGTCGTATCCATGGACGGCGGCCACCCCACCCCCACACCGGACTTCGGCGCCGACCAGCAGGCGCGACTGGACTTTGCCTACCAGTCCACCGGCAAAGGTCACGGCGGTGGCCAAAAAACTGGTCGTGCAGTTCTACCAGGCCAGCCCCCGGCACAGCTACTTCATGGGATGCTCCAACGGTGGCCGTGAAGCCATGATCACCGCCCAGCGCTACCCGCTGGAGTTCGACGGCGTCATTGCCGCCAACCCGGGCTTTCGCCTCTCGCGCGCCGCGGTAGCCGAGGTATGGGACACCCAGCAGCTGATGGCCATCGCCCCACCGAATGCCCACGGCCAGAAGATCCTCGCCAATGCGCTGACCCAGCAGGACCTGGACCTCGTCTCCGAGGCGGTGACGGAGAAATGTGATGCCAAGGACGGCCTGAAGGATGGCGTCATCAACGCCTGGGAGCGCTGTGACTTCGACCCGGCCGTGCTGCAGTGCGCCGACGACAACGCCACCGGCAGCCTCGCCGACAACCTCAAGACCGCACCAGCCACACAGACAGCCGGAAAGGCACATGCCGCCCCGCACGGCGAGCACTGCCGCTGGCCCCAAAAAGCCATACCCACCAGCACAGCACCAGCACGACGGGTTCCAGCGCCGGCACATCGAAAGTGAGCGCAGGCTCACAAACCGCAGCCAATGATGCGCCTCTGCCCCCAGTGCCTCCCCGCCGCCAAGGTGAAAGCCCCTGAAAGCCATCTTCGGCGGCGCAAAAACAGCCACGGCGAACCCATCTACAGCGGCTGGTTCTACGACAGCGGCATCAACCAGCCCAACTGGCGCCAGTGGAAACTGGGTGACTCGCAAACGGCCAAACCCAACGCCAACAACGTCATCCTCGGCGGCGGCTCGCTCACCCAGTATTTCATGACGCCGTTCAACCCGGCTTTCGATCTCACGAAGTTCGACTTCGACCGCGACACCCCCAAAACCTACCAGACCGGCGCCCTCAACGACGCCATCAGTACGGACCTCTCCACCTTCCGCAAGAATGGTGGCCGGCTGATCATCATCACCGGCGTGTCCGATCCGGTCTTCTCCGCCATGGACCAGCGCGACTGGTTCAGACAGATGCAGGCCGACACCCCGAAGGCGCAGGACTTCTCCCGGATGTTCATGGTGCCGGGCATGAACCACTGCGGCGGCGGCAATGCCTTCACGACTTCGACCCGCTCACCGCACTGGAGAACTGGCACAACCAGGATCGCGCCCCCGACTACCTCGTCGCCCAGGGCAAGGCCTTCCCCAACAAGCAGATGCCACTCTGCGCCTGGCCGAAAGTGGCCACGTACACGGGCGGCATTCCGGGCAAGCTGAACAGCTTTACCTGCCGATAGGTTCACAGTACGCCCCTGCCCTGCTTCAGCGCAGCCAGATCGCCCGTCCGGAATGCTGTTTTCGGGCGGGCGATTTTTCTCGAACCGGTCGCAGCACCTCAACAGCTGCGCCCGAATATCTGCCGCACTGGCCGCCAGATCCACCGTCACAAAACGGATCGCGTGCCCCTGAATCACCACCATCTCGTCCCGCATCTCACCCACGGCCGGGTGCAGCATCACCCCGCTGGCCGTATCGGCCATGGCATCTCCCTGTCCCACCTGTGAGCGCAGGTAGGCATAGATCTGATATACGTAGCCACTGCGCAGCGTCTCACCACCGTATTGCCCTGACTTCACGATGGACGTGAACTTGGTATCCATCACGATACGCCGTCCGCTGGATGGATGGTCCAGCACGATATCGGTTTTCATCCCCGGCAGAATGCTCTTCATGCCCGGCGTGACAGCTTCGATCTGCCAGCCCAGCCTCGTCCCGCACCGGACCTGCCAGCCGCGTGGAACCAGCGCGGTACGATAGAAACCACCCACCGCCTGCTCGAAGAGCTTCCTCACCCAGACCTCATCCCGGTCCACACGGGCGAGCAAACATCGTGCCCCCATGCTCGGCCGGCAGCAACATCCAGAGCAACAGCCTCGCGGCGCTCACCATCAGCCTGTCTTCGCCATCGTTGCGTCCAGGGCGCTGGCCGTCCAGCTGCATCCTTGCCTGTGCAATACCCGGTGCCACGCCAACACCCATTTCCCGCATGCGGCCCGCCAGCATCCGGCAACGGGTAGCCAGTCCAGCGTGGCGCTCTGTGGTGATACTTCCCGGCTGAACCTGATGTCCACTGCGCAGCAGCCTGTCTGTCGGGACACCATGCACCAGCAGACGGGCGGCGTGCTCCAGCGCCAGCCGCACCGCGCGGTTATGCGGCGTATCCACCGTCAGCTCATCGAAATGGCAGGGCGATCTGTCCCCGCGCCATCAGCTGATGACTTTCCGTCACCAGCACATCGATGCGCCCACGTACCCTGGCTGGCCAGCGCCGCCCGTTGCCGGTAGCCAACGCCCAGCGCACGCCGGATCCGCTTCTCCACGGCATCAGCCAGCAACCCCGCAACCAGGGCCGGAAGATCATCCGGGCTGTTTTTCCTGCCCTCCCGGCCCCTTGCCGCAGACATGCGACAGATCCGAGGCGTAAAACATCAGCAGCCACAGATTGCGCACCGGGATCCAGCCCACGAGACCGGACTTTTTCCACGGCTGGCGTCGCCTCCATGGCTCACCACCCCCTGCAGCAGCTTCTTCACGGCGTCTTCGACTTCACCGGGGGTATCGAACCAGTATTCCTCCAGCAAGGGGCGTAATCTCTGTGTCCACCACATCCCGAAACCAGGCTTTCGTCAGGGCTGCGGCATCATATACACCGCCATCACCCCGGGTTCCCGTGCCCAGCCGGCGTGATGGTGTCACATAGCTGTGTCCGATCAGAAACTGCCTGCCCAGTCGCGGATCGTCCGCAATCTGCCGGTTCAGGCCCGGCTGAGCGCCAGCCGCGCACGAAATCTTCATACGAGAGGTTGGGGTGAAACTGCACGGCCCGAACCCGGCCTTCATCCTTCTGCCCCATCAGCGCGAATGCCAGCCGCTTTGCCAGCCAGGTCTTGCCGGTGCCCGGCGGCCCCTGCAGGATCAGATTTTTCTTCTCGCGCAGGCGCTTCAGCATGCGCTCGACAGCCGCCTCGTCCAGAAAAACAGCCGTCATCCAGAATGTCCTGAACTGCATAGGGTAGCGCTGGCCTCACGAGCTGAACCGTTTCATCCGCACCATCCGTGCTGCCCTGGCAACCGGCATCATCGGTGCCATGGGTCTGCTCCTGCTCACCGTCAGCCATGCAAAACTTCGGTGTCCCTCCCATCGCACCATCCTCTGCCAGTGGAGATCTGTATCGCCCAGCCTCCAGCGAAAGTGCCGGAAAGCTGTGTACCGGATAACTCTCCCCGAGAAAAGGACTGTCAGTTGCTCCCGCAGCGCCAGATAGGGTGGCTCCGTCACATGGGACTACCCTTTTTTCTGGGTCAGTATCTTCTGCCCCAGTCGTTCCTGGATGTAAAGGCGGGAATGACTATCCAAAGAGGGGAAATCCCAGGGATGCGCCCAGAAAAGCCCCGTCGTCAGGTTCCAGGCCGTACCCCAGACCTCCATGGCCTCATCATATGCTCTGACGAACGTATCACGGGCAGCCCGTATACCATCATCAGACACATACCCGTCCTGCACCACAGCCCCTGCCGCTGACTGCGTGTCATCCGTGCCCCCTGCAGCAGCCCTCCAGGCCGCAACCAGTCTGTCAGCAGCCACGAATACCTGCCACAGCCGGTCGATGTCTCCCGGCTTGCGATACGAATCGTAATTGAAGAACCACGACCGCTGGTTGTTGAGTACCGGAATACCTTCGAACGAAGACGGCACGAACTCAATCACCCCAGGGATCCCGGCAAATTCGGCAGCAATGGCCTGACGGTTTTTCATCCTTCAGCCCTTATTGAACGTCCCTGAACACGGTAAACGGGCAGATATCCTCCAGTGGGCCTTTACGCCCTTCCGAAAAACGGTCATTCAGGTGGCCCATCCCCGGCACGCGCGAAGCAATCTCATGCAGTGCCTCGACCAGCGGCCTTCGATCATTGGCATAATCCAGCAGCTTCCCGCCCACGGCCCTCATAGAACGCCGTCCACTGAAACGGAGCGAGTTCATCCTGTCTGGCCACGATACGCATCCCTTCGTATTCGGGTAAAGCCATCCGGTCCATATCCACTCCCTGAGCCCTGAAAAAAATGCGCCCTGCATTGCCTCCCGGCTGCGTGACCTTATTCAGACACCATGCCAGCAGCCGGTCAAGGGGTTGTTGTGCGGCATAGACGATCCTGCCTTGCGTGCCTTGATTCGGGCGATGCGTTCACGCATCCTGGCCACCACCTGTTCGTGCGGGATCGATGGGCGCGGATCATCGATGCTTGCCTGAAGCTTGGCACGCAGCCAGGCGGCGTACAGCTTCTTCCCCGGCGCTGTCAGGAGCGAGAGCACCGGATCGAATCTGGTCTGTGCAGGACCACCACGGCATGCCCTGCACACCCGCCGACCTGATACATCATCAATGTCTGCATTTTCTGCACAACGGCCGCGCATCGCGTGGATGGGTCTGGTCTTCATGAACGGTAAATTGAATTTAAAAAAACGGTTGACGGGGCGGGAAATGGGCCTGAAGCGTGTCGATCACCCCTCAGCTTCGCCAGCAGAAAATCGATCAGCACCTGAACCCGCCGCTGCTTCTGCGCATGCTGCAGATGATACAGGTACACCCCGGATAGGTCTTCCACCACGGCTCCAGCACCGGCAGAAACACCTCCCGGTCCGGCTGCAGCGCGCGGATGGGCTCGAAAAATCCGGCCGATGCCCAGCCCATCCCTGGATGCCGTCGGCCATCACCTCGATGTCGTTGCTCATCAGCTGGAAGGGCATCTCCACCGTCAGGTCCTCCCCATCCTGCTGCAGGATCAGCGGCAGGATGCGGTTGGCCGTGATGAACCGGTAGCCGATCAGCACATGCCGGTGCAGGTCTTCCGGCTGCTGCGGCACCCCGTACCGGTCCACATACGCCTGCGACACATACAGACCCTCCCGGAACGGTGCCAGCAGCTGCCGGGCCACCACGCCCTCTTCCAGCGAGTTGCCAAAGCGGATGCCCAGATCGAACCCCTCTTCCAGAATATGGATGGTGCCGTCGTAGACGGACAGCTCCAGCTGCACCTGCGGATGCAGCCGGCAGAATTCCGCCATCAGGGGCCGGAGAATCAGCTGGTAGGCAAAACGTGACATGGTCACCCGCACCAGCCCCGATGGCGCCACATTGCTGCTGCGCACACTCTCCACCGCCCACTGCAGCGACTGCACCGCGTCCGTCGTGCGTTCCAGCAGCGCCCGGCCAGCGTCGGTCAGCTCCACCCGCCGGGTCGAACGCAGAAACAGTGGCAGCCCCACCTGCCGCTCCAGCAGCTTGAGCGCCTTGCTCACCGAGGGCGGCGTGATCTCCAGCTTGCGCGCCGCCGGCGTGATGCCGCCTTCCTGCGCAATGGCCTGGAAGATGCGGATCTGGTTATAGAGGGCATTGTTCATGGCAGAAAAGGGCGAACGCCCCGATCAGAAAGGCGGAGCCCGGAGCACGTCGGGGACCTGTTCCCCCTCAGAGCGCGGTGACACGTGGCCGCCTTGCTGAAAGACAGACATTCTAGGATTGGGCGCATTCCGGACCGACTCAGGAAACAGAAATTCATGATTTCCCGAAGGAAACAACAGCCAGCCTTCGTCGCATGCGCCGGACGGAGCAGATCCCGTCAGGGCTGGACAAGACCATCCATCATTTCTCTGCGGCTAACAGTGTTTAAGTCAAGAGCACATTGGTTTTTGGTAATCGAATGCCCATAATCCCCCCATCCCCTTCGGCGCCATCCTCCCGGCGCATGGCCTCGTCGAAGTATTCTCAATCCCGGCCGCCACACAAGCGCGCCGGAACATCCCCGCTTCCAGCGGCCACAGGGAACGGCATGCAGGCCAGACCGGCCTCGGCACAGCAGGCCAGCGCCTGCTGCCCCGGCCTGCACGATGGCCGGCGCCTGCCTCTGCATGATGGCCGACATCCACCCCTGCATGAAGGCCAGTGCCAGTCCCTTACTCCCACCATCATCACACGGAATACTCATGGAAAACGTACAGAACAAGGTCGTCATCATCACCGGTGCCTCGTCGGGCCTGGGCGCCGAAACCGCCCGTCACCTGGTCAAGGCCGGGGCGAAGGTCATTCTGGGTGCCCGCCGGCTGGACCGCCTGCATGCGCTGGCCGACGAGCTGGGCATCAGCCACGATCACTGCGTGCAGACCGACGTGGCCGACCTCAAACAGGTGCAGGCCCTGGCCGACCGGGCGCTGAAGCTCTACGGCCGCATCGACGTGCTGCTCAACAACGCCGGCGTCATGCCGCTGTCGCTGCTGGAAGAGCTGAAGGTCGACGAGTGGAACCAGATGATCGACATCAACATCCGGGCGTGCTCAACGGCATCGCTGCCGTGCTGCCCACCATGAAGGAACAAAAGAGCGGTCAGGTCATCAACGTCTCTTCCGTGGCCGGCCATGTCTGGGGGCCGCTGTGCGCCGTGTACTCGGCCACCAAAACGGCCGTGCGCGCCATTTCCGAAGCCTTCCGCAAGGAGGTCAAGCCCTACAACATCCGCTCCACCATTCTGTCGCCTGGTGCCGTAGCCAGCGAACTGAAGCACGGTTCCTCCTCGGAAATGGCCTCGGGCGCCATGCAGAATTTCTACGCCAACAACGAAATCCCGGCGTCGAGCTTCGCCCGCTGCGTGCTGTTTGCCATCAGCCAGCCCGAAGACGTGGATGTGAACGAGATCATCTTCCGCCCTGACCCGACAGGAAGTCTGACCAGCCGTCTGCAAGGCAGCCTGTCCGGCTGCCTTTTTTTCCTCCAGCAGTCCCTGAAGCGTGTCATAGGGCTCCTCCGTGCCCATGCCCCTTGAGCGTGCGGGGATCGCCCATGGCAATGTTGGGCGGCTGCTGAAGCTCTGATTTCCATTGCCTCGCACGCAGCCACGCCTGCCGACGGCCTCCAGCCATTTCTGATTCCCCTGATGAACCTTCTCAAGAAGGGCCTGCTGGCTCTCCTCGCGGGCGCGATAACCATGAACATCCAGGCAGCCTCCGCACCCGACGCCTCCTCACACGTCCAGCGCAGCCCTCACGACCGGCACGACACCCATCTTCAACATCTTCGAACTGGGCATCCAGCCGGGGCAGAGCGCCGGTTACGACAAGGTCGGCAGGCACAACATCACCACCTCGGTCGGCCACGAACCCGGCACGCTGGCCATGTATTCGGTCAAACAGAAGGCCAACCCGAACATGGCCTACATGGTGGAGGTCTACGCCGACCAGCCCGCCTACGAGGCGCATCGTGCCTCGGAGCCCTACAAGGCATTCCTGAAGGCATCCCCCACCCTTCTCACCGACCACAAGAAGCCCTACCGGCTCACACCGCAGTTTCTGGGTGACCGCCGGGTGAAAAAGACGCCGGCAACGCGCACCAATTTCGTCAGCGTCACCGTCAAACCCGGCCAGAACGATGCCTTCAGGGCCGTGGTCATGCCCGAAATGGCCCAGTCGATGAAGGTCGAACCCGGCGTGCTGGCCATTTATGCCGCTACGGCACAGGACAACCCCAACCAGTGGTATTTCTTCGAGGTCTACGCCGATGAGGCCGCCTACCAGGCCCATCGCCAGAGCCCGCACTTTCAGGACTACCTGAAACGCACGGGAGAACTGCTGCAGGACAAGAGCTTTACCGACATCACTCCCACGCTGCTGATGAACAAAGGGGGACTGGCCTTTTCTGCGCCCTGAATGGCCCGTTGCTTCTGCGGGGCCGGCCCTGGGCAACGTGAAACCCCCGCTCGATGCGCCCGACTATCTGAACCCCGAACTGAAGGGCAAGATCGTCTCCACCTATCCCAACGACGATGACGCCGTGCTGTTCTGGTACAAGCAGGCCATCGACCGCCACGGCTGGGCCTGGATGGAAAAACTTCATGAAGCAGGAGCCACACTTCGTGCGCGGCACCCAGGCCCCCGTCCGATGAGGTGACTGCCGGCAAATATGTCGTCACCTTCTCGTCCGACGGCGCTCTGAAGCCCGACGCTTCCAGCCCCGTGCGCTTCACCCCTGCCCAGCAACGACGGGTTCGTGGCCTGGGCACAGCGTGCCGCCATCCTCAAGGGCGCACGTCACCCGGAATCGGCCCGCCTGTACCTGAGCTGGCTGCTGGACAAGGACACCCAGCAGAACGTCTGGTACATGTGGTCGGTGCGCACCGACGTGCCGGCGCCGGCTGGCTATCAGCCCATCTGGAAATACCGCAACGCGAATCTGGCCGGCTTCGAGCGCTTCATGGCCGACCGTGATGCCGTCGAGCGCTTCCGCTCCCGCATCCGCCTGTATGTGGGCGACGTGAAGGGTCCGTCCTCGGCCGGCGAACTGGGCCTGACCCCGACCAAGGCCATCGATCCGGCTTCTGTGAGCAAGAACTGAATTTTTTTCTCACAACTGTTGGCATCGTCTGCCCAGATGCACCGCCCAGCCCGCGTGCCATAATGCGTGGCCACTGGAGCGTGTCGCGGACTCATTCGTGGCCTGTGCAGGAACGAATGAGTCCCTGACACGCCCCAATGGGAACTGTAACGCTCCCTCGCCCGCGGCATGACTGACAACCGGAATTTCAACGATCTCTACGCCTTCACCCAGGTCATCCGGCAGGGCAACTACAGCCGGGCCGCCCGGGTGCTGAACGTCCAGCCCTCGGCACTCAGCCACCGCATGGCCGAGCTGGAAAAGCGGCTGGGCATCCGGCTGATCAACCGCACGACGCGGGCCATGTCTCCCACCGAAGCAGGGCAGCAGCTGTTCGAACACATCGCGCCCATGTTCGACAGCATCCAGCGCGGCGTCGATGCGCTGGATGACTTCAGCCAGACCGTCAGCGGCCGGTTGCGCATCAACAGCGCAGAAAGCCCGGCCTGGCACTTTCTGTATCCTGCCATAAGGCGTTTTCTGCGCGATCACCCGGACGTGAACATCGAGGTGATCATCGACAACAACATGGTGGACATGGTCACCGAAGGCTTCGACTTCGGTGTGCGCCCCATCAACCACGTCGCCCAGGACATGGTGGCCCTCCAGCTGTCCGGCGAACGACCGATGGCCGTGGTGGCATCCGACGACTATTTCAGCCGCTTTGGGCTGCCAGCCTCGCCACAGGAGCTGACCCGCCACCGCTGCATCGTGCCCGCCTTCGACGCCTTCAGTCGCATCACCGAATGGGAGTTCATCCAGGAGGGCCAGCTCATCCGCGTCACGGTACCCGCCTCCCTGAGCTTCAACAACACCACCATGGTCAAACAGGCCGCCCTGGATGGACTGGGCATTGCGTGATTCCACGATACGCCGTGAGGCGGAAATCCACCAGGGCCTGCTCACCGAAATCCTGCATGAGCAGCGGTTCACCCTATCCGCCCATGGCGCTGTACTACCCCAGAAACCGGCACCGGACACTTGCAGCACTGAGACGCTGATCCACTATTTGCGCCCGGAATCACAGGGCGCTCGCTGGCGCGCCATGACATCACGGTGCGACAGGAAACCAGCAGCTCGGCCTTCGGCCGATGATATTTTTCACGACGGCAACCCTGCTCTGGGGCTTGTCCCGCAGGGTGCAGCGACAACAAAATGCACGCCCCGTCCACTCACACTGGCCCGTGCACATGTTCAGCCGTTCCAAGGCCATCCTTTCATCCTTTCTTCTGACTGCAACCCTGGGGAGTACAGCCATGGCTTCAAACTACCAGAACAACCCCTTCACCCTCACCTATGCCGATGCCATCACGGCAAACGAGCCCGGCAAGGTAAACATCCATCCGGTGAAATACACCCAGCACCAGACCGGTATCGATGTGGTGGCCAATGTCTACACACCTGCCGGTTACGACCCCCAAAAGAAATACCCCGTCATCGTGGTGGCCCACCCCAACGGGGGCGTGAAGGAGCAGGTCTCGGGTCTTTATGCCCAGAAGCTTGCCGAGCAGGGTTATATCACCATCGCCTTCGACGCTGCATATCAGGGCGGCAGCGGCGGCACGCCACGCTACACCGACAAGCCGCAGAACCGCATCGAGGACATCCGCGCAGCAGCCGATTTCATCACCCAGTACGCCGGAGCCGATGCCAGCCGTCTGGGCCTGCTGGGAGTTTGCGGCGGTGGCGGCTATTCCATCAAGGCCGCGCAAACCGACAAGCGTTTTCGGTCCATCGCCACCATCAGCATGTTCAACACCGGGGATGCCCGGCGCAATGGCTACATGCGCAGCCAGAAGGACTCCATTCAGGAACGCCTGGCCAAGGCCGCCGAGGCCCGTGCCCTCGAAGCGCGCACCGGCGAAGTGCAGTACACCCCCGAATTCGGCGCCGGCATGACGCCCGAGCAGGTAGCCGCCATCGAGGTGGACCTGTACCGGCAGGGCTACGAATACTACGCCGACACCCACTATCATCCGAACTCGAAAGACCAACAGCACCGTCAGCAGCCTGGCCGACCTGATGGAATTCGACGTGAACACCAACGTCGACCTGATCAACCAGCCGATGCTGATGATTGCCGGCGAAAAGGCCGACTCGCTCTACATGACCGAGGAAGTGTTCGCCAACGCCACCGGTACGGACAACAAGGAGCTGTTCAGGGTACCCGGCGCCACCCACATCGAAACCTACTGGAAGCCCGAGTACGTGAAGCAGATCAATGAAAAGCTGACGGATTTCTTCGGCAGGAACCTGTGATACCCGGTGAATCAGGGGCAACGCACAGCGCGTGCTGGACGGCCCCGATACCCGATCCACCCTCCCTCGAATCACCCCCATGAAAAGTACGGCTGAAACTCACTGCCGCCCTGCTGGCAGCCACCCCTTTCCGGAGCGTCCATGGCTTCTCCCCTGATCATCGAAGAACAAGGCAGCTTTGCCGCAGGCGGCAAGGTCGTCACCAGCCCGGGCACCTACACGGGCACACCGGACATCGTCAAAGGCAAATCGGGCAACGATTTCATGGACGTTTTCCGGGCATCCATCGAGGCCGGCGGCCAGACCCTGCATGGCGATCACGCCACCGTGTTCTACCAGATACCCGCAGAGCCCCGAAAGCTGCCGCTCGTCTTCCTGCACGGCGCCGGCCAGTCCATGCGTACCTGGCAGACCACACCGGATGGCCGCGAGGGCTTCCAGAACATCTTTCTGCGCAAACGCTATCCGGTCTATCTGGTGGATCAGCCCCGCCGCGGCTGGTCCGGTCGCAGTACGGTAGATGGAACCATTCCCGCCACACCCGATGACCAGTTCTGGTTTGCGCAGTTCCGCATCGGCGTCTGGCCCAACTTCTTCAAGGGGGTGGCCTTCCCGCAGGACAGCGCATCGCTGGACCAGTTCTTCCGGCAGATGACCCCCAACACGGCCCCCTTCGACACGGGCGTCATTTCCGACAGTCTGCAGGCCCTGTTCGACCGCATTGGCGATGGCGTGCTGGTCACCCATTCACAGGGCGGCATCGTCGGCTGGTTTGCCGGCATCAAGAGCCCGAAACACGTCAAGGCCATCGTCGCCTACGAGCCCGGAAACTTCCCTTCCCCGAAGGCGAAGTACCGCCCACCATCCAGAGCAAGTTTGGCGACATTCCGCCCGCCCGTGTCAGTCGTGAAGACTTCGCGCACCTGACGAAAAATGCCCATCGTCATCTACTTTGGTGACAACATCAGGGACAAGCCCTCCGATGTTCAGGAGAGGACCAGTGGCGCATCCGCCTGGCCCTGGCCCGGCAGTGGGCAGATGTCGTGAACCGGCACGGAGGCGACGCCACCGTCGTTCACCTGCCCGACGCGGGCATTCGGGGCAACACCCATTTTCCCATGGCCGACCTGAACAATGTCGAGGTTGCCGACCATCTGGCCAGCTGGCTGCACACGAAAAAGCTCGACCGATGAGAAAGCCCTTCAACGCCAGCTTCATCAGCCGCACGGCTTCCATGCTGTGCGGCGTCCTCGTTGCCCTGGGCTGTTCCGTATTCGTCATGCCATCGGCCTTTGCCAAAGATCTGATCGTCTACCTGAGCCGCAGCCACAACACCGAGGCCGTGGCACGCATGATCCAGACGGAAACTGGCGGAGAACTGGTGGCCCTGGAACTGCAGAAGCCCTACCCCGAAAAATTATCGGGCCACCGTAGCGCAGGTGCAGATGGAGGATGAAAGCGGCTATCTGCCTCCTCTCAGAACCCGCATCGACAACCTGCAGCAGTTCAACCGGGTATTCATTGGTTTTCCCACCTGGGGCATGCAGCTGCCGCCACCGATCCGCAGCTTTCTGGCCAGCCATGATCTGAAGGGCAAGACCGTGGCACCCTTCAACACCCATGCCGGCTACGGCGTGGGCAGCGGCTTCGAAGAGATCAACCGCCTGTGCAAGGGCTGTCGTGTGACTCCGGGTCTGTCCCTTCAGGGCGGGCGCGAGCGCGATGGCATCCTGTTCGTCATGGAAGGCACAAAAGCCGAGGAAAGCCGCGCACAGGTCCGGCAATGGCTGTCCAGACTGAAGTGACATCAATGGATACGGGCCGAAGCTCATGCTATCTTGCCCCGTATATCCGGCGAGCGTCCACAGGCAACCTGTGGAGACCCGTTGCAACCCAAAAAGCGAAGCGGGCACCCAGAAACATCTGCAAGCCCAGCTCCCCAATCCCATGGAGGAAAGCCTCATGTCCCAGAAACAAACGGCTGGCTGCGACCGGCTGGGTGACTTCGCCCCAAGTTCGCCGAACTGAACGATGATATCCTGTTCGGACAGGTCTGGTCGCGCGAGCAGGAGCTGGCGCCCCGCACGCGCAGTCTCATCACCATTTCCGCACTGATTTCGGGCGGCAATTTCGAACAGCTCCCCGCCCACCTGCGCATCGGCAGGCAAAATGGCATCACCCAGGCAGAAATTGCCGAGGTCATTACCCATCTGGCCTTCTACGTGGGCTGGCCCAAAGCCTGGTCGGCCTTCAATCTGGCCAAACAGATCTATACGGACAAGGAGGAACAGCCATGAACAGCGAGCAACAGGTCAAACACGGCATATTCCCGTTTGGCGAGAAGAACGACAAATACGCCCGCTCCTTCGTGGGACAAAGCTACCTGAGCATGCTGGCTGCCAACCCGGACATTCCGGTCGCCGTGGCCAATGTCAGCTTCGAGCCGGGCTGTCGCAACAACTGGCATGTGCATACCGATGGTTACCAGATCCTGATCGCCGTTGCGGGCGAAGGGTGGTATCAGGAAGAAGGCCAGCCAGCCCGGGCGATGAAACCAGGCGATGTGGTCATCACACCCAAAGGCGTGAAGAACTGGCACGGCGCCACGAAGGACAGCTGGTTCAGCCACGTGGCCATCACGGCCGGGGGCCACCGAGTTCTTCGAAGCGGTGCCCATGGCCGACTATGATGCACTGCCGGGCTGAGCGGCAACGTATCGGCGCTCAAAACGGACAATGCTCGCGGCCATCGCCACCGTCATGATGGCCGTAACCAGAAGCACCAGCCGGCCATTGCCGGCATCATCCACAGCCCATACCACCAGCGCACCAGGCAGGAACACAGCCACCTGCTCCAGCAGAAAGCGTCCCGGACAACGAAACTCCTACGATGGCAAGCGCTGCTCCTGAAAAGGATTCATGGACCGTCGGCCAGTTGCTGATCCGCCACTTCAGCCCAGATGACTGCTTTCTGAATCAGTCAGGATTCTGCGCGTTTTCCTTCATGAAATCGATGAACGCCCGGGTTCTGGCCGGCAGCAGCCGCGTGGCCGTCAGCGCATGAACGGGCACCGTACTGCCAGCCCAGTCCGGCAGCACACGCTGCAGCCGGCCTGCCTCTACGTCCTTGCGTACGCCAATTTCCGGCAGCAGCGCAATGCCCATACCCTGTGCAGCAACCCGCTGCAGCAGCCCCAGACTGTTGGCACTGTAGGCCCCCGGCACACCGCCGCTGTGGTCCGTCCACACCGCTTGCCTCCTTCAACCCGCGCCGCCGCAAGTTGCCCCTGAACCCAGCACGCGGTCGGCGCCCACACAACAGGACACACGCATGAAACTGCTCGAACCCACCACCCTCGGCCCCTACGCGCTGAAGAACCACATGGTCATGGCCGCCATGACCCGCAGCCGCGCCGACACCAGCGGCGTGGTCGGCCCGCTGACAGTCGAATACTATGCGCAGCGCGCCTCGGCCGGCCTGATCATCTCGGAAGCCATCAACATCTCGCCGGACGCCATCGGCAGCCCGCTCACACCGGGCCTCTACACGGCGGAACAGATTGCCGCCTGGAAGCAGGTCACCGACGCCGTGCATGCCAAAGGAGGGCTCATCTACGCCCAGCTCTGGCACACGGGCCGGGTCTCGCATTCGGTGGAACGGGGTGGCAAACTGCCCTCGGCACCGTCTGCCGTGAAAAATCGAAGGCATGCAGCACTTCACGTCACAGGGTCCGAAAGATTTCGAAGTGCCCCACGCCATGACGGTGGAAGAAATCCGCCAGACCATTGCCGACTACGGCACCGCAGCCAGCAACGCCATGCGCGCCGGCTTCGACGGCGTGGAGCTGCACGCCGCCAATGGCTACCTGCCCCAGCAGTTCCTGTCGGATTCCACCAACCAGCGCACGGACGAGTACGGCGGCAGCATTGCCAGCAAGGCCCGTTTCACGCTGGAGGCGATGCGCGCGATCATCGATGCCGTGGGCGGTGACCGGGTGGGCATCAAGATCAGCCCGCTGCATCCGTATGCCGGCATTGCGTTCGACGATCCGGTGGCCACCTACACCCATCTTCTGAAGGAGCTGGACGGTCTGGACTTCTCGTTTGTCGAGCTGATGAACGCGCGCCGATGTTCCCGCTGCTGCCGCATTACCCGCAGGGGCGACGAGCTGGCGCTGTTCCGCCCGCTGATCAGCAAAAACGCTGATTGCCGGCACCGGCTATACACGCGACTCGGCCGAGGCCGAGCTGGAAGCCAGCAATGCCGACCTGGTGGCCTTTGGCGCCACCTTCCTGGCCAACCCGGACCCGCCGCGCCGCTTCGAACTGGGTTCGGGCTGAACCAGCCGGATCGCGGCACCATGTTCGGGGGCGGCGAGCATGGGTATACGGACTATCCGGTTCTGGCGTAACGTCCCGGTATCCGGGCAGCCAGAAAACCATCTGCAGGAGTGTTCATGAACACAGCTACCAAAGTTCGCGATCCGCTCATCTACGAGTTTCCCACGGCCGAAGAAGAGCCGATTACAACGCATGGCTGAACGAAGTCGTCGCCGCAAGCCGTGCAAACCCGCATCCGGCAACACCACACGAGCTGGTCGCTACCGAGATTCGCCGCTTCCTCGTAGAGCCATAAAGCCCTGCCCATATAGCATGGAAGATGGATATCGGCATCGCGCGGCCATGAATGATCGCGGGGCCGATGCCGCACCACCGCAGCATCGGCCCCAGTCCGTCAGAACATCCCCGTCTTCACATGGGGCACGTACGGCGCTTCCAGCGCCTTCACCTCGTCTTCATCCAGCCGGATGTCGAGTGCAGCCACGGCTTCCTCGATGTGCTTCACGGACGTGGCCCCCACGATGGGCGCAGTGATTTCCGGCTTGCTCAGCATCCACGCCAGCGCTTCCTGGGCCATCGACCTGCCACGTTCCTTCGCAACGCGCTCCAGGGTGTCGACCACCGGTTTGTCCACCGCTTCGGTGGACTGCCAGACTCATCGGCGAGACTCCATCGATTTTCGAACGCCCGGTCTGCGTGCCCCACGGACGGGAGCAGCGGCCGCCGGCCAGCGGGCTCCACGGCACCACCGCCATTTTCCTGTCCCGGCACAGCGGCAGGATTTCCCGTTCCTCTTCGCGATAGATGAGGGTTGTACTGCGGCTGCAGGGAAGCAAACCTCGTCCAGCCGTGGCGCTCGGCGATGTTCTGCATCCGCTCCAGCTGCCAGGCAAAGATGGTGGAGGCCCCGATGTAGCGGGCCTTGCCGCTCTTCACCACATCATGCAGCGCTTCCATGATCTCTTCCATGGGCGTTTCGTGGTCCAGGCGGTGAATCTGGTAAACGTCCACATAATCCAGCTGCAGGCGGCGCAACGAGTGATCGATTTCGGCCAGGATGTTCTTGCGCGATGAGCCGCCCCCATTGGGCCGGTCCGGACGCATCGGGAAATGCACCTTGGTGGCCACGACGATCTCATCCCGGTTCAGGCCGAACTCCCCGAATGAAGCGGCCCGTGATCTCCTCGCTGGAGCCCATCTGGTGAGACATTGGCGGTATCGAAGTAGTTGATGCCCAGATCGATGGCCCGCCGAAAGATGTCCTTGCCTTCATCGAAGGTCTTCGCCCACGGAAAAGAGCCCGTTTTTCGCTGCCTGGCTTGCCAAAGCTCATCATGCCCAGGCAAATGCGGGACACATCCATGCCGGTATGGCCAAACTTCACGTACTGCATCTGTTCTTTCTCCTGAAATCAGACCCTGCCGGTGTCGCGGCAGCAACGTTTCGCCATTGTAGAAAGCGCTGGCCAACAGATAAACGACAGTCGTCTCAATGAACTGTTGAGGCACATTCAGCAATCATGTCCTTCTCCACATCGTCGCCCAGCCGGATGCCAAAAATCAGAAACGGTCGGCCACGATGTCCACGAAGCGCGAATCTCCCATCAGCTCGACCTCGATTTCGGGGTGCGTCTGCACGAAGCGGCCAATCCGTTCCCGCAGCACGTGATCGAACACATGGCGTGTGCCGTGATGCGCACCTTGCCGCGCACGGCATCACGCACCTCGCTCAGTGCGTCCACCTCACGGTCGATCCCGTCGAACAGCGGCAGCAACCGCTGATACAGGCGCTCACCCGCGTCGGTAGTGGACACGCTGCGCGTGGTGCGGTTGAAAAGCTTGACCTGCAGCCGTTCTTCCACGCCCCGGATGCTGTGGCTGAGTGCCGAGGGCGAGACCCCCATCTGCCGCGCGGCCTTCGTGAAGCTGCCCTGCTGCGCCACGACGAGAAAAAGCGCGCAGGTCGTTGAGGTTTTCTTTCATGGCTGTTCGCCCGGGGCGTTCATTGATGAATTTGCGTCAACAATGCATTGCGGATCATCCATCTTATCAGAACAAAAGCCAGCGTCCTACACTGCCGCCATCGACAACCCTCGTGAGCATCCCATCATGTTCCCCGGCGCCCAGCAGGTTCAGGGAACATTCATCCACAATTGACCTGCCTCCGGGCAAGCCCAACGCATCCAAGGAGCAAAACCACATGAACCCCGTCAAACATCAGGTCATCGTTCTGGTTGGCAGTGGTGCCATTGGCCAGGCCATTGCCCGCCGCGTGGGCATGGGCAAACAGATCCTGCTGGCCGACCTGCGCGAAGAAAATGCACGGGCCGCCGCCAGTACGACTGCAGGAGGCCGGCTACCAGACGCACACCGCTGCCGTCGACATTTCGGACCGCAGCTCGATCGACGCCCCTCGTTCAGAAGGCGCAGGGGCCTGGGCGACATCGTTGCCCTGATCAGCAGCGCCGGCGTCTCGCCCTCGCAGGCCACGCCGTCCGTCATCTTTGCGGTGGACCTGGTGGGTACCGCGATGCTGCTGGACGCCTTTGGCGACGTGATTGCCGAGGGGCGGCAACGGCATCGTCATTTCGTCACAGTCAGGCTTCCGGCTGGGCAATCTGGACGAGGCCGACCAGCGGGCGCTGGCCACCCTGCGCCCCGAACAGCTGGTGGAACTGCCGCTGGTCAAAAACGAAACCGACTCACTGCGCGCCTACCAGATTTCCAAAGCGCGGCAATGCATTGCGCGTTTCGGCCGAGGCCGTGCGCTGGGGCAAGCGTGGGGCACGCCTGAACTGCATCAGCCCGGGCATCGTCTTCACGCCGCTGGCCAACGACGAGCTGAACGGCGAACGCAAGGATTTCTACCGCAACATGCTGGCAAACCTGCCGGTGGGTCGCGGCGGCAACCCGGACGAAATCGGCGCCCTGGCCGAGTTCATCGCATGAGCGGCAACGGTGGCTATATCACCGGGCAGTGACTTTCTCATCGACGGCGGTGCAACGGCCAATTTCTTCTTTGGCGAGAAAGGCTGACGTGACACGCCAATTTGTCCGATAGTGGCTTCACATTAGCATACTGGTACACAGCCCCGTCTGACGCTCACGCCATGCGCCTCGCCCCCCTTCACCCCGAATCTCCGTTCTTCCTGATCATTCTCGGCGCGCTGATGGCGATCACCTCGCTGTCCACCGACATCTACCTGCCGGCACTGCCGGCCATGGAAAGCGGCACTGCATGGCAACGCCGAGGCTGACCATCACGGGCTTCGTGGTCGGCTTTGCCATCGGGCAGCTGTTCTGGGGGCCGGTGGCCGACCGCATCGGACGCAGGCTGCCGCTCTTCATCGGCATCGTGCTGTTCATCATCGGTTCGGTGGGCTGTGCGCTGGCACAGTCGATGGAGACGCTGGTGCTCTGGCGCTTCTTCCAGGCGCTGGGCGCCTGTGTGGGTCCCATGCTGTCGCGCACGATGATCCGTGATCTCTACGGACAGCAGGAGGCCGCCCGCATGCTGTCCACGCTGGTGATGATCATGGCCATTGCGCCCATCCTGGGGCCGATGCTGGGCGGGCTGCTGCTGAAAGTGAGCGGCTGGCAGGCCAATTTCTGGCTGCTGACGGGCCATTGGCGCGGTGATGCTGCTTGCAGCCTGCCGCCTGCCCGAAACACTGCCCGCCGGCAAACGGGCCACAGGGCACCTCGCGTCGGCCTTTCGGGCCTACCGACCGCTGCTGCGCAACCAGTGCCTACATGCGCACCACGCTGTGCGTGACCTTTTCTATGTGGCCATCTACGCGTTCATCGCCGGGTTCGCCCTTTTTGATGTACCTCACGTACTTCGGGCTGGACAGCAACTGGTACGGGCCGCTGTTCGGGGTGAACATTCTGAGCGTGGTGGCGCTCAGTGCCGCCAACCGCCGGCTGCTGCAGCGCTACAGTCTGGCGCAGATGCTAAAGGTATCCACCCGCATGGCGGCGGCGGCCTCCGTGCTGCTGTCGGTGTTTGCGCTGACGGGTGTGGGTGGCCTGTGGGGCATCGTGCTGCCCATCTTTGCGGTGTTCGAGCATGAACGGCATCATCGCCGCCTGCTGCAATGCGGCCTCACTGGCCAGTGTGGACAGCCAGAGTGCCGGCAGCGCCGCCGCGCTGATGGGCGCCCTGCAGTATGGCAGCGGGGTGGTTTCCTCGCTGCTGCTGGCGGCATTCTCCACGGGCACACCGCGCACGATGTCGGTGGTGATCACCGTGTTCGTGGTGCTGTCGGCCCTGATGGTGCAGGGTGGCAGCAAACAGGAAAAACCCGTGTTTGCCTGATCAAACAGGGTAAACACACCCATGAACACACAGCGCAGCCGGCAGACGGGCAGACGGGCAGACGGGCAGACGGGCAGACGGGCAAAAACAGTGTGTGCCCCCCGGGGGATTCATGACACGGGCCACCGAAACCGGAGCAAGCTGCCGGGTGGGGAATTCTGGTCCAATCAGGCCTGTGATGGCGCTACCATGGACGCATGTCCGGAACCTGTTGTCCCCACGCTGCCCGCCAGAGCAGGGTCGTGGACCCATTCGCCCCTGCACTGCTCCCCACCGTGTGCCGACGGGGAACACCGCGCAGGCAAGGCTGGTCGCCCTGCCGGCAGGGGCACCCTGGCAGCGCCCTTTCACCGATGGAGCCCCCGATGCTCGCACATCACGTCACCCTGCCCGTTCGTTCATCTGCTGCGCCGTGCTGCTCCTGCTGGGTGCCTGCTCCCGGCACGCCATCATGCTCAATTCGAAGCCGCAGGTACTGAGCGCCCCGCCGTCCGCAACCCAGTCGGCCAGCGAAGCAGACCAGCCGGGCATCCATGCGAACGCCGCGGGGCCCCGACACCACGGAAGCCAGTGCGCCCTCCTGCACACCCGTTGCTGCAGACGGGGTCAAGGCGGTGCATGCGACTCCGCCCGCCTCGCAGCAGCCCGATGATCCGCAGAAACAGAAGGCCCGCGCACTGCTGGATGCCGGCATTGCGGCGTACGACGCAGGGGATTATGCAAGGGGCGCTACCCTTTTCGAACAGGCCGACGCAGCCGGCCACCTCAAAGACGCAGCGCTACATCGGCCTGATGTATCTGAATGGTCAGGGCGTTCAGGCCAGTCCGGACAGGGGCGTTCAACGCCTTTCAGGCGGCCGCAGACCGTGGGGACATCACCTCGCAGTGCTGGCTGGGGCTGATGTACGAAAAACGGCACGGGCACGTCACAGGGACATGGCACAGGCCGTGAAGTGGTACGAGACATCGGCGCAACGCGGCGACCTGATTGCGGCACCGGCCATGACGGCACTGGGCCGGCTGTACGAATCCGGCAAGGGTGTGCCGCGCAATACCGGCACGGCCATCGGCTGGTATCGCAAAGGCCGCCGCGACGGGTGAAAAGGATGCCATCGACGCGTTGCAGCGGCTGGACGCCGGTACGGGCACCAGGCACTGACATGCCGTGGCCTTCCCCAACAGCGCGCGGATTCGGGGCCAGCCCTGGGAAAGCCCTTTTGGGCACGCATGACTGTGTTGGCCGTGCCTTGAAGCCATCAAAGGATTCTGCGGCACGGTCGCCTTGTCCTGCACGCCCTGCAGGGGGGTTCGCAGGGACATGAGCCCACGACAGGCGCCAAGGACGCTAAGCGCTTCGTGCGCGCGCCGCCGAAAAGGCGCGCCATGCGCTGAGCAGCGCCAGGACGGCCAGCACCAGCAGCAGCACGAAGGCATACTGGCTGCCATGGCGGGTGCCCTCGGCCAGGCTTTGCGGATAATGTGCCTGGGTACCGGCCACGATGCTGGCAGCCACCGAGGTGCCCACGGCCCCCGAGAGCTGCTGCAGCGTGTTGAGCACGGCATTGCCGTCGGCCGAAAGATCTGCGGGCAGCTGGCGCAGCCCATCGGTCATCATGTTGCCCACGGCCAGCCCCTGGCCCGTTGCATACAGCGTATAGAAGCCCATGAACAGCACGGTGGTGAGCTGCGGGCCATATACGGCAAACAGCGCAAGCGACACGATGATCACCACCGTACCCCCAGAACCGGCCGTGGCGCACCCAGCCGGTCGAGCAGCCGGCCGGCAAAGGGCGCCATCAGCGCCCCCACGACACACCCCGGCAGCAGCAGCATGCCCGCCACGCGTGCCGACTGGCCATCCACCAGCTGGGAATGGTTGGGGAATCAGATACCCCGGTGACAGCACGCAGAACTGGATCAGCAGGGATGAACGCCAGGCTGAACACAAAGGCCTCGCGTCCGAACACCTCCAGCCGGATCAGGGGCGTTTCACTGCGCGCAGAACGGCGGCAGAACTGTGCGAGCGACAGGGGCACTCAGGCCAAACAGCCCGCCCACCACGGCGCTCAGCCAGCCATGCGAGGCAGCCTGCTCGGTGGCGAAAATGAAGGCAGAAAATCCCACCACCAGCAGGGCGTAACCGGCCATGGAAAAGGCTCCGCTTTCGGCTGCGCTGGCCGGTTCGTTGCCCTCATGGTGAGGTGCTGTCTGCTGCGTGCCCTGTGCAACGGATCCGGATGCTGCGGGCTGGCGTACCGTTTTTCACACCCAGCCCCAGCGACAGCAGCAGCACCGGCACCAGCATCCAGAAAATCACGCGCCAGCCATAGCTGTCGACGATCACGCCGCCCAGTACCGGACCCACGGCCGGCGCCATGGCGGTGATCAGCGAGCCCACCCCATCAGCAGGCCCAGCCGGCTGGCCGGGTGCCTGCCCCAGAATGATGTTGAACATCAGGGGCAACGCAATACCGGTGGCGGCCCCCTGTATCAGCCGCCCGGCCAGCAGCACCGAAAAGTGGGGTGCCAGCGCGCACAGCACGGTGGCGCCCAGAAACAGCAGGTTGGCCACCAGAAACAGCGCCTTCAGTGTATGGCGCCGCTTCAGAAAAGGACGACAGCGGCACCACCAGGGCCAATGCCAGCAGATACCCGGTGGTGAGCCATTGCACGGTGGAAGTGCCGATGCCCAACTCACGCATCAGGGTGGGAAAGGTGACGTTCATGGCCGTCTCGCTCAGCACCCCGGAAAACGACATCAGCCCGGTAGCCACGATGGCGGCCACCAGGCTGGGGCTGATTCTGTCCTGCTGCATGCTTCACTCCACGGGTAGGCCAGTACACATTATGGGCCCCCAAAAGCATCGCAGAAACCGTCACCCCGGCGCTGGCGGAATATCCATTCGCGCACCGGGGCGATGTCGTACGCGTATTGCCAGGTGGCCGTGTGCCCCGAGGCGCCGCCTGCATTGGCCTGCGCTTCCGTTTTGAACACCGAGCCTTTGGTGAAGGACACGAAATTGATGTTGGCCCCTCTTGCATCCATGCGCCGGAAAGCGGCCAGAAATTCGGCAGGGCGTCCACTGGGCATTCCATTCGCCCAGGCCACCCTGGCGCCGTATTCGGCCAGTTTTTTTCCACGATGGCCGTCTGGCCGGGGTACGCCTTGGCATCATCCTGCGAGACAGTGATCCACCATTTTCACGCCGGCCATGTTCTGCGTGATCAGGTCGGCATTCCACTGGCAGGCAACCAGATACGAGGCAGCAAAGAAATCTGGATACTTGATGTTCATGGCAATGGACATCATGCCGCCGCCCGACTGGCCGGTGGTGTAGATACGGTTTTTCGTCGATGGGCAGGGTCACTGGTCAGCTGCCTGACCAGGTTGATGGTGGCATCCAGATAGCCGGAGGTTCTGTTGTCGTCGTCGGCGATGATCTCGTCGAACTGCGGGGCCAGCACGAAGCACGGGTTGCGCGACTGGGCCTCGGGCCGCGCCCAGGCAATGGCGCCATCGCCCTGATAGAGCGTGGCTTCGACATTGCTGCCGGTCACGCCCGCATCGTGCATGAACAGCACCAGCGGATAGCGCTGGCCGGCCCGGCGGTTGCGGGGGCAAACGGGTTGTAGCGCACCGTCTTGCCGGTGGCTTCATCCCGGTATTCGAAGTGCTGGAAGTCGTCGAGACACACGGTTGACGGTGCGGGAGGTGGTGAGCGTCTGCGCACTCCCCTGACCGTTTGAAGGCTCCACGATCACCGTGGCACGGGCGAGGCTCGAGCGTGGGTGCCGCTTCCTGTTTCTCGCCGGCATTGCCGGGACCTTTACCCGCATCAGCTGCCGCCGTATTGCCGGAGGCGGTACCGGACGCATTGCCTGCCCCGGTGCCCGCAGCGTTGCCGGATGCGGCACCGGACGCACTGCCCGCTCCGGCACCGGCAGCGTTGCCAGATGCTGTACCGGACGCACTACCTGCCCCAGTGACGGCAGCATTGCCGGATGCTTCGTCTGCGTTCTGGCCAGCCGCTGCGCTGGCGTCTTTTCCAGCCGGCGGGTGCTTGACCACCAGCAGGGGCACCGGCTTCGTCGGGGTTCAGCTCGATGACCACTAGCGCCCCGAACGGTAGGGGCGTACCCGCGGGCGTACGGCTGACATAGACCTCGCGGATGGTGCGACCTTCCACGCGGTGAGTCCGCCGCCTTGATCTGGGCCGCATTGACGGGACGGCGGTATTCGACCGATACGCCCATCAGCCGCATGCCGTCGCCGTAGACCTCGGTGATGGCGGTGGCATTGTCGGCGAGGGTTGTCCTGTTCGCGGGCCTGTACGGACAGGCTGAGGGAAGCAGTGGCTCCGGCGGCGGCGACACCCGCAGCAGTGACCAGAAATTCGCGGCGGTTGGGCATGGAACGGCTCCTGAAAAACAACGTCTTGACAGTATGCCAGCCACCCGCCGGGCGGGCCTTCGCAGACATCACACGTCCGTGGCCGGGCAGATACGTGGCATGCGCGCAACGACAGACGGTACTTCACGCCCTGTGGGGAGGGCACGGGGACGAATGAGTCCATCAAACACCCCCAGGGTCAACGGCGGAAACGCTCAATACAGCCGGCAATGCCCAATACGGCCAGCAATGGTCAATACAGGCGGAAATGGTCAATACATCCTGAACCCTCATTCAACAATGAACATCGCCATCTGGCCAGTGGCCGTTCCTATAATGGCCTCAGATATTTCCTCCCTCCCCACGCTCCCGATGACTTTCATCCTTTCCGTCCTCAAATGGCTCGCCCTGTTCGCCCCTCATCCTGTGGGGCATCTACTGGGCCTACATGAAGTTCAATCCGGTGTTCGGTGGCACGCCGGATGCGGCCAGCATGGCACGCATCCAGCAGTCCCGGGCCTTTGCCGGCGAGGTGTTCCACAACCTCACGCCCACCACACTGCAGACCAGCGAAGGCGAGCCGATGACGCTGTGGTCGTGGATGAACAACTATTTTCTGCCGCCCACCGGCAAGAGCCCCACCGAACCGCTGCCCAGCCGGGCGCTGGACACCAGCAGCCCTGAAGGATGGCTCGCTGGCCTGGTTCGGGCATTCATCGGTGCTGTTCCAGACGGCAGGGCAAGCGTTTTTCTGGTGGATCCGGTGTTCTATCGGGCCACGCCGCTGCCCTTTGGCGGCCAGCCGTTCCGGCAGAAACATCCCACACTGCCGCCCAATCTGCCGCCGCTGGATGCCGTACTGATTTCACATGACCATTATGACCATCTGGACATGCGGGCCATCAGGGAGCTGGCACCGAAAGGTGGGGCACTTCTATGTGCCGCTGGGTGTGAAAGCGCATCTGCAGCGCTGGGGGCATTCCCGACAGGAAGATCACGGAAATGGACCAGCTGAAACAGCCGGGCTGGGCGACGTGAAGCTGACACTGACCTGGTCACGCCATTTCAGTGGCCGCACCTTCGACGGGCGCAACAAAAACGCTGTGGGGCTCGTGGGTGGTGAAATCGCCGGGCTTTTCGCTGTTCTTCAACGGCGACAGCGGCTACGACAAACACTTCCGCATGATCGGCGAACAGTTCGGGCCGTTCGACATCGTGCTGATGGAAAACGGCGCCTACAACGGCAACTGGGCGCAGATTCACATGAAGCCCGAGCAGTCGGTGCAGGCCGCGCTGAATGTGCGCGCCCGGCTGGTACTGCCCATTCACTGGGGCAAGTACGATCTGGCCTTCCACGAGTGGCGCGAACCCATCAGAGCGCTTCATGGCCGAATACCGGCGGCTGATGCATCCGGCCGATGGCAAACTGCCCACCTTCGATGGCCAGCCGATGAAGGTGACCACGCCGCTGCTGGGTGAGGTCTTCAGCATCGGCCAGCCGCCACGAGACGGACTGGTGGAAAGAGGCCAAATGACCGTCACTCGCCTCCGGGCAAGTGCTGTTTCAGAACGCCTGCTGTATCCAGTTCATCCGGCCGGCCTCGAAGGCCACGACATCGAAGCGGCACGGCGGCCAGCCGTGGCTGCCACAGTGCGCCTGCATCCAGAGCTGGGCGGCGCGAGATGATGCGCTGCTGCTTGCGGCCATCGATGCTGCCGGCGGCCCCACCCCAGCCCAGCGAGGCACGGGCACGTACCTCGACGAACACGATGATGGGCCCTCCCGCATGACGAGGTCGATCTCGCCCAGCTTGTAGCGCACGTTGGCCGCAATGAACACCAGGCCTGCCTGCTCCAGGATGGTCCGTGCCCGCCGTTCGGCCTTCTGGCCCGCTCGCTGGCGGGGAGTTTGAGGCGATGCAACGGCCATGGCTGGCCCACCCGACATCGGCATGGCATGGCGGGGCAGCGGCGCAGGGTCAGCCGATAGCGCTGTATCCATGGCCTTGGCCATCGCGGCAGCCGCCACGGCACGGCGCCTTCTCGGCAGGGCGGGTTGCATGTTCGTGAAATTGTCGCCGTTTTCCACTGCGGATACTCACAAAAAGGGCGGCATCTGCCGCCCGTGGCGGGAAGGGCTACCTTAGCAAAGCCCCCCACCTGTCTGAAGTATCCGCTGCCGAACGGTTTGCCACAGCCCTGTACCGGCTGCACGCCTGCTGCACTTCAGATGGCCACCGGCACACCGTTGCGGTATTCGGCCGGGACCAGCGTCCGCTCGATGACGGGATAGCTGCCGTCGTAACGCAGCTTGCCGGTCAGGCCCTGCATGTCGAGGGTGGTGGCACCGCTGAACATTTCGCGGCCGATGCGCAGGGCGTCGATGCCCAGGGCGTAGAGGCGCTTCATTTCGAGGCTGAAATCATCCGGCGGTGCGGCAAAGCCCTGGGCACCAAAGCTCTGCGGCTGGATGATACCGGGCATTTCCACCAGTTTCACACCGTCCAGCTCCGGAATGGGGTTGTTGGCATCCGGGCCCGCCGATGGAGAGCTGCGAGGGTACCGAAGGCCGGTTTACCCTTGCCGGTGAGCAGGCGCACCGGCCTGGCCAGATGCGAGGGCCATGGACAGGGAAGTAGAAGTCACCCTGCTCTTTTTGGCCACTTCACGGAATTTGTAGAGGGCGCTTTCTTCCAGCTCGATGGGCAGGGTCGGCCTCGCCGCCCTGGGCAAGCCACTGGCCATGGAAGACGGCGGCGGCGCGGCGACCCACCTGGTTGGCGGCGGTGATGATGATGGCCCGCGGTGCCTTGCGGCTGCTGGCCTGTTTGCGCATGTTCTGGAAGGCCAGATCAGCCACCTGCACCGCTTCCTGTTCGGCGCCGATGGAAGACCAGCACGTTCCAGGGCACGCTGCCATCGCCTTCGAACTGGTTGAGCGCCAGGGTGGTGATGGGCACCTCGCCAAAGCCAGCCAGAGCAGCCGTACCATTGCGGGTGAGCGGCTCGATGACCAGCGAAGTCCCCCGGCGCAGCATCCCCTGATAGGCCGCGGTGAGCTGTTTTGGGCGATTCGTCGGTTTCGTAGATGTCGATGGCGTAACCGGAAGGCAACCGTTTGAAGGCCGCCTCGATGCCGGCCTTGAGGGCCTGCGAGGCCCGTCCGAAGGTCTTGCCGGACTTGGGTAACAATAGTCCGATCCGGTCCACGCCGGCAGCGCGCACCAGTCCAGGCCATCCGGCCGTGCCCAGTGCTACCGCCCCTGCCGTTGCCAGGGTCCCCTTCATCCAGTCTCGACGCTGCATCATGCCCTCATGCCAGTTAGCCGGCCCTGCCGGTTTCCGGGGAGCACACCGTCCACTCGGCCGACGGTTCTTCCCTGTGTATCCAACGCTTGCCGCTGCATTATATGTAGTGGCCACGCCCATCGGAAACCTCGAAGATATCAGCAACCGGGCCGCACGGACGCTGCGGGCCGCCACATGGATCGCGGCCGAGGACACCCGCAGCAGCCGGCCGCTGCTGCAGTCGCTGGGCATCGGCCACGCACGCACGCTGGCCCTGCACGCACACAGCGAGGGCCAGCCAGACCGGAAGGCTGCTGGACCTGATCCGCGACGGCGCATCGATTGCCCTCATCACGGATGCGGGTACGCCGGGCCTCAGTGACCCGGGGGCGCTGCTGGTGGCAGCAGCACACGAAGCCGGCCTGACGGTCATTCCGGTACCAGGTGCCAGTGCGGCCACCACACTGCTCAGTGCGGCGGGGCTGCCGGGCGGGCGCTTTTTCTTCGAGGGGTTTCCTGCCCACGCGCACGAAGCTGCGGGCAGCCCGGCTGGAAGCGCTGGTGGCCTCCGGACAGGGCGTTCATGCTGTTCGAGGCACCGCATCGCATCGAGGCACTGGCCAGTGAGCTGTGCAGCCTGCCGGGGGCACGGCCCGCCAACGGCACTGCAGGGCGCGAGGTGGTGATCGGCCGGGAGCTGACCAAGCGCTTCGAGCAGATCGTGCGGATGCCGCTGGCCGCACTGCCGGACTGGCTGGCGGCAGACGAAAATCATCGCCGGGTGAGTTTGCGCTGCTGGTGTTCGGGCCTCCTGCCGATGCGGGGAACACGAAGACAGCAAAGTCCTCACTTACAGCTTTGGGACTCAAGGCCATGCAGCTGCTGTCGGAGACGATGCCCCGGCAGGCAGCCAAACTGGCAGCGCGCATCAGCGGCGATGCGGCCGATGTGCTGTACCAGGCGCAGCTGGCCAGGAAGAAGTGAGCATGTGCCCACTTCCCTGCCAATGTCAGCGGCGGATCACGCCCGGTTTGTGGCCGGTGCGGGCGCCGATGTCGGCAGCAGCAGCCCGGGCCTGCGCTTCGTCGCGGTAGGGGCCGAGCAGAACGCGGTAGTTCTCGCCGCGCTGGTCCAGCTCCAGCGGTGGGTCGTCAGGGTGTGGTGCACGCCTGCTGCTCGCGCTGGACGCGCAGGGGCATTGTCGAGCTGGCGGAAGACGCAGCTGCAGGAACCAGTGACCTCCCTTGCGCAGGGCCGGGCCGACTGCGGACTGGCACGCAATTCGCGGGATGGTTCCGAAGGAGGCGGCTCGACTGCCGCGGATGCCTCGGCAGGTGGGGCATCCGGAGGCGTATCGGAGGGCTGTCCCCCGGAGAGGCGGCGGATACTGACGCCGGGGCAGGTCCGAGTTGCGGGCGGTCTGGTGACTGGGCCTGGCGCTGGTTTTGCGCCCCCGGTTGCTCCTGTGCCGGGAACGGGTGTGCTGGCTGCACGGGGGGCCGCATCTGCCGTGGCCGCGACGGGCAGCGCCACCTCCGCCTGTTTCAGCGAGACGGGCTGCAGGGGCGGGACCATTCGATGAAAGTGAGCGACCGCTCATGTCGCTGTCCAACGCGACGGGCTGAGGGGATGTCGCCGCCATGCGCGTACTGCCGGCTGCCGGATCGAGCAGCTCCACTTCCACATTGGTGTGGCCATTGCCCACATAGCCCAGCTTGCTGGCCGCCATGTAGGGACAGATCGATCAGCCGGCCGCGCAGGAAGGGGCCGCGGTCGTTGACGCGCACCACCACCGACCGGCCGTTGTCGAGGCGAGTCACGCGCACATAGCTGGGCAGCGGCGGCGTGGGGTGCGCGGCCGTCATGCCGCCACATGTCGTAGGTTTCGCCGATGGAGTTTTTCTTGCCGTGGAAGCGCTGGCCGTACCAGGAAGCCACCCCTGCTGGCGATAGGGCTTGCGTTCGGTCATCGGCACGAACTTCTGGCCCATCACCTCGTAGGGACGGTTGGCGCGGGCACGCAGCGGTTCATCCTTCGGGACGGGATCGGGCTGTTTCATCAGCGCGGCCACCCGCTGGGGGTCGGGACGGCCCGGGCCGTCATCCAGGTAATAGCCGCCGCCCGACTGGGCGCGGCTGGCGCAGCCGGCACTGAGTCCCAGCGCCAGCAGGGTGACGGCGCCGAGCGTCCTTCCGGTGGTGTTCATGGGCGCTGCTCCGGCGTTCTGCCCTGCCCTGCTGCGTCGTGCAGTCCTGCAGGGCGCTGTTCCGTGTCGTGCCGTCCGGCGTGGCGCTGTCCCGCATCGTGCTGTGCTGCGCCGCGCTGTGCTGCACTGTCGTGCGGTCCGGCATCGCGCCGCCGGGCAAGTTCGGCCTGCTCGGCCTGACGTGGCTTGCGGCCGGCGCCGGTAAACGCGAGTCGTAGAGCCAGCAGGGCAGAATCCGCAGCAGCCGGGCCACCCAGCCCATCTGCCAGGGAATCACCACGCGCCGGCGCCGCGCCACGATGGCGTCGACGGCCGCCCGGGCGAAGCGGTCGGCCGGCATCAGGAAGGGCATGTGATAGGGGTTGATCCGGGTCATGTCGGTATCGATGAATCCCGGGGCGATGGTCACGACCGACACGCCGTGGGGCGCATTTCCAGTCGCAGACTTTCCAGATGAGACGGCCACGGCGGCCTTGCTGGCACTGTAGGCGCCCGAGCCGGGCAGCCCCCGCACGCCGGCCACGCTGGCAATGCCCACGAGCGTGCCGGTACCGGCGGCCTTCATGCTGGCCAGGAACGGAGCAAAACTGTCGTAGACGCCCTGTACGTTGACGGCCATGACACGGGCGAACACGTCACGGTCCTCGCGCTCTTCGGTGAGGGTGCCGACGCTGATGCCCGCGTTGGCGATGACGATGTCCGGGGCGCCATGGGCCGCCACGAAGCGCCCGGCATGCAGGCTCAGGGCCTCGTGGTCGGTGATGTCGACCGTCTGGGTGATGGCCCGGATGCCGGGCAGTTCTGCCGCCAGTTCGGCCAGCCGGTCGGCACGGCGCGCGAGCAGCAGCATGGTGCAGCCCGGAAAACGGGCCGCCAGTTCCAGGGGCCATGGCGCGGCCCAGACCGCTGGAGGCCCCGGTGATGACGATGCGCTTGCCCGCACTGGCCCGCGGCTGCCCGGCAGATGCAGCCGGCCCCGACGGATCGTGCATCGGGGGCCGGCCCCGACGGATCGGGCGCCGGGAATCCGGCCGGCGTGGCAGGGATCCGGCGCCGGTGGTTTGCCGGACACGGCCATCACCCGGGAGCTTCGGCGGTTTTCACGTCAGCCCCGCGTGGAGACGATGGGTTGGCATGGCCCGGCACCGCGGCATGGTCCTCAGTTGGCGGCCTTGCGCCCGACTGGATGCGGGCCAGCAGGGCGTTCAGCACGTCGATGGCCGCCTCGTTGGAGCCAGCCATGGCCGGACTGGTGACGTACTGGCCACCCACGGCCAGCGTCGGCACACCATCCACGCCCCACGCGGTGGTGGTCTTGTTGGCGCGCTGCATCTGGGTTTTCACGCCGAAGGAGTTGTCAGGCGTTTTCGAAGGCGGCAGGGTCGACCTTGACGTTGGCCAGCACTTCCTTCATTTCATCCAGCTTCTGCATGGGCTTGCGCTCTTTCTGGATGGCCTGGAAGATGGCGTTGCGGGTTTCCTCGTCTTCCCGGTTGATGGCCTGCAGGGGCATAGAACATCTGCTGGTGCGGACGGCTGAAGAACGGCACGTGCACACGGCGGAACACCACGCCTTCCGGCACCTTCTTGCTCCAGGCCGAGATGGTGGGCTCGAAGGCGTAGCAGTGCGGGCAGCCATACCAGAAGAATTCGATGACCTCGGTCTTGCCGGCCGGCACGTCGGAGGCGATGCGACCGGACATGGTCTTGAAGTTCTTGCCCTCGGACAGGTTGTCGGCGGCCTGGGCGGCCAGCGGCATCAGCGCCAGCGCAACGGCAGCGGAAACGGTCGAGAGAAACTGTTTGCGATTCATGGAACCATCCTCGAGATAACGGCGGCAGAGAGATCCACATCGCCGAAAACCAAACATCCCTGCGCACATCCCGGTGCGTGCGCAGCCAAAAAAGCTCAAACGGCAAGCTTAACCGCCCGGTTTACGTCATGCGTACGCGGGCGGCGCCGTTCGTTAACCAAAACGTAACCATGTATCGGGGCGCCGTTCAGCGCATGCGCACGGCGGCGGCCTCGATGCCATCGTCCGCCAGCTCGCGACGAATCTGGTTGACCTGATCGAGCGAACCATAGGGGCCAATGCGTACCCGGTACACCGTCTGCCCCCCCACGGCGGCCGATTCCACCGGGCTTCCAGCCCGCGCAGTGCCAGGTTGCCCTTGAGGCGGTCGGCATCGGCATGGCGGCGGAACGAGCCAGCCTGCAGCAGAAAGCCCCCCCGGGCAGCAGGCGCAGCCGCGGCAGACGCGGCATCTGCCGCAGGGGTGTCGGCCGGCACCACGGGAGCAGCGGCATCCAGCGCCGCCGTGTCATCGCCGGCAGTCACGTCCACGGTCGATACACCCTGTGACTGCACCACGTTGCGCGGATCGGGCTGGGGCATGACCTGCTGGCGGCTGCTGCCCTGGTTGGGATCGGGCAGGGGTGCTACCCTGGGGGCATCCACACTGGGTACCGGCGAAGGCACCTCGGGGCCGACTGGACCACCTTGCCCTTGTCGGGGGTGGACTGGGTAATGAACGGCAGCGGCGACTGGTAGATGTACCAGGCAATGCCGGCAGCCGCCCCGGCCCCGAGCATCAGGCCCAGCAAAAATGCCCAGAAAGGTGCCGCCCTGCTGGGCGCGTGGCCCGCGCCAGACATGATGCGACCGGATGTACGCCATGGGTACCCTGCCGGCGCCGGCATGCGTGACTGCATGGGTCTGGCACGGCAGGCCCATGACGGCAGAGCCCGCTTCCCGGGCAGGCCGTCGTGGGCCGGTCTGTATGTCGGAATGGTCAAGTTGCATCAAACGGCTCCCTCGGCCGGCTTCGTTCACAGATCGTTCCGGCGCCGAAACACCGATCAGCCCCATGCCGCACCGCAGCACGGTACGCACGGCCACCAGCAGGGGCCATGCGGGCCTCCTGCAGGGCGGCATCGTCGATGCGCACGCGCTCGGCGTTGTAGAAGGCGTGGAAATCGGCGGCCAGATCCTTCAGATAATAGGCCAGCTGGTGCGGCGCAAGCTCCCGTGCCGCATCGGCCAGCAGGGTCAGGGAAGGCTGCCATGCGTGCCATCAGCGCATTTTCCGGACGGCGCGACCAGTCGCCCGATGGGGGGCCTTTGCAGCCGCCGCCAGCGCCACTGCCTCGTCGGCATCGGCCAGGGCACCGCCGGCCTGCGCCAGAATGGAGCAGATCCGGGCGTGGGCATACTGGATGTAATAGACAGGGTTCTCGTCCGAACGCGACAGGGCCAGGTCCACGTCGAAGGTGAACTCGGTGTCGCCCTTGCGCGAGATGAGGAAGAAGCGCACGGCATCGCGACCACGAACCTCGTCCCCGCCCCCCGACCATTCGATCAGGTCACGCAGCGTGACATAGCTGCCGGCACGCTTGGAAATCTTGACCTCCTGGCCGCCGCGCACGACGCGCACCATCTTGTGCAGCACGTAGTCGGGGTAGCCCTGCGGAATGCCGGCATCCAGTGCCTGCAGGCCGGCGCGCACCCGCGCCACCGTGCCGTGATGGTCGGACCCCTGGATATTGATGGCCTGCGTGAAGCCCCGCTGCCATTTGTTCAGGTGGTAGGCCACGTCCGGCACGAAGTAGGTGTAGCCGCCCCCGACTTGCGCATGACGCGATCCTTGTCGTCGCCATAGTCGGTGGTGCGCAGCCACAGCGCGCCATCCTGCTCGAAGGTATGGCCGCCTGCAACGAGACAGGCTACCGCGTCCTCGACCTTGCCGTCGGTGTAGAGCGACGATTCGAGGAAGTAATTGTCGAAACGCACGCCAAAGGCCGACAGATCCAGATCCTGCTCGCGGCGCAGGCAGGCCACGGCGAAAGCGGCGCACGGCTTCAGGTCATCGAGGTTGCCGGTGGCGGTTTCGGGCGGCTGGCCGTCGACCTGCACGGTTTCCTTCGCGACGAAGGCCCGCGCAATCTCGACAATGTAGTCACCCCGGTAGCCATCGGCCGGGAAGGACGGATCGTCCGGCGAAAGACCCCGGCCACGCGCCTGCACCGACAGCGCCAGATTGTTGATCTGCGCGCCGGCATCGTTGTAATAGAACTCGCGGTGCACCTGCCAGCCCTGCGAAGCCATCAGCCGGGCCAGCACATCGCCCAGCGCCGCCTGCCGGCCATGGCCGACGTGCAGCGGGACCGGTGGGGATTGACCGACACGAATTCCAGCATGACCTTGCGGCCACTGGCCGGCTGCCGGCCGAAGTCCTGGCCCTGTGCCAGCACCTCGTGCACCACGCGCTGGCGTGCCGCCGGGGTGAGCCGGAAATTGATGAAGCCCGGGCCGGCGATGTCGGCCTGTTCGATGAGGGCAGCGGCACCCGGCAGGGACCATCAGGGCAGCCACCAGCGACTCGGCCACCGCACGGGGCGGCTTTTTGAGCGCCCTGGCCAGCTGCATGGCCAGATTGGTTGCAAGATCACCATGTTCGGCCTGACGCGGCCTCTCCAGCGAGGGCACGACGGCAGCGGCCTGTCCGGCATCCACGCCGATGGCCACCATGGTCTGTGCCAGCAGCTGGCGCAATTCGTTTGTCTGTGTGGGAAGCATCCCGGCATTCTAGAGCCTGCCGCGCCGTTTGGGCGGATCGGAAAGGCTGGCTGATGTGTCCTGCCGACGGCCGGCCGCATCAGGGCACGTCATGGACGCATGCGCCCCGCGCCGGCCGCGGTCCCGTTCCCAGTACCAGTTCCAGCCCCGTCCCAGCTCCAGTCAGCCCAGCCCAGTCCCAGCTCCAGCCCAGTCCCAGCCCAGCTCTGGCCCCAGCCCGGCCCGGCCATGGCCATGGCCACAGGCTGACAGGACACTTTTGCTCTTTCGGCTACCCGTCGGATTACCTGACTGAATCGCCACGCCCGGGGTGCGCCCTGCATGCAGTATGCCGCGGGTCGTTACAATACGGGCGTTACATAATTCTCACCGGAAAACCACCCGCACTCTCGCGTATCGGGCACCTGGCGCGCAGCAGGGTCACGTGCCTGTTCCCGGGCGTTTTCCTGTCACCCGTCTCTTCCACCGTCTGGACCATGGACGCCAATTACAAGATCTCCCGCTCGTCCCTGCACATCGAAGTCACCGACCGCCTGCGCGAGATGATCTACGAACGCAGCCTGCAGCCCGGCGAACGCATCGACGAACTGGCCCTGTCGGCCCGCCTCGGTACCTCGCGCACCCCACTGCGCGAGGCCCTGAAGGTGCTGGCCCATGAGGGTCTGGTACGGCTGGGTGCCGGGCCGGGGCGCCTTCGTCATCGAGCTGTCGTCCGCCGAAGTCGAGGCCTCTTCCCCGTGCTGGGCCTGCTGCAGAGCCGTTGTGCCGGCGAGGCCGTCCGCCACCAGATCCCCGAGGACATCGTGGCGCTGGATGAACAGCTGGCCCGCATCGAGCAGGCCGTCACCGACGTACGCGAACTCGACTACTACCGCGCGGTCGACGCCTTCCACGGCCGGCTGCAGGCCATGGCCAACAACCCCTGGCTCACCCGCTCGCTCACCGACCTCGGTCACTTCCTCCAGATGGTGCGCAACCCGATGCCGCTGCCCGAAAACCGGCTGCGCCAGTCCATGGCCGAGTACCGCACCCTGATGAAGGCCATCCATCGCGGCGATGCCGAGGCAGCCGAACAGGTCGTCTACCTGCAGGCCACGGCCCAGCAACGTGCCTGGCGCACCCATCAGGCCCAGAGCCAGGCGGCAGTCGAAGCCGCCGGGGCATCAGCCGCAACCGGCGCACACGACAGCAGAACCGGCCCAGCCGGCGGACAGCACTGCTGCCGCGGCCACGCACACCACCGCTCCGGTCTCCACGGCCGGCAGCCATGGCGCAGTGCCCGGCACCACCACGGCCAGCCACGCAGGCGCCACCGGCAGCCACGCCGCTGCCAGCACCTCCATGGCCAGCAACACGCCCGTCAGCCACAACCACACCAGCGACACCCCCGCGAACGGCAGCACCGCCTCCGCCAGCACAGCCAGTGCGGCCAGTATGGCTGGCCATCATCTGCATGAACAGCCGGTTTTCCAGGCATGTGAATACTCACACCACGACAGGGGGCCATACGGTCGACACCATCCGGCACGACCACGTCGTCGCAAGCAGTGCATCCACCACGGCTGCCACCATGGGCACTTCCCGCCCGCAGACACCACAGGGCGGTCATGGCCACGGCACACGAAACACCGGCCAGGAGCAGGTGCAACACCAGCCCGAGGCCGAGTCGCTGGACGCCTGACATGCTGGATGCCAGCCAGGCCATGCACATTGATGGCAGGGATATCTGATGGTTGGATGCATGCCAGGCTGTATTCATCTCAGGCACTCCCTGCGGCAAGCCAGGCTCCCCCGGACGACGGGCCAGTACCTTTGCGCAATGGATCACCTGCCCGCCCGGCTTCGCAGTCGTTCAGACCCATAGGCACCTTGTCGTTGAGGAATACACTGGCCGTGAACACAACTGCACATGTGCGTAACCCGCAGGTCCCCCTGTCTGACCCCGCTGTCATGGCAGCGGTTTTCAACCCTGGTGGCCCATATTTCCGCCATGACGGAATTTTGAACATTTCTGAAAAATGTTCTCACAAATGCGGTAATCTCTGCCCTGTTGACTGACAACGCCACGCAACCCTCATCCCGGTGAACCTAGAGGCACACATCAGTGTCGGGGGCAACGCCGCAAACCGCAGCGAAGACGCCCTGATCCAGCAGCAGAACACCGTCCTGCTGCTCGACGCCGACCCCGCCACCCGGCACACGGTTCAGCGCGTGCTGGACACCCAGCATCTGGGCACCCTGCGTGTGGCCGACAGTCTGGAAGAGGCCGACGAACTCATCGACAGTGAGCCCACACTTGCGTTGCTGCTCCTGTCGGTAGACGGTCCGGATGACGAGCGACTGCAGTGGGTGCGTCGTGCCATCCGCACGGCGGCCTGGCAGCGGCTGTCGGTCATCGTGCTCACGCCTGGCTCGCGCAACCCGCTCTGGCCGGAAGCCCTGGCACTGAACCTGTCCGACGTCCTGGGCAAGCCCCTCGACGAAGCCGCCCTGCACCTGAAGCTGCGCCAGTGCCTGAGCCTCAAGATCTATCGTGACCGGCTGCTCAAGCAGGACCTGCTGACGGGTCTGACCAACCGCAGCGGCTTCATGCGCCGGCTGGAAGTGGTGCTGCGCGCCCGCGCCACCGCCCACACCGTGATGCTGCTGGACCTCGACCGCTTCCGCCAACTCAACGACGGCCTCGGGCATCACATGGGTGATGCCTTCCTGAAGGCCGTCAGCCAGCGGCTGGATGCCGTGATCAGCCACCATACCGGCCCCCGAACGGCGCCGTCCCGCCATCACCACCAGCCCTTGGCTGGCCCGCACCGGTGCCGACCGCTTCATGGCCCTGCTGCCCGGCCGCCCCGGTGAACCGGCTCACGAACAGGCACTGGAGGAACTGCAGCGCAGCCTGGCGCTGCCCCTGCACATCGAGGGCAGGGAACTGTTCATCTCGGCCAGCATCGGCCTGGCCGTGTTTCCCGACCACGGCAGCGACCACAACCAGCTCACCCGGCACGCCGAACAGGCACTGGCCGTGGCCAAGCGGCGCGGCGGCCACCGCATCGAGTATTTCGACCCCGCGCAGAAGCGGGTGGGCATCAACGCCATTACCCTCGAGAACCACCTGCGCCACGCCATCCGCTACAACGAGCTGCAGCTCTTCTATCAGCCCAAGGTCTGCAGCCGGACCCTCGAGATCACCGGCGTCGAGGCCCTCATTCGCTGGTACCACCGCGACCGGGGACTGATCCCTGCCCGAGCACTTCGTACCCGTGGCCGAGCGCAGCGGCCTGATCAGCGAGATCGGTGCCTGGGCCCTGCAGGAAGCCTGCCGGCAGGCCCGCGCCTGGCTGGACGCCGGCCTGCCCGCGCTCAGGATGGCCGTGAACATTTCAGCCGCCCAGACCCAGCGGGGTGATCTGGTGGCCACCGTCCGGCAGGGCCCTCGACGACAGCGGCCTGCCCCCGAACACCCTCACGCTGGAACTGACCGAAACCCTGCTGGTCGAAAAACGGCGAGCATGCGCGCCAGCTGATCGGCCGGCTCAAGGAACTGGGCCTGGCCCTGTCACTGGATGACTTCGGCACCGGCTACTCGTCCCTCACCTACCCTGCACACGCTGCCGTTCGACGAAATCAAAGATCGACCGCAGCTTCATCCAGGGCTTGCCTCATCAGGCCGTCTCCCGCGCCATCGTCAACGCCATTCTGGCGCTGGCCGAGGGTCTGGAGCTGGATGCCGTGGCCGAAGGCATCGAACGCCCCGACGAGTTTGCCTGCCTGCAGGAGCATCTGCCCAACTGCACGCTGCAGGGCAACCTGTTCTGCCCGCCGATGAGCGCTCCCGCCCTGCAGGACCGTCTGCGCGCCAGCACCCGCTTCCAGCCGGCTGTGGCCTGAGCCGATCCCGGTTTCGTGCGCACCCATTTTTGTACGCCGGCCCCATGTCAGGGGGTTTAACAAAAAGCAACGTCCTTGCTTTATGACAGGGTGAACATGCCCCAAAGCGGGCAAAGTGTTCTATGCTGTCAGCAGACACATCAACCCGGCCTGAAGGAGACCTTCTCATGTACAAGCATGTTCTGATTGCCACCGACGGTTCCCCCTGTCCGAACGCGCCGTCGATGCCGGCATTGCCCTGGCCAGCACGCTGAAAGCAGCGCTCACCATCGCCAACGTCGGTGCCCCCTATGCCCCGCCGCTCTATGCGGGTGACCTGGTGCCGAACAACTACCTCACCGCCAACGAGCACGACGAGAAAGGTACGCACCGCCGGTCAGGAAGTGCTCGATGCCGCCCAGGCCAAGGCAGGCAAGGCCGGGTCTGACGGCCGACACCGCCTTCGAGATTGCCGACGAACCGGCCGACGGCATCATCAAGATTGCCAAAGACAGGAAAGCCGACCTGATCGTCGTGGCCTCGCATGGCCGGGGCGGCCTGAGCGCCCTGCTGCTGGGCAGCGCCACCCGCCGTCTGCTGAGCAGCGCCAACATCGACCTGCTGGTCGTCCGCAATCACGACGGCGACGAAGGCTGAGCACTTTCGCACCCGTCTGGCACCCTCGCGGTCCGTCCGCCAGGGTGTCCCGAAGCCCGCTGCCACCTCCGGTGCCGGCGGGTTTTTGCGCTCTGGGAAAGAAGATTTTTTTCCTGAAACGCAACATCAGCTTCCCGGCAACATCAGCTTCCCGGTCAGAACGGGGCCACAGCTTTCTTCCCGGAACGGCGTCCCTGTCAGGCGCCCCTGTCAGCACACGTCTGGGGCCAGCCAGCGCGTGAACGCATGAGTCCACAGATGCGCGCCAACAAGGTCATGAAAAGCGGCAGACCTCGAACCAGCGTCTGCCGCCCTGCGGAGCCCTTGCAACTCCGCATGAGTCACACGCGTGATTAGCCGGTTACCACGAGTGTGTACTTACCCGCTAAACCAAAAGCTGTCCTGTCGCTGGCAGGCCTGCTGGACGGTGACCGTTCAGGCCCACGGGGCCGGAGACCCGGCCCCGATGGGATGCCCACCTTTTTCGGATGGACATCACGGCGCACCCGCAAGATGAAACACCCAGCAGATGGGACATCACGGCGCCTGCAGGATGAAGCTCCCTTATGGATGAAACACCACGGCGCGGGCACCGGTGCCGCCGCCGTTCAACGCCCCAGCGACAGCCCAATCCCACTATACGCCGGCAATGACTCGCGCGCCAGATACCGCCGACCATCCACCAGGGGTACTGCCGAGCGCCCGGCCTTGACTGCAGCTCCGGCACGGCCTTGTATTCGGGCCAGCTGGTCACCAGCAGCACGGCCTCAGCCGACGCCAGTGCTGCGTCCAGCGAGGGCGCAAAACTCACCGCATCGGCCGGCACCCCGTAGTCGGCCAGTGCCTTGCGACCGGTCTCGACGGCAATCGGATCGTGAGCGGTCACTTTCGCGCCAGCCTTCACCAGATCGGCAATGACCGGCAGCGCAGGCGATTCACGCACGTCGTCGGTCCCCGGCTTGAAGGCCACACCCAGCACCGTCACCCGCCTGCCGGCCAGGCTGTCGCCCAGCTGCTCCTTCAGCAGGCGCAGCATCTGTCCGGGCTGCGTTTTGTTGGTGGACAGCACGGCGTCGAGCATCGGCGTGTCCACACCACGATGCTGGGCATGCGCGGTAATGGCCTTCACATCCTTCGGGAAGCAGCTGCCGCCAAAGCCGCAGCCCGCCCACAGGAAGGAAGTGGCGCCGGCCTTCTTCAGATTGTTGTCGGCATCGCGGTAGATCAGGTGCTTCATCAGGTGCAGGCCCTTGAACACCTCGGCCGCATCCAGCCCGCCAATGCCGTCGCAGATCCGTGCGATCTCGTTGGAGAACGAGATCATCGTGGCCATGAACGAATTGGAGGTGTACTTGATCATCTCCGCCGTGCGCGGCGTGGTCCGCACCACCGGCACACCCTTCTGCTCGAAGGTGGCATACATGCGGGCCAGCTGTTCGGTGCTGCGCTCGTCGATGCCGCCGACGACGATCCGGTCCGGATCCTGGAAGTCCTGACGGCCACACCTTCGGCCAGAAACCCGGATTCATGCCCAGACCGAAGTCCTTGCCAGCCTTCAGACCCGACACTTCCTCGATGGCCTCACGCACCACCGTGTCAGTCGTGCCCGGCACCACCGTGCTCTTGACCGTCACCACACATAGTGCGGTTGCTTCCCGGCGGCTTTTGCAGCCGCGGCCTGATCCTTCAGCACCTGGCCGATCTCGCGGGCCACCTGCAGCACATAGCTGAGGTCGATCAGCTTGCCATCGAAGGGCGTGCCCACGCACACCAGGGCAACATCGGCATTTTCCATGGCGCTGGCCAGCGAGGTCGTTGCACGCAACCGGCGGCCGACGTTGGCCTTCAGCAGCGCTTCCAGCCCTTCCTCATGGATCGGCGGCTCGCCGCGGTTGATGCGCTCGACCTTGGCAGTGTCCACATCGACGCAAGCCACCTCATGGCCGACCGAAGCCAGCCCCGTTCCCGACACCAGACCGACGTAGCCGGTTCCCACCACACAGATTTTCATCATGCAGCCTCTGCGTCACGATTGAAGTAATACCAGTTGAGGATGCGGCGCAGGCCGGTATCGACATCCACTTCCGGTGCATAGCCCAGCTCGGTGCGTGCCTTGGTGATGATCGGGCAGCGACGGTTGGGGTTGTCCTTCAGGTACACCTCGCCCTCGTCGGAGAGCTTGTGCACCACCTTGCCCTGATAGCCCCACAGCTCGCGGGCCAGCTTCTGCACCCTGTTCGGCCAGCTCGCGCATGCTGATCTCGGGGTTTCGATGCCGATGTTGTAGGGCTCGCCGCGGCGGCTGTTGACCAGCACGCGCAGGTAGCCCGACAGCGCATCGGTGATGTAGCAGAAGGTGCGGGTCGGGCGAACCGTCCGACAGCATGACGATGTCACGGCCGGCCAGCACGTCGCGGGCGAAAGTCGGGCAGCACGCGGCCGTCGGTGATCTTCAGGCCCGGGACCATAGTTGTTGAACGGACGGGCCTGCGACACCGGCACCCCTTCGTCTGGGCATAGAGCACGCACAGCGTCTCGCCCACACGCTTGGACTCGTCGTAGCAGGCGCGCGGGCCGGTGCACGACACCAGACCACGATAGGGTTTCGGGCGTGGGAATGGCATCCGGCGTCGGGTCGCCGTAGATCTCGCTGGTCGAGAAGAACAGGAAGCCCTTCAGCGAACCCGGCTCCTTCTGGTTGCGTTCGGCCGCATAGTCCAGCATCAGGCGCAGACCGTTGACATTGGCGTCGATGGTTTCCAGCGGGAACTTGCGGTAGTACATCGGCGAGGCGATGGAGGCCGCATGGATGATGAAGTTGGCCGGCTCCAGATCGGCCCGGAATCGGGTGCGTCACATCATGCTTGCGCAGCCGGATTTCGGCGGACTCGGCTTCCTTCAGCCAGGCGGGGATGCCGCGCACGTAGTTGTCCAGCACCGTCAGGCGGATCTTCCTGTCGGCGGGGCGGTCCTGTTCCAGTGGCCGATGGAGAGCACCGGGTAGTAGCCCAGGAAGCCAGCGCCCCCGGTCAGCCAGAGGTGGTTGCCGGCCAGCGCCTCGTACTGCGAACGGGCCTTGCGGATCAGGTCGTCCAGATCCTGATTGATCAGTTGGTCGAGGGGAAGCAGGCCAGAAGGCGTTGTCATTGTGTCACCCTGAGAGTAAGCACTGACTTCAGTCAGTTACTGCGAAAGAAGATGGCGCGGGGGCCCAGCGTCGAAACGATGTCGGAACGGTCGAACACCCGGCCTCCGCGCACCCTTCGGATTATCGTCAATTTGGCCGTCACCCGCGCGTGAATAGTTGGCATCGGTGAACGCATGAGCACTGGGAAGCTGCCAGAAAGGCGACGGACGGCGAACGCTGCGTTGAGACAAAACGTCGCATCGAAGCAGAGAGGCGGACAGGGCAGAAGCGATGCGAGACAGGGTCGTCCGGAAAGAGCACGACCTGCAACGGTAAGCACATACTTACGCGAAATCACCTGTCCGGAGAGCGAAATGGGCTTTGCCTGCCTTGCCCGTCCGACGGGCGGCCCCAGGGCATTGCACCGGAGGCCGCGGACTGCCGGCAGGCAGCAGGCACCATCGGGTCCTGTTCGCGGCGCGCATCGCCTTCAGGCCTTCATCGAGGTCGGCGATCAGCGCTTCGGCCGGCTCCAGGCCGCAATGGATGCGGACCAGCTGCTCGCCATGCCACGGTGTGACACTGCGGCATCCCTGCAGGTGCGTCGGCATGATCAGGCTTTCATAGCCCCCACGAGAAGCCCAGCTGGAAATGGCGCCGGCCATTGCACAGCGCCCGCACAGCCTCCTGTGACACCGGCTCCAGCTCGAACGAGAACAGCCCGTTGCTGCCCAGGAAGTCGCGCTTGAACAGCGCATGGCCGGGGTGGCTTTCCAGCCCAGGTGTATCACTTTTGCCACACCCGGCTGCTTCTCCAGCCAGCGCGCCACCTTCAGCGCGCTCTGTTCGTGCACCGGCATGCGGGCATTGAGTGTGCGCATGCCGCGCAGGATCAGCCACGCATCGTCCCCACCCACGCACATGCCCAGCTGCCGCACGGCAGACCAGAGCTGCTGCCACAGCCCCTCGCGCACCACCACGGCGCCCATCAGCACATCGGCGTGACCACTCCAGTACTTGGTCAGCGCCAGGACCGAGATGTCCACCCCCAGTCGAACGGACGGGCCAGCTGCGGCGAGGCATAGGTGTTGTCGATGGCGGTCAGAATGCCGCGCTCGCGCGCCCAGCGACTGATGGCCGGCGTGTCCTGGATGTCGAAGGTATAGCTGCCCGGGCTCTCCAGGTACACCATACGTGTGCGAGGACTCACCAACTTTTTCCAGATCATCCGGCGTGGCCTGCGGATCGAAGTAGATGGTCTTCACACCGAACTTCTTCAGCAGTGTGTCATTGAAGGTTCTGGCCGGCCCATAGACCGAATCGGTCACCAGAATCTCGTCTCCCGGCGAAGTGAACGCCCACATCAGCGTACTGATTGCTGCCAGTCCCCGACGGCATCAGGGCGGCACGCACCTTGTGCGGCGCACCTTCCAGTTCGGCCACCGCGTCCATCAGTGCATAGGTGGTTTCGGTACCCGCCGTTCCGTAGCTGGACTGATGCAGCTCGCCCTGATCGGTGCGGTTGCTCATCTCGACGGCATCCTGCACGGTATCGAACACCACGCTGGAGGCCCGGATCAGTGGCGGATTCACCACACGGATACGGCGACTGATGCCGTGGCCTCGCCTCGATGGGCAGGCAGCCCAGCGCCGGATCCTGGGCAGCAGGACGCCCAGCGCCCTCCCCTGCTCCTGGTTGCGTCGTGGTGCCGGCCTGGCCGGCGGTGTTTTCTCTGGTCACGTCTTTCCCTTGTTTTCAACAAAATCCGCTGCAGTCCATATCCGCATGGGCTGCGCACAAATCGTCAGTGAGTGCATACACATATTCATCCAGGTACCTTCAGTACGCAAGAACGCGCTTTTCCACGGAAGCAAGCACACACATCTGCAGGGACAGCGGACCACGAACAGCCCGCCGCCCGGGTAATCCCGTGAATCAGCCGGCATTCACGCTGGCGTGTGCGCCCGCTGATCCACACCTGATTTGACATCAATAACGACACCTTTGCCACTGGCCCGCCGTGGGCTACCGGCGTTGCCCAGCTTGCCAGGGCGGCCAGCCTTTTCGCGCGGTGCGCCTTGTCAGCCCACGGCCGGGGACAGCCCAGAAGCGCCCCTCTGGGGGCGGGCGGCCATGTTGCCCGTGCCCTCTGGGTGGTGAGCGGCTATGTTGCCCGTGCTCTCTGGATAGTGGGGCTATGTTGTCCATGCCCTGAATCATCAGGATGACGCAGCCCCGCAGAACCTGTTGCCCCCATGCAACTGTCATATTCCTTGTACTGGATCAGAGAAACGTGTGGAGATTCGTGTCATCGTCAGACCCGTGCCTGCGGAGACTTGCCATTCCCTGCCGTCAAAGCGTCCGACAGACTGTTGGGGCTTGTTGGCGAAAACCTCGCAAAAGGCATACGATCAACCCTGAGCCATCCGAACGGTTCCGGAAGCCGGTTGTGCGGCCCGCAAGGGCAGCGACTTCCGGACGGGACTGGCGGAGGGTTCGCCGGAAGGCCGGACGAGTCTTTGCCGTTCTTCCCTCCATGGAGACAGTGATCATGTCTGACGCGCGCCATGCGCCTGGGTTGCCCGGGTGCATCGCACGCTTCAGGAGACATTCCTGTGAACGGCCCGTTCGAAGTGCCGGCAGTGCATGCACTGCGTTGTTGGCCCCGACCCGCCGTTCACCCGAGCCCGGTTCTGGTGTTTTTCAACTTCACAACAAGGAAACAACATGACAAAGACATCATCGGCTGTCGATATCGGCAACGTCCCGTCCGAAGTACGGGCACACCGGCATCATCGACTGGGTGCGGCAGATTGCCGAACTCACCCAGCCGGCCAACGTCGTCTGGGCAGATGGCAGCCAGGAAGAATACGACCGTCTGTGTGAAGAGATGGTCGCCCGCGGTACGCTGATCAAGCTCAACCCCGCCAAACGTCCCGGTTCCTATCTGGCCCGCTCCAACCCGTCCGACGTGGCCCGGGTGGAAGATCGCACCTTCATCTGCAGCGAGAAGGAAATCGACGCCGGCCCCACCAACAACTGGATGGAACCGGCCAAGATGCGCGCCACGCTGCAGGGCCTGTTCAAGGGCTGCATGCAGGGCCGCACCATGTACGTCGTGCCCTTCTCGATGGGTCCGCTGGGCAGCAAAGATCTCGCAGATCGGCATCGAGCTGACCGACTCCCCTATGTGGTGGCCAGCATGCGCATCATGACCCGCATGGGCAAGGCCGTGTGGGACGTGCTGGGCACCGACGGCGAGTTCGTGCCTGCCGTGCACAGCGTGGGCATGCCGCTGACCGAAGGCGTGGAAGAAGTGACCTGGCCGTGCAACGATGAAAAATACATCGTGCACTTCCCCGAAAGCCGCGAGATCTGGTCCTACGGTTCGGGCTACGGCGGCAACGCCCTGCTCGGCAAGAAATGCCTGGCACTGCGCATCGCCTCGGCCATGGGTCATGCCGAAGAAGGCAACGGCAACCCCGGCTGGCTGGCCGAGCACATGCTCATCCTCGGCGTCACCTCGCCCGAAGGCAAGAAATACCACGTGGCAGCCGCCTTCCCGTCGGCCTGCGGCAAGACCAACTTTGCCATGCTGATCCCGCCGAAAGGCTTCGAAGGCTGGAAGGTCACCACCCTGGGCGACGACATCGCCTGGATCAAGCCCGACGCCAACGGTCGCCTGCTCGCCATCAACCCCGAAGCCGGCTACTTCGGCGTGGCCCCGGGCACGAACGCGAAGAGCAACCCGAACTGCATGGCCGCGCTCAACAAGAACGTGCTGTTCACCAACGTGGCCCTCACCGACGATGGCGACGTATGGTGGGAAGGCATGAGCGAGCCGCCCGCCCACGTCATCGACTGGCAGGGCAACGACTGGACGCCGGCCGACGGCAAGAACGGTCGCAAGGCAGCCCACGCCAACTCGCGCTTCACCGTGGCCGCCACCAACAACCCGGCCGTCGACCCGGCCTGGGATGACCCGGCCGGTGTACCCATCGACGCCTTCATCTTCGGTGGCCGCCGCTCCGACACCATCCCCCTCGTCACCCAGACCCGCAACTGGACCGAAGGCGTCTCACCTGGCCGCCACCATGGGTTCCGAGACCACCGCTGCCGCCGGTGGCAAGCAGGGGCGTGGTGCGCCGCGACCCGTTCGCCATGCTGCCCTTCTGCGGCTACAACATGGGCGACTACTTCCAGCACTGGCTCAACCTGGGTGACTGGCTGAAGTCCAGAGGTGCCAAGGTTCCCCGATCTTCAGTGTCAACTGGTTCCGTACCGACGACAACGGCCGCTTCATCTGGCCGGGCTTCGGCGACAACATGCGCGTGCTGAACTGGATGCTGGAACGTCTGGAAGGCCGCAAGCAGGGTGGCATCGAGCACGTGCTCGGCACCACGCCGCACTACGAAGACCTGAACTGGAATGGCCTGGACTTCGGCAAGGGACGCCTACGAAAAGGTCACCTACGTCGATCCGGAACAGGTCAAGGCCGAGTTTGCCCACCACGACGAGCTGTTTGCCCGCCTGGGTGAACGTCTGCCCGCCGTGCTGCGCGAGACCCGCCTGCATCTGGAAGGGCTGCTGAACAAGCACTGATCCAGAACCCGCCTGTGGCCCTCCCATCAGGGCCACGGGCACGAGCGAAATGCCTGGGATCGGACTTACCCGGTTTCGCTGCCGGGATCAGGGTTCTGCCCTAGATTCACGAAACCGCCGCGATGGCTTTCACGCGGCGGTTTTTCATGGGAGTCGGCGCCAGGCGGAACACGGAGGCCGACACTGAGCGCGGAAACTGGCTGGGGGTGTCAACGCCGATTTGCAGAACCGGACCCAGTCGCTCAGCAGCCCGCTGTCAGCCGCTCGGCCATCCGCATGGCCGCCAGCATGCTGGACGGATCGGCCACCCCCTGCCGGCTATGTCGAAGGCTGTCCCATGGTCGGGACTTGTTCGCACGAACGGCAATCCCACGGTCAGGTTCACACCGTCCTCCACGCCCAGATACTTCACCGGAATCAGCCCCTGATCGTGATACATGGCGATCACCACGTCGAACTGCGCAAAGCCGCGGGCCCGCATGAACACCGTGTCCGGCGGAAATGGCCCCTGTGCATCGATGCCCAGGCCCTGCGCCTCGCGAACCGCGGGGCCAATGATGCGGATCTCCTCATCGCCCAGCAGCCCATCCTCTCCGGCGTGCGGATTGATCCCTGCCACCGCAATCCGTGGCGCCTCGAGGCCCGTACGGCGCAGGAAAGCATCGGTCAACCGGATGGTTTCGACGATTCCCGCCACCGTCAGCCCCTCGATGGCCTGGCGTAGCGGCACATGGATACTCACCAGCACCGTACGCAGTTCCTCGTTGGCCAGCATCATTCGCACCGGCACATTGCCCGCCACCTCGGCCAGAATCTCGGTATGGCCCGGATACGCGTGCCCAGCCAGATTCATCGCGGCCTTGAGAGCGGAGCCGTCACCACCGCACGCACCTTTCCGGCCATCGCATCCTCCGCCGCCCGACGCACGGCGCGCCAGGCTGCATCCCTCCTGCCGCCGAAATCTGCCCAAGCTGAAGGTCTGCAGGAACATGGGCACATGAAACCACCTCCAGGAGGCCCGTATCGGGCGCAGGAGCCTCTGGAATGGCGTCAAGCCATTTGGGGTCACCATAGACCACAAAAAGGGCCCCTGAAGGCCGATTTCAGGCGCTTTCTGCAGCGCTTTCAGAATAATCTCGGGGCCGATTCCGGCTGGATCACCCATGGTGATGGCGACAGGGACGTCGGGCGGAACTGTCCCTGCTCCCGGGACGTCGTACGCTGGACGGGGTATGTTGGGTGGCGTGCTGGCTGTCGGACATGGGGAGACTCACGGGCATGGGGGAAGAGAAGAGGCTGTTTGAGAAATGGGCGGAGGCCCGGCGTGGGTGTGGGTGGGTGTGGGTGTGGGCGTGGTGGGTCGTGGGCTGTGTCGGGGGTGCACTCGTTCTGGCGGAGATGAACAGACCCAGGATCCAGAACACATTCCAGGGGCGGGAACACTTTTACCGCAATAGAGGGACAGGGGCTGCACGACACCGGGAGTGGGTGTGAGTCGCGAGGGCTGGAGAGAGAGCAGCTGGAAGACAGAATTGGCGGTTTGCAGTTGGGGGGTGGCAGTTGGGGGTGGCAGTTGGGGTGGCAGTTGGGGTGGCAGTTGGGGGTGGCAGTTGGGGTGGCAGTTGGGGGTGGCAGTTGGGGGCGGTTGGTGGCTGGTGGCTGGCAGCTGGCGGTCGGTATTGGTGTTGACGATTGGTTTTGTAATGGGTGACGGCTGGCAGTTTGTACTGAAGAAAGATAGGCACAGCATTCCTGACTATTGCCTCATAAGATTTAATTGAGTTTTTTTATATGTTTCGTGTGCGCTCACTTTATAACGGCATACTTTTAGTACAGAATGGCGGGCGTGAGGGGCCATCAGGGGTTTGGCTGATTCAGCTCTTTCCTGATAGATTCCTGCATCAGAGGGTGTTTGTCTTTCTGAGGGTGTTCGTCTGCGGTGATCGGTCGTCCCATGTCTTCTGCGATGTGTCGCTGCGGTCGTCGCTGCGCTGTATCGTCTGCCTGTGAACGTTGAACGTTCGTTGTCTGCGCCCTTCATTCCATAGGGTTTGTCGTCCGCGCGGCATCATCCACCAGGTTTGCTTCACCACTGCCCCACGTTAGTGATTACGGAAACGCCGCCCACCCTGACGACGAAACTCTCCTGGCTGCCCAGGGAGAAGGCGCCGGGCAGACGTTCGGCAGCGCAAGGAAGGATGCCGCCTGATTCAGGATGCTGACTCGTTTTACATCCTCGTAGATCGATCGCTTGCTTCGGAACTGGTCAGTTCAAAGTCGGAATGAGCCAGAATGCTCCTGGCGGCAAAATGGCAACGCACTGCATCGCCCGGCATGGAGATCAAAGTTGCGCAGGACTTTTGCAGAGATCCCCCAAAGCGTTTGGCAACCTCCAAGACGAGTCCTTCGGCAGAACATCTGAGCATTCAGTGTCATCAGGTACCTATGCCTAGCGCGCCGGTTCGTTGAGACGTCTGCGACACGTGGGTCCTCTTGCCTAGAACGGTCTCTGTAAATTGGTTTGTGCCGGGGTCGGGGCTGGGGCAGAGACTGGGGCAAAGACTGAGGCAGGGACTGGGATCAGGATTAGCCGGACGGAATCTCGGTGGCAATGGCCGAGGGCCACGGCGGTAAATGACAACGCACTGAGGGACGGAGGTCAAAAATGTTACGCAGGACTTTTCCCTTGACTTGAACACTGCGATGATTGTTCCTGCCGGTTAACGGTGGCTGTCGGGCTTGTCTCTGGTCATATCAGACTTGATGACTGTAGGGGGCAGAGGCAAAAACATTTATGCTCCCAGATTCGCCCTCCTGCTCGCACCGTTTCATTCCAGAAATTACTGCCAGAAATGGCCCGCGGATGAGGCGCGCGCTAAACGATCTTCATCCCTTCGTTCGCCAGGAGGCGTGCCGACTGGCCGCTGGAGATAGAGTGATAATGAGAGGATAGACTCCCCAGATTTGCAGAGAATTTTTACCCACAATCTGTGGACGTTATTCCCGCCCCAGCCATCAATTCACACTGACGCCGCCCCAAAGGGGAAATTTCTCATATCAGATATCTACGGACTGAGATGTACTGCGGACGGAGCACAGCAACCGTAACACGTTCATTGCTCATACAGCCATGTCCATTTCCGACCGGCGATTGAGTTTAAACGCCATAAGAGCGTGTTGGGCTCTCTTCTTTCGCACCAAGAGCATTGCATACAGATCTCAGATTTTAGCCGGGAGAGAAGCTTCATTGGACAATCCATGGCAGCCATCCGCCCGTGCATGATCAACGCTATGCGCCCTTCCGCTAGATCTGCGCCGGCGTGACAGAGATCATCAGTTATGCACCGTCTTCGTCATCGATGACTTCAGTTTCTGCTCCCTCCTGCTTCAGGAAGCTATGTGCAGCTAGAATCCATCCGCCATCCATGGCGAGCCTCTCCCGATCATAAGCCTGACGGGTTTGGGTTTCCAGAAGAGGCCTGTTTCACGTGGAACAATCCGCAGTCCTCATGCGATCACCCCACACGCCAGAACCAATAGCACCACTGTAGGGACTGAAAAACAAGCGCGCACTTATCCAGGTTTCCAGTAGACAACGCGGAATAGCGCGATCAACAAACAGACCAGCATATTACTGCATAATACGTGAGCGCTTACTTCTAATATTATTTAACCGGCGGACGAATTCAACTGATGATGACAAGAGGACCACGACCCATCGGGTTCTCTTGACCTGAACCCCGAGAACAGAGGAAACGCACACGCACGCTAGCTGCCCTATGAGAGCGTAAAAAGCCCTTCCCACGTTATCACACCCGAGACAAATAGAATACCAACGCAGGAGATAGCTGCGCCACAAATACGCGAGATAACCAATCCTGTCTTTACCGCAACCCGGTACGTTGGCGCAATCCGCGCAGAATCCACGGGATGCATGAGCATTCCGCGCCAGCGGACCTGGCAGTTCGCTCCGCTACCATGAAGCCATATGCGATAGCGGCATTGCTTTCATCCCTAACTTTAGACTTTAGTCCAGCCAGGCTACTGATATTGTCAGTTGATTAAAGACGCTATCCAACATGCTATCTGCGTCAGTGCAGGCGAGTCTACTGACAAAAAGGACATGGCCAACGTACTGCTATTATTCGGCGGGTACCTGGACTCCCATCCAGTCGCACATCGCTGTGTCTTTGCCCTTCTCTAATTTAGGTCGACTTCGAAGCGCTGCGCAGGTTGATGACTGATCTAGGGAGTTTTGACGTAGACACGAAGGAGAGCCCTATTGTGCCGGTCTGTACAGAAATAGGTAGGTATACGCTTCATAGATATGTCAGCCGAGTAGACAAGCCATATAACAAGAGCTTCTTAAGCCGCGGAACACCTACTCTGCAATTCTGTCGATACTGATGGTACTAAACACTCATCACCACACACTCAAGGAGTGGAAGACCTGTATCTACCTCTACCACCTCAATGTGAACTCACTCTAACGCTCATTCGCTTACCCAATGCGGTGTTCCACGTGGAACAATACTTCATGAAACCAGTTTCACACCTTTCCCAGCCAGCAAGTTCCTCTCCCTTAGATGCGTTGTCGCCTTCGTCACCCCTAAGACTCCCTATCGCCCGCTAGACGTCCCAACCAGACCGGGAATCGCTCCTAAATGATTACCTAACGCCCCCATCTCAAGCGGTTGGCAGGAGGAATCCCCGCACGCGGAGTCGGTGATTGGTTCAAAATGTGACCCAAAAGGCGATCTGAGGGTACGGAAATAGATGTGGAGGAGGCCCTGTCGCGCCATCCATGCACTCGTACAAGCCCCAGGGCCGGAGACGATTGACTTGTACATGTCAATAGGGTGTATCGGGGTCAGAGATTAAGGTTTAGTTGGTCGGATACAGATATGCCCCCGGTTTGACGCTGTGTAGCAATGATAGCCGTTCGCTCTAGGCATGCTCCCCTCCCCCTAAGGGTCAGACGCTCAGAACAACCGAACAACCACGCTTCTGCGTTTGATACTGTACTACCTTGTCTCAGGGAACTGACTACCGGCGGGACCTCGCCTCGCCAACGCACCAGACACACGATCACAGGTGAATAACAACGACACCATTCACACGATACTTAAAGGGTTTCGATAACAGTGAGCACTCGCTTCCATTATAGAGGTACTTTTCTGAGCGCTAGTACCCCCTCACGCGCGTAGCCCCGGTTTGGTCGAGGGTAAAACGTAAGCATGCTTGCAAAAGGAGCTTCTTCTTTATCTTGTGTTGTGCATTGGGCAATAAACTACAAGATTGCCCATCGAGGCCCGCGTGTTTCCCGGGAATCGTCCTACTATCTCAGGAACAATGACTGAACGAGGTGATATAACACCGTACATCACAAGTCATTGATGATGTTCTCGTTGGGGGGGATCCAGCCTATTTTCCGATCCGTTATATCTTCGTCATGTCCAGCTTCTCCACTTCCTCCCGGATTTGCTCTGATCTGCCCCTGATCTGCCCTTGTTCTGCCCTTGTTCTGCCCTTGTTCTGCCCTTGTTCTGCCCTTGTTCTGCCCTTGTTCTGCCCTTGTTCTGCCCTTGTTCTGCCCCTGTTCTGCGGCTGCCTATCCAGCCATATCTGCTCCTTCCTGAACTGTTTGCCCCTTATCTCAACCCCTCTAGATCCAATTCCTGATGCCTGCTCCTCATCCGTGCATGATGCTTCTCGCTCCAATACTCGTCTTCTGCACATCGTACAGCCCGTGATTGCCGCACGCGGCTTCAAGCTCAGGTAAGTCGTTCAAGGTCGTTTGGTCCAGGTTTACCGGCACCTTCAGGCTTCTAGCACTTCCTCAGCGTGTTGGCCGCAATGCGCTTTCGGAACAGGACTACCCTTGTTCCACGTGAAACATGCGTCCTCCGGTGGTGGAACGTTAGTCCGGAGTAGTCCTCTTTCGGCCAGCAACCCTATACTTAACTAGACAAGGGAAGAATCTCATAGGGATCACAGGGATGGTTTGAAAGACCTCCTCCTCGTCGATATGCACAAGGTATTCGCGTCAGATAACAAGACTTTAGTACCCCTGACATTTCCGGGTTCGCCACGGCACAGCGTTTGCATGCGCTAAAGCGGGCACCAAGGCATTTGTTCCACGTGAAACAGCCGGAGACTGGCTACGACTTAAGATTCAGATAGTAGGGCGAGCTGGGGGGCAAGTATCCGGAACCAAAAGAGTTCAGGGACAGCTAGATTCTCCTTAAAAGGGGAAGCCCCCACCAAAACCAAAATTTTTCAGAAAGATGAGAGAATGTCCCATCGAAAGCATTCAGATAACACCCAAGAAAGCAGGAAACTTGGAGATGGAGGGACGAGCGCAATCAAACATGAATCCCCGGTCAGTCAAAGGCCTCCCCTTGAAGAAAGACCTACCTGATGTCCTGATATCTCCTGTTTCTCGATCATCTCACGAGTTAGAGTGAACCCTTCGCTGCTGCATTATGTCTAGCCCTCACCCAAAACGTTGATAATAAGAATACACGGAGCGGCGAGTGTAGAGATAGATTTTTGTATACTCGATTCCGTCGCGCTTCCTGACAAACAGACATTCAGATATTGGAGATGAGTATTTCTCTCACGCACCCTTTGCCCTAAACCATTTCCGCAACAGTAAAGGCATGGAAACCTCATAGAAACGGAGTGAGAAGACTCTGTGCGCAGGTTAACGCCGGGTAATTCCCCTTCCAGGACATACCGATACTCATGGTCAATGAACAGCAACATTGAACATAGATCCAGGGGATCTCAACTGATTCCACCCCGACGCGAGTGCTACATTACAGCAAAGGAGCGCAAGCGTTCCATCTCTCTTCACGTGCCAACTGGATGTTCTCGATTTTTGCGGCGAAGAAACATCAAGTATGTGAGTAGTCACTATTATATTCAAATAGATGCCCTGTCTACCTTATCTTCTCTCATCTTCCGTGCTTCCTACTCATTGCTGGCTGCAGCAGTATCGACCGTCTCATTCACGAATCTGCTCTGGCACGGTGTGCCATCATTCTCGATGAACGTTGAGAAGACGTCCATCCCCCAAGATCTTCACCACAGAAGCGGTCAGTGAGGGGTATATGGCAAGTCAAGGGGCCCTCTCTCGAGCCGTGTTGAGTTCCCAACAACTCAGGTTCACACTATATTTGATCCATAGCCTTGCAGGACGAATCAATGGTTTATATGCAGTCTCTCCCGGCCGACCGAAGAGATCAGTAGCCTGTTGAAGCATTTTTAACCCCTGCAACCCGCTTCCGAAACCTGCCCTAGCCAACCTGCCCAGCCAACCTGCCCCTAGCCAACCCACCCTAGTCAACCCACCCTGAGGCAATCTGCCTAGTTGAGTCTCGTCCTCGCAACCCGCCCCCACGGCCTGCTTTTCCTAACCTGTACTCACCCTCCATTCTCAGCATACTGGCTATCTTGCTCCGAGCTTTTAGGTTTGGGATCTGACAGCTCTGATTCAACCGACTGCCATATCGCGTTTTGTTCATCAACCTCCTCCGCATGCGTTAGCGTACTTGTCCCTTTCACATACGCTGCCGCGGCTCGCTCCACCGGTCGTCAAGGGCGTACGGCAGACGGCGCAACCAGGTAGTTTGCCGCCTGCCCCGCAGTCACCCAGAGCTGTTCCATCACCTGCCTTGACGCTCCATATCCACGTTTCTGGCCAGTTTTTCGTCATGCACCTCCCTGCTTCTTCAGCCCCTTAAACAACACCCTTGGGAACCTTTTCCCTCAAATCATCCCCTTGTCATCTGATGATCATCGACCCTCCACCAGGACGCACATTCATATGCTCCCCTACTCCGGCACCTGCATAGCTCCCCAAGGCTATGTCCCACATCATAGCGCCGCCCCAGACAAAGCGATTCGCGCACCCTGTTTCCACGTACTTTCCTTTTGGTTGCTCCTCAACCGGGCTGGGCGCATACAGTCAAACCCCAATCTCTCTCGTTCTCTGCTCATCCTCGGGCTCTCTGCTCATCTCCCGATTCTTCGATTCTCTCCCAGGCCTTCGCGCCGCTCTTTCTCAGTCGGCAGCTAGCCTCGAAGAAGTTTCAACAGACAAACGCATTGTCTTCAACGAGTTCAATCCCTCCAGCTGGCCCCTAAAGCCCTCAGCCCCGGCCTCCGCAAGGAAATCCGACACACTTCTTCGCTGTTTCACGTGAAACATCGCACATGGACGAGCACAAACGACCTGCCAGCGTTTTATAATGGCGCATGAACTTTCACCCGGAATTCTTTGATGTCATCGTTGTGGGCGGTGGCCACGCAGGCACCGAGGCCGCATTGGTAGCAGCGCGCACGGGCGCGAAAAACGTTGCTTTTAAGCCACAACCTTGACACACTGGGGCAGATGTCGTGCAACCCGTCTATTGGAGGGATCGGCAAGGGGCCATCTGGGTGAAGGAGGTCGATGCGCTGGGTGGCGTCATGGCCGTGGCAACCGACCAGGCCGGTATCCAGTTTCGTATCCTGAATGCCAGCAAGGGGCCCGCCGTGCGTGCCACGCGTGCGCAGGCAGACCGGGTGCTGTATCAGCAAGCCATTCGTCAGACACTGGAGAATCAACCCAATCTCACTCTGTTTCAGCAGGCAGTGGACGATCTGCTGCTGGAGGGAGACCAGCGTTTCCGGTGTAATGAGCACAGCTTGGCATTGCGTTCCATGCGCATGCGGTGGTGCTCACGGCCGGTACCTTCCTCAACAGGAAGGTGCATGTGGGCCTGGACAATTATGAGGCCGGACGTGCGGGCGATCCTTCCGCAAAAAACGCTGGCCCATCGGCTGCGCGAACTGGCCCTGCCACAGGGGCGTCTCAAAACAGGTACGCCGCCTCGCATCGACGGCAAGACCATCGACTACAGCTCGCCTGGGTGTGCAGCCTGGCGATACGGATCCAGTGCCCGTATTCTCGTTCATCGGCAACGCTGCTCAGCATCCACAGCAGCTGCCCTGCTGGATTACGCATACGAACGAACGGACACACGACATCATTCGTCAGGGGCTGGACCGATCTCCCCTGTTTACCGGTGTGATCGAAGGGGTTGGGCCGCGCTACTGCCCATCCATCGAAGACAAAATTCATCGCTTTGCCGACAAGACTTCCCACCAGATCTATCTGGAGCCGGAAGGCTGCGCACCAACGAAATCTATCCCAACGGCATTTCGACCAGTCTGCCCTTTGACACGCAATTGGCGCTGGTTCAGTCCATGGCAGGCCTGGAGCACGCCTGTCATACTGCGCCCCGGTTATGCGATTGAGTATGATTACTTCGATCCGCGTGCCCTGAAGCCTGGGCTGGAAACCCAGCAGATTCACGGTCTGTTCTTTGCCGGGCAGATCAATGGAACCACCGGTTATGAGGAGGCAGCGGCACGGGGGCTGCTGGCGGGGCTGAATGCGGCCCGGCAGACGCGGGGAAGCCCCTGCTGCCCAGCCGCGACCAGGCCTATCTGGGTGTCATGCTGGACGATCTGCTCACCCAGGGCGTCATGGAACCGTACCGGATGTTCACCAGTCGGGCAGAGTACCGGTTGAGTCTTCGCGAAGACAATGCAGACCTGCGCCTGACCGAGATCGGTCGTTCCATGGCTGCATCGACGACGTGCGCTGGGCAGCGTTTACCGCCAAACGTGAGGCCATCGAGCGGGAGATCGGGCGCCTGCGGGCAACCTTCCTTAACCCCTAAACGGGTAGCGCAGCTACAGGCATTGAGTGAAAATCTGCGGTTATCTGGTAGTGAGCGCTCACTTTACGATCTATTGAAAGCGCCTTGATGTGACGCTTGCGCAGCTCCGTGCGCTCCCGATCGAACCCGAGATGCCAACGGAACAGTCCGCTGACGCGCCGGATATTTGCGCCAGGCCGGATATGCCGTATGCCGCGACACCTGCCACGCACACCCCTGAGCGGGACAGTATCCGTCCATCAGGATGTCCCGGCAGCCGATGATACGACCTATACGTCAGCGGACACTCACTTTGCGGAAAAACGACCGTGATTCGTGCCTGCTGCGCACAGCCCACCATTCCTCCCCCAAAGCAGGGGCAACCGCTGCAACGGCAGACATTTCCACGCATCACCGGTCTTTCCTCCCGGAGCTTTCCCCGGCCGTCATCGAGCAGGTCGAGATTCAGGTGAAGTATGCCGGCTACATCGAACGACAGCGGCTGGAAGTAGAGCGCATGGCCCAGCAGGAAGCCATGTCCATTCCGGTGGACATGGACTACAGCCGCACATCTCCGGTCTGTCCAATGAGGTGCGCCAGAAGCTGACGGCACAACGCCCGGCAACCATTGGCCAGGCTGGGCGCATCCTCGGCATGACGCCGGCAGCGGTGTCGCTTCTGCTGGTTCATCTCAAGAAGAAGCGACCACTCACTTCCATGGAACATCGCGCTGGATCATCCGGTAACACGGAGGCGCGCCCATGAGACACAAGGCGCCAGCCCAACGGGCCGATACCCGCTGGACAGACGCAGACACGCAGCATCTGCGTGACGGTCTGACACACTGTCCGTGCCACTGGACGAACGGGCGTTCGGTCTGGTGGTGCGCTGGGCGACACTGCTCAAGCAGTGGAACCGCACCTTCAACCTGCTGGGCAACAGCAACAGCGCCGAGCTGATCGACGAGCATCTGTTGGATAGCCTGGTGGTTCTGCCCGCCCTCCAGAAGCTGCTGCCCAACACGCGCGAACCGCTGTTCGACATTGGTACCGGTGCCGGTTTCCCGGGTATTCTGCTGGCCATCTGCCCAGCCGGAACAGGGCCCATCTATCTGGTCGAACCCGTGGGCAAGAAGGTGGCCTTTTCTGCGTCAGTCAGTGCTCACACTCGGCTTTGACCAACGCCACGGTGCTGGCTGGCAAGATCGAAGAACTGGATGCCCTGCTGAGCCATTCGTCACCTGGGCCACTATCCGGAATGAACCGCGGCAGGAACGCTGCAGGCAGCAAGGGCAGCTCGGGCGATACAGGCGTGGGCATTGCTGACAGTGCCAACGTTACTGACGACACGGGGGACGATACGTGTGACATGGCAGGCGCGAGAAGTACCGCCAGCCCTGCCCGTCAGTCCGGCAGCACCTGTGACGCCTCCCCTGCCACGTCATTTCATCTGCCGCGCCTTCACGGCACTCGGGCATTTCGCCGAGCTGTGCCAGCCCTACATGAGCGAGCGCTCACTTGCGCTGGCCATGAAGGCAGCCCGCCCTGCCGGAAGAGCAGGAAGGTCTCCCGGCAACGATCACCATGGCAGCCGTGGAAACCCTGCCCACCCGGGATGGCCGCATCCAGCGCTACCTCGCCGTACTGAAACTGCGGCACGATGCCAACCGCATCACGCAAGCGGGCGCCGACGATGCCACGGCCGGCGACCGTTATGCTTCCAGCCCTGGCGCGTCAAACACACCTTCCAACCAGCATCCTCTCATCTCATCCGCGGAACCTGACAGACGGAGATTCTCGTGACCCTCATCCTGACCATAGCGAACCAGAAAGGCGGGGTCGGAAAAACGACGACCTCGGTCAACCTGGCGGCAGCCCTGTCTCAACTGGGTAAGCGCACACTTCTCGTTGACCTCGATCCCCAGGGCAATGCCACCATGGGGAGCGGCATCGACAAGCGCCGTCTCGACAAATCCGTCTATGACGTGCTGATCGGCGAAGCCACGATCAACGAGGCGCGTCAGCGTTCCGAGAGCCGGCGGATACTACCCTGCCGCCGGCCAACCGGGGAGCTTGCGGGTGCGGAAGTCGAACTGGTCGAGCTGGGACCGGCGGGAGCGCCGTTTGCGGGATGCCATCGACAAAGTAAGTACCGACTACGATTACATCCTGATCGACTCCCCTTCCCTCTCGCTGCTGACCCTGAATGGGTTGTGCGCCGCGCAGGGGGTGATCATCCCGATGCGGTGCGAGTACTACGCACTGGAGGGGCTGAGCGATCTGGTCGGCACGATCCGGAAGGTACACGCCAACTTCAATCCGGAAATCAAGATCATGGGCATTCTGCGCGTGATGTACGACAGCCGGATCACGCTGGCCCAGCAGGGTGTCGGCGCAGCTGGAAGAGCACTTCAAGGAGAAAGTGTTCAAGGCGGTCATTCGCGCAACATCCGGCTGGCCGAGGCGCCCAGTCATGGGCTGCCGGGCGTGCGCTTCGATCCGGGCTCGCGTGGCGCACTGGGTTATCTGGACTTTGCGTCGGAACTGATCGAACGCACCCCCGCCTATGTGGCGCAAAATGAAGGCCGCCGCAAAAGCCCGTCTCGTCGGGCAACAGCCAGACGGCACGTTCAGAGGCCAGCGCATCCCAGGCCGGGGCGGCAAGCAGTGGCAGCGCATCTGCTGATCCCCAGGGCACGATTCCCAGCCAGGGGCTGGGTCATGCCCTGAAAAGGAACATGCAGGTTCGGATACACAAACCAGTACGGAAGGCGCCACGAGCTGATGGAAGTCAGCGGCCATCAAAAAGACGCCGGCAGGGAGCCTGCTGCACATTTTCTGCTGCGGCACGCGCCACGCCGCAGCACCACATGCAGACGCCCGCTGGCCCCAATCGGCCGGCGGTGCGCAGGAAGAACATCTCAAGGAAGGTAGGGCATGAGCAAGAAGACCAAAGGCGGCCTCGGTCGCGGACCTGATTCGCTACTGGGAGGCGACACCCCGATGCTGGACGAAGCACCCGCGCCTGCGGTGGCGCCGACGCCCGTCGAAACACCAGCAGCCCCTCCAGCCGCTGGCGCAGAGGAAGGATCCGCGAGATTGGCACTGAACCTGCTGCAGGCCGGCCGCTACCAGCCGCGTACGCGAATGGACGAATCGGCGCTGCAGGGAACTGGCCGACTCGATTCACGAGCATGGCCTGCTGCAACCGCTGGTGATCCGGCCCCTCGACAATGGCCGGTACGAGATCATCGCGGGTGAGCGCGCGTTTCCGCGCGGCCGCGCTGGCCCAGCTGGCCACGGTGCCGGTGATCATCAGGAGGTCAGCGACGAAACGCACTGGCCCTGGCGCTGATCGAGAACATCCAGCGCGAGGACCTGAACCCGCTGGAAGAGGCAAGCGCCATCCAGCGTCTGATCGACGAGTTCGATTACACCCACGAGCAGGCGGCACAGGCCATCGGCCGTTCGCGCAGCGCAACCTCCAACCTGCTGCGTCTGCTGAACCTGGCCGATACGGTACAGACCATGCTGCTGGCCGGCGACATCGAAATGGGTCATGCCCGTGCGCTGCTGGCACTGGACCGGGCCGAGCAGATCCTGATGGCGCACCTGGTGGTGCAGCGTCGCCTGTCGGTACGCGAAACGGAACGGCTGGTCAGTCAGAAGGTCGAAGAAGCCAAGGGTCAGGCGAAGGTAGCGCAGAAGCGCGCGGCCGACACCATCAACGACCGCGACGTGGCCCGCCTGCGCGAGCGCATCGCCGATCACCCTGAACACCACGGTGGAGATCATCAGCAAGGCCAACGGCCGCGGCAAGCTGGTCATCCACTTCTCCAGCAACGATGCGTTTTCGGGTCTGCTGGAACGGCTGAAACTCACCGCCGCCGTTCAGGACTGACACCGCTGCGGGTGTACATGACTGTGCTGGCGGTACCCTGGACCCGCGGTGGGCGAGCGTGGCCGTGCCAGCAGTACCCTGGACCCATGGCGGACGAGCATGATCGTGTCGGCGGTACCCTGGACCCGCGGCGGACGAGCATGACCATGTCAGCAGTACCTCGAAAACCATCGGGGATTCCCCTGTCCCCCTGCCGTCTCGTCATGCACGCCCAGGGGGCGCAGGAACGAATGAGTCAATGACACACCTTGGTGGCTCTTGGGGGTCATACCTGCCCGTTCCGCCTGTCTGGGCATCAGCGCAGTCTGTACGTTTGACCGCCTTCACCTACCGTAATTCACGATTACGAAAACGGAAGCCAAGACGCCCCCTCCCCACCCACCGTCAGGGGGCTACCTGCTGCAGTGAATGCAGTGGGTATAGTGGAAACAGACGGTCTCGCAGCCCGGAACGCGCATGACAGCCAGGGACGATCATCAGTGTTTTGTAACTCTGCATTATGCATGCACGAAATCACGAGAGCCGCAGAAATGCTCTCCTGCCACGGATACATGCAGCCTCGCCATGGACGGTCGGCCAATCATACGCACGACCAATGACAACCATTCCCGTTTTGACCAGAAAGCCAGTAGCCCCTATACTGGCGCTGGTAAATGGAATGCAGCGAAAACCAGCCAACTTCGCGGTGATCGGTTACATAACCGGCGCATTACAAGCGGTTACGGGGTGTTAGGGCACACTTTACGGTCCGCGCAGAACGGCTACCCGCACAGCGCGAAAGGAGGCGCTCGCGGGCAAGCGGGAGCACCGGGTAAAAATGTTGAAAACCGTTGGTCTGCAGGTGCGCGCTGGTTCTCGTGGCGGCTGCGTGTGGTGGTCTGTACTGGGGTGCCCTGGGCGCCCGGGACATTCTGCTCGGCGGCTTTGCCTGCGTCCTGCCCAATCTGCTGTTTGCCCGTCTGCTTGCCCAGGCAGGACGACGATCTCCCGGCACTTTCGTGGCAGCCTTTCTGGTGGGCGAGTTCATCAAGCTCGCGCCTGACAGTGGCCACCCTGCTGGCTATCGTCATCTGGGTCAAACCCGCCCTGTTGGGCGGCCCCTGCTGGTGGGCATCGTCGCGGCATTGCAGGCGCCGTGGCTGCAGGTGTTTTTCCGGCGACAACACATTCAGACAGACACTGGGCCAGGCGCTTCCCGGCGCACCGGTTCAGATTCCCAAACAAACCTGTAATCCCATACCAAGATGGCGACAGAAGGCACCCACGGCCCCGCGAATGCGGCTGGATACATCGTTCACCACCTCGCGAACGCCAACTCGTCTGGCCATCCGCAGAAGGCCATCGTCGATTTCTCCATCATCAACTACGACACCATCTTCTGGTCGGTGCTGATGGGTATCCTGGCCTGCGGCCTGATGTGGATGGTGGCCCGCCGCATCACGTCTGGTGTCCCCGGCCGCTTCACCGGCGCCATCGAGTTTCTGGTCGAGTACGTGAACGAACAGGCCCGCTCGATCATCCACGGCGATATCCGCTACATCGCCCCGCTGGCCCTCACCGTGTTCGTCTGGGTCGTCTTCATGAACACCCTCGACCTCGTGCCGGTCGACCTGGTGCCCGCCATCGTCTCGGGCCTGGGTATCTCCCATTACCAGCGCATCCTGCCCACGGCAGACCTGAACGCCACGCTGGCCATGGCGCTGGTGGTGCTGTTTGCCTCGCTCTACTACGGCGTCAAGATCAAGAAAACCCACTTCTTCGGCGAACTCATTTCGGCCCCTGTTCGGCTCCGGCGGCAACAGCGGGCATCGGGCCTGCTGTTCAAACCCATCCTGTGGGTCTGCAACCTGACGCTGCAGGTCATCGAGCACCTCTCCAAAACCGTGTCGCTCGGCATGCGGTTGTTCGGCAACATGTTTGCCGGCGAGATGGTGTTCATGCTGCTCGCCCTGCTGGGGGCGCTGGCCACCTGGTGGGGGGCCGGCCTGCACTTCGCGCTGGGTCTGGTCTGGGCCATCTTCCACATTCTGATCATCGTGCTGCAGGGCTTCATCTTCATGATGCTCACGCTGATCTATCTGGGTCAGGCACACGACGCACACTGAGCGCCGGTGCCCGCTCCAGGCGAAAGACCGGGCGACAGCCTCCCGGTCTTTCACCCGGTTCCTGCTAGCGCAGGTTCTTTCTGTCTCTCCAACCTTTCTGTCTTCGACTGAGGAGTCTTTCATGACCAATGCAGCATACGTCGCAATCGCCTGCGGCATCATCGTAGGCCTGGGCGCTCTGGGCGCTTCGATCGGTATCGCCCTGATGGGTGGCAAATTCCTGGAAGGTTCCGCCCGCCAGCCCGAACCGATGGGCAAGCTGCAGACCTCCATGTTCGTTCTGGCCGGTCTGATCGACGCCGCCTTCCTGATCGGTGTCGGTGTCGCCATGCTGTTCGCATTCGCAAACCCCTTCGCCTGATCACATGCAGAACGGTAGATGAGAGAGTGAGCAGACGGTGGCTGCCTGGCAGCCACCCGCCCACTTTATGTATCGAATTGATACGGAGAATCTCGCGTGTACATAAACGCCACGATCATCGTTCAGGTCATCATCTTCGTTGCCCTCTGGTGGTTCGTCGCCAGATTCATCTGGCCGCCGATCACGGCCGCCCTGGATGAGCGCAGCAAGAAGATTGCGGCCGGTCTGGCGGCAGCCGACCAGGCCAAGGCGGAACTGCAGGCCACCGAGAAACGGGTCGAGAAGGAAATGCAGCAGGCACGTGCCAGTGCCGTCGAAGTGCGCGCCAGCGCCGACAAAGCAGGCTGCCGAGCTGATCGACCAGGCGCGTGCCGAAGCAGCGCGCATCATCGCCGCTGCCCAGAAATCCGCCGCCGAGGAAGCCACCCTGGCAGCCGAACGTGCCCGCGACCAGCTGCGTGAGCAGGTCGCCCAGCTGGCCGTGACCGGTGCCGAACGCATCCTCAAGCGGGAGATCGACGCCAAGCAGCATGCCGATCTGTTGTCCAACCTGAAAAACGAGCTGCGCTAAGCCCAAGAACCATGGCGGAAGCACTGACCATTGCCCGTCCCTATGCGGAGGCGGCATTCAAGCTCGCGGCAGAGAATGGAAAGCTGACAGAATGGTCGGACGCCCTCACGCGTCTGACCTCCGTCATGCAGGGCCGATGCCGCCCAGGAGCTCCTGGATAATCCCAACATCGACCGTGCCCAGGCTGCCGCCATCGTTTCCGAAGCTGCCGGCAAGCTGACCAAGCCCCAGCAGAATTTCGTGCGGGTCCTGGCCGAGAACGGCCGGCTTGCCTTTCTGCCCGAGATCGGCGAACTGTTCGAGCAGGCACGTGACCGGCACGAGCAGGTGCTGGACGCGCATATCGAGTCAGCTTTCGCGCTGACCGACAAGCAGCAGGCCGCCATCGTCGAGACGCTCAGGAAGCGCTTCGGCAAGGGTATCAAGGCCACCACCACCGTAAACCCCGAATTGATAGGCGGCGTCTCGATCCAGATCGGCGACGAAGTCATCGACGCATCCGTGCGTGGCAAGCTGTCGCAACTCGCCACGACCCTGACGAAATAAGGAGTTTCCTTCATGCAGCTCAATCCCGCTGAAATCAGCGAACTGCTCAAAAGCAAGATCCAGAACCTTGAGGTTGCAGCAGACTCCCGCAACCAGGGCACGGTCATCTCCGTGACCGACGGTATTCTGCCGCATCCACGGTCTGTCGAACGTGATGCAGGGCGAGATGATCGAGTTTCCGGGCAACGTGATGGCCTGGCGCTCAACCTGGAGCGGGACTCGGTCGGCGCGGTGATCCTCGGTGAATACGAAAGCATTTCCGAAGGCGACATCGTCAAGACCACGGGCCGCATTCTGGAAGTGCCGGTCGGCCCCGAGCTGATCGGGCGCGTGGTCAACACGCTGGGTCAGCCCATCGATGGCAAGGGTCCGATCAACGCGAAAGAAAGCGACGTGATCGAGAAAGTGGCCCCGGGCGTGATTGCCCGCCAGTCGGTGTCGCAGCCGGTGCAGACCGGTCTGAAGTCCATCGATGCCATGGTGCCCATCGGCCGCGGCCAGCGGGAACTGATCATCGGCGACCGCCAGACCGGCAAGACTGCCGTGGCCGTCGACGCGATCATCAACCAGAAGGGCAAGGACCTGATCTGCATCTACGTGGCCATCGGCCAGAAGGCTTCGACCATCGCCAACGTGGTGCGCAAGCTGGAAGAGTACGGCGCGATGGAATACACCATCGTCGTTGCCGCCACTGCGTCGGAATCGGCCGCCATGCAGTATCTGGCCCCCTATGCCGGCTGCACGATGGGCGAATACTTCCGCGACCGTGGCCAGGACGCCCTGATCATCTACGACGATCTGACCAAACAGGCCTGGGCCTCACCGTCAGGTGTCGTGCTGCTGCGCCGCCCGCCGGGCCGCGAAGCCTATCCGGGTGACGTGTTCTACCTGCACTCCCGCCTGCTGGAACGTGCAGCCCGTGTGAACGAAGAGTACGTCGAGCACTTCACCAAGGGCGAAGTGAAAGGCAAGACCGGTTCGCTGACGGCCCCTGCCGATCATCGAGACGCAGGCCGGTGACGTGTCGGCCTTCGTGCCCACCAACGTGATCTCCATTACCGACGGCCAGATCTTCCTCGAGACCGACCTGTTCAACGCCGGTATCCGTCCGGCCGTGAACCCGGGTATTTCGGTGTCGCGGGTGGGTGGTGCCGCGCAGACGGGGCTGATCAAGAAACTGGCCGGTGGTTCGCGTATCGCCCTGGCCCAGTACCGCGAGCTGGCTGCGTTCTCGCAGTTCGCCTCCGATCTGGAAGAAAGCACCCGCAAGCAGCTGGACCACGGCCGTCTGGTGACCGAGCTGATGAAACAGGCCCAGTACAGCCCGCTGCAGGTCTGGCAGCAGGCACTGACGCTGTTTGCCTCCGACAACAAGTATTACGAGGACATCCCGGTCGAGAAGGTGCTGGCTGCCGACTAAGGCCACTGCACGAGTACGTGCAGGGCAAGTATCCGGAGTTCGTGGAACAGCTGGAACGCGACAAGGCCTTCAACAAGGAAGTCGAAGCCAAGATGCATGAAGTCCTCGAGGACTTCAAACAGAACGGCGCGTTCTGATCGTCTTTGTCCCCCAGCCTGCGGGAGTTGAACCGCGCACCGCCCCGGCGGTGCGCCAACGAGTTTCTCCACTATGGCAAGCAGCAAAGAGATCCGGAACCAGATCAAGAGCGTCAAGAACACGCAAAAAGATCACAAAGGCCATGGAAATGGTCTCGGTATCGAAAATGCGCAAGGCACAGGACCGGATGCGGCAGGCCCGGCCCTATGCAGAGAAGATCCGCAACATCACGGCGCACTTGGCAACCGCCAATCCCGAGTATGTTCACCCTTCATGCAGCATCGCGACGCGGTGAAGAAAGCCGGCATCATCATGGTGACCAGCGACAAGGGGCTGTGCGGTGGCCTGAACACCAACATCTTCCGTGCCGTCACGCACAAGATGCAGGAACTGCACGACAAGGGCGTGGGCATCCAGGCCACGACCATCGGCTCGAAAGGCATGGGTTTCATGTACCGCGCCGGGGTCAAGATCGTTTCGCAGCTGATCCAGACCGGTGATGTACCGCATATCGACAAGCTGGTCCCGGTGATCAAGCGTGCAGATCGACGCCTTCCTGAAGGGCGAGATCGATGTCATCTATCTGGCCTATACCCGCTTCGTGAACACCATGACGCAGGCGCCGGTCGTCGAGCAGCTGCTGCCGCTGCCCGAGGGGCACTTGGGTACCGCACAGGAACCGGTCGCACAGGGCGACTATTCGTGGGACTACCTGTACGAACCCAGCCCGCGCAAGGTGCTCGACGAGCTGATGACGCGTTATCTGGAAGCCCTGATCTACCAGTCGCTGGCAGAGAACATGGCTTCCGAGCACAGCGCCCGGGTGGTGGCCATGAAGGCAGCCTCCGACAACGCCAAGAAGATCATCAACGAGCTGCAGCTATCGTACAACAAGGCGCGTCAGGCAGCCATCACGCAGGAACTCAGTGAAATCGTCGGCGGCGCTGCTGCCGTCTGACCGACGACGTATCGACCGATCAACGTACAGTATTCAAAGGAATCCCCATGGCACAAGGTCACATTGTTCAGTGCATCGGCGCCGTCGTCGACATTCAGTTCCCGCGCGACGCCATGCCCAGGTCTACGACGCTCTCGTCCTGGAGGACTCGGGCGATTCGCTGGCCGAAAAGGGTCTGACATTCGAGGTTCAGCAACAGCTCGGTGACGGTATCGTCCGTACCATCGCCATGGGCTCCTCCGACGGCCTGCGCCGCGGCATGCCCGTCAACAGCACCGGCGCCAACATCCAGGTGCCGGTCGGCCCGGGCGTGCTGGGCCGCGTGATGGACGTGCTGGGTCGCCCGATCGATGAGCGCGGTCCGATCCAGAGCGAAGAGCGTCGTGGCATTCACCAGACCGCTCCGAAATTCGACGAGCTGTCGCCCTCGGTGGAACTTCTCGAAACCGGCATCAAGGTGATCGACCTGATCTGTCCCTTTGCCAAGGGCGGCAAGATCGGTCTGTTCGGCGGCGCCGGTGTGGGCAAGACCGTGAACATGCTGGAGCTGATCAACAACATCGCCAAGGCCCACTCGGGTCTGTCGGTGTTCGCCGGGGTGGGTGAACGTACCCGTGAGGGGAACGACTTCTACCACGAAATGTCGGATGCCAAGGTCATCGTGCAGGAAGACCTGTCGCAGTCGAAGGTGGCCATGGTGTTCGGCCAGATGAACGAACCCCCGGGCAACTGTCTGCGCGTGGCGCTGACCGGCCTGACCATGGCCGAGCGTTTCCGTGACGAGGGCCGCGACATTCTCTTCTTCGTCGACAATATCTACCGCCACACCCTGGCCGGTACCGAAGTGTCCGCCCTGCTGGGCCGGATGCCATCCGCCGTGGGTTACCAGCCGACGCTGGCCGAGGAGATGGGCCGCCTGCAGGAACGGATCACCTCCACGAAAAACCGGATCGATCACCTCCATCCAGGCCGTGTACGTGCCCGCGGATGACCTGACCGACCCCTCGCCGGCCACCACCTTCGGCCACCTGGACGCCACCGTGGTGCTCTCGCGTGACATCGCCTCACTGGGTATCTATCCCGCCGTGGACCCGCTGGATTCCACGTCGCGCCAGATCGATCCGAACATCATCGGCGAAGAGCACTACTCGGTCACCCGCGGCGTGCAGGCCACGCTGCAGCGCTACAAGGAACTGCGCGACATCATCGCCCTGCTGGGCATGGACGAACTGTCGCCGGAAGACAAGCTGGCCGTGGCCCGCGCCCGGAAGATCCAGCGCTTCCTGTCGCAGCCGTTCCACGTGGCCGAGGTGTTCACCGGCGCTCCGGGCAATACGTGCCGCTGAAGGAAACCATCCGCGGCTTCAAGATGATCATCGACGGCGAATGCGACGAGTTGCCGGAAGGTGCGTTCTACATGGTGGGCACCATCGACGAGGCCTTCGAGAAAGCCAAGACGCTCAGCAAGTAAGCACGCCTCGATGAAAGGCGGCGCAGCCGGCAGGATGGCGTCGACGGCTGACTGGCAACGGTGCCAGCCATGCCCGAAACGCTTCCACACCGCCGCGCCGCCCCACCTGACCTGTGAGAACCCAAACGTCATGAACACGATTCGAGTCGAGGTGGTCAGCGCCGAGGAATCGATCTTTTTCCGGGGATGCCGAGTTCGTCGTGCTGCCCGGAGAGGTCGGTGAGCTTGGTGTCTATCCGAACCATACCCCGCTGATCACCCGCATCAAGGCTGGCCCGGTGCGCATCAAGATCCCCGGCCACAACAAGGACGAGCTGATCTTCGTCGCAGGCGGCATTCTGGAAATCCAGCCCGATCTGGTCACCGTACTGGCCGATACGGCCATCCGCGGCAAGGATCTGGACGAGGCACGTGCTGCGGAGGCCCGCAAGGCTGCCGAGGAAGCACTCAGCAACGCCAAAACCAAGATGGACCTGGCCCGCGCCCACTCGGAAATTGCGGCCATCACGGCCCAGATGAATACCATTCGTCGCTACCGGTCACGCTGATTTTGACACTCAAGAACGACACCTTCCTGCGGGCCCTGCGCGGTCAGCCCACCGATTACACACCGGTGTGGCTGATGCGGCAGGCTGGGCGCTACCTGCCCGAATACAACGCCACCCGTGCCCGCGCGGGCAGTTTCATGGCGCTGTGCAAGACGCCCGAGCTGGCCTGCGAGGTCACGCTGCAACCGCTCGAGCGCTTTCCCGCTGGACGCCGCCATCCTGTTTTCCGACATCCTGACCATTCCGGATGCCATGAGACTGGGGCTGAGTTTCCAGCAGGGGAAGGTCCGCGTTTCGAGAAAACCGTCCGTACCGAAGCCGATGTGAAGGCCCCTGTTCGTGCCCGATCCGGCCGACGAGCTGGGCTACGTGATGGACGCCGTGCGCACCATCCGCCAGGCACTGGATGGCCGCGTGCCACTGATCGGCTTTTGCTGGCAGCCCCTGGACGCTGGCCTGCTACATGGTGGAAGGTCGGGGCGGCACCGATTTTCACACCATCAAGGCCATGATGTACCAGCGCCTGGATCTGCTTCACCGGCTGCTGGAGGTCAACGCCCGTGCGGTGACCGCCTCACCCTCAATGCGCAGATCGGAAGCCGGTGCCCAGGCCATCATGATTTTCGATACCTGGGGTGGCGTACTGGCCGACGGCATGTACCAGCAGTTCTCGCTGGCCTACATGCGGCGCATTCTGGGCAACCTCACCCCCTACCGGATGGAAAAGGACGAACACGGCAACGAGCATGCCGAAAGTGTGCCGACCATCCTGTTCACCAAGGGCGGCGCTCCCCTGGCTGGACGCCCTGTCGCGCAGTGGCGCCAACGCCGTGGGCATCGACTGGACGATGAATCTGGCCAAGGCCCGCCAGCGCGTGGGCCCCACCTGTGTGCTGCAGGGCAACCTCGACCCGATGGCGCTGCTCACCTCGCCTGCGCAGGTACGCGAGCAGGTCGTGCGTGCACTGGACAGCTATGGGGCGGCCAACACGGGCCGGGGTCAGTGTGTCCAACCTGGGACACGGCATTTTCGCAGTTCACCCCCGCCCGAGCACGTGTCGGTGCTGGTGGAAACCGTGCACGAGCACAGCCGCAGCTGCGCCAGTCGCCGTTTGCCTAGCGGATTCGGGGTCAGGGCGCGGAGACGAACGCGTCCATGACACGCGCCAGGCTGCCCCCTCCTGCAGAACACTGAAGCCGGTCATCTTCGGATCCCGGCTTTTTGCTGTGCCGGCGCCAGGAAGCACCTGCAGAGTCTCGCTCGCGCGTTGAATCCAGGATCGAGGAACCCAAAGACACCAATTCCCTGGCAACAACGACGCCATTGGCGACAGATGACAACGCATCGGATCGCCCACGCATGGAGGCCAGAGGCCCGCAAAGCAGCGGGCCAAGGACGCATTCATCCATGTACAGGACCAGACAACAGGGCCGCAAAAACTTTGCGGAAGCACTCTGTCCGGCAGAAGAAAAATCTGCCGGAAAAACGCCAGTGCATCCTGTGCGGAATAACCGCTTGCGGCCCGACAAATCCCGCATAATGGATGAACCGTCTGGCGATTCAAGGAGCATATGCCATGGCCACTGCCAAACCCGCAAAAAAAGAAGGTAACTGGCCCCGTCTGGTTGCCGATGTGGGAGGAACCAACGCACGCTTTGCGCTGGAAGTCTCTCCGCAGGAACTCGAACACATCGAAACGCTGCCCACGTCGGATTACGACAGCCTCCACGCCGCCATCCGTACCTATCTGGAGAAGGCCGGGCAACCCAACATCAAGCATGCGGCCATTGCCATCGCCAACCCGGTAGTGGGCGACTGGGTGCAGATGACCAATCACCACTGGGCATTTTCCATTGAAACGACCCGTCAGGCGCTGGAACTGGACACGCTGATCGTCCTGAACGACTTCACCGCCCAGGCGCTGTCCATCCCGCACCTGCCCAAGCGCGAGCTGCTGCAGGTGGGTGGTGCCTCTCCTGTCGATGACACGCCGATTGCCGTCATCGGTCCCGGTACCGGCCTGGGCGTTTCCGGCCTCATTCCCAACGGCAAGAACGGCTACACGGCGCTGGCTGGGGAAGGGGGCACGTCAGCTTCAGCCCTTCGACCACACCGAAACCACATCTGGCAGTACGCCAACCGCAAACACGGCCACGTATCGGCCGAACGCTTCCCGGTCCGGCGCCGGCCTGTCACTGATCTACGAAGCCCCGCGCCCGACAGGGAGGGCGTCGAGCGCCGCCGCCGCCGCCGCCGAAATCAGCAGCTGGCCCTGAGCGGCCAGTCGCCGCTGGCCCGGCTGAGCCTGGACATCTTCTGCGCCATGCTGGGTACGGTCTCCTCCAACCTGGCACTGACGCTGGGTGCCCGGGGAGGCGTCTACCTGTGCGGCGGCATCCTGCGTCGCTTCATCGACTACTTCGTCACCTCGCCGTTCCGCAAACCGATTCGAGAACAAGGGCCGGTCTGAAGGCTATCTGGCCGCCATTCCGGTGTACTGCGGTGCTCACGAAGAACCCTGGCCTGCTGGGTGCCGCTGTGGCCCCTGTCCAACCAGCTGGACAACTGAACCCCGTCCCTCCCCTTCTTTGAAGCGGACTCACTTTCCTTTCTGGCGGCGTACCCTCCTGAAAAACCGGTACGCCGCCGCGCAGGCCAGCGCGAGCTCTTCTGTCCTGCATCGGTGCTGTCGCCCGCGCCATGGCGCGGTGTCCGGTACCCGGCGTCCGGCGCCGGCATCGTCCGAACACACCGCAGACATCTACTCGCGCCGACCTGCCCCTCAACCGCCTGGCCCACCCCTCAGGATGGGCCTTCCGGCAAACGCACCCGAGCCCGACCGGGCGCCCTGCTGGCCTTCCAGCGCCAGCGCCGCCAACCAGGAGATAAGCATCATGCCCAGATCCTCTCCCCAGCCGCCCAGCAGAACAACAACCAGGCACTGACCGTGCTGACCGGCCTGTTCTTCATGCTGGGCTTCATCACCCGCCTGAACGACATTCTGGTGCCACACCTGAAGGCCGTGTTCGACCTGAACTACACGCAGGCGCTGCTGGTCCAGTTCTGCTTCTTCACGGCCTACGCCATCACCTCCATTCCGTTCGGCAAGTTCATTTCGCGGCTGGGGTACAAGAACGGCGTGATCGGTGGCTTCCTGATTGCCGCCCTGGGCTGCGTGCTGTTCTATCCGGCCGCCGGCTCGAAGGCCTACGGCATCTTCCTGGGGGCGCTGTTCATCCTGGCCAGCGGCATCACGCTGCTGCAGGTGTCGGGCAACCCCTACGTAACCCTGCTGGCCCCTGCCGGGCAAGGGAAGCACGGACGCTGACCCTGGTGCAGGCCTTCAACTCGCTGGGCACCACGGTGGCCCCGCTGCTGGGTGCGTTCTTCATCCTGAGTGGTGAAGTGCTGACCAGCGCCCAGCAGGACGCGCTGAGCGCCGAAGAGCTGCTCCGCTACCAGGCCGAACAGGCCGCCTCGGTGCAGGTGCCCTACCTGATCCTTGCAGGGCGTCCTGGTGGCGCTGGCGCTGGCCGTGGCGTTCATCAGGCTGCCGGACGCCGGCAAGATCGCCCAGGACATTTCCCGCCCACCAGAGTGAGGACAAGGGCAGCGCCTGGGCCTACCGGCACCTCGTCCTGGGTACGGTGGGTATCTTCTGCTGCTGGGCGCCGAAGCGGCCATTGGCAGCCTGCTGGTGAGCGTCATGGGCCCGCTCCGACGTGGCCGGCATGAAGGATGCCCACGCCGCGAAGTACCTGTCGTCACTACTGGGGCGGCGCCATGGGCCGCTTCCTGGGCAGCTTCCTGCTGAACATCTTCAACCCGGGCAAGTACTGCTTCAACGCGGCCGTAAACGTGGTGCTGATCGCCACCGCCATGACACAGTGGTGGCCATGTGGCCATGTATTCACTGCTGGCCATCGGATTCTTCTAATCTCGATCATGTTCCCGACCATCTTTCCTCGCTGGCCACCCGCGGTCTGGGGCAAGCACACCAGCGCGGCGTCAGGCATCCTGTCGACGGCCATCGTCGGGGGCGCTGCGGTACCGCTGATCCAGGGCTTCGTGGCCGACCACACCACGCTGCTGTCTTCCTTCTGGGTGCCGGCGGTGTGCTATGTGTACATCCTGTACTTCGGTCTGGTGGGACACAAGGCCGATGACTGAGTGATCAGCAGTCCATACGCGTGCAGCGGGCCGGTTCCTTCGGGGCCAGCCCGCTGGCTTTTTCCGGGAAGGGTAGCTGCTCACTTATCCCCTGAAGTTATCCACAGCTCGCGTACCAGCTGGTTCTGGCCTCGCCAGACAGGAAAGGCAGTATCAAAACCCTAATAACATGCTGTTTTACAAGAACTTTTTGTGAGATGTCGCTTTATCGACACTCGAACGAATCGGCAGCCATTCCCATTTGACAAGTGGCGGGCCGATTTGTTCTCACAGTTATCCACAGAAATCGGGCACTCCATCCACCCGTTGTCCACGCCTTGTTCACCGTATGCCCCCGGAACGGCACGCCAGCTGCCTTTTCCGGCACGCCATTTGCCACGCCATCCACGGCAAAAATCCTGCTTGCCCAACATTTGAGCAAAGCTCTGCGCTGCCCGCATGGATACCGGCTTTGCTGGAGTTGCCCGGAGTGTTCGCACACAGTTATCCACTGAAACTGTGGGAAACCACAGTTCCCTCCCTGCCGAAAACCAAACGACCGCCCAGGTGCCGGTCAGCAACCACTCATCGGCAGCCCGGTTGCCTGCGTCCAAAAAAAGCGGCATTCCGGGAAAACCCGCATCAGACGGGGCAAAGAGATGGTTCCGGAGAGAGTTCTGACAGAGTTATCCACAGAATTTGTGCAGAACCCGAAAGGCCATTTTGCCCAATATTCATGCAACTCGGATGAATGACCGACTGTTCGTCGGCAGCGTCCGGATCACTGCACAATATTTGGGCAACCCGCTGGAAAGGCGCATCAGTAGCCAGCCTTCACAGGTTGTTTCGGGCACTCTCACACTTATCCACCGAATCTGTGAAGAACCGCACAAACCATGGCCGACAGACGGCAGGTGGGCACACCGGACAGATGGCGTGGGCAGGCGCCGTCCAGGCGCAAAGTTGTCAACAGACGAAGCTCTTGCCTCGCGACGCCATCAACGCCGATTGAAAAACTGACCCAGGGTGCCGAAGTAAAACTGACCCACCTGGGCACGCACAGAACGGGACCAGCCCTCAATCAGGCGACCTTTCCCTCCTGCCCGCCACCTGCCGCGGTACCCAGAACCGTCCGGTCACAATCGTCGGAATCAGCGGTCACGATGCCGGAATTGCTGGTCACGATACCGGAATCATCAAATCCACGGCGCCGGAACCACCCGGCCCGATCGCCGGAACCAGCGGTCACGATCATCGGAATAGCCATACTTTCCCTTTGTCGGCCCGTTTGCAGCCCCCTGAATCCGCGCACCCCATCGAGCCCTCACGGGTCGACAGCCCCTGAATTCAAGAGCAACCCCGGGCTATGCGAGCGCTCCCTAACATGAAAAAGAAGCCCGGCAAGGGTTATGCATAGCGCCCCGTCTCCTCTGCCATAAACCGACAGCCAGCGCAACTCGGCACACCAGGAAACTAACTTATTGTTTTATATTGAGTTTTTGTTGTCCCAATTTGTGGCAGCGCACCCGGTTTGACGTATCCATGCGGCTTCGGAGGCGATTCCCCCTGTTTTCTACACAGAGTTATCCACAGTTTTTTTGTGGATAAACAGTTCTCATCCATACAAAACAATGAGTTACGAGTGATTTGCAGACTTTACCTCAATACAAATCTGCAGCTTTTTACGATTGCAGACGCCTGGCCAAGCATGGTTATCCATCTGCAAACCCTAGCTTTCGACATCGCCACACCTTTCAGCGTGCCGCGGACCTCGTTTGCCCCTGCCATCATCAACAACCTCTCCGGCAGCGCCCCTTCAACCAGCGCTTGCCTCCTCTACCATTCGTCGCCACCTGGCGCCGTTGAACGCCATCTTGTTGCCAATCGACCCTGTCATTGTCGATAGCCCCGCAAAACTGCGGCCCCATCGTGAAGGCAAGTGCTCTCAACCTTTCAACTTGCTTTCCGCGCAAGTTATGCACAGTTCGTGCAGGCGCCATGTCATAACGGGCACGGCTTGTGCAAATGAATAACCAAACTCACAAGCCATTGTTTTCATTGAAAATTTTATCTGTGCCATTTCTGGGCAAGGGAGTGCATTGCCACTGTTCATGCGGGTTTGAGGGTCATGGAGACATTTTTCCCACAGAGTTATCCACCGTTTTTGTGGATAAAAACAGCATATCCTTATATATCAATATGTTGCGTCAACAATTCTGATATCACATGAAGAACACGCTGCAACAGCACATGGTAACAATGCCAATCCTCACCGCCATCGAAGAGAGGAAACGTTTTTCACGGCAGCGCCGTGTCGTCCCGTCGCGACAGTCGTGCGCCTCTCGCCACTGGCACAATAGCCTCCCGTCCCCCACTGTCCCCGTTGGCATTTCAGGTCGAACATAGCCATTTGTGCCCTGGACAACCGGGACTTTGACCGGCCGCCCCTTCCATCCGGCCCCTCTTTCCTTTCACCTTTCCCCGAAGCGCCGTGTCCCTTCCCCTATATTCAGGTTCTGATCGACGTGCCGCTGGCCGGCAGCTTCAGTTATCGTTGCCCGGCCGACGGGCCGGAGCCCGAGGGGCATTAGGGTTACCGTACCGTGGGCAAGGGGCGTCGCACCGGCCTGCCCTGCGGCGACACGATGCCAATTCCTGCCGGACGGGCTGAAGGCCGACAGCATCAAGGCACTGGAGACAGTCCGCACCGACCTGCTGGCGCCCCCCGACGGCTGGCTGGCTCTTCCTGCGCTTCGTGGCCCGCTACTATCACGGCAGCCTGGCTGATCTGGCCGTGGGCAATCTGCCCAAGCTCCTGCGCACGCCGCCCACCGGACGCAGCCGCGGATGGACATGCCCGCCTGGCGGCCTTCACGTCGTCTGATTCCGGGTCCATCAGCACGCCGCCCACGCTCAACCCCTGACCAGCAGGCGGTGCTCGACACGCTCTGTACCTCCCGGCCGGCCATCGGTTACGTCATCCTCCCCGCAGTCCTGACTTCTCCTGGTTCCAGCGCTTTTTCGGCTGCTGCTGATTCCACAATGCGGGCGCCCCTGACTGGTCCGACTGGTCCGACTGGTCCGACTGGTCCACTGGTCCGACATCCCCATCCCTACGGCCCCAGCCACCCGACTCACCCCTCCGCGCCCCTCCACCCTGGCTGCTGCACGGCATCACGGGCAGCGGCAAGACTGAGGTGTATCTGCACTGGATGGCTCCAGCGGCTGGACCGTGATCCACAGGCCCAGGTGCTGATGATGGTGCCGGAGATCGGCCTGACGCCCGCGCTGCAGGAGCAGCTGCGGCGCCGCTTTCCCGGGCAGTCCATTGCCGTGCTGCACAGCGAGATGACCGACGCAGCCCGGGCCAGCCACTGGCTGGCTGCCAGCGGGCAGGCGCGCATCGTGCTGGGCACACGGCTGGCCGCCGTTCTGGCGCCGATCCCCCATCTGGACGCCATCATCGTCGACGAGGAGCACGACCCATCCTACAAGCAGCAGGAGGGGCTGCGTTACTCGGCCCGCGACATGGCCGTGGCCCGCGCCCGGCTCGCGGGCATTCCGGTGCTGCTGGGCTCGGCCACGCCTTCCATGGAAAGCTGGCACAACGCCCAGACCGGCTGCTATCGCCCTGCTGAGCCTGACCCGGCGGGCACATGCCCAGGCCGCCCCGCCCACCATCCACAGATGGTGTCGCTGCGAGCCAAAACCCAGGAAGGGTTGACGGAGGAAAGCCTGCAGGCCATCGGCGAAACACTGACGCGCGGCGAGCAGGCCCCGCTTTTTCTGAACCGGCGCGGCTATGCGCCGGTACTGGCCGTGGGATGCCTGCGGCTGGCTGTCGCGCTGCAATCGCTGCGACGCCTACCGCGTCCTGCACCGGCCTCGGCGCCCACCCGTACGCGCGGCACAGCAGACGCCCGGACGCTACCGGCTGGTGTGCCATCACTGCGCCACCACCCAGACCGTGCCGCGTGCCTGCCCCTCCTGCGGCAACCAGGGATCTGGCCCCCTGGGCCGGGGCACCCAGAAGCTGGAAGACGCGCTGCACGCTGTTCCTCATGCCCACATCGGCCGGCTGGACCATGACGTGGCCCGCCACAGGGGCGCGACGCAGGCCTTTCTGGAGGATGTACATGCGGGCCGTACCAACCTGCTGGTGGGCACACAGATGCTGGCCAAGGGGCACGATTTCGACCGGCTGACGCTGGTGATCGTGGTGGATGCCGATGCGGGCCTTTTCACCACCGATTTCCGCGCTCCGGAACGGCTGTTCGCCACGCTGATGCAGGTGGCCGGCCGCGCAGGCCGACACCGGGCCTTGAATGCCCGGACGCTCATCCAGACACGGCATCCGGAGCATCCGCTGTTTGCCGCGCTGCGCCGTCACGACTACCCCGCCTTTGCCAGGGCCCAGCTGCAGGACCGGGAGGCCGGCGCACTGCCCCTACGCCTTCCAGGCCCTGCTGCAGGCGCAGGCGCGCGACATGGACAGTGCCCTGGCCTTCCTGCAGGACGCGCGCGATCGTCTGCAGTGCATGTACAGCAGGCGGCATCGGCACAGCCCCGGCAGCACCAGACCCGGCAAGCCGCCAATATGCCCGGACAAGGCACCGGGTCGAGGTACGGTGCTGAACCCAGCTACAGTGCTGAATCCGGGCGTGGCGCTGGGTCGGGGTGCAATGCTGAAACCGGATGCAATGCCGAAGCCGGACACACCACGGTAGCCCCTCTGCCCCCTCGGCCTCCCTTCCGGCCATCCATCCGGATGCTCATGATCGAGGTCTGCGACCCGGTTCCCATGCCACTGGCCCAGGTGAACAAGGTGTTTCGCGCCCAGCTGCTGATCGAAAGCAGCCACCGTGCCAGCCTGCATGCCCTGTTGACGGACTGGCAGACATCCATCGGCGCCCCGCAGACGGCAACGGGCGTGGCAGGCAGCGCCGGCCATCATCACAAGGGCGTACGCTGGCAGCTGATCATCGATCCGCAGGAAATCTGAGCCCCGCCACCTCGTCCTGCTCGCCGCCCAAGGGGTTCCACAGGGACGAATGAGTCCATGACACGCTCCAGGACACAGCCTGCCCATGGACACCTGCCCAGCAAGGAGGGAAAGGCCGCCTGGCTGAGGGCTGGTAACCCGTTCTATCGCGTGCCCAGGTGGGCCAGTTTTACTTCGGCACCCTGGGTCAGTTTTCAATCGGCGTTGACACTGGAGGACACGGACCCTGAAGACACAACACTGAAGGTACGACGCTGAGGGCACTAGAGATCTGAGGGCACAGCACAGGCGGAAAGCTGTCCCAATAGTTATTCACAGCCAAAACACGCCCCAGCCTGCGACGGACTCGTCAGCATTCCTCGGGAGAGGCTTGCATAACTCATTGTTTAACCGGATATTTTTCAAATTTACCCAGAACGCAACGCTGTAAGGGATGACAGCTCCTCCCGTTTGACAGGCACATCTCCATTTGATCTCACAGAGTTATCCACAGGCCGGTGGACAAAATGCCCCCGTCCCGGCCTTCCCGCCTCTTCCTGCAGCTCTCCCCACGGCTCCTGCCCCATGTCGCGGTCGCATTCGCCCCCGGAAAGCCCACTTTGGAGGCACAACGCAAGCTGGCTGGGCGCCGGAAATCCCCGGCGCTCCACTCTGCACACCATTTAGTCACCCCTGTGCCAGGCCGCGCCAGCCGGGCGTTTCGACGGGTTGCCTGGGAGCTTGTCACACAGTTATCCACCGTTTCTGTGAAAAAACGCACCGTTCATCGGCCCGGCACGCGTCCCAACCCCCGTCACCTGCCGTCTCGTCGGGCCCTGTTCTGCGACAAACTCCCGGCTTCTGTGCAGACCAAAAAGTGGCAGGGACGATGCCCATCGCACAGATCCCCATAACTAAAGGGGACCATCCTGCCTGCAGGTACAGCCACCCACAGAGTTATCCACCGTTTTTGTGAACAACTCACAGGGCAACGCGGTCACGATGCCGGAATCGTCAGTCACGGTCGCAGGAAGACGCAGCCTGTTTTACTTCAGTACCCCGGGGCCAGTTTTCAATCGTCGCTACGACCACCGGAATCGCAGCTGCTCACACCGGGAGACGCAAAACGCCCCACGCAGCGCCTGCAGAAACGCTCCGTTGCAAGGACTCACCATCCCGGCTGCCCGGCGGGGCGGATTCGTCCGATAATAGCCCCCCGCCCTGCTCCTCAGTCACATCTCCGCAAAGGACTTTTTGCGTGAGCGCACACTTCACTATTTTTCCTTGTAATTACGTGGTGTAATGCGTAATTGCGATTCTTTCCTCTATTTCCGTGGCCGATCTCAACCCCGCCCAGTCCCAGGCCGTCAGGCATCTGGATGGTCCCAGTCTCGTCATTGCCGGTGCCGGCTCGGGCAAGACCCGCGTCATCACCGCCAAAGCTCTCGCACCTGATCGATGCCGGCTTCACCGGCCGGGCCATTGCCGCCATCACCTTCACCAACAAGGCGGCGGCCGAAATGGCTCGAGCGTTTTGCCCAGCAGAGGAAGCTCCCAGCCCGAGCGGCCAACCATTTCCACCTTCCACTCGCTGGGCATGAAGATGCTGCGCACCAGCGGCCGGGGTATAGGGGCTGCTCGTTTTCGATCTCGACAGCGACGACTGTGCCGGTTGCTGCTGGCGCAGCTGCTGCAGACCACCGACCGCAAGCTGATCGCTGGCCTCGGCGAAGATCTCGCTCTGGAAAAACGCCCTGACCGGAAACCCGAGCAGGCGCTCAGAGAAGCCCGCGGCGAGAGCGAGCTGCGCATCGCCCGCGCCTTCATGGAATATCAGGCCACGCTGGACGGCTATCAGGCCGTGGACTTCGACGACCTGATCCGCCTGCCGCTGAAGCTGCTGCGCAACGACCCGGAGGCCCGCAAACACTGGCAGGAAAAGCTGCGCTACTTCCCTGGTGGACGAGTACCAGGACACCAACGCTGCCCAGTACGCCCCTGCTGAAGGAGCTGGTGGGCGACCGCTGCGGCCTGACCGCCGTGGGCGATGACGACCAGTCCATCTACGGCTGGCGCGGTGCCTCGCTGGAGAACCTCAAACGGCTGGGGCAGGATTTTCCGAACCTACCGTCATCAAGCTGGAGCAGAACTACTGTTCCACCCGCACCATCCTGCACGCCGCCAACACGCTGATCCAGAAGAACCCTCAAGCCCATGCCAAGACGCTGTGGTCAGCCCCTGAGCGAGGGCGATCCGCTGAAGGTGCTGCCCTGCGACGACGATGAGGACGAAGCCGAAACCGTGGTCAAGCGCATCCAGGCGGCCCGCTTCGAGAAGCGCCTCGCCGTGGTCGGACTTTGCCATTCTGTATCGCGGCAACCACCAGGCACGCGTCGTCGAACAGATGCTGAGAAAGGAACATATCCCCTACCAGATCTCCGGCGGCCAGTCGTTCTTCGACAAGGCCGAGATCATGATCTGTGCGCCTATCTGCGCGTGCTGGCCAACGAGAACGACGATCCAGCCTTCATTCGCGCCGCCGCCATCACACCACGGCGCGGCATCGGCCCGCAGACGCTGAAGGTGCTGGGCGAATATCGCCAGTGAGCGCGACATCAGCCCTGTTTCAGGCCATGTTCGAAGCGGGCGTCGAGAGCCCGTCTGCCCGAAAAAGCAGTTGCTTTCCGCTGCGCCAGTTCGGCGAGTTCATCAACCGGCTCAAAGTGGCGTGCCGAGCGTGAGCCAGCCTCGGAGGTGCTGGATGGCCTGATCGGCGCCATCGATTACCAGCTCTACCTGCAGGAGCAGGGTGACGAACGCAGCGCCACCAACCGCTGGCAGTATGTCTGCGAATTCCGCGACTGATTGCCAAACGGGCCGACGAGGACGGCAAGACGCTGATCGACATGGCCCAGCACATCTCGCTGGTCACCCGTCTGGAGGGTCGCGACGAGGAAGGCGACGCCGTGAAGCTCTCCACCGTGCACGCCAGCAAGGGGACTGGAGTACCCGCACGTCTTCCTGATTGGCGTGGAGGAAGGGCTGATGCCGCACGCCGGCCGTGAGGACGACAGCCTCGACGACGTGAACGGCATGCCGGTGGACCGCGAAAAATCGATGCCGAGCGCCTGGAAGAGGAACGCCGGCTGATGTGTGGCCATCACCCGCGCCCGCAAGAGCCTGACGCTTTCGTGGTGCCGTCAGCGCAAGCGCGCCCGCCAGATGGTGGACTGCCAGCCCTCACGCTTCATCACCGAAATGCAGCTGGAGCCCGAGGGTGCCCGCAACGCTCCCGTCTCGGCCGACGAGGCCCGCAAGAAGCTGGCTGCCCTGCGGGCCATGCTGGAAGCGCGCGGCAACGCCTGAGCCGGCGGGATCAATCCTCCCTCTTGCGAATCGGCTGGATCAATCCCTCTTCTGGGCCGCGGATCACTCTCCCTTCTTTCTTCTCACCTCGACCTTGGGTGCCTGGAAGGTGGCGCTGCCAGCCTTGGCACATGTAGGTCATGGCGCTGGCGATTTCTGGTCGGTGTACTGCCGCCACCCTGGGCCGGCATGGCGCCCTTGCCCTTCAGGGCCGACTCCAGCAGGGCGTCGGCGCCCTTGTCGATACGGGCCTCCCAGGCATCCTTGTCGCCAAACTTGGGCGCACCGGACACGCCCGTGTTGTGACAGGCCGAGCAGACTTCCTTGAAGACGACCTCACCCGCACGGGCCGGACCACCACCTTTCTTCTCCTTCAGCTCGAAGCCGGCCACCGGACGGATGCGGGGCCTCGATGGCCTCGGGGACATTTTCGTCTTCGGCCGGGGCTTGCTGCCCGAGGCGCCCACCACCATGGCGATGATGACGACCGGCAGCACCAGCGCTGCCGTGACCACCACCACCATCTGGGTCGTGGACTTGAAAATGCCGGCCGGCCGGCCAGAACCGGCACCGGGGTTGGTGTTTGCCATGGATGCTCCGCGTGTGTCTCTGATGTGATGATCTGGAGCGTGTCATGGGCTCATTCGTCCCCTAGGGGACGAAACACGCTCCAGGAGCGGACACCAGCATGCCGCCGTGCCAGAAAGGCACAGGCGCGTCGCGGCCGGCGTACCGCGTGGATGCTCTTTTATAGAGCAAAGCGCCCATCCCCATTTTGATCAGGATCAGCCCGGCAGCGCGCGGGCCGCCGGATGGTTCACACAAACACTGACGGCCGCGCGCAAAACCAGTATTCTTATCAGCTTCAACGCGCCCGTAGCTCAGGGATAGAGTATTGGCCTCGAAGCCAAGGGTCGCACGTCTGATTCCGTGCCGGGCGCGCCATTTTTCCTTCTGCCGCACAGCGGTCCTGCGGCTGCATCCAAAACCGCCCTTCGGCAGAAGTCCGCGGCGCAGCAGCCCGCTCCCGGGTGCGCCCCCGCCCCATGCCAGAATCCACCCCCATCCAGCGCACCACCACCACAGCCCGCTATCTGCTGGCGGCGGGTGCCGTGGTATCGGCTTCAGCCATCATCAAGGGTCCATTGCCGGCCTGCCGCTGGCCTGGCTGATGCTCCTGCTGGGCGGCGGCATGCTGATGGTCGCGCGCCGCGCGGGCTGATCGCACAGCCCCTGCGCACTGTCTGCCCCCACTGTCTCTGCCCCCACTCCCGGTCTTGTCCGCCCCTGTCCGGTCTCCCCTGCCGGAGAGGAGCACCCCGCGCCCAGTTACCGCGGTGGATATGCACACTGCAGTTACCCGCCTGCCCGCCTCGCCCCCCGCAGCCATCTGACGACATCACGGCCCGCTCAAGGAGCCTCTGCGCCACTTGATCGCTACTGTCGTCATTTTTCCGTTTTTCGGTCGCGCTTGCGGGCGTGTTCCGCCTTGCGGGCACCAACGCCACGACCAGTATCACCACGGCCATCATCCCCACGACCGCCATCCCCACGGCCATCATCACCGCCACTATCACCGCGGGCACCCTCCCCACGGCGCTTGCCATCTCCAGCGCGCAGGCCATCTTCCTTGCGCCCTCCGCCGTTCGCGCTGCGTGGAGGCAGGCGGCCTGCCCGCTCGAACAGCTTGTCAGACGGCTCACCCAGCGTGTGACCATCGGTGAGCGTCAGGGGCATATCGTCAATGAGATCTCCGTCCGCATCGGCAGGGATTGCATCCCTGCCCCCGCCGACTGACATACGCCCGTCCGGGGCAGACCCGATCCCGACGCGTCGCCGGTCATCCGTGGAAGCCGACCCTGCGGCCGCCCCATCTACGGCAGCCATGGAACCACGGCCGGCACCTGCCGTCCTGTCCGCCTCAGCGGACCGCCCAGCACCATCCCTGCGTGCCCCGCCATCCCCGCGTGCCTCACCAGCCACCCGGCCTGACCCGGCATTCACGCGCCCTCGGGCCGCGCGTACCTGCCCCATCGGCCCGGGAAGCATCCGCCCCGGCCGATCCGCGTCACGCGCACCAGCAGCAGCGCCCGTGTGTTCACCGGACGCACCTGCGATGCCAGCACCTGCGATGCCAGCCCTGCGGCGCCAACACCTGCGCCAACACCTGCAACGGCAGCGCCTTCAGCAGCACCGCCTTCGGCAACACCATCGCGGTCGAAACCAGCGCGGTTCGTGTCGCGGGCAACCTTGCCGTCTCGCGCCCGGGCAGCGCCATCGCCCGCACCAGCAGCACCAGCACCACCACCAGCGGCAGCAGCATCAACACCACCATCAACACCAGGGACACCAGCAGCACCAGCAGTACCGGAAGCATCATCAGCGCCAGCGGTACCACCGGCACCGGCAGCACGGCCGGAACCTCCTCCCCGCCAGAACCGGCGGAACCAGAACCAGCCGGACCTGCACCAGCAGAACTCTGCACCGACCCCACTCGTCGTCATCCATCACGGTATCCACCCGTGCCTCGTCCTCCCACTGGCCGCCGGAGCCAGCATCGCACCGCCGAACTGCACGTCGGTGCGGAAAGGCCCCAGACCGAACAGCTTCAGGAACGCCTCGGCGTCCTGACGGCCCAGTTCGTACGTCTGCTGAAAGCGTCTGGCCGAGGTGAAATCCCAGCTCGCCACCGGCACCGGCGCGGACGGCTGCACATAGATGCGCCCTTCCATGGCAAACACGGGCGTCTTGCGGTTGTAGGTGCGCGTGGTCAACACCAGCGTCTGGCCCGGCACGTCGGCCACCAGATCGACCGGCACCGGATCGACCAGCTCGCCCGTCACCACCCGCTCGCCCTCGAACTCCACCGCCGGCACCAGCGGCGGATACGCACCGCTGGCCCTGCAGCAGATCACACATCTCGCGCTCGGTGCGGCAATCCTGCAGCCGCTTGACCAGCGGCACGAAGATTTCGGCACGCTCCGGTTTGGCGTGCAGTGACGCCGGCACCAGCCGTGCATCGCGCCGGGCTTCGCGCCAGCCCAGCCTGTCGAGCTGACGGTCGCCGGCAGCGGCTGGCGCCACCGCGCAGGCCACGCGGATTTCGGGGCCTGCCACATCAGCTGGCGGAAGTGCTCGCCCCAGCAGCGCACGCATGGCCTTGCGGTAGATGCCACCCTGCCGGAACAGCGGTTCGTCCTTGCGAAACAGGTTTGACCCGAGGCCATGTTGCTGCGCACCCCGGCCAGCCTCGCGCTCGGACCAGGCCAGCGCCCGCAGGGTGTCGTTGGCATGGACCAGACAGGCCATGAAGGCCCCCATCGATACCGCACCGATCACCCGCGGCCGCAGCTCGATTTCGCGCGCAGCACCTCCCAGAAGCCCGCCTGCCACCAGCAGCGATGCCCGCCGCCCGCAAAGACCACCTTGTCAAACATGCCCCAGATCCAATAGATATCCGCCGGTCATTCTACCGTTGCCATCGCGCACGCCCAGTCACAATGCGAGACAATCCGCGCCATGGCAACAACCGATCCTGCCGTGCACCAGGGCCTGCCACCGGTCTGGCGCCGCGATGCCCTCATCCTGCTGCTGGGCAGCTTCAGGCACGGCCTCACTGGCCGCGCAGGCCTACTACGCCCACCCGCGCAACCAGTTCTGGCCCATCCTCGGCCAGCTCACGGGCGAGCTGCTGCCCGCGCTGCCTCTACGAGCAGCGCCTCGCACGCAGCTGCGCGAACACCGGCTGGCCCTCATGGGACACTCGTTAGCCACCGCCAGCGCCAGGGCAGCCTCGACAGCGCCATCCGCCACGCCCTCACCAACGAATTCGGCCCCTTCTGGCCCAGCTGCCCTCACTGAAACTGGTGGCCTTCAACGGCCAGCATGCCGGCCGCCAGCGCCGCTTCTTCGACGAGCAGGGGCTACGCCACCGTGGTGCTGCCTCCACCAGCCCAGCCTACGCCAGCCCTCACGCTGGCGCAGAAGGCCGAACAGTGGCTGGCAGCGCTGGCCCCGTGCTGGAGGCCGGGTAAAGAAAGTATCCGCTACTTCTTCTCAACCCAAACCCTGCGGCGCCAGCAGCAGGAAGCGCCAGCACGGCTGCGGCCAGATCGGCCAGCCGCGTCTTCAGCGGCCGGCGTGACGACGGTTTTTCGCCTTGCGGCAGATGACCCGGAATATCCATCAGGCTCCCCTTTCGGCCACCAAGGCCGGATTGAACGCCGGGTCGTTATACATCTTGAACTGGCGGCACACCTTGAAATATGCCCGCCCTCGCGCGACAATCGGCCATCAGCTCGTCCAGGCAGCGGCCCCAGATCGTTGCGCTGCGTCTCCAGCCGGGCCAGCCGCGCGCGCAAAGCCTCGCGGTGCGCCTCGTCCACATCGGTCCGCGCGCGTCTGCGCCTTCATGGCCCGCACCTTCAGCGCCATGATCGACATCCGGTCGATGATGCTGCCGGCCGTCTCGCTGTTCATCCGCGCCTGCTGGCCGGCCAGGCTCACCGGCGAATCACCACCCACCGATGCCGGATCCACCAGCCCCAGCGCCAGCAGCAGCAGCTCGTCCACCCGTTCGGTGGCGCGTTGCGGGCCTGGTTGTAGCCATCGATGGCCCGCTTGTTGCCGGCAATCTCCTCGGCCGACACACGGGTGCGGCGCGCCAGGTCTTCCTCGTCCCACAGCAGGCTGTTGAAACGGTGGTTGTTGGCCACCCAGTGCCAGAGCTGCGCCCTGGGCTCCGTGGCCGGTGGCGGCACATCCAGTGCATGGCCATCCGGCGCCTGCCCTGCCTTTGCCCAGCCCGGCAGCGCCAGGCACTGCTGGTGAAACGCGATGACGGCGGCCCCGTTCAATGCCCCGGAGGTTGGCTTTTCTGCGCCCTGCATGGTTTTGACTCCATAATCGGTGGAACTTTCCGCATTATCCACAAAACCTGCCCCGCTCCCTCGTCATGCGACCCCTCATCGTGCGACTCCCCAACTGCGTTGGCGACGTCATCATGAGCCTGCCCACCCTCTGGCACCTGCATCATCGCGGCTACGCCCTGCAGCTGGTGGGCAAACGCTGGGCCGCCACCCTGCTGGCCGGCTGCGGCTGGCCGGTCCACACCCCTGCCCGGTCCGCTGAAGGAACGCGTGCGCCTGCTGCGGCGCCTGCGGCAGGAAAGGCCAGCTCACGACCCGGATTTCGGCAAAGCGCCTCAACACCCTGCTGCTCACCAACTCGTTCTCCAGCGCCTTCGAAACCTGGCTGGCCGGGCTCAACACCGTCGGCTACCGCCAGGACGGCCGCGGCTGGTTCCTCACCCACCCCGTTCCGCAACCGGCCCACCCCTGCACGAAAGCCAGCGCTCTGGGGCGCCGCCACCCTCACCCCGCCACAGGACAACGACCCCGACCTGAAGCCCGGCACCCACGACGCCATCCCCTCACCGGAACAGATGCAGTGGCCCCACCTGCCCCTAACGGATTCGGCACGGGAGCGGGCGCTCACTTTGCTGCATCAGGCAGGGCTGCTCGAAGAGGCGGGCGCACGGCACAATCCCCCATGGCCCGGGATCGCTGGCCGGGCATACCCATCCGGTCGACTATCCCACCCCGGCCATCCGGCCCTTTGCGATTCTGATTCCCTTCGCCACCGGCACCCTCGAAGGCAACAGCAAGGCCTCGGCCGGGTTTTCCGGCGCTGTGCCGGCAGCTGGCCGAACGCATGCCGGTTCTCCTCGTGCCCGGCCCCGGCGCCGAAAACCGCCCGGGCCCACGCCGACTATCCCACGGCACGGTCGCTGGATGACGTGCCGCTCGACGTGTACGCCGCCCTGCTCCCACGCCACCCTGGTCGTGGCCAACGACACCGGCCCCGGCCACGTGGCCGCCGCCGTCGGCGCCCCGCTGCTCTCCGTGCTCGGCCCCACCAACACCGCCCGCTACCGCGCCCTCGGTCCTCATGCACCCCTGGCCCAGTCCCGACCCTGGCCCAGTGAAGAGGGCCGTCTGGCAACAAGTCGCGCAGATGCTGGCAGGACAGGCTGTGACACCACCCGGGCACGACAGGTAACGACAGAGAAACACTTCTGCGCACATTGTTTGCATAACGCCGCTGCAAAGGCTCAATAATATGGCCGACCGTTTGTCGGCCGACGAACGGCGGACTACACTGAAAAAAACAACACCCATCACCGTCGGTACGGCGCCCAGCCGGGGCCTGCACCCCGACAGGTCACCGCTTTTTCCGAGTCGCTCATGTTCAAACGCAGCACCTGTGCCGCGGCCGTGATAGCCGTCTTTTCCCTGGCGGGCACCTCCGCCGCCTTGGCCCAGCAGGTCCACGCCCAGCGCGTCGAGGGCCAGACGGTTCACCCTGTGGAGTCTCCTGCCTCCCAGCTGCCCACCTATCAGGAACCACAGGGTCAACAGCCACAGGGCCAACAGCCCCACCACTTCCAGACCCAGCGGGCGCCGCAGGCAACACGCAGATGCCCGAAAACACGCAGGCGCCGGGCAACGCACAGCCCCCTGCCAGCACACAGCAGCAGCCCGCCGGCACCCAGCCCCCATGGCCCCACGCGCAGGAGCCGGCCCACACCCGGCCTGCCCTGAACAACAAGCATGCCGGCGGCCCGAAAATGGTCACGGCCACCAACATGCCCGCCACGCTGGGTGAACTGACCAGCGATGTGGTGATCCTGCCCACCTACCACGCCCACCAGGACGTGAGCCAGCTCACCCCCTTCGAGCCGCTGGGCAGCATCCAGACCTTCTCGCAGGGCACCCCGGCGCCTTCGGTGGCCTGTCCATCCGCGGCAACGCCATGCAGGACACCCTGGTGATGATCGACGGCTTCCGCGTCAGCCCGGCCAGCGGTGCCGACTTCTCGCTGCTGCCCATGTCCTACGGCAGCCGCACCGAAATCCTGCGTGGCCCTGGTTCGGCCATCTATGGCCAGAACGCGGGCGGTGGCGTGGTGCAGCTCCTGTCCGACGCAGCCGGTCCCGGCACCCGGGCCAGTGGTGAAGCCGGCATCGGCGGCCGCGGCTACATGCAGATGCGCGGACGCCTCTCGGGCGGCAACGACCAGATTACCGGCCGCATCGACCTGGGCCGCGAACGCGGCGATGGCTTCGATGCCACCGCCGGCGACTACCCCGGCCACCAGAACGACCAGGGACAACTGGAAACGCGACAACATCTCCGGCCGCCTGGACGCCCGGCTCTCCACCGCCACACACCTGACCGTGCTGGCCATGCGCAACACCGTCAACGCCGATTTCGACGGCCTGCGCGGCAGTGCCACCGCCCTCGCGGCCAAGAAGCGCCTGGAACTGGCCGGCGTCAGGGCCGAGCATGAACTGTCGCCCGGCACCCGCCTGGACGCCAAATTTGGCCAGAGCAGCATCAGCAACACCTGGAACTACACCGACGGTGCCGACTGGGACAAGACCAAACTGCGCGAATACGGGCTGGGCATGAGCCAGCGGGTTCTGCCTCAACGTGACGCCGGATCGCCTTCGAACGGCTGGAAGAAGGCTACGACACCCAGGGCCTGAAATCGCCCACGCGCACCACCAACGCGCTGCTGGGCAACGCCATCGGCACCTGGGGCAGCACCAGCTGAACCTGGCCCCTGCGCATGGATGACAGCAACCGCTACAACAGCACCTTCAGCCACCAGATCGGCTACGGCTACCGGCTGGCCCCCAACCTGCGCGCGTGGCGGGCAACCTGAGCACCGGCTACCGCATGCCGGACCCTGGCCGACTACTATGCCAGCGCCGAGGGCAACCGCCTGAAACAGCAGCGCAACCAGACCATGGATGCCGGCGCCTACTGGCAGCCCGACAGCACCACCTACGCCAAGGCCGTGGTGTACCGCACCCGCGTGCATGACCGTCTGACCGTGGCCGGCGACTGCACCGCCGCCGTCAACTGCTCGCTGTTCAACCTGGGCCGCGCCACCATCACCGGCATGGCCCTGTCGGTGGGTCAGGACACCGCCCCCGGCCAGGCTCTTCGACGGCCTGCGCTGGCAGGCGAACCTGGACCTCGTCAGTCCGAAGAACAACGCCACTGGCCGTGTGCCGCCCCATGTGGCCAAGCGCACCCTCAACGGCCAGGTGGACTACGGCTTTGGCGACTACAGCGTGGGCGCCGACCTGATGCTGAGCAACCGCCGCTTCTCCGACGAGGCCAACCAGCGCCGCGTGGGCGGTGCACTGCTGGTGAACCTGCGCTCGGCCTGGCGCGTCTCGCCCGAGCTGACCGCCTATGCGGATGTGTACAACATCGGCAACCGGCGCAACGCTACCTGGCGCTACTACAACCAGCAGCCGCGCACGGTGATGCTGGGGGTGGCTTACTCGCCGCGGTGAGGCAGAGATGCGGGGTGACGGCGGCAGGTTGCGTCGTCACCTCGCGAAGCGCGGAGCCGCCGGAACACGAAACCGGGCGCTGGCGCCTGAAAGCGAGGGTCCTGACCATGCGATGGTCCGGACCGTGTGACAGGGTGTGGCCGGGTTCCGGATCTGTATGGGGCGATGTCCGATGTCGGGGCGTCGCCTTTTGTGTCCCACCGGAATTACACCCCTTGCCCCAACGGGCCAACGGCAATACCATCGCCAATAAGTAATACTTTTGGTGCACACCCATGGCAACAACCCTGACCATCAAGGGCCAGGTCACCATCCCCAAGAAGGTCCGCGACGTCCCTGCAGCTGCTTCCCGGTGACGGCGTCGAGTTCGCCTTCAACGAGGCGGGCCAGATCATCGTCCTCAAGGCCGGGCAACCACCCCGAACAACGCTGAAACAGGCCAATGCCGATCGTTTCGAAGCGGTTCGTGGCGCCGCCCAGATCAAGTGGCGTACCGATGAACTGATGGCCCTGCTCCGCCAGCCAGACTGACCCCACAAGTTCCACACCTGTCGCCCGGAAAGGCAGCCGCCCCACAGCACCGATGCCTCCCGACGTCATCCGGGAAAGGATGCGCCCCTCATGATCCTCGTCGACACCAACGTCCTGCTGGATGTGCTGGAAGATGACCCGGTCTGGGCCAGCTGGTCCATGCATCAGCTTCAGACCCAATCCATCATCCACGAACTGGTCATCAATCCCATCATCTATGCCGAACTGTCGACCACCTTCGAATCCGTCGATGCACTGGACGGCGTCATCCAGACCATGGGACTGAAGTACCAGGAACTCCCACGCCCAGCGCTGTTTCTGGCATCCATGGCGTTCGTCCAGTACCGGCGCAGCAAGGGCACGAAGCACAATGTCCTCCCCGACTTCTTCATCGGGGCGCATGCAGCCGTTCATGGCTGGGCCATCCTCACCCGTGACTCCCGGCGCTACCGGAACTACTTCCCCACGTGCAGCTCATCACGCCAGACCCTGCTGCCTGACCGAAACCACCATGCTCCACATCCCCAATCTCGACACCTTGCCCCTGCTGCGCGAATCCGTCTCGATCGAATGCAAGCTGGCCATCGGTCGTGACGGCAAGGGAGCACTACCAGATGATTTCTGGCCTACCTACAGTGCCATGGCCAACACCGACGGCGGACTGGTGTTTCTGGGCATGCGCGAACGGCAGGGACGGTTCGAACCCGTGGGCATCGAAAATGTGGCCAAGGTACGTACCGAGCTGTTCAACAATCTGAACAACCGCCAGAAGGTCAGCATCAACCTCATCGGCAACGCCAATGTTCAGGAATGGGACGTGTCGGGCAAGACGCTGCTGATCATCGAAATTCCCCGCGCCACCCGCCGCCAGCGCCCCGTTCACCTGACGCAGAACCCGCTCAACAACAATACCTACCGCCGGCAGAACGAAGGCGACTTCCCCTGCCGGATGAAGAGGTGCGACGCATGATCGCCGAGCGGGTGGAAGACAGCCGGGACAGTCGCATTCTGGACAAATTCGGCCTGAGGGATCTGGACCAGGAAACCCTGCGCGGCTACCGGCAGGTGTAGCCGCATCCTGAATCCGGATCATCCATGGGCCAACCTCGACGATCAAACCTTCCTGCAGATGATCGGCGGCTGGCGGGAGGATCGCCAGCAGGGTGAACAGGGCCTGACCGTTGCTGGCCTGCTGATGTTCGGCACCATGCCGTCCATTCAGGAGGCTTTGCCCCTACTACATGCTCGACTACCAGGGAACAGCCAGAATCTACCGACGCACTGCGCTGGTCGGACCGTCTGACGCTGGATGGCGCCTCGGGTCCGGCAACCTAGTACGACTTCTTCCGCAAGGTCTACCTGAAGCTTACCGCAGACCTGAAGGTACCCTTCCGTCTGGAAAAATGGTATCCGGCAGAACGAAACCCTGGTTCACACCGCCATGCGTGAAGCGCTGCTCAACACGCTGGTCCATGCCGATTACACTCGATCGCGCCTCGGTGAAGATCGTCAAGCGCCCCGGCACCTTCCGCTGCAACCCGGGCACCATGCGCATTCCGGTGGAGGCGGCCATTCAGGGTGGCGAGGCCGACTGTCGCAACCGCACGCTGCACAAGATGTTCCGGCTTGTCGGCCTGGGCGAGCAGGCAGGCACCGGTATCCCTGAAAATCTTTCAGGGCTGGCAGTCGCAGCACTGGAAGCCCCCGACACTGTTCGACAGCTACACGCCTTCAACCAGACCGTCCTGGAACTGGGCATGCTCGACCTGTTCCCCACAGGACGTGATGGAAGCCCTGCACGTCATGTTCGGTGACGAACTCGAGCAGCTCTGGTCACGACGAACGGCTGGCGCTGGCCCCTTGCTGCTGCCGAGAACACGATCAGCCACGCTCGCCTGACCACGGTCTCGTCCGCCCACCCCGTCGAGCTGACCCGAATGCTGCAACGGCTCACCCAGGCAGGCATGCTGCAGGCTACCGGTTCCGGCCGTGGGACAACCTACTGCCTGCCAGGGCCATGGGTTACCGACGGTGGATGCGGTTTTTGGTGCATCAGGCAGTTCGGACTCAAAAGCAAAGGCGCCTGCTGCCCCCAATAACCTTGTTTCCAACGAGCCCCTCATCCTCTCGGAACAACACGCCCCGAATCAACGCCCATCGAAGCCATCAAAGGTACGTGACCAACATGGCCGACTGTGTACAGATCAATTGCCCCTGCCGGTCATCGATGATCTGGCAGCGCTTTCCCTGTTGATGCGACAGCACCTGAATCGTTGTGCCAGCAACCACGCCAGAAGCAGCGGCTGACAAGACCGGCCATGAAAGATGTCCTGCTTTCGGTCTGTGCACACCACTATGTGACACTTGGCGCTCTGTCGTCGCTAGTCAACCGAAAACCTGATTTTCTGCGAGACAGCTACCTTTCTCCGCTGGTCAAAGAACGCCTGCTGAAGCTCGCCTTTCCACAACGCCAACCCATGACCGGCAGGGCACAGCACTGTGGCGGTAACGAAGGCCATGACAACAGACCCATGCTAGGAGCGTGTCACGGACTCACTCGACCCCGCGTTACCCCCACCCTTTCAGGCCATGGCTCACAAGGAGGCCCGTACGCCACAGTTCTGTTGACAGGACGAGGGTTCTCCCAAGACCATGCCTGCCCCCTGTCAAAGGCCGCAATTCTCCTGTTAAGCCGTATCTGCTCCCCTGCTAACAGCCCACTGCTGTTGCCAGGCGGCATCTGCTCCCCTGTTAACGGTTCAGGATCTCCTGTTAAACCACGCACGCTCCCTTGCTAACCGTCCCTGCTCCCCTGTTAACAGGCCCTGTTCTCCTGTCAAACGACGTCCGCTCCCCTGTTAACGGACCAGGACATCAACATCAGTTGACCAAGACACTGTCACCGATCTGGTAATAACCAATGAACGGCTTGCCACAGCAGCGGCCGGCTCCGCTTGCATTGGTTCAAGACTGGAATAGAGGCATGGGCATACCGATTCCCAAGGTGCAGATTCGTCCCTCGAATCGATACCAACTCCCACCGGCCATCACAACTTCTCCACCACCTGCCTCACCGCCGGCACAGCCAGCACGGCCAGCACCACCAGCACCGTCTTCTCCCACCCGTTGAACCGCCACGTCCCGTGGTGCCGCCACTGCGAATACAGAAACAGCAGCACCCCCGGCAGGTACAGCAGCACCGAGAACAGCAGATACTCGGTACCGGCCGCATAGACGATCCACAGCGCATAGAGCGGCCGCCGCCCCTGATGAGCCGGTACTTCACCGCCAGACGCTGCGCAAACGACAGCTTCAGCAGGTAGGCGCCCACCAGCAGGTAGGGGAATCAGGATCATCGACGTGGAGATCATCAGCAGCGCTTCGTAGCTGTTGCCCGTGCGCCAGACCAGGAACAGGCACAGCTGCACCGTCAACGTGGTGAACAGCAATGAACCGTGCGGCACTTCATTTTTGTTGAGCCGGATGAACGACGGCGGAAATGCCCCGTTCTTCGCCCCCAGATGCGGGATTTCGGTGGCATAGAGCGTCCAGCTCAGGTAGGAGGACAGCACCGACACCATCAGGCAGACGGGTGATCAGCACCTGCCCCAGCCACCCACCATGTACGCCAGCACCCGCCATCGATGGATTCTCCATCGTGGCAATGTCGGCCCGCGGCAGTACGCCCCTGCGCCAGCAGCAGTGATGGCCACATACATGGCCAGCGTCACCACCACGCCGATCACCGTCGCCCGGCCCACGTCGGCACGGCTTCGGCGTGCTTCGACAGCACGGCAGCCCCTCGATGCCGGTGAACACCCACAGCGTGATCAGCATGGTGTTCTTCACCTGCGTCAGCACGCTTACCTCGGAGTTGTCAGGCGTGGCCAGCGAGGCACCGGTCCAGTCGGACATGAAGACATCGGGCCTGAAGAAATACGCCGCCAGCCCGATGAACAGCAGCAGCGGAAACACCTTCACCAGCGTGGCCACCAGATTCACCCCGGCTGCCTCCCGGATGCCACGCGCCACCAGCGCATACACGAGCCACGCCACCGCGGATTCGCCCACGAAGGCGGCCAGCGTATTGCCCTTGCCGAACACCACCGCACCCGGCGCATCGACAAAAGGTGCCGATACCCTCGAAGGCCACCACCAGATAGTCCACGATGCCCACCGTGGTGCACAGCCAGTACCCCCACGCCGAGAAAAAACCCATCAGCTCGCCAAAAGCCATCACGGGCATAGGGTGTAGATGCCCCCATCCAGTTCGGGACGCAGCCGGGCCAGACAGGCAAAGGAGATGCCCAGGAAGATGATGCCCACGCCGGTGATCAGCCAGCCGATCAGCAGAGCCTGCGAGCCCGCCACCGCCGCCATGTTCTGCGGCAGGCTGAAAGATGCCCGAGCCGATCATCGAGCTGATGACCAGCGCCGTCAGTGCGGCCAGGCCGATCCGGGATTTTTCACTCATGATGTGTTTGACAGAGAAGGAGGGCGTCATTCAGGCACGCACCTCGTGTAATGGTACGTACGGGCGCAGAAACCAGCAGCCCTCCGGGCATGAAAAACCATGCATGCTGCAAGGGGCTGATTGCAGGGGGCAGAAGTTGCAGGGGAGGATTGCAGGCCGGCGGGGTACGGCCTCAGCCTAGGGTGTTGCGCCAGCTCCCTGATGTGTTCCGGCCCGATGCCGCAGCACCCACCCACCATGTCGGCACCGGCCGCGACCCAGGTCTGTGCCCAGCGCAGATAGGCTTCGGGCTGTGTATCCTCTCGCACGCCGCTCAGTTCGCCGTTGGCATCATCACTGTTGTTGTCCTCGGTGACCAGTGCGTTGGCATATACGCCCAGCCGCAACCGGTCGCCGCAGATGTCCCTGGCCACGCGCACGGCCGCTTCCATGATTTCGGGCGCACTGCAGTTGAAGAGCAGCGCGGCGGCACCCAGGTCCAGCGCCAGCCAGGCGGCCTCGGCCACCGTTTCGCCCGAACGCAGCACCGGCACCTCGTGTGGCACGGCATCATCCAGCGTGAACGACAGCCAGAACGGCTTGCCATCGTTGGGCAGCACCTCCCGCCAGGTACGCGCCTCGGCCAGCGACGAGATGGTCTCGGCCAGCCAGATGTCCACGTACGGCGCCAGCCCCGCCACCAGCGGTGCTGCCAGCATGGGCGCCCGAGCCGCCTCGAACAGGTCCGGACGATACGAACCGAACAGCGGCGGCAGCGACCCCGCCACCTTCACATCCCGCCCGCTCTGCGTGGCCGCTTCCCAGGCCAGGCGGCCAGCGGTGGCAGCCAGCGTCTGCGCCTCCAGCTCGAACCGGTCACCAATATGGAAGGGCACGACCGCATAGCTGTTGGCGGTGATCACCTCTGCACCGGCCCGGATGAAGTCCAGATGGGCATCGCGTACGACATCCGGCGCCTCGGTCAGCGCCAGCGCCGACCACTCCGGCTGGCGGAACGGCGCACCACGCCGCAGCAGCTCGCGGCCCATGCCGCCATCGAGAATCAGTACCCGACCTGCGTTCTGCCCGCGTTCCGTATTCAATCCGCCGTCCACATTCAACCCGCGATCCATGTTCAGTCCACCACCCACATTCAACCGGAATCCCTATTCGGTCTGCTGCCGACATTCATCCCTCTGTCCACATCCCTCACCTTGTCCACAGGGTTATCCACATTCATTCACAGGCTTGCCCACAGACTTGTTCACAGCGTCATCCCCGGCACGACCTCTGTCAGCATGATCCATAGGCCTTCCATTTGTAACGTTAATCAACAATTGAGCAGTATAGCGCAGCGCCTGTCCGGGCACGGGGTTCCGAGACGACCTGTCGAACGCATCGACACATCCAGCGGATATGTCGATTTTCGAGCTCAAAAATCGACACGTCGGGGCTGACATGTCGAATTTCGGGGCCAAAAAAATCGACGTTGGGGGCGATATGTCGATTTCTGGCCCTCAGAATCGACATATCATGGCCCTACAGGTCGATGGATTCGACACGTGGCGCCCGTTCATAACGAGCCGACACCATTCCTGCCCGGCCAGCTCCGGACAGCACGCGCCCTCCTCCAGGCAGTACATCACCATCCGTTCCCGCCATGGCTCACAACCGCACTCTTCCCCACAACGACCTTCCGCCCCCTGCCCCCTGCCGCAGAGCTGGAAACCCGTGCCGTGCTGAAACGCGCCATCGAAAGCCAACCGGGTACTGGCCAGCCTGCGGGGCTGGCCGCGCAGATCCCCAACCAGATCCTGCTGATCAACAGCATCGTACTGCAGGAGGCGCGACTGTCTTCCGAGATCGAAAACATCGTCACCACCAACGATGCGCTCTACAAGGCCGACATCGACCCCGATGGCAGGACCGACCCCCACACCAGGGAGGTGCTTCGCTACCGTGAGGCGCTGAAGTTCGGTTTCGCGGCACTGAAGGATCGCCCACTGTCCACCAACCTGTTCGTGGACATCGTGCGCATCATCAAACAGCAGGACATCGGTGTGCGACGCACCAGTGGCACGGCACTGAAGGACGGTACGGGGCAGATCATCTACACACAGCCGGTGGGCGAGTCCGTCATCCGGGACAAGCTGGGCAATCTGGAGCACTTCATCCACGCCGAGGACGACTTTCGACCCCCTGGTGAAGATGGCCGTGATGCACTACCAGTTCGAGGCCATCCACCCCTTCGACGATGGCAATGGCCGTACCGGACGGATCATCAACCTGCTGTATCTGGTGCAGGCCGGGTTGCTGGACATCCCGGTGCTTTTTCCTGTCGCGCTACATCGCGGCAAACAAGCCGCAGTACTACGCCCTGCTGCGCGGTGTGACCGAACAGCAGGCATGGGAGCCCTGGGTGCTGTACATGCTCGACGCCATCATCAGTACCGCCCAGCAGACCCACGATCAGGTGACCCGTATCCGCACCCTGATGGAGGAGGTGCGTCAGCGTGTGCAGCAGGAGGCCCCCTCCATCTACAGCAAGGATCTGATAGAGGTCATCTTCCGCCACCCCTACACCAAGATCCAGTTTCTGGTGGATGCCGGCCTGGCCCAGCGCCAGACGGCGTCGAGCTACCTGCAGAAACTGGCCACCCTGGGCGTGCTGCGCCCGGAGAAGCAGGGGCGCGAGACCTACTACATCAACGATGCGCTGTTTGCCGAGCTGGCGCACTGATCTGTCGATTGCATCGACACATCCCTCGGATATGTCGATTTTCGAGGCTCGAAAATCGACACGTCTGGACTGACATGTCGAATTTCGGACCAAAAATCGACACGTTGGGGACGATATGTCGATTCCTGACCTCTGTACCTGTCTCCCCGGAAGCATCCGGACAACGGTCGATCCGTGGCCCCATCACTGACATCGACCCACGCTTCCCGGCGATTCCGCCGGACCCTGATGCGCCATCCGCCCACCATCCCATCGCGGCAGCGCTCGGCCATCGATGCCGAACAGGGTCCAGTGCCCGGGCCACGCTGTGCGTCACGATGTCATCGACCGTCTGCGGTTGTGCATAGAAAGCAGGCACCGGCGGGAAGATCACACCCCCATCTCCGTCACGCGGCGCATGTTTGTCGAGGTGAGCCAGATTGAGCGGTGCTTCGCGCACCATCAGCACCAGCCGGCGACGCTCCTTCAGCACCACATCGGCGGCGCGGGTCAGCAGGTTGTCGCCCAAACCCTGGGCCATGGCGGCCAGTGAGCGCATCGAGCAGGGGGCCACCAGCATGCCCAGCGTACGGAACGATCCGCTGGAAATGCTGGCCCCCAGGTTCTGCACCGGGTGCACCACGTCCGCCAGGGGCCTGCACCTCGTCACGGGTGATGGCGGTTTCCATCGCACGAGGTCATCTCGGCGCCCTTCGACGGCACCAGATGCACCTCACACCGCCCACCGCCCGCAGCAGCTGCAGCGCCTTCAGCCCGTACTGAAAACCACTGGCGCCGCTGATGCCCACGACGAGGCGTGGCCTGTCCATACTCATGTTCAACACATTCCCTCAAGGCATTCCCGCGTTCATCCAGCCGCCACCGCAAACCGCCGCAACCGCAGCGCATTGCCCAGCACGAACACGCTGGACAGCGCCATGGCCGCCGCACCCAGCATCGGCGACAGCAGGATGCCGAAGGCCGGATACAGCGCGCCGGCCGCAATCGGAATCAGCGCCGTGTTGTACGCGAAGGCCCAGAACAGGTTCTCGCGGATGTTGCCGATGGTTGCCCGCGACAGCCCGATGGCGGTCGGCACCCCTGCAGGCTGCCGGACATCAGCACCACGTCGGCAGCCTCGATGGCCACGTCCGTGCCGGTGCCGATGGCCACACCCACCTCGGCCTGCGCCAGCGCCGGGGCATCGTTGATGCCATCGCCCACATAGGCCACGGCACCGTAACGCTGCTGCGGGCGCTTGACCGCGTCCACCTTGCCGGCCGGCAACACCTCGGCCACCACATCGTCGATGCCCAGCTGCCGGGCAATGGCCTGGGCGGTGCGGGCGTTGTCGCCGGTGATCATCGCCACCTTCAGGCCCTGTTCGTGCAGCGTGCGGATGGCGGCGGTCGTGGTTGACTTGATCGGGTCCGATACCGCCACGATGGCAGCCAGTTGCCCGCCGATCGCTACATAAAGCGGCGATTTGCCTTCCTCGCCCAGCTTCTGCGCTTCGGCAGCAAAGGGACTCACGTCCACCCCAGCGTCTGCATGTAGCGGTCGGCCCCACGGCGACCGGGACCGAAGGCGCCACATGCCCGTCCGGAACACCGCCAACCCGGGCCGTCACCCCCAGCCCGTGTGTGACTCGAAATCACTCACGGCCGGCAGCACGAGCCCCTCGGCCTCTGCAGCGGCCACCAGCGCCCGGGCAATGGGGTGCTCGGAACGCGATTCAGAGCCGCCACCTGTGCCAGCACCTGCGCCCGGTCGAAGCCCGGCTGCACCAGCAGGTCGGTCAGGGGCCGGTTGCCCTCGGTGAGCGTGCCGGTCTTGTCCACCGCCACCACCTTCGCATCCTGAGCAGCTGCAGCGCCTCGCCCTTGCGGAACAGCACGCCCAGCTCGGCACCACGGCCAATGCCCACCATGCAGTCGAGGTCGGCGTGGCCAGCCCCATCGCGCACGGGCAGGCGATGATCATCACCGCCACCGCGTTCACCAGTGCCAATCCCAGCGCCGGTGCGGGGCCGAACACCATCCAGACGATGAAGGTGATCAGTGCTGCCGTCATCACCGCCGGCACGAACCACATCGTCACGCGGTCCACCAGGGTCTGGATGGGCGGCTTGGCGCCCTGCGCCGACTCCACCATCCGGATGATCTGCGCCAGCACCGTCTGGCCGCCCACCGCCGTGGCCCGCACCGTGAAGGCACCGGTCTGGTTGACCGTACCGCCCACCACCGTGCTGCCCGCCGTCTTGGCCACCGGCACCGGTTCGCCGGTGATCATCGACTCATCCACATAACTGGTGCCTTCGATCACCTCGCCATCCACCGGCACCCGTTCGCCAGGGCGCACTTCCACCACATCCTGCACCCGCACCTGGGCCAGCGGCATCCACCACGGTCCCGTCGCGCCGCAGGTGGGCGGTATGCGCCTGCAGCCGTGCCAGCCGCTGGATGGCCTCGGACGTGCGCCCCTTGGCACGCGCTCCAGAAAACGCCCCACCAGAATCAGCACGACGATCACCGCCGCCGCTTCGTAATAGACATTCACGGTACCCGCCGGCAGCAGGCCGGGCAGGAAGGTGGCCACCACCGAGAAGCCCCAGGCCGCCAGCGTGCCCATGGCCACCAGCGAGTTCATGTCGGGCGCCCCGTGCAGCAGCGCTGGAATGCCCTTTTTATAGAAGCGCAGACCGGGCACGAACAGCACCAGCGTGGTCAGCACGAACTGCAGGTACCAGCTGTTCTGTGTGCCGATGGTGTGTGCCACCCAGTGATGGAAGGCCGGCACCACGTGCCCGCCCATTTCCAGCAGGAACACCGGCAGTGCCAGTGCCGCAGCGATCCACAGGTCACGCCACAGCGCCCGCTGTTCGGCCGCCTTGCGGTCCTCGCGGGAGAGCGGCTTGCGCGCTGCGCCGGATACCTGGCCGCTCGCCCGGGCGCTCCCCCTGCTGCGCCCGCCCTCCTGCTGCCTTCGCCCCTCCTGCAGCGCCGGCTCCACCGCCAGCACCCGGCGTTGCACCCGCTGTACCCAGTGCACCTGCGGCATGCGTTGCCGGGTTCTGCCCGGCCCCCGCCGAAGCAGCATCCACACCGGCGTCCCCGCCGGCATCGAAACTCGGCATCGGCTACCCCGCTGCCATCATCCAGCACCTGTGCCGGATAACCCGCCCTGTCGGCCGCAGCCAGCAGCGCCTCCAGCGGCGCCACGCCCGTGACCGTCGCCCGCTCGGTAGCCAGGTTCACACTGGCCGAGGCCACACCCGGCACCGCCTTCAGCGCCCGTTCCACCCGACCCACGCAGGAAGCGCAGCTCATGTCGTCCACCTGCAGCACCACCGTGCTCTGCGGCACCTCGTAGCCCAGCTTCTGCACGGCCTGCACCAGCTGTTCGGGCGGCACGGGTTCGGCCAGCGTGACGGTGGCCTTTTCGGTGGCGAGGTTGACGGCCACCTGGGCCACCCCTGGCACCTTCGCCAGCCCCATCTCCACACGACGCACACAGGATGCGCAGCTCATGCCCTCGATCGGCAGCACCAGGGTCTGGCCTGCAGCCTGCCCGGCACCGGCTGCCTGTACCTGGGCCTGGGCTGCACCGGCCCCAGGAGAACCCGCTCCAGCGCCCCCTGCCACGGGAGGCTCCCACCGCCGGGGCTGCCGTTCCATTCTGTTCACGCCGATCTTCTGCATTCATGATCATTCATTCCATGCGGCCAATCTGCCTGTTCCGCAGGCACACCGAGACCGATACAAACCGATACACCACAAAATCACCTGCAGGCGCACCAAACCAGCCTCCGTTCGAACATGGAGCCTGAAAAGGATTGCGCGCTGAACAACCAAAAACCCATGCCCAACTCAACTACATGTAATTACTACGTAATTACGAATGCACAAACGGGCTGGGAGACCAGGTTCGACAAGACGGTCGCCCAGAACCCTCTGGCAGCCAGAAGGATCAACTGGCGCGGAGAGCCGCCACCATCACCCAGCACCAGTGCCGGACAGCCCGCCTTGCCTGCGCCGTGCGCCTTGTCAGCACACGGTCCCGGGCCAGTGCGGGGACGAATCAATCCATGACACGTGCTGGCCTACCGCTCATATCAAGCCGCCGGAACGACTTCTCAAGGCGGTTCTTCGCGCCATACCCCGGGGCACCGACAGTCATCATCCAGAGCAATATATCCCGACCACCGCGACACGGCAGGACACAGCAGAACAGGACACAGCACGATACGACACGCCTGCCAGCATACGCCTTCTGGCAAGTCGCCCCCAAAAGAGCGACCAGCAACCCCAAAAGAGCCAGACACGTACCTGTAGTACATCCCGCTACAATCCGCTTCTATTCTTGATTCAGGCGCATTCCGGCGCCAGCAGACTTCAGCTCCAGGCGGTAGCTCCACATGAAAACACCGGCGTCATGGTCTTCCAAGATCGGGTTCATCCTCTCTGCCGCAGGGTCGGCCATCGGGCTGGGGGCGATCTGGAAGTTCCCCTACACCGCCGGCACCAACGGAGGTGCCGTCTTCTTCCTGCTGTTTCTGCTGTTCACCATCCTGATCGCCATGCCGGTGCAGCTGGCCGAGTTCTACATCGGCCGCAAGAGCGGCAAGAACGCCATCGACTCCTTCAAGACGCTCGCCCCCGGCACCCTCTGGCCCTGGATCGGCCGGCTGGGCGTCTTTGCCTGTTTCATCCTGCTGTCGTTCTACAGCGTGGTGGGCGGCTGGGTACTCAACTACGTGGTACACGCCTTCACCGGCGCCATCCACACCGGTGCCGACTTCGAGGAACTCTTCAACGCCACCATCGCCAGCCCCTGGGGCTCGATTGCCTATCAGGGTCTCTTCATGCTGATGACCATCTGGGTGGTCAAGAGCGGCATCTCCGACGGCATCGAGAAGGCCAACCGCCACCTGATGCCGGCGCTGTTCATCCTGTTCCTGCTGCTGGCCATCCGTTCGCTCACCCTGCCCAACGCCATGGAAGGCGTGACCTTCCTGCTCAAGCCCGAGCTGTCCGAGGTCACGTCGCAGACCATGCTGACCGCACTGGGCCAGGCGTTCTTCGCGCTCAGCATCGGCGTCTCCACCATGATCACCTACGCGGCCTACCTGGACCGCGAGCATGACCTGTTCCGCTCCGGCAACTCCATCATGTGGATGAACCTGCTGGTCTCGCTGCTGGCCGGCCTGGTGATCTTCCCGGCCGTGTTCGCCTTCGGCTTCCAGCCCAGCGAAGGCCCGGGCCTGATCTTCGTGGTGCTGCCGGCGGTGTTCATGCACATGCCCTTCGGCACCCTGCTCTTTGCCGTCTTCATGCTGCTGGTGGTGTTTGCCACCCTCACCTCGGCCTTCTCGATGCTCGAAACCGTGATTGCCGCCATCATCCGCGAAGACGAAAGCAAACGCACGAGCCGCACCTGGATCATCGGCATTGCCATCTTCATCGTCGGCATCCCGTCCGCGCTGTCGTTCGGCGCCCTGTCGGACATGACCTTCTTCGGCAAGACCCTGTTCGACCTGTGGGACTTCATGATCACCGCCCTGATCATGCCGTTCAGCGCGCTGGCCGTCTCCATCTTCGTCGGCTGGATCCAGCAGCGGGCCACCGTGCTCGAACACATGCGCGAGGGCAGCGACGTGCCACAGGCCATCATCCTGCTGTGGCTCAATACCCTGCGCTGGCTGGCCCCCTGGCCATCCTGCTGGTCTTTGCCAACACGCTGGGCTGGATCTGACTCCGGCCGGGGCTGATCCCTCGGGCGGCCAGGCAGCTTGCCGCCCCCAGCCGGTTCCCGGCCGGCACCGGCACCAAACGCATGCGTTCATGAGGCGCTCTACGGGCAAACCCCAAGGCGCCGTCCATTATTGCGTCATATCCCCTTATCTTCCCGCAAAAGCACTCCAAAAATCGGGGTTTTTGCACCTATCCCATAAACCCCATACCCATCAAGGGAAAAGAAAACGCTCTTAGAATCCGCGTTCCGCTGAATATCCATACACCACGCAACGAGAGGAGACGGTCTGATGACCCCTGCAGACACCGCGACCACCATCATGTTCGCCATCTACCTGGTGGGCATGCTGCTGATCGGCTGGCTCGGCTATCGTGCCACCAGCAACCTGTCCGACTACATCCTGGGCGGCCGCAGCCTGGGCAGCTTCGTCACGGCCCTGTCGGCCGGCGCCTCCGACATGAGCGGCTGGCTGCTGATGGGCCTGCCCGGTGCCGTCTATGCCTCGGGCCTGTCCGAATCGTGGATCGCCATCGGCCTGACCCTCGGCGCCTGGATGAACTGGTATTTCGTGGCCGGCCGCCTGCGCGTCTACACCGAAAAGGTCGGCAACGCGCTCACCATGCCCGACTACTTCACCAACCGCTTCGAAGACACCAGCAACATCCTGCGCATCATCACGGCGGTGGTCATCCTGATCTTCTTCACCCTCTACTGCGCCTCCGGGCGTCGTGGCCCGGCGCCAAGCTGTTCCAGAGCATGTTCGGCATGCCCTATGGCGTGGCCCTCTGGGTGGGCGCCTTCTGCACCATCGCCTACGTGTTCATCGGTGGCTTCCTGGCCGTCAGCTGGACCGACACCATCCAGGCCTCGCTGATGATCCTCGCACTCATCATGGCCCCGCTGATGGTCATCTACTCGAAGGCGGCGTCTCCAGCAGCCTGGAGGTGATCGAAAACCTGCAGCCCGGCGCCACCAGCCTGATGGGCAACCTCGACCTGCTGGCCATCCTGTCGCTGGCCGCCTGGGGTCTGGGCTACTTCGGCCAGCCGCACATCCTCGTGCGCTTCATGGCCGCCGAATCCATCAAGACCATCCCCAACGCCCGCCGCATCTCCATGACCTGGATGATCCTGTGCCTGCTGGGCTCGGTCGCCGTCGGCTTCTTCGGCATCGCCTACTTCGGCTCCCCACCCCGAACAGGCCGCCCAGGTCACCGCCAGCAACGAGACGGTCTTCATCGAAACCTCGCGCCTGCTCTTCAACCCCTGGATCGCCGGTCTGCTGCTGGCTGCCATTCTGGCCGCGGTGATGAGTACCCTGTCCTGCCAGCTGCTGGTCTGCTCCAGCGCCCTCACCCAGGATCTGTACAAGACCTTCGTGCGTCGCGGCGCCTCCGACCTGGAACTGGTCTGGTTCGGCCGCGCCATGGTGCTGCTGGTCTCGGTGGTGGCCATCTGGCTGGCCCGTGACCCCGACAGCGAGGTGCTTGGCCTCGTCAGCTATGCCTGGGCCGGCTTTCGGCGCCGCCTTCGGCCCCGTCGTGCTGCTGTCGCTGCTGTGGCCGCGCATGAACCGCCAGGGTGCGCTGGCCGGCATGATCATCGGTGCCGCCACCGTCATCATCTGGAAAGAAGACCGACTGGGCCGGCATGGGCTTCGACACCCTCGCGGGCGTCTATGAAATCATCCCCGGCTTCATCCTCGCCACCATCGCCATCGTCATCACCAGCGTGCTCACCCCGCCGCCTTCGGCCGCGGTGCGCCAGACGTTCTACGAAGTAGCCGACGAAGTTCGGGACGCCGGCTGATCTGGCATCGGTATCCGGTATCCGGCAGGCGCAGAAAGGATACAGAGGGCTGGCGGGTTGACAGCCTCACCCTTCGGCCCTGCACCTCCCGAGAAAAAGCCCCGTCCGGTAGCTTCAGGCGGGGCCTTTTTCCCGAGCAGAACTGACTACGCCCCGTACGGCCCTGCTCACCCCCACGTGCAGCAGCGACACTATCCTTTATCCATGGGCAGATCCCACATGCCCGCTGCAGGAGGCGTCACCCGTACCGGCCGACCTCAACTGCAGCTGTCCGGATCCGCCCCCTGCACCCGCATCGCTGCCTGCCACAGATGACGCGGCACCCGCGTGCGGAAGCGGTCCAGCAGCCAGCCCGTCATCTCGTCGCTCAGCCCGCTGCCCTCGTGCGGCACGATATCCGCCACCACGTCCGCATCCTGCTTCACCAGCTGCTCCGCCGCCCGCACCGTGTGGCTGAAATGCACCGTCGTATCGGCCTTGCCATGCAGGAAATGCAGCACCAGCGCCGGCGACACCTCCTCGGGCACCGCCGCATAGCGACCACCCACCACACTCACCCGGCCACACACCGGATGACCATCCTCCATCGTGGCCAGGGCAGCCGCCAGCGCCATCGTCGCCCCCTCACCCTGCCCGATCAGCGCGGTTGCCTCCGGCAGCACCTTCATCTTCGCCTGCCAGGCCCGGATGCTGCCCAGGCACCCCGGCAACGCCAGATCCACGGCACGTGTGAGTGATTCCTCACTCATCTTTGTCCAGCAGTGCCGTTGCCGAAAAAGGGATGCTGTCCGACCCGACGATGCGGCAGGCATCGCCCCCACGGCCGCAGAAGAACCTGACGTCACGACGTCACCCTGCGCAGCCCCGACACCCAGCGCCATCCCCGACGCCAGCCACAGCCGCGGCCCCTGTCCCAGCCGTAGTCACCGCATCCGCAGGCGCTGCAGGCTCGTCTGGCGCCAGCGACGCACCAGACTCCGCTGCATCGGCGGCCGCCCCCTGCTGCTCCAGCCCGGCCAGTGGTGACAGCCACGCTCCGCCCTCACCACCGCATACGGGCCCCTGCAGCACCACGATGGCCGCCGATTCGAACGCCGCCGCCAGCTTCTCGCCCAGCGGCTGCATGCCCCTGCCACGGCTGCCCCGCATCACTGAACAGCAGAAACAGCTGAGCCGCTCCCTTGTGCTGGTGCCGGCTTCAATACATGCGCAATGGCCATGACCGATATTCCTCATTCGCAGGACCAAAAGAAGCATCATATGCCACCGGCGTGGCTGAACCTCAAGCCCCCGGCCAATCCCGTCCGCGTGCATACCAGCCACATCCCTTCATGCGAGCCCCCACCCCGGCGGCAGACATGACACCACACGACCCATCCGCCCCTCACCCGCACAAAGCATAGCCCCCCACCACACCCCATCACGCCGCCCCTCACCAAGCCCAGTAAAAATCGGGCGACAACGGGTACCCACCATGCGCCGCCTCAAACTCTCTCCCGGCAGCCGTGCCTCCCTGCGCGTCCTGCTCCAGCCACTACGTCACCAACGGCATCACCGCCGGTCTGGGCTTTCTTTTCGTCTCGATCGTCGTCGACCTCTGGCTGGGGCCCCTATGCCTCGGCACTGGCCACGACCGGCGTCATCGCCACAACCCCGCCGGATGTCGTCGGCCCCCGGCGCGGCAAGTTCCGCGCCATGCTGCCCTCCGTCATCTTCGGCCTGCCCGTCTTCTGGGCCGTCCAGAGCCTCAACGGACGCCACCTCGAACAGCTCATCGTCATCACCCTGTTCTCCTTCATGTCCTTCCTGGCCATGGCCTGGGGCAAACGGGGGGTCCCGGTGGCCATGGGCATGATGTTCACCGCCATCTTCTCGGTGGCCACCAACCAGTCCGGCACCACCGAGCCCCCCTCATCAACACCCTCTACTTCGGCATCGGTGCCTGCATCTTCGTCCTGTGGGCCACCCTCTGGAACCTCATCCTCAATGCCCGCTACCGGGCACTGGCCATGGCCGACGTGCTGCTGTCGCTGGCCAATCTCATCCGCGTCGAAGCCAGCCAGTTCCAGCACATCGGCGAGAAGAACAGCCAGGAAGAGCAGGACGCCATGCTCGGCAAGCTTCTCAAGGCCCAGGCCGCCCTGGCCGAGCAGATGCAGGCCACCCGCGACCTCGTGCTCGAATCGCCCCGTACCCCCGTTCCGGCAGCGCATTGCCGGCATGCTCGTCATCACCTTCGACATCCGCGACCAGCTGCTGGCCAGCGAGCTGGAACTGGACACCCTGCGCAGCCACCCCCGCCACCGCCACGCCCTGGCCCAGATGCGCGCCGTGCTGGACGAACTGGCCGCCGAAGTCGACGACATGGCCGACAGCCTCTTCCTCGGCCTGAAACCGCGGCCGGCCATCGACCGTCGCACCCGCATTGCCACCATCCGCTCGGCCCACGACTCCGAACAGGACAGCCTGATGCTCGGCTCCCCACCCCCGCCATGCTCGTGCGCGGCATGGCCCACCGCATCGGCCACATCAACGACGAAGTCCTGCGCCTGTCGCGCACCGCCCGCGGCGAACTGCCCCCAACCTGGCCGTCGTGCGCCGCCACTGGCAGATGTTCGTCAGTCCCACCAGCTGGTCGCTCGGCCCCATCCTCTCCGTCTGGAGCTGGAAAACCCCCCAGCTGCGCCACGCCATCCGCGCAGCACTCGCCATGGGCAGCGGCTACGCCGCCTCCATCTACCTGCCCTGGGGCGGTACCCACTCGTACTGGATTCTGCTCACCATCGCCGTCGTCCTGCGCGGCAGCCTTTCCGCAAACCCTGGAGCGCCGCAACCAGCGGGTAGGCGGCACCCTCATCGGCTGCATCATCACCATGGCCATCCTGGCCGGCGACCCCAGCGCCGGTGTTCTCGTGGCCATCATGACCATCGCCCAGTGCGGCGCCCACGGCTTTTTCCTCGCGTCGTTATCTGGTCACCTCCGTGTTCAGGGGCCATCCTGGGCCTGCTGCAGGCCCACATGCTCGCCTACGGCCACGACCAGGCCAGCTTCACCCTATTCGAGCGCGTGGCCGACACCCTCATCGGCGCCGCCATCGCCTGGGTCTACTGCTACATCCTGCCCTCCTGGGAACGTGGCCAGATCCCTGCCGTGGTGCGGCGCACCATCGATGCCCAGATCCGCCACGCCAAACTGGCACTGGACCCGGAACAGCTCAAGGCCGTCGAAATCGCCCCCCGAACTGGAATGGCGTCTGGCCCGCCGCGAAGCCTTCGACAGCCTGTCGGCCCTCGTGCAGGCCACCCAGCGCTCGCTGTCCGAACCCCGTGCCGTGCGCCCCCCGGTGGAAGCGCTGCAGCACATGCAGATCCACTGCTACCAGCTGCTGGCCCAGCTGAGTGCCGTGAAGACGCTGCTGGTGCTGCGCCGTGACCGCCTGAACCTCGAAGAAGCCACCGCCGCCCTGGAAAAACGCCATCGACCGCATCGAGCGCAAGCTGGGCTCGCTGCCCGTGGCGCCCACCACCGACGGCGCCCCGGCCGGGCACCCTGAGCGGCGGGATCACCCCTGCCCGACCCCGTTCGAAACCGAAGTGACGCCCTGGCTGCTGCGCCGGCTGGATGCGTCCACCAACATTGCCATTCAGGTGCGGGATGATGCTGCGCGGGTGCTGATGCTGATGGATGAGGCGGTGGCGAAGGCTGAGGCGGAGGGGTCGGTCGTGTAGGACGTATATCTGACGCCACGCTGCATAGGCAATAGCGCCGAGACCGATGTAATCTTTTCGACAATGTATCTATTTAGTGTCGAAAAAGCAACCATCATGAGCCGCGGCGCACACCTATGCCCCTGCCCGATTTCATCACGGCAGATACCGACAAATTAATTGGCACTCTCACCCAAGAAGTCAGCGCAACCGGTATCCAGTCAACCCGCTCGACCCAGATCAAAACCTGGGGCACGGAAGCCCGCGCTTCTCAAGCGCTGCGCACAGGCACTCATCACCACGTGTGACGCAGCCAGAAACTGGCATCTCATCCTCGAATACGAACTCCCCCGACGCCAGAAGCGGCCAGACGCCATTCTGCTGGCAGACGATGTCATCGTAGTCATCGAATTCAAGGTTGGGGCAGCCACCTATGACGCCCCGTCGCGCGACCAGGTAGAAAACTACTGCATGAACCTGCGGGATTTCCATGCGGGCAGCCACGGCCATCCCATCATCCCCGTACTTTGCGCCACTGCCGCACCTGCAGCCCATCTCCCCTCAAAAAGCATCATCAAACGTCGCCGCCATCGCACTCACCAACGCCGACACCCTCACGCACGCGCTGCTATCCGCATACGAAACCCATCATGACAGCCAGCGCCCATCCATCGATGCTGCCGCTTGGATCGACGCGCCTTACCGCCCCGTACCCTCGATCATCGAGGCCGCGGAACGCCTCTACGAACATCACGGCGTCCGCGAAATCAGCCACAGCTACGCCCATAACTTGAACGCCACCACCGACATGCTGGCCAAGGAGATTCGGAACGCTCGGGAACGAAATCAGCGTTGCATATGCTTCGTCACCGGCGTTCCCGGCGCCGGCAAAACGCTCACCGGCCTGAACGTCGTTCACGACCCTCCCTACGTGCCGAAGGTGGCCCATCAGGGATTTTTTTCTGTCGGGCAACGTTCCCCTGGTCAATGTGGTGCGAGAAGCGCTGGTCCTGAGCCAGCAACGTGCCGGGCGTCGGCGCAAAGAGAGCGAGCATGAGGTGTCCACCTTCATCCAGAACGTTCACACGTTTCTGCACTATCACCGCGAACACCCAACCGCCGTCCCCCATGAACACGTCGTCGTATTCGACGAAGCGCAACGGGCATGGGACCAACACCAAATGCAACGCAAGCAAGGGTGGACTCGTCCGAGGCAGCCGAACTCTTCGAGGTCATGAATCGACTTGAAGGATGGGCCGTCATCATCGCACTCGTCGGCGGTGGGCAAGAGATCTACCTAGGCGAAGCGGGGCTGGAAGAATGGGGCAAGGCCGTGATGGCGCAGCCAGGGTGGCAGGTCGTGGCTTCCCCAGAAGCCGTCTCGGGCGGCGCAAGCGTCTCAGGACGAAGGCTATTTCCGATGGCGTTCCTCCAACATCGCATTCCGTCCAGAGCCCCTGGCACACCCTCACCGTCAGTGTACGGAGTTTTCGGGCACAGCAGTTGGCTGAATGGGGTCGATGCGGTACTCGCCCAAGACATCGAACACGCCCGCTCGCACATCCCAGATCAGCGCGAATTTCCCTCGTCCTCACCCGCGATCTCAACCAAGCCAAAACCTGGTTACGCCGCAAAAGCCAGCCCGCCGACGGCGAACGCGCCAGCCTGATCGCCACCTCCGAAGACCAGCGACTTCGCGCCTACGGTCTGGAACGATCTAGCGCCTTCCGTCTGGGCTTTCCGTTTGAAAAATGGTTTTTGTGCCCACCCACCGACACACGTTCCAGTCATATGCTGGAGGTGGCTGCTTCTGAATTCGAATGCCAAGGACTGGAATTGGATTGGGTTGGTCTGTGCTGGGGCGGCGACCTGACACCCGCCCCTCACCGAGAGCACGAGCGACCGGGTTGGGAATACCGAAAAATCCCGCGGAAGCGGCTGGAACCAAATACATGGCGAGGCCGAGCGCACCTATGTACGCAACCGTTATCGCGTACTACTCACCCGTGCGCGTCTGGGCATGGTCATCTGGATACCCCCGGCAACGCCAATGACCCCACACTGGCCACCGACAGATTTGACCGGGTCGCCGCGTTACTCAAAGCGGCCGGTGTGCCAGAGCTACGGGTCTCGGCAGAAAACGACGAGGACGTTTTGAAACCGCCGCAAAGCCATTGTCATCAAACGGCAGCGCACAGGGGGCATCGGAACGTAGGGAACCGCCACACGATTGGACTCATGCGGGAGGGGCGTGCCTCCCCTCAATGCACCATCACCCGACTCAAAAACGCCTTCACCCGCGCATTGTCATGCCGGCACGCAAAGAACGCATCCGGTGCCGCCTCGAAGGCAATGCGCCCCTCGTCGAAGAACATCACCCGGTCGGCCACCTCGCGGGCAAAGCCCATCTCGTGGGTCACCACCAGCATCGTCATGCCGGAGTCGGCCAGCTGGCGCATCACGTCCAGCACCTCCTTCACCATCTCCGGGTCCAGCGCCGAGGTCGGCTCGTCGAACAGCATCACCCGCGGCTGCATGGCCAGCGCCCGGGCAATGGCCACACGCTGCTGCTGGCCACCCGAGAGCGCGTGCGGAAACTTGTGCGCATGTGCCTCCAGCCCCACCCGGGTCAGCAGCGCCATGGCGCGCTCGTTGGCCTCCTGGCGCGACAGACCGCGGATGCGCCGCGGAGCCAGCGTGAGATTGTCCAGCACCGACAGGTGCGAGAACAGGTTGAACTGCTGGAACACCATGCCCACTTCCCTGGCGCAGGGGCGTCCAGCTTCTGGCGCTCATCGCTCACCTCGATGCCATCGATGAGGATGCGACCGGCATCATGCCGCTCCAGCCGGTTCAACATCCGCAGAAAGGTACTCTTGCCGGAACCGGAGGCGCCGACGATCACGGCCACCTCGCCCGCGCAAAAGGTTGCGCTGACATCACGAATCACCTGGTGGTCACCAAAGGACTTGCTGACATGGCTCACCTCGATCAGCGGCGCCCCACGTTCCCGCACACCGGCAGCCTTGTCTCCCGGCATGTCCGGAAGCCGCTCCGACAGCATCTGCACCACCAGCACCAGCACCCAGGCCAGCACCTGCGCCAGCATCTACACCAGCACCTGCACCAGCACCAGCACCAGCACCTGCAGCAGCATCGCCGGGCATCTGCGCCTCATGTGTCCGAACACTCATTGCTGCCGTCCCTCCACATCCATCCGGTGTTCCACCGCGGTGGAAATCTGCGTCAGCACGGTGGTGAGCAGCAGGTAGATCACCGCCGCCGTCACCAGCGGCGGGATGGGCTGAAAGGTGGCCGACTGGATGCGGTTGGCCACGTTGGTCAGCTCCACCACGCCAATGGCATAGGCCAGCGACGAATCCTTCAGCAGCGCAATGAAGTTGTTCACCAGCGGCGGCAGGGCAATCTTGAAAGCCTGCGGAAACACCACATCGCGAAAGGTATACCAGTTGGACAGGCCCAGCGAGCGGGCCGCCTCGGTCTGACCACGCGGCACGGCCAGCAGACCGGCACGGGATCGACTCGGCGTTGTAGGCGCCGGCGTTGAAGGCCAGCGCCACACAGGCCGAGGTGAAATCATCCATCTTCAGCCAGGGCATCAGCTCGGGCAGCGCCAGAAAGACGAACAGCACCTGCACCAGCAGCGGTGTGCCGCGGATCACCCAGATATAGAACGAGGGCCAGCCACCGCAGCGGCGGAATGCGCGACAGCCGTCCCAGCGCCCCCAGCACACCCAGCACCAGCCCGGCCAGCCCAGACACCAGCGTCAGATACACCGTAATGCGGGCGCCTTTCGGCAAACTGCGCGGCATTTTCGGCAATGGGCTCGGGCATGTACGCCAGCGGCACGTCGATGCAGCACATCAGCAGCATCAGCAACGCCACCCCGACCACGATGGCCAGGGTGCAGCGGCTCTGGCGGGACCAACCCGCCGGCCACTTCGAGAAAAATCAGCATCATGATGAGAGAAGCGGGGATGCGATGCGCACGACTGCGCTGTCAGTACCTTGAGGCCATTGAGGTTTCTGCAGCCCTGCTGCCTTGCTCTGCACGCCCAAAGGGGGTTCGCAGGGACGAATGAGTCCATGACACGCGCTCAGTCCGTGCAGCGGATGTCCTGGTCGAAATACTTCTTCGACAGCTTCTCGTAGGTGCCGTCGGCCATCACCTCGGCCAGCGCCTTGTTGAAGGCATCGAGCAGACCCTGATTACCCTTGCCGATGGCAGCCCCCATGTGTTCCGGGAAAAGGATCTCGCCCATCTTCAGGCCCGACTGCGGCAGCAGCCTGATGGCCTCCATGGCCACGAACTTGTCCGTCACCCACACGTCGGCCCGGTTGCTCAGGGTGGCGGCGCGGGCGTCACGATCCAGCGGGAAATTCTTCACGCTGTCGATGTCCACTTCGCCGGACTTCTTCAGATCGTTCAGGCGGGCCAGGTAGGTGGTACCGGTCTGCACGGCCACGGTCTTGCCGGGCCATGTCGGCCGCCTTCTGCACCTTGCCGTCCTTCGACACGATGGTGGCCCCGCCACAGTAGTGCGGGTTGGAGAAGTCCACCACCTTCGCGCGCTCCTCGGTAATGCCGTGCGACGAGATGGCCAGATCCCACCGGTCGCGCTGCAGGCCGGCCAGCAGCGAATCGAAGGGCAGCACCTTCCACTCCACCTTCAGCTCCATCTTCTGCGCGATGGCCTCGGCCAGCTCGATCTCGAAACCGGTCAGCTTCTTGCCCTCGAAATAGTTGAAGGGCTTGAGATCACCCCGGTGGCCGCAATCAGCGTGCCGCTTTTCTGGATGTCGGCCCAGGGGCGCGCCTGTACCCCCGTCGCTGCCAGCGCCACACACACACCTGCCAGAACCGCACGCACAACTTTCATCACCGAACTCCCGTCAAGGCCCCCAAAGGAAAGGCATTAGACCACCCAGTGCCGCTCCACACAATCAGGGCAGCCCCTCAAAAACGTCCGGAGCAGGACCTGCATCAAACCTTCGTGCATCCAGAGCGCGTTATGGACTCATGCGTCCCCACACTCCCCTTTGGGCGTAAAGGGCAAAGCGGCAGAACGCAGAACCCTCGACGGCTTCAAGGCACAGCCAGCCCCCGGGACGCACCCGATGACGACTTCGTGTGGAAATGTTTCATTATACGACGCGCATCGGCCCCGTGCCGTCCCACTCCCCATGGCGCCCTCCCAGCCCTTCCGGATCCTCCGGCACTCATTCGCCCTCGTACTTTCTCGCATTTCCATTACCGGCATGCCAAAGGGTCTTTCCTGCACGATGCCATCAAATCACCGATAATGACAGCAAAATTGAAAGACTTTCGTCTATTTTTTTCCGACAATTCGCAAATTTCTGCCCTGCATGACGTTACTCACTTCCCATATCAACGGGGCCTGGCTGCCGGCCAATCCGGCGGCCAAACGCTTCCAGACCATCAACCCGGCCAATGGCGAGGTACTCGCCGACGTACAGAGCCGCCACCCAGGCCGATATCGATGCCGCCGTGGCCAGTGCCCACGAGGGCCAGAAGGTGTGGGCCGCCCTCACCCCGGTCGAGCGGGCCCGCATTCTCAACCGGGCCGTCGACATCCTGCGTGCCCGCAATGACGAGCTGGCCGAACTGGAAACCCGCGACACCGGCAAGCCACTGTCCGAAACGAAGGCCGTGGACATCGTCACCGGTGCCGACGTGATCGAGTACTACGCCGGGCTGGCCGTGGCCATCGAGGGCCGGCAGATCCCGCTGCGCCCCTCCAGCTTCGTCTATACCCGGCAGGAGCCGCTGGGCGTGGTGGCCGGCATCGGCGCCTGGAACTATCCCATCCAGATCGCCATGTGGAAGTCGGCCCCCGCACTGGCCGCCGGCAACGCCATGGTCTTCAAGCCCAGCGAGGTCACGCCGCTGACCACCCCGAAGCTGGCCGAGATCTACCTCGAAGCCGGCGTGCCTCCCGGCGTATTCAACGTCGTGCAGGGTGATGGCACCGTGGGCGAGATGCTCAGCCAGCACCCCGGCATTGCCAAGGTCTCTTTCACGGGCGGCGTGAGTACCGGCCGGAAGGTGATGGCCAGTGCCGCCGGCTCGACGCTGAAGGATGTCACCATGGAGCTGGGCGGCAAATCGCCGCTCATCATCTGTGACGATGCCGACATCGACCTGGCTGCCGATATCGCCATGATGGCCAACTTCTGCAGCAGCGGCCAGGTCTGCACCAACGGCACCCGCGTCTTCGTACCCAACCGCATCAAGACCCTACTGGAAGAAACCCTGCTGGCCCGTGTGGCGTGCATCCGCGCCGGCGACCCGATGGACGAGACCACCAACTTCGGCCCGCTGGTCAGCTTCCCGCACATGAAGAAGGTGCTCACTTTCATCGAAAGCGGCAAGGAACAGGGTGCCCGAGTGCTCTGCGGTGGTCACCGGCTGGAAGAAGGTGCCTTCGGCCAGGGCGCCTTCGTGGCCCCCACCATCTTCACCGACTGCACCGATGACATGCACATTGTGCAGGGAAGAGATCTTCGGGCCCGTCATGAGCATCCTCGGCTACGACACCGAGGAAGAAGCCATCGAACGGGCCAACCGCACCACCTACGGGCTGGCCGCCGGCGTGGTCACACCGGACCTGAAGCGCGCCCACCGCGTCATCGGGCAGCTGCAGGCCCGGCATCTGCTGGCTCAACACCTGGGGCGAATCACCGGCGCAGATGCCCGTGGGCGGCTACAAGCAGTCCGGCGTGGGCCGCGAGAACGCAGCATCCAGACCCTCATGCACTACACCCAGACCAAATCGGTCCAGGTCGAACTGGGCGACTTCGCCTCCGTCTTCCGCTGACGGCAATCCAACGGACGGCCGGTCATGTCCCGGTGACCGGCCAGGCGCTGGCGGCAGTGCGGCAAGCCTGCACAGCTTCCAGCCAGAAACGGGCTGCATCGGGCGGCTTCACCGGCCACCCATCATCACAGGGCGGCCAACACAGGGGTCGGACGCATGCCTGTCCTGGACGAACCCATCCTGACAGGCCACATACCCCTGCTGCTACGCCGGTGCCCATGCCCCCAATGGCCCATCGGCATCCCACCGGGTCCCAACCCACCGGACCCAGCGCTGCAGACACATCGCAGCCTCCCTTCAACAGAAGGCGCCTCCGCCCCGGGGGCCCCTTCCCGACCGCCCCGGTACGGGCGCAGAAAAACACCATGGCAGACACACAAAAGCAAGCACGCATTTACGATTACATCATCATCGGCGCAGGTTCCGCCGGCAGCACGCTGGCCGCCCGCCTCACCGAAGACCCCAACGTCAAGGTCCTGCTGCTCGAAGCCGGCCTGCCCGATTACCGCTTCGACTTTCGCACCCAGATGCCCGCCGCGCTGGCCTATCCGCTGCAGGGGTCTGACCTACAACTGGGGCTACAAGACCGATCCCGAACCCCACATGGACAACCGTCGCATGGACTGCGGCCGGGGCAAGGGCCTGGGCGGCTCGTCGCTGATCAACGGCATGTGCTACATCCGCGGCAACGCGCTGGACTTCGATCACTGGGCGAAAAAGGACGGCCTGGCCGACTGGCGCTATCACGACGTGCTGCCCTACTTCCGCAAGGCCGAGCGGCGCGACATCGGTGCCAACGACTACCACGGCGGCCACGGCCCCATCGAGGTCACCACGGCAAAACCCGGCACCAACCCGCTCTTCGAGGCCATGATCGAGGCTGGTGTGCAGGCCGGCTACCCGCGCACCGATGACCTCAACGGCTACCAGCAGGAAGGCTTTCGGCCCGATGGACCGCTTCGTCAACCGCAAGGGCCGGCGCTCGTCCACCTCGCGCGGCTACCTGGACATGGCCCGCGAGCGCGACACGCTCACCATCGAAACGAAGACGCTGGTCGATGTCATCCTCTTCGAGGGCACCCGCGCCGTCGGCGTGCGCTACCAGATCGATGGCGGCAGCCCGCAGACCGCCCATGCCGCGCGTGAAGTCATTCTCTGCGGTGGCGCCATTGCCTCGCCCCAGCTGCTGCAGCGCTCCGGCGTCGGCCCCGGTGCCTGGCTGCAGGAAGCGGGCGTGAAGGAAATCCTCGACCTGCCCGGCGTGGGCAACAACCTGCAGGACCACCTGGAACTCTACATGCAGTACGAGTGCCTGCAGCCCGTCTCCATCTCTCCCGCCACCCACTGGTACAACCAGCCCGCCATCGGTGCGGAATGGATGATCAGGGCACGGGCCTGGGGGCCACCAACCACTTCGAGGCCGGCGGCTTCATCCGCAGTGACGAGAAAATTCCTCTGCCCAACATCCAGTACCACTTCCTACCCATCGCCGTGCGCTACGACGGCCGCAACGCCGCCGACACCCACAGCTTCAGGCCCATGTCGGCTCGATGCGCTCGCCCAGCCGTGGTCGCGTCAAACTCAAGAGCACCAACCCGGCCGACCACCCCAGCATCCTGTTCAACTACATGTCCCACCAGCAGGACTGGGAAGAGTTCCGGGCCGCCATCCGCATCACCCGCGACATCTTCCCGCCAGCCCGCGCTGGACGGCCTGCGCGGCAGGGTCATCACCCCCACCGATGACCTGCAGAGCGACGCGAGAACTGGACGCCTACGTCCGCCAGCACGCCGAAACCGCCTACCACCCCTCCTGCACCTGCGCGATGGGTGAAGGCAACGACGCCGTCGTCGACGGCCAGGGCCGTGTGCACGGTCTGGAAGGGCTGCGCGTGGTCGATGCCTCGATCATGCCCGACATCATCACCGGCAACCTCAACGCCACCACCATCATGATCGCCGAGAAGATCGCCGACCGGATCCGTGGCCACGACCCCCTTCCCCCGTCCGACGCGCCCTACTACCAGGCCAACGGCGCCCCCGTGCGCGGCAAACCCGCCCGCGCCTGATCCTTTCAACAAACGGCGGACCACGGGCAAACCGTGTCAGGCGGCAGGGTGCAACGTTCCCTGTCCTGCCTGACCGCCCTGTCCGTCCGGCAAATCCGGAGGGGCCAGACACCCTCGCCGCTGTGCCGGAGATACGGCCCGGTCAGGCATGCCCCGGGCTGTTCCCCCTGCCGACAAACAAGAGAAGGAGATTCATCCCATGCAAACCCCCGAACAACCCGCCCGGCCAGAACAGCGCGCCGGGCGCTGCACCTGCAGCCACCACTACGGTCACCATTTCCGGCACGGCCACCGAACCCGTCACCATTCACCGCATCGTCTTCACCGCCTCGGCGCTGATGACCATCGCGCTGATCGCCTTCACCCTGCTGTTTCCCCACGGTCAGCGAACAGGTACTGGGCCATGCGCTGGCCTGGGTCTCCGACCGCTTCGGCTGGTACTACATGCTGGTCGTTGCTGCCTACGGCATCTTCTCCCTCTACGTGGGCATGTCCAAGTACGGCGACATCAAACTCGGCCAGGACCACGAAAAACCCGACTTCCCCTACCTGGCCTGGGCCGCCATGCTGTTCTCGGCCGGCATCGGTATCGACCTGCTGTTCTTCGGCGTGTCGGAACCGCTGACCCACTACCTCACCCCGCCCACCGGTGAAGGCAGCACGCCCGTCGCGGCCCGGGCTGCGCTGGCGCAGACCTTCCTGCACTGGGGCCTGCACGGCTGGGGCATCTACGCGCTGATCGGCATGGCACTGGCCTACTTCGCCTACCGCCACAACCTGCCGCTGGCCCTGCGCTCCGCTCTGGTGCCCGTCTTCGGCCAGAAACGTGCCGACGGCTGGCTGGGCCACAGCGTCGACATCTTCGGCGTCGTCTGCACCCTGCTGGGCCTGGCCACCAGCCTCGGCATCGGCGTGCTGCAGGGCCAACGCCGGGCTCTCGCACGTCTTCGGCATCGAGACCACCAAACTGACACAGGCCATCATCATCGTCATCGTCACCATCACGGCAGCCGCCTCGGCGATGTCGGGAGTGGACAAAGGGGTGCGGCGGCTGTCCGAATTCAACATGCTCACCGCCACCCTGCTGGTGATCGCGCTGCTGTTTGCCGGGCCCACCCAGTTCCTGCTCAACGCCATGGTGCAGAACATCGGCGACTACTTCGAAACCCTGCCCGCCAAGACCTTCGACACCTACGCCTATCTCGGTGAAAAAGGGCGCCACCTGGAAATCCACCTGGACCATCTTCTTCTGGGCCTGGTGGGTGGCCCTGGGCCCCGTTCGTGGGCCTGTTCATCGCCCGCATCTCGCGCGGCCGCACCCTGCGGGAATTCGTCTTCGGCGTGATGTTCATTCCGCTGGGCTTCATCTTTGCCTGGTTCTCCATCTTCGGCAACAGCGGCATTGCCCTGGTCGGTGCCGATCCGGCCCTGGCCGACGCGGCCATCAACAGCCCGGCCATGGGCCTCTTCGCCTCTTCGAGCACTATGCCCACCCGGCCATCTGGTCTACCGTCGGCGTCGTCATCGGCCTGATCTTCTTCGTCACCTCGGCCGACTCCGGTGCGCTGGTGCTGGCCAACCTGTCCAGCAAGGGCCTCGCCTCGGGTGATGACGCCCCGATCTGGCTGCGCCTCTTCTGGGCCGCGGCCACCGGGCTCATCACCCTGGGCCTGCTGTTCTCGGGTGGCTTCAGCGCGCTGCAATCCGTCTCGGTAGCCGCTGGCCTGCCGTTCTCGCTGGTGCTGATCGTCTACATGATCGCCATAGCCTACAGCCTGCGACAGGAAGGCAACAAACGCAAGGCCAGCACCGTCGACATGGCCCCTGGCCCTGCACCACGGCCAGGGGCTGGCGGGAGCGTCTGAACCGCATCCTGAACTTCCCGACCCGGAAGGCCGTGCTGCGCTTCATGAGCAGCACGCTGGAACCGGCCATGCAGGACGTGTGCGCCGAACTCAACAAGCAGGGCGTGGAAACCACCGTGCTGAAGAACGCCGAAGACCAGAGCCTCACCTTCGAGGTACTGCACGGCGAGGAAGTGGACTTCCTCTATCAGGTGAAGCCCGTCTCGGCACTGATGCCCGTGTTTGCGCCATGAACCAGGGCCAGCAACCTGGAATCCGACAAGCACCACGAGCGCTACTGGCGCGCCGAAGTGTTCCTGCGCGAAGGCAGCCAGGGAATACGATCTGGTCGGCTACAGCCGCGAACAGATCATCGGCGACATCCTCAATCAGTACGAGCGCCACATGCAGTTCCTGCATCTGGAGCGGTGATGACCTTCCGGAACGGCCATGGCCCTGTGCAGTGCCGGCCGTTCCGGAGCAGCAATGACCACATAACCACGAGAGGACAGACACTTGAACGAACAGCACAACGGGCGAAGCCCGAAGCGCCAGCAGACCGCTCCAGCCGCCTTCCGGACTGGTGGCAGTCCATGCCGCTGTATCGCCTGCTGGTGTTCATCCTCGATGTTCACCGTCTGGAGCCAGCTTCGAATACCGGCATTTTTCAGGCACGACACAGGGCGCACAGCACCCCCTGACATGGCTGTGGCTTGGCGAAGCCTGCCTGTTCATCGTGCTGTGTGCCTATCTCATCGTCATCCGGGCCAGGGACAGGAACATCTTCTTCGCCTGGCTGCCAATAGCCATCGGCGTGCTGGTCCTGGTACCGGCCACGGGCGGAGACCGGGGGACGCAGCGGCCAACAATGCAGTTTTCGCCGTGAACGGCGGCATGCTGGCATGTGCCTGGATAGCCAGTGCATTGCCCGCCCACTGGCCGGAACGAAAAAAAGGCAAACAGCCTGTTCGGCCCTCATCGCAATGGGCTTCCTTGCGGCCATTCCCATCGGCATCCTTGCCGGTACCACCATGTACGATGCCATTGCGTCAGGTAGTCTGGTGCTGTACTGATGCACCATAGGGGAGGCAGGGCGTGGAAACAATACAGATTCAGCTCGATCATGCCCTTGTGCAGGGACTTGTCACCCAGAACAGCCCCGTGCCCTGGCCGCGCGACCGGTCACATTCTTTCTGTTCGTCAGTCCTGAATTGCGGCTCCCTGACTTGATCCTTCATCACGCTGTGATCTCCTCTTCCGTCAATTATCATCGCATCATTGACAAGGTGGCCACTGCTGCGCACCATGCAGTACACGCATGATTTCAATGCATCTGATGCGGGGGCCGGATCCGATACACAACGATATAGGGCGTCTCGGCAACCACCAGCTCACGCGTACCCGGGAACCCGCCCCAGCCTTCCAGTTCAGGAAAGCTGAGAGAAGGCTCACCTGATTTTCCAATGCGATGGACTGCGCCAACGCAGCCGACGCGCTGTCGCTGGCAATGTAATCGATCAATGCCCGTTGTGCCCGAACGGCCACGGGCAGCCAGCGAATCTTCATCGACCCTTCCGGGCTTGCCTGCCATCATTTCCATGATCCTGGCACGCTGCATTGCCATGTCTGCCGTCACGTCCTCGTGAGACATCCAGGCCGTATCGGGATCATCTGCCTCCCGCAAGGCTTCCTCGACCTGGGCACGAAACCAGGCATCGTGTGACGCCGCTTCGTGGGTACGGCGAAGCGCCTCCGCCCTGTCGGGCCTGGACCTGCTCCCCGCCTTCAGCGCAGGGGTTCCAGCCCGAAGATCAAAGGCACCCGCAGCCAGCCCCAGCCGGTGCAGCAGACTCAATGCCTGCGAAGGATTGCCGAACTCACGGGGCTGTGTGCTTCGCGCCTTGGCCAGCGTTCGGACTCTCCCTGCATGGTCTCGATCTCGACGTAGAAGGAGCCCCCTTCCGCCCGCAGTGTGACCCCCGAACCCCCTGCACCATGGATGGTCCGTAGCTGGTCCAGTGTCAGTGTCATCCCCATGGCTACAACCCTGTCATATCAATGATTGTCACTGTACAGGATCAACTATAAACGTGCAATCTGCCCCTCCGACGGCACAGCGTCAGACCACACCAGCATGTGAACACAGCGCAGCGATGAAGCCATGAACGGCAAGGCGGAAAGGCCGGCTGACTGAGGGCTGGTAACCCGTTCTATCGCGTGCCCAGGTGGGTCAGTTTTACTTCGGCACCCTGGGTCAGTTTTCAATCGGCGTTGACAGCCGTCACGGCCTGAAGCGTGCAGGACCCGTTCATCCCCCACCCATGCCCCGGCCGTAGCAGCCAAAGCACCCTGCACAGGCAAAGCTGACCGCCTTGCCTGGCAGGGCAGCCCCGGCCTCACGCCTTGATCACTTCCTCCTCGTGCCGCGCGAGGATCAGATACCCCACCGCGGCAAAGGCCGACAGCCCGGCCACCACCACATAGGGACCAGAACCAGCCGAAGTGGTCGGCCATGATCGGCATCACCCAGTTGGCACCCATGTTTGCCGATCAGATGAGGCCGTCACCCCCACGAACCCGATGGCCGTACCCGCCACCTTCAGCGGCACGAAGTTGATGGTCAGGATGTTGACGATCAGCTGCGGACCATAGATCAGCGCGCCCAGCACGCCACAGACCACCAGCATCAACGCATAGTTCGGTGCCCCCGATGCCGTGATGGCCTCATGCGCCATCACCACCCCAGCCATCACGAACAGGCCGATGGCGCCGATCCGGGCCATCTTGTTGGGGTATTTGGCCGCCAGCCAGGCAAACACCAGCGAACCGGGAATGGCCACCCACTCCAGCACCGAGATGGCCATCTGGGCATGGGCATCTTCCATCTTCGCCACTTCGTGCAGGGTAGATGGGCATCCAGTCCTCCACCCCGAAGCGGATGAAGTAGAGCGCCACGTTGACCGATGCCACCAGCAGCAGGGCCGGATTGCAGAACACGTACTTCCAGATCAGCTGCCAGTAGGAAAGCGACGACTGTTCCTCCTCGCTGGCCACGTTCGACTCCGCCGCCCTCGCCATACATCTGGCGCAGGGGAATCGAGCCCCTCCTTCTCGGGGCTGTCGCCGCCGTACTTCCAGCAGAAGGCCGCACAGACCAGCACCAGCACGGCCGGCACCACGAAGGCCGCCAGCACATGGCCGCTCCCCGGCACGATCCAGCCCAGGGTCGTCATGCCGGCCACCATCATCGGCAGCATGGCCGAACCGAAGTTCTGCGAGACGTTCCACCCGGCAATGGCCGCACCGCGAGTACGGTTGGGATAGTAGTTGGCGATCATGTTCTGCGAGGCCGGCGCCAGCGCCCCTGCACCACCCGCACAGCACCAGCAGCACGGCCAGCGCCGCAATCGACGTATGGTGAAAGCCGATGATGATGCAGATGACCGCGCTGGCCGCCAGCGACAGCGCGAAGAGCTTTGCGCAGGCTGACCTTGTCGCCCAGTGCGCCCATGTAGAACTTGGCCAGACCATACGACACCGCCAGGCACGACAGCAGCATGGCAATGTCATCCTTAGCCCAGCCGTTGGTGACCATGATGGACTTGGACATCAGCTTGAAGTTGTTGCGCACCAGATGAGGCGCAGACATAGCCCAGAAAGGCGACGATGAAGACCATCTTCTGCCGTTTCAGGAAGGCCGCAAACTTTTCCGGCGGCGTCTTGTGCCGGTTTCCATGGGTTTTTGTTCTCGTGTGGTGAAACCTGATTCGTTTTTCATGAAGCGGGCCGGAAAAACCCCGGCACCGCTCCCGCCCGGCCCGCCCCGATAAACCCGGTGCAGGCCCTTCCGGCATGTTAATCCCGGAAAGCGGTTTCAGGGTCGAACCATGTCTCGCATGCCGGTCTCCTCCTCCACCGGGCCGCACCAGCCCCACCCTCCGGCAAAGCAACCATTCGCGCCCCTTCCCCGATCCGGGCACAATACCCCCAGTCACACCACGGGCACACACCATGAACAAACTGGACCTGCACGACATCCGCCAGGACTACAGCAAACAGGCGCTGTCCGAAACCGACTGCGCCGACCAGCCCCTCGAACAGTTCCGCCAGTGGCTCGATGCCGCCATGCACGCGGAAGTTCACGAGCCCACCGCCATGAACGTGGCCACCGTGGACGAGCACGGCCACCCCAATGCCCGCATCGTGCTGCTCAAGGAAGTCAACGATCGGGGCTTCGTCTTCTTCACCAATTACCAGAGCCGCAAGGGTCGCGCCATCGCCCTGCACCCCCACGTGGCACTCACCTTCTTCTGGCCGGAGCTGGAACGGCAGGGTGCGCGTGGAAGGCAGCATCACGAAGCTGGCCGAGGCCGAGTCGGATGCCTACTTCGATACCCGCCCTACACCAGCCGCATCGGCGCCTGGGCCAGCCACCAGAGCGATGCTCACCAGCAAGGCCGACCTGATGGCCCGCGCAGCTCGGGTGGGCGCCAAACACCCGCTGCACGTACCGCGCCCGCCACACTGGGGCGGGTACGTGGTCACGCCGCGGCTGGTGGAGTTCTGGCAGGCCGTCCCAGCCGCCTGCACGACCGCATCCAGTACCGGCTGGACGATGGCAGCTGGATTCGTGAGCGGCTGTCGCCCTGAAGTCAGATGTTTTCCCGAGGGATTGTGAACACCCGGTTCTGCAGCCGGTACTCACTCTGTTCGTCGTGGGCAAACTATTTGATCGTAAGCATCCCCATGGGATTGCTTGTATAATTTTTAGGGTTCTGTAAAGACGAGTAATCTGGCCATGTGGCTGACCGCACTGGTCGCTGCGGAGCACGCGCTGATCGTGTGGGTGGAGATGTTCAGCTGGGAGAAGACGGGACCACGGGTGTTCCGCTCGCTGCCGGTGACGCTGTTTGCACCCACGAAGACGATGGCAGCCAATCAGGGTCTCTACAACGCCTTTCTGGTGGCAGGGCTCCTGTGGGCGCTGATTGCCGGGGATGCGCTGTGGCAGCTGCGGCTGGCCTGCTTCTTTCTGGGCTGCGTGGTGGTGGCCGGTGCCTACGGGGGCATGACCGTGGGACGAAAAATCTTCTTCGTGCAGGGCCTGCCGGCCCTGCTGGCGCTGGTGGCCGTGCTGGTGGGGTGAGATCAGTTCCCGCGCCAATGGGTCGGGATCGTTACAGCCGCGGCCAGGTCTGCGGGCCGGTCACCCAGTAGAAACTGCGCGCGCCGGGGTTGAAGTCGGTGGGGGGCAGATAGCCACGCATGTCATCGACTTCGGTGCGGTCGTAGTTCAGGGCCTTGCCGAAGGTCCAGTCGCCGGGCACGCTCCAGACCTGGCAGACGGTCCGGCTGACACTGCCCACGCTGTCGTACCAGCAGAGTTTGGCCTGTTGCGGGTTGTCACCCTTTTTCACCTGTACGGAATAGCTGCCGCTGTTCGTATTGTCCGTGCCCTTGTAGCTCTGCACGAACGTGTCGAAGGTGATGAAATCCATTTTGGACACACCTTTTCGGCGCGTCGGCCTTCAGTTCATAGGTTTTTGGACCCTGTGAGGCCGTTTCCTGTTCCAGCTTCATGGTGTTGGCCAGCGTGATGCCTTCGTCCGTGACCTGGACGGGGATGGTGGCGCTGCTGTTCAGGAAGACCTCGCTGGCGGAACCACTGTTGCTGCCCTTCATGCCCGTGTTGAGGTGGTAGAAGAAATTGCTCTGGGCCAGGAAGAAATTGCCGTCGGCGGTACGCTCGTTTTTCGGAGAGCCATTGTCATTGGCATCGGTGTAGTACTGGTAGGCCGCGATGTTGGGCAATTCGGGGGCGGGATTGTCCTGTTTCTTCCAGGTGCTGCTGTCGGCCGGGTAGCCGGTGATCACTTCGTCCGGGAAGCCACTATAGTCGGCATTCTGCATCGACAGGCCCAGCAGTGCGTGGAACAGCTCGCCACTGATGCCCCTGTTCGTTGATCGGCTGCTGGGCGGGCGTGGCGGGGTCTGCATCGCTCGTGCCGGTGCCCGTGCTGGTGTTGCCCGTATTGGCACTGGTGCTGGCGGCTGCGGCGCTGCCACTGCTGTCGGGGCCGGCTGCGGTCCCGCCACCGGGCTGTTCATGCGCAAGGGCCGCGCCAGCGATCAGCCCCGCGGCAAGGGGCGACGATGGCACGGGTACCGGGACTGGTGATGACGCGCATGTGCAGTGGCGTCGTGGTGCTCTGATCTGGCATGGAATGCTCCTTTCTGTGCGGGGCCTCTGCCGCGAGCGTCACATGGATGCGCATCACAGGGTGACGCGCTGCATCGTCCGGGCATGGGAACTGCGTTTCGCCGGGCTTTTCCAGAGGGCCCCTGGGTCATGGGGAGCATTCAGGGTACGTGCGTTGTCCGTCCGGGCGATAGCTGCCGAAAGCACCAGCCCGATCTGGTGGGGGCAGCATGGGTCCACGACACACGCTACCTGCCGTGTCCCTTCTGCTTCGTATCCACCCGAACTTCCACCGATATGCCGGGCGCCAGCCGTCTCAGCTCCTGCTGGTCGGGGTCGAGCGTGACCTTCACCGCCATGCGCTGGGCGATCTTCACGAAATTGCCCGTCCCACTGTCGGCCTTGATGATGCTGAATTCCGATGTCGTGGCCGGTGAAATCTCGGCCACGCGACCGGCATACGACCGTCCGCCCAGAGCATCCACGGTGACCCGGATCGGCTGGCCGATGCGCACATTCTTCCTGTTCGAACAGCAGCAACATGATAGCTTGACGCTTTTCGTCAATTCACGGCCTCCAGGCCGGTTATAATGTTCCAAATGGAACGAATCTGATGTTTTTGGCACTCCTGGTAGAATGCTTATGGAACACCCCCTGCCCCTGTCGGCCGAGCGCGCCCTGCGCAAGCTCGGCCACGACATTTCGCTGGCCCGCCGCCGGCTCGCTTCTCCCAGGCCTCGCTGGCCGAGCGGATAGGTGCATCCGTATCCACGGTGCGTCGCATGGAACAGGGCGACCCGCGCATCCCCATTCACTTCCATGCCCGTGCCCTGCTGGTCTTCGGTGAACTCAAGGCGCTGGAGAACATCCTCGACACGGCCAACGACGACATCGGCCTCATGCTGATGGACGAAAAACCCTGCCCAAACGCATCCGGGAAAAAGCGCCATACCCCGGACGGCGGGCTTTGAAGCGTGTCATGCGTTCATTCGGAGCCAGCGCCGGGACGGAGGGAATCCGTGACGGGCTCCACCGAAAGACATGATCGACGAGCACCATGATCAGATCATCCGCCAGAACGTCCAGCCCAACCACCCGTCAGCAGGGTCCAGCTGTGCCTGGGCGAGACCGGTACCCCGGTTGGGTCGTTGATCTACACCCGGCAGGGGCGCCGGGAAAACAGCACCTTTGCCTATTACGACAACTGGCTCGCCAACCCGAACCACTTCAACGTCTCGGCCGACCTTCAGCTGACGCCTGGCTACCAGTCCCACAAAGCCGCATCGGCGCACGATTCCGTCTTTCACGGCGCGATTGCCGATACCGCGCCGGATGCCTGGGGCCGGCGTGTCATCGCCCGTGACCACGCCAAACGCCGCCGTGCCGATCCCGGCCTGCCCCCACTCACCGAGCTGGATTATTTGCTGGCTGTCGATGATTTCCAGCCGTGTCGGTGCCCTGCGACTGCAGGATTCGTCCGGACAATGGCAACGTACCGTCGAAGAAGGTCGCCGCCGGACACCCCTCTCATCGAACTGGAAAAAGACCTACCGCGCCAGTCGTGCGCTGGAAAGCGGCCAGGAAAGCGCCGAAGACCTGCGCTACCTGCAGGGGCAAGGGCACCTCACTGGGTGGCATGCGCCCCAAGTGCACGATGGTTGACGAAGACGGCTGGCTGGCCATTGGCAAGTTCCCCAGTGTGGGCGATGGCCGCAGCGTCACCCGTGGTGAGGTACTGGCACTGAAACTGGCGGAAAAGGCCGGTATTCCTGCAGCTCCGGCGCGCATCGTGCAGCTGGGCGACACCCCCATCGCCGTCATCCGTCGCTTCGACCGCACCACGAACAACCATCGCATCCCCTACCAGTCTGCCGCCACGCTGCTGCAGGCTTCACGCGAGGAAGACCGCAGTTACACCGAGCTGGTCGACGCCCTGCACACCCATGCAAAGAACCCTACTGCCGACATTCAGCAGCTGTGGCGCCGGATTCTTTTCAACCTGCTGATCACCAACGTGGATGACCATCTGCAGAACCACGGGTTTCTGCACGTCGACAATGGTCACTGGCGCCTCGCCCCCGCCTTCGACATCAACCCCTTTCCCGACCGGGAGCGCGAGTCCAAGACCTGGCTCTCCGAAGAAGACGGCCCGATCACCGACGTACACATGCTGATGGCGCGGGCGCCCTGGTTTTCCCTGAACGATGAACAGACCCTGCAGGTATTGCACGAAGTCCACCGGGCTGTTTTCCCGGTGGAGACAGGTTGCGCTCAGCCCAGCCGTTGGTCTGAAGTCCACGGAGCTGGACGACTTTGCTGCCGCCTTCGAACACGAACAGATGGTGGCCGCTGCCACCCTGTTGCGTTGAGCACCAGGGCAGATATCATGGCATTCGCACCAGCACGGAAGGAAATTGCCCATGGCTTCCACACCCCTGCGTGACAAACTCAAGGCGCCCTTCAGAGATGATGCCCGGACGGACAGCAACGGTATCCTGCGCTGCCTTGACCGAACCGCTGTAACCGGAGACAACCAGCGCTACATGTCCATGTACGACTGGATGGCCCGGTGGTATGACTTCGGTGAAAGGTGGATCGGAAAGCTCAAGTACGGCAATGGCATTCCCAACATGCGCCGGCAGCTGATGCAGGAACTGCCGTGGCGCAATGGCTGTTCCGCCCTGTATGTCTCGATCGGCACCGGTGCAGACCTGCGCTACCTGCCAGCATCCATCGATCCTGCCACACTTGATCTGGTCGGACTGGACATCTCACTGGGCATGCTGAGGCGCTGCAGACGGGTATGGCGCAGAAAGCTTGATCTGTCTCTTGTGCACGCCAGTGCAGAGGATCTTCCTTTTGCAGACCACAGCTTCGATATCGTCTTTCATGTAGGCGGCATCAATTTCTTCAACGACAAGAAACGTGCCCTGCAGGGAAATGGCCCGCGTCACCCGTCGGTACGAAAATCGTGATTGCCGACGAAACGGCTGACTTCGTGGACGAGCAGTACAAGAAAAGCCTCTTCACCCGCAGCTACTTCGATGACACCCAGTTCGACCTTAAGGAGATCATAGCCGCCATACCCGCCGGCATGCAGGGATGTAAATACCCAGCTGATCTGGAACAACCGATTCTACTGCATCACCTTCCGTACGCCTGACGTTTGCTGAACTGCCTCTGTCGGCATTTTTAATTGCGTGTGGATTCATTCAAAAACCCGCCCGAAGCCCCTCCTGGACGCACATGACTGTGGACGAGTGAAGCCAATGAGGATTCCGCGGCTCTACCGCCCTGTCCTGTGTGCCCAAAAGGAGTTTCGGAGGGATGAATGAGTCAATGCCATGCCTCACTGGCAAACTACTTGACTGCAAAAAACCTCACTCGGAGAAACCCCCATCACCTGGCGCACCATCGCTGAAAAAGCACTCTGATTCCCGTAGCCCAGCCTGTAGGATATCTCGCCCAACGTCATACCATGGGCCGAAAGCGCCAGAGCATGCGCCAGCAAAGCCTGTTTTCTCCAGACAGAAAATCTGCTACCCAGCTCCGTATGGAAAAAGTCTGTTGATGGTACTTACACTGGCGCCCGCCTCTCTGGCCATCTCGTCCAACGAACGAGCAAGCGAAGGTTGTTTCATGAAGGAATCACAAAACGACCGGAGACGACGTTCAGAAGGAAGAGGAACCATCAATGGGCAAGCTGGCGCACCAATGATCTCCAGTAGTATCAAAGAACAATAACTTTCGTACCTTCTTGCTGGAATATCTTCAATATTCTCCATGGCTAATGCCTTGACAAGCTCTCTCAAAAGAGGACGAACCTCAATAACACGACAACCCAACCATGGAGACAAATCAACGCACTTTTTCGGGGACACGCTCCATGCACCCCGGAAGTAATTGCAAAGAACAAAAGATGAGCGGTTTCCAGCAACGCTGCAGAATGAGAAACCCCAGCAGGTATCAAACAGCACGCCAAGGTGGAACTGTATATGTAGCACGTCTTGTCGTGACCCTGACCACCCTCGATCAGAAAAATCATCTGATCCCATACGTGTCGATGACAGGGTTACCTTGGTATTTGCCGCATGCAATCTGAACACGCACCGTACCGGCAGGAGCATTCGAGGGCGCAAATTCCGGCCCCGATAGAGGAAACACCCGTTTTCTTCATTACAGATCAAGGTAGTTGTACGATGATTCACGCAACCTCCTGTCCGCTGTTTTAAACGATCAATATTCTGGTGTTATCCTGAACCGAATCAGTATATAGACTACCGTCATGATCGCGAATATTCGGATGACTTTGTGACCAATCAGATCACAACCCTTTGATGTTGACACATGCCGTAGCCGACAAGTAGTGGGACTTTCCCTGCCTGAGATGCTCATGGCTGATCATATCGTACAGTGTTTGAATTTCAGCTCAGCATAAGTGCTCTGATGATGCAGGGGAAATCGTCTTTCATGGATGTGACCATAGCCTGGTGACGCCTCGCTCCCTGTTTCGCCGCAGGAGTAGGCGCGTGATCGCACCATGGCAACACCTCATATAGGGATGAGGGTGCTGCGCTCGGACGTCGATCCCTTCAAGACAAAGGCCAAGCAAGTCTATCAACCAAACAACTACTACGGCCTCTAAAAACAGCTCTTGACATGTATTCGTAAACACATGACACACAAACGATAACTGATCGTCAACTAACCCAATAGACTATGCCAAGCACAGTGATGACTGCCCAAATAAAAAGCACAAATCCACGACACCGAACGTAAATTTCTCCTGACAAAAATTCAACTTCACAAAACACCCCATAAAAACAGGATTGCGATCATGCAGAAAGAAAACCCATCGTCTCTCTTGAGTGCAGAGGATAAGGTCATAATCAACACGTTGATTTTTGGAGCAATTCTTCCGCTATTGGATACGTCCGTGGTCAATGTTGCACTTCACGATATTGGCTCTCAGTTTGGGGCTTCACTCGGACTGAGTCAATGGACAATAACCTCATACACACTGGCCGCCGCAGGTACCGTGCCACTATCAGGCTGGCTGACGCAAAAAATTGGCAGCAAACGCTTATGGATAACAAGTCTGTGGATTTTTCTTGTTTTGGATCCCTCTTCTCTGGCTTGGCATGGAACATCGAAACGCTGATTTTTCCAGGGTATTGCAGGGCGTCGCATGCGGGGTACTTCTCCCGACCATGCAAACCATCGTCATCGAAGCGATCGGAAGAAGAAAGCAAAGTCCACCCTGACTGCCATGGCCATACCATCCGTAATCGCACCCATACTCGGACCCGTAATTGCAGGGGGCACTTCTGAGGTTTGCCGACTGGAGAATGATTTTTCTGGCTTCATGTGCCGATTTGCGCGGTGGCAATATATCTTGGGTGGAGAAATATTCCCAAAGACAGTCGAGAAAATGTTATCGCCGGATTTGACATCATCAGCTTTTTGCTTCTTTGCCCCGGGATGATTCTGTCGATATATGGAATAGAAAGCATAAACCCTTCCAGCCCGGCTGACATGAATACAGGTATTGCTGTCGCTTCAGTCGGGATTGTGTTTTTGGCATCGTTCTTCCTGATTTCAAAACGGAAGCCAGACAGCTCGTTGATAGACATATCAATGTTCAAGCACTCGAATTTCAGGAAAGCGAGTTTGCTGTTATTCACCTCCAGTGCTGTCTATTATGGTGGGATAATGCTGTACCCTCTCTATTTTCATCCAGCATGACGGATACCCTTCCTATCTTGCAGGTATACTTCTTGGAATCCACGGATTGGAACTCTTTTGTCACGCTGGAAACTCGACAGGATATCCAGGGCAGTTGGAGAAGAGCGGACGACATTCCTGGCAGTCATCTTGACTATCATGGGATCATGCATCGTGGGCTGGCACGGAGAAATTGGAAATACATGGGTTCTGGGCTTTGGCATGCTCCTCCGTGGCGCCGGAATAGGGGTTCTGACCATAATTTCCATGGCTGGAGCATATGTCGGATTGACCGACAGGCAAATATCCCATGCCAGCTCTGTTACTCGTATGATGACTCATCTTGGAGCCACGATTGGCGTCACCGGGGTAACCATCGCGATCAAGGTATCATCTGATGGATATCTATTTTCGGGTTCCGTTTTTGATGGGGGACATTTTTCCTGCTGGCGTTGTCTACGCTCTGTTTTTCATGATAAACAGACAGAAAAAGTAGCTCGTTGCATGAAAAACTGTCGGATAGACTGGGCTGTAAAAATTACCGAATCAGCATGGCATATATGAATGCCACCAGCAGCAACACACCCAGCACCGCCAGCGCAATCTTCACCCAGCTGTACGGCCGCTCACCGGCCACCCGGCCGGTGTAGCCATTGACCACCACCTGAAACACCCGGTGGCCATAGGTATAGCGCACCAGCCACACCGGCACCAGCACGTGCTTGAAGGTGCAGCCGGTGAACTGCGTGTCCACCATCAGGTTGCGATAGGGTGTTGCCCGGCACCTGCCGGGCGCACATCGCTTCCATTTCGTGCTGCATCTGCCGGCGGCCCTGCGTGGTCGCCTCGCGCAGGTCCACCTGATAGCGCTCCACTGTCCAGCCCCGCACATAGTCCGGTGAATAGGGCTTGAGGGTCGGTGGTGGTGGGAAACGGCTCGATGCGCCGCAGCAGCTTTTGGATGAATGCCCACGGTGCCGGGCACCAGTTCGTCATCGAAGAAGTGTTCGAATTCTCCGGCAGCCGGAATCCAGCGTACATGCTGCACCTGCCGGGTTTCAGACGGCCATCGGTGCCGCGCACCTGCTCGGTGGTGTAGTAATAGTGGCCAGCCTCGGCGCTCCAGCGCGAAAAATGCCCGGGCATCGAAGGTCCAGTACGGCAGGTAGATGCCCTTGAGGGTATCGGTAGCGGCGGCTTTTTCAGGCGGCTGGGTGCAAACCAGCGTTTGCCGTACCAGGCACGCAGGATGTCCCGCACCTGGGTGTGGTCATGTTTGAACGGCAGCACGCTCTGGGGCGTGATGGCGTCGCGCATCGCCTCGTGGCTCACGATGGCCGGTGATCCGCAGAAGCTGCAGCGGTCGGCCACCTGGGCATTCACAAAAACGGAAATGGCCTGGCAGCTCTGGCATTTCAGTTCGAAGCGTTCTGCACCCCAGTTGCGCAGGTTGGCCGGATCCCGCAGGGCGGCTTCCAGATCCTGCTCCTGCAGGGGCATGATGGTCTATGTCCGCCTTCGGTCCGAACAGTGTCTCGGCCTCGCGGGCCAGCGCCCTGTCGTCTGCCGCGTGGCCGGGCACACCGGCAACGAATTCCCCTGGAAGGATCCGTCCAGTGCAGGACTGCTGGCAACGGAGCCATCCGGTTCATGGGCATGTCCGGCCGTATCCCGTGCAGCCGGACCCGTGTCCGGCTGGTGTCCACGTGGCGCCCCCACCACCGTGCCGCAGTACGGGCAGGGCCAGCGCCTGCTTGCGCGCACTCCATTCCAGATACCCGCCACATTCGGGGCAGGGGCCGCTTGTCTGCCAGCCCCTCAGCCACGCAGGAACTCGTCCAGCGCCGAACGCGCGATCCGCCAGGCAGAACCTATTTTTCGGGCCTTCGGGTCACCGGCCTGGATGCTGGCCATCATCCTCCTCCGGCACGCTCAGCAGCGCTGCCGCCTGCCCGGGCGTCAGAACGGTCAGCCCATCCAGGCCGGGCCACCCTCACCCGCCACGGCCGCGCCCGAAAACGTACCGTTGCATCACCACGCCCCGGGACGGCGTTCGGCCCCTGTTCCTCCACGCGGGCTGTGCCCTGGCCAGATGGCGTACCACCCGACATTCCCTGCCCGGCTCCGCCTGCTGCCTGCGTGCCAAGTCCATGGGCAGGGGCCACACTCCCCTGCATCCCGCGCATCATCTCCTGCGCCATGGCAAGCCCATGGCCATCTGCGCAGGGGCGGCGCCGGCCCGCCATCGCCACCCTGCCCCATGCCCAGACCCATCTGGTACTTCACGTAGTCGTTCAGGGTTGCCGATGGCACGCATGCTGCCCCTGCTTGTCGATGGCCTGCTCGACCTCGGCGGCACCGAGACGTTCTCCAGAACGAAGGAGGAGATTTCCAGCCCGTACTTCTCGCGGACCGCCGGGTTGATGACCGGCAGCAGCGCCTCGCCCATTTCGGCGTAGCGACCGGCCACGTCCAGCACTGGCACGTGGGCACGTGCCAGCGCGTCGGTGAACACGCTGACGATGCGCGAGCGCATGGTGTCCTGAAACTCGTCCAGCCGGAAGTGCTGGTCGGTACCGGCCACCTCCTTCAGGAAGCGCGGTGCATCGACGATGCGGAAATCGTAGGTACCGAAGGCCCGCAGTCGCACCACGCCGAAATCCGGGTCACGCATCATGACCGGATTGGCCGTACCCCACTTGTTGCCGGTGAAGAGCCGCGTGTTCAGGTAGTAGACATCACATTTGAACGGCGACTGGAACCCGTACTTCCAGCCCAGGATGGTGGACAGGGATGGGGATGTTCTCGGTAGTGAGCGTGTACTTTCCCGGGCCGAACAGGTCGGCGAACTGGCCGGCCGCCACGAACTGCACCAGCTGCGACTCGCGCACGATGAGCTGGGCACCGTTCTTGATCTCCCGGTCTTCGTCCGGCCAGCGGAAGGACAGGGTGTCGCGCGAATCGTCCGTCCATTCGATGACATCGATGAACTGGTTGCGGATGATGTTGAACAGTCGGTCCATGGCCCTCCCAAAGACCCCCTGCAGCAGCCGGCTCGCAGCCACGGCGAGGGGCGTCCTGACAACAGAATCAGCAGGTTAACATGCTCAGAACAGCCGCTGGCCGTTCAGGTACACACCACTTCCGGAGAGGCTGGCATCCAGTGTCCAGGCGTTGCCGGTGTACTGGAACACGGGCGTCCGGCCCAGCGTGCAGGCAAAGTCGCAATCATGCCCGACCATGTCGGGGTTGTTGGCATTGAAGCGCTCCTGCATCCGGTCCACCCATGCCTTCGGCAGGGGTCACCGTTGCCCGGGCGGTCAGCGACCGCATCAGGTCCGCCACCAGGGGGTCGCTGCTGTGGCCCCGTCCGCATTGGGGTCATCCGGGCCGACATGCCCAGCGTGGCCGATTCACTGCCCGCGGCGGCCGCCAGGTCGAACTTCACGTCCGGTGAGGCGGCTGCCACCCCCTGCAGCAGGGTGCGGGTATGAGCCTCATCCGGCAGCACCTTGCGCGGGTCGTCGGTCCTGCCCAGTGCCTGGAGCAGATCCCTGCACCGGCCGCATCGCATCCACATCCAGACTGGCCATTTTGCTGTCCATCACCAGCGAGTCCAGCGGCGTGTTCATCACCATCAGCTTGCCTTCGGCATAGTCGACCTGCGAGAACAGCCGGCCGCCCAGGGGTGCCTTCACCCTGTCCCTGCAGCTCCGACAGCCGGAAGATCACCCTGTCCTTGCCGCCGGATGCCTGCGGCGGCGTCAGTTCATGCTCCAGTCATCGAGCTGCATCGTGTACCGGCCCGGTGCAAACAGCCAGAGGTCCGGGTCGATCAGCTGCTGCTTCACCTGCGCCGACAGGCCATTCAGGGTCAGGGTCATGCGCCCCGTACCGCCCCCTGCCCATCATCCGGTTGCCGCGCGGCCCCGGGTCCGGTGCCCTCGTCGTCATTCTCATCATCATCCGCCGGCCCGTCGCCCACCGGCACTTCCATCGTGCCGCCGGGCCAGCTCATCACGATGTCCTGGTCCCGCCTGTTGGCCGCCGTGCGCACATCGATCACGCCTTCCCGCCAGCTCAGGGCGACCGGCAAAGGGAGTGCTGGCCGGCGCATCGTCGTCACCGGCCTCGTTCGGTGCAGCAGCGCCGGCTTTCGCACCCGCTGCTGAAGCGGATACGTCCGCGGCCGGTTTCGACGCGCCTGCCTCATGGGAGGTGGCGGCGTTATGCCCGGCAGGCACTGGATTTTCCGCCGGGGAGGGCACGATTTCCCCGGCCGGCAGCACCGCATGCGTGCACGCTGCCATCCAGCCCCACCACGGTATCGGCCCACGGGGCCTGGGCCTTTGCCAGGGCCCTGCGCATGTCGGCATCCAGGCCGTCCACATGGTCCACCCGCGTCTCGATCACGGCGGCAGCTGGCGGCCACCGGCCAGCGGGCCGTGCTTCACCGTCTGCACCAGATGCACCTGCAGCGTCAGCTTCCGGCCGGCTTCCATGCCCTTCAGGAGCTGGTCCTGCACACTGGCACCCGGCTCGATCTCCGGCTCCTGCCCCGGCTCGGGCGGCAGCGACACATCCAGCGTCAGCACACTGGTGGCCCGCGATTCGAAAAAGTCCCCGCTCGTACGCCCCGGGCTTGATGTCCCGCGCCCAGGCGCTCCGCGACCTCACCGTCTCGGCCGGCAGCACCCGTTCCACCTTCTGGCCCAGCCACCAGCCGCTGCCCGCATATACGGCACCCAGCACCACCACACCACCTGCCACCGCACCCAGCTTGCCCATCAGACGCCCTCCTGGAAAGAATGCCCCTATGGTGGCAAATCCCTCCCACAGGGACGCCAGACCGGCCCCCTGACCATCGGCCGAAATACAACGCCTGAAGGCAGTCCGGCGGGTGGTGCCGTCCAATGGTCGACTGGCGTGCCCGGAGCGTTTAAGGGACTCATTCGCCCCTGTGCTGGGCTGGTGCTGAGCCTGTGCGGACTGATCACGGCGCTGCTGGCCAGTCTGGAGCAGCGCCAGCGTGCCATGGTTGCGTGCCGGCAAGGCATCGTATGCAGGCGCCTTGGCAGGCAGGACAACGCCGGCAGCGCACGGCTGGGGCCAGGCCGGCTCATCAGGGGGTCAGACCAGGTCACGGCATGGGGAAAACCGTAGCCATCAGGGCAGCGGGCTGAATTCTCCCGGTATCCAGCGATAGCCCTTGCCCTGCGGTATCACGTGGCCCCAGCCCCGGGAACGGCAGATGGGCGCCGCCCACCCACCAGTCCTGCCTTGCCGCCTCGACGAACAGCCGTTTGCGTGAGGGCAATGGCCTGGGCTGGAATGCTGTCGAACGACGAATACACCACCGGCCGGGCAAACTGCACCGCGTGGTAGTGCACGATATCGCCCCACAGCAGCAACCGGTCGTCCACCAGCCACGATGCATGACCCAGCGTGTGGCCGTGCGTGGTCACCAGGGTGACGCCAGGGGCAGGTCCCGTTCCGTGACACGATGAATGCCGAATGAAGCCCGGTGCATGGCCTGGTGCTCGGTATCGGTCGCCGATTCGCCAGAGGCTGGCGCCGCTGTCCGCTCCGGAGCCGATCGCCCGGTGCCGATGCATCTGCCCGTTCTTCAGATGCCGACGCCCCGGCCTGACCGAAAGCCCGCTCCCCGACGCGGGAAGAAGACGGCCTGGTGGATGCAACACCGGGCACCACCCGCCGGACACGGCCGTCCTTCGAATAGGGCGCCAGCGCCTTCGCCGCCATGCCGAAGGCGGCCTTCATGTCTTCGGGCGCCCTGGCCATTTCCCGCTCGTCCAGCCAGTAGGCCGCCTCATCATCGGGCAGCCATACCGTGGCCTGCGGAAACGCTTCCGTGCCATCCGGTTTGAGCAGGCCACAGATATGGTCGGGATGCGCATGCGTGAGCAGCACATCGGTCACCGCAACCGGATCCACGCCAGCGGCCTGCATCGTCTGCAGCAGCCGCCCGGTGGAAGTACCAAAACAGGTTCCCGCCCCGGTATCCACCAGCATCAGCCGGTTGCCACGCCGGACCAGAAAGGCATTCACGGCCGTCTGCATGCCAGTGCCCAGGGGGGCTGCCGTGAACTGCGGTACATGGGCCCGCTTGAGGGCCGCGTTCAACTCGGCCCGCCCAATACCCTGCACGGTCTTTTCCGGGACGGGCAGGAAACCATCCAGCAGGGGCCGTCACCTGCAGCTGGCCCAGCTGCAGGCGGTAGACGCCGGGCACCTGTTGCTGCGATTGAGGCTGCGGATGCGATGACGATATTGACCGTTGGGGCTGTTGTTGCGATTGACTGGTCTGTGCCTGTGCTCTGTGCCTGTGCCTGTGCCTGTGCAGGGATTTTTCCGGCCCATCGACCGACCGGGCCATGACCTGTGGTCCCGTCAGTCCGAACAGGGGCAGCCCCACGGCTGCGGCCACACCATGACACAGCACGGCTGGAAACGGCGGGGTTTTTCTGCCGACACGATCACGGGCAGGATGGATTGTCACCTCTCCGCCGGTATGGTCACAGACGGGATGAACAGCCATTTTCCCACCGGCATGGTCACCGACAGGATGAACGGCCATTTTCCCACCGGTATGGTCACAGACAGGGATGGACTGCCATTTCCCTGCCGGTATAGCCACGAACAGGATGCCCCACCCTTTTTCCGCTGGTGCGGTCACAGGCGGAACCAGCCGCCCAAGCGGCATCTGCATGCATCACAAGCATCGTCAAACCTCCTGAAAAAGTCAGACGATGACAATAGCGAATCCTCCATGACCGTTTCGCTCAGAATTCCCCCGAAACGCTCAGGCAGAGGCATGAAAGGGATGACATGCCGCACACGCGCATGGATGAGTACGCTGGCAGCACCCTGAAGCCATCGAAGATTCTGCGACCCTGCCGCTTCGTCCTGCACGCCCCAAGGGGCAGGAGGGACGGATGTGCCCATGACAGGCCCTCAGTCAGCTTCGCGCCCCAGCTGTGAGGGTTCCAGCCCGAAGCGCATCCGGAATGCCCGCACGAAGGCATCCGGAGATCGGTAGCCCACCCGGGCAGCCACCGTTTTTGAGCGGCAGATGGGTGCCATAGAGCAGGTTGAGCGACAGGCCCAGACGCACCTCCGCCAGCAGTTCGCGCAGCGACGTATGCTCGGCCGCCAGCCGACGGCGCAATGTAGCGCCAGACAATCCCAGCAACGCCTCGAAATCGCGCGACTGCCAGTGACGTGCCGGCGCAGCCAGCACCTGCTCCCGAACCTGATGGGCCAACGTGGGCGCCTGCGGCAGTACCAGTCGCCGCAGGCCCCGCTGCTGCACCAGCGCAATGACCAGTGCGACCAGCGCTGCCCGTGCACCCGCATGATCGCCCTGCAGCAGCGTATGGGCCCAGCGCAGCAGGGCAGGCGCATGGTCATCGACAATGGCCGTACAGATCCATGGCCCTGGAGAGGAGATCGGGTCTGCGGGCGGCACCGTGGTGAAAATCCCGTGGGTCACAACCTGCCCGGTGGAACCAGACACAGTCGGCGCAGAAGCAGCGGTCGCCGGCAGAAAACCCGTCCCCAGCAGCAGCCGTGCGGCAGTCAGCACCTCATCGCACAGCGGCACCATCAACGCGCGGTAGCGTCCAGTCTGCACATCCGGCTGGTGCTGCACATCCAGCCGCGCACCGGCACACATCACCAGCATGGCGCCAGACAGCAGCTGCCCGTCGCAGTCAGCGCAGTGCACCGTCTTGCAGCCTTCCAGCACGATGCTCAGCGCGGGCTGCAGCACATCAACGGCGCGCACGGTGGGGCCATGCGGGCGCTGGCATGCACGCAACTGGCGGCCGCCTCACTGTCGAACAGGGCCTGCAGCTGCTGCCGAAGCGCCCCATCCGGCAGGCCCGGCTGACACACGGACTCCACGCGCGACGACGGTTCGGGCGCGGCAGGGTAACTGCAGCACCGAAACAGGTGCAGCAGCGGACGATGACGGATCGGGTTTCACCGGCTGGCGCGTTCTGGAGCGTGTCATGGATTCATTCGTCTCCCAGCAACCCGGCCTGCCAGAAATCATCGCGGATCTCTTCCGGCTCCGGCTTGTTGCGGCTGTCGTAGCGGATGGTCAGGTAGCCGGCCATGCCGGTGATGCGGTCGCGCTCGGCATCGCGGTCGGCGTCGTGGGTGGGAATCGTCCAGCTCCACCAGCGCCACGATGCGGTATTCATCGTCGACGATCACGAAATCCAGCACCTTCTGCGCAAAGCGCCCACGCACCGACAGGTATCGCCCCGGCTCGGACGCTTCTTCGTCGTCCAGATCCGGCTCCATGATCGCCCCCATCGACACCTGCACCAGCACCCGAAACCCGGGCAGCGCATCTTCCAGTCGATGGCAGAACTCCAGCTCGTTGTCGGTCAGCAGCGGCCGTGGGCGCACCCGCCAGGGCTTTTTCCGGCTTCGGGCGGCCCAGCAGCCAGAAGCCCACCACGAACAGCAGCAGGCCCCCAGCCACCAGTAGCCATGGTGGGCCCTGCATCCACAGGTGCAGCTGGTTCACCTGCGTGGACGACATCAGATCATTCAGCACGGGCACAACGGTGGAGCAGCCGCACTCATTGCCGGGAAAAGCATCAGGCTACCGGGTTCTCCAGCAGGCTTTTCATCCTTGGTCTCGTGGATGGACAGCAATGCCATCAGAGACAGCACGCCATTGATGGTCAGATAGACGCCCACCCCGATCAGCCCGAAGCGGGCATTCAGTTCGATGGCCACGATGGTGGCCACCGACGCCCCCACGATGGCTGCCAGGTTGTACGCCAGCGAAGACCCCGAATAGCGCACATTGGTGGGGAAGAGTTCCGGCAGCAGTGCCGCCATCGGCCCGAAGGTGAAGCCCATGATGGACATGCCCACCACGATGAAGGTCAGCACGCCAACGGGGGTGGCATGCTCGAGGAACTGCGGCATGGCCAGGCCCAGGGCGATGATGGCCACCGTCACCCAGATCAGCCAGCGGCGACGGCCGATGCGGTCGGCCGCCACCCCCGACAGGCTGGTGGCAGCGCCAAACACCACGGCACCGATCATCAGGATGCCCGTGAAGGTGTTGGCCGGAATGCCCAGCCCCATGGCATGGCCCGCCGGCGACAGGGTGGCCGGCGTTTTGGAATACACCTGCACGAAGGCCGTCATCACGTAGAACAGCACATAGGTGGCCACCATGATGAAAGTGCCCTGCACGATGGGCTTCCAGAACTTCACCACCACTTCCTTCACCGGTGCGTTGAGCGTCTGCTTGCGATGCTCGGCCTCACGGTACACGTGGCTCTCGTGCAGGCTCAGCCGCACGTACAGACCCACCCCCACCATCAGCAGCGAGGCAATGAACGGAATGCGCCAGGCCCATTCGACCAGCGCCTCGGGGGCCGAACCAGGCACTCACCCCAAAGAAGGCCCCATTGGCCAGCAGCAGCCCCAGCGGTGCGCCCAGCTGCGGGAAGGTACCGAACCAGGCCCGCTTGCCATCCGGTGCGTTCTCGGTGGCCACCAGGGCGGCACCGCCCCATTCGCCACCCAGGCCCAGCCCCTGCCCCATCCGGAACACGCACAGCAGAATGGGCGCCCAGATGCCGATGCTCTGATAGTTGGGCAGCAGGCCGATGGCCACCGTGGACAGGCCCATCAGCAGCAGCAGAGGCCACCAGTGTCTTCTTGCGGCCGATCTTGTCGCCGAAGTGACCGAACAGCATGGCACCGAACGGGCGGGCAAAGAAGGCCAGCGCCAGCGTGGACATCGACAGCAGGATGGCGACGTGGTCATCGCTCTTGTCGAAGAACTGGGTGTTGAAGACCAGCACCGCCGCGGCTGCGTAGATGTAGTAGTCGTAGAACTCGATGGCCGTGCCCACCATCGAGGCAATGGCCACCTTGTAGGGATTGTTGCGCAGGGTGAAGTGCAGACTCCGGATGCGGAGCGGAAGGGTCGGCGGCAGCCGCAGACCCGGAAGCAGAATGTGCGTCGTTCATGATGAGGGAACAGGGGTACAGGACAGACGGGCATACCCGGCCACGGACCTACCACCTGCGCGGCCGGCATGCAGCCACAGGTGACACTTCCTGCAGGGAAACACCCGAAGAAGGGATCAACGGCCCGCTGTCTGCTCGTCTCGTGAAGAAGCGCTGCGGCAGCCGGGTGCGGAGCCCTGATCAGCCCTGGCCACGTCCCTGTGCAGGAACGTGCAGAGGCTGCCTCCCGGACAGGAGCCCCTCGGGCCCGATGCCTGATCGGGCCATTCCGGCCACCCCGGGCCACGAACCCCTGGTGAGGTCCGTGCCCGCAGGGGCGAAACCGGCTATTGTCGGACAGGAAGGGGGTGTTGTGAAGGGGAGACGGGGAAGGTGCCCGGCAAAGTTTGGGGCGCCGGCCGGGATCATTCACCTCGACGACCTCAAAAGCCGAAATTCAGCCTGAAACTGCTCAGCGAATCGATCTGGCTTGCAAGCCCGACGACAAACACGAACAAAAAACACAATGGCGTAGACCAGATACCAGAACCAATCATCACTCAGGGAAGCACAGAACGTTTTTCCCGTCGCTGTCCGTCTTCCTGAACGGGTAATGCTGAATCATCATCCTCTCTGCAAGGCAAGGTATGGTCACGATCCGCAAAAATGGTTTTCTTCAAAACAATCAACAGCAAGACCGTTCCCAGAACGATATACCAGTACTGGATCACGAAAACGACCATCTTGAGCAACGAAACGAAGAAGCCACCAGCGATCATTACAAGCAGAACAAGCGCTGCTGTCAGGAAAAACGGCTCTCTGTTTTCTTTTTGTGGGTCTTCGCGGATCAGTGTGGGTGAGATGGGGAGCGAAATTGGCGTTTTGACGCCTGAAATCAGGACTTTACAGCACAGATGATGATGTCGTATCGTGCATCAATACTGGATCGAGGTGCTGTGCATGAAAAACAGGTCGCAGTCTGAGGGAACTTTTGTCCGTTCCGGCTTCGTGGCATCGGCGAGGTTGAAGGGAATCTTCGAGGGACCCCAAGGCGAGAGTCGTGCAGCTGAGACGCCGAAAAACGGCCATTTGCTCAAATTGCAGGCAGCGCTGCCGGGGGCGTTACGACCAGCGGAGGTGCCGTGTGCGGATCTTCGGGTGGCAGGCTGGGTGGTGTACCTGGAGTTCGAACGTTGGCGGGTACGGCGTTCGGTGCGGCGGCGTGCATGTAGAACGAGCTTGACTGGCTGGCGCAGAATCCACGCTATACCGAGCGCTTTGCGCTGCATGTCGGCAGGTTGTGCACGAGCATGCAGCAACAAGGCCGTGGCAGGCTGGAGCAGCTTCACGACAGCACGGTGAAGGATCTGTCGAAGCTGTACATGCAGGGGAACAGGTTCGTCGTGCCGGTCGGCTCAGGCCCAGAGCGATAGGCATCGATGAGATAGCGGTCAGAAAGGGGCATGACGACTATCGCGTGGTGGTCAGTGATCTGGACCGGGGCAGACCGATATGGATGGGCGGCAACGGACGCACGCAAGCCGATGTGGAGCAGTTCTTCGCCCAGCTGGGGGAGCAAGGCAAGCGATGGCATCGAGCTTGTGGTGATCGACATGTGGCGCCCGTTTCGCAACGCGGTGCGCGACAAGGCCCCCAACGCAGCGATCGTGTTCGACAAGTTCCACATCATGCGGCATCTCTCGAAGGCGCTCCGATCAGGTCAGGGCGCGACGAGTACAAGCGTCTGCAAAGGCAAGGACAGGTCGTGGATCAAGGGGCGGCGCTATGCGCTGCTGTCGGCACGGGAGAACCTGACATTGGAGGGACGGCGGGCACTCAAGAGCTGCTGGCAGCCAATCGGCGGCTGAACACGGCCTACCTGCTGAAGGAGTCGTTTGGGCAGCTGTGGAGCTACAGAACCGAGCGCGGTGCCAGGGCGTTCTTCGAGCGCTGGAAACAGAGCCTGCGATGGCAGCGTCTTGAACCGTACCGAAAGTTTGCCGAAATGATAGAGCGGCACTGGGATGGCGTGCCGCCTACTGCCGACCCGAGAACAAGGTCAGCCTGGGGATGGTGGAGGGCTGAATAGCAAGATCCGGGTCATTCAGCGCAGTGCTTACGGATACCGGGATGAGGACTATCTGAGGCTCCAAGGTCATTGCCAGTTTCCTGCCCCCGCTACCCGAAAAACGCCCGATTGCACCCACACTGATCCGCGAGACCCTTTTTGTTTTGCAAAGAAAAAACCTGACTCTGATCCATCAGCATTTTTCTTGACAATTTCTCCAGACTTCAATTGATCCATTTTGACCCTCTAATCCCAAGACGATATTAATATATATAATATCGCCATATTTTTATTCATTGCCCTCGACAATATCTCAGATACTTAGTCAGTCCTGAACAACCCAGAATCCGCACGTCAGCCTGTTGCTGAACGGAACGACCGAGAGACTGGACAGGACCGGGTTGGTGCCGCTCTGCCGTCTACAACGTTATTTCTGACCGATCCGGCAGCATCAGCCGTACACAGGCCAGAATCGACAGCAAAAATAAAGGCACAAAAACGCCGCAGCCGGCGCTGCAGCCGACGCAGCAGCAGCCGGATGTTGTGTCCGGCACCGCACAGCACGGCGTGAAGTGCATCTCCCAATGCCCCCTTGAGCCAGTTCCGGTCAAGTTTGCCATCGGTCTTCATGTGACCTATCGTCGGTTCGATGGCGCTGCGGCGTCTGATCATCGCCTTCAGTCCCCGGGTCACGCCTCGCCTCTGTCCTGATCGCAGGATTCTCACGCCCGGCACGTCAGCACCGCGATAGCCCTTGTCCACTACGGCGGTGTCGATACGGCAATCTCCCACAATCGACGCCTGCTCCAGCGCTTCGTACAGGGTATGGCCATCGTACGGCCGGCCCGGCATCGATCTTGCGCCCACAACGAAACCTTCCCTGTGCGTCGTGGTGATCGAAACCTTGACACCGAACTCGTAGGGATTTCGGGCCTTGCCCTTGCTGATGCACTCCACCTCCTGCGCATGCAAGGCGTACAGCTTGTTTTTGTCTTTCGGTTGCTGCATCAGAATCCGTTCGGCCCGTGCCATCAGGTCATCAAGCCATTGACGCAATGGGCCGGTCACCTGTCTCGTTGCCGGTCGATATCCCGCCAGATACGCCCGACCCGTTTGCGCAGCTTGCCGAGCACATTTCGCATCCGCTTGAACTGTCTCGCATGCGCATGGCGGCCCACCTGCCTCGCCAGCTGAGGGGCCACACGACTGTAGCTCTGCCTCAGCTTCAGGCCACACGCCCTGGCAGCCTTGACCAGATGCTGTCTGGTACGTTCCAGAAGCCGGGAATCCGTTGGATGCGCAATCGCTTTCGGCATGACGGTCGTATCCACGATCACCGTCTTGAAGCTGGATTCCTTGAGCATGCCAAGTTCCTGCGCCAGAACCAGCGTCAAAGACAGCATCTCTTCCACGCCAGCCTCGCCCAACCTTTTTGCGCCAGCGCGTCAGGCTGGACGGATCAATCGGCGGCCTGGTCTGCAGATAGATTTCCCGGTAAAGACCCGCCAGTACGGGTTTTCCACCCAGGTTGCCACCACTTCTTCATCAGACAGATCGAAGGCGTGCTGCAGATACAGCAGCCCCGCAATCAGACGAGGGGACGTGGCGGGCCGCCCTGTACGGGACTTGAACTGATCCGCCACCAACGCATCGATGCGCTCCCACTGGATCCGGTCGCCCAGCAGGATCAGCGGATGCTTCAGGTTCAGGTGATCGCGCAGTGGATACCTGAACAGCTCGCCACTCTGTGGCTGTGATGGCTTTTGGACCCATGAGAACCCCGAAGAATTTTGCAAGAAAACGAGCCCCTATGATCGCAAATCCTGCAATTTCTGCAGGGGTGTTCCCGGGCTCAGACGCTGGGAATCAGGGGGCGAGGCGGGTTGTTCAGGACGGACTACGTACGCGGCTTCCGGGTTCAGGACTTCCAGATGGACGGGCTGCCCGTCTACAGCGATGACACCAACCAGCAGTTCGACTCGGCCTTCCTCGAACGGGTCGATACGGTACGCGGTGCCAACGGCATCCGGACCGGGGTGGGGTCCCGTCGGCCACGGTGAACATGATCCGCAAGCGTCCGGGCAAGACCCTGGGGGCAGTGTGGCTGCCACGGTGGGCCGCTGGGACTTCTACCGGCTGGAGGCCGACCTGAACGCACCGCTCACGGCCGATGGCAGCGTGCGCAGCCGTTTCGTTGTGGCACCGCAGAAGGAGCACACCTTCTACAACCGCAACAAGAAGGAAAAGTTCTCCTTCATGGGCATCGTGGAAGCCGATCTGGGCTCAGCCACCACCGTGTCACTGGGCTATCAGCGGCAGAACAATGACCCGACCGCGCCGGTGTGGGGCACGATTCCGCTGCTGGCCACCGATGGCACCCCTGATCAACCTGCCGGTGGCCACCAGCTTCGGCACGAACTGGTCGTACTGGAACCGGCATGCCGGCATGGTGTTTGCGGATGTGCGCCACCAGATCAATGAGGACTGGTCGGTCACCGCACGCGCCAGCCGTCTGCATGGCGGCGTGGATGCCTTCATGACCTATGGCTATGGGTCGGGCAGCGCCCCTTCATCGACCGGGCCACCGGCAGCGGTGTGACGCTGTTCGGCTGGCGAAACCGCGGGCGCGTGAACATCGATGCGCTGGATGTCCATGCCACCGGCAAAGCTGCACCTGGGTGGCCGTGATCACGACCTGACGGTGGGCGTGAACGGCACCTACTCGAAGGACAAGAGCGATGTCTTCACCGGTGCCAGCGGCTGGACCTACGCCATTCCCAACGTGTACACGTGGGATGGCAACACAACCCTCATGAATGCCGTGGCCACCGGCGCGTACGACCGCAACATCACCCAGCAGACGGGGCTCTTTGCCTCGGCACGCTGGAAGCTGATGGACGAGCTGTCGCTGCTGACCGGTGCCCGGGTGACCAACTGGTCCACGCGCAAGAAGTCCTACGATGCCACCGGTGCCTACACCGGCACTTCGGCACGCTATGAGGTGAAGCACAAGGTCACGCCCTATCTGGGCCTGGTGTGTCGACCTGTCGCCGTCGGTGGCGCTGTACGGCAGCCATACGCGCATCTTCAAACCCACGGAAAACCGCGACCGTTACGACAATGTGCTGGACCCGGCCATCGGCAGCAACAGCGAGATCGGCGCGAAAATCGAACTGGCGAAGGATCTGGACCTGAACGTGGCGCTGTTCCAGACGAAGCAGGACAACTTCCCGGTCACCGACAGCGGTGTGGCCTCAACAGCCTGCCCGATGGCAGCCAGGCCCTATGTGGGTGTGGATGGCACGAAGTCGCGTGGCTTCGAGGTGGAAGTGAACGGCCGCATCCGCCCGAACTGGAAGGCACAGTTCGGCGTGACCCGCGCAAAGACCACCCGCAACGAAAGCGACAACCTGTGGGCCAACTTCCCGACCTGGATGGTGCAGCTGGGTACCGATTACCGCTTCGAGGGTGATCTGGCACCGCTGTCGGTGGGCACCTTCATCAACTGGCAGAGCAAGATCGAGGGCGTTCAATGTGGACGCCCCCGGCGGCAACAAAGATCACCTTCACGGACAAGTCCCGTGCGCTGGTGGACCTGTATGCCACCTGGAATCTGACGGATGACTACAGCCTGACGGCCGCCGTGACCAACGCCACCAACAAAAACGCTACTGGGCCAACCTGAGCTATGCCAACTATGGCGAGCCGCGGATGATGAAGCTGACGTTCCGGGCAAAGTTCTGACATATGACGCCGGCCAGCCCTGCCGCTGCGCAGGGCTGGGCCACTGCCGTGGCGGCTTCGGCCCCTGCGAACCTGCAGCGCCCATGGGACAATAGCGCGATTCATGGACACTGAAGCGTGGATGGACTTTGCCATCCCCGCCCTGCCCCACCCTGTTTCACCGCCATTCCCATGCAACGCTACCTCGAACGCGCCATTGCCTGGCGCCGCCACCTGCACCAGCATCCCGAAGAATCCTTCGAGGAGGTGCAGACCGCCCAGTCATCGTCGACGAGCTGAAGGGGCTGAAACACGCACGCATCGAGCGGCTGACGCCCACCAGCGTGGTGCTGGTATTCGATACCGGCCGGCCGGGCGCACGCATTGGCCTGCGCGCCGATACCGACGCCCTGCCGGTGCAGGAAGACCGTCCCGATCTGCCTTTCGCCTCGAAAGTACCGGGCAAGATGCATGCCTGCGGGCACGATGGCCATACCGCCATCCTGATGGCCACCTGCCTGTACATCGACGAGCACATCGACGAATTCAGTGGCCAGATCCACGCCATTTTCCAGCACGCCGAGGAAATTCTGCCGGCGGCGCCCGCGAGATGGTGGCCACCGGTTATTTCGACGATTTCGATTTCATCTGGGCAGCATCTGGTGTCTCCCGTGCCGACCGGCGTGATCGACATCAAGGCCGGGCCGGCCACGGCCAACACGGATGCCTACAACATCACCATTCACGGCAGGGTGGTCATGCAGCCATGCCGGACCTCGAGCATCGACCCGGTGGTGATCGGTGCCCAGTTCGTGACGGCACTGCAGAGTGTGGTGTCGCGGAAGTTTTTCACCGCATGACCGGGTGGTGATTTCAACACGATGTTCCATGCAGGCACCGCACAGAACATCATCCCGCACACGGCAAAGCTCACCGGCAGCGTACGCACGATGACGCCTGAACACCGCGAGCGCGCCCGGGCCGCCATCGAAGCCCTGCTGAAGGGCCTGTGCGAGGCCCATGGCGCCACCTGGGATTTTCGAATACGAGGGTGGGCTACGACGCCACATTCAACGATCCGGAAAAGACCGCCATCGTGCGCGAAATTGCAAGGGAACGCTTTTGGGCAATGCCGTGACGGAACTGCCGCCCCTGATGGCCGGCGAGGATTTCAGCGCCTTTGCGCGCCGGGTGCCGTCAACCTATGTGTTCATCGGGGCGTCCAATGCCGAATTTAGCTACCCCCACCATCATCCGAAGTTCGGACTGGATGAGGCCAGCTTCGAGTACGGGCTGGGGATGATGGTGGCAGTGGCGAAGAACGCTGCCCTTTTCTCCAGAAAGGCCAGCCAGAAAGCAGATGCCTGATGTTCAGGCTCGCCTTGCGGTGATAGTGCCGCAGGGCATGCTCCCGGCGCCGGCCACTGCTGAAGGCGGACACGCGCTTCAGGTAGCCGATGACGCGCGTGCCGTAATCGATATCGTCCGAACCGCAATGGCTGCAGGCGTGCAGGGGTACGCTTGTCGATGTGGCCGCATTCGTTGCAGATGGTGATGCGAACATTGATGCAGAAATAGTTGCAACCCGTGCGCGCCGCAATGTCCAGCAATGAGCGGTAGCCGGATTCGGGGCAGCGCTTCGTCGAGGTTCAGGTGCAGGGCCGAGCCGCCATCGAGCCAGTCCACCAGCTCGCGGCCATGCAGCAGGAACTTGTCCAGCGCATTGATTTCCTCGTCTTCCACGACGTAGAAATAGGAGTTGTAGCAGTCGCGACTGACCTTGTAGCCATCGGCCCGGTCCCAGCGGGCGTTCTTGACACCGAGGTTTTCGGCCGGGCACGAATTCGGTGTTGAATTTCACGCCGTAATGGTGGCTGGCCGCCTGGTTGGCCTCGAAGATGACTTTCAGGCGATCCTGCACGAAGCGGACATAGTTGTCGTTGTAGCCCACGGTGATGCCGCAGGCTTCGGCCGCCTCGGCCATGCCATTGATGCCGATGGTGAGAAACTGCTTGTCCAGCGTGATGAAGCCTGCATCGTAGACAGGCAGCATGTGGGCAGCCTGATATTCTTCCATCAGCCGGCGGTAGGCAAACTGGTATTTGTGGATCTTCGCTACCTCTGCTGCCAGATCACGCCCGTCCTGTTCCAGCCGGTTCATGTTGAGGGTAATGACGTTGATGGACCCAGTGGCCACTCCCCCTGCCCCCAGCGTATAGGAAAAGGTACGGTCCTCGATGGCGTTGCGCAGGCGGCAGCAGGAGGCCAGTGAATCCGGGTTGTCCGACAGGTACGAAGAAGGAATTGCCTTCGGCCAGCTCATGGGCCATCTGGCTGGCAAAGACATCATCCTTGCACTTGCCGCCGTCGGTCAGCATGGCGGCCGTCACCACGGGAAGGTCAGCACCGCTCTGGTGCGCTCCTGGTTGAACCATTTCAGGAAGAAAAGCTGCAGTCTGGCCACGCTGTCCCAGTTGGGCTTGCTGAAGTCCGGAAACACGAAGTCCCCGAACATGGCCTCGAAGTAGTAGCGGTCGTACACCGAGATATTCCAGAACGCACTCTGGTAGCCACGCGCCGCCGCCGGCTGGTTGATGCTGTAGACCACCTGCTGCAGGTGGTTGGCCACCTCGTCGGTATGGGTGGTCAGATAGTCATCGCCAAAGTCCTTGCGGGCAAAATGGTCGAAGTAGGTGAGAAACTCCACGGTGGCCACGGCACCGGCAAACTGCGCGCTGATGGCAAACACCAGATTGATGAACGAGCCGCAGAATGAGGCCAGATGCTCGGGCGCTTTGGATTCGCCCCCCAGCTTCGTCAGGCCGTGCGTGAGAAACGGATAGAGCGTGACCGACACACAGTAGGGCTTGAGGCTGGTCTCATCGTGGACGTAGATTTCATGCGCCTCGATCTGGCGGATGTATTCGTCGGCAGTGGCCTGGTCGAAGCATTCGGCAATCTTGCGGGAGACCAGCTGACGGTTGATCTGCACGAAGAAATCCTTCATCAGCTCCGTTTCCATCGTGGCAATGTTCTTCTGCGTCACGTTGGCATTGGCGTCCATGCGGGGAAACCGTCGGCCGCGTTGTGGGCGCCGATGTAGTCGTTGATGAATTGCAGTTTTCCGCGCAGCTGTTCGGGATGCAGCCGAATCATGGGGATCTCCTGATGAATGACGATGATGGAAAGAGGCCCGGCACAATGGGCCGAACCATGGTTCCAGCCGCATCGGAATGCACCGGAACCCTGCTTCGAAAGCATGGATGACTGAAGGCGCCTGTCAGGCCGCCTGCAGGACACCTGAGCGGAACGCGGAATCCCCTGGCTGGACAAGGGGAATGACCCGCTTCGGGCAGGTGCAGAGCCCTTCCCGGATGAACAGGGTGATTGAGCACGTCACCGGAAGGCACGTGAATGAAACGCTGGTTGGTGGTGGGGCTGTCCAGTCCGCCCTGCTCCGGCATCCAGCGGCCGGTCTTCAGGTAGGTGAGATGGGGAATGAAGCAACCGGACTGCGCTTCCAGTTCGTCACGTTCCAGGCCGGTATAAAGGCAGGTTTTCAGGCCGGCGCGGGTGACGGCCACCAGCAGGCGTTCCAGCGGCTCCGGCAGCCATTCACCCCCCATGAACAGCACACAGCTGATCAGGCCACGGTAACGGGACAGACGGCTCTGCAGATAGTCTTCAGTCAGTACGCTACCCAGGCCGGCCTTCCAGCTGTCCGCACTGTGGCAGCCCCTGCAACGCAGCGGGCAGCCGGAGAACAGAAAGGCCAGCGATACCTCACCGGGCACCTCCTGCCAGACGATCTGTTCAGATGTGAACCGTAGCTGCTGCACGACCCTCACCACAAGGCATGTTATTTAGTGGTGATTAGAACACAGGAACACTAGATGTTGTGTTTGATTTGATCAATCAAATTACAAATTACCATAGTCTTCCGTGATTGATGGATAGCCATTACTCATTCGTCCTCATGCTGGCCCCATGGAACATGATGAGGCAGAATCAGCCCACATGGAAAAGTATCCGGTAACCACGCATGATCAGGCGTGGAACACATCCATACGAGCAACATGAGCGAGATATCAGTTCTACGAGTTTGCAGCCATCGACCGACCATTGACCAGCAGGGAAATGGAAAAACTGCGTGCGGTATCCACACGTGGCATCATTACGCCATACAGCTTTACCAATCACTATCACTGGGGAGCCCTCAAGGCCGATCCGCAGGACTGGATGAAGCGCTACTCGACGCTCATGTCTATCTGGCCGACTGGGGGCAATGCACGTTTCTCCTGAAGCTGCCGAAGTCTTCCTTCAGCAAGGAAGATATTGATCCATTCAAAAACAGAGCTTCGCTTTTTGCCACTTCGACCAACACACACTGGATCGTAGACTGGCTGGCAAGCGACGAACCCTTTGACGACGACCGCTACGCAGAAGATGACGGTACCGGATGGCTGCAGCGCCTGATACCAATTCGTGATGAGCTGATGGCCGGTGATATGCGTTCTTTATATCTGGGCTGGCTGGCTGCAGGCCATTCAATGAAAAAATTCGTATTGGAACCAGAGCTGCCGCCAGGTATGAAAGAGATGTCCCCTGCCCAGAAGGCCCTGGCAAAATTTCTGGAAATCGATCCCGATCTCATCGAGGCTGCCGCTGTCAACAGCGCAAGGATTCCGACACAAACCAGAACCGATACGCATGATATGAATGTCTGGCTCGATGGCTGGACCGTACCGGACATGCACAACATCCCTGCAGCTGCTTGTCACGGACCAGAGTCAAAAAGCCATTTCCCTGGCAAGAAATCGTTACTTGACATGGCTCAGACAACAGAGGCCCATGGTTTCATCATATACCAGCCGGCGCACAGTCGGAGAACTGCGTGAACTGGCGAAGTCAGCGTCCGCGGCCAGGCTCGCCCGTGAAGAACAGGAACGCAGGCAACACTGAAACCCGGCAGCGTCAAAAACGCCATGCAGAATTGCGCAGGATGATGAACAACGAAAACCGGTACTGGAAAAATGCTGACCAGGAAGCTTCACGAGGGCTGCGCATCCGGCTATGACCAGGCACTGCGCATATTGAGCGAACTTTCGAGGGAAATGCACTGGTTTCCAGTCCGGAGGTATTCAGGAAAAAACTGCGCCATTTTCTTGCTGTACATGGCAAACGCCCGGCACTGGTCCGACGACTGAAAGATGCCGGTTTACCGGTGGATTGAAAGCATGTTTCGCCCTGCCCCATGGGGCCTCTTCAAAAAGTCCCACGACTTTCTGAACACCATGTCCGGACGGGCAGTTCAGCATGTCGTCACTTCCCGATACAGAACCGGCTGAAGATCACCCCCAGCAGCTCATCGGCCGTAACGGCACCAGTGATCCGCCCCAGCGCCTGATGGGCCAGTCGCAGTTCCTCGGCAAAGAGATCGAGGGACTGGTCTCCCAGCGCCACGTGGTGGCGGGCGTTCTGCAGGTGCTGCAATGCTTCGGAAAGTGCCTGCAGGTGGCGCTCGCGGGCGATGAAGACGCCTTCCTGGCCAGGCTGAAAGCCGGCAATGTCGAGCAGTTTCTGGCGGAAGGCGTCGATGCCTTGGCCGGTTTTTGGCGGAAAGACACAGGGTTTCGCGCTGCGCAGGCGCGGTTGCATCACCTTTCGCCGTGTCACCTGAAACCAGAACAGACTGAACGCCGGCTGCCAGAGAGGGTGAAGTTACCCGGGCGTCGATTTCATTGCCTGTTGAGGGGTTATCCAGGCGCATGACTCCCCTGGTTTTGCTGACCATCCGTGTGTGCGGATTCCCCTTCACGCCAGCACTTGCAGCCACACCAGCCGGCACCAGATCGATCTTGTTGATGACGGTCAGCCGCGCAGCACTGGCTGGATCACGGGCATCGATGACCTGCTCCAGATCAGCCACAGTGTCCGTCGTGCTTCCTGCAGACGCAGGTGCAGGTGCAGGTGCAGGCAACACAATCTCGCCTGATTCAGATACCTGTCCGGTTTCCGCCGTCACGCAAGGATAATCCGCATTGCCCCCCTGTACGTCCGCGCCTGTCTCACGTGCCGGAAACACCTCATCCGCCGCCCGCAGGTGCACCACCACATCCGCCTTTTCGATTTCCGTCCAGGTACGCTGGATGCCGATCCGCTCCACCGGATCATCCGTTTCCGCAGGCCGGCAGTGTCGATGAGATTGATGGGCACGCCCTCGATGCTGATCTGTTCGATGACGCGATCACGGGTGGTACCGGCAATGGGCGTGACGATGGCCACATCGGTACCGGCCAGTGCATTGAGCAGGCTGGATTTGCCCACATTGGGTGCACCGGTCAGCACGACATTGAGGCCCTGACGCAGCCGGGCACCGCCCGGGCCGTGCGGAAAAAGCTGCTGCAGGGTCTGGTCGATGCTGTCCAGCCGCCCAGCCGCATCGGCCTTCTGCAGAAAAATCGATTTCTTCTTCGGGGAAATCCAGCGTGGCTTCGACCAGCATGCGCAGCGTGAGCAACTGTTCCGGCCAGGTCATCGATCTGGCTGGAAAACACGCCCTGCAACGAGCGGGTGGCGGAACGGGCCGCCTGTTCGGTGCTGGCCTCGATGAGATCGGCCACAGCTTCGGCCTGCACGAGATCGAGCTTGTCGTTCAGAAAGGCCCGTTCGGTGAATTCTCCGGGCTCGGCCAGGCGAATGCCGTGCGCCTGCCCCACCTGCAGCACGCGCCGCAGCAGAATCTGCTGCACCACGGGGCCACCATGGCCCTGCAGTTCAAGGATGTGCTCGCCCGTGTAGGAATGCGGCGCAGGAAACCACAGGGCCAGGCCGTAGTCGATGGGCTGGCCGCCTTTGGCCAGGAAAGGTCCGTAGCTGGCGTGGCGGGGTTTCAGGGGCGATGTGCCACCACACTCGTCACAGCCATGCCGGAAACGGTCTGCGATATACCGACTGTTTTGCCAGAACCAGGCGGCATATTGGGCGCCGCACCGGAAAGGGAAGCACCCAGCACCTCACGTGCAATGGCCTCGATGATGCGCCTTCCGGCGCGGAAACACGGACGACACCGATGGCACCCTGGCCGGGCGCAGTGGCGATGGCGCAGATGGGACGTTTGTCTTGCACGGCGGAAACCCAAAAATGCGAATGAATGGAATCAGATGTTCACCGGTTGCCAGTCCCGGTCCTTCAGGGGCGGCAGATAGGCCAATCCGCGCAGTTGCTGCTGCCACAGATTGGCCGGGTAGCGGTAGCGTTCGGGATGCGCCGGATCGATGGCGGTGGTAATGCTGCCGGTATCGCCATGGCGAACCAGCAGGGCAAAGGACGGGTTGATCATCACGGCCTTGCCAACGGCAATGAATTCCGCCCAGCCCTGTTTCATGGGCCTGCAGCACCCTGATCGGCCGAGAGCAGGCAGCCCACGCCAATCAGCGGCAGCCTGCCCGCAATACGCCGGTGCAGCAGTTCGATGCGGGTCAGGCTGGTATCGGCCCCCGACGTGCCTTTGCGGTGGAAATCCCAGAGCGATACGTGCAGATATTGCAGCGGTTTCTGGACCAGCGCATCGACCAGGGCAAACGTATCGGCCATGGTGAGGCCCTGATCACCCGCCTCTTCCGGCGAGAAGCGGTAACCGATGATGAAATCATCGCGGCCCGCCCGGCGTTTCTGCTCGACCACGGCATCGATGACAGCCAGCGGGAAGCGCATGCGGTTTTGCAGGGAGCCACCCCAACGGTCGGTGCGCTGATTGCTCTGGGCAGAGAAAAACTGCTGCAGCAGGTAACCGTTGGCACCATGGATTTCCACACCATCGAAGCCTGCGTCGATGGCCAGGGCAGCGGCCTTGCCGAAAGCGGCCACCAGCGACTGGATGTCATTGTCGGCAAGTGTGCGCGTCGTACCCGTGCCTGACGGCGATACAGCGCCATCCACGATGGCCCGGTCACCGCCATGATGGATCTGCAGGATGGCCTTGGCCCCCTGCCCTTTGATGATCGCAGCCGTTTCGGTGAGGCTGGGCAGGGTGGGCATCACGGAAGGCATAGGGCTGGCCGGTGAATGCCTTGCCTTCGGGAGACACCAGCGTGGCGGCGGTGATGAACATCCCGAAACCGGTGGCCCGGCCAGCCAGGAAGGCCCGTTCCTCGTCACTCAATGAACCATCATCGTGGGAGCTGTAATGGGTCAGCGGGGCCACGACGAGGCGATTGTCGATCGTGACGGCGTTGTTCAGTGAACGGCTCGAAGAGGGGAGAAAACCGGTTGTCCATGGGTACACCTCGGTTGAATGAAATGGCAAAACGGCCACCCGGTGAGGAGTGGCCGTTTTGCGGTCTGGGCGATTGAAGCAGTCAGGCTGTCACGCTGCCCCGCCGAAGACGGGCTTGCCTTCGATGTGGCGGGTGATGACCCACTGCTGGACGATGGAGAAGATGTTGCTGACCACCCAGTACAGCACCAGACCCGACGGGAAGAAGAAGAACATGACCGAGAAGATCAGCGGCATGAACATCATCATCTTGGCCTGGACGGGGTCGGCCGGTTTGGGGTTGAGGTGGGTCTGCAGGAACATCGTGCCGGCCATCAGCAGCGGCAGGATGGAAGGGGTCGGGACTGAAAGGTCATGAATCCAGCCGATCCACGGCGCGTTGCGGATTTCGACCGAGGCAAAGCAGCACCCAGTACAGGGCGATGAAGACGGGGATCTGCACCAGGATGGGCAGGCAGCCGCCCAGCGGATTGATCTTCTCTTCCTTGTACAGCTCCATCATGGCCTGATTGAGCTTCATGCGGTCGTCGCCGTAGCGCTCGCGGATGGCGTTGAGGCGCGGCTGCACCTTGCGCATCTTGGCCATGGAACGATAGCTGGCGGCCTGCAGCGGGAAGAAGGCCAGCTTGACCAGGATGGTCAGTGCCACGATGGCCCAGCCCAGTTGCCGAGGATGCCGTGCAGGAAGGTCAGCAGCCAGAAGAGCGGCTTGGCGATGGCAGTGACCCAGCCGTAGTCCACCACCAGGTCCAGACCCGGGGCGACCTTGGCCAGCACGTCCTGATCCTGCGGGCCGATGAAGAGCGTCTCGCCCACATCCACGGTCTGGCCGGCGTTGATCTGGCCCAGCGGCTCATAGGCGCCGGCAGCATAGCGGCCGTTGCCGACGCTGCGGGTGTAGCATCGCGGGCCTGGCCCCTGCTTCGGCACCCAGGCGGAGACGAAGTAGTGCTGGATGATGCCCACCCAGCCATCGGTGGCCTTGCCGAGTGTTTGGCCTTGCCCTTCTGGATGTCTTCGAAGGAGACCTTCTGGAACTTGTCGGCGTCGGTATAGACCACCGGGCCGGCGTAAGTTTTGTAGTAGCCGGACTGACCCGGGGCTTCGTGGGTATCGCGGGTCAGCTGCAGGTACAGGGCGGGCGAGACGGGCTGCTCACCCACATTGGTGACGCGGTTGTCGACCTTGATCTCGTACGAGCCGGGCGAGAGCTGATAGATGCGCTCGATGCGCAGGCCACCGCCTTCGGCCGCCAGCACGACACCGGTGGTCTGGCCATTGGTTTCGATCCTGCGCACCACCGTCATGGGGGGTGGTGTGGTTGGGGCGTCCTTCACGCCCACCAGACCGGTCTGGCCCACGAAGTAGGTGCCCTGGCGGTCGGACTGGATGACCAGATTGCCGCTGTTGGGGTCCTGCGTGTTGTGGATGTGGTGGAGCAGCTCGCTGTAGCTGATCTGGCCACCGACGGCATCGATGCCCAGCTTGATGACATCGTTCTGCAGGGTGATGGTTTCACCGGCCTTTGCGGGCTGGCTGGCTTTCGTTGCCCGGCACGGCGGCACTGGCGTCATTGCTGCCATTGGCCGGTGCGGAGGGAATGCTGGCATCGGCGCCGGCAGCCTGGTTGCCGTTGCCCCTGCTGGGTCTGGGTCTGCTGCTGGGCTGTCTGGGCGGGTTTCTGGCCAAACAGGGTGGGCTGGCCATGTTGCTCCTGCCAGTTGTTCCACAACATGACAAGGCAGATGGAGAGAATGACCCAGAGAACGGTCTTGTGGGACTGCTGCATCGTAGGGGATATGGTCGGTGAGCGGAGATGCTGAAGAATACCCGAGCTTGACCCCGGATGTGGGGCCCGAAGGCACTGTAATTCAGCCCGTGAAGAGAAAAATGGGGTTTGTCGGGCCTGACGCAAGTCTGACGTCAGGAAGTGGCCATGAATGGGCCCAAAGATCGCCGTAACCCAGAATTATGCATCATGTTTTACCGGTTTCCGCGTGCGAAACGGCGGAGTGGCCCGCATACTGGCCGTCGTTCAGGCTGTTCGATGTGCTGGGCGGATGGATCGTGAGGTCATTGAAAGGCCAGGAAGCCTTGCGAAAGTCCCTGCAGCACGTCGGGTTGCCGGGTCAACGGGAGGCGCACCAGCCGTTTCCCCGGTGGAAGGGGTAGCACCGGACGATGCCAGACGCATGGCGGAGACTGAACCGGGAACAGGATCGATACCATGGCCACCCCAGGGATGGCAGCGGCAGATGCGTTTGAGGGCCAGCCACACTCCCTGGCGGGACCATGCAGCTGCAGGGCTTCGATGGCGTACTCCGAGCAGCTGGGCCAGTAGCGGCAGCTGGGCGGAAACACCACGCTCCAGCTGCGCTGGTAGCCGCGAATGGCCAGGGTCAGCGCACGAGTGAGCGGGCTGGGGGCCGGTTTCATGCCCGGCTCCGGCTGGAAAGGGATCCGGCGGGTGAGGTGCGGAAATCTTTCAGGCGCCTGGCGGCATCTGCCAGCAAACGGTCGGCTTCGGCACGCAACTGGCGCTTGATGTCGGCAAAAGACGGCTGGGAAGCGGCACGGGCCGGTATGCCGGCCTTGCCGGACGGCACTGCGTCGCGGGCTGGTGTCCCCGTCTGCATGCCATTCTGCGTTCCGCCTGGGTAGTGGTCTGGATAGCGGCTTGCGGCATGGCCGGTGCCTGGGCATTTCGGGCAGCCTTCCAGACAGCCTTTCGGGCCTGCAGACGCATCTGGGCGCGGGCGTACTGGCTTTTTGGCGGCCAGACTGCCCAGGGATGGGCCTTGAGGCGAAAGCGCCAGACACGGTTGCCGGACTGCAGCAGTGCAGCATCGGGCGCCAGTCGCCATGCTTCACGCAGCACACGCTTGACCGTGTTGCGGCGCATGGCAGCCCGGACGAGACGCTTGGGGAACGCTGAGCTGCAGGGAATCGGTGCGGGAAAGGGGCTTGACCGGCGGGACAGTACCTGTGAGTTCCAGAAACTGTCCCGACAGGCGCAGGGTACTGCCACCGGTTCGGCGAGGACGGGACGCTCTGGCCGTTGCGGCACCGGGATGGCCCTGGTTCTGCGAGGTCAGGTCCTGCAGGGATGAAGTTTCCGGCGAAGAAGGCGTCCTTCGGGGACTGCCGGCAAGGGTTGTTCATGCGGAGACTGTCCTGCACGTCCTGCACGCGCGGCGGAGATTTCGCAGGGGCGAATGCCTCCATGACACACGCTGGAAGCAAAGTCCCAGGGAAGACCGCAAAAGTCCGGCCCTCAAACGAAAACGGCCCCTGCCGCAGTATGCGGGGGCCGCTTCGGGAGGCTGTCGGTGTTCAGACGGCCAGACGGTGACGGCCTTTTGGCACGACGGGCGCGCAGCACGGCACGGTTACCACGGGTTTTTCTGGCGAACCAGAAAAACCATGGGTTCTTTTACGACGGCAGACGGAGGGTTGATAGGTGCGCTTCATGGTGAGTACGTCAAAAAGCCGCGATTCACCTCAAAAGCTGGGCTGCCGCGGACGTGATTTTCCGGAAACCCTCTATTTGACGGGCAAAGACGGGCTTCTGTCAATAGCCACGCCCCATTGGCAAGCGTTTTCATCATTGCCAGGGTTCTGTTCCCCGGTTTTGGATGAAGCCTCGTGTACGCCCACGGATGCAGCCTGTTGCCGCGGAACCGGAAGCCGATTCCACCCCTGTACTCCCTGACGGATGCAGCCCTCCCCTGCATCTGCGAACTTCTCCGGACGGCGTGACGCAGCCATGTCTGTTGAACGACATCGACGCGCGCAATCTGCACCTTCGGACAGCATCTGCATCATCCGGACAGGCTACCCGCAACCTCAACCGGAACGGCCTGTGGATAGATGCAGCGAACCTGTGGATAAGTTAGAATTCTGTTCGCTCTGGCGGGTACCGGATGTGCTGCGCCATGCTGTCTGGTCACGCGTTCTGCGGGCCGTCGCGACCCGTTCGCTGGGCTGACAGACTGCGGCATCAGGTGCTCAACTTCCTGCAAAAATGCGCCCTTTACACCTCTGAATGGTCGTATTCTGCAACAACCCGCTTCTGAAGCCCGGTATCTGTCCAGACCGCGGCATGGCAGGAGCCTGCAGCAGTCCGGGTCGCATTGCCCACAGATCGTGACCTGGGCACCCTGCCCCGAACCTGTGGACAATCATGTGAGTAACCGCCCACTGTGACTGACGCGGGCATGCGCGGTCCGGTACCACCCGTGCCCACCTCGAGGCGCATACCCGCGCACACCCGCTTCAAACCTTGCTGTCTTTGCCCGAGTCACCCCACCATGCAGGAACAATGGGAAGCCTGTCGTACGGCTGTTGCCGCACGCATGCCCGATCTGGCCTTCAATACCTGGATCATGCCGCTGGATTTTTCTGGAGCTGGACGCCAATGAATGCGTGCTGCGTCTGGGGGCGGTCACGCAGTTCAGAGGCCGACATCGTGCGCAACCAGTATGCGGAGCTGATCCAGCAGGTGGTGCGGGGAGATGATCGACCCGGCCGTCCGGGTGGAGATCGGTGTGACGCCGAAAGCGGGCGGTACGGGCAACACCGGCAAGGCATCGGCGACAGCCGGCACGGGGGCACGCTGACGTACCGGCTGCACGGGCGGGGCGCCGGTGCAGCAAAGGCAACCGGCACGGGTACAGGCACCGCAGCAGGCGGTCAGGCGGCTGCGGCACACACGGCTCACTCTGCTTCTGGACATGCCCCGGATGGCAATGCCGGCCACGCTGCCGGTTCCGGACATGCAGCCATGAACCGGCCCCCTGCCCCGGGTGCGGGCGCTGGCGTCAGTTCTGGTTCTGGCGTTGATGTTGGCGTCGGTTCCGGCCCTGGCAGGACAGCTGGTCTACACGGTGAAGCGCCCCGCCCTGCAGCCAGCCTGGCCGACCTCAGCGAGGAAGACCTGATGGCCGGCGAGACACCGGCCGATGAAGATGATCCAGACGACCTGGGGCTCGATGCCCCACCCGGCGCAACACACCGGCACGCAGCTTTGGCGGCCTGAGTGGCCAGATGCCCAATGAACGCTCGCGGCTCAATCCGGGGCTGACCTTCGAGGCCTTCGTCAACGGCAAGGCCAACGATCTGGCCTGGCTGCCGCGCTGCAGGTGGCCGACCGGCCAGGCAGTGCGTACAACCCGCTGTTCATCCACGGTGGTGTGGGTCTGGGCAAGACCCACCTGATGCAGGCCGTGGGCAATGCCATCCAGGCGCGCGAGCCACGGGCGGCCATCCGCTACATCTCGGCCAACCAGTTCGTGCAGGATCTGGTGTCGGCCTTTCGCGGCAACTCGATCGAGAAGTTCACGCACTACTACCAGACGCTGGATGTGCTGCTGATCGACGACATCCAGTTCCTGTCGGACAAGCAGCGCTCGCAGGAAGAGTTCTTCCATGTGTTCGAGACGATGACGATCAACCAGCGGCAGATCGTGATCACCTCGCGATACCTATCCGAAGGAGCTGAAAGGCATCGATGACCGGATGATCTCGCGGCTGAACTCGGGGCTGATCGTGGCCATCGAACCGCCGGAGCTGGAGATGCGGGTGGCCATTCTGCAGCGCAAGGCCGAACAGGCACGGGTACGACTGCCGGATGACGTGGCGTATTTCATCGCCAAGAACATCCGCCGCAACGTGCGCGAACTGGAAGACGCCCTGCAGCGCGCCATTCATTATGCATCATTCAGGTCATCACCCCTGACGCTGGAACTGGTGAAGGAGTCGTTGAAAGATCTGATCTCCTTCAATCGTGGACAGATCTCCATCGATTTCATCCAGAAAACGGTTGCCGAGTACTACAAAATCAAACCAGCCGACATGTATTCGAAGCGGCGCCAGGGCCAAGATCGCCCTGCCCCGCCAGATCGCCATGTATCTGGCCAAGGAGCTGACGCAGAAGAGCCTGCCGGAGATCGGCGATGCCTTCGGCGGCAAGGATCACACCACGGTTCTGTATGCAGTACGCAAAATTACAGAATCACGGGCGCACAACGAGGAGCTGAACAAGCAGATCCACGTGCTGGACCAGACGCTCAGGGAGTATCTGTAACAGGATCACCGAATCAGACCGAACGGCGTCGAATCACGCCATTCGTTCCATATGGCCTGACCGGTGCCGGATGGTATTCGGGATGCGTTCAGGTGGTACCGCTCTGCCAGACCCATGCCAGAGGCAGCGCCCGGGCCGTTCCATGCAACGAACCGTATTCATGCAACGCGCCAGGGCGTTACCATCGCGCACATCCAGACCTGTGGATAACCCGGACTTGTCCCCAGACAACGTTTTGCACAGCGGCAGGGGCGCATGGACAGGGGCAATGGTAGAGTTATCCACATACTCCCGTACCGGGTACTCACCGGATGTTCGCCGATTTGCCTGTTTTTTGTGCAAGACTGCGCTTCCGGAACAGGCTTCGGGCCGGGTTGACAGGGGGTTGTGCACAACCGGTCAGCAAGGCTGAAGAGTCCACATCGTCAAAATGTGGATAACCCGGGGGTTTCGGACGGATGGCCAAAATCGTCCACATTCCGGTGACGGCGGCATTGCACAGTCCACACACCGTTTTTGTTCAGCAAGATCCAGTCAGCAAGCGCGTCTTCGAGGTTATCCACAGGGAGATGATCTCCCAAAAACAACAACAACCTTTAAAGATATAGAGATCTTGAAAACCGAAAAGCTCAGGAACAGAAAGTCATGCAGATCATTCATGCGTGTCGCGGGACGCCATCCTGAAACCGCTTCAGACCGTGGCTGGCATCATCGAAAAACGTCATACCCAGCCCATTCTGGCCAACGTCCTGATCCGCCAGCAGGGTGAGCAGGTGAGCTTCATCGGTACGGACATGGAGATCCAGGGTCCAGACCCACGCCAGCATCGGCGCGGGGGCAGGGCAGGTGAATACCACGGTGTCGGCCAGGAAGCTGATCGACATCCTGCGGGCATTGCCGGATACGGATGTCACGCTGGAGCTGAAGGGCAACAAGCTGAACCTGAAAACGGCGAAGTCGCGCTTTGCCCTGCAGACGCTGGCAGCCGATGACTTTCCCGTCATGAAGGGAAGCAGTGCCGAAGCCAGCATGGCCGCAGATGGGGGACAGGGTTCGGCAGGAGAACGCAGCACGGATGATCTGCGTGCCGATGTGACACTGTCCCAGAAGAAGCTGCGCCACCTGCTGCAGATGGTGCATTTCGCCATGGCCCATCAGGACATCCGCTTCTATCTGAACGGGCTGATGCTGGCGATGGATCCGCAGGGCATGCGGGCCGTGGCCACGGAAGGACACCGGCTGGCGTTCTGCCAGGATACGGAGGTGCATGCGGCCGGCCAGGCGAGAGGCGATCCTGCCGCGCAAGTCGGTGATCGAGCTGATGCGGCTGCTGTCCGACAGCGATGAGCCGGTGCGGATGGAGATCATCGGTACCCAGATACGGCTGCGCTTTGGCGAGATCGAGTTCATCAGCAAGCTGCTGGAGGGCAAGTTCCCCGACCATCAGCGGGTGATTCCGAAGGGGTACCAGAAGGTGATCGAGCTGGACCGTGAAGCCTTTGCCCAGGCGCTGCAGCGGGCGTCCATTCTGAGCAACGAAAAGTTCCGCGGGGTGCGGCTGGGACTGGCGCCGGGCCGTCTGGGTATCCAGACCAGCAATACCGAGCAGGGAAGAGGCCCTGGAAGAGATTGATATCGACTATGACGGTACGTCTCTCGATATTGGTTTCAATGTCTCCTATCTGCAGGATGTGCTGGCGACACTGAAGAGCGAGAAGGTGTCGATGGCGTTTGGCGATGCCATGTCCAGTGCGCTGATGTCGCTGCCCGACGATGACAGCTTCCGCTATGTGCTGATGCCGATGCGGATCTGAAGGTCGTGCAACGTTCGGCAGGAGGCGGCCGTTTCCAGTGCCGGGGGCAGCGTGGGGACGCATGAGTTCCGCACGCACTGCGTGTTCCTGGCGATCTGTGGTGCTGGCCATCGTTTCACGGACAGGCCGGGTGCTTCTGGGCGCCTGGCCTGTTATTCTTTTGGGTTGGCGCCCTGTGTCCTGCAGGTGCGCAGCCCGACTGGACGGGGCAGGGCCGATGGCATCTGCCTCGCCGGGCGTTGCCTGCTGTCCATGCCCGTGATTGGGCTGGGCCTGATTCTTCCTTGTCGCTGAAAAACTGATGGATACCGATTCGATGAACCCCGAGCAGTCTTCCGGTGATCGTCCGGCCGGGGATGGCCCCGGCTACGATTCGTCCTCGATCCAGATCTTGGAGGGGCTGGAGGCGGTGCGCAAGCGCCCCGGGATGTACATCGGTGACACCTCCGACGGCACGGGCCTGCACCATCTGGTGTTCGAGACGGTGGACAACTCGGTGGACGAGGCGCTGGCCGGCTTCTGCGACGAGATTCTGGTGACCATCCATGCGGATGAGTCGATCTCGGTGCGCGACAACGGCCGTGGCATTCCCACCGACGTGAAGTGGGACGACAAGCACGACCCCAAGCGCAGCGCAGCCGAAATCGTCATGACCGAGCTGCACGCCGGCGGCAAGTTCGACCAGAACAGCTACAAGGTCTCGGGCGGCCTGCACGGGGTGGGCGTGTCGTGCGTGAACGCGCTGTCACGGTGGCTGAAGCTCACCATCAACCGCAACGGCAAGACGCATGCCATCGAGTTTGCGCGCGGGGTAACGCAGAACCGGCTCATCGAGGAGAAGGACGGGGTGGCGATCTCGCCCATCCGGGTGACCGGTGAGACCACCAAACGCGGCACCGAGGTGCACTTCCTGGCCGACGACACGATCTTCTCGAAGGTCGAGTACCACTACGAGACGCTCTCGAAGCGGCTGCGCGAGCTGTCGTTCCTCAACAATGGCGTGCGCATCAGGGCTGCGCGACCTGCGCAACAACAAGGAAGAGGATTTTGCCTTTGCCGGCGGTGTGGCGGGCTTCGTCGAGTTCATCAACCAGGCGAAGAACGTGCTGCACCCCAACATCTTCCACATCAAGGGAGAGAAGGACGGGGTGACGGTGGAGGCTGCGCTGCAGTGGAACGACGGCTACAACGAGCAGGTGCTCTGCTTCACCAACAACATCCCGCAGCGTGACGGCGGCACCCACCTGACCGGCCTGCGCGCCGCCATGACGCGGGTCATCAACAAGTACATCGAAGAGAACGAGATCGCGAAGAAAGCCAAGGTCGGCACATCCGGCGACGACATGCGCGAGGGCCTGACCTGCGTGCTGTCGGTGAAGGTGCCCGAGCCGAAGTTCTCGTCGCAGACCAAGGACAAGCTGGTCTCCAGCGAGGTGCGCGCGCCGGTGGAAGAGGTGATCGCGCACGGGCTGGAAACCTATCTGCTGGAAAAAGCCCAGCGACGCGAAGATCATCTGCAGCAAGATCGTCGAGGCGGCCCGCGCCCGCGAGGCGGCTCCGCAAGGCGCGCGACATGACGCGGCGCAAGGGTGTGCTGGACGGCATCGGCCTGCCCGGCAAGCTGGCCGACTGCCAGGAACGTGACCCCGCGAAGAGCGAGCTGTTCATCGTGGAGGGCGACTCCGCCGGTGGCTCGGCCAAGCAGGGGCGCGACCGCAAGTTCCAGGCCATCCTGCCGCTGCGCGGCAAGGTGCTCAACGTCGAGAAGGCGCGCTTCGACAAGCTGCTGGCCTCCGAGCAGGTGGCCACGCTGATCACGGTGCTGGGGACCGGCATCGGCTCGGGGCTGGGGTCGGATGACTTCAAGATCGAAAAGCTGCGCTATCACCGCGTGATCATCATGACCGATGCGGACGTGGACGGCAGTCACATCCGCACGCTGCTGCTGACGTTCTTCTATCGCCAGATGCCCGAGCTGATCGAGCGCGGCTACATCTACATTGCCCAGCCGCCGCTCTACAAGATCAGGCAGGGCCGCGAAGAGCGCTACCTGAAGGACGATTTCGAGCTGGACCAGTACATGCTGAACCTGTCGATGCAGCAGGCAGCGCTGGTGCCTCGGCCGGGGCCGAGCCCATCAGCGGCGATGCCCTGTCCGGCATTGCACGCAAGTACGTGCTGGCCGAAGCGGTGGTGGACCGGCTGTCGCGCCAGATGGACGAGGAGACCCTGCACGCGCTGGTCGACGGTCTGGAGCTGAACCTCGATTCGTCCGACGATGCCCACGCATCGGCCGAACGGCTGCAGGCGCTACTGTCCCGCGAGAAGCGTCAGGAGAGCCGGCTGCTGGCACCGCCCGTGACGGTGACGGCCCAGTCGGACGAGGCGGGTGAACACTGGCACCTGCGCATCACCCGTCACCTGCACGGCAACCAGAAGGTGTCGGTGATCACGTCGGACTTCCTGAAGTCGGCCGACTACCGGGTGCTGTCGGATGTGTCGCAGACGCTGCGCGGCCTGGTGGGCGAGGGGGCCGAGGTGCGTCGTGGCGAGGGCGAGAAGGCCCGGATCATGCCGGTGGGGAGCTTCCGCGAAGCCATGAAGTGGCTGCTGGCCGATGCCGAGCGGGGGCGTTTCGCGCCAGCGCTACAAGAGGCTGGGCGAGATGAACGCCGAGCAGCTGTGGGAGACGACGATGGACGTGACGGCCCGCCGCCTGCTGAAGGTGCAGATCGAGGACGCCATTGCGGCCGACCAGATCTTCACCACGCTGATGGGTGACAGCGTCGAGCCGCGCCGGGTGTTCATCGAAGAGAACGCGCTGGGCGCGCAGAACATCGATGTCTGACGGGCGGGGAGCCCTGACCTTGGCACTGAAATCGACGGTTTTTCAGGTTTGGCCTGAACGTCTCGGACATGGACCGGGGCTACTACGGCGAGCATGCGCTGACGGTGGCCCGCCACCCGTCCGAGAACGACGAGCGGATGATGGTGCGCGTGCTGGCCTTTGCGCTCTGTGCGGCAGATGACCTGCGCTTCGGCCGCGGGCTGAGCACCGAGGACGAGGCCGACCTGTACGCCGAGTCACCCGACGGCCGCATTCGCCTGTGGATCGACGTGGGGCTGCCCGACGAACGCTGGGTGAAGAAGGCGGCGGCCCTGCTCGGACGAGGTGCTGGTGCTGGCCTATGGTCGCACGGCCGGCATGTGGTGGCAGAAGGCGCGCGCGACGCTGGAGAAGCTGGCCAATCTGCGGGTGATGGCGCTGGCACCCGACAGCAGCCAGGCACTGGCCGGGCTGGCGCAGCGGGGCGCCGCGCTGCAGTGCATCGTGCAGGGACGGCCAGATCTGGCTGGGCGAGGGCGAGCAGATGGTGCAGCCGGTGTGCGAGGTGCTGAAGGCGCCTGGCTGAAAGTGTCCGGCCGGGAAGGCGCGCCCTGTTTGCGGTCATGACATATCAGGCAGTTACCGCCTGCCGCCTGCCTTGTGGCTCACTTTGCGGTTCATAGTGGTTCATAGCGATTCATGGCGATTCATAGCGATTCATAGCGATTCATAGCGATTCAAGGCCGATAGTCATTATCGATTGTCTTTGGTCTATCCATGATTGTTTAACATCATCCCATGGGCTGTCTGGCGATAAAAAAACGCCGTTTTTGCTGGTGGTTTCTCCGTTGCCAGCTACATGACATTGCTGCGAATGTGGTTATTGTGCAGAGTGGAATGGGTATCAATACCCGGTTGTCGGCGTCTTGCCAACGGTGCGGTTTTGGCCATACATTGAGGGAATATCAGGGTGTACACTCGCGGTGTCCAGCTTCCGGTACCCATAACCTGACGAATCTCCAGCATTTGCTGGGCTATAAGTTGATATATGTCTAGTTTTTGGCCTTCACCGCTTCGGTAGACTGGGTTGGTTGTTTTTCCGAAACACCATCGAAACAGAAGGAGAAATCCATGTTTGCAAAAGGTATTCTGGTTGCTGCTCTGATGCTCGGTTCCAGTGCTGTCATGGCCAAGACCTGCGACGTCGAACTCGAAGCCAACGACGCCATGTCCTTCAACACGAAGGAACTGAAGGTCGACGGTGACTGCACCGAAGCCAAGCTGACCCTGAAGCACGTCGGCAAGATGCCCAAGTCGGCCATGGGCCACAACGTCGTCATCACCAAGACCGACGACTTCAAGAAAGTGGCCAAGGCCGCTGGCAAGGTGAGCGCCGAAGACAACTACGTGCCGAAGGATGACGCCCGCGTGCTGGCCCACACCAAGCTGATCGGTGGCGGCGAGTCCGATACCATCACCATTCCGCTGGACAAATTCGAGAAAGGCGGCGACTACACCTTCTTCTGCTCCTTCCCCGGTCACTGGAGCGTGATGAAGGGCAAGTTCGTCTTTGGTTGATGACTGACCCGACACCTCTTTTTGTTGCCGACATCCCCGCAGATATCTCTCCGGAACCCGATGCAGACCCCCCAGCGGAATCCGTTTCGCTGGGGAGCGCCCCGACAGGGGGCTGACCCGGCCAGGGTTCATGTCTGGCGGGAAGGCAGCGGGTCGAGTGTCAGACTGGATCGCCCGCGAAACGCCCATCGCACTGATTTTCAATGGCATTTCACATGCCGTGATGATGGCCTCTCCGGGCGATCTTTACGATTTCGCCCTGGGTTTTGGCATCACCGAGGGCCTGCTGGCATCTCCCGCCGAGCTGTATGGCGTCGATGTGGTGGAAGTCCAGCAGGGGGTTGAAAGTGCATCTGAGGTGTCTTCGGCCTGTGCCTGGCGGCTGCGCGAGCGTCGCCGCAATCTCGGCAGGTCGCACCGGGTGCGGTCTGTGTGGAACCGACAGCCTGTCGCAGGTACGCCGTGTACCCGACACCATGGCTCATCCGGTTTGCCTGGTACCCAAGGCGCTGTTTCGCGCCGAAACGGGCCTGAAAAACGCCCAGGTACTTCAGAAGCTCACCGGCGCCACCCATGCGGCTGCGTGGTGCAATCTGGACGGTGAAGTGCAGCTCCTGCGCGAAGACGTGGGGGCGCCACAATGCGCTGGACAAGCTGATCGGCGCGATGATCCGGGCAGACGTTCCGGTGGCCGAAGGCTTTGTGGCCATTACCAGCCGCGCCAGTTTCGAAATGGTGCAGAAAACGGCAATGATCCGCGCCGGAGCACTGATGGCCGTGTCAGCCCCTACCACCATGGCCGTGCAACTGGCCGAAGCGTGTGGTGTGGCGTTGGCCGGGCTGGTGCGCGATGGTCGCCGGATGGTGGCCTATACCTTCCCTGAACGTCTGGGGCTGCCTCCCGTCATGGCGGGCCGGACGGACTGAGTTTCCTGCTTCTCCGGGGGCCTGCCTGACGTTCTTGCGTGTTTCCAGGCGCACCGGAGTTTCCTCCCCACCTGATCCTGCTCCGCCCGTGCCGAATGTTTAACCGGGCGTCTCTGGCGCTTGCGCCCACGCGGGAAGGGGACGTAGGCTGATGGACCGATCAAGCGAAATGTCAGGCTGGGCACTGGAGCCGGCTGGATTTTCGCGTCCGAGTCAGGCTGGGTTCATGAGCACTTCCCAACATCTTTCCGAAGCATCCCGTGCAGCGGCGGCGCCGAGCGCGCCTGTGACGGCGGAAGACGCGGCCCGCTTCCTCTGTACCAGGCGCCCGTGCATCTGCATCCATGCAGCCGGCTACGGTGCTGGAGGGACATCCGGCTTCTGCTGCGCCATCTGGTAACGCGCCGGCCGCCACTTCAGCGGCTGCACCGGCCATGCGGCCTTTTTCCCGTACCGACCAGCTACTTTTCGGTGGCGCTGGGTACCGTGGCGCTGGGGCTGGCCTGGCGCCATGGGGCGAAGGTGGGCCATGCGCCGGCCTGGGCCGGTGAGGCCATTCTGGCGCTGGCGGGTGCGGTGTGGGCATTGCTGCTGCTGGTGTTCATGGCCAAGATGCTGCGGCGACGGGATGCACTGCGTCTGGAGCTGCAGGATCTGGTGGCATGCTGCTTCATCTCGCTGATTCCGGTGACCAGTCTGGAGATCGGCATTGCGGTCAACCCCCTATGCGCAGGGCTTTGCCTGGGCGCTGGTGCTGGCCAGTCTGGCCGGGCAGCTGGCGTTCTCGATGTACCGGGCGGCCGGGCTGTGGCGCGGCCTGCATACGATGGCGGCCACCACGCCCGTCATCTATCTGCCGACGGTGGCATCGAGCTTCGCGTCGGCTGGTGCGCTGGGGGCCCTGGGGCATTCCGACTGGGGGCTGCTGTTCTTCGGGGCCGGCATGTTCTCGTGGTTCAGTCTGGAGTCGGCCATTCTGGCCCGGCTGCGTACGGGGCCGGCACTGGCACCGGCGGTGCGCGGCATCATCGGCATTCAGCTGGCGCCCGCCTTCGTGGGTGGCAATGCCTGGCTGGCGGTCAACGGCGGGCAGGTGGATGTGTTCCTGCTGCTGCTGGTGGGCTATGGGCTGCTGCAGCTGGCCTTTCTGATGCGGCTGCTGCCCTGGGTGCTGGAGGGCGGCTACGCGATGAGTCTGTGGGGCTTCTCATTCGGGCTGGCCGCCATGGCATCCGTGGGCATGCATCTGGTGGTGGCCGGACAGCTGGTGGCACTGGGCTGGGTGCTGTGGTGGCTGGGCAGCGGACTGGTGGCCGCGCTGTGGGTGGGTCTGCTGTGGCTGGCCGTGCGGGGCAGGCTGCTGGTCCGGTAGGGACAGGGCGTGTCTGGACCGGACTGCGTGAAATTCTTCCTGTAAAGCATGTGGCCCCACCGTGTAGAACACCTGGGTTGGGCTATCATTTGCGGTTTTGCGGGCAGCACGGGATGGATGGCAGTTCTGTCCGGAAGTCAGCTTCCGGCGGCTGTATGGTCGCTGCTGTCCGACCGGTGGCAGGGATGTGTTGTGGATCCGCCTCGTGCATCAGGCCAGGGCGGGCCACGACGGCATGCGCGCTGCCGGAATCAGGTCAATGGGCGGGGCCCTGTGCGGGGCCCTGCGGGAGAACAGTGATGTGTATTGGGCGTGAGGAGGCTTTGGCATGGATGTGATTGCAGCGAACATCACGGCAGCGATCGACGCCATCAACGACGTGGTCTGGGGCTATGTGCTGATCTATGGCCTGCTGGCGGTAGGGGTCTATTTCTCCATCCGGCTGCGCTTTCTGCAGCTCTTCAAATTTGGCGAGTTCATCCGTTCGGTCACCCGTACGCCCGAGAAGAACAGCCATGGCATCACGCCCATCCAGGCGCTGACCACCAGTCTGGCCTCGCGGGTGGGTACGGGCAACATCGCCGGGGTGGCGGTGGCCGTGTATACGGGCGGTCCGGGTGCGCTGTTCTGGATGTGGGTGGTGGCTTTCCTTGGCATGGCCACGGCCTATGCCGAAAGTACGCTGGCCCAGCTCTACAAGGTCAGTGACCACGACGGTCTGTACCGGGGTGGTCCGGCCTTCTACATCACGCGCGGTCTCAATGCCCCCTGGGCTGGGGCGCTGTTTTCCATCATTCTGCTGGTGGTGTTCGGGCTGGTGTTCAACGCGGTGCAGGCCAATGCCATTGCCGAGTCGCTGAACGAGTCCTTCCAGCTCGACCGCATCCAGATCGGGGTGGGGGTAGCCATCCTGTCGGCGCTGGTGATCTTCGGCGGTATCCGCAACATTGCCCGTGTGGCCGAGGTGGTGGTGCCGTTCATGGCGGTGGCCTATCTGGGTGTGGCGCTGTGGGTGATGGTGGCCAACATCGACAGGGGTGCCGGCGGTGATCGGCCTCATCATCAAGAGCGCCTTTGGCTCGAGCAGGCGGCCGGTGGGGTGATGGGCGCATGGCGGCCGCCATGCTCAATGGTGTCAAGCGGGGCCTGTTCTCCAACGAGGCCGGCATGGGCTCGGCGCCCAACATTGCGGCCGTGGCCATTCCCAGCCCGCACCATCCGTCGTCGCAGGGCTTCGTGCAGGCGCTGGGGCGTGTTCATCGACACCATCCTGATCTGCACGGCCACCGGCGTGATGATCCTGATGTCCGATGCGCTGCAGCCCGGCTCGGGCGTGACCGGTACGGTGCTGACGCAGCATGCCGTCGGCCTATCACATCGGTGACCATGGCAAGGGACTTCGTGGCGCTGGCGGTGTTCTTCTTTGCGTTCACGTCGATCATCGGCAACTATTCCTACGCGGAAGGGGCGCTGACCTACCTGAAGATCGACAACAAAGGGTGAACCTGGTGCTGCTGCGCTCGATGGTGCTGGTGTTCATCGTCTGGGGGCGTACGAGGCCATCACCACGGTGTTCGATGCGGCCGATGCGATGATGGGCATCATGGCGATCATCAATCTGGTGGCCATCGTGATGCTGTCCGGGCTGGTGGTGAAGCTGACCCGCGACTACTTTCGAGCAGCTCAAGCACGGTGATCCACGCTTCAAACTGAGTGATTATCCGGGCTGAAGGGCCAGATCGAGGAAGACATCTGGAAGTGATGGTCTTTTCGGGGCTGATGTTGTGGTTCAGAGCGTGCATGAACTCATCACAGGGACGAATGAGTTCATGCATGCTCTGGACCATGACAGGCTGTCTGGCGGTCAGAACAGGGCAGGCAAGGTGCGTCCGCAGCCTGCCCGTTCTGTTTTCTGGGTGTCGTGTCCGTGTGCGTGGGATGGCGTCTGGAGCGGGTGAGATGATGAACAGGAAAAAAACGCGGTGGATGAGGCAAGCAGCGTCAGACTGGAGCCAGATGCAGCGTCTGGTCCCGTGGAACGCTTTCTGGCTCTGGTGCGTGAGGGCCATCGGCACGCGCACGCTGCAGCGGCTGGTGCTGTCACGGCCGGCGCGGATGATGCTGCCACCCGGATTCGTCGATGAGGGGCCTGTGCTGCAGCGGGTGCGGATCCGGCCGGTACGGCTGCGTGGTGGCGTGAAGCTGGCCTTTGGCTGGCAGTACGACACGCGTGACCAGACCGACAATCTGCCGCTGGACGAGGCGCAGGTGCGCATCGCCGGGTTGCTGGGCGACATGCGCAGTGCGCTGCTGGAAACCTCGGTGCTGACGGCCGAGCTGGGCTTTGGCAAGCGGGGCACGCCACTGTTCCGGATGAAGCGGCACGTGGCTGCCGGGCGGCGCTGGCGACGGCCGGGAGAACTGGCAGCAGGGGCACGGGGGGCGCTCACGCAGCTGCGTCGGGCGTCCCGGGGCTGGCCATCTCACATCGGGCGATGACGTTCCGATGGACACGCGTCCCAGGCATGTACGATCCCTGACGGCGAAGACGATGGCTGGGGGCGCTCGACACCCAGAACCGGCAGCGCCGGTATCCGGTGGGCATCGACCGGCCGTTTCTGGTGGATCTGGGCCTGGTGGGCCGCAGCGGTGCGCTGGTACCGGCCATGGCGCGCAAGTGGCGGCAGATCAACAAGTTTGTCGAGATCGTGGCGCAGGCCTGGCGGCGCACGGCCCTGTGCGGGCAGGGTGGGGGGCGCGGGGCGGCAGCCACTGCGCATCCGCGATTATGGGGCGGGCAAGGGCTATCTGACCTTTGCGCTGCACGACCATCTGACGCACCAGCTGGGGTTGCAGGTGGAGACGGTGGGGGGTTGAGCGGCGGGCCCGATCTGGTGGCGCTGTGCAACCGGCTGGCACAGAAAAATGGCATGGCCGGGCTGCGCTTCGAGAAGGGGACATCCTGCGTGCCGGGGATGCACCGCGAGGGGCTGCAGGAAGGGCAGGAAGGATCACAGGGATTGCGCGAAGACGTGCATGTCATCATCGCCCTGCATGCCTGCGACACGGCCACCGACGATGCGCTCTGGCGGGGCATTCGCCAGCAGGCGGCCATGCTGGTGTGTTCACCGTGCTGCCACCGTGAGCTGCGGCCGCAGCTGCAGGCGCCGGCGCCGCTGACGGCGCTGCTGCGTCATGGCATCCATCTGGGTCTGGAGGCCGAGATGCTGACCGACGGACTGCGTGCCCTGCTGCTGGAAACGCAGGGCTACGAGGCGCAGGTGTTCGAATTCATCAGCCCGGACGATACGGGCAAGAACCGGATGATCCTGGGCTGCCGTACCGGCGCGCCCGGCCCGCCGCCGAGGCACGGGCCGAGATCGATGCACTGAAGGCCTTCTATGGCATCCGGCACCAGCGGCTGGATGCGCTGCTAGGCTTCGGACGGGCTCAGTCCTTCTTGAGCTGCGGCAGCTCGTGGCCGACGCCGGCGCTGAGCAGGCCGACGCAGCTGTAGCCGGCCAGTTTGTCGCGGGTGTCGGTGATGTCGAGGTTGCGCATGGTCAGCTGGCCGATGCGGTCGGCCGGCGAGAAGACCGATTCACCTTTCTCCATGGTCAGCCGCTCGGGGTGATAGGGTGAGGGTTGGGTGATTCGGTGTTGAGCAGCGAGTAGTCGTTGCCGCGGCGCAGCTCCAGGGTGACTTCGCCGGTGATGGCTCGGGCAACCCAGCGCTGGGCGGTTTCGCGCAGCATGATGGCCTGCGGGTCGAACCAGCGGCCCTGATAGAGCAGCCGGCCCAGGCGCAGGCCGTTGATGCGGTACTGCTCGATGGTGTCTTCGTTGTGGATGCCGGTGACCAGCCGCTCGTAGGCGATGTAGAGCAGGGCCATGCCCGGGGCCTCGTAGATGCCGCGGCTCTTGGCCTCGATGATGCGGTTCTCGATCTGGTCGCTCATGCCCAGCCCGTGACGGCCGCCGATGCGGTTGGCTTCCAGCATCAGCTCGACGGGGCTGTCGAAGGTCTGGCCGTTGAGTGCCACCGGCTGGCCCCTCTTCGAAGCGGATGGTGACTTCTTCGGGCTTGATGGCGACATCTTCGCGCCAGAAGGGCACACCCATGATGGGCTGCACGATGCGGATGCCGCTGTTCAGGTATTCCAGATCCTTGGCCTCGTGGGTGGCGCCCAGCAGGTTGGAGTCGGTGGAATAGGCCTTTTCGGCCGACATTTTTGTAGTCGAAGCCGGCCGCCGCCATGAAGGCCGACATTTCGGCGCGGCCGCCCAGTTCGTCGATGAACTGCTGGTCCAGCCAGGGCTTGTAGATCTTCAGCGAGGGATTGGTGAGCAGACCGTAGCGGTAGAAGCGCTCGATGTCATTGCCCTTGTACGTGCTGCCATCACCCCAGATGTTGACGTCATCTTCCTTCATCGCGGCCACCAGTATGGTGCCGGTGACGGCGCGGCCGATCGGGGTGGTGTTGAAGTAGGTCACACCCGCGGTGGAGATGTGGAAGGCACCGCACTGCAGCGCCGCAATGCCTTCGGCCACCAGCTGGGCCCGGCAGTCGATCAGGCGGGCTGCCTCGGCGCCATAGCGCAGGGCCTTGCGGGGGATCCGTCGTAGTCGGGCTCGTCCGGCTGGCCCAGGTTGGCCGTGTAGGCGAAGGGGATGGCGCCCTTCTTGCGCATCCAGTGCAGGGGCGGCGCTGGTGTCCAGGCCGCCGGAAAATGCGATGCCGACCTTCTGGCCGATCGGCGAGGCTCTGAAGAATGGTGTTGCCCATGCGAATGCGCTCCACGACGCGAATGTGACGGAAGGAGACATTCTAGAGCAAGGTAATCTCAGGCCGGTGCGTAGCAGTCCTGCTGCATCTCGGCAATCAGGGCATCCAGCGCCTCGTCGCGGATGCCCCATTCGTCTGCAGGAGCCTTCTGCGTGTTCAGCGCATAGTCACGGTTGAGGGGCCCTTGCAGCCGGTGCATTCACGCAGGCGGCGCAGCACCTCGGTGCGCGGGCCGGGCAGGTAGCCGTGCGGATCGTCCTGGCAGGCCACGAAGGTCAGGGCCTGAATCTGCCGGCCATCGGGCAGGGTGATGTCGGCCACGTGCGGGCAGTAGACCTCGCTGACCATTTCCCGCTGGTAGATGCGGTCCATGATGGCTGCTTCCTGGCCGCTCCTGACGCGATAGACGATGCCCTCGCAGCTGCCGCCGGCGTCCAGTCCCAGCACCACGCCCGGATCATCCGGCGTACCCCGGTAGGTGTGCGAGTTGATGCAGAACGCCCGGTGGTAACCGTCGATGCGAACCTTGTGGCGCTCGTCGAATTCGAATTCGGGTTCAGATCAGCGAGCCATAGGCGAAGGCCCATTGCATAGCCAGGTATTCGGGCGGGGTGGGGGCGCCATGTAGGCGCGCTGCTGGGTGGTGGGGCTGGTCATGGCGGTTACTGCAGCGGAGGCACCAGCATGGCGCTGGGCCGGTGTCCTGGTCTTGCCGGAAGGTCGGTGTGAAGGTCCGGTCCGTCGATGTCGCCGGGCCGAATGGTGCGTGCCATTGCCGACCGGGGGCTGCCCGGCCGGCAACGGTGCTGCCCTCATTCTTCAGCGGTATCTGCCGGGCTGGCGGTACCGGCTGCCTTGCGGCGGCTGGTGGCGGTCGAGCGGGTGGCCGTCTTGCGGGCTGTTGCTTTGGCCGCAGTGCCCGCCTTGCGGGTCGTCGTGCGTGTGGTGCGCTTTTTGGGCGTGTCGGTACCGTCGCCGCCCGATGCGCCTTCGCCTTCACCGCCGGCTGCGGCCTTTGTCGCCTTGCCCTTGGCATTGTCGAACTCGAAGCCGATTTTGCCGCTGGGCTCGCGCACCAGGAATGCCTTGAACTTGCGCCGGGTGCGTGACGAGACGAAAGCCGGTCAGCAGTTCGGTACGACCCTCGGTGAGCAGCTTGTGCATCTGCGCCGGCTCGATGGGCTGCTGGAGGATTTCGCGGCCCGAGCGGAAGTCGCAGCTCTTGTTGGGGCCGACGGCGTGGCTGCACACATAGTGCATGCCGTGGGTGTAGACCGGGTTCTGGCATTTGGGGCATGGACCCAGTGCTTCCTGGCCGCTGAAGTCCACCGGTTCCAGATTCTCGTCGTTCTCGTCGTTCTGGCCGAAGTCGAATTCCAGCTTGTTCTCGGGCGTGATCTTGAGAATGGCCGAGAAGGGACAACCCATCTTGCTGCGAAAGCCCGTGAGTGGCCCGATCACCCTGTCCTTCAGCAGGGTTTCCACTCAGGGAATCTCGAACTGGCGGCCGCCCGGAATCTTGGTGATGGAAAACTCGCACTGCGTGCAGGCAAAGCGCTTGTAGTTTTCCTTGATGACGCCGCCGCAGGCCGGGCAGGGGGTCTGGAGCACGGCATAGTCGCCCGGTACGGTGTCGGCCTCGAAGTTGCGGGCCTTGTCGACGATGTCGCGTGTCATGCCGGCAATGTCCGACATGAAGACCTTTGCGGTCCATGGCCCCTTTTCGAGCTGGCTGAGCTTGTATTCCCATTCGCCGGTGAGTTCCGGCATGCTCAGCGCCGCCACGCCCAGTCCGCGCAGCAGCGTGAGCAGCTGGAAGGCCTTGGCGGTGGGGATCAGCTCGCGGTCTTCGCGCAGCAGGTAGCGTTCGGTGATCAGCCCCTCGATGATGGCGGCGCGGGTGGCTGGTGTGCCCAGGCCCTTGCCGGCCATGGCTTCGCGCAGCTCGTCGTCGTCGACCAGCTTGCCGGCGCCTTCCATGGCCGAGAGCAGCGTGGCCTCGGTGTAGCGCGCGGGCGGACGGGTCTGTTTGGCTAGCAGGTCGATTTCGTCGGTCTGGACGGTCTCGTTGGGCTGCACCGGTACCAGGTTGCCGTCACCGCCACTGCTGTCACGGCCGTAGATGGCCAGCCAGCCGGGGTTGACCAGCACGCGGCCCTCGGTCTTGAACGGATGGTCGGCCACCGTGGTGATGCGGGTGGTGACCAGATACTCGACCGCCGGGTAGAACACCGCCATGAAGCGGCGCACGACCAGATCGTAGATGCGCTGCTCGGCATCCGACAGGTTTCGTGGGGCCTGCAGCGTGGGGATGATGGCGAAGTGGTCGGAAATCTTGCTGTTGTCGAACACCCGCTTGTTGGGCTTGACCCAGTCCTTCTCCAGAATGGTGCGGGCAAACTCGCCATGGGTGCCCGAGTCGGAGAGCTGCCTGAGTGTCTGGCGTACGGTGCCCAGATAGTCTTCGGGAAGCGCCCGGGAGTCGGTACGCGGGTAGGTCAGCACCTTGTGCCGCTCGTACAGGGCCTGCGCCAGCGCCAGCGTGGTCTTGGCCGAAAAGCCGAAGCGGCCGTTGGCCTCGCGCTGCAGCGTGGTCAGGTCGAAGAGCGCCAGGGGCGATCTGTGTGGACGGTTTGGATTCTTCGGTGACGGTGCCGGGCTGGCCCTCGCAGGCCGCCACGATGGCCTCGGCATCTGCCTTCGTCCAGAAGCGGTCGGCCTTGTGCTCGGGGTCGTCACTCTTCTTGAAGTTGCGGTCGAACCACTTGCCTTCGTACTGGCCGGCCTTTGCGCCGAAGGTGGCCTTGACCTCGAAGTAGTCGCGCGGCACGAAGCGGCGGATCTTTTCCTCGCGTTCGACCACCACGGCCAGCGTGGGGGTCTGCACCAACCGACGGTGGTGAGGTAGAAGCCGCCATCGCGCGAGTTGAAGGCCGTCATGGCGCGGGTGCCGTTGATGCCGACCAGCCAGTCGGCTCTCGGCGCGGCTGCGCGCCGCATCGGCCAGGCCATTCATCTCGTCGCCGGCACGCAGGTGGGCAAAGCCTTCGCGGATGGCGCTGGGCGTCATGGACTGCAGCCACAGCCGCTGGATGGGCTGTTTGGCTTTGGCGTACTGCGCGATCAGCCGGAAGATCAGCTCACCCTCGCGCCCCGCGTCGCAGGCGTTGATCAGGCTGGTCACGTCCTTGCGGCGGATCAGCTTGCCCAGCAGCGAAAGCCGGTCCTTCGTCTTTTCGATGGGCTTCAGATCGAAATGCGGCGGGATGACAGGGCAGGGTGCGTGAATGACCACTTGCCCCGTTTGACATCGTATTGCTCGGGCGCAGCAATCTCCACCAGGTGGCCCACGGCGGAGCTGGAGCACGTAGTCGTCATTTTTCGAAGTAGTCGCCGTGACGAACGAAACCCCCAGCGCCCGCGCGATGTCGGCGGCGACGGAAGGTTTCTCGGCAATGATCAAAGCTTTTACTCATGGCGCGCCATAGTAAGAGCGCGAGTGCGTTTCAGGCAAGCGGTGGTTTTTCCCAAGGGGAGCGAGTCCGGAGGAGTCCCCATCTGCCCCCATGTTCAGCCGGAATATCCGGCCTGGAAAAGACACACCGCAGCCCGGGGTTTCCCGCGCCGGGGTGGGACAGCGTCAGACGCGCTGCCAGCGTCCATCGACATGGCGTCCGATCTGGCCACCAAGTTCCAGCAGCTGGATGGTAATCAGGATACGCTCGATCGGCCAACCCAGCCGGCTGGCCAGTTCTTCGGCCGACAGGGGGCGCCCGTCAGGGCCGCGAGGATCTGGCTGGCGGGGTCAGCGGGGGCTGGGATGGCATCAGGTGCGTTCAGTGCGTTGGCTGCGTTCCTTGCATGCCTGTTCAGCGGGGGTTCTGTCTGCGTGCAGAGGAAGCGGGTTCATCCGGGGTGTTCCGGCTTTCCGTTCCATTCGGTGTATCCGGGCCGGCATGGTCATCCTGTCTGGCTGGTTCATCCGGGCTGCCTGTTTCATCGGGACGGTCCCGTGTGGCTGGTCCCTGGCCTGGATCGTCGTTTCGGGGATCATCGCTCCCGTGCCTGGCCTCCCGCTCATTCGCTTCGTCCCTGCCCGGCCAGTTCATCCAGCCCAGCCTGGCCGTTTTCCGTACGGCCAATGATCTCCTGCCAGTCCCGCCAGCCCGAGGCGCGGCGGGCCGTGTGCTGGCGGGCGCGCAGCCGGCCGGCCGTCAGGGTGCCCGGGGCGCCGGGGGGCAGGGCCATGCCCAGGGTGGTCAGGATGTCGTCCACGGTTTCCACGAGGCTGGCACCATCGCGGATCAGGTGGTGACAGCCGTGCGAGAGCAGGGTTGTGGACCGAACCGGGCACGGCCATCACGTCGCGCCCCAGCTCGGCGGCCAGACGGGCGGTGATCAGCGAACCGCTGCGCAGGGGCGGCCTCCACCACCAGGGTACCGCGCGAGGCGCGGCGATCATCCGGTTGCGGCGCGGAAAAATTGCCGCGCGTGGGGCACTGCCCAGCGGCTGTTCACTGAGGATCAGCCCCTGCTGGTGCAATGATGCGCGTGGCCAGCATCCGGTGGTGGGCCGGGTAGATGCGGTCGATGCCCGCCCCAGCACGGCGATGGTGCTGGGCTGCCCCACGGCGGCGCCATCCAGCGCACCCACATGGGAGGCCGCGTCGATGCCTTCGGCCAGTCCGCTGGTCACCACCAGTCCGCGGCGGGTCAGGGGCCTGGGCAAAGGCATGGGCGTTGTGCAGGCCGTCGTGGCTGGCGCGGCGGCTGCCAATCAGTGCCACTGCATCCGGCACCAGCGCCTCCAGCGAACCACGGGCGTAGACGAGCAGCGGCGGATCGGGCAGGTCGAGCAGGGCGCGGGGTAGCGCGGATCGTCCAGCGTCAGAATGTGATGGTCGTCGTCGGCGTGCAGCCAGGCGAGTGTGCGGATGATGGCGGCATCGCGCTGCGGATCATCGGCCAGCAGGGCGCGGGAAACCTTTTCCTGGTTCAGCTGCCGCTGCAGCTGGCGGTAGGTGGCGTCGAAGATCGCTTCGGGCGAGCCGAAGCGGCGCAGCAGCAGCTGGCCGGTCACGGCGCCCACACCGGGGGTGAGCACCAGTTTCAGCCAGGTGCCAAGGGCTTCATCGTCCAGCGTGGCGCCGGATTTTTCTTCGGGAATGTCCGCAGTCTTCATGGTGGCAGGATGCAGGGCGGCTGGCCACCCGTGCACGGGATGTGCAGGGTGCGCAGCCGATGCCGCATCTTGCCGGGGCAGAAACCTGCTGGCGTGGTGAAAAACCGGCACAATGTCCATCTGGCCTGGGCCAGATGGATGTAACCCTGGGGGTAGCCGTTCTGCCATCCGCCAGGCCGGGGCAGATGATCTCCGGCGGGGCCAGGACGCCTTCCTGTGTCCAACGCGCTTGCTGACGCTTTCGGAGGCGCCATGGAACGCGGCCTGGTCCGCCGGTCATGCCTGCTTCAGGGACTGCCGGCCCTTCAGGGGTTGGTCACGATATCGCCCACCGTGATCGGGGCAGTGGCATCCACCACCAGACCATAGGCGATGTTGCCGAAGGTGCGGAACACCAGCAGCTGGCCCACGTCCTCATTGGGCAGACGCACCATCTGCTTGCTCACGCGATCCTTCACCGTACGGCCGGCGTGCTCGATCTTCAGCACATGGCCGTTGGCCAGACTCGTTCTTCGAACCCAGGTTGATGGCCACCACGCTGTTGCGGCCCACCATGGTCACGCCACGGTAGATCGACACGATACGGCCATCCAGGTTGTCCACTTCCGGTGCGCGCGGCACGAAGTTCACGTCCTGGTCGACTTCGGCCGGCACCAGACGGTCACCGTCGGTGATCTCCTCGGCCACCTTGGTGATGGCCAGCGTGCCCGGGTCGCCAGTGCGCACCAGATCACCCGAGCCCAGATAGGTGGCCTCGTAGGCCAGTACCTTGCGGGTCACCGGATCGACCAGCGGTTTGGCCGGACGGTAGATGTGCCAGCCACGGGTCGGATTGTCCTTTCCAATGCCGCGCACATAGACCTTGTCGCCATTGCCCACGTTGACGCGGCCATCCTGCTGCGGGGCCACGATGTAGGGCGAGCTTTGCAGGCCATGCTCATCGACGATCAGCGGCCGGTTGATGAAGGCCTGGATGGACGACAGCGAGATGCTCGGAATGGCGGCGGCGTCCAGCTGGGTGGCGCGCACCGTCGGTTCCAGGTGGCTGATACCCTTGCCGTTCAGGCCCCGGCCGTTCATGCCGTCGGCACTGCCACCGACGCTGCGGCCCAGGCGCAGGCGCGGCGTGGCGCCCGACCGATCCAGATATACAATGTCGCCCGGATAGATCAGGTGCGGGTTCCTGATTTCGGCCTTGTTCAGTTGCCAGATTTCGGGCCACCGCCAGGGTTCCTTCAGAAAAAGTCCGGCAATGCCCCACAGCGTATCGCCCTTCACCACCACGTGGCGGTCAGGGGCGTCGGCAGCCAGCTGGATTTCATCGTGACGGGGTTGGGCAACGCTGGTCATCGGCATCACGGCGCCGGTGGCGAGGGCAATGCTCAGGCTCAGCGTGGTCAGGGCCCGGGTGCTAAACTTTTTCATCGACATGGTCGGTCCTTGGAGTCGTCTACGCACGCCCCACTTCCAGTGGCAATGCGTGCCGACTTGACGTGCAAAAGCAATTCTTTCTGACGGCATCCTGGCGCGGCAATGGGCGACAGGTTCAGTGGTGGATAGTGTCCGATGGCTGTTCTAGACATACTCAAGTATCCTGACGCCCGGTTGCATCGGGTCGCCGAGCGGGTCCCGGTTGTGGACGACAGAATCCGCAGGCTCGTGGCCGACATGGCCGAGACGATGTACAAGGCGCCCGGCATCGGGCTGGCGGCCACGCAGGTCAACGTGCACGAACGTGTCGTCGTCATCGACGTGACCGAAGAGAAGAACGAGCTGCGGGTGTTCATCAACCCCGAAATCATCAGAAAGAGCGACACGCTGCAGTCCTACGAGGAAGGCTGTCTGTCCATCCCCGGCATCTACGACAAGGTGGAGCGGCCCGACGCCGTCACCGTCACGGCGCTGGATCTGGACGGCAAGCCCTTCACCATCGATACCGATGGTCTGCTGGCCGTGTGCATCCAGCACGAGATCGACCATCTGGATGGCATCCTGTTCATCCAGCATCTGTCGCGGCTCAAGCAGAACCGCATCAAGCAGAAGATCGCCAAGATGGCGAAGGAACGGGAAGCGGGCTGATGCGGGTCGTCTTTGCCGGCACGCCGGTCTTCGCCGCCAGGGCGCTCGAAGCGCTGCTGGCCTCGCGTCATGAGGGTGGTGGCCGTGCTCAGCCAGCCCGACCGTCCGTCCGGACGCGGCCAGAAACTGGTGGCTTCGCCGGTCAAGCGGGTGGCCGTGGCGGCCGGGTTGCCCGTGTACCAGCCGCACACGCTTCGGGTACAGCCGGCGCCGCAGACTGCCGGCCCGGCAACGGTGGACGGCCAGCGTGGGGGCCAGAATGGTGCGGGTTCGCATGTCCGGAACGCTGGTGCTCCAGACGCACCTGCATCATCTGCCGGTGCTGCTCGGGCCACCGCAGCCGGTCAGGGTCATTCTGCCCCAGAGACGGACGAACAGCGTCAACTGCGCGAGGCCCGCAACCAGGAAGCACGCGACACCCACGCCGCACTGCGGGCCCTGAACCCGGACGTGATGGTGGTGGCTGCCTATGGCCTGCTGCTGCCTCAGACCACGCTGGAGCTGCCCCGCTTCGGCTGCCTGAACATCCATGCCTCGCTGCTGCCACGCTGGCGGGGGGCGGCGCCCATCCAGCGGGCCATCGAGGCGGGCGATGCCGAAACCGGCGTGGGCATCATGCAGATGGAAGCCGGGCTGGATACCGGCCCGGTGGGGCTGGAACGTCGCACGCCCATCAGCGCCACCGACACGGCCGCCACCCTGCACGACCGGCTGGCCGGCATGGGGGCCGAGGCCATCGTGGCAGCCCTCGATGCGCTGGCGGCAGGTACGCTCAGCTTCACCCCGCAGGCAGCGGAAGGTGTCACCTACGCCGCCAAGATCGACAAGGCGCAGCTGCGGGTGGACTGGACCCGGTCCGTGCACGAGGTTGCCTGCCACATCCGTGCCTTCGATCCACCGGGGGCTACCACCCGGCTGGAAGGGGCGGAAGACCCCACGGCGCAGCTGCGGGTGTTCGATCCGGTGGTGCTGGACGACGCCTCTCCAGCCCCCGTGCCGCCCGGCACCATCCTGCAGGCGGGAGAGGTCGGGGTTGACGTGATCTGCGGCGATGGCCGCGTGCTTCGCCTGCAGGCGCTGCAGCGTCCGGGTGGACGCCGCCAGCCGGCTGATGTGTTTCTGCGTGGCCATTTGCTGGCTCCCGGCCAGCGTTTTCTGGGAGCCGCTGGCCAGCTGATCCTTCTGGCGCGGTCCCGGGCGTTCACTGACGCGTTCCAGGCACAGGTGGCCGGCTGAACGCCGAATGCCACCGGCAGGCAACTGTCAACCGCTATCCGCCATCAGGCGTTTTCTTCTGGCAAAGATGCTGGAATGCCCTTGAAATGCCGGTAAATACCCCTATTTTCCAGGGTATCTGCCACAAACCGGCAGCACATTTCCCTGCCGCCACGTAACGGCAGGCTTTCCACAGACAGAACGCCCTTCATCCCAAGGAAACGCATGTTCAACTGGATCAAGACATTTGCCCTGATGGCCGCCATCACCGTGCTCTTCGGTGTCATCGGGGCCTCCATCGAGGGGCAGGAACGGCATGATCATGGCGCTGGGCTTTGCCGTGGTCTCCAACTTCTTCGCCTACTGGTTTTCCGACAAAATGGTGCTGAAGATGTACAACGCCCGCGAGGTGGATGCATCGTCGGCCCCCCAGTTCTATCAGGCCGTGCAGGGAGCTGGCCCAGAAGGCCGAACTGCCCATGCCGCGCGTCTATCTCATCGATGAAGACGCGCCCAACGCCTTCGCCACCGGCCGCAATCCGCAGAACGCCGCCGTGGCGGCCACCACCGGCCTGCTGCGCCTGCTCAATGCCCGCGAAGTGCGTGGCGTGATGGCGCACGAGCTGGCCCACGTCAAGCATCGCGACATTCTCATCTCCACCATCTCCGCCACCATGGCGGGTGCCATCTCGGCCCTGGCCAACTTTGCCATGTTCTTCGGCGGGCGTGATGAGGAAGGCCGTCCGGCCAACCCCATCGCCTCCATCGCCATGGCCCTTCCGGCGCCGCTGGCCGCCTCGCTCATCCAGATGGCCATCTCGCGTGCCCGCGAGTTCGAGGCCGACCGGCTGGGGGCCGAGATCAGCGGTGATCCGAAGGCACTGGCCAGCGCGCTCGAGCGCATCCAGCACTATGCCAGCGGCATTCCATTGCATACTACGGAAGCCCACCCCGAAACGGCGCAGATGATGATCATGAACCCGTTGTCGGGCGGCAATCTGGCCAACCTCTTTTCCACGCACCCCAGTACCGAAGAACGGGTACGCCGGCTGCTGTCGATGCATGTCAACGGACAAGTCGCCTGACCAGGCAGCCCCAGCGGCTGCCACCCCCATCAGTCGCCCGCGGGGCGGCCTGCGGCCCTGCCGCACGGTTCCAGAAATCGCCCTCGTCAAAACAGCGGGATGTTCGTCCGGGCAGTACCGTCCTGCGGGCGGCGCTGGCCGATGAACTGGTTGCTGCGGCGCTGGCGCTGCGCGACATGCTCGAAGGCGCCCATCTCGACGAGGGCCATCGATCACTACACGCACGAGATGCCCGTGGCCTCGGCCCGGGCCGTGCGCAACATGGCCTACGATGCCACCCGGCAGTACGGCCTGCTTTCCCATATAGGCGGTCAGCTCAACCGCAAGCCGCCGGTGCCGCTGCTCGGTGCCCTGCAGGCCCTGGGCGTGGCCCAGCTCATCGATGCCCGCCGGCCGGTTCCGGTCATCATCGACCAGACCGTACGGGCCGTGAACCAGCTACCCGAAGGCGTGGCCCATCCGGCGGCAGCCGGCTTCATGAACGCCACGCTGCGCCGCTTCGTGCGCGAACGTGACGCGCTGATCCCCCGAATCTGCCTGATGAGGCCCGCTACAACCATCCGGGCTGGTGGGTGACCCGTGTGCGCCAGGTCTGGCCCGGCCAGTGGGAAGCCATTCTGGCCGCTTCGCTCGACCGTGCCCCCCTCAGCCTGCGGGCCAACCGCCGGCTGGGCGGACAGGATGAAGCCGCCCGCCGGCTGGAGGCAGCCGGCATCGGTTTCCGGCGCATGGGGGTGGACGGGCTGGTGCTGGAGCAGCCCATGCCGGTGGAACAGATCCCGGGCTTTGCCGAAGGGCTGGTGAGCGTGCAGGACCTGGGGCCCAGTGCGCCGCCCAGCTGCTCGATCCACAACCCGGTGAGCGGATTCTCGACGCCTGCGCGGCACCCGGCGGAAAGACGGCCCACCTGCTCGAAATGGCCGACTGCGAGGTCTGGGCGCTGGACATCGACCCAGGTCGTGCATCGATAATCATGAATAATCTGCAGCGCAGCCGGCTGCCGCTGCTGCCCCAGAGTGGTCAGACGCTGCCCCGGGGGAACGGTGGTACGGTTGATGCGGAGCCCGCCACCACCGTGCGTGCAGCATTCGGTACCGATGCCACGATGGCCGCTTCTGACCGGGCGGCCGGACAGGGGCACTGGCCGGTGGCCGCCGATGTGCCCGATACCGATGACCCGGCCCAACCTGCCGTCACCCCCGCCGTGCACTGGGGTGCCCGTGTCATGGCGGCCGATGCTGCCGACCCCGACAGCTGGTGGGATGGCCAGCGCTTCGACCGCATCCTGCTGGATGCCCCCTGCAGTGCCTCCGGCATCGTCCGGCGCCATCCGGATGTGCTCTGGCACCGCCAGCGTCGCGATATTGCGACATTTTCGGGAACTCAGGCACGACTGATCGAGAAGCTTTGGCCGCTTCTGCGTCCGGGTGGTACATTGCTTTATGCAACCTGCTCCATTTTTCCCGAGGAGGGAGAGGCGGTTGTCTCGGCATTCGTTTCGAAACACCCGGATTGTCAATGGCAGCGTGACGTACGCCTGACCGGCTGGCCGGGCTGGCCCCGAAATGGCCAGCTGCTGCCCACCCGTGACGACCGGCATGAACATGATGGTTTCTTCTACGCGCTTTTGAGCAGGCATCGGTGAACAGGCGTCGGGCAATGGGGACGCTGGCAGGTGCGGCGTTGCTGTTGCAAGGCACCCCCGCCCTGGCTGGCGAATCGATGCAGGTGAAGACCCTCCAACTCGATCTTTCACCTGATGATGGCGCTGTGCTGCTGTCGGCGCAGTTTGCCCTCGACCTCAGCGCGGCCCTGAAAGATGCCGTATCGCGCGGTCTGCCGCTGCACTTCATCGTCGAATACGAAATCTCCCGGCCACGCCTGTTCTGGTTCGACGACCAGACCACGAAGGGACACCGCGAATGGCGGCTGTCCTATCATGCCCTGACGCGGCAGTACCGGCTGGGCTCCGCCACCAGCAACGATGGCTACACCACGCTGGATGAAGCCATCGCCCCCATGATGAGCGTGCGCGACTGGCCTGTCGCCACCATCGAACAGTTCGTCCCCGAGACGGAATACATCCTGCGTGTCCGGATGCGGCTGGACCAGGCCCGCCTGCCCAAGCCCTTCCAGATCACCGCGCTGACCGATTCCGACTGGAATCCCCAATCCGAATGGAAAGGCCTGACCTTCGTCGTACCGACCCAACCGACACCCGCTCCGTAAGCCGGGTTCTGCGGCTGGCGCTGGTGCTGTCGGTGGCCTTTGCCGCCGTGCTGCTCTCGCTGCTGGCGCTGGCCAGCAGCAACAACAACATGTTCCAGCAGCACTACGGCCTGCTGCTGTGGCTCAACATCGGTGTGGCCGTGGCGCTGGCCGTGCTGGCCGTCGAACTGGCGCGGCGCCTGGCGCAGCGCTTCCGGCAGGGGCTGTTCGGCACGCGACTGATGGCGCGGCTGGCCGCCGCCTTCGTGCTGATGACCGTCATTCCGGTCACGCTCATCTACCTCATCGCCATCCAGTTTCTCGAACGTTCCATCGAGTCGTGGTTCGATGTGCCCATGGAACGTGCGCTGGACTCTGGTCTCAGTCTGGGCCGGGCCACACTCGATTCGATGCTGCTCGACGTGGTGTCCAAGGGGAGACTGGCCGCCTCCGACCTCAATGGTCTGACGGCGCTCAAACAGGCTGAAAAACCTCGACTGGGTGCGCGAACGCTTTGGCATCAGCGAGGGCCGTCATTCTCGGGGGCAATGGCCGCATCATCCAGAGCAGCGGGGGCGCTATGCCACCCTCATTCCCGACATGCCCTCGCCCACCGTGCTGCGGCAGGCGCGACTGGCCCACCATTACGCCGCCATCGAGGGCAGCGACCTGCGTGAGGAAGAGGGAGATGGCACAGGGCACCGTGACCATTCCCTCGCTGCGCATGCGGGTGATGGTGCCCATCGTGGCCACCGACGTACGGGAAGAGGTCCGTTTCCTGCAGTTCGTCCAGCCCGTGCCCAGCGCGTTGGCCCGCAATGCCGAAGCCGTGCAGGGCGGTTTTCGTGATTATCAGGAACTGTCGCTGTCCCGGCGGGGCCTCAAGCGCATCTTCCGGGTGACGCTGACCGTCACGTTGCTGCTCACCGTGTTCTCGGCCATTGCGGCTGCCTTCCTGCTGGCCGGCTGGATGACGGGGCCGCTGTCGATGCTCGAAGCCGGCACACGCGCCGTGGCCGAGGGCGATTTCCGCCCCGTGAAGGACTACATTGGCCGGGGACGAGGCTGGGGCGCTCACCCAGTCCTTCAACGCCATGATCCGCCAGCTCGAAGAGGCCCGCAGCCAAGTGGTGCGCACCCGTCTCGGGCTGGAACAGGCCAATGCCCGGCTAGCCAGCGTGCTGGCCAACCTCAGTGCCGGTGTCATCGTGTTCGACCGGGGTTTTCGCGTCACCATGGCCAATCATGGTGCCGAAAAAGATTCTCGGCATCGAGGTGGGGACAGGCCCTGGGACAGCAGCTCTCGGCCATGGGAGGGTTGGGCGAATTCGAGGGCCGACATCGCCCGCGCCTTCGGCGAAGCGCTCGACAGCGACTCCCGCACCTGGCAGCGCCAGATCGTCATGGGCGCCGAACCGGAGTCCGGCCAGGTCGAGCGCAGCAGCCGCGGCAAGACCCTGCTGGTGCGTGGTGCCCTGCTGCCCGAGGTCGATGGCGATCACGTGTTGGTTATCGACGACATTACCGATGTCGTTTCGGCGCAACGCTCGATTGCGTGGGGCGAGGTGGCACGGCGCCTGGCGCACGAGATCAAGAATCCCTCACGCCCATCCGGCTGGCGGCCGAACGCCTGCAGCTCAAGCTGGAAGGATCGCTGGCCGGGGAGAAAGGATCTGCTGGTGCGCAACACCCGCAACATCGTCACCCAGGTCGATGCCCTGCGGGTGATGATCGACGAGTTCCGCGACTACGCCCGCCTGCCTGCCGCCCGGCTGGAACCGCTCGACCTCAACGAGCTGCTCTACCGGGTGCTGGGCTTCTACACCGATATGGACCACACCCTGCGGGTTGTGTCGAAGTTGAGCCCAGATATCCCCCAGATCATGGGAGATCAGGGCCAATTACGGCAGGTTTTCCATAACCTGCTCAAGAATGCCAGCGAGGCCACCGAGAAACAGCCGTCGCGGATCATCGAGGTCAGTACCGACTTGTTACACAGTGCAGCCGGTCAGATCAGCGGCGTCCGGCTGGGAGTAAGGGATAATGGACCCGGTTTTCCCCCGGACTGCTGTCCCGGGTGTTCGAGCCCTATGTCAGTCAGAAAGCGAAGGGCACCGGGCTCGGGTTGGCCATCGTCAAGAAAATCGTCCAGGAACATGGCGGCACGATCGAGGGTGGGCAACCACCAGGACCAGAACTTGTCGCATAATGACAACATCGCCGCTTTGCCTGCCTCTGATACAGAACAATCTGTTTTCAGGTGCTTACATACATATTGCTTTTTGCGAAATTAGTAAAAAGGCAGACAATTTTGGAGATGCACAAACAACATAACATCCGTCAGCCAGCCAGTGCACTGTGTACTGGTTCCCTCACGGTTCTCTGCTGACGGATGCTGGATTTGCTGGAAGACAAATGGCTGAAATTCTGGTTGTCGACGACGAGATGGGCATCCGCGAGTTGCTCTCCGAAATTCTGGGTGATGAGGGTCACGCGGTCACGCTTGCCGAGAATGCCCAAAAGGGCGCGCGAGGCCATGGCTGCCACGCGGATGGATCTGGTTCTGCTCGATATCTGGATGCCGGATACCGACGGCGTGAGCCTGCTGAAGGGAATGGGTGGCCTCTGGGCCAGCTCACCATGCCGGTCATCATGATGTCTGGTCACGCCACCATCGAGACGGCCGTCGAAGCCACCCGCATCGGCGCCATGGACTTCCTCGAAAAGCCCATCGCCCTGCAGAAGCTGCTCAAGGCCGTCGAACAGGGGCCTGGCCAGAGCCGCCAGGGCATGATGCAGGCCCGCACCCGGTCACCACCCCGGACAGAGCACCTATCCGGGCACCCTCACCCCCTCCACCAACACCCCGCTGTCCATGCTGCAGGGTTCCCGGTTCGCAGAACGTGCAGCAGGTCATGCCGCTCAGCTCGCCCACCGCCCAGTTCATTTGCCGCGCCGGTCACCGGCCTGCCCAGCATGAACCTGCACCCTTCCATCATGGTGCGCGACCTGCCGCTCAACGTGCCGCTGCGCGAAGCGCGTGAAGCCTTCGAGCGTGCCTACTTCGAACACCATCTGCACCGCGAGCACGGCAGCATGACGCGCGTGGCCGAACGATACCGGCCTCGAGGCGCACCCACCTCTACCGCAAGCTCAAGCAGCTGGGCATCGACCTCTCCAAGGGGCAACTACCGCCGGGGCGTGACCCAGTCGGTCTGATCGGCCTGATGCCGGTCTGATGCCGGCCGGCCCGGCAGCCACGGTGGCGCTGGCCGACGGCCGCCGGTTTCCGTTCATGGCTTCCGGCTGGACCTCCGGAACGCATGGCCTGGCCGGACACATGCGGTCATGTCCGGGCATGCGGCGCATCACGCTGGAAAATGCCCGGCCCGGGGGCTGTCCCTGCTGGAGGCAGGTTCCGGCCGGCTCGTTCTGGCTCCGGACAGGGCCCGTGCCGGCCGCCGTTTCCTGTACGCGGTCACGCCATCAGGCCCCTTCCTGATGTCGCGATCACGCCTGATGCGCGCCCATCTGTGTGGCTTCCGCTGCCTCCGCGTCGGGGCGCCGCGGAGATGTGCGGTTTTTCCGCCCGGAAATGCCGGTTTTTGGCATTCCTGCTGATGTGGTTCCTGCCGGGCGCCGCTGTGTGAACAGTGACACGGCAGGCGCCCGATAGCCACTCTACACTCGCTTTCATGGTACTGATGCAGCCCCGGATCGTCCGCGGGCCAATCCCTGTTGAGGAACAGCACATCATGATTCAAGGCGGATCTACCGACTGGGCCACCAAGCTCGATGCCATCGTCCGGAGTCCGGTCAGCGAGATCGACGACCACGAAATCTTCATCCAGACCATGCGCGGGGCACTGGCCCTGTCGCGCAGCAACGTGGAGCTGCCCGACCGCCTGCGCATGCTGCTGTTCCTGGTCAGCGGCCGCCGCCAGGTCAGCGAATACCGCGACCTGCTGCCCCGCTACCGGGGTCTGACCGACGCCTTCGACATCCCTGATGAAAAAGGGCCTGATCAAGCGCCGCAGCGATCCGGGTTACTGATCGGCCACCGTCTGGCACCATACGGCCTTTGGGCGTGTCATGATTTTTCAGGGGCGGCGACTCATCCTCGCTGCCCCTGCCGTATCTGCCCACGACATGCGTTCATGACGGATCATGCGTCCATGACGGATTCTTCCCGCACCTCGTCAGCCGTTCCATCCGCGGCCATGCCCCGGCGCCGTGCCGTGACGCTGGTCAGCGGCCCCAGTGCCCTGGCCCGGCAACAGGCCATTGCCACCCTGCGCGCCGCGCACGAGGGCGGCCTGTGGCTCCAAAACCGGCGATCCGGGATTGCAGCGTGCCAGCACGGCAGGAACAGCGACAAAGCCGCCAGTTGCCTCGCGGTTTGGCTCCGTACCTGCTTCCGTTCCCGACCAGAATCTGGCGGCAGGCTGCATCTGCTGCCTGGGCGGGCCGGTTTTTTTCGTACCACGCTGGTGCGGCTGCTACGCCGCACCGACTGGCAGCATCTGTATCTCGAAGTGGCGCAGGGAAGGCGAGCACCTGCAGCGCATCGTCGACCAGCTGCGGCTGCCGCCCTTCAACCAGCATCTGCAGCTGGTGGCAATGGTGCGCGCGCTGCCGGAGGGCGAAGTGAAGGTGGGAGAGGGATCCTTCGTGCCGCTCTCGCAGAGCATGCCGGCTGGGCCAGCCTGGTGCTTGCCGGCCGGCACTGGAGATTTCACGACCCGCTCGACCTGGATCGGGCTGCAGACGGCACAGACCCGGTACCCGTCATGGCCAGCGTCGTCTCAGATGCAGCAGCAGCCAGCATGGCAGTGACACTGTGGCAGCGGCCACGATACCCAACATCGCGCCGAAAGCCGCGCCAGAAGCAACAACAGAGACAACACCAGAAAACACGCCAGAAGCTGCCCCTGTCAATCTTCACCACCGCTGGCTTCCCGAACTGGGCGCACCCAGCCGCCGGGAGGCACAGGAAGCCCTGCAGCAGGTGCTGGCGGTGCCGGGCGTGCAGCAGCTTCAGGCCGTGTTGCAGACCGGTCGCAGTGCCTATGACTGGCGGTATGCCGCGGGGAAGCAGCGGCAGAAACTGTCGCTTGGCCGCCTGTGGAAAATGCCGGATTCGGGCGGAAAGCACCAAACCTGAGCGCCGCTCTTCGGTCGCAGGAAACCGTCTGGCGTCTGGACAACCGCGTCCGGCTCGGATTGGCGCAAGGTACGGACCTGGCCCGATTGCACGCGGCGCTGGCTGCGCTCGAAGCGCTCTGGTCCTGACGGTGCTGACCCCCGTCCCGACGGCCCTGACCCCCCGTCGTTCGTTCTTTCCCCTTCCCGGGCACTTCCGTCCATGACGTGCTCTGGACAGCAGCAGGCACATGCCGGCCGCGCCACCAGCAGGTACGTCTCACCCGCGCGGCATCGGTGCCCAGCCGACGCGCGCGTCTACGCTCATCGGTGGCCGCTGTTCGATCATCGGCACGCAGTGGGGCAAACCGGATTCCTGTTCAACACTGGCTCCCGTCGTTTGGGGGTCACACCAATGAACATGATCTACAACAGCCCGAATTACTGCATCGTCGAATTCAGCGGCGACCAGTCCGGCCCGATCTGCCACGGTTTCGAAATCATGGACAAGGCGGCCAAGCGGGAAATTTTTCATCGGCGGCCTGATGGCCGACAAGTTCCGTCAGGACGTGTCGGTGCTGATTGCTGCCGAACCGAGCATCGAGGAAGTCGATCACTTCCTGGCGGGCTTCGAGGGCATCATGCACCAGCCCCTGCTGCTGCATTGACCAATCGTTTCATTGCATCCTGAATTCATGATTCAGGATTACACAAAAGTATGCCGGAGGAAGTGCCATTGATCCTCCTCCGGCCTGCCACCGGGATCACGCACGTCATGGAGATGCCGCAATCTGGTCACCGGTGCACAGGCACATTTTCATACTGCCGTGCCGACTATGCTGCTGATCTGGAAATCCACTGATCTGCCGTTGCTTCACCGCCCGGAACGCCATGCTTCCACGATGTGGCTGACCATCAGCCCGCTGGCACCCGGGTTGCCGGCCGGGTCGAACAGCCGTTCCAGATCCCCCAGATTCATCACCGACGAAATCCGGGCGTCGCGCCCCAGGGCCTGACGCAGTGACCAGCCGTTCTCGCGGGCGGTTTCGTGCAGCTCGGCAATCAGCGCCTGGGCAGCCTCGCGACCCAGACGGGGCGTGAGCGCCTGCACCAGCGTGGCCGGCAGGCTCTGCTCGTGCTGCCGGGCCATGTTGGCCTGCATCCGGGCACCGTCGAACTGCAGCGAACCCAGCAGTTCCTCTGCAGCCGCCAGACTGCTGGCTGCCGCCCCGAACAGCTGCTGCATCGTGTGCCAGCCGGACTGCCACTGGCTCAGGCCGCCTTCATGCTGCACATCCATGGCCCCCAGCAGTACCGCTGCCAGCCCGGGCGCGCGCTGGGCGGCCTCCATCATCAGCTGGGCCGTCACCGGCGTCTGCGGCTGGTAGAGCACCGAATCCGGTCCGGGCCGTCCGTCAGGCATCTCGCGTACCTCGCCGATCTCGGCCTGCGCCATCAGGGCGATGTCCTGGCCGATCTTGCCCAGCACCCCGCACAGCAGCGCCAGCTCCGTGCCCAGACGGACGAAGCGGTCGCGCGACACATGCCACGAGGCGGGCGGCAGCATCAGACCCAGTGCGTCGGCCAGCCGCTGTGCCACCGACAGGCTGCGCTCGGTCTGGGTGCCCAGTGACGACAGCGTGCCGTCCGGCCCGCCGAACTGCAGCACCGATGCATCCAGCAGCGCTGCCCGCAGGTGGCGACGGCTGCGCTGCAGCGGATCCAGCCAGCCGGCCAGTTTCCAGGCCAGCCAGATGGGGGCATCGGGCTGCAGCCGGTGACGGCTGGCCAGCATCGTCTCCTGATGGTCCTCGATCAGCTGCACCAGTGCCGTGCCCACCCGCTCCAGCATGTCCTGCAGCCGGCGGCCGGCTGCCCTTGCACTGCATGGCCAGCACCGAATCCATCAGGTCCTGATGGCTGGCCCCGTGATGCAGGTGCCGGGTCGCGTCGGGCGTGCGGCTGTCGATCAGTTCCGACAGCGCCTTCAGAAACGGAATGGCCAGCGTGCCGGCCACCCGGGCAGCCGGATACAGCCGGGACGGATCGAAGCGGCCGCCCCGATGTCGTGCACCGGCGCATCGCTGGCGGCCGGATCGCCCAGCTCGTGACAGGCCACCCCGATGGCGCGGGCCGCCTCGTCGGGGAATCAGCCCCACCGATGCCTGGGCATGGGCCAGCCCGTTCTCGAAACGGGCCATCGCGGCCAGCAGGGCCGCATCCGAAAACAGGGAATCGATCGAGGCGGGGGCAAAGATACGTTCAAACATGGCAGGCAGGCATGACAGAACAGGGCGCACAGGTATCTGCGAACCGGGAACCCATTCGGGTTTTACCCTTGGCAGGAGCGGACTTCGGGATGAATCCATGCAAAATACCATTGCTGCCCCCAACGGCAAACCGGAGACACCGGCAATGTTGGCTTCGGCCCAAGCCTGTGCCATGAATCTGCCCGTTTCGCATGCATCCGGCCATTCCGCATGAACCTGCCCATGCCGGTCACGTTCATCGCAGCAGGGTTTCCGTGCAGGTTCATCACCACAGGGTTGTGGTCAGGTTCATCATGGCGACAGCCCTGGGAAGCTGACGCTCTGCAAAATCTGCGGGCACATGACTGGCATGGCCGTTCATCTCGTCGCCATATCGGTGTAGGATGAACCATTCACAAACCTGATTCCATCCTGCAACCGGCTCCCCCGGCATCTGCTGCCTATGCGCCTCAAACACTTCCTGCTGCTGCCGCTGTTTCTGCTCGCCACGTCCGCCTGGGCGTCCGAGGGCACGCTGGATGGTGCCGGCATGCCCATCTACTGGGGCATTCCGTTTGCGGGCATTCTGCTGTCCATCGCGCTGATGCCGCTGGCCATCCCCTGGGTCTGGCATCACCACTTCGGCAAGATCACCCTGGCCTGGGCGCTGGGCTTTCTCGTCCCGTTTGCGTGGTTCCATGGGAGCGATGCGGCGCTGCATGCGCTCGTGCATGCAGCCGTGGCCGAATACATTCCGTTCATTTTGCTGCTCACGGCCCTCTATACCTGTGCCGGGGGCATTCACATCAGCGGCAACCTGCACGGCCGCCCCATCCTGAATACGGGCATGCTGCTGCTCGGCACCATCCTGGCCAGCTTCATGGGTACCACCGGGGCCTCCATGCTGCTCATCCGCCCGCTGATCCGTGCCAACGACAACCGCCAGCACCAGGCCCACGTCATCGTCTTCTTCATCTTCCTGGTGTCCAACATCGGCGGCGTGCTCACCCCGCTGGGTGATCCACCGCTGTTTCTGGGCTTTCTGCAGGGGGTGGAATTCAGCTGGACCCTCACCCACCTCTGGGCCGACATGGCCGTGACCGTGGCCCTGCTGCTGTCGCTCTTCTTCCTGCTCGACAGCTGGCTCTACCGCAAGGAGGGCGTGTTGCCGGACGATCCCACGCCCGACACCAAATCCATCGGCCTGCAGGGCTGGTCCAATGTGCTGCTGCTGGGTGTCATCGTCGGCCTGGTGCTGATGAGTGGCCTGTGGAAATCGCCCGTGCATTTCCATGTGTACGGCGCCGAGGTGGGCCTGCCCGATCTGGTGCGTGACATCGGCCTGCTGGTGGTCATCGTCCTGTCGCTGCGCATCACGGCGCCGTCCATTCATGCCGACAACCAGTTCGGCTGGGGGCCGATGCAGGAAGTGGCCAAGCTCTTTGCCGGCATCTTTCTCACCATCACGCCGGTCATCGCCATGCTCAAGGCCGGTACCGATGGTCCGTTTGCCGCCGTCGTGCACGCCGTCACGGGGAGCCGACGGCAAGCCCATTCCCGTCATGTACTTCTGGGCCACCGGCCTGCTCAGTTCCTTCCTCGACAACGCGCCCACCTATCTGGTGTTCTTCAACACCGCCGGCGGCAATGCCCAGGTGCTGATGAACGAGATGGCGCACGTTCTGATGGCCATATCGGCCGGTGCCGTGTTCATGGGGGCGGTCACCTACATCGGCAATGCGCCCAACCTGATGGTCAAGGCCATTGCCGAAGACCAGAGCATCCGCATGCCCAGCTTCTTCGCCTCATCTGTTCTGGTCACTCACCTTCCTGCTGCCCTGTTTCGTGCTTCTGTCGCTGTTCAGCTTCCGGTAAGAGGGGCGGACCCTTGCCTGCGCAGTGTGCCTGACAGTACACGGCCGGGACCAGTGCGGGGGACGAATGCGTCCATGACACGCTCCGCTGTGAGCGTATCGTGAGGTTCAGGGGCATGGGGGCAGATTTTTGGGGAGAACAGGAAATCTGCCTGTTTCGAGAAAAACCGGCACAGCGCCCCGGCAGGGCTTGTCACTACACTCGGCAGCAGCAGATTTGCTGATCTTCCGGGCGCCGGGCGGCCCGGGCTGACGGGGCCATGGTGGCAGACCGGCAGCCTGTCCAGTCAGGGCACCGTCCTTCCGTGGTGAGACCATGAACAAACGTGCCCTGCTTCTTTCCTCGCTGATGTTTTCCCTGCCCGTCGTGACGCTGGCCCAGCCAGCCGACACGGCTCCTTCCGCAGGCGCTGCAGTGGCTGTGCCCGCTGTGTCAGCACGGCTGGCCGATGCGACGCCCGCCGCGGGCACGGTGGTGGCTGCCCCGGCGCAGCCCGTGCGACGAACACCGTGGCCGGCGTGACGGCTGGTACGAAGCAGGAGGCCACTGGTAATGAACACACGGGCCTGGTCGGTGTGGATGTCGTTTTTCACGACCCGAAGCCCAATACCGGCAACCCCGAAAAGGATGCGCTGATCGTCGAGCGTCACCAGCGCCAGCGGCTGGTCTATCACCTGCAGGCGCGCCTGGATTCGGAAATCAACCGCATGGCCCTGGGCCGTCTGGCTGCCTCGCGCGGTGGAGATCCGGACTTTTCCGAAAAAGAAAAACCAGGCCATGCTGCAGGAAATCCGTGACCGCCGCAATAATTACGAGCGCCAGATCATCGAGGCCCAGGCTGCCCTGAAGGAAACCGAGGCCAAACTGGCGGCACTGGACGAAAGGCTGCTGGCCGAGGGCAAACGCAACAAGTAAGCTGGCAGACAGGGCAACCTGCTGCCTGGCCGAAAGCCCCTATTTCGAAGCTCCGGTTGTCTGGGGCATGAACATGGTTACGCGGACAGCAGGCGTTTTGAATTGCTTTGAAAACCGGGTACAGCAAAATGAAGACCCGGGCTGCCTTGTGGCAGAACCCGGGTCTTCATTTTGAAGGTGCGTTCCCTGCGGCGTGTTTTTCTTACCGGAAATTCACCACGGCACTCGGCGTGCCCGGCAGCCCTTCATAGGGTCATCCGGTAGCTCTTGCCCGCCTCGGGCTTGATGCGGGCACCAAGGCACCCAGCGACAGCATGTCGCCCGGGCGCAGGCGGATGCCGTCCTTTTCCAGATCCTGCACCAGCATCAGCACGGCATTGAGCGGGTTGCCCTGCAGGGCGGTACCGGGGGCGGACTGCACCACCTGGCCGTTCTGGTCGGTGATTTTTGACCGTCATGGTGCCCGAGCTGGTCCACCATGTCCTGATCGACCCGCACCGGAATTTCGGTACCCAGCACACCAAAACGTGCATTGGCGTTGACCACGGTGGCGTCGGCCGCCGTCATCTGGTCCGGATGCTGGTAGGCCAGATCGGGCAGCTCGATGAACGGGTAAATGCCCGACAGGCTGGCCAGCACTTCACGCGGCGTTTGTGCATCGTGAATGGCGGCGCTGCGCACCACCACCACCATGTCGGCCTCCATGCGGGGGTGAATGGCATAGCGGTCGGTGGCCAGCACCACGCCCGAGGGCAGCAGCATCCGCTCCAGCAGGGCGCCGCGTACGGCCACCGAACGGGGTTTGCCGGGGGCTGGTGTCGTCGTCGGGGGCGGGCATCAGGGTCCGTCTTGTAGCCGATGATGCGGCCGGCCGACGGAATCACGCCCTTCAGGAAGGTGCGGCTGGCACATCGTGCCTGATCCAGCGTCAGCGCGGCGGGCGGCATGGGCAGCGCCTCGCGCTTCAGGTATTTGTACGCATATTCCATCAGCCGCTGCTGGTCGGCACAGAAGTTGCCGGCAATGCGCATCTGCGCCACGTGGGTCTGGTATTCCACGGCCTCACGCTCGGCGCCCTCGCGCTGGCGTGCCAGCACGGAGGGGTCTGCAGGGATACCGGCGTCGGCTTCGGCTCCACCATGGGCTGAAGGCGTGGCTGGTCCCGACAGGGCTGCTGCAGCCGGCAAGGACCAGCGCACAGGCAACCGGCATCAGGCGAAGCAGGGGGAATGATGCAGACATCGGCATTCTCGCTTGCAGAGTAGGGAGGAGAACGGCTGGCACCCCGCGGGTGTGAAAGCAGCCGGGCGCTGCTGCCGCACGCCAGAGCCATCATCCGGCAGGGGAGGCACCGGGGCTGGCTATGGGAAACTTCCCGTGGCGATGGAGCACGGTGCGACAGGGTATGGCCGGATGAAATTGGCAGCAGATGGGTACGTATGATGCGTACGCCACACACATTCATACCAGATGTTAACGGTTGTGTGGCGCCGTGGGGACCTGTAGTGGTTACGGCCGTATCAAACGTGGTACAGGCTGTGAGAAATGACCGGCTTCCCTGTAAAACTGGCCAGATTCCTGGCCGGCTCAGAGTGCGCCGGTTTGGCTTCCTGCATGTCCTCGGCCTCGTAGAGGGTGACGGATTTGCCGGACATCTGGTAGCCGGCACTGCCCAGCGGGGTGTCGATGTGGGACGGGGCCAGTACGCCCTGCACGGTGACCGGATCCATGATCTGGAAGCCCTTCAGGGGTTTTTCCGGGACGACGTGGATGACCTGGTTGGAGGGGGCGGCGGGACGTGGATGCAGGCGCCGAAGTAGGGCACCAGCAGGAATTCCTCGATGGTGGTGGAATCGCTGCTGTCCAGTGGCACGATGAAGCCGGAAATGGTGATCTTTTCCTGCTGGATGGCCGGGTTGAGCGGGGCGTTCTTCCAGGCTTTCTGCAGCTTGCGCAGCGCGGCAATGGCGCGCGGGTCGTTGTCGGACATGCCCGAGAAGTTCAGCGACTTGAAGTCCTTGAGCGGTTCCCAGTTGGGGGAAATGAGTTTTTCCCAGTCCATTTCGGGGTAGGCACTGCCCTGTGCGCTGCTGCCGCATCGTGGCGCCAGCACCGTTGCCGGAAGCCGCCTGGTCGCCGCCTGTTTGTCCGGGTTCTGTCCCTGGCCGTTCCGGGGGCTGCCTGCGCCGGCCGCTCCGGTGGTGCCGTCGCCTGCGTTGCGTTTTTGGGCAGTTCCTCTCCCAGCACGAAGCGTCCCTGTCCCTGGCTGGACTGCAGGGTCGGAGCTGGCACCGCGGGTGGCCGTGCCGTTGCCGGCTGCGGTGCCGTCTGCCGTGCTGCTGCCGGTTGCATCCTGGCCGCCTGCCGCATCGCTGGCAGCGTCAGGCTGGCCGGCATTGACGGACTGGCTGGCGTTGTCGGGCAGGCTGGTGTCCTTGCCGGAGACGGCGGTCGTGGCATGGCGGCCGTCAGGGCCAGTGCCAGCAGGGACAGGCGAAAAGGGCGAGGGCAGGCGAACAGGCATGGAGAATTTCCGGAGGCAGAAAGGCAGGAGAAAGGGATGATGCAGCGCTTTGCCGGGCCGAAGCCGAAAGACAGGGGCAAAAACGGCGGGACACCGGAAGCAACGGACAGGCCACGAACCCGGTGGACCGTGGGCTGCATTGAATCATGGTTTCCAAAGGAACTCACAGCCGCGGCGTCAGCCCGTCCGCCAGCGCCCGCTGGCTGGCCCGCCAGGCCGGCCACAGCGCTGTCAGCGGTCCGGCCACGGCCACCAGCGCCATCAGCTGCAGTTCGTCGGCCGTCAGGCGGGCGATGGGCCAGACGATGCCCCACTGGTTCTGCAGCACCGGCGCCGCCAGTGCCGAGGCCAGACCCAGCAGGCCGTAGCCTGCACAGGCGCCGCCGGCCGTCAGCAGTGCCCCTTCAAGCACCAGCAGGAACAGCAGGTCCAGCGGCCGGGCCCCCACCGCCCGCAGGATGGCCAGTTCGCGCTGGCGCTGCTCCAGACCGCCAGCAGTGCCGTGATCAGTCCGCACAGGCTCAGCACCAGCACGAGTGCCGAGAGCGCCTGCAATGTACGTGTGACGATGTCCAGCAGCCGCCAGAGCTGGTTGAGCGCCACCGCAGGCAGCACGGCCAGCAGTGCCTCGTCCTCGTTGGCATTGATGTCGCGCTGCAGGTTGAATACGCCGGCGCGGGACTTCAGTCCCACCAGCGTGGCGGTGATGAATTCGGGCTGCAGGTCGAAGGCGCGTACCCTTGTCGGCCGGAATGTTGACGCCCGGCATGCGGCGCGCCCGACTGCCAGTTCAGGTGAATGGCCGTCATGGCGTCCAGGCTGATGTGCAGGGTGCGGTCCACCGGGTGTGCCCGTGGGGAGCCAGAATGCCGCTCACATGAAAGGGCTTGTCGGCGTGTTCGATGCCCGGTGCGTCGCCCGTGCCATGGGTGAGCGTCAGCCGGTCACCCAGTCTGTAACCCAGCTTGCGGGCCACTTCGGCGCCCAGCACCACCTCGAATATTTCATGAAAGGGCTTTGCCTTCGGCCAGTTGCAGCTTTTCGCGGGCGCCATAGCGAAAAATGCTCGAAATAATTCCTGGTCGGTGCCCAGCACCGGAAAAACCCTTGTGCGAGTCGCCCAGCGCAATGGGAATGGTCCAGCTCACCAGTGGGTGTTTGCGGATCCGGTCGTAGGATTGCCAGCTGATTTCGTGGGTGGGATCGCCCAGGCGGAATACCGCATACAGCATCAGCTGCAGCGGACTGGTTCGCGCACCAACGATCAGATCCGTACCGGAAACGGCACGGGTGAAGCTGTCGTGAATGGCCTGCTGTCCGCGCTGCACGGCCAGCAGCAGGCTGGTGGACAGGGCGATGGACAGCAGTGTCAGCCAGAAATTGGTGCGCCGGTTGCCTGCGCTGCGAAAGGCCAGGCGCACCAGCGTCAGCAGAGCGGTCCAGAAAAAGTGAAATCGAAGACATGGAGCAGACGCCTCACGGTTGGCGTGTGTCTTGAACGCATTCATCCCCTGCGCAGGTTCCCGGAGCGTGTCGTGAACGCATTCATTTCCGCACAGGTCCGGCGTGTCATGAACGAATTGATTCCGCGGGTCCCAGAAGTGTGTCGTGAACGTATTCATTGCAGACGGCCGATACGCTCCTTCTTGCCACGGGTGGCGTTGAGCACGGTGTCGCCCCTGCACAGGTCCGCGGAGCGTGTCGAGGGTATTCATTCCCGCACAGACGCCGACATGGAGCCTGCCGGCAGGGAGGCTGCCCGGGTCGGCGGGCCGTGTGTCACCGGGCACCCGGTTGATGTCGGCCAGTTGCAGTACCCGGCCAAAATGGGGCCGGAGCTGTTCATCGTGGCTGACCACCAGCAGCGTGCCGCCGGTTTTTCTTCAGTTGGGCCATCAGCAGTTGCATCAGCCGGTCGCGGTTGATGCTGTCGAGTGCGGAGGTGGGTTCATCGGCGATCAGCAGTTCGGGGTGACCGATCAGGGCCCGCGCGGCGGCGGCGCGCTGCTGCTGGCCCACCGACAGACCGGTGACCGGGCGCTGCCAGGCATCGGCCGGCAGTTCCAGTGCCTGCAGCAGTTCACGGGCCGTAGCACGCGGATTGCTGCCGGCCCGCTGGCGCCGCACGGCCGAGAAATGACAGGGCAGCAGCACGTTGTCTTCCAGGCTCAGATAGGGCACCAGGTTGAACTGCTGGAAAATGAAGCCGACATGGTTGGCCCGCAGCCGGTCGCGTGCACTGGCGCGCAGCCCGGAAAACGTCTGGCCCAGCAGTTGCACCTCGCCCTGCGTGGGCTGCAGCACCCGCCCAGCAGCCCCAGCAGGGTGCTCTGCCACCGCCACTGGGCCCGAGCAGCAGCATCTGCTCACCGCCCTGCAGGGTCAGCGTGTCGATCTGCAGGCAGGGGCTCGGGCTGGCCTTTCCAGGCAAATGTCAGGCCGGTGGCCTGCAGGACGGGAGCAGGGCGGGTTGGTCATGCGGCTGCTGTTCGGCAGGGGAGATTCGGGGCCAGCGCGGAGACGGGCGTGTCCGCGACACGTGCTACCAGCGTACCTCGGGTTTGTCGGCGTTGACCCGGGCAGCGGCCTGGCCCTGGTTGCTGAGCACGGCCACGTCGATATTCTTCAGGCGCGGCCAGTTTTTGAACGAGGTCACGGTCAGGCTCTTGAATGCGGCCGGATTTTCACAGGTGAACGTGTACACTGCGTTCAGGTCGGCATGCACGCCGTGGTGATGGTGTGCACCGTCGTGGTCATGATCGTCGGCGTCGTGGCCGTCCGCATCATGGTCATCGGCCATCGTGATCATGGCCGTCGGCGTCATCATCGTCGTCATCGCTGTCGCCCATGGCGACAGCGGGTGCACCCTGCAGCGGGGGGGCGGTGATCACGGGTTCCGTGTGCGTGCATTTGGCTTCTGCCGGCAGGGTGACGACCGCGGCGGCATCACGCAGCTGGGCCAGCAGCTTGTTGCCCAGCTCCTTCTGTTCGGCGGTCTCGGGAACGGTTTCGAAGCCGATCAGGCTGTCCAGCGGCGATTCGAACACGACGGTCAGCGTATTGTCCTGCTGTGCCACACTCAGCGAACCCAGACCATGCTGGTGCACGTGACCGGCCTGCTGTCCATGATGGTGCTCATGATCACCATGGCCCGGTGCATGGTGCGCCGCGGCGGCACCGCTGAAGGCCAGGGCGACACAGGTGGCCAGCAGCCGGGCCGACAGGCGTTTCGGTGTCTGCCGTGTCTGACGGCTCAGAGAAAACCCGGAATTCTGGTGACGATTTTGCATGGTCTTTCCTTTTTGTGGGCATTGATCCGCTAATGATAAGTCATTAGCATTAGGGCGTGCCATGGACGCATTCCTTCTCGTGAAAACCTTTGTGGGCGTGTAACGGACATGTTTGGGATGTGTTTGCTGCCTGCGCCGTTTACGCCCCGCGCAGATGCGCACGTCCATGACACGTATCAGAAATCCTGGTCTCAGCAATCCGGACATCCACCCGTGCACGCCGCTCACGATACGCCTTCTGCACCCGCCCCTGCCACAGCTCTCCGCCCTCTGGTGGAGTGTTGGCATGCGTCTGCTGCTGTCGGTGCTGCTCATCGCTTTCCCTGTGGCTGGTCATTGGCTGGGCGCTGCAATGAACGCGCCCGTACCCGGGCCTGCATGCAGCCATGCCGTCGCAGGCGCCGTGCCTCGTTTCGCTGGCCAACGTCACGGTCGGTTACGACCGGCATCCGGCCGTGCACCATCTGCAGCTGCAGATTCACGCCGGTGACATGCTGGCCGTGGTCGGCTCCCAACGGGGCCGGCAAATCCACCTTCCTGAAGCTGCTCATCGGCGAGCGGCTCTCGCTGCTGGATGGTGAGGTGCAGCTGCCGGACGAGCGCCGCAGCCGCGTGGCCTACCTGCCGCAGATCAGCCAGACCGACCGGCAGTTTCCCATCACCGTGCAGGATCTGGTGGCCTCGGGCCTGTGGCATCGCTGCGGGGCCTTTGGCGGCCTTGGGGCGCGAGGGGCCCGCCGGGTGGCCGAAGCGCTCGACCAGGTGGGGCTGCGGGGGCTACGCCGGGCGGCTCATCAGTGCACTGTCGGGTGGAGAATTCCAGCGGGTGCGCTTTGCCCAGCTGATCCTGCAGGATGCGCAGATGGTGGTGCTGGACGAGCCCTTCGTCGGCATCGACGTGACCACCCAGCAGGTGCTGCTGGGTCTGCTGGCCAGCTGGCATGCGCAGGGCATCACCATCGTGGCGGCCCTGCACGAACAGGATATCGTGCGGCAGTGGTTCCCGCACGCTGCTGCTGGCCCGCGAGATGATCGCCTGCGGCCCCACGGCCGAGGTGCTCACGCCCGACAACTGGGCCCGTGCCGTGGTCCGTTCGGCGGCAGCGCGCACGCCCAGCAACCGCTGGTGCGAGACACCGGCGGCCATCGTGCCGGGCATGCCGGCGGACCACGAACCCGGCACCCTGCATGACCACGGAACCCTGCCGTCCGGGCAGGGGGCCTGCACGACATGACCATGGATTCCCGCCACCCGAGCCCGGGCATTTTGACACACGATCATCCTTCTGCGGAAAGGGCCGTGCCCGCTGCAGCTGCCGGAGCGTCGTCCCATGACTGAGCTGTGGGATCTGCTGGTCGGTCCCGTTCGTCGAATTCGGCTTCATGCGCCGTGCGCTGGCCGGGTGTCTGGCGCTGTCGCTGGGGGCGGCGCCGGTGGGCGTGTTCCTGCTGCTGCGTCGCATGAGTCTGACGGGCGATGCCATGGCCCACGCTATCCTGCCCGGTGCCGCCATCAGTTACATGATTGCCGGTCTGTCACTGCCGGCCATGACGGCGGGTGGCATCATCAGCGGCCTGCTGGTTGCCATGGCGTCCACGCTGGTGGCGCGCAGCGGGCCGCCAGTCCGAAGACAGCAGTCTGGCCGCGTTCTATCTGATGTCCCTGTCGCTGGGGGTGGTCATCGTCTCCACCTACGGTAATCAGGTGGACCTGCTGCACGTGCTGTTCGGCTCGGTGCTGGCGCTGGACGACGACACCCTGCTGCTGATCGGTGTGATCTCCAGCATCACCCTGCTGGGGCTGGCCGTGCTCTACCGGCCGCTGGTGCTGGAATGCGTGGATGCCAACCTGCTGCCCCGCCGGCGCGCCTGGGGCAGTGTGGCCCACTTCGGTTTCATGGGGCTGCTGGTCATCAATCTGGTGGCGGGCTTTCATGCGCTGGGCACCCTGATGTCCATCGGCCTGATGGTGCTGCCGGCGGCGGCGGCCCGTTTCTGGGCACGTACGGTCAACGCCATGCTGGTGCTGTCGGCGCTGCTGGCACTGGTGGCCGGCGTGGCAGGTCTGCTGCTGTCGTATTACTGAATGGCCCACCGGTCCCACCATCGTGCTGACACTGGGCCTGCTGTACTGTGTGTCGCTGCTGCTGGCACCTGCCGGCCTGCTGCGCCGAAAGAACCGTCCCCGGAGACATTACGAGACATGAAACGCCAGAAGAACGACTACCCTGCACGCCACCCCGGACGGGCGGCAAAACCCCTGATGCGCAGTTGCAGTTGCCGCAGCCGGCATCGAAGGTGCCTGCCCGCCGCCATGCCCTGCACCGTGTCCCTGCGCCCCGTGACGGCGCTGCTGGCCGGTGCCCTGCTGGCCGGCGGTGCGGCCACCGCCATGGCCCAGCAGCCGGCCAAACGCTTCACGGGCGAGGGCTCGAACGCCTCGCGCGCGCCGCTGTCGGTGGTGACCAGCTTCAGCGTGCTGGGCCGACCCTGGTGCAGCAGGTGGGGGGCAACCGCGTGGCCGTGGACACGCTGGTCGGGCCAGGCGGTGACACGCACGTGTTCCAGCCGGGGCCGACGCAGGTCCGGCAGCTCTCGGCTGCCCATCTGGTGGTGGTCAATGGTCTGGGCTTCGAGGGCTGGATGCCGCGGCTGATCGGTTCCAGTGGCTACAGGGGCCGGTGGTGGAAGCGGCCCACGGGGTGGACGCCCCTGAAGGCCGACCCGCACCATCATCACCATCATGGCGACAAGGATGTCCACGACGATGATGGTGACGACCACGACCACGACCACGACCACGGCGGCCATGATGCGGACGGTCATGACCGCGACGGTCACGACGCGGATCACCACGGCCATGATGCGGACCATGACCACGATGGCGATGACGCCGGTGATCACGATCATGGCGCGGGCCACGATGGGCATGACGGTCACGGGGCCGCCCCTGATGGCGATCATGCCGACCATGACCATGACGCCGCCGCGCCGGCCGGGGCTGCCGGCAAGTCCGGGCATGCCCATCACCACCATCATGGTGGCCTCGACCCGCACGCCTGGCAGGATGTGTCGAACGTGCGCCTGTACGTGAAGAACATCGCCGAGGGCCTGTGCAAAGGCCGCCCCGGCCGATTGCGAAGGCTTCCAGGACCGTGCCCGCGCTATACCGAGCACCTGAAGGAGCTGGATCAGGAAATCCGCATGGCTGTCGATGCCATCCCGGCCGAACGGCGCCGCGTCATGGTGTCGCATGCGGCCTTCGGCTACTACCAGCGGGCCTATGGCATCACCTTCATGGCGCCGGTGGTGTGTCCACCGAAGAGGAACCGTCGGCAGCCGTGGTGGCCAGCCTGATCCGCCAGGCGCGCGAGCAGAAGGTGCAGGCTTTCTTCTTCGAGAACAACAGCGATCCGCGCCTGCTCAAACGCATGGCCTCCGAGCTGAAGAACGTCACCGTGGGCGAGCTGTATGCCGATTCGCTCTCGCCGCTCGGCGGCCCGGCCTCCGACTACATCAGCATGATGCGCTTCAACACCCGCACGCTGATGAACGCCCTGCGCACCCAGCCCAAATGAGGGACAGGACGCACGTATTTGCCTGAGCCGTATCTGCCTGGGCAGGGAGAGGGGCCATCGCCGCATTGCAGCCGGTGATGGCCCCCTGGTTTTCTGGCAGTGCGTCAGCAAGGGGAGCCAAAGTGCCGCAGGGATGTTTGCGGAGGTTCTCAGGCACCCGTGCCGGCCGGTACACCCACCAGCAGCAGGGGCCGGCTTGCCCTTCAGGGCGGCAGGCGGTGGCGTCAGCGTTCCCAGCGTGCCGGGGATGATCTCCTGCCCCGGCAGCGACACATCCAGCATCCACAGGGTGGGGGTGGCCGGGTCCATGCCCAGCATCAGCAGCGTGTCGCGTACCTGGGTGGCCACGGTGGCCGCCATGTACAGCGTGCCGCTGCCGGCCGCCACGATGGCCTCGGCCCAGCGCCGCAGCTCGGGGTCGGCCACGATCTCGGCCGCCGACATCACCCGCCGCCGGGTGGTGGGCACGAGGGCCGCCACCTGCTGCAGAGCAGCCAGCACGGCCGATTCATGACCCTGTTTCTGGAAGTGAGCGCCCGCTCTCAAGCGATCGTGTTTCCTGCAGGCGAGGCAGGTTTATGCGAAAGTGAGCACCCGCTTCCGTGTTATTGCCCAAAAACCTTTCTTCCCATCCTGGCGCCCGACGGGAGGGATGTTCAACCGGACGCGGTACGCAGGCCACTGACTGTTCTGCGTCTATATGATGAAAGTGAGTGCCTGCTTGCAGAATTTCTTCTGCCTGTGAGTGAGCACCTGCTTCCATGTCCATCGCTGTATTGCGCTGATCCGGCGCATGCACCTGCGGTGTGGCCAGTACCAGTGCCCGTCGCCGGCCGCGCTCCGTCATCGGCAGCGCCAGTGCGGCGTGGGCCGCCTGGGCCGAACTGATGCCCGGTACCACCTCCACTGGAATGCCGGCCGCGTGCAGTACATCCAGTTCTTCCTGTGCGCGGGCAAAGATCAGCGGGTCACCGCCCTTGAGCCGAACGGTCAGGGCCGCCCTGGTGGGCGCAGTCGAGCAGGATGCGGTTGATGGACGACTGTCGTGCACTGGGGTTGCCGGCCCGCTTGCCCACCGAAATGACCCGGGCGTGCCGGGCCAGCGCCAGCACTCTCGGGTTGCACCAGCGCGTCATGCACCAGCCAGTCGGCTTCGGCAATCAGCCGTGCTGCTTTCAGGGTCAGCAGCTCGACATCGCCCGGTCCGGCCCCCACCAGCACCACCCGGCCGGGTGCCGGGGCCAGACCGGCCATCAGCCCTGCTCCCAGGGCATGCCTTCGAAGCGCCAGCCCGCCACGCGGTTGCGCTGCCGGTTTCTCATCCAGCGGTCCCTCGAAGCCGCCCAGGATGTTCCAGACATTCGTGTAGCCGGCCTCGGTAGCGGCCCCTGCCAGCGGCCACGCTGCGCACGCCGCTGCGGCACAGCAGCAGCACCTTGCGGTCGGGTTCGGCCACCACGCGCAGCTGGGCCAGAAAGTCGGGGTTCTGCCGCTGGCCGTTGTCGATCAGCCAGGGTACCGGAATGGCGCCCGGCACCCGGCCCACCCATTTCTGTTCCTCAGGGCGTGCGTACATCCACCAGCAGGGGCCTCGCCGGCCTGCACCTGGGGCCCAGGCATCGGCCGGGCTGATGTCGCTCGGCATAGCCGGGATTCTGGGAAGAAGACATGATCGTTTCCTGATTGAAGTGTTCCTGGAGAGGGTCATGGATTCATTCGTCCCTGCTGCCCCCTTTGGGGCATGAGGGACAGGGCGGCAGGGCCACAGAATCCCCGATAGGTACTGGTTTCAGGGACATGGACAGCGCCGTCATGTGCGTCCAGAGAGCGTTCTCCTCCGGATGGGCCCCGAAACCGTATGCGGCTGCCTGCAGGGGCTCAGACGATCTTCACCCTGCAGTGCCTCCAGCCCGTCGATGCGGGCCGACAGCACATCACCCCGTTCGATGGCGCTCACGCCGGCCGGGGTGCCGGTGAAGACCAGATCGCCCGGCATCAGCATCCAGTGCCGTGACAGGTGGGCGATGATCTCGTTCACCCGCCAGATCATCTGCCCGAGGTCGCCCTGCTGCCGGGTCTGGCCGTTCACGTCCAGCCGGATGCCGCCGCGCACCAGCTCGCCGGTCTTTTCCTTCGGGGTGATCGGGCCGATCGGACCGGAAGCCTCGAAACCCTTGGCGATCTCCCACGGCCGGCCCTTTTCCTTCAGCGCTGCCTGCAGGTCGCGCCGGGTCAGGTCCAGCCCCACGGCGTAGCCGTAGATGAAAGTCGGCCGCTTCGAGGTGTCGATGTCGGCCCCCTGCAGCCCGATGGCCACCACCAGTTCCACCTCGTGATGCAGCGACTGTGTACCGTCCGGATAGGGCACCTGCCCCTCCCTGCCGCTGGCCACCGGCACCAGCGAGCTGGGCGGCTTCATGAAGAAGAACGGCGCCTCGCGGCCGCTGGCCCCCATTTCGACCGCATGGTCTGCATAGTTCTGGCCTCACAGAACACCCGGTGTACCGTAGCAGGTGGCGTTCTCGCCAGTGCACGGGCACGGCCGGAACGGGCATGGGTTCGAATACATGGGGCATGGGCGTCTCCTGAATGCAGGGGATGGATGGGCGGTGGAAGCGGGACCGGTACGAGAACGGGCGGGATCATCACACGTACGGTCGGGCTTGTGGCTTTCCGGTGCGAAACCAGCGTGATCCGGCACGGGACAGCATGCATTATCCCAGAGTCCCGGGGTTTGGGCCGGTCAGCGCCGTCGGGGCTTGTCTGTGCATTTTCTCCGCTCGTGGCATGGGAGCTGGCGCCGGGATCAGCAGGGGCAGACACATGCCAGTCTTTGGCATGGCAGGTCTTTCCTGTCGGCGCTTCTGCCATGCCGGGCACTGCCCGGGCCGCGTTCCTGGTGCGGCTGCGCCCCTTGCATGGCCGCCTTCCGGTGCCACATATCCGGCAGCCCCGGCCGCTGCGCCGGCTGCCCGCGTGGCCTGCCGGGCCGTTGCCCTCTAGAATGCTGAAATCTGCAGCAGTCATGCCTGCCGGGAGGCTGGCCTGTCCGGCTGGCCATACCGGTGCGTATCGTGCCCCTGTGCCATGCACGCCGTGGTCCAGTCACCGTGCAGGGGTGGGTCGCCTGCATGGCATGCCCGCCGTCATGGTCCGACTTCGGTCGGGGCCATGATCTTCCCCTGACCGCCAGGTGTCGTGCTGCCCTCCTTTTTCGTCCTGTCACCGTATCCATGAACACCGAATCCGCTGCTTCCGCTTCTTCCTCCGCTGCCGGCCCGAAGGCTCCGTCCATGGGGCCCGTCGAAGCCCGCCTGCGTGAACTGATGGCCCAGCGCATCCTGATCCTCGACGGCGCCATGGGCACGATGATCCAGCAGTACAGACTGGGTGAGGACGACTACCGCGGCGAGCGCTTCCGCGACCATGCCCACGACGTGAAGGGCAACAACGAGCTGCTCTCGCTCACCCGGCCGGACATCATCCAGGAAATCCACGAGCAGTACCTCGCCGCCGGCGCGGACCTGATCGAGACCAACACCTTCGGCGCCACCACGGTGGCCCAGGCCGACTACCACCTGCCGGAACTGGCCTACGAGATGAACGTGGTCTCGGCCCGGCTGGCCCGTGCCGCCTGCGACAACATACAGCACCCCCTGAACGCCCTGCGCTATGTGGCTGGCGCCCTCGGCCCGCAGCCGAAGACGGCCTCCATCTCGCCGGACGTGAACGACCCGGGTGCGCGCAACATCACCTTCGAGGAGCTGCGTGCCGCCTATCTGGAGCAGGCGCGCGGGCTGGAGGAGGGCGGGGCCGACGTGTTCCTGGTCGAGACCATCTTCGACACCCTCAACGCCAAGGCAGCCCTGTTTGCCATCGACGAGGTACAGGCCGAGCGTGCCGCCCGGGGCCTGCCGCGCATTCCGGTGATGATCTCCGGTACCGTCACCGACGCCTCCGGCCGCATCCTGTCGGGCCAGACCGTCGAGGCGTTCTGGAACTCGGTGCGTCATGCCCGTCCGCTGACCATCGGTCTGAACTGTGCACTGGGTGCCGCGCTGATGCGCCCCTACATCGAGGAGCTGGCCCGCAAGGCCGACACCTTCGTCTGCGTCTACCCCAACGCCGGCCTGCCCAACCCGATGGCCGAAACCGGCTTCGACGAAACCCCCGACATCACCTCGGCGCTGATTCGCGAATTTGCCGTGGCCGGTCTGGTCAACGTGGCCGGGGCTGCTGCGGCACCACGCCGCCGCACATCGAGGCCATTGCGAAGGCCGTGTCCGATGTACGCCGCGCGTTCCGCCGGTCATTCCGGTGGCCACGCGCCTGTCGGGGCTGGAGCCCTTCAACATCGACGACGAGTCGCTGTTCGTCAACGTCGGTGAACGCACCAACGTGACCGGATCGAAAGCCTTTGCGCGGATGATCCCTCAACGAGCAGTACGACGAGGCCCTGCAGGTGGCGCGCCAGCAGGGTGGAAAACGGCGCGCAGATCATCGACGTCAACATGGACGAAGCCATGCTCGACGCGATGAAGGCCATGCCGCGTTTCCCTGAACCTGATCGCCAGCGAGCCCGGACATCGCCCGCGTGCCGATCATGATCGACAGCTCCAAAGTGGGAGGTGATCGAGGCCGGCCTGCGCTGCGTGCAGGGCAAGGCGGTGGTCAATTCCATCTCGCTGAAGGAAGGGGAAGAGAAATTCCTGCGCGAGGCGCGGCTGGTGCGCCGCTATGGTGCGGCCGCCGTGGTGATGGCCTTCGACGAGCAGGGCCAGGCCGACACCTACGAACGCAAGATCGAGATCTGCAAACGCGCCTACGACCTGCTGGGTCAACGAGGGCGGATTTTTCCGCCCGAAGACATCATCTTCGACCCCAACATCTTGCCGTGGCCACCGGCATCGAAGAGCACGACGAATACGGCAACGACTTCATCCGCGCCTGCCGCTGGATCAAGGAAAACCTGCCTCACGCCCGCATTTCCGGCGGCGTGTCCAACGTGTCGTTCTCGTTCCGCGGCAACAACCCCGCGCGCGAGGCCATTCACACCGTTTTCCTGTATCACTCGATCCGGGCCGGGCTGACGATGGGGATCGTCAACGCCGGCATGATGGGCGCTCCATGATGAGGTACCAAAGGAACTGCGTGACCGCATCGAGGATGTGATCCTCAACCGCAAGCCGGTCTTCCCCTGACGACCCTGCCGGGCCGATGCCCCGAACGCGAACAGACCCCCACCGAGCGCCTGATCGAAATCGCCCAGACGCTGAAGGATGGCGGCGAGAAAAAGAGGCCGACATCGCCTGGCGCAAGCTGCCGGTGCAGGAGCGCATCACCCACGCCATGGTGCATGGCATCACCCAGTTCATCGTCGAGGACACCGAAGAGATCCGTCAGGAAATCGATGCCCGTGGCGGCTCGCCCCATCGAGGTCATCGAAGGCCCGCTGATGGCCGGCATGAACGTGGTGGGTGACCTGTTTGGCGAAGGGAAAAGATGTTCCCGCCGCAGGTGGTCAAATCGGCCCGCGTGATGAAACAGGCGGTGGCGCACCTGCTGCCCTTCATCGAAGCCGAAAAGGTGGCGCTGGCGGCGGCTGGTGGCGATGTGCGTTCGCGCGGCAAGATCGTCATTGCCACCGTGAAGGGCGACGTGCACGACATCGGCAAGAACATCGTGTCCGTCGTGCTGGAGTGCAACAACTTCGAGGTCGTGAACATGGGCGTGATGGTGCCCTGCGCGCAGATTCTCGACAAGGCCCGCGAGGAAGGGGCCGACCTGATCGGCCTCTCCGGCCTGATCACCCCGTCGCTGGAAGAAATGGCCTTCGTGGCCGGCGAGATGGAGCGCAACGAATATTTCCGCGACCGCAAGATTCCGCTGCTGATCGGGGGCGCCACCACCTCGCGCGTGCACACCGCGGTCAAGATCGCCCCGCATTATTCCGGCCCGGTGGTGTACGTGCCCGATGCCTCGCGCTCGGTGCCCGTGGCCCAGGCGCTGGTGTCGGAAGAACAGCGTGAAGGCTTCCTGGCCGACCTGAACAGCGAATACGAGCGCGTGCGCAACCTGCACGGCAAGAAAAAGGGGCCGGCCTTCATTCCACTGGCCGATGCCCGTGCCAACCACGAGGTGACCGACTGGTCCACCTACGTGCCGCCGAAGCCGAAATTCATCGGCCGCCGCACGTTCAGGAATCAGGACCTGGCCAAGCTGGCCGAATACATCGACTGGGGCCCGTTCTTCCAGACCTGGGATCTGGCCGGCAAGTTTCCCAACATCCTGACGGATGAAAGTCGTGGGGGTGGAAGCCACCAAGGTGTACGAAGACGGCAAGGCCATGCTGAAGAAAATCATCGACAACCGCTGGCTCACTGCCAATGGTGTGGTGATGTTCCCTGCCGGCCAGCAGCATCGGTGACGACATCGAAATCTACACCGACGAGACCCGCCGCGAAGTGGCCATGACGTGGCGCAACCTGCGCCAGCAGAATGCCAAGCGCGAAGGCATTCCCAACAAGTCGCTGGCCGACTACATCTGCACCGAAATTCATCGACGGCAAACCCAGCGCCATCGAGGACTACATCGGCATCTTTGCCGTCACCGCCGGTATCGAGGGCCGAGAAAAAGAGGCCGAATTCATGGCGAAGCTGACGACTACAACGCCATTGCCTTCAAGAGCATTGCCGACCGTCTGGCCGAAGCCTTTGCCGAGGCGCTGCACGAGCGCGTGCGCAAGGATCTGTGGGGTTATGCATCCGACGAGAAATTCAGCAATGACGAGCTGATTGCCGAAGCCTCACACCGGCATCCGTCCGGCGCCCGGCTATCCGTCCTGCCCCGAGCACACCATCAAGCGCGAGATGTTCGAGCTGATGAACTGCGCGGAAATCGGCATGTTCGTGACCGAATCACTGGCCAGCGATGCCGGCGGCCAGCGTGTCGGGCTTCTATTTCTCGCATCCGAAGTCCGAATATTTCGGCATCGGCAACATCGACGAGGACCAGCTGCAGGATTTCATCCAGCGCAGCGGCCGCGACGAAGCCGAGGTGCGCCGGGCACTGGCGCCGCTGCTGGGGTGAGCGGGCCGGGGGTCAGGTTTGAAAAATGGCACGTTGCGCCTGTGTCCAATCCAGATACTCGGTAGAATCGTGTGTTTCCCAGAATTCCCGCTCTTCGGCCTCGTTTCTGAATACAGGAATATCCTTACGCTTGCTGTTCATAAACGGTGCGTTCCTTTTCTGTGCATATCCCTTGCAGAAATGACGCGGATCAGGGTCTGCGCCTTTCTGAGTGTAAAAGTGATGTGAAGCAGGCGACCCGTGTCTGTCTTTCCCAAAGCATGGAACCGTTGTTCAGTTTTGGCTGTGTCTGGATCGGGCACCGAGAAGGCTTCCGGGCGTTGTGCCCAGGCCAGCCTCACAGTGACTCAGGTTCCCCCAGCGGCACGATCATCGGCGACCCTGCCACCGGATCCGGAATGATCCGGCACGGCAGGTCGAACACCCGTTCGATCAGTGCCGCATCGACGATGTCGTTCGGTGCCCCTGCGTGACGATCTGCCCTCGCGCATCACCACCAGATGGTCGGCATAGCGGCAGGCCTGGTTCAGGCTCGTCAGCACGGCCACCATCGTGCGGCGCTCCTGGCGGTTGAGACGGCGCAGCAGCTCCAGCAGCCCGATCTGGTGCGACAGGTCCAGAAAGGTGCAGGGCTCGTCCAGCAGCATCAGTGGTGTTTCCTGCGCCAGCACCATGGCAATCCACACCGCTGGCGCTGCTCGCCCGACAGCTCGTCCACGAAGCGGCCGGCCAGATCGGCAACGCGGGTGGCCTGCATGGCATGGTCGATGGCCTGCTGGTCGGCAGCGCTCCAGCGGCCCAGCCAGTCCTGGTGCGGATGGCGGCCGCGTGCCACCAGCTCGGCCACCCGGATGCCCTCCGGATGCCGGGCCGACTGCGGCAGCACTCCCCAGCCGGCGCGCCACTCGCGCGTGGGCAGCTGCTGGATCAGCGAGCCATCGAGCAGCACCTCGCCCGCCTGCGGCCGCGACAGCCGGGCCAGCGCCTTGAGCAGCGTGGACTTGCCGCAGCCATTGGGGCCGATGATCACCGTGAACGCGCAGTCCGGCACGTCGATGTTCAGCCCGCTGGACACCACCCGTTCGCCATGACCCAGCGTGAGGCTGCGGCCGCGCAGACGCGGTTCACCGGTGGTGGAGGCACAGAAGGCGCTCGAAGCAGCGGCCGTGATGGAAGTCTTGCCGGCGGCGCTTTGTACGGGAGAGATGGGGGTGGATGACATGATCGGAAATCGGTGTGTCGGGGGCGAATGCGTCCATGAAACGCGCCAGGGTATCCGGAGAACGCGCCAGGGTAGTCGGAGGTTTCCGTGTTCCGGGCCAAACATTCTGGGCCAAAGGTTCCTGGCCAAATATTCCAGACCGAAGGTCTGGGATTCCGGGCTGAGGTTTTGGGCTGAAGGTTCCGGGCCGAAGGCCGAAAACGGCAGATGTTTTCAGGTCATGCCTTCCACTCCCGCGCCAGCAGCCACACCAGATAGGCCCCGCCCAGCATGCTGGTTACCAGCCCCACTGGAATCTGGAACGGTGCGAGCATCGTGCGCGCCAGCGTATCGCCGGCCACGCACAGCAGCGCGCCCATCAGCACCACCGCCGGAAAAAATACGCCCCGCCCCGGCACAGCCGCTGGCCAGCTGCGGGCGCCACCAGCGCCACGAAACCAATCGGCCCGGCCAGCGCAATCACCAGTGCCGTCAGGGCCACGCCCACCAACAGCAGGATGCTGCGTGCCCGGCGGACCGGCAGCCCGAGCGCACCGGCCACCTCGTCGCCCATTTCCAGCAGATCCAGCGCCGGCGCCTGCAGCGCAGCCAGCGCCAGCAGCGGCATGCCCAGCACGGCCATCACCGTTACCAGCGTCCAGTCGGCCCTCCCTGCAGGCTGCCGAACAGCCAGGTGCGTGCCATCAGCGCATCATCGATATCGGCCCGGGTGATCAGATAGTCGTTCACGGCCGACAGCAGGGCACCCACGGCAATCCCGGCCAGAATCATCCACTGCCCGCCAATGCCGCGCCGTGCCGACAGCGCATACACCAGCGCAATCGTCAGCAGCCCGCCCACCAGCGTGCCCAGCGGCACACTGCTGGCCGCCTGCGTCATGTCCGAATGGCCCAGCAGCAGGATCACCACCAGCCCGCCGGTGGCCGACCCGGTGCTCAGCCCGATGATGTCGGGGCTGGCCAGCGCATTGCGCGACATCCGCTGGAAAATCCAGCCGGCACTGGCCAGACAGGCACCGGTGAACAGTGCCGCCAGAATGCGCGGCAGCCGCAGATCCCAGGCCACCAGCCGGTCCAGCTCACTGGGCGAGCCCAGCAGCCGGGGCAGATCGGACCAGCCCAGCGGGTAACGGCTGCCGCCCAGCGCCAGCAGCATCACCAGCAGCAGGCCCACCAGCAGCCCGGCCGTCATGCGCCGAGTGCATCCGCCGTGTCTGCCAGGCGGGGCTGTGCAGCACGGTGGTGGAGGAAGAGAGGGAGATGTGTTCATGGATGGGGATGTGTATTCATGACCTGAAAATCCGGCATGCCCATGCTGGCATCACGGGTTGGCATCACGGATGCGTTGCAGGAAACGCATGGCAGGAACATCGGACACGTTGCAGGAAATGCGTTGCAGGCACACCGGAGACGTGGTCCCGGCCGGCACGGCGGCGTCATTCAGGACACCGGTCCCTGCCGGTCGTCGTGCATCTGCTTCATGCGTTTTCAGTCCCAGACCCCGCCGCCGCCCCTGGCCCCGGTGCGGGCCATGCCCGCCACGCACGATCAGCAGCATCAGCACCGGCGCCCCCACGGCCGCCATCACGATGCCGGCCTCGATTTCGTCCGGCCGCGCAATCACCCGGCCCAGCACATCGGCGGCCAGCACGATCACCGGCCCGCCCAGCAGCCCGTAGGGCAGAATCCAGCGCCAGTGTGGCCCCACGATCAGCTTCACCACATGAGGCACCACCAGCCCCACGAAGCCCAGCGGCCCCGCGGCAGCCGTGGCCGCACCACACAGCAGCACGATGGCCACGAAACCCACCACCCGCACGCGCAGCATGTTCTGGCCCAGTGCCTCGACCCAGCTCGTCGCCCAGCGCCAGCAGGTCCAGTGCCCGTGCCTGCGTCAGCGCCAGCACCAGTCCCACCGCAATCAGCGGCCAGACCGACTCGCAGCACGCCCAGGCCGCGTCCGTCGAAACCGCCCACCATCCAGAAAGCGCCAGGCATCGAAGGTGTGCACATCGAACATCGTGATGATGCCGGTGGCTGCCGCCAGACAGGGCACTGATGGCCGTCCCGGCCAGCAGCAGCCGTACCTGCCGCACCGATGGCGGTGCCTTGCCGGCCAGCAGCTGCACGGGCTGCCGCCGCAGGGCCGCCCCGGCCAGCGCGAACACCGCATAGCCGCCAAAGCGACGTGATGCCCAGGAAGGGACATCGATATCACCACCGCAAACGCCGCTCCCGCATGCACGCCCAGCAGCCCCGGATCGGCCAGCGGATTGCGGGTGAGCGCCTCGCATCAGCACCCCGGCCGCACCCAGTGCCGTGCCCACCACGATGGCCAGCGCCGTGCGCGGTACTCGGTAGTGCCAGACGATCTCGGAAATGGCGGAATCGGCCGGTGCCACAGCGCATGCCAGATGTCGCCCAGCGGCACGGGGCGCGAGCCCAGGCTGAGGCTGACCATCGTCAGGACAATCAGCAGCACCAGCAGCAGGCCCAGACCGCCCAGACGCCGGGTCAGCCAGAGCGCGCTGTCCGGATTGTGGGTGGGGGCGGGCAGGGCGCACCCGGTGCAGGTGGGGAGAGGGAGGCGTTCATGAACGGTAGACGGGAAGGAGCGGCGTTGAACCGGAAAAGGCGTGATGGCCGAAACGGAAGGAACCTGAACGATGTGTGCGATGGCCGGTGAGACCATGCAGAACCCTGGCGCGGATGAGCATTCCCGTGGTTCTGTTGCCTCGCCCTGCATGCCCGAAGGCGTTTCACAGGGTGAACAGGTTCATGACATGTACCAGGTGCTCAGTCGGGCACAGGCGAAGAAAAATCCATGAGGTGCCAGAACATTCGTCAGCGTATCTATGGCGGTTCTGGCCGCCGTGGGGCCGGCGTTCATGTAGAAGGCGTCGTAGTCCACCCGCACGGCGCGGTTGTGCTTCACGGCGTCCAGGTGCTTCCAGAGGGGTGAATCCAGAAACGCCTTCACCCCATCGCCGCGTGCTGCGTAGAACACCCAGTCACCATCGGCCAGATCGATGCGCTCGATGCCGATGTCCTGGGACGTGCGGGCAAACTGCTGCGACGGTGGCCGCGGCAGCATCATGTCCCTGGCAATGTCGCCGATGAACGACTGCTGGCCCATCAGCCGGATGCGCCCGGCCCCGGCCTGCACGAAGGGAGATGCCCGTGAGGGCACTGGACGGAACGGAACCGGCAGGGCTGCCGGTGGCGGACCCAGGTGCCGTACCCTGGCTGGAGGTGGCAGCGTCGCGGGTTGTGTTTGCCCTGCCAGTGGAAAGGCCATCGCTGCCAGTAACCTTCTGTCGTGCACTGTCGGCACCGTCCTGATGTGTCTTTCGGGCTGCAAACCAGCGCCCGAAGGTCTGCCCGCGCTGCACGAAGTCGCGCAGCCAACGTTCGGCCGCCTCCCGCTTGCCCAGCGCATCGGCCAGCAGCACGAAATCGGCCCGCCAGTGAAAGCCCGTGCCACGCGTCACCACCGTGGGGCGCGATGCGCTGGTACTGGGCCAGCACGGAAGGGGGTGTGGCCGCCCGGTTGACCAGAATCAGGTCGGGCTGCAGGGCGGCAATGGCTTCCACGTCGGCCGACTGGCGTGTACCCAGGTCCGCTACCTGTGCAATTCCGTCCCGGAAGGCCGGATACGCCTGCATCAGGTAGTCTGAAATCAGCGCGCCGCGGTCATCGCGCGTGGCACCGGCCGGTACCACGCCCAGTGTCAGCAGCCCGTCTGCCTGGCCGGTGGACAGTACCGCCACCCTGACAGGGGCCCGTTCCAGCGTGGTGCTGCCTGCCCAGTGGCGGATGGTGCGCGGAAACACCCGTCGGCGGCCGTGCTGCCCAGGGGGCGGGGGCTGTTCGGCGTGGCGTCTGCCGACAGCGGGCTGCCGGGGGTCACCCCTTCGTGCCGGGGTGGGCGGGCGCCGACCTCCGGGGATGTGCCTGCACCGGATGGGGCAGCCGCATGGACTGGCCGGGCGAACGGGGGGCAGGGTGGCCAGCAGCGTGGTCGACGATGCCAGTGCCAGCAGGTGCCGGCGACGGGCCATGGACAGAGGGGAGGGCATGGATAGCGGATACGGCAGCCGTGAAACAGCGGCGGGATCGCTAGGATAATGGAATCCCGCCCAAAACCCTCGCAGACTTTTTCGGTGGTCCCGTTCCTTGGTCCCTGGTTCCTTGGTCCTTGGTGCCTTGGTGCCTTGGTTCCCTGTGCCTGTTTCTGTGCCTGTTTCTGTGGTTCCTTGGTTCCTGTGCCTGTTTCTGTGCCCGTCCGCGGCGCGATGACGCGCGTCAGGGATTCGTTCGTCTGCGCCCTGGCTCCGGGCATGTACCGGCGAGGTGCACTTCTCGCGCTTCTATTTTTTTCCTGGGCCACCAGCAGTGCCTTCAGGACATTGATGGCGTGCAGCACCGGGCGGGAATAGCCCTGCTCGCGCCGGGCCAGCGCCACACCGATGGCCAGCTCGTCACCTTCGGCCAGCGGGCGGAAGGCCAGGCCGGGCCGGCGTGTCGAACACAGCGACATGGGCACCAGGGCAATGCCGTGACCGGCGGCCACCAGCCCCAGCAGCACGTGGTGATCGGTGGGTTCACTCTGCCTGGGGGGCGAGAAATGATGCCGCATGAAGACCCGCTGGGCGTGGTCGTACCAGACCGGGTTCTGCCGCCGCAGGAACCAGAAAAGCCGCTCCTCGCTGATGTGCGCCAGCGACAGCCGCCGCTTGCGTGCCAGCGGATGGCTGCTGGACAGGCACACCATCATGGCCTCGCGGTGCAGGGGGGTGATCTGCAGCCCGTCGGTCCAGGCGGGCATGCCGATGATGGCCGCATCCAGTCGGCCACGCATGAGGTTGCGTATCAGCTGGGCGGAGTTGGTCAGCTGCGCATCGATATGCACATGCGACATTTCTTCCTGCATGGCTTCCTTCAGCCACGCAAACTGCGTGATGTCGATGACGGGCGTGATGCCCACGCGCAGGATGAGGGGGCGTACGGGTGCCCTGGGCGCAGCCTGCCCGGTCTGGCCATTCGCACCGGGGCCTGCATTGCCCGTCCAGAGCATGGCGCCCTTGACGTGGGCGAAGCCGTTGGTGGTGCCTGCGCCGTTGCCGTTCGTGAAGCCGTGACGGGCTTGCGTTCCGTTGCCATGGGTGAGGCCATTGCCGGCGCTGCCGGCATCGTGGCCGTTGCCGAAGCCGTTGCTGGCGCTTGCGCCGTTGGCATGGGTGAAACCGTTTACGGACCCCGCGCCATGGGTGTGGGCAAAGCCGTTGCCAGCACCCGCACCATGGCCATTGGCGAATCCGTTATCTGCTCCATGACCCGGGTTGGCGCCATTGCCCGCGACGCCCCATGGCCCGGACTGGCACCATTATCCGGATGGCTCCATGGTCCGACTGGCCCCATGGCCAGCGCCGATGTCGTGGCCATAGGGTGAGCCATTGCCAAAAGCCATGGGCGGCTTCCGCACCATGGCCGTTGGCAAAACCGTTGCCGGCACTGGCGCCGTTGCCATGGGCAAAACCGTTCCCGGCCCTCTGCGCCATTGCCGTGGAGATGACCGTTGCCTGCGCCGTTTTCGTGGCGGAAGCCGTTGCCCGCTGCGTGGCCAAACCCGTTGCTGGTGCCTGCCCCACTGCCCGTGCCGGCGCCGTTGCCCCTGCCGTTCCCGTTTTCCGGGACACGTCCGGTGATCGCACCGGCCGGGGAGCTGCCATTGCCGGTATCGGGTGCAGCACCGGCGCCATTGCCATGCCAGGCGCTGGCTGCCTGTCCATTTCCGGTCAGGGAACCTGCGCTGCGTACCCGTGAATGGTTCTGGCCCGTACTACCGGCCATCTGTGCGGCCAGCCCGGCCGTTCCGGACAGGGCGGAGGTTCTGCGGCTGCGGGGTGTGCCGGCCAGCCCCAGTACACCATTGTCGTGGGTATGGATGTGCTCGTGGCTGGTCAGGGCGGCTGTCAGGAACTGGCCATCCGAGGCAACCCGGCCGCCCTCCACCGACAGGTCGTTGTCTTCCGAAAACCGCTGCAGCAGCAGGTCCATTTGCTCGAGCAGCTGCTGCACCTGCGGCAGAAAGCGCTGCCCGGCCTCCGTCAGGATGACAGGCTGGGTGGACCCGGGCATGTGACGGATGAGCAGGGGCGCACCCAGCGCATCTTCCAGCTGCCGGATCTGTCGGGACAGGGGAGGCTGGCTGATGAACAGCCGCTCTGCCGCCCGCCGAAAGTTCAGCTCTTCGGCCAGAACGCAGAAATATCGGAGCTGCCGAAGTGTGATTGGATCAGCCATGAAAAACGAAGGATCAGAGAACCCGAAGTGCTCCCCAAGCCGCATTATGACTCAGAAACGGGCCACCGGCGCCTTTGGATGACCTGTTCCCCCGATATTTCACGATACCCAAAAGATATCAGCAAAAAGGTATTGGGAATAGTCAAGGAATGTTGCTACGGTAGCGCCGTATACCCTGTGAATCTATCCGTTTCAGACGGGGCAATGGCAAGAGGAAAGAGACGATGAAAAACGATATGCCCCCAGGCATTCCGTCCTGCGACGGATGCACCCGTCATGCAAGGGCATGGCCAGTCTCGGCGCCAGAATCGCCCTGACGATTCCGCGCGTACCAACGTATCTGCTACTTCCGTTCATGATGGCCATGGGAATGGCCGCCATGCTGCCGTGCCGCATGACGGCCATAATGGTGAGCACATGCACGACATGCGTAACAGTGCTGTTCAGAATTTCGACGTGTCATTGAATGCCGGTATGGCACCGGAAACCGGCGCCACCTGGTCCGCCGGTCCCGATGTCGCGCTGCCGTTTCGCCAGGCACGCACCGACGGGCTGGCGCTCAGCGCCATCGGCCTGGGCTGCATGGGGCTTTCGGAGTTCTATCCGCCCCGTGAGGAAGCCCGTGCGCGCGACCTGATGCTGCATGCCATCGAACGGGGCGAGCGCTTTTTCGACACCACCAACGTCTATGGTTTTGGCCAGAACGAACAGCTGGTCGGGGATGTCCTGCGCGATCACCCGCTGCGCAGCCAGATCGTGCTGGCCACGCAGGGCTGCATCTGCACCAGCCGCTGCCCGGGCAGTGTGAGTCCGGAGAGCACGGGACCCGAACTGGTGCGCCTGGCCATTGCCCGCTCCCAGGACCGCCTGCAGACGGATATCGATCTCTATTGCCTGCGCTGGCCGGCCGATGACGACCCTGTCGGTCGAAGAGGTCATGTCGGCCCCTGGCCGATGAACTGGCGGCCGGCAACATCGGTGCCGTCGGGCTGGGTGACATGCCCCTTCCATCATCCGCCGGGCCGATGCTGCGCTGCGGCGATTCAGCCCCGACGGGCAGGGTCTGGCCGCCATGCAGACCGAATATCCGCTCAGACGCTCACTGGCCCGCACGCGCGACATTCGTGCCACCTGCGTCGAGCTGGGTATGCTGATGCTGGTCTACAGCCCACTCTGCCATGGCCTGCAGGGTGCCAGCACCGGCACACCGAGCCAGCAGCCGGCCGAAGAGGAAATCATCCGCCGCCTGCTGCAGCACTGGGGCGAGCAGTCCGAGCACAACCAGCAGCTGGTGCAGGTGCTGTGCGACGTGGCCCGTGAAGAGTCCCTGAGCCCCGCTCAGGTATTGCAGGCATGGACGCTGACGGTGGCTTCAACCGTCGTGCTGGTATCCGGCGCCCGTCACCGCGCCCTGCTGGACGAAACACTGGATGTCGCCCGCATCGTCCTGAGCGACGAAGCCCGCAAGCGGGTGACGGAGGCCTTTGTCTCCCCTGCCCCAGCTGGCGGAGAATCCGCCCCATCCGGCACTGGCTGCCCATCCGGCGCCCATGACGCCGCCGCCGGGCCGGCCGATTTTCCAACCCATGCCGGTCTGGGGGTGAATCGCTCGCTGAAACCGTCGGGTTTTGCAGAGGCTGGCGCAGCGTCCGGCCTCTGCCTGCAGGGAAACCCCTGCCTCATCCGGATTGTTTCTGGCAGCCGGGTCGTCTTCCATGGTGGGGAGACCGTGATGCAACCGGAACCATGTCACAGAAGTGGGCTTTTTGGGACCGTGCAAAATGCCCACTTGTCCATTTGGCCTATAGGCACGCAAGACCCTTTGATTGCATGATGGCGGCACGGGAACGACAGCGCTCCCTCTTCCATAAGGAATCTTCCATCATGTTCAGACCTGCATACGGGCGGTTGGCCTTGGCCGCTGCACTGACCATCACCACCTTGTCGGCCTGTGGTGGCCCCAAAACTCGAAACCACCTCCACCCATCAACAGGCAACCGGATCCGTCAGCCAGTCGCAGGGCGCGGATTCTCTGTCGCAGAAGACCGGGAAGGGGCTCTCCTTTGCTGCCGCCCTTGACTATCTCCAGTCCGTTGGAGGTGCGCCGGTGCTTGACAGAACGGACACCATTTCGGGCGTTGATGCCAATGGCGACGGTGTGCGGGACGACATTGCCACCTATGTGGCCTCACTGCCGGACTCGGAAAAAGCAGCGCAAAAGCCTGATCCAGTTTCACAAGGCACTGAACATGGCCATGCAGGCGGACAGAAACGACAGACTCTCCCTGCGCAACGCGGCCAATGCCATTTCGATGGGCATCACATGCCTTTCGAACGCCTATGAAAAACGACTCCAACGAAAAACGAAAGGAAATCAGGAAGCTGACGATCAATACGAGGGTACGCTATGACGCGTATGCCCGGTTCAACTCGTCAATGAGTGGCTCGACGCTGAGGATCGAACGGGAGGCGGAGTGTGAGTAAATATGCCCTGCTTCGTCATGCCCCCGGTTGGCAGGGATGAAAATCCTTGCGGCGATGCTGCTTGTTGCCGGCAACGCAGGCTGGGCCACAGGTATTGCTGCATACCTGTGGCCCGGCCCTTTATCGACATCCGATGACGGCGGGAAACATGGCTTGGTAGACTGTGGCTTTGAATGAAGCACCAATGCGTGCGTCACAGGGAGGAACCATGAAACTGCACCACTATCGCACCCGCATCGAATGGACCGGCAACCGGGGCGAGGGCACGACCGGCTACACGGCGTATGACCGTGCCTATACGGTGTCGGGCCTACGGCAAACCGGACATCGAAGGTTCGGCCGATCCGGCCTTTCGCGGTGATGCCTCCCGCTGGAATCCCGAAGAGTTTCTGCTGGCCGGCCTCTCGGCGTGCCACAAGCTCTGGTATCTGCATCTGTGCGCCGTCAATGGGGTGACGGTGATGGCCTATGAGGACGAATCGGAGGCCGTCATGGACGAGACGGCCGGGCGTTTCGTGTCCGCCCGGCTCAAGCCCCGTGTCATGGTGAGCGCCGGCTCCGATGTGGAGAAGGCGCTCGCCCTGCATCACGATGCACACAAGGCGTGCTTCATTGCCAACTCGGTGAATTTTCCGGTGACGTGCGAGGCAGAGGTCATCCAGGCCTGATCCGTACTTTGCTCAGGCCCGTTGGCACAGTGCCATGATGGTGCGCCCGGATACGGCGGCGCTCAATCGCGCGCCAGCCTGTGCCGTGTCGGCTTCGGCCTGCGCAGGCGTGTAGGTGTCCTGGGTGCTGTCACCGGTACGGGCCGCGTCGGCGCGCTCTGTCACGGCCTTGACGCCGGATGCTGCAGGGCTGGTCGGTATCGGGTGATTGTCCTGGTCACCCAGCCCCTGACGGATGCTTTCTTCCGGCGAACCCGAACGCCAGAGAACGGCGCGCCCGTTGGGTTTGCGTGAGCCGCGCGCAAGCGGAACGGCCGAGACATAACGGGCCTGATACTGCAGCTTCATGCCGGGCGTCCAGTTGTCCGGTACCCGCCACAGTGAGCAGTTGAGGTGCCGGATCAGGGTCTTGCGCGCCGACGCTTCGCTGTCCAGACAGAGGAAGAACTGCCGGGCCTGTGGCCCCCGGAGCAGGCCGATGCTGACGACTTCATGGTCGTCATCGTCATCATCATCATCGTCGTCGTCATTATCTGAAACCTTGCCCCAGGTGGCGATGCGGATGGACTCATCCTCCTGGTTGTAGACGAACAGGTCATCGCGGTGGATGATGGCGTGTTCGGATGTCGTGATGTTCTCCGTTCCGGAAACTTTTTTTCGCTTCTTTTCGTGTCCGTTGCGGGCCAGGTGAAATCGAATTCTGCCTGCGAGCCGAGCGTCAGCACCGTGGCATCGGCATTGGCATTTTTCAGGTCGTTCGGCAGCTGGCCGACATCCGATTGCCCGAGGCGGATTTCCACGGTGTCCGGCAGGCGCATGTTCTCGACCTCGACGGGATTACCCCGGGTTCTGAAGTGCGAGATGTGCCGGTAGGGCTGGTTGCCCGGGCCTTGCTCGCGGGAAACCCACTCTCCCACCTTGCCCTCCGGCTGGACGGCCGGGTTGCGGAATGCCGGCGGCTGGGCATCGGCATCCCAGTCGCGCACCTGAATGCGCACCCACGCCTCGGGTACGCGGTTGATGTTGCGCAGCGCCCAGGCCACTACATCGCCGCGTACGCCTGCGCTGGAAATGGCCGTGGTGGGGCAGGATGGATCGACCTTCATCCGGTAGGCGCCTCCGCTGTCATCCGCAATGGTGGGGCCTCTGGCATCGCCTTCGCAGCTGGGCAGGCGACGTTCTCCGGTACGGCCGGATGATTGCCCGGAAACCTTGCCTGGTGCGATGGCCTTTGTGATGAGAGGCTGCAGGGCATGATCCGGATTTTCTGCGGATCGTTGGGTGCCGCTGGTGTTCGGCCCTTTTTCTGGAGTAGCGGCTGTCGGAATTTCGGTATCTGTTCCTGCTGTCTTGGTGACGGGGTCCGCGCCTGCCGGGCCGGAGGAAACTCCGGCTGCAGGGGCTGCTGTCCGGATCACCCCCGCCGCAGGCCGCAAGAGAAAGCAGCAGCGCCGTGCCCAGGGTGGCGTGTTTCAGGAAATGCCGGGCTGGCGTGGTGTGGCATTTCAGGATGTGCCGGTTGTGTGTGCATAATATGAAATAATCAGTGCTCATGAAAAGACTCCGTACAAAAAGCCTTTTCACTGTAGGCGTCGAGGTCGTACACGGCCGGAACATGATGTTTCCATGTCATCATGAACATTACACCGATTGATTTTTCTCAAGGGAGAAGAAACGAAACATGAGAGGCGCACCGCTTCGATAATAAACGTTACAAGTTGCCCTGATTCATTTGCGCAACAGATTTCACCGGAATTTTGCGGGCTATCTCATCATGTGAATTGATATCATTCGCGCCGAACGCCGAACGCCGAACGCCGAACGCCGAACGCCGAACGCCGAACGCGCCTAACACCCATCTGTCTTGTCTGGTAAAGCGGGCAGCCCTGGTTGCGCACAATGCCCCTGTCAGTACACGGGTTGGGGCCTGCGTGAGGACGGGCGTTCATGCGGCACGCGCTGGAAACCTGATGCCTGCTGGCGCAAGAGTTGCTGCAATGAATCGAGAATCCGTCCGGTGTGCTGGTTGTAACCCTGCGCGTGGCTGGCCAGCACGACATCGATGGCCAGTTCGTCGCCCTCCGCCAGTCGCCGGAACGCGAGGCCCGGGCGGCGTGTGGTGCGCAGGGAGGAGGGACGAGCGCAATGCCCTGGCCGGATGCCACCAGCCCCAGCAGCACGTGATGATCTGCCGGCTCCACCAGCCGGTGCGGGTTGAACTGGTGGCGGCCGAAAATGTGCTGGCAGTGGTCGTAATAGACGGGGTTGCGCCGCCGCTCGAACCAGAAAACGGGCTCACCTGCAATGGCCTGCAGCGACAGCTGCCGCTTGCGGGCCAGCGGGTGTGAACTGGCCAGGCAGGCCATCAGAGGCTCGCGATGCAGGGGGGTGATCTGCAGATCACCCGTCATGGCCGGTGTGCCGATGATGGCGGCATCCAGCCGGCCGTGAAGCAGGTTTCTGACCAGCTGGGTTGAGCCCTGTCTCAGCACATCCAGCCGTACATGCGGCATGCGCGTGGCCAGTACCGGTTTGATCCAGGCGAACTGGGCGGCATCGATGACCGGTGTCAGCCCCAGTCGCAGCAGCACGGGCCTGGGTGCGTCGTCGGAAATCGCGCGCCTGTTCATGGCCTGCTGGCCGCCCGCGTGGCTATTGCCGGATGTGTATTGACGGCCAGATGCGCGTTTATCGCCAGATGCGTGTTTGCCGCAAGATGCGTGATTGCCGGCGGATGCGTGGTGGGCGTTGGATGCCCGGCCAGCGGCCGCAGGGGGACTGCCGGGTGCAGGGTGGCTGGAGGGAGCGTCGGACCCGGTACCGGAAAAATGCTGCAGCATCGTATCCATGTGCTGCAGCTGCTGAAGGGCCATGGGCAGCAGCCGGGCACCGGCCTCGGTGAGTGTTACCGGATATGCGGGGCCAGCCGGACAGCGTTCGAACAGGGGTGTGCCCAGTGCGTCTTCCAGAATGCGGATCTGTCGGGACAGCGGTGGCTGGCTGATGAAGAGCCGTTCGGCGGCACGCCGGAAATTCAGTTCTTCGGCCAGCACGCAGAAGTAATGCAGCTGGCGCAGCGTGACGGGGTAGGGGCATGGGCGGTGATGACAGGGCCGACACAGGCGATTGAAGCCTGCATGGTACCAGCAAGTCGATACCAAATGGGTATCAAGAATAATGGTATTGGGCACGCATGGTGCGGGAGTATAAGGTACAGCACAGCGTGGGGACGAATGATTCCATGGCACACGCTGTACGGCTGGATCGTGTACGGGGATGAGCATGGGGGCAAAAGTCCGTACGCGCCGTGGGCTGTCATGGTTTTTGGAACAACAGACACAGGTGATTCATGAATATGCAAAAAACGACTGCGCAACAGGGCGTTTCATTGCCCAAACGTCAGGCTCGCCCGGATGGTCTCGAGGTCAGTGCCATGGGTCTGGGCTGCATGGGCATGTCCGAGTTCTATGGCCCCAGTGATGAGGCGCAGTCCCGTGACCTGCTGCACTACGCCATCGAGCGGGGCGAGCGGTTTTTCGATACGGCCGATATCTACGGCTTTGGCCACAACGAGGTGCTGGTGGGCCGTGTGCTGCGTGATCACCCGCTGCGTCATGACATCGTACTGGCCACCAAGGGCGGCATTCTGCGCGATAGAAATGATGTCACACAGCGGGGCGTCAATACCCGGCCGGAGTATATCCGTGATGCCATAGCCCGCTCGCTGGACCGGCTGCAGACGGGTATCGATCTCTACTACCTGCATCGCGTGGAGGATGATGGCGCCCATATCGAAGAGACCATGGCGGCGCTGGCCGATGAAATGTCGGCGGGTCGCATTGGTGCCGTGGGGCTGAGCGAGGTGTCGGCCGACACCATTCGCCGTGCCGACGCAGCGCTGCGTCGTTTCACGCGTGATCGGGATGGTCTGCTGGAACAGGGGCTGGCTGCGGTTCAGTCCGAGTATTCGCTGATGACTCGCGTACCCGAAACGAATGGCGTGCTCGATACCCGCATCGAACTGGGTGTGCTGCTGGTGGCCTACAGTCCCATCAGCCGCGGGCTGCTGGGGCGGCTGGATTTTCGGCAGAAGCCCTTGCGGCGGATGACTGGCGTCGTTCGCCGCCGCGTTTCGATGCCGACAATATGCCCAGAAACCAGCAGCTGGCCCAGGTACTGTACGACGTGGCTGCAGCCGAAAGCATCAGCCCCGCGCAGACGGCGCTGGCCTGGGTGCTGTCGCGTGCGCCCAATGTGGTGCCCATTCCCGGTACGCGCAAACGTGAGCGGCTCGATGACAACCTGGGTGCCGTTTCGGTCAGCCTGAGTGCCTCGGCGTTGGCCCGGCTGGATGAAACCTTTCGGCCGGGTGCTGCCTCCGGACTGCGTTATACCGAGGCGGCCATGAAGGCTTACGGGATGCAGGCGTGATGTTCGGGTACGTTGCTGGATGCAGGCGCGTTGCCGACGAAAGGGGTGGGCATCATCAGGTGTTCAGCAGGCAATCCAGTAGCGTCGAACCTCCACCCCATCCGGGCGACGGACGGTATTTTCCAGCAGGCCGCCGTTTTTTTCTGGATGATGCGTTCCGAGGCAATATTCTGCGCATCGCATGTGACCAGCAGACGTTCCATGCCAAGCTGTCTGGCTCTTTCGATACCAAGCCGCAGGGCTTCGGTGCCGCAACCGTGCCCCGGGCGTTGGGTATGATGCTGTAGCCGATATGACCACCATACTGGGCCAGATAGTCGTTCAGTGCCAGACGCAGGCCAAATACGCCAACCAGCGGGCCATCGCGAAGGCAGACCAGCCACTGTTCGAATGGCACAAGGCCGGGAGTCAACCGTGCCGGGGTTACGGTTGCGTTCCACAAAGGCTTGCCATGCCTGCGGGTCTGGGTACTTTTTCCAGCCACGAACCTCCCGGAATGGTGCCCGCCTCGTCAAGAAGGGCACTGCGAAGGCGCGTGAGCTGCGAGTGCCACGCGGATGATACGGGCGTCAGTTTCAGGAGATGCATGTCAGATACAGCTACCGGATATTACCCACCGACTGGTGTGCAAAAAGACGATGGTGCGGCCGAGGCGGAGCATGGAAAAAGGTCTCTTTCACCGAAAAATACATGATGCGAAGGAAGGGTAGCGCAGTCGCAGGGGCATGGCAAACCAGTGACCTCCTGAAAAAATGGCCACAGTATCCCGAAGGATGCCTGTGGCCATATGTTCATGGGAGACCGCACTTCCGCGTGATGGCACGTGGTACGTCAGACAGGACAGCGTGCCTGGTGGAACACATGTGTGCGCATCAGCCCTGCGGCAGCACTTCCTTCTGCACGCGCACCAGTGCCTTGCGCACGGCTTCTTCCAGACGCCGGTCGCCGGCCAGCTCCCTGCCACAGCAGGCGGTCGGCCACCAGCGCCTTCACCGGATCGTCGGCTTCGACGATGGTGGGCGGCGCGCGGGTCCATGCTCTGGTCGTGGTATTCGAAGGGCAGCTTGCCTTCGTGCCAGCGGGTCAGGAACACCAGGAACATCGCGGGCAGCATGGCCACGGCGTCGATGGACTGGTCCTGCTTCAGGCGGTCACGGATGGTGGGCAGGATGAAGCCGGGGATTTTCGAGAAGCTGTCGGCCGTCACGCGCTGGTTGGTGTCGCGAATGGCGTCATTGCCGAAGCGTTCCAGCACCTTGTCGCGGTAGGCGGGCAGGTTCACCGGGTTGCCGGCGCCGGACAGGCAGGGGAATGACATCTTCGGTGGCATAGTCGTAGGCCAGCTTGCGCACCACGGCGTCGCGTGCGCCTTCATGGATGTAGCTGTGGCCGCGCAGTGTGCCACCCCAGGCAATGCAGCTGTGCGCCGCATTGAGCAGGCGAATCTTGGCTTCTTCATAGGGGTCGACGGAATCGACCAGCTCGGCGCCCACTTTTTTTCCCCAGGCGGGGCGGCCGTTGGCGAAGCTGTCTTCGATCACCCACTGGATGTAGCTTTTCGGAGCCCAGCGCGGCGTTGTCGTCACGGCCGGTCTTTTTCCTTCACGCGGGCCTTCAGCTCCGGTGCCGGACGCGGGGTGATGCGGTCCACCATGGCGTTGGGGAAGCTCACGTTGGCGTCGATCCAGGCCAGAATGTCATTGTCGCCAATGCGGCGGCAGAAATCGCGCAGGCCGCCGCGCACACGGTCACCGTTGTGGCGCAGGTTGTCGCAGTTCTGCAGTGTGATGGGGCCGGCATCGGCCGCCTTGCGGGCGCGCAGCAGGGTCACCAGCGCCCCGTAGATGGTCTGACCGGGTTCGCCCTTCTTGACGCGTTCGATGTCGGCCTGCAGGTCGGCAAAGCCGGTGTCCAGTTCGCCGTTTTTCCAGCAGGTAGTAGCCGGCTTCGGTGACGGTGAACGAAATGATGCGGGTGGCCGGGTCGGCGGCCAGCTTCGTGAGGGCCTTCAGCTGGGCATCGTAGGGCAGTACCTGGTCGATGGCCGTGATCCACTCGTACTCCACGGTACCGTTCGGGTCGATGGTTTCCAGCGTGAAGTTGCCATCCTGGGCGGCCAGGGCATCCAGCAGGGCATTGGCGTCGGCGCGGATGTTGGTCCCGACGAGCTGCCAGCTCGTGTCACCCTGTTCCTTGAGCCGCTGCAGGTATACCACCTGGTGGGCGCGGTGAAATTGCTCAGGCCCAGGTGCAGGATGCGGGCGGGCTGGCTGTTGGTGGGGGCTGCGGCTTCGTTCATGGTGCGGCGTCCTCTGTCTGTAGGGGTGGGAGGAGAGACTGCAGGTGCAGCAGGCGCAGGGTGCCGGGCCGGGCGCAGGAGGCACGGGGCCGGTTGTTGCGCTGCTGCGGGTATCAGGCAAGTTTAACGATGTTTTGCGTCGTCAACTGGAATGCCCGGCTGTTGCGGGGTGCTGGCGACGTGGATGGTGGGGGTTGAATGGCGGATATTCATGTGCGTAATGAGGGGTGCAGGAAACACGGGTGAGCGCTGGCGTCATGGGCGGGCCGGCATTCAGGAGTGTGATGGACAGGTGCGCGGAGGGGCTGAGCTGATCTGGTCGGGGTGCGCTGGTCGGGGGTGCGTCGGTCGGCGTGCGTTGGTCGGCGTACGTGATGCTCAGGAGGGGCGAATGGTGCCGGGCTGGTTCTGTGGACAGGCCATTCGGCTTAGGCCAGATGGTCGGAGGGAGCAGGGTTGCGTTCCGGCAGCAGGGCGGCTGGGGGTAGGATGGGTGTCTGCTGTCTGTGTGCGCTGCGCCTTCTGTGGGCTGGATAGTGTCTGGATGGTGCCTGGCAGGATATCTGTGAACTGTTGCGTTTGATGGAATATGGATATGATCAATGGACTTGATCCGGCGAAGCATGAATCGGCGGCGATGCTGGATGCCTGTGCGGTGACTGGTGTTACGCACGGAACGTGTGTTCGTCCGGAACCGAAACGGTATCTCGATCCGTGTGAGCGGGAGATTCTTTTCAGGGAAGGCGGAATGAATGCGGTCTACGCGGCAGAGTCGGGCGCTGCTGATGAAGCTGGGGATGCAGATGCGTCCTGGGCGTGGCTTGCCATGGGCGAGTTGCCTGCCGATGTGCTCCTTTTCTGGAAGCGGCGGCGTGGGGCTGCATTCATTCGCAAATGGGGGTTTTCCACACGGCACGCCGATGCTGCCTATGGTCCGGGCTGGCTGGATATGGAATGATCTGAGCAGCCATGAACAAGGATTATCTTGATTCCATTGATCGGGCCATGGCCCGTGAGCGGGCGTTCATGTTGGCTATGCAGGAAACAGCGCTTGCTGGACGTTTGCTTGGCGTGCGTCAGCAACTTGGGCAACTGGTCCGAAATGTGGCGCATACCGACGACCTGCCCCAGATGATCGCCAGCGAGAAACTGATCGTCGAGCGCGACCTCGAATACCACGCCAACAGCAAGGGAATGGTGTCCAGTCTGACCACGGCGCTCAACGAAATCCGGGCCATCGAACAGCACATCTCCATGGTGGAGGATCCGGTGCAGTACCGGGTGGTGAACCGTGCCTATAGCCTGCCGAAGAACCGTCGTGCCGGGCTGCCCCTGGACGAGGCGCGGCAGGCGCTGGCCAGTCATCAGGCCAGGCTGGGGAACATGGACAAATCCCGGCTGGACGATGAAGAAAAGGGCATCCTCGATGCGAGGCGGGCGGTGATGCAGGCGGCTGGTCAGCTATATGCCGCACGCCAGTCGGCCGTTCTGGGTGTTTGACCGGCTGCAGAGGGATACGCGGCGTAATGCTGGCTCTTTTCAGGCGTGACTGGCATGCCTGCTCCGGACGGGACACGCGATCATGGCCAGTGATCAGGGAACATGAGCCGAACGCAGGCCGCTGTCTGATATGCTCGGGGCATGTATTCATGACCGGAGGACGTGATGAGCACCACCATCATCTATGCACACCCTTACGAAAAAAAGCTTCAATCACGCCATACTGGAGCGTGTGCAGGGAGCTGCTCAGGGCAAAGGGCGAGACGTATAAATTGATCGATCTCTACAAAGACGGTTTCAATCCGGTCTACACGAAGGAGGAGCTGGCGCTGTTCAACAAGGGCGAGGCGCTGGACCCGCTGGTGAAGCAGTATCAGGAGATACTGGTCAACACCCGGCGGCTGATCTTCATTTTCCCCATCTGGTGGGCGGACATGCCGGCCATCGTCAAGGGCTATCTGGACAAGGTGCTGCTCAAGACCTTTGCCTATGTCGAAAATCCGTCCACCGGCCTTTTGCAAGGGCTGCTGAACATCGATGAAGCAATGGTGATCAGCACGTCGACGGCCCCCACTTTCTATCTGCGTTATTTCTGTGGCAACACCATCGGCGGTGCCATGCTGGGCCATACCCTGAAGGGGGTTGGTGCAAAGCGGCGGCGCTGGGTGAACTGTGCCCGGGCCAACAAGACCACGGATGCCAAACGCAAGGCGTTTCTGGAGGGGCTGGCGAAGTACATCTGAATGAGGGGGGTGATGTGTGAGTGAGCAGGATCTTTGTGTCGCCCCCGCAGGGCGGCACGATCTGGATGCCGTGGCCAGCCTGCTGGCACGGGCCTTTGCGGAGGATGTCCCGATGCGTGCATTCTTCCGGGGTGAGGGGCCGGTTGCGCCGGAGCGCCATGTCGAGGTCTTTCGCGGCATGTTGCTGGAGGGACCGCTGGCATCGGGTACGGTGGATGTGGTGCGGGACAGTACGGGAGGCATTGCTGCGGCTGCCGTGTGGCATGCGCGAGGTGCATCATGGCATGGGGTGTCCGGGCTGCGGCGGCTGGCCGATACGCTGCATGCACTTGCATGTTACTGGCGCGGGATGGGCGCTGGCGGGCTTGGCCACGCGATGATGCTGCAACGGGCCATCGATGCGTACGCGCCATCTGCCCCCTATTGGTATCTGAAGGTGATTGGTGTGGACCCGGACCGGCGTGGACAGGGGGCTGGGCGGGCTGCTGCTGTCACATCGGTTGCGTATGGCCGACGAGGACGATTTGCCGGCCTATCTGGAATCGTCCTCGCGGCGCACGGGAGCGCTGTACAGGCGCCATGGATTCGTGCCGGTGCGCAGCATCACGCCATGGGCAGGAGGACAGCCATGGGCCATGTGGCGGGAGCGGGTGTCGTTGCGGGGGGATGGGGTCATCCATTTGGCCTAGGCCAGATGGATGCGTGTGGCAGATTTGCCTTCTGCGCTGCAGGGGGATGAGGCAGGATGACCTCCCGTACGCTTCTCGTTGCCTGCAGACGGGGTTGCCATGTAAGGCAGGTCGATATTTTTGTCTGGCAGGAGACGGGTATTTTTGGTCCAGTCTGGTAAAAGACTGATGTGATTTCGGCGATGATCAGTATGGATGTGATGAAGAATGTGGTGCCGGTGATGCGTGAGCCAGCTCCGGTGCAGGAAAGTGCAGTACAGGGTGGCTCCCGCGTGTCGGTGAGTCCGGAAATTATCTTGAATCGCCCGGAGCCAAAGCGCTATCTGGATGCTGACAAGCGCGATGCGCTGTTCAGGGAAGGCGGGATGAATGCCGTGTGTCTAGGCGAGTCTGGTGCGGCTGACCATGCGGGGGATGAAGAGGCATCATGGGCATGGCTGGCCATGGCCGACTTGCCGGCCGATTCCCTGGCTTTTTCTGAAAAAGCAGTATGGGGCCTCGTTTATTCGGGAGCGGGGATTTTTGACGCACCGGGCAGAGCAGGTTTATGGGTCTGATTGGCTGGACAGGGGTGTGATTCATGAAAGACAGAATGCTGGACGCCATCAATCGCGCGATGGTGCGCGAGAGAGGGTTGATGCTGGCCCTGGTGAAACAGCCTTTGCCAGGGCGCTTCAGGAAGAACGCTTGTCCATGGAGCGTCTTGTTCGGAACGTTGCTTGCGGAGATGATCTTGTCCAGATGATTGCCAGCGAACGCATCATCGTCGAGCGTGATCTGGAATATCATGCCAACAGCAGGGCAATGGTGAGCAGTCTCACCACGGCGCTCAACGAAATTGGTGCCATCGAACAGCACCTGGGCATGGTGGATGATCCGGTGCAGTACAAGGTGGTGAACCGCGCCTACAGCCTGCCGAAGAACCGTCGTGCGGGGTTGCCGTTCGATGAAGCGCGTCAGGCCCTGGCCAGCCATCAGGCCAGGCTGGGTAACATGGACAAGTCCCGGCTGGACGATGAAGAAAAAGGGCATCATCGACGCACGACGCGCTGTGATGCTGGCAGCCGGACAGCTGTATGCGGCGCGACAGACAGCCAGTCTGTCGCGAGTTGCGTGTCTGGACCAGGACTTTTGCAGAGGCTCCCCTGCCTGGGGACGATCCGGAGCGGCCAACAAAACCGGCCAAACGCAGCGCGCCTGTTTGTCGATAGGAGGGTTCTGTTAGCAACAACGGCGCCGATGATGGATGTGGAAGGCCGCTACAAGGCAAAACAGGCCATGAACTTGCAGCGGTGGGCGGATGCGGAAAGTGGAACGACCGCCCACACGGCCGCCGAAGAGCACCTGCCACCGCCTGCCAGTCACAATGCCCAGACGCCGACTACTACAAGACCCCGCGCGGTTACCATCCCCGGTCGGTGAACTCCAACACCGGCTGGTCCAGGACTACGCCGCTGGCCTTCATCAACATGCCGATGCTGCAGCGTGCGGGTGAGCTCAAGGCACCAGCCCTGATCGTGCATGGTGAGAAAGCACACTCTCGCTACTTCAGCGAGGACGCCTTCAAGTCGCTGGGAAGCCAGAACAAGGAGCTGTTCCTCGTCAAGGATGCCTCCCATGTTGATCTCTACGACAAGCAGTCCGGCAAGATCCCTTCGACAAGTTTGAGCAGTTCTTCAGAACAAACCTGAAGTGATCCATCCTGAGCCTGAGCGCGGCCATGTGCATGTCAGCACCATGGCCGTGACAGGCCAGGTCTTCCCGTCAAGGCAGGATCGTCGCCATGCATTCCTATCCCATTGACGAATACATTCCCGCCGACAGCACGCTGTTCGAGGAGATCCACCGTATCGTGACAGCGAACGCGCCAAAGCTGGCGCCTCCATTCTGCCGTCTCCTACCCCAGCAGCCCGCGGATGTCACTCGGCGCAAAGATGCGATGCACGGGCTTGTCACGGGCAGCAGCATCCAGCGCTGCGGTCAGCATCGCCTGCGCCAGCTGTCCCACAGGCAGCGGTTGCTGGCTGCGCAGCAGGCCTAGAGCGTTCAGGCCGCGCAGTATTCGGGCGCTCCAGATTTCCACCGGCCGCTTACTGTTCGGGCGCAGCAGCAGGGGTGGGCGGAAGATCAGCAGGTGCCGGAAATCCAGTTCCGTTACGGCATGCTCCAGCGCACCTTTCATGCGCGGATAGAGGAAGCGTGATTTGGCGTCGGCACCAGCAGCCGACATGAGGACCAGCGTGTGTGTGCCGTTGCGCCGGGCGGCGATGGCGGCGTCCAGCGTGGCCTGGTAGTCGATCTGCCATTGGGCGTCCTGGCTGCCGGCATCCTTCAGCGTGCTGCCCAGGCAGGCAAAGAGCACGTCGCCCCGCATCTGTGCGGCCCAGTTCCCGGGCTCGGTGAAGTCGATGACGTGGGCTTTCATGAGAAGGCGTAAGCAAGGGGATCCGGCACTGTATCCCATTTCTCTGGTCCGGCTGCCCAGGTGTGGGGTAGCCGTGACTCGTGTGTGTGCTGATGGGGTGTCCGGGCAGCGTGCATCTATTGTCCGGTGGTCTTCGACTGCCAGTGATCGATGAGGTAGCCATGGCCAGGCTGGCGGCTGTTCTCGGTGCGGGTGTGGATCCGTATCCTGTTCACGACGTGCTGGCCCTGGTAGACGAGGGGGGCGGCGGGGGTCCAGTCCGTGGGTATCTGCCACAGTGTGCAGGTACGGCGCAGGTCCGGTCTGAAGAGCCGGGCCGTCAGGCAGATGGCGAAGTCACGGGAAGCCTTCCTCTGACAAGGCTGAGCTGCACCGAAGGCCTGCCTTGGTCCGGTGTCTGCGCAAGTGTCCAGGTATGCAGGGGTTCATTCCAGCGCAGGCGGGCATTACGGCGAATGCTGAAGTCGGCCGGCGAGAGCATGGATTGGGTGACGGCGCTTTCCGTTTCCTGGTTTGCGGTGGCCGGAAAGACGGTGAGCTGCAGGTGTCGATCCAGTCGCAACAGCTCGGTGTCGGCGGCCGTGCTCCGGATATCGTCAGGCAGCCCTTGCGCCGAGGTGTGCAGCTGCAGTTCCACCGTTTCATACTTCAGGCCGTAGCTGACGGGCCGGGCTGGATAGGAGCGGATCCGATAGATGGCCCAGCTCGATCCGGCGCTGCTCTCTTCCGGGATGATGCGCTGATCCACCACCATGTCCGGAATGGACCAGCGGTTGTCCTGCCTCTTTCCATTAGGCCAGGAGGCGTTCCAGAGCACGGCTGATGTCGGATGTTCCTGTTGCCGGCCGTGGGCGTCCGCCTGGTTGGTCGAGGTCTGCAATGCCCTGGCCAGAACGTCGCCGCGCAGGCTGTCCTCGGAGAGAGGGGCGTCGTTAGCCTGAACGTTGCTGTTGGCAGTCTCCGTCGACGATGAACGGGTCGTGACGGTATTGTCAACGTGCTCGGTGCTCGGTGCCCCGTGCCGTGCTGCCGTCCGTGTTTGCTTGGGAGGCATCGGCTGCGTCGACCGATGTGGATGCGGACGGGCCGTCGGTGGTGCCCTCTGTTGATACCGTCTTGGTCGTTGTCGTGGTGGCTGTCGGGCTGTCGTCGGCGCCGCCGCAGGCTGAAATCATCAGCAGGAGGAGGGGGCCCAGGGCCAGTCGTCGGATCACCGGAATCGCATTCATGATTGCAACCTTGAATATGTTAGAAATGTATCAAGTCATTGATAGTAACTTATGATGTTCAAAAGAAACATATGACTAGTTGCTACTAGAAAATGCGTTCTCGGTCCTGGGCGCTGCACTGGGCACGAATGAATGTGCCGGCATGGATAAGCGTGGAGGCGTCACCGAAGTCGCTTTGCAGATAGAGGTCACTCCATTGCCATTGCTATCAAGACACTAGTTATTTCTGGGATAAATGGGCTATTAGTGCTCAACTGAAGGGATTCTGTCGATAAGAAACCCGGTGTGCCTGATGATGGAAGATGCCCTGGAAAAAGGCAGTGGTACCTGCGCTCCAGGTAGCACGTCGTCATCGGAGGCTGGCGTTCATCGAACGATATCTACAAAAAACAGTAGGCCTGCTTCCAGGCTTCTGAATCGCATACTGCGGATAATTTGGAATCTGTTACGAATAGAGATGTTTTTATTGTTTTTCGCAAAGAGGAAGACGATGACCGGGTGTTGCAGGAATGAAGCTTGTGCGTGGACGATGGGAGTCTTACTGCTGGTGGGCGTGCTCGCGGGATGTGGCGAGGCGGGTGATGGGGGTGACGCTGCTGCCTATCGCCAGGCCGGCGGTGCCGTCATGAAGACGCAGTCGCCGACTGTGGACAGCGCCCAGTACGATGTCTATCGGTCCGATCCGGATGTGAATGGCGCCGTGCCTATGCAAAAGAACACGTCGGCCCAGGCCGCCGCCTCCGCGCGGCCGAATGCTTACGATGACTGATCGGAGAATTCCAGTCTGTACCGCTGGCATGAACGTCGTCGGCGACCTGTTCGGTGAAGGCAAGATGTTCCTGCCGCAGGTGGTCAAGTCCGCCCGCGTCATGAAACAGGCCGTGGCCCACCTGCTGCCCTTCATCGAGGCCGAGAAGGCCGCCTTGGCGGCAGCGGGTGGCGACGTGCGCTCGCGCGGCAAGATCGTCATCGCCACCGTCAAGGGGGACGTGCACGACATTGGCAAGAACATCGTCTCCGTCGTGCTCGAATGCAACAACTTCGAGGTCGTCAACATGGGCGTGATGGTGCCCTGCGCCCAGATCCTCGAAAAAGGCCCGCGAGACCGGCGCCGACCTCATCGGCCTGTCCGGCCTCATCACCCCGTCGCTGGAAGAAATGGCCTTCGTGGCCGGCGAGATGGAACGTGACGAATACTTCCGCTCCCGCAAGATTCCGCTGCTGATCGGTGGCGCCACCACGTCGCGTGTGCACACCGCCGTCAAGATTGCGCCCAACTATTCCGGTCCGGTCGTCTACGTGCCCGATGCCTCGCGTTCCGTGCCCGTGGCCCAGGCCCTGGTGTCCGAAGATCAGCGCGAAGGCTTGTAAACGATCCACAAAACCAGTGATCAGGCCCGGATCGCTTCCTCCACCAGCTCCAGCGCCGACAGGTTCCACGGCAGCAACGCCTGGTAGTCATCTGCCGTCTTCGCATACGGCAGCCGCTGCAGCACATGACGCAGCCACGCGTACGGCTCCCGCCCGTTGGCCTTTGTCGTCTCGATCAGCGAGTACACCACTGCACTGGCATGCGCTCCCGCCGGCGTATCACTGAACAGCCAGTTCTTGCGGCCCACAACGAACGGGCGAATCGCATTCTCCACCCGATTGTTGTGTGTGCCTTGCCAAGGCACGATTGTTCCGTCGGAGAAAGTCCGACCCGGCCAACTGCGCTCCGGCCGGAAGCACGAGGGAGCGGTGCAGGGAGGTAACGAATGGACTGAAGCACTCCTTGAAAAAGGCCCCAACAGGGGTCAGCGGGTCATGCGGGCCGCAACGTAAGTGAACACTGAGCAGGCCTCGAAATCGCCAATGTGGATGCCGACTCGCCATAACAACGAGGAAGGCCGCTGGCGGTACGCAAGCGAGCGTAATGAGCCCGTGCCGCATCCACCGGGGTAGTGGTGGCAGCACGCATGACGAATGATCAATCGTGCAACAAGAAGTCCACGACGGTGCCGGGTGGCAGTCCAGCTAACGCCGACCCCGTGAGGGGTGGAGGCAGCTGTCGTGGATGGCGGATGGGGGTGTAGTAGTGATGAAACCGGGTAATGCTGGCCGAGCGAAGGCCCCCTGTTGCAGTGCCGATACGCAAAGCAGGAAGAGCCCGGGGATTGGCGCAAGCCTAGCAACCCCGCCTGATTCGGTTCGGACCCTGCAGAGCGTGTTACAGGCGAAAGCCAAGAGCGAAGCAGCCTATCGGTTCTACAGTCTCTGGGACAAGGTGTGCCGGGCAGACGTACTGTACGAAGCCTGGCGACGGTGCCGCCGGAACCGTGGTACCGCCGGGGTAGATGGCCAGACGTTTCGGGACATCGAGGAACTGGGATTGGAGACCTGGCTGCAAAGACTGAGGCAGGAGCTGCGTACCGGGCAGTATCGGAGCAAGCCCCTGCTGCGTGTATGGATTCCGAAAAGCAAGTGGCGGGCAGCGCCCGCTGGGCATCCACCATCCGTGACCGTGTTGTGCAGATGGCCATGCTGCTGATACTGGGACCGATCTTCGAAGAAGACATGTTCCGGTGGCAGTATGGCTTTCGTGAGGGGCGTGGACGCGAAGATGGCATTGCGGCGCATCCATTTTGGCATTGCCGATCAGAGGGTGCCCGTGGTGGTGGATGCCGATCTCTCTGACTACTTCAACACGATCCCGCACGGCCATCTGATGCGCTGCGTGGCGCGAAGGGTTGCCGACGGGACGATACTGACGATGCTTCGTCGGTGGCTTGACGCACCGGTGGTCGAGCGAGCAGCCAACGGTGGAGAAATCCGCACAACGGTTGCCCGTGACACAAACCGGGGTACCCCGCAGAGGCGTCATCTCGCCGCTACTGGCCAACCTGTACTTTCGCCGCTTCATGCTGGCGTGGTATGGGGAGTGGGCACGCGCAGCAGCTGAGGGCCGAGTAGTGAATTATGCCGATGACTTCGTGATCCTGTGCCAACAAGGAACCGGGAAAGAGGCCATGGCAACCATGCGGCGCCTGATGCCCAAACTTGGGTTGAGGGTCAACGAGAAGAAGACCCGACTGGTCAGGCTGTCCGATGAGAGATTCGATTTCCTTGGATACACCGTGGGACGTTTCTACGGACGTCACGGGCGCCCCTACTGGGGACGGCTCCGTCGAGGAAATCGCTCAAACGGCTGAGGAAACGCATACACGATGAGACGACATCACGCTGGTTCGGTCTGCCTGTCTCGAAGAGGATAGAGGAACTCAATCCCATCCTCAGGGGCTGGGCAAACTATTTTCGATCAGGGGCCAGTGAGCCGGGCTTACCGGGACATTGACACCTACACGGCGCGACAGCTCAGAACTTGGTTGCGAAGGCGCAGTGGCAAACGAGGGAACGGGATACCGCCAATATCCCGACCAGTACCTTTATGAGAAGTTGGGACTGATACGCCTGGTGCCGATACCGCGCAACCGCTCGAACGCGAAGGTCTGATGTACTGCAAGAGAGCCGGATGCGGGAAAATCTGCACGTCCGGTTCGAGGAGGGGATGTGGAAACGGAGCCATGGTACGGATAGTGAGGCACCGCCAGCCGAAAGGGCGGCCAACAGATATGCCGGACCTGACGTCACCGCGCCACATCTCTACTCTACCCTATCGGCAGATCTCCCCGCTCGACGTATCGCACCAGGCGCGACCAGTACCGGTACAGGTAGCCCAGTGCCTGACCCAATGGGGTTTTGGGCGGTACAAGCGGCAGCATCCTGTCCAGCCAGTCGCGAAGTTCGGCCAGCACCGCCTTGCTGTGGCTCTGCCGTGCCTCGAGGCGCGCCTCATCCGTGGCATCGGCGAACTTGCGCTCGATCCCATAGAGCCGGCCGATCATGTCGATGGCTTCATTGGCCCGCCCCCGCTTGCCCTTGCTGGCCTGCACGACCTTGATGAAGCCACGCCGTGCGTGTGCCCAGCACACCAGGTGCTCGATACCCTCGGTCCTGCCCACGGCGTTGTAGCCTTCGTAGCCATCGGTCATCAGATAACCTTGCCAGCCCGCGAGCAGGCGCAACGGTACCTTGCCGGAACGGCTCGGGTCGTAGTCGTAGATCACCACCGACTTGTCCGGCGGACCGCCTTTTTGCACCCACATGTAGCCCGGTGAACCCGTGGCCTTGCCGGGCTGTTTGAGCACCTGCACGGTAGTCTCGTCCATGTGGATCACCGAACTGTCCAGCAGGTGGTCGCGCAGCAGGTTGTGGACGGGCTGCGGCGCCTGTGCCGCACCGATCACCCAGCGCGCCAGCGTCTGCCGGGGCGCGTTGACGCCACAGCGGGTCAGTGCGTTCGAGAAACGCGCCAGCGGCATCGCATCGACGTATTTGGTGGTCAGCAGCATGGCCAGCAGGGCATTGCTGGCATTGGTTTTGGGCAGCACCTGCAGTGGTGCCGGTGCGGTACGCGGTGCCGAATCGCCCCGGCTGCAGGCATAGCGCTTGCAGACATGACGCAGCACCCGGATCTGCATCGGGATGATGTCAAGCTCCTCACGAACACTCTCACCGATCTCCGCCATGGTGCAGCCGCAGGGGCAGGTGCGCTCGTCCTCGGGCATTGCATACACGATCTCCACACGCGGCAGATCCGCCGGCAGCGGCTGGCGCTTGCCACGGGGTTTTGCCGGCTTGCGGGGCGTGGTGTGGGTGTTCTCTTCGGGCAGTTCCGCCTGGTCGTCAGCCTCACTGCTGTTCCCGGCCAGTTCATCGGCTTCGTCGAAGAGCCGGTACTGGGCCGACGAGGTTTCGGTACTGCGGCCGAACTGGCGCCGGCGCGCCATTTCCATTTCCCGTGATAGACGCGCAGGCGCTTGAGGGACTTCGGCCTCGACGCGATCCCTGACCTCGGCCTCGATACGGGATTCGAACTCGGCAGCGACACGGGCCTTGACTTCGGCCTCGATGATTTCCTGCCGGATTTCTTCTCGCAGCTCTGCGCGCATTTCTGCACGCAATTCCTGCCGTAATTCCTGACGCAGCAGGTCGCGGGTGCCAGCATCGAGCTGCATTGCCATGCCTTGCTGCATGTATTGCGCAAACCGCCGCATGGCTTCGGGTGAGCCATGTGGTCCGTAGTCGGCCGGAGAAATATCCGGTGATGGGGCGGCAGCAGGTGAACGGCGGCGGGCGGGTGGCATGCCCGCCATTATAGCCCGATGGCAGCTGATAAACCCGTATCAAATGCAGAAAATGTCTCCGCCAATGACGGGTTTTGTGACCGGATTAAAAACAGGAAAGCCGGCCGTCAGACCGTGTTCTGATAATGCAGCGTCTGGTGCGGCCGGTTGCGCCACAGGTCGAACCCTTCGAGCAACCACTCCAGCTCCCGCATGCTCAGCGTGCAGGTTCTTTGTGATGCCTGCAGTGCTGGCCATGCAAAGCGCTCCTTCTCCAGTCGCTTGTACCACAGGCAGAAGCCGTTGCGGTGCCAGTACAGCGCCTTGATCTTGTCACGCTGGCGGTTCACGAACACAAAGAGCGCATCGTCAAACGGACTCATCTGCAGCTGCTGCTCCACCAGCGCCGAGAGCCCACCGATGGACTTTCTGAAGTCCACCGGCTCACGGCACAGGTAGACGTTGTCGATATGGCAGCCCGGATGCATCAGTGCACCTGTGCGCTCATGCTGGCCACCAGCTGTCCCAGCCACTGCGGCGAAGGCAGCGTGGCAAGCTCCATGCGCACGCCCGGCGCAAAGCCACACGGTGCAGGGGCTGGATGGCATGCCGTTCGGCCAGCTGGACGGCAACCAGGGTCGAAGCCCCTTCCGTACGCCTGCCTTCGTCCGAGACCCGCCGACGGTGGTAGTACAGCGATGCCACGGACAGCCCCTCCCGTGCGGCGTAGTCCTGATGCTGATGCCCTCGGTCTCGATGGCCTGCAGGTGCGCTGCCCAGTCCACCTTGTTTGTCATGAATGCCTCCATCCTGATCGGGTTGCAAAGGAGGCAACTATGACTGAACGCAAGTCAGATGAACAGAATGTTCATAATGGATCAGTTACGAAGGCTTCCTGGCCGACCTGCACAGCGAATACGACCGCGTGCGCAACCTGCACGGCAAGAAGAAAAGGCCCCAACTTCATTCCGCTGGCCGATGCCCGTGCCAACCGCGAGCAGACCGACTGGAGCACCTACGTGCCGCCCCGGCCCAAGTTCATTGGCCGCCGAACCTTCAAGAACCAGGATCTGTCCAAGCTGGCCGAATACATCGACTGAGGGCCCGTTCTTCCAGACCTGGGACCTGGCCGGCAAGTTCCCGGACATCCTCGATGACGCCGTGGTGGGTGAAGAGGCCCGCAAGGTCTTCGCCGACGGCAAGGCCATGCTGAAGAAGATCATCGACAACCGCTGGCTCACCGCCAACGGCGTCGTGATGTTCCTGCCGGCCAACACCATCAACGACGACGACATCGAGATCTACACCGACGACTCGCGCACCCAGGTGGCCATGACCTGGCGCAACCTGCGTCAGCAGAACGCCAAGCGTGAAGGCATCCCCAACAAGTCCTGGCCGACTACATTGCGCCCAAGTTCATCGACGGCAAGCCCAGCGGCATTCAGGACTACATCGGCATGTTCGCCGTCACGGCCGGCATTGGTGCCGACAAGAAGGAAGCCGAATACATGGCGGCGCTGGACGACTACAACGCCATCGCCTTCAAGAGCATCGCCGACCGCCTGGCCGAAGCCTTTGCCGAAGCCCTGCACGAGCGCGTGCGCAAGGACCTGTGGGGCTACGCTTCTGACGAGAAGTTCACCAACGACGAACTCATCGCCGAAGCCTACACCGGCATCCGTCCGGCACCCGGCTATCCGTCCTGCCCCGAGCACACCATCAAGAAAGAGATGTTCGAGCTGATGGACTGCCAGGAGATCGGCATGCACGTCACCGAAGCACTTGCCATGTGGCCGGCCGCCAGCGTCTCGGGCTTCTACTTCTCGCACCCGCATTCCGAATACTTCGGCATCGGCAACATCGACGAGGACCAGCTGCAGGGACTTCATCCGCCGCTCCGGCCGTGACGAGGCCGAAGTGCGCAGGGCGCTGGCGCCGCTGCTGGGCTGAGCGTTCAGGACGAGGGCCGTATGCGGCGCCCCGTCGTTCGTCAGATCTTCGTGACCACGGAAATCAGCTGTCGTGGCGGGACAGGGATGTCGAGGTCGTTCCTGTCCTGGGCATCATCGCCCGCTGCACGCCGATGATGGACAGCAGCACCAGCACG